>Ga0207710_10000002_pt1 | contig 1251998 bp, 1028 predicted proteins | sample KBSS24metaG_FD_184400 | JGI IMG/M metagenome (GOLD analysis project Ga0207710, IMG submission 184400) | Switchgrass rhizosphere microbial communities from Kellogg Biological Station, Michigan, USA - KBS S2-4 metaG (SPAdes) (version 2) | ecosystem: Host-associated > Plants > Roots >...
TGATGTATCTAGTCGCCATTGGTACATTCATTGGACGCATCTGGCGCGACAGGCAAAAACGTGGTTCGGCTAACGATCCTGCGGTTAAAAAACCGCTCGGCTTGGAGCTCTAACTTGTGGCCACGCCCCCAACAAATCGTTGGACGCGAGCGGCGGGCAATGAAAATTCGAATTTCGAAGTTCGGATTTCGAAATTCTGGCCGCGCCACCTGAACTCAACCGTTGGGTGGCATGCTCGAATAGCATGAGATCCGTGACGCACCTAACAATCGCTTTTCTCTTACTGGTTGTGTCGTCGTCGCAATCGGGTGCGCAATCGACTCCTCGTGGCGCCGCAAATCGTTTCTACCGAACTTACTTAAAGCTCAGGGTTCGTGGATTACCGAACAAACGGCAACGCAAAGTTCTCTGGCCTTTGTTCGCGCCAGACCTTCGGCAAATGTTCGAAGCCGCCGAACGCGAACAAACGAAATTCTCGCGTGAAAACCCTGGCGAAAAACCGCCTTGGTGCGAAGGTGATCTCTTTTCGAGCCTCTTTGAGGGCGCACAGGCCTTTACACTTGGCGACCCGAAGCTCAGCGGAGATCGCATTTATGTCCCAGTCAATCTGATATTCAGAGACAAGACAGATACTGCGCGTTGGACTGATACATTGGTGTTGTTGAATCGCAACGGGCATTGGCTCATATCGGATATTCTCTTTAATGGCGACTGGCCCTTCAAAACGGGCGACAGTCTGCGTGGCGTTCTCAAAATTGACCAATCTTCGGGGATGCCACCCAACAAATCGTTCGACGCGAGCGGCGGGAGCGTGAAAGACTTGCCCGGTCGCTACCGCTCCCGGTTCTGACAAATTGGTCCGGCCGATGGAAACCTCTGCGAGTAAAATGTCGTCGATGAGAGATGACTCACTGAGACTTGATGATGCCATGGCGATTCTTGGGCGGACGCCTGCCAGCCTGACCGCATTGCTCAAGGACTTACCCGAGCGGTGGGTACAGGCAACAGAAGGTGCCGGCACGTGGTCACCGTACGACGTGATCGGACACCTTATCCATGGCGAGCGCACGGATTGGATCCCGCGGGCGCGCCACATCATGGCTGGCGATTCGAGACCGTTCGAACCTTTCGATCGAGACGCTCAGTTTACGGACAGCCAGGGTAAGAGCCTGGGTGAATTGCTGGTTACCTTTGCCGAGCTACGGCAAGGGAATCTGGCGACGCTGTTGGAGATGAATCTAACGAACCAGGATTTGAGCCGCCGGGGTATGCACCCCGAGCTCGGTGAGGTCACACTTGGGCAGTTGCTGGCGACCTGGGTCGTGCATGACTTGGATCACGTGGGCCAGATAGCGCGAACGATGGCCAAAGTTTACAGCGAATCGACCGGGCCGTGGAGTGCTTATCTGTCGATCTTGCGAGACCGGCAACGATAGTAGTCAAACCACACGGCGGTCGAACAAATCGTTGGACGCGACGGCCGGAGTGTGAACTCAAAGGCAAAAGGAAAAAGTTAAAGGAAAAAGAATTCGCGCCGCCGCGTCAACTCAAGCGTTCAGCGTCTCGACTATGGTATCAGTATGAGAAACAAAGGACTCGCTTTCATTGTCGCGGTTCTGATTTTGGTGACATTAAGTTCTGCTTGCGCTTTCCAAAAGCAGGCAGACCAGAAGTTTGGTGACCAGCATTTTAAGACAGCCATATCGTTGATCGAATTGCATAAGGTTCGGTTTGGGGAATACCCGTCAGCGCTTAGGGATCTGAAATTCACCGGCGACTGGGATCCAATTGCTTTGAACAGTGTCGAGTACAAACGGGTGGGAAATGGTTATGAACTGAATCTGTCAAAGGGCTGGGTTGCAAAACCTGACTTAAAATACCCCGATGAATTTTGGAGGGGACTAGGTCTCGTCAAATCAAATATGAAACCCTGACGCGACGCCGAACAAATCGTTGCACGGGAGCGGCGGGCAATGAAAATTCGAATTTCGAAGTTCGGATTTCGAAATTCTGGCCGCGCCGCCGCGTCAACTCCACCGTTCGATTGCTTCTTGTTTACCTGATGGGAACTTGAATCTCTCACGAACGTCTCACGGAATGGCCTATGTTCCGACAAACATTTTTGGTTTTCGTCCTGCTTGCTTCGGTGGGAGCTTGTTCACGAACGAACCAACCAACCCAGCAAGACGATACCTCAACTGCCGCGCTATTACCGACGCCTTCGCCGACGCAAGAAACACCGACGGCGGCTCGCAATTTATCGGACTATGCATTCGGCGGCCATATTGTGTGCAACGAGGCTTCTAGTCGGAACTCTCCGCGCTGCCAATCGTCCTATCGAAAGGCGCGCGACTTCATCTGGAATCATTGGCGCGAAAAGAAGCGTGCCTATATCGTTGTGATGGTTACGTCTCCCGATGCTGGTAGCGACGTACATATCTTTATCGAGCCTGACTCTGCTAACGTTTGGCGGGTCGTGTGGCGATCGAAAAACCTCTATTGCGTGTCGTGTCGCGAATCCGATACCGTCGGGATTTACCAATCGCCCGAAATGCGCTCCATCGAACGGAAACGCGCGGGTGAAACCGACGTTGACGTGCCGTTCGGAACAAATTATTTGGTATTTCTCGATGCGCAAGGTAATGAAGTGGCGCGCTTGTGACGCGAGCGGTGGGGCGGGGGAATTGCGAATTGCGGATTTCGAAATGCGGATTGAATGAATTCGCGCCGCCGCGTTAACTCCACCGTTGTGCGTGCGCCACTTGAACGATTGACTTATGCGTGTTGCGATCATTATTGCTGTGGCTATAGCACTGGTTCCCGGCGTCGTTGTCCTGTCAACTGGCGCAGTGCACCGCCAAGCTAAACGGGGACAACTTACGTATCGTGTTTATTTTCCGACCATATCAGTCCCGCGTGATGGAGGAATCGATTTCGTTCGGGTTGTATTAACTTGTGGGCATGTCAAGGCAGTGACCCGGATTCCGGAGGATTGGTACGTTCGCACCTTGCGGCCTGCCAGCGAATTCGAACCTGAGTGGAAAGACTTTCAGTCCGCCGAGAACGCCGTGGAGTTCGGGGCCGGTCACGGGGTTGCGCGCCTTCGAAGCTTGAAACCACTTAACGGCGCGATCAAGATCGTCGTGGAAGACAAAAGTTGTTTTGACATCGTGGCGGATATTGGCGACGACGATTGGAAGACTCGTTTGCGCAAATCGCAGTTGCTGTTGCGGAACTAACACTCCGTTCCCGCGCCGCCGAACAGATCGTTGAACCGGAGCGGCGGGAGCGTGAAAGACTTGCCCGGTCGCTACCGCTCCCGGTTCTGACAAATTGCTCCGGCGATGCTTGATTTAATTCGCGCCGCCGCGTCAAGTCCGCCGTTGGGTTGCTTTGCCCTGTCGGAACGAAACTTTCCAATTGAATGTCTAACGACTTGTGAAACGCCGCTCGATTCCATGGGTGATTTTGCTGATGCTCATTGCGACCGGAACAGTCGCAACGTTTTGGTTGTTCCGTTCATTTACGCGCCCACCAAACGACGTGGCAATACCTGCCGTCCTGCTTGAAACGGCTCGCGTGTATTGTCCGGGAGTAGCCGGCGAATATGCCGGTCTCGATCACCAGGCGGCTTTCAGTGACATATGGACTTCCGACGGTCTCGATTTCTATCGACGTAGCGACTACTTTGACTCAGCAGTGCGCGCTCAGGCTCACCTCGATAAGGCCCTAAAACGCGCACTTACGATCTTCAGGCGCGAGCCTCTCTTCGATAAGGATGGCCGTAACGTCGGTGAGAGAGTAATCGCGACGTTTCCATTCGATGACGCTGACTATGGTCCGGCCTCTTTGCTGTTCGCCGATGGTTCCACCTTCCGTTATGTGCAAGCCTCATCGTTACGCAGTATTCTTGCCTACGAACGGGACTGGTCACTCGACGCAACCCAACAAATCGTTGGACCTGAGCGGCGGAAGCGTGTTTGTCAACTGGAATGATCCGGCGCCCGGTGCTCTGTTCGCGCCGCCGTGTCAACTCAAACCTTGGGCCGCTTTAACTTGAATGCGTGAGTACATATTTGACGTCACCATGATAATTGTCGGTTGCGCGTCAATGGTTGCTTGCTGGTGGCTGTTAACTCACTTATCTGAATGGCGCGTCGTACGGTGGTTCAGGCCGCGCGGTGATTATTTACGTCCGACGAAACCAACCCCTCGCGAAATCCGGAGCGAGCGCTCTGTGATGGCCGCGTTCGTAGGTGTTTTCCTACTACTGTTCGGTGCGCTCTTGCTCATGTCGGGCGTGTTGCGGTTGTTTGGCTTTGGCCGGGGGTGAATTCCAAGCGTTCGATGCTTTTTGAATTCCAGTAGTCAGCCGGTTTTGCCGAGACAATGACTAAACAAGACGCCACAACAGTTCGCGGTCATGCTCTCAAAGCTATCGAAGAGTTAATGACACTTTTCCACTTTTCGAACGGGAAATGCTCATCGGAACAGCATGAACAATTCAAGCGCGGTGTAGGAATGTCCATCGGTTGCATTCAAATGGACATCTTGGAAGTCATAAACAGAGAGTACCCGGAGCTCGACGATTTGGCCGATTCACCAGAGCGCGCTGAGATCTAAAACGTATCGAACAAATCGTTGGACCGGAGCCACCGCCGCGAGCTTCTCATCAAAGTTAGCCGGTTCTATCATGGCGCGTGTAATCGGACAGTGGCCCGGTCAACTCAACCGTTAGAAATGGGTTTCTCGACCACAGTGAAGACGTGGCTGCACGCGGCAACCCGTCCTCCGCTTAATTCTGAGGCGCAATGGGTTGTTACGATAACGGACCAAAATGTCTCTTGCACGCGCCCTAACGGAAAGGTCGAATCCTTAGCGTGGGACGACCTACAAGTCGTCGCTATTGAAACAAGCGACGAAGGTCCCTATGTGATGGACGTGTTTTGGTACCTCGCTGGTGAACACAGCGGCTGCGTTATTCCGAATGGAGCCACTGGCGTCGCTGAGTTGATCGAACGGTTGCAAGCGTTGGCTGACTTTGACAACGCGTCCCTGTCCAACGCCATGGCGTCCACGTCGAACGCCAGATTCATCCTTTGGCGCAGGGCCGCGGAAGGATGAATTGAATTCGCGCCGCGGCGTTAACTCAAACGTTCGACGGGTCTCTTATCGCCGGAACTAAATCGTGAGCCGAACACGCAAATACATCCTCGTGGCTATCATGGCTGTCGTTGCAATCAGCATCTTCTTTTGGCGGTACCCGCAGAACATTTATAGAACGACCATGATGGACGGGTATGATAGTTCAGGTATCGGCTTCGGCAAGCGCGGAATCGGCGAAAGCGTGTGGGAATGGAAGTCCTGGAACGGCTCGGAAGTTTTCGAAACGGCTATCTCATATTCAACGCCGGAAGACGCTCGCAAAGATTTCGAAGAGGAACTCCAGACGGCGAAAACTATCTATCAACAGTCTGGCTCTGAAAACTATCGTCGCGTTGTCGCGAAATTCAATACATCCCGTACGGTGACGGTCGTCACTCTCAGAGATACCGAGATTCGACATGCCGACGCGGGCTCGCTCGAAGATGCGCTTATGTTCGACAGGTCATGGGTGAAATTGCCTTATTAACCAACGCCAGCCAACAAATCGTTGGTCGCGAGCGGCGGGAGCAGAAGTGCAAGGATGAAGGATGAAGGCGGAAGGATGAATTGAATTCGCGCCGCGGCGTTAACTCCGCCGTTCGGCATTATCTCCTGATCCCCAATGATCCTAACAGTCAAGATTCTGCGAGGCGTTCAGCTCATTGCGTCGTTTGTCACCTTAGCACTTGCGTTGGTGCTCCTAATCTACATTGCCATATTGGATGCTTCGCTGCCCGAACAATTCCACGAACCGCCTCGCAAATGGATTGTGCCGTGTTTAATGCTCGTTGCACCGCCACTTCTCCTGGCACTTGCCAGCTACCTTCAAACAAGGCGTCGCCAATCCTGGGCAATCGCGTTAGTCTTTGTTTCTGGAATTTTGCAATGCCATTTTCGTTAACCTGAATGCTGGACTCTGGTACGCTTCTCTGGCAAATGTGTCTTTGCAGTGGCTGATTGTGGCGAACGGCGTCGCCCTCGTCATAACTGTGGTAACCGCAATCGGGAACTTGTTCTTTCAAATAATTTCGGAGGCACGTTTGTCCGCGTAATGCCGAACAAATCGCTGGACCTGAGCGGCGGGGAATGAAAATTCGAATTTCGAAGTTCGGATTTCGAAACTGTGGCCGCGCCGCCGCGTCAACTGAAACTTCGACAGCTTATGAATCCCCACGAAGAACAGTTTGCGCGTTCCTTCATCATTCCCAAAAAACGCGAGCGGTATCTATCTCTGCTCGAATCCAAACGTGGCCGAACCAAACTTCTCAATGGTTTTAACCACTGCCACGACCTCGATCCGCGTTACGCCACACTGATTCCATCGAATCAACAATCTGACTCGTCAATCGAATCGCTGCTGCGACGAAAGGGTGCTCCGGAAACTTGTTACGTCATTTCAGACAATCGCAACCTCGACGCGCGCGAAATGTCGCTTTCGGACGCGCTCAGGAAAACCGTGGGCATGGGTGTCGGCACGTTCATTTCGTGTTTGCCAGGCAAACTTGGTTATTTTGAATTGGAGGACCTTAACGAGAGGTATATTCTCGAACGGTAGCGCATTCCTTGATGGCGCGGTCGAAAAATCGTTGGACGCGAGTTGCACGCGAGCCGCGGAGCGTGTTTCTCACGAAGCACCGCCGCCGCCTCAACTCCACCGTTAAGCCTTATGCCTGCCAGGCGTTCGGTTATTGATTCTTTTATGTTCGCACGCAAACCTTATCCAAGTTATGCTATCGAGAATGAATATGATCGCAGATATTGAAACACTCTACGCACGTTTAGGCGAACGCGACTACGAAGCGGTGATGTCGTATTTGGCTGACGACATTGTCTGGGTCGTGGCTGACAATTCGCCGTTAGCGGACCGCAGCCCTTATCACGGAATAGCTGAGTGCGCTCGGGCGTTTTCGAACGCTTAACGGCGGGTTTCGACAAACTCGTCTTTGATACGGACGAGATCCTTGAGTGCAACGGCGGCGAGCGGGTTGTGGCTCTCGGCTACTATTACTTCAGATTTCACGGGCAAGCTAAGGAACGCAAAGCACAGGTCGCCCACGTCTGGACGATCCGCGACGGCCGGGCCGTTAAGTTCCAACAGTACCTCGACACGCTCCAGGTCGCACGCGATGCTGGAACCGTCTAAGGCTCATGCACGTTCCGCCTAAGGCCTAATAAGGACATGCAGCGGACGCGCAATCAGTTTCTTTTTCATGCAAGGCTTGTCTCCGGCGGCGGTTCGCGCGCGCCGCTGACGCCCCGTTGGGCGGAACCTATGTTTCGAAAGCCTCTAACAATTTGCGTGCTGTTGGTCGCGGCTTTTTGCAATGCTGCCGCACAGTCGCTGCGACCTGATCTCGAAAAGGTTAGCAGAGCTGTAGAGACATATCTGCAAACACACAAACCGGCATGGCATCACGAAACGGCATTACCACCGACGCCGCCTGGAGTCCCACCGAGTCCTGATGTCGCTATTCACTTCTGGTCATCTGAAGAGTGCGCGGTCGCAGAACTAATCATTGATGGCGTGAACACCGGCAAACACCCGGTATCCTGTCGCATCAAGCTTGCTATTGATCAATCGGCTTCGCCGATGGCGGCGCGCGAACGATTGGCCACTTTCGTTCGCGAGGAGCGTAGCGCCACCGTCATATCGGTGGGCGACAAGGCTTACGTCTGGAGCCGGGGCGACATCGTTTTCATCAAGGGCAAATTTACATTCTGGCTTAGTGGTGGGCTCGATTTGCGCGTTGGCGACTTCACGAATAATGCGGCGTTCATGGAAGCACTGGCCAAACAGATAGCTGATGCCACGCCCGCCACATAACAAATTCGTTGGACGCGAGCGGCGGAAGCGAGGCGAGCTAAGAGCTAAGAGCTAAGCGCAAAGGGAAAGAAACGCTCGCCGCGTCAACTCAGACGTTAGCTGGTTGAATTTAGGAGGTACAAGTGTCGCGCGTGCTTGATTCTCGCAGTGTACTGGCGGTTCAGGATCTAGCCAGATCTACTCGGTTCTATATTGAGGTTCTTGGCTTTCAGCTCGACCCGGTGGACGCCAAAGGATGGAGCTTCCTCTCGATGGACTCCTTTAAGCTGATGTTGGGCGAGTGTGCGGATGAGGTTGCCGCCACCGAGACAGGAAACCATTCGTGGTTCGTCCGCCTGATGATAGAGGACATCGACGAGTATCATCGCGTAATCTCTTCACGAGGTGCGGAGGTGATCGCCGAGCCGGCCGACAAGCGCTGGGGACTTAGAGAGTTCGTCATCCGAACGCCAGACGGTCATCGAATCATGTTTGCCGAACCGATTCGCACACGCCCTTAACCGCAGAGATTTGCGAATGGGCTTCCATTCGTTCGCCAGCTAACAAATCGTTGGGCGCGAGCGGCAAACCGCAGTGATGAGTCATGAGTTTTGAGTGATGAGTTGAATCGGGAATCTCCCCGCTGCGTCAACTCCGCTGTTCGGCCGCCTCGAATCCGTTAGGTTATGAAAATCGCACTTTCTCTCATCGCCATCTTTCTCGTCATCGTCACATCGAGCGCCCAATCGCGAACGATCAGTAAGAATGAATATGAGAAGGTATTTGAATTTGCGGTATCGAAAACTAACGAGGCCTATTCCGTTATTCTTAAGGTAACCACCGTCTTTATCGAGAACGGTAAAACAGTTCGCACCGTCACGGACTTGAACGAGAATGAGTCCCCATTACACCATCGAATCAAAAGGACTATCGTTGCTGGGGGCCGCAAGACGAATAAGTATCAGGTGTCGGTCGGATTTGAAAATGTCTTTTGCAGCGACGACGCAGTGGCTTGGAAACCGTCGAAACATGAGTGCTGGGGCCCCGTAAGCATCTACGGTAGAAACGAGCCTGAGAGTATCGAATACAGCGTTAGTGTGAAATCGGCAAAAGGAAAAAAGGTGAAGGTTTATCGTGAGTACTCCGTGTTTGCTCCATCGCAAGCCAGTAAGAAAACAAATTTTCGCGAGACGGTCTCAACAATCGATTCTCGCGGATTCTTTACGAGCGTAGTAGATACTGAGGGAACTCTCGATCCGAGAACAGTTACACTCATAAGAAAACAGTCTTGGGTTACCAAGGCTAAGATCAAGCCGGTCGTCCCTCCGATTAAGTAGGTGGCGCCTCTTTGTTCGGCAATTTGGATCAGAATCAAGAAACCGGTAACTGCGACCGAACAAATCGTTGGACGCGAGCGGCGGGGAGCGCGAACTCAAGGATGAAGGCGGAAGGATGAATTGAAATCGCGCCGGCGCGCGCACTCCGCCGTTGGGTGCAACTTTTTTGAGGTCGTGGCGTGAAAGGAGTCGTGCGCGATTCCAGGCAACGAGCTCCTAACAAACACCTTGTCGGCCTACTCCTCTTTCTCGTGTGCTTTTGCGGGTCGTATTTTCTGACTTATGTCGCAGACTATTATCGTGGCAAAGTCGACGCCTATTGGGACATCGCCCATCGAAGGTACATAGGTTATCGATGCGTTTATCAGTGTATCGACGGCCCGGGAACGGCAGAGCTCGATCGTCGCTTGGTAGAATATGCGAATATTCGAATCGAAACGACCGAACACTGTGGGTTCAGAGCGCGTGGGTACAACGCGGTCCAGTGGGCCCGGGTTGAGAGGCTTTATCCTGGCGCCTATGAGCGCGCCCTCAATGAAGCGATCGAATGGCGAAAGCACCATTGAGCAACCAAATCGTTGGACTCAGGGACGGGAGCGTGTTTTGAATCATAATTTGTCCGACGCTGCTTGAATGAATTCGCGCCGCCGCGTGAACTCAACCGTTGGATGTCTTAGTTAATCGCATGATAGAACTGCGTTATTCGCCGCCGAACGAACTCGACATTACGGGTACCGTGCCGGAACTGGATGACGTGCGTACCGCTATTCTCGAAGCGGTTAAATCAACTGCGGCGCAAGTTGAATTCAAGGCCGACACCTCAATCGACCCAAGCCCTTACGACGCAACGCTCTCAAGGCTCGTCGTCGAAATGGGCACAGGTCCGACGAAGGTCTCGGTGACGAATGGCGCGATTCGTATCGTCGGCTCGCCAAGTTCTCTCGAAATGCTGGCCTCGTTCCTTAATTTCAAGCCGGACGCTCAGAGAGGCGATCATACGCACTATGAACACTACGAAGGCAACCAATGGATCGCGCCTGATTCTGTGCCGCTGATTTTTAGCGTAAGGTAGCTCCGCGATTCCGGACAACATCCAACAAATCGTTGGACTCAAGGGTGGAATCCCGCCAATGTTACGAATCATTTCGACCTTGGTAACTGTGACATTCACACTGTTGGTGGCACAGCCGCCTGCTGTCTTTTCGCAACAGATCACCGTGTTGCACGGTAGGGTCATCATTCGTGGCGAATGTCCCTATTCAGTTGCCATTCCGCGAGGCTGGACGCCGAGCCCGAACGGTCAGCAACCGGAGGCCTTTGATGTGGCATTCGCTCGAGGTCATTCATGGCACGAGGGGCGTGTGCTGCTTGGTGTCACACGCGAAGGCAGGCAGGGCGGCCTGACTGTCGAAGCAGTTTTGTCCGAGGACACTGGAAGCTTCAGCGCGAACCGCGGACGCCCGATACGCACGCAGAACCAACACCTCGCGCAGGTTCGCTACCTTCATGACCCCGATAAAGACGACCCTTGTTGGGTGGCCGAAGCGCTGATCGGTTGCAATGGCTGGGTCGCGACAATCGTCCTAAGCGCAAATTCACGTCGCGACCTAGCTCGCTCGCTGGCGACGTGGCGCACCCTCGTGCGGTCCTTTAGATATGAGAACGGGCAAGGTCGATCAAAGACTGTGCGGCCGACCAATAAGTCGTCGGACGCGAACGGCGGGTGCGCGACGTGAAGGCAAAAGGAAAAAGGTAAAAGGAAAAAGAATTCGCGCCGCCGCGTCAACTCAGACGTTGGATGGTTTTTTTGACTTTAGACTATGCGGTTCGCCAATCTAGCTCTACTGACCATCGTTGGTTTTATTTTTGTATCTTGCGCACCGGACCGGACGTCCGTTGTTATCAAACAAGGCAATCCTCAACAGTTCTTTATTTCCGGCTGTGGTACTTTTGATATCTTGACAATCAGCGGGCCTGAAAACGGACGGCCTCCGCACGATGCGAATCCTTACTTGAAGGACTACTGGGTCATCCAGTCAAACAATGACATCGACATCAGTCGGCTACCGAAACCTATTGTGTATGGCCAGGTGCCCCCTGGGTTTAGGCAGTACACTCCGGCCAACGGTCCGCCCCCTCCGATCTCTGATGGCAACACTTACGGCATAAAGATTGGCGTGCGCGACGGAAAATGTGGCGTTGTCAACACCCGGTTCGTTGTGCGTGATGGAAAGATAATTCTGGTTACTGACTCTTGACTTAACGAACGCAATCGAACAAATCGTTGGACGCGAGCGGCGGGTGCGCGACGTGAAGGCAAAAGGAAAAAGGTAAAAGGAAAAAGAATTCGCGCCGCCGCGTCAACTCGGACGTTCGGCGGGCTTATTCGCATGGTGAATTTGAAATCATTCTTACTCATCGCGTTAGTGTTCGTTGCTTTCAGTGCAGGATCTGCTCCGGCCGCATGTCCGGACATTTGTATCGGCGAAACGCTCAAGGTGTCTCACGTTTCTGGTCAGGTTGTTGCGCTTTGGCGTGGAGGCGAAGCTCCAATTCCTAACGCCTCTATTAAATTAAGCCAATATGTTAACAACGAACTGCAAACGAAATTCACTGTCACCTCTGACGAAAAGGGCTACTTCCGAATTGACAACGTTCCTCCCGGCGGATACGAAATCGTTGTTACGTCGCAACATTTCCATGCCTTTGGAACACGCCTTCAATTAAAGGCGTCAAAATCCAGACCGTCGCGCGAAATTGTCGTGACGCTTGGCCTTGGGGTTCACGACTGTGGTTCGGCTATGGTGCGGAAAATAATTGACTAAAAAATTCGAATTTCGGATTTCGAAATTCTGGCCGTACGGCGTCAACCCGACAGTTATGTCAGGCTATAACTTGAATCGCCACAGACTTCCGATGATGTGAAGATCGCCGGGACGCGCGCGGCCGTCATTCTGCCGCATGTAGTAAAGCTCGAGCGTGAAGTGTTTATTGAAAACGTGAGTGGCGCCAATCGCCGCTCGGTTGCGCACCCAGTCGTTTAAGCTCCAATCGTAAAAAACCTCGTCTGAGATAAACCAATTGAATTTGTGCTTGTTGATTTGAAACGGATGCTCCACTCGCACGCGATTGCGATAGCGCCAGGCATCCACTTGCGGTTCCCGCCAGCGATGTTCGAACCAGTTGCGGTCGCTTAAAGTGAATTTGCCTAAGGGCCTTTGCAAAGCCGCGCCGAAAGTCAGACGAAACTCATGCTCCTTCCGTCCATGTGGTGGACGAGCATCACGGGCGATGACAAATTCCTGAAGGGTGATGTAAGGATGCAGCTTGTAATTGAAGCCAAACCCCACGCGTTCATCGACCGGTGTTGTAACGTTGTCACCGAAGCGCAGCGTGCCCAGCATACCGAATTCAACTTTCTTGGTCATCGGAACGGTGAATATCACGTCGTTCCAACTTTGCGTGTCGGTTTCCGGCACGCGCGATTGCGCGGCGCCAAGCACAGCACAACCCAAAATGATCAGACAGAACAATGTTGGCTTCATGAGACTCTTTATCGATGCTTCGCGAGCGTGTAATTCGGCAGGAGGCTGAAAGACGTAAGACCAACCGCAACGCGATCGCCCGGTTTGTAGCGAGTGGTGTGCGCTTCGGGCTTCGGGCGCGTCGCCATGATCGGCACACCGATCATTCGCTCGGGGGTATTGATCGTAACTTGATAAAGAGGGGCAGCGAGTTCGCCAGTCGGCGGTCGATGAGCGAGATCCAGCCGCACGTTCAGACGCTCGTACGATCCCACAAAGCTGACTTCTTCAATCACGCCGTTCGCCAAACGACGACAAGTCTCCGGCAGTTTCGCATCGGGACTAAGGCAGACGTCTTCCGGGCGGAAAACCAACTTCACGGATTGGCCATCGCGAAATCTGCGTGTTTCTTTCTCGGCGGGTAATCGCGCCGTCCCAATCTCTACGTTTCCCCGCGTCACGACGCCGAGCAACAGATTCGCCGCGCCGAGAAACGTCGCGACGTATTCAGTCGCGGGATGATTGTAGACCTCGTCGGGCGTGCCGATTTGTTCGAGGTGTCCGTCGTTCAGCACGGCAATGCGATCGCCAAGTTCGAGTGCCTCTTCCTGATCGTGCGTGATGAAAATTGAAGGGACCTTTACCTGTTTCAGCAGCGCGCGAATCTCGCGCCGCAGGTGGACGCGTGTCTGCGCGTCAAGCGCTCCGAATGGCTCGTCAAACAAAAGCACCTGCGGCTTGTAAGCCAGCGTGCGCGCGATCGCTACGCGCTGCTGTTGGCCGCCCGAAAGTTGCCAAGGATATTTCTTCCGATGCTTCTCGAGCTGCACCAGCTTGATTAAGCGATCGACGGTTTCGCGCCGTTCCTTCCGGCGGCGATGACGAATCTTCAACCCAAAAGCGATATTCTTCTCGACCGTCATGCGCGGAAACAGCGCGTACGATTGAAAGATCACGCCCACGCCACGTTCGCGCGCCGGCAAATCCGTCACGTCTTTGCCATGAAGCGTAACGCTTCCCGTGTCCGGCTGCTCGAGGCCTGCGATGATGCGCAGAATAGTCGTCTTGCCGCTTCCCGACGCGCCGAGGAGGACAAGCGATTCACCTTCAGCCACATCAAAACTGACATCGTCGAGGACGGGAGTTTTCTTGAAGCGTTTGCTAATGCTGCGCACGCTCGCCGCCACGCCGGTTTTTTGCGTACGTTCAGGGGCCCACGAAACGTGAGGATCGTCGGGAGCCAATTGCATTTTGGGCGTCATGCTTCCTGCGTCTCGAATTCCAGCCAGTCGCGCGCAAAAAACAGCACGCTAAAGATCATAAATGACAAAAGTGCAAGCACGATCGCGATCGCGTTTGCCGCCTCGATTTGTCCTTCGTTGAACTTGGCGAAAATGTACAATGGCGCGGTCTGCGTACGCAAAGCAAGATTACCTGAAACCAGAATAGTCGAGCCAAACTCACCTACCGCCCGCGCAAAAGTAAGCAGCGCGCCGGACACGATCGCGCCGCGTAGACTTGGCAGCGTTACGTGCCAGAACGTCTGCCAACGTGTCGCCCCAATCGTCGCCGAAGCTTCTTCCAGCGAGCGGCTCATCGTGTCAAAGACGGGCTTGATGACGCCGAACGCCAGCGGAAAAGTGACGAAGATATTCGCCAGGATGATGGCGTAAGGCGTGAACATCACCTGTTGTTGATTCAGCAGTCGTCCCAGTGTGCCGTAAGGCCCCCACAGCAAGAGCAAAGCGAAGCCGGCCACCGCGGTTGGAATCGCCGTCGGCAAAGAGATCGTCACAATCACCGCGTTGCGGCCCCAAAAGTCGTAGCGCGAAAGCACGTAAGCTGCCAGCAATCCGAACACGACATTGAACATCGTCGCCCAAAAACTTGTGACCATCGAAAGCTTCAACGCAAAGATTGCTTCCGGCGCGATCAGTGAGGACCAAAACGTGCCGAGTCCCTTGCTGGTTCCATAAATGAAGATCGAGAGCAGCGGCAGAAAGACCAGCGGCAGCATGATGCCTAGCACCACACCGATACTTATCGGCCGCGCGATATCAAAGCCGCGAACATGTCGGATGGCTGTGATTTTCATTACCTGGGAAAACTGCCACAGAGACACTGAGGCACTGAGATTAACCAATCAATCTTCGCTCCCCTTCCTGTTTTCATCTCGGTGTCTCTGTGCCTCTGTGGCTATTTGGTTTTCTGTACCTGGTTGCGAAAGATACCTTCAATCACATCCGGATATGCCTTGTCCCAACCGCCAAAATAGTCGACGGTAAACGGGTACTTGATGGTTGCGAGTTCCTTGTTTTCCTGATTCAGCGCATCGTTGGTGCTTGAGCGAAAGTTATATTTCACAAAGGCGCGTTGCGCTTCTTCGGTGAACAGATAGTTAACGAATGCTTCGATGACTGGACGCTCGGCAGCTGAGACATTGCGATCGATCACCACCACCGGATGTTCACTCAAGATCGTTGCTTCCGGAATGACGATCTCAGCATCGGCGCTCGGGTTCGCTTGTTTCATGAGCAACGCGTCGAGTTCGTAAGTGATCAGCGCATCGCCGTTGCCGAGTTCAAAAGTAGTGCGCGCTTCGCGCGCCGAGCCCGGCGTGGAAAAGACATTGCGCCAGATAGCTTGCAACGTTTGTAACGCGCGCACAGGGTCAGCCGCGGACGTGGTCTTTTCGCTCTTCACCAATTCGGAACCGTAAATCGCCAGGATCGACCATTGCGCGCCACCCGAATCCGTCGGGTTCGGGTGCACGAGTTTAATTCCAGGTTTCCCGAGGTCCGGGAAGTCGTGAATCCCTTTCGGATTGCCCTTGCGAACCAGAATCACGAACGGAGTTTTGTTGACGATGCCCTTTTGCGGCAGCGTGTGCCAATCGTTCGTGACGAATCCGCGGTCTTTCAGTCTTTGCGGATCGCGATCGATCGAGAAGATTCCGATCTGCGCTTTCACCCCTTGCAGAATCTGATTGGTAATCATCTCGGACCCGGCGAACGACGAGGTGAAGTGGACGTCAACTCCATGCTCAGTTTTCCATTTTGCCGCAAACGCCGGGTAGATAGCTTTCTCCAGCGGTTCCTTCATCACCGAGAATCCGTACAAGGTGACGCTGATCCCGCTCCCTGACTCCAGCGGACTCTGCGGCAGACATGCAGCCAGCCCTAGCAAGCACAGTAGTAACATCGAGAGTACAGCTGTCGTCGTCAGGTGATTGGTGCGTGACATGAACTGACCTTGTTGTAAGCCAACACGGGCGTCGGCTGCGTCAATACAATCGGGCACGCGCAGCAGGCGCTCAGGAATTAGGAAACGGGGGTTACTTGATTTTGCTTGGGGTGAACTTTAGGATGACTGACTCGATTGTGCAAGCACTTTTCGAGCGTTAACAAACTGTGACTAATTTGTTTGGAAAATGGATGAAGGCGCGCGAGATCGCCCACACAAAACGCGATGACAACCGCGTCGTGCGGCCATTTGCGTGGGGATTGGAACATATCGTGGATCACGTCAACGGCCACGATCCGCGCCTGGTCTTGGCACAGCATTCCGCCCGAGCGATGGCAGCCAGCGAAAAGTTTTATGAGCTTCCGGAGATTTCCGACTTTGTGCTGAACGATCGCGTGCTCACCTGGACAAGCGCGATCGACACGCCATCGGCCGTAAACAATATCGCCCGAGCACGACTGTTTCTGCCCCAGCGCGAACGAAGAAAGAAGCCGCGCGCCGCCGTGCTGGTGCTGCCGCAATGGAATGCCCAACCCGATAGTCACGTTGAAGCATGCCGCATTTTTAACGGATTGGGCATGGCGGCATTGCGGCTGACGCTGCCGTACCACGAAGAACGGCGACCACCGGAACTTGAGCGCGCCGAACATCTGGTCAGTTCAAACATCGGCCGCACAATTCAATCGATGCGACAGGCGGTTCTCGACGCGCGGGCTGCGGTGCGCTGGTTGAAACACCAGGGATATGAGCGCATCGGTGTGCTCGGAACCAGCATCGGGTCATGCACCGCGTTCCTGACATTCGCGCACGAGCCGGACATCGACGTCGGCATTTTCAATCACGTGTCGGGCTACGTCGCGGACGTCGTCTGGCAGGGAATATCAACCCAGCATGTGCGGCAAGGAATTGAGCCGGAATTGAAGGTGGAAGAGCTGCGCGAATTCTGGCGACCCATTAGTCCCGTTCCGTTCATTCCGCGACTGCTCGAGATGAAACCGCGGCCTATCCGTTTCATCGCCGCGAAATATGATTTGACGTTTCCGGTCGATCTCTCGCGCCAGGTTATCGACGAAGTGCGGCGGCTCGGAATCGATCTCGATGTGGTGTGGCTGCCGTGCGGTCACTACACGACCGCCGAGCTTCCCTGGAAAGCGATCGATGCGTGGAAGATCGCCACGTTCATGAGAAAGCATCTGTAAACTCGCCGCTGACACATGGCCCGTCTTCCGTTATCGCGCATCAAGAATCCTGAATCGCTCATCGAGCTTCACGAGCAACTCCTTTTTCGCCGCGCCTATCCGCGTAATCAACGCGAGCTTCACCAATCGGAAACTGAATTGAAAAGGCTGGCGGCGCGGGTCGCTGAACTGCAAGAGCTGGAAGAAGATCTCTCGCCGCTCGATGCGCCTGAGGTCTCAGGAATCGCGGGCACCAGCGTGACGAGCAATTTCAGTTACGCCCTGGTGCGTTGGCTGGTCCGCAAATTTCCAAATCAACTTTCAATTGATTGGGATTGGTTCGACAGCGATGACCAATTCGGCGCGACGATGCGGCGGTTTCTGCCGCTGCTTGAAGAAGACGCGATGGTCGAGGCGCACGTGCCGTATCGAGAGTGGCTCGACGCCGCGCGGGGCCGCCAGAATGAAGTGGCTTGGATCATTGAGCGATTTGAATCATTGCCGCTTAACGATCGGCAAAAGGCTGAACTTTACGAGTCCCTGAAGCTCCACATCACCTGGAAATTTAGTTTGCGTTCATCGCGCACCTTCATGCGGCTGCCGGGGCGCAAAAGGTTCTTTCATAACAAGCCGCTGATCAAACGGCGCGATGTGTCGCTAATCGACGAACTGAAGTCACCTCCGATTCCAATTAAGAAGCTGTCACAAGCTGCAGGCGAAAAGATTCTCGACCTTGCGCGCGAAACTTCGGCGGTCCGCTATCGCGAGCTGCACGGTTTCACGTACGGCGATCCGTCGCGAGTCGTGAAAGCCGATCTCGGTCGCGGGACGGAAGCATTTGTCGCCGGTGTTCCGCCCGAGCAACGGCTGCCGCTGCGCGCTTATCACGCCGTGATGATCTTCAAAAACGGCATACCTGTCGCGTACTTCGAAGGTCTCTCGCTGTTTGAACGGATGGAGAGTGGGTTCAATCTGTATTACACGTTTCGCGATGGTGAAACGGCGTGGCTTTACGCGCGCATTCTACGGCTGATGCGGCAACTGCTCGGCGTCACTGTCTTCTCAATCGATCCCTATCAGGTGGGACATGAAAACGAAGAGGGCATCGAATCGGGGGCTTTCTGGTTTTATCGCAAGCTCGGTTTCCGTCCCGTGAAACCGGAGTTGTTGAAAGCGACACGGGCCGAAGAGCGAAAGATGGCGAACGATCCGACTCATCGAACGAGCGCGCAAACGCTGCGCCGGCTTGCTGCAGGCCATTTGCTTTTCGATTTGGCTGGCGGTGAATCGTGTGAGTGGGATCAATTCGAGGTTCGCAACATCGGACTGGCAGTTCAGCGGCGGATGGCCCGCGAGTTTGGCGGCGATCCTAACAAGATGCGCGCCCATGTCGAAAAAACTTTCGCGATAACGCCGCCTGAAGCCGAAACTCAGGGAAAACTCTTCAAAGATCTTTTGCTCGCCGTCTCAACCGCCGCGGACACCTTTTCGTGGTCACGAAGCGACCGGGACGCAGCCGCACAAATCTTTATCGCAAAAAGCGCTCCTGAAGAAGCTCAGTACCTCCGGAAAATGCAAAAGCACGCATTGCTGCGTGCTTCGCTGATCACTCTCGGTTGTGGCACGCGCATCTTGCGCGTGGCTCACGGACGGGACGTCCGTGCCACACGTTCCAGTTAAATCGGGGCCAGTTCGAGCGCCCGATTCAAATCACGATAGAGCTCATTGTAATAGCGGAGCGTTACATCAAGCGCTTCCGGCAGCCGGCCGATATCAGCCGGGTTCACCACCAGATTTGCGTTATGGAGGAAGGCCGCGTGCATGTCCATTGTGCGCGCATTCGGCGTCAGATAAACCAGAAACAATCGGCGGCGGTCTGAGGGCTGCAATAACTTCACCTCTCGAGTAATGAAAGCAAAGCCCTGCTCGACCGTATCGAAATTGCCATCAAGCACGACCACGTCCATTCGATCTTCACGCATCCGACCCAATGCCTCGGCGGTATTTTCGGCAACGAAGACTTCGTAATCGCCCTCCACCAAACCATTGGCGATTTCGCCGGCGAGTTCGGCTTCGACACAAATAAGGGCCTTGCGACGGTTCCACGCCGGCCGTGTTATGGCAGCCGATTTCGGCACTGCGCTTTCTGCATGCCGCAGCGCGTCGGCCAGAAGTTTAACCAAATCGTTCGTGTTCGCAATCGTCGTTTCGGCCGTCGGCGCTTCAGTATCACCTGGCTTGAACGGCGCTGCGACCGGCGGACGTTCAAACGGCGACGTCTGCGATAACGGCGGCGTTATCTCTGCCGGAAATGTAATGCCGCTGCTCTCGTTGTCACTGGGGCCAGCGGATTTGATTTCAATGCGACCCTGACATTTTGGGCAACGCAACTTGAACGAATGCGGCGGGATCTTGCTTTCGTCCAGTTGCAGACGCGCTTTGCAGTTTGAGCAGATAACCAGCATGAGTGTAATCGTCGTTTAGTCGGTCAGACTGTAAACCAGGCTTTCGGAAATCGGATCGGTGATAGCGCCTTCAGAGTGGCTGCGAATGAAATCGTCAGAAGACGTCAGACCTTTGAGCGAAAGCAACAGGTTATTCTGGTTCGTCGCGAACGCCAGGCCGTCTTCAACACTGACGACGTTCTTTTCGATCATACTTTTGATGATGGTGTCGAAATCCTGCATGCCCTCGAGCTTCCCGTCGCGCATTGCGTCCAGCAGCGACTTCCCTTCCGTCTCTCCATTTTCAATGTACTCGCGCGTCCGCGGAGTAGAACGCAGAATTTCCACGGCGGCGATGCGGCCACGAAAATCTGCGCGCGGGATCAGGCGTTGCGAAACGATGTAGCGAAAAGTCTGCGCCAGACGCGTGCGAATCACCGGCTCTTCGTTCTTGGGATACAAACCGATGATGCGATCGATCGTTTTGGCAGCATCGATGGTGTGCAGCGTGGACAGAACCAAATGACCAGTCTCAGCAGCTTCCAGCGCGATTTCAGTTGTTTCGTAGTCGCGCATTTCGCCGATGAGAATGACCTTCGGCGCTTGTCGCAAAGCGGCGCGCAAAGCCGAAGGAAAATCTTTCGTGTCGTGACCGACTTCGCGTTGATTAATCGTCGAGTTTTTGTGCGAGTGCAGATACTCGATTGGATCTTCAATGGCGACAACGTGGTAATGCTTCGTTTCGTTGATGATGTCGATGACGGCCGCGAGCGTCGAGCTCTTGCCGGATCCCGTCGGTCCGGTAATCAGAACCAGGCCGTTCCGCAACTCTGCGATCTCTGAGAGTTGGGTGGGAAGATTCAGCGAATTCAGCGTGGGGATGTCTGTGGGAATGACGCGCATCACGATCGAGTAGACGCCACGCTGCTGAAAAATATTGCAGCGAAAGCGCGCGCGCGACGGCAGCGAGTAACTCAAATCCGCCGTGCCCGTCTTGACCAATCGCTCGGCTGCTTCAGGATTATCGTGCAGCAGCGCCATCGCGATAATTTCGGTCTGATAGGGCGTCAGCTTCTGTAGTCCGAGCGGCTGCACCGGCGTCAGCTTACCGTTGATTTCGACCTGCGGTAGCTGGCCGACAGAGAAATTCAGGTCGCTGATCTTGTCTGAGACCAACAACATGCGCTCGATGATTGGCGGCAGGTCAAAGAAACTCATGCCAAAGAATGCTCCATGATTGAGAGGCTAAGAATTCTCAAGAGTGCGAGTGAGGTTAAGCGAAGTGGCCGCGAGATGCGGCAATGCATTGTCGCCGATAGCCTGACAAAAACGCAAGCAAAAACTGTTTATCGAGTGCGTGCGTTGTTTATCAGTCGCGAATGGCCATCATTCTGGCGAGTTTTACGGCGATTTTAGCGGGTTCTTTCAGTAGATCAGAAATTATCGCCGCAGAATCTGCGCCCGCGGTTAAAGTATCACCAAAGTTTTCTCCAGTAATTCCGCCGATCGCGACCAAAGGTTTTTGACCCGCCCTCTCTTTGATTTCGCGCAGGTGGATCAGGCCTACGAGCGGCTCATGATCAGTTTTGGTTGATGTCTCGAAGATCGGGCCGAACGCGACGTAGTCAATGGGAAGCCGCATTGCATCCTCGACTTGAGAGAGATTGTGTGTCGAGTACCCGATCATCGCTTGTGGGCCCAACAGTTTTCTCGCGGCTTCAACTGGCATATCAGTTTGTCCCAGGTGCACGCCATCCGCTTTCAGCGCCATCGCAATATCAACGCGATCATTGATGATGATGCGAACATTATTTTCTCGCGCAATCGCCAATGCTGCCTCTGCATCGCGAAGGAATTCATTGGGCGCGGCGTTCTTGTCGCGCAATTGAATCAGCGTCGCCCCACCGCGAATCAGCCGGGTAACCTGTTCGGCGTGCGACAATCCAGAGACGGCTCGATCGGTAATCGGATATATTCTGGGCAGAGAAAACGTCATGTCTAACACATCATCTGGCAATGCGCCGGAATCGAAAAGTCCGCCGCCTTGTCGTGAAGAGAACGAACCGGGGCAAGCAAACGCCGAAGAGCAATCGGATTATTACTACGACGACGCGACTGGTTATGAGGTCTACGAAGATGATGATGAAGACGACGATGCAAGCGAAGAGGTACAGAACCGCGAGCGGTAGCGAGCGGGTTAATGCGCCGCTATCAATGCAAATAGCTTCGCTGAGATATCTTTCTTCAAAGAGGCTCTTTATCCCGCTCACTACCGTTCGCGGTTCCGTACCTCATTTGAATGCACCCGTCTGGCGTAGAGCTTCGTACAAAACAATCGCCACTGCGTTTGCCAGATTCAGGCTGCGGACATTCGGATTCAGCATCGGGATCGTCACGCAGTTCTGCCAATTACTTCTTAGCAATTCCTCGGGCAACCCGCGTGTTTCTCTGCCGAAGACCAGACAGTCGTTTGGCTCAAATTTCCAATCCACATAGGGCAACTCAGCCTTGGTCGTGAAGTAAACCAATCGCGTGTCGCCGAGATTAGTTTGCAATTCATTCAGATCGCGATGACGCGTGAGTTTGACTTCCGACCAGTAATCCAACCCGGCCCGCTTCACGGCGCGTTCGTCCATGCGAAACCCCGTCACCCCGATGATGTGCAGCGGCGTGTTCGTCGCCGCACATAAGCGCGCGATGTTCCCGGTGTTCTGCGGAATTTCAGGTTCGACTAAGGCGACACTCAGCATTCGCTTAACAGTCACATCCCGTGCACAATCGATTACCGTAGCCAATCTACAAAGTCAATTTCTCCAGCCGATATGAATCCACCTGGTGGCCGAACGATGCGCGAATCGTCTGCGCTCACTTCGTGTTAACATACGCTGCTGTCCCCGCCCGTTTCGGCATCCAATACTGCTATGATTTCCATTCGCAAACATTCCTTCGCATTTTTTCTGATGAGCTTCAGCACTATTGTCGCGATTGTCGCGCCTCTGTTTCTGATTACGAGCTGCCAGAATCTGCAGCAGACGCCACAGGAATTGAAGGCGCGCGAGACGCTGCGCACAATGACGCGCGGCGGTGTGCTTCCCTCCGAAGACGTCGTGGCCAAAATTGAGAACGATTTTCCACGCACCACGGCCGGATCGCTGGCGAAGATGGTGCATGCGCGCATCAAGCTGAACAATAAAGACTATGCCGGCGCCGCCGCGCTGCTTGATTCGCGGAATTTTACGGACTACACGGCGATTGGCGATTACGCGCTTTGGTTGCGCGGGAATGCGCTGGAGCAAGCGAATCGGCGCGTCGAGGCGCGCGCGGCTTATGAAAAACTGGCGCGAGATTTTCCCAATGCATTGCGCGCACGGGATGCGTTGCTGCGCGATGCCCAGATTTTAATGCAGGACGGACAGGCGTCAGCTGTACCGCTGATGTTGAAGCCGCTGATTGAAAAGAATGATGCGACCGCACTCCTTGTCGCGGCTAAGGCCTACGAACAAACGGGCGATTCGACGCGCGCACTCGCAAATTATCGGCGGCTCTATTTCTACGCGGCCACATCGACGGAAGCCTCGGAAGCCGCAGCCGCGATCGCTCGCTTGGGTTCGAGCACTGTTGCCGCCAATGGCGAAGAAGCAAACAGTCGCGCGATGAGCCTTTTCTCGGCACAACGCTGGGGTGAAGCATACGACGCATTGACCGACGCGCTCACTCGTTTTCCAGCAGCCGCTAACCGTGACATTAGAGTTTTTCGCGTGGACGCTGCGGCCAACGCTCGCAAATTTCCGGAAGCAGTTGCCGCTTTGAATCAAGTCCCGACCGAAGAGCGCAGTGGAGCAATGATGGGTCTGGCCAGCGCGTACGGTCGTGCGAAGCAGTGGGCACAAGCGCGCAGCGTCGCGGAGGAAATGCGGAAGCTCGAGCGCAGCCCCACCGCGACGATGCGGACGTTTGTATACCTCGGCCAACGCGCGGAGGAAGCCAAAGACGATGTGAACGCGAGCTACTTCTATCGGGCCGCCGTGAATTTCTTTCCTGGGAATTCCGAAGTAACGCCCGCGCATTTTTATCTTGCCTGGCAAGCGCACGAAGCGAAGAACTTCGCGGAATCGTCTCGCCTTCTGACTGAACATCTGGCCGTTTATGCCGGCAACAACACCGATTTCCGCGGCAAGGCTGCCTATTGGGCGGCGCGTGACAGCGAACGCGCCGGGAATTGGCCGTGGGCGGAAACGCTCTATGCGGCTCTACAAAAACGTTATGACGCCAACTGGTACGGATATCTTGCGAAACAACGTTATGACGACCTGACACGGGCGGGGAAAGTAAACCAAACGGTCTTGATGGAGGGATCGAACGAAGCGAAAGCGGTGGCCAATCTGCAAACCGTCACTGTCGCTGAAGAAACGGCGGGCGCGGCGGAAGATGAACGCATCGCGAAGGCGGATCAACTCACCATCATCGGCGCAGATGATTGGGGATTGGAAGAACTGCGCGAGCCTTCGGCGCGCAATCCGAACAGTCCGCGTGTGAATCTCGCGATTGCGAAAATCTATCGCGGACGGAATGACAATGTGCAGGCGCTGAATTATCTGAAGCGAAGTTATCCCGACTATTCGCAGATGAAGCCGGAAGAGATGCGCCGCGACGAGTGGGACGTCTTTTATCCGCTGCAGTACTGGGACATCATCAAGCAGGAATCACAGGCACGCGGTATAGATCCTTATCAAGTCGCGGGTTTGATTCGGCAGGAAACCGTTTTCAATCCGCGCGCGGTTTCACCCGCGAGAGCTTACGGCTTAATGCAGTTGATTGTACCGACGGCGGTGACTACGGCGCGACGCATTGGAACGGATCGCGCGATCACCATGGAATCTCTCTTTGAGCCACGGCTGAATATTCAACTCGGCACTGCTTACTTCAAAGATCAGTTGGATAAATACGGTCGCATCGAGTATGTCGCCGCGGCTTACAACGCGGGACCCAATCGCGTGGTGCAGTGGCGCGCGTCTCTGCCTCTGCAAATGGATGAGTGGCAGGAAGAAGTTCCGTTCCGCGAAACGCGTCTGTACATCCAGGGCGTCGTGCGTAACACGCTGCAGTATCGAAGGCTTTACGATGAGAACGGAAACTTCCGGCCGGAAGTTGGCACGCGCGCCGTGTATCCATCGCCGAACGCTTCACCCTCGCCGTCTGATTTCATCAAGATGCGGCGCGTGATTGGTGAGGAAGAAGAATAATCATCGATTCAGGAAATCCAATCCCAATTTCCGCAATAGTTCATGGAAGCGCGGTTCTGAACGCAGCGAATCGAAGCGCGGATCGACTTTGATGTATCCGACGTCGGCGAACGCGCCGTCTTTGTAGCTCTGTTCCAGCCATTCAATCGCCTGCTCTTTCTGCCCCAGACCAACATACACAAGCGCGAAGCTGAACGCAGACACACTGCGACTCTTGGCGATCTGTTTCAATTGGTCGAGCACTTTCAAAGCATTCTCGGTATCACCCGAAGCAGCATACGCGTGCCCGAGATACGCCAGCGCATACGGATCATCGTCCAATTGAGTCGCCTTCTGATATGCGGCAATCGCTTCCGGGAACGAGCCTTTGCTCTCATACGCGAAACCCAATCCTAACCGCGAGCTGTACCAGTTCTGATCCAGGTCTACGGTTTTTTGCAATTGCTCGATGGCTTTGTCGTACTGCCGCGCATAAATAAAGCTGTCGCCCAAATCCATGTTGATGACTAACGATACTGGATCCAGCTCCTGCGCCTGCTTTCCTTCGGCGATGGCCTCGTCAAAGCGGCCGAGGACCGACAAGACCGAGTTGCCATACCATTGATGTGCGGTCGCGTAGTTCGGATTCAGCTCGATAGTTCGTCTGAACTCCTTTTCCGATTCGGCCAAATTCCAGTTGTACGCCCACAAACAAAACGCGAGAGACGCGTGGGCTTCCGCGAGCGTGTCGTCCAGCTCCAATGCTTTTTTGGCGGCAGCCTCCGCTTTCGGAAAAAACTCTTGTGAGGCGCGGCTCGAGTAGCCCTGAAGTACTGCGTAACAATCCGCCAGCCCCACATACGCAAGTGCGTACGTCGGGTCCTTGTCGATCGCCAACTGGAAATGTTCGATGCCTTTCCGAATGCCGTCTTCAGTTCTCTTGTTCCAATAGAATCGGCCCTTCAGGTAAAGCTGATACGCCTCCGGATTGTTCGTGTAGCGCTTTGTCAGTGCTTGTCCTTCGACGTCTGTCAGCGTCAGCGTGAGGGCATGCGCCACATTTTCCGAAATCGAATCCTGCGCGGTAAAGAGGTCAGTACAAGCATCGTCACAGTGATATCCCCACAACACCGAACCATCGCTGATCCGAATTAGCTGGACGTTGATGCGCACCCGATCGCCCAGCCGCTGAATGTTGCCGTCAATGACTGCGTCAGCTTTGAGTTCGCGGCCGGCGACGATCGGATCGTAGCTGGCGCCGGCAAACTTTCTGACTGAACTCGTTGGCCGCACGAGCAACTGTCTAATACTGCTGAGCCGCGTGATGAGAGCATCGGCAATTCCGAGTTCTAAATATTCCTCGCGGCCTTCGTTGCTCAATGGTTTGAACGGCAGCACGGCAATGGTTTTGATTTGGGGCCGCGCGAGGACGACCGGTTCAGTCTTACGAGAGAACTTCCAGAGAACGACGGCAACCAGGACGATCGCGAGGACGCCCACAGCCAAAGCCCTTCGTCGCGTCCACACACTTTGACGAGCGACAGGCGCCAGCTGTGCGGGCGCTGGCGGAAAACTCGGCTCTAACGTTTCGTGTTCACTAATTACAATCCGCGAGCGCGAATGCTCGTGAATGATCAGTTCTTCATCGGCGAGTGAGACAACTCGAATGTCGCCGACAAAGCGGTACCCGCGGCGTGGGATCGTTTGAATGTAACGTTTCTCGCCGAGGGCTTTGCGGAGCACCGAAATGTTCTGGGTCAGGTTTCCTTCCTCAACAAAAGTGTCCGGCCACACCTCGCTCATTAACTTCTCTTTGCGGATCACGCGACCGTGGTTTTCGACTAGCAGAAGCAGGAGATCGAAAACCTTGGGCGTCAACGGCACGAGATCGCCATTGCGGGTCAACACGCGGTCGGAGCAGTCGACGCGAAAGTCGCCAAATTCAAATGAATTTCGATTTGTCGGGCTCGACGACACTGGTTTTGAGAAATCTCTGAGAAATTCTGAGGACTTCAGGTCAAGGTGGGAATTAAGTTTCGCGCTGTTTCGGAACCGCTAATGATGATTAGACCAAAAGTCCGACGAAAACTGCCCGGCATTGTATTGCGGTTCTGAAAGAGGGGCAATGACTTTCCGACGTGAGAGATGAAACGCACTGAAATCATCATCGAGACACAGCGAGTCACGATTGTTCATCGCCGGAGCAGATCGAGCCATACCGAATGCGATGCGCCCTCAATCGACCTGGAAACGATCGATGTAAGTAACGGCAGCGGCGACCCGGCACCGGAACCAAATTGCCATAAGAGAATTTTGGGAGAGGAGAAAGAAACATGTATAGATTCAAAAGATCTCTAATTGCTCTGATCGGCGTTCTGACGCTGGTCGGGATTGTCACGGTGACAGTACCGCACATCGGTCGCGGCGCGAGTGGAAACGGGACGAGTGCTCCGACGACTCAAACACAAAACGTCAACGTGGTGAATACGCCGTCGGTCAACGCTCAACAGAGCGGGACCTGGAATGTTGGCATCAGCGGCACGCCTTCGGTTGCCGTCTCCAATTTTCCTGCGACTACCAATGTCGCGATCGACACTTCGGCAAACACAGTGAAGATCGGCAACTCGGATCCTCTGCTCGTGCGCGATGCGGACAATCCGGCGTACCAACGCTTTCGCACGTCGGTGTTTGTCTCGTTACCTGATGGGACAACCTTTGCGGCTGTCAATCCGGGGATAACCCCACCAACAGGCAAGCTTCTCGTGATTGAGGCAATCTCCGCGAGTGGAAACATACCGTCAGGACAAAAGTATGCTTGCTCCCTGGACGTCACCGATCAATTTGCGCAACTTCAATTCGAGCTGGGTCTTCCGCTCACATTACAAGGGACCTTCGGTCCGGTGGACACTTTCCAGGGAAACACCACCACCCGAATTTATCTCGACAACTCAGACACTGTGGCTTTTGACGTGTTTCGAACTGCCGGTGCGGGCGCGGCCGGCGTGCGCGTCAGTTTCTCAGGTTATATGATCGACGCCCAGTAATGTCTTCGGGCCGGCTAACAAAAACTTTCCTTGCGAGTCTAAAAGGAGGAAATATGAAACGAGTCTCTCTGCTACGCATTATCGTCATCGCTGCTGCGTTAATGAGTTTCCAACCGGTAACAGCGCAGACAATTCAGAAGCCTTCGGTTCAAGTGCGTCTGCAAGTCCACAAAGGCTTCAAAGGCGATCCCGAAACGTGGAGCTGGACTCCAGTCATCGATTTTCGCGTGAATGGACCGTTCAGTCCCGGTGGCGCGGTGTCGGTCGAGTACACCCTGCCCGGCAAGACGTGGAAGTTCGACTGCAACGTCGAACAAGCCGGCGTCGGCTGGCTGGGGGTTCGCGATTGCGGACTGAACCCCGGCGACGAACAGGCGATGACTTATACGGGACCAGTTGATTTCAAAATCAATCTGCGCAACGAACTGGAAAACAAGAACGCGACGCTCTTTTCCGGCAAGTTTAAAGTCGACAAGTTTCACGAAGGCGTCGTCGATCTTCCCAAGTTCAAAAACAACAACATCTTTTTCGTGAACTACGATTGGATGTTGCCCTTTGCCTACATTTACGACGAGTGGGTGTACAACTGGGAATATCCGGGGCCTCTGAATCGTTATGGCCAGGCTATCAACCTAAGCCGCTCGCATCTGATGGCCGCGTTCTCGTTCCGCGGCACAAACAAAGGCGTCATCTACAGCAAGTACGCTGCCTATCTTTACTACAAAGGTCAGATGGTTGCAGAAGCTATTCCGGAAAGCGCGGTTTGCGAGGCTTTGAATCAACCTGAATCGAATCAGGATTCTGCCAACGCGTACTGCCGGAGCGTGTTCACTTTTCAGAAAGCGATTCTTTGGGACAAAGAGCCCGGCGTCATGGAGCCCGGCTTTTACTACGAGATGTACAAGAACCCCGGCGAGTACGAGATCAAAGTTCTCCAGAATGGAAAGCTCGCGCGCACCGCGAAGTTCACGTTCGGATCGGATTACAAGATTGCCGACAATGGGCTCGTCAAACAGAACAGTGTCGGCACTCTGCGCGTGTTGGTGCCCGCCCAAATCATCGGCGAACAGGACGGGCAGTGGGACCGCAACGCGTACAAGACGGATGCATTCTTTGGAAATCCGTTGAGTGGATTTATTTGGCCGTGATTTATCAACGAATTTCTCTGTGCCTCAGTGAAACCTCAGTGTCTCTGTGGTGAGTGTTCACTGAAGTCATTTCACCACCGAGACACGGAGCTCACACCGAGCCACGGAGGAAAACGAACTTAGCGCCCACCGACTCTTCGCTGCGCTGATGAGTCATATCAGCTCCTGCGTTACAATTCCTCGCATGGACACGCTCAAAGTCCGCTCGCATCAACGGGAAGAACTTGTCGAATTTACGGACGAAGTTCAGCGCAAGCTAAGTGAATCAGGCGCGAAGGAAGGTGTCGTCGTGCTTTACGTGCAGCACACGACGGCCGGCCTCACGGTGAACGAGAATGCCGATCCTGACGTGCCGCGCGACATGCTGCACGCGCTGCGCACCTTGATCCCGCAACACGGCATGGGCTTTCGCCACGGCGAAGAAAACTCTGACGCGCACATCAAAGCGAGTCTCGTGGGTCCCAGTGTCACGATTCCTTTTACTGACGGCAAACTCTTGCTTGGTCGATGGCAGGGCATCTTTCTCTGTGAGTTCGATGGCGGGCGAGAGCGTAAAGTGATCATGATGATTAGGTAACTCATGACAGTCGCCCACCAGATCGTTGTTTCGGCCGAAAACAATCCGTACATCGCGTGGCAATGCAAGCTTTTCTATTATTCGTGCGTCACCCGCATGAATCATCAGCCCGTCATCATCGTGCATGACACGGGAGACGATTGGCATCGTGACTTCTATGAGTTGGCAAAGGCCGGTTGCGCGATTTATTCTGCGCCAAATTATCGTTTTGATCGCGCCGGCAACGACTACGCTTGCCGAAATCACCCGGGCAGCCTCTTGCGCGCAGCTGAGCTCTTTCATGACCGGGAGATCTTCATTGTGCTTTGTGATCCCGACATGATCTTTGTGCGTCCGTTTGAATTTCCGAAAGCCCTGGCGGGTGAATTCAGTTCGTTCATGGATTACGACCGCGATTTCGTGAACGAAGTGCTGCCCAAACTTGGGATGACGCGCGAGGCACTTGAGCAACAGAAGGATTCGCTTTGCGTCAGTGTGCCGTACGTGATTCCGTCGAAAATCGCACGGGAGCTTGGCGAAGCATGGATGTCAACAATTGAACTCTTTAGTCAGCGGCGTTGGGAGGACGTCATGTACGCGTTCGGCCTGAGCGCCATCAACACGGGATCGCCCGTCGAGGTTACGCACCTGGTTGATCACAATTATTGGCCGGAAGAAATATTAGGCGCGCCAATGATTCACTACGCTTACGGTGATGAACGCTGGAACAAACGCGATTACACGGCCGACTCAACCAGCGCCAATGTTTGGTGTCCACCGGATAACTATCCGCCGGAAACGATCCTCGGCGAGTTGTCGAATCAAATCAGAGAAGCGCGAGAGTTCTACCGAACCGTTTTCGTCTAGTTCAAATCCATTTGATCGGCACGGGTCCGCGTATCCACGAAACGATCACATATTTTTCACCGCGAATTACCGGCACGCTGCCGTGCAGATAATGGGAAGGAAAAATGATCGCTTTGCCGGTTTTCGGTTTTGCCGTGTAGCGGCAGCCGGGGAATGATGTCTCTCCTCCAAGAAAATCGTCGTTCAAATAACACACGACGCTGAAATATCTGGATTCAAATCCTGGCCCCGTGTCCTGGTGCGGCACATAGTGATCGGCCGGGCCGTACTTGAGAAGCTGGGCCCCCCAATGTTCCGCAAGATCGATCTTCCAGACCTGCTTGATGAGTGGTCTTAGCGTCGCATCCATGGCGACATCAAACGGCCGGTACACATCTTCCGCTTGTGCGGACACCAGGATACTGGTGGACCGAACCTCTGGATGAGTGAAAGACTCCGAGCGGCCATCCGCATCGGTCTCGCGCACTTGCGCAGCCTCCCACTCATCCAGCCGCTGCACTCGATCAACGACACTTCGACAGTACGCTGACTCGAAGAGAGTCAGGGAGATGACACCGTCGGCCTCGTCGCAGTAATCGATCATGGTCTTGCTCTTTCGATCGAGACAGTCGCCACGCGACCGTGCCTAGTAACCTTTCGGCGATTCAGGAGGAACGCCCGCGGGCTTCGGCGAGTCGGGCGGAACGCCTGCGGGCTTCGGCGACTCAGGCGGAACGCCTGCGGGCTTCGGCGATTCGGGCGGAACGCCTGCGGGCTTCGGCGATTCAGGCGGAACGCCTGCGGGCTTCGGCGATTCCGGCGGAACGCCTGCGGGCTTCGGCGATTCAGGCGGAACGCCTGCGGGCTTCGGCCTTGGCTTTGGTGAATCAGGTGGATTACCTGGTGTTTGTCCTGGCTTCGGTGAGTCAGGTGGATTACCTGGCGTCTGGCCTGGCTTCGGTGAGTCAGGTGGATTACCTGGCGTCTGGCCTGGCTTCGGAGAGTCAGGTGGATTACCTGGCGTCTGGCCTGGCTTCGGAGATTCAGGTGGCACGCCCGGTTGCTTTGGGCTTTCGGGTGGAACGGTCGCCTGCAGTTCATACGCGTGTCCATTTCCATTGCCATTTTCGCTCAGCAATTCTTGCGGCAATGCAAAGACGATGCTCGCGAGCAAGTCATCTGCAATCGGCTCTTCAAACTCGCGGAATACCTTCGAGACTGCGGCCAGACATTCGAGCCGCAAACGATTGTTCATCTGGACGCGAAAACGAAGATTCTCAACGTCACGAAAAGACTCTCGTGGTTCCATGGGGCAAAAACTCCTTTCGAAGCGAGGTGAAAGTTGGACGGTAAAGGTAAATGTTGAATCGAGGCCGCGGAGTCTATACCCAATCTCAGCGGTTTTCAAGAACAATTCCGCGTTTGCCTGCGGAATCAGCGCAGGCCTTTGACCAGATACAAATCGGAGAGTTGCCGCGTGAAAGCATAGACATAAGACTTCGCGTCCGGAGTCACCAGCACATTGATCGAGCCGAGCACGCCACCCAAGTCACCGGGCAGAATTTCCTTTTCGAATTCTTTATGACCGTTCGCCACGTTGAGTTTGAAGATGCGCAAAGGTCGTTCGCGGTCGCGAAACACGTAAAGCGACTGGGCATCCGCCCAGCCGATAACTCGATCATCGTTATCGACACCGGGAATGTCGCGCGCGTCGCTTCCCGTTAACGAGTACAGTCCTTTCTTTTCATCGCCGGCTCGCCCGACGACGTATTTCCCGTCGGGCGATACGAGGTGCCCGATGATTCCTTCGGGAGTTACCGGACGCGGCGGACCGCCGGCAATATCTTGCACATAAGTGCGCAACGCGTGGCCTTTTTCCTTGCCGATGAAGACAATACTTTTTCCGTCAGGCAACCACGTGGCGCCGTATCCATACTGCTCCATCCCAAATCGCTCGAGCGGCTTTGCTTCGCCCGCTCCGATGGGCAGCAAAACGATTTGCGGTGGATCGAGTGAAATTGAGATCACTGACTTTCCGTCAGGCGATCTTCCGTGGCCATGTCCGCTGCCGAGTCGAATTGCCGGCGAGCCATCCATCTTGCGCAAATACAACGAATAGTTCGTGCCGCTGCCCTGGCCCGACTCGTTGAAGATGAATGATGTTCCGTCTGGCGATAAGTCGGTGATGCGCACGCTGGTAAGCCACGAAAGATCGCGTTCGCGCGTATCGCCGGGCGCCAGACCAGTAACCGGAGTGGTCTCTTGATTCCCGGTGACCAGGACATCGCCCTCTTTCGAGATGTCATGTAGACGGAGACCGATTGGCGTGCGCAAGATGATTCGCTGTTTTCCCGCGACCGTGACTGCGTACAACGCCGACGCTTCTCCCGATTTGCTCGCGGTAAACCAAATCTCATCGCCGGACGGCGCCCACGCTAAGCCATTTTCATCAGTAAATTCATCGGTCAAACGCTTAACTTGACCGCTCGAATCAATTAGCGCGACGGTGCCGCGACTGTCTCCCGAGAGCGGGTGATCCAGAAACGCGACCCGATCGCCTTTCGGCGAGACACGCACATGACTGACATAGCCGTCGGTCTCATAGACCTTTTTTCCCAAAGGAAACTCAAGTTGCACATGCGTGTTAGCCGCGCGAATTATCGCCAGCGAATTGTCCACCGGATTCCAGTCGGCATCCTGCACGTTCTCGAGCATTTCGCGGGGGCTGCCACCCGCCAAAGACATGCGACCGAGCGTGCCCTGATTCACGAAGTGATACAGATACTTTTCATTGAGCAGTACTGCCATATCTCCGGAAGGCGACACTGACAGCATCTGCATGTTGGGCGAGCCGACACTCTGCACGTCCGAAGATTCCACGCGCATGTACGAGATGTCGACTGGGTTTCCGTCCCACGTGGCGCTGAAGAAGATCCCTTTTCCATCCGACGTGAACCGCGCCGTGTAAACGGCGCCATGCCGAAACGTTAGTCGCGTGTAAGAGGGCAACGTCGTGCTCGTGCTGTAACGGCCCGCAAAGAAGACCGCGCCCAACAGGACAGCGCCGACAACTGCCGGTACCAGCCATTTGATCCATGACCGTCGAGCAATCACCGGCGCCGGCATAGTCGAAATACTTAGCGAGCTGTCGATGCTGGAGTGATCGGTAATTGACTCGAGATTGAAAACGAGATCGCGCGCGGTCTGAAAACGATCTTGCGGCTGTTTCTCCAAACAATGGTTGATGATGCGTTGCAACTGGAGCGAAACTCCACGCTCGGCAACCGGAATTGGAGCAGGCTCTTCTTTCAGGATCGCATTCATCGTTTCTACCGACGAATCGCCCCGAAATGGCCGAACGCCGGTGACCATCTCGTAAAGCATGGCGCCAAAGGAAAAAATGTCCGACCGTTGATCGGCGGGATTTCCCCGCACCTGCTCAGGCGACATGTAACCCGCGGTGCCGAGCACCACGCCGGGTTCAGTATTCAGGTGTTTGGTTTCAACCTGCGAAAGTTCGTCCTCAGAAAGGACCGGTTCAATCAGCTTCGCCAGACCAAAGTCCAGAATCTTCACGTGCCCATCGTTCGTGAGGTAGATGTTTTCGGGCTTCAGATCGCGATGGATGATTCCTTTTTCATGCGCCGCGGCCAGACCTCGTCCGATTTGCTTTGCGTAATCGATTGCCTTGCGCGGAGGCAAATGTCCGTCGGCCAGACGCTCTCTCAAGGTTTGACCTTCCAGTAGTTCTGAGACAACGAACGGCGCGTTCTCAAAAGTGCCGATGTCGAAAATCGCGAGGATGTTCGGATGGTTAAGCGCGCTGGTGGCACGCGCTTCCTGTTCAAAGCGTCGCAGTCGATCGGGATTCAGATAAATCGGCGGCAGGCTCTTAATCGCCACATCTCGGCGCAGAGAAGAGTCGTGCGCGCGATAGACCTGGCCCATTCCGCCCGCGCCAATGAAGGCGCGAATCTCATAACGCCCGAGCCGAGTGCCAATCGGAATGTCCACGAGGAAACTTGAACTGCCCCGAAAAGAGTCGCCATTCTAATTGAGTTGGTGAAACGGCGCTAGCGGGTTTTCATCGGACTCGGGTCCAATCGGCGGCGGTCAGCTTTTCGCGCAATTCAAACCCTGGCCAGTCGTTCTTCTTTTGGAACTTAGATTGGACCGCGAAAGTCTAAGGCAACAAATCCCAAATCCTTGGAGGCTGAAGAAATGAAACTCGTGAACCGTCTGATCCTTGTCGCCGCTGGCCTGTCGCTGGTGGTGGCGATTGGCTGCAGCAAGAAACAGAACCGCTCAACCAAAGTGACCGTGGCTGGCGAAGCGACGGCAAAGGTCGAACCGGACGCCGCCGTGATTGTCTTGTCAGTGGTGACGCAAAATGCGCAAGCGCTGACTGCGCAACAGGAAAACGCGCGCAAAAGCGAAGCAGTCGCGACTGCCGTCAAGAACACTGCCGGGTCAACCGCAGAAATCAAAACGAGCGATTATTCGCTGCAACCGCAATACGACTACCGCGATAACCACCTGCCTAAAATCATCGGTTACGACGCGCGCAATAGCGTGATTATCACGATGAGCGATTTGAAAAACGTTGGCGGGGTAATTGATGCGGCATCCCGCGCCGGCGCTAACAGTATCGACAACGTGTCCTTCATCTTGCGGCAAACTAGCCCGGCTCGCGGACAGGCCTTGTCCGACGCGACTCATCAGGCGATGAATAAGGCGCAATCCATTGCCCAGGCCTTAGGCGGACGAGTGTTGCGGGTGGTTGAGGAGAACGAGAGCGCTACCGTGACCGCAGAGCGCGGATTGGAATCTCAAGCGACTTTTGGTTATGACGGAGACACTCGGAAGAGTCTGACTCCGATCGCTTCAGGTCAACTAAGCATTAAGTCGAATGTTCAGCTAATCGTCGAGATTGAAAGCTAATCGGCCGGCGCACCTTTCATGATGTCTGCGAACTTCTCGACCTGTTCGCGCGTCGTTTCCATGTGCCGCCGGCTCTCAAGATAGGCTTGCCATTGCGCGGTTTGTGTCAGCGCTCTTTGGCTATCTTCGTCCAATGCTTGAGCCATGACCGCGATCAAATCGCTAACGACTCGTGTGTGCTCGAGAAGCGATTCGATGATCGAATGCGCGAGTTCAGTCGGCGTGAGATCGTCTGGTTCGCCAAGTGTATCGGCTTGATGGACTTCCTGATCCTTCATCGTGTGTTGGTAGAGTCGAGTGCGCGGTTACAAGAACCGCGAGCAGTGGCGAGCGGGACAAAGACTCAAGTTATGCTCGCGTGCCTTTCCACAGCATTCTCGCTAAGTTGGGCCCTAACCCGCTCACTACCGTTCGCGGTTCTGTAACTCACTGCGTATACCAACTGCCTCGGATGAACGGCAGCTCAGCGACTGTCCCGCTGATTTCGTCATCGGCCAAAGAGACTTTCACCGCTGTTCCCGGCGCGAGGTAATCATACTTCACATACCCGAGCGCAATCGCGCGATTCAACTTTGGCGAAAGAGCTGATGAAGTGACGCGGCCAATCTCTTTGCCATTCTCCGAAAGAATCGCGGCGTTTCTGGCGACGGGCGTATGTTGCTCCAAAATGATACCCGTCAATTTCTTCGCGACGTGCCCGCGATGTTTGATGCGCACAATAATTTCCTGGCCGAGATAACAACCCTTGGTAAAGCTCACGGCATCGTCCAGGTTGGTTTCGGTTACGACGTTCGTCTCGTCCATGTCGATGCCGTACCGGGGAATCCCGGCTTCGATGCGTAGCGTTTCAAGTGTTTCTTCGTTAATCGGTCGCGCACCGGCGCTTATGAGAGCGGCTTGTATCGCAGACGACGTGTTGCTGCCGATGAAAACATCGAAGCCGTCTTCCGCAGTGTGGGTCGCGCGTACCAACGTTACTGGCTCACTTTCGAAATCTATATCGAGCGATTTTTGACGTTCGACGAGCGCCGCGTCCTCGCCAAAAACCCGCCTCACAATTTCAACGGCAAGGCGTCCTTGCACAGAAAACGCAGTAGTCACGCTCGTCAAATCTATGACTTTGAAATCACCCGCCAGCGTGAACCGCTCGATCAGCTTCAACACGGTTTCATGTGTCGCTTGTTCCGTGTCCAGCAGATATCCGTCGGCGCGATGAATGATTCGCACCGCGGCCAGTAGACGTCCTTGCACATTCGCGAAAGCTGCCGGCATCCACGAATTCATCTCCAGCGATTTTATGTCGTTGGTGATGAGACCGTTGAGAAACATCACGGCTTCCGAGCCGCTCACCAGGATTCGACCGCGGGAAGAGAGATCAATCAGTCCCGCTCCGGTGTCGCGCACTGCTGAGTATTCAGTCGGTGTAACCGCGATTGTCATTGGCCGTGTAAACCGCGTGCATTCGCTCCGGTGGGAGCGAAATGGTTGTAGCACTGAGATTTCTTCGAGTGTAACAAGCTCCTTTTAGGAGCGAAATCAATTAACCATTCCGATCTTAAAAGAGCCGTTTCTACTGAGCTACTTTAATTCTATAAACATTAGAATCCTCTGGACCTGAAACCGTTTTCAGCCGCCGCGCGACCACTTTGTAATCGCGCAATTGTGCGCGTTCATCACGACTCGTAATCAGCACCTGGGGACTCGGATGATAGAGCGGAATCAAGGTGCGACCTTGCCACTTCCGCAACTTCGCTGCATCCGCGCGCAACGTAAACTGATGGGTCTCAATTAACTTCAACGCATCCAGCGCGACGCCGCCCAGAGTTACGATCACGCTCGGATTAATCAATTCGATCGTGTGCCGCAGGTACGCCGAACAGTTACGCAACTCGATCGACGTCGGTCGCCGATTCGCGCCTGTTGACGTGCGCGGATTACAGAGCGCCGCACTGGTAATGAAAATGTCAGAACGTTTTAAATTAGCCGCCGCCAGAAACCGATCGAAATTCTTTCCTGATTGATCGCCGGAAAACGGAACGTGAGTTCGATCGGCGCCTTTTCGTCCCGGCGCTTCGCCAATGAACATCACGCGCGCGTTGATGTTGCCGTTGAGCTCGCTCAGCACCGCTGCTCGGCCGCACATGGCCGGGCACTTAACACAGGCGGCGGCTTCAGCGACCAATTCGGCGAACTCAAGATTTCTACGTGTCTTCTTCATTAAAACTATTGACTTCTGCTGATACTTCGAATAGAAGTGCCCGCGCTCTAACCCCAAAATCAGGAGGACACCCTATGCGTCGAGTATTGTACTTATCTTTGTTTATGTTTGCTTGCGCCGTGCCGGCGTTGGCCCAGGATCCGGTGAAAGTCGATCCCGATCATTACAAAGTCGCCATCAACAACGCGACCGTGCGCGTGCTGAAGATTCATTATGGACCGCACGAAAAATCAAAGATGCACTACCATCCGAATGCGGTTGCGATTCCGCTGACATCCGGCAAGGTCATCTTTTGGCTGCCCGGTGGCAAACACACGGAAGTCGATATGGTTGCAGGTCAGGCGATGTGGACCGCGGCCGGCCGGCACAATCCCGAAAATGCCAGTGATGCCGACATGGATGTAATTCTGGTCGAGATGAAAACGCCTAAGAAAAAGGCCGCGCCTAAACCTGCGAACACGAACGCAAACCAGTAGCGGCCGCTATTGTCCAGTCGCGGATTTGCCGCGACGCTCTTCACGTTGTTCGCGCCGGAACTGGCTTGGTTCGATCGGATTTGAATCCTGCCAAAGCCCGAGATGCTGCGCCCGAGCTTCCTCTTCGGCTCGGGCGTAAAGCTCGCGATCTTCAGGCGTCTGCTCGCGCTCATATTCCTTGTAGTGCCAGGTCATCCCCTCCTTGACCTGCATAAGATTCACATCGTTTCCGGCAAAGACTATTTTTCCCACCAACCTGCCGTACTGATCAGTCTTGTCGTAGGTGACCGTAACATCGTTGCCAAAGACAAGCTCCGACAGATTTTGCTTTGACCGCGTCCCAAAAGCCTGGTGCGATTCGGGCGCATCAATGCCTGACAAGCGAATCCGGTGCTGGACGTTGTCAGAGTCAAGCACAGTCACCGTGTCTCCGTCGGCAATTGAGACGACCCGGCCGTTAAGAGTTTGACTGGTTGCGGGCGGCGGCGTTGCCGGTGCGGGTTTGTGTTGTGCGGGCTTTGAACAGCAAACGCCGAGAGCGATTCCCACCAATAACCCAACGAGATTGAGGCTTTTCCCGAAGCCTGGTTTGTGGTTGCGAATTATCAAGACGCGTCGCTAGTAAGGACAGTGGCGGCAGCCGCTGTCGCAGCAGTAACCTCGCCGCCGCAGATAACTTTCGGTGAAGACGATCTTTTCTTCGTCGCGATAGTAATCGTCAGGCTCAGTAAAAGATCCTTGCAGCAGATCCAGATCGACTTGCTGAAATGCATCGGCGGGACCATCCCATGAAAATTCATTCGGATGAAAGAGGTGCGCGAGCAGTTCTGTTCCGTCAACTACGCGCGGGCCAGGTCGCGCGAAGAATGAATTGGCATCGACGGCGAAGACGCGATTATCGCGGACCGCGGGAAGATTGAAGAACGCCGCCCGATGGTCCGCGGCAAACGAAGAGTAAGCACCGAAGTGTTGCCAAATCTGCTTCATGGTCTGCTGCAGATTGAATCCGCACGGCATCATAACGAGAACCTCGGGCGCCCATTCAGCCAGTTGCTGCCATGAGATCCTCACCGATTCACCGCCGTCGGTGCCGATCTCGTCCGTCCCGCCGGCGATCTTCACCATCTCCGGCACCCAGTGCCCGCACGCGTAAACCGGATCAAGCCATTCCATGCAGAAGACGCGCGGCCGATGCGCTAGTTTGCTGGTCGCCGCGCTCAACCGTTCGAGGCGCGCGCGTCTGTCCGTCAATATTTCTTCGGCTCTTTGCGATTGACCGGTGGCCGCGCCGAGGTCGCGCAAGTTCTGAAAGATTTCCGCAATTGACTGTGGCGTCAGCCAGAGAACTTGAGGCTGATGGGGCAGCGTCTTCAGCACCTGCGAAACTTCGTTGCCGGATGGCGCGCACACTTGGCAGAGATTCTGGGTAAGAATCAAATCCGGCGCGAGTTTAGCGAGAAGTTCTTCGTCGATTTGATAGAGGCTTTGACCGTCGCGCAACCTCTCCGCGACAGCGCGGTCGATCTCGTTTTGGCTCATCGTCTCGATCGGAAGGACGTTGCGGACGACGACTGGCTTGCTCTTCACGGATTCGGGATAGTCACACTCATGTGTGATCCCGACAAGTGAATCGCTCAAACCGAGCGCGCAAACCATCTCAGTGGCGGAGGGCAGGAACGAGACGATTCGTAGCATTGCGGTGAGTCTAGCACGTGAGGCGGGACGAGCACTTTAAGTCGGTCGAGATAAGTTTATTTGGTGATCGAGACAGAGCGATTGGCGTAATCGATCACGAGCGTCGCACCTGCGAACATCTCGGTGCCGATCAACGAGTCGTTGCTTTCGCTTACAATTACTTCGACAGCTCTTTGTTCGCCAAGCCACTCGATCTCGGCTAGCGCCACGTCCGCAGCCATCCGAGCGCCACCAACCAACTCAAAGACCAGCCGCGCGACTATTGGAAGACCCAGCCGTTCAACGACAGCCGCGGGAATTATGAGGGCTCCATCGAAACCTGTATCGACTACGCACTCAAATGTCCGTCCCTCGCCAAAACGCACTTCAACAATGGCTTCGCGAAGAGCGTTAACGCTACCGGATTCTTGTGGCATGTCCGCCGACGGTGTGCGCGGTCTCTCGACCAACGCGCGTGAGGTAGAAGAGCTTGTCGGGCATCGCGGTGCGAGCAGCGACTAGGGCCTCGGTCGCTGTTTTTTCAAGGAAGTATCGACCTGAATTCGGTTCGATGGCGACGAACTCGCCGTCGTGTGACGGCTCAAGAATAGCCGCCAGCCTTTGGCGATATGCGATCTGTCCGCGCTCGACCAGATCGTCGCTGGTGGCTTGATTTGAGTTGAGAAGTGCACTCATAGTTAGCTCACTGCAGGATTTTAACATGCTACTGCCAAAGACGCTTTTCTAATGAAGAAATTTTATGAGTTTCATCGAGATATGCACAAAGGGGTTTTGCTCGTTAGAAACCTCATGGACAAATGCGGGCCTCGAATTCAAGAATTGGCGGAACGCCCAGAGATCAACGATCGCGATGTGAGTATAAGGACTTCATATCTCCGCGCACACGCTTGGATCTTAAGTCTCAGTAAGCTGAACCATCCTTCTGATCTGCAGGCTGTCGCATGTGGTTGTCGTTCCCTGCTCGAGTGCGCAGTCGACATTGTCCTATTAGCAAACGATTCCACGAATCGTTCCGGAGAACGAATGCGCTGGTGGGATCTTTCCGCCAAACTTCAGATGGCAGTTGCTTTCGTGGAATACGAGCAAAAAGGGACGGGACAGGAGTGGGCTAGGGACTTCATTCAGCGGAATGAAACTTTTGTTAAGGAACTCAGAACAAATCTTTGGCCACAATGGAAGGAGCGCAACGGTAAACCTCGGCATCCTCCTAGGTGGACCGGAAGTAATGATATTCGAGCTGACATTGTTGAGGCGGATCGAAGCACGTTCCAAGGAACAATTCGTCAAAACTTGAACCAAACGCTTCTAAGTTATTACAGTTCGGAATATCAACGTCTAAACAAAACGATTCACGGTTCTGGACTTGTGGGCATCCAGGGCTCACCTCAATTAATTTCAATCAGAGCTGCACATGGCTGCTGGGCGGCCGCGTCGCTAGCAATGATATGCCATCAAGTATTATGTAGCGATCGAGGACTTGATCGTGAACTGTTGCAGGACTGGGCGCACATTCTGAAGGTTCGTATGACTGGCTTCATTTATCACGTTAGAGAGATTGAGAATCAGGATCTCAATTGACACGTGCACGGCTGTAATAAATGCAAGGAGATCAGTCGCCTAAACTATCTTCGCGATGATCGCGTCGGCGAACTCGTTCGTGCTCGACGTGCCACCAATATCGCGCGTGCGGACCTTGCCTTCGCGGTAGACGTTGAGCATTGCGGCTTCGATTTTCTCAGCCGCAGCGCGCTCTTCGATGTGGCGCAGCATCAGAATCGCCGATTGCAAGAGCGCCGTAGGATTCGCAATTCCCTGGCCCGCAATGTCGGGCGCTGAACCGTGTACAGCTTCGAAGACCGCCCCTTTTTCGCCGATGTTCGCGCCGGGCACCAGTCCCAATCCGCCAATCAGACCGGCGCACAAATCCGAAACGATGTCGCCGTAGAGATTTTCGCACAGCAGAATGTCGAACTGCTCCGGCCGCATCACTAACTGCATTGAGGCGTTGTCAACGATCATGTTCTGAGTTTCGATGTCGGGATGGCTTTTGGAGACCTTTTCAAAGCAGCGCAGGAACAGGCCGTCCGACATCTTCATGATGTTGGCCTTGTGCACGGCAGTGATCTTCTTACGTTTCTCTTCGCGCGCGAACGCAAACGCAAATTTCGCGATGCGCGTCGAGGCTTTTTCGGTGATGATCTTCAAACTCTCGACGACGCCGGGAACCACTTCATGCTCGATCCCTGAATAGAGACTTTCGGTGTTCTCGCGCACTACGACCAGATCGAGATTTGGATTGCGACACGGCACATTCGGCAGCGCGCGAATTGGACGCAGGTTGGCGTAAAGATCCAGAGCTTTGCGGAGACCAACGTTGACCGAGGTGAAGCCCTTGCCAACGGGAGTTGTAATTGGACCCTTCAAACCAACTTTGTTCTGCTTTATTGAGTTGAGCAGCTCATCGGGCAGAGTCGTGCCGGATTTATCCAGGGCGGCTTGTCCGGCGACGTGCTCTTCCCATTCGATCTCTACGCCCGACGATTCGATGATGCGGACGACTGCGGAGGCGACTTCCGGCCCAATGCCGTCGCCGGGAATCAGTGTGATACGATGCGCCATAAGAACGGTGCGCAGTAAGCAGTGAGCAGTAGGCAGTTCAAATCACCAACACTCCCGGCATCCTGCAATTAAGTCAACGAGAATAAAGCTTTCAATGACGAGTGACAACTTGCAATTGAATCGAAAGCAGACTGCCGACATCGCCATCGTCGGCGGCGGCGTGATCGGTTTGTCGATCGCGCGCGAGTTAGCCCTGCGTGGTGTTCATGATGTTGTTGTCGTCGACAAAGGCGAGCTGGGAAAAGAAGCGTCCTGGGCCGCGGGCGGAATTCTCGGGCCGCAGGTTGAAGCTGATCGTGCAGACGAGTTCTTCGGGCTCGCTTGCGCGAGTCGCGATCTTTACCCGGACTTCGCGCAGGTTTTGCACGCAGAGACAGGCATCGATGTCGAGTTGGACACGACCGGCACGCTTTACATCGCGTTTACCGAGGACGAAGAGATCGAGCTGCTACAGCGATTTGAATGGCAGCAGAATTCAGGTCTTCACGTCGAGTGGCTTGATGCCGCCGATGTGCGGTTAGTCGAACCGAATGTTTCAGATGAAGCGCGATGCGCGCTGCGTTTTCCGAACGACTGGCAAGTCGAAAATCGAAAACTCGTCGAAGCACTCATAGTGGCAAATCAAAAACTCGGCGTACAACTGTTACCCAACTGCGAAGTCACTTCGCTTCGCATTGATCGTGATCGCGTCAGCGGTGCGGAAACAGGAAACGGGAACATTTCTGCGTCCACAGTTGTTCTCTGCGCGGGCGCATGGACTTCCGGAGTGACGACCACAGCCCTGAATTTCACGCCGATTTTGATCGAACCGATTCGCGGCCAGATGCTTTGCTTCAGCCCTGAAGAAATGATGGCGCAGCACGTGATTTACAGTCAAACCGGATACCTCGTGCCGCGACGTGATGGTCGGGTGTTGGCAGGATCAACCAGCGAGCACGTTGGCTTTGACAAACGCGTGACCGATGAAGGCATGAGCGGAATCAAGTCGATGGCAATCAAAATTGCGCCAAGTCTTGCCTTCGCTCCAATCCTTGATTCATGGGCTGGCTTTCGTCCGCGGGCGTCGGACGATTTGCCGGTGCTCGGTCCTGACCCGGACGTCGAAGGACTTTTCTATGCAACCGGTCATTATCGCAACGGGATCCTACTGGCTCCGATCACGGCCAAATTGACGGCGGACAGCATTGTGGGGCGCCTGACTCCTCAAGCGCTCGAAGTTTTCTCACCTAAACGGTTTCGATTAGCCGCGGTAGGTATCTGAAGCGCATCCAAATGGGTGCGCCGCGGCCCGATTCTCGACTTTCGGCCAGTTTGAATTTGACGCTGTTGTCTGGGAAACTGTTCGCGCGAAGTAACTGATGCGAATCTCTCTTTTCAATATTGTGATTGCGTTTGTCGGCGGACTGCTGTCGTTTTTATCGCCGTGCGTTTTGCCGCTCGTCCCTGGTTACATTTCTCTAATGTCCGGGGTCAGCGTGGACCATTTGAAAGAAGGTGCGGCAAACTCGCGGCGCGCCGTGATTGCGAATTCACTCGCCTTTAACGCGGGCCTATCGGTGATATTTCTAACTTTGGGCGCGACCGCCGGTTACATCGGATCAGCGGTTTTCGGAAACCTTTGGGTGCGGATTATCAGCGGCTTAATCATCATTGTTTTCGGCCTGCACCTGATCGGGCTTCTAAAAATCAAGTACCTCTATAGGGACACCCGCCATTTCCAGAGTGATGAACCGCGTGGCATCTGGGGATCTTTAACGCTCGGCGTCGCGTTCGCGGCGGGCTGGACGCCGTGCATCGGGCCGATTCTCGGAGGCATCATCGGCCTCGCGGCGACCACGGGCGGATGGAGAGGTGGACTGATTCTTTCGGCATTCTATTCGGCGGGTTTGGCTGTGCCATTTCTGGTGACCGGCCTGGGCATTAACCAGTTTCTCGGATTTTACGGAAAGTTTCGCCGTCATCTTCACAAGGTCGAAGTCGTTTCCGGTATCGTGCTGATTTTGATCGGCGTGCTGATTGTGAGTAACCGCGTGACCATCTTGAACAGCCAGCGACTGGCGGCATTGTTGCCTGATTGGGAATCGCGCTTGAAACTAAAGGGGTCGAATCAGCCTCCAGCAACAACTGCCCAAAGCTTTCCAACTGCTCCGGACGTGCAATTCACCAAATTGGATGGCAGCGCTTTGCGGCTTAACGAACTTCGGGGCCAAGTGGTCCTGCTAAATTTTTGGGCAACATGGTGCGTACCATGTCGTTCAGAAATGCCCGAGTTCAACCAAATGCAGCGCGATCTCGGCAATCGCGGGTTGGCTGTTGTCGGCGCGTCAGTTTCGCCGCTGGATACGCCTGATATTATTCGCAGTTTCCAACGTGACGTTAAGCAGGACTACATAATCGTGCGAGGCGCGGAGGAAATTGGAAGTCAATTCCGAAACGGCCCTGGTTTGCCGGTGACTCATGTTCTCGACCGCAATGGCCGCATTCGACAAACATTCTTTGGACCACAATCGCGCGAAACTTTCGAATCCGTGATCAAACCGTTGTTGGACGAAGCGCCGACAACCGCGAAACTGAATAACTGAAGTTTCACAGGATCAAGTTATGAAAAAAGTAATTCTCAGCTTGCTGCTTCTCACCGTTATCGGAATGGCCGCCGCCACCGCACAGGATGGACATGAATACTCACCCATCCAGGAAAAAACGGTTAACTACAAGAACTGGACTCTCAATAACGCCGTCACCAGCCAGCCGGCGACTTTGCGTTCACTGATGGCCGGTAAGAAATTAGTGATGGTTCTTTACTTCGCGCCGTGGTGTCCGAACTGGCGCAATGAAGCGCCGGTGGCTGCGCGGCTCTACGACAAATACAAGTCGCAGGGTTTTGAAATCATCGGCGTCAGCGAATATGGCCCAAGCGCCGACACGCGCGCGTTCTTCGCGCCGAATGGCGCGCCGTTTCCGGTCGTTGTCGAGTCAGAGTCGCGCGAAGATCGCGAGAAAACTGCGCACTTTGGCTATCGCCAATTGACCGGGGACACGCGCAAGTGGGGCTCACCCTGGAACATCTTCCTGGATCCTGCAAAGTGCAATTCGACCGGCGATGTACTGACAGAAAAAGCTTTTGTGGCTAACGGCGAGCTAATTGAAGCCGACGCCGACAAATTCATTCACGATCATCTGGCGGCGAACGCCGTCATCACTCCATGTAAACAGTAAGTGCCGCGACAAAAGCCCCGCGCGTAAGCCAGGGCGGTCGCGGCTTGAAACACCGGCAAGCTTGAACTCTGACGCCAACGACCATTCCACAGATTCCTTCACAGTTGCTGAGGATGCAGCGGGACAGCGGCTTGATGCGTTTCTCGCTGAGCGCATCGAATCCTGGAGCCGTTCGCGACTACAGCGGCTGATCGAAGATGGCGAGGTGCTTGTCAATGGAAGCGCCGTCAAGCCTTCGCACAAGCTTCGTGCGCATGATCAAGTTGATGCGGAACTGACTGCTCTACCCACGAGCACTTTCGTTGCCGAAGACATTCCCATAGAAATTGTTTTTGAAGACGAAGATTTAGTCGTCGTTAATAAAGCCGCCGGCATGATTGTGCATCCTGCCGCGGGCGTCGCGTCGGGAACGCTTGCGAATGCGCTGGCATTTCATTTCCAGAAGCTGTCGAGCGGCGGCGGTGACGTGCGCCCGGGAATTGTGCATCGACTCGACAAGGACACTTCAGGACTTTTGGTGGTCGCAAAAAACGAGACCACGCACGACAAGCTCGCCGATCAATTTCGCGCTCGCGAAGTCTACAAATCGTATGTGGCGTTAGTGCACGGCCAGCTCGAAACTGATCGCGGACAAATCGATCAGCCGATTGCCCGCGATCCGCGCAACCGCACGCGTATGGCCGTCGTGCGCGGCGGTCGGGGCGCATTGAGTCTGTATCGTGTGCGCCAAAGATTCGACCGTTTTACGTTGCTGGACGTCGAATTGAAAACCGGGCGGACCCACCAAATTCGCGTGCACCTGGCGTGGTTGAAACACCCGGTCGTCGGAGACGAAACTTATGGCGGAGGCCGCGACAAAACAGTCCCTGATCCGGTCACGCGCAGTCGGATAGCGAAACTCGGCCGCCAGTTTCTTCACGCGGAGCAACTTGGGTTTCGACATCCGCGCACTCAGGAATTCACGAAGTTCACTGCTCCGTTGCCTGCGGAGCTCGATGAGTTTCTGCGCGAGTTAAACGAACGACGATCTTGATTTGACAGACCGCCGCGGCTAGCGGAAGATAATTTCAAATCCCCTAACAATTGAATTCTTAGACCGAAGCTGAATTTCGAGCGGAATCCTGTGTCTCTCTGCGCTCGCGGCTTGGCGGCGAGTTTGAGACGCAAAAAGGAGCGAATCATGTCGAAAAATTTTGTGACTGGATTTTTTAAAACGCGCGCCGCAGCCGAAGCCGCTGTTGACGCAATTATCAAGCGGGGATACACACGCGATGACATCAGTGTGCTGATGTCCGACTCAACCCAAAGCAAAGAGTTCGCAGTCCAGGCGAAATCTCACGCGGCCGATGGATTAGGAATTGGTGGCGCAATCGGTGGCACGGTTGGAGCTGTTCTGGCCGCAATCGTCGGTGTGGGAACAGCGATCGCCGTGCCGGGTCTTGGCCTTGTCGTAGCTGGACCGATCGCGGCAGCTCTTGCCGGGGCCGGCGCGGGCGCAACCACCGGCGGATTAATCGGATTACTGGTGGGCACCGGTATTCCGGAGCACCGGGCCAAGGTCTATGACTCTAGTGTTCGCGGCGGGGGCATCCTGTTAGGTGTTGAAGCGAAGACGGGTGAAGAAGTCGACAAACTCGAAACCCTGCTCGAAGACATCGGGGCGGAATACGTCCGTACGGAGTAGCTCATTGTCGGGGAAGCCCGCTCCGCCGTTCTTGCGCGCAGCGGGCTTCGTCCAGACGTTACATCGTCTTCTGTTTATCTGTTAGTCCAATTCCCATCTTCACCAACGTGGACTTGTTGAGCGTACCTGTGATCTTCAGGCCCTCAGCTTTCTGATATTCCTTGAGGCCGGCGCGAGTCTCCGTGCTGAGTTTCCCGGTCTGATCACCCGCATAAAAATTCCGAGTCTTCAAAAGCGCCTGTGCCTGTTTGATCTGATCAGCGGTAGCGCGGAATACCGGCCCGCGTTTTGGTTTGTTGGCGTTCGCGCTAGCGGTCGCGCTAGTTGCCGTCGTGCTGGAATTTGAGTTTTGCGCAGATGCGGTGATTCCGCACAAGAGGATCAGTGAGAGAACTACCAAGGGTAGCTTAGTCATTTCTTTTTCTCCTTTTAGATCGTGGGAGCGTCTGTGGGACGCTTCGGGTTCAAAAAGCCGATAACGTTAAAAATGAGGCGCGTATGATACTACCGCTGTCAATACTTCTGACGCCGAAATCTCGCAATCAAGGCATTTGCATGTCATTTGCCAAAAAGGTTGGCAATTCTTAAACGCTCTGATATTATCGATTCGCCCCATAAAGGGCGGCTTTCTTACTAAGTCCTACCGGCCGCGCCTCCAAATATCCCTCGATGCTAACCAAATTCTCCTGGTCAATTGTTCTCGTTGTCGCTGCGTCGCCAGTCGTCTTCGCTCAAAACGCTTCCTATGCATTCGATAATTTTGACACCACGAATGGCGTGAGAGTTCACGTGGACCCACCGCCTATCGCGGCGAAACGGTCAGCGAAAAACGATAAACGCGCAAGCGCGTCCCGAACTTCTGCAAATATCGAAGGCAACGGCGTGGTGCGGCTCACGTCACTGAGTTTCGATTCAGCAATGAACGTTAGCGGCGTTGGCTCGTCGTTACGCGGCTTTACTACGGGCAGCGAACAAGTCGACGGCTACATAGCTGAGGCTGCGAAGCGCAACGGTGTGGATCCGCTGCTGATCTATTCGGTGATGCATCAGGAATCAAGTTTCAAATCGCGCGCGATTTCGCCGAAGGGTGCGCGCGGATTGATGCAGTTAATGCCGGGCACGGCAGTCCGGTTCGGAGTCACAAACATTTTCGATCCCCAACAGAACATTGAAGGCGGTGCGCGTTACATGAAGTTTCTGCTCGACCGCTTCGATGGAGACGTGTCGCTGGCCCTCGCCGGTTATAACGCAGGCGAAGGTGCGGTCGAGAAATATGGCTTTCGGATTCCGCCATACGCGGAAACGCAGGAGTACGTACGCCGAATTTCTTATCGCTACAATTTGCTGCGCGATCCAAACGCCGCTTCATACGCGCCCAGCCTGACGCGCGGTCAATTGGCGAAACTGAACGGAAAGCAGCCTACGCCGCTAACGGTTTACGAGCGCAGCGTTCTGACCGTGCGCTTGCCCGACGGGCGTTTGCAGTTGATGACGCAGTAATTAAATAAGAACACGAGAATGCTTGACGAGGCGACGCGGAACAGGCGGTCGCCTCGTTTCGTATTTGGAGAAAGACGCGGTTTATGTAAGATTTAGCCGACCGAGTCCCTGATATATGCGCTGCCCAACCTGCGGGTCATTTCTTGATTCAGACAGCCGCTTCTGCAAGAACTGCGGATCGGCAATTCATGATCCCGAAGAAACTCGCCTCGCACGGCCCGAAATTTCTGTGCCGGCTCGACAATCAACCAATGACGACGATCTAGAACATGTCGTCTTCACGGTGCGACCGACTCTGATGTTTGTGAAGGTTGGATATGGTCTGGCGATACTCAGTGCGATTCTCTTGACTGTTCTGTTGCAGTTCATCCCGCTGCTGCGCGACATTCCGGTCTACATCACGATTCCGATCGCGCTCGCACTATTGCTGATTCCCGCGTACTACCATCTGAAGCGGAACATGATCCGCTATACGTTGACCGATTCAAAAATTGAGATCGATTACGGACTCATCGCCCGCACCACGCGCAACATTCCACTGACCAAGATTCAGGACGTAACGGTTTCAGCTTCGATACCGCAGCGGATACTCGGCTTTGGCGATGTGGTAGTGGACAACGCGAGCGAGATCGGCGGTTCAACTATTCTGCACAACATCAACACTCCTCGGCATTACGCCGACCTGCTTTTGCGCGAGCTGCGCCGCTGGCATTAAACTCAAAACCAGAGGCCGAATGATGGAACATCGCATGTTCCACGGGTTCTAAGTGACTCGGCGATTGCGCAATGCACCGGTATACGATTATTTCATTGCTGCTTTGGGGATTGCTGCTGGGGTTTGCGGCCACGGCGGCGGGCCAATCAACGCCGGCTCAAGCAAAACCGTCGCCGAGTTCTGACGAAGACACTCCGGTTTTACTCAAACACTTGCCGAACTGGGAGTCCGTTTCCAAGCAAGCGACATACGTTGTCACTCTGGATGATCTGAAGCGCACCGTTCCGAATGAGCCAGTCCTGGATGCTGTCAGTTTTGAAGGTGGGACCGAAGCGGTCACCGCAACGTACGGCCAGTCGCAAATGGCGATTGTCGAGTTCAGCACCCCGCAGTTTTCGGTAGACAATGATCAGCGCATCGCCGCGAAGATCGCGGACTTGAAAGCGCAATCACAGCCGGCGCCTACTGCTTATCGACGTGTCGGCAATTATTCAGTATTCGTCTTTAATGCGACTGACGAAGCGTCAGCCAATCAACTCATCGATCAGGTTCAGTACCAGAAGACGGTACAGTGGCTCGGTGAAGATCCTCATCTTTATCAGAAGCTCCAGCGTTACTTCGCCGAAACCTCAGCAGGCGTCCTGGTTGCAGTCTTAAAGAGTTCCGGGCTCTCGTTGATTGCTTGTCTGGCAATCGGAGGTCTCTTCGGTTTTCTTCTCTTTCGACAAAGGCGCGCACAGAGCGCCGCCGCGTATTCCGACGCGGGCGGACAGGTGCGGCTCAACCTCGACGAACTCACAGACACACAGAGCCACGCGCGGCTCCTTCCACCACCGCAAAACCATGCCGATTGATCTGACTATCGGTTGCTCGCCGGCACTGAGACGTTGACGTTGACGCTAGTGGACTTTCGTCCAAAGAGCCCGCCGCGCCACGCCAGGATAGCCAGCACCACCACCACAATAAAGATTACGAGCACAGCAACAACGCCCGCGCTGCTGCCTCCTCCACCGTTGTCAGCCATTTCCGATTCCTCCCAAGTGTGAAATTGAATCTCAGAGCGTCATGGGGATGACTTTGGCGCCGGCGGCGGTTGTTGTTGCTGTTGCGGGACAGTGACGTTCACGTTGACTTGCGTCCTCCTGCCACCGAACAATCCACCTCTCCACGCCAGAATCGCCAGCACCACCACCACGATGAAAATCACCAGCACCGCAATCACACCGGTGCTACTGCCGCCGTCGCCGTTATCGGCCATGTCAGTTCTCCGATCGGGGGATTTGCCTGATTGATTAGGGGTAAAAGGGGAAGGTTACTTCACTGAGATTCTTAGCACAGTCGCGGAAATCGCGTCAATCCGATGCGATTCTGGAGCTGGGAGCAGAACTCGTGTATGAGCTTCTACGGCGTGGTGGCAAGAGCTACATCCCAGGCCCAGCGCCCCACTCGCGCATCTTTCGTGTCCGAGACCTTCGCGCGGTACAAGAACCGATTGCCGTATTGATCGTCGCGACGCGACAGCTTGTAATCGAGAGAAATCGCGCGCAGATTCAAAGCCGGCAGCGTTTTCAATTCCGGCGGCTCCGAAATGCCGTTGTGATTGAAGTCCTGCCACAGGCGCAGCGACGTGAAGATCGCATCCTGTTGGTCGATAAAGCCGTCTCCATTGCCCCCATTGATTGGTTTGTCGTATTCGCCCAGCGCGTTAAACCCATTTCGCCGAACGTTCGAGGGAGGTGGAGATTGCGGCGTGAAGTTACCGAACAATTCAGTTCCATTATCGATCGTGCCATTCCCATTGCGGTCAAGCGCCAGGAACCCGTCATCCGAATTCAACACCGTCCACGCGATATGCTCGACAACGGCGTCGCCATCCAAGTCAAAATCCACCCCGCCGACGAATGATGTTAGAGCAAATCCATTGCCGGAAATATCAATTAGCACTGGCGTATGTGGCCCAATCGCATGACTACAATCACAATCCGCCGTCACTTGTCCCATTGATTCATGGCAACTTTCGACCATCGAGAGAGGGCAGCAGGTATTCTCATCGCCGCACTCGTAACCTGGACAACATGGGAAACCGTCACAAGGGTAGAAGTAGCTCCCGCATGAAGGCGTCGGTGTCGGAGTTGGTGTCGGCGTGGGGGTCGGAGTTGGCCCAGGGATGCAATTTGCTAGCGTATTGCTGTAACAACAGCACAGCGTATAGTTCCAGTTCGTTCCGGTCGGGCACGATTGATCCGGGTGACAGGTCTCGCAGCCTTCATCTACAAGCCCATCGCAGTCGTTATCAATGCCGTCGCACATCTCTTCGGCGCCAGGATTCCTTGCAAACGCAAACACATTATTTGGTGTGTCATCACAATCGTTTTCGCAATCATACCAACCATCATTATCTTTATCTTGACATTCTGAACACACGTAGCTATCGCAATACCATGCAGTAGGATCCTGACTATTGCCCTCATAAACAAAATCGTGACGACCGCAGTGATAACCTTCTAGATTGACCTCTCCGCAATAACCTTGCCCGTCTTCGTGAAAATTACATTGAGAATTTTCGCATGAAGGAAGCTGAACCGGACCCGCTCTTTTGTAGTGTGAGTACTTGGAACGTCGAGCAATGGACTGCCCCTCCTTCCAAATTGATCCGTCTTCAAATCGGACTTCTGTTAGACGAATGCGAATGGCAAACGTCCCGTTTAGCGTGCCGTTCTTTATCAGCGGTTTGGCCGCTTTGAGAACTTCTAAATAGAACGGCTTTGTTCTCCCACCAAAGTTTGTGAAGCCAGGTTCGATAGAATCCGTCTCCCCTGACAACAATGCGGCCTCCCGATTCTTTCCGGCGCGATGATCCTCGGCGCTCATAATTATCCATCCTAATTTGAAGGCTTTAACCGTCTTAGACGTGCGGTTCTTCAACACAATACTCTCGATCATTAAGTGCTTTCGCCAATTTCCTTTTCCCATATAGGATCTTATTCCGGCGATGACTACAGGATTACTGGGATCGTGCGTTTGCGTTATATCCATGTCGGCGGATTCAAAGAACCAGTCGCCAGAGGGGCCATGCTCAGTAAAAAAATAATCGTTCTCCGGAGCGGGCTTTGGTCGTTGGTCTTTTTGTGTTTTCACTGGCTGCTTAGCCGAAACGAGCGCGGCATTCCGAGTGTGGATAATAACAACCCCTAGTGCGGCTGACAGAAGAATCATAGAAAAGACGAGCCTACCGAGGTTCTCGCCAGTTTTTTTTAGCATGAAATACCTCCGATGCGTGTCGGACTATTGCGCCAAACCTAGCTCAGTTTTTTTGAATTCCAAAATACGAAGGCGTTGGAAGAAAGACTCGGTTGCGGGCTAAGATCCGACTGATAGAGTGAGTTACTCTGAACACATACTACGTCCGGAGTCGTTGCCGACCAAAACAACCAAGACCCAGCAGTCAGCAGCATGGAAGTAGCCTTACCGACTCTCATGGCAGCGGCTTTTATCACAATGACATTGGGTCGTCAATGTGTTTTTAGCCTTGGATTTTACGCTAACTAGGCAAGAATCTTGCACGTTGTTTCTAAAAAGCAAAAAGCAGGTGACAACTCTCGTCGTCACCTGCCTTTGGAAAAGCCCACGTTCAAGGGCGTTTGATTTACCCACCCGCTGACGCAGGTAGTTCTGACTTACTCGCCGCGGCGAGGACGACGCGGACGGGTTCGTTCGCCTGAGGGCTGAACGTCTCCAGGCTGCACCGTCGGTGAAGGCTGTGGTGACGGTGATCCCGGCGGACAAATCCAAATCTCAATGTAGTCATCTTCGCGATAACCGCCATTGATGATGTTGATTCGCCGCGCGTCGACTCCGCGTGAATTCTCGAGATAGTCGGCTGCGCGCCGTCCGAGTGCATCGGCCTGGCCGACTCGGCTCGTGCGGCCGGCGTACACGAAGATGTATGCGACAGCGTCAGGAGCGTTCTGCAACTCGATCGCGAGGTTATCGAGCCGCGCTTTTGTGTCGTCGAATGCGATCGACGGGAATTCGTCGAACTTACGGCACGACGGCGGAGGCACTTCTTTCCGCGTAATCGTCGTTGTCGCCGTGGTCGTCACGCGACAAGCCGGTTCGCCTGAACCATCATCGACAACCAGAGTCGCAGTGATGCGTTGACCGCCGAGACCGGTTGAGTCGACGGTAATCGTCGGTGTGCCTGCGCCACTAACGATGCGCGCTTCGCCAGGCGTAACCGTCCAGACATAATTCAAGGCTGAACTTCCAGAGTACGAAACATCCGCGGTGAACGTAATCAGATCGCCGTCATTTACTGTCGGCGGCGCTGAGATGAGCACCGGATAGGGGCATGGAGACGTGGGGGGCACATACTTCTTGGGCGTGTAATTCAAATTTAGGCAGAGCCTGCGGGCCCGCTCGATTTCAAAATCTCGGACCCAGCGACCGCCATTCGGGAGCGCGATTTCAACGGTGTGATGTCCAGGCTCCAACTCAATCCGGCGCACACTGGTCGAGGTCGTTCCCTGCGATTGGCCATCGATGCTGATCGGCAAGCCGCCAGGATTCGTCGTAACTTCAAGCGTTCCGTATTTGACGCGCTTCTTCGCGTACGCCGTGGAGGACGTGCAGACAAGCGCGAACGAGAGGGCAATTGCGGCAGTGATAAAAATCTTCATAAGTGAAGTGACCATGTATTTTCTCTGGGTCATCGTTACACCTCCAACATGGTCGATTCTTCTTTGGCGGCGCGCATCTTCGCATAGCGACGGCGAGCGCCGGCAGCCAAGGCAGTGATGCCGGAGCCGAGCAATAACAACGAAGCCGGTTCAGGAACATTCGGCGTCGGCGTTGGCGTGGGGCAATTCGGACAGGTCTCACAATCCGGACACTCTTTGTGATGATGGTGACAAATGCCCGTCACACAAACCAGCGGTATTAGCAGGAGGAATGGCCATTTCGGAAAACCACCGACGGCGGGTATTTCGCCGCAGTCGCAAATGGTGCCGTTGACTTGATCCTGATCGAAAACCTGCACATCGCCTTGCGGCGTCTGTGGCGCCAGGTCAGTGCCGGCGACGAGTGACGAATTCGAATTCTCCGTCGTGGCCAATGCGTTCGAAGCGTCAACCACGCTGCCATCGGTAGACGTCGTTGTCGACGTTCCTTCCGATTGCGAACTATTGGTTCGAGCACTCAACGGCGCGTTGGGGTCCTGTGAAACCCGCAGCCGAAGTTGGCTCGCCTGGCCGCCCTTTTCCAGGTCGCCCATGACGTTTACAACATCGGCAAATTTGATTGGACTCGCCTGGGTGGGCACGGCCACCAGCAGCGTGAGGCTGGCGACGATGCTTGCGTGGCGAAAAATGCGACTCTTCATGTGGTTAGGCAACTCCTTCTGAAGTCTGCAGCTGTCGTTTCATGTCGGGCACTCGGGATGTTTTCAATTTCTTAAACACAAAGAACACAGCCTGCCGTGAATACAAGCCTTTGTTAACCCTGAAGGGCTTGTTTACCTGTTAGGAAAACAGGCGGAATGTCGAGGTTATTCCAGTTTCGGAGAAGCACTTAGCTCAGAAAAAGTGCGTCTTCGAAGGGCCTAAGAACAGTTTGGAGGACGCTCCCGCCTCTGTTTTGTTTGTACCGCGGCCTTTCATGAGCACGAACTCAAATGCAATAAAAATCTGGCGGTGATGGCCATCACAGGCGCCGGCCAATTCGCGTTGACCGTCTGAAACAAGCGTTCTACCATCGTAACGCTTTGCCTTCGTGAACTGGCGCGCGAGTTGCTGTCCGCTGAAACAGATGATTACCGTGCCCCCATCCCAATTAAAAAGTCAGATCCGTCGAGTTTTCCGACGAACCAATCGGCTGCGGTCTTTCTTCGCGCGATCTCTGATCATTGTGATTTGTGTCTCGATGTTGGCGGCGCTGTGTCTACGCGCGGTCGACGCCGCACCGGGCGACCTTGATCCAACCTTCGGCTCGGCCGGAAAGACGACAACGAACTTTTTTGGCCAGGATGATTTTGCAGCAGGAGTGGCAATTCAACCTGACGGCAAAATTATCGTTGCCGGCGGCGCCGTTGTTTCCGACATCGATGCTGACTTTGCTTTGACCCGCTACAACCAGGATGGCTCGCTTGATCAGACTTTTGGTACCGGCGGAAAGGTGACGACGGACTTTTTCGGTGACATTGACTTCGCGCAGGGCGTGATAATTCAGCCTTCGGATGGAAAGATTATTGCCGTCGGAACCGCCCTGAAGTTCGCGAATGATCATTACGATACCTTCTATTCATTGGCGCGTTACCAAACTAACGGAGTGCTCGACTCGACTTTCGGCACCGCTGGCAAGGTCACGACTGATGTTCTCAACCTGAACATCAGCCAAAGCTCGTCAGTTGTGTTCGTGCAAGCCGCAACTTCGGTTCGGATTCAGCCCGACAATAAGATCGTTGTGGCGGGGGGCATCGTAGACGTTGAATCTGCGCCGGGAGTAACTCCGGCACAACTCTCGGACTTTGGATTGGCGCGTTACAACGTCAATGGAACTCTGGACACGAGCTTCGGCGCCGGCGGCAAAACCGGCCGTGGTTTTTTCAATCGGAACGATACGGCGACCGCTCTGGCGCTACAGACGGACGGCAAGATCGTTGCGGCGGGCTACGCGACGCGGAACACCGGTAATTTCGATGAGGACTTTGCCGTCACCAGGTTCAACGCGGACGGATCTTCCGATAGCTCCTTTGGAACTAACGGAATCGTAGTCACCGACTTCGCCGGCAGAAACGATGAGGCAAGTGCGCTGGCCATTCAGTTAGACGGCAAAATTATTTTGGGAGGAGTTGCGGATCGTACCGGCGTAGGCGGGTCGCTCGATATGGCCCTGGACCGATATAACGTCGACGGAAGTTTGGATAGTTCTTTCGGTAGCGGTGGCAAAGTCCTCGTCGATTATGCCGGACAAACAGATGTGGCTTTCGCCATGGCGCTGCAAATTGATGGAAAAATCGTGCTCGCCGGAGGCGCAGGAAATGCCAGCAACGTTCCTGACTTTGCGTTAGCTCGATTCAATTCAGACGGCGCTTCTGATCAGACTTTCGGCGCTAACGGGAAGATCACTACCAACTTTTCCGGGGATGAAGATTACATCACAGCCATCGCCTTGCAGGCGGACAACAAGCTAGTCGCGGCCGGCCTGACAACTACGAGCAGCAGTGCGCCAACGGACTTTGCAATCGCGCGTTATCTCAATCCGAACGTGACGCCGACTCCAACGCCAACACCGACTCCAACACCAACGCCGACTCCGACGCCGACGCCCCAACTCGCGACCGTCACGGGCCGAGTCCTCGAGAACAGTGCGCCACTTCAGGGCGTGACTGTGAAGCTCTATTTGCAGGCGACTCTGCTGCAGTCGACGACCACCGGCGCCGACGGCCGATGGACTTTTAATAACGTTGTAATGGGAAATTATTACGACGCGGTCTTCGAAAAACAGGGCTACGCTTTTACTCCTCCAGGTGTGATCTTCCTGCTGAATCAGAATCCACAGGACGTCGGCGACGTAGTTGGCGAGCACGGCACTTTCATGCAGCTTAATGGAAGTTCAGCCGGCTCCGAAAGCGATCCATTCATTACCGTCAGAGTGGACCGCACGGGCGACACAACCGTCGCGTCAAGTGTCCATTACGCGACTTCGGACAGCGCCGGATTGCAAAACTGCAACGTCAATAACGGGAACGCCTCAGAGCGGTGTGATTACGTCACCAGCGTTGGCACGCTCAACTTTGCAGCCGGAGAAACATCGAAGACCTTTACGATTTCACTGATCAATGACGTCTACCATGAATGGGACGCCGAAACCCTCAATGTCACGATAAGTAACCCAGTCGGCGGTACATTGCATTCGCCAACAACCGCCAGCGTTGTGATCATCGATAACGATTCGGTGACAGGCACGCAAAACCCGATCGACGGTGTCGAGTTCTTTATTCGTCAACAGTACCGAGATTTCCTGGGTCGTGAGCCAGACGCTACGGGTCTTCAAAACTGGATCAATACGCTGGCGCCTTGTCCGAACGGTGGCTTCGGCGAGCCGCCGACTTCGGATTGTGATCGTTTGCATGTCGCGGCCGGATTCTTCCAGTCCGATGAGTTTCTGAATCGAGGATATTGGGCATTTCGGTTCTACATGGTCGCATTCAACCATCGACCGACGTACGCGCAGTTCATTCCTGACATGGCGCAGGTGGGCGGTCCGAAATCGCCGGCGGAAGAAGAGACGAGCAAGGTCGCCTTCGCAGATGCGTTTGTGCAGCGGTCAGAGTTCGCCGCAAACTACCCGGGACAACACGGCCAGACGCTCGCGAATTCTCTGGTCGCCACCGCAGGTCTACCTGCTTACACAATTCAGCCCGGTGAGACCGATGGCCAAATACTGCGACATATTGCTGAAAGGCAGAGTTCTCTGGACAAGTTCCTGACGGAAGGCACTGTCTCAATTCTATATTTTGGTTTTCAGCGGCGGGATCCGGACTCGGTCGGGTATCAGAACAATGTAGACACGCTGAACGCAAATCCAAACAACTTGCGTCACATGATCTTCATCTTCATCTACTCGACCGAGTACCGGCAGCGATTTGGACCACCATAGAGTCAGCTAAACCTGACCTCTCCCAAACCTATTGGCTATTCCTGGCCGGCGGCGGCTTCGGTCTCTTTCGCTTCGTCACGCAAGACGGCCTTGCGGGAAAGCTTGATCTTGTTGCCTTCCTTGCCGATGCACTTGACCATGATTTGCTGTCCTTCGCGGAGTTCGTCGCGCACGTCGCGAATACGACGGTCGGCAATCTCCGAGATGTGCAGTAAACCGTCAGTGCCCGGAAAGATTTCCACGAATGCGCCGAAGTCAACGATGCGGCTGACTGTGCCAACATAGGTTGCGCCAATCTCAGCTTCAGCCGTCAGGCCTTTGATGCGATTGACGGCGGCCTCAGCCGCAGCTCCATCAGCCGTTGCGATCGAAACGGTTCCGTCATCTTCGACGTCGATCTTCGCACCGGTTTCTTCAACCAAAGCACGAATGACCTTGCCGCCTGGTCCGATGACGTCGCGAATCTTGTCCGGATTGATCTTGATTTTAATAATCCGTGGCGCATGTGGAGAGATATCCTGACGAGCTTCAGCAATGGTCTGCTCCATCAAGCCGAGAATGTACAGGCGGCCCTTCTTCGCTTGCTCCAAAGCTTCGGCCATGATTTGCGCGTTGACGCCGGCGATCTTAATGTCCATCTGGAGCGCCGTGATTCCCTCGCGCGTGCCGGCGACTTTGAAGTCCATATCGCCGTAATGGTCCTCGGCGCCCGCGATGTCAGTCAGAATCGCGTACTTGTTGCCTTCCATCACGAGTCCCATCGCGACACCCGCAACCGCTGCTTTCATCGGCACGCCGGCATCCATCAGAGACAACGAGCCACCGCAGACACTCGCCATTGAAGACGAGCCGTTCGACTCAGTGATGTCCGAGACAATTCTGATCGTGTACGGGAAGGTCGTGTCATCCGGCAACGCCCCTTCAAGCGCGCGACGCGCCAAAGCGCCGTGGCCAATCTCGCGGCGGCCCGGGCTTCCAAATCTCCCGGTCTCTCCCACCGAATACGGCGGAAAGTTGTAGTTCAGCATGAAGCGCCGCTTGATCTCGCCTTTTTCCAGATCATCCATGAACTGCTCATCATCTTTCGTGCCGAGCGTCGTGGTGACGAGCGCTTGCGTCTCGCCGCGGGTAAACAAGGCCGAACCGTGCGTCCGCGGCAACCAGCCGACTTCGCAATTGATCGCACGAATTTCCGAAAACCGTCGGCCGTCGGGACGGCGACGATGGTTCAGGATGTCGTCGCGGAAAATGTTTTCCTTCAGATGGTCGAAGCACTTCTTGGCCATCAGCCGGCTTTCGGTTTGATCTCCGGGATACGATTCGACGACTTCTTTTTTCAAGTTATCGACCGCAGCATAACTCGCGCGCTTTTCCTGGCCCGAAGTGTCCAGCGATGCGCGCAGCCGTTCGGCATAATTCCGTTCGATCTCGCCCAGCATCTCCTGGTTGAGCGCGGGCGGTTCGACCGCACGCTTCTCAATTCCGAGCGCTTTGTAAAGCTCCTTCTGCCAACGGCACAGGCGGTTGATTTCTTTATGCGCGAGCATCAAGGCCTCGACCATAATCGCTTCGGAAACTTCCGATGCGCCGGCTTCAACCATCACGATCGCTTCTTCGGTGCCCGCGACGATCAGATTGAGCTTGGATTCGCGAATCTCGGTGTAAGTGGGATTTACGATGTACCGACCATCGATCAATCCGACGCGCACGCCGGCGATTGGATTTGGAAATGGAATGTCGGAAAGATAGAGCGCGCACGACGCGCCGGTAATCGCGATCACGTCCGGATTGTTTTCCGGATCAGCCGACACCACTGAAGCGACAACCTGCGTTTCGTTTCGGTAACCATCGGTGAAGAGCGGACGGCAGGGCCGATCGATAAGGCGGCTGGTGATAACTTCTTTTTCGTTTGGCCGTCCTTCACGGCGGAAGTAGTTTCCCGGAATTCGACCGGCCGCAAAGAACGCCTCACGATACTCAATTGTCAGCGGAAAGAAATCGATTCCTTCGCGCGGTGACTGCGAGCCGACCGCGGCGCACAACAACATGGTGTCTCCGTAACGGATCACACACGATCCGTCTGCTTGTTTGGCAACGCGTCCGACTTCGACCGTCAAATCGCGATCGCCAACCCTGATTGATTCTTTCAAATACTTTTTCACAGTCATTTTTATTCGTCTCCTTTTGACGAAGCCAAGCGAGTTCCGTGAACGTTCGCTTGGCACGCGACGTCTCATCCGCCGCGGCTTGGTGAGTTGGAGTTTGGTAGAAACCGCACTCCAAAACACAAAGGCGGCAGAGCCTTAGCCGTGAAGCTCTTGCCGCCTTTCGGTTTTGTTTGGCTACGCGCCGCCTGTCTTCCTAAATGTCGCCGTCACGTTCGGCTCGGTCACAGGCCTTCGAAGGGCGCGGGCTTTTCTATTAACAAGAGATCGAAGTATCTCTTTGTTTTAGTTGCGACTAACGCGCAGACCCAAGCGTCCAACGACGTCGTGGTACTGCTGGATATCCGTCTTTCTCAAATAATTGAGCAAACTTCGGCGTTGCTGGACCATCTTCAACAGGCCGCGCCGCGAATGATGGTCTTTCTTATGCGTTTTGAAATGCTCGGTGAGTTCGCTGATGCGCTGACTTAAAAGGGCGATTTGTACCTGGGGTGAACCCGTGTCGCTCTCATGTGCTCGAAAATCGCCAACTATCTTTTCTTTTGCTTCTTTTGCTAATGCCACTGTTAAAGATGGCCCTCCTAAACCGCAGTAAGCCGATCATCGACCAACCGCAAAGATTCAAATTACGCATGAGAAATTAACATCCCGATGGTTGAGTGTCCAGTTGACACCTCAGACAGGCGGGCGCGTGCTGTGCGGCGCGATTGATGTCTGGTAACATCAGCCGCTCGACTCGTCACGGTTCCAACCACTAAAAATGGCTAGCAAATCCGCGAAAATACTGATTATCGGCGGCGGGTTCGGAGGACTCTTCACCGCCCTGGATCTATCGGGCGCAGGCGAAATTACCCTCGTCAGCGATGAAGACCACTTCACTTTCAGGCCGATGCTCTACGAGTACCTCAGCGGGGAAGTGGAAGCCTGGCACATCGCGCCGAATTATTCCGAGCTTCTCGACGCTGTGAAGATTGTGCGCGGCGAAGTCGCTGCGATTGATTTGGACACGCGCCAGGTCTCGATTTCTGGAAGATCGTTTCCGCTCAGTTATGACGTGCTGGTTCTGGCACTCGGCGCGACGACCAACTATTGGGGTGTCGAAGGTGCTGAACAATTCACGCTGCCGTTCCGGTCGATTTCTGACGCAAATCGTTTGCGACGTCGGATGACTGAAGCGTTGGACCGTATTCCTCCCGATGCGGCCCCGCAGGATACGCGAGACGCACTTACTTTCGCGGTTGTCGGCGGCGGCGCGAGCGGCGTCGAGCTTTCGACAAAAATGGCTGACTTGCTGCGAGACGCTGTGAAGCGGCGCGCGTTACGAGGTGAAGCTCGGGTCATGATTGTCGAGATGACCGATCGGCTCGTGCCGGGCATGGGCGATGAGATTCGCGAGTATGTCGAAGGCGAGTTGGAAGCGCACCGAATTGAAGTTCACACTCAAACACGCGTCGCGCGCGTCACAGAAAACGTATTGACCCTCGAACACAACGGACGCGAGACTTCCATTGAAACATCCGGTGTCGTTTGGGTCGCAGGCGTGCGCACGAATCCGATTATCGAGTCTCTCAAAGTTGAGAAAGATAAACGCGGATTAATTCTCGTCGAACCGACGCTGCAAGTGAGCGGGCACAAAGACGCATTCGCGCTCGGTGACATCGCCTTCTATCCGGACGTCGTTCCCACCCTCGCTGGCACCGCGCAGCTGGCTCTGCAGCAAGCTCATCTGTGCGCGCGGAACGTGCGGGCATTTCTGAAAGGCGAAGAACTGAAGACAAAACATTTCGTCGAATTGGGAGAAGCGCTGAGTCTGGGGACCGAACACGCAGCCGTGCTCACGGGAGGTAAAGTGATGGGCGGGCCACTCGCGCGCCAGGCACGGTTCGCGATGTACACGGCGCGTCTGCCGACCTGGCATCATCGCCTGCGCGTCGGCGCGAGTTGGTTCTTCGAAGGCACGGACGCGCGGCCGTTGCAGCCTCTGGGATTCTGAGCTAGGTTGTCACGCAGTCGAGACTTGTATTGTAAGTCTTTGCGTAACTTTGCGTCTTAGCGCCTTTGCGTGAGGCCGCAACTCCCATGACTGAAAACGAAATAGCAAAGCAAATCGTTGATGTTGCGTTTCACATTCACAGCACATATGGACCGGGTTTACTTGAGTCAGTTTATGAAGCAATCATGGCTCACGAACTTCACAAGCGCGGCCTAACGATTAGCCAGCAGCGGCCAATACCGCTCGTCCATGATGAGATTCGAATGGGAGTCGGCTTTAGAGCTGATCTGATTGTGGGCAATAAGGTTGTTGTGGAAATCAAGTCGATCGAGGCGATCGGACCTGTTCATAGGAAGCAACTTCTAACTTACCTCAGACTGGCTGACAAGCGCCTCGGACTTCTGATCAATTTCAATGTGGAACTGATCAAGAATGGGATTTCGCGAGTTGTGAACCAACTACCAGAGTGAGGGTTCGCATACGATGAGTTTCGCGCAAAGGCGCAAAGACGCAAAGGAACGCAAACAAAAAGATTTCAAGTGACAAGCCCTGCAAATAAGCCTGAAAAAACTCCATTGCTCGGCGACATGCCCGCCGAAGAGTTCCGCCGCCACGGCCACGAACTCATCGATTGGATTGCGGATTACTTTGAACACATCGACGATCTTCCGGTGCTTGCCCAGATCGAGCCCGGCGATCTGAAAGCGCAACTTCCCGCAGCACCTCCGGAAAAAGGCGAACCGATGCAAGCGATTCTCGCGGACGTCGATCGCCTGATCGTTCCTGCGCTCACGCACTGGAGCCATCCTTCTTTCTTTGCATATTTCGCGACTTCAACTTCAGCGCCGGGAATTTTTGGCGAGCTGCTGAGCGCGGCATTCGACGCTAAGTCGATGCTCTGGCGCACTTCTCCCGCGTCGACTGAATTAGAAGAAGTCGTGACTGATTGGCTCCGGCAGATGATTGGCCTTGATGCCGGAATGAGCGGGATCATTTACGACACGGCTTCAGTTTCCAGCATGCACGCGATCGCCGCTGCGCGCGAAGGCGTCGAGATGCGGATTCGCGAACAAGGCATGAGCGGCCGTCCCGATCTTCCGCTGCTGCGTGTCTATGCCTCGGAGCAGGCGCATTCGTCGATCGACAAAGGCATCATCACTCTTGGTTTGGGTCAGCGCGCGCTGCGGAAGATTCCAACCGACAACGAATTCCGCATGGACGTGAAGGCGCTCGCGGACGCAATCGAAGAAGACAAGACCAAAGGCTTTCTTCCCTTCTGCATTGTTGCGACTGTCGGCACCACATCAACTTCGAGCGTCGATCCAGTTCCGGAGATAATTCCGATTGCCGAAAAGCATGCGATGTGGCTGCACGTCGATGCGGCCTACGCGGGTTCCGCTGCGGTCGTTCCAGAGATGCGACATGTGCTCGACGCTTGTGATCGAGCAGACTCGCTGGTAATGAACCCACACAAGTGGCTGTTCACGCCTTTCGATCTGTCGGTGCTCTATTGCCGCCACATGGATTTGCTGCGACGAGCATTTTCGCTCGTGCCGGAATACCTGCGGACACCTGAGCAAGACAAAGTGCGCAGTGGCTCAGATTATGGCGTGCAATTAGGCCGTCGTTTTCGCGCGCTCAAGCTCTGGATGATCATTCGTTATTTCGGCCACGAAGGACTGGCCGCGCGAATCCGTGAGCACGTTCGCTTGGCGAAACTGTTCGCTTCCTGGGTTGAAGAGGACACTGAGTGGGAAGTGATGGCGCCTTATCCGTTTGCGCTCGTCTGTTTTAGGGCGAATCCGAGAAATAAGAGCGCAGAGCGGCTGAATGCTCTGAACGAGGCAATCATGCACGGCGTAAATGCAACCGGAAAAGCTCTGCTGTCGCACACCAAACTAAACGACAAGCTGGTTCTGAGACTTTCAATCGGCAATATTCGCACCACTGAAGCGCATGTTCGGCAGGTTTGGGACTTGCTGAATGAACAACTGCGCCGCCTACAATCCCAATCCACAAAATGACTCGCCGCCGCAGGTTCTTACTAATTCTCCTTGTTGTAATTTTGGTTTCACAGGCGCCGTTCGTCTACCGCCGCTATCGGTTAAAACGACTGCGGAACGCGATTCAGGAGCTCGCATCTCAACGCATCACAAACGAAACTGCATCGGAGTACGTCGACTACAAAGGCGTCATTCATATTCATAGTTCGCTCGGTGGACATAGCACAGGAACGTTTGCGGAGGTTGTCGCCGCGGCGAAAGCAAACGGCCTCGACTTTGTAATCATGACCGAACATCCGCAGGCGGAGTTCGACACGGCGGCGATGACGCTCAATGGAGTTCATGGCGGCGTGCTGTTTGTGAATGGGAATGAAGTCGCGACGACCGATGGGGATCGGCTGCTGCTGATTCCCGGGCTGGCTAGCGCAAACGAGAATCACACAACCAAAGAGTTTATCGATCAGCAGCACGCGAATCACGGACTGGCATTCGCTGCCTACCCAACTGAATCCGGAAATTGGCAGTCGAACTCAGTTGATGGCGTAGAGGTCTACAACCTGTTTACGAACACGAAGCAAATGAATCGGCTAGTGACATTCTTCGACGGACTTTGGTCGTATCGAAGTTACGCCGATTTGATGTTCGCGAATTTCTTTGCGCGACCGAATGACAATTTGCAGCGATGGGATAGCGCTTCCAGCAATCGCAAGCTCATCGCGATTGCCGGCAACGATGCTCATTCAAATGTCGGAATCGGGTTCAGCGATTCCACCGGCAAACAGGTCGCCGGACTGAAACTCGATCCTTACGAGCGCAGCTTCCGTACTGTCCGAACTCATGTCCTGATCAAGAAGGAATCGCCGCTTACGCGAGAAAGTTTGTTCGAAGCAATCTCACTTGGTCATTGCTACGTCTCATTCGACATCTTCAGCGATGCAACCGGATTCGGATTTCGCGTTGCGGAATCAGATAAAATCATGGGTGACGACGCCGTCAATCCTGCAGCATTAATCGCGAGCGCTCCCTTGCCGAGCCGATTTGTCCTCTTTAAGAATGGCGCTGCCATCGGCGAAGCGTCTGGGGTCACTGTGCGATTCCCTATTACTGACGCTGGGGCTTACCGCCTGGAAGTTTATCTTGCCGCTTTGCCCGCACCCGCCGCCGGAAAGCCTTGGGTCATTTCTAATTCGATTTATGTGAGGTGAGAAGCGTTTTGACGCTTTCGAGATGGAGCGGGATCTGGCGCGAAGGCGTAAGTCGAACATTTAACTTGATAGTTTCTTCGGACCGTGGAGTCAAAATTGAGGATTTCCAAGTCTCGTAATTGTTCGCGGTTACCTCAACTTCAAACGGCACTAGAGGAACAAGAAACTCAGAGTCAGCCTTCACGCCGATGCTGTACTCAGATGTTTCTTCGCCTGCCCTTGTAAATGACAGCCCACCGTCCACGGGAATGCCATACTCGTTCCTAATGATTACTCTTAGTTTTGCGCATTTCGGCCCAAGCGCTAGATGGACGGTGATGGTACGACCGGCGGTAACGGAAACAGTCTTCGAAGCGTTCTTGTTGTTGTTAGCGAAAAATGCGAAGAAAGTGTCCGGATACCCTTCTGACAGTTTGTAGGCATGAAATCGATATTCAGCAGCCGGCAGGTTTGGCAATGAAAAGGAGCCATCCCGTTTGCTGGTGGTCGCGTAACGGATGAATCGCCCCCCGTCATGGGGGAAGTATCGTAGGCATAAACAGTGGCACCTTCAATGGGCTCACCTTGAAGATTGCGAACGGCGCCCATAATTCCTCCCGCGGTAGTCTGAGCGCGTGCCGCACCGGCGGCGACCAGGACAATAAATAGAACTATTATTAGACTTTCACGCGGTAGCTCCTTTAGGCGGCGGGAATATCTCAGATTCCGCCGCGCTATTTTTGCTGCGCCCTATTTCTTACCTGGATTTGTGCTTAAGCGATTCAAGAAGCGTCAACCGCGCTTGTAGGTCGTCCACGTACGATACGAGGGCTTTGTAGGTCTTTTCATCGTCGTAAACGGTACCGTCTGTGAACTCGACGCGAATGACCATCAAAACAATCAATCCCTGCATCGGTCCTCTTAAGTTGAGTTTTTCACGAAGTTCGTCTGTCAACGGAACGGTCTGAACCCAGTCTGATGTTGTTTGCGGTACGAGTTCCCCTGGCGCAACTGGAAGCTTGAGTGGAGGAATAGTCCAACTCATGCGATTGCCGATGCTATCACCTACCGCCAGCGACCGAATTGGCTTCGTGCTGGAATTTCTCAACTCGTAACTCGTTAGACTTCCACCATCCAGATCCGCAAAGTGACTTACGGTCTGGAACTTTAGAGGGCAATTAGGTTGGTAAGCTATCGTGACCAGTGCAACATCGCTGGGAACAGCGACGAGTTTCTGTTTTTGCTCCCCTGCTTTGTCTTGTGCGAAAACGGACGAAAACGCGTAAAGTAAAAGAAAACACATGGATGAAAACTTCATTGCCATTAGTCACCTCGTTATTGACTACAAGTCAAATGTACCGTTCCTGTTGCATCGACCCTATGTCCGTCTTGATCATCAGCCCCGACGAACACTTTAATCAATGGGTTATTGTCATTGCTGATTGCCCGGTAGGCCTGAAAAACCAAGCGCCCCGTGTTGCCGCCCTCAGTTGTGCATGTTGTGGGTCCAACTACTATCCACTCCGGAAGATCTCCATAGGGCTCGGCGTTGCAACGCTCGGGAACCAACGTGGCTCCAAGAGGTCGTCTAAAATGTACGCGGATTTCGAAAGGACTGGCTGCGTTGGAGCCACATGTGTCAGATTCGTGGGCACTACCTTTTAGACTCAGATTCGCGATATTACCGTAACCGAACCTCGCGCCTCGCTCAAAGACTGTAACGTCATTTAGTACCACCTGGTTTACTACATCACACAGCGCATCACGCAACACATCGACAGGGCTGTATTCACATTCGCCATGAGAACCGCCCCACGAGATCCAAGAGTCCGCCTGCCAGCCCCATTGAATTGTCGTTTGTCCGGGCGCGATCATTGTCGTAGATCCGCTCGGATCAGATTGACAAATTGACGAAATGAAATTGGCAAAAGCAGTGCCTCTGGGATATGGCAAGAAAGGCTGTCCATAGCAATTGGCATCCTGTTGCATCGCCTGAAATTGAAGCTGATCACCTGCGAGTCCAAATGCCTCGGTTGGGGTGATCCACGCATCGTAGAAGCTATTACCGCAACAGTTCATACAGGCGTAGTTACTGCTGATTCCCTTAACAAAATCGACTTGTTCCGAACGTCCAATCATCACTCGATCTTCGCCGCCAGTCATTGACCATTCTATCTGGCCTTCTGCGATCGATAACGGAAGTTTGTTCCCATTCGCATCAGGAACCTGGTTGTCACGCAAGGCTCGAACGTCGATTTGGTGAGTTTGGTGAGGGGGAACAGTTGTTAGCGGATAGAGGTAACCGCCGCTTTCGTACATGATGTAGAGTCGGAATTGTCTCGACTGATCAGTAGTGTTCTTGATGTAAACGACCGTGGAAGAGTCGCCATTGATGTACCACGGATATCCGCCGGTCGCGCTGCGTTGCGCGGCGATGTCCCAAATGGGCATCCGGAAAACCTGATCGCCACTGTCACTCACGGCGAACGCAGAGGTGATAAGTGTTCCAAGTCGACCGGTATGTTGGAGTTCGACGCCGGCGGATGCGACCTGATCAATGTTTACTGCCTCCGACCTGAGAAGCTGAGAGATATCAATTACTCGCGTGTCACCAGCTGACATCTCAAGACTCGGCAACTGCGCAATCGCTGTGCTGCCGTCAGCTAGCGTGAATGGTACGGTTCCACTAACTGTCTGCGGGGATTGATTGGAATTGTGAACGACGAGTTTTCCGGAAAGTGATCCGCCTCGCACGGGGGCGATTCGCAAACCAGTCCCTTGAAGGTTGCTAGACTTTCCGGCGGCCGGATTAGAGAACTGAACTGGAAGTGAATAGCCCTTGGATTGTTCAAACGCCATCGCTCGTGCCAGGACCGCTCCAGGCGTTCCTTCATGCGAAACAGAAATCGCACCATATTGCGACATGGCGCCGTGTTCGCGGTGTAAAACTTCGGTTTCAAGATCAAGTAGCCTTGTCTCATGTGGTCCTAATTCGATGGCGGAGCTTGCCGCTTTTCTCGGACTCTCACCTTCAACATTAACCACTGCGCATATCGCACTGTCAGTCGTGTTTGAGATCGCTACATTTATAGTGCCTCTGGGCGATGGCAACCACCACACACCTTCAAGCCGCTGTCCTCCGCTACCTAATTCAGTTAGCTTCTCGTCGAAGCTAAGACTGTGAACGCCGTCCGTAAGGTAGATTTGTGTACCAAGCACCAAATCCTTGCCGCGGTGGAAAAGTTGAATGCTCCCTTCTCGGAACTGAGCTCCCGCCAACGCCACCCACTCTTGCAAATCCACGAAGCGGTGAGTGTTCGCACCCACTGTCGTAACGGGAACGTTGAACCGCTCGCCCTCCAAACTGAAGAGAGTTGGCTGAACTCTGATTGGAGCCGGTCCCTTGTTATTTAGAAGCAGCGTTGCGGAGTACCCATTCGTCACGGTGTAGTACGTTCCCGCGAGCAAATGTGGGTTTTCGCTGGCGTCGCCGCCGCCACAGCAACCAAATTGAGAGCGTGCGTTTCCTTTCTCGCTTTTCAGCAACGGAATAGGACTGATCCGAAGCGTGTTAATCCCCGAAGCTTGGTTGGCCTCACGCCCTTCAGATGGAGTAACCGGAGTGATTACGCTAGCCGTGATAGTAGCCAAAAGTAAAATCATCAACGGATATCGTTTGGTCCATAAACAAAGTTGTCGAGCCGGGCGGTGAGTCGCGAGAGGAAATCGCATTTCAGGTCTCCGTGATGTGGGCGGGACTCTTGGGCGTCTTAAAAGCCCAATGAGTCAGGAGTAAACAGAGCCGTCAAGCAAAAACACTGGGGAGACTCTATAACCCGCTATCTTCGATGTCAATACGGAATTATGAGGTCGTCGAAAACATGCTCTTGAAGCCGTCGTGAATTGCGTGTTAAACTGCGTTTGGCTGTAGCAATGCTCTTCCGAGCCCTCCTCGCCTCTCTAAATCCGCAGATGGTTACTCGAAAAAGCAGCTTTACTTTTGACTGGTGGATTGTCCAAAAGCGTGCGGCCAGATTGGCCGCGACGGGAGCAGTCGTGTGTCTACTGATTTCCGCTGCGGGTTTCTATGTGTGGAAATTCGGCAACCCCCTCAAGCGCGTCGCACTGAAGACTGATGCGCCGGCGGGCGCTCGGTTTGAATCATTTGAAGGCGACGTGCGCGTGATTCATGCCGCGACCAGGGAAGTAGTACTCGCGAGCAGTGATACACAACTTTATCCCGGCGACATGGTCCAAACTCAAGCTGATGGTCGCGCGCGCATTGCGATGGCTGATGGCTCGACAGTGGTGGTGCGACCCAACAGCACCATCATCATTCGCGATAACGAAAGTTCGGAAGGCGGCAAGCGTTCGAATGTTCACGTCGTCGTCGACAGTGGACAGATGCTCGTCCGCACCCAAGATCAGAATGAAGGAGCGAAGAACGTCGTCGAAACTCCGAAGACCCAGAACGAGGTTGGCGCGCAGACCCAAGCAACCTTCGGCGTGAACCCGGAAGGCACTGAAGAGATTCGCGTGAACGCGGGATCGATCGAAAGTCAGAATCGCAGTGGCGAGCGCACAACTTTGAATTCAGGCGAATACGTTGCTATCAATCAGTCCGGCACGATCTCAAAACCGCAGCGTCTGCTCGAGGTGCCGCAACCCGCGCAGCCGCGCGATCTCGAAAAAGTCATCGCCGGCAATAACGGCGCGGCCAATGTTCCCCTGCGTTGGTTGAAGCCACAGACCGGTGTACCGGCTTACTATCGCGTCGAAGTCGCCACGTCTCCTTTCTTTGTTCCGGAAGGAAAAGTCATTGAGCGCGATCAGTTGATTTCCACGCAGTTTAGCGCGAACGACCTCAGGCCGGGCGCCTACTTCTGGCGGGTGCGCGCGACAGCGGCAACTGGACAGACAAGCGATTGGAGTGAGCCGAAAAAGTTCATCGTTTCGTCGCCCAGCAACGGCTCGGGCTCAGTGGTGGTATCGCGCTTAAGTGCGAATTATCTCGGTGGCGATCTTTATATCATTCGCGGATCGAGCGCGCCGGGAACGACTATCTCCGTTTCCGGACGCGAAACGATGGTCGGACCCGATGGGAACTTCCAGGTGCAAGTCACGGCGAACGTGACAATGCGCGAAGTGACGATCATGGCGTTCGACCCGCAAGGAAATCGCAGCCAGTACCGCTTGCCGCTGGTTCGCAACAGCTAACACACATCTGCAGGCTTTAGTTGTAGCCGATTGCCCGCTGCAACACGGCTCCTGGACCATCAGACGCAAAACGCGATGAAGATTTTCGCAAGAGTGCTCATTTCTCGATAGCATTACTGCGCGAATAGTTGTATCTTTTTGTTTGCCCTCGGTGAGTTGTTTGCGGCTTTCGAAAACTCGCTCGCGAAGTCAGCCGACTTCAACGCTTGGTAATGAAACAACCGCTCACCTCTTCCGGCGATCCAATTACCATTCAGGAAAGTCTTTTTAATGGCCTTCAAATCCCTTTTCAGCCTTTTTTCCAGTGATCTGGCAATAGACCTCGGCACCGCGAACACTTTGGTTTACGCCAAAGGTCGCGGCATCGTGGTTTCTGAACCTTCAATCGTCGCCATTAACAAAGTGACCAACGCCGTCGAAGCCGTCGGGCGCGACGCGAAAGAAATGCTTGGGCGAACGCCGGGCAACATCGTGGCGATTCGGCCAATGAAAGATGGCGTGATAGCGAATTTCGAAGTGACTGAGAAAATGCTGCAGCACTTCATTCGCAAAGCGCACAATGGAAAAACCTGGGTCAGCCCACGAGTCGTTATCGGCATTCCGTCCGAAATCACGCAGGTCGAACGCCGCGCGGTTGAGGATTCTGCTTATCGCGCGAAGGCTTCGGAAGTCTATCTCGTCGAAGAGGCGATGGCCGCGGCGATCGGTGCCGGGCTGCCGATCACTGAGCCGCACGGCAATATGGTCGTCGACATCGGCGGCGGCACAACTGATATTGCGGTGATCAGTTTGAGTGGCATTGTTTACTCGCGTTCGGTGCGCGTCGCCGGAAACGAGATGGACGAAGCCATTACTCAATACATAAAACGCAAATACAACTTGCTGATCGGCGAGCGAACAGCCGAAGCGATCAAGATCGAATTGGGATCGGCTTTCCCGCTTGATGAAGAACTCTCATACGAAGTTCGCGGACGAAACTTGATCGAAGGCATTCCCAAGACAGTCACGATCACGGATGAAGAGATTCGCGAGGCGCTGGCAGACTCAGTTTCCACGATCATCAACGCCGTGCGCGTCGCGCTCGAAAGAACCCCGCCAGAACTTTCCGCTGACATTGTCGAACGCGGCATAGTACTCACGGGCGGCGGAGCGCTTTTGAAGAACCTCGATAAACGTCTGTCGATTGAAACGGGGTTACCGGTTTCGTTGGCGGAAGATCCTTTGGCTTCAGTGGTGCTCGGTACCGGCAAGATGCTTTCGGACTTCGATCTTCTGAAGCGGGTGAAGTGGGACAATAGCTTGACGAGCGGAACGTAAAACATTGCCGATTTTCGATTGCCGATTTTCGATTGGAACGAATTGGCAATCGGCAATTGGCAATTGGCAATGTAGTCAATGGCGGCAATTCGCACTCAAAGAGAGATTCGCCAGCGAGCGCCGTGGTGGTTTTTTGGACTGCTCGCGCTGAACGTCGCGCTCATGACCTACGACGCGCGCGACGATTCGACCAGGCAGCGCAAGATTCGAACCGTCGCGCAAAGTATCGCTTATCCCATCCAACGTGGCGCATCTGTTGTAGGAAACTTTTTCGGCGGGTTCTTTGGAGGCTTCGGGGAATTGCGACGCGCCTCAGTCGAAAATCAGCAACTGCGCGCTCAGGTCGAGCAGATGCAGAACGAACTGCGAGACACCCGACAAAAGGCCGCCCAGGTCGACCGCCTCGAAAAACTTCTGAATCTCACTCAAAACAGCAGTTACCAAACCGTGACTGCGCAGGTGATCGCGCGCGACTCTTCAATGTGGTTTGACTCGATTTCGATCGACAAAGGCCGCTGGGCCGGCGTTGAGATCAACATGCCGGTCGTGACTTCAGATGGAATCGTCGGTCGCGTTGTTTCTACCGGCCCGTTGAATTCTCAGGTGATGCTGGTGACGGACGAGAAATCTGGAGCGGGCGCCGTCGTCGGGCAACTGGGAACGTCAAACGCGGCGGGATCGATTAAAGGAATGGGCGAGAACGGATTGCTCGACATGAAGTACGTCTCGGGGTTGGAAAAGGTACAGATGGGCGACACCGTGTACACCACGGGCCAGGACGGAATTTACCCAGTGGGCTTAACCGTGGGGCAGGTTGTCGAGCTGCATCCGGGCACCGCTACGCAGCCTCAGGTAATTCATATTCGGCCAAGCGCCGGTCTCGATCGACTGAAAGAAGTCATGGTGCTTCAGTATCGTCCGACGAAACCCGGCCAGCTTGATCAGTCTCTCCCCAACGTAGACAAGAAAAAACAGTAGGCAGACGGCAGTAGGCAGACGGCAGTAAGCAGGACAACGTTTGATTCTCGCCTTAGCGCCGCGTATCAGCGCAGAATGAATTCGCCTGATAATCAGCATCAACCCGGAATGGTTACGCGCACTGCCGTCTGCCGTCTGCCTTTCTGCTTTCCGCCTGTTGCCTACTGCCTCTTGCAGTCTGCCTTCTGTTTTAAGTCATGCGTCAGCTGAAGATTATTGCCGTGCTGATCGTCGCAATCGCGCTACCTTCAGCGCTGCGCGCGATTTGGCCGCCGCTGGCTTTCGCAGATCTGGTGTTAATTCTCGTCGTCTACTTCGCCCTGCAACGTGAGGCCCTGCAGGCGTTATTGATTGCGGCCATTGCCGGCATCGCGACCGATGCGTTAAGCCGCGGCTTACTGGGCGCTAACGGTTTTTCGAAAGTCTTAACGGCTTATGCGGTTTACTTCGTCGCGTCACGCGTGATGCTTGACACGACTCTGCTGAGAATTCCGGTTTTGGCGGCAGCGGCGCTCATCGACAACCTCGTCTATTTCGGAATGAACCGGTTGCTTGGCCAATCGCCCTCGATGCCGTTCGTGCAGGCGCTCTCGTATAAATTAATTGCCACCACTGTGGTTGGCACGCTTCTGCTTTACGTTCACGATAATTATTTTAGCGACAAGGCGCGTCAGCGGCGGCAATTCACCGTGCGAAGACGCGTCGCGCGTAGCGGCTCGAGCGCGTTCGGCAGAAAAAGGCGACGCAGCCCCAGCCGCTAATAGCGAAATTTGATGTTTCATTCACGATTTTCGATTTACTATCCACTAGCTCATGAAGTTCGTTGACGATTCACAAAACTTAAGAGTTCGCTTACGGTTGATTCAGGCGACGATTCTGCTGCTGCTCAGTGTGCTGGCTGTGCGTTTGTACGTGCTGCAAGTCGTCAACGGCGCGAAGTATGGCGAAATCGCCGAAAACCAGCGCATCCGCCTGCTCCCGATTCCGGCGCCGCGCGGCGATATCCTCGATCGCGACGGACACGTGGTCGTCAATTCCAGTCCGATTTACAGCATTCTTCTTTCGAAAGAAGACACCAAGAGCATCGACCGGAACTCGCTAATCGAGCCGCTGGCGAATGGCCTCGACGTTGATCCGCAGTTGCTGCGCGAGCGATTCGAACAGGTGAAAAATCAACCAGCATTCGAATCGATCGTGATCAAAGAGGATGCGAACCGCGGCGACATTGTCTGGGTCGATGCCCATCAACTGGAGTTTCCCGCGCTGCGCGTCGAGCAGACGCCGCAACGCCGTTATCCGGCAAACGGAACGCTGGCGCACGTGGTCGGTTACGTACAGGAAATCAGTCCCGAGCAGCTCGAAGATCCGCGCTACAAGGCGAAGGGTTACAAACCCGGCGACATCATTGGACAGGACGGCGTCGAAGCGGTCTACGATGAATTCCTGCGCGGGCGCGACGGTTTTCGGCGCGTGGTAGTGGACAGCCGCGGACACATTCAGCGGGAACTTGATCGCGTTGAACCGCAACCCGGGCAGGACCTCGTACTGACGATCGACAGCGATCTGCAGTTGGCCGCCGAAGATCAACTTCGGAAATCACCGCAAGGTCGCGGCGTGATTATCGCGATGGATCCGAATAATGGAGAGATCCTTGCGCTCGCGTCGGCGCCCACTTTTGATCCGAATCTTTTCTCGCAACGCATCACAAGCAAAGAGGGGCGCGCCGAATATCAGCAGCTGCTGAACCACCCCGACAAGCCACTGCTGAATCGCGCTGTGCAGGGCCGCTATCCGCCGGGATCAACCTGGAAACCCTTAATGGCGACCGCGGGATTGAAACAGGGCGCGATCACAATTGATAACTCCAATCTGGTGTGCGGGGGTGGCATTACCATCGGCAACAAATTTACGCGCTGCATGGGGGGCAACCACGGTTCGCCCAACGTGCACATCGCCATCGAAAAATCCTGCGACGGATATTTTTATCGCCTCGGTTTGAAGATGAAACTGGAAGGCATTCAGGAGATGGTGAAGATGTTCGAGCTCGACAAACGTACCGGGATCGATCTGCCGCACGAACTTGTCAGCATGACCCCTTCGCGCGAGCTCAAAGCCAAGCTCTACCCAACCGATCCGGAATGGAAGGACATCGACACGGTTTATTCCTCCTTCGGCCAGGGCGAGGACGTGCTGACGCCAATCGCGTTGCTGCGCGCGCACTCAGCCATAGGCATGAAGGGCAAAATGTTTGTGCCGCATGTGCTGAAAGAGGTGCGACCGGTGCCTGCTGTGGGAAATCCCGGCAGCAACGACTATCGTGCCGAGCGCGACGCGCGTGGTTTCGATCGGCCACAACCAAGGGATCTTGGCATTCCGCCGGAGCAGAGTGCAGTTGTCGTCCAGGCGATGTGGTCTGTGGTCAACGAGGCGGGCACCGCCACAGGAATTAAGTTGGCCGGCTTTGACATTGCCGGAAAGACGGGGACCGCGCAGGTTGTAAGTCTGGGCAAAGAAGGAAGTGAGCACCGAGATCACTCGTGGTTTGTTTCCTACGCGCCGGCTTTCAAGCCGGAGATCTCCTGCGTCGCTTTGATCGAGAACGCGGGACTGGGTTCGCGATTCGGAGCGCCGTCGGTGCGGGCCGTCTACGATGTCTATTACCAGAAGAAACATGGCCAGCCCGAAGCTCCGAAAGAAAACATCGCAATGAAAGTGCGCTAACGCGAAGATGGTTTAGCTCCCTCTCCCAAAGGGAGAGGGAACAACGAAGATGGTTGCAGTTCTACAAAAGAAAACCTTTCGAGATTTTGATTGGCTGGTCGCGGCGTTGGCAATTCTGATTGTCGCGTTTGGCGTTTGGGAAATTCGCAATGCCCAGCCCACCGAAACCTATTGGCAAAAGCAGATTGTGGGTCTGACGATCGCACTGGTGGCGATGCTGGCGATTGCGTTCAGCGATTACCGGCGGCTGGTTGAACTCGCTCCCATTCTCTACATCTTCGGTCTGCTACTTCTCATCGTCGTACTCGTTCCGGGTATCGGCGTGAAAGTAAATGGCCAACGCTGCTGGATTCAACTGCCTGGCCCTCTCGGAAGGTTTCAGCCGTCGGAGTTCGTCAAGATTCCTGTGGTGTTGATGCTGGCGAAATTTTTCGGCAAGCACCGCTCGGGCAATCTAACTTGGCAGGAGTTTGTGAAGGGCGTTGTGGTTCTCGCCCTGCCGATGGGATTAATTCTGCTTGAGCCCGATATGGGGCAGGCAATAACTTACCTACCGTTGCTTGCTGTGGTCTTTTTTCTATCTTCTGTCCGTCTGTGGATTGTTGCCGCGGCTTTGGCGATTTGTATATTGGGGGCACCGCTCGGCTACGCCGTTGGGGTAAAGACCGGCTTGCTGCACGGGTACAAACTCGAACGCATCAACGTCATACTCGACCCCGAAAATGCCGACAAGCGCGGCTTTGGTTATCACACGTGGCAATCAATCGTGACCGTGGGTGCCGGCGGCGTCATGGGAACTCGCGATTCGGAATTCTCACAAAGCAGTTTGAAGTTCCTGCCTGAACCGCACACCGATTTTATTTTTGCCGTCACGGCAGAGACCACAGGTTTTATCGGCTGCATCCTTCTGCTGGCTTCTTACGGACTGTTACTGACACGCTTGATCACAGATGCCCGCCGGTCACGCGACCGGACGGGCATGCTGGTAATCATGGCGATTGTCGGCGGCTTAATCTTTCAAATCAGCCTGAACGTCGGAATGGCCGTGGGTCTATTGCCCGTCATCGGTGTGCCTCTACCGTTGATGAGCGCCGGCCTTTCTTCAGTTCTGGCGACCTTCATCGCGATTGGATTTGCGATTAGCGTCCAACTGCGACGCTTCGTCAATTGAGTTCAGACCTTAGGCAGGGAAAAAAAGGCGCAGGAGCACTACGCTCCCGCGCCTTTTGAGCTGGTTGATAGCTTAGTTATCGCCGGTGCCTGCGTGAAGTAGATCGCAGCTTTCGGACTTCTGCCTTCAGATCCTCGATCTCTTTCTGTTGCTCTTTTATCGCATTGAGCATAGTCCACATAATAGGATCGCCATTGACCATCAGGTAGCCCGCGCTGTTCTGACTCACAGCTTCGGGAATAACTTTCTGAAGTGATTGGGCTCCAAAGCCGACATGTTCGCCTTCTGAGATGAGGCCGAGCGCATTGTCTCGCTTGTACTCATACCGGATCGGTTGTAGTTGCATAACGGCTTTGAGTCCGGTGTTGAATCTGCCCTTGATGTTCTTCAGACGCTCATCCGAAAAAGCCAGCCAGGTGTTACCGCCGGTTTTGCTCGCGTCTCCATTGACTGAGAATGCCTGGTCAGGCGCGGCCGTACGCACGCCGACCCGGTTGTTCGCGGTGACCACGAGCGGAAAGATGGTGAAATCCGCGTTCGCGTCGGCAAGAGAAGCGTCCGTTGCGTAACCCATGTAGAGGTTATTGTCGGTTCCGGTGACTAGCGCCCAAGTGTCATTGGTACCGGAGCGGCGCAGGTGGATGCCTCCCAGAAAGGTTTCGTCCAGCTGCTTGATATCGAGGGTCGCATTGGGACTCGCCGTGCCGACACCAACTTTACTGTTGCCCGAAATATCGATGCTGCTGGTGCGTGCCCCAGGGCGAATGCGGAACGGCAGACGCGAACCGCTGGTGACGTCGCGGACGAAAAAGTTCGCTTCGTTGCCGGCAACATCCCAAGTCTGCGCCGTGAAGCCGCCGGTGTTGTTTTGTTCGTACCGAATGGCCGGCGTGTCGCTGGTATTCATGTGCACGTCCAACACAGGCGTTGCGGTTCTCAATCCGATCTTGCTGTTGCTGGCAACTTTGAGCGAATTAGCGACCGCACCTGCGGTCACTTTAAAAACGATAGTGCCGGTTTCTGAATTTCCTGTCGCGGCTTGATCTACGATCCCAAGGAAGTTTTCGCCGCCGCTGCCTGAATCGTTGGCGCGAATCTGCCAGTTGTTCGTGGGAAAACCAGCCGAAGTGCTGGTGTCGTCAAACTGGAGGCGATCGTTGTTCTCCTTAAGCCTGATCGTATCAAAGCCAAAGCTTTCGCCGCTGACGCAATCCAGGCCGACGCACTCGCTGCCCTGAATAATCGAATCGTCCGCCGTGACGACGTCGGGAAGAAGCGAGAAGTGATGAGTACGCAAGCTGCGGGGCTTGGTTGCGAAGAGCGTCTGACTCAGTCGAGCCGACGCTTTGCGACGCGTCGTTTCCGGTTCCGTGGCGCCCGCAGTGACGATCGATCCGTTCACCACGGCGAACGAGCCGGACTGTACGAGCCCCGGAATTGTCGAACGTCTCCGCGCGGCACGCTCGTTTTCGGGATCGTCATCTTTGCCGCGCGCCTTCAGCAAGGCCTCGCGCTGCCCCGCTGACATTACCGGCGCGAGTTGCAATTCGTAGGTGTAAGTTCCGTCGGGAAGGTTCTCAAAATATTTCTCACCGACGACGATCTCGGCGCCGCCTCCCGCGCGAACTGTTTTGCGCACGGCGCGTCCATCGGGGAATGTGATTGTCAGCGTTCCTCCGTTATTAGCGGGGTTCACTTCCCATCGGATGGCGGATCCGCCGCCAACCACATTAGCAATATTCGGTTCGTTTTGTGTTTGACCGGTAGCCGTGAAAGCAACAGAGATCAGCACTGCGGCTGCCAAAAGGCCCAAGGCTCTTGAATTGTTGCGCTCCATTTGCTGTTCCTCCTTCTGGTAGAGAATCGCGGCTGCCGGCAAGCAATAGAACGAGCCGTGACTTGCATCAGGGCCACGATTAGGTTTTGTGGGCGAGATTTTGTTTCGGCTAGCGCGCTTTTTAGCAGTGTCCGGTCGCCGTGTCAATGATATTCGGGAAAATTGCAAAGGTCGTGAAACAGAGAAAGCGCATGAGCTTGCGGCTCATGCGCCTTTTCATTGGCAGCGATTGCGAAAATTGCTACGGCAGCGCTTCGATATTAATCAGGAAGCGGAAAGTTCCCGCCTGCATGACGCCCAAGCGGAACCGCACACTGACCGAACTACCATTAGCAAGCGGCGAACCGAGAGTAATAAACCCTACGTTCATCGAGCTATTCCAGCCGCCACCAAACGCTTGAGTCGGTGGTTGCTCAACAGTCGTTCCGCGAACGTTAACCGGAATACTGTTCACCGTCACGACGGTGTCGGTCGAATCCAGCGCCCGCAGATCCGCCGTCCCTGCGGGGGACGGGAACGTCGTGATGTCGACGATGCGAAAACGCAGCCGTGTTACCGAAGCGCCCGTATTATTCGTAAACGTGCGCCGGACCTCCATAGTCCCGGCGTTTCCATTCGTCACCGGCGTGAAATCGCGCGTGCGATTGGGCGCGGCTGATGACGATGCATTCGTATCGAGTAACAACGCACTGAAGGACCCAGTTCGATTGACTGGGCTCGACAAGTTTTCCGGCCCCGGCGCACCCAAATGTTGACCCATCCCGGTGACGGTACCGTTGGTGTCAACGGCGATGAAGTCGGCAGCGTTATCACCCGTGTCTTTCGGCAGGCCACCAGAGGTCTTCGTCATTGACCGCAGGAAACTGTAATCCAAATTCGAAGACGTTTCTGGGCCTCCGGTCGGGAATCCAGCTCCTTCGCGATACAACGAAGTCACGCCCGTGTAACCTGCGGCATCCAAGCGTTCTGACAAGGTGAAGTTAACGGCGTTTGCAGTGCGGAAGAGCGCGATGCCGCCATTTTCGGGAATGTCCGTCGTGTATGTGGCGTCGCCGGCAGCATAGCCTGCCAGCGAATAGGCGGAGCTATTCGTGCCGAGGTAGTGACCACGCCCCGGAATCACCGTTCCGTTGGGAACGACGAACCGCGTGACGCCATCTGATCCGACTAACGCCCATCCCGCCGAGCCATCCGTGGTCGAAACCGTGACTGACGAATCAGTGTTGTTGCAAAGCTCCACAAATTCATCGGTCGTGCCACCCGGACCGCGGAAACGGAACTCGCTGACGATCACGGAGCCTTGCGGCTGCGGCGTTGTCAGCGAGAAGTAGGCGACGGGTTGATCGTGATCTGAAATACGATCCGGGATATTGCCGTCCTCGTAATCCTTCACCGGCTGGTCGGCGTCCTCACGTGCATAGGCGAACCGCGTTTTGATCGCCAACGCATTTGGATTCACGATGATGTGATCCAACGTTTGCGCGTTTCCATCGAAACTGTACGAGTACTGCTGGTCGGCCGTCAGCGTGTCAACCAGATCGGTTTGGTTCGGGTTGACGAGGTCGGCGCCATCGCCGGCGACAACCGTCTGGTCGTCGGGCACAGGCGTGCCAAGGATGGTGTCGATCATGTCAACGTAGCCATCATTCACGCGAAACGCGTTCATGTCGCCGACAGTGATTATCTTCTCGGTCGCGTCGGAGGTCTGGCGCGACTGGATGTAGTTCGCCAGAAACTCAGCCTGCGCCTTGCGCTTCGCGCGCACGCGGCCACCCTCAGTCCCTGTCCCGTTCACCGTCACGTCATCGTCGATGCTCGACAACGAGCGCAGGTGATTGACGATGACGGTAAAAGCCAGCGTACCGCCGGCCGGGCGCGGTACCGTGGCCGTCAGCACAAGTGGCGGCCGATCGTTCAGGAGTTCCTGCCCGCCCGTGTTCGGATTGGTGTAGGTGTAGCAGCCGGCTCCGGTGATGTGGTCGCAGCCGGCCAACTCTATCTGCGTTACGCTGACGGTCGTGATACGCGATTCTTTGACAAGGAACCCAACGTCGATGCCGCCTATGTCGTTGCCTTCGACCAGGTACGCGACATAATTCGGGTTGGGCAGGCCGTCAATGGTCTGCGCGTCAGAGTTGACCTTCGCCGCCACCATCTGCAACGTCGAAAGATTCTCCATCTCCTCGACGCCGATAACGTCCGGATAGCGCTGGACGTTGCGGATGATGAGTGAAGCCTTATTGAGACGTTTGTCTAGCGCAGCTTGTGTCAGCACTGCGTCGCTCTTGTTCGGATCATTCACCGTGTCGAAAAACCGCTCCATATTGAAAGAAGCGATTGTGAACTCGTTAGCCGTTGGTGTCGGCACTGGTGTGGCGCCGCCGTTTGTTCCAGTGACCGTAGTTTCCGGATCGATGGTCCAGGTGCGGAAAGCATATTCGAGTTCACCCGTGACGTTTGTCAGAACCGAACCGGCCGACACATTCAAGGCCGTGGTTCCCGGTTGCGCGTCACTGTCCACGCGCAAGCGTTCGGGATTTTCATCAAAGCGGGGAACATTTGCGGGCGATCCTGGCGGCAAAGTATCGGAAGCATTTACTCCGGGCTCGCGGAAAGGCCGGGCCACCCCGGTCACGACGCCGTAGAACACTCCGTTTGAAGAAACAGTTGCGCTGCTCTCTGTGATCGTTCCCTGCGTCGGTGCGACGACTGTCATTGAAGGCACAGTCACGCGCATCCCTTCGTACCGTTCCAGGTTTTCAAGATTGTTCACGACCGTGTCTGCCGCGGTGATTGTCGACGCCGCCGGAAGCGAGTTGCCTGTCGTGAGGACCGACACGCTAATAGTGCCACTCAATTCCGTCTGTGGTTTCTGGTTTAGATCAGAAGGTGGGCTGAATTCCTGGACGGTGCCCGAAACCTGGACGCTGTTGCCGATAGCTGCGCCTGCAGGTGGGGCCGACGATGTGAAGACAAAAATCCCCTCTGACGTATTCGGGTCGGCGTCAACGGTTGCATCAGGTTCCTGGATGAAGAATCCGTTGCCGCGCGAGCCTGTCACGATTCCGCGCGTGGTTACACTGTTTCCGGCCAACGGTGAAGTGGTGCCATTGCCCTGGATGCTGTGGATTGACGTAATTGGGACCGCTATCGTGAAGCTAAAGACAAAGTTGGCGCTCATGTTGTCGGGCGGATCAACCGCATCTTGATCTGTAACCTGAGCAGCAAAAACTGTGACTGTGCAGGTTTCCCCTGCGGTGAAATCGCTATTCGGATTAATCGTGAACGTCGTGGCACCGCCGGTTACGACAGTGTCGGCAACATTCCGCGTACCGCTGGATCCACATACGATTTGAAACCAATTGCCGGTAACGTTTACCGGCTCGCTGAACGTGGCGGTGATATCCGTATTCGCAGCCACGCCGCTAGCACCGTTCGTCGGCGTTGTGCTGCTGACCGAGGGGGCAGTATCAGCACCAGCCACAGTAAAGCTAAAGACGAAATTAGCCGCCATATTGTCTGGCGGATCAACGGCATCTTGATCTGTCACCTGAGCAGCAAAAACTGTAGCGGTGCAGGCTTCCCCCGCGGTGAAATCACTGTTTGGATTAATCGTGAAGGTAGAGGGACCGCCGGTTACGACGGTGTCGGCTACATTCCGAGTCCCGCTGGATCCACACACGATTTGGAACCAATTGCCCGTCACGTTTACAGGCTCACTGAACGTAACGGTGATGTCTGTGCTCGGAGCGACACCGGTCGCACCATTCGCCGGCGTGGTGCTGCTGACCGAAGGCGCGGCATCACCAGGCGCCAGTGCCACGCCGCGAAATGCAGTGTTCGTGGGGGCGGTCGCTAAGGTCGTTGCAGTACTTCCCGATCCCGTATCAGTGACTTTAATGAGCGCGTTCCCGCTTGCGACAGCGGTGGTCGCATAGATAACCGGATTAGCGCCACTGCCATCAACGGTCAGCCCTCTTACCGCCGTTGTCGTCGAACCATTGTTCAAAAGAATGTAAGCGAGGCTCCAGGTGCCACCACTTAGCGTCCACTTTTGGATACCGCCGCCGTTAGCTGCGCTTCCGTCGTCGGCAACATACAGTGTCGTCGTATTCGCAAAGGCAAACTGATAACTCGAGTGAGTGCCAGTGGTCGGAAATCCAGGAAGCGGAGTTGTGGTTTGACTACCTGTGGTTGGCAGCCCTGATCCGACGGTGGCCACGCCGAGGAAGGTGCCCGACGCTGAACTGATATATAGCTGGCCATTAAAAACGTTCGTTGCTCTGATATTAGTTGGAGTGGCGGTCAACGACGTTGAGGTTGTAGCTCCAAATCCTGCGTAACGAATTCCACCGCCCGCACTCGTTCCCGAGATATACAAGTCAGTCCCATTACTGCTGCTGGCGCCTCTGGGATTTCCTCCACTAATCGCATCTGTTAATGCGGTCGTTGTATCTATAGTTCCGGCGGAATTCACTCGGCCGATCACGCGGTTCACGGTCGCAGACGTCGAAGTAGTGATACTGGCGGTACCAGTCGCGACGTCATATCCTGGCAACAGAAGATAATTTCCATCGGCTGACCGCGTCATTAGTCCTTCCGTTGTAGCAGTGCCACTTGCGGTCAGTCTCTTGTTAGAACCGCTTACCGTGGTCGGCATCGCAATCGATTGCACAACCGCCCCCGGGGTAGTTGTGTACTCGTCTAAAAACACTGGTGTCGCATTTGCGCTCAGCGCCGCACTACCGTCGCCGACGCGATAAACCACTACATTTCCGCTGGTCAGTGCGGCGGATGGCGCCGGTGGCTTCGGAGAAATGATTTCTTTGCCTTTTTGAAGTCCCGATGAGGACGGGGCCGTCGCAACTCTTCCTCGCTGGGCCATCAAAGCGAGCGGTTGAAGGAGCATCAATCCCGCGATCGTCAGAGCGATCCATTCTCGTTTTGAGACGGTCATTGATGTAGCAGGCTGAAGGGCACGAAAAGTCACGGCGACGCGACGCGTAAGGCTGGCAAGCGGCATAGTAGATTTTGACCTCGGATAGTTCAGAATAATTTGTGATTGACCTACACGGTTCTTCGGGTGGACAGGTATTGCAATCGCCCGAGACTGACGAAGTGACCGCGACCGGGGACGCGTTTTATACCACAGTTCAGTTTGTGCGTGAAACCACGTCAGCGAAGAGTTCTTTTGGAAAAAAGAAACCGGGCAAGAATGTTCTTGCCCGGCTTGAAGAGCGTGCCGCAATTACGCGACACGCTCTCGTTGTTAGCGGAAGGATTAGGATTGAACCATCAGAAACCGATCGTCCAGGTCCCAAACGGCTTCCATGGATTGCCGTTCTGGTTCCGGTTTACGGTTACATCGATGGTGCTCTTTGGTCCGGGACCTGCGGTTGTGACCAGCGTGAAGCCGCTACGCAAGTAGTAGTCACTCGTCACGCCGCCGATCGTCGCCGTAAACCGGCTGTTTGCAGCGGAGTCATTGAACCACAATCGGGCAGTGCCGCTCACGTGACCACTGCTGGCGGCCACGCGCACCGACAACCTAATGCTCAGAGTGTCGCCCGGACAGAGACTTTGCGAGCTGGACAGCGACTGATTGATAGCGCGCTGGACAGCGTTGTTGAAGCCACTGCTGCCGCCAGGCACGTCATTCAACTGACCCGATCCGACCACAACGCCATTCTTCAAAACTTCGGCGAGTAGATCGAATTTGGTTCCCACATCGTCACTGTTCTTGAGGCCAAGCCAGATCGAAGCTGCTCCCAGCGCAGTCAACTGCGGACAGTCAACTGCGATGCTCACAGTTGCCTCTGAGCTCGTCAAAGGCGGTGACGCTCCATCACCCGTGTCCGTGACCGTGAACTTGAAGCTGTCAGGTCCGCTGTAATTCGGCGCGGGTGTGTAAGTTCGGTTTGCGCCCGTGCCTGTCAGTACTCCGTGACTCGGACTAACAGTCACAATGTAAATCAGGTTAGCCGGCGCGGTCTCAACATCGCTTCCCGTAAGAGTGATGGCAACCGGCGTGTTGTAGGCCGTTGCCACCGACTGGCTGTTAGCCGTGGGCGCGTCGTTGACGGGATTGACCGTGACCGAAACATTGCCGGTCGCCTGGCCGCCATGACCGTCGGAAACCACATACGTAAACGAATCAGATCCGTTGTAGTTTGCCGCGGGCGAATAGAAGGCCTTGCCGGACACGATCGAAACCGAGCCGTGGCTGGCCGTGCCGACGCTGGCGAGCGAGCGGGCATCACCATCGACGTCGGTGTCGTTGGCCACGACGTCAATCGTCGCGGAATTATCCTCGTTCGTTGACGCTGCGTCATTGACCGCTACTGGATTGTCGTTGACCGCGTTGATGGTCACGCTGACATTCGCCGTTGCCGTGCCGCCGTGACCGTCACTAACCGTGTAGCTGAACGAATCGGTCCCGTTGTAGTCGGCTGCCGGTGAATAAGTAACGTCCGTGCCGTTATTCACCACCGATCCATGCGCCCCCTGCGTGACTGCTGAAACGGTCAACGTGTCGTTGTCGACATCCGAATCGTTACTGCGGACGTCGATCGTAGCCGGAGTATCTTCATCCGTGGTGGCCGAATCGTCCGCGGCAACTGGATTGTCGTTGACCGCGTTGATGGTCACGCTGACATTCGCCGTTGCCGTGCCGCCGTGACCGTCACTGACCGTGTAGCTGAACGAATCGGTCCCGTTGTAGTCGGCCGCCGGTGAATAAGTAACATCCGTGCCGTTATTGACAACCGATCCATGCGCCCCCTGCGTGACCGCTGAAACAGTCAACGTGTCGTTATCGACATCTGAGTCGTTACCGAGAACGTCGATCGTAGCCGGAGTATCTTCATCCGTGGTCGCCGAATCGTCAGCCGCGACCGGTGTGTCATTGGCCGCGTTGATGGTGACGCTGACATTTGCGGTTGCCGTGCCGCCGTTACCGTCACTAACCGTGTAGCTGAATGAATCGGTTCCGTTGTAGTCGGCTGCCGGTGAATAAGTAACATCCGTGCCGTTGTTGACAACCGATCCATGCGCCCCCTGCGTGACTGCTGAAACGGTCAACGTGTCGTTATCAACATCCGAATCATTACTTAGGACGTTGATCGTGGCCGGAGTGTCTTCATCCGTCGTGGCCGTATCATCAGCCGCGACCGGGGCATCTTCCACGTTCGTCACCGCAATGCTTACAGTGCTGACGTTGGAATCGTTCGTGCCGTCATTTACTTTGAAGGTAAAACTATCGGGTCCAAAGTAATCCAGACTAGGTGTGTATGTTCGGTTAGCACCGGTGCCGCTAAGTCCGCCATGGCTTGGACCGGTGACAATGGTGTAGGTGAGCGGGTTTGCGTTAGCACTCTCCGCGGTGAGTGTAATCGAGACCGGGGTTTCTTCGCTGGTAATCACAGACTGGCCTTCTGTTCCCGGATGGTTGCCACTTCCGTTCGTGCCCGACTCGACGCAGTTCTGAATGCCGGCCGGCAGGTTAGAATAGAAGTTGTAGCCGGTCTGGCTTTCAATCGCATCAACCGTGGTCAGATAGATATGCCAGTCATTGTTTCTAATGCCCTGAACGTTGGGCATTGAGACAGCGATGGTTGTCGAGTTACACATCACTCGAGAAATATCGTCGCCGCTCGCTTTAGGAATCACGAGCGCAACTTTCCAGGTGCTCGACGGGACTGTTACGTGTCCCCCGGCAATGGTGTTTGTGTTGCCACCGTTCGATCCGGTACCACCGATGCCAAACGGACCAGAGACGATGTAGATCTCATTAGCCGGCGTTAGAGAGCGCAGGTAATTCTCTAAATTCGCCCACGGGCCCTGATTATTGTCCGGCGACTGCGCGACCATGTTTGACATCAGGAATGTCGCCTGATTGATCGGGATCGATGTCTCTTTGTCACGATCCGCGTTTGGAGTCATGTGGCCGCGGTCAAAACCAGTACCCGAGAAGTCCGTCGCTTGGACGCGATACCAATCTGGCGGCACCCCAGGATCCGGCCGGAAGCTATCGACGCGCGTCAGACTCCCGGTCCACTCGTCGCTCAAGTGCCAGCTAACCCAATTGGGCCGGCCGTAATCCCGGTTGTAAGAGAGTGCGAACTCCGGCTTCTCCATTAAGTAGTTATTCGGTTGGTTGATGTCGACGGTTGCTCCGGTCGGATTACCCATCGTCAGGTGAACATCGGGTGGATATGGAGGGGCAGTTCCGGTGGAGACTGTGAATGACCACGTATAGTCTGCGCGGAGATGGTCACTGTTCGTTCCCGCGTCATCGGTGTCCTGATCGCTAATCTGATCCTTGAATAGCGTGACCGTGCACTGCTCTCCGGCGAGGAAGTTCACATTAGGCGTGATCACATAAACTTTGAAGTTGGACGTGAATGCGACCGTCGCGTCGTTGTGAGCTCCGGTCGTTGCGCAACTAATGTTGTACCAACTGCCGTTTACATCAACCGGCTCGGTAAACGTAATCGTCATGCTCGCATCGCGCGGAGCATTGAAACCATTGTTACGTGGGTCTGTGCCGAACACGGAAGGACCAATTTCAACGATCGGCGCCGTACGTCGCGGGTTTGGTGCCCCAGTAGCGAAGTCCGTCGAGTTGTTATCGCTATCGGTGGCGCCGTTGTTCGCCCGGAGAATCGAGGTCGTGTTACTGGGTGCGGGCGCATTTGCCGTCTCCGAGCAGTCCGCGGTCGCGCCGTATCCCACAAAATCTTGAATGGTGGGATCGCCCAGCGGGCAAATGCCCGCCAGCGGATCGAAGCTATTGACTAAAGCCAGTTTCCCGGCCGATCCGCTGATGTTGACGTCGCTCGTGATATTGGCTGCAGGTAATGGCGATCCGGTCGCGCCGCCTGAGCCCAGAGAGATCAGGTAGTACTCACCTGGTCCAATCGTGCCACCCAGCGGCGTTCTGGTGAATTCCCAACCATCGCCACCCGCAGCGGATGCGTACTGCAATGAATAATCCGATAGGTCGAACGTTTGACCCGTGGGATTGTAGAGTTCAACAAAATCATTGGTGTAGGTAGCGCCGCTATTGCCACCGCCACCATAAACCTGACTGATCACAACGTGCGGTTGCTGGACGACAAGCGCAATGGTCGTACTTGCATTGCGACCCTGAGCATCGCTGATGCTTACCGGAAGCAGCTTATTTCCCAGCGGCGCGGAATTCGAGACGGTAGCGAAATAAGTAAAAGTGTTTCCGCTGCCGGAGAACGGCTGGTTAGCCGCCCCGCCAATTGACGACAGGTCAGCGCTCACCGCGATCCCGGTGCTGGTAGGATCGCTACCGGGCGTAACAATCACTGTTAAGGTGGTGCTTCCGCCCTGTTGTACGCCAAACGGATTCGCCGAACCCGTGCCCTTCAACACCGCGCAATTGTTCGTCGGCGACGAACTGTTTCGCGGATTGGGTGCGCCGGAAACAAAGTCTGCGTTGTTGTTATCGGTATCGGTGCAGCCGTTGTCTTTGCGAAGCTCGGCCACCGTGGCGCTGGGTGCGCCGGTCGGGCCAGATCCTTCAAAACAACTTGCTGTGGCGCCGTATCCTACGAGATCGACGATCCCAGACCCAGACGGGCAACTGCCGCTAAGCGCTGTTGTGTTGTTAACCAACGCCACCTTGCCGGCGCCAGCAGCCATCGCGATAGAACCGGTTGTGTCTGGAACCAGATCCACCGTGCCACCTGTACCTGCAGCCTCCTGAATCAGGAAATACTGACCTGGAGCCAATACTAATGATGGCCCTGTCAGTGGCGTCACTTGCCAGGAGGAACCGGCCGCTGACGAGTACTGAACCGAGGCGCCAGTCAGATTAACCGTGGCGCCCGTGTGATTAATGATTTCAATGAAATCGTTCTTGATGGTCGCGCCGGCGTTGCCTCCCCCGCCGTAGACCTGACTAATCACCACACTTCCGGCCGCTAACGGAGGCGTATTAACCGTCACCACGACTGTACAGGTCGCGGTTTGGGGCGTGGGTGAATCATTGTTCGCATACTGAATCGTGACGTTGTACGTTCCGACCGCAGTAGTATTCGACACATTCAAAGTTGCGGACGCCGTTCCACCAGCACCCGCGGCTGGGGTGAAGCTATCAAGTGTGATTCCGGCTACCGGCGCACTCGTTATGCTCGCACTTGTCACCGTGCCGTCCGGATCAGTAGCGCTCACGCCAGTGGACGTAGCAGTGCCTTGTGTTGTGGTTAATGATGCTGGACAAGTTGGAGCGATTGGCTGGTTCGGCGCCAGAACTGTGACTACAACGGTGCAGTCAGCAGTCTGAGGAGTAGGCGAGTCATTGTTTGACCACCTAATCGTGACGTTGTAAGTGCCTGCCGCCGTAGTATTGGCAACATTCAGAGTTGCGTTCGCAGTGCCAGCGACGTTCGGCGCCTGAGTAAAATTGTCCAAACTAATTCCAGTTACCGGCGCACTGATGATGCTGGCACTCGTTACTGTGCCATCCGGATCCGAAGCGCTAACGCCCACCGAAGTTGCGGTACCCTGAGTTGTCGTCGGCGGATTTGGACAGGTGGTATTGATTCCCTGGTTAGTTGTGCCGTTGGCAGTTATTGAGAAATCATCGATCGCCAGCCCATCATCTGCCCCAGTGGCGTCGACATCAGTCCATCTAATCCAAAAAGTCGCACCGGCGGGAATACTTAGCCCGCTGATGCTAGAGCTGAGAAGAACATGGTTTGTGTTGCCGTCAATAGCGCCGACCGTGCCGGCCGTAACCGGTGGGACGAAGTCGAGGGCGTTAGCATCCGTCCAGGTGCCGGCCGTCAGGCTGGTGGCGTTGGTGCTGTACTGAAAATCCATGCGCTCGGCGATCGATCGGCCGGTCGCTCCCAGTCGCCATTGTTCGCCCGTATAGGCGATGTTGAGCGAAGTAATTGTTCCACCCGTGTTGTTAATGAAGGTACCGCCGAGGATCGAAACCAGACTCCCGCTTCGCAATTGCCCCAGCGCCCGATCAGAAGGCGCAGCGGCTGAGCCAAAGCTGTACGTATCACCCGTATTGCCCGACCCAGTTCCCGCGGTATACACGTTGTTCGCACTGGTGCCGGATTCTGAGAATCCCCACCCGGCCGGAGTGTTCGCGGCCAACGTGCCTGTGCCTGATGAAACCAACGAATTGAAGTCCTGCGTCACTGCAGTTCCAAAGCTGGAGATACTTACCGCAGTGGTGGTATCTGCCGATGCTCGGCGCGCAACCTTGAATAAAGCGAGCGCGCCAAAGAGGCCGCTAACCGCAAACAAAACAAACAGACTCCGATAGGTAAGTTTCGAATGAGAACTGGACATGGAATACTCCTTCTGAGCGCCAATGCGGATGAGTTCATTGGGCGGCAAGTCGAACATAAAGTTCGACTGGTTGAGACTGGCACCTCCACTTGATAGTGGGATTATTCGGGGGTGGAGAGGCTAAATGGTTTCTCTAGCAAAATTCTGATAACGCTAGTAATTGCTCTGCACACTTGTTGCAGCGGGCGTGAACTCTTAGAGCGTCAGACGGTTCGAAACGAAAGCTTGTAGCAGCAAGCAGTTGGCTGCGTCAAGCAAAAACAAGAGTTTGCGTCGAGCCTGATTTGAGAGTTAAATACGCGCGCCATGATCGGCCAGACGTTCGGCAACTACAAAATCACGCAAAAGATCGGCGCGGGCGGACAGGGCACCGTCTACAAAGCGACCGACACTCGCCTGGGCCGGAACGTCGTCATCAAAGTTCTCCCGCCCGAACTCACTGCCAAAGACACGAACCTCAAGCGTTTCGATCGCGAAGCGCGTCTCGCCTCAGCGCTTGATCATCCCAACATCTGCACCATCTTCGATCTCGGTGAAACGGACGGGTTGCATTACATCGCGATGCAGTACGTCGAGGGCCGTAATGTGCGACAGCTGGTGAACGGCCGGCCGCTGGAGCTCGACAGCGCGCTGCGCATCGCGATTCAAGTTGCGGATGCGCTGGCGACAGCGCACGCGCGCGGCATCATTCATCGCGACATTAAATCCGGCAACGTGATGGTCACTGATGCGGGACAAGTGAAAGTTCTCGACTTTGGACTCGCGAAGCTGCTCGATGAAAACGAAGCCCAGGCGAGCGGCATTCATCGGACTGAATTGACTGAAGTCGGCGTTCCTTACGGAACCGCGACGTACGCCGCACCCGAGCAGGCGCGTGGGGATCGAGTCGATTGGCGCGCGGACATCTTTTCAACGGGGGTGTTGGTCTACGAGATGCTCACCGGCACCTGGCCATTTCGCGGCAAGACCACCATCGACGTGCGTCATGCCGTCATTTATGATCAGCCGAAACCGCTCGCAGAAGCACGGCCCGGTCCCACGCCGGCACGGCTGCAAGCAATCCTCGACAAAGCGATGGCCAAGGATCCGCGCGATCGTTATCAGAAGATCGTAGAGTTGCGGGATGAACTGCGGAAAGTGCTGCAGGAGATTTCAACAAATGCTCAATTCGAAGTCGCCGCCGCGCCCGCGCGCCATCTCTCCGGATCGAGTCCCGTTTCGCGCGCGATGCGTTGGTTGAAAAGAATGAAAGGCGGCGAGCTGCACACCAGTGCGCCGCAGTTAACATCGAGACCAACGAACCTCGGTTTTGTTTCCACTGAAGGTGTAACTGAATCGCCCGAGTCTTCTATTACGGTGGCTGGCCAGGAAAAGAAAAGCCTCGCCGTGCTGCCTTTCAAGAACGTCAACAACGATCCGGCATCCAGTTTTTACGAGTTCGCACTGGCCGACGCGGTGATAACTGAGTTGGCGCGGATTCGCTCGCTCGTGGTGCGACCGTCTTCGGTGATGTCCAAGTATCAGGGTCAGCCGGTGGATCCGGCCGACGTCGGCCGCGAATTGAACGTTGATGCCGTACTGTCCGCCGGCTTCCTTCACGTCGGCGAGCGCTTTCGCATAACTGCCCAACTCCTCGACGTGCGCAGCAACGAAATCATTTGGAGCGATCGCATCGATGCATCCTCGGATGACGTGATCGGCGTACAGGATGAGATTACGCAACGAATCGTCGATGGTCTGCGTCTGGAGCTGAGTCCTGACGAACAGGCAGGGCTGGGCCAGGCGAAAACCGTCAACGCCGAAGCTTACGATGAATTTCTGCGTGGCCGCGATCGTTTTGCGCGCTTCATCTTTCGCACCGTCGCCGCGGAAGATTGCGACGCCGCCATTGCGCATTTCAATCGCGCGATCCAACTCGATCCCGAATTCGGTCTCGCGTACGACGGCCTCGGTGCGTGTCATGTGAATCGAGTATTCAAGGGTCTCGGCGGAGTCGAAGACTTCGAAAGGGCTGAAACTGCGTTCAACAAAGCGCTCTCAATCGATCCGACGATTATCGAAGCTCGCATGTTGATGTGCTTCGTGCTTTTGTGGCGCGGCCAGAAACAAAAAGCGCGCGATGAAGTTGCTCGCATGCGGCGCGAAGCTCCCAACGAAGCCGTCGTCTATTTCGTGAAGGCGACGCTGCATCGTCTCGACGGCGATTATGAACGTGCCCTGCGCGCCTATGACCGTTTAGTGCATCTCGATCCGGCCGCTTTCGTTGTCGTCAGCTACAACCGGGCCCTAATTTTTCTTTACCAGGCGAAGTTTGAAGAGGCGCAACGCGAACTCGCTCGCGCTTCGTCAGTCGAGCCGAATAATCCGCTGCTCAAGACCGTGCAAGCTCTCGTCTTTTACTACACAAAGCGAGCGGCCGATGCGGAAGCGTTGCTGCGGGAAATCGTCTTAGATCACCCAAACCTCAATGGCGTACGGCCATTCCTCGGCATGGCCTTGAGCAGCCAGGGCAAACACGATGAGGCGTTGGCCGAACTCACCGACGCCGTAAAGCGCAATGCTACGGTCGATCCGGACATCGCATATGCAGTTGGTTCGGTTTACGCGGTCGAAGGTGACAGCCACAACGCATTTGAATGGCTCGAGCGATCCGTCGCGTTAGGCAACGGAAACAAGCCGTGTTTTGCTGGTGATCCAAATCTGAAGTCGCTGCGAGACGATGTGCGGTTTGTGCAGTTGACGGCTCGGATCACACAGTAGTCCTCATTCTGGGGCTAGTCCTCGTTCCCACGCTCTGCTATACTCCATCCCGGCTCACCTTGCCGGGCATTCCGCCTGGCCCACGCCGCAAGCAACTTAGGTTCAATGCAGTGAACGGTGGCCAAGGATTTTTGAGGCCGGCCTACGGCCATTTGATAGAACTGCACAGGTTTCAGAGCGCGTCCGAATTCGGTAACGCTTCGCTCCCTGGCTCAAGAACAAAGGTGCTGAGCAGCGGTTCCATGGAGTTTCCTTTTGATCCATTTCGAGGTCCACTCGGTTCATCGAGTGGCACTGAACGCAGCGCAGGCCCGACGGTTCGGGGCTGCCGAGTCTCGCAATAACATCGAGACGTGCGACGCGCTTGAGTGCGCGACAAATCAACTGCCGGTAAATTCAACCGGCAAATCCAACTACAACCCAACGGAAAGCGCGAGCTACACGCTCGCCTCCGCAACGCAGGCTGCGTGCGCTCCACTTGTGGATGCGCGCGCGCCGCAGAAAGAAAATCAATGTCTAGAGAGTTAATTGTTAGTGTTAACGGTCGCGAAAAGAAAATCGCAATCGTAGAAAATGACCGCGTCACAGAGTTCTACATCGAACGCGGTGAACAGAACCAGGGCATCGTCGGCAACCTTTATAAAGGTCGCGTCATGCGCGTACTGCCCGGCATGCAGTCGGCATTTGTGGACATCGGATTGGAACGCGACGCGTTCCTTTACGTGTCGGATTTCTTCGATGAAGAAGCCGAATTCGAGCGCATCGTCGTCGACAGCAAGAAAGGCGACGTCGCCGCGGAGAAAGCCGCAGCCGAAAAGATTGCGGTCGCGCGTATCGAACGCGAGCATCACATCGAGTCGACGCACGAACGAGTTGGTCCTTTACTCGAGGAAGAAGCCGCCGCACCCGAAGCCACAGCCGAAGAAGAAACTGAAGAAACCGGCGCGCGTCGACGTGGTCGTCGCGGTGGACGCGGTCGAAAGCGCGCCACGAAAGCCGAAGCCGAACCCGCGCGCGAGGAACGCAGTCTGATTCCGCACGAAGTCGAGCCCTTCGACACTCCTTTTGTTTCCGCCGCTTCGTTCGAACGCGTCAGCGACGACGAAAGCGTCATGAATGGCGAGATGTTCAAGGATGCGCGATTGCAAGAACGCATCATGGATGAAGTCCACGCCGTCGAGTTCGATCTGGAAGACCTGCCAAGCGCGCCGGTCGGTTCATTACTGTCGGGAGAGTTTCGCGAAAGCGGTGAATTTCAGCGGGTCGCCGATCCGGACGACGCTGAAGTAGCTGCGGCGCGGCCGCGCGCAATCGAAGAAGCGCACGTGCGCGAGTTTGTCGATGAAGTCGTCGACAAGAGTTCCGGCGGTGCATCATTTCACCGCATCAGTGACGACGAAGAAGCCGCGACGACTGTCGAAACGCGCTCAGAGCCACCACCAGCGCCGAGCAGCAGATCGCGTAAGAAACCGAGCGTGCTCGGCCGCTTTTTTAAATCGAAAAAATCTGAAGGAGATGACGCCGAGGCCACGAGCGAAGCCCGCCCGGAAACGGACGGCGAAGTAAATGCGGACGCCGAAGCAACTATCACCTCCGGCCGGCTGCACGAAGACTTTGCGACTCGACGCGGTGGTCGTCGCCGGCGGCGCACCAAACCTGCGTCCTCCACTGAAACCAATGGCGCAGATGGGCAGGACGAAGAATCAGAGCCAATCGAAGCGGCTGAAACTGAAGCGGTAGAGGCGGCTGAAACGGAACAAACGTCCGAAGAAACCTCTCAGCCTGCTGACGCTGAAACTGCTGAAACTGCTCCGCGCAGCGGCCGCCGACCGGCGCCGCGCGGCCGTCGACGTCAACCGCGGCACGAACGAAAGCAAGTCGCGATTAGCGAGCTGCTGCGCGAAGGCCAGGAGATCCTCGTGCAGATCGCGAAAGAGCCAATCGCGAAAAAAGGCGCGCGCATCACTTCGCACATCGCCCTGCCGGGCCGCTTCCTGGTTTACATGCCGACAGTCGAACACCTCGGCGTGTCGCGCAAGATCGATTCCGACACTGAACGTTCACGCCTGCGCAAGCTGATTCAAAAGATTCACGCGGAGGAAGACGTGCCCTCCGGCGGCTTTATCGTGCGCACCGCCGGCATCGGCGCGAAAGAAGAAGAGCTGCGAGCGGACGCGCAATACTTGATTCGCACGTGGCTGGACATTCGCCAAAACGCCGAGAAAACGAAAGCGCCGGCGTTGATCCATCGCGATCTCGATCTCGTGCAGCGCATTCTGCGCGACCAGCTTGCTGAGGACTTCACCGCGATTCGCATCGATTCGGAAGATGAGTACCAGCGGGTCGTCGAATTCGTGAATCGGATGCAGCCGAAGCTCGTCAAACGCGTCAAACTTTACACGCGCGACGAGCCGATCCTCGAGCAGTACGGCGTGCAGGCCGAAATCGACAAAGCGATCAAGCCACGCGTCTGGCTAAAATCCGGCGGCTATCTCGTCATCAATCAGACGGAAGCGCTCGTTTCGATCGATGTGAACACGGGTAAGTTCGTCGGGCGTGGGGCGACGCGGCTCGAGGACACAATCACCCGCACAAATATGGAAGCGGTGGAAGAAATCGCGCGGCAGATTCGTTTGCGGGATCTGGGCGGCATTATTGTGCTCGATTTGATCGACATGGAAGAGCGCCGGAATCGTCAGCGGGTGATGCAGACGTTGCAGGAAGCTCTGCGTTACGACAAATCGCCAACGAAGGTGCTTTCGTTCAATGACTTCGGTTTGGTGATCATGACGCGCAAGCGCGTAAAGCAGTCGCTGGAGCGCACCTTGTGCGCGCCGTGTTCCTATTGCCAGGGCGCAGGCCTGGTCAAGTCACCACAGACCGTCTGTTATGAAATCCTCGAACAGGCGCGCAGACTTTCGCGCGAGGGCGAAGGCGACAGCTCACGCACTACGATGTTGCGTGTGAATCCGGAAGTCGCCCGCGTGCTGCGCGGCCAGGAACGCGATGTGTTGAATGAGATCGAAGATTATCTCGGCAACGTGGATGTCACGAGTGACACGACCATTCATCAGGAACAGTTCGACTTCGCGTTCGTGTAACGAAGATTGCTTCTTGGCGTTACGGTGCTAACACCCTATAATTCGGCCATGAATGACGATCAACAACGCGACCAGAGAATCGATTTAGAAACGATTCGAAGCGCCAAGCTCGCGATGATGACAGGTGTTTTTCGGCTGCGCGCCGATGTCTTGCGACAGCTGAGCATTGCTGACCGCGAGACTATGATAGAAGACGGCACGATTGGTCTTTTTAAGCGTCGCGGTTTGGAGATAACGCCGCAATTGATTTCAGCAATCCGCAATACACAAGTCTGAGGTTTTTCGGATTCGGCACTCTCAAACATCGTGATCGGCGATGGAGTCCGCCATTAACCGCCCATGGGCTGATGACTCCTACCAAAACTTTGGTTAGGAGTCATCGTCATGGGCAAGTTGTTGTTGGCAGGCATAGGCGGCTTCGTCGGTTCCGCGCTTCGTTATGTACTCGCCGGCTTTGTGCAGAATTGGAGCGGCAGCATTCGATTCCCGTTCGGCACGCTCGCAGTTAACCTCGCCGGATGTCTTGTCATCGGATTTCTTTCGCAATTGGCGGACACCCGCGGCCTCTTTAGCGCCGAAGCCCGCGTTCTGATTTTCATTGGGGTGCTCGGCGGCTTCACCACCTTCTCGGCTTTCGGAAACGAAACCATCAATCTTTGGCGCGACGGCCAAAGTGCCCTGGCAGCGGCGAACATTTCTGCGCATCTCGTACTTTGTCTCGGCGCGGTGTGGTTCAGCCGCGCACTCGCATTTCAGATTTGGAGGTAACGGCGATGATGCTTCCAACCGAAGGTTATCTTTTACGAATTTTCATTGGCGAAAGCGATCGGCACAATGGCCAATTGCTGCATGAGTGGATCGTGACGAAAGCACGTGCAGAAGGTCTCGCCGGAGCAACTGTTTTGCGCGGCGTGCTCGGCTTCGGCGCGCATAGCCGTCTTCACAGTTTCAAGATCGAGCGCCTCTCACAGGACCTGCCCATCGTCGTGGAGATTGTCGACACGCGCGAAAAGTTGGAAAGGTTTCTTGCACTGATCGACCATGAGATCGAAGAAGGTATGGCGACGCTCGAGGAAGTGCGGATCCACTTCTATCGCAGTAGCAAATCAACGGGATCGCCACAGTAAAATGGATGATTCGTGTCAACTTTGTGAAGGTTCGGCGTGGCCTCCTTGAGCCGCATTTTCAACTGAATAAATCACTTTACAGAGATATTGACCGATAGCTAGAATGCTCCACACGCAGACGGCGGCCCCACCCGCGTTGCGATAGTTCCCCTAAATTCCCCTGTGATTTTTTGAACGCATTCGTGCGCCCCGACGGCGAGTTGCGCAATGATTTTAACCCTTCAATTTCAGTCTACTCCGGCGCGTCTCTCCAACGACTTCAAGCAATCGGAAGGAAATCTATGCGAACCCAAACTGCTACTCGAGACTCTCTGAATCAAAAGTTGCTGCTGAAAACCCTGGTCGCTTTTAAGAAAGGCGATTTCTCGGTGCGCTTGCCGGGCGAATGGACCGGCGAAGCGGGCAAGATCGCGGACACGCTCAATGACATCATCGAGCTGAGCGATAAGACGGCGAAAGAATTGGAGCGTGTCAGCCGCGTGGTCGGCAAAGAAGGAAAGATCCAACATCGCGCGGCGGTGCCCGCAGCTGCTGGTTCGTGGCTGCGACTAGTCGATTCAACCAATCTCCTGATCGACGACATGGCGCGTCCGACCAGCGAGATGGCGCGCGTGATTGGCGCGTTCGCGAATGGCGATCTCTCTGAACGCATGCCGCTGGAAATCGATGGCCGGCCTTTGAAGGGCGAGTTTCTCCGCACGACGAAGATCGTCAACTCGATGGTCGACCAGCTTGGATCGTTCGCATCGGAAGTGACGCGCGTGGCGCGCGAAGTGGGAACGGAAGGAAAACTGGGCGGCGAAGCGAAGGTCAAAGGCGTGGCCGGCACGTGGAAGGACCTGACCGACAGTGTGAACTCAATGGCCGGCAACCTTACGGCGCAAGTCCGCAACATCGCGGAAGTGACGACGGCGGTAGCGAACGGCGACTTGTCAAAGAAGATCACCGTAGACGTCAAAGGTGAGATTCTCGAACTGAAGAACACCATCAACACGATGGTGGACCAGTTGAACTCGTTCGCTTCGGAAGTTACGCGCGTGGCGCGCGAAGTAGGTACTGAAGGAAAACTCGGCGGTCAGGCAGACGTGCGCGGCGTAGCGGGCACGTGGAAGGACTTAACCGACAACGTGAACTCTATGGCCAGTAACCTCACCGGCCAGGTGCGCAACATCGCTGAAGTGACCACCGCGGTGGCGAACGGCGACTTATCGAAGAAGATCACGGTGGATGTGAAGGGCGAAATTCTTGAACTGAAGAACACCATCAACACGATGGTGGATCAGTTGAACTCGTTCGCTTCGGAAGTTACACGTGTGGCGCGCGAAGTGGGAACGGAAGGAAAACTCGGCGGCCAGGCGCAGGTGATCGGCGTGGCGGGAACGTGGAAGGACTTAACCGACAACGTGAACTTCATGGCCGGCAACCTGACCGGCCAGGTCCGTAACATCGCTGAGGTTACAACTGCGGTGGCGAACGGCGACTTATCAAAGAAGATCACAGTCGACGTGAAGGGCGAAATCCTCGAACTCAAAGACACCATCAACACGATGGTGGACCAACTAAACGGGTTCGCTTCGGAAGTAACACGTGTAGCGCGCGAAGTAGGTTCGGAAGGGAAACTGGGCGGACAGGCGGACGTGAAGGGCGTCGCGGGAACCTGGAAAGACCTGACTGATAGCGTGAACCTGATGGCCGGAAATCTCACGGGCCAGGTGCGCAACATCGCGGAAGTGACGACCGCCGTGGCGAACGGCGACTTGTCAAAGAAGATCACGGTGGACGTCCGCGGCGAAATTCTCGAACTCAAAGACACCATCAACACGATGGTGGACCAACTCAACGCTTTCGCGTCGGAAGTAACGCGCGTGGCGCGTGAAGTAGGTACGGAAGGAAAGCTCGGCGGTCAGGCGGACGTGCGCGGCGTGGCGGGAACCTGGAAGGACCTGACGGACAACGTGAACTTCATGGCCGGCAACTTGACCGGCCAGGTGCGAAACATTGCGGACGTCACCACGGCCGTGGCGAAGGGCGATCTCTCCAAGAAGATCACGGTCGATGTGAAGGGCGAAATCCTTGAGCTGAAGAACACCATCAACACGATGGTGGACCAACTCAGTTCGTTCGCGTCGGAAGTAACGCGCGTGGCCCGCGAAGTAGGAACGGAAGGACGACTTGGCGGACAGGCGCAGGTGATTGGCGTCGCGGGCACGTGGAAGGACTTGACCGACAACGTGAACTTCATGGCCGGCAACCTGACCGGTCAGGTGCGTAACATCGCGGAAGTTACGACCGCCGTGGCGAACGGCGACTTGTCCAAGAAGATCACGGTCGACGTGAAGGGCGAGATTCTCGAACTGAAGAACACCATCAACACGATGGTGGACCAGTTGAACTCGTTCGCTTCGGAAGTGACGCGCGTGGCGCGTGAAGTGGGTACCGAAGGAAAACTCGGCGGGCAGGCTGACGTGAAGGGTGTGGCCGGAACGTGGAAGGACCTGACCGACAACGTGAACTTCATGGCCAGCAACCTTACGGGCCAGGTTCGTAACATCGCCGACGTCACGACCGCGGTGGCGAACGGCGACTTGTCAAAGAAGATCACGGTCGACGTGAAGGGCGAAATTCTCGAACTGAAGAACACCATCAACACGATGGTGGACCAGTTGAACTCCTTCGCGTCGGAAGTAACGCGCGTGGCGCGTGAGGTGGGTACCGAAGGAAAACTCGGCGGCCAGGCGCAGGTGATAGGCGTTGCCGGAACGTGGAAGGACTTAACCGACAACGTGAACTCGATGGCCAGCAACCTCACCGACCAGGTGCGTGGTATTGCCCGCGTGGTGACGGCGGTGGCGACGGGCGATTTGAAACGCAAGCTGACGGTGGAGGCGAAAGGCGAAATCGCCGAACTTGCCGACACCATCAACAACATGACGGACACCCTCGCGACATTCGCTGACCAGGTTAGTTCAGTGGCCCGCGAAGTAGGCGTGGAAGGAAAACTCGGCGGCCAGGCGAACGTGCCCGGCGCGTCGGGAACGTGGCGCGACCTGACCGACAACGTGAATGGTCTCGCGGAAAACCTGACGACTCAGGTGCGCGCGATCGCTGAAGTGTCCACGGCGGTGACCAAGGGCGACCTTACCCGATCAATCACGGTCGAGGCCCAGGGCGAAGTCGCGGCGCTGAAAGACAACATCAACGAGATGATTCTCAATCTGAAAGATACGACTCAGAAAAACACTGAGACTGACTGGTTGAAGACGAATCTCGCGAAATTCACCCGCATGCTTCAGGGCCAGCGCGATATGAAGCAGGTCGCGCAGATGGTCTTGTCCGAACTGGCGCCGCTCGTCGATGCGCAACAAGGCGTGTTCTACGTCAATCAAAGCGACAACGGCGATGCGACGATGAATTTGCTGGGCGGCTATGCGTACAACAAACGCAAGAACCTGGCGAATGAGTTTCACGCCGGCGAAGGCCTCGTCGGCCAATGCATGTTGGAGAAGGAGCGCATCCTCGTGACGAACGTTCCTTCGAACTACGTGCAGATCAAATCGGGTTTGGGCGAAGCGGCGCCGAACAACATTGTGGTGCTGCCCGTGCTATTCGAAGGCGAAGTGAAAGCCGTGATCGAGCTGTCGACCTTCCATTCGTTCAACGACACGCACCTTACCTTCCTCGATCAGCTCACGGAAAGTATCGGTATCGTGCTGAACACAATCGAAGCCAACACCCGAACCGAAGACCTGCTGCTGCAGTCCCAATCACTCGCTGGCGAATTGCAGGCGCAGCAGGATGAGTTGAAGAAGACGAACGAACAACTCGAACTGCAGGCGACTTCACTGCGCGAATCTGAAGACTTGCTGAAGAGCCAGCAGGAGGAATTGCGGCAGACCAACGAAGAATTGCAGGACAAAGCGGCTTTGCTCGCGCGCCAGAAAGCCGAAGTCGAGGCCAAGAACCGAGAGGTCGAAGAGGCGCGCTGGGAGATGGAAGAAAAAGCCGAACAGCTCGCGCTTACTTCCAAGTATAAGTCAGAGTTTCTGGCCAACATGTCACACGAGCTGCGTACGCCGCTCAACAGTATGCTGATTCTCTCTCGCCAGCTCGCTGAGAACGGCGAGGAAAATCTCTCGACCAAACAAGTGCAGTTCGCGGAGACGATTCACTCATCGGGATCGGACCTGCTCTCGCTCATCAACGACATTCTCGACCTGTCGAAGATCGAGTCCGGCATGATGGGTATCGAGGTGTCCGACGTCTCGATCGATGACGTCACTGAACAGCTCGAGCGTAGCTTCCATCAGCTCGCGCAGGACAAGAACATCGGTTTCTTCATTGAGCGAAGTGAAACACTTGCGCCCACGCTGGTCACTGATGATAAACGGCTGCAACAGATCCTGATGAACCTGCTGTCAAATGCCTTCAAGTTCACGGAACAAGGAAACGTGGTAATGAAAGTTTCACCCGCAGCCGGCGACGAGAAGTATTACCTCGAGTCTTTGAATCGAGCGCCGAATGTAATTGCCTTCTCGGTCAGCGATACGGGCATCGGGATTCCGGCTGAGAAACAGCGAATTATTTTTGAAGCGTTTCAGCAAGCTGATGGCACGACCAGCCGCAAATACGGCGGCACAGGTTTGGGCCTGTCGATTAGTCGCGAGATTGCGCGCTTGCTGGGCGGTGAAATTCGCGTCAGCAGTGTTCCCGGCGAAGGCAGCACCTTCACGCTGTTTCTGCCGCGTGATTACGTTCCGTCGCGCGCGGTGGCGCCGCCGGTACCTAAGAAGGTCAACACGCAACCGATGGAAGCGGCCTGGACACCCGCTGAGACATTCAATTCAGAAGCTGTCCTGCTCAACGATACGTCGTCGGTGGTCGACGATCGTATGGAGATTCAGGAGGGCGACCGCGTCGTACTGATTGTCGAGGACGACATGAACTTTGCGAACATCCTTGTCGACCAGGCCCACGAAAAAGAATTCAAGTGCCTGGTGGCCCATTCAGGAACTGTGGCGCTGGCGCTGGCGCACAAATACAATCCGGCGGCGATCACCCTCGACATTCGGCTGCCGGATCGCGATGGTTGGACGATTCTCGATCGCCTGAAACACGACCCACGCACCCGGCACATTCCGGTTCACATCATCACAGTCGAAGAACAGAAGCGGCGGGCCCTGCGCCAGGGCGCGTCCACGCTACTGCGCAAGCCGGTAACAAATGGCGACCTGGCCAAAACGTTTGATTCGATCAACGACTTTCTCGCGCGCGATATGCGCGAGTTGCTGCTGGTCGAAGACGATGACGTGCAGCGCATGAGCCTGGTGGAATTAATCGGTAACGGCGACGTGCACACGACGGCGGTCGGCACGGGACAGGAAGCGCTCACCCGTCTGAAGCAGCAGCGGTTTGATTGCATGGTGCTCGATTTGAAGCTGCCGGACATGAGCGGCTTCGATTTGATCGAGCAACTGCAAACCGATTCATCGCAATCCGACCTTCCCATCATCGTTTACACAGGCAAAGAATTGACGCGGAGGGAAGAACTGCATCTGCGCCGCGTGGCGACTTCGGTGATCATCAAAGAGGCCGATTCGCCCGAGCGGCTGCTGGCGGAAACCGCGCTGTTTCTGCATCGCGTTGAATCGAAACTGCCGGAACCCAAACGAAAGATGCTCGAACAGCTGACGAGGCGCGACCCAGTGCTGGCCGGCCGCAAGGTTCTGATCGTTGACGATGACGTGCGGAACATCTTTGCGCTGACCAGCGCCCTGGAGTCCTACAACATGAAGGTTGTCCACGCTGAAAACGGCCAGAAAGGCATCGACCTGCTCAAAGCGACGCCCGGCGTTGAAGCAGTCTTAATGGACATCATGATGCCGGAAATGGACGGCTATGAAGCGATCAGCGAGATTCGCAAGATGGACACTTTCAAGCAACTGCCGATCATTGCACTGACCGCGAAGGCCATGAAGGCTGATCGCGATCACTGCCTTGAGGTAGGCGCGTCGGATTACATCTCGAAGCCTCTGGACATCGATCATCTGTTTTCACTTTTGCGGGTGTGGCTTTCCCCGGAAGACGAGGAGTTGTGAGCAAGTCAAAAGCGGGAGACCGCATCAACATTTTGATGGTTGACGACAGTCCGACCAACCTGTTGGCGCTGGAATCGATCCTGCGCGCGCCGGATCGCAACCTGATACGCGCCAGCTCCGGCGAAGACGCGCTGCGGTACCTGCTCGACAATGACGCCGCCGTCGTGCTGCTGGACGTCTACATGCCGGGAATCGACGGGTTGCAAACTGCTGAACTGATTCGGGGCCGCGAGAAGTCACGCGACATTCCGATTATCTTTCTGACGGCCAACACGACCGGACACACGCATTTGAGTCGCGGATATTCACTCGGGGCAGTCGATTACATCGTTAAGCCGATCGAACCCGCGATTTTGCGTTCAAAGGTCAATGTGTTTGTCGAGTTGTTCAAGAAGGCTCGTCAGATCAAGCGCCAGGCGCGTTTGCTTGAACAACAGAACGAAGAGATCAGGAGTGCAAACCTGGAACGGTTGCGCATGCTGATCACTCTCGGGCACGAGTTGGCAGCGGAACACGAGCCGAACGCCGTGCTGAAAAGGTTCTGCCGCTCAGCGCAACGAATTATCGATGCCGAGGAAGTAACCGTCGCCATGTTGGGCGATGACGAACAAACGCCGCGGCACTTTTTCCGCTGTGATGCGAAAGGCAAGATCCGCAGCAAAGGCGAAATACCCGATGTCATTCAGAAGGCTTTGCATCGGGTGATCATCGAACGTGCGCCGGTGCGGCTCGACGATTCGAACGACGGGCTGCTCGATGAGGCGAACGCGGACTTAATCCAATCTTTTCTGGGAGCGCCAATCATTTCTGCGTCAACGACGCGCGGATGGTTTTACCTGCTCAACCGGCGTGGCGCGGACGAATTCAGCGAATCGGACGAAAAGTTGGCCGCCACCTTTGCGAACCACCTGGCCGTCGCCTACGAGAACGCCACTCTCTACGCTGAGTTACAAAATCAGACAACTGAATTGCGCATGGAAATGGCCGTGCGAAAGCAGGCTGAAGAAGAACGCGCGCGGCTATTGATACGAGAGCAGGCGGCTCGCGAAGAAGCTGAGGCAGCGAACCGAAACAAGGATGAGTTTCTGGCGACTCTGTCGCATGAGTTGCGCACACCGTTAACGGCCATTCTCGGATGGAGCCATCTAGTGCGCACGAAGAAACTGAACGATGGCGAAATCAATCGCGCTCTCGACACGATCGAGCGAAATGCGCGCTCGCAATCACAATTGATCGATGATCTGCTCGACGTTTCGCGGATCATCACCGGTAAGCTGAGCATCGATCGCGGCCGTGTCAATCTGGCAAAAGTTATCGAAGCAGCGTTGGACGCCACGCGCCCCCTGGCCGAAGCAAAACTCATTACTTTCAAAAACGGCACCGCGGACAAAGAATGCTTCGTGCTCGGCGATCCAACGCGGCTGCAACAAGTATTCTGGAATCTCTTCAGCAATGCGGTGAAATTCACGCCCAATGGCGGTCACGTCAACATCGAAGCCACTACCGTCCATTCGCGGATCAGTGTTTCCGTGGTGGATACCGGCATCGGCATCAAGCCTGAGTTCGTTCCGTTCATATTCGATCGCTTTAGACAGGCGGACGGCTCAACGACTCGGGAGCATGGCGGTCTCGGCTTGGGACTCGCGATCGTGCGCCACCTCGTGGAACTGCACGGTGGCACTGTGTCGGTTGAAAGCGACGGCATAGACTGTGGCGCAACTTTTACAGTCACGATTCCAGTGGCGGTTGAGGACATGATCCTTGAGACTCCAGAGATTGAAACCACGCGCCCCCAACCGGTGGAACTGAACACTCTGGGCGGGCGTGTGTTGGATGGGATTAAAGTCCTGGTAGTAGATGACGAGCCTGACTCCCGCGATTTGTTGATGACGATTTTGACGAGCTGCGGCAGCGATGTCCGCTGTAGCGATTCAGCCGCGAATGCGATGCTGGAATTTGCCCAATGGATCCCTGATCTTCTGGTGAGCGACATCGGGATGCCCAATGAAGACGGATACACCTTCATCAGGAAAGTTAGGAGTCTGGAATCGAATCAGGCGCGACAGGTTCCCGCCGTAGCCCTGACTGCGTATGCGACTGACGAAGACCGTTCGCAAGCGCTGTCGGCGGGTTTCCAACTGCACGTGGCGAAACCGATCGAACCGGAGAGTTTTGTGAGTTCGCTCGCGTCGGTGCTCGAGCGCCGGACGGCCCCACCATTGGTGTTACCGGCCGGATCCGACGCTCAACCCACCAAACATTGAGCAGTCTTCAGCCTTGAATTTGGTATTGTTCACTCTTAAAAGGTTGAAATCCACGCTTCAAATAATTCGGCATTGCCGCGGGATCGTCGAGCGTGCAGGTGTGCAGCCAAACGCGGTTCGCGCCGTCAGCCCAGGCCTGCTCGACCGCGCAGCTCAGCAGATGTCTGCCTAAACCGCGACCAATGAACTGCGGCAGCAGACCAAAATAAGCCAGTTCAGTTGAGCCGTCTTCGCACTTCCGCAACTCAAAGTATCCCGCTTTTTCGTTGTCATAAGTCATCAACCACAGACTGATTTCGGGCTGCGCGAGATAGTCACGAATGTCTTCGTCAGTCCATGGCAGACGGTCGATCCAGTGATAGTTCTTCCCGACTTCGACGTAGAGAAGCCTGAAGAGATCGACTGAGCAATTTTGTTGATGCTCGATCTTGATAACCGGATCGTTCAGCTTTGCTGCATTCAGATCGGATGGCTGACGCATCTCGAGATAGGTGCGGGTGACTTGAATCTTTGTCGTTGCTGACATACGAAGAAATTAACTTAACCACAAAGACACAAAGTCACAAAGCTAAATGCAGTCAGCCACGGTACTGACTTTCGTTGCTTACTTCGTGTCTTAGCGTCTTTGTGGTTATTACGCCTTACGGCTCGCGCGCGCCCGCGGATGAAATCGGTCGTATGCTTTGCGCATGTGCATGTCGGTGATGTGCGTGTAAATCTCAGTCGTCGAAATATCGCTGTGTCCCAGCAGCGCCTGCACCGAACGCGAATCCGCACCATGTTGCATCAGATGCGTTCCGAAGCTGTGCCGCAGCGTGTGCGGTGAAATGTTCGGGACTTCAGCTTTGGCCGCATGCGTTTTAATGATGCTCCATGCCAGCTGCCGAGTCAGTCCGCGACCGCGATTCAAGAACAAGATCGGATTGTTGGCGCCGAGGCGATCCCTTACCGCGAGGTATCGCTGCAGCCAATGAATCGCGCTCTTGCCGATCGGAATTCGACGTTGCTTGCTGCCTTTGCCGTAACAACTGATGATTGCGCCATCGAGATCCACATCAGCGACTTTCAATCCGCATAACTCAGAAACGCGCAGGCCGGCCGCATACATCAATTCCAGCATCGCGCGATCGCGAACGCCCACGTCGTTATTAATATCAGGCGCCCGCAACAGACGCTCCATCTCTTCCTCCGTGAGAAACTTCGGCAGATACGAGCTCTTTTGCGGTGTGTGAATGTCTTCAGTCGGATCGCGCAGCACGTGGCGATCGAGCATTAGGAATTTGAAAAAGCCGCGCGCCGCGCTCACCGCGCGCGCAATCGATGAAGGCGCCAATCCTTCCCGCGACATCGAGGCGATCCACTCGCGTAGATCCTTCCGCTGCAACTGGTCGATCTGCTTTCCTTTATCGGTGGACCAAACCTGAAGGCGGCGGACGTCGCGCGCGTAGTTCTGCAGCGTGTTCGCGGAGAGACCTTTTTCAACCTGGATGTAGGAGAGAAATTCGCGGGTGAAATCGCGTGTGCCGCTGCGCCCAGACATCGTGGCGATGGTAGCACAAGATTTGTAATGCAGGCTGCCAGCCTGTGAAACAGAAAGCACTACATGTCTTCTCGCACCAACGAAAACATGACCGCATCCTGTGACTCGCCGTGAATCAACAGACGCTGCCGGAGAACGGCTTCGCGCACGGCGCCGGCACTTTCCGCTACCCGCTGACTCGCCACATTCTTGACGGCAGCCACAATTTCAATTCGATGAAGTCCCAGCTGTTCGAAACCAAAGCGCGCCGCCAGACGTGTCGCGCGGGTCGCTATACCGTGGCCTGCCGCACTTGTGCGCACCCAATAGCCAAGATTTCCAAACTGATGAATACGATTGATGAAGTTCAGGCCTACCCCGCCCAGCAGACGATCCGGATTGGAGCTTTCGAAAACCGCGAAGCTGTAATGCTCATCGCCTTCAGCGGCACCTGCTCGCGAGGCGACAAATTCACGACTTTCTTCGATTGAATAGTTTTCGTGGCACCACGGCAGCCACTGCGAGACTTCGGCGATCGACTCGCGCACCGCTTCAAAGAGTAATGGCGCATCGCCGTCACGATAGGTCCGCAGCAAAAGCCCCTCGCCGGTCAGTTCGATTTCCTGCACGTTGGTTAGCGAGTCAAGGCTTTACCGGCTTGTATTTATCGATCAGTTGCTGCATGCCGTCGGTGGATCCGCCATGCCGATACTTGTAATAGGTTTGAAGATCCTCGAAATATTGCTGACGAACTTGCTGTAACGCCGTGCTGCCTTCAGACAGCGCGACAGCATGAGCATACGCATCGATCACTTGATCCAGTAGCGCCTGCACTTTCTTAAGTTCCGCATCGCGCGCCGCTCCGGCAGCCATCGATTGATATTGCTTACTGGAGTTTTGATAGTCCTGATTTAACAACGCCGCCAGCATGACAAAATTGAACGCGTCCGCGGGCGCAAGTTGCGACGCCTTTGTGTATTGGTCCCTGGCTTCAGCCACCTTGCCGCTGGCGTAATAAAGCAAACCCAGCGATTGATGAACCCCGGGCAAGGTTGCGTCCTTGTATGTCTTCCAACGGGCATCATCGAAGCCCGCCGGTTTCTTGTCCGCCTCGAATAACTCCACGGCCTTCGCGCCATATTGGATCGCCTGTGAAAGATACTTGCCGTTTTGCTTCTTGGCTTCACTTGTCCCTAGTGCGAGGAGATTGACGAGCACTGGCAGCGAATCGGGATGCTGCTCAAGAAACGCCGCTCCGGTAGTAAACGCGGCGTCAGCCTGATTGTCGGCGGCATATGCCGCGATAAGGATGGGCGTAATTATCTCTTTCTCGGAAGGCTCAGTGAAGATTGTTTCGTATTGCTGCGCGAACGAAATCTTCTGTTTTGGATCTGTGATCGCCGCAATCTGATCGGCCGCCGTTTGGGCGACGCGCGGTCGAATCGGTGTTTTCGGATGCTTCTTGATTAGTTCAGCGACCGCTTTCATCTTCGCCGCCGGATCCGATGCGGACATGATGTTGCGCACGAGACTCTCCTCTTCAGGTGAGAGGTTTGGCCGGCCCTGCGGCTGTGCAATTGCTCCGATCGTGCTCACGATGACAATTACGCTCAGGGCGAATAATCGACGAATCATAAGTTTCTCCAGTTCGATGACGGACTTGGTCTACGGTGTAGTTACTGCGCGCGCGCCTGCAGGCTGCCGGTCCCGCCGATAACGGTGTGTGACCGGACGCCGACGGCCAATCCCAATCGCGTTGCGAGATATGATCAGCGTTGGCGGAAGTTGTCGGCGCTTGAACTCATTGGCCGGTGATTCGACGCGATTCAGAATGTCGTATATCAATGCTGCGTCATGTCCCGCGCCGATGATTTCTTCGGGTGATTGCTTCTGTTCAAAATACAGTTTCAGAATTGGATCGAGTTTGTCGTACGGCGGCAGCGACTGATCGTCGAATTGCCCGGGGGCCAGCTCGGCCGATGGTCGCTTGTCGATTATAGAAACGGGAATCAGCTCCCGTTCGTGATTGTACAGCCGCGCCAATTCGTAGACTTCAGTTTTCAAAACGTCGCCGAGCACTGCCAGCCCACCATTCGTGTCGCCGTAAAGTGTGCAGTAGCCCAACGCCAGTTCAGATTTGTTTCCGGTCGAAAGCAGCAAACGGTTCTCGGCATTCGAGATTGTCATCAGGATGTTGCCGCGCAGCCGGGACTGAAGATTTTCAACCGCGATTTCCCGGGCGCGATCCGGATTTTTCGGATCGGGTTCCGGCAAATTCATTTCGCGGCGCAGCGCGTGAAAGGCTTCGCCAATCGGGCGTTCAATCACCTCCATTCCCAACCGTCGCCCTAATTCGACCGAATCATCGATGCTTGATGTCGAGCTGTACGGCGAGGGCATCATCACCGCTAGTACGTTCTCCGGCCCCAGCGCCTCGCACGCCAGCGCCGCGACGGCGGCAGAGTCGATGCCGCCCGATAATCCAAACACGGCTCGATTAAAACGGTTCTTGCCTGCATAGTCACGAATCCCCAGCACCAAAGCTTGATGAATCGTGCCGATGTCGTCGCCCGGCAGACAACGTGTGTCCGGGACGCCGCACTCAAGCTCGACCGTTTCCACGAATTCCTCGAAAGGCGGCGCTTGCAAGACGATGCGGCCGTTCGCATCGGAAATGATGCTGGCGCCATCAAAAATAATTCCGTCGTTCGCCCCAACCAGATTCACAAACACAATGGGGATATTTGCGGTTTTCGCGCGATGCGAAACCATGTCGCAGCGGACGCGCATTTTCCCCTTGTTGAAAGGCGATGCGTTGATCGAGACGAGCAGTTGCGCCCCCATCTCGATCAACTCCTGCGCCGGATCGTTTGGATAAAGTCGCTGCCGCCAGAATGTCTTGTCATTCCAAAAGTCTTCGCAAACCGCGATGCCGAGGCTGGTCTTGTCGGAACCGCCTGCGTTAGCGGGCGGGCAAACGTCCAGTTCGAACAGGCGGCGTTCGCGCGCCGGCTCGAAGTAGCGCGGATCGTCAAAGACATCATACTCAGGCAGCAGTGTCTTGTCGGCAAAGCCCAGCAACTTTCGATTGCGAATTACCGCGGCCGAATTGAAAAGTCGCCGCCCAGTCGGCTGATCGCTCGGCCGCACTGTTCCCACAATCGCTGTGATTCCTTGAGTGGCTTCGATGACTTCCGGCAAAGGATCGAGCGCCGACCGCACTACGTCCGGATCGAGAAACCAATCAAAAGACGTGTAGCCCTGAATTGTTACTTCAGGAAAGACGACAAGATCCGAGCCGTCTTTCTTGGCTTTTTCGATCGCATTGAGAATTCGCGCGACATTCCCTTCATAATCGCCGTTGGTCGTATTGATTTGGCCGATGGTGACGCGCATCTACAGTGAATTCTAACATTGACGGCCATGAGGTCAGTACCGGGCGCGCATCAAACGGCATACAACTTTTCGTTATAAAAGGGCGCGAACGCGGCAATCAGTGCGGCTTCAAAACTCATCGATCGAGTGAGCAAGTCGCGCGACAATACACCCCAAGCACCCTGCCGGCTCCTGACGTCGCGCGCGCCGGCAACTTCGTCGATCACAAAGCCCAGCTCGCGCTTACCTTCGACCACGCTCTTTACAATTGATTCCGGTACCGCGATCGAGGGTGACATGCCGAAGCAGCCCTGGTTGCCATCGGTCGCATAAGCCCAGCCGCGCAGAAATGTGTGCCACTGACCGTCGACGGAAATCGAGTGGAAGCCGCCTTCGAGCCCCACATACAAATCAGCTTCGAGTTTTTGTTCGATCAGCAGATCGCGGACGGCGTGCGCGCGGAGCCGCGCGCCGCTCATCAATTCCCAATCCGTTAAAGGCATCGCCGGCGCGTCAGTTTTGACCGGCCGTGCCACCACGGACGCTTCTCGCCAGCGCGAATCGATCTCGGCGATCCGGGCGATGCTGGCGCGGACCGCCATAATCTTGGCAGCGCGATCTGAACCCAAAGCGATTCGCTCGATGCGCGAAGTTTCCGGAGTTGTTCGGCGAGTTGACATCAAAGTCGCGCGTTGTTGTAATCGAAAGTCGAAGGTAACGCAAACTGTGAGTTTGCGATTTGAACACAAGCGACGGCGCAAACTGACAGTTTGCGTTACACCCGAGGGGCCTTCATGTCTGTTGCTGAGCTGATCTACGACTGGAACACAGTCGATCCCGAATTACAAAACCCCAAACGCCACATCGGATTCGACGATGAGACGCTGCGCGATGGGTTGCAGTCGCCTTCTGTTTGCGAGCCGCCGGTCGAGAAAAAGCTCGAACTGCTGCATCTGATGGATGCCCTCGCAATCGATACCGCGGACATCGGTTTGCCGGGCGCAGGCGGCACGCACGCCGCCGGCGTTGAGATAATGGCGCGTGAAATCGCGGAAAAGAAACTGAAGATTCGTCCGAATTGCGCGGCGCGAACACATCGCAACGACATCATTCCCATCGCCGAGATTTCTCAACGCGCAGGTATTGCGATCGAAGCCTGTACCTTCATCGGCTCTTCACCGATTCGTTTTTATGCTGAGGAGTGGACGCTCGATAAGCTGCTGCAACTCACCGAAGAAGCAGTGACGCTGGCAGTGAGTGAAGGGTTACCTGTGATGTTCGTCACGGAAGATACGACCCGCGCCGATCCGGAGACGATTCGCGCTCTCTACACAACGGCGATTCGCTGCGGCGCCCGCGCGGTTTGTGTCTGCGATACGGTTGGCCACGCGACGCCCGATGGCGCACGTGAAGTCGTTCGCTTTGTACGTGGCATCATCGACCAACAGGACGAGAAGGTTCGACTTGATTGGCATGGCCATCAGGATCGAGGTCTGGGCGTGATCAATTCAATCGCCGCGATCCAGGGCGGTGCTGATCAAGTCCACGGCTCGGCGCTCGGGATGGGCGAGCGCGTCGGCAACACGCCGATGGATCAACTTTTGGTGAATCTAAAACTGATGGGCTGGATCGACAACGATTTGACCAGGTTGCGCGAGTACTGCGACAAAGCCGCGGAGGCTTGCCACTGGACAGTGCCGCTCAACTATCCCGTTTTCGGTAAGGACGCGTTCCGCACGGCGACGGGCGTACACGCGGCCGCGGTAATCAAATGCTATCGCAAGGGTGACACTGAATTAGCGGACCTAATTTATTCCGGAGTTCCAGCCGGACAATTTGGTTTGAAACAAGTAATCGAAGTCGGTCCGATGAGTGGTAAATCGAATGTGATTTATTGGCTCGAGAATCGCGGCGTCGAGGCGACCGATGATCGGGTCAATCGGATTTATGAACGGGCGAAACAGGCCACCGCAGTGCTCAGCGAAGAAGAATTGCTGGCCCTCGAATAAAAAAAGCGCGGAACCAGCCCGCGCTTTCTTTCCAGTTTGTGCTACCCAAAAAATTAGTTGATTGGAATCGTGAGGGTCGCTGAGCCGGGTTTTCCCGGCGGAAAGCGTCTCTGACGCGCAATCCGTAGCGCCGTCGCATCGCCACCCGATGCTGCCGTCACTCGCCCATTCTCGTCGTACGTCACAGTCACAGTGGCTTTCTTATTTCCACTAGCGACAGCTTTCGATGTATCGGCATTTGCCGAGCTATTCGCTGCTTGTTCCTGGGCCTTGGCTTTTTCCTTCGCTCGAGCTTCTTCCTTTGCTCGCGCTTCACGTTGGCGCTTCGCCAGGTCGGGGTCGCTGCCTGACGCCGACGGTTCGGCTTGCGGCGTATTTGTGGCCGCTTGAATTTCGTTCGGTGTCGCCGTCGTCATAGCTTGCGGCGTGGCTGCGTTCGCGTCGGTTGTCATCTGCGCGTTGCGCTTATGCGAGTACCAACCCCATGGCACGCCGACGGCTGCGACTAACACAACTACCGCGGCGACGACCACCGCCGGATTCCAGCGCCGGCGCGCGAATGACTCGCTCTGCGATCCGGATAGTAAAACTCCGAAGGCTTTGACATCTTCAGTCGAGCTCGGCGCGACACTCTTGCTCTTGGTCTGCTTGGCGATCGCCGCCTTGTCGGCAATAGGCGTCGCGGCTTGCTCGCGTTCGGCGTCGGTTTCCGGCTCGGGGTTGACGACCGTTGGACCCTTAGGCATGACGCCTTCATCCATGCGACGCAAACCTTCGAGAACTACCGAGGTCCACGGCTGATTTATCGTATGTTCGGGCGCTTCGAATGCGGGGCTGAACTTAAATGAAGCGTTCGGCTGGGTCAGCGCAAAAAAGACCGCGTCGATGCCACGCAAGTCACCGAAGCGCGCGTGAATCACCGCACCCGCTTTCAAATAAAAATAGCCTGCGCCGAGAGGATAGATGACCTTGAGTCGGCCAGTCTTTCTCTGATTGCAGAAAAACTCGATTAGTTCTGCGAGGGAAAGATCGTTAAGTTCTCCTGTGAGTGCCATGTGATTTCCTTTTCATAAGGTGAGCCGAAGGGCGGGCTCAGGGCATGCGGAAGTTGTAGACAATCTTGCCGGTGACCTTGACTGGTTGCCCGGACAACTTGCTCGGCGTGAACTTGGCGCGCTCTGCTGCTTGCACCGCACTATCGCGGAAAATCGTCGGACCGGAAATCGCTTTCGCCGACACGACCTTTCCGTTTTCATCGATTACCACTTCGACTTCGACGACGCCCGCCGTTCTCATTCGCCGGGCTGCCTCAGGATATGAGGGAGCGGGCAAACTGAGCGCGTTGCCATTGAGTACGCCGCCAGAAACCGTATGCGAAGGCGGTGCCGGCGGAGTCGGAGCATTCTCGACTGCTACTTTTGGATTGTTCACAAACGAAACGTTATGCATCTCTGCGACGGGCTGAACCGCCGGACTGTTAAGTGTGATAGGCGCACGGTGCGTCAGTTGAAGCGGCGCCGTCTGTTGATTCGATTTGGTGTTGCTCGCGCTGTTGTTTGTCGGAACATTCGCGGGACTCGGCGCGGTCGTCGGCGTGGTGGTGGGCGAGGGCTGCAGCATCTTCGTCATTGTCGCGTCGAGGTAATACGAGATGGTTCGGTAGGTCACCTCCGTTGGCTCAAAACTGATCGAGCCGTTTTCAACCACTGCAACTGACGTCGTCATCTTCGTCCAATTACCAAGCGAGTCGTAGTCGTACTTGTAAATCTCTTTACTGATCATCGAGCCGTCGGTGCCCGACAAAGTCATCTCGCTGATATTTCCTTTGTCGTCGTATTTGTAAACTTCGCGACCGGTGGGAGTCGACGATCCCGCAACTGGAAAATATTGATTGACGGTTTTCGCGCCCTTCAAATCGTATTCGGCAGCTTCCAACAAAACGCGCTTACCGGTTTCGACTATTTTTCCGTCGGCAGTGACGACTTTGACGACCTCTGAGCGAATGCGTCGCACTGGACCGACTAGTCCATCGCGCGCGCGATCATTTTCGCCGCCGGTGGCCGATACGGGTTGCGGTTGAAAGTTATTCGTCTTTGCCGACGTGGTGCGTTGCGCTGCAACCACCAAAGCCTGGCATGCGATAACCAGAGTTAGAGAGAGAATTCGACTGAGGGTGATCATTTTGACGTTGCTCCTGGAAGAGACGGAGGAAGCGGTTTGTCTACGGGCAAGGAAAAGAAAGGTCAGTCGACCATTCCTAGCCAATACTAACGTGTTGAACTGGGTTTGTCTAGAGTAAACTCTGGCAAGCTATCTTGCGGTGGACCTGCGGTTTTTCAGGGGATTTCGGCTATCGGATTGCTGCTATGCGGCTGGCAATGGCGTCAATTGTCCGCACGGGCCGGGTTTCCCCAGTCGCGTCGTTGCAAATAATCGAGAAGGCTATCAGGTCTCCGGACGCTGTCGTCGCGTACCCGGAGAGTGAATGAACGTAGGTGAGCGAGCCGGTTTTGGCCGCGATCCGGCCACCAACATTGGTCAGGCGACCTTGAAGTGTTCCGTCGTGTCCGGCGATTGGAAGCGAGTCATAAAACGCTTGCCGCCACGAAGCCTGGCCCGCCACGGCGAGCAGTCGCGCCGCGCTTTCAGGAGTGATCAAGTCGAGACGCGACAGTCCTGATCCGTCCTGGAGGGCCATCGTCGTCACATCGATCTGATGGTCGCGTAACCATTTTCTGATGACCGCGACGCCTGCTTCATCGTCGCCACGCGCTGCGTTCTTTCGCGAGTCTGGCTCAGGAGCTGTGTCGCCCTTTTCTTTTCCCAGTGTGCGCAGAATCAATTCCGCATAAAGGTTGTTGCTTTGCTTGTTTGTCTTGCGAACGATGCCGGCCAAATCCGCGCTCTCAATGTAAGCCAACTCGATCCCCTTTTGAGGATCAAAGTGAGCCGAGGGCGCCCCGCGAAAGTCGCGATTCTCAACATCACCTTCGATTTGGATCCCGTGAGCGATCAGCAGTTGTTTGAGGATCGCTGCCGCGCGCAGCGCCGGCTCGGGCATGGAGAGGAATGCAGAGTACGCGTGTCCGCCCACCGGAAATTCTCCCCAAACCAACACGTCGCTATTCGACAGACCACGTTTGATGCCAACGGTCGTCGGCGCATCGCGCTCGCCGGTTGTCGCGTTATTAGTCAGGTGCAGGTTGGACGTATTTGGCGTGACTGCTACAGACGCAGGACCGCTCGGCTTGTTGCCCGGCCCGACAGTGAGCTCGACACTGTTCTCGTCAATCGACAAAGCACTCGGTTGCGCGCCGTAGTACCACTGCAAATCATTCCACTGCCAGCCGAGGCCATACTGCTCGCCGCGAAAGTAACTCTCATCGCCGATGATTTTCCCGCGCACGCGGCGCACGCCGCGTTGATACAGTTGGTCGACGAGTGCCGGCAAGCTCTCGGCTTGTTTTGAATCGAGATCCGGTGCGCCGCGACCGTACAAAATCAAATCTCCATTGATTGTGCCGTCCGCATCCGGCGGATTCGTCGCATAGACAGAAGTTCGCCAGCGATATTCCGGGCTAAGCAGATCGAGCGCCACGGCCGTCGGATAAATCTTCATGTTCGACGCCGGATTGAACAGTCTGTCACCATCGCGCGAATACAAAACCCGACTGTCTTTGAGTGACAGAACAAAGATCCCCCAACGCGCTTTGGCAGAATCGCCTTGGCCCACAAGTTCGTCGATATCACGACCGAGGGCCGCATCAAAGACAGCGGCCGAAGCGCTCGCAGATTTGTTCTCAGCTTTTTCTACCGGTGGCTGCGTGGGCGCTTGGGTGGACGCGTGACCGCGAACTAGCCAAAGCACAGAGCCGGCGAGTGCGAGGACCAGCACCAGGTTTCGATGGAAAGTCATACGAGGAACACAGAAGATCAGGTTGCGAACAAGGTGCTCAGGCGTTCAGACGTCAACAGTTCGCGCGTCGCATCATAAACTTGTTCGACGTCAATCGTGTGAACGCCCTGGCTGAAAATCAGCCGTTTGGAGTTCGCGAGCGGAATATAAGCGTGGGGGGTCGAACGACCGATCAATACGACGATCGGAGTTCCCACCGCGGCGGCGATGTGCACGGGGCCGGTGTCATTTGAAACAAAAACAGCCAGGCGTGCCTGCGCCGCGGCGAGTTCACCGATTGACAGCCGGTCGAGAAAGATCGTTGATGCCGGAAAACTTCGACGCATGTCTGATGCTGCAGCCCGCTCTTCGGGCCCTATGAAAACCACGGGTCGAACGCCGTCATTTCGAATTAAGAAGTCAGCCAACTCCGCCCATTTTTGCACGGGCCACGCGCGGCCGGGATGTCCGGCGCCGGGAAATAAGCCAAGGAGCGGCGCGCCTGATTCGGCTTTGGCTTTCTTCAGCATGTTATCGATCGAGCCATTATCCGCGGTCCGCGGAACGATCGCCGGAATACGCGGCACATCTCTGATACCAAGCGGCTTCAGAACGTCAAGATATCGATCGACTAAGTGTTGCTCCGGATCATTTCGGTCGATCGGTGGTCTTGGGCTGAAGCTCGCCAGAAAGTCGAGCGAGCGACCAGGCCGCCGCGCAAACAAGCGCTGGGGAGCGCCCGACAAGTAACCCATTAAATTCGTTTCGGAAAAACTGTGAAGGTCAATCACGAAATCAAACTGCCGGCGGCGAAGATCTTTTACGATCCTGAAGATACGAAGAATTGAACGCGGGATAAATCCGTCGCGTAGCGCCACACGATCGACACCGATGATTTCATCGGCACAACCGGACAACCCAACGATTTCGGAACTCGGCGTGCCGGCGGCAACCGTAATGCGCGAATGCGGAAAATGTTCGCGAATCGCTCGCAACGCGGGCAAGCTCATCACCACGTCGCCAAGCTGGCCAAAATCGATTACCAGAATGTTGCCAGGGCTGAAACTCACTTCAAATGCTTATCAAAGAAATCCGCGGTCGCGTGATATGAGCGCACCCAATCTTTGTGCAGAAGCAGATCGTGAATCTCGTCGGGGAAAATTATTTCTTCGAAATAGACCCCGTTCTTACGCAGCAACCGCACGAGATTCACCGTCTGCGAGAACTCTACGTTTCGATCGTCGTCGCCGTGAATCAACAGGACCGGCGACTTCCATTTATCGACCGAGCCAATCGGCGAAGATTCGCGCGCGACGCGGTTCTGCTCCTGATTCGTGAACTGTAATGGCAAGCCGGCAACCCGCTGACTCCAATCGTGCACGCCGTGAAAATCCACTCCGGCCGCGAACACGTCTGAGTTGCGCGCCAGACCCAGCGCCGTCAGATAACCGCCGTACGATCCGCCCCAAAGTCCGATACGTTTCTTGTCAACGTCGTCACGATCGCGCAAGTACTTTGCGGCGGCGTAAACATCCTGATACTCGGATGCGCCGCGCGCGCCGCGATGTTGCGCCATGCGAAATCCTCGCCCGTAGCCGATGCCGCTGCGATAATTGACCGACAGAACCAGGTAACCGCGGCTCGCCAGATACTGATTCATCGCATATGAGTTGTGATAGTAGTAAAGATAATGCCATCCCAGCAGCATCTGCCTCACTGGTCCACCGTGCATGAAAACCAGCGCCGGCATCTTGCCGTTCGCATTCGCCGGCTTAAATAATTGCCCGTGAATTTCCCAACCATCGGCAGCCTTGAAGATCACCTGCTCCGGGACGACGAGCTCTGCTGAAGGAAAGTCTCGCGGCAGAGCTTGCGGCGCAAGCGGCTTCATGTTTGATCCGTCAATACGCGCGGTGAAAGGCATGAACGGATCGCGTGCGGTCGAGTGGAAAAAGGCGACCTGACGGCCACCGTCGAAAACGACGGGATACATTTCGATGCTCTCACCGCGGGTGACCTCTTGCGGAGCACCGCCCCCGACGTTGACACGCCAGAGATGCCGTCGATCGACATCATTCTTGTTCGCCGAAAAGATGATAAAAGATTTGTCCGGGGCCAGCGCGGCGCTGTCGACTTCAAAATCGCCGGGCGTCAAAGAGACGACTGCGCCACCGTTCGCAGATATGGAATACAGATGCGCCCACCCGTCGCGTTCCGACGAAAACAAAAGCCGATCGCCGGCGACCCATTGCCAGAAGTCTTCATCCTGAATGCCGGAGAACGAATCGTTGTCGGCGTCGCCTGAGCGCCAGATCTCTTTTGCCTCTCCGGTGCGCGCGTCGCCAACCCAAATCGCCCATGGCTGAAGCCGATCTCGATCGACGGAGAACGTGTCCGGCACACTCAATTGTCTGATAAATGCGATGCGCGATCCGTCAGGCGACCAGCGCGGGGCCGTGTCGCGATCGACGCTGGGCGAGATGAAACGCAGACGATTCGCGCGCGGCTCGTAAATCGAAATGAAACTGTGATCGCCGCGCATCGAGGCAAATGCGAGCTGGCTTCCATCCGGCGCCCACACCGGCGCACTCACGTTGCCGCGCATCTCAAACAGCTTCCGCTCTTTTCCGCCGATGGCTGGGGCCGTCAGGAGATCGCCGCCGCGAATCCAGAGCACCTGGTCGCCTGCCGGGGAAAACATCGGTGCCTCGCCCTCTCCGATTCTGGTTGTGCGGCCCGTGCGCGTATCGACTACCCAAACTTCTTTCTTCGTCCCCGCCGGATCGGTGGTGGGATTAGCGTACTCGCCGGCTTGATTCTTTCCTTGCTCGTTGCCGCGGGCAAAAGCTATCAGGTTTCCGTTTGGTGCGAACACGAGATCTGTCAGCTCGCCGCCATCATCACTGTCATAATGCGTCAGTTGCCGAGCCGCAAACGTCGGTGCTTCGGCAGTCCAAATATTTCGCTTGCCTTCAGCATCGAAGGCCCATGCGATGCGGTCGCCACGCTTAGTCGTGACTAAATCCGAAGGGAATGGCGAACTCATCACTTGTTCAAGCGTGAAACTCTGCGCCTGCGCAAGGCCAGCGCCGACCAGCGTTAAACTCAATACCGAAAGAACCAGAGCAAATCGTTTGCAAGCTTTCATGACAGGGGGCTCCTCTTGCGAAACCGTTTTTCGAACTGGCAAAGCGAAGGATTCTAACACGTGGGAAGAGCGTTAAACTCGTCAATGTTTGTGTGATCAATTCCCATCCGATATCTGATATCTTGGCAGCGCCAGCTCACGAGTACGCACCAGTGGGACACGCACATAATCATGCTACTGCCGTTATCGGCCGGCGCCTGGCGGCAGCAATCTTTATCACGTTGGGGTTTGTGATTGCGGAAGCGGTTGCCGGCTACTTTGCCCATTCCCTGGCTTTGCTGTCGGACGCCGGTCACAATTTTGCTGACGCATTGGCGCTGGTGTTTTCGTGGTACGGCATCTGGATCGCGCGCAAGCCATCGACTCAAACACGTACGTTCGGTCATCACCGAGTTGGGATTTTTGCGACCCTCGTGAATGCGGTTTCACTGGTGGTGATTGCGATCTTGATCTTTTGGGAGGCCACCGACCGCTTGGGCCATCCGGCTCCAGCGCACCCAACACCAATGATCGTGGTGGCCCTCGTCGCAATTATTATCAACGGCACCATTAGTTATTGGTTGCGGCGCGATGCAAAGCACGACATCAACGTGCGGAGCGCTTACTTACACATGCTGGGCGATGCGATTTCAGGCGCCGGCGTGGTGGCCGCTGGGTTCGTGATCGTTTTTACCGGCCTTTCAATCGCCGATCCGATCGTTTCAGTCTTGATCGGATTGTTAATCCTCTGGAGTTCCTGGGGTATCTTGCAGGAATCCGTGAATGTGCTGCTGGAAGCAATCCCAAAAGGCATGAATATGGATCAGGTCGAACAGACGATTGCTGGAGTTAGCGGAGTGCTCGCTGTTCACGACCTGCATGTCTGGACTATCGGCTCAGGCATCATCGCATGCAGCTGCCACATAACCGTCGGCGAACAAAGCATCCGTAGCGGTCAGGATGTGTTGCGCGCGGTAAATGATGCGCTGGAACACGGTTTCGACATTTCACATTCAACGATTCAGATCGAGGTTGAGGGATGCGATCCAAACGACATGTATTGCATCGCACGAGCGGCAACGTACGGCCGGCGGGCAACCCACTGAGCCTGATAATGCCAACGATTCAACTCGCATATGGCCGCGATTCCATCGAGTTCGAATTCGATCCCGCCCAATTCGAAGTCCTCACAACTGATCATGACTCAAAGCCACTCACCGATGCGCAGATTGGCGACGCGATCGACAATCCGATAGATTCACCGCCGCTAGCGAACTTGATCGAACCAGATGATTCCGTCTTGATCGTCGCTTCAGATGCAACGCGGGCCACCGGCAGCGCGCAAGTCATCAATCTGGTGGTGCGGCGGCTGATTCAAGATGGCGTACCTCCGAGCGACATCGCCATCATCTTCGCCACCGGAATTCACCGCCCGGTGCGTGATGAAGAAAAAGCTGAGCTGCTCACCCCGTTCATTGCGCAGCGCATTCGCACAATTAATCACGATGCTTACGATGCGACCAATTTGATTCAAATCGGAACGGCGGCTGACAGAGTTCCGATCGAAATCAATCGCGCGCTGAAAGATTTTTCGAAAGTAATTCTCACCGGGGGCGTTGGCTTTCACTACTTCGCAGGATTCACCGGCGGCCGCAAATCAATTTGCCCCGGGCTGGCATCCGCTCGAACGATCGAAGCGACGCACATGCTGGCGCTGGATTTTGAAAACGGCGGCAGGCGGAGTGGCGTCGGAACCGGCCTCCTGCGTGGCAATGCCGTCAGTGAAGAATGTGAACGAGTAGCCGCGCTGATCAATCCGACATTCGCGATCAATACAATCGTCGATGATCACGGCGCAGTCGAGCACGTCTTCGCCGGTCATTGGCGTGCGGCTCATGAGCGGGCATGTGAAGCTTACGCAGTCGCACACTCTGTGACACTTCGTGAAAAACGCGACCTTGTAATTGTCAGTTGCGGCGGATTGCCTTACGACATCAACATGATTCAAGCCCACAAAGCACTCGACATGGCCGCTCATGCCTGCACGGACGGCGGCACAATCATCCTGCTGGCGGAGTGCAGCGATGGCTTGGGAAGGCCGGATTTTTTGAAGTGGTTTGAATCGGAGAATTCACGTGCACTCGAGCTGCGTCTGCGCGAACACTACGAAGTGAATGGGCAGACGGCTTGGGCGTTGTTGACCAAGGCCGAAAGTTTTCGCGTGCACGCTGTCACCGAACTGGATAAAGAAAGCGTGCGCCGGATGAGGATGATTCCGGCGCAGAGTATCGAATCGGCGTTGTCCGATCTGCCCTCGACCGCTACTGGATACATCATGCCGAGGGGCGCGGCATTCTTGCCGCAGTTGTAACGCCGGCTACGGCGTGCGCAGCACAATCTTCCGTTCGCGGTTTCCCATCTGCAAAACTACCGGCCGGTTCAGTTGAATCGGATGCTCTTCACCATCGATGCTGATAATGAAGTTCACCGGCGGAGTTACCGACTGCCCTTCGGACGCCGGCGCTGTTTCGCCAGGTTTCGCCACATCAGCCGTTCGTGTTAGCAGGTTTGTCGCAACGATGCGCCAGGTCGCGGGCGAACATCGCAGGCGCAATCCCGGTGTGTCGGTGGAAGCAATCTCGTCGACGGCGAGCGCATCCAGCTTGAACAAGCCTTCGCCACAGCGCACGCCCGCTGAATCGTAAAATGTCGCCCAGCCACTCACGTAATTATAGAAAGTGCCGCTTACGTTTTTGACGGAGAGCTTTACGTTCATCACTGGTGAGTCATCGGCGCCATTCAAAACCTGAGTCAGCAGCCGTGCTTCGATCGCCTGGGCGCCATGTGAATCCGCAGCCAGCGCCGGCTGATCCAAAGCCACCCGCGGTTCAGTGGGCTGGGCCGAGACAATGGCGACGACACAGCAGACGAATATTGCAGAGAGCACTAAACGTTTCACAGTAGTTCCTCCCGATTTTTGCTGGCGATAGATTAAATCTATTTGCGCGGTCGCACCAACTTCTTGGGCGCATGTTTGCCGGGCTGATATGCACAGACGCGATTTCGACCGGATCGCTTGGCGCGATAAAGCGCGGAGTCAGCTTTCTCAACCAACTGAATCGGATCGCTGGCGTCAGTCGGAAAAGATGCGACGCCGATACTGATCGTCATGTGGTGCGTCCTGGGTTCGCCGTCAGTGCCGCGGCGCGTGGCCGCAAACAGATGCTTGTCGATGGCGGCGCGCACGCGCTCTGCGGCGACCATTCCCTGCGCGTAATCAGCGTCCAGCAGGAAGGCGGCGAATTCCTCACCGCCGAACCGAGCGCCCACGTCGCCGGCGCGCAGCGAACCGCGAATCACGCCGCCCACGTCTTCCAACGTTTCGCTCCCGACCAGATGTCCGTAGGTGTCGTTCACTTCTTTGAAGTGATCGAGGTCCATCATCAACACGCAGAACGGGCGGTCTTCGGCTTCGGCGCGCGCGGCTTCCCGACGCAGTTCTGAAAAGAAGGATTTGCTCGTCAAGAGCCCGGTCAGATCATCATGAACCAGCAAACGATGTATCTGTTGCTGAAATTCGCGATCGATCTCGTCAAGCATCTCGAAGCGAATCAGCTGATCGCCAATCACGAACTTATCGCCGTCTTCGAGGAACGCTTCGTTAATCGGTTTGCCGTTCAGCAGAGTGCCGTTGGTCGATTTCAGATCGATAAGCCGATAGCGCACCTCGCCCGTCGCGTCATCGCGCTCAGTACAAATCTGCGCGTGCAGACGCGAAGCTTGCGAGTCATTGATGCGCACATCAGCATCGAGCGCCCGCCCGAGGGTCACCTCGGCGCGTTCCAAAGGAATCGGCACCGCCAGTAATTCGCCACGCAAAAACACGAGGGCCGGCCGCCGCTCACTGTGCGAATCACCGGGTTGGCGGCTTTGCGTGGTGCTCAATTCGGTATGGCCGGAAAGCTCTTCGATCTTGGTGCTCATTGGCAGGATCCGTGGTGCCGAGCGACACGGTGGCTTTCAAGAAAGCCCCCGCTATCTTATCGCGCCGGTTTAGTTGGTATCAATAGTTTGATTTTCGGGCCCGCTTGTCCCAGGTCAGTGCGACCTCTATAATTCGTTTTTAGGCCAACTTTTCCAAAGTCCGCTGGTTTTTGAGGTAATTGGGGAACAATCAACCATGGGTTGCAACGTAAAGACCGTTGAAGTGTCGCCGCTAGTTTGCCCGAATGCGCCGCCTGACCTTTCCGTCGAGCGCGTGGCCGAGGCAAATCTCCCAACCGAATGGGGTGACTTTCGGATTGCCGGCTATCGTTCCAGAACCAGCGACGAAGAATTTGTCGCTATATTGAAAGGTGAACTTCGGCCTGATATTCCGACGCTCGTCCGCATTCATTCGCAATGTTTGACGGGCGATGTTTTCGCATCAACAAAGTGCGACTGCGGCGAACAATTGCATGCAACGCTGCAGATGATTGAAAAGGAAGGCCGCGGCGCAATTGTCTACCAGCAGCAGGAGGGTCGGGGCATCGGCATCATCAACAAGATTCGCGCCTACGCTTTGCAGGATCTGGGAGCTGACACCATCGAAGCGAACGAGCGGCTCGGTCTCGCGGTTGATGCCCGCGAGTATCGACAATGCGCTGAAGTCCTATTTGATCTCGGCTTGTGCAAGGTCCGCGTGATTTCGAACAATCCCGGGAAGTTGCAGGCTTTGGAAGAGGCCGGCCTGGAGATCGTGGAACGAGTCGCGATAGAAATACCGGCGCCGGCGCGCGCGACCGCTTACCTGAAAACCAAGAAAGAAAAAATGGGCCACCTGCTGGACCTAAAAGCCAGCAAGCTTAGTTAGCCGCACCGACGCGAACCCACTTCGTCGCACTACCCGATCGACCAGTCCGCACGTCGCGTATTCCGACACGCAGTTGGTACAAGCCCGGTGTCAGCCAAGATTGGAATCGATAAATCGCCGGCGTGTTATTGCCGGACGAGTCCGTATAAATTTTTAATCTGCCGACGAAACTCGTTTTCGGCTTGCCTTTGTCGTCGTAAAAGATTCCGCCGATGTCGACGTCGGCCGCTTGCTTTCCCTCAAACGCATCGAAGGTAAGCGCCTCGCGACTTATCTTGATTGAGGCCAGGACGCGCGTGCCGATACCAGGCATTTGATAAATATCAGTCGACAGCTCAGTCCCAATTTCGTTCACCGGCAGCGGCGAATCGATCAGCACGCGCATGTCGTCTTCGTGGGCCTTTTCGGGGTTCTTGTCGCGTTTATTGGAGACAGTGAGCACCGGCAAAGGCGCGCTCTTGAAGTAGCCGCGGCGCAGACGGACGACGAGATCAGGACGATCTTTAACAGTCACTTCTAGGTGATCGAATTTGCGTTTCTTCTGCTCGTCCGAATCCGGCCGCCACGCGAGAATGTAATAGTTCGAAGTCTCATCGAGGACTTGCTGGACCCATTCATTCATGCGCCGGTTGGTATTGCGAAATGCGCGGCCGCCGGTGTCTTCGGCCATTGCGTTTAGTCCGTCCTGCGAAGCGGCGACCTCGCCGATAGTGGCGCCCATAGTCAGCCCTTGCGGGTCCGTCGGCCGGTTGTTAGTGACGTCCAACGCCTCGGTTATCAGCCCACGCGCATCCAGCGTGTAAATGACGACTCCAGCCCGGCCCGCCGCATCCGTGATTTTCTTGATTCGGTCCTGAGAGCCAGTCTGCTTGTCATTCAGATAAAAACCATCTGAGATCACAAATAAGACTTTGCGGCCCGGGAACTGGGCCACAGTCCGCATCAGCCCTTCGAGGCGAATAAGAGTGTCCCGTGTGCCTGGCGCAGTCTGGGTCGTGATCGTGCGCGCCCGGTTGAGGACCATAATGCGTGCACCCTGGGGCGTTACCATGCAGATTGGTTCTCCGCCACCGCCGGCCCGGTAACAGTTTTGCCGCATTATTTCAGTGACGTAATAGCTGATGGCAGGTTCGTCTCCATCTCGAATCTTCAGCGCCATGTATTCAGACATGGGCGGTTGGTCCGTATCGATTTTGGAAACAGACTGGTAGCTAAGACGCGCCACCGCCATTTGTAGAACTGACTTGTCGTCGGTGAACTGCTGGAGAAAACCAACCTGACCACTTGCTGAGGTAATCGCTACCTGATCTTTTTTCCCCAGGCCATGCTCGATGAAATCGGTGAGAGCTTTGCGGGTTCTCATCAGGCTGTCGGCCGCCAGATGAATGTCGTCTACGTAGAAAAGAATCGTGCGGCCGACTCGTCGCGTGTTGATGACACCCGGCGCCGCCGCTGCGTCGCCTGAAGTTGCAGTCGCTGCTGACGCGGTCGTCGTATCTGAACTGACGTGATCGACGAAGGCAATCTGTCTCTGCTTCCTGTCAATGACAAGCTGAAACTGCTCCGGCTTAAGTTGATCGACGAAATGGCCCTTCTTATCGAGAACCGTTACGTCGGTCTGCACCAGTTCAGTGTTGACACGAATGACGTCGTCGGAAGGCTGTTGCTGTGAGGGTTTATCCTGACCGAAGACAGGCGCCGCTGCCACAATCGCTATCGAAAGGACAGCGGCATAGATCACGAACAGAAGATGACGCCTGTACATAGATTTTATTGCTTGTTGCGGAGGTCCTTGATCGTGCCGCGGATCCGTTCGGCGTCGGGCGCTTTTGGATCCAGCTCCAGAAATTTCTCCAACTGATCTGCCGCATCCTTGTTACGTCCCGAATTCATATACAACCCGCCGAGATACTTATGAGCGAGCGCCAGATCCTGACCGCCGTCTGCGATGGCCGTTTCCATCTCGGCCTGCGCCTCGTCATATCTCTTGACCTTAATAAGAATCAATCCGAGGTAATAATGACCGCTGGGACTGTTTGAGTTCGCCTTCAGCGCTTCGCGCACGTGCAGTTCGGATTTGGCCAGTGCATCCTTGGCTTCATCCATTTTCTTTTCAGTGATGAGTGCGGTGCTGACGTTGTAAAGAGCAATTCCCAGATTCAAATGCGCGATCGCATCGTTGGGCGTAACCGCCAGCAACGCTTCGTATGTCTTTGCCGCTTTGTCCATCTTGCCGGATTTCATGTAAAGCAAACCGAGTTCGCCCAGCGCCTGCGAAAACGTTGGATAGATCGAAACGGCTTTCTCAAACATCTCCACCGCTGTTTTGGTTTCGCCTTTCGATGCTGCGTCCATACCCTTTGAGTACGCATCACGAGCGTCTTTCGGGATCTTTGCGAAGGCAGCCGCAGCGCCGCGCATCTTCAGATTGATAGTGACATTGATGGTTTGGGACGCCGAGTAGCTCCCTCCACCGTTGCCGACAATTATCTGGACCGGTTCGCGGGCCGTGTCGAAGTCCGCCGTTTGATCGATGATGACGTAATAGCTGCCGGGAACAACGTTACTGAAGAGGAACGCGCCATCCAGGTCGGTCGACGTCATCTTGGTACCGGCTGCGTCGCCCTGTCCTTCCAGTCTTACTTTCATGCCAGGATCGACCGGGCGACCGGATGGGTTGAACACGCGACCCTTTATCATGTGACGGCCTTCGCCGCCGGGCAATCCTCTCGAGCTGCCGACGCCTTGGGCGGCAACCGACGTGACGGCAAACAGACTGGCGACGAAAACGACACTGACTCTAACCAGGATACGTAGGGATGAATTGGCCATTTCAAAAAATCCTTTCACTTATTGCTTTGGCGATGATTGTTTGGCGAGCAGTTCCTTTATGGTGCCGCGAATTTTTTCGGCGTTCGGCGCGTTCGGGACCAGCTGCAGGTACTGCTCCAATTCGGAAGCTGCGCGCGCGTATTCGTTACGCTGCCAATATATCCCGCCGAGCCAATAATGGGGAAGTCCAACTTTGCGACCACCGATGTCAATGGCTCGGAGAAGTTCCTGCTCCGCTTCCGCCATTCTCCGTAAGCCAATGAGGGCGACTCCCAGGTACATGTGCGCACTCCAGGACGATCCGTTCTTGGCAACAGCCAAACGCAGTTGTTCTTCAGCCGCCGCGGAGTTCTTCGCTTCGAGCAGCGCAATTCCGTAATTCAATCGCGGCGTGAAATCGTCAGGTTGTAACGCGACCGCGTTGCGCAACGCGTCCACCGCTTTGTTGGTCTCGCCGACTTTCAGGTATTGCACGCCTAACTCGTTCAGGGCGAGCACAAAATTTGGGTAAAGGCTCAAGGCGCTCTTCAGTTCGTCAATTGCCTTTCTGGTATCGCCGGCTTTCGCTGATTCGATGGCCGCGCGATAAGCATCGGCAGCTTCTTTTGGCACGGACGACAGAGCAGCGTTGACGACCGCCGCTTTATTTCTGGCGACGGGTTTCGGCTGGAGATTGATCATGACGCTGAACGTGCGCGGCACATTCGCACGCGAGACGTCAACGCCGTTGGTTGCGGGGGCGGCAGAGGCGCCCTCGATGAGCACACTTTCCTTTGCCTGTTCATACTCCGCGCCGGCGTCGACTGTGATGGTGTAGTTTCCTTCAGCGAGATTGTTGAAGGTGAACGAACCATTCATGTCGGCAATGACGAAGATTCGTTCTGAGCTGGTACTTTCGAGTGTGACTTTGATGTTGGTCGTATCGGATCTTCGCCCCGAGGGGAAATATATCCGGCCCTGGATACGATGTCTGCCGCCGGTTCCCATTTGATCGACGCCTTGCGCGTAGAGATGAGCGCAACAAAAAGGTGCGATTAAGAAACCAAAAACGAGCACCAGGAGTAGTCTTTGCGCTGCAACGTGGGACGCCGCTGGTTTGATCATGCCGAAGCTCCTTTCCCAAAAAACAGAAAGGCAATAGGACGTTGGTTGTAAGCGTATTCGGGGTGGCTTGAAAAAACAAAGAGAGGGACGCTTTGCGGCGCCCCTCTCTGCTAAATGACGTGCCTGCTTTAGGCCGGCACGTGAAGCTGCCAGTCTTAGAACTGGAATCTGGCGCCAAATCTGAAGTAGGACGGGAACCGGAAGATCAGGCCAGAACCGTAGAACGGATTCACGACCGGCGGTACTCCGGTAACACCACTATTCAGCGAGTACGTCTGGTCCAGCGTCAAAGCGCGCTGGTTGTTGAAGACGTTGAACCAATCAGCCGTGAAACGCAGCTCTTTGTTTTCACCCAACTTGATCGGCATGTAAGCGCCGAGGTCCAGGTTGGTGGTAAACGGACTACGCGTCGAGCCGATGGCGCTCTCGACACCAGCAGATCCGCCCGGCACGGTCGCGCCAGTATTCGGCACGATCGCAGTTCCGCGCGGCACCGCAAAACCTTCGTTGTTTCCGTACACGGGGTGCGGAATCAACTGGTTGAACGGAATACCGGACTGCGCATAGAAGTTGCCGGAGACGACAAGCTTCCAGGGCGTGCGGTAGCTGCCATTGAACTTGAAGACGTGCGGCCGATCGTTCGGCAGCCGTCCGTACAAGTTCGTCAGCAAGCTGACCAGGTCGAACAACGAAGTGATGTTCGGGTCAGACTGGCCGTTGTCATTGCGGAACAGACCTTCGTAGTTACCAATCAGGCTCGAGAACACGTACGAAGCGATAAACTGATAGTTATTCGTAAATCTCTTCGTGGCGCTGATTTCGAATGCCCGGTAGTAACGACGAGCGCGTCCGAAACAGCCGATGGCTGGATTGGCGCACGCCAGACGTTCAGTCAGGCTCTCGCCCGGATTGAACAAGAAGTAGTTGTTGCCGTCATCAAACGAACCATCTTCGATCACGGAGCCCTGCGTGCGGTAAACACCGCGGAAGCCGAGCGCAAGATCCTTGACGACTTCGTATTCGAGACCAACCGATGCTTCATTGACCGTTTGCGGCTTCAGATCGGGATCGATCGGAGTCGCATCAGCGCCCAGGTTGCGCAGGCCAAAGCCGGTCGCAATCGTGGCACCTGCCGGTGCGTTCAGACGGTTGACATTGAAGTTCTTGTCAGTCTGCGAATCGCCACCACCCGCGCGCACGTTCACGTCGAGCGGAATCGGTGTTTCAAGATAACGAGCGAAGTTGACCGAGATCTTGCCACGGCCGTTGCCGGTGAAATCCCAGATCAGGCCGACGCGCGGCTGAGTGTTGTCCTTGAAGTTGTTGAGCTTCAGGTACGTCACACTGTTGTCGCCATAAGCCTGCTGGAAATCCCAGCGCAGACCGAAGTTGAACTGGACATTCTTCGTAATCTTGAAGTCGTCCTGAATGTAGAAGCCTTCGACGTCAGTGTAGGTGTCGGCCACCAATTCAAAGTCACGAACGCGAGTGCTGCTGCGAACCAGGAAAGGATTGTTGAAGGCTTCGGCGGCGCTAATCGCACCCGTCGGGCCCACAGTCAATCCCAGCGCCGCCAACGTAGCGGCGGGAATATGCGCAGCCGCGTCCGTCGCGGTGGCACTCGGACAAATGATCTGACTGGTACGCGTGGTGCAAACACTCCAGTTATTGGTGATGCGCATGCCGTTAACCGAGTTGATCGGAGTCGGACTCGTGGTAACTGCGGCTACACCCAAGGGGTTTGCATACGTAATCGCCGGACCGGAGGACAGCGTGTTGATGTTATAGATGTTCCGGAACCACTCGAAGCCATACTTGATGGTATGTCTGCCGTAGATGTTCTGGAGTTTCGCCGACGCTTCATAGCGATTGCGGTCCTGGGTTGAGAACAAACCAAAACCGGGTCCGCGGAAGAAGTTGCGCTGCAACGAGCCACCACGACCGTCAACGAAATCGACAAAACCAATGTTGGTATTGCCGGAGTCAGCTCCGGTTTGAACGGGCGTCAGCACCGCGCCACTCTTGAGCACCGCAAAGTTATCGGTGATCAGCGGAGCAGCTAAACCAGTGTCGAGCGGAATCGTATTCGCGCGCTGGAAGTGCAAACCGACCATGAACTCACCGACCCACGTCGGGGTGAAGGTTGAGTTCATACGGAACGCGTAGTTGTGACCACCCGTCTCCTGCGTTCCGAGGAATGCATCGATGTTGTTGCCAAATCCCGAAACGTTCGTCAACGCGCCCGTCGCCAGGAAACCCTCGATCTTGGTAAAGTCACCAAAGGTCGAGAAGTTGAAGACGTGATTCTGACTAACTTGCCACGTCAGCTTGCCCGCGTAGAATGGCGTTTTGACTTTGTTGTTGGCGTCAGCGTGAACCGTTTGCGTCAAGTAGTAGTTCTTGCGCATCTGCGGATTGAACGCGCCGAAGAAGCTCAGCTTGTTCTTGATGATTGGACCACCGATATCGCCACCAAGGTCCTCTTCCGAGAAGCCATTCTGGGCTGAACCGGTGAACGGGAAGTTCTTGGTTTCGCGAACCAGGCCCTTCGTCGTGAAGTAGCCGAACAGGTCACCGTGAAACTCGTTACCACCGCTCTTGGTCAGGACGTTGAAGATACCGCCTGTCGCACGGCCATATTCGGCGCCGTACGCACCGGTCTTAATTTCAACTTCCTGCACAAACTCGAAGGGCAGGTTCGCGCCCGATCCGCCGAATGCCGGGTCGGTCGTGTTCACGCCGTCGAGGATGTAGTTGTTCTCCGGACCCGATGAACCGCTAACTGAGGGATCGCGCTCGCGGCCAGAGGCATCACGCAATCCCGAGCGAACTACGCTCGGCGCGATTGTGTAAAGGCCCTGAACTGTACGAGCAGTCGGGAAGTTCGAGAACTGGTCGGTTGAAACGTTGGTGCCGCGCGTGGTCGACGTTGGATCGATCGCCGCACCGGAGGTGTCAGTGATTGTGACTGACGCTGATGCACCGGCAATCTGAACTGAAATATCAGCGGTGCTCGTCTTGGAGAGATTTACCTCCACATTGTCTTTCTTGGCTTCCGCAAATCCGGCAGTCGCCGCGACTGTCACGGTGTACCTGCCAGGCGGAACCTGCGAGATAATGTAGTGGCCCTGATCGTTACTCGTCGCTGTCAGCGGCGAGAGCAGGCTCCCTCCCGACACCGTGATGGCCGCATTCGGAACTGCGTTACCTTGCGGATCCAGCACGTTGCCTTCGATTGAACCCGTTGTTGCGGTTTGTGCCATAGCGCTCACTGCGAACAGCGCCAGGCACATCGCAAAAACGAACATCAAAACTTTTCTCATCTTTTGTTTCCTTTCTGTGAGGCCCGAAAATCAGGGCCTCGAGTTATTTTGAATTCAATTTATTGGCTAATCGCTCGGTCGAAATTGATCAGCCTTATCATTCCTGATTCGATGGCGGCGTCGCGGCGTGCTATCTGGCTACTGTCTAACCTCATCCCGATCATCCGCAAAAGACTAAATTCCTCGGCCTTTTAGGCAATGGCGATGCCATAGCAGACCGTGCGGGAGGACTGAGAAAACCTGCGATTTTGGTGGGTTTGCGGCCAGTTGTAAATCCGAAATTTCGGTTTTATTCCGAAATTCGGGAAAAGTGGCGAGGCTACGAGATTGCCCTCAATTTCTTGATAGCGTCGCGAATGGCTTGAGCATTCTTCGCGTCGGGGGATTTCTTAAGGTATTCCTCCAGCTCGCCAGCCGCACGAGACCGGTCGCCGCGCTTCTCGTACAGACGCGCGAGTTGAAGATGCACGGCATGAAGTTTTTGTCCGCTCACGTCGTACGAATGCCGCAGAGTCTTCTCAGCTTCATCAAAAAAATAGTTACGGACGTCTGTTGCTTGTTTCGAGTTTGGCTGGGTGATCACGGCCTGATTCAACAGCGACACTCCCTGCATAAAAACATAATCAGGCTCAAGCGGACTCAGTCGCGCGGCCTCGGCAAACACGCGTGCCGCCACTGCATACTTTCCTTGTTGCATGAGAACAGTGCCGAACAGATACCACACGCGATCGTCTCTTGCGTTGAGGCGTTGCGCCTCGTTCAGTTCTTTGATCGCATCATCGAACTGACTGCTCTTCATCAATTCGTTGGCGAGCGTGAAGTGCGCATCAAAATAATCAGGAAAGATTTTGATCGCAGTGGCGAGAAAAGTTTGCGCCTCGGTGCTACGGCCGGCCGCAAGAGACTTTTTCGCGTGTTCGAATGCATCGAGGGCCGCGGGCGGAACGTTTTGGACGAAAGCAACTCCCGCCCTGGCTGGACGTAAACGTTCCTTCGCGACAAGTGTGATCTCAACGGTGCGCATCTCGCCCGGCACGTCGCGTCCCGCGCGTATCGTAAATTCGACAGGCTCACTTACCGGCGCGTAATCAACAGCGTGAACAGCGACGACATAGCTGATGTCGGTCAGACCTCCGAAGAAAAAATCGCCTTCGTTGTTCGTGGTTGTTTGATCGACTTGTCCACCCGTGCCGGTATGTAAATCTACGGTGACGCGCGGGACGTTGTTGCCATTGATGTCACGCACTTTTCCGCGAATACTGTTGCCGCTTTGCGCGAGTGCCTGCGCCGAACACAGCAAAAGGAAAATAATCGCGATGCTGGCCCACGGTTGGCGAAACATAATGCGTGTCGTGACTTGTCCTGGCTGTCGGGTAAGGAAGAAGCGGGACGTCGTCTTTAAGGATGACCCGACGTCCCGCCACTTTTTCGTTCGTACTGTTAGTCTTAGAAACGAACTTTCGCTGCGAACTGAAACGCGCGCGGGCCGCCGGTGCCGAACACACTCGTCGTGCGTTCGGATGGGGCGATCGGATTGCCGGGCGTTCCCTCTTCATTGAGAGTAAAGCCGAGCGTTCCGCCCGTCGTCAGGTTCGCAATATTGAAGACGTTAAAAACCTCGCCGATCAGATCGAGTTTCACGCGTTCGCCAAAGCTGAACGTCTTGGTGACTCGTAAGTCCTGCGAGATCACAGAATCGCCGCCAATTAACGTGTCACTCGGCGCGTGCTCCAGAGGATTGATCTGATCGTGGAAGAAGCCATTCGGATCCGATGCGTCCCCCGCATCGCAACGAACGGCGGGATCTACGTCGCACGGTTCGCCCAAATGCGGAATGCTTGCGTTGTAAGCATCGATCAGCGCGTTCAATTGCGCCACGCTCCTCACCGTGCGACCTAGCGAACCTTCTCCCGTGCCAGGCAAATATGTCTGGAACGTCCCTGAGCGCGATAGGTCGACAAAGTTCGGCAGGAACACGCTGAACGGCTGACCGCTGAAAGCCGTCGAGATCAACGAGACCTGCCAACCACCAAGCGCGTGACGTTTCAACTCACTGTTCGTGTTGCGACCAAAGGGCAAGTCATAGATCGCGCTCACCACAAAGCGGTGCGTGCGATCGAGTCCCGCCGGACCGAACTCTTTTCGAAAATCGTTCAAATCGGTAAGAGTCGCACCTAAGCCGAGCGTGTCGCCGCCAAACGCCTTGAAGCGGGACAGCGCGTAGCTAACCGTCATCTGGAAACCGTTTGAAAAACGGCGGTCGAGCCGCAGCAACATCGCTTTGTATGTTGAGAAGCCCGACGAATCGGCGTATGGAACCGAGTTGTCGAACGCCGTGCGTGGCCCACCGTTTAGATCGAAGAAGTGGTTGGCGTCATACGTGAAAACTTCGTGAACGCCTTTACGAAAATTGAAGTCGACCTGAAGCAGCATCTTCCAGGGCAGCTCGCGCTGCACACCTACGCTGTATTGCAGCGAATAGGGAACCTGAAACTCTGTTGAGAAGAGCGGCCCCGAAGGCGCGAGACCTAATTGATCTTCGCACTGAATGCCGGTCGGAAGAGTGCAGGATGCAATGCTCGCCTCAACGTTGGCGCGGACAGCAGGAAAAATCGCCAACGCCTGCGCCAGAGTTAACTGGCCGAGATTGAAACGGCCGTCTCCACCCGGCAGCAGCGGACTACGAAGGTCAGTGCCAACCAGGAAAAGTTCAGAGCCGGGCCGGCCGAGGTCTGCACGCTCAAACAAACGCAGATTGTCGATGGCCGTGTCGTAGTACATGCCGACTCCGCCGCGAACCACGGTGCGACCTTTCCCGCCGATGTCCCACGCGAAACCCATGCGCGGCGACCAGTTGTTCGTGTCGCGCGGACTGGGTGCGGTGCCTTTTCCAAACAGCGGCGCAATAATCGCCGGGTGGCCCAGGTCATGGTTCCAAAGATTGGTGTCATATCGATAGGCAAGCCCAAGGTTCAACGTGAAGTTGGGCCTGAGCTTCCAGGAATCGTTGAAATAAGGTTGGAACCGATGATTGAGGGTGTCGCTAGCGTCCGAAGCGAAGGGCAAAATGTCGTTGCCGATGCCCATCGAAATGTCGCGGACAGGATAAGCAAGAAACTCCGCTTCGGTCGTGGGCGCCGGTGGCGCGCCGGCTGTGCTCGGATCGAAGAGGCGAATACGAGCCGGCTTGGCGAATGCGAACTGCCCGTTGATCGAAGTCCGTTCGTAATCCATGCCGAAACGGAAAGTGTGATTGCCCCAAATCTTCGTCAGGTCATCACGCAACTGATAGCGCTCCTGGAACGTCGACTGCGGCGTGATGTAGTTCGTGCCTGACTTCCAAAGCTGCGATCCGAGGATGCGAATCTCGGGAAAGCCGACCGTCGCCGGATCGATCACGTTGGAAAAGTCGACGAAGTTAAAGACGAAGTTGTTCGTCATCGTCGAGCTGAACGAGTGATTGACGTTGGCGACGAGGCTGTGCGCGCGGTTCGAGACAAGCTGATCGTTTGTCTGAAAAATGCCTGAAGTTGATTGGCGCGGGGTGATACCGGTGGCTTGCGCGAACGGCGTCTGCTGGAAATTGTCGTCATATGAATAGCGGCCGCTGACATTGGTGCGGCTGCTGAAGACCCAATCAACTTTGCCGGTGAAGAGCGTCTCGCGAAACGGATTCGAAGTGAAGCCGGCGAATGATGGGCCTTCCGGCGGATTGTGTAGCGCCGAACCGTCCTGGTGGTTGCGCTCAACATTCGTGAAGAAAAACAATTTGTCTTTCTTGATGGGACCACCAAGCGTGCCGCCATATTGTTCGCGATCAAACGGAATGCGGTCGGCCTGTGCGAGTGGCGGAATGCCGTTAGCCGCATCTAATCGCGACAAAGCGGGAAAAGCCGCGAACTTGTCATCGCGCCAATAGACGTAACCGTTCCCGTGAAATTGATTCGAACCCGATCGCGAAACGATGTTGACGGAACCAGTGCCCGATGCGCCCGTGGAAACATCAACGTTCGAGATGCCGAGCTGAAACTCCTGCACGATCTCCTGCGAGAAGTTCTGCACCGTGGTGCCGACGACATTGTCAACGACCGAGCCGCCATCGACTGAAATCTGCGCCGAACGTCCGGCCTGTCCGCCAATCGAGACGCCGGTGTAATTAGCCTTAGTCGGATCGAAGCTTCCACCTTCGACTTTTTCGACACCAGGCTGTAACTGGGCCAGGTCGAGGAAGTTTCTTCCATTCAGAGGAAGACTTTGCACTTGTTGCGTGCCGATGACGCCAGCGACAACGTTGTCGGTTCGCTCAATTTGAGCCTCAGCGCCACCGACAACATTTACAATTTCAGTACCTCCGCCAATTTCGAGCTTAACGTCGAGTGCCGAGTTTCGTCCGACTTCGACCTTCACTTCACTGGCCACCGAGGTCTTAAAGTTCGCGGCAGCTACTTTGACTTCATACATGCCCGGCGGAAGTTGCGATAAACGGTACTGACCGTTATCTCCCGTCGTCGCCGTGCGCGTCAGGTTGGTCGCGGTATTGCGAACTGTAACGGTAGCGCCTTGCACAACGGCGCCTTGCGGATCCGTGATGCTGCCTTCAACTCCGCCCGTAGGTTCCTGCGCGAACGCCGTTAGAGAACTGAGAGCGATGCACATCGCGAAAATGAGCATATTGGGTAGTCTCATTTGTGTAGTTCCTTTCTGAGAGTGTGGTGCAACTCGAGCTTTAGCTCGGGCTGTGGGCGTGGGCCATGGAGAGGACGGCGACTAAGTGCACGTCCCATGACATTCAGGCTTTCTTCAGAATCTTTCATTCCTGTTCCGAAGCACCGTAGTTGTAAAAAGCAAGGAGACGTTCGCATTTGCCGAAGCAATGATGATGCCAAGTTAGATCGGTGGGATAAGGATTGAAATTGTCGGCGTTAATCGAGTGCGCCCAATTATTGCAAATCCGAATTTTTGGTTTTACTCATAAAGTTGAAAAATCGGTCATCAGGGATTCCCTGAGTTTCGCATCTCGTTGCGCAAGGCCGCTGTGTTAGACTGCCGCATCCAAATTCCTCGATAAGTAGAACGCGAACTTGTCTCAAAGGATCTACCGCGACCCAGTCCACAACATCATTCCTCTGCGCGATGACGCCGAGGGTCGTTTGATGATCCGGTTGATTGACGCGCCTGAGTTCCAACGGCTGCGACGAATCAAGCAACTCGGTCTTGGGCTCTACACGTATCAGGGAGCGGAACACTCGCGCTTCACGCACAGCCTCGGCGCGGCGCATTTGATGACGCGCATTCTTGATCGTCTCAGCGACAGTTACGACATTCACTCGAAAGATCGCATCGCCGCGCGCGCCGCGGCGCTGCTTCATGACGTGGGACACGCGCCGTTCTCGCACGCAATGGAAAAAACGCTCGGCGTGCATCATGAGCAACTGACGATTGCGGCAATTACTTCCGATGAAACTACGCTGAATCGAACTTTGAGGTCGCACTCGCCCGAACTGCCTGAACGCGTCGCCTCAATTATTCGCGGAGACTTCAAACCGGCGGCGTTGGCCCAACTGGTATCGTCACAGCTCGATGTCGACCGCATGGACTATCTCTTGCGCGATTCGTTAATGACCGGCGCGAAGTACGGCCTCTACGATCTCGAATGGATCATCAATGCGCTGCAAATCGATGAAGCGCACGATCGCGTGTTCGTGGCCGCGCGAGGTGTGTATGCGGTCGAAGAATATTTGCAGGCGCGTTACTACATGTTCCGGCAGGTTTACTTTCATCGAACTCTACGATCCGCTGAAGCAGTGCTGCGTTCGGCGCTGCGACGAGCGCTGGAGATCACGAAGAGCGGCGGCGATGTTTGGCACGCGCCCGGCGCTGCGTTCGCGAAAGTTTTGCGGCGCGAGCAGCTCACGGTCAAAGAGCATCTTCAGATTGACGACTCGGATGTCATCTTTCACCTGAAGCAGTGGCAGAAAGCCGGCGACGAAATCTTGCGAGATCTCAGTCGACGGTTCGTGAACCGCATATTGTTCAAGGCGATCGATCTCGACATGCCGGCAACCGAACGAGCGGACTTTATCGCAGCGGCCCGCGAAGTCGTGACTCGTGGCGGATTCAATGCGGAATATTATTTTATCGAAGATCGCGCGACCGACGTCCCTTACTACGGCTACTACACCGGCGAAGGCGACGAAGAGCGAGGCCGAATTTACGTGGAAGATGGATACGCGCACCCGCAGATTCGCGAGATCAGCGAAGTCAGCGAGGCCGTGCGGGGACTGCGGCGCGGCTACGAATTGCATCGCGTTTGCTTCCCCGCCGAAGTGAAGGAACAGATCTATCGTCTTTACCATGGCACATCGTCAAAACCTTTAACGGCGACTGGTTCATAGGCATCGTCAACGCGAACATCAGCCTCTAACCTTCAGTTTCAGTAGTCTTCCATTGCGGTTGCAGCCACTGATGAACCGAATTTATTCATGGACGATTGCAACGCTGCTTGCGCTGCTTTTGACTGGCGCTGCGTCTGCGCAAACAGGTGATGGTCTTCAGGTCACCAAAGTTTTCACCACCCTGGAAGCATCAATCGACACTCTGACAAGCGCGCGCGATGATGGATTTTTGCTGGTGACGATGAGTGACGTCGTCGTCAATGGCAAAGTCATAATCCCTAAAGGCGCGAAGATTATTGGTCATGTCGCGGGGGTCACAAGCAAGGGGAAAGACGCTGCCAAATCCGCCCTGGCATTGTCTATCGATCGGGCCGTCACCAATACCGGCGAGATTTCGCTGCAGGCGATAATCGCCGCCGTCGCTGCGCCGAAGAAATCGGACTCGGAAGCTTCAATGCCACAGGAGGCCAATTCCTCGAACCAGTCGAAAGCTGGTACGCCTCGGAGAAATGCAGTTAGTTCCGGCGACGTGACCTTGCTGCTGGCAGACAATGACCAGGGCGCAATCGGTTTTGAGGACGTGACGATTTCATGGCACTTAAGCATTCCTCCGCCGTTAACCATCCTGGTTACGCGCGGCAAACGACTGAGAATCGAAGCCGGCAGCCAAATGCTTTTGCGCATGATGCCGCCAAAAATTACGAATTGATCCTTCTGCTTCCTTTGCGCCAATCATTTTTTGCTCGCGCGTTAGTCGGTCTCACGCTTCTGTGGCTGCCAATCCTGACGGTGGAGTCACAAGCATCCGTGCAAACCAGACGCTTGCGAGTCGCCGTTCTGGATCTCGGGCAGACGCGACTCGCCGATCCCGCACGTCAAGCGATCACCAAGCAATTCGGCGACAATCCGCACCTCACCATCGTCGATCGCGATCAAGCGATGGCCGCGGCCAAAGGTGTTGGTTATCGCGGATCTTTAAACCTTTCGCTGCAGGAAGCACGCGATCTAGGCTCAGCGATTGGCTGCGATTTCTTTGTCCTCGGTGAGGCGGACACGTTGCGCCGCTCGCCTTCCAACATTCCGTCGTATTTCGAAGCATATGTTTCGATTTTCATCGTCAGTGCGCGCACGGGACGTTTGGTCTGGTGGGAAAAACCAACGGCAAATCGGGAGACAGAAAGCACGGCGGAGAAGGCCTTGATTGATCAACTGTCCGGAGACGCAGTGGGCCACTATATCGACGCGATGACCAAAGCTAGTCTGGACGAATCCACCGAGCGTGCCCTGGCCGTGGAACAACCCGCGACAGTGATCGAGGCCATGTCCGATGATGCCGGCGAGAGTCATGATGGGACGCGCCCGCCACGTCCATTTCGCAGACTGAAACCGCCATACCCCGAAGCGGCCGCGCACGCACAGCTCGAAGCCGTCGTAGACGTGCTTGTCGATGTCGATGAAAAAGGTGAAGTCGGTCGTGCAGAGATTGCGCGCTGGGCCGGTTACGGGCTGGACGAATCTGTCATCACAACGGTCAAGCAACTGCATTTTTTTCCCGCGATGCGCAACGGCCGCGCGATCCCGATGCGCATTCTGCTCCGTTACAACTTCCGCAAGCCCACCGAGAATTCGGCGCAGTAGAAGACGCGAAAGCGTTCGTTTTCTCGTTCGATTTTTGCCAGCGATTTAGTATTCCTCTGTTATCATTCCCGCTGAGCGCGGATTTCAATCAATGCTTTATTTGTCACAGGTTTTGGGTCGACCAATCGTCGATCTCGAAGGCGAGCGTGTCGCCTGGCTCAAGGACGTAATTGTGCGTCTCGGCGAGGATGATCATCCGCCCGTCGCAGGTTTCGTTGCGCGATACCGCCGTCGTGATTTTTTTCTGCCGCGCTGGGACATCTCGCATTTCGACGAGCAGGGCGTGCGTTTAAGTTCGGACATTCTGGACCTGCGACCGTTCACGCGACGCGAAGGCGAAGTTTTGCTCGCGCGCGATGTGCTCGACAAGCAATTAATCGATGTGGACGGCAAGCGTGTCGTAAGAGTGAATGACGTGCAGATCATCGAAGCTGCGGCCGAGTGGCGCGTGACCGGCGCCGACGTGAGTCTCGCCGGTTTGTGGCGGCGATTATCACCCGCGTTCATGCGGCGGGGGCGGCCGGTCGAAGTCATCGATTGGGCCGATGTTGGTTATCTTGCGACCGATGCGGCGACGGTTCAATTGAAGTCTTCGCGAGGCAAACTCACGCGGCTGCATCCGGTCGAGATCGCGCGACTCGCGGAGGCCTTCTCGTATCAACAAGGAGCAGAAATCGTTGAGTCACTCGACGATGAAACGGCCGCCGAAACGCTTGAAGAGATGGCGGCAGCGCGACAGGCGCAGATTCTCGGCGATATGGACGAAGAGCGCGCGGCGGACATCCTCGAACACATGTCGCCGGACGAGGCGGCCGACGTGCTGGGCGATCTTCCCGAAGAAAAAGCTGAGGACTTGCTCAATCTCATGGAGCAGGACGAGCAGTCCGAAGTCGCCGAGCTGTTGCCTTATGAGGACGATACGGCCGGTGGCTTGATGACCACTGAGTTTGTGACTCTGCCGCGTGATTTGACGGTCGGCGAGGCGCTGGCGCGGCTGCGCGAAATGGCCGAAACGCCGAACATGATCTATTACTTGTACGTCGTCGAAGGTGAAGAATCGTGGAAACTTCTGGGCGTGATCGCCCTGCGCAGTTTGATTCTGTCCGATCCTTCGCTGCCGCTCGCGGATGTGATGCGAACTGAGTTACAAGTTGCGCACGCCGACGATAACGCTGGCGATGTCGCGCAGAAGATCGCCGAATACAATCTGCTCGCGCTGCCGGTGGTTGATGAACTCGGCGACATCCTCGGCATCGTCACCTTTGACGACGCGATTGAACTGCTACTGCCGCGAGATTGGCGACAGCGTCTGCCGCGATTGTTGGCGTGAAGATCGTTCTTTCATTAGCGGCGGGACTTGTCCTGCCATGCCGGACAAGTCGTTTGAACGAAGAACGAAACCGGGCGATCAAATAATCTGAAGTCGAAAATGTCCGAGGACCCTCCGAGTGTCAGAGCCGCGCACCAACGTTCGCACCGCTGGACGCCGCATCCTTTTGCGGGGCGCTCAAGGTGTACGGCGCACCGTCGCTCGGCGTCCGCGAATTTTTATCTATCTCTCGATCCTGGGACCGGGCGTCATCACGGCGAATGCCGGTAATGACGCAGGCGGTATCGCGACCTTCGCGTCAGTCGGCGCGGAACATGGATACAAACTTCTCTGGCTGCTGATTCCCCTAACAATTAGTCTCGGAATCGTTCAGGAGATGTGTGCCCGCATGGGCGCAGTCACTGGCAAAGGACTCGCCGATCTAATTCGCGAGCGCTTCGGCGTGCGTTGGACGGCGCTCATTATGTTCGCGCTGCTGATTGCCAATGCAGGCGTTACCGTCTCAGAGTTTATCGGCATTGCCGCCGCGATGGAGCTGTTCGGCGTCGCGCGCTACTTCTCAGTTCCGATCGCGGCAGCCGCGATTTGGTGGCTGGTGGTCAAAGGTAGTTATCAACGTGTCGAGCGCGTCTTTCTCGTGATGTCGCTCGTGTTTCTTGGTTACGTCGTGTCGGCTTTTCTTGCGCATCCGTCCTGGCCAACTGTCGCTCGCGAGATGGTGCATCCATCCTTCGAATTCTCGCCGATTTATCTCTTCACTTTCATCGCGATCATCGGCACGACCATCTCGCCGTACATGCAAGTCTTCATTCAATCGTCGGTGGTTGAGAAGGGCGTACGCACCGAAAATTATTCACTGACGAAAGCGGATGTGTGGATCGGAACGATCTTCGCAATAGCGATTGTGTTTTTCATCGTGATCTCCACCGCCGCAACACTGAACGCGACGGGCGACCACGTCGATTCGGCCGCGCAGGCCGCCCGCGCGTTGCGGCCCTTCGCCGGTCCTTACGCAGAACTTTTGTTCGGGATCGGTTTGTTCGGCGCGTCGATGATGGCCGCGGGAGTGGTGCCGCTGGCGACTGCTTATTCAATCAGTGAAGCGTTTGGTTTTGAGAAGGGCGTCTCTAACACTTTGCGCGAAGCCCCTACTTTTCTTGGCATTTTTACTTTTTTGGTGGCACTCGGAGCGCTGATCGCCATGCTGCCGGGACTGCCAATCATCCGCGTGCTCCTGATTACCCAAGTCATCAACGGCATTCTCTTGCCGGTGATTCTGATTGCCGTTTTGCGCCTGGTGAACGATCGAGAGTTGATGGGCCGCCACGTGAATGGCCCACTTTACAACATCGCCGCCTGGACGACGGCAGTGATCGTGTCCGCATCTTCGCTGCTCCTGATCGTCGTCACGATCATTCGCTAGGTACGGGGCGACTGCGCGGGACATTTTCGCTCTCGCCAACATCGTCGTTTGATGGTAAAAGTACACTCGCTTATCGCAGCCACATTCGCACCGGGAACTTTGCGTGACGGTTAATCCTCGACAAAAAACTAACAATCTTTTGCTCTATCTCGTGGCGACGGTGATCGTCGGCGCCGCAACGTTTCTCTTCCTGAAATTCTTCGGCCAGGCCGGCGGCGATCATCCCTTTGAGGGTTGGCGGCGAATTCCGTGGCTAATCCTTCTGTCTTTGCTCGTGTACGTGAGCATTCGCGTGCTAAACGCGCTGCTTTTCGATTTCGCGTTTCGGCTGCGCAAGGGATATGAAGCACCAACACTCGTCCGCAACATTTTCACCCTTGTCGCTTTCGCGATCCTGTTTCTGCTGATCTTCACCAGGGTCTATCATGAAGTTAACCTCGGAGCGCTCTTCACCACTTCAGCGATCTTCGGCGTCATCATCGGTCTTGCGTTGCAGGACACGCTGGGAAATTTCTTTGCGGGGATTTCTCTTCATGCCGACCGTCCGTTCCAGGTGGGTGACGTGATTGTCGTCGGTGACAAAAAACACACCGGCGTCGTCGAAGGAATCACCTGGCGCGCGGTGAAAATTCGCACATTTCAAAACCACATCGTTCTGGTAAGCAACAGCACCGCGGCAAAAGAATCGATTGAGGTCTGCCCGCGCGAGAACCTGAACGCGCGTCTCGTTTTCTTCGGCACGCTCTATTCCGATTCGCCGGCAAAGACCATTCACGTTGTGAGAGAAGCTATCCGCGAAGCTGACAACGTGTCTCACAAGATCACCCCAATCGTGCGCATGCGCGATCTCGGCGAATCGTCGATTGATTGGGAAGTAAAATACTGGCTAAACGATTACGCCAAGTACAATGACACGGATGCGCTCGTGCGGCAGCTAATCTGGTACGCGCTGCGACGGGCGAACATCACCTTCGCCTTTCCCACGCGCACGCTCCATCTCGAACGAAGACTGCCGGAATCGAAAGTCACCGGTCCCCAGAAAGAGATCATTGAGCGCCTTTCAGCAGTCGATATCTTTGCGCCACTCTCAGTTGAAGAAACCGAGAAGCTTGCGAGCGCTACGTCGCGCCACGTTTTTGCCCCGGGCGAGCTGGTGATTCGCGCGGGCGACCAGGGCTCTTCCATGTTTGTGGTTCACAATGGCCGCGTGCAAGTTCAGGTTTCCGACGGTGGAAAACCACGCCCGGTAGCCGTGCTCAGTGAAGGCGCATTCTTCGGAGAAATGGCGCTCTTCACCGGCGAACCTCGAACCGCCAATGTCGTCGCGTTGGAGGAAACTGAAGTACTGGAAATCGGCCACGGCGCAATGAAGCATCTTTTTGAAACCAACCCCGACCTGGCTGAGGCGATCAGTTGGACGATCGCCGAGCGTCGCGCCGCTCTTCAAGCCTCGTCTCAGCAAGCCGCAGCCGCCGCCGAAGATGAGTCGGCCGGCCTTCTTTCTTCCATCAAAAAATTCTTCGGCTTGGGTTAGCCCCTTCAAATTTCCAAGCATTTTTGGCGAAGGCATTAGTGTCGTTCACGACTTGACACGAATAGACTCAGATATTATTATCCGGCTGTGCTCAGGGCGAAAAGCCCAAACAGAAAGCTTCATTTTCCAGGTTTAGGAGGTTGTAAGAACATGACTGTTACTCGTTACGATCCGTTTCGCGACCTGCGGAGCCTTCAGGACGAGGTAAATCGTCTTTTTACCGGTAATGTCGGACGCACGTTCGACGACGAAGGCATCGCGCGTGGGTCGTGGCATCCCAGCGTGGACATCTACGAAAACAAGGAGCAGATCGTCCTGGAGGCCGAACTTCCGGGTATGAATCGCGAAGATTTCGATCTTTCGATCGAAAACAACATAGTTACCCTGCGCGGCGAGCGGCGCTTCGAAAAGAAGGATGACACCGACAATTATCATCGCGTCGAGCGAGCTTACGGCAGCTTCACGCGGTCATTCACTCTGCCGAACACGGTGACAGCGGAAGGCGCATCCGCGGACTACCGCAACGGCGTGCTCCGGGTAACGATTCCAAAGCGCGAGGAAACGAAAGCCCGCCGCATCGAGGTCAAAGGTGAAGGCGGCGAAGCGCCGAAGACGATCGAAGCGAAAGCGGCCACCAAAGGCTAATCCATTTCCGATCTGGCGATGGCGGGGCGCTGGCGAAATCGTCAGTTGCCCCGTTTGCTTTCGGCGAATGCGAAGGCAGAGAATGACGACACACAAGTTTCATCATGCGTTTAGATAAGTTCACACTCCGCGGACAAGAGGCGATTCAAGCCGGCATCGAGTTGGCTGAACGAAATCAGCATCAGCAGGTTGAGCCTGAGCACCTGCTTTGCGCGATGCTCGATCAGCCGGAAGGTACGGTGCGCCCGCTTCTCGGAAAACTCGGCGCGAACATTCAAGTCATTAAAAACGATTGCGAGGCGGCAGTCGCTCGTTTTCCGAAAGTGCAGGGTGGCCAGCAATATTTCTCTGGCCGGCTAAGCCAAATTTTCACGGCCGCCCAAAAACAAGCCGACGGGATGAAGGATGAGTACGTCTCGACCGAGCATTTGCTGCTGGCGATCGCGGACGAGAAGGCGGGCGATTCTGGAAAGATTCTTCGGCAGCACGGCGTTACACGTGATGACTTGCTGAAAGTTATCGAGCAGACGCGTGGTGGGGTTCGTATCACGGATCAAAACGCTGAGGCTAATTATCAGGCGCTCGCAAAGTACGCGCGCGATCTCACTGATCAAGCGCGTCAAGGCAAACTGGATCCAGTCATCGGCCGCGACGATGAAATTCGGCGCACAATTCAAGTTCTTTCACGACGCACCAAAAACAATCCGGTTCTGATTGGCGAACCGGGCGTGGGCAAGACCGCCATCGTTGAAGGGCTCGCCCAACGTATTGTCTCCGGCGACGTTCCCGAAACGCTGCGCAACAAACGGCTGGTCGGCCTCGATCTCGGATCGATGCTGGCCGGCGCAAAGTACCGGGGCGAATTCGAAGATCGCCTGAAGGCTGTGCTGAAAGAGATTGAAAATGCGCAGGGGCAGATAATTCTTTTCATTGACGAGCTGCATACTTTGGTCGGGGCGGGCGCGGCCGAAGGCGCAATCGATGCTTCGAATATGTTGAAGCCGGCCCTGGCGCGCGGCGAGCTGCGATGTGTCGGCGCGACGACGCTGAACGAATACAAGAAACATATCGAGAAGGACGCCGCCCTCGAACGACGCTTCCAGCAAATCTATGTCGGCGAGCCTACCGTCGAAGACACGATTGCGATTCTCCGTGGACTGAAGGAGCGCTACGAAGTTCATCATGGGGTGCGCATCAAGGACTCGGCAATTGTCGCGGCGGCGACTCTTTCCAATCGCTACATCACCGATCGCTTTCTGCCGGACAAAGCCATTGACTTGATTGACGAAGCGGCTTCCCGTCTGCGCATTGAAATTGATTCCCTGCCCCAGGAGATCGATCAGCTCGAACGCGAAATCATGCAGCTCGAGATCGAACGCCAGGCTTTGCAACGGGAAGAGGACGAGCGATCGAAGACGCGTCTGAAAGAGATCGAGCAGCGCATTGCGGATTTGAAAGAAAAGTCGTCCGGCATGAAAGCCAAATGGCAGTCGGAGAAGGACATTATCGAGCACATTCGCAAAGCGAAGGCTGAACTCGAACAGCTCAGGCTGCAGTTGGATCAAGCCCGAAACGCCGGCGATTTGGGGCGCGCTTCCGAGATTCAGTACGGCACAATTCCCGGGTTGGAACAACAACTTGAGGTTGAGCAGACAAAGCTCAGCGAGATTCAGCGTGACGGCGTGACGTTGAAAGAAGAAGTCGACGAAGAGGACGTCGCGGAAGTGGTGGCGAAATGGACCGGTGTGCCGGTGTCCAAGATGCTCGAAGGGGAAATGCAGAAGCTGCTGACGATGGAAGAGCGTCTGGGGCAACGCGTAATCGGCCAGGACGAAGCACTCGAGGCTGTTGCCAATGCGGTGCGGCGCGCGCGTGCCGGCCTGCAGGATCCAAACCGGCCCATCGGTTCATTCATCTTTCTTGGACCAACGGGCGTCGGCAAGACTGAAACCGCCCGCGCGCTCGCGGAGTTTCTGTTTGACGACGAGCGCTCGATGATTCGGCTCGACATGTCCGAGTACATGGAGAAACATGCCGTGGCGCGGATGATCGGTGCACCGCCGGGCTATGTCGGTTACGAGGAAGGCGGTCAATTGACTGAAGCCGTTCGCCGGCGGCCCTACAGCGTCGTGTTGTTCGATGAGATTGAGAAAGCGCATGCCGATGTATTCAATGTGCTGCTGCAAATTCTCGACGACGGACGTCTGACCGACTCGAAGGGTCGCACCGTTGATTTCAAGAACACCGTTTTGATCATGACGTCGAATCTCGGTTCGCGTGAAATTCAGTCGGTGAGCGACGACGAAAAACAGGTGCGCGAAGCAGTCACGCAGGTTTTGCAGGAACACTTCAAACCGGAATTCCTTAACCGCATCGACGATACGGTGATCTTTCATCGCCTCTCGCGTGAGCAGATAAGCCAAATCATCGATGTGCAGCTGGAGCGTTTGCGGCACATGTTGCAGGAGCGAAATATCGCAATTGTTCTGGATCAGTCAGCCAAAGAGTTGGTGGCAAACGAAGGCTATGACCCAAGTTTCGGGGCGCGGCCGCTAAAGCGCGCGATCCAGACACTGATTCAAAATCCGCTGGCGATGAAATTACTCCGTGGCGAAATTCTACCGGGTCAAACGGTCACGGTTTCGGCGAGAAATGGCGAAATGGTGTTTGCAGCCGAGAAAGTCGCGGCGGCTGCATAAGTTTTTACATCTTGAGTCGCGACTTTGTGAGACACTGGCCGATGGCAAGCGAATTGCTTGTTGTTTGCGCGGAATAATCCTGTTGCATGAAAACGCAACGGCGAATATTCTCTCGGCATCAAAATGAAGTGGGCGAGTAAAAGCAAAGAAAGTTAAAGCACATGGTTGACTTGGGAGCATACAAAGACAAATTCGGAGATAGTGGTCAGCGTGTGCTGGAAAAAGCGCTTGGCGAGTCGCGCCGCCGCGATCAGAATTACATCACTGTCGAACACATCATTCATGCTCTGGCGCAGGAAGAGGCAGATCTCTTTAATTCGACGATTCGCAGTTTGTCCGTCGACCCTGCCGCAGTCACCAGCGTTATTAGTCGCCGCCTGGACAACGCGCGGCAGCATGTCGGCAAAGGCTTTCGCATTGCGCCGGACACCACGGACTTGTTCAAGCGCGCGATGGAGCGCGCGCGGTCACGCGGTCGCAAGACGATCGAGTCAACAGACATTTTTGAAGTGCTTTCGAAAGACGACAGCCTTCTGGTCGAAGTGCTGCTCGGTCTCGGCGCCAGACCTGAAAAAGTCGCCGACAGCATCAAAACCAACATCAGCGAGCGCGAGCGGCAGGACGAACAATATCGAAAGAAGTTTGAGCTGCCCGCTTATCTCAAACACTTTGGCGTGTCGTTGAATCGCATGGCGCGCATGGACAAGATTCCACCGACCATTGGCCGCGAAAAAGAGATTCAGCAGATCATCGAAATCCTCTGTCATCGCGAACGCGCGAACTCGCCCATGCTGGTCGGCGAACCGGGCGTTGGCAAGACGGCGGTCATTGAAGGCTTGGCGCGCATGATCGAACTCGAACCGGAAAAAGTTCCGGCGCGCCTCCGTAATTCGCACATCGTGCAACTTCAGATGGGTGGCATCGTCGCCGGCACAATGCTGCGCGGGATGTTTGAAGAGCGAATCAAGGGCATCATCGACGAAGTCAAAGAGCGCGACAATCTGATTCTTTTTATCGACGAAGCGCATACGATTATCGGCGCCGGCGCGGCGCTCGGAACCTCTTCCGATGCCGCTAACATGTTCAAGTCAGCGCTGGCGAAGGGCGAGTTGCGGATCATCGGCGCCACGACGCTTACCGAATACAAGGAATATATCGGTGAGGACGAAGCCCTGGCGCGCCGTTTCCGTTTGGTGAAAGTCGAAGAGCCGACAATTGGTGAGACCCGCGAAATTTTGCTCGGCGTGCGGCCACGGCTCGAGAAGAATTACTCGGTGCAGATTTCCGACGAAGCCATCAACACGGCGCTCGAGATGGCGCCTAAGTACATTCGCAACCTGCATCTGCCCGATAAAGCGATTGGCTGGCTCGACACCGCCGCGGTGAAGGTTGAGATCAACGAGCCGCATGCCATGGTCGTAAAACCTGAGCACGTTATCGAAGTGATCTCACAAGAGTCGCGCATTCCGCGCGATATGATCTTTCGCGATACCAGCGACCGTTTCGCGCTTATCGAAGCGCAGCTTGCGCAAAGAGTGATCGGCCAGAAAGACGCCATCAAAGCTGTGGCCCAACGTCTTCGTCTGAACAAAGGACCGCTGAAGGAGTCACACTACAAGCCCGATGGGGTGTTGTTGTTCCTGGGCCCGACCGGCGTCGGCAAGACTGAGTTAGCGAAAGCTGTCGCGGAATTTATGTTCGGGGACGATCACAAGATGGTTCGCCTCGACATGTCGGAATACAGCGACGGCACCGTCAGCATCGAGAAGCTGATCGGCATGCCGCGCGGCATCGTCGGCTCGGAACGCGGCGGCATTCTCACCGAGCAACTGCGCGAGAATCCTTACACCGTGCTGCTGCTCGATGAGGTGGAGAAAGCCACGCCATACCTGATGAATTTGTTCCTGCAGGCTTTCGATGAAGGGTGGTTGACCGATGGCCGCGGACGTCGTGTTTACTTGTCCGACGCAATCGTCATCATGACCTCGAACCTCGGTTCCGAAAGTTTCAAGAAATTCGAAAAGCCACTTGGTTTCGGCACCAAGACAACCAGCGATTTCCGCCAGGTCAAGAAGGAAGTGATGAAGGCTGCCGAGACGCGCTTCTCACCCGAGTTCCGCAATCGCATTGATGAGATTGTGGTGTTCTCGCCGCTGACGATGGATGAGGTGAAGCAGATCGCGCTGCTCTATCTGGACAAGACACGCCGGCAGATGAAACGTCAGGGCAAGGCATTCGAGGTCAGCGAAGCGGCCGTCGATTTGGTGACGGAAAAAGGATTCAGCACCCAATACGGTGCTCGATTTCTAAAACGCTATATCGATGAACACTTGAAATTGCCGATCACCAACATGTGGAAACAGTCGTCGCGATTCACCGTGGACGTCGAAGAAGGGGAAATCGTGGCGCGCCCGAACGAAGCACCTGTAATCCAATCGAATGGCGGGTAAGCCAGGAAGGTTCGCTGAAGATGGTGAAGCCTCAAGCCTTCGGGTTTGAGGCTTTCTTATGTTGTATGTTGTAATCCCCGACCAGAAGGAACCCGAAAGCTATGTTGTGCCATAGAGTCGCCCTCGCGTTGCTAACGCTTGTCCTAATCGCCGGGATTGTCGGCGCACAAACTCAATCGCCGAAGCCCGATGAAAAAGCCGAACAAGTACTGCAGATGGCCATTCAGGCAGTTGGCGGCGATGCGTACCTCAAGGTTCAAACTGTCACCGCGCGGGGATTCTTTACCGAGTACCCGGGTGGTGCGCCCGGCGTGCCGGTGAGATTCGTCGATTACATTTCATATCCGGATCGCGAGCGTACGGAGTTCACCGGTGGCGGCAATCGCGTCATTCAAACGAACGACAAGATGCAGGGCTGGCTGTTCGATGCCGCGGCGAAGACTCTGAAGGACCAGACGGCGAAACAGGTGGAAGACTTCCGCACGGGCATGCGCACCAGCATGGAAAACCTTTTGCACGGCTGGTGGCGACAAAACGGCGCGACGTTAAGTTACGTCGGACGGCGCGAGGCGACGCTGGGACGTCGCAATGAAGTGCTCAAATTAACGTATCCCGACGGCTTCTGGATCGAATACGAATTGGCGGCGATTGATGGAACGCCGTCTAAGGTCATTTACAAAAAGCAGATTCAGAATCCGGACACAGAGCAGACGGAGCAGGTCACTGAAGAGGATCATTTATTGAAGATGATCGGATCGGGCGGCGTTAACGTACCTTTCGTCGTCGACCATTTTCGCAACGGGGTCCAAACCAGCCGCATTAATTATGAAACGATCGAATTCAACAAGCCGCTGCCCGATTCGCTCTTCGCCAAGCCTGCGAATATTAAAGCCGTCAAGTAAACGTCGATCGTAACAATTACGAGAAGGCGGCAATTTGTCGCTTGACGCCAGACCGGTCTGTGATAACGTTGCGGAAATAAACGAAACGGTCGCGAGATTCCTGCATCAACGTATCCCGCGTGTCGCGGAAATGGGAGCTACGTCGATCCTCGCGACCGTTCGAAGGCCGACGATATAACGGTCAGCCTGAACCTTTACGAAAAACTTTCCAAACACCTCAATCGTTCAATCTCAAGACAGGGGCACGGGCGTCCGGCCATGGCATTCAGGCACCAGAGAAGAATGCGACTTCACCTGAACTCGTTACGAAAATCTCCTCCGCGAACTTAGTCGGCATCGTCCTCTTTTTCTCTCAACAACCGCTCGACAGTTCCCTGAAGGTCTTTTGCAGCTTTCGACTTTTGCAGAAAAGCATCGACACCAGCACGCCAAGCTTCCTTTTCTACATCGTCGCCGGAAAGCATGATGATTGGCAGGTTCCGACGGTGCACAATGCTGCGGACGCGCAGCACAAGTTCCAGGCCGCTGACACCGGGCAAATTGTTGTCTACTATCAGCAGGTCGACACTCTCACGGGTGCGCAGCATTTCGAGGGCGACAGTTCCGCTCAGGCACGAGTGCACGCGGTAACCATCGCCGAGGATTTCCTTCACCATTCGTGTGACAGGTTTGTAATCTTCGACATGGAGCACCAGAGTCTGGTTCTCCACGGTGACGACTGGTGGTTTCTTCTTACTTGCCGGTTTCGAAAACAGATGGCGGTGACGTCGTTTAACGACGGATCGTTGCGGCAGCATTTCGCGATGACGGTTATTGAGCAGGCTGATCAAGCTCTGGTGATGATGGAAGCCGAGTAGTTGAGAGGCTTTGGTAACGGAACCGCCGGCATCACGCAGCGCTCGCTCGATCAGTCCCTTTTCGATCTTTTCTATTTCGCTTCGCATCGAAAAACCGTCCCACGAATGTCCTTGCATATCGTGCAACTGATGCTTTTTCTCATTGAGCAACGCATCAATGACTCTTCGCGCTGCGGCGATTAACCGTTTGCTGGTGGCGGGATCCTGGGATTGTTCGACCAGATCAACTGCCTCACCGTAGATCTCAGCGAGTTGTTTCAATGGGGTCTGGGCTTCAAGTTCCTCGACAATCGTCAGATGAGCGCGGCCGGAACCCTCTCTGTCGCCAACGGTTTCCGCAACCACAATGGCGCGCTGCAACAAGAGTGCGGCCCGCCCCGGATGGCCCAGGCGAGCAACGATTGTTCCCTGCGTCGTGAGCGCTTCAGCTAGCACAGCTTGCTGCCCGCCGTTTTCCAGCACTCGAATAGCGGCTTTGATCATTCGCTCCGCTTCACGCAGACGGCCCTCGGCAAGCAGCGTTCGCGCCCGCGTCTCGTCAACTTGCGCTGCGGTGCCAACATCCTTCAGCTTCAAGAAAAGCTTTCGCGCGCGATCCAGATGCTCATGTGCGTCCTGGTAACGGCCGATGGTGAAGTAAAGAAAGCCGAGATTGTTCTCGACGCGGGCGAGATACCGAGTGTTGCCCGCTTCTTCGAAATGGAAGCTTGCGGCGGCGTATTCAATGAGCGCTCTGTCGACATAATCGGCTCGGTTTTCTTCCGTGACCAGTCGTCTGAACAGAACAGCAAATAGACTGTGGTAGGAGCCTTTTAGCGCGTGATCGATGCTTTGGTCAATGAGTTCCGCAGACTCATTAATAATGCGGAACGCTTCGCTTAACCTATGCGCAGCTATTTCTATTGTCGCCGCTCGGATTAGTAGCGTGGCCTTAAGATCAACTTGTCCATCCTCCACCGAACTGAGCGCGTTACCTAACGTAATCCGGCCCTCATCATATGCGCCTTCGCGCCAGTAACACAGCGCAAGGTCGCCGCGTGCCTCAGCTGCGCGTCCGACTTGCCCTAGCCCTTCAAAGATCTCAATCGCATTCGTGATTAGATTCTTCGCAGTCTCTTGACTGCTTTGAGTCTGATCAGCCGCGCCGAGCCATCCCGCCAAAGCACCCGCCCTAAGCAGAACATCTGCTTTTGTCCCTTCGTCTAGATTCTCGACTCTCGGTGGTCCGTCGCGCTCTGGCCAAAACTCGCCGAGCGCTTCGCAAGCTGCTTCGTATTCACCTGCCTTCTCAAGGTTCCTTGCCAAGCGACAGGCAAGTTCCGCTCGCTGGACAATGTGAACGCTACCAGTGTCGTTGCGGGGCGCGATTAATTGTGACGTTAAGTCCATATGAGGACGGCCTTTCGCTCAGGGTGATAATATTATTGCGCTGCGAAGTTCGGATTTCATCTCTAGTTGAACAAATTGAAACGTTGAAACGTGCTTCGCCTTTCTAGTTTAGAAAACTCGCAATCGCGTCAATCAAAGGAGAAACCATGGAAAAGCTTCGAAAACCAGCGCTCGCTCTCATGCTGATGTCTCTGCTGGCTATGACCACCTTCGGTGGTGAAACACTAACTCCGCCTTGTGCACCTGGCGAAACCAGCGGACCACCGTGCACCTCTCAGGCTGTAACGGACGGCTCAACTAACCCCGGCGAGACTGACACTCCGCCAGTTTCCAACAGCGTTGACATAACCACAATCGCTGAAGCCGCGTTCTGGTCGCTGTCGTTGTTCTAACCGATTCGCTGGCGAGTAGCGTTCAACTCGCCAGTGATTCACCTCTTTTAAATAGCCCAACGTTTGCCATTGAGACCGCATGGCGACACGTTAGTGGTGTGTCCCGGTGACAGCTTCGGCTGTCTAACTCACTTACTTGCGACTACTGTTGACAGCCAAAGATGTTGCAAAGCGACCGCAGCATAAACCGAGTACTTAGATTCGCGCAACTGAGTACGTGAAAATTCAACTCAACGAATTGACTGCGAGGGAATTAACGCTTCCTGCAACCGGAAGCGCAAACACGATTTCGAGTCAGTGGTGGGGTCTAAGAGCTCGCCTCATGAGCCACTTCCGAGACTGCAAACATTAAGCGGTCAAGCGAATTAAGCCGAGGCTGATCGGCTGAGAGATTTTTCTGAACTGACAGGCGAGGTCGTTGCAGGCTGCGCGAGTCTTGCACGCGGAGGCAAAGTCTTACCGGCCATTCGCGCGAACAGGTCCTCGTAACGATCGACGACGTAATCCCAGTCGTACTTCTCTGTGACACGAGACTGGGCGCGGTTGCGATAGGATTGCACCAACGCGCCGTCGCGCAGCACGCGCTGGAGTTTCTTGGCCAAATCGTCCTCGTCGGTGTAGGGAATGCCTGCTTCGCCAATGGCTTCGATGTTCTCTGGCGCCGCGAGCGTCAACACACAGTTTCCAAACCCCATGGCTTCGAGCAAGGCCGGATGCGTCCCGCCGACCTCGGTCGCATGGATGTAGCAGTAAGCGTTCTGCTGAAGCGCTTTGTAGTCTCTCCCGAAGACAAAACCCGTAAAGATAATTCGTGGATCGTCTTGCGCGCGCTCTTTTAGATCGGCGATGTATCCTTCGGCATAAGGCGCGTCCCCGACAATTAACAACTTATGTTTGGTGCGCACCCGCTTGAAGGCTTCAATTACCAGATGCGCGTTGTTCTCGGGTTCCAGGCGAGAAACATAAAGAACATAACGGTTCGGCTCAACACCCCATTTACGCACCGATGGATCGGGCCGCCTTTCGACATCCGCTCCATACGCAATCATCGTCGATTCAATACCGTACCGAGCCATATAGTAGTCCTGGATGACGCGCGCATCCGTGACTGTTTCCGTGGGCAGAATCGTCGCCAGCCGCTCTGCCAACAAGTAGTAACGGCGCGCGACCCAATTCCATTTCTTCCGCTTGTGCTCCAGGCCATCGACGTTAATTGCCACCGGGGTGCCGGTTAGGCGGAGAACCGGAGCAAATGGCGCGTTCGCCGCGTTACAAATCAGTGCCGCGTCGTATCTGCCGGCCACGGCATGTACCGTAGAGATGAATGAGTGTATGACCGTGTCGAAATACTTATGACGAATGGTGGGCAGCACTTCCAGCCGGACTCCCTGGAATTCCAACTGCCGTGGACTGGTGTAATGGGCGCGGCAATAAACCGTGACGTCATGTCCACGCCTCACTAAACGCGTCGACAGGTGCTCGGCAAAAGTTTCAAAGCCGCCATAATTCGCGGGAATTCCACGCGTTCCAAGAATCGCGATGCGCATAACTGAAATGGAAGTTTACATCAAATCACAAAACCCGCCGACACGTCGAGAAGATTTTTCGCCGTAATATTTTCGACAAAATACCGCACTTTCCGATTACGTATCGGATGCTGCCGCAGCGCGCTCATAGGCCTGCAGAGTGAGCCGCGCCGTCGTCGTCCAATCGAACTGTGCGGCTCGCGCCAATCCTTTGATACGCAACTGATCTCGCAAATCGCGACGGTCGATTAGTTCTAACAGTCCATGCGCGATTGCGGATTCGTCGAACGGATCGACCAGCACGCCTGCCGATCCGATGACCTCCGGCAAGCTCGTGCGATTGCCGGCAATCACTGGGGTGCCGCATTGCATCGCCTCGAGAACCGGTAGACCGAAGCCTTCATAGTAAGACGGATACGCAAAACATAATGCGCTGCCATAGAGCGCGGGAAGATCTGAGTCGGGCACATATCCGATGAGCAGAATGTCCCGCCGCGCATCGCTTTGCTCCGCAGCACGAATTGTCTCAGCTTCCAACCATCCGCGCTTACCCGCCAGCACGAGTTGCGGCAATTCTGTTTCAGGGCGAACTCGACGCAAAGCTGTGTACGCGTTGATCAAGCGCACGAGGTTCTTGCGCGGTTGGATTGAGCCGAGCGCCAGAATGTAATCGCGTTGAATCCCGTAACTCGTTCGAATTCTTCGCAGTTCTGTTGCGTTTGTCACCGGCGCAAATTGGCGGGCTGCGGCTGGCGGCGTGACCGAGACGCGATTGGAATCGATCCCGTAGGTCCCGATGATGTCGCGGCGCGAGAATTCAGACAGGGTCAAAATTTGCGCAGCTTTGCGCGCAGTCCGCCGCACGGTTAGTCGAAGCTGAGCGCGACTACGGCGGTTGAAAGTCTCCGGCAAGTGCTCGAACGAAAGGTCGTGAATCGTAGCGACCAGGGCGCAGGGCATCCGCGGAGGCGCGGTGTATTGAACGTGAAGCACGTCAACAGGACTTCGCCGTAACTCAAGCGATAGCGTCAGCGGAATGCGCACGAGTGGCGTGTGCGGCAGCGTCCGCTTGACCTGGAAATTCGGCCAGCGATTTGTATATCGATCGACAGCCGATTGTTTAGTGACGTAGAGAGTGTACTGATTGGCTTGATCGATTTCGGCAAGGGCCTCGATTAAATTGACGGCGTAGGTTTCGTTACCGGCGAGTTGCGCTCCGACCGAATGCGCGTCAATAGCGATATGCATCGTTGTGTCAGAACCCGACCGTAAGGGAGGGCCAGGCTTGCCAACAGAGCCCTTGCTTACGCGCGGGCTTCTGACACTCTATTCCTTGCCTTCCGCGGCCGAGCCTCCGCCACCGACGGCAAGTGCTTCCGCGACGTCGGCGGTTTGGCGCGTATCGCGTTCACGAATACGCGCCGCTTTGCCACGGAGATTGCGCAGATAGTAAAGCTTGGCGCGACGGACGTGGCCTTTCTTAACCACGTCTATGTGATCGACGATCGTCGCATGCAGAGGAAAGATTCTCTCAACGCCGACGCCGAAACTCGTCTTGCGCACGGTGATGGTTTCGCGGACGCCGCCGTGCTTGCGGGCAATGCAGACGCCTTCGAATGCCTGCAAACGTTCTTTAGTTTCGGACTCTTTAATGCGCACGTGAACGCGCACGGTGTCACCGGGTTGAAAATCCGGTATGTTATTTCGTAATTGCGTCTTCTCGACGCTGTCTAAACGATTCATGATTAACTCCAAGAACTGTTCTTAGTACTTTGTGCTTTGTATCTTGAGCACCACCAAAAGAGGTCGGGTAGTTCGTTCAGAGATCAAAGCACAACGTGCGAAGTAGAAAGCATGCTTTATTCTTTTAAAAGATCCGGTCGATTCCTCTTCGTCTTCTCTTCCGCAGCTTTTCGCCGCCACTCGGCTATCTCTGCATGATGGCCCTTCAGCAAGACTTCGGGAACGTTCATACCTTCAAAATCAGGCGGCCGCGTGTAGTGCGGATAGTCGAGCAAACCATCTGAGAACGATTCGGCCGTGGCTGACGTTTCGCTTCCCAACGCCCCGGGTAGCAGGCGAACGACTGCATCAATTACTACCAACGCCGCTGGTTCACCGCCGGACAAAACATAATCGCCGATCGAAATCTCGTCAGTAACGAGCGTTTCAGCAACCCGTTCATCAACGCCTTCGTAGCGACCGCAGATCAAAACGAGCTGTTCGCACCTTGCCAGTTCGGCGGCCAGCGTCTGCGTCAATGGTTTGCCTTGCGGTGAAAGCAATACGACGCGCGTGTTCGCCGCGATTTGTTCTCGTCTGCGCCCGCCTGCTAACGATTCGACTGCTGCAAAGATCGGTTCAGGTTTCAGCACCATCCCGTCGCCACCGCCGAATGGCCGATCGTCAACGACGTGATGCTTGTCCGAGGTCCACGACCTCAAGTCGTGCGCCTTTATTTCAACTAACTCCGCCGCTCGCCCGCGCCGGATAATTCCGTAATCGAACGCTTCGCGAAAGTAATCCGGAAAGATCGTAATGATGTCGACGCGAAGCATTTCACAATTCCAAGAGCCCTTCCGGCGGATCGATTTGAATCAACTTCCTGTCCTGATCGATTTTCACCACGATATCGCTCGCCATCGGAATCAATCGGTCGCGGCCGGTCTCGTCGACCACCTTCAGCATTTCCACCCCACCCGTGTGCATGACGCCCGCGACTTTGCCGATCGTGCGGCCGTCAATCGTCTCGACCAGGCATCCCGTCAATTCCCACTCATAGAAAGTGTCTTCGGGCAGTTCGACGCGATCGGCTTCCGGCACCGCCAATTCATAGCCAACGAGGGCCTTCGCTTCATCGATCGAATCGAAACCCGCGAACTTCAACACGAGCCGGTCTCCGTGGAACCATTTCTCTTCAATTTGCAAAGAACGTTTGCTGCCGTCGCTGGCAACTCCGGTCAGCGACTCCAAGCCTTCGAATCGATCCGGAAAATCTGTTAGTAGATTCGCGACGACTTCGCCGCGCAGGCCGCGCGTCTTTACAATGTGCGCGACCACAATCAGATCATCTGAATCAACCATCGCAAGTTAACAACTTGCGCTACTCGACCACGTCCAAAACGTAACGCCGGTGCTGCTTCACGCCGGCGGCGTACACCAGCGAACGCAGTGCGCGGACCGTCCGGCCTTGTTTGCCAATGACCTTGCCCATGTCGGGCTGCGCGACACGGACTTCGATGCGCGTCGTGCCCTCGCGATCGAGTTCGCGCACGTCCACCGCATCGCCGTCATCGACCAAGGCCTTCACAACTAATTCGATCGTTTCGCGCATCCGTCAGTCCAAAAGTCCCGAGTCCAATGTCCAAAGCCGCGACCGTCATTCTCTGACGCTGGACTTTGTACGTTGAACTTTAGACAGGTTCGGCTGCTGCCTGGTTCTTCGCCGCCTGCTTGATCAATCGACGCACCGTGTCAGTCGGCTGCGCACCTTTGCTGATCCAGTACTGCACGCGGTCGCTCTTGAGACTAATCTCAGCCGGCTCGCGCGTGGGATTGTAAGTCCCAAGATTCTCGAGATACGCGCCATCGCGCTTCGACTGCTTCTCTTTTACAACGATGCGATAGCTGGGGCGTTTCTTAGCGCCCATTCGCATTAATCTGATTGCTAACAAGATTGACTCTCCTTCAAAACTTTTCGTTTAGACGGGCCACTTGTGGCCGATGATGGCGGCACGAGTGCCGCCTCTAAACAATTCACCTTTTCATCTTCGTTTCTTCTTCTTCTTTTTCTTCTTCCGCGATGAACCCGGCAGGCCCGCGGGCAAACCGCCCGCCATGGGATCGCCACCACCGAAATCCATGTTTGGCATTCCGGTCATGCGGCGCATCATTTTGCCGCCAAGTCCACCGCCGCCAAACATTCCTGAACTCGACAACTGCTGCATCATCCGCCGCATTTCGGTGTACTGCTTGATCAGCGAGTTTACCTGCTGCACCGTTGTGCCTGATCCTCGCGCGATGCGGCGACGCCGGTTCGCGTTCAGAATCATGTGATTCATGCGCTCTGCGCGCGTCATCGAATCAATGATCGCTTCGGTACGCTTCAGCTCTTTTTCCATCAACTCTGACTGTTCGTCAGTCAGATCCGGCATGCCGACGCCGCCGAGAAGTTGATCCGGCAACAGCTTGAGAATCTTCGAGACGGAACCGAGCTTCTTAACTTGCCTGAGTTGACCCCTGAAATCATCGAGGGTGAACTGATTCTTTTGCAGCTTCTTGAGCTGGGCTTCAGCATCATCCTGATCGATCTTGTCCTGGACCTGCTCAATCAGGGACAGCACGTCGCCCATACCGAGGATGCGCTGCGCGACCCGGTCAGGATAGAACGGCTCAAGCGCGTCGTACTTCTCGCCGACGCCGACGAATTTCACGGGTTGGCCCGTGACCTGTTTGATTGATAACGCCGCGCCGCCGCGCGCATCGCCATCCATCTTGGTCAGCACCACGCCGGTGATTCCGACGCGCGCGTGAAACTCTTCCGCCGATCGCACTGCGTCCTGGCCCGTCATTGCATCCGCAACGAAAAGAATTTCGACGGGATGCGTTTCGCTTTTGATCGTGACCAGCTCTTCCATCAACTCATCGTCGATGTGCAGACGTCCGGCGGTGTCGATCAAAAGCGTGTCGTAGCCGGTGTCGCGCGCGTGCTGCAAAGCGCTGCGGGTCAACTCGATCGGATCGTTCGTCTCAGGCTTTTCAAAGATCGATTGGCCAGTCGCCTTTGCGATGACCTTTAACTGTTCCCGCGCTGCCGGCCGGTAAACGTCGGTCGAAAGCAGCAGCGGCTTTCGCTGCTGGTTCTGCGATAGCCAGCGCGCGATCTTTCCCGTCGAAGTCGTTTTGCCGGAACCTTGCAGTCCGACAATCATGACTACATTCGGCGCTGTCTTCGTAAACACTAACCGCGAGCTTTGTCCGCCGAGCAGCTCAACCAACTCATCAAAAACAATCTTGACGACTTGCTCAGACGGTTTTAGCTCAAGCCAAACCTGCTGTCCTTCGGCCTTTTCTTTGACCGAGGCGATGAAATCCTTTGCAACTTTGTAATTGACGTCCGCTTCGAGCAGCGCCAAACGGATTTCGCGGAGCGCCGCATCCACGTGTTCCTTGGTTAGGACGCCTTCCCCGCGCAGGTTTTTCAGCGTCCGCTTGAGTTTGTCAGAAAGCGATTCGAACATACCTCGGACAACGATTCCGGCAGACGCGGAAACAAGCATGATAGGGGGCGGTCTGAGGGGTGTCAAGGAACGGATACCGCCATTATTGCTCGAAAGTCCTGTATTTAACGCAGGGTCGAGGGGCTGCCGCCTTGCATCTTCGGCTCCCCCAATTTTCGTGACGCGCCGAAAAGACTGTGTTATGTTCAGCCCGTCAGATGAGTGTTGAATATGGGTGACTCTCGCGCCCAACGCGTCGCTACCTTCCGGGTTCGAAGGTGAAAAGCGAAAGTCATTCCGCCTTTATTGAGACTTACGCGATAGTTAACAGCACAGCGACAAATTCGCTTTCCAAGAAGATTCCCCTTGAACGAAGCGAACCACAACACAAACAACGGCGTGGTCGATATTGATCGCGCGCGAGCTCGTATGCGTTCGCGCGGCAAAGCGACGCCCGAGGAGTTGGGTCAGGAGCTCGAACAGATTCGGGAGTTGCTCGATAGCGGACTGACTGGCGAAGCCCTTTCACGCCTCAACGCCCTGCTGACGCGCGCCAATGCGTTTCCGGCGGTGCTGGCGGAAGCGCGTTGTGCACTGTCGGCGGCGCTGGAGATGCAGGGTCATTTTCGTGAATCGCTGGCGGCAGTCAGCATTTATGAAGATCCAGACGGGCGGGCAAACCTCGATCCGACCCTGGACACCAAGTTGCGCGTACAGATCGCGCTGGCACACAACTATAACGGCGATCATCCGAAAGCGATCGCGATGCTCAATGCGACTCTGCGCTCATTGCCGGAAGAAGGCGCTGAAGTCGGATCAGTTTACGCAGCGCTCGCTCGGGTCTATCGACGCATTTCTGAATACAACATTGCCAAAGACTATTCGCGGCGCGCGCTTGAGTGTTATCGCCAAACCGGAGACTGGAGAGGCCTGGCGGATGCGTATGCCGGCATTGGTCTCGCCGAGATGTCGGAAGGCAATTACGAAAGCTCGATCGATAACCTGGAACAGGCGGCCAAGCTGATCGGCGATCACCCGGCAAGTTACGTTCTCGGTCGTGTCTACATCAACATCGCCGGCGCCTGTTGGTTTTTGAAGCGGCCTCACGACGGTATTCGTTATCTCGAGAAAGGTATCGTTTACCTGGAACGCACCGATCACAAAACCAGCGCTGCGGATGGCTATAACAACCTCGGCATCAACCTGGTTTTGATTGGTCAGTGGGATCGCGGGCAGGAAGCACTCGAACGCGCGCTCGCCGTCGCCACTGAAGTCGATGAAAACTACGCGCGCATTCCGATGATTTTGGATTCGCTGGGTGAGCTGCGCATGCTGCGGGGCGACCTCGACGAAGCTAAAGCAGATCTGGATCGCGCGGTGGCCCTCGCCACCGAACACAACAACAAATGGTACGAAGGCCAGGCGCGCCGCACGCTCAGTCGCTGTTATTTGGCGATGAACGAAATTGAGAGCGCGCGTGAGAGCGCCACGACGGCACTGGAACTGGCCCGCAACATCTCTGACCGGCAAGCGATCTGCGAGTCTCAGTTGTTGCTGGCGGAAGGGGCGCTCGCGGCGGGGGATTTGGAAGGCTGCACTACAAATCTGAAAGAGGTTTCAGAAGCAATCACTGATTCAACTGCCGATCTGCTCCTCGCAGGCGAAGCGCAACGTCTGCATGGGCTGGCCGAAATGCATCGGCAGGATCCGGAAGTTGCGGCTCAACATTTTGGGCGTAGCGTTTCGATTTTTGATCTGCTTGGGGATCGCTATCGCGCTGCTCGCGCCTACTACGAGCTCGGCAAGGCATATGCGCTCTGCCAACCGGACCGCGCGGCTGAGCAACTCGCGCGAGCCGTTAACACTTTTCGCGAGCTCGGGGCAAAGCTCGATCTTGAAAAAGCAGAGGTGGCCACGCGGGATTTTGAGCGCGCCGCGGCTCCCGCCACGCGTCACGAGCATTCAGCCATCTCACAATTGCTAACGCTTCGCTTGACCGAAGCAGTCGCGTCGCGCGCGTTGCTGTTGCGCGAACTTGCTGCAGTTATTCACCAGGAAACAAACGCTAAGCGCATCGTAATTCTCGAACCCGAGGAAGAAGGGCGGCAACATGTGGTCGTCGCTTATGGCGTAGACAATCACGCCGGCTCCGCGTTGGCCGACGAGTTCGCCGCGCTCTCATCAGATGCCACGGTCGCAGCGTTCGCCAAAAAGCATGACATGGAGATCATCACGCTCAATTCGAGTGATGCTCTGCCGGCGACGCTCTTAGTTTCGCCGAGGAAGCGCACGAAACTTCCGCTGGCACTGGATCCTCTGTTGCGCGTCGTCGAATTAGGAATGGACGTTTGCGCGTTGCGCACGCGCACCCAAACGAGCCAACGTCCAGACGATGGCAACGCGCTGACCGGATCGAGCCTAATGCCGGGTTTCATTCATTCCAGTCCGGCGATGACGCGGCTCGTCGACGAAGTCCACAAGATTCGTTCCTCTGACGTGACCGTGCTGGTGACCGGCGAATCCGGGACCGGAAAAGAGCTCGTAGCCCGCGCGATTCACGCGCTGTCATCTCGCCGCGACAAAATCTTCGTGCCGTTCAATTGCACGGCGGTTCCAAAAGAACTTTCTGAAGGATACCTATTTGGCTACCGCCGAGGCGCCTTCACCGGCGCAGTGAAAGATTCGGACGGCGTAATTCGCACGGCGGCTGGCGGCACACTGTTTCTCGACGAGATTGGCGATTTACCTCTGGACGTGCAGCCGAAGCTGTTGCGCTTTTTGCAGGAAGGCGAAATTCAACCGCTCGGGGAGCAGCGACCGGTAAAAGTCGATGTCCGCATCATTGCGGCGACGAATACAGATCTGGAAGAAATGGTGGCGCAAGGCCGATTCCGCGAAGATCTTTATTATCGGCTCAATGTTATTCGCCTGCGCGTGCCGCCGCTGCGCGAACGCCGTTCAGAAATACCGACCATCGTTAACTACTACCTGAATCATTACTCCGCGAAATTCGGCCGTCGCGAAATTCAGATTGCGCCACAGGCCGTCGACCTTTTAATGGTGGCCGATTGGCCGGGCAATGTTCGACAGTTATGCAACGAAGTGCAGCGCGTCGTGGCTCGTGCTGAAGACGGCACGCTCATAACCGATGAGCACCTTTCGCCAGAGCTGCGTCGCATGAGTTCTGTCGCAACTCCCAACAAAGTGACTTCGATTGGTCTCGGTCAACAATCTTCGGTGACTGTGCCGCCCAATGCCACACTCAACGAAGCGCTTGCCGAAGTCGAACGGAAAATGATTCGCGAAGCCCTGCATAAACACCATGGCAACATTTCCCGCGCCGCGCGCGAATTAGGCCTCACACGTCGAGGTCTGTATTTGAAGTTGGATCGTCATCAGATCAGCGCGAGTGCGTAGTCCAAAGCCTGCGAGATTCCAAACAAAGTCGGCTGAAGTAAATCCAGTGACACACGATTCCTTGTCTCTCTATGGCCAGGCAATTCTCGACTATTTTGAGGGTAACGTTGAGAACAAACTGGTCTCAGTAGACGAGCTGGGGCGGCGAACGGAAGTCCCGATCAAATTATTTTTCCGCGAATTCGAGGACTTTCCTGAATGGGAGAAGACCGCGCTGCAGTTATGCTCCGGTAAGGTCTTAGACATCGGCGCAGGAGCCGGCCGACACAGCCTGGAGCTGCAAGTCCGAGGGTTTAATGTTTGCGCAATCGACGTCGTGCAAGATTGCGTGAACGTTATGAGCCGCCGGGGCGTTCGCGAGGCACATTGCGCAGATGTTCTTGAATTCAACAGCGAGCCCTTCGATACGTTGTTAGGGGTGATGAACGGATTCACGATGATTCAAACGCTGGGAAAGCTGCGACCGTTTCTGGGGACTGTCCGGCGCTTGATCACGCAAGACGGGCAATTTCTCGTTGATTCGACTGATCTCCGTTGTTCAGCCGATTCTGAAGTCAGACGTTTAGTTGAGTCTAAAATTTCAGACGGACGATACTTTGGCGAATTGACTGCTCATCTGGAGTACAAAAACAAGAGAGGATCTTTGCTAAGAGAGTTGTTTGTCGATCCCGGGACCCTGGCCGAAGCCGCAAGGGACTCTGGGTGGATGAGTGAGATTCTTTTGAGTCAGAAAAATGGGCGCTATCTCGCGCGTCTAAAACCGCTTAGATAGCCATGTAGCGACTCTAAAGCCATCCGGGGCCAGCTTTAGAATCGCTACATTAACGTCGGGGGTCGTTGATGTTTAGTCGGCGATGATGATGCTCTTGTTCATTGCTTCTCCTTATCTAAGCCTGAAACTATGAACTGCTCTGGCTTAGTCAGTGACGATGACTCCTTTGTTCATCGCTTTCTCCTTTCCTGAACCGTTCCGCGAGGTCATTTTTTTTGGAACGACGCGTTAACTGCAAAAACCCGAGGGGTTTGTTTTCGTGACTTAGTCACCGAGTACGACGCCTTTGTTCATTGTTGCCTCCTCCTTTCTTTCGTTTTCCAATCGATAATGGTTAATTGCGGTTTGAAGTTTCTGGACTTTTCGTATTAGTCACCGAGTACGACGCCTTTATTCATCTTCGTATCTCCTTTTCTTTCGTTCCGAACGCTCTCCTGTTTGGCAATGACTATGCCGCAGGCGCTCAGCCAATTTCTTTTCTCGGTTAGTCCTTTTACGTCAGCGACTTACATGCTCCGACAGACGAACGCATCGCAAGGTGGTGAAGCTGCGAGTCACTGACTACTAAGTAAGCAACTCCAGGCGTGATCAGACTTAAGCTGTTGACGAGTAATTGGTTAGACCCGAAGTGGCAACGAAGTACACAGTGAGTACAAGATAGCCACGTCCAGAGGCTTTCAAGCGCAATCAATCGTGAGCCGCGATCACTGCCAATCACAATCGAACGTATTCGATTTATAGTTTGCTGATCGTGTTTGCAGCGGAACTGGCAAAGCGGGTTGTAGATAATAAATGAATTGACTTTCTGATTGTGCTTGTATTAATTAGAACCGCACACGCTGCAAAATGTTTTTGTGCCCCTTCGCTAGTGGACGTACCCATCAGGAAATCTTCTCGACGTAATCGACGAACGCACATCATCGTCTACAGCGTGCTCGGGCTTTTCGCGATCTCGATAATTACTTTCGGTGTTTCGCGTTTACGACCGGCGGCGCCCGCGTTGGAACGCTCAACCGCATTAATCGAAACCGTCAAACGAGGGCCGATGCTTCGTGACGTTCACGGCACTGGAAGCCTGGTTGCCGAAGACATTCGGATCATTGCCGCTTCAACTGCCGGACGAGTCGATCGCGTGTTCGTGCAAACCGGCACTGATGTTAATTCCGGCACCGTGCTGCTCCAGCTAAGCAACCCGGAATTACAGCAATCTGCGGTAGATGCTGATTATCAGGTGAAGGCGGCGGAAGCGGAGCAAAAAAATCTGAAGGTGCGGCTGGAAAGCGAGCGGATGACGCAGCAGTCTGTCGCAGCCACAGTGAAAGCCGAGTATCAGCAAGCACGGCTCCAACTCGATGCCGATGAGTCGCTGGCGAAAAAGGGTGTGCTCCCGGCACTCAACTTAAAGCTCTCGCAGGTTCGCACTCAGGATTTAGCCAATCGTTACGACATAGAGCAAAAACGTCTCGATGTGGTCAGTCGATCGGCTACCGCGCAAATTGCGGCGCAGGAAGCGCGCGTCTCACAGCTACGGGCGCTGCTGAAACTTAAGAATGAGCAAGTTAATAATCTTCGAGTCCTCGCCGGCACCACTGGCGTTCTTCAGCAGATGACGGTTGAAGAAGGCCAGCAAGTATCACCAGGAACAAATCTCGCGCGGATAGTCGAGCCTCAGCATTTGAAAGCAGAGTTGAAAATTGCCGAGACCCAAGTGAAAGACGTACAAATTGGGCAGCACGCGGAAATAGACACGAGAAATGGAATCATCCCAGGTCATGTCTCGCGCATGGATCCGGCAGCGCAACAAGGAACATTCAAAGTTGATGTCGCTTTGGACGGACCATTACCCCCTAGCGCCCGTCCCGATTTGACGGTCGAAGGCACAATCGAATTAGAGCGCCTGAACGACATCGTTTACATTACCCGGCCGGGCTTTGGTCAGCCTTTCAGTACGATAAAATTGTTCAAGCTTGATAGCGACGGAAACACCGCGACGCGGGTTCCCGTAAAAGTCGGCCGAACTTCGGTAAACGCCGTTGAGATCCTCGAAGGTTTACAACCGGGCGATCGTGTGATTATTTCTGATACTTCCGCGGTCGATGCTTTCGATCATATTCGCCTGAACTAGACTGGCGCGGCCCCTGAAAGAATCACCATGACCAATAACGATTCACCCCTCATACGTCTGGAGAATGTCACCAAGATCTTCTATACCGATGAAGTGGAAACCCACGCGCTATCATCGGTGGCGTTGAAAATTAACGCAGGAGAATATGTTTCGATAGCCGGGCCTTCCGGCTGTGGAAAATCGACTCTGCTATCAATTCTCGGATTGCTGGACACGCCGAGCAGCGGCCAGTACTGGTTGAGTGGCGAAGCGGTCGCCGATTTACCGATCAGTGAACGCGCCCGTATTCGTAACCGTCAGGTTGGCTTCATCTTTCAGAGTTTTAATCTCGTCGGCGATCTTAATGTTTTCGAGAATGTTGAGTTGCCGTTGACGTATCGCGGAATGGATCGCGCCGAACGCAAGCAGCGAGTGATGCAAGCCCTGGAGAAAGTCGGCATGGCGCACCGCGCTAAGCACTTACCGGCGCAACTTTCAGGTGGCCAACAACAACGCGTCGCCGTCGCCAGGGCAATCGCTGGAGAACCTGCGATTCTCCTGGCGGACGAACCGACGGGTAACCTTGATTCGGCAAATGGCGAGGCGGTGATGAAACTGCTTACGGATCTTCACGAATCCGGCTCGACCATTTGCATGGTGACGCACGACCAACGTTACGCGGGACAGGCAAGCAAGGAAATCCACTTGTTCGACGGCCGTGTTGTTGACCAGCCGGCAATCGGTTCCGCGCCTCGCTCCTAAAAACGTTCGTCAACCACCCCGCAACCGAAACAAAGTTTTTGGCTCTTCGCCGGTTGCAAATGTGTTCATCGGGATTTAGGAGATGAATATGATCGAACAGAAGTATCTTGATCTACTTCGCGAACTGACCGCCGACCAGAGTCCCCACAGTGGCCGGACCTTGTTAGAGCACCTGACAGGCACATATGACTTGTTGGAGAGTTGGGGTAATTCCCACGAGGTCTGCGTGGCCGGGCTATTTCATAGCATTTACGGAACGCAATACTACACGGTTCAATCAACCAGTTTGGCGGATCGCCAACGAATTGCTGAGGTGATTGGATCGAGGGCGGAAGAACTGGCGTTCCTGTTCTGCACAACGGACAGGATGAGCTTCGTTACGCAAGCCGCGGCGCCCGCTCCCAAACTGGTAGACACAAAAACCGGCCAGCCGGTTCCGGTCAGCCAGGATGTCTTAGGCGAGCTCATCGAAATCGAGGCCGCGAATCGGATAGAGCAGTTTGCGCCAGAAACAGTTTCGCCGGAGCTTATTGAGGCGATGACATTCATGCTCAAAGCCGGCGATCGCCACATGACCTTGGGTGCGAAGCAGGCGTTCGCGCGGGCTCTGGCCGAATATCCATTGGAGGAGCCTCAGGCGTCAAAGCAGACTACTGGCTAATACGACTCATACAACTGTCCAGAAAAGATGGTGGACGGTAATTCAACGACGCGTTTGATTTCATCACGAGCAGGCAGGTTCTCGGCCTGGCGGCCGCTGGCACTGCGGGATTACCGTCTGTTGTTTTTTGGTCAGGGCATTTCGCTGTTGGGCGATCAGCTTTATCTTGTCGCGCTGCCTTGGTTGGTCCTGCAAATGACGGGATCGACATTGGTACTCGGCACCATCCTGTTGGCGGGCAGCGTGCCGCGGATGATTTTCCTGCTCGTGGGCGGCGCCGCTAGCGACTGGCTTTCGCCGCATCGGTTGATGCTCGTATCCAATACTTTGCGCAGCGCGGTGTGCGCAGTCCTAACGCTACTCGTCGTATTTAAAGCGATTAGCTTTTGGCATCTGGCGGTACTCGCCGCAGCATTCGGCACGTTGGACGCTTTTTTTGGACCAGCCGTGCGTTCCTTCATCCCTTCAGTAGTAGACACAGAGAATCTGGTAGCGGCGAACTCTCTGATGCAAAGCGTGGAAATGCTCTCAAAGTTCCTGGGGCCTTCCGTGGCTGGCTTGGTTGTGGCCACAGCCGGGTTGGGTGCCGCTTTCGGCGCTGATACTCTCAGTTTTGTTTTTGTGACCTGCTGCCTGCTCGTGATGACAACCAAAACAGTCCGCCCGGATCGAGATGTAAAAACCGCGAGGGCTGGATTGCTGAAGTCCATTCGAGAGGGCCTGCGTTACACATTTCGCGAGCCGTCATTGCGATCACTTATCATCGTCGCCTCGATAATTGAATTTGCTTTTGCAGGTCCCTTGACCGTCGGCCTGGCGTCGTTGGCAAACTTCAGGTTCGCAGGCGGGTCGAAAGCATTCGGCGTCATGCTCTCCACACTCGGCGGGGGATTCCTGCTGGGGACCGTCCTTGCTAACACGCTGAAGAAGGCGCGCCTCGGTTTAGTTTTCTTTTTTTCCACATTGATTCTTTCAGTGACCCTGACGCTGCTGGGATTTGCGCCGAATCTCCTGGCAGCCTGCGCCGCACTGGTGGTAATTGCGACCGTAGGCGGAATAATGCAAGTCCTCAACACCGTTTATTTGCAGCAACGATCAGAACCGAATATGCGTGGGCGCGTGATGAGCGTGGTGCTGTTGTCGGCGTTTGGGCTGACGCCCTTTTCGTATCTGGCCGCCGGTGCCCTTAACAAAATCGATCTAAAACTGGTGTTCATTATCAATGGAGGTCTTGTATTGGCAGCCGCCTTACTCTGCCTGGCGCAGCTTAGGGAATTTGACGCACCGCTGTTAGGCAAGGCGGCGATTGGAGAATCGTAATGGAGCTTTTTTTGCAGGATTTACGCTACGGCGTCCGCGTATTGCTCAAGAGTCCCGGCTTCACTCTGATTGCGGTCCTGACGCTGGCGCTCGGTATCGGCGCGAACACTGCGATCTTTAGTGTCATCAACTTTGCTTTGCTCCGCCCGCTGGAATACCGCAACCCCGATCAATTGGTAATGGTCTGGGAACAAAACATGAAAAGAGGTTGGAACCAGTCCCCAACTTCGTTTGCCAACTTCGTAGACTTCAGAAAGAGCGCCACGACGCTGGATCTCGCCGCTTTTACTGACGCGAACTTCAATCTCAACGGCGGAGATCAACCCGAGCGAGTCGCAGGACAACGCGTCAGCGCGAATCTGTTTTCGTTGCTTGGCAATAATCCGATTCAGGGCCGCTGGTTTGCTCCGCAGGAAGATCAACCGGGCTCAGCCCGCGTGGTCATCCTCAGCTACGGCTTGTGGCAAAGAACCTTTGGCGCCAATGCAGGCATCGTAAATCGCACGGTTCAAATCAACGGCCAACCCTACACCGTCATCGGCATCATGCCGGCGGACTTCAAATTCCCTCCATCATTCTCAGCTGCCGTCGCAGGCGCCGAAGAGACTTTGACGAACGCTGATTTGTGGGTGCCACTGACGACAGACGACATGCCTTTGGTTCGCGACATCCGGAACCTGAAAATGGTCGGACGATTAAAACCAGGCATCACGCCGCCGCAAGCTAAAGCCGAACTCGACTCGATCGCCAGCGGCCTCGATCGGCAATATCCCGAAGTTAATGGAGGCCTGCAGACCGTTGCCTTTCCGTTGCATGAACAGGTGACGGGAGACATCAGTTTGGCGCTCTGGGTCTTGATGGCAGCGGTTGGACTGGTGTTGTTGATTGCCTGCGCGAACGTGGCCAATCTGTTGCTGGCAAAAGCTACAGGCCGTCAAAAGGAGATCGCGATTCGCACGGCGCTGGGCGCTACGCGAACTCGAATTGTCAGGCAACTGCTCACGGAAAGCCTGGTGCTCGGGCTGCTCGGCGGATTGCTGGGATTAGTGTTCGCAATCATTGGGGCCAAGACTTTGATTGCCTTGGCGACTGTAAATATCCCCCGGCTTCGGGATTTCACTTTCGACCGCCGAGCCTTATTGTTCGCGCTCGCCGTAGGCCTAATAACTTCATTAGTCTTTGGATTAGTGCCGGCGGTTGATGCCTCGAAACCGAACCTGAACGAAGCCCTCAAGGAAGGTGGGCGCAGCGCAGACGGAGGTTCTGCGCGAAATAAATTGCGAAGCATTCTGGTGGTGCTGGAAATCGCGCTCGCGGTGGTGTTGGTAACGGCCTCGGGTTTGATGTTTACGAGCTTTGTTCGTTTGCAACGCGTCAACCCGGGATTCAATCCGGCAAATCTAGTCACCCTCGAAATTGAGTTGCCGGAAGCGAAGTATCCGAATGTGCAGCAACAAGGAATTTTCGAACAACAGTTATTGCAAAAAATTCGCGCGGTGCCGGGCGTGGTGAACGCGGCCACGGTCGACAACCTCCCTTTCAGTGGCAACGCTTTCAACTCCAGCTTTACCATCGAAGGTCGCCCGGTTCCGACGGCAGCGACCGAAAGACCGCGCGCCTATTATCGAGCGATCAGTCCCGATTATTTTTCTACGATGGGAATTCAGATGGTGCGCGGCGAACAGTTTAGCGATCGCGACACTGCGGACGTGCAGGGCGTCGCCATCATCAACGATGTCGCTGCGAACAAGTACTGGCCCGGAGAAGAACCGATCGGGAAGAAGATCAAACGCGGGAGGGCCGAATCGAAGAACCCGTGGGTGACGATTGTCGGCATCGTCGCGTCAGGAAATCAAAATTCATTGCGCGAGGTTGCTCAGCCAGAGATCTATACACCGTATCTTCAAAATACAACGCCCAAATTTACGCTCGTGGCGCGGACCAGTTCACACCCCAGCACGATCGTGCCCTCAATCCGCAAAGAAGTTTGGGCAACTGACCGGGAGTTGCCCGTCTCAAACATGCAGTTGATGGATGAATTGATTTCTAACTCAGTCGCGCAACCACGATTCTACGTAATTCTGCTGAGCGTTTTTGCGGGATTGGCGCTGGTACTGGCCGCGGTCGGAGTTTACGGCGTGATGTCCTATTCAGTAACGCTGCGCACGCGCGATATCGGCCTTCGCATGGCTCTCGGCGCCAGGCCAGTTGATATCTTCAAACACACACTTGGCCAGGCGCTGGTCCTGGCTTTAATCGGTTTGGGAATCGGGATATTGCTGGCAATCACGTCCACCCGCGTGATGAGCAGCCTTCTCTACGAAATCAGCACGACCGATCCGCGAACGTTGGGAGCAACCGCAATAATCCTGCTCGTCGTCGCTCTATTGGCAAGTTATCTCCCCGCGCGCCGGGCGACCAAAGTCGATCCCATGGTTGCTCTTCGGCACGAGTAATTACGCTTTGCAGATGCATCTGGAGAGATTCCGATGAGCGCGATTGAACCAGCTGCCGCCGAACATCTGCTTCAGTATGTCCGCAAATTTGCGCCCCGCACAGACGTATCTCCAGCTTTCGTTGAGCGAGTCGAAAAGGCGATCCAAGTGGCTGGCGGCCTTGATCCAACGCTGCCGGACGAAGAGTTACAACGGCCGGTGTACTTTTACTTGCCCGGATTGACTGCACGCCCCTTTTGGGACGCGTCGCAATTCGATTGGGTGCCGCGCCTGGAGGCCGCGTATGAAACGATCAAGAACGAGCTGATGCAATTACGAAGCGATACCGCTGCTTTTGGGCCGCATCCTCAGGCGGATTTAGTCGGCGCAGGCACTTGGGCTGAGTATCATTTCTTTGAGGCGGAAAAGAAGTTTGAGGAGAATTGCGCGCGCTGTCCCGAGACCACAGCAATTATTGAATCCATCGATGCCGCGCAATCATGTGCTTTGAAATATTTTTCTGCGCTGGCGCCGGCGACGCGCGTGCGCCCTCACTGTGGACCTTACAACCTGAGACTGAGGTGTCACCTGGGTTTAGTGATCCCTGACCATTGCGGAATGCGGGTCGGCGGCGAGGTCAGGACGTGGCACGAGGGAAAGTGCCTTGTTTTTGACGACTCTTTCTTCCACGAATCGTGGAACGAAAGCGATCGGACTCGAATTGTGCTTCTGCTCGACTTTATACATCCCGAGCTGGCATCGCGCGAGGTCGGATTCTTGCGCAAGCTGTGGAACGAAGTCCAAAGAATGCAGGATGATTCTTACAATAATTGGCGGGTCAACCAGATCCGGAAACATGAACGAATAAGTCTCCCGCAGCGTTGGTGGGTTTAGCCAATTGCGCCGACCCCGGTCTCCACACGCTCTATTTGCGCAACTTCTCGAGATTCATGAACGTGTAATCCCAGGCTGCGGCAGTTTGCGCGCTCGAATAACAGCCGTGGTATCCTTTTGAACGGACAGTTCTTGAAGAAACGTGATCACGAAGCTAAACCTCTCGAGTAACCCATTTCGCAATCGCGCATTGCCTTGGACGGTGACCGCAATTATTACCGTGTTCTCTGTTATCGCGCTGATTTTTATTGCGAAAGCGACCTTTCAGACAAATGCGCAGGCGCAGACCACGGCGCAGGATGTCGCGAAATTGCGCGAGCGAAGCATCGCCCTCACCAAACAGGCTGAGGAGATTCAGAAGGCGCTGACACCTGAACAACAGCGTGATCTGAAATCGGCGCACGCGCTGGTCAATCGAAAGCAGTTTTCCTGGTCACGCCTGTTTGCGGATTTAGAGGGAGTGCTACCACGGGACGTTCGCGTCACGCGCATCACGGTAAAAGAAGTGCTCTCAGATGGTGATCGAATGGTCGCCAATCTCGAACTGGTCGTCGCCAGCAAAAGTTCGACGATTGTGACTGACATGATCCAGAACATGCAGCGGGAGGGCATCTTCCAGGCGCAACTCACGGCGCAGAATCCGCAACGCGGCCGAGACGAGAGCGGCTCTGAATATGAATTGAGCGTCTCGTACGCGCCGCGCGCGGGCGCTTCGATCAACGCCGCTGAGAGAAACAGCCGCCCTGTCGACACGGCGAGTCCGGGAGTGGGGACGAGATGAGTCAGGAGCAACCAATGCAGAGTCCCACACTGGCGGCACGCCGGCCGGCGCAACTCAATCTGGCCCGCATCCGCACGACGCCGGGATTAAGTCTGATCGGTTTGCCTGAACTCATCGGCTTGGCCGGCGCCGCGCTTTTAGCGCTGCTCACCGTTTTCGCTTACTTCTATTTTTATTTGCCTGCGCAGTCGCGACTTAGATCGATTCAAAGAGAGCGGGACGAGCTACAAGCGACTCTGCGCGCGTCGGAAAAAGGGCTTGAGACTAATAAGAGTGTGCGCGAAAGAGTCGATGAAATTACGGCGAGCATGAAAGACTTCGAAGGCAATTTCCTCTCGTCAACTCAGACGGGACGGATGGCCCTTTACACGACCTTGAACGATCTCATCAAGAGCAACGGCCTGCGCAATACAGCGGGGCCGAGCTACTCGCCGCTGGAACCGGTCGGCACTAAGAACCAGGTGCAGCCCAGCGCCACGGCGGAAAAACAGAGTCACGCCAAATGGCAGACGATCTATCCCGGCATCGAAGTCAGTATCACCGTCGAAGGTCCGTACCAGCGCGTGCGCCACTTCGTGCACGACCTGGAAACCAGCCGGCAGTTCTTGATCATCAATGAAGTCGAACTCGAAGGCGTGACGCAATCCGGCGCCCCCCTTGAAATGGCCCCGGTGACACCGGGCCGGCCGGGGGTGTCATCAACCCCTGCGAATTCAGGAGGCAAAGGAACGCTAGTCAGCCTGCGGCTGGAAATGGCAACTTATTTCCGAAAGCCGGAAGCGGATAACGCGCAATGATGTCGAGGCATCCAAGTTTCTGAACCTGGCCTCAGCCGGCGCGTTACATCAAACATATGAAACTCTTCGATCCGAACAATCCGAACGAGAAGAAGAAAGTCATCGCGGCGGTGGTGCTCGGGGTGATCGCGATCGGCGTGTTGGGTTATCTGTTTTTCAGCGGCGGGTCAAAAAAGCCGCCACAGAACGCGAATGTCATAGTTGCGAAGCCGACGCCAACTCCAGCGCGGACTCCCAATAACCAGCAACAACTCCCTGATATGACTTCAGACGACTTGGCGAACCTGCGGCCGATCAGCTTCACCGGTCCCAACAGTGCGGCAGCCTCCGAAGCTGATCGAAATATCTTTGCTTACTACGTGCCGCCGCCAACACCGGTAAAGATTCCACCGACTCCAACGCCGACACCGCCACCACCTCTGACCGTGACGTCAGTGAACCCAGCAAGCGTGTTTGCGCGCACCGGCGATTTCCCGTTGCAAGTGGGCGGTGACAAGTTCACACCGGCCGTACGCATCTTCGTCGATGGGCGTGCAATGCAAACGCGTTTCGTCAACGCGCAACAGGTCGCTACAACGGTGACGGCGGATCTGATTGCGAATCCGGGCAACCGGCGCATTGAAGTAAAAACGCCGGATGGCAGCTTGTATTCGACCGTCGGCAATTTGGTAGTCACGCCACCGCCGGATCCACGCAACAGCTTTACTTACATCGGCCTCATTGGCAGACCACGTTTCAATGACACTGCCGTGCTTCAAGACAAGAACAGCAAGGACCTTTTAAATGTGCAACGAGGCGATGTGGTCGCCGGCCGCTTCCGCGTCAACAGCATCTCCGACAAAGAAGTCGTGTTGGTCGATACACTCCTCAAGATTCGCTGGCCGCTGCCGTTTAGCACCGAAGCCAGTAGCAACCAATCACGACCGACGATTCGTCGCCCTACAGACGACGAACCGCTAAACTGAAGCGAAGTAATGCCAACGTCTCGAATCAATCATCTGACGACTGTTGGGGAGCGCGGCTACACGCTGGTCGCGCTGATGGCCCTGATGTCGTTATTGGCACTCTTCGCGCTGGCAGCCGCGCCCAGCATTCAACAACAGACTCAACGCGAACGCGAAAAGGAAGCGGTCTTCCGCGGCGAGCAAGTCGCCGACGCGATTCGCTCGTACTACATCTATAAAGGTGGACAAGGTCCGAATTCACTGCCGACAGATATTGACCAACTGCTCGAAGGTATTCCACGCGGCACTAAGAAGCTTCAGATCCTGCGCGCTGAAGCTGCGACTGACCCGCTTTCGGCAGATGGCGAATGGCGTCGAATTAGCCCAACTTCTGAGGATTTTCGCGATTTTGTGCAGTCATTGATGGTTTACTCGGGCGGCGTCGCGCCTACGCCACGCCGCGAGTTCACGAGCATGGCGAGTTTAATTCCGCAAATGACGAACGTGCTCAACACACGATCTGAAACGGATGCTCCCGGTGGAGAAGACTCTTCATCAGACACCGCAGGTCCATTCATCGGCGTGGCGAGTCGCAGTCGACGCGACTCAGTGATCACGTATTACGGAATCGAGCGGCACGACGAATGGATCTTCACACCGATGTTCCGCTAATCTTCTTGTCACCGCACTCACGATACTGATCTGAACAAACGCATCGTCACTCAAAGCGAGCGATCACCTCATGATCGATCGCCGTATCATCGACCATCACGCGCAGCGAGATCGAACTTTGATCGACTAACATTGATCACGACGCACTGAAGATTTTTCACACGACGCGTAATAAATTGTTGACAAGGCTTCTAATTAAGTTTATATAGCAAGATGTTGTGCGCCGTTTTCTCTAGTCCACAAGACACACAGTAATACAGCATCTTGTGGTCACAACCTTGAAACGAAAGAAGGAGAAACAACAATATGGCAACTAAGAAGAAGGCCGCGAAAAAGGGCGGCAAGAAAAAGGCCACCAAGAAGGCCGCGAAGAAGAGATAGTTCGTTCACTCAGGAACTAACATCGACCACGTTCAAGTGGCGCACATCAAGTGAGGCCCTTGCGGCCCTTCAAAAAAGGAACGGCGAATGCACTAACCCGCCGTTCCTATTATTTTGTTCATCTGACGTGGAGCTTGCCGGCGCGCGATCGCCATCGAGTTTAATTTCATGCAACCAGCCGGCAGTCCGCCTGAAGCACTTGAGATCGTTCGCTCAATTTGGGCACCGCACCCGAGCGAGAGCTTTTTGCCCTCGCTCGGCGGCGATTCGTTCGTTGCGGCGTTCTGAGTTGGGCTTAGACAGTCTTCGCCATGGTGGCCGGCTTGGTTGCCGTTGTGTCAGTGTCCCAACTCTTGTCAGTGCGCAGATTGTTCTGCACGTTCTTCACGCCAGACACCGATTCAGCAACATCTTCTGCCAGCCGCTTGTCGGTTCGATCGAAGACTTTGCCGCTCAACGTCACTTCGCAGTCCTTGACGCTCACGTCGATGTCCGTGGCATCAAGATAAGCATGCTCAGTCAAGCGGTCGTTCACATCTTCGCGAATGCGGTCGTCGGAACGTCGGTAGCCTTTTGGCCCGCGTCCACGGAAGTTGCGGTCTCGCATCTTGTCCATGCGGCGCCGGCGTTCTGCTTCGTCATCACCAAACCATGACTGTACTTCGTCGGTCGCTCGGTCAAGCCAGTCACGCTCGCCGGCTACTCCTTCGCGCTGATGCGTGCGATATCGACTCGCGTCAAAATCACGACCATATTCCGGCGGCCGGTTTGTTCCTTCATAGTCGCGTTCGGATCGGTTACGGTCGCCAAAGCCAGTTGAACCGTAGCTTCTGCCGTAATCGCGCGCGCGCGAATCACCGCTTCTGCCATAGCCGTAGCCGCGTGGTGATGACCCGGCCTCTCCAAAGCCGCGGTTAAATTGTGAATTGTAAGCACCACCCAAATCGCGGCCACCAGCAAAGCCGCGCCCCTGCTCGTCGCCGGTGAAATAGCGCGGGTTGTAGCCGCGTTCGTAATCTTCCGGCCAGCCAGTTCCATAACGGCTTTCGCGCTCACCGCTCCCTTCCCATCCGCGGTCCCGTTCGTACGCGCCGCCGTATTGTTGTCCGCGATCGCTTCCGCTGCTGTCGCCGCGACCGTAATTTCTCTCTCCGCGATAACGATCTTCATCGCGGTCGTAATAATTCGCCATACTTGTTTACCTCCCTGGTTATTGCATGAATGATTTCTGAACACCCGTGCTTATCCAGAGAGCGAAACTCAATCGGCGTGCCGATAGTGTGCACATCCTTTCGCCTCCCGCGCTGACTGTTGTCCGCAACTCGTTTACAGCAAATTTGCACGAAAAGTCGCTGCCCGCGCGGCCGAAAGGCATTGACGAAACCACGGTGCGACCGTAGAATCCGCGCCGCACTGCAGCTCTAACATCTACTGACCCGACGAGGAGAAGCTATGAAACTGAAAGCGATTGTATTCGGCTTGGTTGTTCTATTTGCGAGCGCCGTCGTTTGTGCCGCCCAAAGTCCCCACATGGGCACGTGGAAGTTGAACGAAGCTAAATCAAAGTTCCCGAAAGGCGCAACGAAGAACCACACCGTCGTCTATGAAGCCGCCGGCGACCAAACCAAAGTCACCGTCGATGGGACTGCCGGCGACGGCAGCGCCGTGCACAGCGAGTGGACCGGCAAATTCGACGGCAAGCCTTATGCGCTTACCGGCGACCCGGCAGGTGACATGAGGTCCTACCGCGTAGTTAACCGTCGCACGCTGTCGCTGAGAAGCACTAAAGCTGGAAAACTAACAACCACGGCGACGATCGTCGTTTCGCGAGATGGGAAGAGCCGCACCGTGACCGCCTCAAGCAAGAACGCAAACGGCAAGTGGACCACCAGCACGGGTTTTTATGATAAGCAATGAGTGAGCAGAGGGCGGTGAGCAATCGGCAGTTACAGAACCGCGAACGGTAGTGAGCGGGATCGAAGCGCTTCGATCATCCCAAGCAATCGCGCCTTAATTCATTTCTGTGCAAACCGGAACCCTGGCCCCGCTCATTACCGTTCGCGGTTCTGTAAAGTCTCACCGCTCACCGGCAACTGCGTACTAATTCGCTTTACAGATTCGAAAGGCGCGGGGTAGCTCTCGCTCTCAGCGCCTCAGGCTCAGGGGTAAAGTCTTCGCCGGGATTGATAAACTGATCGCGCTCAAACTTGTATTGCTTGTCGTAAAGTTGCCGGTATCGACCATCAGCCGCGAGCAGTTCTTCGTGAGTGCCGCGTTCGACGATCTCACCATCTTCCAATACCAGGATTTGATCAGCGCTGCGAATCGTGGACAGCCGGTGCGCGATCACGAAGGTCGTGCGCCCGCGCCGGAGTTGACGCAGTCCGTCCTGGATCAGGGCTTCACTCTCGCTGTCCAGACTGGAAGTTGCTTCATCCAGGATGAGCAGTTTCGGGTCGGCGAGAATCGCTCGTGCAATCGCTATGCGCTGGCGCTGCCCGCCTGACAATTTTACTCCGCGCTCACCCACAACCGTGTCGTACTTCAGCTCGAACCTTTCGACAAACTCTTCGACGTGCGCGATCCGGCTGACGGCCTGAATCTCTTCGCGCGTGGCATGTGGTTTTGAGAAGCCAATGTTGTCTGCCACCGTTCCGTCAAAGAGAAAGTTGTCCTGCATCACGACGCCGAGATACGAACGAAAGTCACGCAGGCGCAGAGTGTTCAAGTCTTTGCCGTCGACTTTGATGGTGCCGGAGAGCGGATGATTAAAGTTCATCGCCAGGCTGATCAGAGTGCTCTTGCCTGATCCGCTGGAACCGACCAGCGCCGTCGTTGACCCCGCCGGGGCTTTGAACGAAACATCTTTCAGCACGGGCACGCCTTCGTTGTATTCGAACCAAACATGCTCGAATTCAATCTCGCCCTGCACCTCCGGCAACGGTTCGCGAAAGACATCCTGATCGTCTTCCGTTTTCATGTCCATCACTTCGCGAATGCGATCGAGGCCGGCAAACGCTTCGGTGATCTGGGTCCCGATCGCCGCGAACTGGATGAGCGGCATTGCCATCATTCCCGTGAAGAGCACGTACATGAACAGATCACCAATCGTCATTTTCCCACTGACGACCGAAGGCCCGCCCACCACGATAATCACGACGCCGACCGCTCCAACGATCAAGCTGGAGAACGCGGTAGTGGCTGACACGCCGGTCATCGATTTCGCGATGTTCCGAAAAAGTTTGTGCGCGCCACGCGCAAAGGTCAGCTCTTCGCGCTTCTCGGCGGTGTATGCCTTGACGATGCGAATGCCGCCGAGTGATTCCGCCAGCCGGCCAGTCAGCGCCGCGGTTATCTCACCGCGCTCGCGGAACAAAGGTCTGAGTTTAGTGAAAGCGAACGCCAGCGCCGCACCAAAAGTGCCGAGCACCAGAATTGTGATCGAAGTGAGACGCCAGTTGAGCCAGAAGAGAACGCAGAGCGCGACGATCGCAGTGATGAAGCTGCCGACCAATTGAACCAAACCCGTGCCGACCAGATTACGAATGCCTTCCGCGTCATTCATGATGCGCGAAATCAGCTTGCCGACCTGGGTCGAGTCGAAATAGCTAACGGGCAGCCGGGCGATCTTGGCCTGCACCTTCTTGCGCATTTCCGTAATGGCGCGCTGCGCTGCGACACCCAGCACCTGCGAGAGACTGAACGACGTCAGAGCCTGGACTACGGTGGCGGCCGCCGCCGCGATAGCGATCTTCCAAAGCAGATCGACGCGGCCCTTGACGATCACCTGATCGATCAAAAACTTGGTCGAAGCCGGCAGCACCAGGCCCATCGCCTGATTAATCAGCATTAAGACGGCGCCGAGCAGCAGTCGCCGCCGGTGCGTCCAGATGAGTTCGCGAGCGTCGCCCCACGCAGCCGACCAACGGATCTTTTTCTTTTTTTGCGGCTCAGCCATTTGTTTGTGCCGGTGCAGTAGCCTAACCAGACACGGAGAAGGCGGTTCTGACATTACCCGGTCGCTACCGCTCCCGGTACTGACCCCGCTCCATCGGGTCGGACTACTTCCCTTCGGGTCGGACTACTTCCGACTGCGACCCGAGACATAAAAGGCCACCATGTTGGTGGCCATTACTAACGATTGTCGCCCGCTTACTGCCTTCCGCTTACTGCCTTCTGCTTACTGATTTCTGGTAGCGCATACGGGACTCGAACCCGTGATCTCTGCCTTGAGAGGGCAGCGTGTTAACCAACTACACCAATGCGCCGCGAAGTTGGGATTATAGAGGCCGCCTCTACCCGTCGCAAGTTCACCACGTTTTGACTGGACCAGATGTGAGCTTCATCACCTTCACACGTTTCCGACGCATGCTATACTCCGCCTTCGCAATCTGACTCCTTCGATGTGGGTGTCAGAAGCCTGACCGTCAGGGAGGGCTAGTTAACAATTCGCGCCCTTGCTTACGCGCGGGCTTCTGATACTGAAATCCTGACTAAGCGCAAATGAACATTGCGGTGCTGAACGAGATCGCTCCCGGCGAAGCGCGTGTAGCGCTGATGCCTGATTCGATTCAGAAACTCGTCGCCGCCAAAGCATCTCTGTCGGTCGAAAGTGGCGCAGGTCTCGGCGCAGCACGCACTGATGATGATTTCACAAACGCCGGCGCGAAAGTCGTAAACGACCGCAAATCTCTGCTCGCAGACGCTGATGTTGTCGTCTGTGTCAGCCGTCCTGCCGACGAAGTTTTCCAGGCGATGAAAAAGGGCGCCGTCGTCCTCGGATTTCTGCGACCGCTGGATGAGCCCGCGAAGTTAGTCTCCGCGCTTGAGTGCGGACTTACTACTTTTTCGATGGAGTTGGTGCCGCGCATCACGCGCGCGCAGGCGATGGACGCGTTGTCTTCGATGGCCACCGTCGCCGGTTACAAAGCCGCTTTGATGGGCGCCGATCACATTCCGCGCATGTTTCCTTTGTTGATGACTGCGGCCGGGACGGTTCCGCCCGCGCGCGTGCTCGTGCTCGGCGCAGGCGTGGCGGGATTGCAGGCGATCGCGACGGCGCGGCGTCTGGGAGCAGTAGTCGAAGCGTACGACGTGCGCGCCGCCGCAGGTGAGCAGGTGCGTTCTCTCGGCGCTAAATTCCTCGAAGTCGATCTTGGCGGAATTCAAACGGAAGACAAAGGCGGGTACGCAGTCGAACTTTCCGACGAAGCTCTGAAACGCGGCCGCGATCTGATCGCCGAACAAGCAAAGTCTGCCGACGTCATTATCACGACTGCTCAGGTGCCGGGACGGCGCGCGCCAGTCTTGATGGACGATACGGCAGTTAACGGAATGAAGCGCGGCTCAGTCGTAATCGATCTCGCCGGCGCAACCGGCGGCAACGTGACATTAAGTAAGGCCGACGAGGTGGTCGAGCGAAACGGCGTGACAATCATGGCGCCAACGAACTTACCGGCGACCGTGCCGGTTCATGCGAGCCAACTTTACTCGCGCAACGTGACGGCGTTTCTGAATCTTTTGATCAAAGATGGTGAGCTTCACATCGACATGAACGACGATGTGGTCGGTCCTTCGTGCGTAACGCACGAAGGCAAATGGATGAATCAGCGAGTGGCGGCGGCGATGGGTGCGGGATGATTTGCGACTGGAGCGCAACCGTCCCGGTTGCCGCAACCGACCAGTTGCAAGCGAGACGCTTGTGCTCCAGTCAAAAGCGCAAACGTACGCAAAGAAAAACAGGACGACGAAGATGACTCGGAACCTCATTTCAATGCTTTGGCTCGAAGGCACTGGCAGCATGTCATCGACAGCAATCATTGCCGCGCTGTACGTTTTTGCGTTGGCGGCGTTCCTCGGTTATCAGGTCATTTCGCGTGTGCCGCCGCTTTTGCACACGCCGTTGATGTCGGCGACGAACGCTATTTCAGGAATCTCTTTGGTTGGCTCAATTGTGATAGCCGGCGGGACCGGGCCGCATCACGCGAAAGTGGCGACGGTTCTCGGCTTCGTTGCGGTAGTGTGTTCGACTTCGAACGTGGTCGGCGGCTTCGCGCTGACGGACCGCATGCTGCGAATGTTTAAGCGGAAAAAATGAGGTCAGAACCGCCTGCGTAAGCGGGTGGGTCATCTGGCCCTACGAAACCCACCCGCTGACGCAGGTGGTTCTAACATGCACTGGCAAACCTACTTCATAGAATTTAGCTACCTGCTCGCCTCGATCCTTTTCATCTTCGGGCTCAAGGGATTGAGCCACCCGGAGACGGCGAAGCGAGGCATGCACCTCGCCGAAATTGGCATGACGTTGGCCATCGTTGGCACGCTCATGCACTTCGAGATCGTCTCCTACACCTGGATCATCGTCGGCCTCCTGCTCGGCGGACTACTCGGTGCGGCCATGGGCGTGTGGGTGCCGATGACTGCGATGCCGCAACGAACCGCTTTGTCGCACGCGTTCGGCGCATTCGCAGCGGCGCTGGTTGGCATCGCGGAATACTACAGTTACACGCACGGCTTCAAACCAATCGCGGACCTGGGCCACGTGAAGATGGGCGCCATGGGATTCGAGATCATGCTGGGCGCGCTCACCACGACCGGCAGCTTGATTGCCTTCGGAAAACTTCAAGGGATTCTGCCGGGCCAGCCACTCATCTATCGCGGACAGAATATCTTCAACATGGCGCTGCTCGCCACGACGATCGTTCTGTTCATTTATTTGATCTTCGTCCCGACTGCGGTGATTCCGTTTTACGTGATGCTCGGCCTCGCGTTTGTGTTCGGGGTGCTGCTGGTGATGCCGATTGGATCAGCGGACATGCCGGTGGTGATGTCGCTGTTGAATTCTTACGCGGGCCTGGCGTCTGCAGCCACAGGTTTCGTGCTTGGCAACAACGTGCTGATTATCGCGGGCACACTGGATGGATTCTCCGGATTCATTCTCTCGATCCTGATGTGCCGCGCGATGAATCGCTCAATCAATAACGTTCTGTTCGGCGCGTTTGGCAGCGCGTCCACCTCAGCGGCAGTAGCGGGTGAGCAAGGCACGATGCGCGAAGTCAGTCTTGATGACGCGGCAGTACAGCTGGCATATGCGAGCAAAGTTGTGTTCGTGCCCGGTTATGGTTTGGCGACGGCGCAGGCGCAACATGCGGTGCGGGAGCTGGCGAACACGCTCGAAGAGAAAGGCGTCACGGTTAAATACGGCATTCATCCCGTCGCCGGTCGCATGCCCGGTCACATGAATGTCCTGCTGGCGGAAGCGAACGTGCCGTATTCGCAGCTTTACGAACTCGAACAGATCAATCCTGAACTCACCAGCACGGACGTTGCCGTCGTCATCGGCGCCAACGACGTCGTCAATCCAGACGCACGCGACAATCCGTCGAGTCCCATCGCCGGCATGCCGATTATCGAAGTCGATCGCGCGAAATCAGTCATCGTTCTCAAACGCGGGCAGGGCAAAGGTTTTTCCGGCCTTGAAAATCCTCTGTTCTTCAAATCGGTGACAGGCATGCTGTACGGTGACGCGAAGGACTCGCTGACAAAATTGGTTGGTGCAGTCCAGCACGCGTAAAGACTTTGTGGCACGCGCATCTTGCGCGTGATTCAAGGGCCGGATGCCGTGCCACGAACTTTCGAGCACGCGTGGATTCTTCGCTCCCTAGGAGCGAAATATTTGTAGAACCCGAATTAGTAAACGTTGTCTCAAGCTCCTTTAGGAGCGGAATGTGAATATCCCTCTTTCTTCAGATCGATCTCCCCCAAGCTGTCGAAAAGGCACTGCTACCCGCAGCCTAACGTAACCAAATCCGCCCTTCATCCGTAAACTAAACCAGCCATGATGAAAACACTGAAACTCTATTCGCTGATCGTCTTGACGGCGGTCTCTCTTGCCGTCCCAACTGGCCTCGCGCAGCGTCGCGGCACTTCGGCCGCGTCGAAAAACGCAACCACTCTTGCTGCTCGCGGAGTCGACACCATCACCGCCGCGCAGTTGCGTAACTATCTGACTTTCATTGCCTCCGACGAAATGGAGGGACGCGACACGCCTTCGCGGGGCCTCGACACGACCGCGAAGTTCATCGCGATGAATCTCGAACGTTGGGGATTCAAGCCTGCGGGAGATGACGGCACTTTCTTTCAAAAGATTGCGCTCAAACGCGATGCGCTCGATGCGTCAAAGACCACTGCCGAAATTAACGGTCAGAAATTCACGTTTGCCGACGATTTTCTGCCGAATGCTGTCGCCGCCACGATCTCCGGCCCAGCGGTCTATCTGGGAAACGGTTGGGTGATCAAATCAAAGAACCTTAATCCGTACGACGGCATCGATGTGAAAGATAAAATCATGGTGGTGCTGGGAGCGCCGTTTCCGGGACTGCCGAAGGGCGTCACGCGTGCCGACTTGTCCGGTACGCAAGGCGTTGATTGGGCCAGTCCCGCAGTTTACGCGCAACAGCACGGTGCGAAAGGTATTCTCGTAATTCCCGATTCGCAGACTTTTCAGAATTGGGATCAACTGCGCGCGCGCGTTCTGCAGCCGGCGCGCGCTACCGTCGAAAAATTCAGCACCCAACCAAATGCGCCGCCGGTCCCGGCCGTGACCATGTCAATGAAGATGGCGAACGCCCTTTTCGAAGGCGAGAAAACTGACGCCTCGACTCTAGTCAGCAAGAACGAACAGGGCCAAACCGTTCCGGCGTTTGAATTGAACTCCAACAAGCAAGTCATGGTCACGATTGCCATCAAGAACGAGCATCCGGCCACACAGAATGTCGTTGCTGTTTGGGAAGGCGGCGATCCCGTCCTGAAGAACGAGTACGTCGCCGTCGGCGCGCACTACGACCATGTCGGCATTTGCGCACCGGGACAGGCCGATCAGATTTGCAACGGCGCTGACGACGACGGCTCAGGGACTACGGCACTGCTCGGCATGGCCGAAGCGATCTCGCATGCGAAGCAACGGCCAAAACGATCCGTGCTGTTTGTCTGGCATTGTGGCGAAGAGAAGGGCTTGTGGGGATCGCGCTACTTCACGGACTATCCGACCATCCCGCTCGACAAAGTCGTTACGCAGCTGAACATCGATATGATCGGGCGCAGCAAAAAGGACGGCGACACGAATGCGCGTAATAAAGATTTGACGGGCCCGAATGCGATCTATGTGATCGGCTCGACGATGATGAGCACTGACCTCGGCAACCTGGCGCAGCAAGTCAATAAATCATTTCTCAACCTGACCTACGATACGAAATACGACGATCCAGCCGATCCCAATCGTTTCTTTTTCCGCAGCGATCATTACAACTATGCCCGCAAAGGCATTCCGATCATTTTCTTTTTTGACGGCGTGCACGAGGATTATCACCGGCCCGGCGATGAGCCACAGAAAATCGACTACGACAAAATGGAAAAAGTCGCGCGCACGGTTTACATGACGCTGTGGGCCGTCACGAATTTGCCGGTTCGTCCGAAAGTCGACAAGCCGCTGCCCGCACAGTTGAATCAACGAACTGGAATGTAAGACTGCCGGGACAACTTGGCAGATTACGGGCGGGAATTCTTTTCAACTTCTCGAAAATAAGCGCGTGACGATACAACATCGCCCGTGAGCGCCGCAGCGCGCGCTGCCCCCAACACACTGTTACGTCGATGCGGATAGAGTTCCAGCGAGCGCTGATAGGCGGGCAGAGCTCTCGTTGGCTGCTTGCGCTCCATGAACAGATCTCCGAGCAATTCTTCAGCGGGGAGTGTCGGGCCTGGCGTCACCGGAGCTTTCGGTGTTGCCTCCTCAAGCGCGGCAGCTTCACGCATGAGCGAAACGGCAGCCTCTTCTTTTCCTTCAACGTGCGAAATCCACGCTTCCAGTTCCAGCCTTAACATGCGAATGTTTCGCGCGAAAAGGTCTTCGTGCATCTGCACAGTTGCCGTCTCAAGTTCGGCCAGCCGTTGGTGCTCGGCTTTCGCTTGATCGAGCTGTCCGAGATGGGCCGCTCCCAGTCCGCGCGCGAATCGAACGATCGCTTCCGGCCAGGTGAATCGATCCCAATCGAGCGTCGCCGGCTGGCGCGGAACCAGTGCGGCGGCTTCTTTCCACGCGCGACGTTCCAAAGTGTAGCGCGCCTCCGTGGACATCAGGTGAAACGCGGTTTTGAAACTTGGCTCGAGATGCTGCGTCGTGTGCAAGCGTTTCAGTTGCGCGGCAGCGGCTTGATTATTTCCTTTTTGCAGATAGCCATAAACGAGATATTCAATCGCGTGGCAGAATTCATCCCAGATGAACTGTCCGTGATCGCCGGCGGGATATCGTAACGCCGCATTCGCCGCGCGCAGATTTCCGCTGATGACTCCATTCCAGTCTCCGATTCTCGTGTAGATGTGCGTCGGCATATGCAACGCGTGCGGGTTGTCGGGCGCAACACGGTCGTACTTGCGCGTAATTTCCATCAACTCGCGCTCGCGTCCGGGCACATCGTTCGCGTGAACCAGGTAGTGCATAGCGCCGGGATGATTTGGATTCCTTTTGTAAATGCGCAGGAGAATCTCCGCGGCGCGATCAGCGTTCTCTCTGGTGATCCTGTCCGACGGCGTGATAGCCAGATGAGCCAGCGCGTAGAACGCAGCTACTTCATCATCATCGGGAAACGCGGCGTAGGCTTTTTCCATCGCTGATTCCCACCGTCGAATTCGCAACCAGTAATCTTTCGAAGCTAGATCGAAAAAGAATGCTTCAGCCGCCGCGATGAACATTTGTTCACGTTGCGTCGCGGGCTGGAGGGCTTTCGCTTTCTCCACCGCGTCCCAACCCTGCTGCAACGCCGTCGGAGTTGGACGTGTCGGCCAAAGTGGCTGAAACAGAGTCATCGCCTCGCCCCAGTAAGCCATCGCGCACCGCGAATCGATCGTCTGGACGTGCTGAAACGCCTCACGTGCCTGCGGGTACGTCATGTGATGCAGCAGTGCGACTGCGTGATTGAAGGCCGTTTGGGCTTGCGGTGAACAGCTGACTGGGAAGTTAACAACGCCCAACTCGTCGGCATTGTGTTTGTGCATTTGCGCGAGTGATTGGGTCGCGCAAAAGGCAATCGCCAAAGCCATCGATGCAGATCGAATTGGGCGGCAGCACCTCATGGTTTTCGAATGCGTTATATATCACACGCTCCGCGCGTTTGTGGCAGCGGGCGCTGACTTGTTAGAGAAATACAACGCGGGGCTGATGTGTCTATTTGTGTGGAGCGTCGGCCGCCAGCACAGATTCACGCTTCTCCCTGGTCTGAAGCAGCGTGTGCACGAGCACCGAAGCGATGATGATCGTGCCGCCGATGATCGCCCAGCCCGACGGCCGTTCGCCAAGAAACAGAAAAACCCAAATCGGATTCAGCACCGGCTCAACGTAGCCAATAATGCCGGCATCCAGTGAACGCAGACCGCGGGCCATCGCAAGAGTGAAAAGCAGATACGCGAAGCCGATTTGCACGATGCCGAGATACGCGAGGCGCGCGTAATCTGCAGCGCTTATTCCGCGTTTCGCAGCGCCGAAGAACGCGGGGGCGCAAATCAAAACGACGATCAAGTTGCCGTAGATTGCCGAAGCCGCGCGATTGACCTGCCGTGCTTTGGAGTGACGCAGCAAAAGAAAGAACAACGCGAAGCACACGCCCGACGCAAGCGCGAAAAGATTGCCGGTTACGTCCTGAGGTCGCAGCTTACCCACAAAGAAAAGTGACATCCCGCCCACGCAGGCGGCGACTGTGACAAAATCTCGCGACTGAAATTTCTCTTTGTAGAACAACGGTTCGAGGATCAGCACATAAACCGGCGCGGTGTATTGCAGGAAGATCGCGTTGGCTGCGGTCGTGGTTTTTGTGGCAACGACAAACAAAATCAGCAGCGCGGCGTAAAGAAGCGAAGTAATTGCGCTGATCCGATTTAGTCCGAAGCCTTCGCTACGGGTAAAGATAACGATCGTAACCGTGGCCAGCAGCGAACGGCCGAAAGAGACTTCAAAGGGACTGAGGTGGGTGGCTTTGATGAAAAGGCCGCCCGTGCTCCAGAGCATGGCGGCCATAAGCACGAGCAGCAGTGGAGAAGGACTTATTTTCCATTTGTCATTGGACATTTGTCATTTGCCATTCGGAATGGCTTCGCCAAATCGCCGCTGGCCGTATCGAGCCTCAACTTCGATCAAATGACAAATGATAAATGGAAAATCATAAATGGAAAGTTTAGTTGGCCCCGTGGTTTGTCGCCGACTCGGAATTCGCACGGTTACCCTGCTGAAGGCTTATCTCCTCCGTCGGATTTGTTTTGGGACTTCAAAAATTTACCAAATTGTCCGTTCCACGGCGGAATCACAACTGATACTGCGCCATGTGGCTGGGCCTGACAGGCGAGCCGAATCAGCGGCTTGGGTTCAGCCGTATCGATGTAGCCGAACTCTTTGATCTTCTTGCCTTCGCGTGCGCGAACATCCGAAAGTTTCTCGGAGCCGCCCAGCACACCAACCCAACACGTGCCGCAGGAAGCCGCGCGACACTCGACCGGAATGGGACCTTCGACCCGGCGCGGATCGATTGCGCGCCAATCGCGGGATTGATCGCCGGCTGCGCCCCACGCGATGTCCTGACCCTCGCGCAATTTGTATTTCGCGCGGTTATCATTTTCATCCCACGTCACTGTCCATTGCTTGTTCACGGTCTTGAGAAATCCCAACATGCCCTGGCCGTCGTCCTTTGATCGCTCACGCAGAATCTGTTCAGGAGATATCTTCACATGCTTCTTGTCGATCGCGATCGTTCCTGGCGCAGCTTTGAAGGCATCGAGTCCAACTTGCCGCAGGGTCATAAAACCTACCGCGGTAATTCCGACCAGCAACGATTGATCGCGCTTCGCCTCGCCGGCCACGCGTTTCGCAACCGTGAGAATTTGATCGGCCAGCTTTCCTGACGTATCAGTACTTTCCGCCTGCTGCTCAACGGCCCGCTTCACCTGCGGCCAGAATCGGTGCCCGTAAAGAAAATGATGTGACTTATCGATCTGGTTCTTTAAATCGTAGTCGCCCTGCAAGAGCAGTTCCTGCGCGAGCTTTGCGCGATCTTCCGCCGCCTCGAGCGCGCGAAAAAGTGACAGTGGATAGAACGCAAACCAAATCTGTGTGGCGTTGCGATCGACGTCGTGAATTGCTCGCAGCAGGGTGGCCAACGCGGCGGACCAGGTCTCTTCGTTCTGCTGTTCGAGGTAAGTTTCAAAAGCGGTTTTGGAATTCATAGACTTATAAGACAGCGATTTCTTGCTTTGCGAAAACGCGTAGTTTAGCAGGCAGGAAGAGCGTGCTTCAACCAAGGCTGATGCGGGAACGCGGTAATAGGTCAGTAGCGGGAGCAATAGTGTCCGGTATTTGATTTCCAACCCCGTCGCTACCGCTTCGGGTACTCACCGCTTGAGGCGGCAAAATGAAACTCCACGCGGAAACGAGACGATGTCGCCTCCGCGTGGAGTAATAACTGTCGATTTTGGTCGTTTACTTACTTCTCAGAGTGATGCGCACGGGATCACCCAAACTGCTGGCGGGAACTTCGACTTCCTGCTTGTGAAAACCTTTCGCCTTCACGATGAACTTCAGCGTTCCCATGTGAATCGGAGGCAGCACAGTGATACCGTGATCGTTCGTGTTGTCCCAGCTCTCGCAGAAAAAACCGTCCGTCCGGTTCGATTCCAATTTCACCAGCGCATTGTTCACCGGATTCCCATGTTCGTCGACCACGCGCACGTCAGCCCGGCCGATCCCGTTCTCGGTTTTGGGAGCGACGCCGCGGCTCGGCGGATCATTCGGATTTTCACCTTGGTTTTGCGCCAGGCCGACCGAAAACGTCGCGGCAATCATTACGAGAGAGAGTAGAATCTTCGACATAATACTTTGAAACTCCTTGTATTTAATCTGACGCCGACGTATCGAGATTATGAGGCCGTGCCGGTCGGCTTTCAAATCGACGGTAAAGCGCTAGGGCTTTAGTGTCCGCGGGGCGTTTGCGGGTTGCCATCACGGCTCCTGCTTGTCGATTATACGATGCGGCCCGACGCTTTTGACAAGCGTTTTCTTTGCATTTTGACGCAGTACAAAAACGGCTGGAATTTGATTTCAGCCGTCACATTTGAACGGCAAAAGGTTTGGAGGTGCTTAGATGGGGATGCAATTCACGCTTCTGCTGCTAATTACCGGCGGGTTGGTTCAGTTTCTGGTGCTGCTGTTGATTGCGGGCATCTGTGGTGCGCTGGGCCAGGCAATCGGTGGCTACTCGCACGGAGGTTGTTTAGTTTCGATCGCGCTGGGATTTATCGGAGCGCTGCTCGGCTCATGGTTGGCTGGCGCGCTCCATCTGCCGGAGTTATTTGCGCTCGATGTAGCCGGAACGCGCTTTCCGATTATCTGGTCGATCATCGGGTCCGCGCTTTTCGTGGCGCTAATCAATTTAATTACGCGGCGGCGGACGGTTGTTTAGCGGCAGGGCGATCATCGAGGCTAGGCTGTCGATTGCGATCAATCCACCAGGCCCACGCGACGAAGAGCCAACTGAACATCGTCCCAATCGCCAGCTTCTTCACACTCGACGGCGGCGGCGCAAAAGCCACCGCGGCGTAAAGTGCGGCCAGCGCCAGGACGAAAAACCAGAAGGCAAGGTTTCCCATGGCATTCTTAGCTTTGGTCGCGCGCCAGTAAACAAAGCCGCCCGCCGCGAACATCGCTAACTCAATCGCAATCGTCAGGCGCGGGCGGTTCCATAAACCCAGGCCAAGCAAGCGAGTGCCTCCCGCATACAGCGGCAAGTCAGGCCGGTGCACGACGTAATCAAGGAGCCAATGGCTAATGACGCCGAGCCAGATCGTGATTGCTCCAATCAGATAACGCGCCACCCCGAAATAGATCGAAGCAAACAGCGTCGCCCATCCGATCACGGCCACCAATCCGTGTGAGATCGGATACGAATCAAATTGCAGCCGTAGAAATGGATTCGGATGCGGCGCGATCGACACTTGTTCCCAGCCGATGAGCAGAAATATCGGCCAAAGCAGATCAAGCAAGATGGGCGCGGCAATCAACGCGCCGAGCGACGTGCGGGGCGCGAGCTGCTTTGATGCGAGACCTATTGCGTAATGTCCGACAAACATTTGTGACGCATGCTATCACTTTATTCAGTACATCGTTTGAAAAAATCGGCGCTTATCGATAAAGTAACCGCACCACGCAATATCATCACTTGTAGTGACGTTTAGAAGCCGTAGTGCCGCATGCTCGTGCGCGGACGGGTTGGTGCTTCTAAAACAGGAGTTCGATCTTCTGCGGCGATGCCACAGATTTTTCGGCACAGTACAAACTACCTGGCGCGGGCCACGATTTTCGGCGCGATCTTTATTTTAGTCGCCGCGCTGTTCGTCGCCGCGGAAATCAATCGTTCTGGTTGGAACACCGGCGCGTACATCGAGCGTCAGCAACCGATTCAATTCAGTCACAAGCACCACGTTGGCGACGACGGCGTTGATTGCCGTTACTGTCACACCACGGTCGAGACTTCTGCGTCCGCCGGCATTCCTTCAACTTCGATTTGCATGAGCTGTCACAAGCAGATTTGGGCCGACAGCCCTTATCTCGAGCCGGTGCGTGCGAGTTTCAAATCCGGCAAGCCGCTTGAATGGGTGCGCGTGCATGACTTGCCGGACTTTGCCTACTTCAATCATTCGATTCATGTGAACAAAGGCGTGGGCTGCTCGACTTGTCACGGGCAGATCGATCAGATGCCAGTGGTCTATCAGACACAGTCTCTGCAGATGGAGTGGTGCCTGGATTGTCATCGGCATCCCGAAAATTACGTGCGGCCGCAAGCGGAAGTTTTCAACATGAGTTGGAAGCCGCCTGCGGATCAGAAAACTCAGGGACTGGATTTAGTGAAGAAATACAAGATTCAGACGAACACTCAGAGTGGACAGACTGTTTTGACAAGCTGTTCGACTTGTCATCGGTGACCCCTGGGAGTGCGGGCATCTTGCCCGCAATTACAGAACCGCGAGCGGTAGCGAGCGGGATAAAGGCGAAACTGGATTTATGCGGAATCGAAATAATCGAAGCGCTTTGATTCAAACCTTGAGTTTTTACCCCGCTCGCTACCGCTCGCGGTTCTGTAACGATTTGGGATGAGCAACGATCGTCACATCAACTTCAGAGTGCTGCGCGACCAGATAGTGGGCGGGCAGGATGCCCGCGCTCCCCGGGAATACTGGCGCTCGCTTGAAGAACTCGCCGACTCGCCGGTCTTCGAGGAATTTGTGCAGCGCGAGTATCCGCAAGCAGCCGAAGAATGGAACGATCCAGTTGAGCGTCGCACGTTCCTCAAAATCATGGGCGCGTCGCTCGCACTCGCCGGCTTGAGTGGCTGCGTTATTCAGCCGCCCGAAAGAATCATTCCTTACATCAAGCAGCCGGAAGAAGAAGTTCCGGGACGCGGTCTCTGGTTCGCTTCAGCATTCACGCTTGGCGGTGTGGCGACGCCGGTTCTGGTGCGCAGCAACGAAGGCCGCCCCACAAAAATTGAAGGAAATCCTGATCACCCCAGCACCGGTGGCGCAACCGCCACCGACATTTTTGCCCAAGCCTCGATCCTCTCGCTTTACGATCCCGATCGTTCGCAAGCGCCGACCTTTCGCAGTGAAACGCGGCCTTGGACGGCATTCGTTGCCGAAATTCGCGCGCTGATTGAAAAGGAAAATGACGGCATTCGTGCGAAGAAAGGCGCGGGCTTACGCTTCCTCACTGAAACAATTACGTCGCCGACACTCGCGGCGCAGATGAAGCAAATCCTCACAGACTTTCCCGAAGCGAAGTGGCATCAATACGAACCCGTCAATCGTGACAACGCGCGCGCTGGCGCTGTCATGGCATTCGGCCAGGATGTGCATACGACCTATGACTTCAGCAAAGCCGATCGGATTCTTTCGCTCGGCGCTGATTTCTTAAACGGCTGGCCCGGGAATTTGCGTTACGCACGCGACTATGCGGCCAAGCGGCGTGAAGGCGCTGAAAGTGGCACGGGCGTCTCGCCCGTGAACCACGCGCAGGATGCGCGTGCCACGATGAGCCGGCTTTACGTAATCGAAAGCACGCCGACGATCACGGGAGCGAATGCGGATCATCGGTGGGCAGTGAAGCCGAGTGAAGTTGAGAGTCTTGCGACCATTATCAACACGTACGTGGGAAATGCTGCAAACGGACAGTCAAAGCCAAGTGCCGAGAATGACGTGCGGATATCAGGCGATCAGTCTCTGGCGAAGTCGCTGGAAGCAGTGGCGCGCGATTTACAACAACATTCTGGTTCAAGCATCGTCATCGCGGGCCGCTCTGCTTCACCTCATCTTCAGGCTTTGGCGCACGCCATGAACACCATGCTCGGCAACGTCGACAAGACAGTCTTCTACACCGATCCACTCGAAGCCGGCCCACTCGATAAGACTCAAACACAGTCGTTGCAGGAACTCGTCGTCGACATCGATGCGGGCAAAGTCGAGACGCTCATCATCATTGGTGGCAACCCTGCCTACAACACACCAATCGACTTGCGGCTCGATCTGAATCGACTGAGCAAAGTTAAGCTGCGCGCGCACCTAAGTCTCTACAACAACGAAACGTCGGACATCTGCCAGTGGCACATTCCGATGGCGCATTACCTCGAATCGTGGAGCGACACGCGCGCGTATGACGGCACTGTCTCGATTGTCCAGCCGCTGATTGCGCCGCTCTATGACGGGAAGACCGCGCACGAGATGCTCGCGCTGTTCTCGGATAACTACGACAAGAAGCCGTACGACATTGTGAAGGAATACTGGAGAACGCAGGGGCAAGGAGTCAGTACCGGGAGCGGTAGCGACCGGGTAAACGCAGGCGGGACGCCTGCGACCCGCCCGAACGCCCACCCCAGCGCGGCTGCCGCGCCGGGGACCCCGGGGGATGCGGGCGCTCCAACGACGAGTGCTCCAGCCGCAGCGGCTTCACCAACTCCAAATGCTTCAGCGGACTTTGAGAGTTCCTGGCGCAAGTGGCTGCACGATGGCTTCATTCCCAACACTTCGCTGCCAACGAAGACGATGACGGCCAAATCGGATTGGGCTTCATCCTTGCAAAATGCAGGCGCTACTTCTGCGCCACCGCCGAACACCTTTGAGTTGGCTATTCGTCCCGATCCATCAATCCACGACGGGCGCTTCGCAAACAACGGCTGGTTGCAGGAGCTGCCGAAGCCGCTCACAAAGATCACCTGGGACAACGTCGCGCTGGTCAGCCCTAACACCGCGAAGAAGATTGGCTGCTTGCCGCCGAATTACGAAGAGGCAAAGAAGGGCCGCGAGGCTCACGTCGACATGATCACGCTTGGCGTGGGCGACAAGACAATCAGCCGATCAGTTCCCGTCTGGATTCTGCCCGGCCAACCGGATGACGTGATCACAGTTCATCTCGGTTACGGACAGCCTTTGAGTGGTCGCGTCGGCAGCGGTCTCGGCTTTAATGCTTACGACATTCAGCAGTCGAATTCGCGTTGGGGCACGGCCGGCGCTTGGGTGCGCAAGACGGGTGAACGTTATGTCATCGCCACCACGCAGCTTCAATTCGATATGGTGGGCCGCGACATCCTGCGCGCCACGCCAATCGACGAATACATAAGAGATAAAGATAAGGTCGTCGGTGAACGCGAAGAACAGCACAAAGAGAATCACGACCTCTCGCTGTATCAGGATTTTGATTACAAGAATCAGGGCAACGGCTATGCGTGGGGGATGTCGATCGACTTGAACAGTTGCGTTGGCTGCAACGCGTGCATGATTGCCTGTCAGTCTGAAAACAACATTCCGATCGTCGGCAAAGAACAGGTGACGCGCGGGCGCTCGATGCATTGGATTCGCGTCGATGCCTACTTCAAAGGCGACGAGCAGAAACCCGAAGGGCCTTATTTCCAGCCGGTGCCGTGCATGCATTGCGAGAACGCGCCGTGCGAGCCGGTCTGTCCCGTGCATGCGACGGCGCACAGCGCCGAAGGCCTGAACGACATGGTTTACAACCGCTGTGTCGGCACACGCTATTGTTCGAACAACTGCCCGTACAAAGTGCGCCGCTTCAACTTCCTGCTGTTTCAGGATTGGGAGCAGCCGACTTATCAGTTGATGAGAAATCCCGACGTATCGGTGCGCAGCCGCGGCGTCATGGAGAAATGCACTTACTGTGTGCAGCGCATCCAGGCGGCCAAGATTCAATCAGAATTAGAAGGCAGACCCGTTCGTGACGGCGAGATCGTCACTGCTTGCCAGTCGGTGTGCCCGACGGAAGCGATCGTATTCGGGAACATCAACGATCCGAACAGCAAGGTTTCGAAACTGAAGGCGCTCGAGCGCGACTACTCGCTGCTCGGCGAACTGAACACGCGGCCACGGACCACGTATTTGAGTGCGTTACGGAATCCGAATCCGGAAATCAAGTCCGACAAACTTTAGTTTGTCGTGGACAAATAATCGACAAACTGAAGTTTGTCGGACATTTTTAAATGGACGAAGAACGACGCGACCAGCACACATCAATCCACGGGACGCATCCCGTGGTCGGGACTGAGCTGACCTTTGGTTCGGTTACCGACAAAATCAGCGCCATCGTCTTGCAACGCAAGACGCCGGTGGGCTGGTTCATCGGCTTCGCGGTTTCGTTCGCGCTGTTTCAGCTGTTGCTGCTGACGATCACTAATCTGGTTTTCAACGGTGTCGGATTGTGGGGCATCAACCAGCCCGTCGGCTGGGGATTTGCGATCATCAATTTCGTTTGGTGGATCGGAATCGGCCACGCCGGAACTTTGATTTCCGCGATTCTGCTTTTGCTGCGTCAGAAGTGGCGAACTTCAATCAACCGCTTCGCTGAAGCGATGACGTTGTTCGCCGTGGCGCAAGCCGGAATCTATCCGATCATGCACCTGGGCCGGCCATGGCTTGCGTACTGGCTATTTCCTTATCCGAACACGATGGGAATCTGGCCGCAGTTCCGCAGCCCGCTCATGTGGGACGTGTTCGCGGTCTCGACCTACGCGACCGTGTCGGCCATGTTCTGGTTCGTCGGTTTGATTCCGGACTTTGCGACGCTGCGTGACCGCGCAAAGAGCAAACCGTTTGCGATGATTTACGGCCTGTTGGCGATGGGCTGGCGTGGTTCGGCGCGTCACTGGCATCGCTATGAAATGGCGTACTTGCTGCTGGCCGGGCTCGCGACACCCCTGGTGCTTTCAGTACACACGATTGTTAGTTTCGATTTTTCGATCGGCATCATTCCGGGATGGCATGCGACGATCTTTCCACCCTACTTCGTGGCGGGGGCGATCTATGCCGGTTTCGCCATGGTGCTGCTGCTGACAATTCCGCTGCGAAAAATCTACGGCCTCCAGAGTTTCATCACGATGCGTCACATGCACAACATGGCCAAGGTGATGCTGGCGACCGGCCTAATCGTCGTGTACGGCTACATGATGGAAGCGTTTTTTGGCTGGTACAGCGGCAACGACTACGAGCACTTCATGATTTGGAACCGCATGCATGGGCCGTATCACTACTATTACTGGACGCTGATTCTGTGCAACGGGCTGACGCCGCAACTGCTTTGGATTAAGAAGCTGCGCGCGAACTTACTGGTGCTCTGGTTGATAGCTTTTGTTGTCAGCATCGGAATGTGGCTGGAAAGATTTGTGATTGTGGTGACAAGTTTGCACCGGGACTTTCTGCCATCGTCCTGGGGATTTTATCGCGGCACGATTTGGGATTGGGCGATGTTCATCGGCACGATTGGATTCTTCCTGTCGCTCCTGTTTCTGTTTATCCGGTTCCTGCCGATGATTTCGATTTTTGAGATGCGGACGATCCTTCCCGAAGCGGAAGTTGAGGAAACGTAAAAGATTTACCACGAAGGCACAAAGACACAAAGAAGAGATGGGACGCAAATCATCAGACCGCTGTTTTTGATCTTCTTGTCTTAGTGTCTTTGTGTCTTCGTGGTTGAAATGTCGTGAAAGAAGCGAAACCAAAACTGTACGGCGTGATGGCTCAGTTCGACAGTCCCAGCCATTTGGTGGCGGCTGCGCGTGAGACTTACGAAGCGGGCTATCGGCAGATCAACGGCTACTCGCCGTTTCCGATCGAAGAGCTTGACCATGCAATCGGATTCAAGCGCACGACCCTGCCGCTGATAGTTCTGGCGGGCGGCATCCTGGGTGGCTTGGGCGGGTTTTTCATGCAGTACTGGATGGAAGTGATCGACTATCCAATCATCGTCGGCGGCAAGCCGTTCAATAGCTGGCCGGCGTTCATCCCCATCACCTTTGAATGCACGGTGCTGGTGGCCGCGTTTTCGGCGGTGCTGGGAATGCTGGCGCTCAATAAGCTGCCGCAGCCTTACCATCCGGTTTTCAACGCGCCGAGCTTTGCGCTCGCGACGCGTGACAGTTTTTTCCTGGTGATCGAAGCGAAGGATCCGAGATTCAATCACGATGAGGCAGTGCGGTTCCTGAAAACTCTGGAGCCGTTGGAAGTGGCGGATGTGGAACTTTAAAGCAAAGGCAAAAGTAAAAAGTAAAAAGGCAAAAAGGCGAACACTTTGTGCGGCGCCAGTTAGTCGTGCCGTGTTTATCTTTTTACTTTTTCCTTTTTCCTTTTTCCTTTCGTCTTGCCGTCGCGACATGCAGGATCAGCCGAAAGCGATCACTTACCGTCCGAACACTTTCTATAAAGACGGCACGGGCTCGCGCCCGTTGGTGGAAGGAACCGTGCCTCGCGGATACCTGCGAGACAATCGCGAATTCTTTTTCGGCAAGAAACTGAACGCGAGCGATTTAAATCAGGAGCAACAAGCGCAAAGACAAAATCCACAGCAGCCCGGGAATTCGACAGCGGCATTTGCGGATGATGTCGAAACGATCCCGATGCCGATTACAAAAGTTGATCTTGATCGCGGGCAAGAACGCTTCGACATTTACTGCTCAGTCTGTCACGGCATGACGGGTTATGGCGACGGCATTGTCGCGCGGCGCGGCTTCAATAAGCCTTCGCCGGCGAGTTATCACCAGGAGCGTCTGCAAAACGCGCCGGTGGGACATTTCTTCGACGTGATGACGAACGGTTGGGGCGCCATGCCCAGTTACGCACAACAAGTTTCAGTTGAGGATCGTTGGCGCATCGCGGCTTACGTTCGGGCGTTGCAGTTGAGCCAGATGAAAGCGGTCGGAAACCCGACTGTGAGGGAGGGTGCTGCTAAGTGATTTGCCACAGAGGCACCGAGACACAGAAATGAAGCAAGCCACAGATTCACACAGATTTTCACAGATAGAAATCAGTGGACCGCATATCTGTGGCAATCCGTGTTTATCTGTGGCGCGTTTTCGGTTCAACAAATGATTCGCGGCTACACACCTCCGGCAGACATCACTCGCGTGCGCAACCTCGCGCTTGGCGTGGGAGTCGTGTTGACTCTCCTGATGATCGTCGGCGCCTTCCTGGATCGCGATCGTTTCTTTCATGGCTATCTGGTCGGATTCATATTCTGGACCGGGATTACTGTGGGAAGTCTGGCCTTGCTAATGCTTCAACATCTGACCGGCGGCGGATGGGGTTTGGTAATTCGACGTGTGTTGGAGGCGTCGACGCGGACACTTCCGCTGCTGCTCTTGCTCTTCATTCCGATCGCGATTGGGTTGCGGCACATTTATCCGTGGACAGATGCGGCAGTCATGAATAGCACGCCGGCTTTACAACAGAAGGTTTCGTTTCTGAAGCCGTCGTTCTTCATCCTGCGCACGTTTATCTATTTTGCCATCTGGTCAGGATTGGCGATGGCTCTGAATTGGTTCTCGCTGCAACAGGATCGCGCGGCCAGTCGCGAAGTCCGGAAACGCATGCAGATGGTTAGCGGCCCGGGGCTGGTTGTCACAATCATCTGCATCACGTTTGCGGCAATCGACTGGGCGATGTCGCTCGATCCGGCGTGGTACTCGACAATTTTCGGATTGATTTTCGTGGCGGCTTGGGCCCTGAGCGCGCTCGCGTTCACGATTTTGATCATGAGCTGGTTGTGCGCGCGCGAACCGATGAACTCGGTCGCGCAGCCGCGGCACTTTCACGATTGGGGAAATCTGACACTCGCGCTGGTGATGTTGTGGACCTACTTCGCGTTCTCCCAATACCTAATTATCTGGTCGGGCAATATGCCTGAAGAAACAACCTGGTACGTCGCGCGCAAGCACGGCGGTTGGGGCGCGATTGCTCTGGCGATCGTCATCCTGCAGTTCGCTTTTCCATTCATGATGCTGTTGTCGCGCGCGACCAAGCAGAGTGCGCAGAAACTTGCGATGCTGGCGGCGCTGATTCTGCTAATGCGGATCGTGGATGTCATCTGGTTAGTTGAGCCTACGTACAGCCACGGCGATTTTGTTTTTAATTGGATGGACTATGTCGCGCCCATTGCGATCGGCGGACTGTGGCTGGGGACGTTTGCGTGGCAATTGCAGAAGCAGCCGTTGGTGCCCATCAACGATCCGCAACTTGAACAGGCGGTAGCGGTAGTGCACGGACATTAGGAAGCGAAAGGCAAAGCGCAAAGCGGTACGGCTTGGCGCTTAGCCCTATGCTCTTAGCGAAAAGAGAATGAGTCAGGAGAAAAACAAGCCGCACGTTACTGAGACGCCCGACACGTCGCACATCAAGAATATCGATGTGACGCACGAGGCGAGTGACGTTCAGGTCGAGGGCATCGTCAAATTCATCATCGGATTGTCGATCCTGACAATTGTAACGTTCATCGCGCTCTTGGGATTGTTCATGGTCTTTCAAAAGACGGCGACGCAAGGCGAACAGCAGACTCATCGCTCGCCGATTGCGATGAGCGGCGAAGAACGCCTGCCGCCTGAGCCGCGACTGCAAGGGGCGCCGGGATTCGCTAAGAGTCTGGAAACCGCGAAAAAGGAAGAAGCGAACGGGCCAAAACAGATCAGCGGACTTTTTCCACCGAAAGAGCCAATGTGGGAGATCAAAGCGCTGAAAGATCAGTGGAAATACGTTTTGGAAAACGGCCCGACGGACGCGAATGGACAACGCTTCGGCATGCCGATCGAGCAAGCGAAGGCAGAAGTCTTGAAGCAGATGGCCACGCGAAAACAATGAGACGCGGAGACACGGGGATGGCGAGACGCGGGGAATCAAAGAATCTTCGGGGAATGGAGTTGAAACTTCTCCGCGTCCCCGTGTCCCCCCGTCTCCGTGTCTTGCTCTTGCTGCTCACTGCTCACTGCTCACTGCTCACTACTGCGGCACAGCCCGGCGTTCCGATGCCCAGCTCGCCTCTGTACGGCGCGCGCACTGAAACCGGTGCGGTCGCGACTGGGCTGCCGGCAGTTTTGAAGACTGTTGGAATCGAACAACGACTTAACGAGCAGGTGCCGCTCGACGCAGTCTTCAAAGATGAAACGGGACAGCAGGTGCGCCTTGGCGATGTCGCGAAAGGCAAGCCCGTGGTTTTGGCGCTCGTTTATTACTCGTGCCCCATGCTCTGCAACCAGATTCTGAACGGAGTGCTCGGATCGCTGCGGCAAGTTTCATTCAACGCGGGCGAGCAGTTCGAAGTAATCGCTGTCAGCTTCGATCCGCGCGAGACGCCGGAGCTGGCCGCAACCAAGAAGCAGACGTACGTCAAGGCTTACAACCGCGCCGGCGGTGAAAACGGCTGGCACTTTTTGACCGGAGACGCAGCGAACATCAAACGGCTGACTGACGCTGCGGGCTTTCATTACAAGTGGGATGAGAAGACGAATCAGTTCGCGCACGCGAGCGGCATTATGCTGCTGACGCCCGAAGGGAAACTGGCGCGCTATTTTTACGGCATTGACTATCCGCCGCGTGACCTGCGGCTCGGACTGGTTGAAACGTCCCAAAATAAGATCGGCTCGCCAGTCGACGCACTTTACTTGTATTGCTATCACTATGATCCGGCGACGGGAAAGTACGGCGCGGTGGTCATGAACATCATGAAAGTCGCGGGCGTGATTACGGTCGGACTGATCGTCGGCATGTTGCTGTTTTTGCGGAAACGCTGGCCGCACCGTGAATTGGCGACGAAAGCTCCGTAGGAGCCGAATATTTATAGGTCGGCGCACCTTCTTGAGGCTAGCTCCGAAGGAGCGGAATCGTAATTGGATGAGAACGAACATCTCGCTCCCAACGGAGCGAACGAAACTTTAGCAACGGGGTTTCTATAAACATTCGGTCCCCACGGGACCATCAAATAAATGCAATCGTGGTTTCCATTTATTCCTGAAAGCGCGTCGACGATCTCGGGCGATGTGGACGCGGTTTATTTTTACGTCACGGGCGTGACGATATTTTTCTGCACGCTGATTTGGCTGGTGATCTTTTTCTTCGTCGTGCGTTACCGCCGCCGCAATGCTTTTGAGATTCCCCGCCCAATCGAAGGCTCGCACAAACTGGAAACGCTCTGGTCGGTCATCCCCTTGATCATTGCAATGAGCATTTTTGTCTGGGGCGCGAAGGTTTATTTCGCACAGTACCGGCCGCCGCAGAACGCTCTGGAAGTCTATGTCGTCGGGAAACAGTGGATGTGGAAGTTCCAGCATCCGACCGGCCAACGCGAAATCAATGAGTTGCACGTCCCCGTCGGTCAGAAGGTCAAATTGATTATGACGACCGAAGATGTGATTCATGACATGTTCATTCCCGCGTTTCGGATCAAGATGGACGTGGTGCCCGGCAAGTACACCAGTGAATGGTTCGAAGCGACAAAGCCGGGCCGGTATCATTTTTTCTGCGCTGAATACTGCGGCATGAATCATTCAGGCATGCGCGGTTACATTGAAGTGATGGAAGCCAAGGATTTCGATAACTGGCTGAGTGGCAACGCGAATCAGACATCGCCTGCCGCCGCTGGACAGGCAATGTTTGAATCGCTCGGGTGTGCTTCGTGTCACGGCGCGAATGCCGAAGGCGGACGCGGGCCCGCGCTGATCGGAGTCTTCGGCAGCAACGTGACGCTGAATGGCGGCCAGACCGTGAGAGCGGACGAAGGTTACCTGCGCGAATCGATTACGAATCCGCAGGCGAAAATTGTGACGGGCTTCGGGCCGATCATGCCTTCGTTCCAGGGGCAGGTTAACGAAGAGCAGCTGCTGGGTTTGGTGGCGTATATCAAATCGCTTTCGACCGCGAAGCAGCCTGTCACACCGACCGCGAAACCACTGGCAACGGGAACCCCGCAAAGCGCGAACCCGGTCCGTTCGCAATGATCGTTTGATTTGATTGTCATGGAAGAGTTCACGATACCACCGCCACGCACGAATTACTTGAATGCCGAATACGGCGTCAAGTCGTGGCTGCTGACCAAGGATCACAAACGGATTGCGCTGCTTTACATGGGCGGGGTCAGTTTCTTTTTCTTCATCGGCAGCCTCTACGCGATGGCGATTCGCCTGGAACTGCTGACGCCGCAGGGCGACCTCACGCAATCCAGCACCTACAACAAGATGTTCACTCAGCACGGAATCATCATGGTCTTTTTCTTTTTGATTCCGGCGATTCCGGCAACACTCGGTAATTTTCTGGTGCCGATGATGATTGGCGCGAAGGACCTGGCCTTTCCGCGAATCAATTTGCTGAGCTGGTACATCTACATGGCGGGCGGCATCATCACGATCTACGCACTGCTCGCCGGCGGCGTCGATACCGGTTGGACCTTCTACACGCCGTACAGCACAACGTTTTCGAATTCTTATGTGTTGACTACGGGTGTCGGTATTTTCATCACAGGCTTCTCGTCGATCCTGACGGGACTGAATTTCATCGTCACGATCCACACGATGCGCGCGCCCGGAATGACCTGGTACCGGCTGCCGCTGTTCATCTGGTCGCACTACGCCACGAGTTTGATCATGATTCTCGGCACGCCGGTCGTGGCGATCACGATACTGTTGCTGGCGTTTGAGCGACTCGCGCACATCGGCATCTTCGATCCCGCGGCGGGTGGGGATCCGGTTCTATTCCAGCACCTGTTTTGGTTTTATTCGCATCCGGCGGTTTACATCATGGTGCTGCCGGCGATGGGCGTCGTCAGCGAAGTCATCGCGAACTTCTCGCGCAAGAACATCTTCGGCTACAAGTTCGTCGCCTTCTCGAGCCTGGCGATCGCGGTTTTCGGTTTCCTGGTTTGGGGACATCACCTGTTCGTTGCCAGTCAGTCGGTTTACGCCGGAATGATCTTTTCTTTCCTGAGTTTCGCCGTAGCCATTCCATCGGCGATCAAAGTTTTCAACTGGACCGCGACTCTCTACAAAGGATCGATTTCCTATGACACGCCTATGCTGTACGGACTAGGGTTCATCGGTCTGTTCACGATTGGCGGCATGACGGGAATGTTCCTGGCATCGCTGGCGACCGACGTGCACCTGAGCGACACGTACTTCATCGTCGCGCACTTTCACTACATCATGGTGGGCGGCACGTTGCTGGCCTATCTCGGGGGACTGCATTACTGGTGGCCAAAAATCTCCGGCCGTATGTATCCCGAAGGGTGGGGACGTTTTTCATCGCTGGTCGTCTTCGTCGGATTCAATCTGACGTTCGCACCGCAATTCGTGCTCGGCTACATGGGCATGCCGCGGCGCTATCACACATACCCGGCAGACATGGTGTCGTGGCAGGTGTTGCACGTCCTGTCGACAGCGGGCGCTTCGATCCTCGGCTTCGGGCTGCTGGTTCCGTTGATTTATCTGGCGTGGTCTTTGCGGTATGGACGAATCGCAGAATCGAACCCGTGGCATTTGCCGGGACTGGAGTGGCAGACACCGTCGCCGCCGCCGACTGAGAATTTTTACGAGACACCGATCGTGACTTCGGAACCTTACGAGTTCGCGCCACCAGAAACGAAAGAAGTAGTAGGCAAGTTTGAGAAGCAATTGCCGGCGCAAACGTGACCGTGGCGACAACGTGAACGGCGGCCTGGTTAAGAGAAAGCATTGAAAACTGAAAATTGAAAAGTGCACATTGAAAATTTGGAAAACGAGGCGACAGCCGAGTGGGCTAATTTCCGCTGGGACGCGCTAGTGCACGACCAATTTGATTCGATGCTGCGCGCTACGTCGTGAAGCTTCTTCGCTGACAAACTCGGAACGTGACACGCGTGCAATTTGAAGTTTTCATTTTTTAATTTCTAATTTTCATTTCCGATTATGGCTGAGGGATTAGCGACAACTCACGAACACACCGCGCATCCTGCGCTGCAACACCACTTTGAGAACATGGAGCAGCAGCGCGAAGCGGGCACGCTGGGCATGTGGGTCTTTCTGGTCACCGAGATCATGTTTTTCGGCGGAATGTTTCTGGCCTATACGCTGTTTCGCTACCAATATGGGGAAGCGTTCGCGGCAGCGAGCAATCACCTCGACATTAGACTCGGCGCTATCAACACCGTCGTCCTGATCGTCAGCAGTTTCACGATGGCGATGGCGGTCTTCAGCACCCAGGTGGGCAAGCGGCGGAACTCAATTCTGTTTTTGATCGCGACACTCGTCCTCGGCCTGACCTTTCTTGGAATCAAAGCTGTCGAATACAAAGCGAAATATGATGACCATCTAATTCCTGGCCATCTGATTCCGAGCAATCCGTTCAATCCGGTCGTGGCGCAGCACGGCGATACAGATCCGCACAAGCTGCATCTGCCCGAGGGCGCGTCAGTCCACAACGTCGAGATGTTTTACTGGATCTACTTCGCGATGACCGGCATGCACGCGCTGCACATGATTATCGGCGCGGGAATTCTGATCACGATTCTGATCCTGGCATGGAGGGGACGATTCAGTCCCGAGTACCACTCGCCCGTCGAAATCACCGGGCTGTATTGGCACTTCGTGGACATCGTATGGATTTTTCTGTTTCCGTTGCTGTACCTGTTGGGCCGGCACATGGAAGGACACATGTGATGGGTACGCACGCCTGGCGTGCTGCCTGATTTGAGCGCGGCATCCGCGCTACTCAAATGAGCGAACACATAGTTTATCCGCGAGTTTATATCGGCATCTTTCTGATTCTTTTGGTCGGCACGCTGCTGACCGTGCTCGCCGCGTTTCGAGACTTTCCGGGTCCGCTGAACGCAGTCGTCGCTCTGACGATCGCCACGATCAAAGCGACTTTCGTGGTGCTCTATTTCATGCACGTCCGTTATAGCGGTCGCCTGGTCTGGGTGGTGATTGGCTCAGCGCTTTTCTGGTTGGGAATTATGTTTGCGCTGACGATTAGCGATTACTCTTCACGCGGTTGGCTGCCAATTTCTACGATGTGACGTCCTCGGCGAGAATTAACTCCTTCTCTCGCACATCAATCACACTGTGACATCGCGTGCACTTCAGTCGCAGCGTTGCGTCTGAAGTTCGGATCGGCGCGCCGCAGTTTGGGCAGGGTGCATTGATCTCGTTCGTCTTGAAGAGGTCACGCATCATAAAAACGGGAATGATGAGTCCAGCGACCAGCAGCGGAATTCCAAAGATCAAACCGATGCTGGTACCGTCACTTAGGGTGAGACTGATGACTAAGCCAGCGATGAACAGAACCAACCCCACGGCGATACTGAATGAAAAGCCGTAGGCGCTATCGAAAGTCCGCCCGCTCTTAACTCGCTGAGTCTCTTCCGCCATCTTTACCCCCCGTGATTTGCACAACCTTTATTTGAGGGATTTGCGCAGGTCAATGGTCACTACGAAACCGTTGCCGGCTGCGCGGCATTCTGCGGTTCGTAATACAGAATGCGATTGCAATTGTCGCAGGTAATGACTTCGTTGCCGCGACGTACGTCGGCCATCACTTGCGGGCGCAGCGCCATGAAGCAGGCCGTGCAGGCACCGTTGCGCGCTTCAGCCACCGCGATGCCGTCACGAATGCGCGAAACGATCCGGTTGTAAAGCGAAGCCATCGGTTTCGGCAGCTCTTTCGTCAGCCGCTCGCGTTCGGCGCGCGCTGCCTCAAGTTCTTTCTGCTGCCGGGCCACTTGCTCGTCGAATTCGACGAAGCGTGCCTGCATGTCCTCGCGCAGCTTTTCAACCTCCGGAGCGCGCTCGTTCAATTCTTTCTCGGCCCCTTCGAACGCTTCCATCTGCTCAAGTACCTGCGTCTCGAAAGTCGAAATCTGTTTACGCGCGGCGTCGGCTTCCCGAATCGCGGCGGTGTATTCATCCGGCTTCTTCGCCGCCATCAGGTTGCGCTCGGCACGTTCCGCGCGTTGCTTCTGATCGAAGATCTCTTTCTCGAGCCGGGAACGTTCATGAAACGACGCGTCTCGCTTTTGTTCGAGCCCTCGAATTTCAAAGGCGCGCTGATCGAATTCTCTCTCGATCTCGGCGCGCCTTTCAGGAATGCTCTCGATTTCTGTTTGCAGTGTTCTTATATTGGTATCAGTCTTTTGCAGTGCGATTAATTGCGCTAACTCCGCCTTCACTCTTATCGGCTCCTCATGAATCCCGGGATGTGAATGGTGACATTCATTGGCCCAATCATCACACAGACCGTGGCGGACGCGCAAGGCGGCTGCTTTAGAGCCTGTTTTTTGAGAGAAAAGTTGGGTATGAACCAGGCGGTTATTGAGCTACGGATTTAGCAGCATTGATCCGGCCGCCAGTCGCGACCTTGCTCTTCAGCCCGGGCACTACATCAACTGAATTCAACAGCCGTAAGCGCAATTCATCAATTGAAATTCCCGGATTCGTCGACAAAACCAGCGCCGCCACGCCAGCCACAAAGGGGGTGGCCATCGAAGTGCCCTGCTTCTCTTCAAATCCGTGTTCGAGCCAGGTGCTGACGATTTGCTGACCCGGCGCGGCAACATCGACGCTGGTCGCGCCAAAGTTAGAGAAAGTTGTCAGTTCGTCATTGCGATCGACGGCGGCCACACTAATCACATTATTGAGATCGTAGCTGGCAGGATAATGCGGCTTGGCGTCGTTGTCAGAATGATCGTTGCCGGCCGCAGCCACGAACAAGATTCCTTCGTCGCCGGCTTTGCGAATCACGTCTTCCAGCGCCTGCGATTTGATCGTCGAGCCCCAACTTGCCGAAATGACGCGCACGTTCACGCCGGCGCGTTTGCGATTGATGACGTAATTGATGGCTTCGATTGCATCTTTGGTCGTGCCCGCGCCATCCGAATCCATGAATTTCAGCGGCATGATCTTCACGGTCCAGTTGACGCCGGCGATCCCGGTTTCATTTCCGCCTTCGGCCCCAATGATTCCCGCGCAGTGTGTACCATGACCGTTTTCGTCCATCGGGTCGCCATTGTCCTCAGCCACATTGAAGCCATGCACGTCATCAACCGGACTATCAGACGTGAGGTCTTCATCTTCGTATTGTTTGATGATCTCAGGTCGCGTCCAAATGTTGGCCGCTAAATCCGGATGCGTGTAGTCGACGCCGCTGTCGAGCACGGCCACCACGACTTGATCGCTGCCTTTTGTCACTGCCCAAGCCTGCATCGCGCTGATGTCGGCGCCCGATTTACCGCCATCCTGTCCGTGGTTGAACAGCCCCCACTGTTTGTAAAAGAGTTCATCGTTGGCGTGCACGTGCTTGCCTGCGCCTTCATGGTCAAGCTTGATCTCACTGTTCGCTTCCGCGTACTCGACCTCTGCCAGCGCGCGGTATTGCGCGACCACTTCATCAGCGCCGCGATTGTCTTCGTCTTCGATTACTTCCAGGCCGTCGACTGCTTCGATTCGATCCTCGACTTCGTCATTCATTCGCGAAGTGATGTTGTCGATCGCATCGCGAGATACATTCGATCGGAAGCGCACCAGGATTTCAGTTTTAGATGAATCAGCTTCCGCGCTGCCCGGATCCGTCGCGGTTTCCGCGACGCCCCGTGATGTAGTTTGCTGGGCTGGGCGATGCCATTGCCATTTATGCAGCCGGCCCGCAAATGCCGCGATCAGAATTAACGCCAGCGCGATGGAAAGATTAAGCCAGAGATTACGAGACATGATTGCTCGCGCCTAAACGCGATAATTCCGCCCTTTGAAGTTTACCAGACGCAACTGGCGCGCGGTGGCGCGATATTCATAGACGTCGCTGCCCGCTGTCAGGCGAATCCGCCAACCCGGCGTGATCATCTGGGCGCTCATTTCGTCCTCCACAGCCGCGCCCAGAGACGCATCTGGGAAATCGGTCTCGTCGATTTGGCCTGAAGTGATTTCGTTTTCGCTCACTCCAAGCCGTTGCGCCAAGTCGCTTCGAGCTTTGATGATGATGGCTGGGTCGATTGATGGCATGTTTCAGTTCGTCATTTCGGTAAACGATTAGGAAGCGTGTTCAGTTCCACCGGCGGTGCAATTCATGGAACAGGAATCACTTTAAGTCACCGAACCGATGCTGAAGCAGAGTCGCAACGGCGATTGCCGCCGTCTCTGCGCGGAGGATGCGACCGCCGAGAGTCACGATTTTGCAGCCATTCGCGCTCGCCTGTTTCAGCTCGTCATCTGACCAGCCTCCTTCGGGGCCAATCATCGCGGCGACACGGGCGTCTTTTAAATCCATTTTTGCGAGATCCGCGTGCGGATCTCCGTCACGCGCCGTGTAGGTCAGCTTCAATTGCACATCAGTGATTGAGCGAAAGAACTCCTCCAAGTTGGTGGGCGAATCCACCAGCATTAATTGCGCTCGCCCGCATTGCTTTGCGGATTCGAATGCGATTCGTGACCACCGTTCACCTTTCTTGCGCGCATCTGCCGGCTCGCGAATCCGCACATCTGCCCGCTCAGTCATCAGAGGAGTTAGGCGCGTGACTCCCAATTCCGTAGTTTTCTGCACAACGAAATCGAACTTCTCGCCTTTCAGCAATGCGACAGCCAGTGTGAGATGCAAGGGCGATTCACGACTTAAGGGTTGAGCTTCATCAATTATCTTCAGCGTCGCCGATCCCGATGTGAATTCTGAAATCTCGCAGCGATACTCATGACCTTCACCATCGAAGACAAAGACCTCGTCGCCGGTGCGGAGCCGCAGAACGTCATGGGCGTGGCGCGCTTCATCCGCGCCCAGGATGACTGTTTTGTTGTCGGCCGCGAACGCGATTCGCGGGGCATAGAATCGGCGGCGAGTCATTTTCGACAATTCATCCTGCCGTCTTCGCTTTGCGAGAAGGAATTTCAAATCACCAGTGCAATCCATTCACCGTCCTGCATAATTTCATTTACAGTTGCGGCCAATTGCACCAGCTTTGCGTTCACCATGTCGAACTGCGAATCAAGGATCCCCGACAGAACCAGACGCCCGCAGGTGACGCCCAGCAACGCCGGCAACAGTTCGACAATCACCGGGGCAGTCAGGTTCGCACAAACAAAATCAGCAGAAGCCACTTCTTCCGAGACGCTGCCCACCTGGAAGTCTATGCGGGTTGCAACTTCGTTTAATGAAGCGTTTTCGCGCGCTATGCGTACGGCCTCGGCATCTATGTCGCACGCAATTACGCGAGCTGCGGGTGCCAGTTTTGCCGCGGCGATTGCGAGAATGCCCGTGCCGGTTCCGACATCCAGGAAACTTCCACCGCTAAAGTATTTGTCGATCGCTTTCAGACACAGGCGCGTTGTTTCGTGCGTGCCGGTGCCAAACGCCATGCCGGGATCGATGCGGATGAGAATTTGATCTGAACCGTGCCGGCCGACTATTGCCTGCAATTCTGACCAGGTGGGCGCGACGATGAAGCGGCCAATTTCGAGTGGCTGCCAATGCTTCTTCCATTCGCTCAACCAGTCCTGCTCGGGAAGCTCACGAGCGGTGAGATCAATGAGCATCGAGGAACCGCAACCGTAAATCTGCAGGGCCTCAGTCAATTTCGCGCCTACGGTCGCAACCGCGGTCTCGGAATCGAAGTAGCCAATCACTGTCGCTGCACCATTGCTACTGTCGATGGTTTCAGTGCCTAGTGCGCCGGCTTCCATCAAGCCATATGAGATCGCTTCGCGAGCATCCGCGGCCACGGTCGCTTCAATCGCATGCCAGATTCTGCCGCTCATCGCGCTAATCCCATTTCATCGAGCAAATGCTGCTGGTCGCGCCAGTGTTCCTCGACCTTCACAAACAGTTCGAGATGACAACGATGGCCGAGCATCTTTTCAATTTCACTGCGCGCCCGCGTGCCGATCTGTTTCAAACGTTGCGCGCCGTGACCGATGACGATTTTCTTTTGCGAATCGCGTTCGACGAAGATCGCGCAGTAAATGCGCGTGAAGTCTTCGCGCACTTCTTCCCACCGCTCAGTCACCACGGCGGTGACGTAAGGAATTTCTTCGCCGGTCGTTTCGAGAATCTTTTCGCGCACGATTTCCGCCGCCATTACCCGCACTGATTGATCCGTGTATTCGTCAGCCGCGAACAGCGCTTCGCCTTCCGGCAGGACTTCCATCATTTCAGCCAGCAACTGTTCGATCTGATCACCCTTCAAAGCGGAAATTGGGACAATGGCCTTCCACTCCTGCTCCGCTCGATACCACTCGATAAGCGGCAGCAGCTTCGATTTGTCCGTCAGTTTGTCTGTCTTATTCAAGAGCAAGAGCGAAGGCTTGGCCGACTGTTTGACGAGATCGAGGACGAAACGATCGCCGTTGCCGGTGGTGACGGATGCATCGCGAATCAAACAAACAACGTCTACGCCCAGCAGCGCATCGTGGACTGCGGCCATCATGCGACGGTTCAATTCGTAACCCGGCTTGTGCACGCCCGGCGTATCGACCAGCACGATCTGACCGTCGGGACGATTGACGATCCCGAGGATTTTGAACCGAGTCGTTTGCGGCTTGGTTGAGACGGCGGCGATCTTTTCGCCCACCAGTCGATTGAGCAGCGTTGATTTGCCCGCGTTCGGGCGGCCGACAAGCGCAACGTAGCCGGAACGAAAATTCATTTTGGCGCCACAACCGGATTTCGCAGCGAGCCAAGGTTCTCTACGCGCACTTCACAGACATCACCCGCCCGCAAAAGCACCGGAGGATCGCGAAAGAATCCGACGCCTTCAGGTGTTCCGCTCGCGATGATGTCACCGGGTTCGAGCGTGATGCCCTGTGAGATGTACGAAACCAGGTAGGCGATGGTGAAAATCATCTTGCTAGTGTTTGAGGATTGCGTGACCTGACCGTTGTAAAGGCCTTCCACTTTCAGATTTTGAACGTCGGCGATTTCGTCGCGTGTCGTGATGAACGGACCAAGAGGCGCAAACGTGTCGAGTCCTTTGCCACGCGTCCACTGGCCATCTTTGCGCTGCAGATCGCGCGCAGTTACATCGTTCATCAAGGTGTAGCCGAAAACGTAATCCAGCGCATCCGTTTCTTTTACCGCCTTTGCGCGCCGGCCGATCACGACGGCCACCTCGGCTTCCCAATCGATAGTTTCGCTGACTGTCGGCAAGACAATCGGCGCGCTGTGCGCGCTCAGGGCGTTGGTTAACTTCGCGAAAATCAGCGGGGCCTTCGGAGGTTCGCCCCCTCCTTCGAGCGCATGGTCGGCATAGTTTCGGCCAATCGCCAGAATCTTGCGCGGATAGACCGCCGGTAGAAATTCGATTTCATCGAGCTCATACGCAGTCACTGCCGATCGTTGGGTTACCGGCTGCGAATTCACCAGTGACTTTAGTTGCTGAAGGCCTTCCTCGCCGCGCTCTATCACAGCTAGACTGCTGTCAATCTCCAGCAGCCAATCCGCGACGGGCGCGCCGGCGGCCTGCGACGCGCGCGCGAGTTCTGCGGCATCACAAACGACGTTTCCCAGCAAGACGCCGAGTCGCCGCCTTGCAGACTTTTTCGCTGTGAACTGGGTCAGCTTCATCCGAACGAACGTAACCGCCATGATTGCCGTCGCTTGCGCGCCTGTCAACCGGCGGGGTAGCGAACTGCCGCGCCCGGATGAAAACAATTAGTTGCAGGCTTTGCGCCACGGCACTACAATCAGCCGCGCACGAGGCGTTACGCGTCTCCTACGAGATCGAAGCGCGACGCTTTATTTTCGCCAACCTTACAGCCAAGCTGACAATCGCCCCGCCGCTTGCCTTTGCTGGTTGTCGTGGACGCAATTGCATCACCTGAGGCCGTAAGATGAAACAATCCGCTCACAAACAAAACGGACGAGGCACGGCTATCGCCACATCAGTCGTCGATAACGAACGCGAACGGGACTCCGCGCGCTTGCGCGAGTACGAAAAGGTCGTCGAGGGTCTTGAGGATCTTATTGCGGTAGTCGATCGCGACTACCGGTACATCATCGCGAATCGGACGCTGCTGAAGTACCGGAGCCGCACGTTGTCTGACGTAATCGGTCATTCAGTTCGCGAGGTCATTGGCGCTGAAGTTTTCGACACAGTAGTAAAGCGACGGCTGGACGATTGTTTCAGCGGAAAGACCGTTACCTTCGACAGCAAAATAGATTATCCAGTCATCGGAGCGCGCGACATGACCATTTCGCACTATCCGATCGAAGGGCCGAATGGAGTGGAACGGGTCGCGATTATTCTGCGCGACCGCACTGACGCAAAACGCGCCGAAGCGAATCTCGCAACTCAAAAAGCCTACCTCGAAGCGCTGCACCAGACCGCGCTCGGACTGATTAATCGACTGAACATTGATGAGCTGTTGCATGACCTGGTCGAACGCGCCTGCGAGTTGCTGGGGGTAGAGAGCGGGTATGTTTATCTGATCGACGAAAAGTTGAACAAGCTGCGCGTGCAGGTGGCCTTCGGCGCCGCGGTGAACTATGTCGGAAATACGATCGAAGCTGGCGCGGGCATGGCCGGCCGCATCTGGCAGACGCGGGAGCCGCTGGTTGTCGATGATTACAGTGCTTGGGAGCACCGGCTGACGATACCCGGCTACGAACGACTTCGTGCGGTGGCCGCAGTACCGCTGCAATCGGGCGATCACATCGTCGGCGTGCTGGGGCTTGAAAGCACTGCCGAGGGCAGAAAATTTGGGGAACGCGAAGTAGAAATCCTCGTGAAGTTTGCCCAGTTGGCGTCGCTTGCTTTGGAGAACGCGCGATTGTATTCGTTCGCTCAAAAGGAGCTGGCCGAGCGGACCCAGGTCGAAGCGGCGTTGCGCGATAGCGATCATCAAATGAATGAGGCGCAGCGGCTGGCGCACGTCGGCAGTTGGAGTTGGGAAATCGAATCAAATACTTTGACCTGGTCTAACGAGTTGTATGCGATCTTCGGCGAGGATCCGAAAACTTTTACGGCCACCTATGACGCTTATCTCGCCCATGTGCATCCGGACGATCGGGAAGCAACTGCACAAGCGGTCGCGCAATGTCTGCAAGATCGAAAGCCGTTCAACAATCGCCGTCGCATCGTCCGGCCGACTGGCGAAATCAGAATTATCGATTCATATGGACGTCTGGTGTCTGACGCGCAGGGCAAACCGCTGTCAATGTTCGGCGCCTGTCAGGATGTGACCGAAAACGTCCGGGCCACCGAAGCTTTGTCGCTCGCAGAACGCAAGTACGAAACGATTTTTGAAAGCGCCGGTGAAGGAATTTTTCAATCAACCCCTGATGGTCATTACCTCGTAGCCAATCCGGCATTGGCGCGCATGCATGGCTTTACTTCGCCCGAAGAACTGATGCGCGAACGCACAAACATCGCGCGCGATGCTTATGTCGACCCGCACCGACGCGAAGAGTTCAAGCTGGCGATGGAAAGCGCCGACCATGTTCGTGGATTTGAGTTTGAATTGCGTCGTCGCGACGACACAACTATTTGGGCTTCTGTGAATGCCCGCACAGTGCGCGATCGCGAGGGGAACATTAAGTATTACGAAGGCACGGCCCAGGACATAACTGATCGGAAGCGATCTGAACAAGCTCTGCTCGAAAGTGAAGAACGATTCCGGGAATTATTCGAAAACTCGCGCGACCCCGTGTACGTCCACGATATGAGCGGCCGCTACGTTTCGGTTAATCAGGCTGCGGAGGAACTATCCGGCTTCTCACGCACCGAGATTCTGGGCAAACATTATTCGAATTTCATAGTTCCCAACTACCTGAAGACGGCACGCGAAAACTTCTGCCGAAAACTCGATTTGCCGGTAGAAACTACGTACGAGGCTAAAATCATTTGTAAAGATGGCACGCGCAAATCAGTCGAAGTTACGAGCCGCATGATCTACCGTGATGGCGAGCCCGTCGGTGTCCAGGGAACCGTGCGTGACATGACCGAGCGGAAACTGGCGCAACGCGCTCTGCAGGACTATTCGCGTCGATTGGTTCATGCGCAGGAGGCCGAGCGCGAGAATATTGCCCGCGAACTTCATGACGAAATCGGCCAGGCGCTCACCGCGATTACGATCAACCTGCAATGGATGCAGCGTGCCGGGGCCGTGAATGAAAGCGCTCAGCCCCGCATCAACGAGAGCATCGAAGTTATCGAGGACGCGCTGCGGCGTGTGCGCGAACTATCGCTCGAGTTACGGCCATCGATGCTGGACGATCTGGGCCTACTGGCGGCACTAAGCTGGTACACATCTCGATACTCGGAACGGACTGGAATCGAGGCGGTGGTCAAGGGGGATCTGCCAAAGACAAACAATATCGGCCGCACGATTGAGACCGTTTGTTTCCGCATCGCACAGGAAGCGCTCACGAATGCCGCACGGTATTCGCGCGCGACTCGCATCGATGTGAACATTGAAAAGCAGAACGGCCTGCTGCAAATGAGCATTTCCGACGATGGCGTCGGCTTTGTGGTTGAAGATCACGTGAATGCCGGACTGACTACCGCTCTCGGCCTGCGCGGAATGAAAGAACGAGCGCTGGCTGTGGGCGGCAAGCTTACAATTCAGTCGCAACTTGGAAAAGGCACCGACATCCTGTTGTTGGTTCCGACGCCGCGGCCGCATTGATTTTCCAAGGTTTTCCCTGATTGCCCACCCGAGGCGTGTGGAGTATTTTGCCGCGAGCACGAAAGGGTTCTCCCGATGGAATTCCGCGATTCAGTAAATTCTCTTCAGGCAAGCACCGCCTCAGTGTTGGCGGAAAGCTCTGAACGTTTGAATTCAAGCAGCCGAGAACCCGCCAACTCCTCGATCCGAATTCCCGTCCTGCTGGTAGATGATCACGCCATCGTGCGCGCAGGCATTCGCGCTTTGCTCGAGATGGTGGAAGCAGTCGACGTCGTGGGCGAAGCCGGAAACGGCGCCGAAGCCCTGCGTGCAATCGAGCAGCTTCAGCCGCAGATTGTCTTACTCGACATCACGATGCCGGACATGAACGGACTTGAAGTCCTGCAGGAAATCTCTGCGCGTTTCGCCGGAGTAAAAGTGATCATCCTGACGATGCACGAAGCGCGGGAGTACGCGGTCCAGGCGTTGCACTATGGCGCGGCCGGTTTTATTCCGAAAAGCGGCGCCGCGGCGGAACTTAAAGATGCGATCGAGACTGTAATGCAGGGCAAGACTTATGTGTCGGCGCAGACTCCACAGCAGGCGGCGCGCGTTGTCATAACCGACGAAAGACAGCGAGATTTACTGAATCGTCTGACGCCGCGGCAACGCGAGATCCTGGTGCGCATCGCTGAAGGTCAGAGTACGAAAGAAATCGCGCGCGCGCTCGACATCAGCGTGAAGACGGTCGAATCGCATCGCTCGCAACTTACCGAGCGTTTAAGCATTCACGATGTCGCGGGGCTGGTTCGATTCGCTATTAAGGCCGGGCTCATAAACGTGTAGGCTCTTGTTTGCACGGTAGTTCGATTTGACCTGAGCCTGTTCCGAATCACTTCACACAATTACGACGCCTCAGGTTTTCCCTATCGCGGTCTCGTGGTTTTTCCTGATTGCGCCATATTTTGCGACAGCCGATACTCTGCCATCTGCGTTGCTCGTTGCGATCGAAGCCCTGACATAACGCACGAAGCCAGCCTCGAACACGTAGATCGGATCATGTCGTCTCCTCTGATCTGAAGCGTACTTAATAGCGGCCTGAAGAATTCAACGTAAGGGGCCGCCGCACCAGTTTGAAATAAACAAAGTTCTCAAGGTCGCGGAGGCCCGCGTGGGGGGCAGCCGTGTGAAGAGGGACGCCGTATCGGGGGCGAGCACGGCATCCCTCTTCTTTTTGTGTTAGCGGTTCAAAAATGAACCGTTTCGCGCGGCTTGGATTTAACGGAATTTAATGGTGCACCCGGCATGATTCGAACATGCGACCTTTGGTTTCGTAGACCAACGCTCTATCCAACTGAGCTACGGGTGCAGGAAAGGATGGAGGGAGTTTAAAGTTTCGACCGACAAGTTTCAAGTAAGGTTTCAAGTTTCAAGTTTGGTTTTGCGTGACTCGAAACTTGAAACCCGAAACCGACCGTCACCGCGCGTAATATCCTGTCTTAGTCTTCGCCGTCAGATCTCCCCGAACCACCTCAACCCGAATAGCGCGCCACTTGCCATCTTTAGGACTCGGGGTAGGGGGCTGGTAAGCGATGCTGTAAAGCGTGCGCAGACTGGCCGCCACTTGGACATACAACCCAGAGAGTTGATCAAGCCGGCGAATTTCACCGACCCACCCGCCAGTGCGATCTGCCAACATTTCCAGCCGGGTTCGTGCTGCCGCGTACTGCGCGATGATCAAAGGATCGGGTAAGGGCAGTTTCTTCGGATCACCTGAGGGCAAAGCCAGCGGAAAGATGGTCACGCCCTGTCGATCGGCATCAGTCAGAACACTCGTCAAAGCTGAATTCGCTTCAGGCTTAATCGCAGTCGCTACTTCTGCCTCTGATACTCTCGAGACAGTGGCCCGATCACTCTTGCGGACTTCGGTGTCGAGACCGTCAGTCAGCGCCACGATGGCCTTGCGGCGTTTCCCTTCTCCATTTAATTTCCGCAAAGCCTCTTTCAGACCATCATAAAGGTAGGTCTCGCCAGAGCCGGTCGCGAGCGTGATCGCATAGCCAGTTTTACGACGGTCGCTGGTAAAGCCGCTGAGCTCGTGCACGCCCTTACCGTTGAAATCGAGCACGGCCACGCGATCATCAGGGCCAAGCGCGTCCAGAAACCTGAGCGCCGCTTGCTGGATCTGCTGACGAAAATTGACGGTCGAACCCGACATGTCCAACAACATCACGAGACTGAAGGGTGCTTCCGTTGGCTCGAAAGATTGGATGGGCCGTTTAACTCCGTCTTCATAGACCGCGAAGTCGTTCCGAGTTAGGTCAATTACCGCGTGTCCCTGCCGATCAACCACGCCGACATTGAGTTGCACCAGGGAGGTTTCCGTACGGACCACGTCGTCCTGTGCGAAAACTGAATTTCCGGTCACAAAAAGACAAAGCAGCATCACCGCCGAAAACAATAGTTTTGCGGACAATTTCAATGATTTTCGCTCGAGCAGCACCAACATTAGTTGACTCTCAACGCCTTTGAGTTCGCCAGGGTTTTGCAGTATCCGATCGCCCGCCAGTGTTTGCAACCGCTGATATCTACAGAGGACACGGAGGAACCAAAAACCCAGAAGCCAGACAGTTCTGCTTTCTTGTTTTATTAGTCTTCTCTGTCCTCTGCGATTCAATTCGAACTCATTCGCAGTTCTGAACCGTTCGAAATATAATCCGCGTGCTCAGGAGGCTCCCACAATTGAGCGGCTCCAACTTCTGCACAAATTGCGGCGCAAGGCTGACCGGAAAAGGTTTGCGTGCGCTCTTTCGCGGCGCGCGCTGCGATGACTGCGCAGTACGGCTCGGCAGCAGGACCCTAAAGTCACTGGCCCTGGTCGCACTGATCGCGATCGCCGCGTTTGCGTTGGGAAGATACCTGCAAAAACCGCCACCTCCACTGATCATTCATCGCGCTGCAAATTCTCCGCTGCCTGACGCACCAGTTGATTTCTATGGACTGACAACTGCGAACGCGAGTACGGCGAATTCGAATGCGGCCCGGGCAAGTCTAACGACAGACGACACCGTGTATCTCTGCGGCGCCCGGACCCAGAAAGGCACGCCTTGTCGCCGCCGCGTGCACGTGGCCGGAGAGCGTTGTTATCAACATAAAGGCATGCCGGCGATGGTGACGATCGATAAACTGACCATCAAACCTGAACCTAAGAAATAAGCCCGCGCGAGATGAACTCACGCGGGCTCATTCTTTATGGGTCGGCTAGCGAATCGTCTTCACCGGCGCCGCTGGTCGTGACGGCAACTTCACCGGATTCTTCAGACGATTCATTACTTCCGCGATGCCGCGTTCGAGCTGCGGATCCTTACCCGCAATCTCTGACGCGGGATCGTTATCGACGTCGATGTCCGGATCGACTCCGTAACCTTCGATGACCCATTCACCTTTCGCGTTAGCGAGCGCTGAACCAGGCACGAAGATGCTGCCACCATCGATTAGTGACCCGCGATTGTTTATCCCAACGACGCCGCCCCACGAACGTTTGCCGATTAGCGGCCCGAGGCCGGCTTCGCGGAACATCCATGGAAAGATGTCGCCGTCAGACGCCGAGTTCTGATCCAGCAACGCCACCATCGGGCCAAGGAACACTCCGTCCGGATAGGGGTTGCCCATATCATCAGTGCGTCCGTAATTCACGCCGAGCAACTTGCGGCGCAGACGCTCGATTAACATCCGCGAGACGTTGCCGCCACCGTTCGCGCGCACATCGACGACCAACCCTTCCTTGTCGATTTGCGGGTAATACCACTTGATGAATTCGCGTATGCCGTTCGCCCCCATATCGGGAATGTGAATGTAGCCCACACGCCCATTGGTCGCTTCTTCGACGCGTTTGCGGTTCTTGGTGATCCAGTCGAGATAGATGAGATTGCTCTCGTCTGTGATCGGGCGATACGAAACAGTGCGCGAGCCCTCCATGGTTGGCTTGCTGTTGACTGTCAACGAAACCGGGTTGTCGGCTTTGTTGCGGAGCAGCCGATAGATGTCATCGTTGCTTTTCAACTCTTCGCCATCAACGGCGAGCACATAATCGCCAACGTTGATATTTACGCCGATTTCCTTGAGTGGTGAACGATAAATATCCTCTTCGTTTTCCCCTTCAAAGATTCTGGTAACACGATAACGACCGGAGCCCGGATCAACTTCAAAACGTGCTCCCGGCAAACCCACGCGCGCGCGTGGCGGAATATTGAAGTCGCCACCCTCGATGTACGCGTGCTGAATCGTTAGCTCAGAAATCATCTCGCTGATGACGTAATTCAGATCCGAACGATGGCCGACGTATTGAAGCAGCGGCTTGTACTGCTCGCGCAAGGCAACCCAGTCATAGCCGTGCATGTTTGGCACATAGAACCAATCGCGATAGCGCCGCCACACTTCATTAAAAATTTGCGCCCACTCTTCCGCGGGAACGCGATCAACGACGAGGCCGGCAGTCGACACTGGCTTGCGGCTCTTGTCACCTTGCGGGGTCGCATCGTAAAGCCCGAATCCCTGCGCACCGCGTGCGAGAATCTTCGAACCATCGCGTGACAAGGCGTAGCCGCCGCCGAAGTCGTCGATCAGCGTGGTCTCTTTGCGATCTTTCAGCGAGAAGAGTTTCAGTTGCGCCGGCCGATCACCTTGCCGGCCATAATAAAACGCCGGCCCGGTCGCGTAGATCAAGAAACCCGGCTTGGCTGAAATCCCGCCATAATTGTCCGCGCCGATCGGCACACGCGCGACGCGACCTGAGATGCCATCGAAATCGATCGTCATCGGTTTCGCTGGAGGTGGTGTCGCCGGTTTAGGCTCAGCCGGCTTCTCACCTTCGACTTCTTTCTTATCCGCGGGCGCGCTTTCGTCTTTCGGCTTGGTGACGGCGACTTCATCGCTCTCGGCCGGAAACGGATTCTTCACGTCCTTGCGCAAAGCCATGGCATAGAGATAAACGTCACGGTTCGTCGCATAGTTGAATTCGATGTTCGAAATCTGCGGGGCGAACTCGCGCTGGCTGGCGAAGTAGAGATAACTACCGGTCGGGTCCCACACCGGACTGCCCGCATTAAACATGTCGTCCGTTACGCGATTCAACTTGTTGTCAGCCGCGTTCCAGATATAGAGCGACGAAAAGCCACTGCCCCTCGTTGACATGCTGAACGCAAGATAGTTCCCCGTGGGCGAGAAGACGTAATCGCGAATCTGTCCGCGTGGCGCATCGGTAACTTCAATCATCTTCTTGTCAGCAAGCGTCACGACATAAAGCTTCCCGTCCTTGTCACTGAATGCGATGCGTTTGCCGTCGGCTGACCACTCAGGCTGATAACGCATAGCCTGTCCGCCGGTAGTGATTTGCTGCGCGGGTTTCGAACCGTCCTGAGCGATCACATACAACTCTTCCTCTCCCGTCATGTCCGAGATGAACGCGATCTGCGAACCGTCAGGCGACCAACTCGGCCACTTGTCGTGCGCGCCGGAAGAATGCGTGAGGTTGCGCGTCGGACCTTTTTCGATCGGCGCCGTGAAGATGTCGCCACGCGCTGAGAACAATGCGCGCTCACCCTTCGGACTCAGATCCCATGACTCGATGTTGTTTGCGGCTGAGACGCGGCTCGGGCGGCGCGCCAGGCCATCATCAGGAACGCTGATTGAAATCGGTGTCGCTTTGCCACTCTTGATGTCGAGTATTTGAAGTTCGCCATCCATCTCATAAACGATTCGGTTGCCGTGATCGGAACTTGGCCAGCGCACGTCCCACTGCTTGTTATGGGTGATTTGTGTCGTTTTTCCATTGCCAACTCCGTAGGCATACAAGTTGAAGTGGCCGTCGCGATCTGAGTTGTAATAGATCGTATCCCCAATCCAGATCGCATCCCGCGTCGCGCGCGGACCCTCGGTAATTGGTTTCGTGTCGTAGCTCTTCAGATCGAAGATGTAGAGGCGATTCGCCTGGCCGCCGCCATAACGCTTCTCGGGACGAAAGTCTCGCGACTGTGGCGAGAAAACCATGCGGCTGCCATCCGGCGAATAATCGCCCGAACCTGCTTCAGGCATTGGCAAAGCTTCCGCCGGTCCGCCATCAACTGAAACGGTGTAAAGTTTTGCGATTGGCAAAGACCATGAGTCGCGCTGCGACTTGAAGATGATCCGCTTGCCGTCCTTCGTCCACCCATAGACTTGATTGTCCCAGCCCCAACGCGGCGTGAACGGACCTTTGGCCGGATAGTAAGTAAGCTGGCGCGGCACACCGCCACTCGATGGGATGACGTAGACCTGCTCATCACCGTCGTATTGGCCAGTGAAAGCGATCCACTTTCCGTCCGGCGAAAACTTGGCGAACACTTCCATTCCGGGATGCGCCGTCAGTCGAGTTGCCGTGCCGCCGTTTGCGGATGCGGTCCAAATGTCGCCCGCGTAAGTGAATGCCACGCGGTCGCCATAAATATCCGGAAAACGCAGAAGTTTTGTTTGCGCTACGGCGGTAGTTGCCAGGATTGTTAAGACTATAAATACAGGAAGAAAGAGGCGGACAGATACAAATCTTTTAAGCAAGGGCTTCTCCTTTTCTGGGACTGCAAGTCAATTGATTGCGCGAAACGCGCAGGATGCTCAGGCGTTTTTACGCTCGGCAGGTCTGTTCGGTTTCAAAATAAACGGACGGAATTGCCACTTGATTGAGAGTGGCACGGGCGTCTTGTCCCGTGAATCACGCGCAAGATGAGCGCGCCACACTACCACTTAATCGAGCCTTCCTTGGAAGTATCGATCTGGGCGAGTTCGTTCTCGCCGTAAAAGAATCCGCGCATGTTATCCATCAGGAATGTCTGCGCTTCAGGGTTAGAAACGTCCAGACCATAGTGATTGATAATGCGGGTTTGTGTTTGCAGCCATTCACTCCAACACGGCTGGCAAACTTCTTCAGCGACCTTTTGGCCGAGCTCGGTAGGCAGCGGCGCGAAGCCGAGCGGCGGCCGCTTCTGGCCACAGCGGGCGCATTTGATCTGTTCAGACATTTAATTGATTTACCTCGGGAGGATTATACCTAAGTGAGCAGTGAGCAGTAAGCAGTGAGCAGTTGGCGGAGCGACAACGGTGTCTTTAGGCCTTGTTCTAACATTCATGAAAAACTGCTCACTGCTTACTGCTCACTTGGTCGTCGCTTCGCGAATCGCCTTCAGGGTTTCGTCATCCTTCGGCCGGAACAATCCGAGCGGCCGCACGTCGCGATAACGAATCACGCCGTCTGCATCGATCACGAAGACCGATCGCGCGACTTTGCCCGGTACGAGCGAGTTCGCGCCATACAAGTCAGCGACTTTTCTATCGGCATCCGACAACAAACGAAGTGGCAGATCGTGATGTTCGGCAAACGCTTTGTGCGATTCAACGCTGTCCGTCGAAATCCCTACGACCTCGGCGCCTGTCGCCGCATAGTCTTCCCAGCGATCGCGAACTGAACACATCTGTCGCGTGCAGATCGGAGTCTCATCTCCCGGATAAAACAGCAGGACGACGATCTTTCCGCGGTGATCGGACAGACGCCAGGTGTTGCCGTCCGCATCAGGCAATGCGAAATCCGGCGCTGGCGCTCGATCTGTTGCGGCTGAAGTTGGCAAATCTATTTCATCAAGGACGCAATGTTCGCGGCTGCGACTTGGGTGCGAAGCTCGAGTTCGTTCGCGCGAACATTGATTTTCAGATTGCTGAGCGCGCCTTCCGCCAGCGCCTTTTTCGGACCGGTCATTTGCAGCACCATCAGTCCGGCGAGTTGCTTCAATTGCGTGATGGTGTCCCCCAGGCTCTTGGCCGCCGTCGGAGTCTCAGTGCGCGCAACGATCGTCGCCGTGATGTCAGTGGCCGTGGTGCCGACTGAACCGTACGCTTGCCGGATCGAAGTGGCGTCCTGTGCGATGGCGTCAGCGCCAAGATTCAATTGCGACCAAACCGCCGGTGGCACATTCGCGCCGAAACCGACTACAGCTTGAGGATCGCGCGTGGCGAGGCTCACCAGGTCGCTGCTTTCGCGCTGCGGAGTTTTCCCTGCACTAATGACAGCGCGAACCCTGGCCGGAGTCCCGACCGCGACGGTTGTCGCGTTGAGCGGTGCGATCGCTAACTCGCTCACGCGCATATTCCACAGACCAAACAGTTTCATCTGATCGTTGATCGTCAGGATCGTAATGGTCGCGCCGCCGTATTTTTCATCCCGCGCTTTTCCTTTGCTGGCGGCCCGAGCGGCCAGGACCACGGCTGCCGAGCTAAACGACCCGGTCGCAATGGCTACCGGCTCAAGTTTTGTCACGTTCGGCGAGGGGTAGGTGTAACTCGCAGCAACGACCGCGCGACTAAAAGTGCGGGCATCGATTCCCGTCTGAGTTTTGAACTGATCTATTTCAGAATTGATTTGCGCGAGCTTTGCGCTATCGCCCGCAAAGACGAGCGGCAGAGTTTCGTTGAGCAGTCGCTTCACATCGACTACGACTATCGCGTCGGATTTCGGAACGAATGCGAAGATGTCACCCGCCGCAGCCCGCGTGCCGGCGGTTGGGCGTTTTGTTTGCTGACCGAAAATTACGACTGCGGTAATCACCAGAAAGGCGATGACACTTACGCTTCGAAAAAGTTTGGTTTTCACAGTGTTCGCGTTCTCCAAATTGAAGGGTCTGGAAGAGTTGTTCATGCGATGCCTGGTTTGGGACGGACGTTGCCGTTATTCCCTCTCGATCAATAGCGAAATGCCCATGCCGCCGCTGATGCAAAGCGTCGCCAGACCTCGTTTGGCATTTCGTTTCTTCATTTCATGCAGCAATGTGGTGGTGATTCGCACGCCGGTGCAGCCAATCGGATGACCTAACGCGATTGCCCCACCGTTGACGTTCAGCTTTTCAGCGTCAAACTGAAGTTCACGGTCGCACGCGATGACTTGCGCTGCAAATGCTTCGTTGAGTTCGATCAAATCAATGTCGGGCAGCGAAAGTTTCTGTCGTTCGAGCAGCGCGCGCGTGGCTGGTACCGGGCCGATGCCCATAATCTCCGGCGGCACTCCCGCGATTTCGTAGTCGACAATTCGCGCCATCGGTTCCGCGGCCGACTCTTTCAGAGCGTCTTCGCTCATGACCACAACAGCCGCGGCGCCGTCAGTGATGCCCGACGAATTTCCGGCTGTGATAGTTCCCTCTTTGGAAAACACAGTCGACAGTTTTTTAAGATCGTTGGCCGTTGTGTTCGCGCGGGGATGCTCGTCGCGATCCAAAGTCACTTCGCCTTTTCGTGATTTCAGTTGTAGCGGAACAATTTCCTGAGCGAATTTACCGCCTTCAATTGCTGCGGCGGCGCGTTGTTGCGAACGCAGCGCGTATTCGTCCTGCTCATCACGCGCAATTTCGTAACGCTTCGCGAGTTCCTCCGCCGTCTCGCCCATCACCATTTTAGAAAGCGGATCGTTGAATCCGTCGCGATACATTCCGTCAATGAGATCGACGTGACCCATGCGCGCGCCCCAGCGAGCGTTCTCGGCAAAGTACGGCACCCGCGACATGCTTTCAGTGCCGCCCGCAAGTACGATGTCGGCGCGGCCTAACATAATTTTCTCGGCGGCGAGGATGATCGCACGCAATCCCGATCCGCACGCCTGGTTTACGGTGAATGCTGGGACGGTTTCGGGGACGCTGGCGCGAAAAGTAATTTGGCGCGCGACGTTTGGACCACCGCCCGCCTGGCGCGCACAGCCCCAAATCGAATCTTCAATCTGATCCGGTTGAATATTCGCACGACGTAAACTTTCGGTTGCCACGGCGACTCCCAAATCGGCCGCGGTCCAATCTTTCAGCGACCCACCAAAGCGTCCAATCGGAGTGCGCACTGCGCCGGCCAAGAAAACTGGTTTCATCAGGTCAGAACCGCCTGCGGTAGCGGGCGGTTAATCTCAACAAGCTACAGATTACCGATTATTAACGGTCAACCACTCGCTACCGCAGGTGGTTCTGACGCATTCGATTCGATGGTAGCATAGCGCGCGATGTCTCCCACAAATCGCACCTTGTCTGCTGCGACTGCAGACTTGCTGCAAGCACAACAAGCGCTGCACAAAATCCAATCGAGCCACCCGGACTGGTTTATGACGACCGACGGGCGATCACCGCTCAGCGTCGGTCGCGATGAGTTCGAATTTGCCATAGGGCACAATCGACTCTTGTTCTCGTGTTGGACTGAATCCGGATCAAACACCTGGCGAGTTACAGACTGGAAATGGGGAGATGACCGGTTATTGCTGCAGCTCTCACGGCGTATGGGCGCTGAAACTGCGGAAATTCAACTGATTCCTCACGCTTCAGCCAGAGCGATCGTGGCCAATATCGCGGCGGCACGTCAGGAGCGATGTGACCAGCTCGCTCGAATTGTCAGTGAGTTCATGGCGAACTCAAAAGTTGAAACGGTGAAGCTCAGTCCCGGCATGCGGCGCGATCAACCGGGACGCTATGCGCGCATCATTCTGCGGCTGCCGCACGAACGAATCGCGGTGACAGGCATAGTGGCGCAAAGCGACGTGCGCAATGTCGATGCCTTATTTTCTTCGACGCTGCTGTGGTTTCAACGCGTACTTGAATCGCCGAAGCGACCGCCGGTTCTGCGACTGCTGATGGTTGTCGAGCGCAATATTCTTGACGCCGCACGCCAAAGACACGTCTTGCTTCGCGATTCTCTTCGCCAACGCATCGAACTGCTGGAAGTTGACGATGAGTGGAGAGAAGTCACACCGGTAACTCGCTTTGAACGGAGAAACCTCTGGCGCAAACGTCTGACTCGGTTCCCGCCCCTTAACGCCGAGGAGATGAGCGACCGCGCAAACGAAATTCTCACCTACGCGCCTCAAGCGATCGACGTAGTGACGTCACGACACGGGCAGACGCTGCGATTTCGCGGCTTGCCATTCGCGCGCGTGCGACGCGTCATGAATCAGGACCGGCTCTGGTTTGGGATTGACGGGTCGCGGCGCCGGCAACTCGACGGATTTCATCAACAGGATTGGGCGAAGTTAATTCGCGATCTCGAAAGCTATCGGAATGAGAAATATCGGGACCGGCGGCATTGGCTTTATCGCGCGTCAGGCGAAGCGTGGCTCGAATCGATTCTGCGCCGCGACATCACCAAACTCGATCCCGGGTTGATCATTGCCCCGCTGCATGCGCAGTTTAGGACATCACGCGGAGGTGCTTTTGGATCTAAGGGTGGCGCGCGGCCAATTGACTTGCTGGCGTTGCGGCATGACGGACGTTTGGTGGTGATCGAACTGAAAGTCAGTGAAGATCGCGAGCACGTTTTTCAAGGCGTCGATTACTGGCGTCGCGTCGAAGCGCACCGCCGTCGTGGCCATATCGCCGCGGCAAAGTTGTTCGGCGATCGCGAACTCAGCGACGAATCGCCACTGGTTTACCTCGTCGCTCCGACGCTCCGTTTTCATCCTTCATTTCGCACGCTCGCGCGAACAATTGCGCCGGACATTGAAATCTATCGATTCGACATTAATGAAGACTGGCGGCGTGGTGTGCGGGTGGTTAGACGCGAGTCCGTCAACGGAAGCAATCGATTTTAATGGGCGTGCTAGGACTTACCCGCGATCGAAGGGACAGCATAGCCAAGTTTGGTGAGCATCTCCCGAATGACATCGAAATTGTCTAGCTCTTCGAGCCGATCCCGCAACCGTTTAATCAGTTGCTCATCATCCCAGGGTTCGCGCAGATAATAGGCAATAATCATTACCGCCAGCCACTCGTCTGATTCCACATCGTTAAGATTGAGCGCAAAACTGTTGAAACTCCGCCGATTAATGCTGGAGCAAACTCCTATGTTTCGATCCATCAGTGGCTGCTCGAGGATAGTTGCTTCAATATTCAAGGCGTTCATGCTCGGCGTTCGTGAAAGCTCGTACAATCGACCCATTACGTCCGGTTTCACCGGTGGAACCCAGTCACCGGTACCTTCTCCTAAACAGTAGACCAATAAGTCGCCAGCAATTATTTCACCACGTGATTCACTATAAAGTAATCGGATTGCCGCTTGAATAATGGCAGGCATTGCCTCCCGCGTAGGTCCTAACCATGCCGGGTCGATATCGGCGTTCCTCAGCAGCCTAACGCACCCTAGTGCTCCTTCGCATCGATCTACGGAGTCGTTGCTACCAAGGAGAGCCACCAATCGAGCGATTATTCCCGCTCGGTCTTGTGATTGCGTTATTGCCTGCCCCCAAGCTGCGCATTGAAGGGGCGCTTGAAGGTTAACCGGCCCATCGGAAAATTCTGCCCAAATCGCGCGCGCCTCAGCCAACAGAATCGGTCCATAGCGTCCCGTTGCTAAGGTATCGGCCGAAGTTGATGAACCAGTGAAAAAATTCAAGTTGCTAACTACCGCCCTTATTGCTAAGCGGATGGTATCGGGCCGCGCAGCAACTTCGTCCGCAAGACAGTGTCCCAGTCCCTGAGCAAGTATGTGGTCCTCTTTATTACTATGCTGTCGTTGGCGCAATGACTCAGTAAGGCTTCGGATAAGAGATTCCGTCGCCTTGCCACCCAATGCCGCCGCCAGTGGTATTACCTCTCGCCATTCCTCCTTCTCGAAATGCGGCTCAAGCAACGATACTAAGGTTTCGGTCTCCGATCGCGTCGGACACCATCCTTCAACCATTGCTCTGGCGGTCAAGAACTCTTGAAAGGTCAAATGTCGAAACTCGAAGAACTCAACCAACCGACCATCCTCTACATCCAGGCCGGTCATCATCAACAAACTACTCCGATCTTCGACCCGATGAATGAATTCCTCCACCGTCCCCTCGACAAAACCTAATTCGGTGGGCAGCGCCTCTCGTGCCTCTTGCAGCAGTTTTGCCAATCGCGGCCGGCTGACTTTCTGTATTCCGTCCAACATCATTGCTGATGCTACATAGCAAAGCTGTGGTAGTGCCTCGCTTTCGGGAATTGGCTCATGCCCTTCAGTGTTCCATGTCATCAATAGGAGTTCAACAGCCTTACCGTAAAGGACGGCGCGACGCGTCGGCAAAGAACCTACCCACCGTTTGACTAGCAAAAGCGTCGTCAGTAGCAGAGGATTTATAGCTAGCCGTCGAATCCGGTCATTGCTGATGATTGTCTTGGCAAGCTGTTCAGCGTCAGAACGTACTTTTTCGTTGTCCCCTACGACTTCTCGGTGCCATGCCACAGTCAAACGTTTAATGTCTTCACCGTTAAATGGCGAGATAGTCGCCGACGTACACGTCGCAGCCAAATGAGCAGCGACGTGTCTGAAACCAGCTTCACGTGACGTCACGATTAGTGCCGTCCCCGGATAAGCGTTGACCGAAGTGCGCAGCATGCTGACGAAGGCTGCCCTATCTCCGGGATCGCTAATTTCATCGAGCCCATCGATCAGCAAAAGTATTCTCCCCTCGAGTAACGCCTGATCGATGTGTGTCCTGAAGACAATCGAGTGTTGACGAACTGGCTCCCTCTCTGATAGCGCGGTTAACAAATCCGCAAAGGATCCGCGGGCAAGCTCTAGCAGTTCACGGCATCTGAATAGCAACGGAAACCAATCGCGGTCGGGTAATTCATCTAGAATCTGTTTCCGGCGTAAGGGATCGATGTATGCGACGGCCAAACGTTTCAAGAGCGTTGATTTACCGCCGCCTGGTGCGGCCAACAGCGCAAGTCGAGGGTATTTGGTCAACACAGTACCAACAGGCTGTCGTTTTAGTTCTTCGTTGATATCCAAGTGGAGAGGAACGAAGAGGTTCTCCAATTGAAGCCGCCGCGATCCAACGTCCGTGTCTGCAGGTAGACCGTCGAGTTGGATGTACCCACATTCTTCAGTGAGATAGTGTCTATATGCAGTTATTGCTGCTTGAATCGCAGCGTCATCGGGAGGAGCCGCAACCGGTGCGGGGTTCAGGCAGATGAGAGTGTGTAAAGTCCCTCCGCAGTCCTTATCTGCAGCAATGATTTCGTCCGCAATAGCGCGGGCCAAAGGAGTGCCGTCGGCATGAATTAGAACGAAGTGAGTTCGTTGCTTTCCTCGCATGTAATGGATAGACCAAATCCAACCGCGATCGTGAGCCAGCAAGTCGATGTAGGCATCCAGTTCTAAATCCTTGAGAGCGGCAACATATCGCCCCGCCAAGTCCGTGGCCCGTTCCTTCGGAATTAGGATTCGGCCCTTAATGAGTTCGTCAACTACTTCTGCTCCGTTAAGAAGAATAAGCTTTGTCTTGGGTCGGTTCTTCTCTTGCTCGATCGCAGTTTCTTTAAAACCGGATAATGAAATGAAATAACCTGTTAGTGGAAGGTCCGGTTTTTCTTCGGCATCGAGCGCCCCCACGAACTTATTTAGATCACCGCCGCCAATTGTTTCCGTAGTAGCTTTACACTCCGCAATTGCTCGCCGTCGCTCAAGTCTGTGTTCTGTATCCAGATCGAGTTCTCTCCCTGATTTGTGAATGTTGACATGCGGTTGCTCATAGCCTAGCGCGACAAACAGATCTGCCATTAATCGTCCAAAGAGGTCGCCTAGCTTGTTCTTGTCGTTTTCTAGAATTCGAATCTGGAGAGCATTAATCATGAGGTTTTGTCTTTCGCCTCCTTGGTTGGGTTGAAGGCGGGCAGATAGTACGGGAGCGCGACCAATTTGGCAACGGCAACGCGTCCGGAAAAAGGCTGAACTAGCTATGTTGTCAACCTTCGATAAATTCCCGGCATCCGCTCCGGCAACGAGAGCACATCATCAATTATGGTGTAGCCGACTTCGCCGTAAAGATCGCGCAACTCGGCTTCCGATTCGCGATCAACGGTGATGCAGAAAGGCGTGATACCGCGGGTCTTGGCATCGACGAGAGCTTCGCGAGTGTCTTCGCGAGCGTAACGGGCGTCGCCATAGTCATGATCGTAAGGACGGCCGTCCGAAAGAACGATCAACAGGCGCGTGCGCGCTTCCTGTTTCTCAAGCTTCGCTGTCGCATGCCGAATCGCCGCTCCCAGACGCGTGTTGTTTTGATAAGTAATGCCGCCAATCCGCCGCATCACTTCATCAGAATACTGTTCATCAAAATCCTTCATCACATAAAACTTCACGTTGCGACGGCCTTCAGAAGTGAAGCCGTTGATCGAGTACACGTCGCCGACAGCTTCGAGCGCTTCGCTCATCAGCACCAGACCTTCCTTTTCGATTTCGATGATGCGACGGCCGGGATGCGTGTACGGTTGCAGCGGATGGCGGCCAATCGTGCGCGCGGTTGATGAAGATTGATCCAGCAGGAACGACACCGCGACATCGCGTCGGCGCCGCAAACGCTTTGTGTAGATCCGTTCAGACTGATGCCCATCAGCGCGCCGATCGATGAAATAATCAACGACTGCGTTGAGATCGTAATCTTCTCCGTCGACTTCATTCGTAATCTTAGTCAAATTCTCAGGCTTCATCAGCTGAAACTGGTGACGAATTGAGGAGACGACGCCTTTGTAGCGCTCGCGCGTATCGTCAACAAACGCGCGATTGCCGCGCTTTACTTTCTTTTCGATCACCCGGCACCAACCGACGCGATGATCCGTGAGATCGCGGTCCCACTCATCGTAATTGAACGCGACCTCGCCTTCTTCCAAACCTTGTTCCGGCGTTTCACCTTCGGTCCACGCCTCGCTACCCTCGAGTTCATCAAACTCGCCTTCAGCGTCGGTGTTCCACGCGTTGAAGAGTTCGCGCGCATCGCGCCGCTGAGGCTGCTGGTCGCGCTCGCGCTGATTCAGCATTTCTTCCGCGAGTTTACTGGCGTCTTCCTGGTCCTGCTCGTCAGGAATCTCAATCTGTTTTTCTGCGTCTCCAAGCGCGATCGATTGGAAAAGTTTGTAGACGCGGTTAGTCGCCATCAGCGTGTCAGCAACAGTGGCGGCGCGATCGGTCAGGTACTCAGCGATCACGGTTTCGAGTTCAGAAACGACCTGGCGGTAATACTCGCGCGCGTCTTCGAGCGCACCGCCGAGCATCGCAATCTGAAACAACAACTCAAACGGCACGAGTGTCGCGGGCAGATCGAGAATCTGTGGCCGGCGGCTGCGGAGATGCGCGCGAATCAAATCGAGGTCTCGATTGAGGCCGCGATACTTGCGTCGCAGTTGCCGATCGATGCGGCCATTTTCCAGCGTTCCGAAGATGCGGCGAGCCAGCGCCGGAATTGGAAATAACTGAAGAGCGTCGCTATAACGCAGGGTGCTCGCCTGCGCCGGTGATAACGTGTTCGCCTGCGGTACTGGGACCTGCGGCACATATCCATCGTCAGCAAACGCGGCGCGCTCATCTTGTCTGGTTGGATCAAAAAGCTCTGACAACGACGCGTATGCAGCTCGCAAATCGTCCGCGCCTTGCTCGTAGGTTCCAAACTCGATCTGCCCCGCAGCGTGGGCGGCCAAAACCTTGTAAAGCCGAAAGTCCAATTCCTCATCGCCAAATTCAGCCACCAGCGACGGCAAGTGAATCGTGCGGCCATCGCCGATGCGCGCTTCGATCGGCACCGCGGCCAGCGCTGCGATTTCAACAGTTTTGCCCGTCAAAGCTTCGACGTAGAGACGCAGCAACTGTTGCACTGATTCGAGCGCGACGCCGCTTTGGTCGGTAGCGCGCAACGCCTCGTTGCTGCTGCGCGTTTCCAAAGAGTAGTAGCTGCGTCGAGCGCGGGAATCACCGACAATCAATCCGGCGCGCGCCCACTCTTCGAATTGCTCGATGGAAACCGTCCGCAACGCCTTCGCGCTAACTCGCATGCACGCCAGCGCGCTCTCTGAATCCACGCGACCGATATCGCGCATCAGTGACAGAACGCGTTGCGCCAATGTCACAGCCGAACTTCGAGGCCCACTACTGGCCAGCGTTTGAAAAAATTGCGGGCTTGATCGAATAAAGGCGACCAGTCCGGCATTTCCTTGCGGTGCGATTGACCAAAGCAACTCTATCCAATCGTCAAAACATTCGGGCATGGCGCGCAACACTTCTCCGCCTGACAAGAGAACTTGTAAGGCCGGAGCACCGCCTCGCTCCAGGAAATCCTTCGCCCGCTTCATCAAATGCGAAGTCTGTTGAGCGTCCAACTTTTCGGTTGCCACAGGCAGAGCGACCCAGGCGTCTGCCGCAATGCCGCCGGCGTGTTCGGCAAAAGCCTTCGCAAGATCTATGGCCGGAGCTGCAGCCTGAAGATGTCTAACGACCCGCGGTGTGGCAGCCAAAAACTCCGAGCTATGTTTTGCTGATCGGCGAGCTATCACCCCGGCTATTTCGTAAATTGCCCGCAACGCGTCGTCGTCATCAACTTGCTGCGCGAGGGATGGCGCTTCGGCGAACGTCTGCGCGGCCGTGCTCGCCGACAGAATCATCTGTCGCGCGCACAACTGCAGAACAAACGGCCGAACGGCCGGCGGAACTTTGCCAAAGTCGCGCACGCCTGCCGACAAAAAACTAACGCCGGATTCGATATCCGCCATCGTCAAACGCCGGCCGATTTCGCCCCAGCCGCGCAACTCGGCAGGCTCAAGTACTTCTGCGGCATTCGAGGCCATGCGGAGAAACTCAATACTGGCGCGTAGGGAAATTGCGGCAATTGCGGCGCTGATTTCGATCGCCGCGCGAGCATGCTCGAGCGGTAATTTGCTGAGTTGGCGTAGCAATCGCGCAATCGTCTGGCGCTCCTGCGGGCTCTTGACGGACCGCAGGTGTTCCTCGATTTGACCTACGAGATTAGATTCGCCGTTAGTCTTGTGGCTCTCAGACACGTGATATTTCTAATGCGATAGTTACTTTCGCGACAGATGAAGTATAACCAATCGGCGCTTGATTCGTGCTAGCATCCGGAGCAAAGGTACGAGGGTACTCAGTGTCTCTGCGAGAACTCAGTGCCTCTGTGGTGGAAATATCGCGCGCAACGCACCACCGAGACACAGAGAGTTCACTGAGACACTGAGAGTTAAATATTAGGTTACTGTCCCAAATTTCATACTGAGAGCGATACGAATGAACCAAAAACATATTGGGTTGATAGCGTGCATTGCGCTTTGTTTCGCTTCCGCGATCGCCCAAAACAATCTGGCGCGACTGAGAGCATGGGAAGGCAAGTATCCGACCGAGAAAAAGGGCAGAGTCACGCGCCACTTCTTTAGCGAACCCGAAATCCGCACCTCGCTTACCAAGCTCTTGAGCGCCGACGACTATCAATCGCTAACGAAAGAATATGCGGTCGAGACACCGGTAATGCTTGCGGGAAATTATCTGACTGTCAAAGTTTGCAAGCCCCACATGTGTTTCGAACAAGGAGCGTTTGCCATCAACCTCTCGAACGGGGTTATTTATGTGCGGATGGCCGACGATGAGAACTCGAAATGGTTTAGTTCGAAGGGTAGTCAGTCAGACCTGCCGCGCAACGTGCGCGAATACATGGAAGATTTTTCGAAAACGGAAATAGGATCCCGCTAGATGATGGTGGTGACGATCTCGCGGATGCTGCGTTGCAGATCGCGATCGTCAGTTATCGGAGAGCAGATCGCCACTTCCGCGGCGCGCGCCGGCGAGATACCGCTGGCGATCAGTTGCGCCGCATAAATCAGCAAACGAGTTGAGACGCCTTCCTCCAATCCGTGCCCGCGCAGGTTGCGCACCTTGTGACCAATTAAAACCAGGTCGCGCGCCGTTCCCTCATCGACGCCACCTTCCCGCGCCACAATCGCGGTTTCCAATTCTTCCGACGGATAATCGAAATCGATCGCGATAAAGCGCTGACGGGTGGACTGCTTCAGGTCTTTCAAAATCGATTGATAGCCTGGATTGTAAGAAACGACGAGCATGAAATCGGACGGCGCGTCGAGAATGGTGCCCCGCTTTTCGATGGGCAGGCGACGCCGGTGATCGGTCAGCGGGTGAATGATCACGACTGTGTCTTTGCGAGCTTCGACGACTTCGTCGAGATAACAGATCGCGCCGTGCCGCACCGCAGATGTCAGCGGACCGTCATGCCACACGGTCTCTTCGCCTTCGATGAGAAACCTGCCGACGAGATCCGTTGACGAAAGGTCTTCGTGACACGCCACCGTAATCAGCGGACGTTCGAGACGCCAGGCCATGTACTCGACGAAGCGGGTCTTTCCGCAACCCGTCGGGCCTTTCAAAATCACCGGCAAGTGCGCGCCGTGGGCAGCTTCAAACAGGCCGATTTCGTTGTCGACCGGCAGGTAATACGGCTCGTCGACGATTCTGTATTCTTCGATTGCGCGTTCGGGCATCTCTGGGTACGCACGCCTCCGGCGTGCTGTTCTTTCCGGGTACGCACGCCTCCGGCGTGCTATCCCGCATCAAATTCATTATCGCATCTTACCGGCAAAAGGCACGCCGGAAGCATGCGTACCCAGCCGCCGTCGAGCACTGCTCCATGGCCAGTCTTCCGCTCTTTCGCACAGATGAGCTTTGACCGGATTCTCTTCAATATAGGCGAGCGCATTGCGAAAGTGCCGTTCGTTCCGAATGTAACGATCAAAAGGTTCACGCGCCCAAAACCGGCCGGAGCGTTGCAGAGACTTGTTGCATTCGTGAGCAGTGAAACTTTTCCATGAGTGCAAGATCTCGCTCATCTTGAATTCGGCTGCTGGTGTGAAAAGCGTGTGCACGTGATTTGGCATTACGCACCAGGCGTGCAAAGAATATCGCTGGCCGTCAAAGCACAACAAGGCGTTCTCGGTAATCGCAGCCAATCGATCATCCCTAAAAAAACAAGAGCCGTAGCCGCCATCGAGGAATTCCTGAATTCGTCTGCGCCACTCAACATCAGCTTCCTCTTGCCCAACACCCTTAAGTTCTTCACGCCAATGTTCGAGCACTCTTTGCGGAAGCGAATCGAAAAGATGAAAACAGACGTGCTGCGTTATGCCTTTGCCATCAAAGTGCGGAAAGTAGCCGCGTGAATGCCAGCCACTAAGCGATTCCTCTTTAGGCAAAAGCGCTCGTCCTTTGAAGGATTTGGGCATCTGGGTACGCACGCCTCCGGCGTGCTTAGTCTTTAATATGCCGGATAATCTATCATAGGAACTTAACCGAAAAGCACGCCAGAGGCGTGCGTACCCAGATGAAGATCGCAGTAGCCATGTCAGGTGGTGTGGATTCGTCCGCCGCAGCCGCCATTTTGCAAGAGCAGGGGCACGAACTGGTCGGCTTTACGATGCAGCTGTGGAACCAACGGCGCGGCATCAGTGTGGATGAGAACGGCGAGCCGCTGCCGTCACGTTGTTGCTCGCTCGACGATGTTTACGATGCGCGGCGCGTCGCCGAAGAGCTGGGCTTTCCTTTTTACGTCCTCAATCTCGAAAAAGAATTCGAGCGCGATGTGGTGCAGCCATTCGTGAACAGCTACCTCGATGGCGAGACGCCAATTCCGTGCGTTGCCTGCAACAGTCGTTTGAAGTTCGCTTCGTTGGACAAGCTGGCAGCAAGTCTGGGTTGTGAAAAAGTTGCCACGGGTCACTACGCGCGCGTTGAATTCGACGAAGCGACGAATCGTTATCGGTTGTTGCGCGGTCGCGATCCAAATAAAGACCAGTCCTACTTTCTGTGGGAGCTGACCCAGGATCAACTTTCGCGCGCGCTGTTTCCGTTGGGCGAACTCTCGAAGAGCGACGCCCGCCAGGCAGCCCGCGACAGTCATCTGGCCGTCGCCGAGAAAAAAGAGTCGCAGGAGATTTGTTTTGTTCCTGACGGCGACTATGCCGGCTTTATCGATCGTTATCTGGCGGCGGAAAACCAAACTCATCGTTTGCATGGAGAGGGCGAAATCGTGACGCGCGATGGCGAAGTCATCGGCGCACATGGAGGAATTCATCGCTTCACGATCGGTCAGCGCCGCGGTCTTGGCATCGCGAATTCCAGGCCGCTATACGTGCTGAGCGTTGATGCGGCCACCAATCGCGTCGTCGTCGGTGAGGACGATGAACTGTTAAGCGAGGAGTTCAAGGCGGCAGGCGTTAACTGGATCGCGCTCGACAATCCAAGCGAACCGGTCCGCGCCGAAGTCCGAGTACGTTACCGCCACACGGCCGCGCCGGCGACGATCAGGCCAGAGCCGAACAATCGCGCGGACGTGAGATTCGACGAGCAGCAGCGAGCGATCTCACCCGGACAGGCGACAGTGTTTTATCGTGGCGATGAAGTGGTCGGCGGAGGATGGATCGTGCGGAGGCAGGAGGCAGACAGCAGACGGCAGTAGGCAGCAGAACGAACCGCGATTCCTGCTGCCTGCTTCCTGCCGTCTGGCTCCTGACGCAGTAAACCTTTTCCGGCCCTCGCTCGTACTCACGTTCACTAATCTGCATAAATAACAGGAAATTCAACTATGGCAATGTCTACAACTCGTAAAGTCGTCCTGACGATCTCAGGCATCGTCCTCGGTGTAATCATAATTGGCTTTATCGGAATGGCGATTTTGGTGTCGGCGATTCGCGGCGAAGCGCCTTCGGTCAAAGACAACAGCGTGCTGGCGCTGAGAGTCTCAGGCCCGATGCCCGATTACGTTCCTGAGAACACCCTGAACCGACTATTCGGAAATCCTCCGCAGTCGCTCGGTAGCCTGCTGGCGCAATTTCGCAAAGCCAAAGTCGACAAGCGCATCAAGGCCATCATCCTGGACGTCGACGCGTCTGAAACCGGATGGGCCAAGGCCGAAGAGATTCGCGGCGCGATCCAGGATTTTCGGGCATCGGGCAAACCCGTGTACGCGTACATGGAGACCGGCTTTAACAAGGACTACTACGTCGCCTCTGCGTGCGACAAGATTTATATTCCGCCCTCCGGCGAACTTTTCATCACGGGGCTGGCAGCCGACGTGATGTTCTTTCGCGGCACGCTGGACAAGCTGGGTATCTATCCCGACGTCTATCAAATCGGAAAATACAAAAGCGCCGGCGACATGTTCACGCAGAAACAGATGACCGACGCGCATCGCGAATACATCAATTCGCTGCTCGACGATTTGTACGGACGCCTGGTTGAAACCGTGGCCAAAGGGCGCGGCAAGTCGGTAGACGACATGAAGAAGATAATCGATAACGCTCCGTACACCGCGAAGCAGGCGCAGGAACAGGGCTTGATCGACGACGCGCTCTATCGCGACGACGTCGAGAAAATGATTAAGAAGAACCTCGGTTATAACGACAACGACGAGCTGCGCATTGTGAAAGCTTCTGATTATCGGAAGATCACGCAGGAGTCTCTCGGCCTCAACAAGGGCGAAAAGATCGCCGTCGTGTACGCCTCAGGCGACATCATGTCAGGAAGTTCTCAGTTCGGCAGCAGCGGCGAAGAAACGATTGGGTCGGATTCGCTGGTGCGCGTGCTCAACGAAGTCCGTGACGACAAGTCGATCAAAGCCGTAGTGCTTCGCATCGACAGCCCGGGCGGCTCCGGCCTCGCGTCCGACATCATCTGGCGCGGTATTGAGTCGCTGAAAGCGAAGAAGCCCGTGGTCGTATCGATGAGCGATGTCGCCGCGTCTGGTGGTTATTACATCGCCTGCAATGCCAACAAAATTGTGGCGCAGCCTTCGACAATCACCGGTTCAATCGGCGTCGTTGGTGGTAAGCCGGTGGTGAAAGGTTTTTACGATTGGATCGGCGTGACGAATGAATACGTACTGCGCGGAACGAATGCGGGCATGTTCCGCGAGACTGAAAAGTTCAGCGACAGCGAACGCGCGAAGTTCCAGGAGTTTCTCAAGAGCACCTACGACGACTTCACTTCTAAGGTCGCGAAAGGCCGAAGTAAAGATCAAACATATATCGACTCGATCGGACAGGGACGGGTCTGGACAGGCGGGCAAGGAAAAGAGAAGGGCCTGGTTGACGAGTACGGCGGTCTTGACAAGGCGATCGAAGTTGCCAAACAGCTGGCAAATATTCCGGCAGACAAAGGCGTGCAGCGCATCATCCGCCCGATACCGCCGACCCTCTGGGAACAACTCTTCAGCGATTCCGACGAAGATGAAACCACAGCCGCCACTCCCGAAATGAAGCAGCAAGAGGCGCTGGAAGCCGCGATGCCTGAAGACGTGCGCCACGCGTTTCGTTTTCTGCAATTGATGGATCGCGCGAAGCGCGGCGAGGCTACTTATATTTTGCCGTTTAGCTTGCGGATACGATGATTTAGCGTGGCACGGGCGTCTCGCCCGTGAAATTCGACTCAACCACGCCCAAGATGGGCGTGCTACGAAGTTTCGCGAACCTGCGGCAATCAGCTTCCGTATTCTTTCTTACCTATGTTTTGTCCAGGCTGCGGATCGGAAGAACGTCAGGCCAGTCAGTTTTGTCGCGGCTGTGGGACTGATTTGCGGCCTGTCCGCATGAGTCTTGAGCGTCCCGACTCAATCACCGCATCGGCAGTCACCGCCCGCGAAGAAATTGGTCGCGCGTTCGCCGACCAGATTCGCGAAGTTGATGATGCGCGCGATCTCAAACGCGTCGCCGAAGATGTTCTGCCCCAAATCGAAAAGTTTCTCGAGTCGCCCGAAGAGAAGCGTCTGCGACGAATGCGGATCGGCATCATCATCGCATCGATTGGCTTCGGCGCTACAGTTGCCATGTCAATCATGGGCAATTTTGCGCGTGAAGCCGACGTGGAAGGCTTTGCGATGGGCGCCGGCGCCGGCGTGGTCACACTTTTCATTGGCCTCGGGTTTCTGCTAAACGCGCTGCTTTTCACGCGTCCACGCACAAAACTTTCAGAGCATCCCAACGACGCGGATTCACAAAATCTTCTGGACGCTCAGTACACGCCGCCCGCGTCGCGCGCGAAAGAGTTGCGTTCACCAACTACATCGAATCTCGCGCAGACACCGTCTTCGGTTACTGAGCACACCACACTCCATCTGAAACAGGATCACTAATCATGGCCGTAGTCCTCGCCGGCGGTTGCCGAGTGTCAGAGATGCGCGAAGGCGAGCCAATCGCAAATGGCACTCTGCGCGTTTGGAACCACATCGGTAAAGCGACCGGCGCGCAGGCAATCTCGCTGCGAGTGATGGAATTCGCGCCTGGATTGTCGCCCACGATTCGTAACGACGACTGTGATCAGATTCTGTATGTGGTGAATGAAGTCAGAACCGCCTGCGTCAGCGGGCCGGCAAATATTTTCGTTGATGACCAATCCTACGAAGTCGCTGCCGACACCGGCATCTACCTCCGGCCAAATCGGAGATTCGCAATTGAAAATCCAACTTCGGATGCGATCGTCATCATCAGTTCACAATGCCCAGATCCAGCGCGAGGTCCGCTATTCGTCGATGCGCCAACCACACCCGAAGACTCTCGGGTGAAGGACCGGGTACCCTTTGTCCAGCTCGCCGATCAAAAGGCACAATCAACCGCCGACCGCTGGTATCGCGTGCTGATCGACGACCGCGTCGGCAGCGAGCAGGTAACGCAATTCGTCGGCTCGATACCGCCCGGCCGCGCGCCCGATCATTTTCACCATTACGAAGAAGTGCTCTTTATTCTGAAAGGCGAAGGTCGCATGTGGGCCGGCGAAACCAACACACCGGTTACCGTTGGCTCGTGCATTTACTTGCCAAAGGGGCAGGTACACTGCGTCGAGAACACCGGCGAAGGCGAGTTGCGTTTGTTGGGTGTGTTCTATCCGGCAGGCAGTCCGAGCGTGAGATATGACGTGTGAGGGCTGACTAACCACAAAAACACGAAGACACAAAGTTAGTCATCAAATCTTTTGGTTCTTTGAGACTTTGTGGTGATTCTGGCTGTTCACCGCATCACCTCGAGGAGAATCCCCATCCCCTCCCGCACCTCTTCATCAGTGTTGAAGAAATGTGGCGACATGCGCAGGCCAACGCCGGGTCGGCAATCGACGAAAACTTTTTTCTCTGCGAGTCGCTGCACCATCGCCGGACCATCTTCAACATAGATCATCACCGAGCCGCCGCGCTGATCTGCGTCGCGCGGACTATTTACTTTCCAACCCTGCTTCAAAGCGAAATCGATCATCCATTCAGTCCGACGTTCGGATTCCGCGCGAATGGTTTGTACGCCGACCTCTTCAATGATTTGTAAACCAGGAAGAACTGAATAAAGAGCGGGAATGCTGGGCGTGCCCTGCGCGAATCGTCGCACTGAATTATCGTAACGCATCGGCGGCGCCGCGAAATCGAAAGGCGTGGCATGTGCCACCCATCCAGTGAGTCGGGGCTGAAGTTCTCGCTGCAAATCAGGTCGCACGTACAAGTACCCGCAAGCGGGCCCGCCGCACAGCCATTTGATCGTTCCACCAATCATAAAATCTACGTCCCATGGCGCGGCATTTAACGGGTACGCACCGGCGGATTGATAAACGTCGAGCAGGACGAGCGCGCCGTGTTTGTGCGCGCGTTCGACGATCGCGTCGACGTTGACGCGATAAGAACTGCGGAACGAGACGTGAGAAAGCGCCACCAGGCATGTTTCGTCATCAATCGCATCCAGAAGCCGTTCCAGTGGAATCGTGATGCCGTCGTCGGAAGGAATCACTTCGACACGCGCGCCGGCGCGGTGCTGCGCATCCCACACGTACTGCATCGATGGAAAGTCGAGCGCACTCGTCACGATCTTGTTTCGTTTGTTCGTCCCGAAATCAAAACATGAGACGACTGTCGAGAGCGCGATCGAAGCATTAGGCTGGACCTGAACCGAACCTGGTTCACCGCCGACAATCCGCGAAATGCAATCGCCGACCTGCGAAGACATCTCCCACCAGCTCGTGGCCCAGGCGTCTTCGCTGGTGTGATGCTCCCACGCATCGTAATACGCGAGCATTGATTGGCGAGCGGCGCGCGGCACCGGACCGAGGCTGTGACTCAGCAGATGAATACCAGATGCCAGCGTGGGAAATTCTTCGCGCCGGCGATTGAATTGGGGATCAGGATTCAAGGTCACGTAAACGTGGAAATTCAGTTTCGAAGCTCCGTTAGGAGCGCAATACTTATAGAAGGGCTGCTGGGAAATTTGTCGTAGCTCCTTTAGGAGCGACATTAGGCCGCAACCATTTCGCTCCTACGGAGCTTGCAAAAAGATTTGGTTCTGCCACTACAAATATGGCGCTCCTGGCGGAGCTTAAGCGCGAATGTTGGCCAACATTTTCTCCAGCGCAATCGGATCGTCGCGCAAACCTTTCAGCACGCCTTCCGCTTCATCGCCAATCGGCGGGTCAATCGATTCTTCGCGAATGTGCCTCAAGATTTCTCCGGCTACAAATTCTTTCGTCATCTTCGGCACATCTGCGCCTTTGCTCATATCACTGTCGAACGTGGTCGGCATGACCGTCATCACGTGGACGCCTCTGTCTTTCAGATAAGCACGCAAAGCCTGTCCGAGGGACAGAAGCGCGGCCTTGCTCGCGCAATAAGTAGCGACTATCGGCAGATTGATCTTTGCGAACGCAGTCGCAATATTCACGATCATTCCCTCGCCGCGTTCAAACATCTGCGGCGCAAGCGCGCGCGACATGCGCAGCGCGCCGAAGTAATTAACATTCATCTCTTCGACGGCGGCGGCGAAATCCATCGATATTGGATTACCGTAACCCGCGATGCCGGCGTTATTGATGAGAAGATCGATCGCGCCAAGTTCCCTCGTCGCTGCCACGTCATCGTCGTTAGTCACATCGAGTTTGATGGGAGTAATTCCACCCGATTTCAGACTCTGCAAGTCCTCAGTTCTGCGTGCGCCGGCGAAAACCTGACGCGCGCCGGCTTCCACACAGGCAAACGCGAGGGTGCGTCCGAGGCCACGACTAGCGCCGGTGATGAGCACGTTTCGTCCTTCGATATTCATAGCGTCATGAAGTCAGCATCGTCCGCATCCGGCGGATGGATCATCAGCTTACGCAGGAGGTACTGACTTCCTTCCCTGGGTCAATCGCGTCACGACATACAGCAGCGCCGCGAACGCAGACCAGAAGACTGCTAATTCGAGACTCGTCAGCGAATGCTCCGCAATTCTTTCCCGCAGGGTTTGCGTTCGCAGCGTCCCCAGATCCTGTATGACCTGCACAACGATCAGCACGCTCATCGAAACGACGGAAAGAAAAGCTGCAGCCAGGAGCAATGAGCGCGGCAGATTCAGGCTAATTTCCTTGTAAAGCGTCGGGTTCAGCTTCGGCAACAGCAGAAACGCAACGCTGTGCAAACAGTAAAGCAGCACCAGCGCGAACACGGCAATATTCAGCGCCAGTGACAACTGTTTGGTCAGCAACAGCGCGAGACAGACGATCAGATTTAACGTCAGGGAAACGATCGGCGTGGCGGTGCGGCGGCTAACAAATCCGAGCCACTTCGGCGCCAGCCCGTCTTCCACAAAGATGAGCGCGAGCCGTGACGGCACGATGAGAGTCGGATTCAAAGAAGTTGTGATGGCCATGACGGCGCCGAGCGTGACTATCACGGCCGCGCCCCACGGCAAATAGACGGAAGCGACTTCCGTCATCGGCACCGCGCTTGCTCCCAGACGCGCGCCCGGCAAGACGCCGAACGCCACCGCCGACATCGCGATGAAGATCAAGGCCGTGGCGGTAACGCCTCTCAGGAAAACTAGCGGCAAGCGGCGCGTGCTGTCCTTCGTTTCACCAGCGGTTTGTGCCAGCGATTCGAATCCTGCGTAGGAAAAGAAGATTGGCGCGAGACTCAAGGCGAATCCTTTTATGCCGTGTGTCACGAACGGCGAATAATTCGCCGGATGAATCGCGAAGAGTCCCGGAATCACCAGCACGACAATCGAGATGCCCAACAGCGCGCACATCGCGACTTGCAAGCGGCCGAACCAACGGACGCCCACAACGTGCACGATATAAAAAAAGATAAGACTGCCGACGGCCAAGGCCTGATGCGCGAACTCTCCGCTGATGCGGTGGCGGCTCAGTTCGATAATGTTATCAGCCAGCGCGCTCGCCAGATAAGCACCGGCGCCGATATACGCGACAATCTTCAACCAGGCGCCGATGTAAGCGATTTTGTACCCGCCAAACGTTCGTGAGATGTGCAGGTATTCCCCGCCGGGCTCTTTGCCTAACGAAGTCGAGATGTAGGCGGCATAAGGGATCGAAGTAGCTAGAATCGCGGGCATCAACACAGCGTAACCCAGAATTACGCTGGCTCCCGTCAGCCGCCACGCATCGCTGGTGACTTTGAAGATGCCGGCGCCGATTAAAATACCGACCAGCGCGGCGTACGACTCGATCGTGCCGAGATCGCGACGAAGGCGCGAGACAACATGGGGGTTATGCGGTTCCATTGCTAGGCGCAGCGTGTCAGAAGCCCGACCGCAAGGGAGGGCAAATTGCGCGATCCGTTGTGTCGAGAATCAGAGACACATCGCGGGTTGCCCTCCCTTGCGGTCGGGCTTCTGATAACCTATCTCTCCATCAATTCGTTTGCCGGCAAGTTCGGATTCAAAACTTTTTCCGCGGTCGCCACACCCGCAACTGGCAGTTTCGCTTCGTCGATCAACCCAAGTTGCGCGAGCACCGACGCTTGATCCCAATAAATATGTTCATGCGCCAGCTTTCCGTCGCGGAAGTGCACCACCACGATCAGCGGAACTTTCACATGCTTATTCGTCGGCTCGACGCCCGGCAACATCCAATCCATTTTGATCGTGTGCGTGAACTCAAAGACCATCTCATCGACCACGCGATCAATGCCGATGGTCCGCGAGACCGGCGTCATTGAAGTGTCCGGCGGCATCTGGGGAATGAAGCGCTGCGAATAAAACTCGCGCAGCTGGTCGTGGCCGACTCCACCCGTCATCACCGGCACATGGTTTACGTAAGCATCTGGAACCATCGTCTTCAGAGTATCTTCGGTGTCGCGCGTCGCGAACTCGTATTTCACATGTTCGTCCCACTTATCCGCCAGAACCTTCTGCGCGTTTGCAAACCCCTCACCCGCGAGATGACGCACAAAGAATTCCAGCGTGCGCAGGTTGGCGAGTTCCGCAGCCCTCGCGTCATAATGCGCGCCGCCCGGGCGGCCGAATGCATGATCCTGTTCGGGATAATTGTGAAGCGTCACCAGCGAATTCGAGTCGAGAGCATCATGAATCTGCTTTTGAGCTTCCGGCGGACAGTACTGATCCTTTTCCGCGATGTGCAGCATCAGTGGCGTCGAAAGTCCACTCGCCTCATTCAAAGTCTTCTCAATGCCCACTCCGTAATATCCGACAGCCGCATCGGGTCTGAAACGTGCCGACAAGAGCCACGCCAGATTTCCACCTAAGCAGAATCCAACCGCGCCCACGCGGCCGGTGCAAGCTTCGTGCTGCCGGAGAAACTCAACTGACGCCGCTGAATCTTCGACTGCCTTTGTCATGTCGAGGCCCTGATAGAGTTGAAACGCCTTCTGCCATTCGGCTTCGCTCTGATCAGTTAACTCGATGCCCGGCTTCTGCCGCCAAAACAGATCCGGACAAATGGCGACAAAGCCATGTGCTGCATACCAGTCGCACACGCCGCGCATGTACGCATTGACTCCGAATATTTCCTGTAAGACAACCATGCCCGGGCCGTAGCCGCCGGCGGGCAAAGCGAGGTAGGCCGAAAATTCATGGCCGTCGAACGAAGTGATCGTCGCCATAGACAATCCTCAGGGCGTAATGAAAAAGCGCCGCGTAGATTACCAACTTAGTTTGATTCTTACTACCGAAAACCCGCTAGCGCTTTGGGCGGTGCTGTTTGAGCCATTCCTGACCGGCTGAGCAGAAATCAATGAAGGCACAGGTGCGACAGTGTGCATAACTCAGCGCGGGAAAATCTTCAGCGTCGATTGTGCCGTCGAGTGCGACCACCTGTGACATCGCGTCATCGACAGCTCGCGCGCAAGTTTCAGTAGCGAGAAGTTCATCGCCCAAAATCTTTTCCACATTCGGCTGAATGAAGTGCAGGGTGACGCGAAGAGAATTGATGCGGACGTCTCGCGGTAGCAGTTCGCGAAAAGCCAGGGCGTAAGCCTGCATCTGAAGCCGGTAATCGCGCGCGGTGTTCTCAATTTGCAATTCGAGTGACTCGCTTGCGGATGATTCAAAGCTGATTACTGCGGACTCGCCCGCCACCTCAAAATCGAAAGCAGCCTGGCCGCGCGGCGCATCCGATCCGGTGGTGGAAGCTGAAACCATCGTTACGGCGCGTTTTCGTGAGGTGACGGGTGCAAAGCGATTCGTTTTGAAGTCGATAATTTCAACGTTAATCCCCTCTTTGGCAGGTGTGATCAGCAGTTTGTCGATCGTTCCGGTGAGAGTTCCCAGCGGCCGCCGCAGGCGGAAACGTAATTCACTCCACAAGCCGGGTGATTGCGGATTGTCTGGGGAATCAATTCGCGTGGCTGCGTTGACACGAGCAAAGACATCGCTGTTGAGATAGTTCTGAGCCAGCGGCAACAGATCGGAAATCGCCGCGTCCGCGTCAATCTGCAAAGTTCTGCCGGCTAACTGTGCGACGCGAATGGAACGCACGTGCTTAAAGCTTTGCCGCAAACGATCGTTGATGTCATCGCCTTCGCAAAACGTTTCGCAGAAGCGATGGATGACTGCGCCCTTTAGCGTCGCGGTGAGATTTGCCGGCGGCTCGGGCGCATCCGCATCGTTCCAGATCGATAATTCTTCGGCGCCGGGAGTACGCAACAGGCGGTCGAAAAAATACTGGCGCGGGCAGCGCTGAAAGTTGAGCAACTGCGTCACCGTGAATCGTCGCAAGGTTGACCCGCGATCGACTTCGACCGGACGCAGCAGCGGAAAGATCTTATTAAGCGGCTGAGCTGGATCGATCGGCAGTGATGGCGACGGCGAATCGGCAGTACGTGTCAGGTCCGGACTGCGGAACTGCCGAACAATCCCCACACGAACTTGCACCGGATCGCCGATTTCGACGATCCCGGATTCGGGATGATCATTTAACTCCAGCGCCTGCCATAACCACGCGAGCCACTGATCGCGCGTAGTCGTTTGCAAATTCTTCAGATCGTTCTCGGTAATGGCGCCGGAGAAAATCAGACGATCCTCGGCGCGCGTGGCGGCCACGTACAACAGCCGCATGCTTTCAAACTGTTCACGCCGTCCGGAGCGCTCGCGCAAGTGTCCGAATGTTGCTCCGCGAGCAATCGTGCCGCGGCCGTCCGGCACCGCGACGGTGAATCCCTTGTGGCGATCCAGGACAAAAAGTGAGTTGTCGTTGTCTGACGATTTATACCGATGCACGTCCGGAATGATGACCACCGGAAATTCCAGGCCCTTGGCCTGATGAATCGTCATCAATCGCACCACGTTCGCCGTCTTGTCGATTTGTCCCTCAGTCTCGCGCCCGCCAACCTCTTCAAACTTTTCCACGTAGTGAACAAAGTCGCGAATGAGTTGTCCCGATTTTTCGAATGCCTCAGCGAGACGAAACAGCTTTTCGACATTTGAGATTCGATGCGCGCCGTCGAAATTCGCGGCAATCACCGCCATGAAATCGGTGGCGGCCACCGCATGACGCAGCAGATCGGCAATCGTGTAGCGGCTGCGGCGGTCGATCATTTGAGCGAGAAATGCCGCCACGCGATCAAGCTCAACATGTTCTTCCTGATCGATGAATTGAATTTCATGATGCTGTTGGACGGCGCGCCAAAGGTTACGACGCCCCAGTTTTGGGCCATCCATCGTCTCGCCGACGAACGGGGCCGAACGCAACGCGAACAGAGCATTGTCGGAAATTCCGCACAGCGGCGATCGGAGAACTGCGGCGAGCGCAATCTCGTCGGTCGAATTGTCGAGAAACCGCAGTAGTTGAATCAGATCGGTTACTTCTTCTCGCTGATAAAAGCCTTTGCCCTGGACCGTGAGATAGGGAATGCCGGCGCGACGCAAGGCGCTCTCGTAAACGCCTACGCCCGTGAGCGCGCGAAACAGGACAGCGATATCGCCGTAGTTCACGGGCGGCGCAGAGCCATCCCCATCAACCAGCTCCGCGATCCGTTTTACTAATTGGATCGCGTCGCGCTCGCGGACGTTACGGCTCTCATATCTCGATTCTTCTTCATCGTCGGAATCAGTCATCGAGCTCTTGCCACCCGGCACGATGCTTACGAGGAGCTCCACGAGCGGCGGTTGATCGCGCGCGCCCCGTTCGGCAACACTCTCTTCATGCTTCACATAGCCAAGTTCGTTCAATTCGCTCGACTCAACTTCGGCCGGCGCGCGAAACAGCCTGCCAAAAACAAAGTTGAGCGTGTCGATTAACGGCTTCTGGCTGCGAAAATTCAGGTGCAGCGGTTGTTGAAATCCGCCGGCGTTCTCGATGGCTTTTGTCACCTCGCCGAAGACATCAACGTCAGCGCCACGAAATCCGTAAATGGATTGTTTGCGATCGCCAACGATGAAGAGATTGGCGCCCGGCCGCAGCCCGAGCTTTATCATCAAATCGCGCTGCAACCCATTCGTGTCCTGAAATTCATCGACGAGGAAAAAGCGGTAACGCTCAGCAATGCGGGCGAACAAATGTGGATGCTCATCCAGGAGTTTCAACGTGCGGAGTTGCAGGTCGTCGAAATCCAGCACTGACAAGCGCTGCTTCTCTTCATCCAGACGCCGTTCGATTTCCTGTACGAGATTCAAAACTGTAAGGGAATAATCTTTGGCGAGCAGATCGAACCCGGCGCGGGGAAGCTTACCGGCCAGAGGATCATTTTTATTGTCGCCCCACAGGAGATCGTCGATGGCGACGATCTGTGGAATGATGTTTTTTGCCGGCCGGAGTTCGCGCAGGTCTTCTATCGCCTGGCAATAATTCGCGATCGTCTGTTCGGAAGGAGGTTGCGCAAGCAACGACCGCACCCGCACCCACTCAGCGCGCAGCGTGTTCTGCTTACTCTGTGACGCCACGGTCTTCAGCCGGCACTGAAGCGCTTCGCTCATCCGGGCGTCGAGTTCAGCGAAAGCGGCAGCGTAATTCTTGGACGTCTGGTGGCTGCCGGCCACCTGCATCTTGATGTCCTCGAGCGACAAACCTTCACCGCGATATTTCCGGTAAAGTTCGGCCAGCAAAGTTGCCAGCATTCCGCGACCGCCGATGCCCTGCGTCAGCTTCACAACGCGCTCGTTGCCGTGGTGAATGGCGTTGCTCAGCGCGTCGTCGACAACCGCTTCGAGCATTAGCGTCGCCTGTTGTTCGTCCAGCAGGACGAACTGGGGATCGATGTTCGCCTCAACGGGAAACTCGTGCAGCACCCGCGAACAGAAGCCGTGAATAGTCGTGATCACCGCGCCTTCAAGCGCGCGTTTATGCCGCAGCCAGCGCTGCCGTTCGGCGCCCGAAGTCGAGCGCAACAATGAATCGATCTCTTTGCGCACACGTTCCCGCATTTCGTTTGCTGCGCGGTTTGTAAACGTAATGGCGACGACGTTGTCTACTGAAACTTTCTCGGTGCGGAGAATGTGAAGGTAACGCTCGACCAGGACTTTCGTCTTGCCCGCGCCGGGTCCGGCAGAAACGGATAAGTGGCGATCAAGCGTATGCGCGGCGGTTGCTTGTTCAGGCTTGAGTTGGGATGTTGTTTCGGTTAGTACGCGAGCCATCGAAGAATTTGGAGTGCGCCGGCAGAGCGAAGGGACGACGGCGCTTTGGATGCGCCATCGTATCAAACATCCAAAGCGGTGTCGCGGCTACGCCGGTCACTCCAAATCTAACTTCCCGGGGTTGCTTGCGCCGCTTCGGTAGCTTTCGGATCGAAGGGAGTTTCGATGAATTTCTTCGCCACGGTTTGGGCGTTGTCGTAGTTGCTGCCCGTCTGTAACGCCTTGTTGTATTCGAACACCGCCTTGTTGCGATCGCCTTTCGCATCGTACGCATTGCCGCGTTTGATGTGCGCCCAGGCATCAATCCACGCCGGTTTGCTGCTGCTGGAATCAATCGCCGCCTGGAAATTGTCCAGCGCCAACTGCCAGTTCTTCTGTTCGAAATAGACCAAACCAAGATTGTAATAAACCCAGGCGTTATTGCGATCCATCTTGAGCGCCGACTCCATCTGCTGCTGGGCTTCGGAGTACTGGCCTTCTTTGAACAACTCGATGCCGCGACGGGCGACTATCGAAACCTTCAAGTCGTCAGACATGCGCAGAATTTTATTGTTCGGATCGACCTCGGCCGCGATGGGCTGACCGGTCGATTCGAAATCAAAGTCTTCGCTCTTGCCGCTGAAGTTCAACTTCTTCGTCTGCGCGTCGCCGCCTTCGGAACGCAGCGTCAACTCAACCGGCATGTTCAGATTTTCAAAGTTCTGTCGGACGGTGCCGCGGGTGCGGAATTTGCCGTTGCGCGTGCGGATGATTTGATAATCGGTGCTGAACTCCGGCACGCCGGTTCCTTCCAGCCACTGCGCAAAGAAGTAACGCATGTTGCGCTCGGCGACCTGTGAAGTCAGCCGCTCGAAATCATCGATCGACGCGTTCTTGTTTCTAAACTGCTCGAGGAACTTTGCGAGCAACTCGTCGAACTTGTCTTTGCCGAGAGTTTCCTTGAGCATGCTGAAAACCATCGCGCCTTTGTAGTAGACAATTGACTGGTACGCTGCCGATTGATCATCGAGCGACGACGGCGCCCGCACGATTGACGAAGTCTGCTCGAATGTCAGCGCGCGTTCTTGTTCTTCCCGCTGCGAAGCGTCAAGCGGCGCACCACTTTCCGTTGATTGCCGGAACGCGAAGGCGCTCCATTCAGCCAGCCCTTGCGAGATCCACGCGTCGTCGAACGACTTCAATCCCACGGTTTGTCCCCACCACTGATACGCGATTTCGCGCTCCAGGCGATCTTCGGGCGTGGACTTGCCCTCAAAGAATTTGGAAGCAAGAAAAAGAATGCCGGGGCCGGAATACGCTTCGAACGCTTCATCATCCGTCTGCGCGATGATTATGCGTGTTCCGAACGAAGGGGCGCCGTATTGATTCGTGTAGAACTCAAGCGCCTTGCCCATCAACTCGCCATACGGCGCGATGCGATTCTCATTGCCGGGTTTGACGAAAAACTGCAGCTCGTATCTACCAAACTTCAGCGCCTTAGTGATGTACTGACCCGCAATGAAATTGCCGATTAACTGCGGCGTCTTGGTGACGAAACGAAATCGCGTCGTGCCGGTCTTATCGACTTGCGGATTTACCGGTTCATCGCTTAGGCCGCCGACCTGCACTCCCGTAGGCACAATCACCGTGATGTCCGAAGTCGCGCGATCCGCGGCGTAATCATGAAAAGGAAACCAACGGGCGGCATACATCAGGTAAGAACCTTCCGTGCCCACGTAGGCGAGCCGTTTGCTGGCGAGCGGGCCACCTTCTGGTGAAATCAAAGCGCCGCTCCAGCGAATACGAATCGTCGCGGGGGTCCCCGCCGGAATGACCTGTCCCAGGTCAATGCGCACATTTGGTCCCAGCGCTCCAGAGCCAACGGGATCCTGAACGACGCCCGTGAGAACCTTGCCGTCTTTTTCAACGGTATTGACCTTCAGCGAGCCGTTCAGCTCGAAAACCACGGAACGCGTCGGTTCAGCCGGCGTGAAAGTCACATCGGCGCCCGCGCGCAACGTGTGATCGTCAGGCTGCAACTGTACTTCGATTCGATAGTTAGTGATGTCGTAACGCGACCCGGCGGGCGCAGCCGTTTGAGCCCGCGCAATCAACCCAAATGACAGCAACAACGCCGCCGCGCCGATAGCTGATTGGTAAACTGGGGTTGCGAAAAAGCGCCGGAAGAGGTGACTGAATCTGAGCATACGACAGTTCGGATTTTGAGAACTCATTATAAATCGAGGAACTTGGGCCCGCCAGCAGCGGGGCAGTTCGGGCAACCTTGGGCACGGTCTTGGATGGCTGGGGGGCTTTGGCGGTTGGCTCGCATCAAAAATCTCATGCACCGTGGCTTGACTCTGTTCAGCCATCTACATAGAGTCCTTTTTGCTTGCTGTCCAACGAAAGCCGGCGAATGAGCGTCTCAATTCGTCGCGGACATGGCAGTCCAGTTTCCTATTACTCGATTCCATTTCAGGAGTTTGAATATGAGATTTAAACGAATAACCCTCAGTCTGGTTCTCGCTTGCGCGTGTGCGGGCGTCGCTTTCGCGCAAGCGCGTAGTCCGCACGTGGATTGGAAAGAAACCAGACTCGCGAACGGCCTGCGCGTGATTACCATCGAAGACCACAGCGCACCCGTGATCGCCGTCGATGTCACCTACAACGTCGGCTCGCGCGACGAACGTAAAGGCCGCACCGGCTTTGCCCACTTGTTCGAGCACATGATGTTCAAAGGCTCCGAAAATGTCGGCACCGGCGAGCAATACTATTTGGTCTTCAATAACGGCGGCACCATGAACGGTACCACGAATGAAGATCGCACCACGTACTTTGAGGCGCTGCCGGCGAACCAGCTGGACATGGCGTTGTTCATTGAAGCCGACAAAATGCGGAGCCTGGTTATCAACAAAACCAACCTCGATAACCAGCGCAACGCGGTGCAGGAAGAGCGCCGGCTGGGCTTGGACAATCAACCTTACGGACAAAGCGGCGAGATTCAGCAGGGTCTGATCTATGACAATTTCGCTTACAAGCACACCGTCATCGGGTCAATGGATGATCTGAATGCCGCCAGCGTTGAAGATGTTGCGGCGTTCTTCAAAACTTACTACGCGCCGAATAATGCAGTGCTAGCCGTCGTGGGCGATTTCAAGACTGCTGACGCTCTCAAGAAGATCAAAGGGTACTTCGAAAAAATTCCGCGGCAGCCCGATCCGCCCGCGGTCGACATGACTGAGCCGGAGCAAAAGGCAGAGCGACGCGCGAATGTCGATGATGGATTGGCCCGTCTGGCTGAGGTCGATGTCGCGTTCAAGACGCTGCCCGGCAACACGGCTGACTTTTACGCGCTTCAGGTGCTATCAGCCGCGCTCCAAGGCGGTCAGAGCTCGCGCCTCTACCAGGCTCTGGTTAGAGACAAGCAATTGGCGCAAGGCGTAAACGGCGTTGCCGATGAGAAGCGCGGTACCGGTGCGTTCTACACCAGCGCGACGGTGCGGTCGGGAGTAAAACCGGCAGACGTCGAAGCCGTGATTTACGACGAGATTGAGCGAATTAAGAAAGACGGGATTGCCGACTGGGAGTTGCAAAAAGCCAAGAACACCACGCGCCGCGGTTTTATCAATAGCATGCAGAGTTCTTTGTCGCGCGCGCTGAACATCGCGGTGTGGACCGTTTACTACAACGATCCGAACCTCATCAACACGCGGCTCGACAAAGTCATGGCGGTCACGAAAGCAGATGTGCAGCGCGTCGCGAACAAGTACCTGGTGACGACGAATCGCACGGTGGTGGTGACGATACCGAAACCCAAGGCGACAGCCGCAGCGACCCGGCAGTAAGAGAGGAAGGCACGAATTATGAGAATATCAATCAATAAATACCTGGCCGCAACGGCCGCTGTGATTCTTATCTTGACGGCTGCCGTCGCACAGACTCGCACCGCCGCGCCGCAGCAGCAGGGTCAATCAATTAAGGGCGCCGACATCAAAGGCCGCGCGCCTGTCAGCAAGGAAATTCTGAAAGTGAATCTTCCGAAAGGACAGGAAGCGACGTTGTCGAATGGTTTGCGCGTGATTCTGCTGGAGAGCCATCGCGTGCCGACCTTCAGCATGCAGATGGTTGTCATGAGCGGCGGCTTGGCGGACCCGGCGGATTATCACGGGCTGGCGAGCTTCACCGCGGCGATGCTGCGCGAAGGAACCGCAACCCGCAAGAGTAAAGAGATCGCCGAACAGGTCGACACGCTGGGTGCAACTTTGACGGCTGGTTCAGGCCTGTCAAATTTCACCAGCACCATCACGACAGCCGGACTCATAGAGAACTTCGATCCCCAGTTGGCGCTTTTCTCAGACGTGATACTGCACCCAACATTTCCACAGGAAGAAATCGACAAGTACAAAGCGCGCCAACTTCAATCGATGCAGTTCCAACGTTCACTTCCGCAGTTCCTGGCGCAAGAGCGATTTGTGCGCGCGATTTACGGAAATCATCCGGCCGGCATGATCACGCCGCCAGTCGAATCGATTAAGAAAATCTCGTCTGCGGACCTGGCCGGTTTTTATTCGAAGTACTACCGGCCGAATAATGCGATGCTGGCGATTGTCGGCGACGTGAAGTTGAAGGAAATTATGCCGAAGCTGGAAGCCGCGTTCGGCGGCTGGGCCCGCGGCGACGTGCCCGCGATTACGATTCCGTCGGTCCAGGCGCCAGGCCCGTCGCAGATTCAATTGATCAATCGCCCCGGTTCGGTGCAGACCGTTTTGCAGCTCGGCAATCTCGGCATCGAGCGCACCAACCCCGATTACTTCGCGGTCCTGGTGATGAACGAAATTCTCGGCGGCGGGCCGCAAGCGCGTCTCTTCATGAACCTCCGCGAAGACAAGGGCTACACGTACGGCGCGTACAGCAGCTTCGGCGGATCGAAATATCGCGGCACGGTCATTTCGAGCTCGGAAGTTCGGACCGATGTGACCGAAGGCGCGATGCACGAATTCATGTACGAGCTGAACCGCATTCGTGACGAGAAAGTTTCGGCGACTGATCTCGAGAACGCTAAACGCTCGCTCGTCGGTGGCTTTGCCTTGTCGCTCGAACAACCAACGGCGCTGCTCACGAACCTGGTGACCCAAAAGCTTTACGACATGCCGGCTGACTACTGGGACACTTACCCGCAGAAAGTTATGGCGATAACGACCGATGACGTGCAGCGCGTGGCGCAGAAATACATCGACATGAATCACTTGCAAGTGGTCGCAGTCGGGGATGCCAACAAGACGCGCGATATCCTGGCCAAGTACGGCAAGGTCCGGGAGTACGACGCGGATGGTAAGCCGCAGGGCGGCGGCAACTAGGATCTAAGGTGGCACTCGAATCCTGCGCGTGACTCGCGAGCGGAATGCTCGTGCCACGTTTTCGGAAAGAGCAATTCGGTTCGCCGAGTTGCTCTTTTTATTTTTGGTTTGGAGTCGGTGAAGTCGCGGGCGCAGGTGCTGACGATGAATAGGCAGGCCCTATTTTGTCGTCCAGCCCGTCGAGTGTTCCATTTACTTTCTTGTAAACATTCTCGATGATTGAGCGGCGTGCCGGGTCAGGAGCGCCGGCGCGATAACTGTTGATGTAGTAAAGCAAAGCCTGATCATGTTTGCCGTCAGCTTCGAGCGCGGTCGCCAAATGCCACATCGAAGAGCGCCACAGCGGCGTCCCTTGCGGAGAGACACTTACGGCGCGACGCAGGCGGGTTGCGGCATCGACGGGTTTGTCCAGATTCAGGAGCGCCATGCCCGCGATGTCTTCGATCCGCGCACGCAGAATCGCCGACAAAGCTGATCGCGGCGCGTCCGGCACGTTCGGCGTGCCGCCTTGTGACAACGCTCGGGCCCGCGCATCCGCCAATTCTTCCGGCTGGACCGCAACCGTCGCTCCAGGAACGTTGAGAGCGGCTTCGACCCCGCCGGTGGCGGCGTCCATGAGATCGATCACACTGGACAATGCCACTCCCTTCCGCAGCAGCTTGCTCGCCACATAAATCTGACGATAAGTCCGCATCGGATCATCACCGCCGATGAAATCCTGCGCAATCGCGACGAGATTATCGTCACTCGTTGAACGGCCTTCCGGGTTTAAGGCCGCTGCGAAAGCCAAAAGTCCTTTCAGCATCTTCGCATTCGCGTCCGTGTCTGCCGACGCGCTTTGAAAGATCGCGGCGCGGCGTTCCGGTGCCAGCAGCTCAGTAAATGTGCTTGCACGCACGGTGACTCGGCCGGCAAGCTTTGTCTCGATTTGGCCGTCTTTCAGCGCAAAGGTTTTGGACAACTCAGTCGTGGCCTCATCGTAGAGTCCGAGGGACGCGAGCACAGTCGCCAATTCGTAATCCAAAGTCGGAAACCGCGCGTATGTTCGCGCAAACCGAACCGCACGCTCCGCATCCAGTGGCCGCTTGTTCAACGCCAATGCTCGCGCCGCCGCAATCTGCGCCCACGAATACCGAGGTTCGATCGCTACTGCCTTCTGGGCGAGATCAAGGGCGCGAGCCGCATCACCATGTGTGGTAAACCAATAAGACCCACCAACGAGCAACGGCAAATTTCGGGCTTTCTCGGTGTCTTGAAGAACTGTATTCAACTGCTGAATCGCCTCTTCTTTCTGCCCTAGTTCCAGCATCGAGAGAATTATTCCGGCGATGGCTGAGTTGTTCTTCGGATCGGCCTGGGAGATTTCACGATACGCGGCGAGCGCGGCTTCGGTCTTGCCGGATGCGCGCTGCAAATCAGCCCACGCCAGTTTTGCCGACATTAACTTTGGATTCAGCGAAACGGCCTTGGCGTACTCGGCTTCGGCGTCATCCAGCCGCAGCGCGATGTGACGCGCCGCGCCCAGCGCCTGGTGCGCGGCCGCCATGTCAGGCGCATTCTGAACCGTCAGCTCGGCGAGTCGATTCGCTTCAGTGACGTCTTCAATTCCCAGATAGAATTGCGTCACCGCCAGCAATCGCTCCGGCTTCAGCTTCGCCAAACCCTCGACTTGATGTACGGCTTGCAGCGCGGGGCCTCGCTGCCCGCGGATGAACAGATTCATTGGAATTCGTGCGATGACTTCGATGAAGAGACGATCGGACATGTCTGACGGCACTTCGGCCAACGCCGACGAGAATTCATCAAGGCCTCCGTCAATGTCGCCTGCGGCGAGCTTTTGATCTCCGAGGGTTGCATGCGCCGTCACGATCAACTCCTGCGCGCGCGGAATCGCTGCCGACTTCGGATGCGACGCGATGAACTGCTTCAGCAGATCGATGCGTTCGGCCGGCGGCTTTGTGAGTGTTAACTCGACTTGCTCTTTTTCGTCTTCGGGATTAGCGCGCGTCATCGACTCGCGCGCAGATCGCGCCGGCCGGTTAGACATGGTTCGCGCAACTTGAGGAGTTGGCGCCGCCGTGTCAACCGGCGAAGGTATAGGCGACGATTCGATCGTCGGAAGCTCTGATGGCGACGGAATCGGAGTTGGAGAGTCAGTCGGCATTTGCGTCGACATAGGCGATGCCAATGGCGTTTCCGAAGCCGTCGGCGCCGGACTCATGACAGTTGACTCTGCTGTCGCCGTAGGCGACGGCGTTGCTACAGCGGGCGTGTCGCTGGGTGTCGCGGTTGCGGCTGCTTCCGGCGTCGGTGATTCACTGGGCGTTGGACGCGCCGCGATCCGCAAAGGCGTTTCTTCGGACACGGGCAGGGGCGTATCGGTCGGGGACGGCGAACTCTCAACTGTGCGCGGGCGACTGCGACCCGTAGCGATCTGTGCGTTCTGTGGATCTAAATCCGCGAGCGTGAAGTTGTGCGTTTCTCCCAACCCGCTGACAAAAGTCTGCACACCTATCAGCAACCCCTCATCGTAATCATTCGCTTCGAGTTTCGGACGCATCTTGCGCCCCATCTCGCCGACCAGCCCATCGGGCAGCGCCGATTGCGCAGAGCGACTAAACTGCGTAAAAAACTTTGCGTTGTCCGCGGCAATCACCAGCAACAAATTCTTACCAGTCGAAGAACGCGAGCCAATATTCCATTCATTGGCCAGCCGCAAGGAATAGTCGTACAGATCTTCGCTGCCGGCAGTCTTTACCACGGCGATGACTAAATCGACGTCGGTCCGTCCTTTGAGTTTTTCCAGAATAGATTCGAGCCGCTCTCTATTTCCGCTATTCAACACTGCGGCAAAATCGTTGATGTGACCCGATGGCGCCGGCAGTTTGTCCTGCGGGACTCTGGCGAACACATGCGGCAAGGAAAGCGCGCTCAGCAATAACAATAGAACGATGGCGCGACAATTGTAGGTCGGTGTCTTCATTCGACAGTTAGCCTGCGGAACGTCAATGCGTGCAAATTGGGAAGAGTTTGACTCTGCCCGGCATGATAACATCTGGCGCAACGCAAAAGGCAAGAAGAGCTTGCGACCCATTAAGTTACTTTTCCTTTGCGTCTCTCGTCCATGAGCGAACTCGACGAAGCCTGGGAACTGGCGTTGACGGAAGCGCAAAGCCGCGCCCGCGCGGCCGGCCGACGCGATATTGCCGATTACTTGAGCCTGCGCCGGCGCAATGACCTGCTGCGTCGCACCGGCACTGAATGGCTAATTAACGAGTTCGTTCTGCTCGCTGGCGAAGCCAATCGCTCGGGCGCGGGCATCCAGCTCGAGCGCCAGGATGAACATCGATTCTCGCGCGGCAACGCGAGCATGGTCGGCCGGCAGGTCACGTTGCGGCGGGGCGTGCGTGCCGTGACGATCGAGAGCGGATGGCCACGCACACCGAAAGATGGCATCGTGGTGGGCGGTGGCCTGGCTTGCGCGAATATCAAACACTTTGGCCGAGCAAAACACAGCGTCGAACTTTTGCTCGTGTCGCATGACGGCCATCCTCAATGGCTCGTCGCCGACAAGCGAAATGTCCAACTTAACTCTGCCCACGTTCGTCATCATTTAAAGATTCTCACCAGCGATGTCTAGTGTCGCATTTCCGCCGATCTCTGCACCGAATGCGTCGACTCTCGCGAGTTCGGTAGCTCATCCACCTTGTTCCTAAGCAATAACTGAGGAAAGTCGCAGCGGCACAGTCGTTGCCAATTCGTCGGACAGTTCTGGTGCGGAGCGCGCAACAGGAACTTGGTAAGGAGAACGGAGAGATGAAAACACAACTAATCAAATTTGGTTTATTGGCCGCCGTACTGGCGTTGTTCATTCCGGTCATGGCGTCAGCGCAGTATCGAAACGATCAATGGGGCCGGCCGGAATACGGTCGGGATCGTGATTACGGTCGGGACAATCGATACGTGCGCGACAGCATTCAACGCCTGGATCGATTGGCGAAAGATTTCGAGAAAGAAGTCGACCGCGATCTGGATCATGATCGCCGCATGAATGGATCGCGTCGTGAAGATCGCGTTAACAGCGAAGCACATGACTTTCGCAATGCCGTCGGTAACCTTAAATCGGCGTTCGGCAACGGCCGCGATTTAAGTCGCAGCCAGGATGAGGCGCAGCGCGTACTCCGACAGGCAAGCGTTACCGAGCGGGCGTCTCGGCGTCAGTTCGACAATGGCCGGCTGTCGTCACTGTGGTCGCAGATTCGGAATGAACTGAACGTGATTTCGAATGCGTACGGCTATCGCGGTTCGGTGTACGATGGTGGCGGTCGTCCGGGCGATAATCGAAATAACGCGCCGTGGTGGCAGCGGCTTCCAGGTTTTCCAAACTAACCTCACCAACAACTGTCTCTCTTCCGAAGGCCCTGCTCGAACAATCGAGCGGGGCTTTCGCGTTTCGTCTTAGCGATGACAGAATAACGGCCGTGGCCGGCAAACTCTTCATCATCGCGACTCCGATCGGCAATCTGGAAGACATCACGGAACGCGCGGTGCGCATGCTCCGCGAAGCCGACTTAATCGCCTGTGAAGACACGCGGCATACGCGGAAGCTGTTGAATCACTTTGGCATTTCCACCTCGACCATCAGCTATCACGAACATAATGAACAGTCTCGCGCCGAGGAACTCTGCGGGTTGCTTGAGGCAGGAAAGAGCATTGCGCTCGTGTCAGATGCAGGTACGCCGCTCATCAGCGATCCGGGATTTCGCGTGGTGAACGCAGCGATCGACCGCGGAATTTCCGTTGTGCCGATTCCGGGTCCGGTCGCCTTTGCTGCGGCGCTCAGCGCGTCAGGATTACCAACCGATCAATTTTACTTCGCGGGCTTCTTGCCGCCACGTAGTTCTGCGCGCCGCGCGAAGTTGATCGAATTGCGTGCAATTCCGGCAACTTTGGTGTTTTACGAAGCGCCACACCGAATTAAGGCTGCGCTCAAAGACGCATTGGAAATTCTTGGCGATCGCCAAGCTGTCGTCGCGCGAGAGCTAACCAAGCTTCACGAAGAGTTCACCCGCGGAACATTAACTGAGCTTTTCCAGCGCTTCGCGAACTCCGAATCTCGCGGGGAGATGGTGCTGATTATCTCAGGATCAGACGGCTCGATCTCAGATTCTGAGACTTCTCCTGAAACGCGACTTTGTGATCGCATCGATCAGTTGGAACGTGACGGTGTCGACTCAAAGACCGCTTTGAAGCAAGCTGCAAAGGAATTGGGCCTAAAGCGCGACGATGCTTACCGCATGCTGGTGAATCAGAAAAACCGCCGCAGCAGATAGACCAGAACGCTGAGAAGAATTGAAATAAAAATCGACGAAACCAGCGGAAAGTAAACGCGCGTATGCTCACCTTCGTAACGAATGTCGCCGGGCAGGCGACCGAACCAGGACAGCGCTCCCGAGTAAATCAGCAGACCGATGACGACCATCGCGCCACCGGCAATCACCACCAAAAGCCCGACACTTCGATTCACGACTTCACAAGGTTAACCCGGCCAAATTGCCAATCGCACCATCCGGCTTGATGATCGACTTCAAGGCTGAGTAGGGAACGAGCACATGCTGCGGTCCGGCGGCGTAGGCAGCGACTTCATAAGGATCGAATGTGATCCACAAACCTTTGCGCGTAATTGTCCACGCGTCGTAATTGTCCGCACGCGGTCCCGCGCCCTCTTTTATTTGATCAGCCATCAGCATGTCGTTCTTTTTACTTTGATCCTGAAGATCCTTGATGCAGTAAGCCGAGATGACGTTGAGATAATTCGACTTTGGCTGAAAAAGATCCGCGAGCGCCAACTTCTTCTTGTTCTTAACGTCGTAATTCAGCACCACCGTGATGTTGCTGCCGTGCGCGGCGCCGCGCTCATATTGACTCTCTGAAAACTCAACGCTAATCAGATCGTCGGTGGCGAAGCGAATGTTATAGCCAATGTCGAGCGTGGAAGTTAGTGCCTCGTCAGCCAAGTCTGTCTCTTCCTCGCCGGGATTGCCCTCTGCGCTCTTGAACGCGGCGATGTCCTTGCTGATCATTCCGCGCGCTTGTTGATTGAAAGTGTCAAAGCGCGAATCGCCGTCGATCTGCGGATATTCAACATTGACTGAGTACTTTCCTTCTTTGTTGTTTTCGCGGATGACCTTCGGCACCACGCGCACCATCGCCGTGAATTCAATCGGCTGCTGCGTCAGTTCGAAATCTGTTTCTTTCGAACCATCGGGCCGAGACCATTTCCCTTCGATGGCCGCTAAGCCGACCTCGTTCGACTTCCACTGCCCCTTGAAGACGCCAGTGTCCTTGCCGGTTTCATCAGTTTCGCGCAGCTCGAGTTTGCCACCGGTGTCGATCGAACCTTTGAGAGAGATACTCTTGCCAACGCGCGGATAGAAATAAGTTCCCGAGAGATTCGTCGCGTCGCGTACCAGAGTCATCTCGATCGAGAGATTCGCAATCCAGCCGCGGAAATAGAATTTCTCGCCAGTGGGCGCCGTGCCACCGCCGATCGTCTCTTGCGCTGGCGACGCCAGGTTGCTGTTGGCATTCTGAGTAGTCGTCGTCTTACGGCATGCGCCAAACAGCGCCACCGTGATTAACAGGAGAAGAGTTGCTCGTAGTTTGATTGTCATCATTTCTAATTTGCAGTTTGCGTTTTTACGAATCCGGCCCTTTGCACTTCATTCCGAACGTCCCCGAACGTCAGTTTGCACAACCGGCCGCCGCTAAAAACTTCATTGTTGGTAACGTCAGCAAGGGCGAACGATGGCGCTTGAAATGCGGCCATGTCCTCGTCGCTTTCAAAACTGGTTTCGGCCAACACCAATCCGAACAGATCTCCCAGAAACACGTCTACTGAAAAACGTCGGCCTGCAAAATCGAAGTGGTAGCGGTTCTTGCGGATTTCGTTTGCCTCGAAGACCGATAGCGTCTCAGCTTCCAGCGCGTTCAGGTAAATGTTCGTAATGATCGTTCGTGAAAGGTCGTCCGGGTTCGGGGCAAACTTCTGCGTGAACTTTACCGTCCATTTGTTTGTTTTCGGATCGCGCACTTTGCGAATGCGCAGCCGCGTGCCGGTGATGTAATTATCCGTGATTTGCACGTGCGGATCAGTGCGCGCCAATCCTTCCGGCAGATCGTTCAAGAGATATCGCCGCTCGCGCTCGATTCGCGCGTACTTGCTTTCGGGAACGATGACGTTTTCATCAGTTAATTTGGCGACACCCATTTGAGGGCATACTTTAGCCGCACGGGAAGCCTCGGCACAAACCAACCTACCCTTGTCGTGTCCGGCGAACTTAAATAGAATGCCGCGGCTTTCAAGTCCACTTCTTTCGGAGTTCAGCATGACGCCCTTCAAACGATCCATTGCCCTGATAGCCGTACTTGTGCTTGCCAACACTTTTGCGCTGACGCAGAACCAGGCGCCGATTGGCATTCGCCCGCAGCCACCCGAAGGCAAAGGCGTGGTTGTGTTGCGCGCGGCGCGCTTGATTGATGGGACCGGCACTCCGGCAATCTCAAACGCCGTCATTATTGTGACCGACAACAAAATCACCGCCGTGGGTGACGCACGCTCTGTCCGTGTACCGCCTGGCGCGAAGGTGATCGATCTCGGTGATGTGACGCTGCTGCCGGGATTCATCGACGCGCACACGCATCTGATCGGTCGAGTGCTCGGCGATCCTGAAGGCGACACTTCCGCGGTGCGCGATTACGACGCGTGGGGAGCAATTCTCGGTGTGGTTCACGCGCGTGACACGCTAATGGCGGGTTTCACCAGCGTGCGCAACGTGGGCGCGGACGGGCCGTTCAGCGACATGGCGCTGCGTAAAGCGATCAATGAAGGCTGGACTCCGGGGCCACGCATGGAAACTGCGGGACACGCGATCGGAATCACCGGCGGGCATTGCGACGAGAATGGATTCAAACCCGGCTTGCTTCAGCTCGGACCAATGCAAGGCGTTGCGAATGGACAGGAAGAAGTGCGCGCGGCTGTGCGTTATCAAATCAAATACGGCGCTGATGTGATTAAGACATGCGCGACCGGCGGCGTGCTTTCGGAGGGCGACGCGGTCGGCGCGACGCAATACAGTTACGAGGAATTGAAGGCGCTGGTCGATGAAGCTAACAAACTCGATCGCAAAGTCGCCGCCCACGCGCACGGCACCGAAGGAATCAAGATTGCGACGCGCGCCGGCGTGTCATCCATCGAACATGGATCGTTTCTCGACGAAGAAGGCGCGCGCATGATGAAAGAGCGTGGCACTTACCTCGTGCCGACGTTGATGGCCGGTGAGGCTGTCGAACGCGCCGCCAAGAATGGAGTCCTCAAAGGGTTGCGCGCAGAGAAAGCTCTGGCCGCGGGGACGCATATTCGACAAGCGATCAAGATTGCGGTCGCGAACAATCTGCAAATTGCTTTGGGGACCGACGCCGGCGTAATTCCGCATGGCACGAACGCACGCGAATTTGTTTTGCTTGTCGAATGGGGCGGCATGTCGAACATGGACGCCATCGTCGCCGGCACGATGAACGGCGCAAAGCTGCTCGGCTGGGACAAGAACCTCGGCTCGCTCACGATAGGGAAATGGGCCGACATTGTCGCCGTCTCAGGCGATCCCTTGAAGGACATTCACGCGATGGAACGGCCAGTGTTTGTTATGAAGAATGGCGTGGTTTATCGGAAGGACTAGGAAAGTATTCGCTACCACCAATTGAGCTTTGAAAGAGTATCTGTCTTGAACCTTTCTGCGATGGCGCTGAAGCGTTCAATCTGCCCTCCGAATAGCCCGCTTTTCAGTGGAGGCCAGTCATCTCCTGCACTCTTCGCTTCTTCGAGGATTCTATTGAACGGCGGATTTTGGAAGTTGGACTGTTTCCAACCGAAGCGACCGATTGGTCCCCAAGACCATCCAGTTGGTTGTCCGGCATCAGCAACTGCCAGAGCTAAAAGTACTTCGAACTCGTCGAATGATCGATCGTAGTTCTTCCCTACGAATAAAATGTCGTCGAGTTGTGGTTGAAGGGTCTTAAATAGGTATTCACTTAATGGAGTGTAATTGCGTTCGTAGCCAGGGAGCTGCTTAAAGGCCTCCGCACGCGCCAACTCTAAGAAACCGCGAGTTATAGCTTCAATAAACGTTTCGTCTCTTTGATGTGGGCTTGAGGCGCCAATCTTCGTATGCAGGATGGTTGCAAGAGAATCATATCTCTGACCATCGATCGCAGAGATTCCTGAACAATAGAGCAAACGGATTATCGGGTACCACCGCAAAGCAAGCCACAAACGTACTCCGCTCCCTGAATCAAGCCTATCCACCAATCTTGAATATGCTTTCTGAATCACAATTTGATGCGCAGGTGCAGCCCAATAGGCAACGCAGCTGCTCATAGCAGAAAGAGCGGAAGCTAATTGATCGTATCTACTGATTTTCTCCACCAGCCTTTCTGTTGAGATTGATTCTCCAAGCGGAAACTGTTCATCACTGGTTTCCGATAGAAATTGCCTTATCTCAGCGACGAAGAAATCGTGAAGGCGAATTGAGGAAGAGGTGTCTTCAAGCAAGTCCTTAACTCTTTCGACTTTGTATTCAATGGTATTCGGAAATACTTTCTCTTCTGGAAAGGGAATTACTATTAGTTGGTCTGCATCCTCTTTCTTATCGCCATCGGTGTCCGGAATAGTTGGCGCCTTCAGAATGAAATCACCATCACCATCAAAAAAGCCATAATGAGGCGTCTGATTCGAGTTCGTATCATTCGCGACGTTCTGATAAACATAAGCCATGAGTCCGCTAGCGGTAATCACACCTTCTGCGGTTGCCGCCTTTCCTTGCATGCCCTCGATCAGATGACCTGTGAAAATCGAATGGTTGGGCAGCGGCCCACCCGAATCAGCTACTAATTCGTCGGCCTTGCCTGCAGTCAGTACCTGGCGCGAATAACGAAGCATCATGTCCTTAAGAAACCGCGCGCTTCCAGCGTGAAGTCCTCTCGTTAAAATTAAACCGCCATAGCAGGCATCCATGATGAAAAGCATGTGTTTAGCGCGGATCAATTCTGAATTACGAGTCAGATCATCCCAGCGAATATACGTTGAGAGGTCGGCCGGATCAGAGTCATAGCTGACGAGATAGCCCACCTCGCCACGGTTTCCAATCCTTGTGTGTCCGTGACCAGCGAAGAAAACGAAGATTCGATCGTCTAGTTCAACGTCATCACTAGCGAACCGCATAAACGATTTGAGAATGTTCGCTTTGGTGGCTTCTTGGTTTTCAAGATAAGTTATATTGCAGGCGGGAAAGCCAACCTCATCTGTCAGAATATCTCGGATGGCACCTGCGTCATTGACTGCATACGAGAGCCGCGAAGCGTTCTTGTAATCGTTAATACCGATGATTAGAGCGCGGCTTTCTTTGTATTGAGGCTTCGCGAAAAATCTGATCTCTCTCACAAGTATGTCTCCATTTTCTTTGCATTCTACTCCAGTGACTATTAAGCTTCACCCATGAGTTTCAATGAAGTCATTGCCGAGCTTCCACGCCTCACGATTGAGGAGCGACAGATTCTAATCCGACGCGCGCTAGAGTTGGATGATCCACCGCTGTCCGCAGCGGATGAAGCTTTGATCGAGAAACGATTGGCAGAACATCACGCGGACCCAAGCTCTTCCATCCCGCTCGATGAGTTAAAGACTCGTTTGCGTCCTCGCTAGATATGACATGGCACGTCGTTGCGCGACCCGAAGCTGAAGACGACATAAGACAGGCCGCTCGTTGGTACGAGAGTCAACGGGAAGGCTTGGGTGAGGAATTCGTCGAGGAGGTTTTCATCGTCTTCGATTCCCTGGCAGAAAATCCGCTATTACACTGTCGTCGACATCCAACCAAGAACATTCGTTGGCGTTATCCAAACCGATTTCCTTACCGAATAGTTTACGAAGTCGCAACGACTGAGCGCCTTGTCGTCATCGGCGGCGTCATACACGCAGCCCGCCACGATCGCGCGTGGCGGAGTCGCTTCGAATAAGCCACCTGCCGCCGCTCCGCAGCTCATTGACTGATACAATCACGGCAACATCATGATCAACTTAGCAGACCGCATGAACGGGAAAATCGGAATTCGTATCGCCCTGACTATCCTCTTAGTTTTTCTGGTTACCTCTCATCCGCTTGCGCAATCAACGCCGACTTCGCCCAAACCCGCGCCCGCTCCGGCACGCTGGCGCGGACTGATCGGTGAATACGGACCAGACGACGACATCCTGATCGTGCTGGAAAAGGAGGGGCGCCTATGTGCGTTGTTCAAACGCTCGCAGGACTTCGAGATCCTTGATGAAGTCGATCGCAACACGTTTAGGTTTCCGGTGCCCGGACCGCACGCGCAGCAGCGGCTGACTTTCGAACGAGATCGCAATGGACGCGCGACGCAGGCCGCGGTTGATGCAGTTGTTGATCATCGCCGCAACATCGAACCCGAATCAGGCAATCAACTGCGCATCAAGCCGCTTCGTCCGGTGCCGGAGTTGATGAAAGAAGCGCTGGCTGCGCAACCGCCAGCGGAATCGGGCGATTTTGTGCAAACGGATCTGGTTGAGCTGCACAAACTCGATCCGACCATTCATCTCGAGATTCGCTATGCGACAACCAATAATTTTCTCGGCACGAAGTTCTACACACAGGCACGCGCGTTCATGCAGCGACCGGCCGCAGAAGCTGTGGTTCGCGCCAACAAGAAGTTGAAAGCGTTTGGCTACGGACTGCTCATTCACGACGCATATCGTCCCTGGTATGTGACCAAAGTTTTCTGGGACGCGACCCCAGACGACAAGAAAGTGTTTGTCGCCGATCCATCAAAAGGCTCGCGGCACAATCGCGGCTGCGCCGTTGACCTCACGCTTTACGATTTGAAGACGGGCAAACCGATCGAGATGGTCAGTACTTACGACGAAACAACCGCGCGCGCTTACCCGGATTATCCAGGAGGCACCTCATTGCAGCGTTGGCATCGAAAGCTTCTGCGCGCTTCTATGGAAGCAGAAGGCTTTACAGTGTACGAAGCAGAGTGGTGGCACTTCGACTACAAAGATTGGCAGAAGTATCGGATTGGGAATGTGAGATTTGAGGAAATACAGAACCGCGAACGGTAGTGAGCGGGTTAAAGACGCAAGCTACGCCTCTTGATTCCCTATTTCTGCTCAGGTAGTGGGTCAGTTTGAGGTGGCACGCGCATCTTGCGCGTGATTTCACGGGCAAGATGCCCGTGCCACTTTTCAAACTGGCCACTACCTCCGCTCACTACCGTTCGCGGTTCTGTAATTCCTGTCGAATCTTCATCCAGATCTCAAAATACCTCCACGCCGCGGGAGCGTTTGGCTCCTGATGATGATCGGGCTTGAGGATTAGATCGCCGGTCGCCATTAGAATTTTCTCTACATCTGGATTCTGCAAAAGCTTCGCCCAAGTCGCAGCCACAATCAGACGGTAGTGGCGTCCGGGTTTTTCCGGCCGGTAAGCGAAGCGCTTTCCTTCAAAGCTCACCCAACCGATTTTCATCTTGCGCATGTTCTCTTCGGCGAGATCACCGGCGTGCTTCGCCTCGAACGCAGTCATCTGCGCGACTTGCTCGCGCGTGTACTTCCATTCGAACCCCGGGGATTTCGCGCGCGGATCATTCGGCCCTTCCGGATAGAGCATCGCCTGCCAAAACCCCTCGAGGCTCGCATAGCGTTTTCCGTGAAAGACAAACGACGTCGGCGCGAAATTCGATAGCAGGCCGAGTTCATGGCGCTTCGAAAGGATTACTTCGCCGGGTCCCGCTTCCTGCGGAAGGATTTCCCAATCGGGTTTATTCGGATCGTTTATCGGCGTCCACCAGTGTGCGGGATAACGCGAGTCACCCGGGATTCGTTGTGCAGAGGCGACGGCAAAAAGTACAAGACCAATCAGCGTTGCGAATACAATTTTGGGCATGATCTGTCGCGCGCCATTCTCATTCACACCGTGGCTTTAGCCCGGTGATTGGATGCAACAAACGAAAGCCGAAACCGTTTGAAACGGTTTCCAATTCACCTTCGGCACAGTACGCCGCGCTAAAGCAGCGGCGTGATTGAGACGCCCTGCCATATGAAAGAGCTTCAACCACGAGAGCGATGGTTCGTCGGCACCCGAACATCCGGCCTCAAATTATCCACGAACAATTTCAGGATGCGCTTGTATTCGTCGGCCCAGCTCTCTTCGCGTTCAAAGCCGTGATCTTCGACCGGGTACGGCGCAACTTCCCAGTTCGTTTTCCGAAGCTCGATCAACTTCTCGACCAGTCGCACCGTGTCCTGGAAATTCACGTTCGTATCAACCATGCCATGACAAATCAACAGCGCGCCTTTCAAGCCATTCGCGAAATAGATCGGCGAACTTTGTTTGTAGCTTTCAGCATCGTTCTGCGGCAGATTGAGAATGTTCGCGGTGTACGGATTGTTGTAATGCGCCCAGTCGGTCACCGGCCGCAGCGCGGCGCCGGCGGCAAACACGTCGGGCTGCGTGAACATCGCCATCAAAGTAATGAAGCCGCCGTAGCTTCCGCCATACAACCCAACGCGTTTCGGATCGACTCCGAATTCGTTCACCAGATATTTGACGGCATCGGCGTGATCGGTCAGGTCTTTCCCGCCCATGTGACGGTAAATTCCCGTGCGCCAGTCGCGGCCATAGCCCGCCGAGCCGCGATAGTCGATGTCGAGCACGACAAAGCCGCGCTCCATCAAGAGATGATTGAACATGTATTCGCGGTAATACTGCGACCACCAGCGATGCACGTTCTGCAGATAGCCCGCGCCGTGGACAAACAGCACGGCCGGACCACCGCCTTTGTAATTCGAAGGAACATACAAGCGGCCCCACACCGTCGCGCCGTCGCGCGCTTTGAAACTCACCAGACGCGGATCGATCCAATCGTGAGTAAAGAACTCGGGGATCGGCGAAGTCGTAACTGGCTTGACCGCCGCGGACGCTTTCTCGTCCATCGGTTTGTTCGGCAACAGATAAAGTTCAGGCGGCTTGTTACTGTACGAGCGCACGTCAGCCAGCATCGTCTCGTCGGGCGAAATATCGACCTGGTTCTGTCCGAGCAAGCCGGTTATTTGCATGCGTGTACCGCCCTCAATCGGCATCGACCACAGATGACGCTGAAAGACGCTGCCTTCACTCGAGGTGAAATAGAACTTTGCTTTGTCTTGCGACAGGCGCACGTCGGAAACTTCAAACGGGCCGGAAGTGAGTTGCTTTGGCTCACCGCCGTTGATCGAAACTGAATAGAGATGAGCCCAGCCGTCGCGCTCTGATTCGAAGTAAACGCGCTCGTTGTCCGGGAGCCAACCCAGCGTGAATGCGCCTGGGCCATCAACCCACGCACCGTCGTGCACCGTTGCGAGCACTTTCGTTTTCCCGTTCGCCGCATCGAGCAGCATCACCCAACGGTCTTTGTTGTCGGCGGCGCGGCCCATCAGGACAGCATTCTTGCCGTCGTCTGACCACTGCAGCTGCGACAGTTGCACGTCACGGGGTCTTGGTTCTGTCGAAGTCTTGGTTTGATCACGCACCCGGTCGCTATCGCTCCCGGTACTGACTCCAGCATTCATTTCGGTGCGCTGTGGCGGAGCGGTTGCCGGAAGCTTCTGACCGTGATCGACATTCTTTGTTTCGCCGGTCTCGACATTGATGACTACCAATCGCGTGCGGTTTTGTGTGTCACCGACTTTGGTGCGCCCGGGAATGTCTTCGGTGTAAGCAGACTCAGTCACATAGTTAGGCACGACGGTGTTCTTGCTGCCGGTGCCGGGTTCGCTGATTGTCGCGATCACATATTTTTCGTCCGGCGTGAGGTTCAGATTGACGACGTTCTGACCTGTCGGAATTGCGAAAGGCTTTCGCTTTTCGCGCTCTTTGCGCTTCTTCTCCTGCTCTTCGCGCTGTTCCGCGCGCTCGCGCACGGCATCGAGCAGCGTGCGCTCTTCCTTCTTCAAATATTCCTGGCTGTCAGTTCCCTTCGGCGATGCCGTCGGAATCGCCGCGCCGATGCGAATGTCGGTGAGTTGCTCCATCATCCCACCGTCGAGCGTCATCACGTACAAATTGTTGCCGCGGGTGAAGTAGATGCGTTTCTCATCGAATGTGAAATGCGGATTCGTTTCCGCATCGACGGTCCTGGTGATTTGCCGCCGGAGGTGCTGGGCATGCTCGTAGATGAAGATGTCGCCTTCGTCGGTGAATACAGTCATCGACTTGTCTTTCGACAACTCGCCGTTGGCGGGCGGCGCCTGCCGCGCTTCTTCGTCAGTCAGTCTGCGCAAACCGCTGCCATCGCGATTGACAACGTAGAGACTCATCTCTTTCAAGCGCGGCTCATCTGCCTGCTTCCAGCGAAAGTAAATACGTTGGCTGTCCTGCGACCAGTAAACGCCGCTGGGCGGATAACCAACGAGGCGCGGACCGCGCATGATGCTATCAACCGTGAGCTCGAAAGGTTTGGTTGCGGCGGGCTGCTTGGTTTGCTGTGCAGTCGTAGGCTGCAACCACAACAACGAGAGACAAAAGAAGCCGATGGCGAGCAATCGCGACAACTTAAGTTTCATAGTTTTCAATTGACGATGAGCGATCTCTGATGCAGCGGAAATCCTTCACCTGGTTATCTCTTATTTCAAGAACTCTCTTCGTTGCTTCAAAAAGCCTCATAAATATCGATCGGCGCGGCGGCATGGCCGTTGCTCCGTTGGCGCTTCAACTCGGCGGCGCGGAGGCCGCGCCATTCTATACGAAGGAGCGCGAAAGATGAGAAGAATCAGCATCATTCAGTTTACGTTGGCGTCAGGCGTATTGCTGGCCGCAGCTACCGTGGCTTCAGCACAGACATCGGATCAGACAATCAACGTCCGAATCCTTCCCGCAACGTCTGTTGAGGAAAAGGTCGCGAACGAGATGAAGGAGAAAGACTTGCGCAAAACCGCGGAAGAAAAACGTGCCGATGCAGAGGCAGCCAAGGTGGCGGAGACCAATCCAAAGACGCTGCTGAGCCGGGCGCGGGTCCTCTTTATGTGGTCCAACACGGAGTACTTTGAGACGGTGCAACTACAAAACGAATTGCGCAAGAGAAGCGAAGTCGACACGTGGCAGCTGGCGATGATCGATGGCTGGGACAAACGCGAGATCGCGGACACCGAAATCGAAATTGATCGGCCGCTCTTTACCTTTTCTTTTACTTACAAGATTAAGAATCAGCGCACTGGAATTTTGCTGGCGACTGGAAAAGTCAACGCGGTCGACGGTAACGCCGCCGCGCCGATGCTGGCCGAAAGAATTATCGAAGAGATCCGCAAAGCGCGTGGCGAAACCAAGCCGAAAAAGTAACCCGCGACTCTCACATTCAAATCGCAGCGCTTCAATCCGTCCGGAGTTTTCAGTCGCGTAGCGGCGAATATCAATAGCCAAAGTCCCATATAAAGAGTTCGGCCAGAACGAAGCACGCGCTTCGCTCTGGCCGTAAAGAGAATTTTAAGAGGACGGAGAGCTACAAGAGATCTCGTGCCTAAAGCTCGAATCGCCGATCTACAACTTCCCGGCCTTCATGTCAGCGACGCGCTTCTCAAAGTTCGCGGTGTTTTGTTTGTCCGCCTTGCCTTTCGCGATGGCCGTGTCGGCGAGGGCCAGCGCTTCTTCCTTCTTGCCCATGGCCCAAAGGATGTTGGCTTTGGCGGATAGATTACCGAAGGTCTCTTTGAGTTTGATCGATTGTTCGACGAACTTCATCGCCTCGTCGTAGTTCTTCCAACCGGCATATTGATTTGCAACCTGTAACGGCAGTACCTCATTGGTCGGATTCGCGGCGATGGTGGCATCGGCATGCTGACGCCACGCGGCTCTCACGTCTTTCACCTGGACCGTGAACGGGACCTTTAGTTTTTCCCAGCGAATATTCACTTGAGCGGAATCGTCCATCACTGGATCGAAGCTATACATCAACCACTCCTGGTTGTCGGCAGCCATCTGCGGTTTTGTCTTCACGCGGAGCGCGTCCTTCTTGCTGTCATAACTGAAGCTGCCCCACTGACCCGGATCGCTGTTGAAGATTACTGTCCATTCGTCTTTGCCCGGAATCGTATGCAGGCTGTACGAGCCGGCCTTGAGCAGTTGGCCATTGATCAAGACGTCGTCTGTGACCTGGAATAGCGTTGCCTCGTTTGCTCCTGCGCGCCACACGTGATTGTACGGAACGATCGGTTCGCCGGGCTTGCGCTCGTTCTGATTGTCCAGCGTCGCCTCGCCCGGATGGCGCGACTCCATCGATGCCGGCGCGTCAGCGAAGATCGTCCGGCCCTTCACTGGTGGCCGGCTGTAAGTGATGGTGATATCGGTGACGCCGATCGTCTGCATCACGCTGGCCTTTTGGCTCGGGCGAATTGGCTTGATTGTCACCGGGGGCGTTTGCGCGAATGCGTGACCCCAGCAGCCGACGGCTAGCAAAATGACGAGATGGAAAAACGGAATTCGTTTGAGCGAGTTCATGGTGGCACTCCTTCGATGTGGAAATTTCGGGCGCATTATGTAACGTCAGAATGGCAGGCGGCAAGCGCGCTAGCCGGTTGATGCCGGAGCGGCTGCGCCCCACTCGATCAAGCAGGGCGCGCGCTGATTAATCGCAAAATGCGGGCAAGCGTGTCTGCGTTCTCAGTTGTTAGTTTTTCGCTTTCATGTCGGCAATCGCTTTCTCGAACCGCGAAGTATCGGCACCTTCAGCCTTGCCGCGCGCGACTGCTTGTTCGGCGACGGCAAATGCTTCCTGCTTCTTGCCCATGTTCAAGAGCAAATTAGCTTTAGTGCGCAGGTTCGCAAATGTCTCTTTGACCTTGATCGACTTTTCGACCCAAGTCATGGCTTCTTCAAACTTGTCGTCGTTGAAGTATGCGTTCGCTACTGCCAGCGGGATCGCGGGATCATTCGGGTTGGCGGCAACCGTCGCGTCTATTTTCGAACGCACCAAAGCATCCTGATTTGGTACTTCGACGGTGAATGGCACCGCAATTTTTTCCCAGCGCAGAACCACTTGCGCCGAGTTCGGAGTCATCATCGGAATGTCATAAGACAACTGCTCCTGCGAGTCTTTCTGCCAAACAGGCTTTGTCTTGACGCGCAATGCGTCCTGCTTTGCGTCGTAACGAAAGCTGCCCCACTGATCGGCGTTCTTGCTGAAGATGACTGTGAAGTCATCTTTGCCGGGAATCATGTGAATGCTGTAGGCGCCGGCCGCGAGCTTCTGACCATTAACCAGCACGTCATCAGACACTGTGAACTTAGTCGCCTCGTTCGCGCCGGCACGCCAAACGTGGCCATTCGGCACCATCGGAAAGTCTTTGCCGCCACCCGCAGCGCCATCGACTGTGCCTTCGCCTTCGGCCGCAGGAGCAACTGAGTTCGCTTTGATCAGGGCGGCAACTTTCTCGGAAGGAATATCGCCCCAAAGCGTGCGTCCTCTTACCGACGGGCGATGGTAAGTGATCGCAATATCGGTGATGCCGATCGTTTGCGAAACGGTCGCTGAGGGACTGGCTTGCGGTAGACGAACTTTCGGCGGCTGTTGCGAAATTGCCAGCGAGGCCATTGCCAAAGTAATCACCGCGAACAATGCGATCATAGAAATGCGTTTCATAGAACTCATTATTTGAAATCTCCTTCAGGTCGAAATCTGGGCGCGCGGATTATAACGTCATGGCAACGGAATAGGTTCAGCGACTCGGCTGAATTTACAACTTTTTACAAACCGAAAATGTCAGAAGCGAGACTTAGAAAGTTAATGCACGGAGCAGAGTTCAACTACAAATTTGTTTCACTCGCGAATCTTTTGATTTGTATCAGGAGAGAGTAAGCAGACAACCAAAAAATCGCCTACGCCTTGTTTCTCAGCTTTTTCAGCGCTTCTTCCCCGAGAAAATCGAGTAGCGACTTCAGTTGGTCCGGAGCGGCCGTGTCGCTGGTCTTGATTGTCTTCGATTGGCCGCCATGTTCGATGGTCACTTGATAATGCAAGTCGTCGGGAACACTCGGACTCGGCGTGGGAGGCTGGTCGAAAGGACGAGCCTCTTCGACCAGCCGTTTCAACTCTGCCGCGCGATCGGGCTCCATCTCCGCGGAATCCAGATCCGCAGTCAACGGAATGTTTGCGAAACCACCCGACCGTTCGAACTTAACCCGCATAATTATCTGGCTCCAGCAGCTTTGACGAGCGGCGCGCCGACAGGTATTCCAACCACGGCCCAGCCGGCTCTCACGGCTTTTTGCTCGGCGCTGCCCTGACCGTACAAAGTGCCGGCAACTTCATACGTCATTCCCGCACACTCGGCGAAATTCGTCAACGGCTGAATCTTGTCGATCAGCGTCCGGTACCAAATCTTGCCGGCGCGCTCCCAGGCCCTTCCGCCCAAAGCAATCGCGACTTCGTAGAACGCCTTGTTAGGAATGCCGGAGTTGATGTGCACGCCGCCACTGTCTGAAGTTGTCTTGACGAAATTCTTCATGTGAGCCGGTTGTGGATCGCGACCAATCAATGGATCGTTATAAGCCGTTCCGGGCGCCTTCATCGATCGTAGAGCCACACCATGAATGGCCGGCGTGAAGAGGCCTTCACCGATCAGCCAATCCGCCTGCTTGGCGGTCTGTTGCTTCACATACTGCTTGAGCAGCGAGCCAAACACATCCGAGAAGTGTTCGTTCAACGCGCCCGGCTGATCCTGATAAACCAGGGCGGCTTCATATTGGGTGACACCGTGCGTCAGCTCATGGCCAATTACGTCGATCGACTTGGTAAACCTTTGAAAGATCTGACCGTCGCCATCGCCATAGACCATCTGCTGCCCGTTCCAGAACGCGTTGTTGAAGTTCTTACGATAGTGAACGGTGGAGTCCAGACGCATGCCACGATCGTCGATCGAGTTGCGCTGAAAGCTATTCATGTAAAAGTCGTACGTCTTTCCCGAACCGTCGTACGCTTCGTTGACTGACGTGTCGGAACTTTTCGGACTGCCTTCGCCGCGGACCAACTTGCCGGGCAGTGTCAGGCCATTCTTCGCGTCATAAATCGTACGTCGTTTTGTGCCGGTCGGTGTAGTGGCTAAAACCGCAAACGTCGTGAGGATTTCACGCTGACCGCGCAAACGCGATGACACGGTCAAATTTCGAAACGCTATCTCTTTCTGCTTCTCGTTTCCGTTGCGTGCAATGTTCTCGTGGATGTGCGAGGGAATTATGAAACACAACGGGAACTCGGATAGTTCTTTACACATTTGTTCGTCCTCCAGGAATGATGGTGAGCGGAGAATCCAACCGTGCGAGTTGGGGAGCCGAGCCCTCGGACTACAGGGCGAAAACGGGCGCTCGAAATCCGAAACTGCAATGACGAGTCATCGCTCAGATGAACTCATCTTTCACGGACCCGAACATCCTTGCGAGCGAGGCAGGAACCTTCAGGGTGATAGGTTCCTTTGGAAGTTCGAACGCACTCTACGCCCGATTCTCGATGTGGTCAAGATTTTGTCGGCGACAGCAAGATACTTGCAGACAAGTTGCGCGCAAAGAGATGCGCCCCGTCAATTCCGACGTATCGGGACTGGCGGGGCGCTACTTCCGGGTAGGTTCGGGTATTACAAAGGGATGACGTTGTTAAGACTTGAGAATCGTCACTGATGGCCGATCCTGTTCTTCATGGTGGTGCTGTGTTGACGGGCGAGATAAAGTCTGCGGCGCGATACGATAAAAAAATCGCCGCATTTCGCTTTCGAATCAGCACCACGCTGTTCGTCATCGACTGCTGTCAAATACCTGAAACTTGACTCGGTAAGGCGCAATCTATACCCCTTCTAAACCTGAGTCAAGCGAAAATCCAGAAAATGGTGACAGCTTTGTGACAGAACGCATACGGAGTAACCACCGCGCTCGGTCGATGAAGCGCCTAAGTCACTTCCCGGCGCGAGTTTGCACCAGCCGATAAGCTTGGCGCCGCACACCTTCGGAAATGTTTCGATTCTCCGAAAGAGACTTCAGATCTTTCTGTTGAATACGCGAAAGGATGGTCACCGCGGTCGCCATCGGCGTGCGCGGATTGCGGGCGAGATTGTGAATGATGGTGTACGAACGCGCCCAGGCGCGATTCATTCCGATCAGTCGCAACACTTCTTCCGAGACGGTCCTCATTGCGGCAATGTTCTCGATCTCTTTGTCGGTGATTCGGGGATTATGAATAACCGCAGTCGCGACCACTTTATTCGAATCACGAATGAGAATGCCGCGGGTTTCGCGATCGCCTTTGAGTGCGAACTTGACTCGATCTTTGACGGTCATGAACATGATGCGGCGCACCAGCGAAATGCGCTCTGGTGCAATCTCGCCGACATCGATCTGCTCTGAGTTAATAACTGCCTGCGCATTCGCCGCGGCCTGATCGGCGGTTTCAACCAGCATCTCTTCCATCAGTTCACGCGCCAGCCAACTGTCGTCAATGTCGTCGTCAGATACTTCGATGTGCTGCGCCAGCAGCCACGCGTCGTCGAATGACAACGCGCCGTCGATGGGTTGCAACTCTGCTGTTTCGAAAAATTCCGCCGCAGCGACGTTGCCCTGGGCGCGCAACTCTCCGGCGATTTGTCTGGCTCCTCGTTCTTTTTCAAAGAACTCGCGGCGTATTTCTTTGACTCGGCGCTCGGCCTCGGCCGTGCGCGCAGCGTTCGCCAGGACCGCGTCGATGATTTCGGGCGCGCGAATCAGGCGCTGCTGATTCAACGTAATCAACTCGAGCAATGAACCGTCCGCAGTCGCGCTGGCCAATGCAACTATCGCCGTGTCTGGAGTGTTCGCGTGCGTCGTGACCGCTTCATAGAGTTCGCGCGCAAAATTCGTCTGCGCGGCGAGGTAGCCCAGCACCGAACCACCCGCATCAGCAGCACGCGCGACGTTAAGAAGATCGTCCGGTGTCTGCGAATCGAGAGTTGCCTGCGCAGCTTTGGCTATCGCCCCATCTGAATCACTCCGCAAGCACACGAGCGCCTCGAGAAGTTCGCCCTGAGCCAGCGGCAAAAGACCGCGGGCGGCCGCCATGCGCGCTGACGGCGGCGCCGCGCCGGAAACGATCGAACGGACTAACGGATTCCTGGATGTGAGTTCAGCGGCCACCTGAAACAGTTTAGCTGATGGGACGTTCGCGGTGTTGGAGATTTTAGCGGTTCAGTAGAGATTAAAGTTGTACTCCAGCTGCATGAACATTGAGATTGGTTTTCCGTCTTTCGTCGCTGGCACGAATTTAATGTGACGAGCCGCCTCAATCGCGGCATTCGTCAGTCCATACGGCAGCGACCGTAAAACCAGGATGTGCTCGACACGACCATCCGCGGTGAAAACCGCGCGCAAAATGACGGTCCCCGTGACGCCGGCACTTTGTGCCCTAATTGTGTAAACGGGTTCTGGCTTGCTCAGAACGCGCGCGCGTGTCGTCGTTTCCGCTGAACTAATCGCCCCGCCTTGCTCGCCGGCGAAAACCTTCAAAGTCTCGAGTTGTTGTCGCCACGTGTCGGCGTCATCGGCTTTCGGCTCCAACGTGAGAAACTGCTCTAACGCATCGGCAGCTTCCTTGACCAGTACCCGCATTCGTGCGCGCGCTTGTTTCCGCTCATCCGAATCTGCGGTTCGACTCGCTGATACAGTCTTCGAAGCCAAAGCCGCGGCGTTTGCATACATGGCGACATAGATTTCGCTTTTCAATAGATACGCCGCCGCAAAATCTGATTTAAGGCGAATTGCGGTTTCAACACTGGCCTGAGCCTCTTCATAGCGACGGCGATTTAATCCGACAACGCCGACGATGTAATGGGCCTCGTGATCTTTATCGTTAAGTTCGATCGCTCTTTTAGCCTCGCGATCGGCATCATCGTCACGGCCGGTCAACATAAGGGTATAAGCAAGGCCGGTGTGCGCAGCTCCGAAATTGGAAACTAAGTTCGTGGCGCTTTCAAACGCTTTCCTGGCTTTAGAGATCTGACTGCTGCGCGTTAGTGCCAGGCCAAGGTAGTACCAGGCTTCAGCGTCTTGCTTGTCGCGCTTAACAACGGAGTTCAGAACATCGATCGCCGCTTTAGTGTTACCGTCTTTGTAGAGTCGGATGCCGCGAAGTCGATCATCGCCGGTGACGTCGTTTGCGTTTTGACCTGCCGCGACGCCGCACAACGATGCCGTTAGCAAAGTCAGTGCAACTATGCCGTGGATGTGAACAAACGACGGACTGATCCGCAATTTGGTGAGGGGAATATTCATGTTTAAAACTTCGGCCGGGATGTTTTATGTCACGCCGTGGCACTTCTTGTACTTCTTGCCTGAGCCGCAGGGGCAAGGATCATTGCGACCGACTTTTGGCTGATCGCGCACCACCGTCTTGGTTCGGCCCTCTTCTTCGCCCGCAGCGGCCGCTCCCTGATTTGGCCCGGTGAATTGCATTGAGCGCGAGCCGCGGCGGCGCGCTTGTAAGCGGCGGCGCTGAATCTCTTCCGGCGATTCTTCCGCAACTACTTGCAGATTGAAGAGCGAACGGATCGTCGTCGTATCGATCCGATCGAGCATTGCCTGGAACAGATCGAAACTTTCTTTCTTATATTCAACCAGAGGATCTTTCTGGCCGTACCCAACCAGGCCGATACCCTGCTTCAGGTGGTCGAGGGCCAGCAGGTGATCCTTCCACTGCGCGTCGATGATGTTCAGCATGATGATGCGCTCGTAAGTTCGCATCGCTTCGTCACCGATCTGTTTTTCTTTCTCGGCGTACTTGGTTTTCAGTTTATCCCACAGCGTACTTTCGATTTCCTCAGGAGTTGAACTTTGGAAATTAATGCCTTCTGCTTCAGTGTCCAACGCGTAGATCGTGTGGATCTGGACATTGTAGTTTTCGACGTCCCAATCATCAGGCGAAGCATTCGAGGGCAGATATTGCTGGGTTAGATCCGACAACAGATCGCGCGCGACACCGGTCTCGCCCAACAGGTAATCACGCTGATCAGGTTCCTCCATTAATTGCCGGCGCAGACCATAGATCGTCTCGCGCTGCTTGTTCATCACGTCGTCGTATTCGAGCAGGTGTTTGCGCGTTTCGAAGTTACGTCCTTCGACCGACTTCTGGGCGGCTTCAATTCGCTTCGACACCATCCTGGATTCGATGGCCACGCCCTCTTCCATTCCGAGGCGTTGCATCAACGCTTTGACTTTGTCGCCGGCGAAGATGCGCATCAAATCGTCTTCCAGCGACAGATAGAATCGCGACGATCCCGGGTCGCCCTGGCGACCAGCGCGTCCGCGCAACTGATTGTCGATGCGTCGCGACTCGTGCCGCTCAGTGCCGAGGATGTGCAGACCGCCCACCGAAATCACTTCGTTATGTTCCGCCTCGACGATGCGTTTCGCTTTTAAAAATTCCTGCTGCCATTGCGATTCGGTCGCTTCGTCGGGATCGACTTCCTGCTCTTTCAAAAACTCGCGCGCCATGAAATCGGGGTTACCGCCGAGCAGAATATCTGTGCCGCGGCCCGCCATGTTCGTCGCGATCGTTACCATTCCTTTGCGCCCGGCCTGCGCGACGATCTCGGCTTCGCGCTCGTGATACTTCGCGTTGAGCACATTGTGAGGAACACCAATGCGCTGCAGTTTGCGGGCAATCAGTTCAGAGTTTTCGACTGAAACGGTGCCGACCAATACCGGCTGACCCTTCTCATGCAGGTCTTTGATCTCCTGGACAACTGCATCCCATTTTTCAGGAAGCGTCCGATAGATGACGTCCGGATTGTCCTTGCGCACCATCGGCATGTGGGTCGGAATCACGATCACGTCGAGTTTGTAGGTCGAGTGAAACTCAGCCGCTTCGGTTTCCGCCGTACCAGTCATGCCGGAAAGTTTTTCATAGAGCCGGAAATAATTTTGCAGCGTAATGGTCGCGAGCGTCTGGTTCTCGCGCTCGATCTTCACGCCTTCCTTTGCCTCAACGGCCTGATGCAAACCGTCAGACCAGCGCCGGCCTTTCATCAAACGGCCCGTGAAATCATCAACGATGATCACTTCGCCGTCCTGCACAACGTACTGGTGATCGAGTCTGTAAAGCGTGTGCGCTTTCAACGCCTGCTCGACGCAGTGCAGCAATTCCATGTTGTCAGGATCGTAAAGATTCCCGACGCCCAGCAGGCGTTCCGCCTTGTTCACGCCTTCATCCGTCAACACTGCGGAATGGTTCTTCTCGTCGACGATGTAGTCGCCGGTCTTTTTGCCTTCTTCTAATTCTTCGCCCTTTTGAAGCTGCGGGATGATCGAGTTTGCCTGAAAATACTTGTCCGTCGATTCTTCCGATGGGCCAGAGATGATCAGCGGCGTGCGCGCTTCGTCGATGAGAATCGAATCGACTTCGTCAACGACAGCGAAGTAATGATCTCGTTGCACGCACGTGGCAAGGTCGAACTTCATGTTGTCGCGCAGATAGTCGAAACCGAATTCGTTGTTCGTGCCGTAAGTGATGTCGGCCCCGTACGCAGTCTGCCGCTCGAAATCATCCATGTCGTTCTGAATGCAGCCGACTTCCAGTCCGAGGAACCGATGGATCTGTCCCATCCATTCCGCGTCGCGCGCAGCGAGATAGTCATTGACCGTGATCACATTGACCCCGCGTCCGGTCAGCGCATTCAGATAAGACGGAAGAGTGGCAACCAGGGTCTTACCTTCGCCGGTGCGCATCTCGGCAATCTTGCCCTGATGCAACACCAGCCCGCCGATCATCTGCACATCGAAGTGCCGCATCCCGGTCGTGCGCTTGCTCGCTTCCCGCACCACCGCGAATGCTTCAGGCAGAATCTCGTTCAGGATTTCCTGCTCTTTGTATTTGCGATCGTCTTTGTCGCGTGCGTCCTTAACTGCGTCCTGAATCTGCGCTTTGAAGTGCGCAGTCTTTTCGCGAAGCTGGTCGTCGGTAAGCTTCTCGATCTCAGGCTCGAAAGCGTTGATTTGGTCAATAATCGGACGAATCGATTTGAGAAATCGCTCGTTGCTGCTGCCGAAGACTTTGGTTAATACTTTATCGAAACTGGCCATAATTGCTGAGTATTTTTTTAGTTATCTTTCCAAAGACAGACAAGCAGTCTGTCCACTCAAACGGTAATTTGAGATTGTACGGGAGCGGGAAGTTGCCATCAAGGAGCGCTCGAGGGGGCGTCGCCGTTACCCCTTTGCCAACGGAAGACCCACGCGCGCTTGGCAGTTTCTGGAATCGCGGCTCTCCCCGTAGAGAATCAAAGCGGGGCTCTCCTCCCAGTGAAACGACCCATCCGGCTCTTTCGTCAGCAGCCTTTTCCGGAAGTTCGATTCGCGGTGCCGTCGATCAGGGTGATGGAATAACAGTCTATGACCGCCGGGGCCCGATCGCCATCGAAGTTCCGTAAGTCCAATTCTGTTTCAGCATCTTGATACTCGCTTGCCTCTGTGATTGACTACGGGTTCGTCAATCACAGAGACTCAATGTCAGCGCGCCCCACGATCATGAAATTCGGCGGCACCTCCGTCGGTGACGCCCAGGCGATCCAGATCGTCGCGGATATCGTTAAATCTTCCCTCAAATCTCATCCGGTCGTCGTTGTCTCTGCTATTGCCGGCTTTACTAACTCACTGATCGCGAGCGTCGACAAAGCAATTGCCGGCGATGCGCGCGCCGCCAGCAGATTGCTCGAACCCGAATTCGAGAGACACTTGGCGATCGCCGCGGAACTGTTGCGGAGCGAGCGCCGCGCCGCATTCGTCTCCATCGCCGCCGATGCGCGCGCGAAAATCCGTCAATTGCACAAGATCATTGCCGGCCATCCGGTGACCAGTCCTCCGCTGCAGGATGAGATCGTCGCGTACGGCGAGCACCTCTCGTCGCAACTAATTACCGCCGTGCTTTGCGAGCGAGGCGTCGCCGCCTTGCGGGTTGATGCGCGCCGCTGCATCAAGACCGACGACAATTACGGCAACGCCACGCCGCAGCCTGAAACGGCGGCAGCTGTTCGATCCGAAGTGAAGAGTTTGATTGACGCTAGGAAGGTTCCGGTGCTCGGCGGGTTCATCGGCAGCACCCTGGGCGGCATAACCACGCGCGCAACCACGACCCTCGGTCGCGGCGGATCAGACTTCACAGCCGCGATTGTGGGAGCAGCGCTCGACGCGAAAGAGATTCAGATCTGGACTGATGTTACCGGCGTGCTGACCGCCGACCCACGCGTCGTACCGGAAGCACAAACAATTCCGGTGTTGTCGTATCAGGAGGCTGCTGAGCTCGCTTATTTCGGCGCGAAGGTCCTGCATCCCAAAACGATTCAGCCGGCCATCGACAAATTGATTCCGGTGCGCGTTTGCAACTCGCGCGCGCCACGCGATGCCGGCACATTGATCGTCGCTGAATCCGAAAGCACAGCCCAAACGATCAAAGCCATTGCACACAAGAACGGCATCACGACCGTGCAAGTGACTTCAGCGCGCATGCTCGGCGCTTATGGTTTTCTGCGCGCGTTGTTCGAAGTATTCGATCGACACAAAACCGCGGTCGATGTAGTGACTACTTCGGAAGTAAGTGTGTCACTCTCGATCGATGATGCTCGCAACATGGGCGATCTGATTCCCGATCTCGAACAGCTCGGCACTGTCGAAGTCGAAGAGAACCGCACGATTATCTCAGTGGTGGGAGAAGGTCTGCGCAACACGCCGGGCATCGCGGCGAGAGTATTCTCGGTAATCAGCGACATCAATGTGTCGATGATTTCCGTCGGCGCCTCCAGCGTGAACCTGACGTTCATGGTCGATGAAGAACACGCGACCGAGGCCATCACGCGTTTACACAAAATCTGCTTCGGAGAATCGCGAGACGCCCGAAGCGCAAGCGCGGTAACCACCGGTTCCCTGCCTCGCGGGCGAGCGACTGGTCCCATGTCGCCTGAAGATCGGAGGCGATCACGTGATTGACGTCCTGCGGCTGACCCGCGAACTAATCGACATTCCGTCCGTCACCGGCGAAGAATTTCAAATCGGGACGGCGCTCGGCGACCTACTTGTGCGCCTCGGCTATCACGTCGAAGCGCAAGACGTTTCTCCCGAACGATCGAACATCATCGCGACAACTCAAGCCAAACCCCGCATCGTCTTCTCTACGCACATGGACACCGTGCCGCCTTTTATCGCTTCAAGTGAAGACAACGACTTCATTTATGGACGAGGCGCGTGCGATGCGAAAGGAATCATCTCGGCACAGATAGCGGCCGCGGAAGCTTTGCGCGCAGAAGGCTTTGATGAAATCGGTCTGCTGTTCACCGTCGATGAAGAAGTAACCAGCGCCGGAGCGAAAGTCGCGAATGATCATCCGATGGCTGAATTATGCGAGTTCCTAATCAACGGCGAGCCAACCGACAATCGTTTGGCGCTTGGCACTAAAGGCTCAATTCAGGCAACTATTGCCGCCGGCGGGCGCGCCGCGCATTCCGCTTATCCGGAACAAGGCGAATCGGCGATCGAAAAAATGCTCGACGTGTTGAATGACGTGCGCGCAATCAATTGGCCAAATTCAGAAACTTTTGAAAGCACCACGTGCAACATTGGAATCCTTTCCGGCGGAACGCGCGCGAACGTTATCGCCGACACGGCGCAGGCCACAATTCAGATTCGCCTGGCGGTGGACGGAAGTTCTGTCAAAAAACTTTTGGACGAAGCGATTGCGGGACGCGCTATGATCGAGTACAAATCTCTTCATGATCCCGTGCGGTTGACGACGCTCGAAGGGTTCGAACAGATGCTGGCGCGATTCACTACCGACATTCCTTATCTGTCGAATTGGGGCACGCCGCTCTTGATCGGTCCGGGATCGATCCTGGTCGCGCACACTGATCACGAGCGCGTCAGCAAACAGGATCTATTGAACGCGGTAGATCTGTACGTCGCACTGGGAAAGCAACTGCTTGCAAAATGAAGATTGGTCTAATCGGCAATGGAGCAATGGGTCAGCTGGTGGCAAAGCTCGCGCAGGAACGCGATCACGACGTCGTGTTCACTTTGACTTCGGGCGACGCGAGTCGCCCGAGCGGAGAACTTTCGGCCGAACTCAGTCAATGCGACGTCGCAATAGATTTTTCGATCGCTGCTGCCGTGCATCGGAATATCGAACTCTGCCTTGCTTCGGCCGTGCCTCTCGTCGAAGGTACAACCGGCTGGAAAATCAGCCCTGCGGAACTGGCTCGAATGGTGGAAGACTCCGATGGGTCGATGATCTACGGCGCAAACTTTTCTATCGGCGCGCAAGTCTTCTTTCGCATCGCAGCTCACGCGGCAGAGCTGTTTCAGCACCTCGAGTCGTATGACGTGTTCATCGAAGAGGCGCATCACAAGCGAAAACTGGATGCGCCCTCGGGTACGGCGATTAAGCTCGGAGAGTTGGTCGCGAATCATCTCGGCCGCGAAGTGCCGATCTCATCCACGCGCGCCGGCCACATCCCGGGAACGCATCGCGTTGGTTTTGACTCGCGCGCCGATCACATTACGCTCGAACATGTCGCCCGGTCGCGCGAAGGTTTTGCCGAAGGAGCTTTGATGGCCGCGCAATGGATCGTCGACCGCAAAGGCGTCTATGAATTTTCAGAAGTCTTTGACGAGATTTTGAACGAAGATCGAAGTAGTGTTTAGAGACAGGATGAAGCCATGACAATGAAACTCGACTGGATGCGCGGTTGCGCAACCGCGCTGGTGACGCCATTCACGTCCGACGGCGCCATTGACGAAGAGCGCATGCGCGCGCTTGTCGATCGTCAAATCAACGGCGGCGTGAAGCTGCTCGTGCCGTGTGGTACGACTGGCGAAAGCGCGACGATGAGTGAAGACGAAGACGCCCGAGTGATTGCGCTCACGATCGAAGTGGCGCGCGGACGGGCCAAAGTGATCGCCGGTGCGGGCAGTAATTCCACTGCCGCGGCGATTGACTATTCAAAACGCTCGCAAGACGCGGGAGCTGATGCCGCGCTGCAAGTCGCACCCTGGTACAACAAGCCGACCCAGGAAGGTTTGTACGCGCACTTTCGCGCCATTGCGGAAGCCGTTCCCGATCTTCCGATCATGCTTTACAACGTTCCCGGCCGAACGTCTTCGAACATCGCCGCGCGGACTACGCTGCGACTAGCGCGCGACTGCGAGAACATCGTTGCGGTCAAAGAAGCATCAGGAAATCTTTCACAGATTATGGAGATCCTACGCGAGCGGCCTGCGGGGTTCTCGGTTTTGTCAGGAGACGACGCGGTGACTTTGCCGCTGATTGCTTTAGGTGGCGACGGAATTGTCTCAGTGGCCTCAAACGAAATTCCGGACTTGATGTCGCGGATGACGAATCTGGCGCTCGACGGAAACTGGAAAGAAGCGCGCGAACTTCATTATCGATTGCTGCCGTTGATGGAAGTTAACTTCATCGAATCAAGCCCCGGCCCGGTCAAAGCGGCGATGGCGATAATGGGATTGCTGGAAGAAAACTTCCGTCTGCCGCTGGTTCCGATCACAGAGAAGAGCCGCACGAGAGTAAGTGAAGTGCTAGCCGATCTAGGTGTGTTGGAGACGACGCATGCCACTGCGTGATGACATTGAGGCGCTTGCCGGGCGCAAATCCGCACAGTATTCCGACGACGATTTCGCGCTATTCAATCAATTCAAAGCAGCCCTCAATCGCGGGGAAGTTCGCGCGGCTGAGCGCGATGCGACGGGCAGCTGGCAGACCAACGCTTGGGTCAAGCGGGGCATTCTGCTTGGTTTTCGCATGGGCCTAATTATTGAACAGACGCCAGCCGGCGCGCCGCTGCAGTTCCTCGACAAGAACACATATCCCATTCAAAGATTCACGCCGGAAGATCGCGTGCGCATCGTTCCCGGCGGCTCGAGCATTCGCGACGGCGCGTACATCGCGCCCGGCGTCGTTTGCATGCCGCCAATGTTCGTGAACGCCGGCGCTTATGTCGATGAAGGCACAATGATCGACAGTCACGCGCTGGTCGGTTCGTGCGCTCAGATCGGAAAGCGAGTACACATCTCGGCCGCCGCGCAGGTCGGCGGGGTGCTGGAACCTGCCGGAGCCATGCCAGTGATCATCGAAGACGACGTAATCGTCGGCGGCAACTGCGGAGTTTACGAAGGCGCGATTGTGCGCGAGCGCGCGGTACTGGCTTCGGGAACAATCATTACGGGTTCGACGCCTGTTTTCGATCTCGTGCGCGAACAGATTTATCGGCGCACTAAAGATGGCCCGCTTGAGATTCCTGCCGGCGCCGTTGTAGTTCCAGGTTCTCGCACAATCAACACTGACAAAGCACGCGAGTGGGGCTTGTCACTTTATGCCCCTGTCATCGTTAAGTATCGCGACGAAAAGACTGATGCCTCAACCCAGTTGGAGGAGGCGTTGCGATGAGTCTTGACAGGTCTTAGTGCTGCCGCTATGGTCACAGTAAATGGTTTACATACGAGTTTCAGATAAGCAGGATGCAACGGTCTTTCTCGCTCTTGCCAAAAGCGGTTCTCCGATAGTTTGCCTGCCGGAAAACGTTTACGGAGTTCGCGACGAGCATCTGAAAATCCTGAAACGCAAAAAAATCTCCTTCAAGAAATTGGCGCCGGGTAAAGTTCCAGTGCCAAAACCCGCCCTCGCCGTATGAGAGAGTACAAAATCTATTTGCCTTTAAAGTACAACGACGGCGCCCCTATCGAAGAAGAGAAATTTAGGAACATCAAGTTAGATCTCGTGACCAGATTCGGGGCTATTACAGTAAGTTCGCTTTCGGCACCTTACCAAGGTACATGGAAATACGGTGGTGTCGAGTTCCTCGATGACATAATTACAATTGAAGTCGTAGCGAGTGATAATCGGGCAACTAAGAAATTCTTCAAGGATTTGAAAGAACGACTCAAGAAAGAGCTTCATCAAATCGATATTCTGATTACAACTCATGGTATTCAGGTGATTTGAAGACTTGTTTAAGTGTGTTGTGAACCCATTCATCCCACCACCATTTCTCCGCGGCATTGAGAAGAGCATGATCCGGAAGATTTCGGATCGCGCGAAGCCGGGCAGCATCAGTCTCGGCCTCGGCGAACCTGATCTGCCCACTCCGGAAGTGATTAGGCGCGAAGCGATCCGCGTAATTCAGGAAGAAAAGAGCGGCTACACCCTGCAGGCGGGCATACCGGCGCTGCGTGAAAAGATCGCGGGTGACTATCCGCACATGAACCTCAACAACGATCAGGTGATTGTCACCGCGGGCTCGCAGGAATCGCTTTATCTGATCCTGCGCACGCTCGTCGAAGAAGGCGATGAAGTTCTGATGCCCGACCCGGGCTTCATCGCTTATCCGATGATTACCAAGATCCTCAGCGGACGAGAAGTTCGTTATCGGCTGCCGGCGTCGAAGGATTTTGGGTTCGACATCGACGACTTCAAAAGCAAAATTAACGACCGCACCAAGGTTGTTATCTGCATTAGCCCGTCGAATCCCACCGGTCGCGCGTTGTCCCACGATGACTTGCAAGCGATGGCGGAGGCGGTAACAGCGAGCGGATCAAACGCATTCATCATCAGCGATGAAATCTATCGCGAGCTTTACTACACGCCGGAACGCCCGCCGTCGATTTCTGAATTTTACCCGCGCACGATCGTAGTCAGCGGACTTTCAAAATCAATGCGGATGACCGGCTGGCGTATTGGGTGGCTGGCTGGAGACGCCGACGTGATGAAAGCGGCGCTGGTGTTGCACGGCTACGTCGTTACCTGCGCCTCGAGCATTTCGCAAAAGGCTGCACTGGCGGCGTGGACGGACGAAGCCGCCGCCGCGCGCGAAGAGTACCGCACGATTTTTCACCGGCGACGCGATCATCTGCTTTCTTCTTTAGAGAGTGAACTCGGTTTGCGAGCCATTTCGCCGGAGGGCGCGTTCTATACGATGGTGGACGTGCGCCCCTATGGCGACGAAATGCGCGTGGCCGAAGCCGGCCTCGAACAAGGTGTGGTCACGATTCCCGCCGCCGCATTCGGCGAAGAGAGCCGGGGCTTTCTACGCGTTTCTTTTTGCGCAGACGAAGAGCGTTTGAGCGAAGGCGTGCGGCGCTTGGGTAAAGCGCTTGAGTCGCTGAAGCATTAATCACAGAGGACACAGAGGAGATGAGAATCATCAGCCGCGAAAACGCACAAAAGGAACAAACGAAAACGCCGCATTGACGCTTTTGGCGTTTACTCTTTTGTGCTTCTTGTGCCTTTTTGTGGCTTCTTCCTCGGTTTTCCTCGGTGTCCTCTGTGGTAAATTCTCTCTCGCATGACGAAAAAGTTTCGCGTAGGCATCCTCGGCGCGACCGGCGTAGTCGGTCAGCGCTTCATTCAACTGCTGACGTGTCACCCGCAGTTCGAAATCACGGCGCTCGCTGCGTCCGATCGTTCACAGGGAAAGTCTTATGAAGAAGCTTGCACCTGGCGCTTGCCCGGTGACATGCCCGAAGCAGTGAAGTCAATCATCGTCAAAGCTCCCGCGCCGCCGCTCGATTGCGACTTCGTATTTTCCAGTTTGCCTACCGACGTGGCCAAAGAGGCAGAAGAACATTTCGCGCGCGCGGGTTTTCCGGTGATCAGCAACTCTTCGCCACATCGAATGGGCGCAGATGTTCCGCTGATGATTCCTGAAGTAAATCCCGATCACATCGCTTTGATCGACGCACAGCGCAAGAACCGGAATTACGATCGAGGTTTCATCGTCACCAATCCGAATTGCTCGGCGATTGTAATTGTGATGGCGCTGGCGCCGTTGCATGCTGAGTTCGGTGTCACTTCATGCGTTGTTACCACGATGCAAGCACTCTCCGGCGCCGGCTATCCAGGCGTCGCATCGCTCGATGCGACGGACAACGTCGTTCCATTCATTGGTGGTGAAGAAGAAAAGATTGAAGCTGAAACATTGAAGCTGCTCGGAACGATTAAAGCTGAAGCAATTGAGGACGCGCCGATGGAGGTCAGCGCGCAGTGCAATCGCGTTAATGTGACTGACGGCCACATGGCCTCAATCCGCGTCAATCTGGCGAAATCCGTCTCTCTTGATGAGTTGCGTAACGCGCTGTCTTCATTCAGTTCGATTCCACAGCAATTGCGGCTTCATTCAGCGCCACCGAGACCAATCATTGTTCGCGCTGAAAACGATCGCCCGCAACCGCGGCTCGATCGCGACGCCGGCAATGGCATGAGCGTCACCGTGGGCCGACTGGCCAAAGACAATGTGCTGAACTATCGATTTGTCGCTTTGGGCCACAACACGATTCGCGGTGCGGCCGGAGCGGCGATTTTGAATGCGGAATTGTTAGTGGCGAAGGGATACTTGTAAGCCACGCAATGCCTTCAGTCGCTGTTATCTGCACTGCCAATAGATGTCGCAGCATCATGGCGCATGCAATCCTGGTTGATGAAGCGCGGAGGCGATCGCTTTCAATCGACATCTATTCCGCGGGGATTCGCGACTTTTCGGATCAGCCGCCGCTGATTGAAACCTCGAGTACTTGCCTGCACTACAACACGCCATCACCGAAGGTGAGGCCGACTTGGGTCGGTGAGTTGCCACTGAGATCGATTGATCGGTTTCTCGTGATGGAGCAGGCTCACTCCGACGCTCTGCAGAGCGAATTTGGAATTCCAGCCAACAAAATCTCGCTGCTCGGGGAGTTTGATCCGAAGCATCGCGGTAATGAGATCGATGATCCGTTCTTCAGCTATAGCGAACAGACTTACCGAAAGTCGTACGAGCTGATTCGCGACTGTGTGGTTGGGTATCTCGAGAACCCAGGCGAACTAAGACGATTGTTCGGGAGCAAGTGAGTTTGTGTCAGAAGCCCGACCGTTAGGGAGGGCAACTTACGAGACCGGCCCTCCCTAACGGTCGGGCTTCTGACACCACTTCGTAATCGCCTCTTTCAATTCATCCAGTTGATCGTCAAAGAAGTGACCTGCGCCCTCGATCACCCGCAAATCCGCGGGAGCATTCTTCGCGACGCGCGCAATTAATTCGCGCAATCGAGCCACATTTCCATACTCATCATGTTCGCCGTGCACAAAGAGAATCGGCTTGCGACAGTTCTCCAAAAAATTGAAATCGTATTTGTCGACTGGAGTGCCAATGCTAATTAACCGCCCCACCCGGTCGTCCGAGATTCCGACTTCCAATCCCACCCGCGCGCCGAACGAAAAGCCGCAAAGAGTGACTTTCTCTGCCGGATAGTTTTGCGTCAGATAGTTCAACGCCACGCCAACATCCTCACGTTCTCCGTCGCCTTCGTCGTGAATACCGGTGCTTTGGCCGACGCCGCGAAAATTTATTCGTAATGTAATCAGCCCAGCATCATTCAAAGCCGCCGCTGCGCGAAATACTACTTTGTTGTGCATCGTGCCGCCGAAGAGCGGATGTGGATGCAGTACCAGCGCAACTCCGCGCGCGTCGCCGGCACGCGGCTCTTTCAAAATGGCCTCGAGGCGTCCGTGCGCCGCCGGAATAAAAAGATTGCCTGCCGGGTACATCGTTGGGAGATTGTAGTCTTTGCAGAACCGCGAGCGGTAGCGAGCGGATCATTCCACTTAAGTTGAGCCGCGGATCCGCTCGCGGTTCCGTACCGGATTGACGCGCGTGAAAAAAATGGATTAGCTTTCGCACAACAATCTGCGTATGTCGCCACATGAACGATTCAGCGGGCTCGACGAATTTTCGCGCGTCATCGCCGACACTACTTCCGACGGAATCATTACGATTGACGGAGATAGCACGATTCTGTTTGCGAATCGAGCGACGCACGAAATCTTCGGCTATGCGCACGACGAGCTAATCGGTCAGCCGCTCACGATCCTGATGCCCGACTATTTGCGCGAGCTCCATCGCGATGCGGTCAAGCGTTACCTCGCTGATCAAGAGCGCCACATTTTATGGAGTGCAGTCGAGATGCCCGGCCGGCACAAGGATGGCCGTCATCTGTCACTCGAAATCTCTTTCAGCGAGTTCACGGAAAACGGCGCGCAGCGCTTCACCGGAATCGTGCGCGACACGACGGATCGCAAACAAATCGAGACACGCCTGACCGTGCAGTATCAGACGGCGCGAATTTTGGCTGAGGCTGATTCCCTGGAAGCCGCCGCGCCCAAGCTTTTGCGCGCGATTTGTCGAAGCTTGGGCTGGAGCCTGGGCCAACTGTGGCTTGTCGATCGGGACGCTGATCTCATTCGCTGGGTCGCCAGTTGGCATGAAGGCTCAGATGGTGCGGCAGAATTCGAAACGGCGAGTCGCAGCCGCGTTTTTGTGCGCGGAGCGGGATTTCCCGGCGTGATTTGGAGTGCCGGCACGTCTCAGTGGATCACTGATTACGCGAAGGAAAATCTGCCGCGCAGCGACTTGGCGGCGCAGACTGATTTGCAGACGGCCTTCGGTTTCCCAATCAAGCTCGGCGAAGAAGTTTCGGGTGTTATGGAGTTCTTTGCGCCCGATCGGCAGACGCGGGACAGCTCGATGGTTGAAGTCATGATGGCCATCGGCAATCAGATCGGACAATTCGTTGAACGCAAACGGGCGCAACGCGAACTCGCTGATTTGCTGGCGCGCGAGCAAAGGGCGCGTCTGGAACTTGAAACCGCGATGAACCGGATGCGACAGGTGCAGACCGTCACCGAAGTCGCGTTGTCGCATCTGTCGCTCGACAAATTGCTCGCAGAATTACTCGACCGCGTACGCGATGCCATCGATGTAGATACAGTGACGATTCTCCTGCTCGAAGAAGGTGACACGCTGGTGGCGTGGGCGACGAAGGGACTTGATCTCGATCTGCACATTCACGTGCCTGTGGGTTCGGGTTTCGCCGGCCGCATCGCCGCGCAGAAAGCGCCGCTGGTAATTGACAACGTCGACAATGCCGATCTCTACACGCCGTTTCTGCGTGAGCACGGCGTTAAGACACTGCTCGGCGTACCGCTGCTGCTCGAAGGCCGAGTCCTGGGCGTGCTTCATGTGGGCCGGAGATCGCCGCGGCCGTTCTCTGCCGACGACACGCGCCTGCTTCAGTTGGTCGCATTTCGCGTAGCGCTCGCGATTGATAACGCGCGTCTGTTTGCCGAAGAGCGCGAGGCGCGCCAGGAAGCGGAAGCTGCTAACCGCGCCAAAGATGAGTTTCTCACTACGCTGTCGCATGAGTTGCGGACGCCTTTGACACCGGTGATTGGCTGGGTGCACATGGTGCGCACCGGCATGCTGCCGCCGGACGAAATCGATCACGGCCTGTCAGTGATTGAGAAGAACGCGCACGCGCTCAAGCGGCTGATCAACGATTTGCTCGACATGACTGCGATCTTGAGTGGCAAGATGCGCATGGAAGAATTGCCGGTGCATATCACGCGCGTGCTGAACGAAGCAGTCGAAACCGCGCGGCCCTTCGCCGAATCACGCAACGTGCACATTGAAGTCTCGTTCCGCGATTGGCACGACGAAGTTGTGACGGGTGATTCGACTCGCCTCGGCCAGGTATTCGGAAATCTTTTGCACAACGCGATCAAATTCTCGGCGGCGGGCGGACAAATTCACGTCACGTGCGCCACCGAAGACGACGATGTGGTCATGACGTTCGCAGATCAGGGTGTTGGGATCACGCCGGATTTTTTGCCGCGCGTTTTTGAAAAATTTGTGCAGGCCGACGGCTCGAAGACACGCGCGCACGGGGGATTGGGCCTCGGACTATCATTGGTGAAGAGTTTTACCGAGGCGCATCACGGTACGGTTGAAGCGCAGAGCGCGGGCGCAGGTCATGGCAGCCGTTTCATCGTGTGCCTGCCGCGGCGCAAACGCACCGGCCTGACCGGCCCATTGGAGATGCCCGCGAGCATGCCCGCGACGAAACCTGAAGCAGCGCACATTTTGGTTGTCGAGGACGACGAAGACACGCTCGAACTGCTGCAATCTACTTTCAGCGTGAAAGGTTATCGCGTGACGACGTGTCAATCAGCGCAGGAAGCGCTGGAAATCGCGCCGCGGAATTCTATCGACTTGATCCTTTCAGACATTGGCCTGCCGCAAATGGATGGATTCGAAATGATGAAGGAACTGCGACAGCTGCCGAATATGTCCGACGTGCCGGCGATCGCTTTGACGGGCTATGTCTCGCAGAAAGACACGCGCATGGCGCTCGAATCAGGCTTTAATGCGTACATTTCGAAACCGGTCGAGCCGGCTGAATTGATGAGCACCATCGCGCGGTTATTGAAGAACTCTGCGATGTCAAAAGAGTGAATTACGGTGAGCTCTACTCGCGAGGGCCTTTCCGGTATGACTGCCAAACTAAACATACCGATTCTCCTCGGCACCAATCGTCAGCTTCGCGAAAGTGTTCACGTTGCCAACTGGCTGAGAGGTGAAGTTGAAAGACGTTCGGATATTAATGCCGCGTTCTTCGACGTCGCGGAGTTTGCGCTGCCGCAACACGACTATGGTCAGGAGATCAAGGGGCAGTTCCCAGAGTGGCGTGAGGCGATCGTGCAGGCTGACGGCCTGATTATCGTCACTCCCGAATACAACCATGGGTATCCCGGGACTTTGAAAGCCGTGCTCGATCTTTTACTGCGCGAATACGTTCATAAGCCGGTGGCTTTCGTTGGCGTTTCCGCGGGGCCGTGGGGAGGGACTCGGGTCATCGAAGCTATGTTGCCGGTCGCGCGCGAGCTGGGATTGGCGGTGACTTTCACCGATCTCAATTTTCCTTTCGTGCAAAGGACATTTGATCAAATGGGTAAGCTCCTCGATGCGGCCTTTGAGCAAAGGGCCAGGGACTTTCTCGACGAACTCGTATGGATGGCCCGGGCGCTTCGATGGGGCCGAGAGAATCTTCCGTCGAAGTATCACAGCGTCTAAAATACTTTACTTGTGGTTGCGTTTTATGAATCCGATCGACGTGGGGTCGTTATCATCTCTCATTCGCACGTCCGGCCGGGGAGCCCGGGCGACGGAGTCATCGGCCAAGTCCTGCTGAATTGAGGCATCCATACCTACCAGGGTGTGAGCACCTATCCGCCGACCTTCGCGTATGCTCGAATTGATCCCCAGCCACGCTTCCTCCTCCACCTGGGCATGACCGGCTATTACCACGCCAGTTGTTAAGCTGACGCCCCTACCGAGGCGAACGTTATGACCAACTTGGACGTGGTCATCAATTTTTGCAAAGTCTTCTATTATGGTTGGCTCAATGGTTCCGCTCTGCACAGTGGTTAGGGCGCCCACCTCAACGTTCGAGCCAATGACCACTCCACCCAAATGAGGGATTCTCATCTTGTTCCCCGCGTTATTTCGCACAAACCCGTAGCCTTGATGACCGATAACGGAGTTTGAACCGATGATCGAGTTCTCGCCAAGTGTTACTCGCGAATGAATCCGCGCACCAGATCGAATGATTGAACCTCGACCAATCTTCACGTCAGGTCCTACGTAACAAAAGGGCTCAATCAAAACTCCTTCGGCAATCTCCACAACTCCATCGACAATCGCCTGGGGCGAGAGGACGGCGCTCGGAGCAATCTTGCGCTCGCTCACGAAGGAGGTCACGCGCTGCTCTTCAAGGATGAACTTCAGCACCTTTGCCAGTTCCAACCGTGGGTCTTCGGCTTCAAGAACGACGCAGTTGTTCAACGTGCCACTGAGGGACGAGCCGGTTAACACCACTACGATACAGCCCTCGCGTGCTGCGAACGTATCGCAAAGTTCTGCGGTCACTTCTTTGTTGATGAAGTAGAGGGCGCGGTCTTCTGTCGCGCCAATTGGTGAGATACCGTCCACCACGCGCTCTCCTTCACCTGGTGCGCCAACAATCCTACGGATCTCCTGTTCATGAAGCGTCGCGCGCAGCATCTCTAAACTCCTTCATTTATACGGCGCGTGTAGTAGTCAGATAACGCGTTAACAAAGCAATCGTAACGGCCGCTCATTTTCTTCAATTCATAAGATTCGAGATCTCGGATCATCGCGATATAATCATTCTCGGGATGAAGCCAGGAATGAGGGTGGGCTAGTAGACAGAGATTCCGGTTCTCATCTAGTGCGGTTTCGAACGTATACTGTCTCCACATCATTGCGCTATCACTGACATAGAGCAGGTTGTGATTTCTAATTACCTCGCTAACATCCACGCACGGATAGTGACCCTCCGGTAATGTTACGCCGACAAAACCAGCATTGACCGGATCGTGTTGTGAGAAAGACCAAACAGTCTCACCTGCAATAGCGCTAAGAATCTCAACACGAAAAGCGACTTCTTTGCCAATGTCGCGCTCTACTGCGTTACTCACGGCGAAATGCAGACCGATCTCGTGACCAAGCGCGCGAATTTGCCGGATTTGCCGGATTGTCTCAGTCTCTAGCGGGTCATAAAACTGGCCGTCAACCAAAACAAAAAACGTCGATTTGACGCCGGCAGCATGCTCCAGTTCAGCCATTTGCAAAGAGTATCCAGGCGCGAAATCTATGTCGTGACGTAACGCGATAAAACGTTGCGGTAGTGGAGGACAGCCCGGAAGAAAGTCTTTGAATTGAACAAAAGCGAAGTTCCGTTCCTGAGCTTTAGAAATAAACTTCAAGTAGAGGTCACGTGATAATCGGCTGAGGCTGAACTGTGATGGCGTCTTCATTAAACGCTCTGGCTGCAATTGATCACCTCGCTGATTTGTTATCTGAAACTTGAAGCCCCATCAATCTACAAGTTTTGGATTATAACCGCTTTTCTGTCGCATGTTTGTGCCTTTCGTTTCATAGACACATTCATCGACACAAATGAGTGTTAAAGGTGTTCTTTGGAAGCCGTTGCTGTGAAGCAAAATGTTTTTGGCTATAATTAGCGAGCTTTTTCCACAAAGCTTGTGCCCCTGTAGCTCAACGGTTAGAGCAGCAGACTCATAATCTGTTGGTTCGGGGTTCGAATCCCTGCGGGGGCACCACAAACAGTAAGCAGTAAGCAGTGAACAGTGAACAGTGAACAGTGAACAGTGAACAGTGAACAGTGAATGAACGCCCAGGAATTGCACCCAGTCAAACCAATCTGAATGATCTTTCCCCGAGCCAGCGGCATTCTTCTTCATCCCACGTCGCTACCGGGTCCGTATGGCATCGGCGACCTTGGTGACGAAGCGTATCGCGCCGCGGATTTTCTCGTGGATGCGGGCCAGAGTCTCTGGCAGGTGCTGCCGCTCGGACCAACAGGCTATGGCGGATCGCCGTACTCCTCTTACTCAGCCTTCGCGGGAAATACTCTGCTAATTAGTCCGCGGCGATTGGTCGAAGCAGGTTTGCTTATCGAAAATGATCTGACGGAAATTCCACGGATTGCCCCCCACAAAGTCGATTTCACTGCTGCGCAGCAGACAAAGGATGCGCTCCTGAAGAAAGCGTTCGCGAACTATCGTGCCGGCCGAAATGATATTCACGCCGAGTTTGAAAACTTCGCCGAAAAAAACTCGTACTGGCTGGATGACTACTCTTTGTTTCGCGCATTGAAGTCCGCGCACGACGAAGCGCCGTGGTACGAATGGGAGCCAGCGCTGGCGCAACATGATGCGGCTGCACTCGATACCGTGCGCGCGGAACTTCGCGAACAAATCGACAGGGAAAAACTCGCTCAGTTTCTCTTCTTCAAGCAGTGGTCTGAACTAAAGACGCACTGCCACAGTCGCGGAATAAAGATCATCGGCGACATTCCTATTTTCGTGGCGCACGACTCAGCAGACGTGTGGACAAATCAAAAGCAATTCAAACTAAACGCCGATGGCTCACCGACAGTCGTCGCGGGCGTGCCGCCGGATTACTTCAGCGAGACGGGACAATACTGGGGCAATCCCATTTTTGACTGGGAGCGCATGCGCGGCGACGGCTTCGCCTGGTGGATTGAGCGCGTGCGCGCGGCGTTTCAGATGTTCGACATTGTGCGCCTGGATCACTTTCGCGGTTTTGTCGCCTCGTGGGAAATCCCTGCCGGCGAAACGACCGCCGAAAACGGTCAATGGGTCGACGCGCCGGGGCACGAACTCTTTGTAGCGATCAAGCAGGCGCTGGGCGACTTGACGATCATCGCGGAAGACTTGGGTGTCATCACTCCCGAGGTTGAGAGACTGCGTGACGACTTCGGCTTTCCCGGCATGCGTGTCTTGCAGTTCGCGTTTGGTAGCGACGCGACCAACACACACTTGCCGCACAACTACGATCACAACGTTGTCGCTTACACGGCCACACACGACAATGACACGACGGCGGGATGGTTTAATAGCCTCCCGCAAGAAGACGAACGCGAATTCTGTCTGAAATATCTGAACACGAACGGCGCAGAGATTCACTGGGATTTTATCCGCGCCGCGCTGGTCTCAGTCGCCGACACCGCTATTGTGCCGATGCAGGACGTGTTGGGGCTGGGCAACGAAGCGCGCATGAATTTGCCAAACAGCAAATCAGGAAACTGGCAGTGGCGAATGGAGGACGCCGCTCTCACTGATGATTTAGCGCAACGACTGCGCGATTTAAGCGAACTCTACGGCAGAATTCCACCGAGTGAGAATTCCGATGAGCACGACTGACAACGGAAACAGCCTGGTCTTCGCGGTCGATCTCGGCGGCACGCATCTGCGCGCCGCGGCGGTGGACGAATCGGGTCAGATTCGTTTTCAACTGAAGCAATCAACGCCGCGTGATTCAGGCGAACAAATCGTCGACGCGATTGTCCGGGCAGCGCAGGAATGCCGAGAACATTTGCCGGACGGTAACGTGTTCTCCGCGATCTGTGTTGTTGTTCCGGGCACTGTCAACGTCGCGACCGGTCACGTGATCACGGCGCCAAACCTTCCGTGTCTCAATGGATTTGATTTAAGAAGTGCGTTGCGAAATCATCTGACTCTTCCGGTGATCATCGAGAACGACGCGAACGCTGCGGCGGTCGGTGAGATGTGGCAAGGTGCAGCACGTGGATATCACACGATAGTCTGCCTCACCCTGGGCACCGGCGTCGGCGGCGGAATCATTTTGAATGGCAAGGTTTGGCATGGCGCGAATGACTCCGCGGGCGAGATTGGCCACGCCGCGGTCGAACCGTCGGGCGTCGAATGCAAATGCGGCAGTCGCGGATGTCTCGAGGTCTATGCTTCGGCGACTGCGATCGTGCGGATGACGCGTGAAGCACTAGCGACTCATTCTTCTCGAGTGCTGGAAGCAGAAGACGATCTTACCGCCGAAAAGATTTATCGCGCTGCTCTTGATGGCGACCAAGTGGCAGTCGAGGTTTTCAAAACAGTCGGCAAGTATCTTGGGATCGGACTCGCAAACGTCATCAACATTCTGAACCCGGAAGTGATCGTGATTGGCGGCGGTGTCGCTAACGCGTGGGATATGTTCGCAGATGAGATGAAGCGTCACATTCGCGAACGTGCGTTCTCGCTACCGGTTTCCGAGTTAAAAATAGTGCGCGCGAAGTGTGGCGACGACGCCGGTGTACTCGGGGCGGCATGTCTGGCTTTCTCTTCCCTTCAACCGTAGCTAAGTTATCGTTGTGCGAGTTCCGTGTCGGGTTACGGCTGCGCTAGTATCGCAAACATGAAGGAAATTGTTCGCATCGGAATTATCGGCGCGGGGTTCGCGCGCACCACGCAGATTCCCGGTTTCAAAAACTGTGAGGGCGCGCAGGTGGTCGCGATCGCCAGTGCCCATCGTGAACATGCGGAAGAAGTCGCGCGCGAGTTCGAAATCCCGCACGTCGCCGACGACTGGCGCGGCGTCATCGAGCGCGATGACGTCGATCTCGTCAGCATCGTCACTCCGGTGGTTACGCATCACGAAATAACGCTGGCAGCGCTAGCCGCGGGCAAGCATGTGCTCTGCGAAAAGCCGATGGCGATGAATTCCGCGGAAGCTCGCGAAATGATGGAAGGCGCGCGAGAAAAAGGACGGCTGGCTCTCATCGATCATGAGCTTCGGTTCCTGCCGGGCCGTTTGCAGATGCGGGAGCTTTTGCGCGCGGGTGAAATCGGTAAAGTGAAACACGCGAAGCTCACGTTCCGCTCGGATTCGCGTGCCGACCCCGCGCGGCCTTGGAATTGGTGGTCAGACATCAAGCAGGGTGGCGGCGCGCTGGGCGCAATCGGTTCGCACGTAATCGACGGGTTCCGTTGGTTGCTGGGCGCAGACGTCTCGGAAATAGTGGGCAACCTGGCGACGCACGTGCGCCAGCGAAGGGATCACGATGGCAATCTTCGCGACGTTACCACTGATGACGAAGCGAACCTGCTGCTTCGTTTCGAAGACACTGAAATGACCGAAGGGGCGACGGGAAACGCTTCGATGTCACTGGTCGAACCGGGCGCGCCGGAACATTTACTCGAAGTCTTTGGCGCGAACGGCGCGTTGCGCGTCACGGAGAGTGGCGCGTTGAGTCGATCAAACGTCGGGGACGGAGAGTGGCGTGTTGTCGAAACTGAACGCGGCGAACTGGCGCCAGGAATGCGCGACGGCGGCTGGTCGCGCGGCTTCACTGCATTTTCAAAAAAGATCGTGGAGGCGCTACGCGAAGGTCGCACGACGGTCGAAGGCGCAGCGATTTTCGAAGATGGATATCGCGCGCAACTGGTTCTCGATGCGGCGCGGAGATCGAATGAGAGCAGATGCTGGGAGCGATTAGAACAGCAGTGAAAATTGAAAATTAGAAATTGAAAACTGCAAATTAGGGGTTATGAAGCTTGATGAAAACTGCCGGCGCTGCTCTTCCTGACTCATGAACTGTCCTTTCAGTTCTTTTTTCAATTTGCAGTATTCAATTCTAGTTTTCACTTTGCAATTTTCCGTTCTACTTTATTTCGCTTCGTGGTCACAATCGATCGAGCGATGATATTGCAGAGCTGATTGCACTCGTCCAGCAGTTCGGACATTTTGTGCTCCGTCAACATTTCAGTTTTTATTATCAACCGAATCCAACAGCGCGACTCACGCAACTCCTTTAGACAAATGCTTAGTTTGTGCGCAAAGTCCGCGCGACTCTCGGCCGCACACGCTTCTTCGTAATTAGGAGCCGGCGAGGTGCCACATCGCACTAACTGTCCGGCGACATGTCGGCCCATTCGTGTGTCAGGAAGCGCATCAACAACTTTACCTATCCTCGCGGCAAAATCGATCAAACGCGCTGATAGCTCTTCAGAAGTCATGGGAGTTCCTTCCTTTGCGGTTAATTTGCAGTTTTCAATTTCTATTTTTCATTTTTCACTTTCCTACTGTTTCGTCGCTTTCTCCGTTCCCGTTCTGTCGCTGCCATAACCGCCCCAGATTCCTTCGAGTCCGTCAGGTTTAATCTCATAAGCGACAAAGCCGCAGCGCGCGCCGCCGATGCCGACGGCGATGTTATCGCCCTGCTTGATTCCGACGCCGTCTGTGTTGTTGCTCCAGACAAACCGATAGAGATTTCCGGCGGGCTCAACTGTCAGCTTCGACTTATAGGGTGACCCATTTGGATTTTTCCCGGTCGCGTCGTACTCGCCTTCCAAACCGGTACCTCCGGTCCGCGTCGCGTTCTCAGTCCCTGCTTCGTCTTTGCCCCAATAACCCCAGCGGCCGACGAGTGAGCCGTCGCTCTGAATGTTGTAATCAACAACTCCACAGCCGGTGCCGTCAGCGCCGCCGGCGAATGAGACCGCGACCACGTCGCCGTTGACGACTCCGACTCCGTCGTATTGATTGCCGGCGCTCCAGTGGAATTGATAAACGTCGCCGTGTTCGATCACCTGTAGGGCGCCGCGATACGAAGTACCGTTCGGATTCGTCCCGGTGACCGCGTACTTGCCGGCGATGTTCGCGCGCGTTGCCGGCATGTGGCTTGAGGCAGCAGGCGCATTGCTGTCTGACGATGATGAAGATGTGGCTGAACTCGTGCTTTGGTTCGATTTGTTTGAGATGTTTGTGCTGGTCGAAGACTTACACGCAAGCACGGCCACGACGAAAAGAATGATGGCGAGCGCGTGCGCTCGCGGTCGGGTTTTCATAACAAACTCCTGCAGCAGAATAGAAAGGCGCGGCTATTTAGTCCCTTGCGTTCTTTCTTGTCAATGAAAACGGCTGTGACTATAGTTGCTGCTCCTCAATCGCCAGTACCCGGACGAATTGATGTCGCGCAGCAAACGAAAACCCCAGCAACTCGTTCGGCGCGTTGGTATCGACACGGGCGGGACGTTTACTGATTTCGTTTATGAGCACTCTGGCAACGTTACCGTCTTCAAAATTGCTTCGACTCCCGACGATCCTGCACGCGCAATTGCTAAAGGGTTGCGACGAATTTCGGCAGACACTGGCGACGCGTTATCGACATTCGAAATAGTCCACGGCACTACCGTGGGCACTAACGCGCTGTTGCAACGGCGTGGCGCGCGCGTGGCTCTGGTTACGACTGCTGGATTCGAAGATGTGATCGAAATCGGCAGGCAGGCACGGCCAGAACTCTATAATTTGAACGCCGTGAAGCCGCCGCAAATAGTTGCGAGTGACTTAAGATTCGGCCTTGATGAACGCATCTCGCCGTCAGGCAAGGTCATTAAGTCCCTGCAGCTTCCTGACATCTTCGCGGTGAAAAAGAGAGTGCTCGAAGCCAACCCGGAATCGATTGCCGTCTCGCTACTGTTTTCGTTTGCGAACCCGGAACACGAAAAAGCAATCGAGGATTTGTGGTTTGATCTCGACATTCCGATCTCATTCTCTTATCAGATTCTGCCTGAGTACCGCGAATACGAACGGACGTCAACAGTCTGCGTGAATGCTTATTTGCAGCCGTTGATGGGACGATATCTCAAGAGTCTCACTGGACACGCAGGTCTTGCGCTTGCTGGCGCGCGCGACGTGCGCGTACCCAAACTGCGCGTCATGCAATCTTCGGGCGGCAGCATTTCGGCAGACGTGGCCGCCGCCGAACCCGTCCGCACCATTCTCTCAGGACCGGCCGGTGGCGTGGTGGGCGCGTTGCGCGTTGCCAAGGCGGCAGGCTTCGCAAACATCATCACATTCGACATGGGCGGAACTTCGACTGACGTGGCGCTCTGCGATCGCGAAGGCATGCGTCTGACCAACGAATCGATCGTGGCCGGCCTGCCAGTCGCCATTCCCATGATGGACATTCACACGGTCGGCGCGGGCGGCGGATCGATTGCGCGAGTCGATGAAGGCGGATCGTTGCGCGTGGGGCCCGAATCTGCCGGCGCCGATCCGGGGCCATCGTGTTACGGACGATCACTCTTGCCAACAGTCACGGATGCACACGTGGTGCTCGGACATTTTCCGGGCGAAGCCTTGTTGGATGGCGAATTCAAACTCGATGCGGCGAGGGCGCGCGCGTCTTTGCAAACGTTAGCGACGGAAATGAGCAAGGCAGCCGGCCGCAAAGTATCAGCGATCGAAGCTGCGCGCGGCGTACTCAACGTCGTTACTGCGAACATGGAGCGAGCGCTACGGCATGTCTCGGTCGAGCGCGGACACGACCCGCGCGATTTTGCGCTGATGCCATTCGGCGGCGCGGGCGGACTTCACGCGGTGGAGTTGGCGCGCGCGCTGCGCATACCAAAAGTATTGGTGCCGACATTGCCGGGTGCCCTGTCCGCGTTGGGAGTGCTCGAAGCGGACGTCGTGAAAGAGCAGAGCCGCACGGTAATGGTCAAAGCTTCGCGAGATATTGAGCAGAAACTCGAATCAATCTTTCGCGCAATGGAGAAGCAAGCACGGGCCACATTGCGGCGCGAAGGTTTTACGGAATCAGTTCAGCGGCACGAGCGGTCGCTCGCGGCGCGCTACCACGGCCAATCGTTTGAACTTCAAATCAAGCAGACGCGCGGAAATATCGCCGCCGCGTTTCATCGCGCGCACCAGGCGCGTTACGGCTATGCGCAGGAGAAAAACGCCGTCGAGATCGTTAGCGCGCGCGTGCGATCAATTGGGATTGTCAGAAGCCTGCGCGTAAGCAAGGGCGCTCACACTCAGGGTGCTGCCAAGTCGCACGATTTCATCGCAACATATCTCGATCAAAAGAAAGTCCGCGCTGCAGTTTACCGGCGCGATGAACTCAGACCAGGCGACCGTCTGCGCACACCATGCATTGTGACGGAGTATTCGGCGACGACTCTGGTGCCGGAGCATACGCGCGCCGCGGTGGATCAACACAGGAATGTAGTAATTCAACTATAGCCAAATGCAGTCAGGAAGGGGGCTCGCCCCCGCTCTGATCATTTAGAGCCGGCCAGCCGCTCTTCCTGACCACGAGGTGATACAGAAACTCAAGCATCCATGAAAACTTTCGATCCGACGACGTTAGAAATTTACCGCGCGCTTTACACCTCGGTCGCGGAAGAGATGGGCGTGACGCTGCGACGGACGTCGTTCTCGCCCAACATTAAAGAGCGACGTGATTATTCATGCGCGGTGTTTGATGCAAACGGCCGAGTCATCGCTCAGGGCGATCACATGCCGGTGCATTTGGGCTCAATGCCGATGGCCGTAGCGGCGGCTTTGCGCGATGTGCAAATCGAACCCGGCGACGTCGTGGCCGTGAACGATCCATTTGCGGGCGGAACACATCTGCCGGATGTGACCTTGGTGATGGGTGTCTTTGCGCGGACGGGGAGACGAGGAGAGGGGGAGAGAGGGAGAAGCAAAACGAATTCTCCCCGTCGCCCCGTCTCCGCGTCACCCCGTCCTCTTTACTTCGTTGCCAATCGCGCGCATCACGCGGACATTGGCGGCGCGACGCCGGGATCCATGGGGTTGGCAACTGACGTTTATGGTGAGGGTGTGCGCATTCCGCCAATTCGGATCATGCGCGGCGGCGAAGTCTGCGGTGACATCATGAAATTGATTCTCACGAACGTGCGTAGTAGCGATGAACGCCGCGCGGACTTTGAAGCTCAAATCGGATCGCTAAGAACCGGTGAGATGCGGCTGTTCGAAATTGTAGAGCGGCGCGGAGAAAAGGAGGCACGCGATTATGCCGCGCACTTGATTTCCTACTCCGCCCGAATGATGCGACGGGCGATCGCCGCGATTCCGGATGGCACGTATGAAGCAGAAGACGCCCTCGACGACGACGGTATCAGCGATCGCGAAGTTCCGATCCGAGTGCGCCTGTCGATTAAGGGCGAGCGCGCGATCGTCGATTTCACGGGCAGTTCGCCACAAGTCGCCGGTGCGCTGAATGCGGTCGAAGCAATTACAGTCTCAGCCGTCTCGTACTGTTTCCGCTGTTTGGTCGCCGCCGATGTTCCTGCGAGCGCTGGGTTGATCGAGCCCATTGAAGTGGTCGCGCCTGCGGGGACCGTGGTAAACGCGAGGCCTCCGGCATCCGTGGCCGGCGGAAATGTTGAAACGTCGCAGCGCATCGTCGACACCGTTTTCAAAGCCTTATCAAAGGCGATTCCGAATCGCATTCCCGCTGCCAGCCAGGGCACCATGAACAATCTCACGATAGGCGGAATCGATCCGCGCACGGGTCGTGAGTTTTCTTACTACGAAACTGTGGCGGGCGGCATGGGCGCGCGCCCAACTGCGGACGGCATGAACGCGACGCATACGCACATGACGAACAGTCTCAACACACCGGCAGAGGCCCTGGAGTACGCCTATCCGCTGCGCGTGCGCGCTTATCGTATTCGGAAAGATTCTGGCGGTCGCGGCAAACACAATGGTGGTGACGGCGCAGTACGCGAGATCGAGACGCTGGCCCATGCGCGCATGGCGATGTTGTCGGACCGCCGGCGGCGGGCACCCTATGGGTTGCGTGGAGGCGGGGATGGCGAAAAAGGCCGCGCATACATCATTCGTCGCGACGGTTCTCGTGAAGAGTTAGCGTCGAAGGGAAGTTGGGAGTTGGAGCCGGGCGATCGCGTGCGTATTGAAACGCCGACCGGCGGCGGGTGGGGCAAGTCTTAGAGTCCGGAGTCCGGAGTCCAGGGTCCAAGGTCCAAAGTCCCTCGCATCGTGATTCGAGCGATTGTGTGATTGGCGCATATTTCAGATTAACTGGACTACCAATTTGGACTTTGGACTTAGGACTTAGGACTTAGGACTTAGGACTTTGGACTTTGGACTTAGGACTTTGGACTTTGGACTTTGGACTTTGGACTTTGGACTTAGAACCAGTTTGATTTAGACTGCCGCGACGTTTTGCACTACTCTCAGAAAAATCCACAGACAATTAAATGAGCACAACGGCCAGAATGATTCGCACTGAACCAGACGAAAACGAAGTTCCAGCCAGGAAAGAAAATCCGCGCGCGGCGCACGCGGGATGGGTGGAAGTAATTGCCGGCTCGATGTTTTCCGGGAAGTCGGAAGAATTAATCCGGCGTTTGCGCCGCGCCAAGATCGCGCGGCAAAAAGTTCAAGTCTTCAAACCGGAAATCGACGAGCGCTTTTCCCACGATCACATCGTCTCTCACTCAGAGATGAAACACGAGTCTTCAAATGTGCGCACGGCCGCCCAGATTCGCGCGAGCATTGAGCCGGACACCGAAGTTGTTGGCATCGACGAAGCTCAGTTCTTCGACAACGAGCTAATCAGTGTGGTCAATGAACTGGCCGAGCGCGGGATACGCGTGATCATCGCCGGGCTCGACACGGATTACACCGCGAAACCCTGGGAGCCGATGCCGCAACTACTCGCTATTGCCGAATACATCACCAAAACGCATGCGATCTGCATGAGGTGCGGCCAATCTGCCAATTACACGCAGCGCACTTTTGAATCGGAAGAGCGCGTGGCCGTCGGCGGCGCCGGCATGTACGAAGCACGTTGCAGAAGTTGCTTCGTGCCACACGCCGACGCCCCGACTGTGCATGAGGAGGGGTGAGGGACAACTCTTCAGATCCCAAACGCGGTTTTCAGCAGTTGATCGACAACGTCAGATGCCTCGCCCTGCGTGGTCGGCAGAGTCTCTGGTGTTGCGTTGAGCGCTGCTGGAACACTTCTAGTTAAAGCCATAATGCCTTTAAGCCACTCCTGACTTAGCGAATCCAGCGGTTCGTCTGTCGGATCAACCGGGACGCCCGCAACGAATGAAGTCACCGTCTGGTCTAGCGGTGGCCGGTCCAGTTTGTTGGGCATTTGGGCGGCCGATCGCGGGGCATCAAGTTGTTGAAATAAGTCGGCAAAGGATCGGGCGCTCTCGTCACGATGATTTAACGGACCCTGAAGTTTGAGAATCTCGGAGACCGTCTTTATGACCGAAGTGTGCTGTAGTGGCCGATTCTCAACGATCCCTTTCTTAATCCAGGGCGAAGCGATGATTGCCGGGACCCGCAGGCCGATTCGGTCAAACCCGAAAAAAGGAACCGGGAATCCGGGATGATCGTCCGGATTAGGCGAGTTCTGCCCATCCGGGTTGGGGGCTGGTCCTGGGATTACATGATCAAAGAAACCGCCGTGCTCATCGTAAGTAACAATCAGCGCTGATTTCTTAAACAGCTCTTCGTTGCCGGCAAGCGCATCGTACACGTCAGCGATTAGATGTTCGCCAAAGCGCACGTCCTCTGGCGCATGTTGCGAATTGGCAAACAGCGTCGAACCGTTGACTTTCTTGTTCATGAATCTTGGAAAAATGAATGTGTAGTTTGGCAGGTTCCCTTGCGCCACATCCTCCTTCCAGTGGTCCTCAAAACGGCGGAAGTGATCCGATGATGTTCCCAGGTGTTTGAATTGGAGGACCTCGTTGAAGTCATGAAAATAGGTTGCCCAGGTAAGGCCCTTGTCTTGAACCAGATCATAGATTGTCTTTGAAGTGAAGATGCGATCAAATGCGTTATGAACGTATCCTTCAGAGGTAGCCGCGTGGATGAACATCCGATTGGGCATCGTTGGACCGGGCACTTCGCAAAACCAGTGATCACAAAGGCAAAACTCCCGCGCGAGTTGATTGATGGCTGGGAGCTGGTCAGAGGCAAACGATTCGATTACTTCGGCAATATGACTGGCATCGACGTTGTGACTACTTTGCAGAAGGTGATCTCGGTAATTTCGGACGAAGCCTATGTTTTTTGCCGGTTGGGCGGCGGAGGGCCCAGACTTGTCGTTGCTTAGCTGAATGTTGACGCCGTTAAAAGAGTGGGACGGACCCTCCTTGTCGCGGATCGCAAACGGCGCCGGCTCGCTGACCCGGAATTTACGGTTAGTGCTCGAAGGAGGCTTGGAAGGATCGATCAAATTGAACTCCTGCCCGGTTAGTCCTTCCAGGTGCTGGCCGGCCGCGGGATTGAAAAACCCAAAAATATGATCGAACGATCGATTCTCGAGCATCAAGACGACGATATGTTTGATGCGCTCTTCATTGGTTGGCGGCATATTCCACTCCTTTTGTGACTATGGTGTTCAAAACAATAGAAACCCAAAACCGACACACGAGCGTCGGATCGCGTTCGTCGCGTTAGGGCTTGCGATCGGCGAAGGTACGGAAGTTCGCTAAGTTAAGTCGCTGGAAAATGCAAAACTACGCGAGGTCGGAATCGGCAACCAGGCCGTGTGCACGTTCTCAAACGGAAGAAGTATCAAACGCGAGCGTTCTTGGACTCGGCTCGATGGAGTCCTTACTTACTGTCCGGCAGTGACAATCAATAGTACTTGAAGCGTACCCGTTTAACTTTTACGTCGCCATTCTCTTTCTTGACGGTCACCGCATGAGTGGCTTCTAACGGCAACTTTCCACCCTTCGGTTCTTGGGCTTCTCCGCGCATGAGTAGGTCCTTTACAAACCGTTCTGACGTTGTCTTTTCCGATGTCATTTTCGACTTCGTTTTCGGTTCCTTGGTTCCCGATCGCTTCGCTTTAGTCTGTGCCGAACGCTTTCGACTGGTTCGAGAGCTCTTTCGAGTTTTAGTTACCATAGCTACCTCTCGAACCAGTCTAGGGCGCCCCATTTCTCCTAGTCAAACCCGCATTCAAACGTCCTCCGCTTCATCACTAAGTCCCCACCTTCCTCAACAATGACGTGAGTCTTGTTCGAAACAGAGTTTCGCAAACCGGACTTAGGATGAGAGTACGAACTAACATCGACGCGGCCGCGTTGGAATAAATCCTCTGTGTAAGACTCAGCGGCATTTTGCGCAGATCGTGGTTCCAGGGGACCTAGCATTAAAGACGAGGAAGTCACCGCGAATTGTTTGGCCTCCTCAGCAGTATGAACCTTGAGAGCAGATCGGATGAGACCATAGGGTTCACCGGATATAGTGGCTTGCGGTAGCTCAGCCGAACCACCCGTAGCCACCGCCGTTAAAGCTCTGCGTCGTGGGGTGGCTCTTATGCTGCTAACCGTTACTGCCGCTTGGAGTGAGAGAATACCGCGCCGAGTGAACGCACTCTTAAGGACGTCTCTGTACTTGCCATTAAAAGGAGCGGTTTCTCCCGCATTAATCATGTGTGCCGCCACCTGGCTAAAGTAGTCTGGGACTATTGGAGCGTCCAATATTCCGGCCACCAGAATCCGCGCGCCGTCCGACGCCGCCTTAACCATGTCATTTACTTTCGGTGGGTTTCCCTGAAGCCTGAATATGCCGGCTAATACATCCAGGAACGCGGCGGTAAAGACGCGCGAGAACGAGTGTGGTTCCGATGAAAGTTGAGAGGCCGGCGCTGAAGGCGGCAGAGTCTGCGGATCGCGATAGAAGAAAGAGTTTACGGCATTTCTCAAACAATCAGGCTCGACTGCACTCGGATGCTGAAAACGGATGGCGCCACCGAGCTGTTCAGCCAGTCGCGATAATCGCGACGATCTGTTAAGCACCCCTCCAGTTTCGTCAAACACTTTTTGCCTGAAGGATGCAACTTGCAGCGCTGAGACTATTGCGCACCCATCCCCAAAGAACTCATGAAACGCCGCAGCCTCGATGGTTTGCGCGTCGAACAACTGGGGCCGTATGGCATCAAGAATGGCATGACCCATTTCGTGACAGGCAACGTCGGGGCTTTCCCCTGAGAAGAACGTTCGCCCGGCGACAGTGTCATGAAAGAAATGCAGACCCGGAGCGTCTCCAAACCCGCCGCGCGTATAAAAAGCGTTTAGATCAATCCCATCATCGAGGATCACCGGTAATCGTGCGCCTACTTTCCATTTGGTACTGGGGGGAAGGATGGGTCCCCAGAAATCTGCCGTTCGTCGCAATGCGCTGGCAGCCGCATAAAAGCGAAAGTTTGTGGTACCCGGCTGGTATATTTTGGGTGTCGGGGTCGCCCCTGAAATTTTGAAAGGAAGTGGTTTTGCTGTTTGATCGGGAGCGGCGACAGTGATCGGCACTAAAGCCGGTTGCTGGCCAGGGTCTCCGGGATCATCTTCCCAGGTGGCGACGGTAACAGTCGCGCCAACGGCGGGCGCTTTAACTTTCGCGCGAGGACGCGTGACTTTTCGGCTAGATCGTTTTCTCGTTGTCATAATTTAATCTCCTCAAGTTTGTAACGATTAGTAAATAGGCCGCGACCTTCGAAGCTAAGCGCGGGATCGCTGCCCAGGTAATTTGGCTTCAGGACATTTCGCGTCCGGGCGGAGACGGCTTGAGCAAGGCTTTCATTCCAGCCGTCATCGCTCCGATTACTTCAGTCAGATTTTCGCCGACGAACAAGCAGCGCCCGATCTCGACGCCCGCCTTGTGCGCGGCGAAGCGATAAATTTCGGGATTCGGTTTGGCCGCGGCGGCGTCATGATCCGAAACAAAGCCGTTCGGATCGAGGAACTGATCGAGTCCCGCCTGCTTAAGCATCTCGAGCGCTTGCGCGTTAGTTAGTTGGGTCCCGAGCGTCGTAATGATGCCGATGCGCAAACCGATCTGACGCATCGATTGCAGCAGGCCGGCACTGCTCGGGAACGCGACGAACTTACCGGCCGCATTCCGATCGCCGAGCGTGCCGCCGATGTCGAAGAAGACGAAATCAATTTCGGTGGGCATCTGATCAATCCCTCGAGTCTCGGCCTGCTTCAGGCGCTATTCAAAACCTGAAATGCCTTCTGTCTTATGTGAATCCGTTGGCGAAAACATTTCACGACTCGACGCGATCGGACAGATCAAAATAATCGAACATGTGGGAGCTCATCATTGGGATGCAATTGGCTGGCAGAGCTCGGAGGGAATTTGGGTTGGACAACGACGCCGAGGCATTTAACCAGTGTCGCCGTGGGCGGCGCCGGCATGTACGAAGCGTACTGCAGAAGCTGCTTCGTTCCTCATGCCGACGCCCCACAGTACACGAGGGGTGAGGATCATCGGCACCCTAACGTGATTCAAAGCATCACGTTCCTTAGGGGCGCCAATTTTTTTCAGATACTCCCTGTCATCGCGGGATGATCTTCGAAATGTCGTAGCTGAACGAAAATGCCGGCTTCCAGACGTACCGGTCGGTTGTTGTGACGCTTTGCGATTTGCCAAGGGCAGCACCTTCGAAGAAGTTACCGCCCAAAATCTGCTGCTTGCCGACAAATGTTCCGACGGTAAGAAACACTTTTCTTCGATACATATTTATCGATCCACCAAGCAAGTACTCCACATCGAGGTCGTTATCCGTCTTCTTCCCCGTGATTCCTGTAGTGAAATAAAAATCGTGAGCGCCAAGGTTCGTCAGGCGCGTATGAAGCATGGCCACCGGTGTGAGCCGGTAACTGGAGCTGGAGGTAACGCCGACAATGCGTGCCAAGTTCTGCCCATTCGTCAAGTTGCCCTGTCGATCGCGCGCAAACCCGACAATCTCGTCATATGTGCGCTGCTCCAGAGACGTATACGCGAATCCTATTGCCAAATTAAACGGCACACCGCCAATGCGAATTTCATTCTTGAGTTCATCGGAAGCTGAAGGCTTCCCGCCGTTATCAGCGACGCTCGCCCGTTTGTTCTTTGAGAAACTGTAGCTAAAGGAAAAACCTGGCTTCCAAACCAGGTGTTTGGTGAAGAACTTAGCATCTCCGACATCGTCCGGAATTTCTTGCCCCAGCTTCAGATCGCCAACCAGGTTTTGTGTGAGACCTCCGTAAGCGCCGAAAGTGAAGAGAGCGCGGTCGTTCAAGAAACTGAAAGACGGCCCGATCAGATACTCAAGATCCACGTTGTCATCTTTCTTGGCGGTTATGCCGAACGACAGGAACACACTTCCCCTTCCGTAGTCGAACAAACGGGAGTTGAGTAACAGCATCGGTAGGAGGCGCCGAGGCGAATTCTGCCCCAGACCGATCACTTCCGCGTCTCCCTTGCCCGTCGGGTTTCCCTGTGCGTCCAGAACGAAGCCCTGCACTTTTTCAAATGTCCGGCGCGCCAGAGGCGAATAAACCAATCCCCCCGAGAGCATAAAGCGGGGCCGGCCAAGTTGTACTGTTTCATTGATCTGCCCTGCGGTACCGGCAGAGCCATTGCTATTCCCGCCACCATCGCCGCCATCACTACCGCCGCCACCGCCACCATCCTCGCCCTTGCCGGATGATGAATCGGGGGTGCCGCTTTGAGGGACGCCAGAGTTTCCGCTTTCGCCAACTGAACCTTCGCTCGACGAGCCTCCGGTGAGAGCTGCGGGCGGAATACCGTTCGTAGCGGCACCCCCCGCATTTCCACTTTGTGATCCTGACGCCGAATTGCCCTTGTTTTTGTCTTCAAGTTTTTCACGCTTGACGGAAATCGTGGCCTCACTGAGCTCGAACTTCTTGGGGACATCGAAGGTTCGGGCGAACAGTCCGTCTTTGGTTTTCATTTGTTCGGTACGCGCGAACATGTTCTTCATGTCGCGGCCGTTTGTGCGAAGGTCGTTGAGTCTTTTCGAATAGCCCGCGCCTCCGATTAAGGCTCTGACCGCGGCGGCGTACGCTTTGAATTGGTTGGCGCAATTAAACCCGGCACACCGCACAATATTGTCTTTGTCCTTTAGAACTTCGTCGGTGTTGTAGTCGTTGGCTAATTGCTCCAGATCGTCGGTGAGCGATGTAATGCGGTTAATCTCTTTTTCAGCTTTGTCGAGCGAATCGAAGTAGCCAGCAAAATCATAGGTACTGAGAGCGATGTTGAGATTGGTAGCATGAGTGCAAGTTTGATGCGTTTCGAGTTGTTCATTTCGCAAGTCCACGACGTCCTTGGTATACGCAACGAATAGATCGTCCGCATTCTGACTTACGCCGCTCACATTTAGGTAACCATTGTTTAGCGTCGCAAACATTGGCGACACCGAAGCTGACGACGGATCGATGCTATCGCGGATCTTGAGAAAGATGCGATACATCTCGACAGTTGCGTCACAGGCTGCGCGCGAAGGCTGATCATGACCAGTACAGGAAGCCGGCGCCAGCGTACTAAGCGTTGAAAGTCTTTGCTCCATTAACCTAAGCTTGTTGTCATCGTTTGCGTGTGAAGCCGTCAAAGCTGTGCCGGATTGCAGGCCCAAGAAGTCTGTCAGTGTTTTCGGGAACAAGAGCTTTACGAAATCAGTGACTGCTGTGTTGACCATCTCCTGTTGCGCAACGGTAATTCTGTAGTCATAGACAAAAGGGTTCATGTGTACGACGGCAACGTGCGCGTCACCATGTGAGAACAACGCTTTTCCTGTTGTCTGATTGATGGCGAAGGGGCGCGTGTCGATCACGAACGACCGCGACCCCTCGGCGGCGATCAGCCCCTTGACCTGCGCCTCGGTCCCACATGAACCAACTTTCACCTGGTTAAGATCAGACTGAGCGACAGCGAAGCGGCAGCAAGACAAGGCTGCGATCAACATCAATGCTAGTTGAATGGTCTTTTTCATTTGGTTCTCCAAATCTGGTTAAGCGCGCCAGGCATTTAGCTGAGCGACGACTGGCGGAGTGATGCGCACCCCGCTGTTAAGCGGGCTATCGCCAAAATTGTGAATCGCACAAGCGATCTGTTGAGTAGCGTTGGCAAAAAAAACGGGACTGCCGCTCTGGCCTGAGAAAGTAAAGATGTCGTAGAAGACGCGGCTCGGGCCTACCTGCCTAATGGGGTTACTCTCAAACCATTGCGTTCCCTCGGGAACGTCATCGGGATAGCCGGAGAGCGTTGGCCGCGCCCCGACGAGATTTGCATCAGGAAAGTGTCCATATCCAAAGGTTCCCACCGTTGTCCCGAGCGGAAGATTGGGCGGCAGAATAATGGCCCCGAAATCGAAATCGAGATTTCCGCTGAGACGCCAACCGTCGAGTACTCTAAGATCTTGTTGCTGGACTTCAACCCACCCAAAAGCGGAATGCGCCGGATCTGTCTCTCCATTCCTGGCGGGCATCACAAGGACTTTTGAGACCAGTCCGTGCGCCGGCGTCCCCGGATTAAAGACTGCGACGCAATGGCCGGCGGTTATGAGCGTCCGCGGAGAGATGAACCAGGCTGTGCCCGTGTGCATCCCGCCATCCCGGGCAGTGATTAGGAGGTCACAAATCTTTCGAAAGGGTGATTGTCTGGGATCGGGAACTCGAATCCGATCCGCGGGATTGGCCGCAAGGGTGGTCAGGTCGAGATTTGGCGTCAAAGTATTTTCCCGAGACCTCAGGCCAAATGAGAGTTCCGCAATGTCACGAAAATCACCGTCAATGGGCAGGGCTGATAGCCCGGCAAGGTGAGAAGCGACTCCCATTTGTAATCGCTTCGATCCCTTTCTTCCTCGTGACGACTTTACCGTGATCTCCGCCTTCGGAATTGAGGTCGCCCTTCTACGCGGGCTTTGTCGCGATTTCCTTTTTTTCTTGACGCCAACTGACTGCATTTCGGTAGACTTCCCTGAGTCTCTGTGACCGTCGATCCTCTTGCCTCATTGATTGTGTCAAGACCACGAGATTTATTTCACCGATTTTCGTCAGCATTCTCTGCGGCCACATTGAACGGGAAGAATGAGGAGCTAAAGGCACCACCGTTAAGCCAATATGTGGGCTGAATTATCGCGAATGCAGTAAACGGAACCGAAGATCTTTGTTCTGGAGCGACACTCCGCGCGAGGCAAGTTGAGCACTGAGGAATCCCCTTGAGAGTCAGCGGAGTTGAGTGTGTAAATTATGGCGCGACGGCACCTGATTATTGTGCGATGGGTTGAATTTAGGGCCGCCCCGTTCGATCGTTTTCTATCGGTTAGATTACGGACGTGGCTGCAGGTTGTGAGAACGGAGATCAGGATTAGTTGTCCCTATTGCTTGCCACAATCCGGAAACTGTAGTTACCGACTAGTTCACGCGTGCCTTCAGGTGAGATTCCGTTGAGTTGAAGAGTGTAGGTGCCGGCAGGAAGCGCCTTCTTGGGAATACTGACCGTAACGATTTTACCGGAGCGCGGTGGGCCTACGTTTTGCTGGAGGATTTGTTTACCTTGCGAGTTTTTGATTTCCACCAGATAACTGGCGTAGTCGATCGACTCAACTCCTAACTGGAGTTTGATCCTCGACACTCCAGCAGCCGGTTTCAATTCGTTGTGGGTGTCAGAGCCCCGCGACACCGGCAACAGAAAGAGGGTTGCGACCGTCGCGGCTGTCGATCTCTGACTCTGCGCCTGCTGGAGCGCGGCAATCAACTGCTGGTCACCCTCGCGTTTCTGCTGTTCTTCTTTTAGCTGGGCACTGATTCGATCCGTGGCCACTCGCTGTTCCGCGGCGGATTTCTGCAACTCCAATCTCTGTCGCTCGACGGCTGCCTGCTGGTCAGCGAGTTGTTGCCTTTCGCGTCGCAAGCTGAGCCAGCCAGCCAACAAACCGATCCCGGCAACAACAATAATCAGCGCGCACGCCGCCAACGCCAGGTTAAAAGCCGGTCGCGGACCGGGCATCAGACCAAACGACCACCGCCTTTTGGGTTCCGACCGAAGTTGTTCATGAGATCGATCTGATGGGACATCGGCTTCAAGAGCTTGGTCGGCAGCCCCGGAAAGTAGTCGGGCAAAGTGGAGCCGCTCAACCAATTCGGGAGAATTTCGCAGCCCCCTCTCGATCAGCTTTCGCTCATCGGCAGAGAGTTCGCCCCGAACGTAAGCGTCGATTAGCTCTTCCTCAGCGATGTCGATCTCTTCAAAATCCGGATCGCTGGGAGGATCGCCGTTGCCGGCCCTGTTCACAGATACTGCCACAATATGAACCCGCCCCTACTAAACGTGACATTTAATGCGTTACATTTCGCGCTGGCTCCGGCGAACGCAAACAATTCATGATGCACTCTTCAAGGCTTTTGCGGATGCGATGGGCTCGAATTCTGAGCGCATCCAATGAAATTCTGAGTTGATCGGCTAGTTGCTTGCGTCTCTCAATTTTCGCCCGGCGCTCTTCCGCATAATATTCCAACAGCATCCTACGCTTCTCGCCAGACAAATTACTCAGGCAAACGTCGAAGCATTTTTGTCGCATCTGTTGCGCCTCATCCTCAAAACCCGGATCAGCGTCGATTAGTGGAGCTCTCTCGGGATCGATTTCAGTAAATTCGGGTTCTTTTTGCGACTCCAAAAAAACCAGATACGCCACGCGGAATGAATAAGCGACGACATTCTCGACTTGCTGGCCTTCGTCGATCCTTCTCGCCACGCGGTTTAGTACTTCATCAGTGCGATGGTCGGCCAGATTCACGGAACGCCATTCAAAGAATCTTATGAGTCTGTTTCGCAGCGCTTCATATTGCCGGGCAGCCTCGTCACGATCTTCTGAGAAAGCGGCGAGCAATTTCGCGAACGACTCAGTCGTTAAAAACCATTGACTGCTTTTCGTGGGTTTGGACAACTGCTCTGGATCCTTCGAAAGGGGGTGCGATAACTGGCGGATTATAATCCAGATAGAAGATTTAGCAGTTAAATTTATTTCCACTCGCCCTGCAGAATAAAGCCGGCCCAATCCGCGGGCGATCGTTTTTTTGCGACCGTAATTTGGGCGGCACGTAAAGCGGCGGCCGGACGCTGGCCGTTGATGAACACTTGCCTATAGAACTGGGCCATCAATTCTGCGGTCGCGGCATCGTCGACTTTCCACAAGCTGGCAACGACGCGTGCCGCACCCGCGTACATAAAACCACGGGTCAGGGCGATCAGACCTTCGCCTTTGATCTCTTTGCCCACGCCCGTCTGACAAGCACTGAGCACGATAAGATCCGCCGGCAGGTTGAGATTATAAATGTCGTGCAATCGCAGGAAGCCGTCTCGCGCCTGTCCGCGGCGATCCACCAGCGAAAGGACAATACCCGACAACTCCGGATGTTCGGTGTCGACTATTGCATGCGTAGCAAAATGCACAATCCGGTACTCCGCCAGCTCTGGGCTCATCGCGGTTTCGCGGCTAGCGTCAAAATCGAGCGCGGCTTTCGCTTCACCTTTGGGTGCCAGGTTAACGATACGTTCCGCTTCGATAGCCGAAGAATCCAACCGAGGAAAGCTTTCGAGGCCGATGTCCTCAAGCGCACGACTGACGTCACCCTTGCGCGTCTCGGTCTCCGGCGATCCGCTGCCATTCGACTTCGGCCGAGTGCTTGATGAAGGGTTGCGCTCGGCTAAGGCCGCCACGCGCGAATCATCCTTCGCGAAAACCGGATTCGCCAGGACTACAACTGCGTGACGCGCCGCTTTCCGGTCGGCAAGCTCGCTTCGCTGCAAGGCCAGCACCGAGGCAGAGGGTTCATACACGAACTCGTGATCCTCAATTAGTCGCCGCTGCCTCTCAGCAGCATTGCCGGGAAGTGGTAGCGCGGCGAAAGAAACGAGTTGTAAAGCGCCGTCCGCCACGACAATCAAACGCTTCGTTCCGAGTAACGGAACCAGCGGCCGGATAATTTTGTCGCTCAACTCAGCCGACGCATTGTTGAATTCCTTGTCAGCCAGTTCGCGCCGGCGCTCATACTGAGCAGCGGTTTCGCCCGCGACCGTTCGTTTCCGCTCCGCCAGCGATTTCGTGATTCGTCTCGCCGCGTTCTCGATCTCGTCGCGGGACGGTAATGGGAATCCGTCGATCGAATTCGTCGTCACCGCCCAAACGTAACTGCGCTCGTTCCCAAGCGAGTATTCGAGAAGCAAATTATCCGCACCGAGTTGTTTTTGAACTTCCAGCAAAGACGACGGACGCGGTTTGATAAGCCCGACGAGGCGTGGATTCTCAGATCGAATTGTTTCCTCGGTGACATCGACATCCAATACGATTTGATCAATCCGCCGATCGATCGCTGCAAGTTGGGCCGGACTGCGATTGTCGCTCAGTAGGGTGGTGCGCAGCTGAGATTTGCTGCGAAGTTCTCCTAACAGATCGGCGCGCTGCTCGATAAGGGCCTTCAATTTCGGGTCCTTGCTGCTGAAGCCCAATCTCTCGTCGCCCGCCTCGCTTAAGGAATCCAGCAACACGCGGGCACGCGATTTCTCTGCTGCTTCGAACGCGGCGGCCAGGTAGGTTTGCGCCGATTGCGATTTCCAGAGCTGCACCTTTATGTCTATGTTTTGTTCGTAGTAGTCTTCGTGCAAAGCGAGATATGACACCCGCAATTCGCGACTGGTGATCGCCGCGCGTTGCGATTCAATAATGGCCAAAGCTTTTTCACTGCTGTCCAGAGCAGCCGCTAAATCGCCGCGCTTGGTTTGTAACGCAGCCAGGCTGTTAAGGGTGGTGGCTTGGCCGCGCAAATCCTCCAGCTCTGCCCACAAAGTGATTGCGTGGTTCAGATCGGCGAGCGCTTCCGCATGCGCGCCGATTCGTGAATAAGTTTCCCCGCGATTCTGATATGTGAGTGCCAGTCGTCGCCGATCTTTGATTTTTGCCCCGAGCTCGAGTGCTTTAGCGAAATTATCGAGCGCCTCCTTCGACCTACCCAGTATGCCCTGGGTGAAAGCCAGATTGGTCAACACGTCAACGCGTCTTCGGTCACTGCGTACGATCTGTTCTGCGGCTTCGAGTCTCGTCAAAGCTGCCCGCGGATTTCCTTCGGCGTTGGCTAACTGGGCATAATGGACGAGGACGCCAACTTTGATATCCGCATCGAGGTCGTTCCGCGGTAAAAGTGTCAGCGCATCCTCATAGCAAATTGCTGCCTCTTTTAATTCGCCGAGAGAAGCAAGGAGATCGCCTTTGCTATCCAAAGTCGCCGCGCGACGTGCGTCGCCTTCGCCATAGTTGCTGAGTGCTTCGTCATAGTATTTACGTGCTTCCCTAGTCTCGCCGAGTTTGTCGTGCGCGTTTGCCAGGTTACTGAGGAAGGTGATGTACTTGATGCGGTCATTCGGGCCGATTTCGACATTTTCCCAATCAGCTCTGGCCGCTGCTAATTTCGATCGCGCCGCGATCGGGTCGCCCATCGCATCATAAATCGCAGCAAGACCGTTTAGAATATTAAGCCTGCCAATTTGGTCATTCTCCTGTTCCCGCAAGGTCAACGCATTTTCGAGAAACTCGCGCGCTGTCGCTAAATCATTAGCCCGAAATCGCAGTTGAGCCAAACCGTTCAGGGCGCTGGCTTGTCCGCGACGATCATTGTTCGATTTGAAAAGAGCCAGCGCGTCATTCAGTATCCCCAAGGCCTTGTCTTCACGGTTTGTGCGCGCATACACGTTTCCCAAATCGTTCAGAGCGGAAGCTTTCAATCGCCAATCGTCTTCGTCCATGCGCACGTCGAGAATGCGGAGAGTTTCATCCAGAAATGGTTCGGCCTTGGACGGATCGCCCAAGTTACGATAAGCCTCGTTGAGCGCATACTGGGCCAGGGCTTCCCAGTGATGGTTTGCACTTGCCGTCCAATAAGGAACTACCGCAGCGTATTTAGGCACTGCGAGCGCAAGTTTATTGTCGCGGAAATACTTGCGGCCTTCGGCGAAGATTCGCTCAGCTTCAACGCGAAAGGAGTCGGCAGGCGTGGCTTGGCGCATTTCCGTAACGGCCACTTCATAGTCATGCACAATAGCCCATTCGTCGCGCGTTTTTACCGTTAAGTGATAAGTTCCTGATGCGACCGAAATCGTAGATAGATATATCGGACCGAAACCGCCGGCCGGAGTATCCATCTGCATCAATTCGTTATTGTCAGGGCCGGACAGCGTGGCGAGCAGTATGTTGCCGTACTGCTCGATCCGGATTGCGACGAAGTCACCGGCCGGTAGAATGAGGGAGAAAGAATGACTCTCACCGCCTTTGATCTGCCGTCGCAGCGGTTCGCCAGCTTTGAGCTCGTCTTGAGATAGTTGCGTTTCCCGATTAGAGCCAGGGGTTTGGCGGTCAGCAAGCAAGTACGCCCGTGCAAGAGCTGACAACGGCGCCGTGAGCTGACCGAGAAGCAGACAACTGCCGCAAACTGCGAGACGCAGTTTTCCCAACCGACCGACCCAAAAACCAGCGTCGCCCATCAGTTCATCCGCGGCAACCCTAAAGCATGAGTACTGTTAGCGGATCGTCCGCTGAGTGCCGCCCAGTCCGCTATGGTTTGGTAATTACCCATGGAGGATCATCTTGATCTAGCAGGGCCTCACGCTCTTCGCCTTCCGTTTTCTCTTTTGCCAAAGGGTGCGTGCCAAAGTGCTTTATGCCTACGATCATTAACTTGTTAGCGGTGTCAATTACCAGACGGCCTTCGTAGGTGTCGTGGTCGATGTCAAGCTTCAATTCGAACCCATTACCGACGGGCGTGGCCTTGCCTTTAATCGTGCTTGGCGGACCGGTCGCGTGTTCGTGGACGCCGTTGGTCAAATTCCCCCCGTCATCCATGTTTCTCAGATCCATAATCCCATCCCGGCTGACAGCCGGTGGTGTAAGATTGATCAACCGGCTCGTCCAACGCTGTGCAAGTTTGTGCGGCATCTTTCTTCCTCCTTCAATTCTACTTGTGCCTCGAAATTATCGTTTCCTGATCCACGATTAAATTGGTGGTTTGCCGAGTTCTTTAAAGTATTCATCGACTATTCTGGCAAATTCCAAAGTCGACACCGGTCGGTTGCCCACGCTGCGCACCACGCTGGAAAACTTACGGCGTCTGAATACGACCGCCGTTTCTTGCGGCTCGACAAAACTAATCTCCCCCAATTGGTTCTCAACCTGACGCTCAAGATCAGTCCGATGAAATTGAGCGAGAAGCTGTAACAAAAACTCGTTGGCGGATTCCGCTGTGCGCGACTCGAAAACGTTGATTTGCAGGAGTTCCCTGACGTCATTTTCTGGTCGAAACAACAATACTGTGCCGACCTGCGACAGCTCCTTGTCCGTAAACGTTTCTAATGAACTGATGCGCCATTCCGTGAAAAGAGCAGAACGACTAAATAGATCGTCCAGAGACCAATCCTTTGCTTTTTCGGAAACCGGCGCCCCTGCTTCTTCGACTAACTTCGCGCGTGTCCACGAATCAAACGCGTAGGCAGTCTTAAAGAGATCGAGCAACCGTTTGTCAGTAAATCGTCGTCGCCCCAAAAAAGACTTGCCAATTTGCCGCCGCATTCTTTCGCCGCCCGGTTGCGGATCGCAAGCATCGTCCCCTGCCTCTCGGAATAAACAAAACTTGTATTGATTTTCTCGGGCGGCTCCCGATCCGAATACAAGATTGGCAGGTAACACTGCGCGTACAGTCTGAACGTTGTCAGGCTGCCCGTCGGCGTCCACTTGGAAACAAGCATCATAAAGCGGTTGCCGTTCCTCGCAGGGATATTCCCAGGCCACGGCATGCCGCGGAAAGCCAGTCATTTCAAACGCGCTGGAACCAATAGTCTTAATAAAGTTCGTGTGAAAAAAATATCCCATTCCCGATTGCCACAATTCACAACCCAGGATATTGGCGAAGGTGGAAACGATCGTAGCGCAATCGTCGCAGTTGATTCCCTGTGGTGTCGTCGCCGAACGGTTCAGCAGCTTTATGAAATCCGTGCAATTGAATTTGTCCTGGGCATATGTGGGCGAACGGATATACGAGACGGTAGCTGGTCCCAACGCATTTACCTGTTCAGTAATCGCAGTAGCCGCGTTAACTGTGTCATGCGCACCCCTTGCCCACGCGCATGCATATTCCAGTACTTCAGTCCATGGAAGTTCGCCGTCCCAAGGCGCTGTTGGTTCGCCAAAAATCGAATAGACCCTATGACTACTTCGATCGAAATCGATGAATTGATCGTTTTCAGAAGCCCGGTATTGCCAAGTCCATTCCGTGGTGGTGAGATCTACACCTCGGGCCCGAATTCGATCGCCAGACACTTCGAATGGAAGAAGATCGGAATCACCGTTCGCGTTGAACGCAACCGTGCGCTTGCCAACGTTTCCCAAATCATCTTCAGCAGTCGCCACAGCCTGGATTTCCAAATCGTTTCGATCGTCGTCGTCGCGGTGGAAGCTCGCCTTGATAATAATTTTGGAGGGTACTTTGTCGCAGCGATAAGCCACCGGTGCCGGGTCTTCCGGCGCCGCGCCTGTAAATTGCCACTCAGGTAAGGGTACGGACTCGGTCTCGTTTTGCCGAATCGTAATCGCTCCGGTCCGAGCCGTATCTGAATGATTGAAAAAAATTTTGTCGAGCCTTAGTGTCATTGGAATCCACAGGAAACCTTCGCTCAATGACCAGCCGCTACTCTTGTGACTTCGGTTGCTTACTCGCGACGTTCAGTGATGAAAATGCCGTCAAACTTCGTTCCGTCGAAACCTGAGAGTAGTTTGCCCCCAACAATTCAAAAGTCGGATAGCAACGACTTTTAGAAGCGGATCGTCGTTTCCACCGGGACTCAAACTGAGCGTCTGCCGTGTTTCGCGTCCTCTATCGACAAGTGGAGTTTAAGCGCAAACCGTTTCGTTAACCGTTCCCGAGCTATTCATGACTGCTCCGCGAGGGTTAGGTTTCCGCGCACCTGAAAGCCGACATTCGAAGGTTTTTACGCGGAAGTAAGAAACGAGGTCTCGATGGTGCGCGAATTATAGCCGCACGGACATCGTTGTCAATGCCCGATTTTGGACGTCTTATCGCAACGATCCGCGGGCTCCCGCGAAGGTTGGAGTTTTGTGAAATGAGAATCTGCTGACGGAATAGTGCAGCCTGAGAGTTCACTGAAACAGCCCACCGTTGGACCGGGATTACGACCACGCCGACCTCAATGTCTATAACAATTTCATGACGGCCAACCGGGCGAGAGTCCGATATGTAATTCAGCGATGCGGTTGGAACCGGTCGCCCTGCTTCAAGTCACCAGGGACAAGGCGCGACACATTACGGTAGCGCGCGCTCCTTTATTTTTAGAAAGTCGTTAACCGCGGGCTAAACGCGGGTTCCCCAGCAACCTCAGGCAGGATATTCCCACTCAAAGCGCGCAAGAAGTCTCTCCATCCACGTTCTAAATCCACCAAGCCTCCGCGCGTTCTTTCACGGAAGCTCCGATTTAAGTCGTTGAAGGTCTCCCCGAACATTTGAAAAGGCGACCCAGCGACACGATTGGCGTGTCGCGCCGGGACGCGACGTCGAGCTCCACAGGAGCCTGCGACTTTCAACTTCTGAAGGGAGAAGAATGATGAAATGGAATGTGTTTGGAATGTTTCTAGTCCTGGCCGCGGTAGTCGCCGCGCCGCTGGGATTCACAGCCGTGCGCGGGCAGTTTGCGCCAACACCTCAGGAAAAAGATGAGTATCAGCTCGAAGGGCCGTTCACGCACGGCAATCTCTCCGTCTTCCTGGTACACGGCAAGGACAAAATTAAAGGTCAGACGTTCATCACCTTGGAAGAAGCGTTGATTCAAAAAAAGGTGGTCGTGCGCGAGACGCGTTCGGTGAATCAACTAACGATCGAGAACTTGTCGAACGAAGAGGTCTACGTTCAATCAGGCGACATCGTCAAAGGTGGCCAACAGGATCGGATGCTGGCTGTCGATTTGATTCTGCCGGCGCGGTCAGGCGCGATTTCAATTGACGCCTACTGCGTGGAGCACGGCCGTTGGAGCCAGCGCGGCAATGAAGAGGTCACGAAATTCAATTCTTCATCCAACTCAGTCGCGAGTCGCGAAGTGAAATTAGCGGCCAAACTGAAGTCGTCGCAAACCGAGGTCTGGCGCGAAGTGTCAGTCGCGCAGGACAAACTGACCGCAAATGTGAATGCTCCCGTCACCCGCAACGATTCGCCGTCGAGTTTTCAACTGACTTTGGAAAACAAGCAGGTGCAACAGACCGCTGACGACTACCTGCAGTCGCTGCGCGGGATTGTCGAAGGCAAAGCGGACGTGATCGGCTATGTCTTCGCGATTAATGGTCAAGTGAACAGTGCGGACGTCTACGCCTCGAGCGCGCTCTTCAAAAAACTCTGGCCGAAACTGTTGAAGGCCAGCGCGATTGAAGCGGTCGCAGAACTTCAACGCGACAAGAAATTCGCACCTCCATCAACCGACGAGGTTCGTGGATTGCTTGATGATTCGAAAGCTGACGAGAAGCCGAAGGATGTGACTTCTCGCGTACAGCTTGTCACGCGCGAATCGGCCGGCAACGTTTCATTCGAGACTCGCGATCGTGGCAGAGGCGATGCCGTGGTTCACAAGAACTACATTAAGAAAAACTGAGCGCGGCTAAGAGCTAAGGGCTAGGGGCAAAGAGCTAAGCTTTGCCCTTAGCCTTTCAAGGATCGGGAGAAGTTAGTAATTTTGCGACTGAGAAGATCGCAATCCATGAGAGGCTTTTCGATTTCAGCCTGTTGAAACAAGCCAAGAGACTCAAAGACCAAAAGCATAGAAGCGTCTTCGAATAAGGAACGCCTCGTTCAATTCAAGAATTGCTTGAACTCCTGCGTGTGAGTGCTTCCCGATCCTTCGGCGATGTTGTTCGTTAATGACAGCCCTGCCGCGCGTAACTGCTCCGCATAGCGATATAACCGACGCCTATCCAATTGATCGGCTAATTGATGAAATTTGACGGCTAATTCTTTTGCGCGTTGCCAAATCTCCAGGTCTTCAAACCTGTAGTGAGGTCTCATGTTCACGTCTCCTTGGGATGAATGGGAATGTCGTGCCTTGTTACTTCCTTGCTCTTAGCCCTTTGCCGCCTCAGTGCGTCACTTTCGTCGAATACAGAATCCCGTACAGCTCGTCCTGATGCTTCGCAAACTCGCCGGAATCCGTCGAAAGAATCAATGTGATCAACTGTGTGCTGCCGGCAAAAGTTCGATAGGCCTGCCACTCGAGACGGCGAATGTCGCCAGGCTCTTCCTGGACCGACTCCCGGAAGCCGACGCCCCGCACACCGTCCAGCTCCAGCCACCGCACTTCATCGTACTTTCCGATGCTCTTTTGCGTCTTTGCGGCTTCGTACATCGCCTTGATGCTGGTGTCGACGAGATCTTTCATTTGCGGCATCACTGAAATATTGACGGTCAGATGCGCCCCGCCGCCACTGTAGCTCAACGTCTCGTTATGAACGTCGTTCTTTGACCAGTTCGCCGGCAGCATCCAGCTAATTCCCTGCTGCTCCCAACTGACTGTTTGACCATTCGCAATCGCAGCGGATTGCGCGGCGGTGGGATTCGCGTGCTCGACGGGTTCGCCGTCGACGCTACTGGTGCCGCTGGAAGAACCCGACGAAGAATTCCCGTTGCGGCCTTTCTTGCCGACCAAATTACACGCCATGACTATTGAGACAAGTGCGAACAGAGCCAATATTTTTTTCATTTCTGCCTATACCCGATTTTGAAGTTTGAAAAGTCACAGGCCTTTTACGTCAGCGCTCCCGAAGATGTCAACTTTTTGTTTCAAAGCGCCGACTTTTCGCCATGGCTATCGCGCGCGTGCTATTCTTTCGACGTCCCCTTTCAAAAAGCTTTTTCATCCTGAGACGGTCCCCCTCGTCGCATGGCAGAGGTGACTATGCGCTCAATCAAGAATCACGGAATTTCGATCTTCTTAATCGCGTCGTTATGGATTGTCGTTTTTATCGCATGCCAGCCGGCAACCAACACGAACAACTCGAACGCGAACTCAAACTTAAATGCGAACACGTCAGCGGCTAATGAGAACGCCAACATCAGCAGCTCGTTGAACGATTCGACACCAAGCTTCAACGCAACTGAGCCGGACAAGTACAGCGCGACACTCGTGTTTACGATCGAGACGTCCGGCGGCGATAAGACAATGGGCATTCCGCCGCTTTCGGTGCAGGTCGCGCGCAACGGCGGTGACCGGCGCGTGGAATTCAAGCTGCCGGACGGAACGCCGTTGGTGTATCTGGATCACGACAATCATCATTACGTAATCGCGCCCGGGAAAAAACAGTACGCCGAACTCAACAAAGAAGCGACCGGAACGGATTTGCAGAAATTGATGACGCCAGGCCAAATCGTCGACAGCTTGAAGAACAAGAATGGCGTGCAGAAAGCGGGCGAAGAACAGATCAACGGCCGCACTGCCGAGAAATACAGTTACAGCACCGCCACGAACACAAACACTAAAGCCGGCGAGGTGAAAGCCGATGCATTCTTTTACATCGACAAGGAAACTCGCCTCCCTTTGCGCGCGGAAATAGATGCGGAGAGCTCCGGCAACGTGAAGGGCGTGAACTCAGCGCGGATTGTCGCTGAGATGCGCGATATCAACACCAGCATCGACACCACGATGTTCGACATCCCGGCGGGTTTCTCGCAAGTCGCACCCGAAAAAGTGCGCCAGCAGATCGACGCGCTCACCGGCGCGATCACGGCAATCGTGAAAGCAATGATTGCGAACATGCACGCAGAGCCCGGCGCATCGCCTTCGCCGACTGTGACGCCGTAAAACATGAAGCGCCTGATAATCGGATTGATTGCGGGGCTTGTAATCGGCGCCGCAGGAGTAATGTTCTTTCTCGGCTGGTCTGGCCGGCATCGATTGCCGGGCACTGCCTTGCGTCCACCGGATGCAAACACGCCTACTACGGGCACCGTCACAGTCGCGATTGACGAAAAGTTTTTTGATGCGCTGCTCGGCACGATCTTTCAGCAGCTCGGCTCGCCGCAATTAAAGCTCGGACAGTTGCAGTCATCGTCTCCATTTCAACCGGCAATGTTTCAAAACTCCTGCAACAACGTGGTGGTCGTGAATCAGCAGAGCGGCGATGTGAAAACGTCAGTCCGTTTCACCGGCGGGAAGATCGTCGCGCCGCTGGCGTTCTCCGGCAGTTACAATGCGCTCGGCAAATGCGTTCAGTTCAAAGGAACTGCGCGAGCCACAGTCGATCTTTCGTTCGACGCCTCAAAGCAGACGGTGTTCGGCGCGCTGAATGTCGAAGAGGTCAATCTCGAGGACGTGAATCCGGTTATCAACGCACTCCTGACTGGCTTCGTGCGACAAGCAATAGACTCGCAAGTAAACCCATTCGAAGTCCTGCGAGTGTCACAGCTCGCATTGTCTGTTCCGATTAAACAAGCCGACGGGACACTTAAGGCCGCGGTAAAAGACGTTCATTCAGACATTCAGGAAGGCTCGTTGCGGCTGCTCCTGACTTACGATTTCAGCGCGCAGAAAAATGCCGGCTAGTGCCGACTCCCGACAAAAACATTTTCTCTTTCCACTGAAACATTTCCATCCCAAACGCCATTCACCTGCGAAATCAGGATCCGACATCGGATAGCTGAAACTACTGAACAGGAGAGTGACGAAGATGACGACCAAGATCCTTGGAGTTCTCGCACTGGCATTGCTCATCAGTGCCTGCGAACCAAACTCGAACGAAACGACGCCAAGTCCCAGTCCCACGGCGCAGCCGACTGCGACACAAGCGCCCAGCCCGTTGCCTGAATCAACGTCGGCCGCGCCAATCGCGTTCAAAGCCGGCGACAAAGTGAAAGTGACGATCGACAAATCCACTATGGACGCCACGATCGTGAGCATTGACGAAAAGACGGCGAAGGCGACGGTCAAAGTTCAGGGCGAAACTAAAGAGCGAACCGTGAACCTGTCCGAAATCGTAAAGCAATAAACGATGCGCGGAAGATGGCGAGGGCAACTCGTGATGGTGGTCCTCGTCATCAAAGCGCGTAACTTTGTTCCCTCTCCTTTTGGGAGAGGGTTTAGGGTGAGGGCGTAGTGGCGCGACGTAAAAACCCTCACCCCAGCCCTCTCTCAAAGGAAGAGGGAGACGCATTAAAGCCGATGTCAACTGCGGCGAAAGTCAAAGATCTCCGGCAGACCGACTTTGATCGGCTGCTGTTGTGGCTTGATCCCAATCCGGACCGCGCCGGCGATCTTTACGAGCGAATTCGCTGGCGGCTGATCACGATCCTCGCCGCGCGGGGCTGTCGCATCCCTGAAGAGTTAGCCGACGAAACCATCGACCGCGTCGCGCGTCGCGTTCATGATATCGAAGCGACGTACGTCGGTGACAAGGCAATCTATTTTCTTGGCGTGATGAATAACGTGCATCACGAGCATCTCAAGCGCCGGCGATTGCCTGAACTGGTTCAACCGTCCACAGATTCGGTCGTCAAAGAAGAGACCTACGTATGTCTCGACAGGTGCCTGGCGAAGCTGACGCCGCACGCGCGCGAAATCATCGAGCAGTATTACGCCGCCGACAAACGCGCGAAGATCAATTTGCGCAAACGCATCGCTGCAACCTTCGGTATTAGTAACAGCAACCTGCGCCTGCGAGCGCTGCGGATTCGCGCCAAGCTTCAGACATGCATTGAGCAATGCCTGAACGGGGCAGAAGCCCAACCGTGAGGGAGGGCGCAACTCTTTATGGAGAAATTCGATCAATCACCGCACACTTTATCTGACGCGACGATTCGCCGCTTTCTGCTCGTGCAACTTCCCGCGAAACAGCAGACACAGTTTGAGGCTGCGCTCTTTTCGAGTTCGCAATTCGAGCAACGTGTACGACTCGCCGAGTTCGACTTGATTGACGACTACATCGCTAATCGTCTCCGCGGCAAGGAACTCGTTTCTTTCCAGCAAAAGTTTCTTGTCACCAACGCCCGCCACACAACGCTGGCAGTCTCGACCGCTTTGCAGAAGATTGTTACTCCAACCTTCGCATCAGAGACTGTGCATCCATCACCTAAGGTTTTCGGTTGGCCGCGGCTCGGGTGGCAAATTGCATTCGTGGTCATCGCGCTGATGATCCTGTTTGCCAGCGCGTTGGTAATTCGTAGAGAGCCTCGCATTGCAGAGAAAATCATCCCCCGGCGATTTCGTCCCACCGTGGTGGCCAAGCCCACCCCTGAAACCGCGCACCACGCAACAGATTCATCCGCCTCGCCGGTTCACCATGAAGACGCGCCATCGTTGCCGGCGCATGAAGTTTCGCCGCAGACCATCGTCTTGCATGCCAACCCGCCAAACGGAAGCTCGCCGGTAATCAGTCTTGAGCAGAGCGGTTTCAGCGTCGTGCGTCTTGAGTTGAAGCTGGACAGCCGGCACTCAGCGACGTTCAGTCTCCTCGTCACGACCGGCAGCGGAGAGGTCGTGCACAATATTCCGGAAATCCAGGTCGAATCCGCGGATTATGTCGACTTTGACGTGCCGCGCGAGCGACTAAGATCGGGTGATTTCCAGGTGAAGTTGACGCGCATTGATGAACCGAACGCGACGCCGACGATTTACAATTTTCGCATCCAGTGAGGTCGACAATTACTTAACTCTGCTTTTCCGTCGTCGCAGAAAATCGATCAGAACAAATTGGGAAAGGTTCGCAGGATTGGCAAAGTAGGCTTTGCCGTTCGTCATGGCGGTCATCTCTTTCACAAACTCAACGAGGTAATAGTCGCTGGCCAGCATGAACGTATTGATCATGATGCCCGCTTTCCGGCAGGCCTGCACTTCGCGGAAGGTCGCTTCCATCACCCACGGATCGCCGCCCATTGAATTCTTGTAGAGCCGCCGTTGGAGCGCAGCCGTCCCCGCCCTCGTGTTTGCGGCCGCACGATGCGGGCGACCCGCCGACAAGGATGGCGGCGCTCCAGCTTCAATAAAGCAAGCCGTCGGTTTCCCATCAGTCACCATCACAATCTGCTTCATGTCTTTGCGTTGCGCCTGCAGAATCCTTCGCGCCAGGCGCAGGCCCTCCGCCGTATTCGTGTGATAAGGGCCGACTTGGGTGGTGGCCAGTTTCCCGAGCGGCAATTCTTCCGCGGAGTCATGGAAAAGAACAATCTTCAACGAATCGCCGGGGTACTGCGTGCGAATTAGATGCGCCAACGCGAGCGCGACCTTTTTCGCCGGCGTGAAACGATCTTCGCCATAGAGGATCATCGAGTGTGAACAATCCAACATCACGACCGTCGCGCATGACGATTGATAATCGCACTGGTGCACATGCAAGTCTCTGTATTCGAGGTTCAGCGGCACGGTCAGGCCTTCCCGCTGAATCGCCGACAGCAGCGTCGTGTTCACGTCAAGATTGATCGTGTCGCCGAACTCGTAGGGCTTGCTGGCAGCTTCCGCTTCAACGCCCGTAGCGAGGTGCGGAGTATCGTGACGCCCCATTGAGCTCTTGCCCAAACTGCCCAGCAAGTTCCGCAGCGTCTTGTAACCTAAAAAGTCCAAACCCTTCTCAGTTACTTCAAACTTCACATTGCGCGGCAGCGGGTCTTCGATCCGGCCCTGGCCGTTGCCGCCCATTGTGTCGCGCTGCTGCTGCGCCGGCTGCTCTTCCCGAAGTTTCAGGTAGCCTTCTTCAACTAATCTCTCGATCAATTGGTTCAGCATTTCCTGCAGTTGCGACCCTTCGTACTTGCCTTCGTTTTCATCCAGCATCTGCTGAATTTGATGCTGGCTTAACAATTCTTTTTCGAGCAGGGCTTCGAGCAACGCGCGGCGCAGCGCATCGATCGAGGTGTCCTGCGGCATTTGCTCCCGCGTCCAGTAATAGTCGTCGTCGTAACCCGAATAGAGCAGCGAATCAGACAGACCCTCCATCAGGTCGCCGAGATTGATGCCGTAAACGTCGAGGCCGTTGAATTTTGAATAGCGAGTGAAACGCATAACACTTAGCCGCGGATTGTGGAGTCCTAGCTGTACCTGCTCGACTCAGTCAGATCGTCATAGATCATCCCGCGCCGATCCTTCTTCGCTTTAGTTACCGCAGTGTAGCCGCCTTCCTCGTTGCGACTGATCTTGTTAGCTGCGTATAAGCCTTCCAGCGCGAATTCACACGCGGCGACTGTTTGATCCGCGTCGTGGCGATTAAAGTCGAAAGGAATTAGTGCGGTGTCGATCAGCTCCGGAACTGATTCGAGCAGCAGCATGCACTCTTCCGCAGAGGCCGTGTCGGCCAGCCGCACGTTGTTGCCTTGATCGAACCAGGCGACCGCGGGCCCAAAGTCGACGCCCACGAAGTAGCCTTCGAAGATCTCGCCGGCGGCGCGTTTAATTAAGTCTTTCGCTATCCGCACCGGACCAATCTGCTCGCCTTCATATTCCAGTTCCATCTTGCCGGTCATCGAAGGAATCGCCGCGTAGATGTCAGCGATGCGGGGCACGACAAGTTGCTCATCAGTCATCAGCGATCGGCGTTCAGCGTTGGAAACGGCCGACTCCATGACCGTGATCGGCAAGCGCTGGGAAACGCCGGAATGTTTGTCAATTCGCTGGTCATCTCTGGCTTCAAAGGCAATTTGTTCAATGGCCTCGCGAATGAATTCAGGAATCCGCAAGCGCTCTTTCAGTCCGTCGCGCGCCGTCCACGCTTCCTGCTTCGTAATCTCGACGCCCAGCGAAATCTCTTTCGGATAATGCGTCGTGATCTCTGCGCCGATGCGGTCTTTCAAAGGCGAAATGATCTTGCCGCGTGCGGTGTAGTCTTCCGGATTCGCCGAGAACACGAGCATCACGTCGAGCAGCAGACGCACTGGATATCCCTTAATCTGTACGTCGCCTTCCTGCATGATGTTGAAGAGGCCAACTTGAATCTTGCCGGCGAGGTCAGGCAACTCATTGATCGCAAAGATGCCGCGATTCGCCCGCGGCAAAAGACCATAGTGAATCGTCAGCTCATCGCTGAGCAGATGTCCGCCCTTCGCCGCTTTGATCGGATCGACGTCGCCGATGATGTCGGCGATCGTCACGTCGGGCGTCGCCAGCTTTTCAACGAAGCGCGCGTCCCGTTCCACCCACATTATCGGCGTTGAATCCTGATGCAGCTCAAGCGTCTGCCGGCCGAAAGCGCTAATCGGATTGAAGGGGTCGTCGTTGACTTCTGAACCGGCGATGATCGGAATCTGCGCATCCAGCAGATTTGTTAGTTGCCGAATGATGCGGCTCTTGGCCTGGCCGCGCAGCCCAAGCAGAATCAAGTTGTGCCGCGAGAGGATCGCGTTCACGAGTTGCGGCACGACCGTTTCGTCGTATCCGACGATCCCGGGAAACAGCTTTTCGCGCCGCTTCAGTTTGCAGATCAAGTTCGCGCGCATCTCCTCTTTGACTGACACTGATGCGTAGCCATTTGCTTTAAGTTCGCCTAACGTCCTTGCTCGTTCCATTTTTGTTTTTGAGTTTTCCGTGAAACTGGGGATGCAGAGATTGTAACTGCGGTCTCTAAGAACTGCGAATTGGAGTCCAGGTACGGGATTGTATTAGTACGTTGAATGGTAGTACCGCAGCTTCTTTTAGTGCCTTAGGCCGTGCATTGATTGAAAGACCAGGATTCGCCCACTCAACTGAAATAAGTTGCAGTTAGGAAGAGGGGCCTGCCCCCGCCTTTTATTAAGCGGCCGCGAGCGGCTCTTCCTGACCATGAGGCACTGCGCGTTGAGTCGCTACCGGTGCGGCTACTGGCATGGGACATATGCCTCCCCATCATGCTCGACCAATCCATCTGCAATCAGTTTTTCCAAATGCGCGAGCACTGCGCGCTCAGCCATTGGCAGCGCTTTCGGATTCACATCAGTGTAAACACGCGCCACGATTTCTCCCGGCGTTGACGCGCCTTCGCGGACAGCCTTCAGAATGTTTGCTTCGCGTTCCAGGCGATGCGCAATGTACTGATCGATCTTGTCGTAAGGATTCGCGACCGCCGGTCCGTGTCCGGGCAACATTACCGTCACGTTCGGCAGAGCGCGCATGCGCCGCAGCGAATTCAAATAATCCGTCATGTTTCCATCTGCGGGATCGATCAGGACTGACCCGAAGCCCACAACGTTGTCGCCGCTAATCAAAACTCCACGCACTTCATCGTGAAAACAGAGATGGCCGCGCGCGTGCCCGGGAGTGTGGAGTGCGCGCAAGCTGATCGAAGGTTCACCCTCAAGCGTCAGCACTTCATCATCTTCGACAAAACGATCGACCGGGAATTGGCCCTTCAGAGATTCGGCGGTTTGACTGTGTGCCGCCACCGGCACCCGTGAGCCGTGCTTCGTTTGCAGATGATCGTTGAGAGCGTTTACCCCGGCCACATGATCAGGATGAACATGTGTCAGCACAATCTCGTGCACCGTACGACCCCCGCCAATCAGGTCCTCAATACATTGGCCAAGCGCCTGCTGCTCGTCTTCATACGGCGAACCGGGATCGATGATCAGGATTTCACGCGATGTATAAATCAGGTAGGCGTTGGTGTGTGTCGCCGGTGGCTTGGTGGGCGTGCGCAGGGGAAAACAAATGTAGTTGGGACGAAACTCCATGCGCTGTGTTACGTGACGATGCGCCTCAGGCACAGAAAGAAATCGCCCAACCAGATCGTCGGTAAGACCGGCCGCCAAAGTCTTCAGCGCATGCAGAACCGGCGGCGGAGCCAGAACTTCGTTGTGTTCCCACTTCGCAAAGGCTTCACGCGCACTAATCCATTCGCCGCTCGAAAGCTCAGCATCGCCGGTAACGCGCGGCTCCTGTTTGGGTGGACAATCAACGAGAAAGAACCACGTGTCGAACCTTCTCGGCGCGAATGGCGGAGTCACCCAACGTCCGACGAACGTGAAATCTCTCGCGTCGAGATGCAGGCCGTAGTGAGTCAGCAATTCAGGCCACGCCATTCTTTTTGATTCGAGATCGTCCAGCAACGAAGCGCGCTGGCCCACCGTTAATGTGTCAGCGCCGCGAGCCAACAGAAGGCCCGTCTCTTCAAACATCTCGCGCGCAGCACAACTGATCATCGCCGCGCGCTCGCGATCATCGCCACCATTCTCAAGCGGCGCTTCGCCATCAGCGGGCTCGGCTTGGCCACCCGGAAAGGCGTAAAAGCCACCGAGAAAGACAAGCTTCGAACTGCGCTGCACCCAAAACACTTCCGGATTGTTAGCGTCGGTGTTGTGGCGGAGGAGAATTACTGCGGCAGCGTCTTTGGGAACTGGGAGCGCGGGCGCCTCGCCCGCTCGCACTCTATTCGCGAGGACTGCGTGTTTCATCGCATGTTGGTTTCAACGTAATGCGGACGAGGGCGTCCGCGTTCCCAGTGTCACGACCAGCGAAATCTCTCGCCGTCGCCGCCCACCCATGGGTTGCCGCGCATGTGATAGCCGCCTTCTTCCCAAAAACCGGCTTCATCTTCGGCAAGGAAACTCACGCCCTTTACCCACTTCGCGGACTTCCACGCGTAGAGTTGCGGAATGATCAGACGCACTGGACCGCCGTGTTCAGGCGGAATCGGTTGGCCGTCGTGCAGAAAAGCAAACAGCGAGTCTTCTTTCAGAAAGTATTCAATCGGAACGTTCGTGGTCCAGTCGTTGTCGTGCGCGAGCGCCAAAACAAATTTCGCGTCAGGACTGACGCCCGCGCGTTCCGCAATTTCGCGCGTGGAAACGCCGGTCCAAACATTGTCCAGTCGCGACCAGCGCGTCACGCAATGAAAATCCGCATAGACCTTGATCGCCGGCAGTTGCAGGAACTCGTCGAGCGAAAACTTGAGGCGATTGTCGACTAGTCCATCGACTTCAAACGTCCACGTCGCCAGATCAACCGCAGGCGTGCCGTGTGCGTCGAGGACGGGCCACTTCTTCGTACGTGACTGTCCCGGCGGAATTCGGTTCTCACGCCGTGTGTCAGGACTAATGATGACGTCAGGTTCAGCGACGTCTTCCGGCTGGCGCGGATTTTCGGTTTGGTATTTAGGATCTTTGATTAAGCTATCGAGAAAACTCATAAAGCAGCAATCAGAAGTCAGAGATCAGAAGTCAGTCGGTCGTTCTTCAATTCGATTTCTCTTTTTCGGGACTGATACTCTTTCAGCCCTTCCGAGGTGTCCCGTTTCGCTTGATGACGGCGGCGCTTCTTGGCGGCCAACTTGATCTCTTCCGTGAATTCCCAATGATCCTGATTTGAGTGGCCGCGTTTGCCGCCCTGGCCCGCGTCCGGCTTGCCTTTTAAGATCGACATGTCTGGCGATGGTTCACTTCGCGTACGTGCTGACGCGCTGTGCGGTAATCAGCGAATCGATCAAAGCCTTTTCTTTGTCTACGAGCGTCCGCAAAATCTGGCTGAAGATGCGATGGGACAACGACGGATCCCGCAACAGCAGAGTACGGAACGCTTCGTCATCCCATGTCAAAACCGCCGAGGGCTCGCTGGTGCGCACCGATGCCGAACGCGGAATACCACACAGCACTGCCAACTCGCCTGTAATCGTTCCCGGTTTAGTTTCCGTCAACACGACGTCGTCGCCGCTGCGATCGACGAATACTTCCAGACCGCCCGTCAGCAGCAGCATAACGAACTCCGCTTTGTCGCCCTCTTTGATGAGAACTTCGCCGGCGCCGCACTCTCTTACCTGACCGGAATTCAGCAACCGCTTGGCGCCATCGGTGGTGAAACCATGGAACAGGGGAAAACCGGTAATCAACTCGGCGTATTGATCGCTCATGGCGTTAATCCTTCACTATGTATTTGAGGGTCACAGGTCGCGAGACCTTCTTGCCGTCTTTTTCGGCAGGTGTGAATTTAATCAAATGCGCAGCGTCGATGGCGGCCGAATCCATTTCGCGCGTTATGCCCTGCGTTACCGCAACGTCAGTGACGCTGCCGGTGCCGCACAACGTGGCTCGAAGAGTGATGACATAGCCCCGATACCGCTCGCGTTCGATGGCAGAGAATTTCGGTTCGGGCTTGGCGGAAATCTTGGCGTTGACATCGACCGGGTTAACGACGGGGATCGTGCATTCTCTCGCCGAATTGGGAGTTGGCGTGGGCGACTGTGAGTAAGCCGCGCACATAGACGACAGCACGAAGAGGATCGCTGCAAAGACTTGTCTGGCGGTCATTGTTTGTTAGGACTGCTGCGCTCGGCGAGCTTCACCAAATCTTCCGGCAGCCAGCGGCCAACGCCTTTTTCGGTCGCGCCCCGGATTCCTTGCGAGCGATCGTGCCAATCGTCGCGCGTACCTTCGGGCTGGCGTGTGCGCTCGTAATTTTCAGTCTGTTCGAGTGAAAGTATGATGCCTTGCGCGATGTCGTTCCAATCCTTTTGCTGGATGCCGCGCATCACCAGCGGCAGCCCGGCCGACCAATCTTCTTCGGGCGCGCGCGCGTCTTGTTCCGGAATCGTCAGATTATAAGTCGGCGGAAACGGTGATTTGGAAAACTCGGTCACCAGTTGCTTCGCGATGTCGCGGTAACTGGTCTGCTGATTTTCGCCGCGAATTGCCTGCGCGCGCCGAAAAATATCGGCGACAGACGGGCTTTCTTGGATATCAGAATTCGCCAAAGCGTTCTCCGAGTGGTTACTGATGCAGATACGTTACAACCGCTACGGGGAAAAGCCAACCTTAGATGTTTTCAAGGTGTCTCCGAGTAAATTCGTCCTTAACGTTTCCGGTATTGAGCGTGGAGGCGGGCTCAAACAGAAGGACTTCGCATTCCTCTGCCGCAAACGGCCGGTGCTCGACGCCGCGCGGGACGATAATGAATTCGCCCGGCTCGATCCATTCGCCACGTTCGTTTCCGTTTTCCCGATAGTCCATGCGAAAACGGCCGCTCACGACCAGGAACATCTCGTCTTCAGTTTCATGGTGATGCCAGGTGAATGGTCCCTGAAATTTCACCAGCTTGATGAGTTGCCCGTTCAGCTCGCCGGCGATACGCGGGTTCCAATGGTCTTTGATGAGCGAGAATTTTTCGGAGAGATTGATCTTTTGCATTGCTGACTTAGGCTTTGAGTGTCAGAAACGCGAGTTGGACTCAACTGAGATTATTTGCAGTTAGGAAGAGCCGCTGGCGGCCGCTCGATCAGACGGCGGGGGCAAGCCCCCCTTCCTTACTGCATTTAAGTTCGGTTGAATACTGATCCAGTCGCTGCCGCTCGCGATTCTGACACTGATTGTAGATCTTAATTATTAATCCCCATCTGCCAAAGCATGAACGCGTAATCGAATGCAGTTTCGTGGTAAGCGTCGTATCGTCCTGACGCGCCGCCGTGACCTGCACCCATGTTCACTTTCAGCAGCAGCGGGTGATGATCCGTTTTGTAGTCGCGCAGCTTGGCCACGAACTTTGCGCCTTCCCAATATGGAACCTGACTGTCGTTCAGCGAAACCTTGACGAGCATCGCCGGATAATCGGCTTTGTGAATGTTGTCGTACGGCGAATACTTCTTCATGTAATCGTACGCAGCCTTCTCGTTCGGATTGCCCCACTCGATGTACTCACTGGTCGTCAAAGGCAGCGAGGCATCGAGCATCGTATTCAGCACATCGACAAACGGAACCTGCGCGACGACGGCTTTGAAAAGATCGGGGCGCATGTTGGTGACGGCGCCCATCAACAAACCGCCCGCGCTGCCACCCTGGATCACGATGCGATCTTTCGAAGTGTATTTGTTATTGATGAGGTGCTCAGCGCAGGCGATGAAGTCGGTAAACGTATTCATCTTGTTCATCATGCGTCCGGCGTCCCGCCATGGCTCGCCGAGCTCGCCACCGCCGCGAATGTGCGCTATCACAAAGACGACGCCGCGATCGAGCAAAGTCAAACGCGAAGCCGAGAATGTCGGCGAAATCGAAATGCCGTACGAACCGTAGCCATAAAGCAATAACGGAGCTGAACCGTCCCGCTTCACATCCTTGCGGTAGACCACCGACATTGGAATCTTCGTGCCGTCCGACGCCGTGGCGAATACTCGCTCAGCTTTGTAGTTATTCTTATCAAAGCCGCCCGGCACTTCGGTCTGCTTCAACAAGGTCGCGTGGTGCGTGTTCATGTCGTAATCGAACACCGAACTTGGAGTCGTCAGCGACTGATAGTAGTAACGAACAACATTCGTATCGAATTCCCGATTTCCCGTGTTGTAAAAACGATCCGCGCTGAGGCTCGCGGAATAAACCGGCTCGGGAAAGGCGATGCGCTGCCGCTTGTTGGTTTTGAAATCTACAATCTCGATTTGCTCAAGTCCGTGTTCCCATTCCGAGAGCACCGCGTGGTTGGCAAACAAGTCGATGTCCTCGATTTTCACTTCGGGCCGATGCGCAACAAATTCTTTCCAATTCTTCTCAGACGGATCGCTGACCGGCGCCGTCACCACGCGAAAGTTCGTCGCGCCCTTATTCGTGCGGATGTAGAACAGATCGCCACGATGATCGACGTCGTATTCGTGGTCGGCCTGGCGCGGCAGAATAATCTTCCACGCGGCGTTGGGATCAGCAGCCGGAATGAAACGAAACTCATTCGAAGTTTTGCTGTACGCACCCAGCAGGATGACAGCCTTGTCGAGCGACTTGCCCACGCCGAGGTCGAACAGCTCATCCTTATCTTCATAAATCAATTCGTACTTATCAGTGCCGAGCACGTGGCGAAAGAGTTTGTCACTGCGCTTCGTCACCGGATCTTCCGTCACATAGAACAATGTCCTGTTGTCGTTGGCCCATGCGTTACTGGTGACGCGCTCCATTTTGTCCGGCAGCAATTGGCCCGTGCGCAGATCCTTCACCTGCAAGGTGTATTGACGATACCCGGTGTTGTCGGTTGAATACGCGAGCAGATTGCCATCGTCACTCGGTAAGTAGGCACCGATCGACATGAATTTCTGACCCTTTGCCAACTCGTTCTGGTCCAACACTAGTTCTTCCGAGGCGTCGAGGTTGCCCTTCTTCCGATAGAACATCGGATACTGCAACCCTTCTTTCGTCTTCGAAAGATAGTAGTAGCCGCCCTGCTTGTAAGGTACGTTTGCGTCCGTCTGTTTGATATGGCTGAGAATCTCGTTGTAGAGCTTCGTTTGTAACTCTTCGGTCGGTTTCATCACCGCGCCCGTGTAAGCGTTCTCGGCTTCGAGATGCGCAATGACTGCCGAATTAGTCTTCTCGCGCAGCCAAAAGTAGTTATCGACCATCCGGTCGCCATTGATTTCAGTGACTTTGGGTTTCTTTTCGGTTTCGGGTGGTTGCAACATGCTGGCTGAGTTTCCATCCTGCGCGGAGGTTGAAATGAAATTAAACAGAGAGACGGACAGAAGCAAGAACAGAATGAGAATACGAGATTTCATTGATGACTCCAGTTCGGCGCCTTTAGCAATTTGAGGTTTTTGAGTTATTCGAGATTCACCGCCTCTTAGCGGCGGCGTTGATTTTTTTTGGACGAGCGACCGCTCGTCAGTGGACCGTTCAACCACGCAACGGATCGCCCCAGCCCGATTGGACATACTTTCCGTCCTTTACGATGCAGGGCACAGTGGGATCGCCGCCAGAGAATTTGAACATTTCGGCGCGAAATTCCTTGTTGGTTTGGGCGTCGCGATCGACGAATGTGATGCCTTTTGAGTTGTAATACTCGCGGGCTTGCTGACAGTAAGGACATCCGGGTTTTGTATAAATAATCAACGCCACTGCCTTCAACACCTCCGTCGGAAGAGTGATTCTAGCAGAGTGAGTTTAGGTGGGCTAATCGTTACAGAACCGCGAGCGGTAGCGAGCGGGATCAGCAGGATACAATCGCCGAGAGCAATTTGTGGTTGTGTAACTAGTGCCGGACATTGATGCCACATTCCGCTCACTACCGTTCGTGGTTCTGTAAACTCCTGGATATGTCCTGGATAAAAAAAGGGACGAGCGTGCCTCATCGCTCGTCCCTCACAACATGACCGGTAGGTTAATCCGGAATTAACCCCTCCAGGATAAACTTTCAGTCATGCTGAATCGTGGAGTGCGGCGGCTTGACGCCGCTTTAGTTCGGCGGAAAGTCACGCCGTCTCCCACGGTCAGCCTACTGCCGCCTGCCTAATCTCTGCGCGCATCCCGCCGATCACGCCGATAGTCACGAACGTCGCCGCGTCGATCTCTAACATCACCACGAAGCTCTCCGCGATCGCCGCGAAGTTCATGAGTATCACCCCTAATCTCCTGGCGATCAGCGCGCAGTTCCTCCTGTGATGCGCCTTCGCGGCGATCGCTACGATACTCGCGCACGTCGGCCCGTCGTTCGCGCCCGTCGGAATAAATTTCGCGACGGTCGCCACGAATCTCGCGCGTGTCGGCGCGAATTTCATGACGGTCTGCGCGCAGTTCACGCCGCTCGCCTTTGTCGATGCGTCTTTGCGCTGCCGCCGTGCCGGCTAACGAAATAATCGAAATACCGAGAAATAAAAACTGAAATGTCCTTCTCATTTTTCTTCCCTCCTGTTGATCGGATTTCCTGTTTCTCGCGACTGCGAGTGTTCAGGGTCCGCCCCCGAAGAGGCAGGAGGAGAGAAATGCCGATCGGATCGGCATAACTTTCGCGGCGAACCACTTACCGATTCGTTAGACGTGACTGAATTACGGATGGACGAAAATTTTTGGTTGAACTTATTTGAATTTGGAGCGAGAATGCGCGCAGTTTCTTCAGTTAGTTCCCAAAACTACCGAAAGCAGGCTCCCCGATGTTTGCCCGAATTGGCTGGTACATCCTCTTTCTCGTCGTTCTCGCGATCTATTTCATACTGGTTGCGTATTTGCAAAAACAACAAGAGCAACTGGCCCAGTCACGAGTCGGCAGATTCTTAATGAACCAACTTCAAATTCTGGTGGCATTGATTCCCATCGTGGTCATTCCTTGGATCCTAGCCGGATTTTTTAGCCGCTGGTTCCTGCTGATGGTATTGGCAGCTTTCGAGATCACTTCACTGTTAACGTACTTCTCGTATTTGCTTTTTAAAACTACGCCGCAGGAAAGTGCGATGAGATCAAGCCTTTGGTTTGCTGAACTACTGGACCTGCCGAGTCAACCTGATCCCGAGCAGGTAAGGAAGTTCCCGACTTTTCATTGGACGAAGTCGACCGTGCTTCCGCTGTTATTTCTCGGTCTGTTATTCCTTGGTTCAATCGCCTATTTCGTCGTCGCAAGTTACTTTTACTTCGCCACACCAGTTCATTCCGATCTCGCGGTGCGCAAGATGCTCACGTTGAATCTCACACTTTATTTGATCGGAATGCTCACGGCCGTAGTTATCAACATCGTCCAGATCGCTTCACCTCAAATTAGCGACAATGGCCGGCGCGCGTTGTTCATGACTCAGGCTGCATATGCTTTGCAAATCGGGATAATCTTGACTGTTTACTTCGCTTTAATGGGGATTGGGGGTGAGCAATTCCTTCCTCACGCGTTAACCTTACCGGCTGGCGCTAAGCAATACGTTCAATTCCTTCCATCAGTCGTATTGAGCGTTTTTTACGTCCTCTGCCTAATCATTCCGTACTTCGTCGGCCTAGCGGGCCGACGTCGGGCGCAAATTTCGTATTACCAGCTAATGCTCGAGTGGTTTCGGAACGTCATCGATGCGGTTGGAATTCCAGGGCAACACGATCCCGATCAGCTAAAGAAACTGCGCGATGAATTCAATGGCGAAACCGAGACGTGGGTCGACAGTGAGCCTATGGTTAGAGATTTAGCGCGACCAGTCGAACGCGCCGGCCCTTTGAGCACGAACGTCCAAAAACTCGCAGAGGCTTATCGCGCTCTGAGGGATCAGGATATGCGCTACGTTAGACTGAATTGGGCCGAAAGTTTCAAAGCAAAACTTGACGAGATGCTCGAGGAATACAACCGATTCGTCGGCCAGCCGAATCAAGCCGAGATGTACATTCGATTGGGCGAAGCTTACGAGCGGTTCTTCCGGGACGAACAGCACGAGCACGGGGAAAAACTCAAGCAGGTTGAATCCAGAAAAATAGTTGCGCCTGTCCTGGCTCGAGTCGTAGGCGTGCTCGGCGCTGTTCCCGTTGTCCTGCAATACGGGCAGAAGTTGATCGCGATCCTCCCCATCAATCGATAGCCGCAGTACCGTCTCGCCCTAACATATTTTGACCTCATTCACCACGATTGTGCCGACATAATGGTCGGAATGTCAGAACGAAGACAGCGGCTGCGTCTGCAGTCCGAACGCCTGCGGATTCTCGCCGATGATTGCAGCGGCGAAAAAGCGCGGCACGTAATAAACATTTTCCTGTTGGAAGGTGGCGTCGAGTTTGTAGCTCTGGTCCGTCAAAGCGCAAATGCTGCACTGAGTGCGCGACGTTACGAAGGTCGCGAGATCCCGCTGAACATTATTCACGCCACGGTTGTAAGACAGGATCGCGAGTGCTTCTTTCATCGGATCCTTTTCAAATTTCCTGGTCGCATCTGCAATGTATCGGGCGGCGGCGTCGGCAGATTTCGGTACATCCAGCAGATCGCTTTCCGTCAGCCCATACTTTTCGCCTGTCTTCGGCAGGAACTGGAACATCCCGATAGCGCCTACCGAATTTGCCGATTGCAGATTCACGTACTCAGATTCGACGGCTGGAATGTAAAGACCAATAAGCTGCGAAACGTTCCGCGCTTTAAAGGCGCTGCTGAGGACCGGCGCTTGAGCTTGCCCGCGCTCGAAAATCAGGCGCGCGTCGCCTTTGCCCAGCTTGTCGCCCTGATCGTTTCCGATTCGCCGGACATAGAACTCGACGCTTTGCTGAATTGCGGCCTCGAAAGCCGGCGTGAATTCGTAATTTCTGCCCGACATTTCCTTTGCCAGCCGCCGCGCCTGTTGCGACACAAACGCCGCGCGCTCGGTCTGACTCATCTGCTGATACGGCGTCGGATTCTGAAGTCGCGCACTGCTCCGCGGCGAAATGACTAAACCACACAGGATCAATCCGGTTGCCAGCGAAATTGTTGTTCTTAAGTTCATTTGCGTTCTCCCGTTGATGTTCTCCAAAAATCGCTCTCAATTCAATAAGCGAAATCGCGGGTCGAAAAGTGTTCACCGAAAATTCCGCAAGCGAAATTTGCGCACGAAAATGTTCATCGACAACTCGAATTGCGGCAAAACAATTCGCAGTTCTCCGCACGCTCCCCATCGCCGAGTTAGGTGCTAAGATTCATCGCGCAGTTTCTTGGCGCGTTACCTATGATGGCTCTGGCGGCTGAATCCGAACTGACAAACCTGCTCGAAGATTGGAAGCAGGGCGATCCGTCGGCGCTGCAAAAGTTGACGCCGTTAATCTATGACGAACTGCGCCGCATCGCTCACCGTTATGCGCGCCGCGAGCGTCAGGGCCACACATTGCAAACGACCGCGCTGATCAATGAGGCATACCTGCGGTTGGCCGGCAACGAATCTCCCCACTGGCAGGATCGCCAACACTTTTTCGCAGTCACGGCGCAAGTAATGCGCCACATCCTGATTGATCACGCGCGGCGCCGGTGCGCGCTCAAACACGGTGGCGAGGCACCGCCGGTTTCGCTTAGTGAAGCCACGACGATGACGAATGAACGCGCCGCAGAATTGATCGCGCTGGACGAAGCGCTGGCAGAGTTGACTGCGCTCGACGCGCGCAAGGCGAACGTCGTTCAGCTTCGCTACTTCGGCGGCTTGAGTTTGGAAGAGGCTGCAGATGCGCTCGGCATCTCGATCATGACTGTGCGGCGCGATTGGCGCGCCGCTAAGGCATGGCTCTTCGACAGACTGAGCCACAGGTGATACGCATCAATGACTCCGGAACGTTGGCAACAAGTTGAGGAAGTTTTGCAGGCCGCGCTTGATTGTCCGGCACCGCAACGAGCGCAACTGCTCGCGAACATCTGCGCCGATGACGCAGAGCTGCAGCGCGAAACAATCTCGCTGCTCGAAGCGCATGATGCTGCCGGTCAATTCCTTGAACAATCCGCATTCGAGATCGATGCGCAGGTGCTGCTCGATGGCGAAGAACAAACGCGTCCCGGCGGCCGCGTTGGCCCATACGAAATAATCGAACGCCTTGGCAGCGGTGGCATGGGCGAAGTTTATCTCGCGCGTGACGAGCGGCTGGGGCGACTGGTGGCGCTGAAAATACTGCCGACTTACTTCGTCTCTGATGCCGAACGTCTGCGTCGTTTTCAAACTGAAGCGCGCGCGGCCTCCGCGCTAAACCAGGCGAACATTCTGACGGTTTACGAATTCGGCCAGAGCGAGAACACGCATTACATTGCAACTGAGTTTATCGACGGCCAAACGCTTCGTGATCTGATGAACGACGACGATGTGACGCTTGGGGATGCGCTCGACGTCAGCAAGCAGCTTCTGCAAGGCATATCGGCAGCTCATGCCGCGGGAATCGTTCATCGCGACATAAAGCCTGACAACGTGATGCGTCGCAAAGACGGCGTGATCAAGATTCTCGATTTTGGAATCGCAAAGTTGACCGAAGATTCCAGCAGCGAGGCATCAATGGCGACTTCGCGCGGAATCAGTCGCACCGAAGTGGGTGCAGTTCTCGGAACGATCAGCTACCTCTCGCCGGAACAGGCGCGTGGACTCGCGATCGATGAACGAACGGACGTGTGGAGTTGCGGCGTAGTGATTTATGAAATGCTTTCCGGCCGCCGTCCTTTTTCCGGCGCGACCAACGCCGACACGATTGTTTCGATTCTGGAGCGAAATCCCCCGCCGGTGTTTGCCCACGAATCAAGAGCACGCGTACTGAAGATGCTTCAACACATCGTCAGCAAGGCGCTCAGCAAAGACGTCGATGCGCGGTATCAAACAGCGGCTCAGATGCTTGCAGACCTGGCGCAGGTCCAGACGGATTTGGCGATCGGATCGCGCCACAGAAACTCCACCGTTACCACAGAAACAAGCCTGCGCAAGGTTCGTGAACTCGCCGAGTCTCACGCAACTGCGACCAGTCGTTACGCCGCGATTGCCGCGATCATACTTCTCGCCATAGTCGCGATTGCGGCGACCGTTATGTACCGCAGAACCACTGCGCGCCACCGGAACGAATCACCGTTACCCACGGTCTACGCGCAGATGAATGAGACGCAGCAACTCAAATTCATCAACGAACAGGAACAGCGCGTTTCATCAATGATGGGCGAGCGGCCGGTGAAACTGAATGATGAAGCACTGCGCGCCATCAAAGCTGTGGTCGATCGATACATGGCGCCGCCGAAGCCGGGGGAACCGAGCCTCGGCGAGCTTTACGACCGCGCGCCGGCTTACCTTCCGGTCATTGCCAAAGAGTTCAACGCGCGCCGAATTCCGATTGTGGTCGGCATTTACTTGCCGATGATCGAGTCAGCTTACCGGCCCTGCTTTGAAAATGCGGCCGGCGCCAAAGGCCTCTTTCAATTTATGCCGGCGACCGCGGAACATTATGGTGTCGCGCGCGCTGACATGTGCGACGTGAACAAAATGACGCCCGCCGCCGCGCATTACATTGCCGATCGCATGGCTGAGTTGGGGGACGATTCACAGAGCATGACGCTCGTGTTGCTTAGTTATAACCGCGGGGCCCAGTCAGTTTTGGAAGAATTGCGGCTGCTGCGAGAGACAGATATTCATTACGAAAGAAACTTCTGGACGTTGTTTGCGAATCGCGACAAGCTCGATCAGGGATTTCGTAGTGAGAGTGCGTATTACGTGCCCGCCTTTTTTGCCGCCGCGATCATCGGCGAGAATCCGCAAGCGTTTGGACTGAACACAGCACCGCTAACAAGCTTGATGCAGAACCGCGAGCGGTAGCGAGCGAGATCAGGACTCAAGAATAATGAGAGTTCTTCCCTGGCATTGTTGAGTCTTTATCCCGCTCGCTACCGCTCGCGGTTCTGTAAATCTACTTCCGATCCTTGAATTCATCATTCAGCATCGTGTGCCGGCTAACGAGCGGCAATTGACGCCCGCCGATGAAAACGTATTTGACGTTCGTGCGGGCTTCGAGGATGTCGCCGTCCGTGATCACGATGTTCGCCAGCTTGCCGGGCTCAATCGACCCGAGTCGATCGGCTACCCCAAGAATCTGCGCGGGATAGAGAGTCACTGATTTCAAGGCCTCAGCTTTCGGCAGCCCAAACGCCGCCGCCATGCCCGCATTGAATGGCAAGTCACGCACGTGTGCGCCCGAATCCCCCGTCGAGATGCAAAAGCGGACACCAGCGGCTTGCAGCTTTGACGCATTCTCGTAGAGCGAATCGTAAGCATCGTCTTCCCGCAACGGCAGATTCAGAACGCCATCCAGGATCACCGGCACGTTGTGTTCCTTTAGAAACGAAGCGGCCTTTGCGCCTTCGCTCGCGCCGATGATGATTGGTTTCAGCTTCATCTCTTCAACAAAGCGAATCGCGGCGCGGATTTCGCGTTCGCGTTCCGCGCGAAAAATTACCGGCCGTTCGCCGCGCGCGTACGGCACGAGGGCCGCGAGTTTCGGATCCGTCTGCGGCCTCTGCACCGACTTCGGATCGTTGCGATAAGCATCTTGCGCGCGGCCGTAGGCTTCCGCGTCGCGAAAGATTTTGCGCAGCTCTTCGATGCGCCGATCGCGTTGCGTCGTAGCTTCAGACGTAATGTTCGGAGCACCGAATCCGAATCCGCCGCCACCGATACGCGGAAACTCGATCACTAAAACTGCTTCCGGAACTAAAGCCATTTCGCGCGGGCTGCTGCCGAACAGATTTAGGAATGCGCCCTGGCCCGAGATGATTCCGCCGGAAGGCAAAGACAGCGCATTGGTTACGCCACCGACGCGCGTGACCGCGATGTGCGCGCTGTGCGCGTTCACGGACCAAATGGCGGCAGCGTTTGGATTCATGTCGCCGAGCTCCTGCGCGTCCACGGTTCCGGGCGCGCCGGTCGGCACTTCGACCAGTCCCATGTTCGTGCCGAGATCGATCATTCCCGGATAAACGGTCAGCCCCGTACCGTCAATCTCCTTTGCGCCTGCCGGAGAATAAACATTCGCACCAACCTGAGCAATTTTTCCGCCGCTGATGAGCACGCTGCCCTTTTCGATTTCAGGGCCATTGACTGTCACGATGCGCGCATTGAGAATCACGTAAGTCGGTAGCGGCGTGTTGGTGAGTTGCGGATCAATGCGATCGGTGTCCTGCGCGAAGACGACGAGCGTGCAAGACAATGAAATGAGAACCATCACTGATGCGAACAGACGCGCTGTTACAGAACCGCGAACGGTAGTGAGCGGGATAAAAGCAGTTCTGTGATTGCAAACGCAGGTTGAGTTTTGGTTCCGCTTGCTACCGCTCGCGGTGCTGTAACTTCCCGCCAGAGATGAGAGGAAATATCGCAGATAGTTTTTCATCGCGGCTGGTCCTCCCGATCTTGAATGTCGTCCGCATGAACGTAAGCGCGGCGAATTTCTGAAGGGGTGCGCGGTGGCCCGCCGGCGGGCGACGGTTTGTTCGCGTCAGCCGCTTCCAGGGTCTTTCGTTCCGCTTCGAGTTGTTGGCGTCGCGCGATATCCGCCAGGCGATCGAAAAGCAGTTCGCCGTCGACGAATGTTTGTTCGACGTGCGCATAAACACTCAAAGGATGCGCACTCCATACAACCACGTCCGCGTCTTTGCCCACATCGATCGTGCCGAGACGATTATCGACGCCGAGTTGCATGGCCGGATTCAACGTAACCAGCTTCAACGCTTCTTCCTCGGTCAAGCCGCCGTAGCGAATCATCTTGGCGGCTTCGATATTCAAACGCCGCGCGCGCTCATCTGAGTCTGAATTGACCGACGAGACAACGCCGTGACGCGTCAAAATCGCCACGTCGTAAGGGATCGCGTCGTAAGCCTCCATCTTGTAACCCCAGAAGTCAGCGAAGGCGGAAGCCATCGCACCGTGCCGCGCAATCTCGCTCGCGACTTTGTAGCCTTCGAGAACGTGCTGGAACGTCCGCACTTTGAAGCCGAACTCATCGGCGATGCCTATCAGCATTAGAATCTCGTCGGCGCGATAGCAGTGCGAGTGCACAAAGCGTTTGCCCTCGAGAATGTCGACCAGCGGCTCGAGTTCGAGATCGCGGCGCGGCGGCATTACGTTCTTTTCGCCGTGACCGACAGCCGCGCGGTAGTCATCCCAATCGCGTTTGTAATCTCGCGCGCGGGTGAACGCATCGCGAATTGTTTCCTCGACGCCCATGCGAGTCGCCGGGTAACGGGGCGTCAAACCGGGAATGTTAAAGTTCGTGCGCTTCGGATTTTCACCGAGGGCGAACTTTATTCCGGGCGGCGCGCCTGGAATCGGAAAGTCTCCGGCCGGATGACCCCACTTGAGTTTCACGGTGGTGCTCAAGCCGCCGATTGCGTTGCACGATCCGTGCAGCAACAACGCGGCAGTTGTGCCGCCAGCGAGTTCACGATAGATACCTATCGCCGTCGGATTCAGAATGTCCTGCGTGCGCGCCATCGACGTGACAGACTTCGTGCATTCATTCACTGAGCCGTCCATCATCGTGTGCGAGTGAGCATCGATGATTCCCGGGAAAACAAACTTGCCCGTGCCATCGACGATTCGCGCGCCGCTGGGCGCATTCAGATTTTGCCCAACGGCCGCGATCTTCCCGTTGCGCAAAAGCACGTCTGTGTTTGTCAGAGTGCCGTGCGACACCGTCAGCACCGTCGCGTTCTTGATCAGAGTTGCTGGGGCGGTATCGCGCGTCTGCGCGCTGATGGCGATGCACAAGCCAAGCAGAGCTGCCACTGCGAACAATCTTTTCATCTCAATAACTCCAGTAGGGACTTTTTCGAGAACGAACCAGATTTTGGACGGGCAGATTCTGCCAGAGAATTGTAATGGCGACAAACAAATTGTTTGGTTCGATCTCATTCACGCCTCGCTTCAGCGAGGTGTGCAAAACGCATGGTTAAATGAAAAACCGTTTCAACGGTTTGCGCGACTAAGAAGCCGTTAAAACGGCCACGTGTGCTTGCAGTGCACATCGTGAACGCCTCGCTGAAGCGAGGTGTTAATGATATCTTCCCGTGAAACGCAGAGAATCATGAAAACGATCAAACACTTTCTTAAGCGAACGGCATTAATCGGCGTCGCGCTTTTGGCGCTGGCTGTTGCGATTGCGGCGCAGGAGCCGCAGCTAAAACTCAATTACCGGCTCGCAATGTCCCGGCCGAGTTCGCACCTGTTTGAAGTAACGATCGAAGTCGAACTGCCGCCATCATGGACGCCGGAATCGCTCGACTTCCAAATGCCAAAGTGGGCTCCGGGCCGTTATGCAGTGTTTGATTTCGCGAAAAATGTTCAGCAATTTCACGCATTGGGCGGAATCTGCCCGCGCGTAAACACGCAGTGCAAGCTTCCGGACTTTGCGGTCACGCGCTTTGACGAGCAGACCTGGCGCGTGTCGATGAATAACACACACAGCGCGACGATCACGTACAAAGTTTACGGCAACGATCTTTCCGGGACGTTTTCGCAGCTTGATTCGCACCATGCGAATTTCAACGGCGGCAATCTGTTCATGTACGTCGTCAACCACAAACCTGATCCGGTGACGATGACGATCGATCCGCCAAAGGGATGGCGGATCGTGAACGGGCGCACCGAGAGTCGCGATCAGCGCGAATGGCACTTCTCGAATTGGGACATCATGATCGATACCCCTACCGAGGTTGCGCCTGATTGGACTGACGACACCTTCACGGTCGACGGCAAGCAATATCACGTCGTGGTTCATTCGCTGGGCAAAGAAGCGGGTAAGCGGCCGGAGCTGGTAAGCGGGATCGAAAAGATTGTGCGGGCGGAGACCGCGATGTGGGGCCCGCCGGAATTTGATTCCTATACTTTTCTGGTTCACTTCGCGAATGATGGACACTCCAGCGACGGCATGGAGCACCTGACTTCGACGCAAATCATTCTGTCAGGATCGCTCGCTGATCCTGGTCAACTGGAAGAGGCGCTCAGCACTGCCTCGCACGAATTCTTTCACGTCTGGAACGTGAAGCGTCTGCGGCCCATCGAGCTTGGGCCATGGGATTTCACGCGGCCCGCGCAGACCCGCGGACTTTGGATCGCTGAAGGCATCACGAATTATTACGGTCATTTGATGCAGCGGCGCGCGGGCCTTTGGACTGACACGAAGTTTTATAAGGAACTCGGGGAGCAAATTAGCGAAGTCGACAACTCGCCGGGCAGCAAACTGATGAGCGCTGAAGAGTCTTCGCTCTCCGCTCCGTACATCGACGACGCGCCGCACGCGCAGGAGACAAACCTCTCGAACACGTCGATCAGTTACTACCCGAAAGGCGAAATCATCGGTATGGTTTTGGATCTGTTGATTCGCGGAAAGACAAAAGGCAAGGCTTCGCTCGATGAGGTGATGCGGAGTATGTACCGCCAGTTTTATTTGGACAGTCCGAACGCGACTTACTACTTGCGAGGACGCGGCTATCGCAACGAAGATTTCTTTCACGTGGCTTCGCAGGTTGCCGGCGAAGACTTGACTGACTTCTACAATCGATACGTGCGCGGTGTAGAAACTCCGCCCTACGAAGAAGCTTTCGCGCAGGTTGGTTTGCGCTTCATCCGCGAGCCACGTGCTCCGGTCACTGTCGGCATCACTGCCGACGAAGAACAAAAGACAACGTTCAAAGTAGCCGGAGTGCGACCCAACTCTCCGGCGGCTGCGGCCGGACTGGAAGATGGCGATGTGATTAGCCTGTTCGGCGGCACTAAGCTCACGCCCTCAAACCTTCTGAAAACCGTGGGTCGATACAAACCCGGCGACCGCGTGCCGCTGGTGGTGGAACGCAACGGCAAAGTTACTCGGATGACGGTGACGATGGGTGCGCCACTGCTGTTCAATTTTCGAATTGAAGAAAATCCAAAGGCGTCGGCGGAAGCGAAAGCCTTGCGCGCGGCGTGGCTCAACGGAAAATGACCATCCGCAGATTTCGCAGATTACACAGATTTAGAACGAGCCACAAAAAAGCACAAGAAGTACAAGAACCATCAGATATTTGGGCAACTGAATTCAACCTTTCGGTTTTCTCTTTTGTGGTCTTTGTGCCTTTTCGTGGCTAATTGTTTTGCTTTAAATCTGTGAAATCTGCGTAATCTGCGGATTATTTTTGAAGCCGAGACGCGATCACCTTTGCGGCTGTCGCGCCAGCGCCAACCGCGGCGGCAATCGTCGGCGCCGATGGGTTCGCGACATCGCCAATCGCAAAAACATTCGCCACGCTGGTTTCCTGCTGAGGACCGATGATCACGTAATTGCGGTCATCAAATTCCAGCTGGCCGCGAATGAATTCGGTGTTCGGCTCCCATCCAATTCGGATCAGCACACCCTGCACGGCCATCTGAAAGGGTTTGATCGCGCCGCCGCGTTCAATCTCGACAGCTTCGACGCAATAATCGTTTCCGATGATGCGTTGCACTCGCGACTCGGGAAAGATGGTAATGCAGTGGTTGGTGGGAAGCTGCTCGGCAAATTCTCGGCGCGCCCGCAATTTCCGGCTACGACTAACCAGCGTGACAGTCGCGCAAACCTCGGCAAGTAGCAAAGCGTTCTCCGCCGCAGCATCTCCGCCGCCGATGACGCAAACGTCTTTGCCCGCGAACTGCGCACGGTCGCGCGCGCCGGATTCAATGATGCCGCGTCCCTGGAATTCCACTTCACCGGGAATTCCCAGCCGGCGGCGGCGCAGTCCGCTGGCGACGATGATGGCTATTGCCTGCAGTTCCTCGCCCGACTTTAGTGCTATGCGCTTCGTTTTAAGATCGACGCTGTCAATCTCGACGTTCGTCCAAAGATCGAATTCGCTGTCCTTGATCTGTTCGACAAAGCGGTCGCGCAACTCGCGACCATTTGCGGCCGCCGCGCCCAGATAGTTTTCAATCGCATTGTGGATTGAGAAAAGCTGGCCGCCGACTTCCTCGTTTTGTTCCAGCACGAGCGTGTCAAGCCCCAGTTCCTCACACCAAAGCGCCGCGGACAATCCTGCGGGGCCGGCGCCGATGATGATTACGTCGTGCATACTTCCTTGGCGTTACTTTGCGCCTTTGCGACTTGGCGTGAACAATAACAAGCATTTCACGCAAAGGCGCGAAGACGCAAAGACACGCAAAGACGACTAATTTGGCGCGGGAGGTTGATAGAGATCGGGGATGGCCCCGATGACCGCATCCGGCACTGGTTTCAGTTTGAGTTGCTCGACGAGAAAATGAATTCGATCGCGGCGCGCTGCGGCATTCAGCGCGTGAGGCGCGTCATAGAGTTTGAAGATCTTTGGCTCGCTCACGACCGCTGCGTACTGCTTGGCGCGTTCCGGGGTTATGAAGTTTTCCTGAGTAGCGAATTGAAGCAGAACTACTGCCGGTGCGGCGTGCGCCACAAACTTGCCCTGGTCGAGGTAGTAGTACTTCGCGATAAACGAATCGACCTTTTCCGGCCCGACCTTCTGTCTGAAATCCTGAAATTCTTTTGTCTGATGCGTGATCTCGTCCGATGTCGTACCCGCCATCAACACGAACGCTTTGAATCGTCGATCGAGCCCGCTCAGAAGCGCGCCGACACCGGCGTTGCAGCTGTGCCCGACATAGCCGATGCGTTTTGCGTCTACGTCGCGCCGCGCTGTCAGCAAATCTACTCCGCGACGCATGTCCAGGATCTGTTGAAGAAAAACAGTCGCGTTGCGCTCGTCCAGAGGATCCTTCGGCGTTTCATAGCCCGGACGCGACATCGGATGATCGGTCAGCAGTGAAATCATGCCGCTTGAGGCCATCGCCAGCGCCTCGTCGAGAAACTGTTTCCGATTTCGCAGCGAAGAGTTCTGCCAACACCAGTGGCCCCAGATTACCGCAGCAAATGGGCCGCGGCCTTTCGGCACGACGAGGTATGCAGGTACGACGCCACCTTTTGGACTGTCATAAGTGATGTCGTAAACCGTAGCGTTAGCCTTCCGCTGCACGCTGAGTTGTTTGAGGTTGAGCGGCGCTGTTTGATCGTAGTCGAAATGGCGAATGAGTTCGGGTTCTTGGGCACGCAATTGTAATGTGATCAGGAAAAACAGAATCAAGAAAAGCAGCACGGACCGGCGCAGATCTTCTTTCATGTCCATTCGTTATCCTACTTGGTTTCAAACGTGATGACCTCGACGAAGGGAGCAATGATTTCACTAGGCAATGCGTACGTCATAGGAAGCGGTATTTCTTCTTGATAATGAACACAAGAGGTAATCATTCCAACCACTTCTCCCGTGTCAGGCAGGAAAACTGCGCCTCCGCTCATCCCACCAGCGGCGGGCGTGCTGATTTGTAATAAACGAGTCTCCAACGGCGCGGTCACCGGTAGAATTGCACTGATTATGCCGCTGTAAAAGGTAGGTTGGACAATGCCACGGTTCGACTGGGTAAACAAGAACATTTGCTTACCGTATGGGTAACCTCCCAGAATAACTTGATCTCCGACGCCCAATTGCGCCGAGTCTCCCCACTTCACTTCAGGCACGTCGTATGGATGCTCAGCGGTCCGCCGTACGGGCAGAATAATCACTGACAAGTCTACGCCGTGGTTTTCTTCGTTGGTTCTCGGATCTCGATACGGGATCACGTAAGGTACAGGGTAGGGTTGATATCGGACAATGGTCCCAACATCAGTCCGACACAGAAGATAACTACTTTTTAGGTCGGTTCTTAGAGCGTCAATGACGTGCGAACAAGTTATGAGTTTTCCTTCCCCAGCTTGAATTGCCGTACCGACGATGTTCATAAGGAATTGTTCGAGTTCCGGGTCTTGAACGTATAGAGAGGCTGACGCCTCCGAATAAGCTATTGGCTTGTACGGAAGGTGCCCCAACGGCAACAAGCTCTTGCCAACGCGTGAGGCGACGGTTTCTTTGCCAAATGAGCCCCAAGGAACATTTTTTGTGAGGTCTTGGTGCCGTCCCATATGAAGTAATCTCGTTGACAATATCATATCGCGATGCGACGCTGAATCGCTCCGCAATCCAATCTGCGAAAGGAGAAACCGATGCGTCTGACTGAGATGGTTTCGTGCTCTGGTTGAGCGGCGAAACTCGCCCCGAGCGTACTCGCTCAGGTGCTGAGCGGGCTTGAGAGACAACCTGACGATCCGAATCTGCTGGTCGGCTTCGACAAAGCGGACGACGCCGGCGTGTATCGTCTGCGTGACGATCTCGCGCTGGTGCAGACGCTCGACTTCTTCACGCCGATTGTCGACGACCCATTCGATTACGGCCGCATCGCGGCGCTCAATTCAATCAACGACGTTTGGGCGATGGGCGGCACGCCGGTAACCGCAATGGCCATCACCTGTTTCCCAAAGAAGGGCGTCGACTTTTCGATTCTTCAGGAAGTCATGCGCGGCGGTTTGTCGGTGCTGACTGAAAATAAAGTCGCGTTGGTCGGCGGACACAGCGTCGACAACGAACAGATCATGTTCGGCTACTCAGTCACGGGCGTGATCGATCCGAATCACGTCGCGACAAATTCCGGCGCGCGAGCGGGTGATGTGATCATTCTGACGAAACCAATCGGCACCGGAGTGATCTCAAGCGGAATCAAGCGCGCGAAGGCTTCCCCGGAAGTCATCGCTGAATCCGTTGCGACGATGATGACGCCCGGCAAGTATGCAGCCGAAGCGATTCAGAAGTTCGATCTGAAAGCGGCGACCGACGTCACTGGTTTCGCTTTGTTGGGTCACGCCTGGGAGATGGCCTGCGCCAGCAATGTCACGATCGAGATTGATTCCGCACGCGTGCCTTTGATTAATGGCGCGTTGGAGTTGGCGGCCGCCGGAATGCTTACCGGGGCAGACAAAACCAATCGTGAATATGTAGGTGCTGACGCTTCGATTGACGACGGACTCGATCCAAACTTAGTGAAACTGTTCTACGATCCGCAGACAGCGGGTGGTTTGTTGTTGGCTGTCTCAGCTAACAGAGCGAATGATTTGTTGATTGATTTGCGGCGCAATTATCCGCGCGCGGAAGTGATCGGCCGAGCAACAGTCAACGACGGCAAGCGAATCAGAGTTAAGTAATATGGCAGCAACGTTTCAAACCGCACAGCATCTGCGAACACAATCCATTGCCGAGCTTTATCAATCCGTCCGCGCGCGGACTCTCGAAATCGTCGCGCCTTTGGAAATCGAAGATTATGTAATTCAAACCGCGGAGTTCATGTCGCCGCCGCGCTGGCACATCGGTCACACGTCCTGGTTCTTCGAAACGGTCCTCCAGAAATACCAGCCCGGTTATCGAACTTATTCGGAAGACTTTCTCTTCTTCTTCAATTCATATTACGAAGGATTTGGCCCACGCATCGAGCGGCCGAAGCGGGGCACGCGTTCGCGTCCGACTGTCTCAGAAACCAGAAAATATCGCGCGCACATCGACGAGCAAATGACGCGATTCGTCGAACAAGTTTCGAGCCGCGACGAGACGGACGAAATTTTGCGGATCATTCGGCTGGGACTCGAGCACGAGATGCAGCATCAGGAGCTGCTCGTCTATGACATCAAGCACTTGCTAGTCGATCAGTTCGACGCGCCGATCAAATCCGCACCGAAGTCCGTTGAGAGCGTCAGCGGCATGGTCGAGATTGAAGGCGGATTGTTTGAGCTGGGCTTCCAAGGTGGCATGGGCGTCACGCCCATGACTCACGCGCAGGATGCGCGTGCCACCTTCGCCTGGGACAACGAGAAGCCCGCCCACAAAGTCTGGCTCGAAGACTTTCAAATCGATCGTGCGCCGGTCAGTGTGGGTGATTATCTCGAATTCATGAACGCGGGCGGCTACCAGGATTTTCGCTGGTGGCACTCAGCCGGTTGGGAAAAGGTGAATACGGAACATTGGCAGGCGCCGCTTTACTGGGAACAGCACGATGGCGAATGGATGATTCGCGACTTCGCGGGACTTCATCGAGCAGTCGATAAAGCGAATGAACCAATCTCACATGTCAGTTTTCTTGAAGCGTCGGCATACGCAAAATGGGCCGGCAAGCGTCTGCCTACTGAAGCTGAGTGGGAAAAGGCCGTAACTGTGTCAGTACCGGGAGCAGTAGCGACCGGGTCATCAAACATTTCAGGAGAATCGAAAAGCGACTTTCCCTGGGGCGATGCGGAGCCTGACTTATCGAAAGCAAATCTCTTTGAGAATGGGTTGTGGAGCGTCGCACCTATTGGCGCTTTCCCCGCAGGCCAAACTGCAAATGGCTGCCATCAAATGATAGGCGATGTTTGGGAGTGGACAACTTCCGATTACGTTCCGTATCCGGGATTCCAGACGGATTTCGACGAGTACAACGACAAATGGTTCGTTGGTCAGAAAGTCCTGCGCGGCGGATCGTTCGCCACGCCGCAAATTCACATTCGTTCGACGTATCGCAACTTCTTTTATCCGCACGAGCGCTGGATGATTGCCGGGTTCAGATGCGCGAAGTAGCGCAAACTGTTAGTTTGCGGTTTGAGAATTAGCGTAGCGCAAACTGTTTGTTTGCGGTTTGAGAATTAGCGTAGCGCAAACTGTTAGTTTGCGGTTTGAGAATTAGCTAACCCTCTCGCCTATAATTCCACTTCCATTTCCGCCAGTCGTCCACATAGCCAGCCTTCACGGGATTATTCAAAATGTACGAGACGATTCTGAGCCATTCCTCATGATTACGAATATAATGATCGTAGCTTTCATGCGCCCAGAAATCGCCTTTGCGATCCAGCACGCGGTTGCACGAGTGCGCCGTAAACCCCTTCAATGATTGCATTATTGAAGCCAGCGAGTGGTAAGCCGTTTCCGTGGACGATACCTTGTCGATAGGTAAGGGCTTGAAAAGGACGTGCGAGTGGTTCGGCATTATTGAAAACGCGTCCAGCCGGTACACTTTTCCGTCTCGGTAGTGGAGGCTCTCTGCTACTTGATTGGCAACCTTCTCCTCACGCAACCACAGTGGACCGCAAGAACCGCCATCAAGCACATGCTCGAACTTGGCAAACCAAGCGCGCTCAAAATGCTGACTTACTTCGTCAAAGGAAACAGGATTGGCGTGTTTCAGATGTTCTAACCGTTTTCGCTCTTTTCGCCACTGCTCGATGAGCGGCTTCGGCAATGAACCAGTTAGCCGAAAAGTTACAAACAAAGCCACGCCGCGCGGCTGAAGATGCGGGAGGTTTCGCCTGTAGAAATTCTTGTAGTCAAACTGACTCATTGTGGGAGGTTGCAAACCACGGTACACCGCAAGCGCAGTCAACAACTAATCGCGCAAACTAACAGTTTGCGTTACGTACCCAATAGCTTCTTTGCCTCATATCCCATCGCCATTGGGTGTCTGCTCCGGGCAGGTAATTGCCGGGTTCAGATGCGCGAAGTAGCTTGGCGCTGACAAACGCTCGCGGTTCTGAAACGATTCCATTACAATCGCGCCGACAATGAGCGTCGAACTCCTCGTCAACTTCAACGAATTCTGGTCGCGCCTGCGCGACGACATTCTGGAGGCGAAAGAGTCTGTCTTCATTCAGACCTTCGCGCTCGAGGGTGACTCAGTCGGCAAGCAGTTAGCCGAAACTCTCCTCTCTGCAAACGCCGGCGACAAAAGAATTCTCGCAGACTCGTTCACGCGCATTGTCTTGAGCGATCGCTTTCGCTACACGCCGGCAAATTACTTCGATCCACAGCTCAAACTCGAAGCGCGAGAAACTGAGGCGATGCGTTCGCAGCTAGAATCCGGAGGCGTCGCGATCAAGTTTTCCAACCCCTACGGCGCGTCGCCGCGCAAACTTCTCAGTCGTAATCACAAAAAGGTGATCGTTATCGACACGCGCACGGCTTACATCGGCGGGATCAACTTCAGCGAGCATAATGCGGCGTGGCACGACATGATGTTTCGGATCGACGACGCCGAGTCAGCAGGTTTCCTGCGCGACGATTTTCTCTCCAATTGGGACCGCCGCAATCAGTTCGCACAACATGCGTGCGAAAACATCCAATTGTTAACGCTCGACGGCCGCGACAATCGGCGCGCATTTCAGCGTGTATTCGAGTTGATTGACGACGCGCGCAACACAATTTTTGTCGAGAGTCCCTACATAACTTTTCCGTTTTATGAACGCTTGCGCGCGGCGGCAATGCGCGGAGTGGAAGTAAAGATTGTTACGCCTGAACAGAATAACTGGCGGATGTTCCGCAATTACGCGCGGCTGGAATCCGCACGATCAGGGATCGATTTGCGGCTCTATCGGGGCGGGATGAGCCACCTGAAAGCGATGCTGATCGACGACGAGTACCTGATTGCCGGTTCTTCGAACTTCGACTATTTGAGTTATCGCCTGTATCAGGAGATTGTCGCGATCTTCACCAATCGCGAACTAATCGACGATTTTCGTGCGCGAGTGATGTTGCCCGACCTGGCAGCGGCAGCCACCGTCGACTGTCACGCCAGCGAAATCGGCAAGCGCTGGCTGGATTGGCAGACAAAGCTTATCGATGTCGCGGTCAGCGCGCTCACCTGATTATTGACGCGGCTTCTCTTCGGGAAATGCAAAGTCGTTTTCGGTCGCTGCCACGTGACACTCGAGGCACTTTCCTGACTTTTCACGTTTCAGAATTCGTTTGCCCTCTCCATTAATCGTCAGAAACTCCCAGCCATTCGCCTTTCGATTGAAACTCTTTTCGTGCTTGATCATCACGACCAACCGTTCCGGCGTGGTAGACGACGGCAACAGAGTCTCGCGCACGATCACGGTTCCCACCGGAAACTTGAACGGCTTCTGCTGAAATCCATCGCGCCCCATGTCGTTGACGAACGCCACCCCAAGTGAGACTTCATGATTCGGATCATCTTTACGAGCGGGTTGGGGTTCAACTTGACCAGGCCGCGGAAAACGAATTCTGGTTGAGCTACCTGCGGTAACTACATTCGGCAGGCCATCCATGATGGTGCCTTGGGGAAAGTTAATGCTGGAGGCTCGTAGGTCGGTCCGAACCGGACCGAAAACGGTCGCTCAACTCAACGCCGCCGCGTCGATTGAGACGGCTGCGGCGGTCCGCGTCACCGGCACAGTCACTTCAACCGGATTCGGATTGACGCGCGTCCATTGTCGATAGCCGGAAACCCGATTCAGCGTGTCACTGTCATTGTCGTTGTTTGCGAAGGCTGCTCCGCCAACACTGATCGCCGCCGCGATCGACAGCACCACGAAGGAGAATTTATTCATTTGGAACCTCACGACATATGCAAGAGGTCCAGGGTTGCCGCTGAGATGCAGAAATCTCGGCCGAGGGTGCTTAAGAAATCGCTTGTTATTGGTCAGTTGCGTCTAACTTTGCAGTCCACGAGCTATTTGGATATCTCTCACGCAGAAGTTTCGTCGCTTCCTCGCGAATTTCATCGTCGTGTTCCCAGCCCCCGCATCCATACTTGTAATTCTCGTTGGCCTTCACCGCGATGAAGAGTGCTTCCGGAATTCGTAAATCGGTTGGCGATTTACGCGCCCACTCCAGCACCTTTTGTCCGAGATAGCTTTTCGCGTCGCCGATTTCGGTTAACTCGGCGAACTGCTGTTTCGCGACATTCAATTCCTGAAGATCCATGAAGGAGGGTGCGGGAACGTTTTTCTTAACCTCCTCACCGTTGCGATATTCAGTTTCGCTGGGAGCACACCACCAGGCGCTTTCAAGGTAATACTCTTCATCGAGGAGAACGTAATGCGGCTGGCTGCCGGACATGAACGGCGTCAGGATGGGCGACTTAAGCATCAGATACAGCGCTGCATGCTCTTGTGACGGGCCGCCCTTCGCGCGAATGTATTCTTCGACGAGCGGCGCCATTTCCGGCTGCATACTAATTACATCCGGAGCGACTTGTAACGCGATCTCTCGATTGTTCAGCAGCAGTGCACGCGAGAAGACCATAACAGTCAGCCGATGTCGTAAGTACGTGGAAAGCTTCGGATCACTTGCTGCCTGCTGGAGCAGTTTCAGCGAAAAGTGGCGATCCAAAATGTCCGCCGTGTCATCATCAAAGAAGCGCAAGTCATCTGTAAGAAAGTCCTTGTATTCCAGCTCAATCCGCTTTTCGTATTCCTCTTTTCTCTCGTCCGATCCATCGTCTCCCCAATACGACTTTTTTGCCTCCACGATGTCACGCACGCTCGCAAATAAACCTTCGTCATAAAACGCAACCGGTTTGCGTGCCGCGTACTTCAGAAACTCCGCGACTGTTCCCGACAACTTCATTCGTTGCTGCTGAAATTCGTTTTGCGCTGAGCGCGGCAACTCATCCAATCGGGTGGCCCGCACGCGATCCAATATTTCCTGGGCAGCATTGTTTCGGCCCATTGCCAGATTTATTCGCACCAGGTTGAAGGCAATCGTCGGAAACGCAGGCGAGTCAAAACTCACGCGTTCCGCAGCTCGCATCAGCGGCGCGAGCTCGGACGAACCGATCTCTGCTTTCGCCAGTGCGGCGACCAACCATGCCGGCGATTCTGTATCGCGCCATTTCATCAAAGCGTGCTCGTAAGTGTCCGGCCCTTCGAGCTGCATGGTGAAGATCCAGTCGCTCAGATCGTTCGTGACCAGAAACTCAGGCAACTGAGAGAGCTGAAGTTTGATCTCGTAACAGTAGTAGCAACCTTCGTAGGTGGACGCGACCGACGTCAATTGACGGTTGTAAGAGACACGCCACTTGCGATATTCGAGGGCCCACTTCACGCGTTCTCTAACCTCGGTTTTTTCATCGTTGCCGAGCGAACGATTCATTCGCGCTTCCAGCAGGCGAAAGATTTCAGACTCCGGCGTAGCGAATTTCACCTGGAGATTGATGAGGTTTTCATAGTCAGCGGTTCCGTCCGCGAACTTTGGCATTAACGTAACCGTGATTTCATCGTCTTTCTCGACTTTGTTTTCAAATCGGTCCAGGAGGAGATTTTGGACGTCTTCCGCATTCTGTTTTTTCCTGAGCGCTTCTCGCCGCTCGTGTTCTTTCGTCAGAATCTCGCCTTCGAACTTACCCAGCAGCCAAACGTAATCAATCGCGTCCTGCCGCAGGTCCAAACTTGCGCCATCACGCGTAAGGATTTCACTTAGCTCGATGAATCGTGCCTGCGGTTGCGTGCGATACCTCACCAGGCCGAGCAGCTTCCGTGATGCCACCCGAAACTCGTTACTACTGGCAATTAATTTCGCTAGTTGGTTTTCCGCACGGGCATAGAGAGCAGTTCTGGTTTGCTGATCTTTCGTAAGGCTCGCTTGCCTCACCAGGGTTCGCGCGATCAGATATTCGGCCGTGGCCTGCCAATTCGATTCCGCGTCGTCGGCGATTCTTTCAAAGCGCGCAAGCGCATCATCGAATTGCAGCGAATAAAAGAATGCGGCTGCGATTTGATAATCGCGATCCTTTTGCAGCCACACCGCAGTGCCGGCGGGCAACTGCTGCGGCATTGTCGGCGCGCCTCCCGAACAGTTCTCGAAAACCTGGTCCTGCCCGCGAATCCATTCGCGCACCCGCGCATCGTCCGCGCCATAGCTGGCAACGCGGTCTTTCAGTGTTGCGGCGGCGACTTCGAAAGCGTTCTTCGCGCAGTTTGGAAAGTAGTCGTACCCGCTGAACGCCGAGTTCCGTTCGCGATAAATTTCCGGCAGCTCTTCGTTCCCGCTAATTTGCTTGCGCAACTCGATCCAAGCCTTCACTGCCTCGGCGCCGTCATCTTCGGGTTCCGATCCCTTCAGAACGGAAACCATCTGCTTCTGCTCGTCAGCGCTGAACGACCCGCCATTCAAATAGCGATATGCGATCAGCAGGGTCTTGCGGCCGAAGGTAGGCTTGACGATGCCGATGTTCCCTGCGGCAAATGCGTCGAAGGGTAAATCGGGCGAGTTTTCAGAGACAAAGACGGGCTGAAGATAAGACGGCCCGCAGGCATTGGTGGCGGAATGCAACTGAAGCAGGATTGCGATCAGCGCTAAGAACGTGACCGCGCGGCGAATCATTGCCCGATCCTTTCCGCGATCGATGTCACGTCTGCCGCCGTCCACGAATGATCATTAAAGACGTAGACACGCCGCTCGGGTTTAAATTTGATTTCCAGAGGTTCGTCGACCGCGATGCCGTAGCTCTTCTGACAGAGCGGCTCGCGAAAGTCCTCGCCTGCGGTGAGAAAATTCTTAATGGTGCGATCGTCGGCGCCCATGCGAAAGATCATCGGCACCGCTTCATCAACCGGCAGATCTTCGAGCCAACGATCGCCGACACAGAAGGAAGCCAGCGCGGTCATCGACAACGCCGTGTTGTCCGGAAGTTTCGCGCGCACGTCGCGCAGCAAATTTCGATAGAAGTCGCGCTCAGACAAGGCGGCATCAAAATCGATTTGAATCGCCGAGACGTTGCGCATCTCGAGCGTCTTCAGAATCAATGTTGCGAGACGCTGCTTCTGTGCATCGCTCAACGTCGCCCGCTGGCCCGTTTTCTTTTGCGATTCAATCCGTGTCACCGCGATCAGCTTTGTTTGTGGCGGAACGTCCAGAGGCTGATGGCGCGGACTAAAAATCACATCGTCGCCTTTCAAAACCAGCGTCTGCGCGAGGAAAGCAACCGCAAAACGATTCGCATCGATGGCTTTCAAATCTTCCGGCCGTTCCCAAGCCCACAAGATCAAGCGGGGAAAATGGTTTTCATCGAGGCGATTGCGCGTGGCGAGCGGCCCGTGCTTACAGGACGCAAAGGAAATCAGTGGCAGTGCGACAAGCATAGCGAGCGCAAGCTTTTGTTTCAGATTCATGCTTGCTGTTGTCGCAGATTGTGCGCGGTGTCGAGTGCGAGGCGAGAGCGGGAAAGCCTCAGTCATTGCGGGTAGCAGCCACAGACGCGCACTTCGTCACGACGCTTGTTCGCGCGCGTGATAAGACGAGCGAGTCAGCGGACTCGATTGCACATGCTGGAATCCCATCGACATGCCGATGTCGCGCCAACGATCGAATTCCTCGGGCGTGACGTAGCGCTCGACGGGTAGACGCCGCGCGTGCGGCTGCAGGTACTGGCCGATAGTCATGATGTCGCACGAGACGCTGCGCAAGTCCTTCATCAGCTCGACGACTTCATCGAATTCCTCGCCGAGGCCGACCATGATGCCGCTCTTCGTCAGCATATCCGGCTGTTCTCGATCGCGACGCGCGGCGGCGCGCTCAAGCAACGTCAGGGATTGCCGGTAATCAGCGTCCGGACGCACGCGGCGATAAAGGCGCGCAATCGTTTCGGTGTTGTGATTCAGCACGTCCGGTTGCGCATCGAGCACCGTGTTCAAAGCGTCTTCGTCGCCGTTGAAGTCGGGAATCAGCACTTCGATCTTGCAGTCTGGATTGATGGCGCGGACTTCACGAATCGTGGCCGCCCAATGCGCTGCGCCGCCATCCGGCAAATCATCGCGGTTCACTGAGGTAATCACGGTGTGCGCGAGGTTCAGATGCTGCACAGCTTCGGCCACGTGCCGCGGTTCGTCCATGTCCAGCGCTTCCGGTGCGCCTTTTCCGACAGCGCAAAATCCGCAGTGCCGCGTGCAGATGTCGCCGCCCAGCATGAACGTCGCCGTGCGATCCGACCAGCATTCGAAGATGTTCGGGCACTTCGCTTCCTGACAGACCGTGTGCAGATTCAGCCCTTCGATCAGCTTTAGCAGATGGTTCTGGTTCGTCGGATCACCCAGACGGATCCTTAGCCAATCGGGCTTTGGCTGGCGTGGTTTCGTGTTGAGAACTCGAAGTTCGCGTGACAATAGATGTGACCTCAGCTTTGCAAAAACATTCTAGCATCCGCGTCTCAGATTCGGCATCTAACGAGCCAACTGCGACACGCTTTTGGTTGTCACAGTGAACGACAAACTGAAGTCTGTCGAACGCTTCTGCGCTATACTGCGCCGAACTTGAAACGGCCAAAGTCGAACACGGATCCAGAAACCGACTTTGCTACGCGCGCCGAATCTTTGTTTGTCTGTCGCTGAAATTCCGGGAGGGAAATATGAAGAAAATTCTGATATCAACGGGCATCGTTGCCGCTTTGGTGACCAGCGCGATTTTCGCATTTGGTGATATTGCGCGGCCTAAATCCACGCCATCGAAAGAGCCGCGGGGCGTTCTGTATACCAGTTTGCAGGTTTCGACCGATGCGAAATCGTATGAAGCCCGTTTGCAAATCCCGCGGAACGTTCTGCAAGACATTGCGAAGCAAGCGGGCAACACCTCGTCAACCACGTCACTGGGTAACCGGATGATGCAGAGTTCCACCCGCACAATCATGGCGGGACTTTTCATGTTCCTGGCGATCTCGTTCGCTGGTGTATGGCTGGCAAGATCAAACCAACGGCGAAATGTAAAAGCGGTCGCCGCGATTCTGGCGATCGGTTTCATGTTCGGGATCGCGACGGTGATGGTTCGCGCCAACGCTGGCCCGCCCGCTTCTTTTTACTGGCAGCGTTTGCCGCAAAACTTAACGCAGGGCAAGCCGACGCAAGCCGGCGTCGATGTTCAGATTCTTGACACTGATGACACGACCATCAAACTAATCATGCCGATTAAAAATAGTGGTAAGTCGGGCGAGTAAGGACTACGTTCTGAATGGAACGGGTTGAGAATATCTCGGTTGTTGCCTGGCCGCGGCGAGTCTCGCGACCCTCGTCAACACGTGTGTCCGCGCGAACATTCGCCGCGATCGTGGTCGCCAGTGCGTTACTGTCAGCGGCGTTCGCGAGTTGGGTTCCGCTGCAAGCTTCCATCCTCACCGTGTTTCTTTTCGCTGGTCCCCACAATTGGTTCGAGCTGCGATATTTCCTCATGCGGCTGCCCGTGCGATTTGGCCAGTCGCGAGATTTCTTCCTCGTCGCGTTCGGCGGCATCTTCGCGCTGACTCTCGCATACGTCTCGCTGCCCGCGCTTTACTACGCCAATTTATGGTCCGGTGCGAACTGGCAAACGGCAATCGCGACTTGGAATACCGCCATGTTGTTGTGGATCGCCGCGCTGGTGCTGATGCGCGGGCGCCAAACTTCGCGGCGCGATTGGTCGTGGGCTTTACCGGTCGCGTTCACTTTGTGCGCGGCTAATTGGCTGAGGCCAGATTTTTTCAGCCTGGCAATCGTCTATCTCCATCCGCTCATCGCCCTCTGGTTTCTCGATCGACATTTGAAGCGAAACCGGCCGGAATGGGTATCGACCTATCGACGCTGCCTCATGTTTCTGCCGTTGTTGCTGGCCGGGATGCTCTGGCAACTTTCGCGCACGGCTTCGCTGACGGATGACAACGGTTTGTTCTGGCGCATCACGCAACACGCAGGCGCAGCGCTTCTGCCGAATGTTTCAAGCCACATGCTCGTGTCAACGCACGTGTTCCTCGAGATGCTTCATTACGCTGTGTGGATTGTGGCGCTGCCGTTGATTGGGGCGACCGGCGCGATTTGGAAGGTGAATTCGATTCCAGTCGCGAATCACAGACGGGGTTTCCCAAAGCTAATTGGCGGGATCCTCGTCTTCAGTTTGTTCGTGGTCGCCGTGCTCTGGCTTGGTTTCTCTGCGAACTACGCGGCGACACGAGACATTTATTTTACAGTCGCCATCGCGCATGTTCTGGCAGAAGCGCCGTTTTTGCTAAGAATGATCTGAGTTGGCGGCAATCTTACAACTGCGCCACTGATTCGTTTACAATATCAAGTCATGCAAGAAACCATTCGAGCCATCATCACAGAGGGAAAGATCCAACCACTCGAACAACTCTCCATCCCAGATGGGACAGAGGTGCTGGTTACCGTCTCGACCAATGGTGAATTGTGGTTGAAAGCCAGCGAGCCATCCCTTGAAGCGATCTGGGATAATCCCGAGGACGATGTTTATGAAAAGCTACTCCCGCGGTAGTGTAATTCTTGTTCGTTTTCCGTTTTCCGATCTCACCAGTTCCAAAGTAAGGCCTGCAATCGTAGTGAGTGCTTCGCATCCTTCCCAAGATATTTTGATTGTCCCGGTTACCAGCAAAATCGATCGCTTGTTACCGGGAGAGTTTGCAATTCGGGACTGGCAAGCCGCTGGTTTAAATATAGCTTCTGCGGTAAAGCGCGGAATCTTCACCATTCATCATAATCTCATTATCGCAACCGTTGGCTCCGTATCTGCGTATGACGAAGTTCACTTGGAGACTTCTTTGCGAAGTTGGCTTGGGTTGTGAGGTCCTTCTCGGAATCTCCAAAAACATGTCCCCTTCCGATCTCTGGCGCTTCCTTCCGTTGGGTTATCTGTTCACGATTGTGATCGAGACGCCCATCCTCATCGTCGGACTCTCAAGACGACATTCAATCAAGCGAAGATTGGCCGCGGGCGTGTGGCTGACCGCGTGTACCTATCCGATTGTCGTGCTGGTTCTCCCGCCATTATTCGCCAGCACCACGCGTGCGGCTTACTTAATCGTAGCCGAGACGTTCGCTCCGGTCGCCGAGTGCGTTCTGTTTTGGCTCGCGTATGGGAAAACCGAAGAACTGGGGACGAAGTCGATGTGGCGAGACTTTGCGACGATCATCGTTGCGAATCTCGCGTCCTTCCTGCTTGGTGAAGTTATGAATGCTTACGGCTGGTTCGGATTGTTCGGCTGAAAGTTGCGAGTCGCAACTTGAGTTTGCGAAGGCGAAGCCTGCGCCCGCCGGAGCCAACGCAGGAGAAACACGAATCCAACGATTGCCGCCACGCTCAGCATCAGGACGGCAAATGCGATTAGAATCAGTCCGGTCGTCCCGGTGCCGTCCGGGATGGGATCAGGCCGCACGTCCAGCAACATCAGATTAGCTATCATTCCTGGTCCTTTAACATCTCAGAAAGCACATCGCTGTCGACATTGCCTCCTGATAAAACCACGCCTACTCGACGACAGTCGGCAGGAATTTTGCGCGCGAACACTGCGGCCGCTGCCGCCGCTCCTGACGGCTCGACCAGGAGCTTCAGGCGAAACAGAAAGAACTTCATCGTCGCGATGATTTCTTCATCGGTGACAGTCAAAATCGCTTCCGCATTTTGACGCGTGATCGGAAACGTAAGTTCGCCAGGCTTCTGCACACGCAAGCCATCAGCGATAGTCGGCGGCGGCGGGATCTTGACGCGCTCGCCTTTCGCGACTGATTGCTGCGTGTCGTTTGCCGTGTCCGGTTCGACCGCGAAACACCTGATTGACGGCTTGAGAAATTTCGCCGCGCTGCTGACTCCCGCAAACAGTCCACCGCCACTGCACGGCGTCAGCAGCGAATCCAAATCCTGGACCTCCTCGACGAACTCGAGCCCAGCAGTCCCCTGGCCCGCCATGATCAAATAGTCGTCGTAAGCGGGAACCGGAATCAGCCGTTCGCGCTCGGCGATCTCGCGGCCAAACGCGTCGCGATCGTCTTTATGCCGATCGAAGACACGAATGTCGGCGCCGTAACTCTTCATGCCCGCGACTTTCATTTTCGGCGCGTCGTCGGGAATGCACACGACTGCTTTCACACCGGCTTCGCCCGCGGCCAGTGCCACGGCCTGAGCGTGATTCCCGGAAGACACGGCAAGGACGCCGCGTTTTTTTTCGTCGTCAGAAAGCGAAAGAATCTTGTTCGTCGCTCCGCGCGCCTTGAACGCGCCCGCGCGTTGCAGGTTTTCGCATTTGAAGAAAACTTCGCAACCGGCAGCTTCGTTGAAGGACCGCGACGTCATGACCGGCGTGCGATGCACGCGGCCCGCGATTCGCTCAGCAGCTTGTTTGATTAAGTCGAGTGTCAGCATTGCAAACGATTAGGTCAGTACCGGGAGCGGTAGCGACCTCATCCATCTCAAAAACTTCCGCAAACCTTTCAATAATCCGATCTTCGACTTCACTCAATTGAATTTCGCGTCCCAGCAACTCATGCATCGATGTGACCGGCTCGCCTTCGCAGGCAATGATTAAATCGAAGTAGCTCAAATCCGTATTTACATTCAAAGCAAATCCGTGCGTGGTCACCCAACGCGCGATGTGCACACCGATCGCCGCAACCTTTCCCTGTTCAGTATGCACACCGGTCAAGCCGGCAATGCGAAACGCTTCGATGCCAAAATCCTTCATCGTGCGAATAAGAACTTCCTCCAGATCGCGGACGAACCGATGCACGTCTTCACGATCGGGACTCAGATTGATAATTGGGTAGCCGATGACCTGGCCGAGGCCGTGATAGGTAACTTTACCGCCGCGATTCGTTTCGAAGACGTTGACGCCTCGGGCTGTCAAAACATTCTCAGGCGCGATGATCGCTCCCGGCGCTGACCGGCGGCCCATCGTCAGCACGTGCGGATGTTCAAGCAACAGCAGCGTGTCCGCCTGTGCGCCGGACAACACCGCGCGTTCAGTGGCTTTCTGAATATCCAGCGCCGCGCCATATTCGACGCGGCCCAATCGTTCGACTCTGAGAGTTCGCCGTTCGGTCATTCGCGGAGTAGAATCGCGATTGTAACAGCACATTACTTCAGTTACCGACCGGAGGAAAAATGAAGAGATTCGCCATCATCGCCGCCGCTTTCTTATTGCTGCTGCCCGCAGCCGCCGTGGCCCAGTCCCGCTCGCGCACTACGAAACGGAGTACCGCGACCAAACCGACGACCACCGCCGTCGACACTGAGGTAATTGCAGCGCGCACCGAAGCGGCGAACAAAGTCGCAAACCAAATCAAGAACCTGAGCGCGTTTCTGTTTCTCCTCGGCGGCGTCGCAAAAGGCATTGAACAGATAGATATCACTTCGAAGAGCGACTCCTCCTCGCCCGTCGTGAAGCAGAATGAGCTCAACAAAATAAAACTGCGAGGCACATTCACGGATTTTCGCGTCGGCCTCGATGCGCTGGAAGTCTATTTTCGCGCCACTCCGGCATTGCAAAGCTATTACCTGAAGCTGGCGGGTTCAGCGTCAGGTGCGGCAGATGCTGAAGCGCTCGCGAACCAGGGTCAATTTGATCGTGCGGGCCGCGCGCTCCTTGGCGTGGTAAACCGTCTGACTGATGTGCTTGTGGTAATGCCGTAAGTCCAACCGTTTTTGCTTGCCGACCATGACTAACACTTTACGAGGCCTGATCTCAGCAGCCGCATTGTGCCTGCTCGCAACGGCGCCTGCATTTTCTCAACCGAGCACGACTGAGCTGTCGCTGACGCAGGCTCAAGCTTCCCACTTCGCGCAGCTGGCTTTGAAGTGTGTGCGTAAGGAGTATCCCAACAAGCTCGATCACACCATGAACGACGGCGGCGAGGTGCGCAGTCCGAAAGATTTACATCCGGCTTTCTATGGTTGTTTCGATTGGCACTCGACGGTGCATGGCCACTGGATGCTCGTGCATTTACTGAAGACGTTTCCCAACCTGCCGGAAGGAAAGCAAATTCGCGAGGCGCTCAACGCAAATCTCACTGAAAAGAACATCGCCGGCGAAGTCGCGTATTTGAAGCAAGCTAACCGAGCTTCGTTCGAGCGAACTTATGGTTGGGCCTGGCTGCTGAAGCTGACGGAAGAACTGCGCGGTTGGAACGATGAAGATGGCCGGAAGTGGTCGCGAAATCTTCAGCCGCTGGCGGATGGATTCGTGGAAAAGTATCTTGCGTTTCTGCCGAAACAGAATTACCCGATTCGCACCGGCGTCCATCCGAACACTGCGTTTGGATTGGCCTTTGCGCTCGATTACGCGCGCGCGGCCGGCGATAAGAAACTGGACGCTTTGATTGTTGAGCGCAGCCGAACTTATTTTGGGGGCGACGTTAATTACCCGGCAGCGTGGGAGCCTGGCGGTGAAGATTTCTTTTCACCTGCGTTGATTGAAGCCGATCTGATGCGGCGCGTGATGGCACAACGCGAATTCGCTGTCTGGTTCCATCACTTTCTTCCCGGCATCGCGCGCAATCAGCCGAAGCAGCTCCTGCAACCAGCGGTTGTCACTGACCGGACTGATCCAAAGTTAGTTCATCTCGACGGTTTGAACCTCAGCCGCGCGTGGTGCATGAGAAGTATTGCGGCTGCTTTGCCTAAGACAGACTCCGCAAGAAACGTTTTAACGAAGTCTGCGAATGCCCACGCGCAAGCCGCCCTTCCCTTCATAGCCAGCGGGAATTACGAAGGCGAACACTGGCTCGCGTCGTTCGCGGTTTACTTGCTGACGACGCCGCAGCCATGAGAGTGTGGCGCCCAAAACATTTCTCAACAATATTTCGTTCCCTTCACAACCGGATCGACCATCGGATACGCGGTGTAACGACCGGATAAGTCGCAGGCGAAAGTGATCCGATCCCACCCCTGATTGTCTTCCTGATCGATGAGGCGGACTTCGAGGGTGTGCTCACCTTCTCCATCGCTTCGCCGTTGCTTGCCAAAAGACCAACTCATTTCATCTGTCCTTTGCATGTCGCTCCGTTTCTACCAAAGATTTAATTTCAAACTTAAGGCCACCCGAAATAAATCGGACGCATCCATAGGATCGAACAGGCTGACGAATTTTTGTAGAGATTGAATCGGCTGTTCGATTTACCTAAAGGCAGTTCGCTGTCTCCCCTTAAGTGACAATTGAATATGTCTCGCGTGGTCGCGCGATACCGGCCCGCGCCCGGTTGCAGTCTGCTCATTTGCGGAGGAAGCCCATGAAACGCAACCCTCTCCTGAGATCGATTTTGTTGACGTGTGTCTGTCTGCTGGTTACCGCAACAGGTCGTCAAGCGGTGGCCCAGGAACCAACGACCGAAGGACAACTGCTTGCCGTCGATGCGAAAGGCCAGCCGACCGGTGCATGCCCGCTAAAACACACGGACGTTAAGACCGAAATCAGCGGATTCATCGCTCGCGTCACCGTTACGCAGCAATTCCAAAATTCTTTCCCCGATAAAATCGAAGCTGTCTACACATTTCCGCTGCCCCAGGCTGCCGCAGTCGATGACATGACAATCGTCATCGGCGATCACACCGTAAAGGGGAAAATCATGCGGCGTGAGGAGGCGCAGGCCACGTATGATGCGGCCAAAGCGCGCGGCCAAGTCGCGGCCCTCTTGAATCAACAGCGGCCAAACATTTTCACGCAGGCGGTCGCGAACATCCTGCCAAATCAGCAGATCAATGTGACGATCAGTTATGTCGAGACGCTGAAATACGACGAAGGATCGTACGAGTGGCATTTCCCGATGGTCGTAGGCGAGCGCTACATTCCGCGGAACAAAGAAACAAATCAGTCTCCGGCGAACCCCGATCAAGCAGACGCGCAACCGGCCACGGCTGGCGACATTCCGCGCGTGACTGACGCCGCAGAAATTACTCCGCCGGTGATGCGGAGAGGTATGCGCGCGGGTCACGACATTTCGATCGAGGTCAACATTGACGCGGGTGTCCCCCTGATTCGCTTTCAATCACTCACCCATGAAATTGACACCGTGCAGCCCGATGCGGGCAAGGCCATTGTGCGTTTGAAGGATCAAGCCACAATCCCCAACAAGGATTTTGTCCTGCGATACGACGTTGCTGGATCACAAATAGCAGACGCGTTTTTGTTTCATCGCCAGAACAACGAAGGGTTTTTCACTTTCATTTTGCAGCCACCGCAACGGATCACCGTTGAAGACGTGACGCCAAAAGAACTTGTCTTTGTGCTCGACACTTCGGGTTCGATGAGTGGCTTTCCGATTGAAAAAGCAAAAGAGACGATGTTGCTCGCGCTCGACAACGTTTATCCACGCGACACTTTCAACGTAATTCTTTTTTCCGGTGACACGAAGATTCTGTTTTCTGAGCCGCAGCCAGCTACACGTGACAACATTGAGAAGGCGAAGCGGCTGGTCGCGGGTGCTCACGGAAACGGCGGCACCGAAATGATGAAGGCGATTCGTGCGGCGCTCGAGCCTTCCGACGCGAGCGATCATGTGCGCATCACCTGTTTCATGACCGATGGCCAGGTCGGTGATGACATGGAGATCATTGGCGAGGTGCAAAAGCATCCGAATGCGCGCGTGTTCGCGATGGGATTTGGTTATTCGCCTAACCGATTTCTGCTCGACAAGATTACCGAATACGGCCGGGGCGAGGTTGAATACGTGACAGAGAACGGCGACGCGAAATCAGCCGCGAAGCGATTTCATGAACGCATCCGCAATCCGCTGTTGACCGACGTTGCGATCGATTGGGGTGGTCTGGCAATTACGGATGTCTATCCGAAGACGATTCCAGATCTGTTCAGCGCCAAACCGGTCATTCTGTCAGGCCGGTATACGACGGGCGGCCGCGGCGTGATCCGCTTGAAAGGACTGATGTCGGGTCACGAGTTTATTCGCGAGATTCCCGTCGAATTGCCGGAGCGCGACACTCAGCACGATGTGTTGGGCACTTTGTGGGCGCGCAGCAAAATCGACGACCTCATGGGCGCCGACATGTCCGGCGCTCAAGCAGGCAATATGCGCGAAGAAGTGAAAAATGAAATTACCAGTCTTGGTCTCGCGCACCGCATGATGACGCAGTTCACGTCGTTCGTGGCTGTCGATGAGCGGTCGGCCGCCGATGGCGTCGCGCCGCAACGCGTCAATGTGCCGGTTGAATCAACCTCGGGTGAAGCTTCGCCCGTCTACAGCGGTAATCTGGGCGGAACCAATATGACGGTCACGGTGAGCGGCGCTGCGGAATTAGTTAGTTCCTCATCGGCCACTGTTGGCTCAAACATCACGCAACAATCTATCAGCAATCTTCCGGCAAATGGCAGAAGTCTCTCCAGCTTGTATCTGCTCACTCCAGGGACCGTTGCTGCGGGAACTGACGGCACGTTCGGCAACACCGGCTTCAGAGGGTCAGCGAACGGACAACGCGCCTCATCGAACCAATTCACAGTGGACGGTGTCAGCGGCAACTTTGGCATCGCCGCCGGTGGCGAGACTCCCGGCGCCTCGATCGGTGGCAATGCGCCGGCTCTGACGCCCACCGGTGACACGGCCGGACTGGCGCCATTCAGCGCAGTTCAGGAAGTTGCGATCCGCACCTCAGGCGCCGTGGCCGAATACGGACGTAACTCCGGCGCGATTATTAATGTCGTTACAAAGGCAGGCACGAACTCTTTTCACGGCTCGGTGTTTGAGATCTTTGGCAATCATTCGCTCGACGCCAACGATTGGTTCGCGAACAGCCGTGGTTTGTCGCGACCGGCCTCGGGCTCAAATGAATTTGGCGGAACCTTCGGGGGTCCGATTCGGCGTGATCACATTTTTTTCTTCACCGCTTACGAGGGCTTACGCCTCAGGCAGCCGGGAACTTCTGTGACCGATGTGCCATCGCTGGCTTCGCGCATGTCAGCGCCGCCAGCAACTGGTTCACTGCTGAATCTCTATCCATTGCCGACTGGCGGCGCGAGATCAGACGGCTTTGCCGAGTCTGCAGGTAGTTTTCTTAATCACGGAAGCCATGACTCCGGCGCGCTACGTCTCGACTGGAATGCAACTTCGAAATTGATGCTGTCCGGTTATTACGATTTCACTGACTCGTCGGCCGAAGCGCGTGGCGCCCGCGGAATGTCTTTGAATACGCTGGGAACTTTCTTTAATCGTTCTCAGATGGTCTCTGCCCACGCCACATATACCTTGTCCCCGCGAATTTTGGTTGACCTGAAAATCAATTACAGCAAACTGTTGGCGCGCGGTTCGTACCGACTAGATAATTTCGGCGGAGCAACGTTGCCGCCTTTGTTTACTCAGAACAGCGCAGCGACGCTGGCTGTGGACCTGAATGCTCGCAATACCATGGTGATGTCAGCGCCGGCGGCAGGCAATACCCAGCGCCAATTCAATACGCTGGGGTCGATCGCGATTGTATCGGGCACGCACAACTGGAAGTTCGGTGCTGATTACCGGCGCATGTTCCCATTGATTGGCTTGCGTCCGGTGGAGCAGAACATTCTTTTTGATGGCGTCACACAGGCGATTAGCGGTACTGCAGCGCGCGTAAATCTCTTCACGCGCCCCCAGCGGCAGCTTCCCGTGTTTGACAATTTTGCGGCGTATGCTCAGGACGAATGGCGAAAAACCTCTCGGCTCACCCTCAATTATGGATTGCGCTGGGAGCTAAATCCTGCGCCCGAGAATACCGCCCAGTTGGTGACTGTCGTCGACCTAAAGAATCTATCGCAGCTGAGCTTTACGACAACCGGCGGGCGCTTGTGGTCGACGACATATGAGAATTTCGCACCACGCATCGGCGCCGCCTATCAACTTAACAACGAAGGGTCGTTCGTCATTCGCGGCAGCTTTGGTGTTTTGTATGACACCGCTAATCGTGCTGTCGGCGAGGGCTTCACCGAATCTTATCCTGTGTTGCGGGCGAGCACAGCTTTCAATGTGCCGTTCACATTCGGCGGAGTTGTGACGCCCGCCGCTGCGGAGGTAACCGCACCGCTCTCGGTTTTCGACCCGCATTTGCGGTTGCCGTATTCGCTTCAATGGAACGGTTCCGTCGAACGTGAGGTCGGGGCGAATCAGGTCATCTCGATTTCGTACGTCGGCTCCGCGAATCGCCGGTTGCTGGTGACGAATACATTCAGCGATTCGGCGGCGCCGTTCAGTTTGGTTCGCGCTACCGGCAATGACGGCCGATCTGACTACCACGCATTGCAACTGGAATTCAGGCGCAGATTCTCAGATCGGTTCGGGGCGATGGTCAGCTATGTGCTTGGAAAATCGTCAGACAACTTTTCGGAAGACACGGCCGCGTCAGCATCATTCCGCGCTGCCGACTCGCGCCTCGAACATGGGCCTTCAGATTTCGACATCAGGCACACATTCAAAGGCTACGTTACTTACGACCCTGCCGATCCGTTTAGCCAAAAGATTCTCAAACAACTCTTCCACAATTGGAGTCTCACCTCGGTCTTTGACGTCCACTCAGCTGCTCCCATGAACGTTGTTTACGCGATACCGACTACCTTTGGCTTTCTGTACTTGCGGCCTGACGTAGTTCCCGGCATCGGGCTTTATCAAAAAGATCCGGCTGCCGCAGGAAACCGGCGCATCAATCCGGCTGCGTTCACCATTCCCACCGATCTGCGGCAGGGAACGTTCGGACGCAATGGCCTGAGGGCTTTCCCCCTGGCGCAGTTTGATTTCGGGTTGCGCCGGCGCTTCAACTTTACCGAAGACGTGCGGCTGACTCTCGGACTGCAAGCGGCGAATGTTTTCAATCATCCAAATTTCGCGTCACCCGGCGGATATGACGCAAGCCTGGGAACGAAATTCGCGCCCGCCTCGTTCACAGTCAATCCGACGTTCGGACAGTCGTTCGCGCAAGCGGCGACCAATTCTTTTCGATTGGCAACCGATAGCTTCGGTTCAAATTACTATGCCGGCGGCGCCCGCACGATCCGTTTTTCCGCACGCTTCGAGTTCTAGTTGCCACTCACCCCATCGACGCACGCGAGGCAGGTTTGATTCCTGGCCTCGCGGTCGTCTGTGCGAGCGACTTCTTTCTCGTTCCAGCTTATAATTGAATTCAGATCGCAGAAACAATTAAGGACTCGTTCAATGACTATTTCGGAATTCGCGAGACGATCACAAGTAATCAAATTCGCAGGCCGCATTCTTTTTCTAACCGACGACACCTCTTTAATTCGAAAACAACTGGAGGCCACCGGCGACGAAGCTCGGGCGATCGAAGATGAATTAGCGCAGCGTCTCGCGAACGATGATCTGCCGTTGATGAGCAACATCTCGACCGATGAGATCACGCCGGGATGGGTCTGTTTTTATTACGATGAGACGCTTGGCCAGTACGTCTACGTTGGCATGCGCGATGGTGCGGTCAAGAAAGATGATGTGAAGACTGGCGGATTCGCGGTCGTCGTTTCCGGACTGTCGAAAGGCTGCGGCTCGTCACGCGAGACTGCGCCCTACGCTGAAAAGGCCGCCGGGATTCAGCTCGTGATCGCCAAGAGCATCGAAAAAATTTACGGCCAGAACTCGCAAAATATAGGCCTGCTGACTTCGACTGATTTCGCGTTGATCGAACGCATCCGTCGCGGCGAAGAGATTGAGTTAGATGAGTTCACCAAAGGACTCGATCCAATTTCTCGAGACATCGTCGAATACGGCGGGTTGTTCAATTACAACAAGGCGCGGCTGGCCGGTGAGATTTCGCCTCCGCCGGTTCAGAGCCAGCAACTGATGCAGCAACTGGTCGATGTGGGGCAGGTCGCGGAACATGAACGCGAAGTATTTCAGAACGTGGTCCAAGCCGCAGTAGCCGGTGCGTCCGAGGAAATGAAGTCAGTACCATCCGCGTCAGCGGATGGGTCCAGGCGACCCCGCCCCATGAACATCGTCGAGAAGATCATCGCGCGGCACGCATTCGTCAACGCCGGCACGGTCGGCGTCGTATCGGTGAAACCCGGCGATGCTTTGTTCGCGGTCGCGGACGTCCGCTTCTCGCACGAATATGTGACGCCGATGGCGGCGTCGTTGTTCACCCAAGCACTCGGCGCCGAGGCAAAGATCACTGAGCCGCAATCAGTCTTCGCATTTCGCGATCACCTGACGTTCCTCGGCAAAGTCATGTCGCCAAAACATCGCGAAATGGGTTTGCTCGAAAAGGCGGAGGGACTGGCAACGACACAGGAAAGTTTCGCAGATCGCCAGGGCATAAAACTCTATGGTGAAAATCCTGAGGGCGGTTCCGAAGCGATTTGTCACAACGCAGTTGTCGAGGATCTGGCTTTGCCGGGACAGATCGTCATCGGCACTGATTCGCATACATGCATGGCGGGAGTGCTTGGCTGTTTCGCGTTCGGCGTCGGATCAACCGACATGGCGAACGCCTGGTACACGAAAGATATTCGCATCCGCGTTCCTGAAACTGTGAAGTACGTGCTGAAAGGAAAAAGGCGCGCCGACGTCGCCGCGAAGGACGTGATGCTCGTGATTCTGGCGAGCGAATACATGAAGACAAGTAAGGGCATCGGCAAAGTTCTGGAGTTCGCCGGCGAGGATTTGGCGAACTGGCCAATGGATGAACGCGCCACCCTAACGAACATGGCGGTGGAAGCCGGTGGCTTTACGGGCATCATTGAACCTGATGAAGCGACCCTCGCTTACATTGTGACGATGCGCGGTCTAGATGCCGAGGAGGTGCGAAAAGGTTTCGTCTACAGCGACCCGGACGCTGAGTACGCGGCCGTGTTTGAAATCGATCTCGATGAGATTCGTCCCATGGTGGCTTTACCCGGCGATCCACGCAACGGCATTCCGATCGATGCTCTCGAAGACGAAGTGCGCATCGACGCGGCCTACGGCGGATCATGCACCGGCGGCAAGATGGCCGACATGGACATGTACGCGTCGGTCTTGCAGCACGCGCTCGAACAGGGCAAGCACGTCGCGCCGGGAGTTCATCTCTACCTGCAATTCGGTTCGCAGAAGATCAAACAGTATGCAAAAGAGCGTGGCTACATCGAAATCTTTCAACGCGCTGGTGCGGAATTGATCGACCCATCGTGCGGCGCCTGCATCAACGCCGGCCCCGGTGCATCGAAGACTGCGGAGACTGTCACGGTCAGCGCGCAGAACCGCAACTTCCCCGGCCGCAGCGGTCCTGGCAAGCTCTATCTCGCTTCTCCCTATGTCGTGGCTGCTTCTGCTATTGCCGGAAAGATTGTCGAACCGGATGAGTTTCTGCATCGGCCTGAATGAATCTTGTCGCGTCAGCGCCAGGATCTGCATCGTAAGACCAGCTCCCCGATCTTGCATTAAAACTGAATTCGACACCGGAGGCTCACTATGCGAAAGCAAATGATCTTTTCTCTCGGGCTCCTCGTTTTTTTCCTCGCCTGCTTTTCAATTGCTCACGCACAGTCCGACGAAAAGAGGTTTGAAGTGGGCGGGCAGTTCAGTACGCTTTCGACTCAGACGGGGGTGGTGTCAGGACTTACACTCACCGAAGACAAAACGTATGTCTTCGGATTCGGCGGGCGGTTCGGCTACAACTTTTCGAAATACTTTGCGCTCGAGGCGGAAGTCAATTTCTTTCCTCAGGCTGGCGATCTGGAAGGCGGTCAAAAAACTCAGGGCCTCTTCGGCGTGAAGGCTGGGAAGCGGTTTGACGCCATCGGTCTTTTCGCTAAGGCGCGTCCCGGATTTATTCGATTCGAAAAGGGCGACTACCGTTTCAGAACGGGGGGCGGCTGTCCGACCGTCTTTCCGCCACCACTCGGGTGTTTCGAGCCCGTAGCCAAGACAAATTTCGCCTTCGATGTGGGCGGCGTAGTCGAGCTCTATCCCTCAACTCGCACGATAATTCGGTTTGACGTCGGCGACACTATTGTTCGATTCGGCTCTCGCCTTGTGGCCGCGAGGAGTGACGTACTCACTGGCTTGGTCGCGTTTCCGGAAGGAGCTGAAACCCGGCATAACTTTCAGGGCGGCGTTGGCTTCGGCTTTCGATTTTAGGATTTCTACATCGCCAGTCCGCCATCAACCTGGATCACCTGACCGGTGATGTAACGCGCGTCATCCGATAAGAGGAAGCAGGCGATGCGAGCGACTTCGTCAGCTTCGGCGAATCGGCCGAGCGGAATCTGTTCAATCAGTTTGGTTTGGTAGGTTTCGTCGAGCGCGGAAGCCATATCAGTCGCGACCATGCCGAGTGCGAGCGCGTTAACAGTGACTTTGCGGCTGGCGACTTCGCGCGCGAGCGCTTTCGTTAATCCAATCATGCCGGCTTTCGACGCCGAATAATTTGATTGCCCCGCCATGCCCACTACGCCGCTGATTGAAGTGATGTTGAGAATCGAGCCGCCGCCTTCCTGACGCAGCATCACGCGTAGCGCAGCCTTCGAAAAATTCCACGCGCCTTTCAGGTTCGTATCGATGACCGCATCCCAATCTTCTTCCTTCATCCGAAGAATCAAAGTGTCGCGCACGATACCCGCGTTGTTGACGAGGAAATCGATTCGGCCGAACGCGTCTTTCGTCTGCTTTACCATTTCGGCGGACGCTTCGGTGTTCGCGACATCGCCCTGGGTTGCGAGCGCGCGCACGCCGAGCGCTTCGATTTCATTCTTCAAACTGTCCGCCGCTTCGGCGCTCTTCGCGTAGTTGAAAGCGATGTCGGCGCCGCGGCGCGCCAGTTCAAGCGCGATCGCGCGCCCAATTCCGCGGGTGGCGCCCGTCACGATGGCCGCGCGGCCGGTGAATTGTTTTTGATCGGACATAGGTTTGATTCGAGGTGACGAAATATAACAGAGCTCTGCACGGACTGGAATTCAGGTAGCGTCCTAATTTCATTTCTCTGTGTCTCAGTGGATCTCTGGGCCTCTGTGGTTGGATTTGTCCCGACCCAATTTCACCACAGAGACACGGAGGTTGCACAAAGACACGGAGAACAACTGCAAACTAGGACTACCATCCGACGTTTGCTCGCTGCGATCTTTTTTGCCAAGATGCACGCTCGTCTTCAAGCACTAAAGCGAAGCGATACACGGAGGGAATTTTTGAAGCTAATTGTCCTGGCTGCAGGTTACGCGACGCGGCTTTATCCGCTGACATTGAACCAGCCGAAACCTCTGCTGCCCGTCGCCGGCAAGCCGATGATGGAGCATGTGCTCGACAACCTCATGCCGATTGACGAAATCGACGAGATCTTCATTGTCACCAACGCGAAGTTTGCCGGACACTTCACCCGCTGGGCTGACGATTACAAGACCGGGAATAAGGTTCGGCCAATCACGGTTATCGACGACCGTTCTACCGACGATTCGAATAAGCTGGGCGCCATCGGCGATATGAATCTGGTGCTGAATGATGCGAATATCGATCAAGACATCGTGGTCGTGGGCGGTGACAATCTGTTCAGCCAATCGCTGGCGGAGTTTGGTGACTATTGCCGCGGAAAGAACGCACCAGTCACCGGCGTCTATGACGTCGGCAACCTCGATGAGATCAAGAAGTACAATGCGATCGAAATCGATGAGGATGACCGCATAACCTTTTTTGAAGAGAAACCGGCGCAGCCAAAATCGACGCTGACCGGCATCGCTTTGTATTACTATCCGCAATGGTCTCTGAGCTTAATCAAGCAATACATCGCCGACGGAAACAATCCGGATCAACCGGGCCGACTGATTCAATGGATGTACACGAGAACGCCATTTTACGTCTGGCGCATACCGGGAATTTGGTTCGACGTCGGTGCGAAAGAAACTCTGGAAGAGGCGAACCGAATTTTCATGCGCCCCGACATTCGCGAAATGACAAGAGAGGGTGTTGCGCAAGGAAGCCAATAACCGCGAAGCGGTTGAATTAAATAGCCGTGGGCAACGCCCACGGTAAGAAGGCCAGAATGTTCTGCGACCCTGAAAGGGTCGAAGCATAGGCGTGTTTTGGAATTCGACCCTTTCAGGGTCGCATGCGATGGTTGACTCAGATCCGGTGGCGTTGCCACCGGCTATTAAATTTGTTCGCTGCGCGAACGTGAAACGACTTTTGGAGAAAGCCCCAAGAGAGCAACTGAATGCTTGATCTAAATTATGTAAGAGAAAATTTGGACGCCGTCCGCACTGCGCTGGGAAAACGCAACATGGCGGCGGATGCGCTCGACGATTTCGCCGCGGCGGATGCGGAACGTCGCCGCGTGATTACCGAATCAGACAAACTCAACGCGGAACGCAACGCTGCCAGCCGTGAAATCGGCGGCTTGATGAAGGAAGGCAAGCGTGACGAAGCCGACGAGCGACGCAAGCAAGTCAATGAATTAAAAGAGCGGATGGCGCAACTTGATGCAGCGCGCGATGAAGCAGAAAAGCGCATGCGCGAATTGCTCTCAACGCTGCCGAATATTCCGCACGAATCAGTGCCAGTCGGCAAAGATGAATCCGCTAACGAAGAAGTTCGCCGCTGGGGGGTGAAGCCTGAATTCGATTTTGAGCCGAAGGATCATGTCGACCTGGGAACGGCGCTCGGGATTCTGGATTTGGAACGGGCGTCGAAGATCGCCGGAGCGCGCTTCGCGATTTACAACGGCGCGGGCGCGCGGCTGTCACGCGCACTGATCGACTTCATGCTCGACCTGCATACCCGCGAGCACGGATACACTGAAACCGTGCCGCCCTTCATTGTGAATCGCGACTCGTTGTTCGGGACGGGTCAATTGCCCAAATTCGAGCAAGATCTTTTCAAGCTCGAGGACGAACGCAATTTTTATCTCATTCCCACGGCCGAAGTTCCGGTGACGAATTATTATCGCGAGGAAATCCTCGACGCGTCGCAGTTGCCGATGAAGTGGGCGGCTTACTCGCCATGTTTCCGATCTGAGGCGGGTAGTTACGGAAAAGATACTCGCGGCGTGCTGCGGCATCACCAGTTTGAAAAGGTCGAGTTGGTGAAATATTCGCTGCCGGAAAACTCTTACGACGAACTCGAAGCGCTGACACGCAATGCTGAGACGGTGTTGCAGAAACTTGGAATTCATTATCGCGTGGTGGCGCTGTCAAGTGGCGATCTCGGCTTCGGAAGTGCGAAGACTTACGACCTTGAAGTGTGGCTACCGTCGCAGAACACTTTTCGCGAGATCTCTTCCTGCTCAAACTGCGAAGCGTTTCAGGCACGCCGCGCGAATATTCGTTTCCGCCGCGCAGGTGGCGCGAAGCCTGAGTTCGTGCACACGCTCAATGGCTCAGGCCTGGCGATCGGCCGCACGTGGATCGCGGTGCTGGAAAACTATCAGCAGCAGGACGGCTCGATTGTAATTCCCGAAGTCTTGCGACCGTACATGCGTGGCTTGGAGGTGATCGAAGCTAATGGCGGCCAAAACTGATTTGCAACCGGTGTTCGAGCGGCTGAAAAAGATCCTCGCGCCGTACGAGCCGAAAATGGATCTCGCGCAGGACACCAGCACGATGTACATGCTGAACACCCGATTCTTGTTGAAGAAGAATTATCCGCTGATGTTCGCCGGCGTGCGCTTGGGCAAGAATTACGTCAGCTATCACTTGTTCTCGGTCTACACCACACCCAACGATGCGCAAACGATTTCGCCTGACCTGAAGAAACGAATGCAGGGAAAAGCGTGCTTCAACTTCACCGCAGTCGATGAGCCGCTGTTTAGGGAATTAGCGAAGATAACCAGGGCGGGCGCCAAGCGATTTAGTGATGCGAAGTTTGTCGAAGGTTTGCGGCAAGCTCAATCGGCGGCGAGTCAAGCACGAAAAGAAAAGAAGCGCCGGCGCTGAACTTTGCCTCAAAAGTAACCGCTCGAGCGAATTGGGGCGGAAAGGTGCCGTAGGCACGTAATGTTTATAGAAAGTGCACGGCCTTCTCAGTTCGTCCGCAAAGCGGAGGTGAGAAGAGGCAATTGCGTAGCTATGAACATCTCGCCGCTCTGCGGCGATGACTCGCTCAAGTTCTTTAGGACACTTGTCGGACGATTCTTGAGCCAAAAGCCTGGCCGCCCTCAGTTTCCGCGACCAACAGCCTCAGCCACTCGCGCAATCTGTTCTTCATTTAATTCCGGAAACATCGGCAGCGATAGCACGCGTTCAGCCAATGCTTCAGTGACCGGCAAGTCTCCACGCTGGTAACCCAGCGACGCGTAAGCGGGCTGAAGATGGATTGGAATCGGATAGTGGACGCCCGTCTGCACGCCCGCCGCCGTCATGCGCTTTTGGACATCATCACGATTGTCGGTTTGCACTGCGTACACATGATAGACGTGATGCGCGTAGTTCATCTCGCGCGGCAGAACCAATCCGGTTTGAGCTAACGACTGGTTGTAGCGAGCCGCGTTCGCACGACGACCGTCATTCCAGCCATTCAAGTGCGGCAGCTTCACATTCAGCACCGCCGCCTGAATTTCTTCCATGCGAAAGTTATAGCCGACAATCGCGTGCGCGTACTTGCTGGTCGATCCGTGATCGCGCAGCAAGCGCAACTGTGTCGCCAATTTCTCGTCGTTGGTGACGACCGCGCCCGCTTCTCCGTAAGCACCGAGATTCTTGCTGGGATAAAAACTGAAGCAACCGGCGCTGCCAAGGGCGCCGACACGCTTACCTTTGTATTCAGCTCCGTGCGCCTGCGCGGCGTCCTCGATTACGCAAAGATTGTGCTTAGCGGCGACCTCAAGAATCGGATCGAGATCGACGGTCTGACCGTAAAGATGCACTGGAATGATCGCGCGAGTGCGCGGGGTGATCGCGGGTGCGACAATTTCTGCCGTGATCGTGTAGGAAATCGGATCGATGTCGACAAAGACGGGCGTAGCACCGAGGACTGAGACTGCTTCCGCCGTCGCAAAAAAAGTAAACGACGGCACGATGACTTCGTCGCCGGCCCCAATACCTGCAGCCATCAACGCCAGTTGCAGTGCAGCCGTGCCGCTGTTTACACCAATGCAGGCGCGAGCGCCTACGTATTCGGCAAACGCGGCTTCAAACGCGCGAACTTCCGGCCCGAGAATGAACGAAGTGTTCTCGATGACACGTGCCAGCGCCGCATCGACGTCTTGCTTGATCGATGCGTATTGCTGCTTCAGGTCGACAAATGGAACGGTGACGTTCGCCGGTTGCGGATTGTGAATCTGAGCTGAACTTTGGGCGTAAGGTTTGGACATAACTATGATTTAGGATCTGCTGATTGTCCGCGCCGGATTTCCAGCGACTGTTGCGCCCGCCGGCACGTCTTTGGTGACGACTGCGCCGGCGCCGACTATTGCGCCCTCGCCAATCGTGATCCCACAAAGAATCGTCGCGTTGCTGCCGATGCTGGCCCCGGATTTCACAATCGTTGGAACTACTTTCCAGTCCGCTTCGGTTTGCAGCGCGCCACTCTCGGTTGTCGCGCGGGGATATTTATCATTTATGAAAACGACGCCGTGGCCAACGAATACTTCGTCGCCGATCTCAACTCCTTCACAAACAAAACTGTGGCTGGAAATTTTGCAGTTACGCCCGATACGGGCATTTTTTTGAATCTCGACAAAGGACCCGATTGTGGATCCGTCGTCGATTTCACAGCCGTACAGATTGACGAAGTGATGAATTTTTACATCGCGCCCGAGTTTGACATCGGGCGCGATCACACAGAATTGGCCAGGCATGAAAGTGATGGGGGACGGTTTATGGCGTGGCGGCTCGAGCGGTTTCGGCGCCATCCTCAGCTTCGGTGTAGTAGTCCGACTGGTAATACGCGGAATAATAGCTGCCGCCGTAGTAGTAATTGTGCGCCTCGGCTTTCACATTGTTCAGCACCACCCCGAAGATGTGCGCGCCGACGTCCAGTAATTGCTGGCGGGCCCGACGAACCACGGCGCGCGAGCTGCGGCCGCCATGCACAACGAGGATCACGCCATCAACGAATGTCGAAAGAATCGCAGCGTCAGTAAAGGAAATCGCCGGCGGCGAATCGACAATGACATGCGTAAAGCGTTCAGCCAGCGATTGCAGCAGCTTGCGCATTTCTTCTGAACCGAGCAGCTCTGCCGGGTTCGGCGGAATCGGACCAGAGGTTAAGAGTTTCAGGTTCGGCACTTTTTCATACGACTGAAGCACATCTTCGATCGGAGTCTCGCCCGCGAGATAATTTGTGAGCCCGCGCGTATTCGACAAGTTAAAGTTCGCGTGCAAACGCGGACGGCGCAGATCGCAATCCATAATCAGAACTTCGGCGCCCGTCTGGGCCAACATGAACGCCGTGTTGATGGCGGTCGTGGTCTTACCTTCCGAGGGTTGACTCGAAGTAATCAGAATCGTGCGTGGCGGATTGCCGGCGGATGACAGCAGCAGCGAAGTGCGCAAGTGCCGATACGCTTCAGCGATTGGTGAGCGCACGTCGGTCACCAGCGCCAGCGCCGTGGACGGATTTCCGGTCGAAGGTTCAGCCTGACCAGCGAGTCTTCCTTTCTCGTTTCGCGCGGCCGGAATCAGGGCCAGAGCAGGCAAGTGAATGTAACGGTCGATGTCGTCGACCGACTTCACGCTGTCGTCCAGGAAATCGAGCAGGAACGCCAAGCCCACGCCTGCCATTAATGACAACAGCAAGGCCACCACGATCGTGCGTAAACGCGCCGGACCAATCGGCTCGCGCGGCAAGCGGCTGTAGTTCGCGATTGAAACATTCGTGCCACCGTCACCGGAAACCGCGTTCAGTTCGCGCTGCTTCTGCATCAGCGTGTTGAGATATTGCTCGTCGGTGGCCAGCTGCGCCTCCATCGCCTTCAGATCGATTTCGGCTTTCGTTTGCGCAGTGGTCTTGCCGTGCGCGCTGCTATACGCGGTGAGCAAACTCCTGTACTGCGCTTCGGCCGCTTCGTAACGCTTCTTCATCGCACCCAGAATCTGGGCGGGAGCGCGCTTGAGATCCTCTTCGCGCGATTTTATTTGCGCTTCAATCGCCTTCACCTCAGGCCATTGGGGCGTGTATTTCTGCAGCAAAGCGTTGCGTTTTTCGTTGAGATCGCTCAGTTCATCGCGCAGCCTGCGAATATGCTCGTCTTTCTGAACTTCCGGATTGGTTAAAGGGTCATCGGCATTTTTCGCCGCTTCGTAAGCCGCTTTCAAGGTACGGCGCTCGTTCTCAGCATCCAGTAGCTGCTTGCTGTATTCGGCTTCCTGCTGGACTTCCAGGCTCTGAGTTTCACCCGTCACTGGAATATTGTTTGCTTTGGCAAAATTGAATCTCGCTTCGCGTTCGTCTTTGACCTTCTGTTGAAATTCGGCGATCGCTTTTGCCAGGGCAATTCCGGCTTTGGTGGTGCCCGCCTGCGTGCGCTCGAGATTGTTTTGCACGAAGACATCAGCGAGCGCATTGGCGACTTTCTGCGCCAGGGCCGCATTTGTGTGCGTGTAATTGATGACGACGAGGTTTGTCTTCTCGACCGGTGCAACTGCCTCGTTGGCCACGATCGCGTCTTCGTAAGGTTCTAACTGGGCCAACTGTTCTGTCGTCAATTGCCGATCCAACATTTCGTGCTCGCCAATCGGTTGCGGCTCTGTCGTCTGACCTTGAGCCGATTTCGTGGCGCTCTTGTCGCGTGAAAAGATCCGTTTCAGCGAAGAGAAGACACTGCTATTGGCCTGGCCGCCCATAAAATCCGGGTTGTTCTGTAAATCGAGCGTCAGGATTACCTGTCGCGCCAGGATCGGACTCTGCAACAGCTTCAGTTGCGTTCCCCAAAAGTTTGGATCGTTTTGATTGATGACCAGAGCCGTGCCGGTCTGGAGAATCGGCGTGCCCTTCGCCTCGATGCGAATCGTGGTGCTGCCCTGGTAAATGGAAGGCTCGCGGTAAGCCTGGATCGTAACCAGCGAAGTGATGACTAGCACCAAACTCAGGATGAGCCACTTACGCTTGAGAATGATGAATAAGTATTCGCGAAGATTTGTCTCCGGCTGATTGCCGTACCGGCTGTACTTGCCGTACGCTCCGCGGCCTTGTGCAATCTCGGCGAGCGACGTATCGGTGTCGCGCGGCGGCCTGACTGGGAGCAACCGTTCGTCTTGAGTCATAACACCAAAAACCTATTTTCCTGAATTATTTGCCTCGGGCAACAGGCGATCATAATAGCAGACCCTCGAACCGAGGCAAATCAAAACGGCCCCGGCCAGGCCCGATTTCGTACGTTTGCGCATGCGCTTGCTTGGATTCTAAACGGAGGCTGATTGGCTGCCAGACTGCAAGTTAACAAAAGTATTTAAGGCTTCTGTCCAGTGAGGCAGCTGATCGAGACCGAGGGCCTCCGACCACAGACACCGCAGGCGCGAATTCCGGGGCCGCGGCGCCGGCCGCCGCAAATCGGCCAGAGTCACGGTCTCTAACGGCGCGGAACTCAATCCCGCAATTTCCAGCGCATTCCGCGCGAACATTTCGAAGCTGGCGCCATCGCCGGCGTTAACCACGTGAAAGATGCCGGGTAAATCCATCACCGCGAGCTCGCGCAGCCGGTGCGCGAGATGCGGCGCATAAGTCGGCGTGCCAATCATGTCGGAAATTGCTTTCAAAGGTTCGTTGCGACGCGCGCGCGGCAGCAGCGTGCTCAAAAAGTTCTTGCCGCCGATGCCAAAGATGTAGCCGCTGCGTACGACTACCGTCCGCGCCCAGGCAGCCTGCGCGCGACGTTCGCCTTCGAGTTTTGAATGGCCATAGACGCTGATCGGGTTGGGTTGATCGCGTTGCGTGTAGAAACCTTCTTTTGTTCCGTCGAAAACGTAATCTGTGGAAATGGTGATGAGGAGCGCGTCAATTTCACGACATGAAGTCGCGAGCAGTTCAGGTCCCAGCGCATTCGCGCGTTCCGCGTGCGCCGAATCAGTTTCGCAACCATCAACGTCAGTCCAGGCCGCGCAATTGATGACGACGTTAGGTTTTGTTTCGCTGAACGTCTCCTGAACTGAAGCTGCGTCGCTGATGTCCAGCGAAGCATGATCGACGCCGCGGACATCATCGCCTTGCTCGGAGCAATGTTCGATCACCGCGCGCCCAACCAAGCCTCCGGCGCCTGTTACGAGAACTTTCAATGCGCGCCGGCCTCCACTCCGTATTGCCGCGAGTAATATTCGCGATATGCGCCCGAACGCACGTGATCGAGCCAGGTTGTGTTTTCGCGATACCACCCGATCGTTTTTCGCAGTCCGCTTTCCCAGGTTTCATGCGGATGCCAGCCGAACTCGCGTTCAACCAAACTCGGATCGATTGCATAACGACGATCGTGGCCGGGACGATCTTTAACGAAGCGAATCAATGAACGCGACTTACCTAAGATGTCGAGCACGCTGTGCGCGACATCAAGATTCCGCCTCTCATTCCGCGCGCCAATATTGTAGGTCCTGCCGGATTGGGCATTCTGAAGTACCGCGAGAATCGCGCGACAGTGATCGTCAACGTAGATCCAATCGCGTACATTCAGGCCGTCGCCATAAACCGGGATAGCTTGATCGTTCATGGCGTTCGCCATCATCAAGGGTAAGAATTTTTCGGGGAACTGGCGCGGCCCGTAATTGTTTCCGCAACGCGTGATCACTGTGTCTAGTCCAAACGTGTGATGCGCGGCGCGCACCAATTGTTCCGCCGCCGCTTTTGAAGCTGCGTAGGGACTGTTGGGCTGAAATGGAGAATCCTCGGTGAAATAAGCCGAATCGTCCTCGGGCAAACTGCCCATCACTTCATCCGTCGAAATCTGCACGAAGCGCCGCACCCCGCGTTCGCGCGCCGCATCAAGCAACACCTGGGTCCCCAAAACATTCGTCTGTATGAATTCATGCGCTGAGTGAATACTACGATCGACGTGCGACTCGGCCGCGAAGTTCACGATCACCTCGGCCGCGTCCAAAGCCGCGACGACCGCGTCTCGATCGCAAATGTCTCCGTGGATAAAGTGATGACGCGAATCATCGATGCCCTCAAGGTTCTCAAGATTCCCGGCATATGTGAGGGCATCAAAGTTGACAACTTCGCACTCCGGCAATTCCTGAAGCGCCAGCCGCACAAATGCCGAACCGATAAACCCAGCGCCACCAGTCACAAACAGCTTCCGCAATTCTCTCGTGTCGCTAATGCTCGTAGCCTCCTTTTGAAAACGATTTGAGGCCGATATTATCACGATCTTTCACGGGGTCGCCGCAGGCCGCGAATGATCGAGACGCGCCCCGACTAATGCGGAATTCCGGGAAGTTCTCGCAATTGCAATTTCAATCACCTAAAGGTACTTTTGACGTTCCATGAGAATTTTAGTCACCGGCGGCGCAGGGTTTCTCGGTTCGCATCTTTGTGATCGTCTGATTCAAGAAAGCCACGAGGTTCTTTGTCTCGACAACTTTTTTACCGGCCGGCGCGAGAACGTCATGCACCTGCTCGACCACCCGTGCTTTGAATTGGTGCGACATGATGTGACGGAGCCAATCCTTTTGGAAGTCGATCAAATCTATAACCTGGCCTGTCCCGCCTCGCCAGTTCATTATCAATACAACCCGGTGAAGACCGTGAAGACCAATGTGATGGGCACGATCAATATGCTGGGACTTGCCAAGCGGGTGCGCGCGCGCATACTTCAGGCGTCGACTTCGGAAGTTTACGGCGATCCCGAAATCCATCCACAGCCGGAGACCTACTGGGGAAACGTGAACCCGATTGGCATCCGCAGTTGTTACGACGAGGGCAAGCGCCTGGCCGAAACGTTGATGATGGATTATCAGCGGCAGAACCACGTCGATACGCGCATCATTCGCATCTTCAATACCTATGGCCCGCGGATGCTGGAAAACGACGGACGGGTGGTTTCGAATTTCATAGTGCAGGCGCTGCGCGGTGAGGAGCTGACCATCTACGGCGACGGAAATCAGACGCGATCGTTTTGCTATGTTGAGGATTTGATCGACGGAATGGTGCGTTTGATGAATGTCACCGGCGACGCCAGCATTCACGACCCGGTAAACGTCGGCAATGACCACGAATTCACTATGCGCGAACTGGCGGCTGAGGTGGGAGACGCGGTCGGCGTCGAACCGAAGGTTCGTTTTTGTGAGTTGCCCGCCGACGACCCCCGCCAGCGCCGTCCTGATCTGACTCGAGCGAAACAAATGCTTGGATGGTCGCCCTCGGTGCCTTTCAAAGAAGGCATCCGTCGGACGGTCGCGTATTTCGCGCAACGTTTCGATGCTAAATACCCACCGCTGGCGCAAACCGCGCACAACGAATAGAGAGAATCGGTAAGGAGCATTCGTCAATCAATGGCAGAGACGCTCGGAACCCTCGCCGACAAACTAACTACAGTTAAGCTGAAGCTTTGGCATACAGAAGATGCCGAGCGCATTGTCAGCCTCAAAGCGCAGGAGAAGCAGATCGAGAACGAGATAAATGAGTTCGTGGGCGCTGCCTTCTCGGGACAAATCCCGATCGAGCGGCTGACGTTTGCGGCCAACAAGGTTTACAAAAAAGAGGGCAATCCGGTCGCTGACTTTTCAGGCAGCATCGGCGAGCTCTTTTCGCAACTTGCTGAGACGAACTGCAAACTGTGGCATGTGCAAGAGAAGGTCTACGAATTCGAACAAATACCGTTAGAGCAAAAGGACGGCGTGATCAAAGAACTGGCCATCGTCAACCTTGAGCGCAATCAATGCATCGACCGGCTGGATCGGGAGTTTCAACGGTCTGTCTCCGCGTTTCAAGCAAATTCCTCCAAATCTGTTTAGAACGCCGATCCTCCACCAAGATCCCGCAAAACTATCTCCCCGCACCGTCCTTGCAACGAAACATAAAGTTAAGCGGCTTCGTGTCATAAAAAGATTGACATCGTCGCGCGATTAGAGTATCAAGGCCACTCGCTTTTTTCGACTACGGACACCAAGCTCGCCCTTTCAGTCAATTTCCCCGATCAATTGACACTTCGTGTGGGTGTTTGCATTTCCGATTGCTAAACGAGAAAAGGCCTTGACGCCGGTTTCCTCTGAGAATAGAGTATCCGGCCTCGGTTGACGACCCAAACGAATCTTTGGGGAAATAAGAACTGCAAAAGCAATGAGGTCGAATAATTAATTACTTCGCACGGGTGTCCACGCACCCGCTTACGTCAGTCGCTCTGAAAACGTCCGCATTCAATTTCTTAAGGGAGAATACACAAATGAAAACTCCAACCAGCCGCAGATCATCAATCAGGCGCTCTTATTCCGTCATCCTTGGCGTTTTCGTTTTGGGCGTCGCCGTTTTGGCGGTGCCATTGTATTCAGCGTATTCAGCAAATTCGAGTTCGCGCACGCCGAGCGCCAATCCGGTTCGTCCGGCCGTTGCAGCGAACACGCAAAATCTCGCGGCTAACAATCTGCTCGCTTTCGCGCGGTTAAGCGCCCTTGGTTTGCCTGCCATCACGGGCGAGAACGTTGAACTCTTTGCCGCTGACTGTGCGACATCAAAGTCGGCCTTTACCTTGGGAGAAACGGTCTGTGCGAAGACTTCGGGCGTCAGTTTGAGTCCGGCAGGCAACTATTACATGAACTGGATCGATTCGCAGCTGAACCAGACGAATGGTGGAACGATTACGAGTGACCCACAGTTTTTCCTTTTTGTTCCACCCAGTTCCGGCACGTGGAAAGCGACGATCGGCAGGGTAAACCCAGCTGATTCTTCGATCGTTGGCATTCCGCCGGTCTTCACGGTCTCAGCAGGCCCCGCGATCTCAACCTACGCATACGATACAAACACTCAATCATGCACTAATACTCCGAAGACAGCCTTCATACTTGGCGAAACGGTATGCGCGACAGCAACTGGCACCGATCCACAATTCAATCGGCGATTTGCGTGGGCCGATCCGAGCAACACGGTTCGCGAATTCGCCCCGATAGCCACAGATCCGGCAACTGATTCGTTCGACTTGCCGAGTACTGATACTTCGACGATCGGTACCATTACGGTGGATAACCGTGGCACTTGGCAGGCAAGAGTGGTTACGAGCAGAGGTTCGACACTCGTGTCCACGCCGTTTACGGTAGCGGCCGCAACTGCAAGCGTAGACCTGTCGATTGCGAAAGGGCTTACCAGCGGTCAGCCGACATCCGGAGATCCGACGACCTTCTCGGTGTCAGTTTTCAATCGCGGTCCGAACGATGCTCAGAATGTAGTAATTACCGATGTCACGCCGGCCAACGCGACGTCCCCCTCGGCAATGCAAACCCAGGGATCAGGTTTTTCTTGCACCGGTTCGACAACCATAACCTGCACCAACGCCGTAATGAAACCTGGAGAACGTGCAGTGATTGACTTTGTCTATACGGCCGGTAGTGCGGGCCAGACAATCACCAATACCGCAACGGTTTCCAACGACACGGCAGAACTGAATAGCGACGACAACAGCGCGACTGCTGGACCCTTTACGATTGGCTCGGGGAGCGGTGGTGGTGGGAACACCTGTACCGTAGCGTGTCCCGACGATATTCAGACGCCGGCGAATACAACTGACGGTGGCGGCAACCCGGGCGCGATCGTCCATTTCTCGCCGCCGAGCGGAAACCTGGCATGTGGCACAGTGACTGCCGATCACTGCAACGACTGCTTCTTCCCAGAGGGAACGACAGTCGTGACGGGCACGTCGGCTGACACGGGTGAGAGTTGCAGCTTTACCGTAACCGTGACCCCCGCCGGCAGTTCACCAACGATTAGTTGTCCAAGCAATAAGACCGGCGACGCCGACAACACTTGCCAGAAGACATTTAGTCTTGGAACGGCCACGGCCAGCGGTCAGAATGTGACGGTGGTTGCTTATCGTAGCGACGGCTTGCCCGTTTACACTTGCGACGCGTTCGGCAACTGCACACGAAATGGTTCCGATGCGCCGTTCTCCGCCGGCACCGCTACCGTAACCTGGTATGCGTACGCACATGATGTCCCAGGGCCTTACACAGGTCCGGTCGACGGAAACGGAGATCCGGTTAACCCGGCCGATACGGAAGAGGGGCATCGCACCGGCAGTTCGACTTGCACCCAGACGGTCACGGTCAACGACGTGACGCCGCCGACGATTACCGCGACCGATCAAACGGTGGCGGCCGATGCCAACTGTCAAGCGGCAGTTCCGGATTACAGCAACAGCGCTTCCGACAATTGCTCGTGCGCCAGCTCTGATACTTCAGAGGTGTGCCAGGACCGACAAACAATCATCGTTACTCAGGACGTAGCGGCTGGGACTTTGTTAGGTCCGGGAAGCTACACGATTAACTTGTCGGCGAATGATGGTTCAAGCAATAACAACGGAGCGGGCAATACGACGAACAAGACGATCACCTTCACGGTGGCCGACCAGACGGCGCCGCAGATCAGTTGCCCGGCGAACATTACCGCCAACACCGATCCCGGCGTCTGTTCCGCCACGGTCAATCCGGGGACGGCAACCGCCACGGACAACTGCGACACAACTCCGACGATTGTGGGAACTCGCAGTGACAATCAGCCACTGAATGCGTCTTATCCGAAAGGAACGACGACCATCCACTGGACGGCAACCGACGATGCTGGTAACAGTTCGTCCTGCAACCAAACCGTGACGGTCAATGACAATGAACCGCCCACGATCAGTTGTCCGTCCAATATCACGAAGAACAACGATCCAGGTACATGCGGCGCCGTGGTTACTTATACGACGCCGGTTGGCCAGGATAATTGTCCCGGCGCAACCACGGCTCAAACGGCTGGACTTCCGAGCGGCTCAACCTACCCGGTCGGAACCACCACGAATACTTTTGAAGTTACTGACGCGAGTGGAAACAAGACCTCTTGCTCGTTCACGGTTACCGTGAACGACGTTGAGAATCCGGTTATTACTTGTCCGTCGAGCCAGACGCTGGAGCCCACTTGTCCGTCTGGTGCAATCGGTAACTGGACGGCGCCCGTGGGTACCGACAATTGTCCCGGCGCGGTTACTACGCGGACCGCAGGTCCGGCACCGGGGTCAACCTTTGCGGCAGGCACGAGCACGACGATTACCTACACCGTGAATGATGCTCATGGGAATTCTGCTTCATGCAGCTTCACAATTACCGTGAAGAGTGTGTTGCAGACGCTTGACGACTTGCGGGCAAGCGTTGCGGCGAATTCGCAACTGAACGGCACGCAGCGAACTGGCTTGCTCGCCAAGTTGGACGCCGCAAAGCAGGCCATTCAGAACAACAATCAGAACGGCGCGTGTGCGAAGCTGGCTGATTTCATTAACTCGACTCAGAACTTCATCAACCAAGGTGTCATCTCGGCAGCAACCGGAAACGCGTGGATAAGTACCGCCAATCACATTAGGAATGCCATCGGCTGTACGAATCTGCCATGTAGTTAAGGGATTAACCGGAGTGGGAGTGCGTAACCAAACGTACTCCCGACTCCAAGATAGTGGCTTAATCAAGCCTTTTTGATGACTGATTATTTTTGTCAACAATGGGAAGACTCGGCACAACAGTGACCGGAACTGATCCGCGTTCTACTGGTGGCCATCCCCAACTTTCAACAGAAAAAAAAGGAGACTCCAAATGAACAAGTTTCGGTTCACAATCAAGCTTCTGGTAATCGCGACTTTTCTGCTCGCGTTTGCTTCCATGGCCCAGGCACAGGCCACCCGCACCTGGGTGTCCGGCGTCGGCGACGACGCTAATCCCTGCAGCCGTACAGCACCCTGCAAGACCTTCGCCGGGGCCATCTCCAAGACAGCCACCAATGGCGAGATTGACGCTCTCGATCCAGGCGGTTTCGGTGCGGTCACCATCACCAAAGGCATTACCATTGACGGCACGACGGGCGCCGGCTTTGGCTCCATCCTTGCTGCCAACGTCACCGGTATCATTGTCAACGATACTACCGGCACTGGTGTGATTACATTGAGGAACTTATCCATTAATGGAGCCACCACCACAGTAGGCAACGGTATTCGGTTCCTGGCAGGCAAAGCCTTGATCGTCGAGAATTGCAGCATCTTCGGATTCACCGGCACCGGCTCTGCCGGAAGGGGCATCAGTGTTGAACTTGCGGCGAGCACGAGAAATGTGTTCGTTAAGGACACGAATATCACCAATTGTACAGTCGGTATTAGACTCACGACCTCGACGGGTTTCGTGATAGGAACGATCGACAACGTGAATATCGATCAACCTGGTGATACCCCCGCAGGAACCATAGGCATCGAGTGCGCGACCGGTGGATTTGCGACTATTCGCGATTCGACGATCGCACGTTGGGCCACTGGTGTGAGCGTTACCGGAGGCGCAAATTCCGCAGCCAACCTGGTGGGGTCAACTCTATGGAGTAACACAACGGGTCTTTCGGTGGGCGGTAGTACGTCGCGCGCGACGGCCTCTTCGTTCCTAAGCAATGGCACTGCCATCAGTCTGGCGGGCGGTACCATCCGCACAGGTTGTGACAATTTCCTTGATGGCAACACCACTGAGGTTAGTGGCGGCGCCCTCAGCAACGCGTGCGTCCACTAAAAACTGTTTAGTCATTGCGATTGTCCGAGCCAACCCGTCCGCGCATGTTAATTCTGTGTGCGGACGGGTTCCCTTGTCCTAGCGGCGACGGGTTTTGAGAGCGAGCTACGTAACGAGTTGTAAACAGTATCCTCAAATGGCAAAAACCGATGCGTAGGAAGGATATCGAGTTGCTTGACTCTCTGGACGCGGGGGTAGTGCAAGCATCGCTCACTAAACGGTGAGGCTCACAAGGAGGGTTGATCAAAATGAAATTTGCGCTTTTTGCGTTTGCGTTATCGCTCTTGTGCCTTGTGGTTCCAGCGTCCTCTTCTGCGTCTGACGGTGCAGCAACGATCACCGGCGGCGGAACGTTTTCCGTGGACGGGAACAAGAAAGGACACTTCAATTTCAACGCCATTGTGCACGCCGACGGGAGTGTGACGGGCCACCTGACGCTTCAGGATCCCGAAACGGTTCCGAACCAGGACGTCGACGGGAATGGCGAGGTGGATTCGGATGCCTTGCCTGATGGCGCGGAGCTGACGGCCGACCTCGACAGCGTAAAAGTCAACGGCAACAGGGCCGCGTTAAGCGGAGTCATCACGAGCGCAACTACGCAACGGTATATGGGGTTGCGGATGATTCTGACAATCGAAGACAACGGCGAGGGAAACAACACCGCGCCCGACAAGGTTACCTGGGGCTTTTATCAAAGGGTGATTCCGCGGTTGGTTGCCGATTTTGAGAATCCGGACGCGGGGGAATTTCCGGTCGGCGTAAAAGTGCTCGCTACGGACGCCGAACGTCCGGAAGAGGGCGCTTTTTTGGTTGGTGAGAGTGATCTTGACAGCCAGAGCTTTCCACTGACTTCATATAACCTTACCGACATCGACGGTGGCAACATTCAGTTACACAAGTGAACGGTTTGAATACTTTTGCAGCGGGTGACTATGGCGCATACCACAAACTTTACGATGTGCGTAATCTGGTTTGACCCGATTTTTTCAGCCCATTGAGCAGCACTTGCGGCTTGCTTTCCCGCCGCAGGCATTTCTCACAAGAGATTACATAGGAGGATCGACATGAACAAACTACGCCCTATCTTTCAAGCGCTGACCCTGATGGTTTTCATGGTGGGCCTTGCGTCTGTAGCTCAGGCGCAGGCAACACGCACCTGGGTGTCCGGCGTTGGCGACGACCTTAATCCCTGTAGCCGCACCGCTCCTTGCAAGACATTCGCGGGCGCGATCTCAAAGACTGCCAAGGACGGAGAAATCAGCGTTCTTGATCCGGGTGGATATGGTGCGGTTACGATCACCAAGTCCATTTACATTAACGGCACGCACGGCGCCGGATACGGTTCGATAATCAACTCATTGGTGAACGGGATCGTCATTAACATCACCGACGTGAACGACGTGCGCAAGGCTGTTCGTCTGCGATCGCTCGATATTAATGGCGCGTCGACCGGTATTAACGGCGTCAGCATTCTGGCGGCGAATAACGTCTGGATCGAAGATTCCGTGATCGACGGGAACACGGGGAATGGCAGTACGTCAGGCATGGGAATCAGAATGGCCACCAGCAATAGTTGTAACCTCTTTGTTAGCGACACCTACATTCACAAGAACGTGACCGGCATCAGAGTTAGCTCAACTGCCGGCTTCGCGGTTGCTAATATCAGGCATTCCTACATCGAAGGAAACACCAATGGAGTGGATGCTGCTGCGGCAAACAGCTTCGTTAGCATCAGCGACTCTCGCATCTCCAACAACTCTACACTCGGCGTGGGTACCACCGCAGCCAACGCTAATCTGACTGTCAGCAACAGCACGATCTCGAATAACGGTACCGGCATTAGTGCGGCCGCAAGCTCATCGGTCAGAGCCCTGAGCAATGACTTGCTGTATAACGCTACCGGGTTTGGAGGCACGACAGCGGTCATTCAAACCGATGCCCAAAACAGGAACGCCGGCAACACGACTCCGGGCGCTCCTGGTGGAGGAACTGTGACGATCCACTAATTCCGGTCTGGTTTAGATCGTCTTTCCAAATTCCCCGCACGCTTCTCAGAGGCTGCGGGGAATTCTCTTTTCAGACACAACCGCGAGACCGCTTGACCCGATCCACAACTGCCGTTAGACTGATTTTCCCTTGTTAAATGGCCTCGTCTCCGCTTTGCTGAACGGCCAAGCTCGGGCACACGACCATTTGCACGAAAGCCTGAATCGTCCCGTTTCTAAATGACCACGCCTCTGAGCGACACTATTCCGTCAGAATCAAACTCGACGCTCGGTCCGACAATTACTGTCATGGCAGAGACCCATGCACACCAGCAGCCGTTGGCCATAATTGGACCGAGCAAATCATGGCGCGTGTTCGATTTCCGCGAATTGTGGGCCTACCGCGAGTTGCTCTACTTCCTCACTTGGCGCGATGTGAAGATTCGCTATAAGCAGACATTGCTGGGCGCTGCCTGGGCCATCCTTCAGCCGCTCCTGCTGATGTTGATTTTCACCTTCTTTGTGTCGCGTTTGGGGGGCATCAAGACGGGCGGTGTACCGTACCCACTGTTCGCGTACGCAGGCCTCTTGCCATGGTTGTTTTTCGCGAACGCGGTCACCAACAGCGGCAATAGCTTGGTTGCCAGCACTAACCTGATCACCAAAGTCTATTTTCCGCGATTGATTATCCCGGCCGCTGCAGTGGCCGCAGGGTTGGTGGACTTTGCAATCGCGTTCATTTCGCTTATCGGGGTGATGCTCTATTACCGGGTCGCTTTTCAAGCGAGCATGCTATTGCTGCCCGTTTTGAGTGCCTTAATCGCCTTGCTGGCATTCGCGGTGGGTTTGCTGGCCTCGGCTTTGAACGTCAAATACCGCGATGTCCGTTACGCGTTGCCGTTCATTATTCAATGTTGGATGTTCGCTTCGCCGGTAATCTATCCCGTGCCCGAGAACTGGCGAGGTTTGGTATCGATCAATCCGCTAACAGGAATCATAAACGCGATTCGCGCGGCGCTGTTTGGCCAACCATTGGACTGGTGGGGATTGGGTATCTCATGCGGTATCACCCTGCTGCTGCTGGTGTTTTCCGTCCTCTCGTTTAGGCGCATGGAGAAACATTTCGCCGACGTAATTTGATATGAACCCGATCATCAAGGTCGAAGGACTAGGCAAACAATATCGGATCGGCGCACGACAGGCGTCTTACGGCAGTCTGCGTGATTCGCTGGCGGGCCTCGTGCGAGCACCGCTGCGGCGCTTGCAGAACGGCCAGGGTTCACGCCCAAAGATTTGGGCACTGCGCGACGCGAATTTCGAAGTCGCCCCCGGTGAAGTCGTCGGCATCATCGGCCGAAATGGCGCGGGTAAATCAACGCTCCTGAAATTGCTTTCACACATTACGGAACCTACTACCGGTAATATCCAACTCTATGGCCGGATCGCCTCGCTCCTGGAAGTCGGAACCGGGTTTCACGCTGAACTTAGCGGCCGCGAGAATATCTTTCTGAATGGTGCAATTCTCGGTATGGCCCGCAAAGAGATCGGGCAAAAATTCGACGAGATAGTTGCTTTCGCTGAAGTCGAAAAATTCATCGATACGCCGGTCAAATTTTATTCTACTGGCATGTATCTGCGGCTGGCATTTGCCGTGGCGGCTCACCTCGAGCCGGAGATCCTGTTGGTGGATGAAGTGCTCGCCGTCGGCGACGCGAACTTCCAAAAGAAGTGCCTGAATAAGATGGAAGACGTGGGCCGACATGGACGAACAATTTTATTTGTTTCGCATAATATGACGGCCATGACCAGGCTATGTCCGCGCATCATCCTCCTGGACAATGGCCGTATTCAGGCCGACGGACCCGCCCAGCGGATCGTGGCCGATTATCTGAACTCCAGATTGGAAAGGCGTGGACATCTTGAATGGGCGAACCTGGCGGATGCACCAGGTAATCAGATCGTCCGCCTGCGTTCCGCGCGAGTGCGTATGGAGACCGGCGAAACGAAAGATATTGTTGATATTCGCGAATCGGTTGGAATTGAGATCGAATTTGAAGTCCTCGAAAGCGGTCATGTCCTGGTCCCGAACTTTCCCTTTTTTAACGAACATGGGGTGTGCATGTTCCATGTTCCCGAAACCGATCCGGCGTGGCGGCGGCGGCCCCGTCCGAAAGGACACTATCGAAGCACGGTATGGATACCGGGGAACTTCTTGTCCGAAGGTACCGTGCTGGTGGGGCTTGCGATTAGCACCTTGAATCCTGTCCAAGTTCATTTTTATGAACAGGAGGCTTTGGCATTTGAAGTCGTTGAAACCGGTGAAGGAGAGTCCGTGCGGGGGGATTATCAAGGTCAATATCCCGGTGTCATTCGTCCGATGTTAAATTGGACGACCGAGTATTCTGGTGAGGAAAATGTCCGTGGACCAGTCGCCAGTTAGCAGCGCAAGCTCGAGCGGTGAATATACGCAGAGGCATATCGATGCCGCCGCTAAAAACGAATTGCGCGCCCGGGTTCATGACTCGCGTGTATTCGTGGGACGGGGAACTTATGGCGGGCCACGGTTTGTTCTTTATTCGACAGAGGATCGCGTCGAGATCGGCCGCTATTGTTCGATCGCTGAATGCACAATCGTCGGTGGTGGAGAGCATGATTATCGAACGACGTCGAGTTTCCCGTTTCATTGGTACCACGGCGATGATGCTGGCTCAGTTAACCAGGATCCATCAAAAGTGCGCTACTACAACGCGGTCTATAAGGGCGCGACCAGGATCGGGTGCGACGTCTGGCTCGGGTTTGGCTGCACGATATTGTCGGGAGTGACAATTGGCCATGGTGCGGTAATTGGGGCGGCGGCAGTTGTCGCGTCGGATGTGCCGCCTTATGCAATCATGGTTGGTAATCCCGCCCGGTGCCTCAAAAAGAGATTCGACGATCCGATCATAGAACGTCTCCTCGACATTCGTTGGTGGCACTGGAAGCCGGAGCACATCTACCGATACCAGGATCTTCTTTTTTCGCCGCCGGAAGAATTTTTCAAAGTTATCGACAGGCTGTCCAGTGACGAATTAGGGGCCATGTATGAAAGCGATCCGGATGGCCTCGACGCTGCGTATCAGCCAAGCGTTTCTGAAGCGCGCGGGATCCAGGCCGCTAATCTCGACGTCGATGGTCGGACCAGAGAAGCTTCGAGTCTCAAAAAATTCGTTCGTCAGATTACACCGCCGATTCTCTATTCGGCCTTGTACAAACTAACGCATTAAGCGGATCCTTCACGCGGATTGTTAGACCATTGAATTATGAAAGTTGTCCTTCTTGCAGGTGGCGCCGGAACCCGATTGGCGGAAGAGACGGAGACGCGTCCGAAGCCGATGGTCGAGATCGGCGGACTGCCAATTCTCTGGCACATCATGAAGCATTATGCCTGCCACGGCTTCAAGGACTTTTACGTCGCGCTGGGCTATCGCGGCGAGATAATCAAACGCTTCTTCATGGACTATTACAGTCTGAACGGAAGCATGACAATTGATCTTGCGGGGGGCAACCTGGAGACGCATGACCACGAACGCGAAGACTGGATCGTCCACCTTGAAAACACGGGAATGCAGACGAACACAGGTGGTCGTGTCAAACGTCTCGAGACGCAGTTGAGCGATGGCCCATTCATGCTCACCTACGGCGACGGCGTGAGCGACATCGACCTCGGTGCGTTGCTGGAATTCCATCGCGCGCACGGCCGCATCGCCACGGTCACCGCCGTGCGTCCGCCGGCGCGTTTTGGCGGCCTCATCTTCGACGGTGAAATGGTCGCGGACTTTACCGAGAAGCCACAGATCGGCGAAGGATGGATCAACGGCGGCTTCATGGTTTGCGAGCCCGCCATTTTCGACTATCTGAAGGACGACACGACATCGCTCGAAAGTGACGCCCTCGAACAGTTAGCATCCAAGCGGCAACTGGCGGCGTATCGTCACGAAGGGTTTTGGCAATGCATGGACACTCTCCGCGATCGCCGGCTGTTGGAAAGCTTATGGCAAGAGAACCGCGCGCCGTGGAAGATTTGGGAATAACTAACCGCATGAGCAGTTTCTGGCTTGATCGACCTACCCTGGTAACCGGCGCGACTGGACTCGTCGGTGGTTGGCTCGTCAAGCGCTTGATTGAGAGCAATGCCGATGTCGTTTGTCTGGTTCGCGACTGGGTGCCGCAAAGCGAATTCGTTCGCGAGCACCTGCGCGACCGAGTCAAAGTCGTTTCCGGCGATGTGCGAGACCAGGAGTTAATCGAACGCATTCTCGGCGAGTATGAAATTGACACGGTTATCCATCTCGCGGCCCAGACGATTGTCGGTATTGCTAATCGCAACCCCGTTTCTACTTTCGAAACTAATATTCGCGGCACGTGGTCGCTGCTGGAGGCTTGTCGTCGCAGCCCAACGGCAAAACAGATCGTGGTCGCTTCCTCTGACAAGGCTTACGGTGATCATGACAAGCTACCCTACAGCGAAGACGCGCCGCTGACGGGCCGCCATCCTTATGACGTCAGCAAGTCATGCGCGGACTTGATTGCTCAGGCTTATGCGACTACTTACGGTCTGCCGGTGGCGGTCACGCGTTGCGGGAATTTCTATGGTGGCGGTGATCTCAATTGGAACCGCATCGTCCCTGGCACCATTCGATCGGTCCTGCGCAATCAGCGTCCGGTGATTCGTTCCGATGGACAGTACGTACGCGATTACTTTTACGCTGAGGACGGCGCCGCGGCAAATATGATTCTCGCTGAACACCTGGCGCAGAATCCAGAATTGCGTGGCGCGGCTTTTAACTTCTCTAACGAAGTTCAGGTTACCGTCCTGGATCTCGTGAAAAATCTATTACAGTTGATGAATTCCGATCTGGAGCCGGACATTCGCGATGAAGCGACGAATGAAATTCGGCATCAATATTTGAGCGCCCAAAAAGCCAGAGAACAGCTTGGATGGCGGCCGCTGTTCACGCTCGAAGAAGGCTTGCGCCGCACCATCGACTGGTACAAAAACTTCCTCGGAACGCCTGCATGATCTCGGAACAATTTCCCGCCTGCCGGTCTTGTGCCGCGACTGGCCTGATTTCCATTCTCAACCTTGGCGAAACTCCGCTGGCAAATGCGCTGTTGAGCGAACCGCAGCTAAACGAGCCGGAAGAGTTCTATCCGCTGGAACTGGTCTTTTGCTCGGCCTGCACGCTGGTGCAAATTACCGAGACGGTCGCGCCCGAAAAACTCTTCCGCGAGTATTTATACCTGTCGTCTTTCTCTGACACGATGCTGCAGCATGCCGAGTCGGTTGCGACTAAGCTGATTAAAGAACGCCATCTGAACGAAGAGTCTCTGGTCGTCGAAGTGGCAAGTAACGATGGTTATCTCTTGCAGTACTATCAGAAGCAGAGCGTTCCAGTGCTGGGTATCGAACCGGCGATTAACATCGCGCGCATTGCCGAGCAACGCGGAATCGCCACGCTAAACGAATTCTTCAGCTTTGAGCTGGCGCAGAAGTTGGCCGCGGACGGGCGGCGCGCCGATGTAATTCACGCTAATAATGTGCTCGCTCATGTGGCCGATTTGAATGGTTTTGTGCGCGGTCTCCATGCCGTGCTGAAAGCAGACGGGGTCGCGGTGATTGAAGTGCCCTACGTCAGAGATATGATTGATCGAACTGAGTTCGACACGATCTATCACGAGCATCTGAGTTACTTCTCGGTCGGTGCGTTGGACCGTCTGTTTCAGAGACATGGATTAAGAATCACAGACGTAGACAGAATTCCGATTCATGGCGGCACAATTCGCGTTTACGCAAGCAGGGACGATGGGCCACAAACGATCGATCATCAATCGCCCAACGTCCATGGTCTGCTGGCAGAAGAAATAGCTTGCGGACTTCATACGCCGGATTTCTACCTCGGATTCGGAGCGCGCGTGGCGCGGTTGAAAGAGGAGCTACGCAACCTTTTGCGAAGGCTTAAAGACCAGGGCAAGCGCATCGCGGTTTACGGAGCGTCGGCAAAAGGGTCCACGCTATTGAATTATTTTGGAATTGGACGCGAGACTTTGGATTATGTGGTGGATCGCAGCACCATCAAACAAGGACTGTTCACGCCGGGCACGCATCTGCCGATTAATGCGCCTGAAAAGTTACTCGAAACGCAACCGGATTACGTCCTCCTGTTAACGTGGAACTTTGCTGACGAAATTCTGGAGCAGCAGTCTGAGTACCGCCGGCGCGGCGGTCACTTCATCACTCCGCTTCCGGAAGTAAGGATCGTTTGAGATTGCGCGGCGAACCATGATTTTTACGGAGACGAAATTGGAAGGTGCCTATCTGGTTGACCTGGAGCGTTTCGAGGACGACCGCGGATTTTTCGCGCTCAGCTGGTCCGCTGAGGAGTTTGCCGCGCGCGGCCTTGAATCGAAGCTGGCGGAGTGCAATGTTTCATTTAATCGGAAAAAGGGAACGCTCCGCGGCATGCATTATCAAACCGCGCCGCACGGGCAGGTGAAACTGGTGCGCTGCACCCGGGGCGCGATATTCGACGTCATTATCGACCTGAGGGCTAATTCACGAACTTTCAAACAGTGGACGAGTGCTGAGTTGACGGCAAATAACCACAGAGCACTCTATGTCCCTATGGATTTTGCGCATGGCTTTCAAACTTTGGAAGACGATTCGGAAGTTTTTTATCAAATGTCGACGCCCTACGTTCCCGGCAGCGGCAGGGGAGTACGCTGGGATGATCCCGCCTTTGGCATTGAGTGGCCCAAGGCCGAGCGGATCATGATTGAGCGAGATATCCAGTATCCGAACTTTAGTTAACGAACCGGGTTTGGATTCGATAGCTTTTACGGTGTGGTTTCTGAGTTGGGAGCAAACCGATGAGTTCCGAAATTGTGGTTGATAGCACTTTGTTTAGCCAGGCACTGGCAACCGCCGGAAAAAACGAAACATTGCGTAACGTCATATTTGACGCCCTACGGGAAGCCGAGGCGCAGTCGGATGATCCCGCCCTCTTTCGTGAACGCGTGCGCTGGCCACTGATACTCGGGCTCTTAGGCGAGGCCAAAACTCACCAGGTTGTGATGCAGAACGGTCTGGTTTTCGAGGTAGGCGCCGACAGTCGCATCGAGCAGGCTTTGCTACTGAGTTCGGCAGCCCACCCCGATCATGTCTGGGAACCGCAAACCACGAGACTGCTCACAGCGCTGGCAGCGGGAGTCAGCCACATCATCGTGGGTGGAGCGTATATCGGTGATCAAGTTTTATTTTTGGCGCGCGCCGGGAACGATAATACTCCGCCAGCGACAATCCATGCCTTTGAACCAATGGCGCACGCGTTTGGACGACTGCGGCGCAATCTGGAACTCAATAACATTAGTAACGTCATTCCCCACCGTTTAGGCTTATGGGATCGCAGCAACCTCAACCTTAGTGTTGAGGGGCATCTTGGACTTGCCTCGTCGCTTCCCGTTGCCGATGAAGCGAACGCCGCCGGCGAGTTGATCGAATCTGAATCCATAGACGATTACGTGAAGCAGAAACAATTACCGTCGGTGGGTTTGATTATGCTCGACACGGAAGGCGGTGAAGAAAAGGCGCTGCTGGGAGCGCGCGAAACTATCGCCCGGGACGCTCCGAATATTGTTTTCGAGATTCATCGTTTCTTTGTAGATTGGACGACCGGGCTCGAAAAGACTTCGATAGTGAAGTTTCTTGGATCATACGGCTATACCGTCTTTGCGATTCGCGATTTCCATAACAACTATTCGATGGAAGGTCATCCAATCGAGATCATTCCGGTAGATCGAGTTTATCTGGAAGGCCCGCCGCACGGATTTAACATGCTGGCGACCACCGATTCGACGCTGGTAAAACGGCTTGGACTTCGGGTGGTTGAGGATGTTAGTCCGAAACTCCTACTGCATAAGGATCCGGCTTTGCACCATCCCAGATTCTAAGGCATCTTTTGATAACAAAATGATCACCATTCTCGGAGCCTCTGGTTTCATTGGGTCTCATATCGTCAAGAGACTCGACGAGCTTGGTATGGAGTACTTCGCCCCTCGCCGTGACGAAAACCTTCCGGCTCGAAATCTGGGCGAGATCATTTACTGCATCGGCCTGACGGCTGACTTTCGCGGGCGGCCAGTCGACACAGTTGAAGCTCATGTTTGCCAACTCTTACGGCTGGTGCGCGATTGCCAGTTCGATTCTCTTCTGTACTTGTCATCCACGCGGGTGTACGACGGCCGGGCCGGAGTGGTGACCGAGGATGATCCGTTGCTCGTCAACCCCCTCGAAAAAGAAAACGTTTTCGGCATCTCAAAAATAATGGGTGAGGCTCTGTTGCTGACCACTGACTTAAAGATCCGAATAGCGAGGTTGTCGAATGTTTACGGAGCTGATTTTGACTCGGACAACTTCCTATCTTCTATTACTAAAGAAGCCTTAGCGACGCAGAAAGTGTTGGTGCGTAATTCTCCTGCCTCTTCAAAAGACTATATTAGCGTGGACGACACAGTTGGCGCGCTGATAAACATTGCGACTCGAGGCAAGCACAGAGTCTATAATGTCGCGCACGGGAAAAACACATCCAATGAAGCTCTGACAAAGAAGATTGCCGAGCTGACCGGAAGTGACGTTACGTTCGCGCCAAATGGTCCCACGGTAAGCTTTCCAGAGATCAGCACGGACCGGCTTAAGGAAGAATTCGGCTTTCGCGCCGTAAACGTACTGGACGATTTGAATAAACTTGTAGATCTATACCGCAGCAATCAGCATCGCTGGCGCCACGACGAGAGATCTTGACGGCAGGCAATCTCAATCGACCTCGAATTTGGCGCAAAGATAAGAAAGATTTTCGCGATGGGAACCATGGGCGAGACAGGTTTTACGGGTTTGGTGGTCGTTATTCCCACGAGGAACCGAGCCTGGCTAGCGAGAAACGCCATCCGCTCAGTTTTGTCTCAGTCGATCGAGAGTCTTTCGGTGATTGTGTCGGACAACTCGACGATAACTCAGGAGTCCGATGAACTTTCCGAATTCTGTTCGCAGTTAGCAGACCCTCGATTGCAATACATTCGCCCGCCGCAACCGCTGGCAATGACGCAGCACTGGCAATGGGCATTGGAACAGGTCCCCGAAGACAGTCGGCATGTGACGTTTCTCACTGACCGAATGGTGTACAAGCCGGGGGCACTGCAAAAGCTGGCGGCCATTGCTCATAGTCATCCCGACATGATCATCAGCTACATGCATGACCGCATCATTGACGACCAGCTTCCCGTGCGCCTTGAGCAGTACGAATGGTCGGGAAATCTGTATCGCATAAAATGCTCGCGGTTGGTTCGCATGGTTGCAGAGTCTTTTCTGCATGGATGCTTGCCGAGAATGCTCAATTCCGTTGTGCCGCGCCGAGTGCTGAGCGAGGTGCAGAACCGTTTTGGCAGTGTGTTCTCGTCATTAGCCCCGGATTTCAGTTTCTGTTTTCGTGTGCTGTCGACGCAGAAACACATCATGTATCTCGATGAAAGCCTCCTGGTGCACTATGCGCTCGATCGAAGTAACGGCACTACGATCATGCGCGGCAATCTCACGCAGGATAGTGCCGATTACCTTGCGACTATTGGAGGCGACATAGTCTATGTGGCTGCGCCGATCCCGGAACTGACGATGGTTCACAATGCGATCATGCACGAATTCAACGTCGCAAAAGCCGAGACCAGCAGTCCGAAGTTTCCAGAGATCAACTTCCCTAAGTACCTTGACGCGCTTGAGTGTGAGACTCGCGAATTCTTCAACGCTGAATATCGTGAGAAGGTCATGGACCTCGTCAGAAGACATCGGGAAGCTAGTCAACCCGCGGGTCTCCGGAAAATTGCTTCCGGAACTCGCTCGCTCATGTCGCGGGCATACGGAAAGACTCGATTGACGCTGGGGCTGGCAAACGGCGCGAATTACGAAACAAGCCGGCCTTTGCAATTTGAGTCAACGCAGGAGGCCCTGGATTTTGCGACGGGGCATGCGCGGGCACGATCGAAGTCGATGCCCGCCGCAGCGCGCGCCCACTTGCGACCGGAACAAGTGGGCTGGTGAAGAGGCCCCGGCTCCTCCTGGCAATGCAGGCATAACTACGAGCGATTCCAAGTTCAAAGACCTGATCGAATTTCCCTGATTCGGGATGCTTAATTCGGTAATTGCGCGAACTACACATCGCCTCAAGCGTGCGCTGTCCCCTTTCGTTGGGTTGCGGATCAAGACTGCAGCCTACCGTTTTCTGGATGCGACGAAACTGGCTCGACTTGCGTTCGCGCGGAAGCGTCTGCCGTACAAACGCTACGCTGCACGGCGGCTCGGCCTGCGCCGCCCACCCGAGGGAGTTAATCTTGTCGCCAGCATCAGAGCGGAAATGGGACAAGGGACGGCCGCGCGTGGCATTGCGTCAGCCCTGGACGCCGCCCAGATACCATTCGGCGTAATCGATCTGCCTTACGACATCCCGTCGCGTCATGAAGACACGACGTGGATGAACAAACAAACCGGCGACGCCAAATACGACATTACAATCGTCAGCACAACTCCCGACAATTTCCGAAACGTTAAGCTGCGGACGCCGCCAAAAACGCTGAGTGATCGATATGTGATCGCGAATTGGTTTTGGGAACTGCCGGAGATTCCCGAAAGCTGGATGAATGCATTCAAAGTGATCGACGAGGTCTGGGCGCCTTCGCGGTTCATCTACGACGCGTTATCGCGAAGATCCCCGGTGCCGGTGGTGCACATTCCGCCGGTTGTCCACCTCGATCATTCGCTTCCGTTTTCGCGAGATCACTTCGCGCTACCGCTCAAGCGTTTTCTGTTTCTCGGAATGTTTGACACCTGGAGCGTCATCGAACGCAAGAATCCGCGCGCCGTGTTGCAGGCCTTTGAGAAGGCTTTTCCGTCTCCATCGCCGGAAGTCGGACTGGTACTGAAATTCAATAATCCCGAGCACCAGCGATCCTTTCTCGATCAACTTTCGGATGAGGTGGCGGCCCGCGACGACATTTGGATTTACGACCGGGTCATGACACGTGAAGAAGTGAATTCGTTGATCGCCGCTTGTGACTGCGTCGTGTCGCTACACAGGTCCGAAGGATTCGGCTATGTGCCTGCAGAGGCAATGAGCATGGGCAAGCCGACGATTCTCACGAACTGGTCTGGCAACACCGATTACATGACAGAAGATAATTCAATTGCCATCGATTACGAGCTGGTCGCGTTGGGACGCGATTATGGGCCGTACCAAGCGCACCAAAAATGGGCCGAGCCGAACGTCGAGCAGGCCGCACATTGGATGCGCAGGCTGTTTGCGGATCGGGAATTGGCGCTGAGGATCGGCGGATGCGCGCGTGAAACAATTAGGCGAGAATTCTCGCCGGCCGCCGTCGGGGAGTTGATCAAAAAACGGCTTTCGGAGATCAGAAACGCATCACGGTGAATGAGCAACATGAGACTCTCCATCGCTATGTGCACCTTTAACGGCGCGCGTTACCTGAGTAAGCAGCTCGCCAGTATCGCAACGCAGACGCGTCCGCCGGACGAACTGATCGTCTGTGATGATTGTTCGGAAGATGAAACAGTTCACATCGTCGAACAATTTGGTCGCACTGCCGCATTTCCGGTACGTGTTCAAGTCAATCGTGCGACTCTGGGCTCCACCAAGAATTTCGAGCAGGCGATAAAGTTGTGCGAAGGCGAATTAGTTGCACTTTCCGATCAAGACGATGTGTGGCAGCCGGAAAAACTCCGGCGTCTTGAAAACGCGTTAAGCGATTCACTAGTAGGCTTAGCTTTCACGAATGGGGAACTCGTCGACGATTCGCTTAAAGCTATCGGCAAGACTGTATGGCAAACGCTGCGCTTCGGCGAAAAGGAGCAGGACCTGTTTCGCCGCGAGAGAGGTTTTGAGGTGTTGCTCGATCACAACGTCGCGACCGGCGCGGCGATGGCGTTCAGCGCTGAGTTCAAGGATCTGATTTTGCCAATCCCGGATAGTTTGATTCACGACGGAGTTCCGGTGCTGCACGATTGGTGGTCAGCACTTCTGATTGCTGCGGTTTCTAACTTGTCATTTATCGACGAGCCTCTCTTCAAATACCGACAACACGCTCAACAACAGCTCGGCGTCAGGCCAATCAAGAACCGGGCGGCGCAACCCGGCATGCTTGATTCGCGGCTCGCTTCGTTCCAAACAGAATTGAGCTACCTTTCCGCCATCCTTGAGAGGCTTGCAGAACGCCCGGATTTTCCGGCGGGCGCCGGAGTTACGGACCGCTTGCAATCTCACATCGCACATCTTGAAACGCGCGCCAGTTTGCCCCGAGGGCGCGCGCGCCGAATCGTGCCGATCGCACGCGAACTGTTCTCACGGCGCTATCACCGTTATGCGAATGGATTGTACAGTGCCGCAAAGGACATGTTGGTCCGCGCCTGAGCTGCCGTTGCCGCAACATGCAACATTCAGGCACAATGTCGATCGAACGCATCAATAAGATCAATTAACGAAATGAGCCAGGATGTCATCCGCTGTTTGTCCGTCGTCGTACCGGCATACAACGAAGCGACCACACTTGCCGGCGTAGTTAAAAAACTACTGGAACTGCCGCATCTGCTGGAGGTCGTAATCGTAGATGACTGTTCGCGCGACCAGACCGCTGAGGTCGCCGCCAGTCTGGCGGCCGCGGATTCGCGAGTGAAAGTGGCGCGACATGAACGGAATGCCGGAAAAACTGAAGCCTTGAAGACAGGGTTCGCGATGACGCGCGGCGACATCGTGATCGTGCAGGATGCCGATCTTGAATACGATCCGAACGATATACCGGGAGTCATCAAACCAATCCTCGAAGGTCACGCTGACGTCGTTTATGGATCGCGATTTCTGGTGCGCAAGGCAACGCGCGTTCTCTACTTCTATCACTTTCTCGCTAACAAACTACTGACGTTCAGCTCAAACATGTTGACGAATCTCAACATGACTGACGTCGAAACCGGCTACAAGGCATTTCGCGGCGAAATCATTCGCAACATGATCATCAAGTCGAGCGGCTTTGGATTTGAAATTGAAGTCACCGCGAAGATCGCCAAACTCGGCTGCGCGATTTACGAAGTTCCCATAAGTTATTACGGACGTACTTACGAAGAAGGAAAGAAGATCGGAATGCTGGACGGTCTGCAAGCGTTCTGGCTCGTGTTTCGATTCAACCTGCTCTGCGGACTGCAATCGTCCTTCACTCAGATCCCCCAAGTCGGACGGATGGGCGCTTCGAAACCGGGCGTGGAGACTGGCGTTGCCGCCGTCAAGGCGGAAGACAGTCTCAAGCTCAGTGTCGCCAACAACTCGAAAGCGTGACCCAGGCGTGACTGCGAATGGCACAAACAGCTTCCGACACACGATCCTCAACCACTAACCAGTTTCAGTATCGCGCCCTCACTTTCACTTTTATTCTGTTAGCGGCATTTGGATTTCGTAGCTGTGCCGTTTTGTCGCAGCCCGAGACTCCCATTGCCGATGCGGCTGACTATCATCAGCTTGCTGCCGCTTTGGCCGACGGCCAGGGCTACGTGAATGCGGCGGGTGAGCAGACTGCCTGGCGGCCTCCCGGCTATCCGGCGTTTTTGTCGCTCATCTATCGCGTGAGCGGACCTAGTTTGCGGACCGCGACGTTAATTCAAGCGTTTATCGGAGCGCTTACAGTGTTGATGTTGATGCTATTTGCGTCGACGATCCTAAGTCCCACGGAAACTGTAGCGGCAGGAGCGATCGCAGCAGTTTATCCCGTATTGGTCGCGCTTCCTCGACTGTTGTTGTCAGAGAATCTCTCGCTGCTGTTGACGCTCGTCACGTTGTGGAGTGTCGCGATGTATTTAAAGTCGCGGCGTATTCTGTGGCTCGCGTTGTTCGGGGCAGTCGCCGGTCTAAACACACTCATGCGTGGCGGCAATCTGGTTTTGCCGATTCTGTTAGGCGTCGGACTTCTCATCGTCGCTTTCAAACGCAGCACGATGAATTGGAAGAAGACCAGCGCCGGACTTTTGTTGGCCTTCGCTATGTTCGTCGTCGTGTTGATGCCATGGGCGGCGCGCAACTATCGCGTCTTTCACCGCTTCATTCCCGTGGCCACACAGGAAGGCCTGACGCTTTACGGATCGTATTGGCCGCCAAGCAAAAACGGTAGGCTAGTCTGGGGCACGCTGCCGGGCACTGAAGATCCAAATATTGCCGCAGCGTTGGCCTTGCATGATGAGGTTGCCGCGTCGAAATATCTCGAGCACGTGACTCTACAACGCCTCCGCGAGCAACCTGTGTACTTCTTCCGTCTGGTTCCGTCGAAGATGATCTCGCTCCTGGTTCCGCTCGATTGGGAGATCTTGACGCATCCGGTGGGCAACGGACGCAGTCTCAACCTGGGTTACCTTCTGATTATTCTGCCCGCCCTGTTTGGCTTTGTGTTGCTGTGGCGCGCGCCTCAACCAAATCAGTGGTTGCTGTGGATCGTGCCGATTTTAGTGCTGTTTCAGGCGATCGTATTCTACGGTTCACCCCGTTTTCGACTCCCGGCAGAGCTAATTGCCATAATCCTGGCTGCGGTTGGCTTGGTGCGGGCCTGGGCTTTTCTCAAAAAGCGCGCGCCACTGGTAGGATAGTAAGACCAATTTCAAGACAGTTTGGCAACTCCGGAAATGAGCAATCCTCTCGTAACCGTAATTATTCCGACGTACAACCGACGCCGCTGGATCGGCGAATGCCTCGATTCAGTCAAAGCGCAAACTTACCAAAACATTGAGACGCTGGTCATCGATGACTGCTCGACCGATGGCACGGTTGACTGGCTACGAGAGACTTCTGATTACGGTTTTGCGAAAATTCACGTGCAGCCAAAGAACGGTGGCGCCTCAGTCGCGCGCAACACCGGGATTGAAATTGCTCGCGGCGAGTTGATTGCTTTCATCGACAGTGACGATCTGCTGGCGCCGAATCACATCGAGAAAGCGGTTCAGACATTTCAATCTCAAGAGAAAATTGGCCTGTTTGCTTGCGACTCGACGATTATCGACCCTGAAGGAGAAGTGCTTTACTCGGGCAGAACCTGGCACGATATTCAGAGTGAGTTAAGGCAATATCCGGTTGGGACGGGAATTCGCAGCCTTAAAGATGTCTTTATTTTTTCCAATATTTTCCCCGGATTTACCCTGCCGAAACGAGTTTTCGCGGAAGTCGGCGGCTTCGACCAATCGATTTTCCCGATGGATGATTACGATCTGATGCTGCGCGTGGCAGGTGCAGGTTACGGAGTTTATTACTGCCACGAAGCGCTCGCGCTGCGCCGTGAACACACCGGCCAATGTTCCGGGCCGACGACTTCAGTGGACACCTGTCGTCAGCAGATACTCGCTTTGCAAAACGCCCTGAGACGCAATCCCGAGTTGCGAAACGCCGGGCCCGAAATCAGAAAACGAATGGCGCAAGCGCGGTTGGAATTAGCGCTGAGTTGCCTGAAAGCCGGGCAACGCGCGAGCGGTCTTGGCGCAATGATACAGGCCATCAGCACCCATCCATCGCAACTGCGTCAGGTCCTTCGCGTGGGCAATCGCAAATTTCAAAGACTCGTCGCCTCAACCTGAAACTCACACTTGTTCGGCTTTTCTGCGCGTTAATTCAAAGCAAATGAGCGAATATCAGCACCCGCCAACGTTTTCGTCGAACGGTGGTATCGATGCCAATCTCAAGCATGCGACGGAGGACTACGAGCTGAATGTGTTGCCGCACTTACCCCGCGATCTTTCTGCCAGCATAATTGACGTCGGTTGTGGTTGGGGACAGTTTCTGATCTGGTTGCGGCGTTGCGGCTATCAGTCGATTCAAGGAATCGACTTGGGATCGCAACAGGTCGCGCACTGCCGATCCTTGGAATTGCGCACGGAACAGGTCGACGACTCTGCCACTTTTCTCGAAGCGCGCCCCGAGGAATTTGACCTGATAACCATGCATCACATCATCGAGCATGTCGATCCGTTTCAAGGTTTGACATTGCTTCGCGCGGCTTATCGTGCGCTCCGGCCGCACGGCCAGATCATTGTTCAAACACCGAATATGAGCGCGACCAGCGCAAACTTTTCCCGCTACATCGAGCTCACACACGTCACCGGTTACACCGACAGCAGTTTGGCCGAGATATTGCAATTGGCGGGCTTTGCAAGTGTTGCCGTATTCGGCAATCGGAACGCGTTTCACTGGCGGCCGCGGCGGCTCGCATGGTTGGCTTTGCAACGCATATCGCGACTTTTTTGGCGCGCAATGCTCTTTGCGGAACTGGGCTCTGATGCTCCTCGGACACTGACAAAAAACATCTACGCCGTGGGAAGTAAACTCGAAGCGGAACAGTGACCGCGCTACGATTGTTGAAAAATGGCCCGAGGCGTAAACGACTTACCACTTTAAATTGAAAACGAACCGGCAAATGCGGATCTGTTATCTCGCCGATGGCCGGTACGTTCACACGCACCGATGGCTAAGGTTCTTCAGCGAGCGTGGCCACCAAACGTCTCTGCTCTCGTTTGCGGCCATGCAGCCCGCCCACATCGAAGCAGTCGAGAATGCCGGGGCGCGTTACCTGGGCGAGCTGGACGGTCTTCACCTCAAGCGCTTTTGGCGGACTACGGGTCAGATTGCGCGTCTGAAAAAACTGTTTCGCAGCGAGAAAATCGACATCGTGCACTCACATTTTCTCGGCGTGAATTCGTGGTACGCGGCCCTCAGCGGATTCCATCCGAATGTAGTCACGGTCATGGGCGGAGATATTCTGGGCGAAGACTGGCAGCCGGGACCAGATATTCGCGAACGCTGGTTGACCCCTTTCGCTTTGCGAAAAGCTGATCTGATCACATGTTGGTCGAGCAGACTCACATCCGTCGTCAAGCGTTACAGTCGGCCTGACACTCCGATTGAAGTTATTCATGGAGGGGTGGACGTCAAACAGTTCAGCCCCGCGGCCGCGCCGCGCCACTTGCGCGACGAATTGAGGATTCCCGCTGACGCGAAAGTCATCCTCAGTCCGCGACTGATGAAGCCGCTCTATAATTTGGACCAGATCGCGTTGGCGGCGCGCGAGATTTGGCCTCACGTTCCGAATGCATACTTTCTGTTTGCCGTCTCAGCCGACGACAAGAACTTGGATTACGAGCGGAAGGTAAGAGGAATGTTGGGAGACGACGGACGTGTCCGATTTTTGGAATCCATTCCACACGAACGGATGGGAGACTTCTACCGACTTGCGGACGTCACGATCTCAATCCCAAGCAGCGACGGAACGCCCCTGTCTGTCCTGGAGTCTTTGGCGTGCGGCACGTCCGTGCTCGTCAGCAACATTCCGAATTACGATCCCGATTACATCGAAGCCGGAAAGACTGTTCTCATGGCCGAGTCTAGCGATGTCGCGTCGATCGTCTCGTCGCTCACGAGGATGCTGAGCGACGCGACACTTCGGCAAACGCTCGCCTCGGAAGGGCGCCGCCGGGTTGAAGCGTACGGTTCCTACGAGGCGCAAATGACTCGCATGGAAGACTTGTACTACGCGCTGGTCAAGCGCGCGGAGTTCCGAAATTTCTAACAGGACAACCAAATTCGCGGCACGTGCGCCACGTCGACGGACGCCCTTCTTTGGGGTCACGCAGTTGCATACCATCACAAGCTCGTGCTAACTACCACGGACGGAAAGTTTGATCGATGGCATTACCTGCTCGCGAAGTTACACACCCGATTACTCCCGAAACGACCATGTCAGCACTGCGCGTTGTGCATTTAATTGAAGCGCTCGGTCCGGGCGGGGCGGAGCGACTGCTTTATACGAATTTGAAGCACTTCGATCCCGCGCGCGTGCGTAGCACAGTGTTTACAGTTTATTCGCGCGCGAATCACTGGCTTGAGCCGATTCGGGAACTGGACGTGCCAGTGTTCAGCCTGGATTGCGATGGACTCCGCAGTCTGCCGGGTGCCATCAAGAAATTCTCGCGCTGGCTGCGCGCGAATCCAACTGATGTGATTCACAGTCATCTGTGGGCTGCGAACGTGGTGGCCCGTGTCGCGGGACGGAGCGCGGGCGTACCGGTTGTAAGCTCAATCCACAATCCGGATCATGAAGCGGCCACGTGGGCCGATGGCGCCGATGTGAGTTTGACGAAACGGCGGATAGCCAAAGGCATCGATCGCTGGACCGCCCGGGTGGGCAACAAACGATTGATTGCCGTCAGCGAGTATGTAAGACAAAGCGCGAATCGTCATCTGAAGTTCCCATTGAACGGAATAGACTTGCTTTACAATCCGATTGATCTAAACACATTAAGCGATGAACCTCAGAAAGATCGCGCAGAGTTATTGCGCGAACTAAATTTGCCGGCGGATGCGATCATTCTTTTGAACGTCGCCCGGCTGTCACCGCAAAAGGGATTGATTCATGCGCTGCGGGCCCTGCCGAAGATTGTTGAGATGTATCCCCAGCTCCATCTGCTCTCAGTAGGCGCGACGACTGATCCGGTCTGGCATGAACAGTTGCAGAGTGAAGCGAGCCGCAGCGGCGTCGCGGATCATTTTCATATCCTCGGCACCCGGCGCGATGTGACCGATTTTTTACGCGCCTGCGACGTATTCGTCTTTCCTTCGCTTTATGAAGGTCTGGGCATTGCATTGATCGAAGCGATGGCGGCCGGATGCGCCTGCGTGGCCACGACGGCCGGACCAATTCCGGAATTTGTCGAAAATGGGCAAAATGGAATCCTGGTGCCACCGGCTGACTCAGAAGCTATGGCTGCTGCGATATGCGAACTGCTTGCCCAGCCCGAACGGCGAAAGCAGCTGGGTGAAAAAGCACGGCAGACTGCGCTCGCGCGTTTTCAGCCGCAAGCTGCGGCGGATCGCTTGACTGAAATCTATGAACAGGTGGCCCACAGCAGGTCGACTTAAAACAACATGAGTAGTGAGATATCCCGAACCTCCGGAACTTCGGTCGTCGAGCACTTCGACAAGCTATCGGCCAACCGCGGCTGGTCACATCTGTATGAAGTCACTGACGGCAAGTCATACCATTTTCACGTGCGCCGCGCGCGCGTCCTGGATCTCTTGCCGCAGAAACTTGGCCGCGTGCTCGATGTTGGATGTGGCCCCGGCGTGATGGTCGACGCCGTGCTGGAACGCGGCGGAAGTTTTGAAGGGCGCGATCTTTCTCCTGAGATGGTCGCTGAATCAATCGACAAATTCGGGCATCTGCCGAACGTGAATTTCAAAACGGGCGACATCGAAAATATCGACTTGCCTGACGCATCTTGCGATCAGGTTCTGGCGATGGCGGTAATCGAGTATCTTTCGTCGCCCGACAAAGCCCTGGCGGAAATTTCGCGTGTGCTCAACCCCGGTGGCGTTGCCGTGATTACGATTCCCAAACGACGCCACATCGATAAAACTATGGTTTCGATCGCCACGCCGTTTCGTCGCCTGGCGCGCGCGGTTGGATTCGCTACGGGGGATCTCTTGCCGCGCCTGTGTCTGCAACCGGATGAGCTCGATCGCGCCGCCGAACGCGCCGGCCTAATTCCCGATGGTGGTTCGCAATATAATTTCACACCGTTTCCATATCCGTTGACGCGGCTCATCCCTGATATTTCCATGCGCCTCAATACGCCATTCGAGCGTTGGCACGAAACAAAATCCGCGCTGAAATCTTTCTTCGCTCACGGTTATGTCGGTCGCTACCGGCGCACAGAGTAATTTTGAAGAAACTCGCTTTTCAGTTGCTGTATTGGACGGGAGTAGTTCGCCTCGCCGCATGGCGCAAACGGCGAGACGTTGTTGTGCTTTGCTATCACGGCGTGACCCAACGCGCGGCGCGACACCCTGACGATCGGTTTGGCTTGCATGTGCGAGCAGATCGCTTTGGCACCCATCTCGATTACCTGCAGCGCCGTTATCGAGTCATTTCATTTCGCGATTACCTGTGCGCACGCGATCGCCAACTGCAACTGCCGAATTATTCGGCAGTAATTACGTTCGACGACGGACACCGAAACTTTTACACCGCGGCTGCGCCGTTGCTGGAAAGTAATCAAATGCCCGCAGTCATGTTTCTGATCTCAAATCGCGTTGTTGCCAATGGCGAGCGGCCACAGGCGTGGCGCGAAGGCGATGATCAGGATTACTTGTCGTGGGCCGAAGTGCAGGAGTTGATTACGCGCGGTTTCGAGTTTGGGTCGCATACATGCTCACACGAGAAATTGCCGCAGATTTCCCCCGTAGAGGTCGAGCATGAGTTGGGTGATTCAAAGAGTGCGATCGAAAGCCACATCACTAGCGACAACCTGCCGCTCGCTTATCCTTACGGCATGACGACTGACGAGATTGCGGCGCGCGCGGCGGCGCTCGGTTATTCGTGCGCCTTCACAACTGAGGCCGGATTCAACAATCAAAGTACGCAGTTATTCAAACTTCATCGCACCCTGATCGGTGACGACGACGATGTGGCTGCTTTCGCCGCGCGCGTTGCCGGTTTGACGCGATAACAAACTCGAAATGACGCTGCAGCTTTGACTTACCCCTCCGGGCCACGGTAAATATTGGCAAGTCTTAATCTGTAGATATTCATGGAACAGCTAAACATTCTCGTCACCGGCGGGGCCGGTTTCATCGGGTCACATTTGGTTGACGCGCTCGTGGAGCGTGGTCATCGCGTACGGATCCTGGACGCGCTCGTGAGCCAGGTCCATGCCGACGGCGCGCCGAAATACCTGAATCCGGCAGCCGAGTTCATGCAAGGCGACGTTTGCGATCCCGCGGCGGTCAGCGCGGCTTTGGAAGGCATCGACGTGGTCTTTCACAAAGCAGCCGAGGTCGGCGTCGGCCAGTCGATGTATGAAATTGTTCGCTATGTCCGCGCAAACGATCTCGGCACCTCGGTGTTGCTTGAAGAGTTGATGCGCCGGCGGCAAAGCATTCGCAAACTTATCGTCGCTTCCTCGATGTCGATTTACGGTGAAGGTTCCTACGAATGCGGAAAGTGCGGCGTCGTTAACCCGAAGCTGCGTACCAACGAGCAGTTGCTGGCGCGCGAGTGGGATTTCAAATGCCCTGCTTGTGGCGGCAAGCTGACCCCGCGACCTGTTGATGAAGACAAACCGCTGTTTCCGTCGTCTGTCTACGCCATCAGCAAACAGGATCAGGAACAGTTTTGCTTGACTGTCGGACGCGCGTACGACATTCCGACTGTTGCGTTGCGCTACTTCAACGTTTATGGCACGCGGCAGGCGCTCTCGAATCCTTACACGGGCGTGTGCGCGATTTTTTCAGGACGACTGCTGAACGATCAGCGGCCGACAATTTTCGAAGACGGCGAACAGACGCGCGACTTTGTGCACATCAGCGACATCGTGCAGGCGAATCTGCTCGCGCTCGAAAAAGACGAAGCGAACTACAATGCCTTCAACGTTGGCACTGGACGGCCTATTTCGATTCGGGAGATCGGGCGCATGCTGGCCACGAGTCTCGGCAAAGACATTGAACCGGAAATCGTCGCCAAGTATCGCGAAGGCGACATTCGCCATTGCGTCGCGGACATTTCGCTGATAAAGAGCAAGCTGGGTTATCAACCGCGCGTAACTCTCGAAGCCGGCATCCCACAGCTCATCGACTGGGTGCGCGAACAGCAAGGCATCGACTCGAAATCGGCGACCGAAGAACTCGAGAAGCATCAGCTCGTACGTTAAAACGAATGAATAAACGCGCACTTATTACCGGTCTGACAGGTCAAGACGGCAGTTACCTGGCCGAACTGCTGCTCGATCTCGGGTACGAGGTTCATGGTCTGGTGCGTCGCGTTGCGCTCGAAGATCCGCAGCGCCGATTCAATCGAATCGCGCATCTGATCGACAAAATCACTCTCCATCCCGCCAGCCTGGAAAGTTATCCGAGCATTTTCCGGGTCATCAGCCAGCACCAATTCGACGAGTGTTACCACCTTGCTGCGCAATCGTTCGTCGCAGAAAGTTTCGCTGATGGTTTCTCGACCATGAACACGAACATCAACGGCACGCATTACATGCTGGCGGCTTTGCGCGAGCTACAACCGCAATGCCGTTTCTACTTCGCCGGTTCGTCTGAGATGTTCGGCAAAGTTCGCGAAGTGCCGCAGAAAGAGACGACTCCGTTTCACCCGCGTTCGCCGTATGGTATCAGCAAGGTCGCCGGCTTCGATCTGACGCGAAACTATCGCGAAGCGTACGGAATGTTCTGCGTTAGCGGCATTCTTTTTAATCATGAAAGTCCGCGGCGGGGTTTTGAATTTGTCACCAGAAAAATTACTTCCGGCGTGGCGCGAATTAAGTATGGCCTGCAAAATGAAATTCGTCTCGGAAATCTAGAGGCTCGCCGCGATTGGGGACATGCAAAGGATTACGTGCGCGCTATGCACCTCATGCTTCAGCGCGACGAGTCTGAAGATTTCGTCGTCGCGAGCGGCGAATCTCACACGGTACGCGAGTTTTGCGAATTGGCTTTCCGAGAGGCCGGGCTGGATTACCACAAATACGTCGTTCAGGACGAGCAGTTCTACCGGCCGGCTGAGGTCGAGTCTTTGATTGGCGACGCTACAAGAGCACGAACTGAGTTGAACTGGCAGCCCGAATTCAGTTTCCGTGGACTGGTCGAAGACATGGTACAGACCGACCTGAAGGCGTTCAGCAATTCAACGCCCGGGGACGCCTCGACCGCGGTGCATGCGCCCTGATTCCCTCGCTTTCCCTGTTACAATCTTCTGAACCGAAATGCACTATCACCTCATTGGGATTTGCGGCACGGCCATGGCTTCGCTTGCCGGCATGCTGCAAGCTCGCGGTCACCGCGTCAGCGGGTCAGACGAAAATGTCTATCCTCCAATGGACAAGATGCTTGAGTCGCTCGGCATTCAAATCATGCGCGGCTACACGCCTGAGAATCTGAGTCCGGCGCCCGATTGCGTCGTTGTAGGCAATGCCATTCCGCGCGGCAATCCGGAAGTTGAGGAAACTCTACGGCGCCGGCTCTTGTACCGTTCGCTGCCGGAGGTGCTGAAAACCGAATTCATTCGCGGACGTCGTTCGCTTGTCATTGCCGGCACGCACGGCAAGACGACAACTACGAGCCTGGCGGCATGGATTATCGATCAAGCGGGACTGGATCCAACATTTCTGGTGGGCGGAGTCGTGCAGAATTTTGGCGTGAGCTTTCGCGTTACCGACAGCGACTACTTCATCATCGAAGGCGACGAATACGACACCGCTTACTTCGACAAAGGTCCGAAGTTCATGCACTACCTGCCGGAGATCGCCATCGTCAACAACATCGAGTTTGACCACGCCGACATCTACAAAGATCTGGACGCAGTGAAGCTTGCGTTCCGCCGTTTGATGAACCTTGTGCCCGGAAACGGAAGGCTGATTGTTGGCTGGGACAGCCCGCCTGTACGTGAAGTCGTGGCGTCTTTTGGCGAAAAGCTTTTCACTCAGCTGGAGACGTTCGGCACTTGTGACGAGGCAAAGTGGCAGGCGCGCGACATCCGCTTCTCTGATGGTATGACGCACTTCTTGGTGTATCGAGACGGCGAAACTTGGCAGGAGTTTCAGACGCCGCTCATCGGTGATTTCAATGTGCGCAATTGCCTCGCGGTGATTGTGGCAGCGGATGCGTGGGGAGCAGATCGCCAGACAATCGCTGAGGCAATGAAGACTTTCAAAAGCGTGCGCCGCCGCTGCGAAGTTCGCGGCGAGGTAAACGGGATCACGGTCATCGATGACTTCGCGCATCATCCGACGGCTGTGCGCGAGACCCTTGCCGCGTTACGAATGAAATATCATGATCGGCGTTTGATCGCCGTGTTCGAACCCCGCTCGCGAACCTCCTGTCACGCGACTTTTCAGGAGGCTTACGTCCACGCATTTGCGCCCGCTGATTATGTAATCGTCTCGCGCGTGTATGACGCGCAACGGGCTGCGGAAATGGGAGGCGTACTCGACATTGAAGCCTTGATCGATGCGGTCGCCGCTAACGAGAAACCGGCATTCGCGATTACCGACGTGGAAGAGATCGTGCAGAAGTTAGGACAGGAACTTCGCTCAGGCGATGTCGTCGCCATCATGTCCAACGGCGGTTTCGGCGGAATTCACGAGAAGCTGCTGGCAGCGTTTAGTTCGGCTGATGAATAGTCTGGCTCGCGACTGTTGACTCAGTTCATTTCTACCCACATGTGTCGTAGCTCTATATCTGGCAGGCCCTTTTGTCTAGTGTGTGACGATCGCAGAACGGTAAGTCTTTCGGGTTTAAGTTCTTTTGTTAATTCAATTAGATCCTTAAGGGTCCACCCATTCTCGTTTGCGGCCACTAATTCTTTAATCCAACCAGCGATTCGCTCATCCCAAACCGTCGCCGTTTCATTTTCTATGTAAGCGATCATTCCACCAAGGCTATGCTTCGCTCCGTGATGTCCCGCTTTAAAGCGCTGAATGCCCCCTGTCGAAGCGTATTTGCTAAACACGTATTCGCGCTCGTCGCGCTTCATCTGTTTCGGTGTGGGTAGTCGCTTGCACTCGATTGGCAGGAGCGGCTCATATTGTGTATACCGGCGTCCTTCAATCCAAATGATCACCCCACACGCTTTGGGCGCAAGATCTATCTTACGTACTTTCATTTCTTCGTCGGCTGCCTCTGTCCGGAACTGAAGAATGTCCCATCCAGGCGATTTACGGGAGGCACTGGATAAGTAATCAGCCAGATGTTCGGTTATCTGCGTTTCGGATGTGCTGACCGGCCGGTCTGGATCATCGCGCCATTTCGGTAACTCTTCTGTTATGAAGTCCAGAAGCTCGTGACGAAAAGCATTCGGCCGATGTACGTCGCCATCAAGGCGACCTGACTGAGTGGAAGTTGAAAGATTCGCCAACATTTAGATTAATCAAAAGCCCTGCTCTCTCAAATCGGCGAGAGTTTCGTCAGCGTCGCGCAGCGCCACGGATTTCAGCCAAAAGCGCAAAGCGTCCGGCTTTAGCAGAAAAATGAAGTTGCCATCGTAGATACGGGCGATACGGGTAATTTGGAGGCTCGTGCATTGCTGGTCGCGGAGAAGAGTATCGAGCTTGAGTTTTAAGTCGTCGACTCCGCTCCAATCCACCTTACCTTTGCCGAAGACAAACGGTTGGCAGAGAATGCCGGGCCATGCCTGGGATTTGAGGGCTCGAAGAGGTTTCTTTTTGTAGATTGCGTTGATCTGGTCGGTGAAGACGCGATTGAAATCATTTAGGGCCGCGCTACCGTTCGCCCTCATTACCGCAGAGTCCTCTCCTCGTCCGATAAGATCTCGATAATAATCTACAATGTCATTGACGATGATGTGCTCGTTTGGGCTGAGATCAAGAGTCCCGGTTTCCGGGTACGGTAGAGCGAGGATGTCGGCTCCTGAAAGCGTCGTGGCCTTCTGAGTAAAGAGTCGAACACTCACGCTCGCAGCATACGCGCGCAGCGATGGAGCTTCGTTGGTTAGCCACTGATCCGCGTCTGAGAGTTGGGGATGCTGATCTCTTAGTCCTGCGAATCCCACAATCTTATTCTTGTATGTGAGATAGTGTTTTGACCACAGTGTATGGGGAAGGTCCATATGTTCGCGAACCAGAAGGAGGGGCGGTGAAAAGCGCTTCTTCGAACGCGGTCTCTCAATTGGCTTATTTGGCGCTTTCGTGATCGCAGTCTCATCTATTCCAGCTACTTTCAACGCATTGGACGGAAGAAGTGGTTCGCCAATAATGTGAGATGCCGACCTCGACACATCGCGCCTTCCCTCAATATACCCCTCGCCAAAGTCCCATCCTTGCTCCCGTGCGTATTCCCCAAGGGTACGAAACTCCTTGAGACGGTCAACTAGTCCCAAGACGCGCCCACCACCAAGCAAATCTGTGCGCCAGACGCGATCGTTGTTAAGCGGGAGTTCACGCGGAAGCCAGTGAAGGTCGTAGTAATCCAGGTCGAATCCCTGTTGCGCATCAACGCGTCCGCTACGGCGGAAGGTGGCATGGAGAATCTTCCGGTCAACTGGAGGGGCGCTTGCTTCGGCCACGATCACAACGACCTTTGTGTTGACTCCAGCTTTTTTGAAAAGCCCTTCGATGGAGATAAAATCTAGCACTTCTCGCACGTCCCACTTCGCGATAAAGGTCCGCCGGAAGTTCCGCGACTGTTGGTTATAGAGAAAGTTATATTGCTGGAGCATACTCAGCACCCCACCTTCGGTTACCAATTCCATAGCTTCGTGGAGGAATAAGTATGCCAGTTGCTTGTCAGGCAGGGAGCCATACGTGCTCTGGTATCGCTGATAGCTTCGTTTAGCGCCGAGTGTATCAAGGCTTGATTTGAAAGGCGGATTTCCGACGATCGTGCCGACGGGATCTTTTATCAAGCCGTTCTCCTTCGCTTCAAAGAAGCAGGATGGATGAAGTGTTTTCCCCGCCAGCGGAGGGAAAAGTTTGACGCTTGCGCGAATCGCCTCCGGCTCGAGCGCGTCGCACAGCGCTAAATACAAACTAAACGCGGCGAGTTCTACCGCACCTTCCTCTAAATCAACGCCGTGAACTTTCTTGAGGAGGTCCTTGAGAACGGTCTCGTCCGGTTTGTCCCAATCATTTCTGCTGCGCCAGTGTAGAACTAGCCGCTTGTAGGCTTCCACGAGAAAAATGCCCGAACCGCAAGCCGGGTCTAGGATGATTTCGCCACGTTCGTGTAGACGATCAATCCGCTCCCAACTTAGAGACTCCTCTAACATCAGGCGGACAAGAAACGGTGGTGTATAGATCGCGGTATCGGTGTCTTTGACGAACAATTGATAGATATGGCTAATGAATTCTACGGGAAGGTCTTTGAATGAATAGAGCTGCCAAAGGGTGAGTTGACCGCTTAGTTCCTCGCGTCCTTCCACGAGCTTGGCAAATCGACCAAGCTGGTTGCTCTCGCGGATCCGCTCGCGGTCGACCTTAGCTAGGCTGAACACATTCCCGTTGAACCGTTCTTCTAGCTCTTCGAGCAGTGCGACCAAGGCCTTACCATCAGCGAGCACCTCAAAAAACTTAGTGGCTCCAAGTAAGAACCGACCAAAATAGCCAATCTTGAAGACTTCACGTTGCTCCAAATAGGCTATCAACAAGGAGAGGATCAACAGTTTTCTGCGCAGATGTTTTGGTAGGATTTCCTTTGCATCCAATTCATCGCTGAGATGCTTAACCGCATCAATCAAACCTCTGTATGCTGACCTCTTGCCGGAGAGAAGTGTCTTGGCAGACTTTGTATCATCCCACAGTGTGCCATTCCGAAGACGTGAGGCGTCCCACCATGGGTCGTTGCTAATCTTGTCAGCGATCCTCAGCGTCTTGATTGGTCTGCAAGTAATTTCTCCCGTCGTCGAGATGAAATCAGGCTTGTGAGCGCACCGAAATAGCTGCACGAGGCCCTGCGTCTTGCGGTAAAGCAGCGGCACGCCAGCCCAACTCCAGAGACGTTTATGTAGTTCGGCGAACTTCGGGTCATTCGGCGGGCCATCCGACACGAAAACGAAAGCCTGTGCCACTGGTGGGCGACCGTTACGCCCCGCCTCGAAAAAGACGGCATCGGCGCCGTACGCTTCGGCCTTAAGAATCATCGCCACCTCTTCAGGTGGTTTCCCACTCGACTCATAGGCGCGCACCGGCACGAGTCCATCAATGGCCGCGATATTGGTTTTATCCAGATCAGCTAACCATTGAGAGCCGTTCTTCATACGTCTCGCTAGCGACTTGGAAAGGCTTCCAAGGGAGTTCTTCGGAAATATTCTACACGCAGGAAACGTCAGTTTACCACGTAATAATAGCTATAAGAATCCCCGTTCAGACTGTTTTATTGCGCACCGACAATCCGCCAATTGTTATCAGTCTCCGTAGGAATCGTCCCATGCTTCTCAACCCAATCGATAATTAGTTCACGCACTTCCGCGCTCGAGCGATAGATCACCGGCGCGTCTTTGTACATCGTGAAACCGCCGCCGCCATTCACACGATAGTTGTTAGTGACGACGCGTAGTTTTTGTGTCATCGACAGCGCTTGGCCTTTGAATCTCAAGTTCTGAATGCGTTGACCGACGGGCTTAGTCAGATCGATGTCGTAACTCACGCCCTCAGCCACGTCAAAGTTGTATCCCGGAATGCGCGAATCAACTAAATCATTAAGAGATTTTCCCGGCTGATACTCTTTGAAATATTTTGTTGAGTGTTCCAGCGCATCTTTCAACTGCTGACCCGTTAACTCCACCGTTACTAGCGTGTTTTCGTATTCATAAAGCCCGGCAATGTCGCGCACCGTCACTGCGCCCTTGGAAATGTGCGCAGCAGGATTGAAGCAGGCCGCCATCGACACATCGGCGTTGCCGGCTTCCAGTTGCACGCGTTGAATCAGATCGATGATCGCCGTGTCCTCGAAGCGGCATCTGTTGGCCGTGAGTTCTTCCGCCGATTCGCCAATATTTCGACCCAGCCACGCCTGCGTTTCTTTGTCGTAAGGCTCACCAAGTTTGGCAATCTCCGGATCGATTTCAGTTTTCTCCGTCACGGGAATCGTGCGAGAAGACTTGGCGATCACATGCCAGCGATGGTCGATGTCGCTCTGCTCGAGATAGAGATCCACTCGTGCGACGTGGCTCGCCCAACGATTGGCCTGCGTCAGCAATACGCCTTCGTCAAAGTAACCTGATGTTTTCAAGTTGGGCATGTCCATGTAGGTCTTGATGACGGTGTTGTTTACGACCAGCGAACTTACTTCGCGATGCGTGTGCCCCATCAGGATTACGTCGATGCCCGGCACCTGCCGCGCAATCGCAACCGCTGCATTTTCGTTCGGCACTGATGAGGGGTTTGGAATTCCCGTGCGAAGATCCTCTTCGAGGCCCATGTGCATCGCAATCACGACGACATCAACTTTCTCTGTGTCGCGCAGAATTGGCACCCACTTCTTCGCTTCGCTGATCGTCTCGTGAAATTCGAGGCCTTCGTAGTTGGGTTTGTTGTCCCAATTTGGAATGCCAGGAGTCGTGAGCCCGAGAATCCCAATTCTTACGCCTTGAACTTCTTTTAGGATGTAGGGCGCATAATGCGTCTTTCCGGCGCTCGATGTTTCATACGTGTTCGCTGACAGCCACGGAAACTTTGCTTCGCTGCGGGCCTTCTCCAAAACCTTCAGACCAAAATTGTATTCATGATTGCCGACAGTCATCGCGTCGTATTTCAGCGCGTTCATCGTCAGCATCATCGGATCGGTCAACGTGTTGTTGCGCTTATTGTGAAGATATTCGAGCGGCGTGCCCTGGATCGTGTCGCCCGAATCGACCAGCAACAAATCCGGATCGTCTTTACGCGCCTGCTTCACCAGCGTCGCCACTTTGCCGATACCGACGTTGTCGTATTTGTTCGTATAGTAATCAATCGGGAAGATGTGCCCGTGCATGTCGGTCGTGCTGAGGATGACGACATGCGCGCGTTTGGATGTCGGGTTCTGCGCTCGTGAAGGTGCCTGAAGCGACAGCAAAGAAAAACAGAACGTCAGAGTGGCGACAAAGAAAATTCTTTTCATTTGAATTATTAAGGAAGCGCACAACGCTCAGTAGCGGACACGGCTCCTGCTTGAGCTGAATGCACTTCGGCCGCGGTGAATTCGCGTACGCAACTCGCGTAAACCAGCGGAAAGCTTTCGCGGACCTGTTTCATCTTGTCCTGATTCTCGAAATAGGTTCGGCCGCGTTGCAGGATGAAGTAAACGGCGCCTTGATTGGGGACTGTGAAATTCGGATCCGAAAGCACTTGCGACTTTAGATCCTGACGGCCAAACTTTTCCGTGTAGTATCGCGCCACGCCTGGCGTCTCAGTCACGATGACGGCATTGGCCGGAGCATTTGTGCAGACAAAACGAATTGCTTCGCTGAGACCGTCGTCGTAAAACTCATCGTGCGGAAAAAAATATGCGGTGTAGCGATCGCCGATCATGTTTGAATATAACCCGTAGTGCGGTGCGCTCGCATAAGCGCTCAACGTCGGCACGATCACAGTCACCAATAGCAACAATCCGGTGACAGAGCCGCTGACCCAACCATTGGTGTTCCATTTCGCGAACCTCGCCGCTGTCCAGCGAATCAGGAATACGATTCCGGCGGCGGCGCTCATGTACAGAAACGGCATCAGTGAAAGCAGGTAGCGCGGCCACTTGGCGCCCATCAGCGAATACGGAACGATCCAAAACAGAATCATGAAGACGACAAATCCATAACTCGGCTGTCGCCATCGTCGCAGCCCAACCACAAATCCGATAAATGAAGTCACCAACACGGCGAGCGGAACTTTGATTGCCAGCCACAGCAAATAGAAGTAAAGCGGCGTTGCCCAAAACGGCGAACGCGAAATGTTGTTCTTATAGAGCCGATCGCCCAGCAGATAACCGGTGTGCGTCAGTAATTTTTCGCCCGAATAAGCGTTCAAGTAGACCCACACTTTGGGCAACAGTATCGCGGGATTTGCCAACAGAAACGCCAATGCCATTAACAGAAAAAAACTCAGGGGCGTTTTCCAACGCGGCCCGCCTTCCTTGTGCGGCTGCATGCTGTAGTTGTGGTGATACAGCATGTTCAGGCCAAGGTAGTGCGGAAAATACTTGGACGCCATCATCAGACCAAAGCTGACGCCGCTCAAGTTCCGCAACCGATTTATAAGCTTGCCCTCGCTTCTTTCAACCAGCTTCGCCTGAATAAAAAAATAAAAGGCGAAGAGCATGAAAAAAACCATCAGCGTGTCTTCTTTGCCAACGCGATTGAACGTGATGGCAGTGACGCCGAAGGACCATAACGCGGCCGCCCATAAGCCTGTGCTGAGATCGAAAAGTGCCGCAGTCAAAAGACAGAGTGGAATCGCGGTCAGCGCTCCGAACAATACATTGGGGAAACGCAGGGCCGCTTCTTCCGACACAGCCGAACCCGTCATCGAGTTCCATGCGCGCGCGCCGCGCAAAGACAGATCGATGAGAATCTTCATCAGCATCGGATGCTCGGCGTTCGCAGTAAAATCTCCGTGATCATATGCGCGCGCCGCCTCGACCTTGTTGATTTCATCTTCGGCAAAACCAACAGCGCCAAGTCCCTTCAGCCGCAGGCCGGCACCGATTAGAATCATCACGGCCATCGCGATTACCGTAGTCTTCTGCCACGACACAACTATGCCACCCGCGCGAATCTCGCTGACCGAGCGCGCTGAAGTGGATGGCAGCGGTTTGCCTTTCGTTGAATCTATCCCCGCGACCGACATTGGATGTTAGTTAGTGCCTCTGGGTGACAATTCTGACGGAGCTCTAAGCTTCGCTTCTTCCGCCAGCGCTGCTTCCGCATCACGTGCCACTGAGCGCAGCGACAGTCCGCGTTGCAGAAGCAATATCATACCTGTTGCCGCCCAAAACACATCACGGGCTTTGCGCACAATGGCGAGAGTGACACCCGTCGCCATGGTGAATTGAAGAATTTTGGAAACGCGGCCGGTCCCTGCCTCGTCCACACCCATACGCAGCGGAATGAACTTGAAGGCGACCGTGATGATCCGATTTACAGATTCCAAAATGAACGCGGTGAGAAACGTCGGGGGCTGATCCGGACTTATGAAACTGAGGGTGACATAGATTTCGGCGGCGCCGGCGAGATGAAAACAGCATTCCAAAAGCAAGATGGGCAGAAAACGCGCCGAGTTTCTTTGATAAAAACCATAGACGCGATCTTCAAGCGAGCGCCCCTTCTCGATCCACTTTTCGTTTAAGCCGCGACGGTGCAAAAACCCGGCACCGCCGCTAATGAATCGCAAGCGCTTTCCGATTAGCAAGGCGCCTAAAGCGATGACGATGGTGATGACCGCCAGCGTGATGATGCTGACCAGCCGCAGTCCTCTCGGCAGCGTGAACGCCAACAGCAGCGCCGTCATTCCTGAGAAGATGAAGAGCGCGACCGACAGCCCGTAGAAAATATTTTCAATCGCCAGCGCCGAGAACCCAGCTATCAGCGGAACGCGATCGCGAATCAGCGCCGGCTTGGCCGGCTCTGAGACTAAAAAGCCGGCGAAGGGAAGAATATTTCCAATCGCATCGCCCATGACCCGCGCGCGAAACGCATCCAGGAAACGCAACCGGTGCGGCGGCTCCATGCATAAGGTCCACGCAATCGAACGCGCGATTTGGCGAACTGCAGAGATCGCAATCACCAGGGCAAACCCTGCTCCCAACCGGCGAATGCCTTCCAGGATTTCATTAACGCCTGCCTTCTTCACGAAATAACCGAACAAGGCCAGGCCTGCGACGAACGCAATTATGCCAAACGGAGTAAGACCTTTTCTGCCGGAGGTTCCCTTAAAGTTGTTTGCCATCGATTGAGACGAACCTGATTCCAAAATAAATGATCGCGGATCGTATGTCCAAAACAAACGCTATTCCGCTGCAATCCGCACAAACAAAGTAGGATCTTCAACACCCAGACCGCCGCGCGCCGGATAAATCTGACATTCGAAATATTGATCCGCTGTCCGACTTCCGGTTTTGCGTTTTGACTGACGCGTTGATTATCATGTCGATTCAAGATCGAAATTCTTTCCGCCGGTCAGCCAAGCTATGACTCAAGTTCAAACTGCAATCGAAGAATCTTTCGCGCGTCCATTGACCGCGCTTTCGGAAGACGAACAGATGTTTCGCGCCAGCGTGCGCGAATTTGCTGAAGGCGAGATTCGCAGGCGCGTCGAAGAGATGGACGAGCAGGCCCACCTCGATCCGGCGTTGATCAAGCAATGCTTCGAGCTCGGATTGATGGGTATCGAAACAACCGAGGAATTCGGCGGGGCCGGCGGTTCATTCTTTCAGGCGATTCTGGCCGTTGAAGAGTTGTCGCGCGTCGATGCCTCCGTCGGAGTCCTGGTGGACGTGCAGAACACGCTGGTCAACAATGCGATCAGCCGTTGGGGCAATCCGCAACTAAAAAAGAAATATCTCTCGCAACTGGCCGCTGAGAAAGTTGGAGCGTACGCGCTGAGCGAAGCGGGTTCAGGCTCTGATGCTTTTGCCATGGCGACGCGCGCTGTCGATGCCGGCGATCACTTTGTGATCAACGGCCGCAAGCTTTGGATCACCAACGGAAAAGAAGCAGAGATTTTTGTGCTGTTCGCTAATGCTAATCCCGAAGCCGGCTATCGCGGCATCACTGCTTTCATTGTCGACAAAACTACGGAAGGCTTCTCAGTCGGCAAGAAAGAAAACAAGCTCGGCATTCGCGCGTCATCGACGGTCGAATTGATTCTGGAAGACTGCCAGGTGTCGAAAGAGAACGTGCTGGGCGAAATCGGCAAAGGCTACAAAGTTTCGATCGAAACCCTGAACGAAGGCCGCATCGGCATCGGCGCGCAAATGATTGGATTGGCCGGCGGCGCTCTGGAAGCCGCGCTGAATTACACCAAAGAGCGGCAGCAGTTTGGCAAATCAATCAGCGAGTTTCAGGGCGTGCAATTCCAACTGGCCGAGATGGCGACCGAATTGGAGGCCGCGCGGTTGATGGTTTACAACGCGGCGCGCATGAAAGACGCCGGCCAGAACTTTGTGAAAGAAGCCGCGATGGCCAAACTGTTTTCGTCGCGCGCAGCGGAGCGCATTACTTCGAAAGCCATCGAACTTTACGGCGGCTATGGCTATGTCAAGGATTATCCGGTTGAGAAGTACTGGCGAGATTCAAAGATCGGCGCGATCTATGAAGGCACTTCGAATATGCAGTTGCAGACAATCGCGAAACTGATGATTGGAAAGTGAGCGTGAATGGTGAATCGTAAATAGAGTGTGTCGGTATAGTCGTCTATTTTACCTTTTACGATTCACGATTTACTAACAAATGGCCACATCACGCATCGAAGTCTTCGAGCAAATGCTCGCTAGTGATCCAGCGAACACGATGGTGTTGTTCGGACTGGCGAAGGAATACGAGAAGACTGGTGACGATGCTAAAGTGATCGAGACGCTCGAGCGTTATTTGGCAGCCGCTGACGACGAGGGCAACGCTTACGGAATGCTCGCGCGCGCGTACGAGCGAACCGGCCAGGCCGACAAGACCCGCGACGCCTATCAGCGTGGAGTCAGTGCGGCAGAATCGCACGGCCATCCCGGCATGGCCCAGGAATATCGGGATATTTTGGAAGCAGAGTTTTCCGCACCGTAGCGTTAGACCATGAGCGATACGAAGGTTTTAAGACTTGTAAAGAAATCTGAAGGCGGACTGCCCGAGAAAGCTTTCACCTCGAAGTCCGTGGCAAAAGCTGAGCCCAAGCCCGCTCCGGCTCCGATTCTGAAAGCTGCTCCCGCTCCCAGGCCATCACGACGGCGCGGGAAAACCAAGCCGCAAATACAGCCGCAAGTAAGTCCGGAAGAGATGCTGAGGATGTTCCGCACGATGTACACGTCGCGGAAACTCGACGACAAAGAGATCCAGATGAAAGGCCAGAACCGCATCTTTTTTCAGATCAGCGGCGCTGGTCATGAAGCGATTCTGACTGCGGCGGGCATGTGCCTGAAGCCGGGATACGACTGGTTCTATCCGTATTATCGCGATCGCGCACTATGTCTGCAGCTCGGCATGACGCCGCTCGAGATGCTTTTAGAGAGCGTGGGCGCGGAAGCCGATCCGAATTCGCACGGGCGGCAGATGCCCTCACACTGGGGACATAAGAAGCTGAACATCGTTTCGCAGTCATCACCCACTGGAACTCAGCTCTTGCAGGCAGTCGGTGCCGCGGAAGCGACCTATCGCATCAAGCTGGTCAAGGAACTGAAAAAGCGCATTAATAAATTCCACCAGGATGAAGTGGTTTACGTTTCTCTCGGCGACGGCACGTCGAGCGAAGGCGAGTTTTGGGAAGCGCTGAACACAGCGTGCAATCTTCGTCTGCCCGTAGTCTTTCTGCTTGAGGACAACGGTTATGCGATCAGCGTACCCGTAGAAGTACAGACTGCTGGTGGAGACGTTTCAAAATTGATCTCCGGATTTCCGAATCTTTACCGGCAACGCTGTGACGGGACTGATCCTGTCGAGTCGCTTTTGGTAATGCGACGAGCGGTGGAAAATTGCCGTCGCAATCGTGGGCCCTCATTCGTTCATGCGAAAGTCATCCGGCCTTATTCGCACTCGCTTTCCGATGACGAGAAGTTGTATCGCGCCGATGAAGAACGCGCCTCGGATGCTGAACGCGATCCGGTCAAACGCTTCGGCGCCCGCTTGATTGATGACAAGGTGATCGATCAGGACGGTCTCCAGCAAATCAAGGACGAAATCGATCGCCAGATTAACGAAGCCGCCGACGCTGCGTTGGCAAGTCCGCAACCCGCGCCGGACACTGTCGCGCTTTATGTTTATTCCCCCGACGTCGATCCAACTTCTTCACAATTCGATACGGAAGACAACGTCGAACTAAGCGGCAATCCCGGCACGATGGTCGATCTCATCAATCGTTGTCTGCACACCGAGATGAAGCGAGACCCGCGCATCGTTGTGTTCGGCGAGGACGTTGCCGACTGCTCACGCGAGCAGTCTCTCGACAAAGTGAAAGGCAAAGGCGGAGTTTTCAAGGTCACGGCGAACTTGCAACGCGAGTTCGGCAGCGCGCGTGTCTATAACTCGCCGCTGGCGGAAGCGAATATCGCCGGGCGCGCTATTGGATTGGCTACACGTGGGTTAAAACCGGTCGTCGAAATTCAGTTCTTCGATTACATCTGGCCGGCTTTTCATCAGATTCGAAACGAACTGGCGCTGCTACGCTGGCGTTCGGGAAACGACTTCTCCGCCCCCTGCGTAATTCGTGTTCCGGTTGGCGGTTACTTGAAGGGCGGCGCAATCTATCACTCGCAGTCAGGCGTCTCGTTGTTCACGCAGATTCCCGGTTTGCGTGTTGTCTATCCGTCGAACGCCCTCGATGCGAACGGCTTGCTGCGCACGTCGATTCGTTGTGATGATCCGGTAATCTTCCTCGAACACAAGCATCTGTATCGTCAGGCCTACAACAAGTCGCCTTATCCCGGCGACGACTTCATGATTCCGTTTGCTAAGGCGAGGATTGTGCGCGAAGGAAGCGATCTATCGATCATTACTTACGGCGCGCTCGTGCAGCGGTCAGTCGTCGCAGCCAAAGAGGCTGAGAAGCAGGGTATCAGTGTCGAGATCATCGATCTGCGCACGGTCAGCCCCTACGACTGGAATACCATCGCCGAATCCGTGAAGAAAACCTCACGCGTAATCGTCGCGCATGAAGACTCGTTGTCGTGGGGCTACGGAGCGGAGATCGCGGCGCGAATTTCGAATGAACTGTTTGAATACCTCGACGCTCCCGTGCAACGCGTCGCCGCACTCGATACGTTCGTCGCCTACGCGCCGCAATTGGAAGACGTCATCCTGCCGCAAAGCGCGGATGTGCTGAAGGCGATTACGCAATTGAACTCGTATTGATCTCGACGGTTTTTCACTCCGCTAGGAGTGGAAATGTTTATAGCACCTCGCCCAGCCTTGATCCTCTAGCTCCTTTAGGAGCGGAATGTGAAAACCCATTACAAACACCTACTCTCGACGAGAGGTTTGTGTTTCGATTCATTGATTGATATTGCGCTCCCAAAGGAGCGCGGTGTCCGTGGATCTTCCGTGCTATAAACATTTCGCTCCTAACGGAGCGAATAGCATCGAATCGCACGACCAAACTTCCTGGATTTCGTTACCCATTAAGATGAAACCTCACTTCTTCAAAACGCCCGCCGCGTTCCGCAAGTGGCTGGCCGCCAATCACAACAAATCGAAAGAACTTTGGGTTGGTTACTACAAGAAAGTTACCGGCAAGCCGAGTATCACCTGGCCTGAATCGGTGGATGAAGCGCTCTGCTTCGGATGGATCGATGGTATTCGCAAGAAGTTCGATGATGAGAGTTATGTGATTCGCTTCACGCCGCGCAAGAAGGAGAGCATCTGGAGCGCCGTGAACATTCGCAATGTGGAGCGGCTTATCAAAGAGAAGCGAATGGCGGAAGCGGGCCTTAAGGCGTATGCACTCCGGAAAGAATTCCGCTCGGGCATCTACTCGTACGAACAACGACCCGTCGAATTGGTTGAGCCGTATGCGTCGCAACTCAAGAAAAATAAAGCGGCGTGGAAATTCTTTCAGGCGCAACCACCCGGTTATCGCAAGATGATGACGTGGTTTATTGTGAGCGCGAAGACGGAAGAGACGCGCCAGAAACGACTGGCAAGACTGATTGAGGGTTCAGCGGGGCAAAAGCGTCTGCGGTGAGAATAACGTGAGGTCAGTACCGGGAGCGGTAGCGACCGGGTGTCACGATCTTACCCCGTCGCTACCGCTCGGGGTACTGACCTCAATTCTTCTCCAAAATTATTTCAGCAACCGCGTGCTCGGTGGTGTGGGCAATTGAGAGATGAACTGCTGTCGCGCCTGAGGCTTCGTACAATTCCCGAGCGCGGCCATGGAAGATAATGAACGGTGCGCCGGATTCTTTCGCGGCCACTTCGACGTCCTGCCAACTGATGCCGCCACTCCAACCAGTCTGCAAAGCTTTCAGCGCCGCTTCTTTTGCGGCGAAGCGGGCGGCATAATGTTGCGCGGCTGCCGCGCCCCGCGATTCGCAGTACGCGCGCTCGGCGTCAGTGAAGACGCGCTCAGCAAAGCGCGGCGTGCGCGAGATGGTTTCAGCGACGCGCCGCACTTCGATCATATCGATGCCGATGGAAACGATCACAGACGCGGAAGATGTTAAGCGCAATGACGCTCTGCTCCAAGCGGCAGGTTTTTGTTGGCGTGAACGGGACGGCGTGCGCGCGCTGATTTGCGGACCTCTCGAAGCCGACGGCTTTGCCAATGCATTTTCCACCCGGCTGGGTGGTGTCAGCCCCATGCCCAAAGATTCGTTGAACCTCGCCGGTTTCAACGAAGACGATGCCGAAAATATTTATGAAAATCGCCGGCGCTTTCTCAGACTGTTCGACGGCGAGTGGACGCTGGCGGGCTGTTGGCAGATGCACGGCACCGATGTGCGCGTCGTGAAAAGCGAAGCTGAAGCGAAACCAAAGCCGGGCGTCCTGGGCGATGATCAATATTGCGACGCGCTGATTAGTCAGACCCCGAAGATTCTTCTCGCAGTCAAGACCGCCGATTGCGTTCCTATCCTGATCGCTGACGGGACCACGGGCGCGTTCGCGGCGGTGCACGCCGGTTGGCGCGGCACTTCGGCTTCCATCGTGGTGGGGGCAATCGAGCAATTGAAAAACGAATATGGAACCAGGGCGGAGGAACTGCGCGCGGCGATCGGACCTGCGGCCACGGTTTGTTGTTACGAGGTGGGCGGCGACGTTATTGGCAAATTCAGAGAACGGTTTGCTGATGCTGATTCGCTGTTCCAGCCGACGCGCGACGGGCACGCGCGCATCGACCTGCACAAAGCGAATCGCAATCAGTTGGTTGCGGCGGGCGTTCCGGCCGAGCGAATTCACACCGCGCCGTTTTGCACGATGGAACACACCGATCTTTTCTTTTCGTATCGACGCGAGAAAGCGATTCAGGGACGTGTGGGACGACTGATGTCGGTGATTGGGAGAAACAGTTGAGTTGGCCGGCCGGCGCGAAAACTTAGAAAAACAGAGGTGGCTTATTAAACTTACGTATTTGCTTTCTTTGCATCCACCTCTTGGCGATACATAGCATTCGGAACATGGATTGGATTTCTCTTAGCTCCTAAGGGATTTGTAACACCCATTGTTTGATGGTGTGGAGGACCGCACGCATCTGAGGGCTTCTCCCCACCTGCCCCAAGATTCGAATTCCCTCCGGCGTACTGAGCGCCTGTCGATCCTGCTGGTCGTCGAGCCAGGACTCTGCGTAGTCTCGGAAAAAACGAACGGTGTTCAGAGGCGGGTCACCGACCGCCACCAATCCGTGCGGTCCGGCTTCTGATTGCACTGCGGGGGGCGCCCCGCCTTCAATGTGGCTCGGTGCATGAAGGGCTCGCCGACTTCTGCCACGCGGCCGATTCCGTGCCGCGGGGCCTGCTTCCGCTGTTGCACTGAGGCGTGCCGCTTCGAGTTGCAAGAGCGGTCCTAGCTCTTCTTGAGCGATGAGGAATGCGAGTAGCTCCCTGGCCGTATCATGCGCCCACGCCGCGCCCGTGCCCCGAGGTAATGGCGCTGCCCCCCGCGAGGCTCGTTGCTGGTTCACGAAGTCAATCACCGGCTCGTAGGCGACCTGTAAATTCTCGAGTTGAGATCCGAAGGCCAATCGCTGTTGGAACGTAGCATCGCGTCGCGGGGTGTGAAAGCCCAACTCCGGGTCAGCCAGATCGATTCTGCCGCCCACCAACACCTGATTGCGGGTCGCTTCTGCGCGACCTGTGGTGGGCGGTATGGGCTGCATCCGGATCAGGAAATCGGAAAAGAGGTGAACCAATTCGTGCGCGAACGCGGAGATGAGTTGCGGTTGGTTCATTGCGGCGACCCGATGCACGTAGATGCGGATCTCCCCTCCGGGACGGCCTTCGTGTGGAGAATACTTCGCCCGTAGATCTGATGACTCCCCCGGGGTCTCTTCGCTAAGGTATATCTCGATCGGGTGCGAGTAGGTGCCCGCCCTTCCGTTGATTGTCACTGTCGCAGTTAGGCCGGCACCGCGCCTCGACTCCCTTGTTACGTTGCCGTGTTCATCTCTTTGCCCATGACCGCTCGGAAAGAACATCGATAGCACCGATACCATCGAATTCACTAATGCACTCAACATCTGCGTTGGCAGAAAACGAACCGAATGCCTGAGCATGGCGATCGCGCCCCGCAATGCATTCTCCACTCGCCTGAGGTCCTGATGCCCATTCCGGTACGCCAGTGCTGGTGCCCCCAGATCCTTTTGCACCACATGTGCCAGCTCGTGCGCCAAGACGTCACGGCGGTACTCGCCACGAGCAAAGAAGATGTTGTGGTTGACAGTTATCGCCCGCGCCCCTACCCGCACCGCCGCCGCATCGCCGGTCTCGTCAGCAAACACGCGCACCCTACTGAAGTCGTGCCCGAACCCCATTTCCATCGCCGCCTGCATAGCAGGATCGAGCGCTTCCCCTGACGCCGTGCCCATTTCTCCCGCCGCCACCGCGCCTCCCTGCCGTGCTAAAGCATCCTCGGCCCTGCGTGAGGCATCGCGCTCCCACGTATCCCCTTCAAAAGTCGTGGCGCGCAGGCTGCCAGTATCGGCTTGGCTCGGCGAGTTCGCGCGTAAATTGTTAATGTGCGGTAATGCTTGCGGCTGAGGCCGGCTTTGTTTCTGCTCGTGTACTCTCATAGGCCGTCCCCTATTAGAGAAGGGACGTTGCGAGGTATGTTAATGAACTTTAATCGCGCCTTATATCATCGCTCTGATTCACGTTCAAGATAAATCCGTGACGCGGCGGACGATTGATACCGGTTATCGGCAGGGGTGGTCCTAAAATCGGCGGGCAGGATGCCCGCGCTCCCGGTTACTTAAAAGCCCAGGCGTTTGTGGCGCGCACGCGTTCGGTCGCGCCGACCACATCAATCTTCAATTCCAGATCGTAATTCTTTGGCGGGAAGCAAGCCTCGTCGTTACAACTTTGCAGTCGCACGCGCGCTTTGATCTTCGCCGAGTTCTGCGCGTAATTCGCTGGAATCGTCACCGCAAATTTCAGCCGCGCCTGGCCTTCGTAAACCGACAACTGCTTCTTGGAAAACTTGAATGTCTTCATCAACGGACGCGGATAAGTGACTGCGCCCGCGCGCAATCCGTTCTCAGGCTCAATCTTGACCGACGTGGCGATTAAGTAGGTTTCCAACGGCCGGTTTGAATTGATGTGATAACCCGCAGGCACATCGATCACAATCGACACGCGCAAAGGTTTTCCCTTCTGGGCTTTGTCTGTGCCGAAGTAGCCGACGACGCTGATATTCGGTTCAGGGGTGGGCGCTGCAAACGTAGTCGGAACGGCTGCCAAAAACGTAGAAATTAGAAGCGAGAGCAGTGCAAGTCTCTGATTGGTTCTTTTCATGACTTCGCTTTGGATGGCGCTGGATTCTATCGCGGTTGCTGCTCAATCGAAACCGATGGCGTGCTGCGAGCCGCCAGTTGTCCGCAAGCCGCGAGGATGTCGCGGCCTCTCGGCTTTCGCACGAACGCGTGGACCCCCTTCGATTCAAGGATTTCGCGGAATCGATCGACTTGTTCTTCTGCTGAAGGCTGATACGGCAAAGGCTCAGCCGGATTGTGCGGAATCAGATTTACTTTCGCGCGGACCGAATGGCGGTTCAGCAGATTCGCCAGCTGCCGCGCCTGCTCGTCCGAATCATTCACGCCTTTCAGCATCACATATTCAAAAGTGAATCGTTCGCCGGGCTTAAGTGACCGCTCGAATTCCTTGCAAGCGTCCAACAATTCTTCCAACGGCCATTTCTTATTGACGGGCATCAACAAGTTTCGCAGCTCATCGGTTGGAGCCGCGAGTGAAATCGCCAAATGCGGTCGATCCGCAATCGTCGCCAATTCGCGAATGCGCGGCGCAATGCCCGCGGTCGAGACTGTCACGCGGTTCGGCACAATGTGCAGTCCTTCCGGATCAGCCATGATGCGAATCGCCTTCAATAGCGAGTCGAAATTCAGAAACGGCTCACCCGCGCCCATGCCGACCAGGTTGGTGCCGCGCGGCGTCTTCACTCCTTCGCCATAAGCATCGTTCAGCGCGACGATGATTTGCTCGACGATTTCACCGGCCGTCAGATTCCGTAGCAGGCCAAGCTGCGCCGTCAAACAGAAGGTGCATTGCAAAGGACATCCCGATTGCGAAGAGAAGCAGATGGTGTCGCGGCGCTCTTCCGGAATGAAAACAGTTTCGACGGGATAATTGTCGTGCGTCTTCATCAGGTAACGACGCGTACCGTCACTCGAGATATATCGAGATTCCAGTCGCAGCGTAGAGACGGCAGCGCGCTCACTCAGCTTTGCGCGTAGCTCTTTCGGCAGATTAGTAATCTCACCGAAAGACCGGACACGTCTTTTTTGAATTGCGTCGAAGAGTTGACGACCACGATAAGCAGGCTCGCCAAGTTCTTGCACGAACTTTGAGAGTTCACCCTGCGAAAACCCGGTGAGTTGTGTTGTTGGCATTGGGCTGGAACGATTCTAGCATCGGGGAGGGACGTCAGTACCATCCGCGTTAGCGGATGGATTAGAAGCTCAAGACTGAATCAATCTGTAACCCATCTGCTAACGCAGATGGTACTGACTTGCTACTCCGCAATCGTGAACTTCGCGGACTGCAGCAGACTTTCTCCGCTGACGCGATCGCGCACGCGAATCTCGATCGAGTAGTCCCCCGGTTTTAAGCCGTTAGAATTGATTAATCGCGCCAACGTCAGCCGTTGGCCGGCATCGCTATTGCCGCGCCAATCTTCGGCTTGCTTGCGAATCTCGGTACCGTCTTTCAACAACACGTAGTCAACATCGACCGAGGGACGCAGTGTCGTCTGGTCGATCGCGGCGTTGTAGATTTGCAGGTAAATCCCGATCGGCGCGCCGCGATGATATATCGCGGTCAGGTTCGGAATCACTTTCTTGTCGCCGATCACAAATTGACGCGAGGTTGGTACATCGGAAATCTGCTCGAGTACCGACGCCAAAATCAGTGACGACGACGCCAGTGTCGACCCGAATTTCGGCACTTCAAAACCAACGTGTTGGATTCCAGCCGCGCCTGACTCAACGTCGCGCACCAGCAAATCGATGCGATAGCGGCCGGGCAACATTGCCAGCGCTTTTTGATAAGCAGATTTGCGGTCTTTCGCGTTTATCAATTCAGCGGCTGTCGCAGTCGTGGTAACCGAGTCTTCAAAGAACCCTACACGACGTCCAGCAACGTTGGTGATGCGGGCAGCGATATTCAGGCGCGCAGTCTGTATTCCGCCGACATCATGGAAAGACAAATCACGATTGTCCGTCTGGACTGTGAACGCAACAATGACGCGCTCGTCTGTCTGTCTGAAATAACTGACTTGAACATTCGTCGTAAGAAAATTGTCTTCGGCCACAGCGCCGTGCGTGCCGGATTCAATCAGTCGATCGAAATTGACCGGCGGAGCTGTATCGCGCAGGGTAATAATGTCCATCCAATCCCAGGGAGAGTCCTTCGCGCGCGATGAAAAAGGATTGCCGAACCCATTTGCGGCGGCAATAACCTCGGACTGATCTACTCCGGGAATGTTGACGCCGCCGGGAACGTTAAGAGTGGCGATCTTCTCGAAAGGATTGCGTGCAATGCGATATTCACCCGTGCCGGAAGGGTCTATGAACTCAATCTCAACGTCGCTGTGATTTGGAATGTGGCGGTACCACCATCGCTCGAAAGGGTACGTCGAGGTTGAGCCACCGCCTTCGTAGGACGCCATCTGATACGCGCCGCCGGACGGATGCGATTCAGTCTCGTCGGGTTTCCCATACTTGAGATAAATCTTCCCGCGATCGGTCCTGTAACCCGGAATCCCGGAGGCGAAATGCTCATTCACATACGCGAGCCGCTCGTAATAGGCTTCCCGATATTCATTCTCTTCGGTATCAGGATCAGGATCGCGCAATCGCCAAACTGTCGCGATGAACTGTTCCCGTTCTTCGTTCGTTTGCAGTTTGTCCCAGCCTCGGCGCTCGGAGTCGGTGAGGATTGGCCCGACTTCCTCGAGCCACTGCTTGAATGCTTTGTCAGGCTCGCTTTTTACTTTGCGCTGCTTGCTTTGCGGATCCTGGTTTTGCGGAGCGGGTTGCGCCGCCGCGTTGACCGTTACAAGCAATATCGCGGCGCATAGAACGATTCGGATTGACAACATAGGAGAACTCCTTGGAACTGGAGTCAGTACCGGTGAGTAGTAGCGACGGGGCGTGCGAGTCTCGGTGACCCCGTCGCTACTGCTCCGGGTACTGACCTCGTATAAAAAACCGGCTCCCGATCCATTGAATCGAGAGCCGGCTGAAAGCGCTTTGATTACTGCGCAACCGTGAACTTCGCCGATTGCACCAGGCTTTGCCCACTGACGCGATCGCGGACGCGAACTTCGAGCGTGTAATCACCCGGATTCAAACCGCTGGAATTCAACAGCCGCGTCAACGTCAGGCGTTGTCCCGAATCGCTGTTGCCACGCCAATCCTCGGCCTGCTTGCCAATCTCTTTCCCGTCCTTCAACAACACGTAATCGACATCCACCGAAGGCCTCAGCGTGGTCTGATCGATTCCTGCGTTGTAGATTTGCATATAAATCCCGACGGGCGAGCCGCGGTGATAGACGCCGGAGACGTTCGGAATGACTTTGATGTTTCCGATCGTGAACATGCCGACGGCCGGCTGGTCTCCCAGGCTCTCCAGTTTGGCGGCCAGCACCAGGGTCGAAGTACCGAGCTTGTTCGGATCGTACTTCGGCACCGGCACGTTGATGTGGCGTACGCCCGTCGCACCTGAAGCAATGTCGCGCACGATCACATCCAACTTGTAATTGCCGGGCGCTAGCGCGACAGCTTTTTGATAAGCGGACTTGCGATCTTTAGCGTCGTTCAATTCCTCTGGCGTGGCGCGCGTGATCACTGGATCTTCGAAGATTCCAGCGCGCCGTCCGGAGACGTGCGTGATCTTTCCAAAAATGTTCAGTTGGGCCTGGAGCAAACCGCCGCTGTCCTGAAACACGAGATTGCTGTTTTCTGTCTGAATGGTGAAAGCGGTAATCACGCGCTCGTCTGATTGCCGGAAGAAATCGACGCGCACGTCAAAATTAAGCGGATTGTCTTCGATGACCGGCGTGTTCACCGCCGAAGCGAGATCATTGAACTTGATCTGCGGCGGACGGCTCAGATCGGCGAGCAACTGCAGACGAGAGAACGGGCTGTCCTGCTCGCGCATATAATTCTGCGATCCAAATCCGCCGACGTTCGCCACGCGATCGGACTTGTCCGCCAGACCCATTTCTTCCGCCAGTGTCAGTCCCGCACCCGGAACGTGAAGCAATGCGTCCTTTTCATCAGGATTACGCGCGATGCGATATTCACCGCTGCCGGTGGGATCGACGAACTCGATTTCAACTCCTGATCCCACGCCGGCAATGTAACGATAAAACCAACGCTCGAATGGATACGTCGAAGTCGAGCCGCCGCCCTCGTAAGATTCACGGTTGTAGGCGCCGCCCGATGGATGCGTCTCTAACTCGTCGGGCTTTCCATACATGATGTAGATGCGGCCGCGATCCGTTTTCCATCCGGGGATGCCCGACGCGTAATGTTCGTTCGCGTAAGCGATGCGCTCGTAATACTCTTCGCGATATTCGTTTTCATCCGTGTCGGGATCGGGATCGCGCCGGCGCCAGAACTCTTCGATAAAGTGCTCTCGCTCGTCATCGGTTTCCAGTTTCTTGAAAGCCTTCCGCTCTTCGTCAGTGATGATGTACGCCACATCCTTGTCCAGCCAGTCTTTGTAAGCCTTCTTAAGTTCCGGCTTGACGTTGCGGGGCTTCTCGGATGGATCCTGGTCGCCGGTTTTCTTTTGCGCCGTCACGGGGGAAAGCGCGAATGTCAGGCTTAACATGGCGACGGCCACGCGGCTTGAATTGCGAGATGGCATAACGAGTACTCCTAAGTCAGCTGTTCGGGAAGGTTTCGGTTACTGTCAGTGTTGAATCACGAGACGCGCGGACACGAATCGAATGTCGAATTCTAAGTGTCGCTCTGAACAGAGTCAAGATGCCGATAATAGAACAAAAAGTTGCCTTTTTACGGTGGCGCCCGCGCGAATCCGCGGCGAAATTGCCAGTCCTCTCGTAACCAATCACCACGGGTTCGCGTCTTAATACCGAACTATAAGTTGATCGCGCCAACGACAACGGCAGGTTTAGCAAATTTACGGAGGATTTCTCATGAAAAGACTTTTTGTACTGGCGGCGTTCGTTTTCATCGCGGCCATTGCAGCAAACGCACAGAACAAGGCGAATTTCGGTGGAGATTGGTCTTTGGACAAAACGAAGAGCCAGGGACTGAGTTCGCGGATGCAGGGTGCTGATAAGGTAACTTGGACCATCAAGCAGGACGACAAAGAGATTTCGATCGATTCGAAAGTCGAAGGTGGTCAGGCACCAGCAGGAGGCGGAGGCGGTGGCGGCGGTCGCGGAATGGGAATGGGCGGCCCGCAATCGTACAAACTCGACGGTACTGAAGGTACGTCAGATGTAGGTGGCGGACAGATGACTGGAAAAGCCACTTCACAAGCGACCTGGGCCGGCAATGATTTGAATTTGTCCCGCAAGATAGTCTTCCAGGGCCCGAACGGCGAGGTAACTAGTGTTACCACGCAGAAGCTTTCCCTGTCCGGCGACGGTAAAACGCTCACGGCCGTCGTTCACAGCGAAAGTCCGCGCGGTACGACGGACTCGACTTTGGTTTTCAACAAACAGTAACGAGGTTCCCTCGCAAACCGAAAGAGCCGCGAACGTTCATCGTCGCGGCTCTCTTTTTTTGGTCGATCCAAGAACGATTACGGCCAGGTAAATCCTGAGAGTGGATGGCCGTAGAAGGCGTCGGTCTTCCAAGCGGCCTTGTCCCATGCGCCGTCCTGTTCGCCGACGATCGTGACCGGGACGACGACGCGGTCGATGCCAAGCTTGTTCGACGAGGCGATGCCGTTGTCGAGCTTGCCGTTCGGACCGACCGTGAACTTGAAGGTGCGCGCCAGCTTGTTGTTCCACAGCACCTTGAACTCGTACTCGCCCGGGTTCGAGGCCATCTTGAACATTTCGTTGGTGTTCGGCTGACCCTGGCCACCGTTCGTTTTGTCCCACTCTTTAATGACGGGGAAGCTACATTCGACGCGCGACCATTTCGCCTGCTGCGGAAAGTTATTGGCTGGCGAGATTGTGGTCTGTAGATCGACAACTGCCTCACAACCGGCCGCGCCGACCTGCGTTCCGTCCATGAAGAGGCGGCCGATCTCTTTCCCCTGATAGAAGAGATGCGGATCGAACTTGTACGCGTCGCCGCGCACCCAAAAGGCCACGTGGAAGTCGGGGTAGTCCCATCCATAAACGCTGTCCGGCGTGTACCAGATGTAACCGATGGGCAAGTTCCAGTCTTGATCGATGTAATAGACAAATCTCTGCGCCGCCTTCGGGCCGACCTCGCCTGAGTGAGTCTTGGCGACCTTGACCCGGCCCGTGAACAGCGTCGTGTCTGAGCCGGCCAGCTCGTTCCGCATCTTGATGGCGAAGTTGACCGGACCGATCGGCAGAATACTCTTGTCCTCGACCTGTCGGCCTCCGCACTCGCCGGTTTTCCACCAGCGACCCTTCTCCGTCTCGCCCGTATCGCAATCGAACTTGAGCCACGGCCCGCCGCCGGGCTGCTGAAATTCCGCGTAGAGCTGACTGCCGCTGGGAATTGGGCCGTTGACCTTGAACTCCAGCCGCGGTACCCAGCTCCATACGTCATAGTTACCTTTATAGGAGTTGTTGGTCCACGCCGTCACTTGGAGAGAGTCGTATTGGATGCTCGGCTGATCGGATTGGGCGCCGGCCTGAACGGCGCTTGTGAATATGAAAATCAAAAGGGCGAGACTAAACAGAGACAACTTTTTCACTGAAACCACCTCCGCGAAAGATCGATTGATGACATCTGATTTTGGCTGGCGATTCTAGCAGCGACCTTTTAATCGCGGCAATAAGTTTTCACACTTGCCGCAATGAATAAAAAACTGTCGCAAATCTTGCTTGAGAAATTTGTTACCAGGTAATTCTAATCCAGCGCTACAATTGCGCGCGTGCCGGCGCGATTCAAATGGAGCCTCGTCTCCGACGAGCGATTGCTGGACACGCGCATCTGCGATCTGCCGATCAGAATCAAAGGCTCGTTCATCGAGCCGCACATCAAACGGCTGTACAGCGAACTAAATGAGCGCGGCATTCGCTTCAAGCCACACGTCTGGTTGTCGGCGGAATGGTTCACCCCTGATGGTGTGCCCGGCTTTGCGATTCCGTTTTATCTGGCGCATCCGCGCTTAATGAAACTCGAAAGAAAATTCATGCGCGAAGTCGAAGGCGGCAGCGACGTGGAGTGTATGCGCATCCTCCGTCACGAAGCCGGCCACGCGATCGACAACGCCTTCCGGCTTCATTTCAAACGCCGCTGGATCCGCGCGTTTGGATCGTTTACCCAAAAATACCCGCCATCTTACAAACCAAAGCCGAACAGTCGGCGTTACGTTTTGAATCTCGATGCCTGGTATGCGCAGGCGCACCCGGCCGAAGATTTTGCCGAAACTTTCGCTGTGTGGTTGCAGCCGCGCTCGAACTGGCGGCGGCGATATCGCGGCTGGCCGGCATTGCGAAAGATCGAGTACGTAGATGAACTCTTAAACGAAATCGCCGGGACGCGGCCGAAAAATCGCGTTCGTAAGAAAGTCGAGACGCTGCCGGAAATTCGCATCACTCTGCGCGAACACTACGATCGCAAACGGGCGAAGTACGCGTTCGAGTGGCCGGCATATCTGGACAATGACCTGCGCCGCATTTTTTCGAACGAGCCGCGATATCGCCTGCGGGAAACTGCCGTCAGTTTCCTGCGTCGCGTCGGGCCTGAGATCCAGCAACTGGTTTCAGAAGGAACGGGCGTGCACGGCTATGCCATCGATCACGTTTTGGAATTGATGATTGAACGAGCGGCGCAACTGAAACTGCGCGCTGTCGGTCGCGAGGAGAATCTTAAGCGCCACCTGATGATCATGTTGACGGTGCAAACCATGAACGTGGTGCATTCCGGTTATTACCGGATCGCTTTATGAACGAAGCGGGGCAGAAGCCCGCCCGTAAGGGAGGGCGCAAACGAACTACCGTGACCGGGAACGGCGAGGCTTTCAAGAAACTTCGCGTGATGGTCCTCTGTCACGAAGATCTCGTGCCGCCGGATTCGATTGACGATCTCACGCCGAAAGAAGTCGCGCCCTTCAAAACTGAGTGGGACGTGATTTCCACGCTGAAAAAAATCGGCCACGAAGTCTTGCCGGTCGGCGTCTACAATAACCTCGGAGTTATCGGCAACGGCCTGCTCGAGTTCAAGCCGCAGATCGCTTTCAACCTGCTCGAAGAATTTCATGGGTATCCACTTTACGATCAGCATGTAGTTAGCTATCTCGAACTGATGAAGCAGCCGTATACCGGCTGCAACCCGCGCGGCCTGACGATTTGTCGCGACAAGGCACTCTCGAAAATGGTCCTCGCATATCACCGCATTCAAGTGCCGGCGTTCGCGGTCTTTCACATGAATCGCGTCGTCAAGCGTTCGAAGCGTTTGAAATTTCCATTGCTCGTGAAATCAATCAGTGAAGAAGGTTCAGTGGGAATTGCGCGCGCGTCAATTGTTAACGATGATGCGAAGCTGGCCGAGCGCGTCGACTTTATCCATCGCCAGACAAAAACGCATGCGATCGCCGAACAATACATTGCCGGTCGCGAAATCTACATGAGCGTCATCGGCAATCAACGGCTGCAGTGTTACACGCCCTGGGAGTTGTTGATTGAAAAGCTGCCGGAAGGCGCGCCCAACATTGCCACCTCGAAACTGAAATGGGACCCGGCGTATCAGGAAAAAGTCGGCGTGGTGACGAAGGCTGCGGAACTGGACAAGAAGATGCGCGACAAACTCGAGCGGCTATCGAAAAAAATTTATCGCACTTTATTCCTGAGCGGGTACGCGCGTCTTGATTATCGCGTCACGGATGACGGAGAGATTTATCTGCTGGAAGCTAATCCTAACGCGCAGATTGCCAACCAGGAAGACTTCGCCGATTCCGCGAAGCACTGCGGTATCGATTATGAATCGCTGCTACAAAAGATCATGGCGCTGGGACTGCGTTACCGCACCGGCGCTTCGATTCAGGAGGGCTAAGAAAAATGGCGCTACGCTGAGCGCAACGCCATTCTTAGTTTAATTTAAGCGCCGTAGCTTACTGGGCGCTGCTGGATCCGCCGCTCCCACTGACCATCACGTTCTGGTTTGAGCCTCCGAAAGTAATGCCCTTGAACTCGGCGACTGCGCCACCTGTGTTGGCCAGAATCACCGCTGTGTCTTTGGCCTCGTTGCTGCGCGCTTCCAGGTGCGCCGTGGCGGTGGCTTTTACTTTTCCGTCTTTGATGATGCTGAGTTCGCCAGTCTCTTCGTTAAATTTCACGTCGTAAGTTCCGGCTTTCAGCACTGTGCCGTTCACCGTCACATCTTGGGTGAGCTCTACTGTCTTTTTCTTCGTCTTATCTTTCGCTGCGACGCCGAGTGAAGCGATCAGCGCGATCGCCAGCGCACATGCGAAGGTCTGTATGAAACGTTTCATTTTTCCTCTTCCTCCCAATAATCTTGATTAAGCAACCTGCGATCCTGTCACGCTTCGCCGGTGTTTTAGTTCCTGAACATTTAAACGCGGGCACACGACTATTCGTTACAATTGAATTGTTAAAAATTGTGAAGAGTTAGAAGTTCGAGGTGAACGTTTCGAAGTCACTTACCATTTCGCTACATTTTCGGGATCAAGCCAGTGACGCGTCATATCGCACCAAAGCACCAAACCTTGCCATGATTTAAAACGCGAATAAAAGCGTCCGATTTTCTTATCGCTCGCCACGCGGTCCTGGTTTCGCGATTTCGCAAACTGCGCGCGCGTCCACGAATCGAGGGCCAAGCCATCGTATCGCCCGAGAAGCTTTAGCAGGTTTTCCGCAGCATAGTTGCCGACGCCTTTCACTTGCTTGAGTTCCTTCATGAATTGATCGTGCGGCAGATCAATCCTGAGCCACGACTCGACATCCAACTCGCCTGCAGCCACGCGTTGGGCCAACTCGTGCAAGTAAGGCGCGCGATAACCGGCGCGAATTTTGTCGCGATAAAACTTTTCAGATTTTTTCGCCATCACCAATGCGGTCGGAAATGACTTCCGGCCGTCGTCACTCGTTTCGCCGAGTTCGTTGACCAGGCCACTGACCATCTTTTCTGTCAGTGCCCACGAACAATTCGTCGTGCACATCATCTTTACGACGTCCTCGAACACGGTAGGGGATCGCAACAGTCGCCCCGCGCCTTCCGCAGCGATCCAGGCAAAGTCCGGCTCGTGCGAAACTTCTTCGTAAAAAGTCGCCATGTCATCGTCCAGACGAAACATGTGCCGAACATCGCGAACGATCTTTTCGGCGGCGCGCTTGCCGACCGAGCGAGAAGTTTCGACGACGACGCCGCTGCTCCGGGCAGACGAAATCTTGACGGTGACAGGTTTGGCCGGGGGGAGGTCGATCACTCGTGTCAACGTCCACTTATCTTTGTCGAATTCAAATGGCGGTAGCACGCACCAGCCATGACTCAGGACTGTGCGGCGGAAGCTGAAGTTGCGTCGCGTCGGAATCTTAATTTGCACGAGTTTGAAGGGATGTACGCTGCCAGATGAAAAACTGTTTGGCAAGCAGCCCGCGAAGTCCGGTTGCGGAAAATTGTCCTCGCTCACCGTCGGCTTCTGACAAGTGCGGTTGCGACAATACCGGCTCGCGGGTTACTCTGCGGTCACCCCTAAGCCGTTCCAAAATTCCCTCAAAGCAAAGATCGACGAACTTCCTATTGAATTCGGGAGGAGAGATTCTTGTTTGGATTGAATCCGCAACAGGTTCTGTTTCTGCTGATCCTGACAGGGGCAATTGTCCTGTTCGTCACCGAATGGATCCGCACGGACGTTGTCGCTGCGATGGTGATTGTCGCGCTGTACGCCACGCGCGTGCTTGACCCGAAAGACGCGCTGTCGGGCTTTAGCAGCGAGCCGGCGATTGTGGTGGCCGGCATATTTGTTTTGAGCGCTTCGCTACACGCCACCGGACTTTCCGACACGATTGGCAACTGGATTGGCCGTCTGGCCGGCAACAGCGTGGCCCGGGCAATTGCAGTCATTATGCCGTCAGTCGCGGTGCTGTCGGCCTTTACCCATCACGTAACAACGACAGCGATGATGGTTCCGGTAACCCTCGATGTTTCGCGCGAGCACAACATGCCGGCTTCAAAACTCTTGATGCCAATGTCGTTCGCAGCTTCCCTGGGAACGACCATCACGATTATCGGCGCACCGGCTTTTCTGATAGCGAGCAATACGTTGCAACAATCCGGTCGTGGCGGTCTGGGAATCTTTTCCATTACGCCGATTGGCATTTCGCTGTCGCTGATCGGGACAGTATTTGTTTTGCTTGTCGGTCGTTACCTCTTGCCGAGTCATGAAGCCGAAGAAGATCGCGGCAGTCATTTTCGTCTTGAAGACTACCTCACCGAAATTGTGGTGACCGAAAAGTCGCCATTACTGAAGAGAACAGTCGCAGAGCTGGAAGCCGACGAAAAATATCATTTCAAAGTTGTCGGTTTATTGCGCGCCGGCCGACGGTTGCGCACGCCTTACAAACAAGAAGAGTTAAGAGAAGGCGATGTGCTGATTGTTAGCATTACGCCGGAAGAACTGGTGGCGATTCGCCAGGAGCCGAATATGGAACTGCGGCCGGTCAAGGAATACGGAGAACCAAACGCTGCGAAAAAAGAAGCGAGCAACGGTGAGGCCGTTGACGATGAATTTGTGCAAGCCGTGGTCGCTCCGCGGTCGGATTTGATTGGCCGGACGTTGAGCACAGTTAATTTTCAGCGACGCTATGGCGCGATTGTGGTTGGGCTCTGGCGAAAAGAGGGATGGCTGGATCAGGAAATCTCAAAAGTTCGATTACGTGCTAACGACGTTCTTGTGCTCGAGGGCGATGGAGAATCGCTCGCGAATGTGGCGAACGACCCGGCATTTCTCATGCTGGTTCCATTTCACGGCGAGTCCAAGCCACGCCGGCGCGCCTGGGTGGCGGGACTAATCATGCTCGCTACGATCTTGTTGGCGGCGTTTAATCTAATGACGATCGAAATGGCCGCAGTCACCGGCGCAGTGGCCGTAGTGCTGACCGGCTGCATTAACATTCGTCAGGCATATTCTTCGATCGACGCGCGCATTTTTGTGTTCATCGCCGGGGCAATTCCTTTGGGTGTGGCAATGCAAAAAACGGGTACGGCGAATATGCTCGCAGGATGGTTGCAACATGCTGTCGGCGGCTGGCCTGAACGCCTGATCCTTCTGGCTCTTTTTGCAGTCGTAGCTGTGATCACTCAGTTCATGTCCGACTCAGCCACTACTGCGTTGTTTGCACCCGTAGCGGTCGCGCTGGCCCAAGCCCTTGGCCGCGCCCCTGAGCCCTACGTGGTAACCGTCGCGATGGCTTCGGTTGTGGCGTTTTTGACGCCCATCGGGCACCACGGAAACTTGCTGGTCTACGGCCCTGGTCGATACAAATTCGGAGATTTCGTGAAGGTCGGAACCCCGCTGACAATTGTAGCCGCGATTGTCGTCGTAGGGCTGGCGCCAATCATTTGGAAAAGCTGATTTCTGTCTTCAACACGTGCAGTCAAACTGCCACTTGACCCATCGCAGCATGAGGCCTAAACTTAGGTTACTTACCAAGATGAATGGAAGGCTGTTCTCGTTAGTTCCTATACACTTGGGGCTGGACGAGCGCGGAGTCAACACCGAGACCCCCTACAGCTCAAGGTGACTTAAGCACCGTTTCCAAAAAATGCTGCCGGAGCTTTCCGGCGCGCGCTCCGTCGCCCCGTGGGATAAGCCCTCGGGGCGATGTCGTGTTTAGCGGTCCTTCGAATTACCTCTTGAGCTAACTAGCGAAATAAGCACCGACGAAATCAGCACCACCGCGACGATGCCCAGCGCAATATGCGTCGGGATTCCCGTTCGCGCTCTCATCCATTCGCCGGCAGACACAAATCCGATTGTCGCCAACGCGCTTCCAAGTACTTTTGCGACTATTGGCAAGAGCATCTTTATGCCGATAAAACTCAAAACAATTCCGAGACCGTACTTGAGATAATGAAAGCGGTCGATGACTCCTGAAAGTAAAAAATAAAAAGTGCGCAGCCCAAGAATTGCGAACACATTGGACGAGTAAACGATAAACCGATCGGTCGTCACTCCTAAGATGGCCGGGATCGAATCGAGCGCGAAAACCAAATCGGTAAACTCGACAACAATCAGGACGAGCAACAACAGCGTACCCACTGTCTTGCCATCCACAACTGTGAAGAATTTGCGGCGCTCGTAATGACGCGCGATGGGAACGTAGCGCGTGACCGCTTTCACCAGAAAACGGTTTTCCGGATCAATGTCAGTATCCTGTTGACCGAACATCTTTACGCCGGTGTAAATCAGGAATGCACCGAAGATGTAGATGATCCAGTGAAATCGTTCGATCAGCTCCGTGCCGGCGACAATCATCATGACGCGCATGACCAACGCGCCGAGGACTCCCCAAAACAGTACTCGATGCTGATACTTCGCCGGGACCTTGAAGTAAGAGAAGATCAGGACAAAGATGAAGAGGTTGTCGACAGACAGCGAAAGTTCAATCAGATAACCGGTGAGGAACTCAAGGCCCTTCTGGTGGCACGCGGCCCCAAACATTTCCCAGCCGAGTGGCCCAAACAACAATCCGGCGAAGATTAACGCCAGCGCCACCCAGACGGCGCTCCAAATAGCTGCATCTTTGTAAGTTATTTCGTGAGGACGGCGATTGAAGACCCCCAGGTCAATCGCCAGCATGATCAGAATAAAAACACAGAAGCCAACCCAAGCCAGCGTGGAAACGGCTATCTGCATTGATGCACGTAAAATATCATCGCCTCAGCGGCGGCGCAAAAACGGGCGCCAGGCGCCGCAAGTTGCGACGCCACCCTCTCTCCTTTAGAATTCGTCGTTTCGTCAGCAGTGAAAGGTTTCATCCATGCTTAAACAACTCAGTAAGTTCGAACGCACCAGCAAAGTGCTGATTCTCGGCTTTGTCGTCCTAATGGCGGTAAGTCTGGTGCTCTTCTTTCGACCCGGCGGCGGCTCTTCACGCGTCGAGCCTACCAAAAGCACAGAAGTGCTCGCGGTGGTGGGCGGTGAAGAAATTACCGTCGGTGAGTTCGCCACTCACAAACTGAACCTGCAAGCGCGGTACAGCCAATTCGGCGCGCAGTTCAGCCTGGCACGCATGGGTTACACCGATACGCGAATTCTTGATGAGTTGATCATGGCGCGCGTGATCGCGCAGGAAGCTGAGCGCCTGGGCCTGGGCGCCTCAGAAACCGAAGTCCTCGAACGCGTCGCCAATATGTTTCGCGACCCGGCGGGAAAATTCCTGCTGGTGGATGCCTCCGGCAAATTAGACCTGAGTAAGTATCAGGAGCGGGTCGGCGATATTCCCACCTTCGAACGGGGCATCGCGCAAGACATCGCTCGAGAGAAATTAGAAGCGCTGATGACTGCCGGCGTCACCGTCTCGGAAGACGAAGTCAAAGAAGATTACAAGAAAAAGAACACGTCGCTCGATCTTACCTACGTTTCGGTTTCTCTCAGCAAGTTGGCGGAGAAGATTACGCCGACTGACGACGAGATGAAGGCTTACTACGATAAGCACAAGGGCGAGTTCTACATTGGCGAGCCGCAAAAGAAGATTCGTTACATCTTTATCGACCAGGACAAATCCGGTCAGAAAGTGGAAGTCTCTGACAAAGAGCTGCAGGATGAATTCAATAATCTGCAGCCACAGTACAAAGAGGCGGGCGTCAAAGTTCAGCAGATCGTCTTGAAAGTTGCGCGCGAAGATCTGGACGAGACTGTGAGGAAAAAAGCTGACGACCTCGTCACCAAGGCGCGCGGACAATCGGGCACGGCGACCGAACAGGCGTTTGCCGATCTTGCAAAGGGAAATTCAGAAGACCCGGCAACCGCGAAGAACGGCGGCCAGGTCGCAGGACTGGTGAAGAAGAATCCGAACAAGCCGGATGATCCTTATCAGAAAACGCTGGACATGAAACCGGGCGAAGTCACCGATCCGGTAAAGTACAAGAACGCTTATTACATTCTGCGTCGCGGCGAGGGCGTCCCGAAGACGTTCGAAATGGCCAAGCCTGAGCTCCTCGTCTCATTGCGTAACCGGCGGGGCTATACGATTGCGCAGAAGATTGCGCAGAAAGCCGAAGAACGCCTGAAACAGCTAAAAGATCCGCAGAAAGTGGCCCAGGAACTGGCAGCGGAAGCGAACATGAACGCCGCCGACATGGTGCGCGAAACGCCGTTCATCAAAGCAGGCGACGACGTTCCCAATATCGGCAGCTCGCAGCAGTTCGAAGATGCGATCGCGCCGTTGACGAACGCCAATGACGTCGGCGAGCGGACCGGCGTCAAGAATGGTTTTGCTGTCCCAATGCTGATCGACAAACGCGATCCACGCATTCCGGACTTCGACGAAATCAAAGACAAAGTCAGCAAGGCAGTGAAGGACGAGAAAGCCAAAGCTCAACAGGAACAAGCTGCGAAGGATATTATCGCGAGCGCGAAGACTCCCGCGGATCTAAAAGCCGCGGCGCAGAAGTACGGCCTGGAAGCCAAGGCTGAAGCCAACTACAAAATCGGAACGCCCCTGGCGGATTTGGGATCGAGCACGATTCTCGACGATCCGCTGTACAAATCGGGCAACACAGGAACCGTCCTTTCCGCGCCGATCTTTCTGAACGAAAACTACATTGTCATCGGCGTAACCAAACGCACCGACGCCGACATGGCCGAATTCACCAAGCAACGCGATTCACTGATCGAAACCGCTCTGAAGGATCGACGTGATCAAGTGTTCGAAGACTATCTTTCGACGGTGAAATTAGAGATGCAGCGCGACGGCAAGATCAAGATTTACAAGGACGCGCTTGACCAGTTGCAGGAAGACGAACCGGACATCGACATTCCGACGCGCCGGCCGCCGGCTCCACAACAAGGTTAGGTTCTTGTTTAGGCTTCGGCAAAATCTCTAACGTCCTGGAATGGTGTTTCGCGGTTAGAAAAATCGGGACGGTAATAGAACGCGGCGCCGTCATACTCCTGCATCCAGCCATTCTCGAACCCAAACTCAGCCAGAGCGGAAGTGGCGCGCAGCCACTCCGCCTCAGTGATGCGCCGCGATAGAAGTGTGTAGCGTTGGTTTGTCCCGGCGACGTTCGTCGGGTAATACTGCGCCATCAGTGAAACGGCGACGCGCGGACTCAGCTCATCGCGAATCCACCGCAACGACTCGCGGAGTCCGCCGATGTCGTTAGGCAACACCAGCAAACGAATCACCAGTCCACGTTTCAGCAGACCTTCGTGATCAATCACCAGATCGTCGCCCGTCTGGCGAAACATTTCTCGCATCGCGGCGCGCGAAACCGACTCGTAGCTGCGGACTTTTGAATAGAGAAAACCCGCGTCGTCTTCCGCATATTTCAAGTCAGGCAGATAGACATCGGCGATTCCGTCCAGCAGCCGCAGTACCTCGACTGAATCGTACGCATTCGTGTTGTAAACAATCGGCAGGTGCAGGCCCTGTTCCGCCGCGAGCAAAATCGCGCGCGCCATCTGCGGCGCAAAATGCGTGGGCGAAACGAAGTTGATGTTGTGACAGCCGCGTTCTTGCAACTCCAGCATCATTTCGGCCAGACGCTGATGCGTGACTTCGTTCTTGATCTGTTCTTTGTGCGCTTGCGAGATTTGATAGTTCTGGCAATAGACGCAACGCAAATTGCAGTTCCCGAAGAAGATGTTTCCCGCACCGCGTGTGCCCACGAGCGGCGGCTCTTCGCCAAAATGCGGAGTGTAGGAAGAGACGATCGGCAACCGGCCGGAGTAGCAGCGCGCCAACTCGTTATTGAGACGATTGTTGCCGCAGTCGAGTGGGCAAACGGTGCAGTGTTCGAGCAGAGCCTCGAGTGATTCAACGCGACGCGTTAACTCGCCGCATGCTAGCAGTTGAAGATAAGAAGCGGTGTCAGTACCGCGAGCGGTAGCGACCGAATCTGGCGGCAATGTTGAATTTAGGACCCCCTCGCTATCGCTCGGGGTACTGACACGCTGTTCACTCATCATTTCTTCTTTCGGAAATGTACGTAGTGGGCTTTATGTTGCTCGACCAGTTCTTTTGGCACGACGCGCCTGGTGGTGCGCCAGATGAAATCCATCTCGGCGTGCGTTGCCGTTAGTGCCAGCCGTGCTTCGAATATCGCCAGCATGCTGCCATAGAAAAGAAATAACGCTCCGATTAGACCCATGGCCACGGGAGCCCAGGCGCCGCGGCCGCTGGTGGAAAGTCCACGCGAATAAAAGAAAGCCACCGCGCCGATGGCCATGCTCGTCGCTACGAAAACACCGACTGCCAAATAAAAGCTCGTCAGCGCGCGTTGCAGCAAGCGCGAACGGCTCGTCAGCCAGTCAAGTTGGTCGTACAGCATCGCCCGTTCTTCTTCGAGGAATTCAATGCTGACGTCTTCATGGGCAAGTTCCCGCAAACGATCGGAAAGTGATCGCACACGATCGACGACGCGACCCAGCCGCGTCGAAGTCGAAAGGATCATGGTGCCGCTCGCGGAGATCAAAACCGCCGGCGTGATCATCGCCGTCAAAACGGCCAGAGATGAAGTCAGTGCGTCCATGTATCGCTTCGCTTTCATTCTAATGATTGGTGCTGAGCGAGGCCAAGTGGCGTGAGATTGCACTTAGAAGTTTGTGTTATCCTCCGCAATCCAGATGTTGCGTAGCTAGCATTCATGCTTGAGCTGTATTTCATCTTCTATCGAGTGCCGAAAATGATGACTCGCGCAGCTCGTGAGAAAAACCGAAGCGCGTTAGCATGGAGTTTGCTGGGAATTGGTACCTGGATCGGGGCCGAGATCCTTGTGATCTTCACGCTGACTCTCATCTATCAAATCGGCGTCGCAACCGCAGATTGGACTACTCCGGAACCCGCAGGTCTTCGGTTTGTTACATATCTGCTTGGCTTAGTAGCGGCGCTTCTCGCGGTAACCTTGCTCGTACGATGGCTGGAATCGCCCCCTCGTTCTCAACTGCAGCCTCCCCCGCCTCCGACTTTTTCCGACAATCTCGATGGCTAACGTGTCTGCTGAGGAAATCGCTTTTATCCCAGACCTCGTTTGGTTGTCTGGGCAATTCGAATCTGGCATTGCGCTGGTTTGTGATTCTTCGGGACGGATTACGCAGTTCCTTCGAGAAGATCAGCTGACGGATCAGAAGCGCATTCGGCTCGCGAATCGCGCGATGTTGCCGGGCATGATCAACGCGCACTCGCATGCTTTCCAGCGGGTGATCCGCGGACGAACAGAGTATCGAACATCTGAGCGCGATAGTTTCTGGACGTGGCGAGAGTTGATGTACTCGGCCGCAACGCGGCTGTCGCCGGAAGATATTTACGACGCGTCGCGCATGACGTTTCTGGAAATGGCGCTCAGCGGCATCACCTCTGTAGGCGAGTTTCATTACCTGCATCATGCGCCTGACGGAAAACCCTACGACGATCCAAATCTGCTGGCGAAGGAAGTAATCCGCGCTGCCGGAGATGTTGGGTTGCGCATCGCGCTTCTGCGCGTGGCATACGTTCGTTCGGGATTTCAGGCTGAGCCAAATCCGCAGCAGGTACGATTCATCGAAAGTGATCCGGAGACGTATCTCAAGAACTTGGAAGGGTTGGCGAAGAGTATCCAAAGCCCGAGCGTGATCGAGAGCAACGTTGAGTACGCACGCGGCTCGCGTGCTTCCGGGTCAAACGATAAGAGCACGCCAGAGGCGCGCGTACCCAGCGAGACGGTTTGGCTCGGCGTCGCTCCGCACAGCGTGCGCGCAGTGCCGCTCGATTGTCTGAAACGAGTAATCGGTCATGCGAACGAACACGATCTGAAAATTCACATGCACGTCGCCGAACAACCTGCAGAAGTTTCTGCCTGTGTCGAAGAATACGGACGCACGCCGACTGCTTTGTTGGAGAGCGAGGGATTGTTGAGCGATCGATTTACGGCGGTGCATGCGATCCACGTGACGCCAAAAGCAATTTCGTCCTTCGCGAAAACCGGCGCAACGGTTTGTGCCTGTCCAACCACGGAAAGAAATCTCGGCGATGGCGTCGTACCGGCGGACGACTACCTGCGAAATGGAGTTCAGCTTTGCCTCGGCACGGACAGTCACGTGCAAATCGATCTACTGGAAGATGCGCGCGAGCTGGAGTATCACTTGCGCCTGCAGAAACTGGAGCGCGCCGTGCTTGGGTACGCACGCCTCCGGCGTGCTTCGACGTCACACCGCGAGAGCATGCCGGAGGCATGCGTACCCAGCGAGCTCGCCGCGCTGCTATTCGACTGCGCGACGATCAACGGGGCGCGCAGCATCGGCGCGCCCAGCGGCGCGCTCGAAGTCGGAAGGCCTGCCGATTTTTTCACGGTCGATCTCAACGATCCGACAATCGCCGGCGCTTCGAAGGGCGACTTGTTGGCGTCGATCGTTTTCTCCGCATCACGCGCCGCAGTTCGTGAAGTTGTGGTTGGCGGCAAGCCGATCGTTTCCGAAGGTCAGCATTTGATTCAGGAAGAAGTCGTCGAAAGATTCAACGAATTGCAGAGCCGACTGTGGAGTTGATGTGAAAGATCAGAATTCAGCGGGGGCAAGCCCGCCTTCCAGACCTTGAGAGTCTTTGACTTGCGCAGTAGGAACAGGCTTGAAAGGCCGAAGCTTCAAAAGACAAGACAACGAAAAATGCCTCTCAGGTCTGGAAGGCGGGCTTGCCCCCGCTGCTGATGATTTGAAAATGACAGTTGAAGAAACACTCGCCGAACTCGTCGCGATCGACTCCGTGTCATCGCGCTCGAACGTGGAGATCATTTCGTATCTCAGAGAGCGGTGCGAGAGTCTCGGTTTGCAAACTCACACATATCCGCATCTCGACGAGAACGGCATCGAGAAAATCAATCTCGTCGCATCCAAAGCGCCGTCGTCGCTCGACGCTGCCGGCGCACTCCAAATCGAACTCGCATTGGTCGGCCACACCGACACAGTTCCTTACGATCCCGCCTGGACCGAAGCGCTGAAGTTAACTGAAGTTGACGGAAACCTTTTTGGGCGCGGCGCGTGCGACACAAAGGCGTTCATTGCCGCCGCGCTAACAGCCGTTGAATCTACTGACCTCGCGCAACTGTCAAAGCCGCTGGCGCTAGTGTTCACTTCCGATGAAGAGATTGGCTGCCTCGGCGCAAAACGTCTCGCTGATGCGAAGCCATTCACCGCGAAGTACGCGATCGTCGGCGAGCCAACTTCGTTGCAACCCATGCGCGGCGGCAAAGGATACAGCCTCGCGCACGTGACAGTTCGAGGACGTGAAGCGCACAGCGCGTATCCGCAACTCGGCGCGTCGGCGATCTTTCGCGCCGCCCGTTTGATCGACAGAATCGAACGCATCGCCGAAGAGCTGAAGAATTCGCAGCACAGAGATTTCGATCCGCCACACACGACGCTCAATGTCGGATTGATCAATGGCGGTTCAGCCAAGAACGTAATTCCCGGCGAATGCCGCTTCACGCTTGAGTGGCGAACTATTCCGGGCCAGAAATCCGGGCACGTCCTCTCTCTCGTCCAACGTGCAGTCATCGAACTAAAGCAAGAAGACGGTGATTTCACTTGCGAGATCGACGCTGGGCGCGCGGACGATAGTTTCGAAACGCCCGCAAAATCCCACCTGGTAGAATTTCTGGAAAACGCGTCCGGCCAGTCGTCTGGAACTGTGGCATTCGGAACCGAAGCTCCCAGCATGATGGCACTCGGCGCGGAAGCTGTCGTCTTTGGCCCGGGCAATATTCGGGTGGCGCACCGCACAGGTGAATTCGTTCCCGTGGATGAACTCGAACAGTGCGTCAGCATCCTAAGGCAAGCAATCGAACGATTCTGTTTGAGCCCTCCCTGACGGTCGGGCTACTGCCCCGGTCTAGCAGCCCCGCAATTATGACCTCGCGCCACCCTCGCTTATCATTAACCCATAATTCATCTCCAAAGAGGTTCGGGATAATGGATCGAAAACTGAAGTTGTCGCTGCTCGCTCTCACCGTCGCTGTTCTTTTCCACATTCAAATTGTTTCCGTCAGAGCCGACGTTGCGCCGGGGCCGATTACGCTCAACGTTGACGCAACCGAAGCCCCGCGCAAACTTTTTCACGCGCACATGATCTTCCCGGTCAATCCGGGACCGCTTACGCTTGTTTATCCAAAATGGATTCCCGGCGAGCACGGGCCTACGGGCCCAATTATCAATCTGGCTGGATTGAAATTCACCGCGGGAGGCAAAACGATTCCGTGGCGACGCGACGATGTCGAGATGTACGCGTTTCATCTCGAAGTGCCGCCGGGCGTCAAGGAACTCGAAGCCACACTCGATTTTCTGTCACCAACATTTGCCGGTGGATTCACGGCCGGCGCTTCGACGACTTCACATTTGGCGATCGTGACGTGGAACCAGTTGGTGCTTTATCCCGATGGCGCGAACGCAAGTGACGTCACGTTCAAACCATCGCTGACCTTGCCGGCTGGTTGGAAGTACGGCACTTCGCTGGAACCTTCCGCTCATGCTGGCCCGCTGGGGCGCATTGATTTCGCCGCGGTTTCACTCGAGCGACTGGTCGATTCTCCCGTGCTCGCCGGTGAATATTTTCTGGTGATTCCGCTCGCGGCGAATCCAGCCAACGAGATCGACATCGCGGCGGACAATCCAGCGGACTTGCAAATCGGTACGCCACTGATAACGACATTGAAGCGGGTGGTCGCGGAAGCGGTCACGCTCTTTGGCGCGACGCATTACACGCACTATCACTTTCTGCTGACGCTCAGCGATCACACCGCGCACTTTGGACTGGAGCATCACGAATCTAACGACAGCCGCGTGGCCGAACGCGCGCTGGTTGATGATGTCTATCGCGCGATCTCGCTGGGCGTTCTGCCGCATGAGTTTGTGCATTCGTGGAACGGAAAGTACCGGCGGCCGGCGGGACTCGCGACGCCGAACTTTCAGGAGCCGATGAAGGGCGAGTTGCTTTGGGTGTATGAAGGGCTGACCGAGTATCTCGGCAATTTGCTTTCGGCGCGCAGCGGACTATGGACGCCGCAGCAGTACCGCGACTCTCTGGCAGAGACCGCCGCCGATCTCGATCACAAGCCGGGTCGTACGACGCGGCCGCTGATCGACACGACGATCGCCGCGCAACTGCTTTACAACGCGCCCGAAGAATGGACGTCAATCCGCCGCAGCGTCGATTTTTACGATGAAGGCTGGTTGATTTGGCTTGACGTCGACACGAAGATTCGCGAACTGACGAATGGCGCGAAAACTCTCGACGATTTTTGCAAACGCTTCCACGGAGCACCCAGCGGTGCGCCGATGGTCAAGCCGTACAGCTTCGACGATGTCGTGACCACGCTGAACGATGTGGCCCCTTTTGATTGGCGAACTTTTTTGCAGACGCGGCTGAACTCGACAGACGTCCACGCGCCGCTGGGCGGCATCGAACGAGGCGGCTGGAAGTTGACTTACCAGACGACTCCGAATGCTTACTTGCGAGACTGGGAATCAGTCCGCCAAGCCACGGAACTGGGCTATTCGATTGGTTTGCGTTTGGGCTCTGATGGCCGCATCGGCGACGTGATCGAGGGGACGCCAGCTTCAAAGGCCGGAATCGGCCCCGGGATGAAGGTCGTCGCCGTCAACGGCAAGGCATATTCCGCAGATATTCTGCGAGATGCAATTAAGGCGACAACCGATCCACGGCAGCGGCGCATCGATCTCCTGATCGATAACGAGGGTCACATCGAGAATCACACATTGACCTATGCCGAGGGCGAAAAATATCCGGTGCTGGAGCGAGACGCGACCAGAGCTGATGTGCTTTCGAAGATCATTGCGCCGCTGACATGGTCACGATAAGAAACTGATGACGCCAAACCGCCTCGACCAAATTCGTGTTGCTTCGCCTTGCTCCGTGGGTTGGGAGTCGATGACCGGCGATGATCGCGTCCGATTTTGCAGCCTGTGCCAGCTCAACGTTTACAACTTTGCTGAGCTGACTCCACGCGAAGCTGAAGGGTTAATGCGCACAACCGAAGGACGGATCTGTGGCCGCGTGTACCGGCGTACTGACGGAACAGTGATTACGCGCGATTGTCCGGTCGGTCTTCGCGCGATCAGACGCAAGACAGCAAGAATTGCCGGCGCAGCCTTCGCGACAATCGTCTCGCTTTGCTCCGTCGCGTTCGGACAAAAAGACAAAGGCTCGTCGTGTCGCCAACAAGTCAAGATAGAAAAGAAGCTTGGACAAGCGCCCGCGGATGCTGCGTCGATAACCGGAAAGATCCTCGATCCGATTGGCGCAGGCATACCCAGCGCGGATGTGAAAATCATTGCGCGCCGAAGTGGCAAGGCGTGGACAACGAAATCTGATGACAACGGAAGTTTTTCGGTACGCGGACTGACACCGGGCGCTTATGACGTGATGATCGAAACGAGCGGTTTCAGAAAATTGAAAATCGCGGACGTCAAGATCGGTGGCGGCGAAATAGCTGCGCTGGAAACGACGTTGTTGTTCCAGGCAGAAACTGTAACTGTCGGAATAATTGTGGCAACGCCGATGATCGAAACGTCGACCAGCGAAATCAAAACAGTTATTGACGCCAAAACGATCGAGAGATTACCAATTCATTAATTCATGTTTGATCGATACTTCTCAAAACTGATTCTGCTGACGAGCCTGCTGGGCTTGCTTACCGCTCTCCCGGTTGCGGGATTCGGTCAAGACTCCCCGTTCCCTCAGGCGACGAATCTTCAACACGGTCCGCCGCTGACGAATCAGGAATACGTGTCGATGCTTTATCAATTGCCCCGACATCCGGAACAACGCGACCGGATCGTTGATGAGATCAGGAAACGCGGCATTGCCTTTCCAGTAACTCCGGGACTCTTGAGTCTGACGGCGACCAAGAGCGGCAACGATCCGACGTTGCGCCGAACTCTGGAAGAAGCGAATCGCCGCCGCGAGAATCCGGCAGCGGCTTCATTGCCGCCGGCAAAAGAAGGTCTTGATCTGCTTGAGCGGACGAGGACTGCTACGCTGGGCGCCGCGAAGCAAATGCCCGACTATCTCGTGAAGCAACAAATCACACGCTCGCGCGCGCTGGGCACGACGAGCAACTGGAATGTATACGATCGGTTATCGATCGCTGTTAGTTACCGTCAGACAATTGGCGAGCAGTACAAGCTGCTGTCGGTGAACGGAATGCCGCCGAATGTTGACGAGCAGGAAGGCTCAACCTACGGCGACAAATTGGGAGGCACAACCTCGAGCGGCGAGTACGTTTCGATGCTGTCCGAATTGTTCGAGCCCGCGACGCGCGCCGACTTTGAAATGGTCGACACCGATACTTTGCGCGCTCACCATACGGTGGTTTACGAGTACGAAGTGAAACGCGAGTTCTCGAAACAGACTTTGAAATTCCAGGCCAGCGTCGATTCAGCGCCACTGGAAACGATCGTGGGATATCGCGGCCGCATCTGGGTTGACGCGTCGGACAATCGCGTGTTGCGCCTGGAAACAATCTCAGTCGAAATTCCGGCGGGCTTCCCCATTACCGCGGCCAAGAGCGTGATCGATTATGACTGGGTCTCGATCAACGAGGTCTCGCACCTGTTGCCGTCTCGAGCCGTGATTGAACTGACCAGCCACCTCGGCGTGCAGACGGAACAGACACGCAATGACATTCTCTTTCGCGGTTATCGCAAGTTCGGAACGGAAGTTAAGATCACCGACATCGACGAGAAGGACTTTCCGCCAGACAAACCCGAAGAAACCGATCCGAATAAGCAACCGGCGGCTCTGCCCGATGCGAACAAAGAGCCGGTGGGTCCCATCGATCCGAACAAGCCGCCCCCGCCTCCGATACTGAAGCCCAAGAAGCCTTGATATGATTCCGCGTTAGGCCGCGGCGATTTCTTCGCGCCTTTCGGCGCTAGGAATGTTCGCTCAGTACAAATTGAAGTTGTATTCGAGCAGCATAGATACGGAGACTGCTCGACCATCCTTCGTTGCGGGTGTGAACTTAGTTTCTCTGGCCGCACTGATGGCACGCTCTGACAGACCATCCGGCAAGCCACGAACCACCGAAATGTTAGTCACCGAACCGGTGGACGAAAATACAACGCGCAAAATAACGGTTCCCTGAACCTGATTCATGCGCGCCTGGTCCGTATACGAAGGCGCTGGTTTCGAAATTATCCTCACCTTCGTATCAACTTCGCGCGGATTGAAAACGCGGCTGTAGTCTGTGTCCGCGTCTTTGGGTGTCGGGGTGACTCTCGTGTCCGGCGGAAACAAGACCGGATCCGCCGGCAAAGGCGTCGGTGAGCTTTTTGTATGCGGCGATGGAATCGTATTTACGGTCGCGGTGGATGTTGGATTTGTGTTCGCGGCGCCTTGGTTAGGAGATGCCACCGCCATCCCGGTATTTGTCGCAGCGTTCGGATTCTCGGCAACCGCGGTTTCCGGAGTGCTGGTGGCAACCGCATCGTTCCGTTTTGTGAGCAGTTTCCGCGCAGCAAGTCCTCCAATAACAATTACCGCCAGCGCGACAACTGCCACGGCTATCCAAACGAGTGCGGCCGATCGATTTGATCTAGGCTCAGTTCCCGGGAGCGGCGAATATTTGCGTGTGCCGGGAAGACTCGTGATGGTCGGAACTATAGGCTTCGCTGGTTCTGTGGCCGGCGGCGGCGGACGATCTGTCGGCAAAATCTCGGTCGGGGGTGGCTCGTCCTGCCTGTCGTCTAACGGAGCGGACAGAAGCGCGCCATCAGCCAGGCAGAAGCTAATGCTCTCGTCAGAGTAAGTGCGATTGCATGTCGGGCAGCGTTTGATCATAAGCGTGCGGAACGCGCGGCATCTTATTCGCGCATCTGAAGGAGACGCAAGCGGAAAATTGGGCGACTTGAACTGAACGCCGGGCCGGAGTCATCATTGATCCCATGGCAAGTCTTGCTTTACGACTCCCAAACAATGCGCCGGGCGACTTCTTTGTCGATTCGACTTGCATCGATTGCGATGCTTGCCGGCAGATCGCGCCGGAGACATTTGCCGACGACGGCGACTATTCAATTGTGTATCAACAGCCTCGCAACAAGCACGAGACGAAACGCGCGCTGATGGCCCTGGTCGCCTGTCCCACTGGTTCGATCGGAACAGCGGAACATCACGACGTCCACATCGGCATCGATGCGTTTCCAGAATTGATCGCTGAGAACATCTATTACTGCGGCTTCAATGCGGAATCTAGTTTCGGCGCGTGGAGTTACCTGATTGTTCGCCCCGACGCTGAGGGCGGCAACGTCTTGATCGATTCGCCGCGTTTTGCGACACAGCTCGTGAAGAAAATCGATGCGCTGGGCGGCGTGAAACGGATGTTTCTCACGCACAAGGACGATGTCGCCGATCATCGACGGTTTGCCGAAAGGTATGGTTGCGAACGCATCATGCACGCAGACGATGGCGCAGAGCGGCTCGGAATTGAAAGAGTGATTCGGGGCGGTGAGTCCGTTTCTCTTGACGACGACTTGACCATTATTCCCGTTCCTGGCCACACCCGCGGCCACATGGTTCTGGTTTACCAGAAAAGGTTCCTTTTCACGGGCGATCATCTGGCGTGGTCGCCCAACCGGAACACGCTCACAGCCTTTCGCAGCGCGTGTTGGTATTCGTGGACAGAGCAAATTAAATCGATGGAGAAATTGCTCGATTACGAATTCGAATGGGTGCTGCCCGGTCACGGCCGCATTCATCATGACTCGACCGCAAACATGCGTGCGCATCTGGAACGGTGTATTGAATGGATGAAAGGGTAAAACCGGCTGTCATGCCTGTTCGGTCGTCCCACTAAGAAGCTGGCAGCCGGTCTTATTGAGTTGCCGCTTTTCTCAAAACGCACTAAAGTTTCACCCACCAAGGAACACGTCATGAAACAAACAGCAATACTCACGTGCCTGTTAGCGCTGTCTTTCGCCTTCGCGGCGACTGCCCAAACCGGCAACAAGCACTTCGCCAAGGATGGACTTTCGTTTGACTACCCGGACGGCTGGACAGTTGTCGATGAGAGCGGCGTTGATGCACAGCAACTGACGCTGAACCGCAACGATAGTCCGGCTATGATCAAGTTCTTCGTACATCGCGGCAAAGTAAACTCGCCCGAAAAGATGGCCCAGGCGAAAGCAAAGATCATTGATCCGTATGTCGGTTTCACCGAGAAGCAGTTCACGCAAATGGGCGCCAAACCGACGCGGACGGATGCGACAACCCAGATTGCCGGGCTGAACGCGGAAGGTGTGCACATTACCGCCGTGCTCGAAGGCGAATCAGGCGAAGCCGGTATCTACTGGGCGACGGTGGGCGAGCGCCTCGTGGTACTGACTTTCTTCGGACCGGACAAAGCTCTGAAGAAAATGCAGCCCAGCTGGGATTTGATCCGCAACAGCTTGAAGATCGACGCCAACGCGAAGGCCACGCCCTCACCAAAACAACCGTAACTAAATTTGCCCCGGAGCGAACATCGTGAACATCGGACTGCCGAAGGAAATTAAAGACAACGAATATCGAGTAGGCCTGACACCCGCCGGTGTGCGCGCACTGGCTGATGCCGGACATCGCGTGCTGGTTGAAACTAAGGCCGGCACGGGCTCAGGTTTCGACGACGCTTTGTACGAACGCGCCGGGGCCTCAATCCTGAATTCAGCCGATGACGTTTGGGCCCAGGGCGAAATGATCGTGAAGGTGAAAGAGCCGATCGCGCCTGAGTATCCGCGCATGCGCGAAGGTCAACTGCTGTTCACTTACCTGCACCTCGCGCCTGACGCGCAATTGACTGATCAGTTGTTGCAGCGAAAAGTTTCGGGCGTCGCGTACGAGACAATCACCGATCGGCGCGGGACATTGCCATTGCTGACTCCGATGTCCGAAGTCGCCGGTCGCATGGCTATTCAGGTGGGCGCGCATTATTTGGAAAAGATGAGCGGCGGCGGCGGCGTTCTGCTCGGTGGTGTTCCCGGCGTGCCGGCCGCGCGCGTGGTGATCCTCGGTGGCGGGGTGGTTGGCACGAACGCCGCAAAGATCGCGGTGGGCATGGGCGCGCACGTTACGATCATCGACAACAATCTCGATAGGTTGCGCGAATTGGACGACATTTTCCTCTCGAAGATTTCCACGCTCGCGTCGAGCGCTTACATGATCCAGGACGCGATCTCATCGGCAGATCTGATCGTAGGAGCAGTGCTGGTGCCGGGAGCATCCGCGCCGAAACTCGTCACGAAGAACATGCTGAAGGACGTGCCCAATGGGGCCGTGATTGTCGACGTCGCCGTCGATCAAGGCGGCTGTGTTGAGACCACGCATCCCACGACGCATTCAGCGCCGACGTATTACGTTGAGGGCGTACTGCACTATTGCGTGGCGAACATGCCCGGCGCGGTGCCGCGCACTTCTACGTTCGCGCTCACGAACGCGACTCTGCCCTACGCGTTGAAACTCGCGAACAACGGTCTGAAAAGCGCCGTGCAAAAAGATGATGGATTGAAAGCGGGAGTGAATACTTACGCCGGCAAGCTCACTTATGAAGCTGTGGCGGTATCACAGAACAAAGAGTACACATCGCTGGATGATGTTCTGTGAGGTGGCACGCGCATCTTGCGCGTGGTTTCATTGATGGGGAATCAGGCCTGAGTTTGCTTCAGCAAACGCGACAGACAACTCGTCAGTTCGACAGCTTTCACCGGCTTAAAAAGAAACGCATCGATGGCCGAGCCGGCCGCGTTCACTTCGCCTTTATTCTCCTGTCCGGTCAACAACACAATTGGAATTTTCGAAAGTTTGTCGTTGCCTCGCAAGAACGCGGCCAACTGCTGCCCGCTCAGCTGAGGCATGATCGCGTCGGTCACTACCAAGTGCACCGTCGTGGACAAGGCGAGTTTCATCGCTTCCAATCCGTCCTCGGCGGGAATCACTTTGTAACCGGCGCGCTGCAAGGTGACTTCCAAATACCTCCGCAACGACCGGTCGTCTTCGACTAAAAGCACACAAGGTTTAAAGGCGTCGCTGTCAGCCACCGAAACGCCCGGGCGCGATAGTTTGAGGTGATCCATAATTTCGCTGGTGAGTTGAACTTGCGGGCGAGTCAAATCAACTTTATTTCAGTAAGAGCGAGAGTAAAGCCGCGCTAATTCGTTGTCAACGCGCGCTCAGGAATGGCGCATCAGTTTGTTATACTCTCTGATTCGTCACTCTCGCTGGACGCCCACTATGTGCTCCGCCCTGGCGAACGTTTCACATGTACGAGTTTGCAGTCACACCAGCAGTAACCCAAATTCGCCGCCGCGGCGTCGAGATTTGCGGTGTTTCGCCCGGCACAATCGCGGCGGAACTCGAGCTTGAGCCCGGCGATCGCGTGATGCGTGTCAACGGACGCGTCGTGCGCGATTATCTTGATTTTCGGTTTCAAACGGCCGGCGAAACTGATCTGATAATCGACGTCCGAAAGAGCACCGGTGAAGACTGGGAGCTGAACATTGAGCGCGACGAGTCCGAAGACTTCGGCATCAATTTCGAGCAGATCGTCCCGCGGCAATGCGCGAACGAATGCCTTTTTTGCTTTTGCAAAGGAAATCCGGAAACGGCGCGGCCGTCGCTGTTCGTGCGCGATGAAGACGTGCGTCTGTCTTTTCTTTACGGCAACTACACCACGCTGACTTCGATCACCGAAGATGAAATGAAGCGCGTGATCGAACAGCGGCTGACGCCGCAGTATGTTTCGGTGCACGCGACGGACCTGGATGTGCGCGCTTATCTGCTGGGCATCGATAAAACTCGCGCCGACATTTCCGGCAAACTACAGCGGCTGATGGATGCCGGCATCGACATTCACGCGCAGATCGTTCTCTGTCCGAAGATCAACGACGGCGAAATCCTGCGAAAGACGATTTACGATCTCGCCGCGCTTCATCCGCGCGTCACCAGCGTGGCGGTAGTGCCGCTCGGCTTGACGAGATATTTGAACGATCCGCGACTGACGCCGGTAACGCCGGAATTCAGTCGCGAGATTATCGGCGAAGTATCTGAGATGCAGCGCGATCTGCGCAGTCGTCTGGGAACTACGTTCGCGTTTCTCGGCGATGAAATTTATTTGAAAGCCGGCCGGGCGATCCCATCGCGCAAGCATTACGGCGACTATCCGCAGATTGAAGACGGCATCGGCATGGTGCGCAGCTTCGCCAACGACTTCGAGAAGCTGATGCGAAAGATGTCAGAAGCCCGACCGCCAGGGAGGGCAAGCTTACGTGGGACAATCCTCACGGGAACGCTGTTCGCCCCTGTGCTTGAGCAACAAATTAATGAGGTCAACGATCGCTTCGGTGCTACGTTGCACGTCGCGCCGGTCGTTAACGACTATTTCGGTGGTGACGTCAGTGTGGCGGGATTGTTGGCCGGTAGTGATTTTCTGGCGGCGCGCGAACAGGTGCGCGGTGACTTTGCGATCATTCCCCGCGTCGCGCTGAAGAGCGACGATCCAATCTTTCTTGATGGTCTTCGCCTCGCAGAGTTGCAAAACCAATTCGAGGTTCCGGTTCACGCTTTTGATTTCGATCAGTTAGCATCATTTCTAGATTCGTACCTTGCTGGATGTCGGCAATAGCCCCAACGAAAAAGATTCTCGACGTTGGCTGCGGCTGGAACAAAACGCCCGGCGCCATCGGCCTCGATTCAAATCCGAAGGCACATGCGGACATCGTTCACGACCTGGGGGCCATTCCGTATCCTTTTCCGGACAACGAATTCGACCAGATCATCTGCCGGCACGTCGCCGAACACGTGCCCGACGTAATGGCGCTAATGACTGAGTTATATCGCATCGCGAAACCCGGCGCCCGCATCTTCATCGTCACGCCGCACTACACTAATCCGGATTGGGCCACGGACCCGACGCATCGCAATCACTTCAACAGTTATTCCTTCAATTGTTTTTTCGAAGATCGCCAGCTCTTTCCGTTCTACACCGAGGTGCGGCTGAAACCGGTCCGCACGTATGTGACACTCGCGAACCTTTGGCGCGCTTTCGGGCTGGAATTCGTTGTCAACATGGATCAGCGCTGGCCGGCGCTGCGGTTCACCCGAAAATTTTGGGAGTTTTATCTAAGCATCCTTTTTCGCGGTAAAGAGCTTCAAATGGAGTTCGAGGTCGTAAAAGGTTGAGGAACGCGATCGGCGTTTGACGCTCACAGCCAGCCGGCTCCCTCGACGGTTCGGAATTCAGCCAAGGCTAACTTATAATCCGCAATGCTCCCCCATGCAGCTATCCTGTCGTTATTTCACGACCCAAGTTCTCCACTATTAGGAAACAGAACTATGAAAAAAGCTCTCGCTCTCATTTTGATCGCCATCACCGGCTGTGGCGCCGCTGTCGCGCAGACTCAGCAACAACAAAACAAACCTGCCGATGACGTGCTCCGCATTACGACTGAACTTGTTCAGGTTGACGCCGTCGTTGCCGACAAGAATGACCAGGTTATTCCGGATCTTAAACTGAGCGACTTTAGTTTGTACGAGAACGGGAAGCGTCAGGAGTTAAAGTTCGTCGAATATGTCGGGGCCGACTCGAAGGCGCGCGTCGATGGCAACATCGCCGCCGCGGTTACCGGCGATTCGGATGTCGCGCGAAATGTATCGGCGGCCGATCTGCGCCGTGTGTTTGCCTTCGTGGTGGATGACTTGACCATTCCTCATGAGGACATGTCGACGGTGCGATCTGTTTTAAGTGATTTCGTTGACCAGCGAATGGGCGCGGACGACCTCGTCGCGATCGTGCGAGTCGTCGGCGGCACAGGCCTGCTGCAACAATTCACTTCGGATAAACAACTGCTGCATCGCGCGATCGACCAACTAATGCCCAGCAACAATCCGTACTCGGCTTTTAACAGAATGCCCGGCCCAACACGATTTGATCCGATGGATTTTATGGCCGGCGGTGGCGGCGGCGAGATTGGGGGCCACGCCCCGCCGACGAATTCGACAGCGCCCGCAATCGACGACGAGGTGTCGCTCGATGGTTACACCCGCGGCTCACGAGCCTTGTTTAGTTTAACGGTTGCGGGAAATGTGATCGACAGCATGAAGTCGCTGCCCGGCAGAAAAAATATGGTGCTGTTTTCCGGAGGCTTGCCGATTTTTGAGTCGAGCCAGTCTCAGATCTCGATTGATGGAGCGCCGATCACGATTCAGGAAACCAGCTCTCTGAGTACCGGCGTAAATTATCTTCTGCGACTGCTAACGGATCGGGCCAGTCGAGCGGGCGTAGCCATCAACACTATGGACGTGCGCGGCCTGAAAGCGTCACGCGGCGTTTCCTCTTTCACCGATCCCGGAAACGAAGCGAAAAGCGGCCTCGGTCGCTTCGACTCAGGTGGAGCAACCTTTGGTCGCGCGCCTGAGTTGGCCATTTTTGATAACACCGGCCTGGATACGCTCACCGGTCATCAGGGCCTGGAAGCACTTTCCGACGCGACTGGAGGAATCACAGTCGTCAATACGAATAATTTTGGCGAAGGCCTCGACCGCGTGATTCAGCGTACGAGCTATTACGTTTTGGCATACAGACCGACAGAGCCATTCGACGGAAAGTTTCGCAAACTACAAATCAAAGTAGACCGGCCGGGTGCGAAGGTTTACACCCGCGTCGGTTACGTCGCGAAAGCTGACGCTTCAGAGAAGACGTTAACGAAGGAACAGACAATTATTCGCGCCGCGATGGCGCCGTTAGCAAAGCGCGAAGTCGACGTCTCCGGAGCAATTCAGTATCGGTTTATTCCGCAGAACCGCGCCGTCATTGACGTCAACTTACAAATCGATACCAGCAAGCTCGACATGAAACGGGCGGCGGATGGCAAATACGAGACGAGTCTGGATGTCGTCGGCTTTGTCATCAATTCGTTGGGCAAGACTGAAGCAGGCTTTAGTGAGACCCTGAACGCTAACCTCTCGCCTGACGAATACAAAAGCGCGCTGGCTAACGGCCTTGGATACACGGGGCGAGTGGAACTTGCTCCTGGCAGTTACCAATTGCGTGTCGCGGTGCGTGAAGCAGCGACGGGAAAACTTGGAACCCTATCGCGCTATCTCGAAGTGCCGGACATGGCCAAGAAGCGCTACACAGCCAGCAGCGTCTTTCTGCATTCAGTTGCTCCCGCCAGTGGCGCGAAAGCTCAGCCAACTCCGCTGACTGCTTTGCGGCAAATATCTCGCAAGGACGATTTGCGGTTCAGTGTGGTTGTCTACAACGCAAAACTGGATAAGGACAAGCCGCAACTCAGCACGCGTTTGACGATCAGCCGGCCTGACAAGATCGTTTTTCAGGGACCGATCGAAGGCGTAGACCTGCGTGGCGCTGATGCTTCGCAAGTCATCAGAATTGGACAGATTGGGTTATCGAAACTGTCTCTCGGACATTATCTTTTGACACTCGAAGTTACCGACACTCTCGCGGATAAGAAGAATCAGACAGTGGTACGGAGCATAGACTTTTATGTCATAGATTAGTCGATTTCTCTGTCATCGAATCCGAAATATCGTATCCGAAAAAATGAATCGACTTCTATTTTCTCTGAGTGCGGACCCGTTCAACCGTGCTCCGAAACGCTGAACTGGCCGAAAAAGCTTGAGATTCTTGAGTTTGAAGAAAGTCAGCCCGCCGAGTTTGCAGGCGACTGTCATTGGTATGTTTCTTGCCGTTAGCAATCAGGCTTCCCAGACCCACGCAAGTATGAGGCTTCCGCTATCCTTAATCCCCCGGTGAAGAAGGCGGTTTCGGCGTACCTGACATCGGAGGCGTTGTAAGCGCTGGAGTTATTTTTTTGTTGGAAAGTTATTCACAAATTGGGCAAAAGAATTTGCCTGTCAGAAACAACACCCAGGAGGTAAAAATGATTAGTTTCCCGAAAGTTAGAAGCGTTTCACTTGTTGCGACAATGGCGCTGCTCGTTGCGGCAGTATTTGCTTTGTCCGCAGGTAGCGCGATGGCTCAAGCCACCACGGGCACGTTGCGCGGTGTAGTCACCGACACGAACGGCGCGGTTGTGGCGGGAGCTGCTGTGACGGCGAAGAACGAGACCACAGGATCCGTTGCGCCGGCTACTACTAGTAATGGCGATGGAGTTTTCGAACTTGCCGCGCTGCCGCCCGGTTCTTATACCGTAACGATCGAGGCGACCGGCTTCAAGCGCTCAGTTAACACGGGCGTGCAGGTTAAGGTCGGCATCGTCAATCCATATGATGCGAAACTCGAGGCAGGCAACGTTGCTGAAACTGTAACGGTCGTCGCTACCACCGAAGAAATTGTGCAGCGCGATCAATCGCAGATTTCGACCACGGTTGAAACCCGCAAGGTTGAAGATTTGCCATCGAACGCAGCGGGCGCAGGCCTGGACACTTTGGCGTTGTTGGCGCCGGGCGTCATGCCGACGAATAGCGGTGGCGTGAACACGAACGGCACCGGCCTGAACGTCAACGGCAACCGCGCACGGTCTAACAACTTTCAGATCGACGGATCAGACAACAACGATCTCAGCGTTGCGGGTCCCGCGTTGTTTGTTGATAATCAGGATCAGATTCAAGAGTTACAGATAATCACGAACAATTTTTCGGCCCAGTATGGTCGCAATCAAGGCGCGATCATTAACTACGTCACGAAAGGCGGCACCAACGAATTTCACGGTCGTCTGTTTGAATATCATCGTGACAACAAAAACCTGAACAGTCTCGATAACATCGAGAGAGCAAGTGGGCAGGAAAGTCCGAATCAGAGCCTTTTCAACACCTTTGGCTTTACCCTCGGCGGTCCGCTCCCGATGCCGCATTTTGGTGAAGGCGGCAAGAGCTATTTCAGCGGCAAAGATAAAGTTTTCTTCTTTGTGACGTATCAGGGAATTCGCAATCCGGCGATCTCGACCATTCGTTCGACTTCGTGGGCATTTCTGCCGTCGGAATTCGCGCGGTTGCGGTCGACCTTCCCGGGCAACAACGTGATCCAGGCGCTCACTACGCAAAGCGTTTTCGCGATTCGTCCAAATGCTGTTCCCGTTAACACCGCGAGCGTTAGCTTCACCGCCGGTGGGCCAACGTTTTTGGTCGGTCAACCTCAGTACACAATCTCGACACCGTTTACTGAGAATGATTACAGCTTCCGATTTGACGTGAAGCCGACAAACAACGACAGCGTCACTTTCCGTTACCTGCACCAGAGTCAGGTTTTCGCAAACTCTCTGGCGCAAACAAACGGCTTCAGTGGCGACATTCCGGCGGGCAGCAAGAACCTCGGCGGCAACTGGACTCGCCAGATCTCAGCTCGGATAGTAAACGACTTCAAAGCTTATTATCAGAGAATCGGCGTCGAGTTTGGCGGTGGTTGTAGCACCAACGCGCCAGGCTGCATTCCTGGACCACTCGATATTGGCAATGCCATTACGAACGTTACCTTTCCAACTTTAAATGGCCGTTCGATTCAAAGCATCGGTCCGGCTACGAACCTGCCGCAGGGACGTATTGGAAAGGTATATCAAATTGCTGACAACCTGAGTTGGGTTGCCGGCAATCACTCGTTTATTTTCGGCGGTGAATTCAAACACCTGTCGGAAGTTTCGCCGTTCCTGCCGAACTTCAACGGAGCTTTTGCGTTTAGTTCGGGTACGCGCGTAGTTAACAATGCGCCATCGGGCATCTCGTTAACGGTAGGTGATCCGACTTTGGCTTTCACCGAGAACGACCAGTACTACTTCGTTCAGGACGACTGGAAAGTACGGCCGAACCTGACACTGAACCTCGGTGTCCGCTACGAATATACGGGTCAGCCCATCAACATTCTCAGCGACATTTCGAACACGCGCGAAAGTGGACCGAATCGCTTTTACGATCCGACACTCCCCTTGAGCGTTCGCACAGTCCCGGCGGTGCCTGCTGACAAGAACAACTTTGCGCCGCGCTTCGGTTTTGCCTGGTCGCCGCACTTCTGGAAGAGCATTCTGGGCGAAGACGCAACCGTAGTTCGCGGTGGTTTCTCAATCGCGTACGAACCCGCGTTCTATAACATTCTCGGAAACGTTCAGGGTTCAGCGCCATTCTCAGCCGCGATTGCGTTCAACACCGCGAATGCGCTGGCGTCGACGACGACGTCGCCGTTCCCGCTGCCGGGCGCTTTGACCGGAGTGGACATCCGCACCGCAGCAGTAACCTCTGGCGTGTTGCCACTTGGGCACCTTGACCCGCGCTATCTAACCCAAACACAGGTGTCACCGACCTTCCACGCTCCGTATTCAGAGCAGTGGTCGTTCGGTATCCAGCACCAGTTTGGCAGGAACAGCGTTGGCGAGGTTCGCTATGTAGGTACCCGTGGCGTCGGACTGTTCCAGAACGTTAACGGCAACTTCGTTGCGGGACCAATTCTGCATGGGTTACCGAACTGGCTCGGAACAGGCATTGACCTGCGGGCTTTCCCGAACGCCTTGCCGCCAGGAACGACGTCGCAAGTTTGTACTGACCTCGCGGCAACGCCATTCGTCAATGAGAGCACTTGCAACGGCCGTCTGCAGCGTCAGGCGGGTATTACGATTCGCAGCAACGGCGGATCGTCCATTTATCACGGGCTGCAATCACGCTTCAACGGGCGATTCCTTAACAACTCTTTGAACCTGGGTGCGGCTTATACCTTCAGCAAGACGATCGATACTCAGAGTGAAATCTTTGGTTTCGACATCGCTTCACCGAATGCGCAGAATCCGTTCTGTCTCGATGCTTGTGAACGATCGCTGTCGCAAATCGATCGGCCGCATGCATTCAGCATGTCGGTCATCTACGATGTCCCATTCCAGAAAGAGCAACGTGGTGTGCTCGGTCATATTCTGGGTGGCTGGCAAATCAATTCGGTCTACGTCTTGACCAGCGGTGAGCCGTACACGCCGGGCCAGTTCTTCAACGGCTTGCTTGGCTTGAACAACACTTACCTGACGTCAGGTGACCGTCCGTTCGAGACTAATTCGAGTATTGACCCGCGTTTGGTGGGCATCAGCCAACTCGATGCAGCAATTTTCTTTGGTGCGACTTTGAACAACATCAATGGGTTCTATTCGCTGAACGACTTGAACTCAACAGGTGCGGAAACCGTAGTAACGCCCAGCCAGGTTCACTACATTCTCAACCTGCCGGGTTCTGCCCAGATTTTCGGCACGCCTTTCGGCAACGCGACCCGTAATTCACTGCGTGGTCCAGCGTTGAATCAACTTAACGTCGGCCTGTTCAAGCACATTCGGATCAACGAGCGTTGGACGCTTGAGCTTCGCGGCGAAGCTTACAACTTCTTGAACCATCCGAATCCGGGCTACGGCGTTAATGCTGCCGGTTACCTGCCCGACTTCTTTACTGATGACGCAGGCGTTCCCGGCGTCGGTGGCGGCTCGAGCTTCGCGGACAAACGCGACATCGAGTTCTCTCGCCGTGTTGTCCAGGTTGGTCTCCGCATCCTCTTCTAATCTAAAAAACTAGATTAGTTTTCCGGGGAGAGTCGAAAGGCTCTCCCCTTTTTTTCGCTGCCGTTAGCAGCGATCGCTCTGATGCCGTCGCCTGATCATTTCGAATTACCGCAGACGCTGAATGTCCCAATTGAGTAAACGAATTCCGCTGGAAATGAGCCGAATCCAGCCGCGCCTTCGCGTTCATGAAAGTGGATGCCGATCCGAAATTTCGAAGCATCTCCACCCTCGAAAAAAGCAAAACTCTACCTTTTAAGGCGTTTCGGCACGGATCGATGATGGAACAATCTTTGCTGCTCCCGACGTGAACTGTGTCTGGAGCAACCGACTGGGTTCTCTCCGCAAACCGGCTTAATCACCATAATTGGCATCGGCGCAAGCAATGAAAGTAATTCGGCTGTATTTGATTCCGTTCTGGATTTTACTGTGCGCCATTTTGACTGCTGGTCAAACGCCTCGACCCACAAATCCGGTGACGTCGTCGGAACCTGGAATCAGTACGCAGGTCGGCAGCATTAAGGGACGAGTAGTTTCGGAAAACGGCAGCTTTGTTTCTCAGGCGGTTCGCGTCACGTTATCGAGTCCGCGTGGCTCGCTGGGCAGTGTCTACTCTGATAACCAGGGAGGATTCGAATTCACCGGATTGACTCCCGGCGAATACACGTTAGAAGTCGAGGGGGATCGATTAATTTACGAAACTGCCAGCGAAGACGTTGAGGTGCGACGCGGCGCTCCCACAGTGCTGACGGTTGTGCTTCGGGAGAAGTCCACGGACGGCGGCCCGAAACCGGCGTCGAAAATTACGTCGGTATCGGAATTGAGCAACGATGTTCCGGCCAAAGCGCGAAAAGAATTTCTGCACGCGAGTGCGCTCGCTAAAGAAGGAAAAGCCAGCGAAGCAATTGAGCACTTGCGCAAAGCGATCGATATCTATCCGAACTTCATGATGGCGCACAACGATCTCGGCGCGCTGCTGATGGACCAGGGTCGTCTGGACGAAGCAGTCGCGGAGTTCGCGCGCGCGCTGCAACTCGACAGCAAGGCTTTCAATCCGAATTTGAATTTGGGAATTGCACGCGTGCGCCAACAACGATTCGCCGAAGCGCTCACTCTTTTGCGTCAAGCGGTTTCTTTGGATTCGAATGCGCCCGCGGCCAGGCTTTACCTGGGCATTGCTTTACAGAACATGAACAGCCTGGACGATGCCAAGCGCGAATTGCGCGCTGCCTATGAACTGGGCGGAGCTCCATATGCCGAAGCGCTGTTTCATCTTGGCGATGTTTACTTGAACAGCGGCGAACGAGAGCTGGCGCGTCAGGCGTTTGAAACCTATCTGCGAATTGCCCCACAGGCAGCGAATGCCTCGCAGGCAAAACAGTTACTTAGCATTTTGCGGTAATGGACCTATGGCCGGCTCCGTGCATTCCTTGCGGATCGGTAAACAATTAACTATGGAGGAGAACAATGAGTAAGATTCGAATAGCACGAACATTCGCCTTTGCGGTAGCGGGTGTCCTTGCTGCGATGTTGTTCATCTCCCTCGCCAGCGCCCCTGTTATGGCCCAAGCCACAACCGGATCGTTGCGAGGGACTGTAACTGACGCACAGGGCGCGGTAGTTCCCGGCGCGACAGTCACAGTGAAGAACGAGGCCACCGGCGAGCAAGTACCATCGGTGACCACATCCGGCGAGGGCAACTATGAAATTGCTGGACTGAAGCCCGGCAAATACACCGTTACCGTTGAGGCTAGCAATTTCAAACGCAGCCAGACAACGGGCGCTGACGTTAAAGTGGGCGTAGTCAATCCACTCGACATCAAGCTCGAAACTGGAAACGTAACCGAAACAGTAACCGTCGTGGCGAGTACCGAAGAAGTACTCAACACGGACCAGGCGCAGATTTCGCATACCTTCGAATCGCGCAAGATCGAAGATTTGCCCTCTAACGCAACGGGCCAGGGGCTCGACACGTTGGCATTGCTGGTACCGGGCGTTGCCCAGAACAGTGGTGGCGGCACAAACACTAACGGTACTGGCCTTTCCGTCAATGGTAACCGCGGTCGGTCGAACAATTTCCAAATCGACGGATCCGATAACAATGACCTAAGCGTCGCCGGCCCGAACCTTTTTGTGGATAACAACGACGCAATTCAAGAGTATCAGGTCATTAGCAACAACTTCTCGGCCCAGTACGGTCGCAACCTCGGCGCGGTCGTGAACATTGTGACCAAAGGCGGCACGAACGAATTTCACGGCACCGCTTTTGAGTACCACATGGATCGCACCCGCCTGGACACGCTTACCAATGTTGAGCGCGCCCGCGGCGATAAAGAGCCACCGAGATTTCTGAGCAATATTTTCGGCGGCACTGTTGGTGGTCCAATCATTCATAACAAAGCCTTCTTCTTCTTTTCGTATGAAGGAATAAGGCAACCGTCAACCACTGACGCACTGTCAACGGGCTTTGGGATTAGAGCGTCAGATCTGCCGAAGTTGACCGCTGCGTATCCCGGCAATCCGGTGATTAACGCGATCGTCTCGCTGAACCCGAGCGTTTTGCCGCTCGGCACAGTCTTGGCGCGCACGGATCTCACGAACTGTAACGCGACCGATGCCCGCCTGGCGGGACAGCCGTCCAGTTTCTATTCGCGCTGCAACCGGGACTGGATCGACTTTAACAATACGACCAACCCGGCGAACGCTGTTCGCGTTGAGGGTTTCTTACTCGAGCGCATCTACCCGACGCCGTACACGCAAAACGAATGGAGTCTGCGCGGCGATTACAAGGTCACGAACAAGGACAGCTTTTACGTTCGTTACCTCGATCAAAAAGGCAACAACGTCAACAACCTGGGCTCGACTAACGGGTTCACAGGCGATGTTCCGTTCTTTACCAGGAACTTTGGTGGCACCTACATTCGCCAGGTTAACAGCAAAATGGTGAATGAGTTTCGTGCCGTCCGCACGATCCTTTCAGTCAGCTTCGGTGGTGGTTGTGATGCCAAGACTCTGGGCTGCGTTCCGGATGTTAATGACATTGACAACGCCCAAATTGAAGCTTTCACCCCCAGCGCTGTTCGTGGCGTCACGCTCACTGGAAATTCACTCCGCGCGACTGGCGTGGGCGGTGGTTTGCCTCAAGGCCGCACGACCACACTCTATGGCTTTGCAGACAATTTCACCTGGTCGCGTGGCAACCACTCTCTGCTTCTTGGCGCCGAAATCAAGTACACGGACGCCACGGCTCCGTTCCTGCCGAACTATGGTGGGGCTTACACTTTTGCACTCGACACGACCGCGGGTGTGGTTCCGCAGCGCCGTATCTTTAACAACGCGCCGTCTGCGGTCAGCATCGCGTTGGGAGATCCGAAAGTGCCTTACACGGAGTGGGACCAGTATTACTTCATCCAGGACGACTGGAAAGCTCGTTCCAATCTGACCCTTAATCTCGGTATCCGTTACGAGTACACGGGCCAACCCATCAATGACCTAAGCGAGGCGACGCGTGCGCGCGAAAGCAGCACACATCCATTCTGGAATCCTGCCCTGCCGGTCACTGCGCGCATCGTCCCGATCGTGAAGCCGGACTACAACAACTTTGCGCCGCGCTTCGGTTTCGCGTGGTCACCAAAGTTCGAGCACGGTTTCATGCATAGATTGGTGGGGGATGATGCCACGGTGGTGCGCGGCGGCTATGCCATCGCTTATGACCCGGCGTTCTACAACATCCTTCTGAACGTTGCGAACTCGGCTCCGTTCTCAATCTCGTTAGCAGCGTCATCGGCGGCCGGACAATTGTCCGCAACCGCACCAGTTCTGCCGCTGCCCAACTCGGTGTTCGGTGCTGACATTCGCACGTCGGTCCAGGCGTCGGGCGTGCTGCCGATTGGCAAGCTCGATCCGAAATACCTTGGCCAGACGCAAGTGGGAACCGACTTTCGTTCCCCCTATTCGCAGCAATGGTCGTTCGGCATTCAACGATCGGTCGGCAGAAATAACATCGCCGAGGTTCGTTACGTGGGCAACCATGGAGTCGGCCTATTCCAATCTGTGCTTCGCAATCCGTTCGTAGGAGTTCCGGGCAGCACCACCCTCGGTGGCTTGTACGGCTTCAACCGAACCATCACGGTAAACGGCGTGAACACAACCGTATCGTTCCCGTCCTTTGCCTCTCTGATTCCGGCCGGAATGGTTGGACTCAACTGCGTCGATAATGCTGCGACTCTCGACAACGAAGCCGCATGTATCGGTCGCGTGAGACCGACCGGAGCCGTCACGGATCGCGAGAACACCGCGCAGTCGTGGTATCACTCGCTGCAAGCCCGCTACAACGGCCGGTTCCTGCGGAATGCGCTTAACCTCGGTGCGACCTATACGTTCAGTAAGACGATCGATACGTCCAGCGAGGTCTTCGCCTTCAACAGCGAAGGTTCGATTCTGCCGCAGAATCCGTTCGACTATAACAGTGACCGCGGTATCTCAGCTCTGCATCGGCCGCACATCTTTTCGTTCAATGCGATTTACGATGTGCCATTCTACAAAGAGCAGCGCGGGATCCTCGGCCACGTTCTGGGTGGATGGCAATTCAACGCGGTGCACGTTATCAACAGTGGCCGTCGCTGGACGCCTAGCCAATCCTTTAACGCCGGCTTCCTGAGTTTGGGACCGAGCTACCTGAGCGGTGGCGAGAGCCTCAGGCCGTTTGCGGGCAACCCCAATCAGCCTGAATCAAGAGTTGGTATCAGCCAGATTGACGCCTTCTTGTTCGGCAGAATTACCAATGTCACGAACTTGAATGGTTTCATCCTGCTGAATGACGCGAACAATGGCGTCATCACCCCGGTGACACCCAGTGACGTGCGTTTTATCTACAACGGGCCAGGCGCCGCCAAGCTTTTCGGCACGCCCTACGGCAACGTCCCGCGGTACGAGCTTGCAGGACCGATTATCAACCAGTTGAACTTCGGTATCTTCAAGACAGTGCGCGTTTGGGAGCGAGTAAAGATTCAGCTTCGCGGAAACTTTTACAATGTTCTCAACCATCCGCAGCCGGGCTATGGTATTACCCGCAATGGCTCGCTGCCGAGCAGTACGCTTTTGGATAACGCCGGAAACGTTTCGACTCCGTTCGCCAATTACGACTTTGTCGCGATGGCGCGTCGCAGAGTTGAAGTTGGTCTGCGTATCGTGTTCTAAATCCGAAGCTGTCCACGGCAGTTTCTTTTCCCGAGGGAGAGTTCGAAAGAACTCTCCCTTTTTTTGATCGGAGGTCGCGCAAAAAATAAAGGCGACCCAAGTGGATCGCCTTTAAGGTGTTGCTCGCGAAACTCAAACTATGGAATCACCGTGAAGTCGACGCTACGTCCCACGGTCTGATTCTTCTTATCGGCAAGCTGGTCCGTAAATATCACCGTCAGGACATAACGGCCGGTCGGCACTTTGGCTAGCGCAATTTGGCCAATTTTCGTTCCCGGCGACGCGCCATTAACTGCTACAGGCGCGTCGGGCTCCTGATATAGAACGTTGCTGCCCTGGCTGATAATAATTTTAGCCGTTAATTTCGATGCGCCGCCAGATGACTTTACGTTGTAGGCCATCGCGGCATAACGCAAGTCCTGCTTGCGCGAAAGCTGCCGAATCGCGAACAGCGGAGTTGGCGCAGCTTTGTTATCGGCGGGATTCGCGGCAAAGAGAAAAACACTACTCATCGTTAACCGCCCTTTAGTCAAATCTGGAATCTCAAGGTATCTGGCCACGGTTCCGAGATTACCGGTCGACGTTTCGCGCACCACGGTACGAATCTGAAAGTAGCCCGGCGGCAACTCAGTGTTCGCCGAATACGTGAGTGCCGTTTTCATGACCTCCTGATATTTCTCAGGAGTAAGACTGGTGTTTATCGTCTCGCTGAACCCACCCCGAGCGCGCCCCAGTTGATCATAGACAAAGCCAACCACGTCGAAAGACGTCTCATACTTCCCGTCAGCACTCTGGGTAAAAGTTAGCTTATGCGGATCAATGGCGATGTTGATGTCGAGACCCATAGTGTTGCGCGCCGGCGATGGCTTGAGACCTATGTTCTCGCTAACCTCCAACTCGCGCTTTGCTATCGGCGACTTGGCTGCTAAAGCAATCGTCTCCTCCTTCGTTTTCGGCGCTGAGCTTCCTTCGTTCCGCGCGACATAGCCGCGATGCGAATACACTTTCACGTCCGATCGTTTGACCTTGATTTCGACTTTACGAAACTTGTTGTCGAACTTGTCGGAGGGTGTGTAAGCCAGCATGTAATACCCGCGACTGCGCGTGAGAATTTTATCCAAGCCACCTTTGAAGTTATTTGTATTCACCACAGACACGCCGCCCGTCGCGTTCGCTACCGTGGCCAGGCCTAAATGTTCCGCCGCGCCTGCCAACGGCAACCCGAACATTTCATCAGATCCGCCGCCCCGACCGAATGTCGGATCCGGCGCGCCGCCGAGCGCGCTGCGCCCGGGAGTCTCGGTGAAACTCGCCACCCCCGCTGAAGCCCGGAGTCCGCGAGGATCCATAGTGTTGACTACGACGCCCGCTCGGACAGCGTGATCCGTAAGTTGGTTCAGCATGTACGAAGTGTTCGAGTAACTGCTGCCGGCGTCACCCGTCTCGAAGATTGGAATACCGCCGGAGATCAGGACTAAAGATTTGCGCCCTGGAATTTCCTTCAGACTGCCAATGATGAAATCAGCTGTACTTAGTGTCATTAGCCCGCGAAATAATCTCTGGTGCTCGTCATTTGGATCGTTGAGGTTAGTCAGACCCATCTCATCAAAATTGGTGTTGCTGTCGCCGCCTTCAGAATTACCGCCCAGAGTTGGAATGGTGGTTTGTCTTTCTGGCGCTGGATTGTTATAGGCCATATACGGATTGGTCGAGACGGTCAGCATGGCGATGGCCCGCCGCAACAACTGCCGATCGGAAGTAAACTGCTGAAGCAATCCCTTGCCGCCGACGGTGCGGACGATGGCCACCAGATCCCCGTCGCGCATATCATTGTTTACGAAATCAGAAAGCATCTTGCGCACGCTGGCCATGTCTTCAAAAGGAATCGTGAGATCGTCTACGACGAAGGCAATTACACGCTTCAATTCGTTTGCTGATAAGTCGCGTGGGATTTCAGCGCCCGGCGGCAAGGCAGCGGGCCGGTCGCCTTCCGTGCGGCGACCTGCGTCGGTGCTGACGAACTCCATGAACTTGACCTGCTGTTTCTTTCCGTTCTCGTACAATTCGAAGTCCTCAAGCTTCAAGTCAGATACGATTTGATCATCCTTATCGACCACAACGGCATCGGTCTGAACCAGTGCGGTCGTAATTCGAAGGACTTCATCCGACTCCTGCTGGGGTCGTTTGTCTTGTGCGAGGCCGGCCGAAAACGTGATCACAAGTGCGACAATAGGGGCGATTAGTTTGCGCATAAGGACGAACTCAACTTTCTTTGGATGGAAGTGACTGCGGTACGCACACATTATATGGGAACTTTGTAACCATCTCTAAATTACTTACCGATAGCCGCGACGCACACGCGCGTTGACGACGGGCAATAACCAACTCGTTGTACAGAAATTTGGACAAACGTTCAAAAAAATATGCGACGAGATCGTTTGCGGGGAGATGTGCTTGCCGATTGTCGGCGGTTTTTCCATCGGTAGTTGCTCGGAACAATCCGTGACAGCACTCTTAAGCCCATCCGAGATTTCGGAGAAAACCAAATTTTCAGCACCGCAAAGGTCGCCTGAATAGGGCGCTAAATTGGAGGTGAACAATTTGCCCTGAAAACATGGGCCAAGTCTCTCGACGCCAGGCGGAACATTGATTGCTTAATCCGTAACAAAGTCGCAGCACCTGCAAAACAAATAAAGCTTCAGCGGGTGCGTCCATTCGAACAAGCAGGGTCAGTTCAAACTCAGGGTCGGTTCAAAACTAAGGAGGACGGATATGAAAAGCGTGTTTCGCTTTTTAGCAAGCGGGTTGCTCCTCATCGTGGTGTGTGCCGCAGCTTTTGCTCAGGCGCAAACCGGCGGGATCACTGGAGTGGTCTCAGACAAAAACGGAGCAGTCGTTAATGGTGCCGACGTCGATGTGGTTAGTGAAAACGGAAATACGGTTCGCAGCACAACGACGGGAACTGATGGCGGCTATGCAGTAACTCTGTTGCCGCCCGGCAAATACAAACTGGAAATCACCGCAAAGAATTTTAAGAAATCGGTCATCGCCGGCGTTGACGTCAGGATTCTCGAAACAACTCGTCAGGACGCCAGCCTTGAGCCCGGCAATATTGAGGAGGTCGTCAACGTCGAATCGACGCCTTCGCTCATCAATTCATCTGGCCCACAAACTGGACAAGCGCTGGACGGCGTAACCTTGCGCCAGCTTCCTCTCGCGCAGCCGAACTTCCTCTTTCTGTTGAATCTTTCGACTGGTGTAACTGGCGAACCGACCGATGTGAGAGCTGCCGGTCGCGGCAGCGCGGATGTCACGGTAAACGGTCAGCGCACGAGCAACAACAGCGTGTCGTTGGAAGGCATCAACGTTAACGATTTCAATCTCGCCCACTTTGACACCGTGCCGCTGCCAAATCCTGACACGTTGCAGGAAATGAAGGTTGCTACTTCTCTCTACGACGCGTCGCAGGGAAGTAAGGGCGGTGGCGCTCTGGGCCTCGTTTTTAAAACCGGTAATAAGGACTTTCATTGGGATCTGTATTGGCAGCATCGAAATGACGCATTGAACGCGAACGAATGGTTCCGCAATGCCAACGGAGTGAGCAAACGTGCGCGCCTGCTGCAGAACGTGTTCGGTGGCAGCGCCAGCGGACCGGTCCCATTTACCGGCGGCTTCTGGTTTTTCAATTACCAGGGAGTTCGCGCGCGTAACGGCATCGATCCGGCAGGCTCCGCTCTTACCCCTACTATCCAGAATTTTCCGACCAACCCGGATGGGTCGACTTCCGCGGCTTTGATTGCACCTACGTTTGGCTTGACTGCCGCACAAATCGATCCCGTCGCCATCAACATTCTGAATGTGAAGAACAACTCTTTCGGCGGCACATTCTTCGTGCCTCGCTCGGGACAGGCGGGATGTAAGACGGCCACGTCGGCCACGGGCACGTTCAGTTGCAGTTTCTCTGGGGTGGCGCCAATCGAGGACAATCAATACACGATCGTTTACGATCGCTCATGGCGAAACGGGAACGACAAGATTTCCGGCCGTTGGTTTTGGGACGAGGGCGATGTGCTAAAGCCCTTCGGCACCGACACTACCCTGGCCAATCCTCGAACGGATACGCAGTGGAATCGATTCCTTTCGATTACTTACAACCATATTTTCAGCGCCACCAAAGTGAACGAACTTCGCCTTGGCTTCAGCCGGTTTATCTTCGCCAACATCCCCACGGATATCGTCGGGCTATCTGACATCGGTGCAATCCGCGGCAACAGTTCCGAATTCCCGGGAATCTATCGCGTTGGCATCACCGGCCTTTTCTCACTCGGCACCGGCGTTAACGACGACCGCGGAACGGTATCCAACAACTACAATCTTGGTGATACCTTTTCATGGACCACCGGCAAACACACGCTGCGCATGGGTGGCGAGCGAGTTCAGTATCAGCTCAATCGGTTCAACAATTTCGCCGTGCGTGGCTCGTTAGGTTTTGACGCAACGACCGGCACAGGTAACGCATTTTCGGCCTGGCAGAATTTCCTCCAGGGCCGCGTTACTTCAGTTCAATCCGCGTTTGGCGATCCCGCGCGAAACTTTATTGCGACCGACTATGCCGGATTTATTCAGGATGACTATCGTTGGTCACAGCGATTGACATTCAATCTTGGCGTGCGTTGGGAAGGCATGAGTTTTGGACGCGACAAGCTATATCGCGCGGGTATCTTTGATCCCGCTCTCGCGGCCGCCGGTAAGAATCCTTTCTTGATTCCGGAAAAGGTAAATCTCGCCGGATTCAAGGGGACGCCGGGCGTGTCCGATTGCGCGCTCATAGACTGCTTTGACGGTAACAACTGGGGCCCGCGCGTCGGTTTTGCGTGGGACATCAAAGGTGACCAAAAAACGGTAGTCCGGGCAGGTTACGGAATTTACTATCAGCGACTCTCGAACCAGAACATTCTCCAGAATTCGCTGGCTGCGCCGTTCACCGTTCAGCCACTGTCGTCTAATCCGACGCCGGCGTCGGGACAGTTGGCGAATCCGCTCTCGGCGATTCCCCCGCCTTCGATCGTCGCTACTGCTTACATTCCGCAGGCAACTCGGTTTATCGGACTCTTCAACAGCAGCACTACGCTAACGATTAACGGCGTGCCGCCTAACGGTATTTCAAGCAACCCAGCGGATATCAACGATCCAAACTTCAAGCCGATCTTCGTTAACGAAGCCGGCCAGCGCTGTTTGAATTACGCAAACGCCAACGCGGTGCTTGACGCGGCGAATGGAGCCACCAACTGCTCCATCAACCTGGCGTCGTTTACCAGCGCGCCGCTTGATGCGTATACGCCTTACACCCAGCAATGGAATCTCACGCTGCAACGTGAGCTGTGGAAAGGTTGGGCGCTGGAAGTCGGGTACGTCGGCACGCATTACGTCGGCGGCTTGGGCATTTGGGATCCGTACCTCGCCAAGGTGGCAAGCCCGAGCACCCCAATCACGATTCGGGATGCTAACGGCGTGACCTATAACATCACGGCCAATACGGTGAACAATGAAGAATTACGTCACCAAATCATCGGTCTTTCTCGTAAGCGTGGTTCGCGCTACTCCGGCAACATCGGAATGGCGACTTACAACTCAATGCAAGCGACACTGTCGCGCCGGCTCGCTGCCGGTTTGTACTTCCAGGCGGCGTACACCTGGTCACACGCCATCGACAACGTCAGCGGCTCGCTGAGCACCGACGAGTTGAACGCGACTCGCAACGGACAAAATGGCGCGAACATTTACAATGACCAGACCAATGTGCAGCAGAATAAAGCCAGCGGCGATTTCGATCGCCGTCACCGCCTGGTGGTGAGTTACGCATACGACATCCCGCGCTTTGCCGGCTTTATGAGACACGAGCCATTCAAGGGCTGGTCCGTCAGCGGCATCGTGACGTATCAAAGCGGCTTGCCGTTTTCCGTGACTGACGCCGGCGGCGGCGCGTTCGGCGGCGGCACCAGCACTGGCATTTTTACTTGCCCGAACGTTGAAGCCGCCTACACAACGGGCGACACTGCCACAACCATCGCTCACTATCTGAACATCGCCTGTTGGCGTACGAGCACAACGACAGCGAATAACGTCCCGTTCTCCGCCGGCAGTGGCGCAACGGGATACGGCAACACTCCGCGCAATTCTTTCCGCGGTCCGATGCAGCAGAATTGGGACTTTTCGATCCAGAAGAAATTCACGATCAAGGAAAGTCATGAAATCCAATTCCGCACTGACATCTTCAACGTTTGGAACCACCCGATTTTCCGGTTCCCGTCGTCGGTGGCTTTGCAGACCGCTTCAACCTTTGCGCAAATCACGCAGACTGCTGTGCCCGCGAGACTGATTCAGTTCGGATTGACTTACCGGCACTGAGCGTTTGCTCTACCTTTTATTTGTTTGGCCGGATGGTTTACAAAATCATCCGGCCTTTTTTCTGAGGCGCTTCCGAAAAGGGCGAACCTTGTATTTCGCCGTGCAAGGGGGCATGATCCGGTCATTCCGCTCGCAATTTGGTTTTCACAAAGAAGCCATGTCACGGTTGTGGTTAGCATTCGCGGTCCTCTTGCTCCTGCCGGCAACGCTGTTTGGCCAGCGAGATCGCGATACGTATAACCCAAGCAATCAGACATTCGAAATCCTGGGACAGGTTAACGCCACGGACACCAATGCCGCGGTCGCCGAAGTGCCGGTGCGATTGGAACGTTTTAGCGGCGGGATTGTCGATCAGCTCAGCACGGACACGCGCGGCCGCTTTCGGTTTGCAAACCTCCAGCGCGGTTACTACAAAGTAATCATCAACACGGCCGGCTTTAGTCCCGCACAACAAGACGCCGACCTGACGTTGTTGTTCAAAGTCTATCTCGTCTTTGCACTGGTGCGGACGAGTAGCGCCGGCGCGCTTGTGGTCGACGTAATCGACGCCAGAGTACCGGCCACCGCCCGCACGGAATTCAATCGCGGCCGAGAGGCGATGGCGAGCAAGAATCTGAACGAGGCAATCACTCACTTTAATCGAGCGGTTGAAATCTTTCCGGAGTTTTTTGAAGCCCACGTTCTGAGCGGAACTGCCCACATGGATTTGCGCGAATGGCAATTGGCGGAAGCGGCGTTTCAGCGCGCCCTGGAGATTAGACCGGACAATCCCAAGGTGCTGCTGGCACTGGGCGAGGCGCTGTGGCGTGAAAAACGCTACGAGGACGCCGAACGAGTATTGCTCGAGGGGCTCAAGCAGGAAGATCGAAACTGGCAAGGCTACTTCACTCTAGCCAGGTTGCATTGGGACAAGGGCGAGGTAATGAAAGCGGCGCCGGCAATCGGTCACACTTTGCAGCTAAAACCCGATTTTGCCGAAGCTCATTTGCTCGCCGGAAATATCCTGCTGAAACTCAATCAGACCGATCGAGCCATCGTCGAATATGAAGAATACGTTCGGCTTGCTCCAAAGGGAGAGTTCGTTGCGGAAGCACGCAACCTGATTCAAAAGCTCCGCACGCCCAACCGATAATGAACATCTTTGATAGTTAGCTCGACCACAGTCTTGATTCGGATGGGGAAAATCGGGATCATGCTGCGCGAATGGATCCGGCTGCCCACGACCTGGCTCTCGCACCGCTCGGCGCCGGTGATCTGATTGACCGTGCCGTCAGACTCTACCGCCGACACTTTCTTACGCTCATCAGAATTGCGGCGCCGCCCGTGGTCATATCTGCCGCGGGTTCGACGCTGACCACGATTGCGTTTCGCGCAATTGGGGCCACGCCCAGCAGCTCTCGGCTCTTGTTGTATGTGTTGGCAGCGTTAGGTGGCGGCACTGTGATCATCGCAGGGTCGCTTTTTAGTCTGATTGTAATGGGGGGCGCCACTCGCAATCTGGTCGCGCACTTATTGTGGGACGAGCCCGTCAGTTTTCGGGCGACATATCGCTCGGTGAAGTCTCGTTTTTGGGGCCTGTTGTGGGCCAGTTTTCTGGTGGCTATTTGGCTCGGCTTTTGTTTCTGGCTGGCAGGCACGGGCTTTTACCTGGTGTTTCTTTTGCTTCTCATAGTCGGCGTGGCGCTCGCGCAGGTTATGCCCGCGTGGGTAATCGCGATTGTCAGCGTCTTTGGAAGTATTGCCGGAGTCGTGCTCGCCCTGATTCTTTTTTTTCTGCTGGCCGGTCGCATGGCTTACGTTCCGCAGGCGATGCTGGTTGAAGGTCGCACAGTCGGCTCCGCCATTGGCCGGAGCTTCTCGCTGGCGAGCGGCAATGTCCGGCGTTTGATGGCAATGACGTTGTTCACTCTCTTTGCTACTTATTCAGCACTCGCGCTGCTCATCATTCCACTCGGCTGGTACGGCTGGGCCAATGGCGTCGATGTCACGCCGTTCGGCACTGAATGGCCCGCCTGGTACTCAATCGGTTATGAAGTGATCCTGCAGTGCAGTCACATCTTGCTGGCGCCGATTTGGATGCTGGGACTGTCGCTGCTCTATGTCGATGAGCGCGTGCGTCATGAAGGTTATGACATCGAATTGAAAGCCGCCCGGCAGCTTCCGCCGATGCCCGAGCTGCCCGGTGTGATGTCGCCATTCGCACCGGCACTCGTCACGCGGCGCACTGCGAGGTTCGTGCCGCCGCCCGCGCCCATGCCTCCCGCCAGCGTGTTGGGACTTCGGTGACGATTTCGAAGATGATGAGACGGTCAAGTCTGAAGAGCTTGTTTACGGCCGCGATTGTAGGAACCGTGGTCGCTGTGACTGCGCAAGCGGCAACGTTCACGGACTACCGCACAAGAGTCTCTCAGGCGATCAGCGTCATTCAGCAGCTCGAGACGCCCGACTACTACACTGACGATTCGAGTCAGACGAATGGGCTGGTCGAGAACGCGCTGGGCCGATTGCGTCATCTGCTCCCGGAAACAGAAACGGTTACCTTCAACAATCAATCAATCGATGTCGATAATAAATGGTTTCACAAGGCGCTGGCCGAATACGAAAAGAACAGAAACAAAGGCGAACATGATGCCGATTTGATTCGCCACACGCGCGAACAACTGCGCGCCTTAATCCAACGTCTCGATGAAATGAAATCGGCCGCAGCGAATAATAAAGATGGCGATAAAGCTCGCCTTGCAGAGATTCTTCGACGGCCCGAATACGACAAAACCGTCGCTCAGGAAAGCGCCATCGAAAAGCTTTGGAACCAGTTCATTCGTTGGTTGTCTAAGCTGTTTCCCAGGTTCAAACCACCTCAACCCGGCACCGCTCGCAGCTTATCGAGGGTCGCGCAGGTCATCGTGTTTGGCTTGTCGCTCGCGCTGATCGGATTTCTGATTTGGAGATTCTTGCCGCGATACGTTCGCAACCGTCGCGGCAAGAAGAAAACGTCGAAGCGCGAACCGCGTATCGTTCTCGGTGAGCGGCTGGCGCCGGATCAGACGGCCACCGACTTGCTCGAACAGGCGGAAGCACTGGCGCGTGCAGGCGACCTGCGCGGGGCAATTCGCAAAGCGTACATCGCTCTGTTGTGCGAATTGGGCGATCGCAAAGTCATTAGCCTGGCGCAGCACAAAACCAATCGCGACTACCTGATGTCCGTGCGCACGCGCAACTCGCTGTATGAATCGTTGCGCAAGCTCACATTTAGCTTTGAGCGACACTGGTATGGATTTGTGCCGCCGGCACCGAATGATTGGGATGAGTTTCGAGTCGGTGTCAGACAGACAGTGACGGCTGAGAAGTAAAGAGTGATGAATCATGAGTAAATTGGAATACAGATCACTGCCTGGCGCTTATTTAATCGGCGTGGCACCACGAGTCGCAACTCTCGACTCATTACTCATCGCGCGTGACTCATCACTGTTTCTACTATGCGTCAACGCCTAATCATCATCTTCACCCTCCTCGTCGTCGTGATCGTGCTGATTGCACTGAACGCGGCGTCATACGTGCGCGTAGAGCACGTCGCTGATTCTGAAACCACGCCCGATCGATCGACCTTTAACTCAGGAGCGACAGGCACACAGGCACTCTACGATTTTCTGCGCGAATCCGGTCATCAGGTTGTGCGTTGGCGCGAAGGATCGTCGTCGCTACTTACGGTCAACGGGCCAAAGCCTTCCACGTTTGTCCTGATTGGGCCACTGCAGGTTGGTTATTCGAAGCGCGAAACGCAGGAACTGCTGCGTTGGGTCGAATCAGGAGGCCGCCTCGTCATCATCGATCGGCAATTCGATTACCGCTTAGTGCAAAACACTGATAACTGGACGATACATTCTGAAGCTTTGACTTATCCATGGGACAACCTGGACCCGAATAATTTCGAGCAGATGACTAGCGGCATGACGCCAGTGAAACCCGCGCAGCCAACGGCAATGGCGCGTAATGTCGAGTCGGTGATGCCGTCGCGTTTCATGGGAGCGATTCGCATTTTGCCGCCTGGGCCTGAGCAGCCGAGCGCCACGCCGACTCCCGATGAAGAAGACTACGATTCGGAAGATTACCAACCGCCGCCCGGCAAAGGCGGAAGCACGTACAACCGGCCCAGCGATAACACGTCACAAGCCCCCGTCGTTCACCTGCGTCACGAACGCGGCGCACTGCTCGTAGATTATCCATACGGCGCGGGGCGCGTGGTGTTGCTGTCGGATCCTTACATCGTCGCCAACAATGGTATCGGCCGCGCCGACAATTTGTTGCTGGCGCTGAATGTTGTCACGGGCGGCGGCGGCTTGATTGCGTTCGACGAATTTCATCAGGGGCGAGCCGCGACGCACAATGCGCTCTTCCAGTATTTCTCTGGCACGCCGGTTTTGGCGATCTGCGCGCAACTTGCGCTGATCGGCATCGCGATCGTGTGGTCGCAGGGCCGCCGCTTCGCGCGCCCGCTGCCGTTGCCAACTGTCGACCGCAGATCGAAACTCGAGTTCGTCGCCTCCATGGCTGAATTGCAGCAACGCGCGAAAGCGCACGACCTCGCGTTGGAAAACATCTATGCGCGCGTCCGTCGCGTGCTGGTACGTTATGCGGGATTGAGCAACAACAGTCCGCGAACAGAGATTGCGCGCCGCGTCGCGATGCGCTCTGGCATCAACCAGCAGGAGCTTGAAACGTTGATGCGCAACTGTGAAGATACAATCAACGGCACGGCCACCAGCGGCAAAGAAACTTTGCGAATGGCGCGACGCCTGCGCGAAATTGAATCAGTACTTGGCTTGCGAGCGCGCGCGCGTGACTCGCGGCAGGCTGCTGAGAACGACTGAGTCAGAACCACCTGCGGTAGCGGGTGGTTGATCTTCAATCAAAGGTCTACCCATTTAAAAGACTAACCGCCCGCTACTGCAGGCGGTGCTGACAAATATGCCTGAATACGTCTCCAACACCATCGCACACATCACGACTGAACTCGGCAAAGTAATCGTCGGCCAGTCTGAACCAATCGAACAAATCCTGGTGGCACTGCTTGCCGAAGGCCACGCGCTGATCGAAGGCGTGCCCGGCACGGCAAAGACGCTGACCGTGAAAACGCTCGCGCGGATCATCAATGCAGGTTTCGGTCGCATCCAGTTCACGCCGGACCTGATGCCATCGGACATCACCGGCACGAACGTCTTCAACATGGCTTCGTCCAGTTTTAGTCTGCGCCGCGGACCCGTCTTCACCGACATCCTGCTCGCTGACGAAATCAACCGCACCCCACCAAAAACTCAGGCGGCGTTGCTCGAAGCCATGGAGGAACGTCAAGTGACGATCGATGGCGAAGCTTACACGCTGTCTCCGGTATTCACGGTGCTGGCAACCGAAAACCCGATCGAATACGAAGGCACGTATCCCTTGCCCGAAGCGCAACTGGATCGCTTCCTTTTGAAGATCCTTCTGCCTTATCCATCGGCCGAGGAAGAGCATCAGGTCGTCGCGCGTTGGGATGCGGGATTCAATGCGCGGCGTCTGGATCAAGTCGAAATTCAGCCGCTCAGTGATGCCGACGCGATTTCCCGCTGTCGCGGTGAAGTACGAAATATGCGGGTTGAGCCGGGCGTCCAACGCTACATAGTGGATGTTGTGCGCCGCACTCGCGATCACCCGGCTGTTCATTACGGAGCCAGTCCGCGTGCCGCCGTCGCGCTGCTGTTGTGCTCGAAGGCGCTTTCGGCGATTCGCGGCCGCGACTTTTCAACGCCGGACGACGTGCGCGACATTGCCCGGCCTGCGCTCCGCCACCGTCTGACATTGCGCGCCGAAGCGGAGCTCGATGGCGCGACACCGGATTCGGTGATTACAGATATTTTGCAGACAGCGGAAGTTCCGAGGTAAATGCGCTTCGTCTTCACCAAACTCTTCTATGCGCTGCTCGCGGTTGCGCTGGTTCCTATTTCGCTTTCATGGGGGCGGCCACTGCTCGCGTGGGTGGCAGTCACTTACGATCTCATCATTATCGCGGTCGCTGTTTTCGACGCGTGGAGTAGCAAACTCGCCAAAGGCGTCGCCATCGAGAGACATTTCGGCGGACGATTTGCCGTCGGTGCGGAAACAGACGTCCGGATTGGTGTTGCGAACCACACGCCGCGCGATGTCACGCTAATTCTAAAAGACGAATTCCCGCCACAGATGCAATTGTCCGGCAGTCGCGAAACGCCCCTGGAAGTAGAAGCACAAACCAGCGCGACTTTCATCTACAGCCTGAAGCCTCCGCGGCGTGGGCAATTCACTTTTGGACAAATCGCCGTGCGTTACCTGTCGCGCTGGCGTCTGGCGTGGTGTCAGACATCCGCCGGTCAACCGATCACCGTTAAGGTCTATCCCAACATGCGACGCGCGCGTGAAGCTGAGCTTAAGGCGCTAGGCACGCGGTCGTTCGTCGCGGCCCGGCGCAAGTCACAGTGGCGTGGCGAAGGCCGCGACTTCGAATCGTTGCGTGATTACGTCCTGGGCGATGAGATGCGGCACATTTCGTGGACCGCGACTGCGCGACGCGGAAAGCTGGTGACGCGGCAATATCAGATGGAGCGCGACCAGACAATTCTGGTGATGCTTGATGCCGGTCGTTTGATGACGGGACGGCTCGAGAACGAAACCAAACTTGATCTGGCGGTGCACGCCACTCTGGCGCTGATGTCCGCAGCCGCGCGCGCGGGTGACAACGCCGGGCTGCTCGTGTTCGGAAGACGCATCAAAACTTTTCTGCCGCCGAAGCGTGGCGCGGAACATCTGGACGCGGCACTCGAAGCTCTGCACGCCGTCGAACCGGAAATGATCGAGCCGAGCTATGCGCGCGCCTTTGAGTTTGTCTCGGCAAACAGCCACCGCCGCTCACTCGTCGTGGTGCTCACAGACTTAGTCGACGAAGAAGGTTCGAGCGAGTTGCTCTCTTCTTTGAAACTACTTCGCCCGCGTCACCTGCCGCTGGTCGTCACCATCGGCGATCGCGATCTGAAAGCTGTAGTGCGTGAAGCGCCTGAGAACGAGGCCGAACTTTTCACGCAATCCGTCGCCGAAGAGATCATGTATCAGCGTGAAGCGGCTTTACGCTTGGTGGAATCGCAGGGAGGACTGGCGTTGGATGTCACTGCGGCCGCGCTGGTGCCGCGGCTGCTCGAAACATACCTTCGTGTTAAAGAAAGAGGATTGCTCTGAAGAAGGGAAAGAGGAAAGGGGAAACGACTCACGACAAACTTCGCATCTATGACTTATTTCCCCCTTCCCCTTTTCACCTCTTACCCCGCGCTATCCCGTCCCGCTAGAAACAGATACGAATACAGCGCGAGTCCGGTAACGCCACCGATCGCAAACTTGATCGTCGGATTAATAGGTGCGGGCGAAATGAAGCCTTCGATGATGCCCGCCACAACCAGCAACGGAATACATCCGACAATCAGTCGCACCGCTTCCATGCCGCGAGACTTCAAAGCATCGCCGCGCGTCATGTCGCCCGGCATCGACAAAGCCGTGCCGATCAAGAGTCCGGCGCCGCCGGCGATGAAGATGCAGGACAACTCGATCACTCCGTGACCCACGACGAATGCGAGCAAGTCATTCCCAAATCCAGCCCGATAAGTCAGCGCGATAATCGCTCCGAACGAGGCGCCATTGAACGCCAACACGTACAGCGTCCCGAGGCCGAGCATCGCGCCGAACGCGAACGCATAAAAAGTGACTTTGATGTTGTTCGTAAAAATTTGGCTCGAGCCGATCTGATTCGCCTGGTTCAGGTCTTCCCACCAATGCGTCCGGTTGTTGATGACGATTTCGCGGAAAAACGGGCTAATTCCTGCGAATTCTGAGAAATCCGGATCATGCCGAGTGCCGAAAAAAGCAATTCCGCTGAACACCCAGAACACCGCAAACGCGACGGCCGTGTAACGCCAGGTGCGCCGAAAACTTTGCGGGAAATCACGCGCGAAGAAATTCCGCACCCGGCGCCCGCCCTGCGCATCGGCGCGATAAATCCGGCCGTGCGCCCGAATCACCAGGCTGTTCAGATAATTGATCAGGCGCGGGTCGCGAGATTCGGCCCGAGCAATCGCGAGATCCGAAGCAGTGCGGCGATAGATGCGCCCCAACTCGCGCACCTCTTCGCGATGCAGCCGCCGCAGCTTCAAGCCATCGAGCTGGTGCAGCAACTGCTCGAGCCGCTGCCAGGCGTTCTTGCGTTCGTTGATGAAGCGATCCAGCGCCATTGTAGATTGCCAATTGCCGATTTCCGATTTGCTTTTGCTCTAGAGTCTTGTTACGAGTAAACAATCGCCAATGCAATCTGATCAATCGGCAATCGGCAATCGCAAATCGACAATGCTTGTCGAGTGTGTACCAAACTTCAGCGAAGGCCGCAAGCCTGAAGTTGGCGAACAGATCGCGCACTCTATTTCGTCGGTCGATGGCGCAACGGTGCTGAATCGTCACATCGATGCAGATCACAATCGTTCAGTGATTACATTTGTCGCGCCGCCTGAAGTAATAGTTGAAGCGGCTCTGCGCGCTGTTGCCAAAGCCACTGAGCTAATCGACCTGGGCGATCACAAAGGAGAACATCCGCGTATCGGCGCGACTGATGTCTTGCCGTTTATTCCGGTCAGCGGCGTGACGATCAACGACTGCGTTGCGCTGGCTCACGCAGCAGGAAAAAGAATCTGGCAAGAGCTTTCCATTCCTGTCTACTTTTACGAGCGTGCCGCTCTGCGATCCGATCGCGAGCGACTTGAGCACGTGCGGGGTAAAGGATTCGAAAGTCTGAGGGAAGACATCGCGACGAATCCTGATCGCCGGCCGGACGTTGGCGAACCAAAACTGCATCCAACGGCCGGCGCGATCGCTGTCGGCGCGCGTCCGTTTCTAATCGCGTTCAATGTCACATTGAAAACGAATGACGTTATGATCGCGCGGCGCATCGCACGCGTCGTGCGCGAACGCGACGGCGGTCTGCCGTTCGTGAAAGCTCTTGGCTTCGAGCTGCACACACGCGGCGTCGTGCAAGTTTCGATGAACCTCACCAACTATGAACAGACTTCGATCGCGCGCGCCTTCGATGCCGTCCGCACCGAAGCCGAGCGTCTCGGTGTAAAAGTGCTTGGCGCCGAAATCGTAGGACTGGTTCCTCGCGCTGCGTTTGACCGACAAGCTTCCTACTTTCCTCTGCTCGAAAACTTCAGCGAATCTATAATTCTCGAGAACCTGCTCACATAAATTGTCAGTCAATCGTCCCCGCCGACCACTTCGCCTCACGCGCGCCAGGTGATCCAATCCATGTATTTGAATTACAAGAAAAGTTCGCTGGACAGCATGGTATGCTTTGTTTAATATGAGTGCCCCCGCTCGGCGGCGAGCGGCGTCCCCACAAATGCCTGCCACGGTGGCCGGCTTCCAAGATTAACCATCGCGAGTTGTTCGTCGTAGCCAAGTGCGGTTCCTGCGACTTCCGCTGTCGAGAATATGGAGGGTTAGTTTCAAATGCTCAGAATGGGAAAGAATCCGAACGAAGACAAGAGCCCGACCGCAACACCAACCAGCGCTGACACTTATTCACCCCGAAATTATTCGTCGTATCAAAGCGGCGAATTCAAGCCGGTCGAGGCGGCAGCTACGCCGAGGGCCTTGAGCGAGAGCGAAACCATCGCGCGCGAAATCAAGGACGGCACGCTGAGTGGGTTTGTAGGCAGCGGCACCAACGTCACCGGCGAGGCGGCATTCAAGTCGCTGCTGCGCATTGACGGTCATTTTTCCGGCCGCGTCACGTCGCCAACGGGCACGCTGATCGTCGGTTCGGGTGGACAAGTCGACGCGAACATTGAAGTTGCCGTCGCCACAATTCAAGGCGTCGTCAATGGGGACATCATCGCGAGCCAGCGCATCGAGCTAGGCCGCGCCGGAAAACTTAACGGCAACATTCAGACTCCGTCTTTAGTTATTGAACAGGGCGGCGTGTTCGAAGGCAGTTGCAAGATGATCCAACAAAAAGCGGCCACCGAAAAAGCTGCGCACGTCGAACGGAAGGACAATATCCTCGACGCTTCGAAGCTGGACATCAAACCCGATGTCACCAAGAAGAGCGAAGATGGCAAAGTAGCGGCCATCGCAGTGGCGAGCTAATCCTCCGCCACTAGTTTGCGGATGCAGAAAAAGGACGGGCAAACAGTTGTCCGTCCTTTTTGTTTTGAGTGCCCCGGGCCGCCCGCCCGTGACTTCACGCGCAAGATGCGCGTGCCACATCTAGCGCGGTACAATCAGCGCGCCAACGTTGAATCTCAGTCGCTCACGTTTGCGCGTTGACGATCATATGCAGACTCCTGAACGCCTTCTCTCGCTCCTGATATTGATTAGTTCGCTTGCTTGCACGATTGCGGCGCAACCGTCTCGAGGCGTTGACACCCGGCTCAAACCGATTCCGGCAAACACCCTGCTGCAGATTGTTCGCGCTGAGGACGAGCGGCGGTGGGACGATTCCCTGAAGAGTGTTCTTGCCTCTGCGGATCCAGGCGTCCGGAAGCGAGCGGCGCTGGCGGCGGGGCGCATCGGCAATGAAGGCGCTGTTCCCGTCTTGGCTGAGATGCTGCTCACCGATCGCGACAATGATGTGCGGCAAATGGCGGCGTTTGCGCTCGGCGAAATCGAATCGCCGGGCGGGGCTTATGCGCTGGTCGAAGTGCTGAAAAGACTCGGGCAGGAAAATGGAAATGTAGGCGCGCGGGCAGTCGAAGCTTTAGGAAAAATTGTGGCTGCGATGGCGAGTGCGCCGGCTTCGCCCGATCCGGCCACAAAAGCGCTCGACGAAGATCGGCTTGATCAGTTACGCGCGGCAATCGTGGGCGCGCTGAGGTTTGAAAACGAACGTCGCTCGCGGCCTGATGAGCTGACGATCTTACTTGCGTTGACCGCCGTCCTGCGCGCGAAACCTGACGGCGTTGGAAAGTTAGTCGCAGAGTTTCTGGACTACAGCAACTCGCGCATTGTAGCGGACGCGCTGAACACGCTGGCGCGACTGCGTCTAAAGGATGGGAATGACAAAGCGCGCGAGCTGCTTGCCAAACATGAAGATTCAATCGTCCGTGCCAACGCGGCGCGAGTTCTCGGGGTAACTGAGGACAAAGCAGCGTTCGACGTTTTACTCGATCGCGCTCTGCACGATTCAGACCTGCGTGTGCGCGTCAGCGCGATTCGGGCCTTGGGAAGTTTGAAGAATGCGAGGGCGGCAGCACCGCTGCGCGAACGTGGCGAAACTTTGCTATTGGCATATCGAGGCAGAAGAGGCGCGAATCCCACTGAGAATAACGAACTGCTAGAAATTGTGACCACGCTTGGCCGAGTCTTGCAGAATTCCAACGACACGAAAGCGATCGACTTCTTGAAGCGCTTTAGAATTCTCGATCAATTACAGTCATCTGAAACTGAAGTAACGTTCGTGAGAATCGCGCCAGAGGCATACTTGCGAACTGAACCTTTGGAAGGAACGGCAACACAGATCGATAAGATTTTCCCAATGGCTAAGAATTCCTGGCGAAGCTCAAATAGCCTCGCACAAGGTTGGAATGAGCTGGCGAGCTTGCCTAAGGAAAGAAGGGAAACGCGCAGGCAAGCCTTTATAACATTCGCACTACTAATCTCCGATCGAGAATGTCATGATCCGAAATTGGTTTCTGCGGTGCCCTCTTATTTGAGAGCGTTTGTGGCATTCAAGGATGAAGCAAATGATCCGTCGCCCTCGCCGCCTGATCACGTCGATAGAGTCTCGCGAGAGCTTCGCGAATATGTAACTTACAAACCGGACGCTCCGCCTAAACCATGTGTCGTTGTCAGAGATGTCGTTACGCCTGGTTATTACGACGTGATCGTCCGCGCCACTGCCGCCGAACTGCTTGCCGAACAACCAGCATCACAAGAAAACACGGAAACGCTGATAACCGCACTTGGCCAAGCGCTGAAATTCGACACTCATGATAATGACGCAGCATTGGCGATTCTCGATGCGCTCGCCAACCAGAAAAATAAGGAAGCCAATGACGCGATCAAGACGGCGCTGGATTCAAAGGATCACCTGATTCGCAGAAGGGCAGTTGCGCTGTTAAAGACTAACGGTGTCGGCGACTTTTCGGATCGCATCGGCACGGTGCAGACGCGCAATACTGAAGCGGATTATCGACGCGCAATCGCGCGAATTGGCAAGAACCCGACGGCGACTGTGGTCACAAGCAAAGGCTCATTCACAGTCGAATTTTTGCCGGAAGATGCACCGCTGACCGTGGACAACTTCATCCAATTGGCGAAGAAGGGCTATTTCAACGGTCAGACCATCCCGCGCGTGGTGCCGAACTTTGTCGTACAGGCCGGCGACCCGCGCGGCGATCAGAATGGCGGGCCCGGCTACACTATTCGCTGTGAAATCAATGAGGTTATGTTCGAACGGGCGGCGGTCGGCATGGCGTTGTCGGGCAAAGACACGGGCGGGTCGCAATGGTTCGTCACGCATTCGCCGCAGCCCCACCTCGATGGCGGCTACACAATTTTTGGCCGAGTCATTCGCGGAATGGAAGTAATCGATCGGATTGCGCGCGGCGACCGGATAATCAGAGTAATCGTGAGCGAAAGATAAATGAACCACAGAGGACAGAGCCGGCAAAGAGCTAAGAGCAAAGGGCGAAGTGAAATGCTTATGGGCATGGATTCGGCTTCGCGCTTGCCGCTTACCTCTTTGCCCTTTGCACTTTGCACTTTGCGCTTTGCTCTTGCCTCTTTGCTCTTCGCGGCTTTCCTCTGTGTCCTCTGTGGTAAGACTGCTTTAGCCCAACCGCGTCAACCTCTACCACCCGAACAACGCGTTCGTTACAAAATTAATCTCTCGCTGGATTTCGAAAATCGCAAATACACGGGCGACGAACGAATCCATTGGGTGAACCACGAGAATCATGGAATCGGCACGCTGATCTTCCATCTTTACTCAAACGCGCGCATTCCTAATTACGTCGCGCCGAAGCAGACGCCGGACGAACCGCGACTTGAGATTCTCGAGGTCAAGAGCGGAGACAATCCCGACGTGTCGGGACCTCTCCAATTCGCGCTTGAGGATCATGACGAGACCCTGCGCGTGAATCTCAAGCAGGATGTCCAACCGGGTAAGGCGGTCGAAGTGCTGATCAAGTTTCGGGGCGAAGTCCCGGAAATCGATCCCGACGAAACCGGCCTGGTTGCACACGTGATGCAGCAAGTCAGCTCGGCAATTGGCAATGCGCGGGAACTGCGTCGCGCGCGCGATATCAATTTCCGTTGTCGAGGAGTGATGCTGCTCGGCACGTGGTATCCGGTGCTGGCCGGACGAGACAACGACGAGTGGTTGCGCCGAATCGATCCGGGCATTGGCGATGCCATGCTCGCCGACGTCGCCGATTACGAAGTCAACGTCGCCACGCCACCAGGTATTTCGGTCTTCACGCCCGTCGAGTCCAAACAAGTTGCGACGCAGGACGGCAAAGCTGTCTCGACGTTTGCGGCTGAGAACCTGCGCGATTTTGCAGTCGTGGCGGGCGCCGGCATGACTTCCGAAGAGCGGGTGATCAGCGGCGTCAAGATTCGTTCGATCTATCGCAGCGAACATGAGCTCGCCGCCAAGCGCGCGCTGAATATCGCCGCGAACGCGGTCGCCATCTACATCCGCCGGTTGGGTCCCCTGCCGATCCAAATGATCAGTCTTGTAGATGCACCGTTGGTGACCACCCTGAGCAATGCGGAGTTTTCAGGCTTTGCGGCGATCGCCAGCGCGTTTTATGTGAACTTTGATTCGCCCAACGTGAGCAACATGCCGGACATCATTCGCGAGCAGAGGGCTTCGGTCGAAGAGAGTCTCGAATGGACCGTGGCGCACGTCGTCGCGCATCAATGGTGGGGCGCGACCGTCGGCAGCGATCCGGGCCGTGAACCCGTGCTCGATGAGTCACTGGCAAACTGGTCAGCCCTCATTTACTACCGCGAAATGTACGGCGAACAAAAAGCCGACGTCGCTCTCGATGAACAACTGCGCGGCGTTTACAAGCTCTATCGCACCTTTGGCGGCGAAGACATGGAAGCAAACCTGCCGTCGAGTTACTACCGCAACAGCTTTCAATACTCGGCGATCGTGACGAGTAAAGGCGCGCTGATGTTCGAAGCGCTGCGCAAGCTCCTGGGAAACGAGAAGTTTTTCGCGGCGCTGCGAAGTTATTACGAGACTAACCAGTTCGAGATTGCCGACACGAACGATTTGCGCAGCGCGTTTGCCGGTACTTCCAGCGTGGAACAGCGCCGGCAGGTTAGTCGTACTTTCGATCGTTGGCTGATTGGCAGACGCGGTGATGAAGACATTGCGCCTCCCGATCCAAAGTTGGCGGAAGAGCTTGGTTTGCCAACCAATAAGAATGGGAAGAACGTATTTTCACGTGTCGGCAAATTCTTTTGGCAACAGATGACCCGCATACGATAAAAACTGTTCTTTGTGCTTTGAACTTTGTTCTTTGTTTTGATTAGCGACCGTCGACCGAATTACGCAACGCCGTCCTCACATCAAAGTACAAAGCACTAAGCACTGATCACGAAATGAAACGTCAAGAGCTGGAAGCAATTACCCGCGAACGCGTCCTCAAACCATCGACAGTTCAAATTGAGCGTGAGCTGGAAGTCGTCAGCCAGATCATGGACGATCAGTTCCGCATTCCCGTGCTCGGCTGGCGGTTTGGGCTGAACGCCATCATCGATCTGATTCCGGAATTCGGCGACATCGCCACCACGATCGTCGCGCTCTACATTCTTGTTTCCGCCGTTCGCTATCGCGTGCCGAAGATCACCCTGCTGCGGATGGGGCTGACGATCGCGATTTATTTCATCGTCGGCATGATTCCCTTTTTCGGCTATCTGTTCGACGTTTGGTGGAAGCCGAATGTGCGCAATCTGAAACTCCTGCGCGAGCGCGCGACTGTTTCAGCGGACGAAGCCCGCCGCGGCCGCACCAGTGATTGGGCTTTTATGGCACTCCTCGTCGGAATTGTCGTAACGCTGTTCGCCGGCTCGATTGTTTTGACGATTTCGATTTGGTGGTACATTGCCACGCATTTGCAGTTCGGGATGTAGTCCACGTTGATGGAAACCGTAATTTCAGTCGCAGATCTGAAAAAGACCTACCGGCCGAAAGCCCGCAAAAGTGTCGAGGTCAAAGCCCTGGACGGAATTTCTTTCGAGGTTCCGCGGGGCGAGTTCTTTGGCTTGCTCGGTCCGAACGGCGCCGGCAAGACCACGACTATCGGCATTCTCACGACGCGGGTCCGGCCAAGTGACGGAGTCGCCAAGATCGAAGGCGTTGACGTCGCCGCCGATCCGGTGGCGGTGAAGCGGCGCATCGGCGTTGTCCCGCAGGTCAACAACCTCGATCGCAGTTTGACCGCGAAAGAAATTCTCGTTTTCCACGCAGAATACTTTGGGGTTCCGAAGCACGAACGCGAGCAGCACGCCGCTGATTTGCTCAAACGTTTCGAGTTGGCCGAACGCGCCGACGAAAAGGTGAATGGCTTTTCCGGAGGCATGGTGCAGCGGCTGAAGATTGCCCGCGCGCTGATGCACAATCCGGCGATTCTTTTTCTCGACGAGCCGACCACGGGCCTCGATCCGCAATCGCGCCGCATGCTTTGGGATTTGCTGAACGAGCTGAATCAAAAAGGACTGACGATTCTGCTGACCACGCATTACATGGAAGAGGCTGATCAGCTTTGTCAGCGCGCGGCGATCGTCGATCACGGAAAGGTTTTGGCGCTTGATTCGCCCACGCAACTGAAACGCAGCGTGCCGGGCGGATATCTCGTTGAGCTGCAAAGCCGCGGGAACCTCCCCGATTCTTTTGTCAGCTCATTGCAATCGCTGCCCGGAGTTGTCGAGGTAAAAATCGCTGACAGCCGCGTGCGCATTTACGCGGATCACGCAGAAGGGTTACTGGCCGGCGCCATGAGGCTCGCTGCCGATCAGAACGTGACGATTACCGATGCGCACGTCGCCGAACCAAGCCTAGAGAATCTGTTTTTGCATTTGACGGGACGAAGTTTGAGAGAGTGAATGACCTTTGACGTGCCACAAATCTTTGCGGTCCTTTGCGACTTGGTACGCCTTTGCGTGAAGCCGCCTCGCGCGAAGACGCAAAGTTACGCAAAGTCGAAATAAAGATGACTGCATTCATCGCCCTACTTCATCGTGATCTCCGCGTGATGCGACGCGAATTAGCGTCGTCTCTGTTGCGCGTCGGTCTCAATCCTCTCATGTTCACCTTCATCTTCGGTTTCGTGATGCCGCGCATCGGCATTATCCAGCGCGGCTACACGGATATGCTCCTGCCGGGAATTCTTGGATTGAGCATGACGCTCTCCAGCATGCAGGCAGTGTCGTTACCTTTGGTCATCGATTTCGGCTGGAGCAAAGAGATCGAAGATCGCTTGTTGGCGCCAATTAGTATTGCCGGAGTCGGATTCGAAAAGATCGTCGTCGGCATCATCCAGGCGATCATCGCGGGTCTCGTCGTGCTGCCGCTGGCGTGGTTGCTAATGCGCGTGCATTTGCAACTCTCATGGATCGATCTCTTTCACTTTGTGACGGTGGCACTTCTCAGCAGTTGGCTGTTCGCCGCATTCGGGATGGTCGTGGGAACGATCGTGCCGCCGCAACAAATCTCACTCGTGTTTACAGTGCTGCTTGGGCCGCTCATCTTTTTCGGCTGCGCGTACTATCCGTGGGCTACTTTGCACGTGGTGCCGTGGTTCCAATACGCAGTGCTGGTAAATCCGCTCGTTTACGCGAACGAGGGTTTCCGCCTGGCGCTGACGCCGTCAATGCCACACATGTCGATGCCCGCGATTTACGCGGCGCTAATTGGGTTCTCAACCCTGTTCACATGGCTGGGATTGCGTAAGTTTAAGAGTCGCGCGCTCGACTAAAGCCCTCTTGACACTTTCTCAGCAGCTTCGCAAAGAACACGTTTGGTGACTACCTTGCCTGCTATCCGGCCTTTTGTTATAGTCCGAAACAGTTATCATCCAGGAACAAATTGAAATTTACAGGCGGATTTCCGCAGGGATTCGCCTCTCCAGAAAGGATTGCTGCCATGGGAGACAATCGAGATTACGGGGACAGTATTTCGACACGCTTAACGTATTTTCTAGTGGGTGCCGGCATCGGGGCGGTGCTCGCGCTGTTGTTTGCGCCGAAGTCGGGCGAAGAGCTGCGCAGCGACATCGCTGACGCCACGCGCAAAGGCATCGACAAATCAAAAGAAACGGCTCAGCAAATCGGTGCGAAAGCCGGCGAGTACTATGAAACGGGCCGGCAAAAGGCCGGGGAACTCTACGACACCGCGCGCGAGACGGCGGGTGAATACTACGAAGCGACTCGGGAACGAGCGTCTGATATCTACGACACCGCGACCTCGAAGGCCGGTGAAGTCGTAGCGAAAACGAAGGATGCAGTTTCCTCGCAGGCAGGCTCAATTTCCGCGGCTGTGGAAGCCGGCAAGAAGGCCTACGTCGAAGAGAAGCGCAAGACTGAGTTGTCGGGACGTACGGAAGCAGCGCCGACTTACACGCCTGAGAAGTCGATGTAACGTATGAACGCGCACGATCCCCTCTTTTGGCTGGTAATCATTACTGCGATCATCGCGGTGTCTTTCCTCGTGATTGCCGCGGCGATGATTGCCATCGCCGTGTTCGTCAAGCGCGCCGTAAACACAGTCAATCGCGTCGAACAGAAACTCGATCCGCTGATTGTGCGCGCGAATGCGTTGAGCGAGCAGGGCCAGAAGATTGCCGAGCAGGGCCGGCAGATCGCCGAACAAGTAAACGTCATGTCGGGTCATCTTTCGACTGCCACGATGCACTTATCGGAGTCGGCAGCGCTGATCAAAGAAGAAGTGCGCGGTCTGACCGTTCTCGTCGATGACACGGCTGAAATGGCGAAAGAGAAAGTCGAGCTGGTGAGCCGCGCCATCGACACGACGCACGAGCGCGTGGCGACTACGACTGAATTCATTCAACGCAAAGTAATCGAGCCGGCACGGGAATTGGCGGCCATCCTCGCGGGCGTGCGTCGCGGCCTGGAAGTTCTGGTCGCGCCGTCGCCCACTACGATTGATCGCAGTTACGGAGACGACGAGATGTTTATCGGCTGAGGCGCGAACAACATCGAAAGGCTGGAAAGCCCGAACCATCGTCTCAGAAACGTGGTTCGGGTTTTTTGTTTGTGTCAGAAGCCCGACCGCGAGGAAGGGCCGCGTGGCAATGGAGTCAGTACCGGGAGCGATAGCGACCGGGTCTGCCGGTGTCGCGAGAATTGAGATGGTCAGATCTAGGACCAGGTCGCTACCGCTCCCTGTACTGACCTCATCTCATCCTGTTACTATTTCGCTTTTGATAAACGGACGTTTATGGCGACTGAAGAAGCAACTCTCGACCTGAAAAAGACGGTCAACCTGCCGAAAACGAACTTCGGCCAGAAGGCGAACCTGCCGCAGACTGAACCTGCGCGTCTGAAAAAATGGGCGGACATGAATCTCTATCAGATGATTCGTGAAGCTCGCGCGGGTGCCGACAAATTCATTCTTCACGACGGGCCGCCATATGCGAATGCCGACATTCACCTGGGCACTGCGCTCAACAAAATTCTGAAAGACTTCATCGTCAAATCGCGCACGATGCTCGGTTACGACGCGCCTTATGTGCCCGGCTATGACTGTCATGGTTTGCCGATCGAGCTGCATGTCGAACGAAAGCTCGGTGAGAAAAAGAAGGACATGCCGGCGTTGAGCATTCGGCGCGCCTGTCGCGAGTTTGCCGCCAACGCATTGAAGCGACAGACGAAGGATTTTCAGCGGCTCGGCATTCTGGGCGAATGGGACAATCCGTACATCACGATGTCGGATCATTACGAAGCCGAGACGGCACGCCTGTTCGCGCGTTTTGTCGAGCGCGGTTTTGTTTACAAAGGCGCGCGTCCCGTTTACTGGTGCATTCACGATCAGACAGCTCTGGCTGAAGCGGAAGTCGAATATCACCAGCACACGAGCCCTTCCGTCTATGTAAAGTTTCCGCTGAAAAGCGATCCATCACAGATCGATCCGGCGTTGGCTGGCCGAAAGGTTTTCGCGCTGATTTGGACGACGACGCCATGGACTTTGCCGGCGAACCTCGGCATCGCAGTGCATCCGGATTTTGAGTACGTCGCAGTTGAAAGCGGTGAAGAAGTTTTCATCGTCGCCGCTGAACTACTCGACGTGGTCGCGAAACAGTGCAACCTCATTGAGCCCAAGGTTCTGGCGCAATTCTCTGGCTCAAAACTTGATCGTCTCGAAGCTCAACATCCGTGGATTGATCGTGCTTCGCTCTTCATGGTCGGCGAACACGTGACGCTGGGCGGCGAAGCTGACGCGGAAACCGAACTGGACGTCAGCGATGCGCGCGAGAAATCCGCGACCAGCAAGGCCGGCACCGGCTTAGTTCACACCGCACCCGGGCACGGCCACGACGACTTTGTCATCGGCAAGCAATACGGGCTCGACATCTATTGTCCGGTCGATAACGCGGGGCGTTTCGCGAACGAGGTCGAACACTTCGCCGGCATGACCGTGTTCGAAGCCAATCCAAAAATCGTCGCATTCATGCAGGACCGGGGCGTGCTGCTTTTCACTGAACAGTACGATCATCGCTATCCGCATTGCTGGCGCTGCAAGAACCCCGTGATCTTTCGCGCCACGCCGCAATGGTTCATCTCGATGGATCAAGAGTCAGGCGCGTCGTTGCGCGCAATGGCCCTCAATGAAGTCGACAACCGCGTGCAGTGGATTCCCGCATGGGGTCGCGACCGGATGCGCAACATGCTTACCGGCCGGCCTGATTGGTGTGTCTCGCGTCAGCGCGTCTGGGGCGTGCCGATTCCCGCTTTTTATTGCGGCAAGTGCAGCCACCTGATCGCCGACGCGAACGTGATTCGCCACGTCGCCGATATTTTTGAGAAGGAATCAGCCGACGCCTGGTACAAACGCGAAGCTGCCGCGCTGTTGCCGGAAAACTTTGCCTGCGAGAAATGCGGCTCGTCTGAGTTCACCAAAGAGACCGACATTCTCGATGTGTGGTTCGACAGCGGCTCTTCATCAATCGCCACCCTGGAAGCTCGAGACTATCTACGCTGGCCGGCAGATGTGTACATCGAAGGTGGCGATCAGTTTCGCGGCTGGTTCAATTCTTCTCTGATGGTCGGACTCGCGGTGCACGATCGCGCGCCTTACGACACCGTCCTTTGCCACGGCTGGACGCTCGACGCGCAAGGCAAAGCGATGCACAAGTCGCTCGGCAATGCTGTTTCGCCGGATGTAGTAATTCCGAAACTCGGAGCGGAGATTCTGCGGCTCTGGTGTGTGTCTTCGGATTACATGGAAGACATGCGCTGCTCCGACGAGATCCTTCAGCGTGTCTCCGACGGGTATCGGAAAGTCCGAAACACTGCGCGGTTCGCGCTCGGCAACCTTTACGGATTCAATCCGGCGCGCGACACGGTCGACGAGCACCAACTTTTGGAAATTGATCGTTGGGCATTGGCTGAACTGGATTCAGCGATTCTCGACGTACGTGAAGCTTACGAAGGCTACGATTTCCACGGCGTCTATCAACGGCTGCATCAGTTTTGCACAGTGACGTTGTCGGCGCGTTACTTCGACATCATTAAAGATCGCTTGTACACGTTTGCGCCGAAGAACCAGGCGCGGCGTTCGGCACAAACAGTTCTTTATCGAATCGCAGATGGGCTGGCGCGAATGCTGGCGACGATTCTCGCATTTACCGCCGATGAAATCTGGGAGAACTTGCCTGCCGACGAACGCGAGCCGCGTGCGCCATCGGTACATCTCGCGTCGATGCCCCAATCCCGTGGCAGCGAAGGCACCGAACTATTAACGTCATGGGCGCACATGTTTGGGTATCGCGATGTGGTGCTTGGCAGACTGGAAGAAGCCCGCATCGCCAAAGTGATCGGTAGCGCACTCGAAGCCCGCGTCGAAATCTCCGCCGGCAGCGAAGCCTACGACAAGCTCAAGCAGCATGCTGAAGACCTGCGTTACCTCTTTATTGTTTCGGAAGTTACCTTGCTCGAACCGAACGCAGAGATGGACCCCAATGAGATCGCCGTCACCGTGGCGCGCGCGCACGGTGAAAAATGCGAACGATGCTGGAATTATTCGACGCGCGTTGGAGAAGCTTCAACGTATCCGACGGTGTGTGAACGCTGTGTCGAGGCGTTGAATGAAATTGAGGCGACTGGGCATGCGGCCTGAGTGCCGTTGGCACGGAATATCTATAGTTACCGTGCGCCTTTAGACTTCTGACCCCATTTATGGGCGACAGAAGATTTCGCTCCTGCGGAGCTAAGATTCCAGAGGCGACGGATTCTATAAATATTTCGCCGCTACGCGGCTGGTACCATTCAGCGCCAGGAATTTCAGAGCCATGAACGATCTCAAAGCATCATCGGGGCGGACGCGCATGGCCTGGCGCATCGCTTATTTGGTCACGGCGTTCAGCATTTATCTTGTCGATCAGTCGAGCAAGACCTGGGCGGTCCGGCGCGTGCGCTTTCTCGACGTCACGGTGATTCGCGGCGTCCTTGATTTTGTTTACGCCGAAAATCGCGGCATCGCGTTCGGGCAATTGCAGGAAGGCGGGGCTTTTGGCCGTTGGTTCTTTGTGGTACTCGCGGCGATCGCCGCCTGCGCCGTGCTCTTTTATTTTTTTCGCACGCCACGAAACGACGATCGCATCCTGGGCGCGTGCGCGTTGCTACTCGCGGGCATCACCGGAAACCTAACCGATCGTGTGCGCCTCGGCTTTGTGATCGACTTTATCCTGGTGCACGCGGGTGATTATCATTGGCCGGCCTTCAATGTCGCGGACGCCAGCATCACCTGCGGCGCGTTGTTGCTCGCGTACGATTTGGTTTTTGGCAGTCGAAAGGAAAACAGGCTGCGACTACCAAAAGAGCGCGCCACACAAAATTCATGAGAACTGCTCACTGCTTACCGCTTATCGCTGACTAACCCGTGTATCCAATTCTTTTTCGCATCGGCAGCTTCCCCGTGAATACATACGGCGTGTTTCTGGCGCTTGCGTTTCTATCCGCAATTTTCGTGACTGTGCGTTTGGCGGAGCGCGATGGATTGCCGAAAGAAAAGATTTACGATCTTTGTCTGTGGCTGCTGTTGTCGTCACTGGTCGGCTCGAAACTGCTGATGTTCTTCACTGAGCCCGAGTACCGCCAAAATCCCAAACTTCTGTTTTCACTAGATTTTCTGCGGTCAGGCGGCGTGTTCTATGGCGGTTTGATCGGCGCGCTGCTCGCGGGATTCTTTCTCATGCGGCGCTGGAAATTGCCCTGGTGGAAAACCGCCGACGCTTGTGCGCCGGGCATTGCGTTGGGAAACGTGCTGGGGCGACAGGGATGTTTTTCAGCGGGATGCTGCTGGGGGAAACCGACGACGCTCCCGTGGGGCGTGAGGTTTACCCAAGCCGGACGTGATGTCACCGGCGTGCCGACTGATGTTCATCTGCACCCAACGCAACTCTACGAATCGTTCGCGATGCTCATCGTATTTTTCTTTCTGTTGTGGCTGCACAAAAAGAAGAAATTCAGCGGCCAGGTAATTTTGGCCTACGTTGTGATTTACGCGACGGTCCGTTTCCTTATTGAGTTTGTGCGCGACGATCCGCGCGGCGACATTCTCGGACTCACCACGATGACAGGTCTATCGACGTCGCAGTTGATCGGAATTGTCGCCGGCATTGCTGCTTTGATTACATTCATTGTTCGTTGGCGACGCGCCAATGGTCGACGAAGTATTAGCGAGTCAACCGCAGCCTCACCTGCGCGGGTTTAACCTCATCACCCAACGCGGTGTTGTCGTAGTTAGAATTTCTCTGCGCACTCTGCGAAAACCTCCGCAATTTCCTCTGCGGTTAATCCCCGGGTCTACGAAATGAAACCGCAGAGGAAGAACGAGGTCTTCGCTGAGGTACGCAGAAAAAACGGAATTACGACACTACCTCGAACGCAGCTCACTAGCTAACACATTCTCCAATTGCTAAGATGTCCGGCTTTTTGCGCTTATGAAACTTCGCGTCCTCTATCACGGCCATTGTTTTGACGGCGTCGCTTCCGCGGCGACGTTCACTCGCTTTTATCTCGAACGAATTCACCAAAACGCTGATGTGTCTTACGGCGGCTTGCTGCATCGGCCCAACAACCTTCTGTTCGACCGAGACATGTTTGATGGCGATGAAAATGCCATAGTCGATTTCAAGTACTCGACCTCTGAAAAATTGACCTGGTGGTTCGATCATCATCAATCGGCGTTTCTCACGCCTGAGGATGAAGCTCACTTTCGGGCAGACACTTCTGGAAAAAAGTTTCTCGACGCGACGCGAAAGTCCTGCACCGAATTCATCGCCGATGTGGCGCAAGAGAAGTTCGGATTCAATGCCGATTCGTTGCGCGATCTGATTCACTGGGCGCACATCATTGACGGAGCGTTTTACGAATCGGCCGCGCAATGCGTCGAGTTGAAAGAGCCCGCGCTGCAACTAATGCAAGTCATTGAGGGAAGTGACGAAGCTTTCATCGAGCAAATCATCCGCGACCTGACGCACCAATCATTGAACGACGTAGCCACCAGCGAGAAAGTTCAGCAGCGGTTCGCGCCTATTCTAAAATTGCATCGCGAAACGCTCGAAGCGATCCAGCGCAAAGCGACTCTTCAAAACGACGTCGTGCAGTTCGATCTGGTGGACGAAGGATTTGAAGGCTTCAACAAGTTCATCCCCTATTATCTGTTTCCGGAAGCGAGCTACACAGTCGCGCTCACCCGCGCGCCACAGCGCACAAAGATTTCAGTTGGCTCGAATCCCTGGGCACCCCGTCCACGCCAGCACAACATCGCCACGATCTGCGAGCGCTACGGTGGCGGCGGACATGCGGTGGTCGGCGCGATCTCGTTTGCGCCAGACGAAGTTAAAAAAGCGCGCGAGGTCATTAAGGAAATAGTGCAGGAGCTTTCAACCTAGACCACAAGCGTACTGACCCAAAATCACTCTCATTCACACCGCGCTTCGGGGCGGCGACCCCAGCGCAACTACATAATCTCGAGGTTAGGAAGGGTGGTTTACCCCCGCTCTTTTCAATACCAGTCTGGCGGGGGCAAGCCCACCTTCCTAACTGAGAGCTTCCAGATGATGTGCATATTCGACAAATTGACTGATTGTTCATGTGTGCTTCTCCGCCACGCATCTTGCCGCTCGCTGTTGTAAGATACGCCCCATGTCGTCGCCTGCAACCAACATTGAATCGCTTCAGCAGGAAGGTCGTGTCTTTCCAACGCCGCCTGAATTTGCAGCTCAAGCACACATCAAATCGATGGAGGAACTCGAGGCGCTGCGCGCGGAAGCTGCCGCTGATCCAGAGAAATTCTGGGCGCGCTTTGCGGAAAGCGAGCTGCACTGGTTCAAGAAATGGGACACGATTCTGCAATGGGAAGCGCCACACGCGCAGTGGTTCGTCGGCGGGAAAACCAATATCTCTTACAACTGTCTTGATCGGCACGTCGCGACGGCGCGGCGCAATAAGGCCGCTTTGATTTGGGAAGGCGAGCCGGGCGAAACGCGGACGTTCACCTATCAACAACTGCATACGGAAGTTTGCCGCTTCGCGAACGTGCTGAAGCAGATCGGCGTCGAGAAAGGTGACCGCGTTGCGCTTTACATGCCGCTGATTCCAGAGCTGGCCATCTCGATGTTGGCGTGCGCGCGCATCGGCGCAACGCATTCAGTCGTCTTCGGCGGATTTTCCAGCACCGCCTTAATTGATCGAATCAACGATGCGCAGTGCAAAGCAGTCGTGACGGCGGATGGTGGCTGGCGACGCGGCAATGAAGTGAAACTGAAGGCCGCCGTCGACGAGGCATTGAAACAAACCCCATCAGTGAAATCGTGTGTCGTCGTCAAACGCACCGGCAGCGTAATTCACATGGAAGCCGGTCGCGACGAATGGTGGCACGAGCTGATGCAAACAGTTGACGCGAATTGCCCAGCGGAAGAACTCGACAGCGAACATCCGCTTTTCATTCTTTATACGTCGGGGACGACCGGGAAACCCAAAGGCATTTTGCACACAACCGGCGGTTACCTTTTGCAGACGCACCTGACCACGAAGTGGATCTTCGATCTGAAAGACGAAGACATCTACTGGTGCACGGCGGACATCGGGTGGGTCACTGGTCACAGTTATGTCGTGTACGGCCCGCTCTCGAATGGCGCGACGGCTTTGATGTATGAAGGCGCGCCCAACTGGCCTGAACCGGATCGCTTCTGGGACATCATCGAGCGGCATCAAGTGAACACGCTCTATACCGCACCGACAGCAATTCGCGCCTTCATTAAATGGGGCGAGCAATGGCCACTGAAGCATGACTTGTCTTCATTGCGGCTGCTCGGAACTGTCGGCGAACCGATTAATCCCGAAGCGTGGATGTGGTATCACCGCGTCATTGGTAAAGAGCGCTGCCCAATTGTCGATACGTGGTGGCAGACCGAGACGGGCGCGATCATGATTACGCCACTTCCCGGCGCCACACCTACGAAGCCGGGTTCAGGCACAAAGCCGTTTCCGGGAATCGAGGCAGACATCATGACGAGGGACGGAAAATCTGTGGGTGCTAATGAAGGAGGATATTTGGTCCTCAAGCGACCGTGGCCTGCCATGCTCCGCACGATTTACGGTGATGACGCGCGTTATCAGCAACAATACTGGTCACAAATCCCCGGCATCTACTTCGCCGGCGATGGCGCGCGCAGAGACGAGGACGGCTACTTCTGGATCATGGGGCGCATCGATGACGTGATTAACGTCGCCGGTCACCGGCTGGGAACGGCGGAGATCGAAAGCGCCCTCGTTTCACATGAAGCAGTTGCCGAAGCTGCCGTGGTCGCCAAACCTGACGATCTCAAGGGCTCGGCGATCGTTGCCTTTGTGACGCTTGAGGGCGGCCGCACACCTTCCGATTCTTTGAAGGACGAACTGCGCCAACACGTCGCGAAAGAAATTGGCGCGCTTGCGCGTCCCGACGACCTTCGTTTTGCGGACGCTCTCCCAAAAACTCGCTCCGGCAAAATTATGCGTCGCCTGCTGCGCGAGATTGCCACCAGTGGATCAGTCGCCGGCGATGTCACGACGCTCGAAGACTTTTCTGTACTCGAGAAATTGCGGGGCGAAGAAGAATGATGAGCCCTGCCATCGGTGCTGGTTCCGTTTGAAGTGGCACGCGCATCTTGCGCGTGGTTTCACGGGCGGGACGCCCGTGTCACTTAGTCAAACTGAACCGGTACTCTCCTTCTAACGCCTACCCCCTAGCCTATTTTCCTTGTATTATGCGGCGGTTGGATGCTTGCTTGCCCAAAGAGGAGTAGTTAATGCCCGAAGTTGTCTTTACCGATAGCCGATCTGGTCCTCGCTACGTCGCCGCCTTTCCAATTCGCGCCGAATGGGACACCGCCGAAGGCGCACACATAGTTTCCGAAGGCGAGACCGAAAACGTCGGCCCCGAAGGAACCCTGGTCCACTTTGTACGGGAACTGCCTCCGGTCGGCAGCACCGTCAATCTGCTCGTGCTCGGCGAAGAAGGCGAAAAGCTGCGCGTGATCGCCGAAGTGCTGCGCATCGAACGCAATCCCGGGCACCCGCAAGCTGCGCTGCAACTGCTGGGCGAAACTGATGAGTGGCGCGGCGTTGTCTGGCACGAAGCAATGATCAAGATGAACGAGGCCGACTACGAATTGGACGAAGACGAGCTTTAGCGATTCGCTTGCCGCAGCCCATGTCATCGCCGAATCAAACGCCCTTTACCACCGAGCAAGTTCAATCGTGGCTGCAGACGCGCACAGTTTTGCGCGTGCTGCTAATCATCCTTAGTGTGGTCGCCCTGCTGTGGGTCATTTATAGGCTGACCGCCGTTCTCCTGCTAATCGTCCTCTCGATTTTTTTCTCTTATCTGGTTGCGCCGCTGGTCGATTTAGTCCAACGCCCGCTGTACATCCGCGGTCGCGAGCGAGTCATTCCGCGCGGCCTGGCGATTGTGATCGTTTATATCGTGCTGTTTTTTGGCGCCGGCTTTGTGATCTATTTCCTTACTCCGCAGGTCAGTGCGCAGTTTCCCGAATTCAAGCAGCAGTCGGTTTTTTATTACCAAAAGATTCGCAATGGTACTGAGGGGCTGACTCAATATTTCCGGCAGCGCCGCATGCCTGAAAGCGCGGTCCGATATGTTGACGGTCTGATCGCCCAGGGTGGGGACCTGGTCAGATTCGCCTTTGACCGCATGTTGGGCTGGATAATTTTTATTCCGTGGTTAGTGCTGATTCCCGTCCTCAGCTTCTTCTTTTTGAAAGATGCGGATGCGTTTCGCCGTTCGGTACTGGCGATGTTGCCGCGTGGGCGCCTGCGCTGGCGTGGCGATGAATTCTTTTCTGACATTAACAGCACTTTGGCTGCTTATACTCGGGCGCAAATCACCGCGTGCTTGCTGGTCGGTATCATGTGCACGATCGGTTTCTGGGCCATCGGCCTGCCTAGCCCGCTCGTCCTGGGATTGATTGCCGCCATGTTCGAGTTTGTGCCACTCGTCGGTCCTTTGACGGTGGCCGTTCTCGCGGTCCTACTTGGACTGCTGCATTCCGGTTTGGGCGCCGCGCTGATGGTAGTTATCTTTCTCGTCGTGTTGCGTGTCGTGCAGGATTACGTGATTTATCCGCGCATCATCGGTGGCGGGATTCATCTGCATCCGCTCGCCGTGATACTCGCAATTTTGGCCGGCGCCGAAATCGCCGGCGTCGCCGGAATCTTTCTGGCAATCCCGGTGATTGCGATCCTCACCGTCACCTACCGGCATTGGCTCGAGCATCGTGGCAGCGAAACCATCGCCGAAGTAATCGAAGAAGTCGTCGTAACTCCCGAACCCTTACCTGTCGGCGAAGTCGCTCGTCCCACCACCAGCACCACGCCGGAAGAAATGGCGCGCGTGCGACCTGACTTATTGACCGGTGAACTAAAGGTTCGCAAGGACGACTAAAGACTCTGCAATCTTCGCAACCGTAGTCACACCGGAAACAATTGCATCTCGCATGAATGTGGTAAACTTGCGCGTGCATCAAATGCGGTTCGCTTGCTGTGCTTATTCGCCGATTCACTCTTGCGATCGATGCTTTCTGGCGCAACGTTTCGCCTTCTCCCGGCATCAGTCACAACAACGAATTCTCTCCTCGGTTAGCCAACAAATTGAAATCACAGGTTCAAGCAGTCAGCCTGCCAGTTCGCAGGACGAAGGTCGTTGGAGGTCGCTATGAAAAAGTTTTTGTTTCGATTGCCGATTGTGATCGCGCTCGCGCTCGGCGCAGTCGTGCCGGTGATCGCAGACACAATTAAGTTGAAAGACGGCAGTGTGATTCGCGGACAAATCGTCAGCTTCAAGAACGAGCAGTTCACGATCCTGGTTGGCAGTGGCACCCGCGGTCGGAAGAGTCGAATCACTGTTTTTATGGAAGACGTGGACTCGATCGAGTTCGATGGCGCGCCGGCTGACGAAGCTAACAACAATTCATCGGGACCAACGGAACCTCCCTATCAGCCACCGACCAACCCGCGACCAAACAACACGCGGCCGTCGAATCCGCCGCCTCAAACATCGAATCCGAACACGTCGGCGAATCCCAATCCTCCACAGTTCTTTAACGTCAATGTGCGGGTGCGCGCTGACAATTCGACGAATGGCTGGACAAACAGTGGCTTGGTTGTCAGGCGTGGACAGCGTCTGCGCATCAGCGCGACCGGCCGGGTGAACCTCGGCGCGAAAGGTTCTTCGACCGCGGACGGCCTGCCAAGCGTTCAGGACCGCGAGAAGCTCATGCGTAATCAACCAACGGGCGGCTTGATCGCCGTGATTGGCGACGACAACGATGAATTCATCTTTATCGGCAGCAGCCGGGACTTTGTCGCGCAGCGCGACGGCGTCCTTTTCCTGGGCGTGAACGAAGGCAATTTGGGTGACAACTCAGGGACTTTCGAAGTGGTCATTGAGGCGGAAGCCGGTGGCGGCGGGAATTAGGGTCTTGGTGTGAGGCTCAGCGAGGATTTGGGACACAAAAATCAAGTAAACGAGGGTTCTGAGGCCGCATTAGCAAACTCACGGGCTGGAATCGCAGAGATAATCTTTCAATAATCATCATTACACTTGATAACACCCTACCCCGTCTTCTTTTGCGGGAAACTCAGTCCCCAGTTTTACGCATCACAAGCTTCAGGCCACGGTCGCCAATCCATCCAGCTTGACCCGGTTTGCGCGCGCACCCTATATTCCGATTCACCCAAGCTTGAACGGGCGGCCTGTCCCTTTTGAAAGGACTACAGATGAGGCGTTTTTTGTTGCAGAGAATTTCTGTTTTCTTGTTGTGCATCGCGCTTGTCGGCAGCGCCCAGACGTTGTCGCTTTTCGGACAAGCGCGCCGGTTGCCGCCCACGTCAGACGAAAAGAAGAACAAGCGACCGGCGCAGGGTCAGCCACAGGGCGAAGACAAAGAGCAGCAAGCGGAGCCGCTGCCAACCGACATCGCGGGCAAGGAGACGGAGAGCATCAAAACCACGACCAACGTCGTCAACGTTGATGCTGTCGTCTACAACAAAAAGACGGGGCAGATCACGACCGGTCTAACCAAAAAGAATTTCGAAGTTTACGTTGACGGCGTAAAGCACGACATCACGAACTTCTCTACCCCTGATGCGCCGATCACGATTACGTTAGTAGTCGAATACAGCAAGCTGGGCGCAGCGTTTGGTTATTACGGCAGCAGCGGACAAGAACCAGGCACCTATGAAGTTATTCGACCGACTGCGTACTTTCTTTCCCAGTTCATCACGCCTCAGGATTATGTTTCGGTCATCGCGTACGATATGCGCCCGACACCGATAACGGATTTCACCAACAATCCGACTCGTTTGCAGCAGGTCATCCAGCTTCTCTTGAACAACCAACCGGCTTTCATCGAAACAAATCTGTACGACGCATTGAAGCTGACACTCGTCGGGGGTCGCGGCGATTCAGTCGTGCTCGAGGATGCCAAGGAGCGCACTTCCGAGTACGCCGGGATGGTGGCCGTACCGAATGATCGGCGCAAAGCGGTGCTGCTGGTGGCGTCGGGTATCGACACCTTCAGCAAGATCAACTTCGACCAAATTCATAAGATCGTGCAGAACTCGGGCATCCCTATCTACATCATCGGCACCGCCCAGATGTTCGTTAAGAAATACGGCGACACGATGGATCCTGGTCGCGGCGTTAACATCATGGGAGTTCCGATCGACCGCATGACATTCCTGCAGGCTGATAACTTGATGAAAACGTTTGCCAAAGACACAGGCGGCGCATACTTTCCGGTAACCTTTGAAGGCGAATTGCCGACGGTACTCAATTCGATTAACGCGCTGCTGCGTAATCAATACAGCCTGGGTTTCAGTGCTGGTGAAGTGCATGACGGAAAGCCGCACAAGATTCTGGTCAAGGTTGACGTCGATGGCGATGGTACGACAGATGAGAAGGCTTATCGCGTTCAATCGCGCGAAGTCTTTATCGCCCCCAAAGCGGATACTTCTAAGCAGTAGCGGCAAGAGCAAAGTGCCAACAGCAAAGGGCGCTTTGGGCTTTGCCCTTTGCCCGCCGCCGCGTGTAGAGTAACCTAGTCTTTCCCGCAAACTCCCTGCTTTTACAAAACTCGTTCGGAGGTCGAGCTGATGTCGAGTGAAGTAGTCACGCCGGGCGATGCCGCCGCCGCGCAGGAATTCCCGGATCGCGTCGGATTCAAGCCCGATAACCCCTATCTAGCCACATTTCGGCCATATATTCCGGCCAGCGTAACGCTGCCGGAGTTGACCGTGCTACCGCTGATCATGGGGACGATACTCGGCATGATCTTCGGCGCATCGTCGCTCTACCTGGTGCTGAAGACGGGGTTGACCGTAAGCGCGTCCATTCCCGTCGCCGTAATTTCGATTACGCTGTTTCGCGCGCTTTCCAAACTTGGGCTGCGGAACGCGAACATCCTCGAGAACAACATAGTTCAGACCGCGGGATCAGCCGGCGAGTCGATCGCGTTCGGCGTCGGCGTGACGATGCCGGCGATCATGATTCTCGGCTTCGACCTCGAATTCACGCGCGTCATGTTGGTCGCGGTGCTCGGCGGTTTGCTCGGCATCCTCATGATGATTCCGCTGCGCCGCGCTTTGATTGTCGCGCAACATGGATATCTGAAATATCCGGAAGGAACTGCTTGCGCCGAAGTTTTGAAAGCAGGCGCTGAGGAAACTTCGCGGGCCGCCGCGCACGCGGACGCCACCGCTCCGGTTTCGGAAGTGCGCGCGTTGCCAATCTTCACCGGCCTCGGTATCGGGTTCGTTTACAAGGTCGCGATGGACGCGTTCAAAACCTGGAAAGACACGCCGGAAAGAGTTTTCGGCGGCGCCTTCAGCGGCGGATCGATTGCCGCTGAAATCAATCCGGCCCTGCTCGGCGTTGGTTACATCATTGGACCGCGGATCGCTTCGATCATGTGCGCGGGCGGTGTGCTCGCATATCTGGTGCTGATTCCCGCGATCAAATTCTTTGGTGGCGCAATTCAGGGAGCACTGCCGCCGGGCACGCAGCCAATTTCGCAGATGAGCCCGAACGCGATTCGGGGGGCCTACGTCCTTTACATCGGCGCCGGCGCGGTTGCTGCCGGTGGCATTATCAGCCTCGGCCGATCATTGCCGACCATCTGGAGCGGCTTGAAGGGAGGCCTGGCTGATTTGCGGGGCGGGCAAGCGGCTCGCGCCGGACTGGTGCGAACCGATCAGGATCTCTCGATGAAATTTGTGCTGGGCGGCATCTTCGTGTTGCTCGCCATGATCATACTCTTTCCACAACTCGGCCTGCATTGGAACATTCTCGGCGCGATTCTGATCGTAGCTTTCGGATTTCTGTTCGTAACCGTCTCATCGAGACTTACTGGCGAAATCGGTTCTTCCTCGAATCCGATTTCAGGTATGACAGTCGCGACGTTGTTGCTGACGTGCCTAATCTTTCTGTTAGTGGGATGGACTGGATCACCTTACTACGTGACGGCGCTGTCGATTGGCGGAATCGTCTGCATCGCGGCATCAAACGGCGGCACAACCTCGCAGGATTTGAAAACGGGTTTCCTGGTAGGTTCGACACCAAAACATCAGCAGACGGCTATTCTTATCGGCGCTCTCGCTTCCGCCGTCGTTCTCGGTCCAATTCTTTTGAAAATGAACGATTGGGGCACCGTCTATGTGCCGGTGAGCGACCAGTCAGTGGCCGCAGCAGCGAATTTCAAAGTCGACCCGGCGCAGTTGGGCGCACTAACGACGGAAACACTTAAAGGACCGCAAGGCGCGACAGATAAGAATGTGTATCGCGTCTATTACAAGAGCGAAACCGAAGGCAGCAACGCCGCCAAGTATCTGGTCGATCAGAATGGGACTCCTGTCTACATGGCTGATCCGGCGATCAATGGGACGCATAAGACCCGCCCTGACGGCACTACGGTAACGAAATACGACGCGCCCAAAGCCGTGCTGATGAGCTACATCATCAAAGGCATTCTCAGTCACAAGTTGCCGTGGACACTTGTCTTACTGGGCGTCATGATCGCGATTGTGCTCGAAATGTCGGGCATTCCTTCGCTCGCGTTTGCAGTGGGCGTTTATCTGCCGCTGGCATCGTCAAGTCCGATCTTTATTGGCGGCATGGTGCGGTGGCTGGTCGACAAATATCTTCGAAAGAAGTTTGCGCGACACAATCTGACCGAGGAACAACTGGTGGCCGAAGGCGACAAGAGCGCGGGGGTATTGATGGCTTCCGGTTACATCGCGGGCGGCGCATTGGCGGGAATCATCTACGCTTTTCTAAACGGACTACCGAGCCTGTCCGGCTTCAACGAACGCATCGAAAGTTGGGCTGGGGCGAAAAATCCGTTCTACCACGGCGCTCTTGAGAATCTTCTGTCTTTGATTCCGTTCCTCATCATCACGGTGCTTCTCTATCTCGCAGGCCGTGAACTAATTCTGCGCGGCAAGGACACTGCCAAGACTGGCTAAGCTTCCCACTTGATTTGATCGAAAGACCATCCGAGGCGCGCTGAAGTCTGGCGCGCCTCGCAACTAATTCAGAGGCCCGTCATGAAATTCTTTTCCAACCGCTTTCTTTCTCTCGTTTGTCTGTGCACGATTCTGATTGCTACGGCCGCGCTGGCCTGCACCGCACAGAACAATCCACAGCCGCGCACTCCTTCCGATGTCGTCCGCGAGTTTTACAAAGCGATGCGCGAGCACCGCTTCCGCGACGCGTTCGCGCTCACCAGCTACAAACCAGCGGTGGAAGGACTCAGCGCGGAAGAGATGGAATTGCTGCGGCCAGGTTTTGAAGAGAAAGCCGCCGCGATTGATGCCACCGTCGAAATAACCGGCGAGCAAATTAGCGCTGACAAAGCCACCGTGTTCGTCAAAGTGCCGGTAACAGCGACAACTCCGCAAGTCACTTCGCAACCAGTGAATCTGATCAAGTCGGGCAACGACTGGATTATTCTGTTTGGATCTGAAGCCGACGCCGCGGAAGTTAAGAAAGCCGGGAGACGCTACCTGCTCGACGCTATGATTGAGGGACACGAGGCGGACGTCGAAGATTTCCTCAAGCGGCTGGTGATTTGGGAAGGCATTTACGCCAGCCAACACAACGGTCTCTATGGAGACTTTCCCGCGCTCATGCAGGCCGGCATGTTTTCCAGCGACGTTATCGATCCAAAGTTGAGCGGCTATCAATTTGGAATCACGCTCGCTAAAGACGCGAAGAGCTACACGGTCACAGCCCAACCAACTAAACACGGTCAGACAGGCAAGCTTTCCTACTGGATGGATCAATCCGGAGCGATGAAAAGCGCCGACAATGGCGGCAAACCATTGAAGCCTTAGTCATTGCGGCGCATAATCTCGCCCGGAGACTTACGAAATGACTCTCCCAGCCTTCCCCTTACTTGCGCGAATCGCTGCCGGCGTCTGTCTTCTGCTTTTGCCATCATGTGCATTCGCACAGAAGGCTACGATTTCGACGGAACCACAGATCCCCAAATTCACTGTGAAAGGTCGGGCTGTATTTGACGATACTGATCGTCCGGTCAGACGCGCACAAATCGCTCTGATGCAATTGCCGTCATCGCGGGGTCTGGAGATGTCCGGTGTCACGGATCGCGATGGGCAATTTGTGATCAGCGATGTTCCCGCCGGTGTCTACTTCGCGATGGTGAATTTGCCGGGAATCATCTCGCCACTGGCTTTCATGACCGCGACCGAAAGAGGGCCTGAGAATTTTAACGTGAAAGCCATCCGCGAATTCTGCACTGAAGTGATTGTCGATGGCGGCAACGTGACTGTTACTGTCCATGCGCGACGCGGCGGCGCAATCTCCGGCAAGATCACTTACCCAGACGGCGAGCCGGCCATCGATGCCCAAGTCGCGATCCTTAGGCGCGACGGCAAGAAAACAGCACGCGTCCTGACCGGATTTACGGCGGCGTCTTTGATGTCGCTGCGCACAGACGATCGCGGGCGGTATCGGATTGCCGGAATTCCACCCGGTGACTACATTGTCAGCGCTGCCGAAACCAATACGTCCCAAAACAGCCGGCGCGGCCGCGGTGACGATTTCTTTGGCGGCCTCTTCAGCAGCGACGCGCTGGTGGTGAGTTACTACAGCAGCGGCACCCGCATTGATGATGCCATTAAATTGGAAGTCACGGCGGCGGGCGAGTTAAGTGACATCGACATCACTTTGGCAGACGCTACGCCGCACACTGTGCGTGGATCGGTCATCGCCAAGCTGGATCGATTGCCATTACCCGGCGCAACACTTTCGGTGCGGATGCGCGACCAAGCCTCGTGGTTCGGCCCGGATGCGCAACAAGTCGTCACCGACGATCAAGGAACATGGGTTCTGGACGGCATCCCCGACGGAACGTACATGCTGTCTGTCGATCCTCCCGACCGCATTTCCGTACCTGGCTCTGATTCCGATTTCGTCGGACTTGGCGATACTGATCAAGCGCCGCGACGAAAGGACACTCCGACGCGAAAATTCGTGCGGCAAGAAACCGAGATCACAGTTTCCGGCGGCGATTTGATTGTGGAGCCGATCGCCTTGGCGGAAGGTGCTTCCATTTCCGGCACCATTGAGTGGCCTGCGAAGGGGGATGTAGCAAATCCGGAATACGCACAAATAATGTATCGATATGAAGGAGAGTCCCCTGAAGGATATGGCAACTCGATAAGCGCCGGGGGCGGAGAATTCACAATCGAAGGCCTGCGCAGCGGCAAAGTCTATCTGAATGCGATGCCCGGCTATGTTGGCATGGGCACGTCCACCACCGCGTATGTGAAGTCAATCACGCTCAATGGAATCGATCTACGGCAGAAGCCTCTCGCAATTGCTGAAGGCCAATCAATCAAAAACGTTCACATCGTCATTGCTGAGAATCCATCGAAGGGCAGCATCAAACTGACGAACAGCGAAGGCAAACCGCTTCCCGCAAAGCGCGTCGCCATTGTTTCGGTGGATGAAGGACGATGGCTATTTGGCAGCGAAGTATTTGAGGGGACGACCGACTCGCGCGGCATGTTCGCGTTCGCCGCTGCGCCCGGTGAATATCTGGTGATCGTCGCCGCGGCGGATGACTATTGGCCGCCGACGCCCGAAATAATTCGGGCACGCGCGGCTGGAGCGATGCACATCAAATTGCAGTCCGGCGACAACCAGCCGATCGCCATAGTCGTTCCATAAATCAAAACTTTCCACTCTCCTCCGCGTAACAACACATGATGCTTCGTCCAATCCGAAAATCCTTTTCGTTCTCGGTCTGTCTTTGTTTGTGCTGGTCGCTGCTGCAATCCGCGGCGGCGCAGGAAATCGACCCCAGCGATGTCGTCCGAGTGAACACGGATCTGGTTGTCTTTGACGCGCAGGTGATCGACAAGAAAACGCGGAAAATCTTTGGCAGCCTGCGACGAGAGGACTTCGAAATTTACGAAGAGAACGTCAAGCAGCCGATTGTTTACTTCAGTCAGGACCAGTTGCCTTTGTCGGTGTTGCTGCTGCTCGACATCAGTCGCAGCGTCACGCCGATCATTGAACAAGTCGGCGCCGGAGCGAATGATGCGCTGCAACGCCTGAAACCCGAAGATGAAGTTGCGGTGATGGCGTTCGCCGACGATCCGAAACTAATCCAACCGTTCACGAAAGATCGGCAAGTCGCCGCCGACAAAATTACCGAAGCCAGCCACACCTTCCTCGGTCACGGGACTTTTCTGAATGAAGCGTTGCATGCGGCTGAGCAAGAGATGAAGAACGCGAGCAATCCCACGAATCGGCGCGCCATTATTGTCGTCACCGATAATATTGCGCCGGCTGGTGGCAAGTTCGGCGCGGACAAAGTCATAAATGATTTGCTGGAATCGGGAACAGTTGTTTATGGCCTGATTGTGCGCGCCGCAATCGGGAAGGTTTTCAACATTCTAAGTTTCGGCGCGATCCACGGCGTCAATTCTTATTGCGACGAGACCGGCGGAGAAGTTCTCGGCGCGGATCGAAAAGAAGTCGACACTCGTCTGGCGGAAATGTTCACGCGCCTGCGCACCCGTTACACGCTGGGGTATCGACCGCCGGAAAATATTGAGGAAGGTCAATTCCGTCACGTGCGAGTGCAATTATCAGCGGCAACTCTAAAGACTAATAAGAAGCTGGTCGTGCGATCGCGGAAGGGCTATTACTTTCGGAAGAAGAATCGAACCAGTTAGACGCCAGGAACGACCGCTGCTTCCAGTTTCCGGCGGCGACGAATGATTCCTACTGCTGCTCGAGCACGTTTTGGATCACGCGCTCAAAATCCGGTCCGCGCTCGTCATTGAAACCCACAAAATGTTTGACCAGCTGCCCCTGGCGATCGATCACGAACGTCTGCGGAATCCTCTGATCCTCCCCGAGTAGTTGATCGACGAATTCATCGTCGGGGATTCCGAGCTGATACTTAATTCCGAATTCCTGTTGGTAGCCTGGAACCTCACCGTGGTCGTCAGCACCGCCGACGTTCAATCCGACTATTTGCAAGCCTTGTGCTTCATATTTCTGGTGAAGCGCGACCAGATGCGGTGTCTCAATGCGGCAAGGCTGGCACCAGGTCGCGTAGAAATCGAGCAGCAGAACCTTACCCTTGTAGTCCGCAACGCTGGCGCGTTTGCCTTCCTGAAGATCCCAACTGCCGAGCGTGCTGACGTTTTGGTTTATATTTACGCCGCTCGATGGCGACGTCGAGCGCTCGCCGGACCAGCAACCTGCGGACAGCGCCACGGCGCACAACGCGAACAATGCGAATCTAATTCTGTTCTTCATCAACTGCTTTCGGGTCCGGTTGTTCCGGCATCTCCCCCGGGTTAACTCGCCGGCCCGGCACCCGATACTCTTCGTCAGTCCAGCGGCCAAAGTCGATCAATTTGCAGCGTTCAGAGCAAAACGGACGCCACGGATTGTCCTGCCATTCGACGGTTTTGTCACATGTCGGACACTTGGGCACAAACGAAAATTAAGGAGTAACATAGGAAATGTAAAGCGCTTTGCGATTGCGTTCAGCCGCGTTAGCGGCGAAATATTTATAGGGACAAGCAACCGCTTCTACCTTCTTTTCCCAGCAAAGCGAAAACTTAGTTTTTGCTTCGCTGGAGATGTCTTTTCGGGCAGACTCTGATTCTATAATTATTTCCTGCCTACGGCACTGAACTTGAAAGCCATTGCTGGCGTAGAATATTCGGGAGTTCACTCATGTCTGATTACAAAGAAAAATTTGACGATTTGCACCGCACCGCAAAGCGGAAGGCGCAGGAGCTTGATGAGAAGCTGGGTGTTAGCGGCATTGTCGGAGACACCGCTCGGGTCGCCGGCGACGCCGCGCGTCGCGGAGCCAAAACGATTGCTGAAGGCGCCGAACAACTGCGCACGGAAGCCGGCCGCCTCGCTGACGATCCTAAAGTTCGCGACACCGCGCGGCGTGCTGCTGACGAAGCGAAGCGCCACGCGAAAGAAGCCAGCCGCACTATTCGAGATGCCGCGAGTGACGCCGGAAAAATTATTCGTGACAACGCTGGGCCGGTCGGCAAGAAAGCTGAGAGGGCTTTCGACGATGCCGTCAATTACGCAGGCACAGCGACAAAGATGGCCGGCGCGGGCGTGCGCATGACTAAGGCTTCCGCAGCGGCGAGCGCCGGAATCCTGAAAGCGAAAGATTGGGTCAAAGAAAATCCCGGGAAAGCCGCCGCTGTTTCTTTCTCATTAATCCTCGGCATTCGCGCCGGAGCATCATTCCCCGGCCTTGATGCAGTCCTGCTCGGCGGGCATCCGCATTGGCTGACGCATTCAGCCTTGCCCGTGATCGGTCTGCGCAAGCTCTACGACAAATTCGACGAGTATCTGAAAAAGCAGGAAGCGCTAATCGCCGAAGGCAAACTCGATGAAGCTGAACGCGAACGGGTTGAGTTTCAGCGCAAAGCTGCCAAGTACGTCGGCGCGCCTTTGCTCGGCGCTTTCAGTTGCGCGGCGGGCGCCGCAATGTTCGCGCAGATCGGCTCGCCGGGCGGCATTGTGGGTGCACCCGTCAGTTGGCTGCTGGGCGGCAATCCTTTTCTCGACGGCGTATGGCTGTTCGCAAATGGAGTGATCTGCTTCCACCAGGGCTACAAATTTTTCATGATTGCGCTGGCTGACCAGGAAGAAGTGAAGCGAGTGGTAAGAGAGATTAAGGGACTACTGCCGGCGGCTTCATAGTTTCTGCACACTTCAACTCGATCTTACGTAATCGTGATCGGAAAAGGCAGAAAGCAGAGGACAAAGACGAGCAGCGTCAGGATTCCAATTATGATTCGTTTTGTTCCCAGTGGCTCCATCTGTTCCGGTTGCGGATGACGCACGCGCAGCATGACGGCGAGCAGCGCGACGTAGACAAAGCCGCTCGGGCTGCCGTGCCAAAGCCAACCCAGCACGGAAATGATCGCCATGCTCACAAACGCGGCATGACCCATCCACCAGTGCGCGCGCTTGCCAAAGACTGAAAAAGTTCCGTGGCCGCCATCGAGCTGGCCCACCGGCATCAGATTCAGTGCCGTCACCAGCGCGCCAAACCACGCCGCGAGATAAAACGAATTCGCGATGCCGTCGTCGAGGTTGATTTTGAACGCCCGCGCGATGAGCCGAAACATCAACGGATCGTTGAAAGTTATTCCCGACGATCCCGGCGCAATACTCTGATGCTTGAGCGTGAGCACTCCGGCAAACGCAATCGGCACCATCACGACAAATCCGGCCAAAGGACCAGCCAGACCAATGTCGAAGAGCGCGCGCCGCGAAGGCACAACCGATTTCATCCTGATAAATGCGCCGAAGGTTCCGGGAATCAGTAGCGGCGGCTGCGGAATGAAAAATGGGAGCGTGGCATCTACGCCGTAGTAGCGACAGAACAGATAGTGACCCGACTCATGCGAAGCGAGAATGCCCAGCAACGATCCTGAGAAAATCAATCCCTGACCCAGGACGTTCGGGTTCGCCATTGCGAATCGACCGATCTCGAAGACAGCTTCGACGTAGTAGACGGGAATCAGCCAGAACCGCTGGCCCACGGCTGTTGTTCCCGACTGTGACGCGGTTCCGATATCGGGCAGCGACATGACGATTCCGCACAACGTTGTCGTGACCACCGTCACAGCAAACAGCGCGATATGGAGCGCCCATTGTTTGACCGTCGGACTGCGATAAGCGCGATGACTTTCTCCCGCCATTGGCGAGTTCAACGAGTCCAGTGGATTAATTGCCGTCGACATTCAGTGCCCTTTTCTTGTGTCTTGACTCGGCGAATATCAATATCTAATAACGTCCGAAAAACTTAACCCGCATGAGTGAAAGCGACGCTTTCACTCATGCGGGTTCAATTCATTAAAATTGCCGGCGTTCTATAAATATTTCGCGCTTACAGCGCTGCCACAACCGCGGGACATGACGAGCTTCATCCGCAAAAACTGAATCATCAAATCACGTGTCCGCCAACCCCTCTTCGTGCGCCTGCAATTCTTTGCCCGGCTTGAAACGAATGGTCTTGCCCGAAGGAATCGCAACTTCTTCACCCGTCCGCGGGTTGCGGCCGATGCCTCGTTTCCGCGGCTTCACGACGAACACGCCAAAGCCGCGCAATTCGATCCGATCGCCGCGCGCCAGCGCCTCTTTCATCGAATTGAACAGCGCGTCAACCGCCTGCTCCGCCTTTAATTTCGGAATTCCCGTCTGATCGGCGAGACGATTAATGATGTCCAATTTGATCACTGCTGCTGACCTCCGATCGGGCTGTGGCGACGCTGTGCAATTCGTTGTAGAGGAGAAATACTCGACGCGTCGGATGATATGAAGCGCCATCAATGGCTGTCAAGTAAATCCAAGACGACCCGGTCGCCGTCGCGGTTTTGCTTTGCGAACCTTGGCGTATTTAGGCCCTGACGTGAAATATTAATGGCGCTTTCTCGCGCCAAGTCGCCAAGACCCGAAGACACGCAAAGCAGAACAACGCACGACGTTGACACGCGCGCGAGCCGCGGCTAACCTCGAATTTAGCACGACAAGCTGCCAGCCTGTCGTCGCAGGTTGGGCAGGCCGCGTTACGTTTTATGTTTGGAAAGCAATCCTCAGTACCGCCGTTCGGCACCATCGACATCAACGACGATCGCGATATCGAAGTGCATCGCCCGAAAGACGCGGCGCGCAAGCATTTCTGGCAAGAGTCTCGGCTATTGTTTCGCGATCTGCTCTTCGCGCTGATGGTTTTGGCGCTGGTGATGGTCTTCATCATTCAGCCCGTCAAGGTTGAGGGCACGTCGATGCTTCCCTACCTGCACGACGGCGAGCGCATCTTCGTCAACAAGCTGGTTTATTACGATGACTACAACTGGGCGCCGCACATTTATCGCGGCGACATCGTCGTGTTCTGGTTTCCGGAAGATCCTTCGAAGAGCTACATCAAGCGCGTCATCGGGCTGCCGGGCGACACCGTGGAACTGCACGAGGGCCATGTGGTTGTGAACCGCGTCCCCTTAGTTGAGACTTATCTCGATCCGCAGTTGAACATGTCGCAGTCCAGCCGCCCCCCGACATATGTGAAGCCAGGCTATTACTTTGTGATGGGTGACAATCGCGACAATTCGAGCGACTCGCGAATTTGGGGACTGGTGCCGAAAAAATATATTTACGGGAAAGCGCTCTTCCGGTACTGGCCGTTAAATACCGCGACTGTCATGAGCCGCGACACGCACAACACATCCGTGCCGCCGGGCACTGGGATCCGAAAGGACGATGACGGATCGGATTAGGAATTAGGATGGCATCTTGTCAGAAGCCCGCGCGCAAGCAAGGGCTAGCAAAGCTAACTTGCCCTCCCTTGCGGTCGGGCTTCTGACACATTCTTATGACTGATTGGCTGCGATACATCGCGATGATTTTTTACGCGCCGCTGCGCGGCATGCGCGAGGTGCGCGATCGTGGCGGTCTGCTGCCGGCATTCATCTGCGCGTACTTGTCGCAGCTCGCGTATCTATTCGCGGTGCAATGGCTGGCGGGTGACAAATCATTTCTGACGCGACCTTCCGTCATTGCCGGAAACCTCTTTCAAGCCGCAGTGTCCTTGCTGCCGTTCGCCATTGTGTTCGCGCCTTTGATTGCGCTGATTGCTAACCTTTTCGATCGACGCGGTAGTTTCGGCGTGGTGCTGCAGCAGGAATATGCATCGCTGACTTCGGTGATCTTCTACGCGCTGATCGCAGCGAATCTCGTTACCATCCTGATTTCCATCTTCTTCCACTTCAGCGGCGTTCAGGCCGCTTACGTAGCTAGTTCGACTCAATCGGCAGAACAAATAAAATCGATGTTCAAGCTGCCGGCTGACCTGAGCCAGCAGCTCGATCAGCAACTGCGAAATCCTGTATTTGTCGCCGGCAGTCTGTTCCGCAGTGTGAAAATTGCATTGTTCACAATCGGTGCGCTCGAAGCCGTCCGCAAAGTTTTTCGCCTGTCATTCCTGCGTGCGGTGGCGGTCATGTTGTTTACCTATGCCGCCGCGTTCGCGCTCTCGCCGCTTTGGGCGCTGCTCTTCCATCGAGTAATCGGCTCGCCTTTCCTGCTCCTAATGTTGTTCTTTTTGCTGCGCGGTTATTTCACCGGCATGGTCAGCACGCAAAAGGCCCGCGCGTCCTTCAAACAGAATCTTGAGGCCGCGACGATCAATCCGCGCGACTCTTCCGCGCATTACAATCTCGGATTGATTCATCAGAATCGTGGCGAACTCGATCAGGCGCGTGAACGTTTTCACCGCGCGATCGATATCGACCCTGATGAAGTAGACGCGCACTATCAGCTTGGCCGCATTGCGCGCGCGCAAAATCGTTTGGCCGAAGCCATTGGCCATTTCGAGCAAGTCGTGCAGCGCGATCAGTATCACGCCCAGAACGAAATCTGGCGCGAGATCGGCGCGACCTACGTTGCTGCCGGCCAGTTTGCTGATGGACGTGAGGCGCTCGAAAAGTTTCTCGATCGGCGCGAGAACGATCCGCAGGGCCTTTACTTAATGGGCCGAGCGCATGCCGGACTCGGCGACCCGCACGAGGCGGCAACTTCAATGCAGGCCTGCATCGACGCCGTCAAAACTGCGCCGGCTTACAAGTACCGCGCTGAAAAGCGCTGGCTGCACGAGGCGCAACAGTTTCTGAAAGGCAAAAAACGGGAGCCGGTCGGCAGTCGACAGTAAGCTTCGGCGTGATGCTCTTCAAAACGCCGGTAATTCTGTAATCAGTTTGTGTCGAATACTTCGGTGGAAATTAAGGAGAGGTCTATATGCTGCTCTATGCACTGATATTTGTAGGCATCGTCGCGATTTACATGTTCATTCATAAGCTGGTGATGAAGAGTCGCATGGAAAAGAGCCTCGGCCGCAAAGTTCAGGACCGCGAACTGACGAGCCTCACCGCGTGGATGGAAGACAGTAAGCCGAAAAAATGAGAAATAGTTCTTTTCGGCTCTTTCGGGAGACGCCACCGAACTCGATGAATTGTGGCGTGGGAAGCCACGACGCGTTACACTCGGCGCAAAATAGCCGCGCCGGTTTCTTTCGCAGCATGGTGAGCGGTGAAGCTATCGTCGCTGAACTTACCGGGCCCTGCGAGATTCTGATTAGCGACGTCAAACAATAGAAAGGTCCCCTGATGAAAACACTCTCCACCCTGGCGCTCATCGGCATGTTGTTCTTCGCCTGTAAGCTTTGCAGCTTCACTGGCGCCAACAACAATAAGCCGGAGCCAACCTCGACGCCCACACCACAGCCGATGTTGTATGCCGGTGACTTGATCAAGCAGCAACTGGGCCACTTCAGTCTGATAAAACACTCCACCAAGGAAGAAATGAAAAAGACTGCCAGCGGTTTTGGTGTTCAGTTGCTCAGCCAGGCGAATGATGCCGGAGTTGGCCAGTATCGTGCCGACAATGGAAAGACTGTCATCTTGTCGGTTTACAGCTTCTCGAGTCCGCAATCTGCTTCATCACTCATCGATCAATTGGAACGCGAAGGTCGCGACTCAAAATCAAAAACGGCCATCATCAAGAGCACGCAGACAGCCAACGGCAAACGGATCGAGGCATTAGGGCTGGTCGGACGCAAGCTCCAGGCGATGGTGGTTTGGAACAACGGCTACTGGTTTTTCATGACGATGGGTGACAGCATGGTCGAAGCGACCGCGCTGGCAGACGCAGTTGGGTACTAACAGAGACGAAGATGCTGAACGGGAAAAAAGCAATTCTTGCACTCGAAGACGGCCGCGTCTGGCACGGACGTTCGTGGGCTGCCGAAGGTGAAACCTGCGGCGAGATGGTCTTCAACACTTCCATGACGGGTTATCAGGAAGTGCTGACCGATCCGTCTTACGCGGGACAGATCGTCTGCATGACTTACCCTTTGATCGGCAATTACGGCGTGAACAACGCCGATTCCGAATCGTCGCGCCCGTGGGTCGAAGGGTTCGTCGTCCGTGAAGCGGCGCGCGTCGCTTCAAATTGGCGTTCGGAAGAATCGCTCGAAGATTATTTGCAGCGTTGGCACATCGTCGCCATCGATCACATCGACACGCGCGCGCTGGTGCGCCACATTCGCGACAAAGGAGCGATGCGCGCTTGTCTCTCGACCGTCGATTCGGACGCGAACAGCGTGATTGAGAAAGCGCGCCAGTCGCCGCCGATGGAGAATCGCGAACTCGCCAGCGTCGTCACTACCGATAAGCCTTATGAGTTTCCCGCGGAAGGGGCCGAGCGCTTTCATGTCGTCTGCTATGACTTTGGCGTCAAGACGAATTCCTTGCGCGAGCTGTCGCAAAAAGGATGTCGCATCACGGTTGTGCCGTCACAAACGCCGGCGTCTGACGTCTTCGCGATGAAACCTGACGGGGTGTTCCTCTCAAACGGCCCCGGCGATCCGGCTTCGATGAACAAAGAGGTTGAGGAAGTGAAGCAGGTCGCAAATTCCGGCACGCCGACATTTGGAATCTGCTTCGGGCATCAATTGCTCGGCCGCGCGTTTGGCGGTAAGACTTTCAAGCTCACGTTCGGACATCGCGGCGGCAATCAACCCGTAAAGGATCAGACAGACGGCCACGTGGAAATCACTTCACACAACCACGGCTTTGCGGTACTCGCAGATTCACTGCCGCCCGAAGTTGAAGTAACGCACGTTAATCTCAACGATCAGTGCGTCGAAGGCATGCGCCACAAGACGCTGCCCATCATCTCAGTCCAATACCATCCCGAAGCCGCACCCGGCCCACACGACGCCGAGCATCACTTCCAACGATTTATTGCGTTGATGGAAGAGCGAGGTCAGTGAGCTGTAAGTAGTCGATCTCTTGCCATCACCCTTTGCCTTCTGCCTTATGCTTTTTGCTTCGCGCTTTGCCCTTACCTCTTAGCGCTTAGCTCTATTCGCCGGCGCTGCTCGCTCGCCTTCACGATTTCGCTGATGTCTGCCGCTGGACGAATCTCCCAAATGTTGCCATACGTCAGCGACGGATGCTGACCGATGAGTTGTACCGCGTGATTCATGTCCCTCGCCTCAAGGACGAGAATGCCGCCGAGTTGTTCCTTGGTTTCCGTATAGGGACCATCGGTCGTTGTCACTTTGCCATTCTCGCGGGACAGAGTCAGTGCGGTTTCCGCGGGCTGAAGCGCTTCGCCACCGGCCCAGTGCCCGCTGGCGCGCAGATGCTCGTCGTATTCCAGGCAGGTGTCGAACATGGCGTCTCGCTCACTCTCAGTCAGACGATCGAATTTGCTTTTGTCGTAGTATCCGAAACAGATGTATTTCATTGATTCCTCCTAGTGTCCGGTGATGAGCTCCCAAACGAGAGGGCATGAACAAGGTTCTTATTGCCCGATTGTCCCGGTTTGGACTTCGCCCGCACGTTCGTAATTCACGAGAATGACGCCACTCGAACCCACAATGCTTTCCGTCACCTTGAACGCCGCCGCGATCGTGCCCTCGGCAAAAAGCTTTTTCCCCTCGCCCAAAGTTATCGGATAGATCAACAACCAGAAATTATCGACCAGATCATGCTTCATAAGTGTCTGGACCAGATTACCGCTTCCCCAAATGTGCAAATCGGGTCCTTCACCTTGCTTGAGTTCGGCGACTTTTTTCGCCACATCGCCGTTCAAAAACACTGACGGCTGCCATTCGCTTGACGTCACGGTATTTGAGGCGATGTACTTAGTGGCCGTGTTGACGTTGGGCCAGATGTCCCCATGCTGCGGCCAAAATGTTTTCCAAATGTCGAAGGTCTTGCGGCCCAGCAGCAGGTCGATCGGCATGTCCAGCATCTTCTTCACGGCCGTTTCAATCGCCTCGTCTTGATGGTGATAGGGCGATGCCCACCCGCCATGAGCGAAGCCGTCGCTTGAATCTTCTTTCGGTCCGCCCGGGGCTTGTATGACGCCATCAAGAGTAATGTGTTCAAGTACCGTAATTTTTCTCATAAATAAGTTCCTTCCACTCGTGTCTGATTTTGTTCAATCTTAACGTGGCGCCTCGGAAATATGTCGTTCAACGGGCTGCGGCGCGGGAACGAGACAGAAACGCCGAAGGCGTTTACCAACCCCCAGCCCAGGGTTGCGCGCGCAGCCGCGCTACCCTGGGGAAACGTTCCCACGAATGGTCATAAACCCTGAAAGGGTTGTCGATCCAGTTGGTCCCGCATGCATTGTTTGCGAACTCCTTCAGAGTTCGTTCATTGGAAATCGCTCTCGCCTCCCAGGGCGTTGCCCTGGGCTGTGATTTGCAAACACCTTCGGCGTTATTCCTCCGGCGCCGGGAAGAAAAGCAGCTCGCGTACTTCGCCCGGGATATCGCAGGCGATGGCGCCCTTCTTTGCCCATGCCAGCGCTTCGTCCATATCGGCACATTCCAAAATCCAAAAACCGCCCATGTGCTCTTTGGTCTCCGTGTACGGCCCATCGGTGACCGATACCTTGCCGTCCGTCTGCTTTCGCAACGTCTTGGCGCTGTTGGGCGGGGCAATACCACAGGCAAACTTCCTCACGCCGGCAGCAATCATTTCGCGGTTGAGCGCGTGGATTTCTTCCATCATCGCTTCGGTCACGGTGGACGGGTCAAAGTCGTCGGGCATGTAGTTACAAACCAGATATTGCGGCATGAATTCTTCTCCTTAGTTTATTTGGGTCATTACGTCATTGATTCAATGGATCAATGATTCAATGAATCAATTATTAATGCCTGCCTTCACCCTATAGTCGAACGGCCCGCCTAAATTCGACAAAGCATCGAAGAAATTTTTTCTTCCGGGCCTTAAATCCGTGTAAGTGAGTGAGAGTCCGCGAAGCGGACGAGTGCTGGGGCGGTCATCAGGAGTGACGCGTAACGAATTTGGAGTGCGCCGGCAGAGCGAAGCGGCGACGGCGCTTTAGATTGTCTGCCGATTTCGAAAGGACCACGACGACACTTTCGATCGATTCGTAGGGCGATCCAAAGCGCCGTCGTCGTCCCGATAAATCGGACCTCTGCCGGCGCACTCCAAATATGATCATCCAGGATCGGGAGTAGGCGACTTGCTGCGCTTCTCGTCTTGAGAATGGCGACGAACTTGTTCGCCCGCAAGTAACCTGCGTATTCGGCGCGCTCATCTTCCGTGACGGTGGTGTCAGACTTGGCGTCAGGTTCGCGATTTTGAAACATTCAGCGGTACAGTGCGCGGAGCGCACTACGGCATAAAGCCTGGGGCGCGAGCCCCAGGATCGCTATAGAGATAATGGGCCAAGCCCGCGAAGCGGGCGACAGCCGGATCATTATCGCTACGTCATTTGCGAGCCGACGTCTTCGCCCGCTGCCGCGGGCTCCAACCCAACTAATAATCATCTTAGGTGGGGCTCACGCCCCAGGCTTTATGCTGACGTGCACTACGCGCACTCTTGAAGACGTCCCAAGCAAAATTTAGAACCGGGGAGCGGTGACAGCTTTCACCCTAGATGTATCGTTCGTGGTATTCAATTCGATTCGCCTTCAAGAATTCAATAAACTCATCGCGAAAAGACATTTTTCGGTGATGCTCTTTTTGTTTCGCAATGTACCGGCGTACTTCGTCGGCGTTTGATTGACTCACCGTGAATGCACCATAGCCACGTTGCCACGAGAAGTGTTTGAGTGACGGAAATACATCGTGCATCCAACCGCTCGCATTCGCTTTCAGATCGCGCAGCACGTCGGACACTGCGCGATCTGGCCGCAACTTGGCGAGCAGGTGAATGTGGTCTTCGGTGCCGTTCAGTTCCAAACAAATTCCACCGAGTGAACGAATAGTTCCACCAATGTAATCGTAAAGTCGCAGCTCGTACTCGGATGTGATGAGCGGACGGCGATCTTTGGTTGAGAACACAATGTGATAGAGAAGGTTCGTGTAGGAGTCGGACATGGGAGTCTCCTTTTTGGCTGCCGCCCGCTTCGCGGGCTTACGGGATTATACTTCTCACGATCCTGGGGCTCACGCCCCAGGCTTTACGCTGGCGCCTGCTCCGCAGGCTATAAATGAATTTCTCTAATCTTCTCTTACCCCAGGCTTTATGCTGTCGTGCGCTCCGCGCACTCTTGCAGATCTGAACCAACGGCGCTCCAAATTGGCCTCATGCTACCGCTTGATCTATTGACTCGAACGTCTCGCGGTTGCGTACTCAATTTATATGTCGAGTCTTTGACTGACTGAATGGCAGGCATTAAGAAACAAGACCATGACCCAGGGGTAGAGCAGCAAATCCAGGCGAATCGACTGGTCAAAGAACCGGGGCATCGCTATCGACAAAAGGTCGCTGAGAGACACTCCAACTAAAGTGCCCACTAGTCCGCACCCGATCGCCGCGAGCCCAATTAAGAAGATGGCGCGACGTCCGCTCAAGGCCTTGCCGACGAGCGGCAGATTGATCACCCGGGCGTTCGATTGATCCTCGGGAAGCAGTTTAATGGCGCTCCAAATCTTCAGCACGGTGTGAGCTACGCCCAGGCTAACCAGCGTTAATATCACCGCCCGTCCGGTCCAGCCGGAGTAACGCCAAATCCGCGGCCGGATCAGCGCCACACAGAACGCGGCGAAGAGGAACGCCACAATTGGAAAGACAGCTTGTCGCCGCGCGCGTGCCTCTCTGCGTTCAGCGATCAGGAAGTTTTCGAGATTCTTCCTGATACGAACATCGGACCGGGCGCGTTGCAGAACATTTTCGCCCTTTGGTTTCAGGACTTGAGCATAACCGCCGGGACCAGGCGCAGCGGCGTGGCGCTGCGCGTCATACTCAGCGCGCCTCTTTGGGTCAATCAAAATATCGCGGGCATGCGAGAGTCGGACGAAGGCCTGCGCGGCCTCAGCCGAGCCGCCGTTGAGATCCGGATGCTGCAGGCGCGCGAGCCGCTTGTATGCCGCCTTGATCTCTTTTGCTGTGGCAGTGTGCTTGACCCCGAGGACTTGATAATAATCGACCATACTCTCCCGCCGCAGTATGCCTTATCTCACGCCGCAGGCGTGAAATTTAATAGCCGTGGGCACCGCCCACGGATCAGAATCGTCAAACAGGCCCGACCCTGAAAGGGTCGAATAGAAGAAATGTCGCCGAGACAGGTCCGACCCTTACAGGGTCGAATCGATTATCTGGCGCGAGATCCGGTGGCGTTGCCACCGGCTATTGAATTCGTCCCCTGCGGGGACGGATCCACCAATTCCGCGCGGTCCCTGCGGGAACCGCTACACCAATCTCCCGCCTCCAAAACGTCATCACGACGCGCCTTGATCTGTTATCTCTAAACCCTTATCGATGATCCCAAGTGCGCGCAGCGCCCTTACTTCATTTGCCGAATCCGCTCTTGCAGGAATTGCCGCTCGGGTTCCTGTTGGGTCAGCGCCAGAGCTTTCTTGTAAGCGGACAGTGCCTCATCGGTCCGGCCGAGCCGGCGGCACAAATCGGCACGCGCTGAATGCGCCAGGTAGTAATTCGCCAATTCGCCTTGTTCCAACAACGCGTCGATGTGCCGGAGTCCGACCTCTGGACCGTCGTGCATGGCAACTGCCACCGCGCGATTGAGCTGCACAACTGGCGAAGGCTGAATTCGTACCAATTGATCGTAAAGCGCGACAATCTGCCGCCAGTCGGTCGCAGCGGCGTGCTCCGCTTCTGCATGAACGGCCGCAATCGCCGCTTGTAGTGTGTAAGCGCCGAAGCGGCGGGAGCTCAGGGCTTTCTCAACCAATGCCAACCCTTCGGCGATCTGTTCGCGGTTCCAAAGCGCGCGATCCTGATGCTCCAACAAAATCAGCTCTCCGGTCGGAGAGGTCCTCGCGGCGCGACGCGATTCCTGTAACAACATCAGAGAGAGCAGCCCGATCACTTCCGGCCCAACGTCCTCCGAGTCAGCCTGGAGTTCGCAGAGCAGCCGTCCCAGTCGAATCGCTTCGCGGGTTAGCTCGGCCCGCGTTACTTCCGTCCCTGCCGCCGCTGAATAGCCCTCGTTAAAAACGAGATAGACGACCTGAAGCACCGCGTCCAGACGCTCAGGCAATTCCTGCGGCGCCGGCACCTCGTAGGGAATCGATGCCTCGCGAATCTTTGCCTTCGCGCGCACTATGCGCTGCGCGAGCGTTGCCGGCGTCACCAGAAATGCGCGTGCAATCTCCTCTGTGGTCAGGCCGCAGATTTCACGCAGGGTGAGCGCAACCTGTCCTTCCGGAGGCAGAGCGGGATGGCAACAGGTGAAGATCAGACGGAGGCGATCATCCTCGATCTCTTCTTCCGCGATCTCTTCAAAGTTGAGAGGAGCGTCGTTGACCCGCGATTCAAAGTGAGCCACAAGATCTGTCTGAACTCCATCGAAGCGCGCGCGGCGGCGCATTGCGTCGATGGCTTTGAAGCGTGCCGTGGAAATCAGCCAGGGGCGCGGCTTGTCCGGAATACCAGCCTGCGGCCAGGACTCCAGCGCGACGGCGAATGCCTCGTGCATGGCCTCTTCGGCGAGGTCCAGATCTCCGAGCAGGCGCACGAGCGTCGCCAGTACCCGGCCCGATTCCGAACGGTAAAGAGTCTCAATGGTCCGGCTGAATTGTTCGGGTGATTGTTCGGGCTCAGGCGGCGGCATCACGCCCAAACTAGCAAACGGACTGGCTCGACAACAACTGCGGCGCGGGAAGATTTATCCGCAGATGCCCAGATTTCGCAGATTAGAAAAACCACATTCACGCGACGCGGTCTTTTTCCCCATTCTTTGTAATCTGCGGATAATTCTTATCGGGCTTTGGAGATGAAGAGGTGAATTGGTGGAGCAGAGGGGGATCGAACCCCTGACCTCCGCATTGCGAACGCGGCGCTCTGCCAAACTGAGCTACTGCCCCACGCGGAAGTCGAGTTTAAAGATTCAGGTTTGAAGTTTCAAGTTGAGGATTGATCCGCAGATTACGCAGACGGGCCACAAGAAGGCAAATGAGAAAAGGCCCTCGCTTGATCCGGTCGCTACCGCTCGCGGTACTGACACGGCCCGCCCGCTGACGCAGGCGGTTCTGACATAACTAGCCGCAGATTGCACAGAAGAGAACACGAGCCACAAGAAGCACAAAAAGGAATAGGCCTCGCTTGACCCGGTCGCTACCGCTCGCGGAACGGCGGTCTATCAACGCTTGTTTGAGGTTTTCTTCGTAGCTTTCGGTTTTAGCGAGGAGACATACGCGAAACTCGCGTCGAAATATTTCTTTAATTCGCTGGTCTTCTTGAGTAGAGATTCAGGCACGTCAACGTATTCCTTCATTACCGCACCATACTGCTCAGTCACCTTCGTCTTGTATTTTTTCAAAAACGCCTGTTGCACGTCGGATGGAAGACGCAAGGCCAAGTACGCATCTTTAGTAAACAAGCTGAACATGTGCCCGTTGACCGAGGTGTAGGGCATGGTTGCGCCTTTGCGTGCGACTTTCGGGTTTGTCGCCACCAGCTTCTCGTACAGCGCTAAATTCGCCGCGTACTTTTTTTGATCGGCCATACTTTGAACTTTGGAACGTTGCGCGTTGTGAATCCGATTCTATTGCTGCTCTTGGCGCGAATTTTTTTAGTTACGGATCCAGGAGTCGCGCAAGCTGAGCTCGCTTACCCTGGGCAAATATCTTTTCATCACTGCGCGGTTCTGACACGAGTGCCTTGCGCAGGGTGCGACCCGCCCGCTAACGCAGGCGGTTCTGACCTGATTCGGGGGACGGCGATGCGGCTGGTGAAGACGGCGGTCTACCCGCGCGCGTGGCGGTGAAAGTTCCGGCGCCGCGGCCGACGACTTGCACACTGCCGCTCATCTGATTGCCTGAAACGGTGCCGGTGAAAATTGCGTCGGTAGTCTGGCTCGCCGGCGCCGGCAAAGTGATCGGCACAGTGAAGCTCACGTCGCTGCCCGTTACTGACCCGTTAACGATCGCGCCCGAGCCCAGCGCGCCGGAAAGTGAACCTGTCAGACGATCAGTTTCCTGTCGCAGATTGAGTGTCGCGGTCAGCTCCTGCTTCTCGTTGCCGGACCCAGTCAGATTCACGGTCAGCGACCAAGTCCCCGAAACGCTCAAGCCGCGTTCGCCGCTCGCTGGAGTTGCTGGCCGCAGATCGACGGGCTTACCGTCAATGAACACATGGACGATGCGGCGATCTTTGGCAAGCAGGTCGCCACGCGTGATAGTGAGGTTCGCGATCTTTCCGACTTCAATCGAACCCAGTTGCGATCCGACACCCAGAACTTCAGCGGGCCAACTGGTCAGCGCGCGGACCGCGTCGTCGTGCGACAAACCGTTATCGACAGCTTTCGCGGCGTTCGTGAAGTAATCCGTAATCGCAGCCATACCGCCGGATTGAAAAGCGAACCGGACTCCGGCGGATGCCAGACGGCCGGCGGTCTTCGGCGCTTCCACGCGCTCACGCAGAACGCGCAGCGGTTCCGGATCACTTTCAGGCGAAGCCGCCGTCGTGCGCCTGGGAAAATTCAGCGACAGCAACACCGGCACATTCATCGCTTTCAATCGCGCGGCGACTCGGTCAGCTTCGCGCCCGCCGTTGACGATCATTTTCAAGTTGAATTCTTTCGCCAGATCCAGGACACGATCAATTTCACGTTCGCTATCAGCCTGCATCACGATCGGCATGCGTCCGGCGATTACCGGTTGCAGCGCCTCTAAACTTTTGTCCTGGGCCGGCCGCTTCAAGCCGCGCGGATTGCGGTCATAGATGTCGTTCATTTCGCGATAACGACGCGCGTCGAGCAGCATCTGCCGCACGGACGAAAACACACCCATCAACGATCCCGGATACTGACCGTTCCCCAATGGCTGCAACCCGACATAAAGTGCCACGGGCGAGCGCACGATCATCTGCTGCGGCATGTCGCCCGCGAGATTGATGATCGCTGATTGTCCCAGGAAGACATTTCCGCGCGGCGCAGTCTGCGCCGTAGTGATGCCCGCGTTGCGCGCGCTCTCGATTTCATTTCCGCCCGGCTTGATCAAATCAGACGCAAGAATCTCCGGCTGCATGCCCGGAAGGTTCGGCGAATTTGGTGAAGTCGCCGATGGTTGGCTCTGGCCGAACAAGCCCTGAAATCCACCACCACCGCCGCCAGCGGGACTTGGCGTAGGTCTGGGAATTCCCAACGTCGTGCTCGCGTCGAAGACTCCCGGATAAACGGTGAGGCCCGTTCCGTCGATGCTTCTTGCATCGGGCGGCACCGCCGCATTCGCCCCGACCGCCGCGATCAATCCATCGCGAATCACGACCGTGCCGCGATCCAGGGTCGCACCTGACACGGTGACGATCCTCGCATTGGTGATGGCGTAGGTGTCTGTGCCGGTGTGACGCTGCGCAGCGACGGGCGCATGGCGCCGCACTGCGAAAATGATTGCTGTCACGATTAACAGCAGCGCAATCAGCGTGCGCGATCTTCTCGAATTCATAAGCTCTAAGGGTGCAACTTCAACGGACCAGGATTGGACGATGAAAATACAGCAAGGTGCGGGTTCAGTAAAGACTGTTTTGTCCTTCGTGATGAGCCGCGACAATTACTAAACATGTAGCCCGCCAGACTGAACTTCGATAGAATTCCCGCGCCCAACTCAGTTACACGTCGATGAGTCTCGTTTCCGGTACCAGGTTTGGCCGTTACGAAATCCGTTCAAAGATTGGCGAAGGCGGAATGGGCGAAGTGTACCTCGCACACGACACGCGACTTGATCGCAAAGTCGCCCTGAAGATCCTGCCGGCGGACGTGGCCTCAGATCCCGGCCGCATGCACCGGTTCCGGCAGGAAGCGAAGACGGCTTCGGGTTTGAATCATCCGAATATCATTACGATTTACGAAATCGACGAAGCTGATTCGCGTGATTTCATCGCCATGGAATTTGTGGAAGGCGAGACGCTGCGCGAGCGAATGCACGCCGCACCGCTGAAGTTGAGCGAAGCAGTTAAGGTAGCAACGCAAACCGCCAGCGCGCTGTCGGCGGCGCACGACGCCGGCATCGTTCATCGCGATATCAAGCCTGACAACATCATGCTGCGGCGCGACGGCATCGTGAAAGTTCTCGACTTTGGTCTCGCGAAACTGGTCGAGCGTCTGCCGACGGAATTTGTTGACAGCGAAGCGGCGACTTCGATTCCGATGAAGTCTGAACCCGGCTCCGTCATCGGTACTGCGGTTTACATGTCGCCGGAACAAGCGCGCGGTACTCCGGTCAATGCGCGCACGGACATCTTCAGCCTGGGCGTAGTGCTTTACGAGATGGTCGCACGCTGTCTGCCATTCAAAGGCGGAGACACGATTGAAATTCTGGCGTCGATCTTGAGCGACAAAGAGCCTCCGCCTATCGCTCGGTACGAACCTGACGCGCCTCCGGAATTGGAAAGGATTGTCGGGAAGACCCTGGCAAAAGATCCGGATGAGCGTTATCAATCCGCGAAGGAACTCGTAATCGATCTGCGGCATTTGAAGAAGCGGCTCGACGTCGATGCTGAACTCAAGCGCAGCACGCACGATAAAGTCACGCCAATCCCGTCATCCGTTAAGACCGCACCGCCGGGCGTGATGGCGCCGTCTTCCGCCGCATCGTCAAACGGCCGCCCAATAGCGCCGCGGCGCAAGAGTCATAAGCGTGCAATCGCGATCGTGCTGCTCGCAGTCGCGTTGGCGCTGGTGCTTGGCATGATCTGGTATTTCAAGCACACGAGCGCCACGCCGCTGACCGAGCGAGACACGATCGTTTTGGCTGACTTCGCAAACTCGACGGGCGATCCGGTTTTCGACGGCACGCTGAAACAGGCTTTAGCGGCGCAACTCGAACAATCACCTTTTCTGAATATCTTTTCCGATCAGCGCGTGCGCGAAACGCTGCGGTTCATGAATCGTTCGCCGGATGAGCGCGTGACGAAAGAAATCGCGAGAGAGATTTGTCAGCGGCAGGGACTGAAAGCATTTCTCACCGGGTCGATTACGACTCTCGGCAGTCACTACGTGATCACTCTGGAAGCAACGAGCGCTCAAACCGGTGACGCACTGGCTATCGACCAGGCTGAAGCCGAGAGCAAGGAGCAGGTGATTTCGGCCCTCGGCACGGCGGCGACGAAGATGCGCCAGCACCTGGGCGAATCGTTGGTGTCGATTCAAAAATATGACGCGCCAATTTATGAAGCCACCACCTCTTCGCTGGATGCACTCAAATTCTTTTCGATGGGCGTGGAACAACAACTGAAGGGCAAGTACGTCGAAGCGATTCCTTTTTTCAAGCGCGCGACGGAAATCGACGGGAACTTCGCGCGAGCCTATGCGGCGATGTCGTCGATGTACTACAACACCCGGCAATACGATCTGGCGGCGGACGCTTCGCGCAAAGCTTACGACTTGCGCGATCGCGTGGGTGAATACGAAAAGCTCTACATCACTCAGGTCTATTACGACAATGTCACTGGCGAGCTCGACAAGTATCTGCAAACTCTCGAGCTGTGGAAGCGGACTTATCCGCGCGACAGCGTTCCGCACAACAATCTCGCGGTCAAATACACGGAGCTTGGCGAATTCGAAAAAGGTTTGGAAGAAGCGCGCGAGGCCATTCGTCTGAATCCGAACTCGGCTTCCGGTCATTCCATCCTGGCAACCTGTTTTGTCGGACTCAATCGTTTCGATGAAGCGAAAGAGATTATTCGCAGGGCGCTGGCGCAGAAGCTCGAGAACCTGCGCATGCATCAGAACCTTTACCGGATGGCTTTCGTGCGGGGCGATGCGACCGCGATGCAACAAGAGATCGATTGGGCCAACGGCAAGCCTGAAGAATACGCGGCGCAAACCTGGCAAGCGGACGGCGCGGCTTTTTCCGGCCAATTGAAAAAGGCGCAGGAGTTTTCGCAGCGCGCCTTCGATCTGGCGCAGCAACGCGGACTGAATGAAGTCGCGGCGCAAATTCTCGCCGGCTCGACTCTGCGCGATGCGCAATTCGGCAACTGTGGAAAAGTGAAAGAGCAGGCGTCGCAGGCGCTGGGGCTTTCACACGATCGGATGACGCTTTCGCTGACCGCGAATGCGTTTGCGATTTGTGACGATGCCGCTCAGACCAATGCCATCGTCGACGAATTGAACAAGCGTTTTCCCACTGACACTCTCATAAACCAACAGCGCATTCCTTTGATTCAAGGCCACGTAGCTCTACGCAACAGCAATTCAGCGCAGGCATTGCAGTTATTAGAAGCCACTCGAACGCACGGCGCCTATCTGCTTTTTCCGATTGCGTATCTGCGTGGCCAGGTTTATCTGAATGACAAGAAGGGCGCGGAGGCAGCGGCGGAATTTCAGGAAATACTCGATCATCGCGGCTGGTCTTCGCTTTCGTATTTCTATCCTTTTGCGCAACTCGGAATAGCGCGCGCGGCTGCACTTTCTGGCGACACTGCCACAGCGCGCAACGCGTATCAGGATTTTCTCGCTACCTGGAAAGATGCCGATCCCGACCTTCCGCTGTTAATCGAGGCCAGGAAAGAATACGAAAAGCTCAAGTAGATGTAGGTACTGGTTCAGTTTTTGCAAAGTGGCACGGGCGTCCCGCCCGTGAAAACCACGCGCAAGATGCGCGTGCCACCTCAAACTTGAACAAGTACTTAGATGCACCGGCCTTTGGCTAGTTATGAATTGCACTAAGCTCACGCAGTGGCTGGACTGAACAGGCCGCGAACTTTTCGATAGACACCGCGAAAAAACCTCAGCACCCGCGGCAGAATCCAAAGTGAGAGCGCCACGCCCGCGCCAATTACCAAGAAGACCAGCACCGGCAGAAATAACGCGAGCACAACCGAGACGACGACGAGGACATCTTCGGCGAGACTGAGCGCTATGTTCGAGACGGGTTCGGGACTGGTGTTGACCAACGCTCGCAGCGAGGCTTTGGTGCCGTGCGAACTCAGCGCGAGACTGCCGCCGACGAGCAGCGCGATTACCTGAACGCTGCGATCAAAATCTCCGAAGGCCGTGGCAGCAATGACCGCACCGGCGGGAATGCGAATGAATGTGTGAATCACGTCCCAGACGCTGTCGACGACCGGGACTTTGTCGGCAATAAACTCGACGACGAACAAAAACAGCGCGACGCTGATCACCCACCAGTTGGTCACTACATCGAGTTCACCGGGCAGCTTCAAATGCGCAAAGCGGCTTAGCAGCCCGAGCGTCGCCACCGCCGCATAGAGATTGATTCCCGAAACCCACGACGCGCCCAGGCTAACTGCCAATGTCGAGATGAAGTTCATTGCAAGAAATTATACGCCGTCGTCAGAAGCGAAGTTCGGTCGCGAAGCGCCGCTAGTCTCAGGATAACGCTTCAATATAGCGCTGGTTAAGCCCATCGAAGTCAGATAAAATCCCCGCACTTTGGCAAGCCCTTCGGTCGCGCGTCATCATTCAAAAGGTTCTTCGTCAATGGAGGTTTCTATGCGTCTGTACCGGCAAGTTTCATTCGTCGTAATCATGCTTTTGTTCGCAGTCGCGGTTTATCCGCAGCAGACTGCAACTCAAACCGATCCGAGCACGCTCACGCTCGACACGATCTTCAATTACGGTGCGCAATTCCCGAACGCGCTGCAATGGCAAGCCGACGGCAAAGGCTATCTGGTACTGGAGTCATCCGGGAAGGGCGATGCACAAGACATCGTTCGCTATGACGCAGCCAGTGGACAGAGATCGATTTTAATTGGCGTGGACAAGCTCGTGCCGGCGGGAGCAACGGAGCCGCTGGTTGTTGAATCGTTCGATATCAGTCCCGACGCAAAGAAGCTTCTGCTCTTCACCAACACCGCCCGCGTCTGGCGCAGCAATACGCGTGGCGATTACTGGGTCATCGATCTGACAAGCGGAAAATTGCAAAAGCTGGGCGGCAAGGCTGAGCCGTCGAGTTTGATGTTCGCGAAGTTCTCGCCCGACAGCACCCTGGTTGGCTATGTGCGCGGCAACAACATCTACGTTGAGAATGTCGCAGACTCAAAAATCACACAGTTAACGGCCGACGGCACGTTCCATTTGATCAATGGCACGTTTGACTGGGTGTATGAAGAGGAGTTGTTCTGTCGCGATGGTTGGCGCTGGAGTCCGGACGGAAAACGGATCGCTTATTGGCAACTGAATTCGGAAGGCGTCAAGGAATTCAAACTCATCAACGATACCGAATCACTCTATCCGGTAATCACGACGTTTCCATATCCGAAAGCCGGCGAGACAAATTCCGCCGCGCGCGTCGGCGTCATCAGCGCCACCGGCGGAAAGACGACCTGGTTCGATGTTCCCGGCGATGCGCGCAACAACTATCTGCCGCGCATGGAGTGGGCAGATAATTCCGACGAAGTCGCCATTCAACAATTGAATCGCCTGCAGAACACCGACACGTTGATGATCGGCGATGCGCGCACCGGCAAAGTGCGCACTGTGCTGGTCGAAAAAGACGACGCCTGGCTGGACGTTGGCTTCTTCGACGTTGACTGGGACCGGCACGGTCTCGCCCGTGGCGATGTTGAATGGATCGATAGCGGCAAACGATTTCTCTGGGCCAGCGAACGCAACGGCTGGCATCACGTCTACTCGATCGCCCGCGACGGCAGCGATACGCGCGACATAACGGCGGGAGATTTTGACGTCATCAGCGTGAGCGCCGTCGACACCACGCACGGCCGGCTTCTGTTTGACGCTTCGCCTGAGAATGCTACGCAGCGATATTTGTTTCAGGCGCATTTGGATGGAACTGGTAAGCCCGAAAGAGTCTCGCCGGCAAATCAGCCGGGCACGCACAACTATGATATTTCGCCTTCCGGCGATCTCGCCATTCACACCTATTCGAGATTCGGCGTGCCGCCGGTATTCGACATGGTGCGCTTGCCTCAGCACGAAATCGTCCGCACGTTGATCGACAACGCCGACTTGAAAGAGCGCGTCGCGAAAATCAACAAAGGACCGATGGAGTTCTTTCGCGTCGACATTGGCGAAGGCGTGCAGCTCGATGGCTGGATGATCAAGCCGCCCAACTTCGATCCAAAAAAACGGTATCCAGTGCTTTTTTATGCTTATACGGAGGCCGCCGGCCAAACCGTTCTCGACCAGTGGAGCGGCTTTAACTTTATCTGGCACATGATGCTGGCCCAACATGGCTACATCGTGATGAGTGTGGACAATCGCGGCACACCCGCGCCGCGCGGACGTGCGTGGCGCAAGGTCCTTTATCGCAAAGAGGGAATCATCAACTCACAGGACCAGGCCAATGCCGTCCGCGCAATCGACAAATGGCCATTCGTCGATCCATCACGCATTGCGATTTGGGGATGGAGTGGTGGCGGGTCGGCCACGCTGAACGCGATGTTCCGGTATCCCGATCTCTACAGCGTGGGAATGTCGGTGGCTCCCGTGCCCGACATTCGTCTTTACGACACGATCTATCAGGAGCGCTACTGCGGATTGCCCCAGGATCACCCCGACGAATACAAAGCGAGTTCGCCGGTTACGTTTGCCGATCAATTGAAAGGTCAACTATTGGTCGTGCACGGTTCGGGCGATGACAACGTTCATTACCAGGGAACCGAAGAGCTGGTGAACGCACTCGTCGCGGCGAACAAACCTTTCAGGCTGATGGTCTATCCCAACCGCTCACATGGCATCTACGAAGGCCCAGGCACGCGCCGTCATTTGTATGGGTTGTTGACGCGCTTCCTGGAAGAAAAGCTTCCCGCAGATGCGCGCGCGGCGGACGGTCGCGCTCAATGAAAATGAACCGCCGGCACAAAACTCGGCCGCTACGAAATCCGCTCGAAGATCGGCGAGGGCGGGACGGGCGAATGCTACTTTCGCACGATCAGCATCGCGTTATGAAGGAGGATAAGACATGGCGCTAACAAATAGTTTGGCAGGCAGGAATTTGGGAATGCTCTTGCTTGGTCTCTGGTTGATTCTCACCGGATTGTTGCCCTTGCTTAACATGAAACTGTCTTCAACAGTGACTACCGGCTTGGCCGTGCTCGGCATCGTGGCGGGCATTTTGATCCTGCTCAGACGTTAGCCATGCGTCATTACTTCCTACCGGCGGGAGATCAGAGTGAGGATCACCCGAAGCTCGGAGAGGGCGGAATAGGCGAGGCTTACCGCGCGGCGCGTGCGCGCCTAATTGTTTTCGGCAATGTCGAACACTGCTAAGATTTGCTTCGCACTAGGCGCCACGCGAACGCTTTAATGGAAAAACTCAACCTCAAATCTACTCACAAACCGGTTCAGAATTATTACGAAGCGCTTCGTCAATTCAAGACTATAGGCGTGGCGCACGAGGGCGCAGTCCGTTCCGCTTTTCAAACTCTCTTAGAGCTCTGTAGCAGGCAATTCCAGTGGAAACTCGTGCCTGAATGGGCAATCAGAAAGAACGGCGGCCATCCGATTAGAGTCGACGGCGCGCTCGTCGATGAATACCGCCTCACCCACGGTTTTTGGGAAGCCAAAGACACCGACGACGATCTGGCGAAAGAGGTTAAGAAGAAAATCGCTGCCGGGTATCCATCGAACAACATAATCTTTCAAGCGCCCGACCGCGCGATCCTGATGCAGAACGGCCGGGTCGTTCTCGACGAAGACATTTCCGAAGCCGACGCGCTGGTGCATGCTCTGAAGAGCTTCTTCGATTACGTTCCGCCCGAGTTCGAAGATTGGCTCGATGCGGTCGAGCATTTTCAAAACCAGGTTCCCGAACTGGGACAGACCTTAAAAGATATCATCGAGCGCGAAGCGAGCATCAATACGCGCTTTCGTGCTGCGTTCGATGATTTCTTCGCTCTCTGCCGCCAGTCCATCAATCCAAACCTCTCGAAAGAAGCGGTCGAAGAAATGCTCATTCAGCACCTGCTTACCGAGCGCATCTTCCGCACCGTCTTCAACAATCCCGACTTCACGCGCCGCAACGTAATTGCCGCTGAGATTGAAAAAGTAATCGACGCGTTAACTTCCCAGGCATTTAGCCGGGATGCGTTTCTGCAAAAGCTGGATCGCTTTTACGTGGCGATTGATAAAACGGCGCGCACCATTGAAGACTTCACGCAGAAACAGGAATTCCTGAACACGGTCTATGAAAAGTTCTTTCAGGGCTTTTCGGTAAAGGTCGCGGACACCCATGGCATTGTTTACACGCCCGTATCAATCGTGAACTTCATGGTGCGGAGCGTCGAAGACATCTTGCAGAAAGAGTTTGGCAAGTCGCTCAGCTCTTCGGACGTTCACATCCTCGATCCCTTCGTCGGCACCGGCAACTTCATCGTCCACATCATGCAAGCGATTAAGAAAACCGCCCTGCCGCAGAAGTATCACAATGAGCTGCACTGCAACGAAGTGATGCTGCTGCCTTACTACATCGCTTCGATGAATATCGAACACGAGTTCTTTGAAGCGACCGGCACGTACGAATCGTTCGAAGGCATTTGTCTGGTTGATACGTTCGAGCTGGCTGAAGCGAAACAAATTTCTTTCTTCTCGACTGAGAATACAGCCCGTGTCGAACGGCAGAAGCGCGCGCCGATTCGCGTCGTCATCGGCAATCCGCCTTACAACGCCTGGCAGTTGAACGAGAACGACAACAATAAGAATCGCAGGTATAAAGTCATGGATAAGCGCGTCGCAGAAACGTATGCGAAGGATTCGAAGGCGACGAACAAGAACGCGCTTTCGGATCCGTACGTGAAGGCTTTCCGTTGGGCCTCAGATCGAATTGGCGACGAAGGCATTGTCGCGTTCGTTTCCAACAATAGTTTTATTGAGAGTCTGGCGTTTGACGGCATGCGACAAAACATCGAGAAGGACTTTGATGAAGTATATGTGCTCGACCTTGGCGGGAACGTGCGGAAGAACCCGAAGCTTTCGGGTACCACACACAACGTGTTCGGGATTCAGGTGGGTGTGAGCGTCAACCTTTTTGTTCGCAAACGCGCTACCGTTTAAAATTCAGATTGAGGTGAAGTTATGACTAGACGTGTTTTATTGCATCCAGGCGAAGACGGTTACGTCGTTGCTGAGGTCCCAAGTCTGCCGGGCTGCATCAGCCAGGGCAGGACGCGCGAAGATGCTCTCCAAAACATTCGCGAAGCGATTTCGCTTCACGAAGAAGTTTTGCGTGAGCGTGGTGAACCGGTTCCGGGTAACGACGATCAGGTTGAGTTGGTCGAGGTCGCTGCGTGAGTAAGCTGCCCGTGATTTCGGGCGCAGCGTGTGTCAAGGCGCTGGGCAAAGCCGGCTTTGAAGTTTTTCGGCAGCGCGGCAGCCACATAACTCTTATTCGCAAGATTCCACCTGCTCAAACGACGATTCCGAATCACAAGGAACTCGACCGTGGCACCTTGCGAGCAATCATCAGACAAACCGGATTGACCGTCGACGAATTTCTCGCGCTTCTCTGATTATGCCCAACAAGCCGGAGCGGAAGGCCCGAATCCATTACGCCCGTGTCGACGAATTCTGGCGCAAAGAGGAGAAGTATGCCTTCCTCGACGAGAAGCAACATCGCGGAAATATCGATTGGCGGGAGATCAAACCGGACGCGAAAAATAATTGGCTGACGGAGGGAATGCAGGAAGGGTTTGAGGCATTCATCCCCATTGGTACTAGAGAAGCCAAGGCGAGCTCGAAACCAAACACTCAAACAATGTTTGAAACTTACGGACGTGGAGTTGCCACAAGTCGGGACTCGTGGGCCTACAACTTCAGCGAGAGCGAACTTGTGCACAATATCATTAAGACAATCGATGCTTACAATGCGTTGGTGTCTGCGGCCGCTAGCTCTTCAAATAAGTCCAAGAGTGCAGACGAACTCATTGTGTATGATGCTCACGCAATTGCATGGAGCAGAGATCTCAAACTCGACCTTGAACGTGGTAAGGAGGCTGAGTTTGCGGATGAAAAGGTACGCGAGGCTCTTTACCGACCGTTTGCAAAGTCGCACCTCTTCTTTGATCGAGTTCTAAACGAAGAAGTCTACATTTTTCCATCCATCTTCCCCACGCGCAAAACAGAACAAGATAATCGGGTCGTTTGCCTCACTGGCCAAGGGTCTGAAAAACCATTCATGACATTGGCGAGCAACAAGATTGTTGACTTACACCTCGCGAGCCCTGGATGCAGCACACAATGCTTCCCCTTCTACAGCTACAACGAAGACGGCACGAACCGCTGCGAGAACATTACCGACTGGGCGCTGGAACAATTTCGCTCTCACTACAGAGATAAATCGATCACGAAGTGGGACATCTTTCATTACGTCTATGCGGCTCTGCATCATCCGCTCTATCGCGAGCGCTACGCCGCGAACCTGAAACGCGAGCTGCCGCGCATCCCTTTCGCGCCCGACTTCAAATCATTCGCCGATATTGGGAAGCGACTGGCCGAGATTCACGTTAACTACGAACAGCAACCGGAATATCCTCTGGAGAGGATAGAAACACCTGGCCAGCCGCTCGACTGGCGCGTCGAAAAGATGAAGCTGAGCAAAGACAAGCGCTCGCTCATCTACAACGATTTTCTGACTCTGAGTGGGATTCCGCCGGAAGTACTTGATTATCGCCTCGGCAATCGCTCAGCGCTGGAATGGATAATCGATCAATATCAGGTCTCGACCGACAAGCGCAGCGGCATCACGAACGATCCCAACCGCGATGACGATCCCGAATACATTGTGCGGCTCATCGGGCAAGTAATCACCGTGAGCGTGGAGACGGTTAGTCTCGTAGACAAATTGTCGAATCAAGAACTAATACCGAGCAAATGAAACGATGCCCCCAATGTAATCGCGTTGAGACTGATGAAGCGCTGAAGTTCTGCCGGACGGACGGCGCGAGGTTGGTCAGTGAATCGTCATCCTTCAGCAGCGAAACCGGAACCGCGCAACCTGGCTCATCGCCTGATGGAAGCGAGATTCATACCAGCATCCTTCCCCATCGCACTGAGGGAAATATCAATCGCGCGACAGAACCGACGAGTGTATTGCCGCCGCAGTCGGCCCCCGCTATCTCAAATCTCCAATCGATCGTCGTTTTGCCGTTCGCAAACATCGGCTCTGACAGCGAAAACGACTATTTCAGCGACGGGTTGACCGAAGAACTTATCGCTGACCTTTCGAAGGTCCGGTCCCTGAGGGTGATCTCTCGCAGTTCGGCGATGAAGCTTAAAGGGACTGCAAAGGATCTTAGAACCATTGTCCGCGAGCTCGACGTGCGATTCGTGCTCGACGGCAGCGTGCGCAAGGCGGGATCGAGTTTGCGGATTTCCGCGCAACTGATCGATGGACTATCGGACGCAAACATCTGGTCGGAAAAATACAGCGGAACGTTGGACGACGTGTTTCAGATGCAAGAGAGTGTATCGCGCTCAATCGTTGACGCCTTACAAATCACGCTCAGCACTGATGAGCAGCGCCGGATGGAAGAGCGTCCGATTCCTGATGCGCGTGCCTATGATCTCTATTTAAGATCCAGGTCGCAATTGCAGTTAGGGATTCCCTCGGCACTTGATCGTTCGATCGAGTTACTGAAACAGGGTCTCGACATCATCGGCGATAACGAACTGCTCTATGCCGCCCTGGGTTACAACTACTACTTCTACTTTCGTTGGATCAGTAAAGTCGACGATAACTATCTGCGGCTGGCCAACGAATGCATGCAGAAGGCATTCGCGATCAATCCGTCATCCTCACACGGTTTTAGTCTCAAAGGCTTGCTGAGTTACTCGGAGGGGAACCTGGCGGATTCGTTTGCGTCCCTAAAAAGGGCCGTCGATCTCGAGCCAACGAATACCGAAGCTTTATTGTGGCTCTCCGCCACCAGTGCATATATCGGTAATTACCAGGCATCTTCGAAGTATGCCGACAAAGTTCGTGAGCTTGATCCGCTATTGCCGATTAACACGGTAATCAAAGCGATCACTTACATTTATCAAGGCGAGTTTAGTGAGGGTTTAGCCTGGATAGAAAAGGCGTGGGCGATGGATAGCTCATCGCCGATTCTGATTTGGAGCGTGGTAATTGCAGCGGCCTGGGACGGGAGGATTGACCAGGCAATCGCTCATGTCGATAAACTTGCCGAGATTGCTCCAAACTGGGTTTATACGCAGCACGCGCTTTTTCTCAAACACGCCTTGCGTGGTAAAAAAGACCTCGCTCTCAAATATGACACGCCTGAACTCGCTAAAGAATCGCAGCACGATTGTCATTTCGCCCTGCATGTCACCCATTGTTTTGCCCTTATCGGCGAGAAGGAAAAGGCGCTCGATTTTCTCGAACTGGCCGTACAGACGGGAATGGTGAATTATTCGTTTCTCGGCACATTTGATCCGTTACTCGAGAATATTCGTCACGAGCAACGGTTCAAAGAGTTAATGCAAGAAGCGCGGCGTCTGTTCGCACAGATAAACGGCCTGGAGCAGAGTTGAGATTCTCAAAACAGGGCTTCGACCGCGTTGCGCGATGACTCGCGTTTCAAAGAGTTGCTGCGACGAATGAGGTTTCCGGAGTAACGCAAGCTGTTAGCTTGCGAGTTCGAGACAAAGATGGCACGCAAGCTGACAGCTTGCGCTACAAAATGAAACGCTGTCCCCAATGTAATCGCGTCGATAATGACGAAGCGATGAAGTTCTGCCGCGTCGACGGGGCAAAGCTCGTCAATGAGTCGTCGAGCCTCGCCGATGAATCCGGAACGGCGCCGCTCGCTGGTGATCCGGCTGAAGTTCATACCAGCATTCTGCCGCAAAACACCCAACCGAATGTGAATCGTGCGACTGGTCCGACGACTACGCTGGCTACGGCTCACACACCGACCACCGGAACGCTGGCGAAATCGGCATCAAGAAAGTCTTTAGTAATCGCGATCGCAATTGTGATCGTAGCGGCGATCGTCATCGCCGGGTTCTTCATTGAGAGAAAATTCAGCGCTTCAAAACCCGAACATGGCATTCAGTCCGTGGCGGTGCTGCCGTTTGAAAATACCAGCGGCAACTCCGACTCGGACTATCTTTCCGACGGTCTGGCGGAATCGCTGATTTATCGTCTGTCGCAGGTTCCGAATCTCAAGGTCACACCGCGCAGCTCAGTTTTCCGCTACAAAGGCAAGGCGATGGATGCCGAGAAGATTGGCGCCGAACTCGGAGTGGACGCGGTCATGTCGGGCAGGCTGATTCAGCGCGGAGACGACTTGATAATCAGCGTCGATCTCATCGATGTAAAGAATAATAAGACGCTTTGGGGCGATCAATTTCAAAGAAAGATGGCCGATCTGTTGTCCACGCAACAGGAGATCACGACGGCCATCGCTGACAAGCTGCGGTTGAGATTCTCGGGTAACGACACCGCCGGGATGACGAAGCAATACACAACCAACAACGAGGCTTACCAGCTTTATCTTCAGGGTCGTTACTTTTGGAACAAGCGCAATTCGGACAACCTGAAAAAAGCTACCGAGCTTCTCAAAGCGGCTACCGAGAAGGACCCTAACTTTGCTCTCGCGTACGCCGGGTTGGCCGATTGTTACGCAGTCTCGTATTACTACGTCGGCGTGCGTCCCCGCGAACTAATGCCCCTGGCGAAGACTTATGCGGCTAAAGCGATCGCGCTCGATCCCACTCTGGCTGAGCCGCACGCGACGCTGGGGTTCACCGCGTGGTTAATGGACTGGGACAAGACCGGAGCGGAAAAGGAATTTCTGCGCGCGATCGAACTTAACCCGAATTACCCAACGGCACACCAATGGTATTCACGGTATCTCCGCGGCGTCGGACGGATGGATGAAGCATGGCGTGAGATCAAACGGGCCGAAGAACTCGACCCGTTGTCACTCGTTATTATCAACAACGTTGCTGAGAACTACGTCGATCGAAATGATCTGAATTCAGGCGCTAAAGAATGCCAGCGAATGTTCGATCTCGATCCCAATTTCTGGGCTGCGCACCAAACGCTTGGTATCGTACTGGTGAAGCAAGGACGGTTTGATGAGGCCCTGGCCGAGGCGCAAAAAAGCATCCAGTTTTCCAACAGAGGGAACGCTTCGTTGGCTCTGTTGGCGCATGTCTACGGCAGGTTGGGACGGCGAAGCGATGCCGATGCCATAATCAAAGAACTCGAAAAGAGATACACGGACGAATCAGCCGATGGTCGCGACCTGGCAGTAGCGTTTGCTGGTTTCGATAAAGAGCAGTCCTTCGCGTGGCTGGAAAAAGCTTTCGCCGGCCACAGTGTCTTTCTCGGTTTTTTAAAGCTTGAGCCTTTGCTGGAACCCTTGCATAACGACGCGCGCTGGGGCGAGCTGGAACGGCGCGTCGGTTTGCCACAGTAACGCATACGCGCTCGCGCAGCGTGTGCAATCATCAAAAATTTAACTAACAGACAAACAAGAAAGGATTCCCCGACAATGGCAAAACCCTCGAAATTGGCGCACGTCGTTTATATGACGCGGCGCTATGAAGAAATGCTCGCGTGGTACAAGACGGTTTTCGAAGCGAGAGTGCAATACGAGAATCCGGCCTTCGCGTTTCTCACTTACGATGACGAACATCATCGCTTCGCTTTCGCAAACATGGACGTCATTAGTCCGAATGGCGAAGCATCAACGACGCCTGCGGGCGTTGGTGTAAATCATGTTGGCTACACGTTTGCCAATGCCGGCGAATTGCTCGAAACCTACGCGCGTTTGAAAGACGCCGGCATCACGCCGTATTGGGAAGTACATCACGGCGTCACGCTCTCGGTTTACTATCGCGACCCCGATGGCAATCGCATGGAGTTCCAGGTCGATTGCTGTGCTAACGCCGATGAAGCCCATACTTTCATGCACAGCGATGCTTTCGCCGCGAATCCCGCCGGTGTAGATATCGATGCGGACGCTTTGCTGGCGCAATACCGCAACGGTGCGTCAGCCGAACAGTTGCTGGCTATGCCCGTCGGTCCGCCAACGCAGATTCCGCCGGAGCATGGATTGTTGTAAGCGAGTTATCTCTTACTGCTGGTCGGACGGAGGAACCCATGTCACGTCTGATTATTCTGGCGAGCCTGCTGGCGTTGGCCTTGACGATTCCGGTTGCCGCGCAAGACCGCTCAACATTCACAGTCGGAACGGCTAGTGCCGCGCGCGGACAAAAGGTGACGGGCACGATCGAAGTTCCCGCTGGCGTCGACGCCGCCTTGAGCATTCCCGTCGCCGTGGTGCACGGCGCGAAACCCGGGCCGGTGCTGGCGATCGTCGCCGGCTCGCACGGCACCGAATACACTTCGATCATCGCGCTCGAAAAGCTGATCGGCATGTTCTATCCGCTCGTCAAGCGCGGCACTTACGTCGAACAAGGAATGAAGATCGGTTACGTCACGGACTACGTCGGCAAGACTATCTTCGAAGCACGCGCGCCGGTAGCCGGCGTCGTCTTGTATGTTTGTGCCGTGCCATCGATGACCAAAGGCGCCACCATCGCCAACATCGGCGTGGTGGCGAAGCAATGATGCGCACACTGGTAATTCAATTTGTTGTTTGCTTGTTTCTTATAGCTGGTTCGCGCGGAGCCACCACTGCACAATACATTTCCGGTGACACCTATACGCGTTACGAACTGCTGGCGCCGGAGACTCATCAATTCAAGATCTATTACGAAGTAACGGAAACACGCGCTGGATCGCGCTTTCACTTCAACGCCATTCGCGAAGGCAGTGAAGCCTCTGATGAGTCGGTCGTCGATCTCGCAACGGGGAAATCTTTAAAGTTTGAAGTTGTCACTGCAGCTCAGGCCAGGAACGATTCACCGAGCGAGAACTTCACTCCCAATGGTCATTACATCAAAGTGGTGCTCACGCATTCGGTTCCCGCCGGTGCCGAATACCGTCTGGCGATAATCAAGACCTACAAGGACGACAAAAGCTATTACACGGAAGGCGATCAGATCATATTCAAACGCCCGCTAGGCATCCCGCGTAACAGCGTCCTCTTGCCGGCCGGCTACGAAATTGTTTCGTGCTCAGTCGCGACGCAAGTCCTGAAAGAAGCTGACGGCCGTTTGAAACTCGCGTTTGTTAACGCGGGAAGTGGTGGAGAATTGCAGGTGACAATCAAGGCAAAGAAACTTCTTTCGGCGGCCAAGTGAGCGAGGCGGCGGGGGCGAGGCCCGCCTTCCTGACCTGGGAGATTTCTTCCGAATCGCAATTTTCAAAACACTTGAGAGACATTCATCGTGAAATATCGCAGTGACTTAGAACATCTCAGGGTCAGGAAGGCGGGCTTGCCCCCGCTGCTTATTGCACTCCTGGTGTGGTCGTTTCTCTCTGTTTCCACAGCCTCCTTTGCGCAAAATCAAAATCCGATCACCGAACGTGCTTATCAGGATCGCGAGATACTCTACGAACTGCAATCGCCTGAGTCACACGCCTTTCGCATCACGCATGACTACACTGTGCGCAAGGCCGGCGAGAAATATTATTTCAATGTAGTCCGCGCCGGCAGTCACGTTACAGATCCTGAAAGCTTCGATCTCGACACGGGCATGAAACTAAAATGGGAGATCGTCACCGGCAAGCAGACGACCGAACGCAAACTTCCCATCACCGAAACGATCAAGGATGACAGCGAAATTGTCGTCACGCATCTGGCGCACACGCTCGCCGCCGGAACGACTAATCGTATTCGGCTGATGGAAACTTATGTCGATCCGAAGAGTTACTATCTCGATGGCGACGAGTTGGTTTGGGACCGCACCTTCGGACGTCTGCGCAACACCGTCGTCTTACCAGCGGGTTGGTATCTTACCGGCTTAGCTTCACCAGCAACAATTCAAACACTCCCGGATGGGCGCGTGTCAGTCTATGTCGTCAATCCGCGGAACGATGACGTACGCGTGTATTTACGCGCCCGCCGCCGACTGTGAAAGGTGTGGTCTTAATCAACAGATTCAAATAAGATACGCCCGCCGTTTTTCAAACACTGAACTAGTTTCAAGTTCATATAGTGAGCCTGGCACCCGGTACAAAACTCGGCCGTTACGAAATCCGCTCAAAGATCGGCGAGGGCGGAATGGGCGAAGTGTATCGCGCTTACGACGAAGCGATGCATCGGGACGTCGCGATCAAGGTCCTGCCTGCTGCGTTAACCAACGACAAAGATCGGCTCGCGCGATTTGAACAGGAAGCGCAGACAGCCGGCTCGCTCAATCATCCGAACATCCTCGTCATTCATCACATAGAGACACACGACGGCGCTCCTTACATTGTCTCGGAATTGCTGGATGGAGAAACTCTGCGCGATCGAATGGGCGGTGTGGCACTGGCGCAGCGTAAGGGCATCGACTACGCGTTGCAGGTCGCGCAAGGACTGGCCGCGGCGCACGAAAAAGGGATCGTTCATCGCGACCTGAAGCCGGAAAACATCTTCGTTACCAAAGACGGCCGTGTGAAGATTCTCGATTTTGGCCTCGCCAAGCTCGCCGGTACCGATGGAAGTCACACGCAGACTGAAGTGCCGACCCGAAGGGTCAATACCGATCCCGGAATGGTGATGGGAACGATTGGTTACATGTCGCCGGAGCAGTTGCGTGGCCAGGCCGCGGATCATCGCTCAGACATCTTTTCGTTCGGCGCGATTCTTTATGAAATGCTCTCCGGACGTCGCGCGTTTCGCGGCGAATCAACGGCCGACACGATCAGTGCCATCCTGCGCGAAGAACCGCCGGATCTTTCATCGACAAATCGGAACATTAATCCTGCGTTAGAGCGAGTCGTCAATCATTGCCTCGAAAAGAACCCTGAAGAACGATTCAACTCAGCTCGCGATCTGGCGTTCGCGCTTGAGGCTGCTTCCGGACCGTCAACAACTTCGAGTGATACGGCCACAATTCTGACGAAGCTGCCGCCGACGAAAGCCGATCGCCGGGCGATTCTTCCATGGGCCATCGCCGCCGCGTTACTCATCACGTCCGCGGCGCTCGCGCTGCTTTATTTCTGGCCGCGCCCAACTGACAAACGCGCAATTAGCTTCGCGATTGAAATACCTGACAAAGTAACTGAAATCAGGTATCCGGCAATCTCTCTCGACGGCCGCTTGATCGTTTTTCAGGGGACCGCCGACGGAAAGACTGCGCTCTACGTCAGGTCGCTGGATTCAATAGACGCACAGCGGTTGAATGGTACTGACGACGCGGTTTTTCCTTTTTGGTCTCCGGATAACCATCACATCGGATTCTTCGCCGATAACAAACTGAAGAAAGTAGATGTCAGCAGCGGGTCAACTCAAACTGTTTGTCCTGCGCTACAGGTATTGGGCGGAACGTGGAATAGCGATGGAGTAATTCTCTTTGCGCCTCAGGGCCAGGGGGTCCATCGTGTGCCCGCAGCGGGCGGCGAGCCGACTGCGGTGCTACCGCTCGACCCGTCCCAAAGCGAAGTCGAACAGGACTATCCCGTCTTTCTGCCGGACGGCAAACATTTCCTTTTTTACAGCTATAAGGGCGATGCCGCGGCCACAGCGATTTACGTCGGATCGCTCGACGGCCAACGCAAATTGCTGTTCAAAAACGATTCCAATGTTGCCTATGTTGCCCCCGGCTACTTGTTATTTGCTCGCGAGTTCACCCTGATGGCGCAGGCATTCGATGCCTCAAAGCTTGAGTTGTCGGGCGAACCCTTCCCGGTCGTAGAAGGCGTCGCGTTTTCCGCGAACAATAGTTACTCGCATTTCTCGGCTGCTGAAAATGGCACGCTCGTTTTTTGGAAAGGCAACGACGTCGGCCGTCAATTAGCCTGGTTCGATCGCAGCGGAAAGCAGATCGCCACGGTCGGTCCACCTGGCGCCTACAATGACGTGGTTCTTTCGCCGGACGAAAAGCGAGCTGCTACCCAGAGGATTGACGGAGGAAATAGCGATATCTGGATCATGGATCTGGCGAGAGGCGTTCCCGTGCGATTCACGTTCTCCGCAAATTCGGACGACAATCCGTCGTGGTCAAGTGACGGCAACTTTCTCATCTACACATCAGCCGGCGACGGCAAGACGACTTTCTTCCGAAAGAACTCGAATGGCGGTGGCAACGAAGAGAAGCTTTACGAAACAGATTCGGGCATCGACGATGGAACTGATTGGTCCCCGGACGGAAACAATCTTCTATTCGAAACCCTTGGGGAGAAGACATTAGCCGATGTCTGGCTTCTGCCGCTTGATGGAAGTGGAAAAGCTCAGCCGCTGCTTCAGTCACAGTTTGCTGAGTTCGGCCCGCGTTTCTCACCCGATGGGCACTGGCTGGCCTATGCATCTTCGGAATCCGGCCGGCCGGAAATCTACGTGCAAAATTTCCCACTGACAGGCGGTAAGTGGCAGGTCTCAACCGGCGGTGGCGCGCAGCCACGCTGGCGGAAGGACGGCAAAGAACTTTTCTACATCGCGCCAGACAGGCGGTTGATGGCGGTGGAAGTGACGCTGGGCCCGTCATTTCAAATGGGAACGCCGACGCCATTGTTCCAAACACAGGTTAATAACTTCACCTCGCCAAATCGATACGTCGTCTCGGGTGACGGCCAGCGGTTCCTTATCAATTCCACGGTTCAGGAAGCGAGCCGCACCCCGATCGTCGTGATTTTGAATTGGGCCGCAGGAATAAAGAAGTAATCCTCACACAAAGAGTAGCGCTCGGTGCCTGAGTGGAGCTTTGAATCTCGGTGGTGATTTGTTGGGCCCATGAATTCAACCACAGAGACACCGGGAATACACTGAGACACAGAGATCATTTCGCTGGCCCCAGCAACTGATCGACTTCCGCGCTGACCGCATCAAACTCCTTCTTCAAAACTCCATAGCGCTCAATTGCGTCGCGGCCGATCTTTTGATCGACGTTCGCAGTCATGCTCGCCAGGTAGGTGATGTGCGCTTGTAAGCCAGGCTTCCCATAACGCACCGGCTCAGTGAAAAGCTTTGTTGCGATGGCCTTCAAACGCGCCGACTTGTCACCGTCACCGTTCCCTGCCGTGGGCGTCTTGTTTTGCGCTTCACGCACGCGGGCTACCAGACGATTTACGCCATTCACCAGCGCGCGGATGCGCATGTTGTGTTCGTACTGCTCCTGCAAGTCAGCGACGGTGACGCCGTCAGCGGCGACGCGTGGATCGATCAGCAGATTAAAGCTCTGCTTGATTGCTGTGGTACCCGTTACGAGCATGGCTTGATATTGTCCTGGCGGCAGCGTGACGCCGTCTTTGTTTCTCAAATCCCAGACCACGCGATTCATTCCTGCGTTCTTCGTCACGCGCGGCGCCGGCGGTCCGAAGCGGCGACCGGCGGGCGCGGCATCCGGATCATCTGATGGGCCGGCATCGCCACGGGCCGGACGCTCGGGAGCGGCGGTCTCGCTGCTGTAAGAATTCACGCGCGCTCCCTTCGCGTCGAAAATTTCGACAATCACGGGAGAACTCGCCGATGGCAGGTAATAATCGATCTGCGGTCCCAGATTCGCGGCTGCGGTACGCGTGCGATAGCCATCGCGCGGCTTAAATAGATGAGGTTCGGACTGGCTTATCTGCGGCGACAGCTCACGCAACGAACTTATGTTGTCCATGATCCAGAATGCGCGGCCTTGGGTCGAGACGATGAGATCGTTGTGATGAATCTTGATGTCCGTCACGGGCACACTCGGTAGATTCATTTGAAACGGCTGCCAATGTGCGCCGTTGTCGAACGAGATGAACATGCCGAACTCGGTTCCGGCATACAACAATCCTTCGCGAGCCGGATCTTCACGCACCACACGCGTCGGCCAATCTGCCGGAATGCCGTTCTTGCCACTCGTCAAACGCGTCCACGTCTTTCCGTAATCGTCGGTCCGATAAATGTAAGGTTCGTAATCGCCAAGCAGATAGCGGTATACGGCGAAGTAAGCCGAACCTTTGCGATGCGGCGACGGCTCGATGTATTGCACGCGGCCGCCTTTCGGCAGATCGGGCGGCGTCACATCAGTCCACGTCTTGCCGTTGTTGCGCGTAACATGAAACGGCCCGTCGTTGGCACCCGTCCAAATCACGCCTTTCTCAAGGGGCGACTCAGCAATCGCGTAAAGCGTCGAATAAAACTCTTCGCCCGTTACGTCGCGCGTGATCGGTTCGCCGCTGGCGCCCTGGCAACATTCAGGATGCGCAGTCAGATCGGGCGAGATCTTTTCCCATGTCACGCCCCGGTCGCGCGTGCGATGCAGGTATTGCGAGCCGTAGTACAGGACGTCCGGATCGTGCGGCGAAGTGGCCATCGGCGAGACGCGCTGAAATCTCAGAATCAAATCGCTCGCCGGATTTCCGTAGAGCGACTGCGCGCCAACCCAGTAATTTTTTTCCTGACCGACGCTCAGGTTCATCACGCCGTATTGGCCTTTGCACGATCCGTAGACGATGTTCGGATCGCGTGGGTGCGGCATGATTGGACCTGTCTCGCAGCCCGGACCTGAACGCCAGTCATTCAGGTTGTAAGGATCAGCCTGCGAAGAAATGATGACCGTGGTGTTGTCTTGCTGCGCGCCGTAGAGCTTGTAAGGAAATTGCTCGTCAACCCAAACGCCGTAGATTTCAGACGTCGGCTGGTTCATTTGCGATGACCATGTGCGGCCCCCATCGAACGAAACATTCGCGCCACCATCGTTGCTCTGAATCATGATGTTCCCGTCTTTTGGATTGATCCAGATATCGTGATTGTCACCGTGCGGCGTGCGAAATGTTGAGAATGTCTTGCCGCCATCGGTTGATTTCCAGAAACCTTCGGCGCCCGTGTAAACGACATCAGCATTCGTGGGATCGGCACCCAGTGCCACGTAATAAAAAGGACGCTGAATCATCGCCGCGGCGATGTTGGCCGGCTGAGAATTCATCGCCTGCCAGGTTTGTCCTGCGTCGTCGGAACGATAGAGGCCGCCGCCGGGCTTCGCCTCAACCAGCGCATAAATCCGGTTTGGTTTCGCAGCGGTCACCGCGAGGTTTGCTTTGCCGATTAACTCGGTAGGCAGACCGTTTGTGGTTTTCGTGAAGTGCTCACCACCGTCGGTCGATTTGTAAAAGCCGCCCTCGCGACCGCCACTGATGATCGTCCAGGGCTTTCGTTCCAGTCGCGACATCCACGCGTACACCATGTTTGGATTGCCCGGCTGCAGCTCGACATCCATGGCGCCAACTTGATCGGAAACGAACAAAACCTTGTTCCACGTCTTGCCGCCGTCAGTGGTTTTGAAAACACCGCGCTCTGAATTCGCTTTGAACGCATCGCCCTGAACCGCGACCCACACGATGTTTGGATTCGTCGGATGAATGCGCACGCCACCGATTTGTCCCGCGTCGTAAAGCCCAACAAAGCTCCACGTCTGTCCGCCATCCGTCGACTTGTAAATCCCCCGGCCGGTCGAGACGTTGCTCCGGACATCGTCCGAACCGGTGCCGAGATAAATGACGTTCGGGTCCGATTCGGCGACCGCCACTGCGCCGGTCGATCCGAGCGGAATTTTTCCGTCAGTGATCGCCGTCCACGATGCGCCGCCATCGATCGTGCGAAACAGTCCGCCGCTCGCGACACCCATATAGAATGTTTTCGGCTGTGAAGGCACACCCGTCACTGTCGTCACGCGGCCACCGCGTGACGGACCGACGAGACGATAATGAAGGCCTTGAAAGAATTCGGGCGCGACGGCCGAAATCGCCGATGACTGAGTAGATCGATTTTGGGCAACGCTGGTAATGGAAAGGACAAACAAGAGCGCTGCGAGTAACACTACAGACTTTTGAAACATCGTGGCTCCTCCGTGGGTCGCAAAGAATATCACTTTCATGTCTGACAGGTAGACGGAATTCGCTCAAAGGCAATGGCCTAATTTCATTTCTCAGTGTCTCAGTGAAATACTCCGTGACTCTGGTGAATGCCTTCGCGCGATTTTCCACCACAGAGCCACTGAGTTCTCACAGAGACACAGAGAAAAACTTCAATTAGGGCCAACTACTCTCTCAAATAGGAACCATGCTCTTCGAATTTATCCTTCATTGTGATAAATCTCTTCACCATGAAACGAATATTGATCGCCCCGCTAACTTTATTTGCTTCCTTTGTAATGGTTGGTTCGGTTGCTGCCCAACCGCGCAACGCGCGTGACCAGGCACTTTGGCAACGCGCCCTTGCGATTCATCGGCGCGCAATCGTCGTCGACACGCACAACGACGTCACTACGCCAATGACGAACGATGATTTCGATCTCAGCGGCAATCCACCCGCGCCCTACCGCACCAGCATTGCCCGCATGAAGAAAGGCGGGCTGACGGCTGAGTTCTTTTCGCTTTATATAAAGCCATGGTACGTCGCACATGGTGGCGCGGCGCGGCGGACGCTCGACATGATCGACTCGGTTTACCGCGCGGTTGAGCGGCATCCGAACGACTTGATGATTGCGACTACCGCCGCCGACATTAGGCGCGCCAAAGCGCAAAACAAGATCGCCTGCCTGATGGGTATCGAAGGCGGGCACGCGATCGAAAATTCACTGCCGACGCTGCGTGAGTTTCACCGGCTGGGTGTTCGTTACATGACGCTGACATGGAACAACGCCAATGATTGGGCCGACTCAAATCGCGAAAGCAAACACAACGGTCTGACAGACTTTGGCAAAGACGTTGTCCGCGAAATGAATCGCCTGGGAATGCTCGTTGATGTCTCGCACGTGGGCGATAAGACGATGAGCGACGTCCTCGATATCTCGAAAGCGCCGATCATCGCTTCGCATTCCTCAGCCCGTGCGCTCAGTAACGTGCCACGAAATATTCCTGATGAGTTACTGAAGCGCATTGCCAAAAACGGCGGCGTCGTACAAGTCAACTTTTACAGCATGTTCGTCGATGCGGCGACTGTGGCGCCACAGAACGCTGCGCGTAACGAGAAGCTTAAAGCAAAGCAAGCCGAACTGAACGAGAAGTACAAAGACGATCCCGAACGACTGGCCGAAGAAAGCGACAAACTGGAGGCCGAGAATCCGCTGCCGCCGTTGCCGATTTCAAAGCTAATCGACCACATCGATCACATCGTGAAAGTTGCCGGCATCGATCATGTCGGCATCGGCGCTGATTTCGACGGCGCGAATGACATGCCGGAAGGCGCGCAAGACGTTTCGATGCTCCCAAACATCACTTACGAATTATTGAAACGTGGTTACAGCGAACAGGACATTCGCAAAGTACTCGGCGAGAACCTCTTGCGTGTGATGACGCAGGCTGAACGCGTTGCGCACAAGATGAGCCGAAACATCAGCGGCGAGGGCAGTACTAAACGAATCAAATGAATAATCCGCAGATTACGCAGATTCCACAGACAGGTCAGTACCATCTGCGTTAGCAGATGGGTAGTACAATCGATCCAGTGGTGCTACTTTGACCCGCCCGCTTACGCGGGTGGTACTGACTTCTTATCTGCGTAATCTGCGGATAAGCTCTCCAAATACAAAAAAGGCCCACGAGTGACGCTCTTTCAAAAGCATCACGCATGGGCCTCGGGTGTGGACAGCACCACTTTTAGCGACGAGTGTTCTGCTCGTTCTGTCCGCCTTCTTTGTAGCTGCTGCCGTCGCCGCCTTTGTTCGGATCGAAGCCGCCAGCCTGCTGGCCACCTTGTTGGCCGCCTTGCTGGCCACCTTGTTGACCACCCTGCTGACCGCCGCCCGCTGAGCGATCGTCTTGCGGATTACGTCCCGGCGCATGTTGGCCGCCACCTTCGCCGGTTCCCTGCTTCATACCCTGATTTCGATCTCTATCGTCTGGCATAATAATCCTCCCCTGTCTGTAGTTGATTGAATTGAAATTGAATTGTCAGGCCGTGAAAGTGCGGCCTTCGGGAATTTGGCACTTCAATCATCATGCCAAACGAAAAGTGCGACCAATGCACGCGTTCGAATGACGAGAGTGCGCAGCGCTAGCATTCAAACAATACAGTGAGCATAAAAGCAGAACAGACAAACAGAAGGCAGACGGCAGTAAGCAGGCGGCAGGAATAACGTTGGCGCATCGCTTGTGTGTTTCTGTGTAATCTGCGTAATCTGCGGATACGATTCTGATTTCGTTCGAACACTTCATGTCGGCAGGCATCTACATTCACACTCCGTTCTGTCGATCGCGTTGCTCGTACTGTGACTTCGCGACGGGAACGTTCGAGACCGAAGCCGCCGAGCGCTACGTGCGTGCGCTGACTGAAGAGATCTCGCGTTGGGACGAAGTAATTACGCCGGAAACAGTCGATACGATTTATTTCGGAGGCGGCACGCCTTCGTTGTTGAGCGTCGAGCAACTCGAAGGTGTGCTTAACGCAGCGCACCGTCGGTTCGAGGTTTCGACGGACGCGGAGATTACTCTCGAAATAAATCCCGGCGATGGCGGAACAAGTCCCGCCTCTAAACTGGAAGTGATGAGGAGTTGGCGGCGGCTCGGCATCAACCGTGCGAGTTTCGGCGCCCAGACATTCAACGATCGTGAATTGAAGATGCTTGGCCGGACGCACGACGCTAACGATGTCGGCCAGACGTTTCAGTTGCTGCGCGAGGCCGGTTTCGACAACATCAACTTTGATTTGATCGGGGGCTTGCCGGGCCAGACACTCGCCGGTTGGAAACGGAATCTCGAACGCTCTCTGCAACTGCGGCCCGATCATCTCTCGCTTTATCTGCTCGACGTGCACGAAGGCACGCCGCTGCACGATCAAATTAAACGGGGCATGAGGCCAAAGCCGGACGAAGACCTGGCCGCGGAGATGTACGCGTTGATGATCGAAGAAGTTTGCGCCGCAGGCTATGAGCATTACGAGATTTCAAATTTCTGCCTGCCCGGCTTTGCTTCGAGACACAACACGAAATACTGGACGCGCGAGCCGTATTACGGCTTCGGAAATTCAGCGCACTCATATGACGGCGCGCGCCGGCGCTGGGCAAACGAACGCGATGCGGCGAAATACGTTCAATTGATTGTCGACGGCGATTCACCCATTGTGGAGCGAACCGAACTGACTGAAGAAGACGCGCGTTCCGAAGCGATCTTTCTGGGTTTGCGTTTGATGTGCGGTGTGGATTTGGATTCGTATCGCTCGCGATTTGGCAGCGGCCTGCGCGAACAACACAATGGCGAAATCGATCGGTTGATGGATGCCGGATTGATCGAAATTGATCGCGAGGTGCTGAAACTAACTCCGCGTGGAGCGTTGTTATCGAACGAAGTGTTCGCGGCACTGGGGTGACGTGTCAGAAGCCCGACCGCCAGGGAGGGCAAGATTAGCCGCAGATTCTCGCGGATAAACGCGGATCAGAAAAAGCTTTATTACTTATTGTTATCGGCGCAAATCCGCGTTCATCCGCAGCTGAAGGCTCATGAATCTTGCCCTCCCTGGCGGTCGGGCTTCTGACACGCGCCTAGATCTCGTGACTCAACAATCCGTCGCGCAGCTTCGGCTCGAACCAGGTCGATTTGGGCGGCATGATTTCGCCCGCATCTGAAACCTTTAGCAGATCGTCAATCGTCGTCGGAAACATCGAGAATGCGACCGCCGCCTTGCCTTCGTTGACGATCTTTTCCAGCTCTTCAGTCCCGCGAATGCCACCGACAAAATCGATCCGCTTGTCGGTGCGCACGTCTTTGATTCCCAGAATCGGATCGAGCAGGCGGTCCTGCAGAATGCTCACGTCCAACGACTCAACGACGCCTGAAGGTGTCGACGAAGTATCGCGCAGCTGTAAACCATACCAACGCCCGTTGAGATACATGCTCCAATTTCCCCTCGCATTTGGTGAGGGCGAGCCATCATCGCTGACGGTGAATTGCTGCCGTACACGCGCGAGAAACTCTTCAGCCGACATGCCATTCAGATCGCGTACGACACGGTTGTAAGGAAGAATCCGCAACTGATTGTCCGGAAAGATCACGCATTGAAAGTAGTTGTATTCCTCGCTGCCGATAAAACTGAAGCCTTGCTCTTTCAGCTCCGCGCGGGCGCGGCTGGCACTCGCAGCCCGATGATGGCCATCGGCGATATAGAGGAATGGCACTTCGGCAAACGCCTCCACCAAGGCGTCAGAGTTCGGCACGCGCCAGATTGTGTGACGGATGTCATCGTTCGCCACAAAGTTGTAGAGCGGCTCATTTTCCTGCAACGCTCCAGCAACCAATGAATCAATCTCGGGTTGCGCGCGATAAGTTAGAAACACCGGCCCTGTTTGCGCGCGCAGGGCCATGATGTGGCGGGTACGATCGTCCTCTTTGTCCCGACGGGTTCGTTCGTGCTTGCGAATGATGTCGCCGTCGTATTCGTCGATTGAGCAACACGCGACGACGCCGACTTGTTCTTGATCGCCCATGATCAACCGGTAAAGATACAGGCTCGGAGTAGCTTCAACCTCCAACGGGCATTCGGTTTTCAGCTTATCGAAGTTGCGAACGGCTTGCCCATAGACCTCATCGCTGTAGATCGGGGTGCCGTCAGGCAGATCGATTTCCGGTCGCGACACGTGGAGAAAACTCCATGGATTTCCCGACGCAAGTGCGCGTGCCTCCTCGGTGTTCACCACGTCGTACGGCACTGCTGCGACCTGCGCGGCGCGCGAAGCCTCTGGCCGAAGCGCATTAAAAGGACGAATGACTGCCATCCTGTTCCCTCGCTTGATTGGATTTTAGAAACGCTGTGCGTTAAGACTAACCGTCGGAAGATCACTTTGCCAAGCGCAGCATGGAGGAGCGATGACCGAGATCGAAAGAATTTTGGATCAATTGAAACGCGCGTACGAGAGTAATGCGTGGCACGGCCCGTCGGTGCGCGAAGTTCTGGATGGCATCACAGCGGCGCAGGCGCATGCGCGACCGATTGCAAACGGTCACACGATTTACGAACTGGTGCGACACATCGCGGTGTGGGAAGACGTGGGCCGCCGCCGTGTGCAAGGCGATCCGGCTGATGTCGAGATCTCTTCTCCGGCAGATTGGCCGCCGGCAGATGACACCAGCGAAGAAGCTTGGGCACAAGCGAAGCTTGCGTTAGATCGCGGTCATCAAGCACTGGTCGAAGAGGTTTCGCGTGTTCCAGAATCGCGACTCGACGAACCAGTCTACGAGGGAAAATCGAGTGTCTACGTCACAGTGCATGGCGTGATTCAACATGACCTGTATCACGCGGGACAGATTGCGATTCTGAAGAAGGGTCTGAGTTAATCCGCAGATTACGCAGATTACACAGATAAAGAGTTAGCCACGAAAAGGCACAAAAAGCACAAAAGAGGAAACCCAAATCATTCCAGCTAATCCTCTTTTTTGTGCCTTCTGTGCCTTTTTGTGGCTGATTTCTGAATCTGGGTAATCTGCGGATTCATTCCACCGGCGTTCTTCCAAACTCCCGCAGCAACGGCTTCAGGTTCTCAATCACCAAGTCATGCGCGACGCCGTTCGTGGCGACTACTCCATTGCGGTTGTCGATCCGAGGTGCGTTGTACCGCAAAGGCTGTCCGAACAGATCCGTCAGGCGTCCGCCCGCTTCAGTCAAAACAATTTCCGGCGCGCACGTGTCCCATTGTTTCGTGCTGGGCGAAAGATGGAGATAAAGATCGGCTTCCCGTTTCGCGATCAAACCAATTTTCACGCCGACTGATCCGCGCCGCGTTTCGTCTTTGAAGCCAAATGACTCGACTACGCGTTCCATGCGCGGACTACGGTGCGAGCGACTCGATGCGAGCACCATCTCATTCGGGTTCGCGAGATTAGACACGCTCAGGCGTTCAGCGCTGCTGTCGCCGGCTTCTCGCCACGAGCCTTGTTTGCGCGCCGCGCGATACAAAAGGTCGCGCACTGGTTGATAGACGACGCCGACGACCGGTTCGCCTGCAACAGCCAATCCAATCTGCACGGCGAAGTCGCCGTCACGCTGCACAAAGTTTTTCGTGCCATCCATCGGATCGATTAACCAGACGCGATCTTTTGTCAGTCGTTCATCGGTGTCAGTCGACTCCTCCGCCAGGATGCCATCGTCTGAAAACTCTGCGGCGAGTTCGGTCACGATTAATTCGTTCGCTTCGCGATCAGCAGCCGTGACTTCTTCGCTTTCCTGAAGCGCGTTGACTTTGTGCTCCACGAGAAATGGGCTGTGGTAATGCTTCAGCAGAATAGCGCCTGCCTCACGCGCCAGGCGCACGGCCACGTTCAACTCGCGCTCGTAATTTGATCCAGTCATCGACGTGTTTGATACACGCTAACACATCGCGAACACTGATCGAAGCGTGGTTGCAGCCATCGCTACTGCCGCGTATATTCAGCACGCATTCACCTGACAAAACCCTGCGAACCTGACGAGGAACGGTCATGAAGATTCTAATTGCCGACAAATTTGAAGAGTCAGGCCGCATCGGCCTGCGCAGCATCGGATGCGAGATTTCATTCCAGCCCGATCTGAAAGATGACGCGCTGGTTGAAGCCATTGCGAAAGAGCATCCGGATGTTTTAATCGTGCGCGGCACTAAAGTGACTGAGCCAATGTTGGCAGCGGGACCGTTGAAATTGGTGGTGCGCGCCGGCGCCGGCTACAACACAATCGACGTAGGCGCGGCGTCACGTCGCGGAATCTACGTCGCGAACTGTCCCGGCAAGAATTCCATCGCAGTCGCAGAGTTGGCGTTCGCTTTGATTCTGGCACTCGATCGGCGCGTCGCCGACAACGTCATCGCCTTGCGCGCCGGCCAATGGAACAAGAAAGAGTTTTCGAAAGCACGCGGGCTGTTTGGCCGCACGCTCGGTCTCGTGGGCGTCGGCAAGATTGGACAGGAAATGATTCCCCGCGCGAAAGCTTTCGGCATGCCGGTTATCGCGTGGAGCCGTAGTCTGACTGCGGAAAAAGCTGAACAGCTGGGCATCGAACGAAAAGAATCACCGCTGGATGTCGCGCGCGCAGCGGATATCGTGAGCGCGCACGTGGCCTTAAAGCCCGACACGAAGCTCCTTATCAATTCGGACTTCTTCAACGCCATGAAGGACGGCGCGTATTTCATCAACACGGCGCGCGGCGAAGTCGTCGATCAAGCAGCGCTGGCCAGGGCGATTCACGAGAAGAAGATTCGGGCCGGACTCGATGTGTTTGCGGCGGAACCCACTTCCGGCGTCGCCGAATTCACCGATGAGATCGGAAAAGCAGAGGGTGTTTACGGCACGCATCACATCGGCGCTTCGACTGACCAGGCGCAGGAAGCAATTGCGGACGAGACGGTGCGCGTCGTGAAGTCTTTCAAAGAAACCGGCCAGGTGCCGAATGTCGTGAATCTCGCGGCACGCACTCCCGCGACGCATCGACTGGTCGTCCGGCATCGCGATCGGCCGGGCGTGCTCGCGCAGGTGCTCGACGCAATTAAGGCTGAGCAGATCAACGTGCAAGAAATGGAGAACATTGTCTTCGAAGGCGCCGAGGCGGCCGTCGCGCGGATCAATCTGGACAAGGCTCCGTCGAATGAGACCTTGGATCAATTGCGCGCGGGGAACGCCGATATCATCGAGCTCGATCTTTTGACGCTTCAATCTTAGGAATGGCGAATACGTGCAAGATTATTTTCTTGATAGTTGTAATTTGCTTTGGTTTGTCTGCTAACTGTCAGCAACCTGAGGCATCGAAGCAGTATGCCCGCGCCGATTTGCCATGCGGCGTTTTTGTGCCGGATCCCAACAATATCAAGCGTGTGTATTACTTTGGCGGACCCTCTGGAATTGGCCTGTCTGATGATGGCGGTAAGACCTTCATTCGGCGCTCAACGCCGTATCGGCTAGTTTTTCTATACGTTCACCCACAGACGTCTAGACTCTTTGCAATTGCCGAAGACATGTACACTGAAACCAATCCACACACGGGCAAACCTTGGACTGTGTCGGCAAATAAGATCCTGACGTCAGAGGATGATGCAATATCATGGCGTGATATCTCGGGTACGCGAGGCCACATTGGTCACGCTCTTTTCATCTTCCAGGATCCCGATCACCCAAAGCGCGCCGCCTTGTATGCCATGACCGTGCGCGGAAACATTCTTCAATCAGTCGATGATGACTACTCCGACTGGAATTGGTTTATGGAGCAGCAGTGGAAGAAGCCGATTTCGCGTGACAGCGTCCATTTTCCCAAGGAAGTTTGCCCAAAGTTTGAGAGGCCGCAATGAACGCAACTCTCATCACCGGCGCATCGTCAGGCATCGGCGAAGCGTTTGCGCGCGCGCTCGCTGCTCGCGGTCATAACCTCTTGCTGGTTGCGCGCTCGGAAGACAAGCTGGCCACCTTATGCAATGAACTCGGGAGAATCTACCGTATTCATTGCCAGTACGTGGCAACCGATTTGTCCAAGCCGGAGTCTCCCGCGCTATTATTTGAACAAACGAAAGCGCGCGGATTAGAAATCGATTTACTCATTAACAATGCGGGCTTCGGTTCGATGGGTGATTTCACGAACCAGGACTTGACGCACGAGCTGAACATGATCGATCTGAATGTGCGCTCGCTGGTTGAGATGACTCATCGATATCTGCAACCGATGCGCGAAAGAAAGACGGGCGCGATCATCAATGTCGCGTCTACTGCCGGATTTCAACCGGTGCCTTACATGGGCACGTACGCAGCGACGAAAGCTTTCGTGCTTTCGTTTTCCGAGGCGCTTTGGGAAGAAAATCGTTCCTTCGGGATTGAAGTGATGGCGCTGTGTCCCGGTGTGACTGAGACAGCCTTCTTCGCGGCGTCGCACATTGAGAAGCCGCCCGCGCGCACGATCGAAACGCCAGAGGATGTCGTCGAAACCGCTTTGCGCGGACTAAAGCGGCGGAAAAGTTCGATCATCTCAGGGCTGCCAAATCGATTGATGGTCGTGAGCGAGCGCTTCGTGCCGAGATCATTTGTCCTGCGGATCGTCGGCTCAGTCATGCGTGGTGTCGGTCGCGGGCCACAGCAATAACTTCACAGAATCAATGACCAATCTCGTCGGCAAATCGATTCCCCGCAAAGAAGGCCGTAAAAAAGTTACCGGCGCGGCCCTCTATGTCGACGACTTGAAATTTGAAGGGATGCTGCATGGCGTGACGGTGCGCAGTTCGATTGCGCGGGGTCGCATCAAGAGTATTTCGTTCGATCAACCAGTCGCTGCGCGTGCTGACAGCTCAGATCAACCACCCGCTATCCCGACGAGTCGGGATTCTGACCTCATTCCGTGGGATGAATTCACCGTTGTCACCGCAAAAGACATTCCCGGTGAAAACTATGTCGCCTTGATCATCAACGACCAGCCGTATCTCGCCGACGAATTCGTAAATCATCCCGAAGAGTCGATTGTGCTGCTCGCACATCATGACAAGTACTTGCTGGAAGAAGCTCGGCGTCACGTACGGATTGATTACGAAGAGTTGCCGGCCGTCTTTACTCTGGAAGATTCGCTCGCGCAGAAAGAAATCATCTGGGGCGAAGACAACGTCTTCAAAAAGTTTCTGGTGAACAAAGGGAACGTCGATGATGCTTGGGCGCGGGCGGACTTCATCGTCGAGGCCGAATACCAAACGGGCGCGCAAGAACAGCTTTACATTGAAACGAACGGCGCGATCGCGATTGCGAATTCAGAAGGTGTGACCGTTTGGGGCTCGATGCAATGCCCCTACTACGTGCACAAGGCGCTGATTAAGTTATTCGGTTTGCCGGAAGAAAGGATTCGTGTGATTCAAACCGAAACCGGCGGCGGCTTTGGCGGCAAAGAAGAATATCCATCGTTGATTTCAGGACACGCAGCGTTGCTATCATGGAAGTCGGGCAAGCCGGTGAAGATGATTTACGACCGCGCGGAAGACATGGTCGCGACGACCAAACGCCATCCTTCGCGCACGCATCACAAGTCGGCCGTCACGAAAGACGGAAAGCTGCTCGCGATGGAAATCGATTTTGATATTGACGGCGGTGCCTATTGCACGCTTTCGCCGGTGGTGCTTTCGCGCGGCACGATTCACGCGGCCGGTCCTTACTTCTGTCCAGACGTGCGCATCAAGAGTCGCGCAGCCGCGACCAACGTGCCGCCGCATGGCGCGTTTCGTGGGTTCGGCGCGCCGCAAAGTATCTTTGCGTTAGAGCGTCACATGGACAAAATCGCGAAGACCGTTGGCTTATCGCCTGAGGAATTTCGCCGGCGCAACTTCATTAAAGAAGGCGAGACAACGGCGACGAACCAAGTCATTCACGAGAAAGTGGATTTTGAAAGACTCCTGAATCGCGCGTTTGAGTTGACTGACTATCATGCGAAGCGCGAGAGGTTTGAAAAAGAGAATGTAATGCAAGCTGTTAGCTTGCCGTCGCAAACTGACAGTTTGCGTTACCAGAAAGGCATCGGCTTTGCCACGTTCATGCACGGCGCGGGCTTCACGGGTTCGGGCGAAGTTTATCTGCAATCGGTCGTCGGGGCTGAAGCCACGGCCGATGGACACGTAAGAATTCTCGCCGCGAGCACGGAGATCGGCCAGGGCACGAACACGATCTTTGCGCAGATCGCTTCTGAAGCTCTGGGCATCGATTACGATCTGATTGAGGTAGTCCAGCCTGACACGGCCAATGTTCCGAACAGCGGCCCGACGGTCGCGTCGCGAACCGCGATGATCGTCGGCAAGTTAGTTGAATCCGCCGTGCTCGGCCTGAAACAAACGCTGGCCGGCAGTGGATTGCTCAAAGATCAATTCACGCAAGCTGAATTTCAAAAGGCCTGCGGCGAATACATCCTGAAGTTCGGGCCGCTCAAATCGACCAGCCAATATCAACCGCCACCCGGAGTTCGCTGGGACGACGAGAAGTACGAAGGCGACGCGTACGGCGCGTTCGCGTGGGCGATTTATGTTGCCGAAGTTTCGTATGATCCGCTCACCTACGAAGCACACGTCGATGACTTTGTGGCAGTGCAGGAAGTTGGTCGTGTCATCAATCCCACTTTGGCCGCCGGACAAATTGAAGGCGGAGTGGCGCAGGCGATTGGCTATACGCTGTACGAAAACGTGGTCTGGCAAAACGGCCGGATGGCGAACGGGCAAATGACTAACTACATCATGCCGACGGCCGCCGACCTGCCGCCGATTCGCGTTTACTTCGAAGAGAATCCTTACGCCTTCGGCCCCGGCGGCGCCAAAGGAATCGGCGAATTGCCGATGGATGGTCCGGCACCGGCAATCCTAAATGCGATTGAGCATGCTACCGGCATTAGCTTCAACCGCATTCCTCTAATGCCGGAACTAATGTTGGTCGAAGCGCTCACGGTACGCTGATTTCTCGATATTCAGCCGGCCGAATTTCGTTGACGACCGCAGTCACGTCATCAATCTCTCGATCCGCGGCCAACTCGTAGTCATGAGAACTGCGATCGCCAATCTACGCCCGGTTAGATTCTGTTGATAGCGCATTTGCTGGTCAGTCGTGAGCAGCAAATCGTATAACTGTTCGGCGCGAGTTAAGAGTTCGCCATTAGTTAAGTCTGACCACCCTAATTCAAATACGGTCGCGACTTCATGATCGTGTAGGTGATATCGCAGCGGTTCTGGCGTTCCTTGATCGAAGAAGATTCGCATGCGCTGTGGGAGGTCGCTACTTCAAACTTGAATAAGACTCTGCTCGGCGTATTCGAGAACTTTGGCTACTTGTCCGCGAGTCACACCGGGGAACCATTCCAAGAACTGGTCGATTGTCGCCCCCGATTCAAGGTTTTCGAACAGCGCTCGCACCGGAACGCGCGTGTCTTTGAAAACCCACGCGCCGCCGACTTTGTCGGCTGCGTGCTCCACAACTTCGCATTGTGCCCAGTCTAACATTCGAAGAAATGATATGCTTCGCAACTCATTGGGGGCAAGGGTTTGGCGAAAACAGAGCGTCGATCAAGTCATTCATTGACAACCGTTCGCCTTCGCGGTAGAAGTCTCGATCAATCGAACGCGTCTTAATACTGGTGACGTATTTTCATAGGTCTTCCAACTTTAGAGCCGCGGCCGTGAGTCGCATCCTGCCTGCTGTTCCGATTCGCGCGAGGTAATCCAGCTTGATAGCGGAACAAATTGCTCACTATCGAATAATCGAAAAGCTCGGCACGGGCGGGATGGGCGAAGTTTTTTTGGCCCAGGACACGAAGCTGGAACGCCGCGTCGCCATCAAGTTCCTGCCGGCAAGGTCGCTGGATGATCCGCACGCGCGCAAGCGTTTGTTTCGCGAAGCAAAAGCCGCGGCCACCTTAGATCACCCGAACATCTGTGCCATCTATGAAGTGAATGACGCTGGAGAACATCCTTTCATCGTCATGCAGTACGTTGAAGGGAAAACCCTCTACACAAAATTGCAGCAGGCGCCGCTGGCTCCTGAAGACGTGATCGAGATCGGCATTCAGATGGCCGAAGCGCTGGCAGACGCGCACGAGCACGGTGTTATTCATCGCGACATTAAGCCGCAAAACGTCATTATCACGCCGCGCGGCCAGGCTAAGGTGCTCGATTTCGGCTTGGCCAGAATTGCGCAGCCCACAGAAGTTGATGCCGAAGCGCAGACTGACACGCAACTGACTGGAGAGGGATTCATCGTCGGCACGGTCGCTTACATGTCTCCCGAACAATTGAAAGCGCTGCCGATCGATGGGCGCAGCGATCTGTTTTCACTCGGCGCCACGCTTTACGAATCCGCGACCGGCAAGCCCGCGTTCGGCGGCACCAGCAAAATCGAAATCTCGTCCAAAGTCTTGCAGGTCGAGCCGCGTAGACCTTCCCACCTTAATCCCGGAATTCCGCGGGGGTTGGAACAAATAATCCTGAAAGCGATGGCAAAGGATGTGGATGAGCGTTATCAGTCCGCGACAGAAATGCTCGAAGACCTGAAACGCTTGCGTTCGTCTCTTTCGAGCGTCACGGCAGTATTTCCCAGCGTCACGCGTGAATCGTCAGGCGCAGTCGCTCCAGCCGCCGCCACGGGAATTACAGAGATTTTGCGCTCGAGGAAAGTTCAGATCGCGCTCGCTGCGATCGTGATAGCGGTGCTCGGATTGATCGCCTACAAACTGTGGCGACCCGCGCCCTATCAAGCAAACAGCGCCGCGAAACTCTACTTTGATGAAGGCGTCAGAGCCATTCATTTGGGTACATATTTTCAAGCGAGCAAAGCGCTAAAACAGGCCGTAGATTCTGATCCCCAATACGCACCGGCACACGTGCGTTTGGCGGAAGCGTACCTGGAAATCAGCAATACCGAGCAGGCGCGCGCGGAAGTGCTGGATGCGAAGGCGCTCGCGGACCGGCGCGCATTGGCGAGCGCTGACAAGTTCCACCTCGATGCTGTTGACGCCACGGTGCGACGCGATTTTCAGGCGGCGATTGCGGCTTATCAAGCGATTTTGGCTCAGGCATCTGCAAGCGAAAAAGCCAATGCCTATGTTGATCTCGGCCGCGCTTACGAACGCAATGACCAAAACGACAAGGCCATTGAGAATTACCTGAAAGCGACGGAACTGGATCCGCAATCAGCCGGGGGTTTTCTTCATCTGGGAACTGCGTACAGCCGGCGGCGCGACGTTGCCAATGCGCAAAATGCATTCAAAAGCGCCGAAGCAATCTATCAGGTGCTCACCAATAACGAAGGCCTGGTGGAAGTAGTTTTCCAGCGCGGCGTGCTCTTTTTTGGCGCCGGCAATTTGGCCGAAGCCAAAAGTCAGTTTGAAAAAGCGCTGGAGATGCTGAGGAGTCAGCAAAACAACTATCAACTAACGCGCGCCGAACTCGAACTCAGCCTCGTCTATCGTGATGAAGGGAATATCGAACGCGCAAAACAGTTGGCAGCCGATGCTATTCGCGTCGCGCAAGCCAGTGATATCAAGAGCGTCGCGGCCAACGGCTTGATCGATCTCGGTCTGGCTTTCCTGAGCAATGGAAACTTCGACGAAGCTGAAAATTATTTTAAGCAAGCGCTCGACCTGGCGCGGCGCGATAAGTCACAACCGATCGAAATGAGAGCGCATTTGTCGCTGGGTCGCTTGTACTTTTCCAAGAATGACAACGATGCCACGATTTCCGAACTGCAAGCGGCATTGAGTTTTTACAAACCGGCAGGATATCGCCGCGAGACCTCCATTGCTCTGACCGTCCTGGGGCGCGCCTACCAGGATAAAGGCGAAGACGAAACCGCTCTGAAAGTGTTTCAGGAGCAAAGTGAACTGGTGAAGCAAGCTGATGACTACGCTGGTATGGGTGATTCACACATGAGTCTGGCGATGCTTCTCGGTAACAATCAGGAAAAATACACTGAGGCGCTGACGCATCTTGACGAGAAGTTGCGCATTGACGAGTCTCAGAACTCTGGCCGCGCGCAGGCGTCCGACCAAATGAATCGCGCCAGATTTCTCGTGCTGTTGGGCCGATTCGACGAGGCGCGCGCGGCACTCGATGCCGCCTTCGAGTTGGCTAACAAGCAAGAAGCGCAAATCAAAACGGTGCTCGCGTGGGTACATCTGGTGAGGGCCCGGTTGGCGTTGAGCCAACTCCAATACGCCGAAGCAAAGAAGGAAGCGCAAATGGCTCTCGAGGCGAGTGCGGAGTTTCGGGACGTCACTCTCCAGGCGAAGTACACGACGGGCGTGGCGGAAGCTTTGTCGGGTTCGGCGCCAGCAGGTCAGAAGCTCTGCGAAGAAGCATTAACTGAGGCTCGCGCATTGAAATCACGGTCGCTAATTACCAGTGCGCAATTGGCGCTGGCTGAAGTCGCGCTGCTCAACAAAGACTCGGCCACTGCGCTGCAAACCGCCCTGGATGCCGAAAAAATCTTTGGACAATCCGGCCAGAAAGATTCAGAATGGCGCGCGCTTCTGATTGCCGCACGCGCCAGCGACCTCGCTGGAGACAAATCGACTGCGCGTGACTACGCTTCACGTGCCGACAGTGCTTGCAATGCCCTACAGCAGCTATGGGGTGCGGAAGCATATGAAAGTTATTTGCGGCGGCCTGACATTCAGATGTATCGAAAGCAGGTTGCACAGATTTCGCAGAACGCCAACTAACAATTTCAGCTCAAAAAGGAGAAACGCACATGACATTCCCATCAACAGTACTTTTCGGTAGCGGTTCGGGCGATCCCGGCGGCGGCAGCGGCGGACGCAAAAAACCAGCCAAGAAAGCCGCCAAGAAGAAATCAGCGGGAAAGAAGAAGTAGCAACCGCCCCAACTAACTGTGCTGATGGCGCTGTGTGTTTTCAAAAGTCGTTAGACGCACGGCGCCACAGGCACTTCCGCAAATTCCTGACCTTTTAATCTCACCCAAACGTGTCTGACACAGAAACAGGCGCAAGGGCAACGCTGCTCGACATTGAACGCGCCAGCAGCATGGTACGGCTGGCGACGTTTCTCAAAAACGCTGAACGGAAGAGCAGTTTGTCGCGGCGCGAACGCCTGCGGATTATCGATCAGGCGTTGCTATTGCTTGAAATGAATTACGTGCACCTGCCTTTGAAGCAGGCGATGCACGCGATCAATCCGATTCAGCGACTGAAGCTGCTGAAGTTCCGCCTTGAGACCGAAGGTCGCGAGATGGAACCCGTCATGCAGTTTCACAAACGGATGCTGGAAATTTTCGCGTCCCTGCGGGATGTGCACACGTCATACTTCCTGCCGTCGCCTTTTCTCGATCACATCGCGTTCCTGCCTTTTCTAATCGAGCAGTATTTCGAGACTGACGGAAAGCGCGGGCGAGCCGAGAAATTCCTGGTTTCACGAATAATCAATAGCGCGCTCGAAGCAACCGCAAGCGCCAAATCAAACGCTGCGCTTTTTCAACCAGGCGTCGAAGCGCTGTATTGGAATGGCGTGCCGATTCGTCGCGCGATCGAAGTCAACGGCGAGAACCAGGCGGGCAGTAATCCTGAAGCGCGCTTCGCGCGGGGACTGGACAATCTCACCGTGAGGCCAATCGATACTTCATTGCCTCCGGACGAGAAGTGGGTAGACATTACCTTCCGAACGCCGGCGGGCGAGACGCTGACGATAACGTTTGAATGGCTGGTTTATTACACTGGCGACGAGGGGGTCGCCTCGAAATCGACGCAGAAGAAGCGCGCGGCAGTCGACATCAAGAAAACGAAAATTAACGAGTTCAAGAAAACGTTCTTCGCCCAACCACGGCCGATCGTCATTGGCAAGGCGTTTCGCGATAATTTCTCAGTCGAGGTGCGAAACGTCCACGGTAAGGACTTTGGGTACATTAGACTCTTCAGTTTTGAGGTTGATGATGATCGGGAGACAATCGGGCGCTTCGTGAACGAATTCCGTCGCATTATCACCAATCCAAAGTTTCCGCAGGAAGGTTTGATCATCGACGTGCGTGGTAATCCCGGAGGAACGATTCGGGCCGGCGAACGCTTGCTGCAACTGTTCACGCCGAATCGCATCAAGCCAGAGCTTTTTGAATTTATTAACTCGCCTCTCAACCTGGAGATCTGTCGCAGCGCCCCAAAATCGATGAACCTCGCTCGCTGGGCGAATTCGATTTCGGAAGCTGTCGTGACTGGAGCGACTTATTCACTTGGATTTCCGCTTCAGACTGAAGAGTTGTGCAATGACGTCGGCCAGGTTTATTACGGACCGGTGATTTTGATTACCGACGCGCTGTGTTACAGCACGACGGATATTTTCGCCGCCGGTTTCCAGGATAATGAAGTTGGCGACATCCTGGGCACGAGCGACAACACCGGCGCTGGCGGCGCCAACATGTGGTCATACGACGATCTGGTCGAAGTGCTCGGCAAGAGCGCGAAATCTTTCTTCAAGCCGTTGCCCAGAGACTCCAGGTTGCAACTCGCCATGCGTCGCAGCGTGCGCGTCGGTCAACGGGACGGGCGTCCGCTCGAAGAATTGGGCATCACGCCTGACCACCGTCACTACATGACCAAGCGTGACTTGATGAACCAGAACGTCGATCTGGTTAGAAAAGCGGCGCGCCTGCTGGAATCGAAGCCGGCATATTCCCTTACCGTGGAAGCCATGAAAGGGCGAAGCGCGTTGAGAATCACTGCGTCTTCAAAAGTCCGTCCGCGGGATAATCGGAAACGCATCTCTCGCGTCGATGTGTTCGTTAACGGACGCCCTCAGAAATCATTGAGCGCCCGCAGTGGCAATCTCAAACGCACCACCGTCTCGCTGGGAAAGGTGCGCGGGAAAGCAGCCTGGTCGGTGCAGGCTTATGACCACGACAACAACCTCGTCGCCTCAGCTCGCAACCATTAGCTCGTCCAATCCAACGTCTGTTGCGAACGTGATATGCTCGTGCGTCGCAAAGTTGCCTAAGAACTCTTGTCGGATCCAATCCAAATCGATTGCGTAGTTAACGGCGAACAGTGCAAGCTTCACGCTTATCCGATGGAGCGACTGCTGGATGTCTTGCGCGAGCAGCTTCACCTGACCGGAACTAAAGAAGGCTGCGGCGAAGGCGAGTGCGGCGCCTGCACCGTTACCATCGACGGCAAGATCGTCAACAGTTGTCTCGTTCCGATTGCGCAGGTCGCGGGCACGTCGATCAAAACGATCGAAGGCATCGCGCCAAACGAGACTCAACTTCACGCAGTACAGCAAGCATTTATCGAACACGGTGGCGCTCAATGCGGCATCTGCACACCAGGAATGATCATGGCCGCAGTGAATTTGCTCGAGCGCATTCCGCATCCGTCCGAAGGTGAGATTCGTAACGGCTTGGCGGGAAATCTCTGCCGGTGTACCGGCTATATGAAAATTTTTGAGTCAGTCGTGAAGGCATATCAGGAGTGATCTGAATGCGAGGTCACGTTCCATCATTTGAGCTTATTACTCCAGGAACCTTGGCTGAAGCCCTCGATCTCTTCACTCAATCAAATCGTAAATGGAAACCTTTCGCCGGCGGCACCGATCTAATGGTGCTGCTCGAAGCCGGCAAACTCTCGCACAAGAACTACGTCAACATCTGGAATCTGTCCGAATTGCGCGGTATTGAAGTGAGCGATGATCGCCTCACGCTGGGGGCGCTCACAACTTATACGGACGTGCAGGAACATCCCTTATTGCAGAAAGAATTTCCGATGCTCTGTCAGGCGGCGCGTGAGACCGGCGGTATCGCGATTCAGAATCGGGGTACGCTGGGCGGCAATATTGTTAACGCTTCGCCGGCCGCGGACTCACCGCCCGCACTGCTTGCCTATGATGCTGAGTTGGAGTTCGTCTCAAAGAGTGGCGAACGGCGGATTCAGTATTCCGACTTTCACCAGGGCTACAAGCAAATGGATATTCGGCCCGATGAGTTGTTGAAGTCGATTCATCTTCCGCGGCGCGGAGAGACGCTGACGCATTATTACCGCAAGGTTGGGACGCGAAAAGCGCAAGCCATTTCCAAAATCTGTCTTGCCGCTGTCGCGGAAGTGAGTGCCGGGCGTGTCAGTCACCTGCGCATCGCGCTCGGCAGCGTCGCCCCGATTCCTTTGCGGTGTCATCAAACAGAAGCCAGTTTGATCAATCAACCGCTCAATGACGCGGCAATCGTCACGGCCGCGAACGTATTGGCTACCGAAGTCTCTCCAATTGATGACGTGCGTTCGACAAAGAACTATCGGCTGCAAGTCTCCCTCAATCTGCTCAGCGACTTTCTCACACAATTGAGGCAATAGCTCCGGCCCGAATTGGCAGTTACAAACTTTATTGCGCTAGAATCGCGCATAGCGCGCATGAAGTTACCCTCGCCCTCAAAATTTCAAGCCATACTCTTGGCAGTAGTTCTGCTCGCGTTTTCCGCCGCGATTCAAGGTCAGACCACCGAAAATCGCAGCGCACCGCGCGATTTTAACTTACTCGTGCTGGGCGATTCGATCCTGTGGGGACAAGGGCTGAAGACTGAGCACAAATCCTGGTTTCTCGTAAAAAACTGGTTGGAGCAAACGCAACATGTCACCGTAAAGGAACGGGTCGAAGCCCATGCAGGTGCGGTGATCGGATCGGGAGGAATCGCGCCACCTCAATCGCTGACGGTTTACGGTGAAGTAAACAGTGCCTGGCCGACCCTGCACGACCAAGTCGACGATGCGCTCAGATCGGTAGGCGATGGTTCACAGGTCGATCTGGTTTTGATTGATGGGTGCATCAACGATGTAAATGCCCGACGTTTTCTAAATGCGGGGAACAGCGGCCCAGCGATCGAGGCACTGGCGCAAGAGAAGTGCGGCGCGCCGGTCGAGCAACTTCTTTCCAGAATCGCGTCGTCGTTTCCGAATGCGCACATCGTTTTGACGGGCTACTATCCAGTCATTTCAGAAAAAACACCGCGGGATCTTTTTATGCGCGCGTTGGCGAAAAGGTTTTACGCGGCGCTCAGTTCGGAAGCGCGACGTCCCAGCGACAAGGAATTGTTTGAGCGACTCACCGCAATTTCGAATGCCTGGTACGAGGCGTCAAATCGCGCTTTGATGGACGCGGTGGCTAAGACAAACTCGCAACTTGCCGCCAGAGTATCTCGCCAGCGCGTCACATTCGCGCGCATTCCATTTCTGCCCGAGCATGCATTCGCAGCGCGTGAGTCCCGTCTGTGGGGCTTTGATGCAACCACCGTCAGAAAAATGCTGGCGCTGCTCACGTTCGGCAGAGTGAGTCTGCAGGCCAACGACGAAGTGCGCAGCCGTCGCTCATCAATGTGTGAGGACTTCTTCCGCAAAACACCGGGTGAAAGCGAAGCTCAAAAAAGCGCGCGCAAGGACAGCCTTATGGTTTGCCGCTTGGCTGCCATCGCCCACCCCAACCGCAAAGGCGCAGTCATGTACGCTGACGCGATCACTGAACAGCTACAAAGTTTCACCACCGGCAGCGGCTGGTTACGCACTGCGACAACAACCGCGTCCGCCCAATAAACAAACTCTTGCAGGTCACGCTGAGCCGTGATACATCTCGCTCGGACCGGAGGAACAAATCATGACCCCCATAGCGACGGATTTTAATCACCGCGCCATCGCACCGATCGAGTGCTTCAAAGAAGGATGGGAATTAATCAAGGATAGTTACTGGCTGTTCTTCGGGATTAGCGTCGTTGGAACGCTGATAGGCGGCATGTTCGCAATCGTGCTGATGGGTCCCATGATGTGCGGAATTTTTATCTGCCTGCTTGAGTATCAGCGGCGTCAGCCCATCGAGTTCAGTATGGTCTTCAAAGGATTCGACGATTTTCTTCCTGCTTTACTCGTCCAGCTAATTAAATCGGTGCCGATGATCATCGTAATGGCACCGTTCTACATTTTCTGGATGGGCATGGTGTTTAGCAGCCTCCCTCGACATGTCGATCCGGGCCCGGAATTCATGTTTACCATCTTTGGATTCGAGATACTGTTCTTTGGCCTGCTGATGTTGGTCCATTTCTTCGTCGAAATTGTGGCGCTGTTCGCTTTTCCCTTGATTGTCGATCGCAAGCTGCCGGCAATGGATGCCTTGAAGCTCAGTTGGGCCGCGTCAAGAGCGAATCTCAGCGGTGTGATCGGACTGCTGCTTTTGGATGGGGTTTTTAAGTTCGCCGGCATGTTGCTTTGTGTTGTCGGCTTTTACTTTTATCTGCCGCTCTCGTTTGCTGCCTACACAGTTGCGTATCGAAAAGTATTTGCTGACTTAGGCCCAATGACTTATTCGCCACCGCCCCCGCCGCAAAGTTGGGCCGCCTGAACATGCATCCGGTGGAACTCGTGATTCGCGGGCGCCGCGTGGCAACCGAGCATGGCGTCGAGCCGGCGTCGATCCACATCACGCACAGCTATATCTCTTCCGTTTCAATTTACGAAGACGTGCCGTCTGGCGCTGATCTGATCGAAGCGTTTGATTCGATCGTAATGCCCGGCCTGGTCGATACACACGTCCACGTCAATGAACCGGGCAGAACGGAATGGGAGGGTTTTGAAACCGCCACGCTGGCGGCGGCGGCCGGCGGCGTCACGACCATCGTCGACATGCCGCTGAACTCGGTTCCCGCGACCACCGCAATCGATGCGTTTCAAACAAAGTTGGCCGCGGCGCGAGAGAAGCTACATGTGGATGTGGCATTTTGGGGCGGTGTCGTCCCGGGAAACACTTTGGAGTTAACCAAACTCTGGGACAGCGGTGTAGTTGGCTTCAAATGCTTTCTGATCCATTCGGGCGTTGACGAATTTCCCAACGTCACCGAAAAAGATTTGCGCGAAGCCATGCCAGAACTCGCGCGACTTGGCGCCATGCTGATTGTTCATGCTGAGCTGCCCGGGCCGGTCGAAGCTTGTTGTCAGTCCGCCACGGATTCGCCATCACGATCGTACCGGACGTTTCTCGATTCGCGTCCGCGCGAAGCCGAGAACGAAGCCGTTGCGTTGATGATTCGACTATGTCGCGAAACCGGCTGTCGGGTTCACATCGTTCATCACTCGTCCGCTGACGCTTTGCCGATGCTGCGTGAGGCCAGGCAAGCAGGATTGCCGATAACTGCAGAGACTTGCCCGCACTATCTGCACTTTGCCGCCGAAGATATTCCGGACGGCGCAACAGAGTTCAAATGCTGTCCACCAATTCGCGAACGCGAGAATCGCGAAGAACTGTGGGAAGCGCTAAAAGACGGCACAATCGATTTTGTGGTTTCGGATCATTCGCCGTGCCCACCGGAAATGAAGTTGCGCGAGCAGGGTGACTTTATGAACGCCTGGGGAGGCATTTCCTCTTTGCAGTTGCGGCTGCCGATCATGTGGACGGATGCATCGGCGCGCGGATTGTCGATCGAAGATCTGACAAAGTGGCTGTGTCGCGAACCTGCCCGTCAGGTTGGCTTGCAGCATTTGAAAGGCGCGCTGAAGGACGGGTGCGACGCCGACATCGTGATTTGGGATCCCGACCGCGAGTTTAAGCTCGAACCGCAAATGCTTTATCACCGGCACAAACTGTCGCCGTACAATGGCGAAGTCCTGCGCGGCGTCGTAGAAAAAACTTTTGTGCGCGGCCGAATGGTTTATGATGGCGGACGATTTTTCGGACCTTGGGGGCAGGTACTATTGCGCTCGACATAAACGGGAATATGGATTTCACGGAACTAGTCGATCTCGCCTCTGAACGTCTCGGCGGCAGCGTTCTTTTCGCCAACGACGAGTTCTTTGCGCCAAAAGAAAACCTTTTGAAGCCGGCAACGCCGGTTTTCGTCGAGGGTAAGTACACGGATCTCGGCAAATGGATGGACGGTTGGGAAAGTCGGCGGCGACGGACGCCGGGATTCGATTGGTGCGTCATCAGACTCGGTTTGCCCGGCATCATTCGCGGCGTTGTCGTCGACACGGCGCATTTCAAAGGCAATTATCCTGAGCAGTGTTCGTTGGAAGCTTGCGCCATGGACGGCTTGCCGACAACGGAACAAGTGCTCGATGAATCGCAGCAGTGGATTGAGCTTCTGCCTAAATCAAATCTGAACGGCGATTCCGAAAACCCGTTTACGATTGCGAGCGACGAGCGCTGGACGCATTTGCGTTTCAAGATTTACCCGGATGGCGGAGTGGCGCGCCTGCGGGTATATGGTGAGGTCGCACCGCAATGGAATCGTCTTAGACAGATAGGAGGCGAAATTGATCTCGCCGCGGTCGAAAACGGCGGGCGCGTGCTTTCGTGCAGCGACATGTTCTTCGGCCATCGCCACAACCTAATCATGCCGGGACGCTCCGCGAACATGAGTGACGGCTGGGAAACGAAGCGCCGGCGCGGCCCAGGACACGATTGGACTATTATTCGATTGGGAGCGATGGGTCGTGTGCGACGCCTGGAAGTCGACACTTCCTGGTTCAAAGGGAATTTTCCGGAGAGTTGTTCGCTCGAGAGTTGCAACGCACCGGATGTGCCGATTACGACGCTTGAGGATCCTCAGTTCACCTGGAAGCCGGTGCTCGCGCGCACGAAGCTACAAGCGCACACTCGCCATTTTTTCGACGAGGCGATGGACGCCGGAGTCGCTTCGCACGTCCGCTTTAACATCTTTCCAGACGGCGGCGTGAGCCGACTGCGGGTATACGGAACGCTGGGTGATTAACCACGAAGACACAAAGGCACTGAGGCTTATTTAAAACTGAATCTACGTCTTTGTGGGTTTGTGTCTTTGTGGTGAATAGCCCGTGGATAACGAACTGGATCGCTTAAACTCGCTCACGCCGGCTGACGCGCAAGTCGAATTCCTCAAGTGCTGCGGGTCGAAACGCTGGGCAAAGCGAATGAGCGAAGCGCGGCCCTTCGCGGACTCCGAAGAAGTTTCGTCAAGAGCGGATGCGATTTGGGCGGCGTTGGGCGAGCAGGATTGGCTGGAAGCGTTTCGCGCGCATCCCAAAATCGGCGAACGCAAAGCCGTGACTATCCAGTCGCAGGAAGCCGCAAGTTGGTCAGCGCAGGAGCAGACGGACGCGCAGCAGGCCGGGAGCGAAATAAAAAAGGCAATTGCGGAAGGGAACACGCTCTACGAGACGCGCTTTGGCTTCATCTTCATAATTTGCGCCAGCGGGAAATCCGCGGAAGAGATTTTGGAATCACTCAATGAGCGATTGACGAACGACGCCGATGCGGAAATACGAATCGCCGCAGAGGAACAGCGAAAGATAACGCACCTGCGGCTGAAGAAGCTCCTGGAAATCGAATGAGTACGATCTCGACGCACATTCTGGATACTTCGCGAGGGCAGCCGGCCGGTGACGTGAGTGTGGCTCTCGAAATACTGAACGCCGGCGAAGGCTGGTCGCAGCTTTCGGAAGCGGCCACGGACATTGACGGCCGAATCAAAGAGTTTGTTTTGACCGACTCGCAGTTGAATCCAGGAACCTACCGGTTAGTCTTTGCCGTAGCCGAATATTTCGAGGCGCTAAACCAAAACAGTTTCTACCCAGAAGTGGTCGTCACATTTTTGATTGGCTCCGACACGGAGCATTATCACGTACCACTCTTAATCAGCCCGTTTGGCTATTCGACCTATCGCGGAAGCTAGCGGCACTCGCACGTATGATCAATCCAGTTCTCAGTGAATGGCTAAATTTCATCGCCCGCTGGGTGCACGTGTTTGCGGGCATCATGTGGGTCGGCACGACTTACTATTTCACCTGGCTCGATGCTCGTCTCACTGAGGAAGAAAAGGCCGTCGCGAATCTCGGCAAAGCGGCGCAGATTTGGATGGTGCACAGCGGCGGATTCTATGTGGTCGAAAAACGGAAGATCCCGGATGAACTGTCGCGCAAACTGCACTGGTTCAAATGGGAAGCCGGCACAACGTGGTTGAGCGGCTTTGCCCTGCTGATCATCGTTTACTACATTGGCGGCGGTGCGTTAATTGACCGAGACATTGCCGACATCAGCGTCTCGATGGCTGTCGGAATTGGCGTTGGGGTCCTGGTTGTTGGCTGGCTTATCTATGACCTGCTGATGGTTTCGCCGGTCGGCAGGAATGAAAAGCTCTTTGCCGTGATCGCTTATGTCTTAATCGTGGCCACGGCCTATGGACTGACGCGCGTTTTTAGCGGCCGCGGCGCCTACATCCATGTGGGCGCGTTATTTGGCACGATTATGGTCGCGAATGTGTGGATGCGAATCCTGCCTGCGCAGCGCAAAATGATTGAAGCCATCAAGGCGGGTCAAAAACCGGACGAGAGGCTCGCTGCTCAGGCAAAACTTCGGTCTAAACAGAACACTTTCATGGCGGTCCCCGTTGTCTTCCTGATGATCAGTAACCACTTCGGCGGCGTGACGACCGGCGGCTACGACTGGATTCATCTCGCGATCCTAATTCCGGTTGGCTGGTTGGCCGCGAAGTTCATTAGGCGGGCGTGATTCCTCATTTTTTCCCACTCATTTTCACAATCTCATCGAAATCAGCTTTCGCTACCGGCATCACCGACAGACGCGATTGCCGCACCAGCAGTAGATCCCGCAACTTTGCATTCGCGCGAATGTCAGCCAGCGACACGGGACGCGCGAGCAGCTTCACCGGTTTGATATCGACCGCAATCCACGACTGATCATCAGCAGTCGGATCGGGATAAGCAGCTTTCCCGACTTCAGCAATTCCGACCACGCTCTTTTCTTTGCCGGAATGATAGAAAAAGACCGCATCACCCAACTTCATTTGCCGCAGGTTGTTGCGCGCCTGGAAATTCCGCACGCCGGTCCACGCAGTTTTCTTGTCGCGTACGAGGTCGTCCCACGAATAGTCTTCGGGTTCCTGCTTCACTAACCAATAGTTGTTCGTCGCCATATTTAATCCTTCGCAGTTTCGATTTTCTGTGTGCCTTCGCTAGAATTCTAACTCCAAATCTCAAAACAAAGGATCGACACACACGTGGCAAAACTCAAAGAAGGCGATAAGGCGCCGGATTTCGCTGTGCCGGACGCAAATGGAAAAACGATCAATTTGAAAGACCTGCGCGGAAAAAAGGTTGTGCTCTATTTCTATCCGAAAGACGACACTCCCGGATGCACGAAGGAAGCGTGCGCGTTCCGCGATTCGTTTGCGAAGTTCAAGCGGCGCGGCATTGAGGTGCTGGGGGTTTCCCTCGACAGCGAAAAATCGCATCAGAAGTTCGCGCAGAAATATGATCTTCCTTTTACACTGCTCGCCGACACTGAAAGAACAATCTCAGATGCGTACGGAACCTACGGCGAAAAAAAATTCATGGGTCGCAAATACATGGGAAACCATCGGTGGACTTTCCTGATCGATGAGAAGGGCAAGATCAAGAAGATCTTCGACAAGGTCAAGCCGGACGAACACGCTGAGGAAGTTCTCGCGGCTTTTCAGGATTAGCGTCTATTTTTTCGGGAATCCACGGCTGAGGAAGATTCAGCCGGTCTTGGTTCTTGCCGTCACCGCCCTCGTCGCGCGTTTTTTGCCTTTCGCCGAGGGCTTGCGGCCCGGCATCAGCACGCCGACGGAACTGAAAGAGGGCGTTAGGCCGCGATTTGGCTTAGTTTCTACGGCTTTTTGCAGTTCCTGCATGGCCTCGTTCACAAAATACATGCGCTGGTGATTGATAATTTGTGTGCGGATTTCGCGCGTCCAGAGCAGCAAATTTGCGAGCGCATCGCAAACCTCGTCTTTCGGCAGCTTCGTGACTTGCGCAATGTGTTTTTGGGTCTTTGCGCCGCAGCGAATTGCCTCGCGCACGCGATCCGCCGGTGAAAGCTTTCGCAGCATGCGCGCAATTCGACGCGGCGAGAAGCCGGCTTTGCCGTCAAGAGTTATCCGCGTCTTTGTGGCACTGCCGACGTGTTTGTTGCGAGCTGATTTGTATTCCCGCAGCGCCTGACGACTTAGAGCTATCTTCTGCCGGATACAGCGCTTGCAGTAAAGATTCAAACCATCCTTGCGCGCCCGGCAAACACCGTACTCGGAAAGCGGGAGAGACTCTTCGCAGCGGGGACATCGCTTCAGATCAAGTGCTGTTGCTTCTGCTGCTGTCGTCATTTTAATTGCTCTCAACTTTGAATCGCGGCAAAACCTATCCCGTAGACCCTCCAGCAGACAAAGCTGCTTGCGCCCTGGTTCGAACCCGTCCCGATTGGAAAGTGACGATGAGCCCTTGGTGAGCCTAATCGTTCTTGGCGACTGCTGCTTCTGGAGAATCGAATACGGCAGAAGCCTCATTCACTGCATCGCGTTCAACTGCAACGCGTGAGGATTAGGTCGCTATGTGGCTGACGTAATGTGCGAGGTGTAAAAATTAGTGCTGCTAATTGCCAATCACTCTCGTCAACTCGATCTCCGAAGCGCCCATCTCAACCAGCAAGGGACTGGAATTATATTGAGTAAGATTTTTTTTGCAACTTCTAAATTGAACGATCGCGATCGTTTGTTGTTGAGAAATTATTTCGACTAAAAACATGAGGCGCGAACAGAAAACAAAACGCAACATCTGTGTTCGTGAAAGTTAGAATCATAAGCATCGTCGAGCACCTTTGCAGTTGTGTTTCGCATTGCTGAAGTTCTCATGATTAAGCGCGATGAAACGTCAACAAAACTCGAACATCGCTTGCGCTACATAAAGCGTTCGCCTCATGTTTGACGCAACACCTCGATTGATTCGGGCGTGGGCCTACTATTAGTGGCTCTCATTTTTTTTCAACTGCTGATTAAGCATCGCACGTGATCAAATCGCGAATGGTATCTCGATTTCAGATCCGATCTGCCAATTGAAATGAGTTATCAATATCGCGTTGTAACGTTGGTTGCTATCAGTCCTTCGGGCGCGCGCTAACAACGGATGTATTCCGCCGCCGCGAAAATTGACTGGTTATTAGCTCGAACTCCGTTGCTTTGGCGACATCGCAGTGAAAACAGTTCAATTAGTCGGCGCGTTGAAAGCTGTGAATGCTGCCTTGTTGTGCAAATCTCTGTAAACGACTGCTGGCAGCGTGGTTATGTTTGGTGTCTTTCGAATATTCACATGTTTTTCACAGTGGCTGTGGAAGCCTGTGGAGGCCGCGATTTACTGAGGAAAGTCCTATTTCTTTGGCCTATCTTTGAGACGAAACACAAACTTTAGTCCCGACCAGACTTCATCGATCGCGCAAACTTTTACGTCAACCAATCCTTTCGCGAGACCGATGTCACGGACAATATTTTCGTTGAGGTCAGTTTGCACACCGGAAGCTTTCTTCGGCCATGAGACCCAAAGCATGCCGGCCGGATTGAGCTTCGCTGCATAACGAGGGAAATCTTTCTCTAACGCTTGCTGACTTTTTACAAACAGCAGGACGAAATCAACCGGTTGGCGCGATTTTCCGTTTACTGAAACAGTTGGCGGCAAGACCAACTCTTTTCGTAGGCCATCGGGTTCATTCACCAAGGCGACACTGGAGTCGTCCTTGATTCCAAGCTTTTTAACGAGCGGTGTTCCAGAATAACCTGCCATAATCTCCGGGCGCGGTGGTCAAATCATTCCGCGATATCAACTTCACCGAAGTGAATGCCGCGCTTCTCGCGGCCGAGTGCCGTGATGACCACTGCGCCGATTAACACAGTTAGCGTCGTGAGAGCCATCGTTGTTGGATAGCTGGTGCGCGCGGCGAAGACAGCCTGAATGTAAGCGACTGATCCGGCTAACAGCACACCGCATTGATAGGCGAAGCCCGGAAGAAAGCCGCGCACTGAATCAGGTGACAATTCAGTGAGGTGTGCGGGAATTATTCCCCATGCACCCTGCACCATGAACTGCATGATAAAGCCACCTGCAAGCAACAATCCGAGCACCGGCGACAAAGACCAGAGCGGAATTACAAACATGGCCAGCACCAAAGCAACGATCATCGATTTGCGGCGGCCGATGCGATCGGAAAGATAGCCAAACAGAATTCCGCCGATAATTGCCCCGACCATCGTGAAGGCCGTGACTACGGCGACTTTTTGGGGCGCAAAATGCCATGCGCGTTTCAATAGTGTCGGATAGAGATCCTGCGTGCCGTGTGAAACGAAGTTCATCATCATCATGAGCAGCACCAGATAGATAAAGAGTTTCCAATGCGACGCGATTCCGCGGCCGAGCTGTCCCCAACTCTCGTGTTTTGTCTTTTTCCAGACTTCTGATTCTTTCACGTGAAGACGCACGAAGATCGCCAACAGCGCCGGCAATCCGCCAATAAAGAACATAGGCCGCCAGCCCCAACGTGGAAAAACGAAGAAATAGCAGAGGGCAGCCAGGAGATAACCAGTTGCGTATCCCTCTTGGAGCAGCCCCGACAGAACACCGCGAAGTTTCGGCGGCACTTTTTCCATGGCAAGTGACGCTCCGACGCCCCATTCGCCGCCCATTCCGATCCCAAATAGCGCGCGCAGAATTAGAAAGGTGGTGTAATTCGGCGCTAGTCCCGACAGAACTTCTATGAATGAATAGAAGATCAGGTCGATGATGAGCGGCAGACGCCGACCGTAACGGTCTGCCAACAATCCAAAAATGAACGCGCCGACGGGGCGAAACGCGAGCGTCAGCGTAATTGTCAGAGCAATTTCGGCATCAGTTTTATGAAATTCCGCCGCAATCGCCGTCAGTGAGAGTCCTACTAAAAAAAAGTCGAACGCATCGAGCGTCCAGCCGAGGAATCCGGCAATTAGGGCGGCTCGATGGCCTTCCGCGGCGACAGGTTTTGTCGATTGCTGCATCTAAAGCCTTGCGAACTTAAGGTATGCAGAGAGCCGCGGCATAGTAAACGTTGCCCGGCAGTTCCTACAAGCCGATTTGTTGGCTTACAATTTCGTCAAGATTCGCCAATGCCCACTATCAAGCCACCCAATATTCCGTCGAGCGAAATAACGCCGGAGCACGTCTATCTCAACCGGCGCACGTTCATGCGCGGTGCGGTTCTCGCTGGCTCGGTCGCGGCAACAGGATTTTTGTATCGCAAGTTGAACTCCGCTTCCTCAGTCACTGAAGAACCACCGCGGACTGCTAGTTTCGTCACACCGCCGACTGATGAAGCAATGCGTAAAGGGTTTCGCACCGATGAGCCTCTTACTTCTCTCGCGGCGATTACGAACTACAACAATTTTTACGAATTCGATACCGACAAAAGCGGCGTAGCACCCGCGGCGAAAAATTTCATCACACGGCCATGGCAAGTCGCCATCGAAGGCTTGGTGAACAAACCAAAGACTTTTGACCTCGATGACTTGCTAAAAATTGCTCCGCAGGAAGAGCGCATCTATCGCCTTCGCTGCGTCGAAGGGTGGTCAATGGTGATTCCGTGGGTCGGATTTCCGCTGAATGCTCTGCTGAATCAGGTTGAGCCGCTGTCATCGGCCAAGTATGTGGCGTTTCAAACGCTTCTGGATCCCAATCGGATGCCGAATCAGAACACAGGCGTGCTCGACTGGCCGTACGTTGAAGGGCTGCGCATGGATGAGGCGATGCATCCGCTGACAATTATGGCGACAGGACTGTACGGCGCGGCGTTACCACCGCAGGATGGCGCGCCGATTCGACTCGTTGTGCCTTGGAAGTACGGATACAAGAGCATCAAGTCCATCGTGAAGATTTCTTTGGTCGCCGGTCAACCACCTACAACTTGGAATATCGAGTCGCCGAGCGATTATGGCTTCTATTCGAATGTGAATCCCAACATCATTTACCCGCGGTTTGACCAAAGAAGGGAACATCGCATCGGCGAATTCGGCTCGCGACCAACGCTTTTGTTCAACGGATACGCTGACCAAGTCGGTCACCTATATGCCGGAATGGATTTGCGGACGGATTTTTGAAGCATGAAAGACACACGCTTCGCGAAACTCGTGCTCTCCGCTAACGGGCTCGTTCCGCTCGTGTTGTTGCTTTGGGACGTATGGCGCAAGCAGGTCGGCGCTAATCCGCTGGAATTCGTAACGCGGACGACCGGCATGCTAACGCTCGTGTTCCTGGTGATCACGCTCGCCGTCAGCCCTCTCCGTCGAATTCTAAATCTGAATTGGCTAATCAAGTTTCGACGAATGCTCGGGCTATTCGCGTTCTTTTACGGCTGTCTGCACCTGTTGACTTATATCGCCTTCGACCGCTTCTTTCGCTTGACGACGATCCCCGGTGATATCGCGACCCGCAGGTTTATCGCGGTCGGCATGGCGGCATTTTTTCTGATGTTGCCGCTGGCGATCACTTCCACAAACGCGATGGTCAAGCGGCTGGGAGGGAAACGTTGGGCCCTTTTGCATCGCGTGGTGTACGTGGCAGGAATTTTGGGTGTCCTGCACTACTTCATGTTGGTAAAATCCGATGTGCGGCTGCCCGTGACGTTTGGTTTTATTTTAGCCGTGTTGTTGGGCTTCAGGGCGTTCGCAACTTATCACCAAAATCACAAAGCCGTCCCGACCGGCCTCAATAGAACCTCATGACTGACGAAAAACGATCAAGCGACCGCATCCCAACTAATCTCTCCGCCAGATGGCATGGCGTTTCCGGTGCTCACGAAGGGCGCATTGAAGACCTCAGTCCGACTGGCTGTTTCGTAAACACGAGGGGCGCGGTGGATGTCGGCGAAAGGATCAGCCTTTTGATCCAACTTCCATCGGGAGCGTGGGTGCCGCTGCGCGGAAGCGTCGCGTTCTTTCAACAGATGACCGGTTTCAGTGTCGCTTTCGCGCTTGATGACGAGAAGCAACGCGAACAACTGCAGCAATTGATTGAGAGCCAAAACCACCGGTAGCCAGATGCTCGATCCGACCAAACGCTTTTCCAATCGAGTCGAGAATTATCTTAAGTATCGTCCGCGCTATCCCGCTGGGATTATTCCGCTTCTGGAAAAAGAGTGCGGCCTCACTCGCGACTCGGTCATCGCTGACATTGGTTCCGGAACTGGGTTCTTGACTGAACTCTTCCTGCAAAACGGGAATCGGGTTTTTGGTGTGGAACCAAACGCGGAAATGCGGGCCGCCGGCGAACAACTGCTTGCGCAATATCCGAACTTTCGCAGCGTCGAGGGAATGGCTGAAGCAACCACACTGGCGGATGGTAGCCTCGATTTCGTAACTATCGGCCAGGCCTTTCACTGGTTTAATCGAGAAAAAACGCGGACGGAACTCGCGCGGATTCTAAAGTCCGGCGGCTGGGTGGTTATCGTGTGGAATAGTTACCGGCCAGAACGGACGCCACTGCTGCGGGGATATCATGAAGCGCTGTTGCGCTATGGCACGGACTATCGCGACGTGCGGCGCGAGATTGAGGACACTCACATTAATGAGTTCTTCCCGCCGGACGCATACAAACTCGCCGAATTCGAGTTCCAACAATTGTTTGATTTCGAAGGATTCAAAGGACGGATGTTATCAGCCTCGTATGCGCCGCAACCCGGCGAAGCTAATTACGAACCGATGGTCGCTGTCATGCGGCAGGTTTTCGACGCTAATCAGAGAGATGGGCTGGTAGCTTTTGATTACAACACTGAGGTCTACTACGGCCGTCTGAAGTGAGCATTACTGGAGCGGCATACCCGCCAGACGCGACATCGCATGTGCCAAATCCAACCGTGTAAAGGCTCCCGAAGGATTGAAAGTCGAACCGCTGGTCTTAATCAGTCCATTCTGAACCGCCACCGCCACGTATCCACGCAGTGAAGCTGGAATAGATAGCGCATCAGCATACGCCAGAGTGTAAGACCCTGATTCCGCTTGTTGCTTCAAACCGGCCGCCCGCACCAGCGCAACTACTGCGGTCAAGCGATCGACGGCGGCATCAGGCTGGAAGTTCGAACCGGCAGCGATCGACGGGAACAGTGCGCCATTGGGCGCTGCCTGCGCGCTCTCGATGAACAGCATCGTCGCACTGTCACGAACATCGGGATATGCGGAAGCGGCAGGCAAGTATTGCGGGACGCGCCCGCCAAATACCATTGCTTTCGCCAAGTCCGCGCGTGTGACCGCAAAGCCTGGACGGAAATGTGAGCCAATCGGCGCCATCACGAGCGAGCGAAATGTCTGGTTAATCTCCTTCACTGATGAGTTGTCGAAACCGGCGAGATCGTCCAACTGACTGTATCGAGCCGACGCCGTCTGGAAAACTCCATAAAAGGTTTGTGGGCTGCTTCCGGTCGTTGTCGTCGTCCCCGACGTTCCTGTACTTATGATGTGGGTGTCACCCACTCCCAACCCTGCAATACTTTCCTGAACGTTTGTGACACGCGCCGTCCATGTTCCCGCGGCTGGCGAATCAATCGATGAACGTTGACGCCGCCCGGTCAGTCCCGGCGCAGGCGCGGCGTTCGCAAGAGCCTGCTGCGCCCCCATTGGATCCATCAAAGTCAGGCTCAGACGATTTGCTGACGTCAAAGCCCACGCGATTTGCAGCGATGCCCGCACCGTATTCGCCGGCAATGCAATAGCTGTATCCGTCGCTGAGCCCGGCGCGGCCGAACCGGTAAATGTTTGTGGCGAGCTCTGCACGAACTGAACCTGATTCTGATACGCGACGCCCCGCCACGAACCAAAATGTCTCTGCGGGAAAGCTGCTTCAAGCACTGCCGCCGGCGCATTCAGCATGCCGGCGCCGACTTCATACAAATAGTACGCAGGCAAAGGTGTGGCTGTCCGTTGCAGGATGTCGCGCACCTGCGCCGGCGTGAGTTGCGGGTTCGCTTCCAGCATCAGGGCAATCACACCGGCGACTTGCGGCGCGGAAAAGCTCGTGCCGCTGCCGGTCGTGTAGAAAGGCAACTCAGTCGCACTCAAGCTCGCGTCGTCGGTTCCCAAGCCGCTTGCCGTCGTGACAGAGACCAGCGTTGATGGCCGCAGGCTCACGTTCCTGACGCCGGGCGCGACCAAAGTTGGGCGGAACAGTGGGCTCCCAAATTCGCCGCGCGAAGAAAACTCAGCCAATTGTCCCGCGCTGTCAGTCGCACCGACACTGATCACCCATGGAGCGACGGAATATGGATTCAGCGAATCAGCGCCGGAGCCATTGTTGCCGGCCGAAAACACTACGTTGACGCCGGAATCAGTCAGCATCCTGGTCGCGATGTTCACCGGATCGTTGACGTCGAATACCGTGTTTGCTGAGAAGCTGCAATTCACCACGCGGATGTTGAAGGTTTGCGCGTTCGCAAGTAGGTAGTCGAGCCCGGAAAGAATAAACAGCAGCGTTGCATCGCCCGCGCTGACGCCCACGATGTTTGCGCCGGAAGCAACGCCTGCATATTTGCCGGCCGACTGCTGACCGTTGCCGGCGATAACTCCCGCGACGAACGTTCCATGCCCGTAGACTTGATCGGTATTCGGCAGGTTCGCTGAAACAATTGGGTAGTTGAAACCGACGCCGAGACTTTGCGTGTCGGCCAACTTCACGTTTTGCACCACGCGCCCCGAAATATCGGCATGCGTGCCGTCCACGCCCGTATCGAGCACGCCAACCGTAACACCGCGGCCACTGACCGGAAGTCCCTGATTCGCGTTGGTTAAGTCAGTGTTGCGGCGGACGCGATCAGAACCAATCGTGGTTCGCGAGGCTACATCCAGGTTCCATTGCAATGTGCGATTGCCGTAAATGGATCGCACATGCGGCAGATGCGAAATGGCGATTAGATTCGTCTTGGACGTCGTTACGGAAACCATCGGCAATGCCCGGTAACGGGTCCCGCCCAGGACGCCAATTTGCTGCAAGTCGGCAAAGTCACCGTCAGTGGGCATCGAACGGTAAACAATGACCGCAGCGATGTTGCTGTCGTCGGTCGCATTATTCAGCAGCACCGCGAGCTCCGGATCGACGCTGGCGATGCCCGTGTTAATCCCGGTAGCGTCCAAGGCCGCCGTCAAAGCCGCTACGCCGGTCAGCACAAAACTGTCAGCCCCGCTAATCGTAATGCCGTCTGCACCGCTCGCGGTGATGCCGCTGACGCCTGTGATCGTCACGGCGCTCGGTGTCACGGAAAAGATGACGCCGTTGCTACTGGTGCCCGTGATTCCGCTGGAGCCGTTGATCGTAACGACGTTGTCAGCGCCACTCGCCGTGATTCCATCGGCGTGTGCGATGTTGCGAGTATCCGCGCCGCTGGCGGTGATACCGTTGGTGCCGGTGGCTACCACATTGTCAGCGCCGCTCGCGGTGATGCCGGTCGGATTTCGCACCACGATCGAATCAGCTTGATAAGTGTTGCCGTCGGCTCCGCTGATTGTGATTCCGTTTGGCCCTGCCGCGGTCAGAGAATCGGCCCGAGTGATAGTCGTTGAATCGGCGCCGGATGCAGTGATGCCATCTGCGCCGCTCGCGGTAATACCGTCAGCGCCCGACGCGGTGATTCCGTCAGCTCCCGATGCCGTGATGCCGTTGGGCGAGAATGCGAGAACACTGTCAGCGCCGCTCGCCGTTATGCCCGACGTATTCCAGAAATTGATGCCGTCCGCACCTGATGCAGTGATGCCGTTCGAGCCGACAATCGTCAGCCCGGCCAGCGCGGGTACGGAGCTCAGTAGGACGACGAGCACCAACGCCAACGCAACTTGAATTTTTCTGCCTAAACGATTCGTCATCGGGTACAAGCCATGGCCACAGTCGGGTCAGGACAGTGGCTTGTTCGTCTACAACGCTGAGAGATGCGGTTGCTTGATTTAAAGAACTGAGACAGCAGGGATTCTACGTGTTGACCCAGTTCGATTTTGTTGCGTCCGAGTTGCATTTGTATCTTGCGTCTTTTGCGATTTTACGCAGCATTTTTAAACAATTTTTAGCTGCTCATCAGTTCACGAAAAATCTGCTGTGTTTGCGCCGCCGGCTCGACGCCCAGCTCTTTTTGCAAGAGTCCGTGCAAAGATTCGTATTGCTCTTTGACCGCCACCCGGTTCCCCAGTGCCGCGTGTGCGCGCATCACCATGCAATGAATGTCTTCACGAAATTGGTCTTCGCGCAAAATGCGTTGCGCCAAGTCCATCGTCCGCGGCCACTCCTGTTTCTTCTCGGCGACCCCGGCCAGCGACTCGAGCATGCGCAGGTATTGTTCGCGGTAGTATGAGCGCTGTTCATCGACCCACGGTTCGTAACTTCCCTGCATGAACTCGCCGCGATAAAGCGCGACGGCCTGTTCGTAAGCCTCGATGCAGCGAGCGTAATCGCGTTCCCGGCGGGCGGCCTCGCCGTCGGCAATCAACCGCTCGAAACTTTCTGTGTCGATGCGGTAAGAGAATTCCGGATTCAGTTGATAGTCTCCATCGCGATAAATGATGAAGTTTTGTTTCAGCGTTTGATTGTTGTTGAGCGCCTTGCGGATGTGCGAAATCGTCGGATGAAAATTCTTTTCGATCGTCGCGAGATTATCTTCCGCCCAGAACGTTTCGATAATCGTGTCCTTCGGCGCCCGATGATGCCGCCGCGAAACGATGTAGCACAGGATGTCACGCGCTCGACGCGTGGTCCACGCATCGGCCGCAAACGAACGTGACGGATCGCGAAAGATGTCCACCGGCCCCAACATGTTCACGGTGAGATCGACTAGCGGCGCCGAAGCAAGCGCCGGCGCGCTGATTGGCTCAACTGCGGTTGCTATCGACGGAAACTGCGCGCGCAAATCCGCGGGCAACATCTCTTGAGCAACATCTGACGCGAACAGTGCCGGCCGATGCGCGATCTCCTGGCGCAGCCAATACTCGTAGTCGTAACGAGCCGCCAGGTCGAGTGCGCGCCGCAAGTGCTCGAACATTTGTGGCTCATTTCCTAGTTCGAGCTCACACGTTGCCAACGCAATGCACGCCTGGGCCTGGTAGTAGTACTGTCCGCGCGCGCGGAAATGTTCGAGGGCGGCCAGCAGCTCGTTGCGCGTTTCTTCGAATTCGCGCTGCGCGATTCGCACCCGAGCGCGCGCCAGCACCGCCGTGACGAGTCCATTTTCATCGTTACGCGCCTGCCGCAAATCTATCAGCCGATCGATTTGACCACGCGCGCGCAAGGCATCCCCCGCCTTCAGGCTGAGCAGTGCCTGCTCTTCCAAAAGCTCGACGCGGGAAAACTCGATGCCGGCTTGTTCGTAACTGCGCGCGGCACGTTCGTAAAACTCCGTCGCGCGGGCGAAATCATTTCGCTCACGCCAAAGATTGCCGTACGCCTCCAAAGCTTCGCCCAGTTGCGTCACCAGATTGAAAAGTTGGCAGCGCTCCAGCGCCAGATCCAGATGGCGCTCACATTCCTGCAACTCGCCTCGATACAAATGGCAACGCGCGATGTTCAGGTGTCCCCACGCTTCCTGCGGGATCGGCGCCTCGCGATCGTCGGTACGCAACATGCGGCGCAACCAGTGCAGCGCTTCGCCAAAATCGCCGCGCATCATCGCCGGTAAGCCGAGGTTATGCGTGATCAGGCGAATGTGATGCTCATCATTCTGCTCTTCGGCGGATTGCAGCGCGACGCGGAATTCGCGCTCGGCAGCAGTAAATTCGCCCTGTGAAGCAAAGCAGAGTCCCCGGGTGTTCCCGCATTTCGTTCGGACCGGCGAATCAGATTTCGTCAGCTCGACTGCGCGATCCAGGTATTTGAAAGCTGACTCGTAATCGCCTTGGCGGCGGGCGATCGTTGCGAGTGAGTGCAGGCTTTCGGCTTCGGCCTCCTCGTCGCCTTTCGTACGCAATGCCGCCGCAGCTCTGCGGAAAAGGCTCTGCGCCGTCTCGAATTCGCCTCTCAATCGCGCCACTTCGGCGCGGTGTGCCAAAGCGCGCGGATGCGCTTCCAGGACGGCGTTCGGCAGCGCTTCGGCCAGCGACGCCAATGATGCAAGTTTCCCGGACGCGATCCATTCACCGCCATGCTCCGAAATCACCGCGCCCGCGCGATCGAACTCTTCTGCTTCCAGCAGGTGCCGAACGGCACTGTCCCAATCGCCGCGCGCCAGGAAGTGATCCCCGCACCGAACATGTTCGGCCGCAACTCCCGCCAAACCAATTTCGGTGCGCAGTCTGCGTCGCAGAAAACTCTGAAACAGCGGATGAAGACGATACTCTTCGCCCCGCGCGTCGCTGGCGACCGTGATGAAGACGTTTCCCCGCACGAGCTGCGGCAGAATTGCGGATGAAATCAGTTCGGGATAAAGGCGCGCGCAGGTTTCCACGTCGATGCGATCGAGTAAAGCGATTCGCATTAGGTATTTTTGAACTTCTATTGACTCAGCAGTGAAAACTTCTTCCGCGAAATACTCGAAGATGTCGCGCTCGGATTGATGCAACACGCCCAACGGGTCCGCCGCCGCGCGATCTCGTCCCCCAACTTGCCGTTGCGCCACTTGGCGAACCAGTTGCAACGCCGTAATCCATCCGTGGGTGCGCTCGCCGTACTCTTGCAACTGGCTGGTGGTCAGCTCAAGACCGAACACTCTGCGAAACAGCTGCTGAGTTTCTTCGGCGGTAAACAGCAAATCAGTGCGGTCGATCAGAGCCAGCGAATCCTGAGAACGCAATCGCGCCAGCGTAAGCGGCGGCACATCTCGGGAAATGATAATGACGTGTATGACGTCCGGCAGATAAGCAATGAGTCGATCAACGACTGCATGAACGGGAGTTTCAGCGCCGAGATGGTGATAGTCGTCGAGCACCACAATGAGCTGCTGCTCGACGTGCTCGAGAATTTCGTTCAGCAACACATCGGCAACGCGTTCCGGCTGCTGGGCGAGTTCGTTAGCTTGCAAATACGCGAAGATAGTTTCGCCGAAATTGGGGACGCGCTGCTGAATACCCTGCGCCAGATAACCAAGAAACACTGCCGGATCGCTGTCGGTGCGATCGAGTTGGTACCAGACATAAGGCCGTTCCTGCTGGCGCAAGAATTCCGCGACGAGCGTCGTCTTTCCTGAACCTGCGTTCGCCGTGACCAGAGTCATCGGCAATGAAAGATTTGCGCCCAGACGTTCGACCAACCGTTCGCGAAAGAGCAGCTCTGGGGCCGGCCGGGGCGCGAGCAGTTTCGTGCGCAAAAAGAAGGTGCCCGGCAGTGCGACGACCGGGGCGGCAGTGGGTGGCGTTACAGCTTGGGCATTTTTGCGTTCGCCTTTGGCCATGACGATTTGCGAAGCAAATTGTCGGGAGGTGCTTCGCAGAGTAGCACAGCCAAAAGCACGACTTCCATCGGTAAGCGGACGAACGGTGACACCGTCGCCAATCCTGGTGCGGCGCCCGGATGCGGGGGTGCTGTTCGCTGAGGGCATCACGCTCGAGTTTAAGTCTGAAAATCAGGGGTGGCGTGCCCAAAGCCACGCATGTGTCGTGGTTCGATCGCGAGAAAACTGTCAGCGACCGCTCGTCCAGCGCGGCCCGGTGTCGCGGCAAAATTCGAGATCGCGGCCGCCCGACCATTCGTCTCACGCATGGCGGCCCGCGCGTGTTCTTCGTTCAAACCGTAAGTTCTGAAAAGCTGCACCGTCTCTTCGAAGTTGAAAGCGAGTTCAGACTCTTCGATCACGCGCAGCATCTGCTTGGACCGCATGCGCCACAACGGCGTAGGCAGCAAGCTGCGACAGGTAATAATTACGTGAATCTCGGAAGGCAACAGCGGTAGCAACCTCTGAAAGAACGAAACTACCCATTCCGCGTCGTAAACCAGGTGCAAATCTTCGATGACGAGCAGCACGGGATCAATCCGCAGGTCGAGCAGCTGAAAAACGAGGGCTTCGGCTAACAACTCAGCCCGCTGAGCAGGCGATGATTCGATGATTTGCAGGATGTGCCGCTCATCGAGAGCGGGGCAGTGGGATTTGAGCGTGGCTATCAGATAACGACAAAATGTTTCCAGGTCTGCGTCCGCCGCGTGGATTTTGAACCAACATGTTGGCCGCGGCGCTCGCCGTGCAAAATCGGCCGCCAGCGTCGTTTTGCCGGTACCTGCGCGCCCGTGAATAACGGTCGCATTGTGCGTCGTCATGCTGGCCAGGACCAGATTCAGGAGCCGCGAACGGGAAATGCGCGGCACATCTTCCGGAACCGAGATTTTGTCGTGGATTAATTCGCCTTTAGCCATCGAGGTTGTTCGCCGCCGTCGGCATCCTGCACGCCGCCCCCTTTAAATCAGGGTGGTGCCATTATCCAGAGGGGACTTGAGGAATTCTTGAGTTTTGATTGCGAGCAGACGGCTTCGGCGAATTTACGACGAATTGCCGCAAAAATCTTTTGCAGCGAGCGGCGGGCGGGGGTAAACTCTGCCTGCTTCCGAGACCTGAGCGAAGGAGTTCACCCAATGATCAAGCGAGCCCTCTCTCTAATTTTCCTGGTGGCCGCAGCGGTCGCCGCCGCGGCCCAGTCCGCGCCCACCCAATCCGCATCGCCACAGAAACCAGCAGGGCCCCCGGCGGCGCCGCATACGACTTTGAAGGTTGGCGATCCCGCGCCGGACTTCACCTTGCCGAGCACGATCGTGGGGCCCGACAACAAACGCGTGCGCTATACGTTGAGCGACTTTAAGGGCAAGAAGAATGTGGTGCTCGCCTTTTACGTCTTTGCCTTCACCGGTGGTTGAACGAAAGAAATGAAGGCGTATCAGGCTGATATCGCCAAATTCGAAGCTAACGATACTCAAGTTTTCGGTCTCAGCGTCGACAGCGTTCCCGCCAATGCAGAGTTCGCGAAACAGCTCGGTGTGACGTTTCCCATCCTCAGCGACTTTGCCAAGCGCTCAGTCGTAAAGGCGTACGGCATTTACAACGAGGAAGGTGGCTACGGAAATCGCGCGACTTTCGTCATCGACAAGAACGGAATTATTCAGCACATCAAGGAAGGCAACGAAGCAGTCGACCCGACCAGCGCCGAGGAAGCCTGCAACATCCTGACGCATAAGAAGGGCTGAGCAGTAGCGCCAGGACTCAACTTCAGGGGTAACTGTGCGACAAGCTACTAGCCTGTCGTTGCTTCTCACCGGGACAGACCGGCGGCCCGTCCTACTCGGCCAGCACTCGCATCATCTGTTCATGAATCAAACCGTTGCTGGCGAGCATCGGCGGCGTGAAAATGTCGAGCGGTTCGCCATGATAGTCAGAGACTTTTCCACCTGCCTCTTCAATCAGTAACGCGCCGGCCGCAACGTCCCAGGGTTTCAATCCTTCTTCCCAAAAACCATCGAAGCGTCCGGCCGCGACGTACGCCAGGTCCAGCGCGGCCGCGCCATCCCGCCGCACACCCTGCGCATTCATGATGAAGTTTGCGAAATGCCGCGCGAATTCGCTGCGCTCGCGCACGTCATAGGGAAAGCCAGTGCACAACAACGCGCTCGCGAGTGTCGGCGTCGGCGAAACTCTAATGCGCTTCTCGTTGAGCGAGGCTCCCTGGCCGCGTTCCGCCGCGAAACATTCGTCACGGATGGGATCGTAGACGACCCCAACTTCCAGTCGACCCTGATGCTCGAGCCCAATCGAGACACAGAAACAGGGATAGCCGTGCGCGTAATTCGTGGTGCCGTCGAGCGGATCGATAATCCACCGCCAGTCGCTCTGCCCGCCGTCAACCGCCGGAGGATTGTTGCCCGATTCTTCGGCCAGAATCGTGTGGCGTGGATAGTGCGTCTTGATCCGATCGATGATCAGACGTTCAGAAGCCAGGTCGGATTCAGTAACGAGGTCGAGTTCGCTCTTGTTACTGATGCGGAGATTTCGGCCAAATCGTTCGGCCAACAAACGGCCGGCGTCGCGCGCGGTTTGAATTGCAAAGTTGAGCAAGCGTCCCTATTTCCTGTTGATGTCTAACTTTTACCACAGAGGATACAGAGGAGCGCAAAGCAGAATAAGGCGTTCGGGGGAGTGGTCACATTGGCGAGCGCGCTTTAACGACGTGAGTGGCGCCGCCGGTTTCATGTAGGATCGCGGTCACATCTTTCGGTGGCTTCTCGGAAACCAACCCCCAGAAGAAACTGCTGTCGCCTTTTCCGGGCGCGCCGCCCTCGCAGACTGGCTTACTGAATTTGAACCTGATGGTGTCGCCTGTTTGCACCGCCGACGCGATGCCGATCGTGCCGAGGCCGCCACTCGTGATCACAAAAACCTGATCGGACTTCTGATCCTGATCATAATCGAGAGCGCCAACGACGGGCCCAAAGCTAATCGACATCCAATCGATGCAGGCGATCTTTACTGCACCGACCGCGTCGGTAAGATTCAAACGATATTCATAGGCGAACATTCCATCCGCCGGCGATCCTGCCTTTCCTTTGAAAGTCCGCGTTTGCAGACGACCGGCCCCGCCCGCGCTTAACAGCACATCGGACGCGGTGTCACTGACACCGATAGTGCATGGTGATGCGGTTGTGAAGACACAATTGATCGCCGGCGCGCCAACATTCACCACTTTCAAAGGCGCGGCTTGCGCAGTGAGCGGAAGCAGCGCAACTAACAGTGCAGTCGCGAGATTCTTCAATGACGATACTCCTTCAAATCTGGATGACGGACAGCACCAGACTGTTGGATTCACTTGTAAGCCTCGGTCCGAGCCTTGTCAATGAAACTTCTCGGGAAAGAAAAAAGCCGGAGCTGATTAGCTCCGGCTTTTTACGTTTCGACAATTCGCGCGTTAAGGTTAGTTGGTACTGTTCTCAGCTTCGAGTTCTGCCGCGGCGGCCGCTTTGCGGCGACGTCGCGCTGCGCCAGCCAAACCCGCCAAGCCAGTTCCCAGCAGAACCATCGTCGCCGGCTCCGGCGTCGGATCGCAGCTCCTGCCGGTAAAACTGAATCGCTCAGGTCCACCATCAACATTGCTTAGTGACGCGGCCAATCCCAATCTCAAGTTTGCGTCTGCGGCGAGCGCGGCCTGAAAGCGCGCTGCGGCTTCCGCATCGAGTCCGAAAACATAATCCGAGGTGGAACCTTGAGCCTGCTGGAATTGATTGAGGTCAACCGGGCCATTGATCAGCGACGCGCTAAAGACTGCATTACCGGTCGAATCGTACGCAGTCAGCACCAGCGTATCGACTGTGATTGGAGCTTTTGAGCCACCATTCGCTTCGTTGATGTTGAGCAACACGCGGAGATCGCTTGCCTGACCAAGTCCCAAGTCGCTGAAAGCCACCGTGTTCTGGTGTGGGCCGGCGCTAATATCGCCGGAGATGACGTCTTGTGTGCCGTCCCAACTTACGCTTCCGGATTCGAGTTTCTTAAAACCATGATGCTCGAAATTGAGAGCGGCGATGGGTGGAACGAGTTTCTCGATTTGAGGACTCACCAGGTAAATTCCATCCGCATAGGCTGCGGTGCTCGCCATGCCGATTACCACGACGGCTGCTAAGGTCAAGACAAGTCTGGTTGCGATTTTCATTCTGTTCTCCTCGATACAATTTCGGCCAGGAAAGCTATCTGGGCACTCGCTTTTCTGACTGCTCACCTCAAGGAAAACAGCCAAAAACCTAAGGTTTCCAGAAAGATCGACGGATGCTTGGATTGGAAATGGAAAAGCTGGCCGCGAATCAGCCAAATGGCTTGTCGATCGAGGGACTTTGATTGGTGAAAAACTTCGGGCCCTTGTCGGTGATGTACAGGCAGTCTTCCAGCCGAATTCCGAACTCGCCATAGATGACGATTGTTGGTTCGTCGCTGAAGCACATGCCCGGTTGAATCGGAGTCTTGTTGCCGCGCACGAAGTTTGTCCACTCGTGGCCGTCCAAGCCGATGCCGTGGCCGGTGCGATGAGGCAGACCGGGAACTTTATAGTCCGGCCCGAAGCCCGCGTCGGTGATCACTTTGCGCGCGGCCGCATCAACGGTTTCGCACGGCCTGCCGATTTGAGCAGCCGCAAAGCCGGCGTCCTGTGATTTGCGTTCGAGGTCCCAAATCTCTCGCTGCCGCTGGGTCGGTTTGCCGAACACAAATGTGCGCGTGATGTCTGATTGGTAGCCTTCGACGGTACAGCCGCCATCCATCAACACGACATCGCCTTCGTTCAAAGTTTGTGGCGTGCTCGACCCGTGCGGGAATGCGGTGTACTTGCCGAAGCTGCAAAAGACTCCACCCTGCACGCCGAGGTTGCGGAACGCCGTCGCGCAGTTGTTGGCAAATTCATCCTGCGGCATGCCGTCACGCATCGTCGCCCAAGTTGCTCGATAAGCAACGATCGTCAAATCGTTTGCTTTTTGCATCAGCGCAATTTCCGCCGGCGATTTGTACATGCGGCAACCCGCAGTAATCGGCGTCGCGCTGACAAACTCAAGACGCGGCGCAGCTTGCCTGATGCCGTCGTAGAGGAAAAAGCGCACGCGCTCTTCAATGCCGACGCGGCCTGAACGAATCCCGCGATCGCGAAAAACTTCGGCGACACGCCGATACGGACTTTGGTCCTCTTCCCACGTGCGAATGTCATTTCCAAACTTGATCAACTCGCGCGCGCGTTCTTCTTCGAACTTGGGACAAATCCATGCGAGTTCGCCGCGTTGCGGAATAACCAGGGCGAACATCCGTTCGCTGGTGCTCCAACGCATGCCGGTGAAATAGAACATGCTGGAACCCGGCTCGAGATAGATCGCGTCGATCTTCTGTTCAGCCATCAAGCGCTGCGCCTTGGCGATGCGCGCTTTCCGTTCATCGTCGCTGATCGGAACAATGCCCGCGGTCATCTTGCGCAGGCGCTGGATCAAGTCGGGAACTTGTTGACGCTGCTGAATGTCAGTAACACTTTCGGTGTCAGCAAAAGCAAAGCGACTACCAACGAGGGCGGCGCCCGCCAACCCGGCTGAGGCGCGCAGAAAGTCTCTTCTGTCCGTGCACATGGGCGGGGATTGTAATCGAACGTGGCGAATCAAGCCACAGATTTGCACGATGATACCGTCAAAATTCGCACGCGTTGGATTGTTGTTTCTGATCTGTGTCATCTGCGTTAATCTGTGGCGACTAATAATGGCCTTCCTTCGGCACGTGTTGATAAATCGAGCAGCCATGCTCGTTTCGGTTCTCGCCGTGTCCTGGCTTCTGAACGGCGAGGTTTTCGCGCAAAAGACACTGCGCTGGGGCGCTGATCCCAGCGGCGGTGCGCCTTACGTCTTCAACGATCCGAATCATCCCGATCAATACATCGGCTATGAGAAGGAGATGGTCGATGCCCTCGCGGCGGCGATGGGACGTCAGCCGGAATTTGTGCCTTCGGATTGGGAAACGCTGGTGTCGGCGCTGCAGCGAAAGTCGTTCGACGTGATCGTGAACGGCCTGGAGCCAACCGCTGATCGGCAGAAGCAAATTCTCTTCAGTAAGCCCTACTATATTTTTCAGCTCGCGCTCACCGTGCGCAGCGATGAGCAGCAGATTCAGTCACTCGCAGATTGCAAGAACCGCGTTGTCGGCACTCTCGGCAATACGGCGGCTTCACGTCTGCTGCAAAAGGAAGGCATTCCTTTCAAGAATTATGCTGAACCGCTGACGGCTTATAGCGATCTCAAACTAAAACGGATCGACGCCGTGATCATGGATGTGCCGGCGGAAGTCTTCTACGTCAGCAAAGATCCAAAGGTGAAGCGGGCCTGCGAACCGTTTTTTAAGGGCACTTACAACGTCGGCCTGCGCAAAGGTGACGAAGCTCTGAAAGCCGAAGTCGATGCCGGCATCGACAAGATCGTCAACGACGGCACATTCGAAAAGATCCTGCGCAAGTGGGGCCTCTGGAATGACGCCCAAATGGAATTGCAGACGGCAAACAAGACGAACCAACCTGCGCCGACTACTGAGACCGGCGGGTACGACATCACTTCGATCAGTTTCAACTGGCGCGAGGCGATCTGGCGTCTCACGCGCGCGGCTATGGTCACTGTGCTGGTTGCATTCGGCTCGATGGCGATCGCGGTTGTGTTGGGGATGCCTCTGGCGATTGGGCAATGGAAAGGACCGCGGCCGGTCCAATGGCTTTGTACGATTTATGTTGAGTTCTTTCGCGGCACGCCTGTGCTGGTCCAGTTGCTGTTTCTCTATTTCGGGTTGCCGACCATTGGCTTGGCGATGCCGGGCTGGCTGACGGCGCTGATCGGACTCGGCCTCAACTACGCGGCGTACGAATCGCAGGTTTATCGCGCTGCGTTGGAAGCGATTCCGCGCGGCCAGTGGGAGGCTTCGTACTTGCTGGGCATGGGCCCTGTGCTCGCCTTCCGCCGAATCATCTTGCCGCAGGCGTTTCGCATCGCGTTGCCGGCCATGACCAACGATTTCGTTTCGCTCTTCAAGGACACGTCGGTGGCTTATGCCATCTCAGTTTGGGAGTTGGCGACGGCTTATCGCGAGCTAGCGAATGCTTCGGGACAGTTCCTGTTGCTCGGGGTCGCTGTGTCAATCTTTTATTTGATTATGAGCTTGCCGATGGCGCATTTGGCGCGACGGCTCGAACGCCGGCTGCAACGAAGAGAAGCGATTGAAGCGGTGGAAGCGGAGGTCGCTTGATTGATTATTCCCTCTCCCGCTGGGAGAGGGATAGGGTGAGGGTTTAGCGGAGAACAAAAAACAAATCTTTTCTTTGCTAGCTTCACCCTCACCCCGGCCCTCTCCCAAATGGAGAGGGAGAAAAAAGATGATTAGCGTCACCAATCTCATCAAGAACGCCAACGGCACGCGCATCCTACGCGGCGTCACGTTCGAAGTAGAGACGCGCACCGTCCTCGGAATCATTGGCGCGTCCGGTAGCGGCAAGACGACTCTGCTTCGTTGTCTGAACGGACTCGAGCGAATCGACGGCGGTGCGATTGAATGCGCCGATGTGCGGCTCGAATCGTCTCTCCCGAAGAATGAATATGCGCGGCGGGTGACGGACTTACGACAAAAAGTTGGAACCGTGTTTCAGCATCTTTACCTGTTTCCGCATCTGACCGTGCTCGGCAACATTGTTGAAGCCCCAACGCACGTGCAACGCGTGCCGCGGAAGCAAGCTGAAGACGAAGCGTACCAATTGCTCGAGTCTGTCGGATTGAAAGAAAAGGCCCGGCGGTATCCGGAAACGCTTTCCGGCGGTGAGCAACAACGCGTGGCCATCGCGCGCGCTCTGGCGATGCATCCGGAACTATTAATGTTTGATGAGCCGACCAGCGCGCTCGATCCAAAACGCAGTGCGGGCTTGCGTTCGCTGCTGCGGGGATTCGTAGAACGCGGACAAACGATGGTGATCGTTTCGCATTCGATCGGTTTTCTCGAAGGACTCGCCGACCATTTGCTCTACATGGAACAGGGAGAGATCGTTGAGCAGGGCCCAGCCGAACAACTTCTGAACTCACCAACCGATCCGCGCACTAAAGATTTCGTTGCGCAGGCGAAATAGCGCTGGGAACGCGGACGCCTCGTCCGCAAAGCGCGCGTCACGCGGCTAAGATGTCTGGTTCCCGGCTGTCGCGCCATCAGATCTTTTCGCGCTTTACCCTCGATGCGGACGAGGGCGTCCGCGCTCCCAGCTTCAAACCAAATTCATCGGCAGCGGATTCTTTGGATCGCTGTAGTCGTAAAATCCGCGGCCTGATTTGCGGCCGTACAGTCCAGCCAGCACCATTCGCTTCAGCAGAGGCGGCGAGGCGAAGCGCTTCTCGCGAAATTCATTAAACATAATTTCTGAGATGTAGTAGGTCGTGTCCAGACCAACGAAATCTCCAAGCGTCAACGGCCCCATCGGATAACCGCAGCCCAACTTCATTGCATTGTCGATGTCAACGATCGAGGCGACGCCTTCTTCCAACGCCCGAATCGCGTCGAGCATGTACGGCACCAGGAGTCGATTCACGATGAAACCCGTGCGATCGCCGGTGCGCACGGGAACTTTGCCGAGACCGCCGGCAAAAGCGACGGCGTCTTCGTAAACACTTGCGTCCGTCAGTATCGTGCGGATCACTTCAACCAGTTTCATGAGGGGAACCGGGTTGAAAAAGTGCATGCCGATGAAGCGCTGCTGGCGTTGGGCTGAGGTCACGGACATCATCTGCGTGATCGACAAAGACGACGTGTTCGACGCGAAGATCGTTTCCGGTTTGCAGAGGTCATCCAGCCGCAAATAAGTCTCGCGCTTTGTGTCGAGATTCTCGACAATCGCTTCGATGATGATGTCGCAGTCCGACATGTCTTCGAAGTTCGTAGTCCCGCGCAAGCGGCCACGAACTTGCTCCGGAGAATCCTTGAGCGTGCCTTTCTCGGCAAACTTGGCGAGGGATTTCTCAATGCCGGCGAATCCTTTCGCGATCAAATCTTCAGACACTTCGCGCACGATCGTTTCATAACCGGCCATCGCCGCAGTTTGCGCAATGCCTGAACCCATCAGGCCGCAACCCAGCACGCCTACTTTTCTGATTTCCATGATGCCTCCTCTTGTCAGTACCGCCCGCGTGAGCGGGTGGGACCATTACTAAACTTCAAGAGTGAACCCTCGACCCATCCGCTCACGCGGATGGTACTGACTTAACTATTCGTAATGCTTCCAAACAAAAAAGAACGATACCAACACCAGGAGCAGCGCCGCGATTTGCACAATGCGCCACGCGATCGTCACGCTCGGCGATTGCCCCGGGCGTTTGTAGCTGATAACTGCTGACAGGGCCGCGCCTGAAAGCAAGCCACCCATATGTGCTGCGTTGTCGATGATGCCGCGGCCGAGAAACCCGATCGCGAGATTCAACAAAATTACCGGGAGCATTCCGGTGCCAAACGCGCGCTTGAAACCTTCGGGTAGCTCGCGACGATACTTTAAACCAAAGACGAAGAGCACTCCGACCAGTCCGAACAAGGCGCCCGATGCACCGGCGGATGGTTCATCTGCGGATTTGATTAGAAAGCTGCCAATCAATCCGGGTCGCGCGCCGGGGATGACAGTCAGGTAGCTCGCCACGACGCCGGCAACACCAGTAATAATCCAAAACAGGACGAACCTTGCCGAGCCGTACAGCTTTTCGACCCAGGGGCCCAGCACCCAAAGGCTGTACATGTTGATGAGCAGGTGCGGCAGGTTCACATGAATAAAGACCGGAGTCACGAATCGCCACCATTCGTGATCAAAACGAATTGCGTAATTTGTTTTGGCGCCAAATGCGAGCAACACGCCCTGGTCGAAAGCGCCCCACAGCGACGTCGAAGACATGCCGCTCGCTTGCCACATCAAGAGGAAGACAAAGAAATTTGCGATCAGAAAAACGATCGTGAAGATGTACGGACGCGCCAGAATTGCGCGCGCGTATGCGACTGCGTAACGCTCGCGCAAAGGAATCGCCTGGACCGCTGGTTGTAACTCAGCGCCGCAAACGTGACAGGCAGTTTCGCCTGCGCCAATCAATGCGCCACAGTTTCGGCAGATGCTGGGCCGGCCGGTGTAGGTTGGTGGAGTGTCAGGCAATTTGGAGTGCGGTGGCTTGACACCGCTTTGCGTTGCTTTGCGTCTTGGCGACTTCGCGCGAACCTTGTTTTTACGCTAAGGCGCAAAGCGCAAAGAAAAAGCGCCGTCAAGCCGGCGCACTCCAAATTTAGCTCAGTTCACCCAGCAGGCTTACCAAATCGTCAGCATGCTCTTCTTCGACCGCGAGAATGCCTTCGATCATTCGTCGCGAAGTCGGATCGTCGTTACCAAAGTAACTAACCATCTCGCGATAACTGTCGATCGCGATGCGCTCTGCGACGAGATCCTCTTTGATCATGTCGGTCAGCGTGTCGCCTTCCACGTATTCGGCGTGGCTGCGTGTCAGCAAACCTTCCGGATTAAAGTTCGGCGCCCCACCCAATTGCACAATGCGCGCGGCAATTTGATCGGCGTGACCTTGTTCATCGGTCGCGTGCTCGAGAAATTCCGCGGCAACGCTATCAGCGTGAATTCCGTTCGCCATGAAATAGTGCCGCTTGTAACGCAGCACGCAGACAAGCTCCGTCGCCAAAGCTTCGTTGAGTAACTTGATCACCGTTTCGCGATCGGCACTGTAGCCTTCGGTCACGGCGCCGTTTTCGATGTGCTGCCGCGCTCGCTCGCGCAGCGTTTTGATATCAGTCAGAAATGGTTTATCAGCCACAGCAGTGACTCCTTCTCTTTTCTTCGTTCTATGAAATGGAAAGAAGGATATTACAAGTGGCGGAAAGCGTCCGGCAAGCGAGCAGCACAAAGCATGTGACAGTAATCACGTTTGCCACAAAAAAGTGAGTTTCGGTGGCCGCGGCTAATCTGCCGCAACCTTGGCAGTCAGGTTTATTTCAGCGGGCGGGCCGGCGTCATCGGTAACTTCGATAAGCATGTGCCAGCGCAATGTCTTGATGCGACAGACGCCCGTGTTGTCTTCGCGGCAATAGACGAAAGTGAGCTTGGCTCGCAATTCCTGTGAACCCTTCGGCACGTCTATCGAAGTTCGGATTGGAAGAGTCACACCGCGACCGTCGTTGGCGCTAACTGTGCCGCTCTTTGCTGCAGCGTTCCCTTTTTCCGTTTCGACTGAGTATCTCTGTGGCGCAGTCGGGTTCAAGTGATACCCGACCGGAAGCTCGACGTTAATAGTGACCGAGTTATTGCCGGCTCGAATCTTCCGCGCTGGCAGCTTGATTTCTTCCAAATTCGGACTGACGTCCGCGTTCACCGTTTCTGCTTGCGGTGATGGTGGTTGCAGACCCTTGATCGGCAGCGTCTTTGTTTCTTTGGTTTTTAGATTGACGACGCGAATTGCATGGTTGTTAGTATCCGCGACAAAGAGTTTGTCGCCGCCGATTGTTAGCCCGCCGGGCTCGTAAAACGAAGGCGTGGTGGAATCGGATTGTCCGGGTTTGCCGGTTCCGGCGAACGACGTCACGGTTCTCTTCGCTGGATCGAGCAGCTTGATTTTGTGATTGTAAGTATCGGCGATCAGCAGCTTGTCGTTCCACCGCGTGAGTCCGAGCGGATGCTGCAAGCGCACATCATCGCCGTGTCCATCATGATCGCCGAATTCAAACAAATCGCCACCGACCAAAGTGCGAACGTCGCCGGCCGCGAGATCAATTGCCCGAATGATGTTGGCTTCTGCGTCAGACACAAAAAGGGTTTTGCCATCGGTTGCTAACGCTGATGGCTGGGCGAAGGCAGACTCGGCGAGCGAACCGTCGAGCCGCGCTTCGCGGCCCGAACCGGCAAACGGCGAAATCTCTCGCAATGTGAGATCGAGTTTCCAAATCTGGTGCGGGCCGGCCATCGCGATGTACAGCGTCCGGCCGACGAGCTGCAAATCCCACGGCGAATTCAACGCGATAGTCCGCGCCATTCCGATCATGTCATAGTCTCGCGCTTGCTGACCCGTGCCCGCAATTGTGTTCACCGTTTTGGCGTTGAGATCGATCGCGCGAATCAGGTGGTTCTCAGTGTCAGCGACGTAAAGCGTGTCACCGTCGAGCGCCATACCTTGAGGCCTAAAGAATGTGGCGCGATCGAACGAACCGTCGTCGGCTCCGTGTGCGCCGGTGCCAATCGTCTCGGTAAGCGTGCCATCCAGTTTCGTTATGACGATGCGATTGTGGTCGGAATCAGCAATGAACAAGCGGTCGTTTTTTTGATCGGCGAGGACTTTGCCGGGAAAGGCCAGCGGCAAATCGCCAACCTTCGCTTTCTCCAGCACCAGCTTCAAAGGCGCTTCGTTCAACTCGCCACGCTTACGAAACTCAGTGATTGAATCTGAGATTGCTTTATCGAGCGCCGGATAACCGCCTTCCCCGGACAACCGACCGATGATGTAGCCGGCTGGGTCGATTAAGTAGCGCGTGGGCCATGCATCGACGGCGTACGCGCGCCAGATGTTGAAGTCAGCGTCATTGACGATCGGATGCTCTATCTCGTAACGCAGAATAATTCGGCGGATATTTTCCGTGTCCTTTTCATTCTCGAACTTGGCCGAGTGCACACCGATGACGACCAACTCGTTCGGGTATTTCTTTTCGAGCTTTTTAAGATCGGGAATGATGTGCATGCAGTTGATGCAGCCGTAAGTCCAAAAATCCAGCAGCACAACCTTTCCTTTCAAGGCGGCGAGCGAAAGCGGCTTGTCCGTGTTCAGCCAGCCGCGGCCGCCAGTCAGCTCGGGTGCGCGGACTCTTGCACGTTCCTGTACCGGCATTTCAAAACCTTTCGATGAAGACGATATGAACCACAGAGGACCCAAAGAAAACGAAATAAGCAAGGAGAAAAAAATTGGAATCCTGCTTTTCATTCTTGTTCTTCTTCCCTCTCCTCTGTGGTTCGTTAGTCCCCGTAGTTACTTTCCATTGTCGAGAACCTGGTCCAATCTATCAACCGCTCTCCTGAGATGCGGAATGGTGATTGATCCGCCTACTACGAGCGCAACATTGAAGGTATCCATGAATTGGGCCCGCGTCACGCCTACGCCGGCGCACTGTTTGATGTGATAAGTAATGCAGTCGTCGCAACGCAGAACAATCGAGGCCGTCAGCCCCATCAACTCCTTCGTCTTCTTATCGAGGGCGCCATCCTCGTAAGCCTGCGTGTCCAGGGCGAAGAATCTTTTGATGCCGAGATGATCGCTGCCCAACAACTTTTCGTTCATAGCCGCCCGATATTGATCGAACTCGTCCATGTTAAGCAGTTCCTTTCGATTTTTCGCGACTGTAGCATAGGGCGAAACCTTTCCCGAATCGCGTCCGGCATGAGCGCAAATCCATTGACCTCTGTCGGCCTGCGTGCTTTCATCTCCGTGACAATTCTTGAACTACGATGATTGGCCCGATCACGTCTGAAAAGCCACCCGCGGAATCGACTCATCCGTCGGCTGAGGACGGCGCTGAGCTTCACGATCTACTTCCATTCACGATTGGTGAGCAGACTTTCGCGGTCTTTACCGACCAGATCGATGCCACGGTAGAAGCTCGTCCTGTCGCACGTTTGCCCAGAGCGCCTGCTGCCGTCGTCGGCGTGGTTTGTGTGCGCGGCCGGATGCTGACCGTGCTCGACGCGTCCGTAATCCTGCAGGCTAACGAACAGCAATGGACCCAAACGCTGCCGTTTGTGATCGTCTTGCGTGGCGATGAGCAGGTTGGGCTGGTCGCCGAAACCTGTCGTGACACGGTCACAATCTCTGCTGAAGACATCGAGCCCCCGAAGTCAGTCGGCAATTCAGACCCGCCCGTGGCGTTGGGCACAGTGACCCATGGGGGTGAAAGCGTGATTATTCTTGATGCTGCGCGGCTGTTTCGCTGTGCTGTGCAGCGTCGCGAACGCCGGCGCCGGCGATTCTGAAAGTGCTGTTTTTCTGTGGCTTTTCGCGAAAGTTGTTGACCCCTGTAACCGGGAGAGTTAGACTCCTGACCAATTCAAACGCAATAGAAACTTGGACTTAGCAATTTCTCTAGGCAGCAACTCGGAGGAGGAAAACAAAAAAGACATGGCGAGATTTTCAAAAGTCTTTCAACTTTTAACCGTGATCCTCGTCGTCGCCATCGTGAACGTCTACGTGATGGGCGCGCCGAAAGCTTCGACGGATCCAAAGAAAGCCGACGCTCCGGCCACAACTGAATCAACTGCTTCGGCCAGCGCTGACAATGTTGCCGACGCAAAGGTCGCAACGGTGGCAGTAGCATCTGAGAAAGTGAAGCTGGCGCCGGGTTCGAAGGTCGATTTCAACCGCATCTTTTCACGGAATGAGATCGCTTCGCGAGCCACGTCGAATCACAATTTCCTAAATGCCAAGGCAGCGCCTCGCGATCTCTTCAAGGCGCCGCCGCGCCCGGGCTCGCCGACGCCGGACGATAGCGACAGTGGTGGTGGCGGTAGCAAGGGCACATGGATCGCGCTCGGGGTAATCGCTGCCGTCGTGACCATTGCTGTCATCGCCCTCAGACACGATCGATCGAGTGGTCTGGGATCGGCAGCCGGCGGACCGTGAGCCCATTTTAATTGGCTGCGGCACCCTTTTTATGCGCGGCCATTGTGGTTTCCGAACGCGCGGGATTCCTTGCACTTCAGGGGCGTCCCGCGCATACTCTCTTTGTTAGTTCCTGCTCTCGTGCCTCGACGGCGAGGCACCTGCCCGTGCTGCGAAGCGACGTGTTCGGCTGAAGAGAGAGTGAGGTTAGTTGTCAACAGTTAGGAGCCGCTCTCGCTTTTCGTTAGAGCATCGGGACGTCGCAATTCGCCGAAAGAAAGTCAGACATCCTGCCTTTGTTCAGTGACTGAATCCCGCGCTTCCATTAGCACCAAAGGACAGAAGAAATGGCTACAAAACTTTACGTAGGAAATCTCCCTTTCCAGACCACCAGTGACGACTTGCGAGATCACTTTGCCAAGGCCGGGAATGTCGAATCGGCCCAGGTCGTCGAAGATCGCATGACCGGTCGCTCGCGCGGCTTCGGTTTCGTTGAAATGACTTCACCGGAAGAAGCGGCTGCGGCCATCGAGCAGTTCAACGGCAAGGACTTCAACGGCCGTAATCTGACCGTAAACGAAGCTCGTCCGCGAACCGATCGGGGTGGCGGCGGCGGCTACGGTGGCGGCGGCGGCGGCAACCGTGGTGGTGGCGGTTACGGCGGCGGTGGCGGCTATGGTGGTGGTGGCGGCGGTGGTCGTGGCGGCCGAGACCGCGATCGCGATCGGCGCGGCGGCGGCGGCGGCGGCCGGAACGACCGCGAGCCACGCTGGTAATCGCGTCAGAAGCCCGACTGTGAGGGAGGGCGGAGTTCAGAGCCACTTGCGGTAGCAGGTGGTGAATCCCGAAATAGCAAGGCACTAGTTTAGCGCGGAAACCGCCGACTAGTGCCTTTTTGTTTCTGGAGAGAAACCGCTCACTGTCGTAGGCGGTTCTGACTTCAGTTCCTTTTCTCAGGCCTGATCTTCAACGTCATCCGCTGCCCACCACGCATCAACTCGACTTCGTAGTCTTCACCCGCTTTCATCTCGCCGAGCGCGTAGGTGTAATCGTAGACGTTCTTCACATCGCGACCCGCCATCTTCACGATCTTGTCGCCCGCTTTCAATCCGGCCTTCGCCGCTGGGGAATCGTCGCGCACACCATCCAGCAACAATCCGTCGTTTGAATCTGCGTAATTCGGAATCGTGCCAAGATAGACGCGGAAGCCGGTCGAGCGGCCTTGCGATTCGCTCTTCGCTACTGTGTAAGTCGGCCGCTTGTCATTCTTGTCGATGTCGCGAACGATGTTTGCGACGAATGAAATGATGCGCGCTTCTCCCTGATAATTGATCTTCTCTGCGGTGTCCGAAGGCTTGTGATAATCGTTGTGCGTGCCCGTCCAGAAGAAGAGCACCGGAATCTGTTTCGAATAGAACGAGGAGTGATCGCTCGGACCGTAGCCGTCTTCGTTGAGGATTAGGTTAAAGTCCGCCTCGGCCGGATCTGTGTCGAGTTGGGCGGCCTGCGGCAAGCCGGGTAACTTAGCGAGTCCGTTTGAAGCCGCGTTCGGTAAATTGGCTCTCGCGATTGAGTCGTTTTTGAAAAGTTTTGCGTAGATAGTGTTCCGCCACTCACTGGCGGTTCCCACGCCGCCTATGTTCAACTTTCTATCCTTCAAACGCCCAATCATGTCCATATTAATCATCGCCACCGTATTCGCGAGCGGCACGACTGGATGATTGACGTAGTAATTCGATCCGATTAGTCCTTCTTCTTCGCCGCTGAACGCGATGAAAACAATCGTGCGCCGCGGCTTTGGGCCTTGCGTAAACATGCGAGCCAGTTCCAGCACGGCTGCCGTTCCCGAAGCGTTGTCGTCTGCCCCGTGATGAATCTCACCTTCGCGCGGCGCGAGGCTGCCTTCGCCGCCAAGTCCAAGATGATCGTAATGCGCCCCGATGACGATCGCTTCATTCCTTAATTTCGGGTCATTGCCGGGTAGGATGCCGACCACGTTGAATGAAGGTGATTCGTGCCTTTGGACGTCGACTATCAGGTTGAGTCCATGTCCAATCTGTGGAGGCGAGCCGGCACGCGTGCGCGCATCAGCCACTGCCTTCAGCGCGTTGAGATCTCCCAAAATCCACGCCGCTGTCTGCGTTGAAATCACCGCCACCGGAATCCCTGCTTCGCCCGCATTGTCATAGGTCAACTGGGCGAGGCGGTCGTGTTGCAGGACTTCTTCGCTCGAGATAATCAACAGAGCGCGGGCGCCGGCGGCGCGCGCGGCGGCCGCCTTGAAACGAATCTGGCCCGCTTGCGTGAATTGTCCGTGCGGGTTGTCACCATCAGGGGTCCCCGCAAACGCGATCGCAACTCGACCTTTCGCTTGCGAAACCGCGTAGTCGTCGTACTTCAACTCTGTCGACGCAATCCCATAGCCGGCGAATACAGTTTCTCCTCCTTGAAAACCGCCATTCGAAGAAAACCCCAACGGCATCCAGTCGGTGCCGACTTTAATTTCGCGAGGGAAATCGCTGCGTTGCGGATCGAAGGTGAACACGTTGTTCTTGCCTAACTCCACTTTCGAGACATACGGAAACGGTTGCAGGTAACGCGCTCGATTTTCGCCACGCGTGCGGCCCGCACCACCCATTCCCGGCCGCAAACCCAGCATGTTGAATTCAGCCGCGATGTAATGCGCGGCGTCGTTCGCCCCCTGCGTGCCTGTTCGTCGCCCCTCGAGCGCGTCCGAAGCGAGATACATGATCGTGTTGCGCAGGTGATCGACACTGGGTGTGTTCGGTTGCTGCGCGAACGCCGTCATAAACAGCGCGACTGCGATAGCCAGGGTAACTGGCAATTGAATGAACCGTTTGAATTTCATTTCTTTCTTCTCTCTGTCTTCCTCTGTGTCCTCTGTGGTGAAGACGATCTAATTAACCACAGAGGACGCAGAGAAATCACTCAACCCAATCGGCAATAAAAATATTAGTCTCGCCTTGTTTCGCTGCGTTGCGATTCGATGCGAACACAAGTTTTTTCCCGTCCGGCGAGAACATCGGAAATCCATCGAAGGTGTCGTTGTAAGTGATGCGCTCCACACCGCTGCCGTCGACGTTAATCATGTAAAGATCAAAGTCGCGTCCTTTCGGATCAGCAACGTTTGACGAAAAGATGATGCGCTTGCCATCCGGAAAGAAATACGGCGCGAAGCTCGCTTTGTTCAGGTGCGTCACCTGCCGCTTGTTCGATCCATCCGCATTCATCACCCAAATGTCCAGCACCGTTGGACGAATCAGATTTTGCTTCAGCAACGCCACGTAATCGGCCTTTTCTTTTTCTGTCTGCGGATGGTACGCCCGATAGACGATCTGCTTGCCGTCGTAGGACCAGAACGGACCACCGTCGTAACCGAGCTCATTCGTCAACCGCTTCACGTTCCGGCCGTTCGCATCCATCGTGTAGATGTCCAGATCGCCGTCGCGCTTTGAAGTGAAGACGAGTTTTCCCTGTCGATTGATGGTGGTCTCGGCGTCGTAACCCACGGTCGTGGTCAATCGTTTTAAATCGGAACCATCCGGCTTAGCCGTGAAGATATCGAATGTGTCATAAACCGCCCAGACATATCCCTGCGAAAAGTCCGGCCTCGGCGGACACTGCTTCCCTCCCAGGTGCGTCGACGAATAAAGAATCCTTTTATCGCCGGGAAAGAAGTACGAGCACGTGGTGCGACCGTCGCCGGTCGAAACCAACTTCACGTCCGACCCGTCGATGTTCATCGTGTAGATCTGATCGCAGCCATGGCCTTCGCGCGTAGATTGAAAGATCACCTTCTTGCCGTCTGCTGAAAAGTACGCTTCGGCATTCTCGCCGCCGAACGTTAGTTGCCGGATGTTATTCAGGTGTTTTTCGCCGGAAACTGGATTGATGGTCTGAGACAGCGGAATTCTGTTTTGCGCGTCGAAACCGGCGTTGGTTGAACCACTGAGGACACAGAGGAAAACTAAAAGAAGAGCTAGAACGGGCAGAATTCGGATTGTCATTCGACTCCAAACTGCGACAGATTATTTGCGAGCTTCACGTCGTATGTTTTTAGGAAGAGCTGCGATTAGCGCGCGAAGTGCGGCATTTACGGATTCCGAGTCATTGAAGACTTTGGAGACTTCAGGATCCAGAAGCACGACGACGCGGTCTTTCGCAATTCGTCCCGAAAAACGGTTCGGCTGAGCCTTCGTGTAATCGAAATTGTACTCGGACTGCATGTCGTCATTTCGCCCGGTACTCGTTTTAGCTTTCAATGTTTTCTTCATAGCTTGTCCGTTCTTGGCGCGTCGGTGTGCGCGCGCTGATTATTCGAATTGTCTCATTCGGACGCTCCGTAAAACAAACAATCAGGATTCGATCATTAATCGAGTGGCCAATTATGATTTCGCGTTTCTCTTTAGCAGAGTGGGACTCGTCATCGAAGATTCTACCCAATGGATCATCAAAGACCGTGCTTGCCTCATCAAAATTAATCCCATGCCTGACGAAGTTCGATCTTGCCTTTGTCGAATCCCACTCGAAACTGTATGCCATTCGAAGGTTAACCGTTCTTTTGCTCAAACTCTCGCATAAACTCGACCAGCGCCTCACAACCTTCTTTCGGAAAGGCGTTGTAGATCGACGCGCGGATGCCGCCGACGCTGCGATGGCCCTTCAAGCCGTCGAGTTTAGCGGCCGTGGCTTCGCTCGCGAATTTCTTCTCCAGGTCTTCAGACGGAAGCCGAAACGTCACGTTCATCGCCGAGCGCGAATCCGGATCAGCGTGTCCTCGATAAAAGTCAGTCGCGTCGATCGCGTCGTAAATCAATTGCGCTTTCGCTTCGTTCTCCGCCTGCATTCCAGCGAGGCCGCCTTTGTCCTTCAGCCATTTGCAAACCAGATTCAAAATGTAAATGCCCCACGTGTTAGGCGTGTTGTATAGCGATTTGTTTTTTGCGTGCGTGTTGTAATCGAGCATCGTCGGCACGCCCTGGCGGACACGCGGCAAAAGATCTTCACGCATGATCACTACGGTGACTCCGCTCGGCCCCATGTTCTTTTGCGCGCCCGCGTAGATGACGCCGTACTTCTCAACCGGGATCGGTTTCGAAAGAATATTCGAAGACATGTCAGCCACGAGCGGCACGTCACCCACTTCGGGTTCAGTCTTGAACTCCACGCCTTCGATCGTCTCGTTCGAAGTCATGTGGACGTACGCCGCGCTCGGGTTCAATTGCAGTTCCTCCTGGCTCGGCACGCGCGTGAAGCCACCGTCGGCCATGTTCGCCGCCATATCGACGCCGCCGAAATTCTTCGCCTCTCTGACGGCCTTCTTGCCCCAACTGCCGCTCACAATGTAATCAGCCGAGCCGTCGAGCGACAGAAAATTCATCGGCACCATCGTGAATTGCAGACTCGCGCCACCTTGCAGAAACAGCACGACGTAGTCTTCCGGAATGCCGAGTAGCTCGCGCAGGCCCGATTCCGCACCCTGAATGATTTCGTCAAAAGTCTTCGAGCGATGGCTGATTTCCATTACCGACATGCCGACGCCCGGCAACGAGAGCATCTCGTCGCGTGCTTGTTCCAAAACCGGGACCGGAATGACCGCCGGGCCGGCACTAAAGTTGTAGATTCTTTCAGTCATGATTCCTCTTTCCACCCTGTTTGATGGAGATTACCGTGCCTCGGATTCTTCATTAATCATCGACATGGTGCCCCCTTTGACCATGCCGGCAAAAGTCTTGCCGCCCGGTTCAAACGACACCGGGAAGACGGGGCGATCCCATTCGCCCTGGACGTCGATGCGATAAAGCCATACCTCTCGGCCCTCGATCGTTACTTTCTTGTCCGGCGGCCCGAGCAGTTGTAGCACGTCGTCCCGCGTCTTGTTCGACAGCGTGTGTTTCTGGAATAGGTCGAAATACATCGTGCCTCGCACAGTATGGTTGCCGCTCTTCCATGTGGCCGAGTCGAATTCGCGTGGTTTGTAATTCTTTACCAGACTACTGCAAGCGATGACGGCGCACACAACCAACAGCAGTGCAATGGTTGAATTTCTACCGTGCGTTTTCGATCTTATTTGCCGTTTCATGACGGTGGCCGATGGACCGGCCAATCAGATCTCGATGGCCGTGCGCGCGGCGACTTCGTCGCGCGAATGCATCGTTTCGGCTTCCCGCGTGATGCGAGTCGGATATTTCTCGTTCCAACAGGCGACGCACGCTTCGTCAGGATTGATGCCGGTGGCGCCGAGCATTCCTTCAAGCGATAGATACCCGAGCGAGTCAGCACCGATGAAATCGCGAATTCCTTCAATCGAATAGTTGGCCGCGATTAACTCAGACTTATTTGGCGTATCGACGCCGTAGTAACAAGGACTGATGGTCGGTGGGCAGGAAATGCGCATGTGAATTTCTTTCGCGCCCACTTCGCGCACCATGCGCACGATTTTTTGTGATGTTGTGCCGCGGACGATCGAATCATCGATCAGAACGATGCGTTTGTTCTCAATTAGGTGACGTACGGGATTCAATTTGATGCGCACGCCAAAACTGCGAATCGACTGCTTCGGCTCAATGAAAGTGCGACCGACGTAGTGATTACGCACCAATCCCAATCGAAACGGCAGCCCGCTTTCCGCCGAATATCCAATGGCGGCCGCCACGCCCGAGTCGGGAACCGGAACGACGATGTCAGCATCGGCAGGTTGCTCAATGGCCAGTCGCTGGCCCATCTTGTGGCGCGAACGATTGACCGACTGGCCAAAGATGATCGAGTCAGGTCGCGAAAAATAGACGTGCTCGAAAATGCACATCGAATGTTTTTCCGGCCGCAGTGGATGAGACGAACGCAAACCCTCTTCATTGATGACAATCATCTCGCCCGGCTCAACGTCGCGCACGTACTTCGCATCGATCAAATCGAACGCGCATGTTTCCGACGCAATTACCCAACAATCGTCCAGCCGTCCGAGCGCCAATGGCCGAAAGCCACGCGCGTCGCGAATCGCAATCAGTTCTTTCGGCGTCAGGAATAGCATTGAGAAGGCGCCTTCGGTTTCGCGCAGCACCTCCGCAATCGCTTCGCTCACATTTGGAGCGCGCGAACGAGCGACCTCGTGCAGCACGACTTCCGTATCGGACGTTGATGAGAAGATCGCGCCGTTTTGCTCCAGCTTCTTTCTTTCTTCGCGAGCGAATGGCAAGTTGCCATTGTGACAAACCGCGATCTGTCCATGCTGACAGGTGACGACGAACGGCTGACACTCGCGAATTGAAACTTCGCCGGCGGTTGAATAACGAACGTGGCCAATTGCGCTGTGGCCGGACAATCGATCGAGCCGGCCTTCGTCAAATGCATCGCGCACATGGCCCATCGCCCGTTCAAAAATCAGTTGCCCACCATTGGCCGCCACGATGCCGCACGATTCCTGCCCGCGATGCTGCAACGCGTACATCCCCAGATAGGTCAGGCGCGCGGCATCCGGATGGCCGTAAATACCGAACACTCCGCACTCTTCGCGCAGCTTGTCGTCGGAAATGGTGAACATGAAGCGTTGAGATTATCGCGCCTTTGCGTGGCTTTCAACTATGCCACGTGTCACGCGACAAACGAATTCGATTAGGGTTATAACTACTATCGCGTACCGCTTACTCAGTTCGGAGGAACAGATGAGCAAACATCGGGAACTCTGGCTTGGTGCTATCGTCCCCGGCGCCTTCTGCCTTTGTTTGATTGCGGGCCTCGGCTTTCGCTGTGTCACGACAACGGCGGCGGCGGCGCCTGATGCGCGAACAACTTACAATGCGAAGTGCGCGAAGTGTCACGGCCGGGACGGACGCGGAAAAACTACCCAAGGAAAGCGCGCGCACGCGCGTGACATGACCGACGGGAATTGGCAGAACGACGTGACAGACGAGCGACTATTCAATTCAATTACGAATGGCCGCGGCAAGATGCCGGCGTTTAAAAAATCGCTGAACGAGAGTCAGATCGATGAGTTAGTGAGTTATGTGCGGCGACTGAGGCGATGACCAGTCAACCAGGAAAGGTTCAGCAAGCGAGTTTTCTCGTGCTCGTGATGCGCGTGTTCCTGGCGTTTGGTTTACTAGCCGCGCTTTTCTCTGCGGGTTATCGGATTTATCAGCGACTGCCCGCAGATTCTGCCGGCGTCACCAGTGAATACAATGGGCCGTTGTCGGGAACTCGAATCGTCGTCCGCAACACGATTCGCAATGCCAGGCTGCATTCTCCCATTGAGTTGTACCACTTTGATTTGACGGCCACGCGCCGCGAATTTGATGAGTCGCCGCGCCTGGCAAAGCAGTTTGATGACTTCCTGGCGCGCCGGATGCACGACGTCTTGCCCCTGAAAGCTGAGGTGACGAATGACGGCGTTGCGTCGACGTTATTGAGTCGCGGCGATTGGTGGTTGCGGGCCACGGCGCAACTCGACACCGGCGAAGAGATCGAATGGCGTCTGCCGTTGACGGTCGGCAATCGCGATCAAGCGATCGATTTGTCTTACGAGAATTCGTACGAGCGGACCAAGAAGTTCTGAGCATCAGACGTCAGAGATCACAAGTCAGATGTCAGAACTCGTTGACGGTTGAGTTCTGACGTGTGACGTCTGACTTCTGATTTCTGACGTCTGTCTTATGAAGGCTTTACGCTACGCAAACGGATCACTTTCAGTCAGCGACATCGCCAAACCGATCGCTGATGGCGAAGCTCTCGTTCGCGTGACGCTCTCCGGCATCTGCAACACCGATCTTGAAATCGCGCGGGGTTATGCCGGATTCGAAGGAACGATCGGCCACGAGTTCGTGGGGGTCATCGAAGAAGTAGGACAGGCCGCCAGCCCATCCACAACGCGACAAGCTGGCAGCGTATCGCACACACCGGGCACGCGCGTCGTCGGCGAAATTAACGCCGGTTGCGGCGAATGCGATCTGTGCCGTGCTGGCGATGCGCGCCACTGCGCAACGCGAACCGTACTTGGCATCGTCGGTCGCGACGGAGCCCACGCTGAGTTTTTGAAATTGCCGATCAGCAATCTTGTGCCAGTGCCCGATGAAGTAAGCGATGAGAGCGCCGTCTTCACTGAACCTCTCGCTGCTGCCTGTGGAATCCTCGAACGGGTTTCGATCAAGGAAGGCACTCGCGTCGCGGTGATCGGCGACGGCAAACTCGGGTTGCTCTGCGCGCAAGTCCTCGCTACCACGGGCGCCAGGCCGATACTGATAGGAAAACACCAGAACAAATTAGCGATCGCCGAACGGCGCGGGATTGAAACCGCAACTGCGGACAAAGCCCCGACGCTACGAGGAACGGTCGACATCGCCGTCGAGGCTTCCGGCTCGCCTTCAGGATTTGCGACCGCGCTCGAGACGCTCCGTCCACGCGGCATCCTGGTTTTGAAATCAACCTTTCATGGCAAGACGGAAATCGATGCCGCCCCCCTGGTGGTCAATGAAATCAGCATTGTCGGCTCGCGGTGCGGCCGGTTCGCGCCGGCTATGGAACTGTTGAAAACCGGCCAGGTAGACGTCGATAGCCTGATCGACGACCAGTTTCCTCTGGCCGAGGGCGTGCAAGCGATGGATCGCGCCAGCCAACCCGGCGTCTTGAAGATTTTGTTAAGACCTTGAAGCTGGCTTGTTCTAGTTTTTCGCAGACAGTTTCGGCTATACTGCCCGAATCAGCCCCGGACCAAAAGCTAGAGTGGCTCGCTCCTTCAACTAAACTCTTTCAGTTTTCAAGGCGGTGACTTATGTTCGAATCGCTTAAACCAACCACTGATGCCGAAAAATCAATTCTGCGAAAGTTACGGGTATGGATCGCGGCGCTGGCCGCAGTTTGCATACTGACCGGCATCGGAATCGGTGCGATCCTCGCTGGCCGAACCGCAGTGGCCCAGGACCAGCTGCAAATGGCGGCGCGCGGACCGGACGCTCTGTCGGCATCGTTCGTTGAGATTGCGCGTCACGTCGAACCCGCCGTGGTGAACATCGACACGTTGCAAGCGGCTGCCGACGTCGCCGAGAACGATAACGAAGACAAAACACCGACACCCAGCAATCCGCTCTACGACATGTTTCGGCGGCAACAGCCGCGGCCGATGCGCGGCGTTGGCAGTGGCTTCATCATCGATGCTAAGGGCTACATCGTCACGAACAATCACGTGATCGAGGACGCATCGCGAATTACTGTCAGTCTGTTAAGCGGCGAACGCTATCGCGGCAAAGTCATTGGCGTGGATCACGAAACCGACATCGCGCTAATCAAAATCGACTCGGATCATGCTCTGCCGGTGATGAAGTTCGGCGACTCGAACGCAGTGCAGGTTGGTGATTGGGTGCTGGCGATTGGTTCACCGTTTGGATTGGATCAGACAGTGACTGCGGGCATCATTTCAAAGAAGGAGCGTGACTCGCAGGCGTTCACCAGCTTCCAGCGTTTTCTGCAAACCGATGCGGCGATCAATCGCGGTAACAGCGGCGGGCCGCTCGTTAACATGCATGGCGAAGTCATCGGCGTGAATTCGCAAATCGCGACTTTGAACGGCGATTACAACGGCATCGGCTTCGCATTGCCTTCAAATGACGCGAAGTACGTCTGCGAGCAGTTACTGGCAAACGGCAAAGTGAAACGTGGATATCTGGGCGTGACGCTGGACTCGGTGAAGAGCGAGTTTGCCCGGGTGTATTCGCTGCCCGATGCCCGCGGCGCGATCATTTCCGATGTTCAGGCAGATCGCGATGGCGAACCGACGCCGGCCGTCAAAGCCGGACTACACGTCAACGATATTATCGTTGAGTTCAACGGACAGCCGGTGCAGGACGCCCAAGACTTGATTGCGAAAGTTGCCGGAACGGCTGTCGGCCAGACAGTCAGTCTGACTTTCCTCCGCGATGTCGACGGCAAGTTGGAAAAACAGTCGGTCAGTGTCGCGTTGTCGGAACGTCCAATTTTCAACACTGCGGAAGAAACGGTTGCACCAAAAACCAAACCGGACTCCGCGAAGAGCAACAGCGCGCGCCTGGGTTTGACGCTGAGCGAGCTGACGCCGCAATTGATCGCGGACAAGCGGCTGAGTGGAGTCAAAGGTCTGTACATCAAGGAGGTCGATCCGAATGGATTGGCGGCTGATGTACGACCGAACGAGGTGACCGTCGGCGAGGTAGTCACGCGCATCAATCGCGTGCCGGTAACCACCCTGGCGGAGTTTCAGCGCGTGATTGACTCGCTGAAGCCGGGCGACGCCATCGTTTTGAATCTGTCGCATTTTGATCGGCGCGCCGATCGCGTCGTGCAGCGAATAGTTCAGTTTACTTACGAATAGTTTCGGGTTTTGCGGTAACGCTGTCAGGACCGCCTGCGATAGCGCGTGGTTGAACGCTGTATCCTCCAAACTGCAGATTCAACCGTCCGCTATCGCAGGCGGTTCTGACCTCAGGTCGAAAGTTTTGATTAACCCGAAACCCGGAAATAGAAACTTTTATGGCTCAAGCTCGCAAAGCATTAGCAAAATCGCAGAAGAAGTCCACGCGAAGTCGCGCAAACTCTTACCAAAACTTTATCGGTGGCCGCTGGCTTCCCAGCAGCAGCGGTGAGTGGATCGAAAATCGAAATCCCGCTGACACGCGCGATCTGATTGGTCGCTTTCCGCAATCAACCGCGGCCGATGTCGACAAAGCCGTCGCTGCCGCCAAAGAAGCGTTTGACGGCTGGCGGCGCACGCCGGCTCCCAAGCGCGCTGAGATTCTTTTTCGCGTCGGCGAAATCCTGATTCGCGACAAAGAAAAATATACGCGCGACATGACGCGCGAGATGGGCAAAGTGCTGAAAGAAGCCGGCGGCGATGTGCAGGAGGCGATTGATTGCACTTACTACGCGGCGGGTGAAGGCCGTCGCCTGCACGGCTTCACCACGCCGGCCGAGATGCCCAACAAATTTGCTGCTTGCATGCGACAGCCAGTGGGACTCTGCGGATTGATCACGCCTTGGAATTTTCCGATGGCGATTCCATCGTGGAAGCTTATACCGGCGCTCGTTTGCGGCAACACAGTCGTCATCAAACCTGCCGAAGACACGCCCCTTTCAACTTACAATCTGGTCAAAGCGTGTGAAGAAGCGGGCGTGCCGCCGGGCGTTGTGAATCTGGTAACGGGTTATGGTGAAACTGTCGGCGCCGGTATCAGCGGTCATCGCGACCTGCGTCTGATTTCTTTCACCGGCTCGACCGAAACCGGTCGTACAGTGGCTTACGCGTGCGCCGAGCGCAACGCCATCTGCTCACTTGAGATGGGCGGCAAGAACGCGATCATCATCATGGATGACGCGGACGTCGATAACGCGATTGAAGGTTCAGTGTGGGGCGCATTCGGCACTTCCGGCCAACGCTGCACAGCATCCTCGCGGTTGATTGTTCACAAGAAGGTTTACAAGCAGTTTGCGAGCAAATTGGTGGAGCGCACCAAAACTTTGCGTTTGGGAAACGGCGCAGATCCCAAAGTCGACGTGGGGCCGGTGATCAATCAAGACGCAGTCGAAAAGATTCTGAGCTACATCGATATTGGCCAGAACGAAGATGGCGCCACGCTGGCTTGCGGCGGCCAGCAATTAACGAAAGGCGATTACGGGCACGGTTATTATATTGAACCGAGTGTGTTCACGGACGTCGCGCCGGACATGCGCGTCGCGCAGGAAGAAATCTTTGGGCCGGTCACTTCGGTAATTCCCACCAACTCTCTGGAAGAAGCGATCGAAATCGCCAATGGCGTCCGTTATGGATTGTCCGCCGCGATCTATACAGCCGATGTTAACCGCGCGTTCCACGCGATGGAAGAAACCTACACGGGAATTTTCTACGTCAACTCAGCGACGATTGGCGCGGAAGTCCATCTGCCGTTCGGGGGGACTAAAGCGACGGGCAATGGTCATCGCGAAGCGGGCACGCAGGTACTCGATATCTTTTCCGAATGGAAATCTGTCTACGTCGATTACAGCGGCAAGCTCCAACGCGCGCAGATCGATAATGCGGTAGCAGACGTCTAAAGCCGGGAGCGCGGACGTCCTCGTCCGCAATCAGCGCGGAGCGCAAAATCTTTTTTAGAGATTGGCCAGGAACTTGAGCGTGCTGCGCACGCTGTGCGGACGAGGACGTCCGCGCTCCCAGTTACGACGGGTGCGAAATCGCACCCGTTTTGTTATGGTTGGCTGTTCATGAACACGTCCCGCATTCGCAACTTTTCGATCATCGCGCACATCGATCACGGCAAGTCTACGCTGGCCGATCGTCTGCTCGAATTGACCGGCGCGGTGACAGGCCGCGAGATGGAAGCGCAGGTCCTCGACGATATGGATCTCGAGCGCGAGCGCGGTATTACGATCAAAGCGCACTCCGTGCGCCTGGACTACAAAGCGCAGGATGAACAGACGTACCTGCTCAATTTGATCGATACTCCCGGCCACGTCGATTTTTCTTACGAAGTCTCGCGTTCGTTGTCCGCCTGCGAAGGAGCGCTGTTAGTCGTCGACGCTTCGCAGGGGGTCGAGGCCCAGACGCTGGCGAATACTTATCTCGCCATTGAAAACAATCTCGAACTGATCCCGGTCATCAACAAGATCGATCTTCCAGGCGCAGAGCCTGAGCGCGCGATGGAAGAAATCCGGCACTTCATTGGCCTGGAGACTCACAACGCAATTCTGACCAGCGCCAAAACCGGCCAGGGTGTCGCCGAAGTCCTGGAGGCGATTGTCCGCGACGTGCCGCCGCCGAAAGGCGACGGAGCAGCGCCGTTGAAGGCTTTGATTTTTGATTCCTGGTACGACTCTTATCGCGGCGTGATCGTTTTGTTTCGGGTGATCGACGGCGTCATTCGGCCCGGAATGAAGATTCGCTTCATGAGCGCGGGTCGCGACTATCAAGTCGATACTCTCGGAGTGAATCGCCCGCGACCGACGCCCATCGATCAACTCGGCGTCGGTGAAGTCGGCTTCCTGACGGCTTCAATAAAGACAGTCGCCGACGTCCAAATCGGCGATACCATTACCGAAACTGCGCGACCCACGACTGAACCTTTTCCCGGTTATCAGGAAATCAAGCCCATGGTTTTTGCGGGGCTCTATCCCGTGGATACAAACCAATACGAAGAACTGCGCGACGCGATGGACAAGCTGCGTTTGAATGACGCCTCGTTCTTTTATGAACCCGAATCGTCCACCGCGCTTGGTTTTGGATTTCGCTGCGGCTTTCTCGGCCTACTGCACATGGAGATTGTGCAGGAGCGTCTGGAGCGCGAATTCGATCTCGATCTGATCACCACGGCGCCGGGCGTGCGCTACAAAGTGACGACCACCGACGGGAAAGTCACGGAAATCGATTCCCCGTCGAAGATGCCTGAGCCGGGCCGGCTGGCAAAGATTGAGGAGCCGGCAATCCGCGCGACGATTCTGACTCCCGAAGAACATATCGGCGGCATCCTGGCGTTGCTGGAAGAAAAGCGCGGGCAGCAGAAAGGCTTTGAGTACATCACGGCGAATCGAGTGATGCTGACTTACGAGCTGCCGCTGAACGAGATCGTGCTCGATTTTTATGATCGCCTGAAGTCAACTTCGCGAGGCTACGCTTCGCTCGATTATCATCTCGCCGGTTATTGGGAGAGCGATTTGGTGAAGCTCGACATCTTGGTGTCAGGCGAACCAGTCGATGCCCTTTCGCTCATTCTTCATCGCGAAACGGCGGCCGTAAAAGGGCGGGCCCTGGCAGCGAAAATGAAGGAACTGATCCCGCGCCAGCTTTTCGAAGTCCCCATCCAGGCGGCCATCGGCGCGAAAATCATCGCGCGCGAGACCGTGAAAGCGATGGGCAAGAACGTGATCGCAAAATGCTACGGCGGCGACATCACGCGCAAACGGAAACTGTTGGAAAAGCAGAAGGAAGGCAAAAAGCGCATGAAGAAAGTCGGCCGCGTGGACATTCCGCAGGAAGCGTTTCTGGCGGTGCTGAAGGTGAATGAATGAGAGCGCACTTCCTGGATCCGGACGCGAACATCAGCTCGGCGTTGGCGACCGGCCGAGAATGTCCAGCAAAGTCGTCGGATAATCCGTGATAATTCCATCGACTCCCAGGTCTCTCATGCGTCCCATTTCTTCCGCGTCGTTTACGGTCCATGCGTGTAATGCGTAGCCGTGATCTTTGATTTTGTTGACGAGATGTTCTGTCAGTACCGGATACGGGAGATCGATTAGACAGGGCTTAAAGCGATGATGCTCAAACCAGTGGAAGCCCAGCACGAATTCCCCAGACTCTTCGGTGGAGAAAGACGTCGCGACTTGGCCTTCGGATAAATCACGAAACTCGTCAATGTAATGATCGGAGAACGAAGCCACCAGGACCTTATCGGTTATCTTGAAATCCTGGAGCATCTGCCACAGTTTTTCGGCCGGCGAAGCGAAAGCGGGTTTCATTTCTATAACCATCCGCATGTCGCCAAATTGTTCGAGGATCTCTGATAACTTTGGTACTCGCAGCTTGCGCTGAAGCTCCGGCGATAGATCCGCCAGATGAGTGTGCTTAGGAAAATCTGCGTCGCCCGTCCATTTATAACCGGCGTTCAACTTTTGAATCTCTTCGCACGTGTATGACTCGACGGGACCCGACCCGTCCGTTGTTTTCGCAACCGATTGGTCGTGCATCAAAACCAGTTGCTGATCGCCCGTGAGGTAAATATCCATTTCGATAACATCCACGCCCAAACTGCGCGCGTGTTCGTAGGCGCCAATAGTTTCGCCCGGCCATTCGCCATCGCCACCACGATGGGCGATTACCTCGGGATGGTTCTTCATGGTCGTAATGAAAGGTGGCGGGTTGGTGTTGCTCATAAAAACCTCCTAACGAAGGATTCCAGTTTGCTTTAGTTTGAAAATAACCCGCGCGGGTTCGCATGAGTTGACGTGAGCACGGGTGTCAACAAGAATACGGGACGTTCCGCGCAACTCTAATCAGAAAGCAGAGCGGAATCAATATTTTTGCGAGCAATTGATTTTAAGCTAGACGCATTGTCCGGTGGTACGGAGCGGATAAGCTACTCGTTCGTGTTACGAGTAAACTGCAATAGCATTATTGGCTAGCCGCGCTTATGTTCAAGCCTGACTTCAAACCCGTAGCTCCCGGACTCACGCCCGTTTTCCCAAACAAATGCTGTAGCTGTCTGGGCTCGCCTGAGACGTTCCTGGCACACTCAGTCGGAACGGTTTACACACAAGGCACCTCGAGAGTCACAGAAACAACGAAATACTCTCTTCCGATCTGCCGCGACTGCGAAGCGCACATTCTTGGATTTCGAAAGAAGTGGGGACTCATTTTTGGGTCATTAATGCTTGTGGCCGGGGCCGGAGCTATCGCAGCAATTCCGCTCGACCGTCCCAAGTCTTTCCTGATTGGAATGGGTGTTGTCGTGGTTCTCATGATTGGATTTTTAATCATGCAACGGCGATTTGCAGCAGTGGCGGATCAGACGGCGCCGCTACGCTTTCGAAATAAGCAATATCAGGAGCTATACGACCAAGCGAACCGCTAGATTCTATAAGCACGACAATTCGGGTTCGTCGAACTGGCACTCCGATCCATGGCAAGCGATCAACTTCAAAATCCTGGTGAGGCACTGCTGCTATGCGCGCGCGCGGAATGTTCGTCGAACCAGCGAGACGAGCTACGCGAGATTGTCGCGGGGAAGGATTTTGACTGGGATTACTTCTATCGTCTCGCGCGCAGACATTCGCTTGTGCCGCTCGTCTATCGGCAACTCGAGAGTTCGATCAGAGATCAGGTTCCCGCCGACATTCTGCAACGATTCAAGAAGGACTATCAGGAGAATTCAGCGCGCAATCTGATCTTTGTTGATGAACTGACGGCGCTGCTCGACGAATTGGTAACTGCCGGAGTTGAGGTAATTGTTTTCAAGGGACCGGCGCTCGCGGTGCTGGCGTATGGCGATTTGCACTTGCGACGGTTCGTCGATCTCGACTTAATCGTTCGCCGCGCCGACATGACGCGGGCAATCGAAGTGCTTAGTAAGAGTGGTTATGTTTCATCGAGAGATTTGACCGAGGAACAGCAGGCGGTTCTTTTGCGTACGCAACACAACCTGCAATTTACGCGCGGTCGCGTCGTCGTTGAATTGCATTGGCAGGTTTCGTCCGAACTTTTCGCCGCCACTGTCACGGCCGAAGAGCTTTGGGACAATCTCACTACGGCCGAGTTGAACCATCGCAAAGTGAGGACACTCGCAACTGAAGATCTTTTGTTCGCGTTGTGTGTGCACGGCTCGCGACACCTCTGGCAGCGGCTCGCATGGATCTGCGACATCGATCGAGTAATTAGTGGCAACCGAACGATAGATTGGCCGGCGCTGTGCGAACGAGCGAAACGCGCAAACGCGCAAAGAATGTTTCTGCTTGGGCCGGCACTGGCGGCAAAGCTACTCGGTACCAGTTTGCCCGACTCTGTAGCGACGATCATTTCACTCGACGTTCGTCTCGACGCGCTGTGTGACGAAATCCGCGTGAGACTATTCGATGGGGATGAGCAACAAGCTCTACCGCTCTCAACGGTGATTCGATTCAACTTCCTAATCCGCACAAGCTGGCGCAGTCGCCTTAAATATGGGCGTTACCTGTTCGCGCCGACCGACAGTGATCTCGACGCAATTCGACTAAAGCCGAAGTTTCACTTCATCTATTACCTATTGAGGCCTTTTCGCTTGCTGCACTCAACCTTACGGCAACATTAAACGAAGAAACACCGGATTAAGTGGAGGTAGCGTCGTAATTTCATCTTTGCGTAACTTCGCGACTTGGTCTTAGTAGTGTGAAAACCACACTGAAATTCTATTCGCGCAAAATCGCAAAGACGCAAAGTTCCGCAAAGTAAGAGACTGCCTAAGCGGATGCTCGATTGACCGGATTTTCAGTTATGTGATAGGTTGCCATTCAACATTCGCCCGTCGGGATTATTCAAGCATGTCTAGATTTACCAGCTCTATCAAGAATCAGTTCCCCTGGTCTGCGCGTCCGTTCCTCCAGCTAGCACTGGCGGTCGTATTTATGATTTGTGCCGGCGTCGCCGTCTTTGGCCAAACCGAGGTGTCCGCGCAGACGGATACGAAGCCGGCGCCAAAAGCCGGCGCGGACAAACCCGAACCGAGCAAACCCGAGCAGCCAACCAAGGAAGCAAAGCAGACCTTTACTTTGAGCGTTACTGAGGATCAAATCGTCGGCATTTCGCTCAAGGCTAAGGACACACCCGTTAGGGAGATTGCCGCCGAACTCTCAAAACGACTGCGGATTCCGATCTCGGTCACACCCATCGTGCAAAACCACAAGGTCACGACAAACTTCAGCGACCTTGTGCTGGAACCGGCAATGCAGCAACTGGCGCCGCAGGTGTTCGTTGATTACGAGATTGACATGACTCCCGGAAAGCCGCCCCGACCGCTCGGGATTTTCCTGCAGGGATATAACGAGCCGCCACCGGCTGACAACGCGGTGGTACACGGCAATTCCGACGTGATGGTTATTGAGGGAGATACCGAAGATACTGGCGAGGCGAAAGACAACGACGACAAAGAGCAGGAACTCAAAGTCAAATTCGAAAAAGGCGAATTAACCGTCATCGCCAAGAAGCAGCCGCTCGTCGTCGTGCTTTACGCGGTGGCGAACGAGTTGGGAATCCCATTGCAGGTGCAGAACGAAATTGTGGACCCGATCTCGATTAACATTCAGAAGGCATCGGTCGAATCCGCCTTGCAGCAATTGAGCCAGAACATTCGGCTTTTCCTGCGCGCGGATTTAATGACGCAAGAACGAAGGCCCCTACGAATACTACTTGTGGAGCAGGACAAAAAATCGTAGAATCCTCGCCCCCGGTACGGGCTCATCATAATTTCAGCCTTTTTTACGGTTTTGAGCACTTGCTGAGGCCGGATTGGCCCGCTCAAATACTTAAACTTTCAGGAGGAAACCACGTGGACAAGGCAGATGTAACATCGGATGCAGTTAAGATTTGCGATAACCAATCCGAACTCGTCGAGGAGTCAAAACCGAATCGAAAGAAGTTTGTGACTCCGCAGATTTCCATCCCGGTAGACGTACTGGAAGCGACGACGTTCTTCCAGTTAACTGACAGCGGCGTAATCAGTTAATCTCCGACGATGAAGGGATGTCGTTTGCGATAGAAACAGTGTTTGAGTCCGACCCATCTGTCGGAGCAGCAGCATATTCCAAACGACCGGCTTTCGCGAATTGTTACGCGGTGGCCGGTCGTTTTGTTTGTGTCGAAACTTCCGACTCCGAAATCAACGAACTGTTGAAGCGATACTTTGCGGGTTGGTATGTCGCGCCTGTTACTGCCGGCCAGGTCGTGAAGCCCGACGTCACGATTATGATTCATACGTCAGATGATCAGCCTGAACCACCTGCTCAACTGACCTGGTTTGAAGTCGCTGAAGGTGGTCGTTGCGGCACCGACGGGCAAATTTATTTCTTTGAGAATAATGGTTCGTGCGTAATCGCCGGACACCGCGATTCCGCAATGATTGAAGCGTGGATTGGCAACACTCGGGAGGCCCGCGAACGATCGGCGATGGCGCGTCTGATCTTCAATGCGGCTATGGTCGCAATGCGACGCTGCGGACTGTTTGAACTGCATGCTGCCGGCGTCATCGATCCGGCCGGCAAAGGTGTTCTGATTGTTGGGCCGTCGGGAAGCGGTAAATCGAACCTCGCGGCGCAACTTGCGGCGGCCGGCTGGCATTACCTCTCCGACGACTCGCTGCTGCTCTTCCGCCGCGAGGGGATGGTTCACGCGCATGCGCTGCGCAGAATGTTTGCCCTGACGGACGAAATTTTCTCATCCACGGGCATGGGGAAATGCAATTCGATCGAAGTGACGGTCGCACCTTTTGATCCGCTGAAGAAGAGATTCGAGCCGGCCCGCGTTTTCCCGGGACGATTCGCACAATTGGCTAGCCCGGCAAAAGTATTGTTCTCGCGACTGGAGGATAGCGCGACCAGTCGCTTGCGATCATTGAACCGATCAGAAACGATGGCTCGACTGCTTCGCATGTGCCCCTGGGCGTGTTATGACAAGACGACGGCAGCCGCGCATTTAGAAGTATTGGCACAACTCGCGCGGCAAGCCGAAGGATACGAACTTCTGGCCGGCGCGGATCTGCTGAATAGTCAACGCGCCAGTGAATTTCTGCTTTCGGACTCAGCACCGAATTAATGTTTTCTACCGAAGTTACAGCCTTGGAAGATGGTGGTCGTACCCGCGATTATGGTCCGCCGCGACTAATCGTCGAACTGACAAACATCTGCAACCTTCATTGCAGCTACTGCCTGCGCGATGAAGACGCGCTCTATCATCAAAAGGCGAGTTTCTTTCCAATCGATCTACTGCGCCGGGTAATTCGCGAAGCGCGTGACACGATTGGCGTGTCGCATGTGATGTTCACCGGCGGCGAAACCACCCTGCACCCAAGATTCAAGGAAATTATTGAAACCGTTGGCGCCGAAGGTTTGAAGTGCAGCTTCGTGACTAATGGCTGGCACTTCGAGCGCGTCTGGCCGACCATCAGCGCAAATCGCAACGTAGTAACGCATGTCGCTTTCAGCCTGGATGGACCCACTCGCGAAACGCACGATCGTTGGCGCGGCGAAGGATCCTACGTGCGGCTGGTGCGCGCGTTCTCACGCTGCCGACGGGCGGAACTTCCATTCGTCGTCAAATGTGTCGTCCGCAAAGATACGCTGCCGCATTTTGAACAAATTGCCATGTTCGTCGCGCGCATGGGCGCAGCGGCCCTTAACTTTGGCCACCTGTTGCCGACCTCTGATGAGTTTCACGAAGAACTAGGCTTGAGCCCGCAGGATCGCACAATCGCCGAACAGGAGATAGCGCTGCTGGCGCGCGTTTTCAAAATGCGCATCAGTTTGGAAGTCGGTTATTACAATATCGATCCCGCGCCACCGTGTTCAGCGCTGGCCGGTCGCAGTTGCAATATCGATTATCGAGGTCACCTGTCGTTGTGTTGTAACTTGTCTGGCTTTCGTGGCGCGGTGGGTACCGGAGAGGTTGTGGCCGATCTAAATGAGGAAGATTTTGCCTCCGCGTTTGCCCGCCTCCGCGGAGTGGCTGAAGGGCAGATGAATCTTCGTAACGAACTACTCGACGATTACGCGGCGCGAAATCAATCGCCGGATTTGTACACCGGTTCGCCTTGTCTCCTGTGTCTGCAATCGTTTGGAAAGATTCCGTGGCACAACGCGTCGGCAAACACTCATTCCCTGCCCATCCTTAACGCTTAGATAGTCACTCGCGCAGCATTACCCGGTACAGCACCAATCTTCCTGCCACCTGTCCCTGATCGCGCAAATACCAGCGATCGAAATTAGCGAGATTATCGCCAGGAGCTGCGACGACAAACGCAATCGGCAAGCTGGCCGCGCGAACGCGATCGAAAGTCGCAATGTAATCCGCGTATCGGCGCACTTCCTGTTGAAGCTCCGGCTCAGTAATCGGATTTGGCGCCGACGCCAGTCGCGGATTCACGCGTTCCCAGCCAAACACCACACTCGGCGCGATTGTCGTCTGACGCAACAGCGCTTCGAAGGTTGCTAAATCGGTGCCGCTGTAATAAAGCTGCGCATAGTAGCGCAACTTCTCATCAGCAAAGTTTACGCCGGCAAAACTTCGCATGTGCGGCGCCCAGAGGACAGCTCGCGGCGCATCAGCCGGCAACGTGTCTGCTTGAACGATGTTCGTGGCGAACACTACTGTGCGCGCAGGATCTTGAGTGGACGCCTTTGCGATCGCAGCCAAACGACGAGCAGCCGGCCGCACTTCGTCGCGAATCAGATTAAGTTCTCTGCGCGCGCGAATCGCATAAGTAATCTCAATTACGCCCCAAGCGATCGAGAAAAAAGCGACTAGCACCAGGGCCACGCGTCCGAATTCAACTTTTTTCGACGACCGAGCAATCGTCGAAACCGCGAAGACGACCGCCAACAGCGCCACGTAATTCGCCACGAAGAGCTCGTAATGAATCGGCTGAATGGAATATCCGGTCAGGACTTGTTGGTTGAAAACAATCAGCGGAAGCAAGGCCAGGGACAATGCGAAGAGAATTCTGATTTCGCGGAGTTCTATCAGACCACGTCGCACCCAAATTAGTATCGCCACCGCCGCGAGCACGCCAATCATTTCCGGAACGCGGAGCAGATCCGGTCGATGAATATTCGTCACGACTTGAAAAGCGTCTGTTGATGTTGCGCGGTGGGCAAGCAACCTCCAATAACCGAACAAACCAGCCAGCGCGATAACGCCGATGACGGTGATGGCAGGGAATAGATTTCTTAAGTCGTTTCTGCGAAATATCAGCCACAGACCTGCGACCATAATGAGCCACGCCAGTGCCGCGGTCCACAGATAGAAATACGAGAACAGAAGAAAAATGAAAATTGCCGCGGCAGTGATGCTTAGAACGAACTGCCGGCGCTTGTCCTTCGTTGCCAACAGGAACCAGATGACCACGAAGAACATGATGAAAGCAGGAAACGCAAAAGAAGGGGCATAGCTTCGCAGAAACGGAAAGTACTGAGCGCGGCCATTCGCGGAAAAGCGTTGAATGAAAGGCGCGAAGCGAAGCGAGCCGCAACACAAAACCACTAAACTGCCAACGGCTGCGATGCGATCGTTGTCGGTGACCAATCGAATCAGCACGTAGAGCGCCAAGGCTGCACAAATTGCCATCAAACAACTAAGGATTGCAAAGGCTGTTTGTGCTGAGATGCCCACCGTCCGCGCGGGCAACGCAATCGCATACGCGGGAACAAATTGGATCGAGAAAATTGATTCGGGCTGTGGCGCGTCACTCCGATCATCGCGGCCTGAGTAAGGATCAGATTTTCTTGATCGGCCGTCTTTTAAGGCATTGACGTAGGCGAGGTAAGGCGCCTCATCTGGATTGAAAGAAAAGTACGAACTCGACCGTGAATGCCCGATTCGCAGCACCAGTTGTGGTGCGAGCGCGATCAGAAACAAAGCAATTGCCGGCAGAGCCGCCCAACGCCAATCCATTCTTTTTCCCGCAGCTTTGCCCACAAATTTATCTATTCGAAAATCACGGCCGACGCTTGACTCGATAAATCACATAAGCGCCTACGCGTTCGCCCGCATCCCGTTCATAGAATCGATCGACGCGCGAAAAGTCGGTGGTAAGGTTAGCCGGGGCTATCACGTATCCGAGAGTTGGCTGTGCAGCATGCTTCTGATCAAATGTGTCCACGTACTTTTGATACTCCGCCAGGGCCGCCTGCTCTTCCGCATCGGTGATCGGCCGCCAGTTAGCGTTGAGTCCCTGAATGACGCGTTCCCAACCGAAGTTAGCCAGGCGAAAGTAAGTCTGTTCAATTGTTGTCGCGCCCAACGTCTGTTGCTCGACGCCCGAATAGTACATCTGCTGGTAAAAGCGCTCTTTATTTTCCGCCGGCGACAGTGCGGAGAAGCTGAACATGTGGGCGCCCCACAAGACTGGCTGTGGCGCGGTCATGCAGAGGGTGTCCGACACCCAAAAGGATGTAGGCGACAAAACCAGAACAGTCGATCTGTCCATAGCGTCGGACACACTTAATTCAACGAGGCGCAGCGCAGCCGGGCGACTTTCATCGACAATCGTAGAAAATGTAAGTCCGCGCCTGCCGGCTAACCACGCTTCCTGTGATGCGCGTGCTAGTGAGACTAAAGAAATTAAGATCAGCAGCAACGTGGGAATTTTGCGTTGTAAATCCTGCCGCCGCCAGATCGTCACGGCTGCCAATCCGACCACGACCAGCGACACATAATTTGCGATGAACTGTTCGTAATGAATCGGCTGTAAGGATCGCCCGGTCAGGACCTGCTGATTGAACATAATCAGCGGCGCCAATGCCAATGCCGTTATGAACACCACTCGAGGATCGCGACGTGAAATGCCGCCGCGCCATAACCCAACCATAAAAATCAGCAGCACCGCTCCGCACAACAACGCCGGCGGCCGCAATAGATCGGGTGCGTGGGTGAGCGTTAGCGCTTGCTGCGCATCCATTGAAGTTGCGCGACGTGAGAGCAAAAGCGCGTAAACAAGCACCGCGGGTATCATCAGCGCGCCCAATTGGGCCAACCGGCGCAGGTCCATGCGCCAAGTCTCAGGACGCACAATGACTGTTGCAAGAACCACGCTAACAATGAAGGCTGCGGCCGCGGTCCACAAGAAGTAGTAAGAGAAAACCAGCGCGCTAAACGCCACGGCGGCTGCCACGAGTGAGAGCATGAAGTGACGGCGTTCGCGGCTGCGCAGCATCAACCAAACTAACGCGCAAAAAATAAACAACAAAGGGAACGCGAAAGCTGGTTCGTACCGCCTGAGGAACGGCAAGTAAATGTATGGCGTCGCCATCCCGCCGAGGTTGCGAACGAACCATTGCCCGCGAGCGAGTGCGCCGAGGCAGACAACCAGCAGCGCCACCGTCGCTGCCACGCGCGTGTCGCTTGTTACGAGCATGACCAGCCAGAAGATCGCGAGTACTGAAACCGCAGCCACCAGCGGCGTCAGCAACATAAACATAGTCATCGCTGGTACTTGAAGAACACGCGCCGGCAATGCCAGTGAATAAGCAGGAACGAATTGAATCGATAACAGTGATTCCGGCAGCGCTGCGTCGATTCGCCCGGAATAGGGATCATTGCGGCGAGGCCGGCCGTTGATTAACGAGTTAACGTACGCGGCGTAGGGCGTTTCGTCCGGATGATAAGAATAGAATGCGCCGTGCCACTCTCGGCCTCGCACGCGCCAAAAATTAGCCTGCGGAATCAACGAAACCAATGCAAAGATCAGCGCTGCATACGCGCCCAGCCGCCAGCGCGTCCAATTTGTCGGAAAGGGAAGTCTGCTCAAGGCGGAGCGAATCTTTGCATCCGGTTTTCAGCCCGTCAAGCGTGATTGGCGCTGCCTACCGCAGATGATATCTTCTTAAGCGCCGGAACGATTGCCAGGGAACACAAGTGAGTCAGCCAATTTCAAAACCAGCCGTCGCGACAACCGATACGCCGCAGAAACCTTTCGAACATATTGTCTTTACCGACTTCGACGGTGAAGAAGGAATTCTCGTGGACTTAAACACCAAGAAATACTATCAACTCAACGAGACGGCGATGTTGATTTGGAAAGGTCTTGAGCAGGGAATGGCCGCGGATCAGCTCGCCGCCCAGATCGCGGAACAGTATGACGTGACCCCGGCGGCTGCCCTGGAAAATGTTGAAAAGCTTTTGCGGGAACTCGCGGATTATAAGCTGATCGAAACTTAGAGAATTTCTCAAACGCCTGGCGGCAATAGCAAACGAAAAGGGAGAGGACATTGCCTCTCCCTTTTTCTCCTTCATAGAACTGAATCCGACTTACGTTACTGTCGGCCGCGTCCAAACAACGAGTTCGGATCCGCCTTCGATCTGAACCACCCGGCCAGCGCGGTCTTGGCCACGCCGCTTTCGACTTCGCAAACCCGGTGTTCGAATCGTTCATCAACGGGAAATATTAACGCATCGCCGGACTGCCGATTGTAGACTTCGCACAACACTTCATGATTTTCCGCCGAACGAATTTGTAGCGCGCCGCCTTCGTAAGCCTGCGCATTCAAATTGATGCTCAACGCGATCATCCGGCCTTCGTCGCTGATGTCCGTATGCCAACGGTTAAAGTAAGTACTGCTCGCCGGCCGCCGATAGATGCGACCACTAAAGCAGGCGATCTTGTCGCACCCGGTGATTGCTTCGATCGCACGAAACAGTTTGGGATTGTTCAGCAGTAACTCAGTCGCCAAATACGCCGTGCAATCAATCGGCCGCAATTCCACACCAGTTTCGCGATCAACGACACGGTACTCAGTCTGTCCGAGCTTCTGTTTAATTAGATCGAGCAGCGGGTCATCGAGAAAATTGGGCAATAACAACCAATGTTGTTCAGCAAATGCAGATCGCAGCGACGCAAAATCATCTGTGGATTGTTGGACGACTGCGCCGCTTTTCCTGATTTGTATTAGCGGAGGTGCGGTTGCCGCAGGTTCGGAACTGGCAATCATTTCTTCGGTGGAAGCAACTGTAATCGATTAGATCTCGACCAGTTTATCGTCCATCAGTTTTTTGATCATGCGCAGGCTGTCGGCCTCGCTAAATGGGCAGACGGAAACAATGGCCGCGATATCCCATTCGCCGTTGATCCGCGACAGCAAGAACGCTTCTCGCGGATCAAGTTTCTCGGCTTCGAGCTGCGCCACCGTCTTCAACAACTTTGGCACACTGCTGGGCGGCAAGCCGTCCTGATAAACCTGCTGCACATATCGCGCTTCCGCTTGTTGAAGCAAAGCCTGCGCCGCACTGTTGTTAGGTTCTTGTTCAAGGGCGATCTGAATTCGGTTTAGTGACTGCTCGGCGCTTCCGTCCTGTAATTCGGCACGCGCCAGCTCAAGCAACTCGGCAATGGTCAAAGGCACTCGCGCTCCCGTTTCAAAGTCAGGAGGCGCGGCCTCTCCGGCAATTGTGATGACGTCCTTGTCAACCAGGTCAAAGAGCAGCGCGCACGCATGAAATAGCGACGTGTGCATGTTGTAACAGATCTCAGCGAGCGTCATTCGCTTCTCGACGTGATAGAGGACTTCGCGAACCTCCTTACTCACGTCCAACGAATTCGTCCAGCCCTGGTTCAATTCGAAGAACGTGCGATCCGATGGAATTACCTCTCGATATCGGGCCCACTCATCAACGCGATATATACCTTCCATGATCACGGACTGAGCTTCCACCTGGATGCGAATGACATCGGCGGGCAGCGCCTGGCCATCAAAGAATTCGAACTCGGCTTCTTCCCAAAGAAATAGATCGTAGATGATATCCAGCGTGCGCATGCGTAGCGCATAAACTACGTCGGCGGCACTGACGATTCCCTGGGCCGACAAAATGTTGCCGAGGCGATCGCCCGACTGGCGATGAATTTCCATCGCGTCTCGCAACTGTTCTTCGCCAATTTTGCCGTAGTGCAAAAGCACTTGCCCGATTAGTTGTTTTGGATCGTTCGAACGCGAGCCGACGATCACGCCATTCTCGAGCACAATCTCTTTCACAATCGTGCCGCGAGCAACTTTGAGCGTCCCAGTCTTGCGCGCTGCCGCCAGAAACTGGAGCAAGTCCGACACGCTCATTGTTTTCAGAGTTCCTTTAATGCTCATGTAATGCTCATGACACGACCCGGGACCGGGCGACTGGGATGAAGCAGTGTAGCGGCCAATGCAATGGAAGCTATCTTCCTTCCAGCAAGATTACCTTTTGCGACGTTGCGACTTCAAGTGTTTTCGGGTGGCCATTCGTCAATTTGAGCATTCGAGAAAGTACGATCTCTCCAGGTATAGGGGAAAGTACTCATTGACAGTTTTATGCTGACCAGTATAAAAGAGTTATGGTTCATCCCACCTAAAATCAAGCGAATTCATGCCATTCACCGGCACGACTTTCGTTTGACATTCAATTGCAGGAGAGAATTTCCAGGAGTAATAGACAATGCAAAAATCCCTGATGACGGTCGCAACTGTGTTTGCGATAACGGCGGTTTTATGTGTGGATGTTAGTGCGAGTGCCAAGAAACGGCCAAAGCGCAAGCGCGCGAAAACAACGGCTTCCCAAACCAGAACGGTCACGCTACCGGCGATATTCGAGGTGCAGACCGCAGCGCCGGCAACGAGCAGCGCAGCCGCCGCGCCAAGTAGCTACGAGGCGCCGACTAGTTCGGCAGTCGCAGGAATGTCCGTCGGTAATGGATCGACGAAAGTATCGCCAGGTGATTCAACTTCCGTCCAGGGATCTCCCGCGCCAAAAGTCGCATCAGCAGGACAGCTCGTCATCAGTGAGTTTCGCGTGCGCGGACCGAATGGCTTGAATGACGAGTTCATCGAAATCGCCAACGTCTCTGGAGCCGATCATACCGTCGCTGCTCTGTCGGGTTCGGGCTATGGCGTTGCTGCTTCTGACGGCGTAACTCGATGTTCCATTCCGAATGGCACCGTAATTCCGAACAGGGGTCATTATCTTTGCGTCAACTCGATTGGTTATTCGCTGGCGAGCTATCCCGCAGGTAACGGAACGACGGCGACCGGAGATGCTACTTATACAACCGACATTCCGGACAATGCCGGAATTGCCCTTTTCAACAACAACACAGGTGGCGGGAGCTACACGCTGGCGAACCGGCTCGATGCTGTTGGTTCAACCTCTGAAGCGAATTCGCTTTACAAGGAAGGCACGGGCTATCCGGCGTTGGTACCGTTCTCGATTGACTACAGCTTCTATCGCGACAATTGCGGCAAAGGTGGATCCATCACAACCTTCGGCTCGTGTCCGACAGGCGGCCTTCTCAAAGATACAAACAACAATGCCGCCGATTTTGTTTTTGTCGATACAAATGGCACGTCGGCGGGCGCCGGCCAGCGACTGGGCGCGCCGGGACCCGAGAATTTATCGTCACCGATTGAGCGCAACGCGTCGTTCGCAGTCAATCTGCTGGACACTTGCGTCGCTTCCACCTCGCCGCCGAACCGCGTCCGCGACTTCACGTCCGATCCGGCCAACAATTCGACTTTCGGCACATTGGATATACGCCGCACCGTGGTGAACAACACCGGCGGCAACGTAACTAGACTTCGCTGGCGGGTTGTGGACCTGACGACATTTCCGGCGCCAAGTGGCATCGCCGACTTGAGGCCCCGCACGTCGACAGCAGTCGTGGTCACAGTAGATCGGCCGCCATGCGGCTCTGGCACATCCAACGTCACCGTGCAGGGGACTACGCTTGAGCAGCCACCTAGCCAACCCAACGGTGGCGGATTTAACTCGTCAATGTCCTCGGGAACGGTAACGCTGGCGACGCCGCTGGCTAATGGCGCCAGCCTCGACGTTCGCTTTCTGCTCGGCATACAGCAGACCGGTTCCTTCAAGTTTTATGTGAATGTTGAGGCGCTACCGTAAGCGAAATAGTTAGCGGCGAACTTGTGCGGGGCAGGACAACAGCCGTAGAAACCTGCCCCACTTGCATTCGCTGACAGTCTAAGTCGCGTTCTAAAGCTGGCCTGATGGCCGCACAAATTCAGGAGAACTCTTGTGAACAAACCAGAATTAATCCCTGACGTTTTGCCGACCGAAATTGAAAACCAATCTGGCACGGCTGAGAATACAAAGCCTGCCAGGAAGAAGTTTATTGTTCCGGAGATCACTGTACCGGTGGACGTGCTTGAGGCTACGACGTTTTTTCAGGCGGTTGACAGCGGCGTCACCAATTAGGTTGCCGGTCTTTCGCGGTGTCATTGCCTGACGAAACTCTGTCCGCAGTCATCAAGCTGCGCAGATGAACAACGATGCATTTGACGATGCCAGGCCCACCAGCGATCGTCGGCTGATCGTTCGCTATGCCCTCCTTACACTTGTCCTCTTCGTTCCGCTGCTCACGGCTTTCGCTCTGGTAAGGAACTTCTATCCCTTCGCCGCTTCAACCATGATGATGGCCGGCGGCGATCTGCAAGCCGGCTACAAATACTATGTGCTGCGCGGCGAGCTACAGAGCGGCGAAACTATTTCTCTGCCGCCGGTCGATCTCACAAATGCTTTATCCGGCCGCGCGTGGTCATTGGTCGATGCGGCAGTCGAGAACAAAAGCTTCATCATCCGTTCGCCACATCCGGCGAACCTCGCGCTAATCACAGAAGCACACGGAATTCAGAATTTGCCGCCCGCCGCGCGCCTGCCGGAACTGCTGCGCGCGTGGGGGATGATTTACAACTCACGTCTACCCGGCAATTCCGCGCAGCGTCTGCGCGCTGTCAGATTGGAAGCGTATCGGTGGGAGCCCGGCAGCTACGCGAACTACGATCAGTTCATTCAATCATGGCGAGTTTCGCTCTAAAAAGATTCGTGCCGACCGACGCCGCCTCACTCGGCATGATTCGCGCGGTAATCTGCGCGTTCGTTTTGGTCGAGATGCTGCTGACGGACTTCTCGGATCTCGGACGACTCCCGACGACCGTGATGCGGCCCACCGGCGCGATGCAGATCTTTCCCTGGAAATTCTATGACCAGCTAGTAACGCCCGGCGGAATGGTGGCGCTGAAGTGTCTTTTGATTCTATCGCTGTGCGCCGCAACCGCCGGCTACTTTACGAGTGTTTCTACCAAATCAGCTGCGGCGCTCTTCCTTTTCTTCGAAGGGCTGGTGCGCAGCTTCGGTCATTTCAATCACGACGAAATGCCTTTGGTTTACATCCTGATTGTCCTCGCATTCACGCCGTGTGGTGATGGGTTTTCGCTGGACAGAGTCTTCGGGCGAGTGCGCCGGCGGGCGGGACATATTGCTTATGGCTATCCAATTCTGCTGATGCGAAGTCTGCTGGCGTGGTCTTATTTCAGTTCTGCACTGATCAAGTTGCGCGTCGCCGGCTTTGGTTATTTCAATTCCGACAACTTTCCAACGCTCGCCATCCTGCATTCATTGGACAATATGCACGCTTCGAATTACCGGTTGGCATTTTGGCTGCCGCACATGCGTGGAGCGACGACGTTTGTGCTCATCGCCGTTGTCTTGTGGGAGTTGGCATTTCCGCTGACAATTTTTTCGAAAGTAGCGCGCTGGATAATCTTGCCCTTTGGCGTGCTGTTTCATGTGACGACGCTGTTCTTCATGAATCTATTCTTTCCGTTTCATCTCGCCGCTTACGCAGTTTTCATTGATTGGCCGGGAGTCGTCTCAAGTGTGCAGGAGAAGTTCCGTGGGCGTCGGCGCGGAGCCGCTTTGAACCGCGTGCGAGTCTGAGCCTTGTTCCCTACAAAGGCTTTAATGCACTTCGTGCAAGTTTCTTTTTCAGGTTTACGTAGCCTTGATCTCCGGCGACCAGTTGTCCGAGCACTTTGCGAATGCCGCGGTGGCCTTTCGCGAATCCAATCATCCGCTCAGTGAACGGCGCGCCCCAGAAATTTCCGTAGAAGCGCCGGCGCATCTGCGATGCGCGTTTCAACTCGCCGCCAAAATCTTTGCGCCAAAGTTTTTCGTACGTATCGGGCTTTCCGTTCAAGTAAGCCTTTGCGAATAGCTCAGCCGAACGCAGCGCGTAGTAAATTCCTTCCCCCGTCACCGGATCGGCAAAGCCCGCGGCATCACCGAGCAAAGCCCAGCCTTGGCCACACGCTTTGCGCGTGTCCCAGGTGCGCGAAGCCAGCCCGGGAATTCGGGCCGCGTAACGTTCAGCCGTTTTTTTCAGTTCATTTAGCGTTGTCCTTGCAGAATTGCCATTGCTTTTCCACAGCTTCATTGATGCGCTATTAACCCGCTCGCTACCGCTCGCGGTTCTGTAACTTTCGTAGTAACTCACCATGAAATCCCAGAGCAATTGGTCCAGGGCTTCGTGATCGAAAGCATCTTGTGTGGTAGCAATTCCGAACGAGACGTGATCGATTCGCGGAAACGCCCACGCGTACCCGACCCACTTCGGCAGAAATGCGACGACGGTTGCGGCATCTTTCGAGTCCGGCAACGGCGCGCGATAACCAAATGCGACTTCCATCTCGGCCGGAGGCAACGGACCCGCCAGCTTTTTCGCGATCGCGCTGTTGGCGCCATCCGCGCCGACGAGATACTTGCACGTGAATTCTGCGCCGCTTTGGGTCTTCAATACCCATCCTTCATTGCTGCGCTTGAAGCCGCGAACTGAAACCTTGTCTGCAATCACCACTGCTCCTGCTGCGCGCGCCCGCTCTCGCAAGAAAGTATCGAAGGCAATGCGCGAGTAAACAGCAAACGGCTCGTCCAATTTCATGTGCAAATGCTTGCCCGACGGCGAGTACATGTCGAGCTCATCGATTGTGCGGCCTACTGCGTCGAGCAAATGCGGCCAGGCCTTCAGCGCTTTCGAGGTCACGCCTCCACCGCAAGCTTTTGGCTCGCCCGGCGGCCGGCCATCGAACAGCGCGACGCGCACGCCAGCACGCGCCAGCCGCTCTGCCGCAAACGATCCCGCGGGCCCGGCCCCAACGATGATCACGTCGTACTCACTCATGGGCCGTAATCATAAACTGGTTAACCGATGTCATAAAACCGGTGCTAAGATTCAATCGTTACCCTTTCATTTCCTCTGTGTTTCTCTGTGGTGAATCGTATGAGCCACACGAGTTCATTAGTTTTCGCCGGAATTGCGCCGCATCCACCGATTATGGTGCCGGAAGTTGGTGGCGATGCCATCAGCGAAGTGCGCGAATCAATCGACGCCATGGCGACGCTCACGCAACGAATCATTGAGAGCGGCGCCGAAACTGTTGTTCTGATTTCGCCGCACGCACCGCTCGAGGCGGTTGCGTTTGTCGCCTACGACGGCCCGACTCTTCATGGCGACTTCTCGAGGTTTCGCGCGCCTGGGGCGACGATCGACGTTGAACTCGACGACGAATTATTGACTGAGATAACGCGCGCGGCCGAACAACAGAATCTAATCACGCTGCGCATTAGTGGCGACGATCTCGATCACGGGACAGCCGTGCCGCTCTACTTTCTCCAGCGCAATGGTTGGAAAGGCAAAGTAGTCGCGCTCGGCTACAGCTTTCTCTCGAATCAAGAACACTTGCGATTCGGCAATTGCATCAGGCAAGCGATTGCCACGGTGAAGCGTCCGGTTGCATTCATTGCGAGCGGCGATCTCAGTCACCGGCTAAAACTCGAAGCGCCCGCCGGCTACAATCCTGACGCTCACTTGTTCGATGAAGAAATTGTCGATGCCATCCGAACCGGCGAAACAATTCGCATTACGAATATCGATCCGGAACTGCGACGGCTCGCGGGCGAATGCGGTTATCGCTCGATGCTCGTCGCGCTCGGTGTTGCCGAAGATACAGATGCGTCGTGCGAAGTGTTGAGTTACGAAGCGCCTTGGGGCGTCGGCTATTTAGTTGCGCAACTTGTTTGGGCGAGTTCTGGGTACGCAGACGTCCCGTCTGCTTCTTCCTCTGCTGATACCGCAGACCTCTGGTCTGCGTACCCAGACGCCATCCCGGCACTCGCTCGCCGCACGATCGAAACATTCGTTCGCGACGGCAAAGTCATCGACCCACCGCAGGATCTTCCCGAGGAATTCTCGGCGCGCGCCGGCTGCTTTGTCTCGATCAAGACGCACGATGGCGACCTGCGCGGATGTATCGGTACCGTCGATCCGGTAAAGGACACGCTCGCCGAAGAAATCATTACGAATGCAGTTAGCTCAGCGACGCGGGATCCACGCTTCTCGCCGGTCGACGTGAGTGAACTCTCCAATCTCAAATATTCGGTCGACGTCCTCTCAGCGCCCGAGTCGTGCAGTCTTGGTGATCTCGATCCAGAAATTTATGGCGTGATCGTCGAAGACGAAACTGGTTTTCGTCGTGGGCTCCTGTTGCCAAATCTTGAAGGCGTCACTTCCGCGCGACAGCAGGTCGAAGTCGCGGCGAGCAAGGCCGGCATTCCCCCCGGTACTCCCGTCAGGTTATTTCGGTTTCGCGCCGACAGATACCCGGAATAGACATCCGCGTTAACATCTGCCGCTCTTAACACGTCTTAACACTGCAGCCCGAAAAAAATGAAACGAGCAGCGAATTGCGTCGTGTTATTGGGATAAGCGACTGACGCGGAACAAAGGTCGTGAGCGAATCGTTAACTTTTCTGGGGTTAACAAGTTAGGGGAAATGGTCATGTTGAAAGTTCACACGAGAAATCTGGGAGATGCGGCAATTCTAAGCCTGCAGGGGCGGCTGATCAGCGGCGAAACCCGCGCCTTGCGCGAAGCCGTGCGCGCCCAAACCGATGCTAAATCAATTGTGCTGGACCTCGCGCGTGTTACGGCGATCGATGCTTATGGACTCGGTCTAATGTTGGAGTTGCGCCGGCTCAGCGATCGCAAAGGCGTTCGTTTCAAGCTGATGAACGTCAACAAATTCACCAGCCGCGTGTTTGAAGTGACGCGACTCGATTCCGTCTTCGAAATCATTCCCAAAGCTGAACCGGCAATCGCACGCACGATGACGGCGCGCACTCGTATCGCTGCCTGCGCCTGATCTGGAGTGCGCCGGCAGAGTGCCGATTCCTCGGGAACCCGACGGCGCTTCGGATTCCGTTCACACGACAAGAACTCACGAATACAAAAACAGCCCAGCGGTTTTCATCGCTGGGCTGTTGAGTTTTAAGAATGGCGATTACGGTTTCTTACCGTGGCCTTTGCCACCGCCGCCACCTCCGGGCGCTTTTGATTGTCCCGGCGGCTGTTTGTCTTGTTGCTTAGCCGGGGCCGCCGCCGGCGGACCGTGTTGAACTTGTGGACGTGCCGCTTCTCTGGCCGGAGGTCCACGCTGGATCTGCGGTTGCGGCGCCTGTCTTACCGGCGGACCGTGTTGAATTTGCGGTCGCGGAGCTTCCCGGACCGGTGGGCCACGTTGAATCTGCGGTCGAGGCGCTTCTTGAACCGGTGGCTTACGTTCAAACTTCGGTCGCGGAGCCTCTCTAACCGGATTTCCGACTCGCGCACCTTGCAGCGTGCCGTTCGTTTTGCGATCAGCCTTTTGCTGTTCGCGCTCGAGTTGTCGTTGTTGCTGTTCGAGCTGACGATCTTGCTGCCGCTGGTCCTGGTTGCCATGTGCTACCGCAGCAGGCGCTTGTTGCTGCCGCCAGCCGTTGACTTGACCCGCGCCCGCGCCACGATCGTCTCGCACTTGCAGTTTTTCGTTCTTCGCTTTTTCGGCAACGCGCTCAACGCGCAGCGACTTGTCGAGGTCTTTTCTAAACGGCGGCGCCACTGGCGCAGTGCCCACTACGACCGGCGTGTCATTAAGTTTCTTCGCGATGCCTGGCGGCAAGTCGATCTTGCCGCGGCCCCACGCTGAATGAACCACTGCGTTGCGCAAAGGCGTCAACAACAACGGATCGAGCGACGGTCGTACCTGGGCAAGCGTCGCTGGATTAACGTGCGTGACGTAACGCGCGTCGATCGGCCGATCGAAATAATCAACGGGAACGACCGTGACTGCATTCGGCACTGCATAGTTCACCAGATTCGATACGACTACATCACCGCGGGACAGATAGTGCGGCTGCCAATTCTGATCGTAATAACGCGCGACGTACGGATCGCCCGGGCCCAAAGGCACCCAACCAATTTGGTTGTCGGCAAAGGGCACGAACGCGACTAGTGCCGGTGAATAACGCGGCGCTGTGTTAACTGAGTCCGGTATCCAGTACCAACGATCTCCGACGAACGTCCAACGCCCGTAATGATAAGGCGCATAACCCCATGGCTCACTCGAAACCCACGTCGGTCCGTACGGATAATCATTGACCCAATAGCCTTCGGAATACGGCGTCCAACCGGCAGCTTCGCGCGGGCTCCATCCATACCCGTAGTTGCCGACATTTTGCCAATCGCCGTAGTAACTCAAATCATTGATGCCGGGCGCGACGTACGACACGTAGCGATAGCTGACATCGTTGCGATACGGATCGAAGTAATAAGGATCTGACAGATACGTGTCGTAGCTGATGTACCTGCCGTCATAAGCGTTCGGATATTGATATCGATAGTAGTCGTCGACTAAATAACCTGCGTTGCGGCCATCCATGCGTGACAGCAAAGCTTGGGCGGCGGTCGTGCCGACCAGCGTCAGCATTTCGCCTTTGCTGATTTGGCCACTGCCTGCGGCACCCACGACCTGTGCAAGTCCGCTCAGTACCGAAACCATTGCATTGCCCTGGCTGACGTCGACGTAGTAAAGACCGGGCTGGTTGAAATCAACTGCACCATACGGCGTGCCAACTTCGTACAAACCATCCGACGGCAAGTAACCAACATCAAACATGGCCGAGCCATCGCGCAAAGCGAGTTGCGTCCGGTCATCGGTCAGCGCAATCGCATCGAGCGCCGTGTTCGGATTTAGTCGCGCATAGTTGCGCGAGTTGAATGCGAGGCTGGCGCGCGAATTCTCGCGCGTGTAGATGCGATCGCCGACTGAGAAAGGCTCGTTCATCGCGACAGCTCTCCAGTCGTTTGAATTGTTCGCGGCGTCAGTCAATGCCACCTGGCCATCGACGCGTTGAATCCGCGCGGCGTCCGGCAACGCTGCCGCTTCTACGTTTTGTGAATGTCTTTGATAGAGCCACATGCCGCCGGCCGCAACACCCGCCACGGCCAGTGCCAGCACGGCTGCATGCCAAAGTTTGATTGTCTTCATGAAAACATTTACCTCCGAAATACGCCCAAATTGTCGCAATCACCGTTCCCGCATTGGCAGAATTCGGCGGTAATAGATCTTGCGATGGATGTTCACCGCATTGCGTCCAAATTTTCAGTGGTTTTTGCGCGGGTGCGAAGTTGACAGCAAAACAGCCACCGATAAGTTACGTGATTGCAAGGTTCTGCATTCGGGGAATAGTTAGCGGCTTTGATTCAGAACGGTATGATTCTCGACTGTTACGTGCGCGGAAGGCTGCAAATGCTGCACACGCTCGCTCGGAAAATAAAATGGCTGGAACAGTTAATTCTGGGTGTCGACGATTGATTTCACGTACGCTCGTGGCTTACTCTCAAAGAGTTCCCTTTTGCACCTCCCGCGTTAATCCATTCCCCTAAAGCGAACTAGCCGACAGTCGTCCTCCGCGGCGCTGTGACCGCTGGCTTTCGGCACCGTAATGTTCTGAGAATTTTAGAAGCCCCAGGTACGAGGCTTTCATTCGAAAACATTTCTACATGAGCAAAACCCGGCGACAAACTGAAACTGCATCGCGCGCCAAAGTCGCAAAGACGCCCGCGACGAACGGCTCAAAACTAACCACCGGAATTCCCGGCCTGGACTTAATTCTCGAGGGCGGCTTTCCTACCGAACGCGTTTATCTGATCGAAGGCGAACCCGGCACCGGCAAGACGACTCTGGCGATTCAGTTTCTGCTGGAAGGTGTCCGCAACGGCGAGACTCCTCTTTACATAACGCTGTCTGAAACGCGGGAAGAGTTGGAAGCCGTCGCTGTTTCGCATCGATGGTCACTCGCGGGCTTGAGCATCTACGAAGTTGTCCCGCCGATGGACGGCCTGACGCCAGACACTCAATACACAATTTTTCATCCGGCTGAGATTGAGTTGGGAGAAACAACCAACGCGATTGTCAAAGAGTTCGAACGCGTTAAGCCCACACGCGTCGTCATCGATTCGCTTTCAGAGATGCGTCTGCTCGCGCGCGATCCGCTGCGGTTTCGCCGGCAAGTGCTGGCGTTGAAGCAATATCTCGCCGGCCGCAAGGCAACTGTGCTCCTGCTCGATGACAAGATCGCTGGATCCGATCTGCAAATTCATTCAATCGTCCACGGTGTTGTCTCGCTGGAGCATCTCGCGGTTGAGTACGGGGCTGAACGGCGCCGGGTGCGCGTGACGAAATTGCGCGGATCGGGTTTTCGCGGCGGCTATCACGACTTCAACATTGTCCCCGGTGGGCTGAGTGTCTTTCCGCGCCTGGTCGCGGCTGAGCACCGCGTCGATTACTCGAAGCAAATCATTAGCAGCGGCATCAAAGCACTCGATCGGCTGTTGGGCGGCGGACTCGACCGCGGTACGAGCACGCTCGTGCTGGGTCCTGCCGGCTCCGGCAAATCAACTCTGGCATCCCAATTCGCCGCGGCCGCAGCCGCGCGCGGTGAACGCACGGCAGCATTCATTTTTGACGAGCTGCGTCAGACTTTCATCTCGCGCGCCGAAGGCGTCGGTACCCCGATGCAGAAATACGTCGACAAGTCGATGATTACAATTCAGCAAGTTGACCCGGCGGAATTGTCACCCGGAGAATTCGCGCACATTGTGCGCCAGTCGGTCGATCGTGGCGGCGCACGCATCGTGCTGATCGACAGCCTTAATGGCTATCTCAATGCGATGCCGGAAGAGCGCTTTCTCAGCGTGCAGATGCACGAACTGCTTACTTATCTGAATCAACAAGGCGTGGTGACGATTCTGGTGATGGCGCAGCACGGTTTTCTCGGCAGCGCGATGGCCACGCCGGTGGACGTCAGTTATCTTGCCGACACTGTCATGTTACTTCGCTATTACGAAGCGGAGGGTGCCATTCATCGCGCGCTTTCGGTGGTCAAGAAACGCACTGGCCAGCACGAACTAATGATTCGCGAATTGAAGGTGCAGTCCACTGGCATTTATGTGGGCGAACCGCTGACTGCATTTCGTGGGGTGTTGACGGGCGTGCCGTTTTACGACGGGTTAAAGGGCAATTCAGTTGACTGAAACTATCACGCCAACTGCGCACGTGCGCGACCAGCGCGTCTTGATCCTGGCGCCCACGGGCAGGGACGCCGAACTGGGCGCGCGGTTCCTGCGCGACGCCAGATTGTCGCCGTATGTCTGCTACAGCATTGAAGAACTGTGTGCGCAAATCCTCGCCGGCGCCGGCATCGTCGTTCTGACTGAGGAAGCATTGTCGGCTCGCGCTTTCGCGGCGCTGGCGCGCACGCTCCGGGATCAGCCACCGTGGTCTGACCTGCCCATCATCTTACTCACGAGCGGCGGTAGTGACTCGCCCGTCAACGCTGAAGCACTCGCGTTGCTGGCCGCAGTTGGTAACGTCAGCTTGATCGAGCGGCCGGTCCGCATGATGACTTTGCTCAGCACGATGCAGGCGGCGTTGCGCGCGCGCAATCGGCAATACGATGTGCGGGATCATATTCAGAATGAATTACGCACGAAGAAAGAGTTGGAGCTGGCTTTCAATCAGATCGAAGAGGCCAGCCGCCTGAAAGACGAGTTTCTTGCCACCGTTTCACACGAGCTGCGCACGCCGCTGAACGCGGTGCTGGGATGGACGCGGCTTTTGCGCTCCAACAATCTTAAGGCTGCGGAGCACGACCGCGCGCTGGAAACGATCGAGCGCAGCGCGCGTTCTCAGCAGCAACTGGTCGAAGACTTGCTCGACGTCTCGCGCGCGATTAGCGGCAAGCTGCGCCTCGAGCCCGGTCGAGTCAATCCCAGAAAATTTATTGAAGAGGCCGTCGAGGCGTTGCGTCCCACCGCACAGGCGCGCAACGTTCGTGTCAAACTAAAAATCGACCCCAAGTTGACGATCGTTAATGGCGATCCGGCGCGCCTACGGCAGGTTGTTTGGAACCTTCTCTCGAACGCGATCAAATTCAGTTCGCCGGGTGGTTTGGTCGAGCTTAGCGCGCGTCGCGCCAAGTCAACTGTGGAAATCTGCGTCAAGGATCACGGCGAAGGAATCAGACAGGATTTTCTGCCGCACGTGTTCGAACGTTTTCGCCAGGCCGACATGACTACGACCCGCGCGCACGGCGGCCTCGGTCTTGGGCTCGCGATCGTGCGGCAGATCGTTGAGCTGCACGCCGGCACTGTCAGCGTCGAAAGCGACGGAATTGGCCGCGGCGCAAAGTTCACGGTCAAGCTGCCTTTGCTGACGGCGTCCGAAACATCATCGACGCGCAAAGAATCCGGCGAGCTGCGATCTGACGCATTGATGGTCACGCGCGATTTGGAAGGCGTGCGCGTGTTGGTTGTCGACGACGAAGTCGACACGCGCGATCTACTTCGAGCAGTCCTCTCGAAACGGGGCGCGCGGGTGACGACCGCTGAATCTGCATCTGTGGCTTTGAAAAAGATATGGAGACGCAAACCCGATGTGCTGATCTCAGACGTCGGCATGCCCGGCACTGATGGCTACGAATTGATGCGACGTGTGCGTCTCTTGCCGGAAGAACGCGGCGGGAGGATTCCCGCTGTGGCCCTTACCGCGTACGCGCGCGAGCAGGATCGAAAACGCGCGCTGGCCGCCGGCTATCAACTTCATCTGACCAAACCCGTCGAAGTCGCGGAACTCTCGGCGACTGTCGCCCACTTGCTGCGCAACGGCACGCAACAATCGTCGGATAGTCACCGCAGACGGTAAAAAAGGGGGTTACGTTGAGGGTGCAAATTTGGAGTGCGCCGGCCTCGACGGCGCTTTGGATGGAGCGCCTGCATCTTGCAGGGGATCGCGCGCATCCGCGCGCAATGTAGCCCAGTGCTTCAGCGCTGGGATCGAATCTGCGCGGAGCACAGTCCAAATATGGTCCCGAAGGGACGTAATTTCGCGGGTCTTCGGCGCGGCTGCGCTGCGGTGCTCACTAGCCCAGCGGAACGCTTTGGGATCGAGAATGCAAAGACTTCGGCTTTAGCCGGCCGACTGGAGCGCAGGCGTCTCGCCTGCACGTGGCGTGCTTTCCTATCGGCGTTAATCTGCGTTCATCTGCGTCTAGTTACTTCTTGCTCGACTTTTTCTTCCCGCCTTTCTTCTTGCCACCCTTCTTCTTTCCGCCCTTCTTCTTCGGCACTTTCCCGCCGGCCTTTCGCGCTTCTGACAATCCAATCGCGATCGCCTGTTTCTTGCTCGTCACCTTCTTGCCGGAGCCCCCACTCTTGAGTGTTCCCTTCTTGCGCTCGTGCATCGCTTTCTTAACTTTCTTCTGCGCCGTCTTGCCATACTTCGCCATAGTTGTTCCTCCCTTCGCTCACGCTAATTCTTGGCGGTGCCTTCTGCTGCCTTCTGTCTTCTTCTTTCTGCCTACGCTTACCGCTTACCGCTCACTGCTCACTGCTCACTGCTTACTGTTTACTGTTTTCCCCGTACTCCTTCGCTACACCGAAGCTGTACGCAATGAACACTGCTTAACCTTGAATTTGAGGTGTCGGTGAAGTAAGGAGCAAAGACGATGCCAGCGATGCAGTTCTTCTCTGTCTGAAAGAGGTTAGGCGAGGTGCGAGGCTTAGTGCGAGTCTGGGAGCGCCTGCATCTTGGGGAGCCGCGTGCGTCTTAGGAGCGCCTGCATCTTGCAGGCGGGTCGCGCGCATCCTTGCGCGCTTTTTCATTCCTCCTGCCGTCTGTCTCCTGCTCTGCCTTCTCCTCATCTCCCGTCCCCGCGTCCCCGTGTCTCCCCGTCTCCGCGTCCCCGCATCCCCGCGTCCTGCCTTCCGCTTACTGCTTCCTGATCTTCATGAACTTCTGGGCGCGCGCGAGCACCGCTTGAGAAAGGTTCGACCATTCCGCGTGTGCTGACCCGCCCTCGTTCAGATCGGCCGCAGTGAAACCGGTACCGCTGAGATCTTCCGTATAGATGATCATGAGCTCGTTCCGTTTAGTTTCATCCACCAGATGGACGAGCCTTTGGATGACCACCTCACTGCTTGTCGCGAATCCTTTGCTTTTCAGAAACGCGCGGGCGCGATTGCCGTCAGAATCCGGACGGCCAAGATCGCCTTTCAGACTTCGCGGATAGGTATCGGCAAAGAAATCCCAACCGCCAATGTTCACCGTCTTCGGCGACTTGTAATTGTAGGTGTGCGTATTGTCAGCTAAGTAACCTTCGAACTGAACCCAGTACAAGCGCTTGACGTGTCCGTCTTTGTCGGCATCGACAAAAAAATGCTGCTCGGCATTGGCCACGTCGTACAGCACAAAGCTCTGGCTGCCGGCGTACTTAAATGATTTATCAAACTCCAACTGCACCGCCGGCATGTCTTTGGAAGTAAGCACCTGACCCGCGACCGTGCGCATCACCGGCGGCGCCTGTCGCGCGTTCGCCGGTTTTGAGTTTTCCTGCGCGAATGTCCTCGCTGACGGCGTCAAAGTCATCTCCGCAGAAACGAAAACGACCAAAGCGACGAGTGCGATTAAAGCGGCCGCGAACGGAATCCATCGTTTCATTACGAGCTTTCCTGTCTGAAATTCGAGCTACTGCTTTGCCATTGATAGATGCTTGGTTTTGGTGATGGCGCGAATTACGTCTTGCGCCTGTTCGAACCGAAGTCTCAGAAGCGTCATTCCGACTGCGCCTACATCCTGATACAAATTCTGCGCGATGGTGTGAAGGCCCAGCTCTGGGTTGTATTGATAGTGGAGAACGAACGAATCGATCCGTTGTTTGCGAACCCGGAACTTCTTACCAGCTTTCAGTTCGAGGAAGTCCAACCAATTCTTGTAATGCTTTTCTTTGTTGCAATCGCGGCAACATGAGACGACGTTGCCCCATGCGTGTAAACCTAAAGCGGTGCGATTCAGTGCAATTAGATGGTCGAGAGTTGAGAGTTCAGGATTTAGCAACTTACCGCAATAAGCACAGCAGCCGTTAAAGAAGGCGTGAACCTCTTGCTTCTGGCGGTTTGTCGGTTTGAAAGGTTCGAACCCACGTTCAGTATCGTAAAAGCTCCCCACATTTTGAAGGAAGATTCGAATGGCAGTATTCGATAAATCAGATTGGCTGCGCGGCATACGGATTCAACTAGCGTGTCCGCCCTCAATACGTGAGATAAGTTTTTCTAAGACGCTTTCTCTGACGCGAGTATTTCTCAACTGACACTCCCAAACGACAATTACGAGCCAACCGTCTTTGCGCAGTCTCAAGATTTGACGGCGGTCCCTTTGGACATTGTCTTGTATTTTCTTGGTCCAGAACGCCGTACGTGTGGTTGGAAGCTTAGACCGTGCGCAGTTGCGGTGATGATGCCAGAAGCACCCGTGCACGAAGATCGCGCAGCGATACCTCGGCAAAACGATGTCTGGCCGTCCCGATAAGTTCTTTACATTTTTTCGAAATCGAAATCCGCGACGATGTAATTCGGAACACAAAGTTCTCTCAATCTGCGTTCCGCTGGCCCGAACCGCTGACATTGCGCGGCTTCGCTGCGCTGGCGTCATGAAATCAGGCATTGCGGTCTCATCTATCGCACAGCAAACGAAGCCACTCGGCCTCTATTAACCCTACGCGTGACAAGCTTTGACCAACGTCATGAGCGATTCGCTGGGCGTGCATTGGTTTGAGTTGCGCAATCCACTCAATTTCAAGTTGTTCGTTGGAAAGAAGGATGAAACTTTGATTGGCATCTTTCGTGGCGCGTACGGTTCCACTTGCGGGGTCTGCCGGAAAACCTTGCACCCACAATCTATCGCGCGACTTGCCGCCGGCAGTTAAGAGCTTGTAGCTATTGTCGGGTAATCTAATCGCAACTCCGCGTCGCGTTGCTTCACTCGCTTGGAAGACGTCTTCTCGCATTTGCCAAAATGGAAATTCGACTGCCTCTCCAGCTTGGCACTGTTTTGTTTGATCAAGTCGAATGCAATCACAAACCGGCATGAGGCAGAAACTATAGACCCACGGACTGTCAGCAGGCATCAACTGTCGACGACGAATTATGGTGCCGTAGAATAGCACCCTCGCCTCTTCGTCATACTGCGTTCGAGTATCAAACAGAGTCGCCAGTCGTTCATTCGCATGGGCTTTATCTGCGTCGACCAAATTGAGGAAATCTTGCATCAAGTTTGGGTCAATCCTACTGAATCCTATATCTGGCATCTCGAAGATCGGACTGATTTCCTTGTAGTTGTCACGACTAATGCGACCATTGAGCAGGAGTTCCTTGATAACGGCTTCGTAACCTGTCGAGTTAATCGCCTTGCCTCTAAAATTTGTCCAATTATGCGTGGTCTCACCAATTTTCAAGTTAAGAACCGCGTCCGTAGTGATATCGCTTATAGTTGCTTGCGGCAGTCGCTGATCACTAAGAATGGATTCCAGTTCATCAGCCAAGAGTTCCGGCAACTGATCAAAGGCCTCTTCGCTTCCTTTCGAAAGCGCGCGATGCAACAAAAATGCACCGTTTAAATCCCCATGAAACCTATCGAGAATTCGTTTGGCATTTCGTCGTAACGCCGCCATTCCATGTAGAGCGTAAGCTGGAAGAATTCCAGAATTCATTTGGGCAAATTCCATGATCAACCGGGACGCTAGCTCCTCTTCCTTAACAGTGAAATTCTGTTCTTCTCCGATACGTTTGAAATCTTTGCCAAAAACAAGTATCCGTGTTGCTCCAGATTGGATTCGAAAAGAGGATCGATCCGGTTCTGCGGGCAGTCCTTCTTGGCTCAGTTTATCGCTAATTTGATTCGCGACACCTTCAAGCGATCGATCAATTGTGTAGATTGATAACAGGCGCGTGTGATGTGGGAATTCCTGTTCGCTCTGCTTAACAAGGGCCGCAATCAAGTTCAATGTTTTCTGCCCTTGGTCTCCAGATAAATCCCAATCCAGAATTATGATGTCCGGCCGTTCACAGAGCTTGAAGATTTCCGACTCAGGATCGACATCAAATTCTTCCGGTGGTTCATAGAGCGCACAAATAATTCTTTCCTTCGCGAAGCTACTAACCAGATCCTTCGGGCTATAGGACACTTTTTCTTCCTGCTCTTCGCCCTTTAAATCAGCTACGGCACCCTCACGTTCTATGGCGGCTTCCTCAGGCTGATAGATCCTCTTGCGTTCGGTTGGTAGATCGTCAACGACTGCGACTGCCATTCCAGTCGGCTTTTCAAATATCTTGTCATCCACGAACACTACGCTTTGGAGGTAGCGTCGAGTTGCTTCTAGTGTGAACTCGCGTAAAGTCATCTCGATTCAAGACTGAGGGTAGGCGCGTTGATATGGAAAGCGACTGAAAAGCCTGCGGGCGGAGTCCCCACTGTCAATTGCATTTTTTCAGCTGACAGCGCACGTGCCGAGATGAAAACTCCAAGACCGCCGCCGCCCGGTTTCCTTGTGAATCCCCGCTCAAAAATCCGTTCGCGATCACGCTCTTCGATTTGCGGACCGTTATTGGCAATCACCAGGTCTTGTCCGGAAACATCAAATCTGAGTTTTCGCTCTCCTGGTGTTTTGGCTAGCCAAAACAGCGCGTTGTCCACCAAATTAATGAGCGCGGGATATAAAGTTGACGGATAACACTCGATCTTGGCCCTTAGGAACGCAGGTGTGGATTCTACCTGAATGTTGTGCCGCGCGATCCGATCATCAAATAGATCCGTAACGTAATTTCTAATGCTCTTACCACTAATCTCGATCGCTGAACGGTAGAGTCGTCGCTGTAGGGGAGTAAACAACTTCAAGTGACCATCGAGGTGTTCGAAGCTTGATCGAATCGAGGTATAAAGCGGGCGAATACTAGCGCTCTTTTGTGAAATCTGCCCGAGTTCTCTAATGTTTCGGCGCACGTTTCTGATCGCCGCTGCAAATTCGTGATTGATGATCGCGACGGCCAGACCCATTTGAACAAGCTCAAAATTCTGATCGGCTTCTTCCTCTAACGCCAACATGCGCTGTTCCAGGGCTTCCATGATTTGCGCAGGTTCTTCACCTTCAGAGACTCTCAGATTCTCCGCCAAAGACGCCAGCATGTCGCGAGCGGCAATAAGAGCGTCGCGGTGACGACTTTCTATGTCGGTCAGTTTATTTTCCCAGGCCTTACGCAGTGCCTCAATCTTCTGTGGAGTCAAAGAGTCAAAATCAGTTGCTTTGAGCTCATCTTCGATTTGCTCGATCGTTGATTCCAAAGCAACCATAGCTTTTTGAGTTATGTCGAGCACGCTTTTGCGGGTTTCGCTGGCAGTTGCCTCGGTCTGACTAACTACGGCCTGAAGCTGCTTTTTCCGATCGGCAGCCAACGCGCGAATACGCTCCTGAAGGCGCTTCTTCTGATTGATGTATAGCCGAGCTTGGCGCGCGACCTTGCCCAGAGTTTGCGCAATGTCCTCCTCCAACGGATCAAATATCCTCGATTCTAAACGAGCCTTTTCCATGATGTAGCCTTCCCAATCACGGCTTAACTCCTTAGTGAGTGCGACGCCAGCCGGCCGTTTGCGCGTAAACCGCTCCTTCAAAACATTAAGGCTCGCCATCGCTTCCTGTTCAGCTTTAATTAACTCCGAAGCCGCTTTGTCAGGATTATCGATCTTAGACGCTGCCTCCATCTGTGATCGCGTGAAGGCCCTTAAATCCTCGGCGGCCTTTTCGGGCAATCCAGCATTGATATCTTTGGAGAAACTTTCTAACGCTTTACCGAATCGTCGCCGCTTCTCAGAAGATTGCTTTTGCTGACGCACTAACGCCTCAGCTCGTTTTCGTATCTCAAGCTGAGTCTTTTCAAACAGCTCGCCTTTTTCGGTGTCCTTGCGAAAGAACTCTGCCGCTAATTGAATTAGGAGATTGCTGAGAATGTTTCTGAACTGCCGGTAGGCTTTGTTCTGCTGAAAGCCCTCGCGACCAGCTTTTTCCTGCAATCGAGTGTTATCCTTCGTGGTTAAGAGAACCGCTCCGAAAATTCGTCTGTAGGAAAAGAAGTAGTAACCAGCACCCTTCGATCGGCGCTTCTCAATTTCCAACCAATCAAAAGACACATCTCCGTAAGGAAGGACGCGTATACCATCGCGGTAGACGTATAATCCTCCTATTGTTTCTAGTTTATCGTTAAGTTCTTTGTAGTCATCTCCCGCGATTAACGATTCGGATTGACGTCCCATCAGGTAACCAAAAATCACTTCGAAGGACCCGCACTCTGTTTTTATCCCGACTTCCGGCGATGCGACTGTTACGTCCGAATATTCTTTGTCGTAAACGCGAAGACTGCCTGTAAAACGACCGAACTCATCAACACTTCCTCTTAAATAGTGATCAGTTCGCTTTATGAGATCTTCTTTTGTGAAGAAGGTGTCGACGTCAAGTAGCTCCTCACCAGCGACCGCCGCCGCCGACCATTTCCGCAGAGAGGTTGATATGTCCGGTCCGTCTTTCGTGCCGAACACATGATCCGCGAATCCGAGCAACTGACTACGAAAGCTATAGTCTTGCTTGTCTTCTTCCAATGAGATTTCGATGGGTAAGACTGGATTAACCGGCGCAATGACGAAGTGTGTACCTGTATTTTCTCCTGAGAGTAATAGTGGCTCCGTTTCTCTTTGTTTCAGGAACTGCTCAAGATCAGCAGGATCGGGAGTGAAAGCTTTGATCTGCTTAATAATGTCCTTGAATGTTGAGCTTCTATCAGTATGTTTCTCAGCAAGATTGTTAGAGCATTGGATCAGGGCTTCTTTGAGTTCGTTTATTTGTTGGGCGGTTGGAAGTTGTCCACCTGTTATCGTTGCTATAGGTATGTCGATTTCGTCTAGATTCAGACCTGGCACCTCAAACAAACCCCAATGGACAAGACCTATTATCAAGTCATGTAGACCATCATCGCGAATCGCACGGGTGAGCACGAGTACTTGTGAGCCGAGCAAAGCAATCGCCAAACGACCTATGCCCTTTTCGCCAACTATGGTGCGGGCCTTCATGCCACTGGGTCGGAACTGTTGAAGTTTGTTCTTGCCAACCTTGCTCTCAGTTCCCAACACGAGCCACTTGCCTTCGAAATCCTCTCGTGTCATGCCCACGCCATTGTCCCGAATAAGGAGACTCTGATCTTTTTCAAACAAATCGATTTGCGCACGCTTCGCATACGCGTCGTGTGCGTTTTTAAAGATCTCATTGATCGCGTTTTGAGTGCCCGCAATTTGCTGGCGGCCCAGCATATCGATTGCGCGCGCGCGAGTTTTGAAATTCGGCATGGAAGTTAATTACTTCTTAGACTCCGGCTCTTATGTGTTTCAAGAACTTCTTTCCAAATACCTCCACCAGCGTCACAGGGACAGCATTGCCGATTTGTCGGGCCATCGAATTCAAGCTCCCAAAGAATATGAAGTCATTTGGGAACGTTTGAATACTGGCAGCTTCACGAACGCTAATAGCACGGTGCTGTTCTGGATGTCCGAATCGGCCATTTGAAAGACTGATACACCGGGTTGTTAATCCGGTGGCGGGACGATGCTTGTGCATCCGTCCGTACACATCCGTGTGCCCCTTGTAGTCCTTTCGGTGACAATCGAGCATAAGACTCTTGGGCCAGTCGAGCCGACCTCCACCTGAGGGAGTAGCCTTAATCCGGCGCAGATTCTTCTTGGAAAGCATCGCCGCTCTATGATTGGGAACCTTGGCGTGAGTCTCGCCAGCCGCGATTCGAGGGAACCCTTTAATCCATTCCCACACCGTCGAAAACTTGGCGTGTTCAGTCCCGGGCCCGTGCGTCTTTTGGGGAAAATTGATTTCGCCCAAGCGGCTTGCAATTAAGATCAAGCGTTTACGCTGCTGCGGCACTCCGTAATCCTGTGATTCAATGACATCATGAGCAACGCTGTAATCCAGGTAACGTAACAAGGCAACGAAATCACCAAACGGGCCGCTTCCGGTGTCGATGTTCTGTAAACCAGGGACGTTCTCAAGAAAGATCAATTCCGGCAGGTAGTACTCGACGAAACCTGCAAACTCATAGAGGAGCAGCGCCTCCTTCTTTGTCGCATCTCTATTTTTGTTCTGCTTGGAAAAAGGTTGGCATGGTGCGCAACAACAAAACAGATTGACAAAGTCATCACTTCGACGAGCGAGATACGGCCTCAGCGTCTCAACGGGAAGGTGGTAGATGTCTCTTCGCAAGAAGATGGCTTCAGGGAAATTCGACTCGAACGTTTGCTGTGAATCAGTGTCGATGTCTATCCCTAAACAAATTTCGAGCCCCGCAGATCTGAACCCCGCGCTGGTGCCACCGCATCCGCAGAAAAAGTCGATGACTCTAATGGGCTTCATTAGGCACAGTTCTCCTACCTTCAATTCCTCGACTGAGGTCCGAAGCCGTTGTGCCTAATGCTTTGGCTATACGAACGATGCTGAGGAGGCTGGGATTGCGGACGCCGCGTTCGATACCGCTGATATAAGTTGGATCGAGAGCTGCTCTTTCGGCCAACTTCTCCTGAGTAAGCTTCTTGTCTTGGCGCTCGCGACGCAGGTTAGATCCGAATTTTGACAGAGCGCGGTGTCTTTGACTCATAGTCCATAGTTTCGACTATGAGTCCACAGACTATGAGTCTTGCTGCGCCGTTAAGTTGTCATCTGGAAGAGGTTAGTTCGGATAGGCCTGACTATTGTGGGGTTTTCGCCAATTCCTCATAAGTATCGCTTCCCTTCTTCCCACGGAATCGATTTTTCCGGATGCGCTTGCATGTCGGCCAGACGAGCATCGAGTAGCGCCTTCTGTTCATCAGTGAGCGGATCATCGTCATCAAGCCAGCGATCGCCGTCGAGTTCAGCGAGCTTCACACGAATTTCGAAGCGTTCGTCTGGTGTGAGTTTGGGAAGTTGTTCGAGGATTTCAGTCTTGCTCATGCTGCAATTCTAACATGGCTGAATGACGCTCTGCGCGCGACCATCGAACCATGCGATAGAATCAAAAACAAACTCGGTTCCCAAGGTGGCCTGCTACGCGCTTACCTGGGAATTTTGTGCAGCGCTTTCAGCGCAACGAGAGTTGTAGGTTAGCTGGTCGCGCTAAAGCCCTCACCCAACCCTCTCCCAAGGGGAGAGGGCGTAACTACTACTTAGCGCTCGCCCATCACCACCTAAAATCCCGGCGGTCTCTCATTCACCACACCGAAAGCCTTTTCGAGCGCCAGGCCGACCTGGCCAATCAAGCCGTCGTCAAACAGGCGCCCCAGAATTGTGATGCCGTGGGGCACGCGGCGGGGTGGATTGAACTTGGGCAGAGGGTTGTTTGGATCGGGCGCCCAGTCGCTGCGCGCTTCTGAGACTTCGACGAAGCCGGCGCGCAAAGTCAGCGATGGATGGCCGGTGAAGTTTGTGATCGTCAATTGTTCGTCACGCAGTGAAGGCACAGTCAACACATCGACTTCCTTGAAGATGCGCGCCATCTCAAGAGCGACTTTGCGGCGCAGGCGATCGGCTTGCACGAAATCGACGGCGGAAAGAAATCGCGCCTGACGAAACAGATTGGGCCAGGCGTCTTTGACCTGGACCTTCAACTCGCCGAGTTTGTTGTTGAGCGCCAGGTCTTCGAATGAAGCCGCGCCTTCGGCAAACAGAACCGGCATCAGCGAGCTGTACGGCCAATCGGGCAGCGTCACTTCGTGAAGTTCCATCCCCAACTTCTTCATCGTTTCCATCGCGGCGCGATCGACATCAGTCGCCGGCGCATCTTTCATCCACTGCGGAAAATAGCCGACTTTCACTCCGGCAACGGAGGCATTCGCGTCGAAGTCGAGGCGGCTCGGGACACTTGAAGGATCACCCGCATCAGGACCGCTGATCGCCTGAAGCACGAGCATCGCGTCTTCGACTGAGCGCGTCATCGGGCCGAGTTTGTCCAGCGACCAGCAGAGCGTCATCGCGCCGGTGCGCGCCACGCGGCCAAACGTCGGCCGCATGCCGGTGACGCCACAACGCATCGCCGGACTGACGATGCTGCCGCCAGTTTCACTGCCAACCGAAAATGCGACCAGGCCCGCAGCGGTGGCGGCGCCCGGTCCGCAGCTCGACCCGGACGCGCCTTCTTCGAGCAACCACGGATTCATCGTCTGGCCACCGAACCAGATGTCGTTCAACGCCAAAGCGCCGAGCGCCAGCTTTGCGATCAAAACGGCACCCGCATTGTTCAGTCGTTGCACTACGGCAGAGTCGGCCGTGGGCACACGATTGCGAAAAGGCTCGGCGCCATACGTGGTCGCAATGTCTTTGGTGTCGAGCAGGTCCTTCACGCCGTAAGGGATGCCGTGCAGTGGTCCGCGATATTTGCCGGCAGCAATCTCTGCGTCGGCTTGTTTCGCGCTCGCGAGTGCGTGATCTTTAGTGATGGTAATTATCGATCGGACCCTGCCGTCGAGACGGCCAATGCGTTCAAGATAGATATTCGTCAGCCGTTCGGAAGTAAGTTTGCGCGATTCGATCCAGCGGGACAGTTGAGTCACCGGCGCGAAAGCGATCGCATCATCCGTCGCCGGCAGCGGCACGTCCGTTTTTGAGCGAACGAAATTGTCGCGTGTTGGACCGGCAGTTATCCCTGGAAGCATGGGATTCCACAAGGTCGCGGGAACTTCAGTGTCAGCGAGCGAAACTTTTCTTGGCCCGGTGCGGCGTTCGAGGTATTGCGCGAGCGACGTGCGCCAGGAGCCGGCCGCCTGTTGGCGCTCGGCGTCAGTCATCGTCACCTGCATCAGCTTCTCGGCTTCCGCGAATGTTTCAGGCGAGACCGCAGGCCCACTCCCGGCGCCGGTGCCGAATGTAGGTGGCGCGCCCGGCGGAGCTGAAGTCGATTCCGAATTTGTTGACAGTGATTTGTTGCGACAGGCTGCGGCGGTCACGAGCACAGCGATAGGTGCTTGAATAAGAAACTGGCGTCGAGTGTTCATGGGCGAAGATTATCCACAGATTACGCAGATTGCACAGAACAGAAGGCAGAAAGCGGATCAGACCTGGAATCCAAACTTCAAGATCAATAACCGAGGTAAAGACAAAGACTTTGTCTGCGTGAATCCGCGTTTATCTGCGGCGGATCCTGTCGCCCGCTAAAGCGGGCTCGGGTGGGATTATGGACCTGTGATCCCAGCGCTGAAGCGCTGGGCTATTTCCAAAATGTCCGCTACGCGGACTAAAACGCGCGGCCATCGAGGCCGCGCGTTGAGAATCTGGAATTGAATCTTCCCAGGGTGGCGCGCTTCGCGCTTACCCTGGGCTATTGAATGACGTCCTTTCAGGACTTTGCGAGGACTGCGCTTCGCGCAGGTTTTCACTGCTCACTGCTCACTGCTCACTGCTCACTGCTCACTGCCTAGATGTCCAGGTTCCTTACATCCAGCGCGTTGTCTTCGATGAATTTGCGGCGGGGTTCGACCTGGTCGCCCATCAGCACCGTGAAGATCTCATCGGTTTCGACGGCGTCGTCAATGCGAACTTGCAGCAGCGTGCGCGTCTCGGGGTTCATGGTTGTTTCCCAAAGCTGCTCGGGGTTCATCTCGCCGAGCCCTTTGTAACGTTGAATCGTCAGGTCCTTCTTTGCGGCGGTGAGTACGCGATCGAGCAGTAAATCGCGCGTGGCGATCTCTTCACTCGTGCCGTTTTCGCCGGCGATGAACGGGGGCGCGAGCCGATCCTCGAGTTTCATGAACAGTTCGACTGCGCGCTGAAATTCCACCAAGCTCGCAAAATTCCAATCGACCGTCACGGGCGTTCCGGTAAGCGTCGTGGTATCGATCTCCCAAAGACCGTGCTCTTCATCTTCCGCAAGTTCAGTTTTGTAACCGGCTTTCGCGATCACGCCTTCGACTTTGGCCATCAGATCGCCATCCTGGAACGTGCGCTTGAGCGTCGCGCCCTCCTGACGGAGCACACCTTTTTTGCCACCAAACGCCGTTAGCAACGCGTCGAGCAGATTTGCGTCGCCTTTCAAACGACGCGTAGCCTTCTCGCAATAGCGCTTGAACTCAACCATGCGCTGCAAAGATTTCACCAGCGTGGCGCCTTCGATTGGTGTCTTGTTCGACGCCGAGGTCACCTTCATGTCGCCGGTCGCCTGCTGCATCAGGAAATGGGTCATCGACCCTTCGTCTTTGATGTACTCTTCCTTCTTACCGCGTTTGACTTTGAAGAGCGGCGGCTGCGCGATGAACACGTAGCCCTGTTCGACGAGCTGCGGCATTTGCCGGAAGAAGAACGTCAGCAGCAACGTACGGATGTGCGAGCCGTCGACGTCGGCGTCGGTCATGAGAATGATTTTGTGATAGCGCAGTTTCGAGGCGTCGAAATCTTCTTTGCCGATTCCGGTGCCGAGCGCAGTGATCAGCGATTTGATTTCACTGTGCGCGAGCATCTTGTCGAAGCGCGCCTTTTCCACGTTCAGGATTTTGCCTTTGAGCGGAAGAATCGCCTGGTTCTTGCGGTCGCGACCCTGTTTGGCTGAGCCGCCGGCCGAATCGCCCTCGACTATGTAGATTTCGGAAAGCGCCGGGTCACGTTCCTGACAATCGGCGAGTTTGCCCGGCAACATCGTCGAGCCGAGCGCGCCTTTGCGCACGATCTCGCGGGCTTTGCGGGCGGCTTCGCGAGCTCGAGCAGCGTCAAGCGACTTGCCGACAATGCGCCGCGCGACCGTCGGATTCTGGTTGAGAAAATCCGTCAACCGGTCGTTGAGAAACGATTCGACCGCGCCTTTGACGTCTGAGTTGAGCTTGCCCTTCGTCTGGCCTTCGAACTGCGGCTGCGGAAGCTTCACGGAGATCACCGCAACCAGCCCTTCGCGCACGTCGTCACCGGACAGAGAACCTTTAAAATTCTTCGCGAGTCCGGACGACTGCGCGTAGGCATTGATCGTGCGCGTGAACGCAGAGCGAAATCCGGAGAGATGCGTACCGCCGTCGACGGTGTTGATGTTGTTAGCGAATGAATAGACCTTCTCGTCGTAGGCGTCGTTGTATTGAATCGCAACTTCTATCGAGAGTGCGTCGGCGACCTTTTCAAAGTAGATGGGTTTGTCGTGCAGCACCGTCTTGTTCTTGTTGAGATGCTTCACAAATTCCGCGATGCCGCCGCGGTAATAGAACTCGTGTGACTTCTCGGGTTCCTCGCGTTCGTCTTTGATCGTGATACGAATGCCCTTGTTGAGGAACGCTTTTTCGCGCAGGCGCTCAGAAAGCTTATCGAAACTGAATTCGATCGTATCGAAGATCTGCGGGTCGGGCTTGAAAGTTATCTTGGTGCCGCGTTTCTTTGTCTTCCCTGTTTGTTTAAGGTTCGCGACCGGAATGCCGCGCTCGTATTCCTGCTCGTAAGTCAGGCCGTCGCGCCAGATTTCCAGGTGCAGATCTTCAGCGAGAAAATTGACGCACGAGACGCCGACGCCATGCAGTCCACCCGAAACCTTGTAAGCGTTGGAATCGAACTTGCCGCCGGCGTGCAGCTTGGTCATGACGACTTCGGCGGCGGACTTCCGTTCTTTCTTCATCATGTCCACGGGAATGCCGCGGCCGTTATCGATGACTGTGATTGAATTGTCGAGATGAATGCTAACTTCGATCGAGTCGCAATAACCGGCCAGAGCTTCGTCGATGGAATTGTCCACGACTTCATAAACCAGGTGATGCAGTCCCAACTCGCCGGTCGAACCAATGTACATCGCCGGCCGCTTGCGCACTGCTTCGCGGCCTTCGAGCACGGCGATAGTCGAGGCGTCATACGTCTCTTTTTTATTCTTCAGTTTTGATGTAGGTGTTGCCAATTCGTTTGTACCTTTACTTCCTTTGTCCTGCTTGTCCGATCCCATTACGCGCTCACTGATACCGCAGTTAATGCCTGCTCCGGAGTCGCAACTCCGCCGCAGACTTCATAAAAATTCGCCCGGTTTTCGAACCGCTCAAAGTGACTTCTCTTTGATGTTGTGATGAATGTTTGAGTACGTCCGTCGAGGTGTTCCAGCAAGCCGTTAATCCGGTTTCCGTCGAGTTCAGCGTCCACGTCATCAATGAGGAAAATCGGGTAATTCTGATGCTTGGAATAATACACCGAAATCGCCGCTAAATCAAGTGTTATCAATGCGCTACGTTGTTGACCCGAGCTCCCAAAACTGCGTATGTCGCGACCCCCAAAAAGAACCAAAAGATCGTCGCGATGAGGACCGATAAGACACGCGCCCGCGAAGAGTTCCGCCTGCATCCTGAGTTGCAATCGAGAGGTGATCAGCGAGCGATAATTAGACAGATCGCCCTTTCCCTCCAGCGACGAAACATAACGAATCGAAATGTCATCGTGGAAGAGATTATGTTCCAGCGCTTGATTCAAGAGATCAACGTAACGCATGCGCGCGCGATGGATTTGCGTCGCGAGATTAATTAACTGTTCATTCCATGGCTGAACCAGGCTCGCCAGCGAGTCGAGATTGAAACGATCTTCCGCTGCTTGTTGCAGCAGGCGCTTCTTCTGCTTAATAACTTTATTGTAATCGGCGATGGTTTGCGCGTACGCGGGATGCAAAGAGATCGCGCCGCGATCGAGAAAGTTGCGACGCGCTTCGGGACCGCCACGGATAACTTCTAACTCATCGGCAGTGAAGCAGACGGCGTACAGATGCGCTGCGTATCGTGAGATCGGCTCGCGCTTTCCATTAATTAATGTCTGCTTGGTCGTACCGGTAAGACTGACTTGGAGTTCACGTTCGAGAGTGTTTCCGCTGCTGACAATACCTTTCACGCTCGCCGCGGCTTCGCCAAACTTGATCGTCTCGTTGAGGTGATGAGACCTAAACGATTTCCCATGCGCGAGCAAGTAAATCGCTTCCAGCCAATTTGTTTTCCCTTGAGCGTTGTTGCCGTGAAGGATGTTGAGGCCCGTTCCCCAGGTTATCGAACCGTTCGAATTTCGAAACTGATTTGCCTCGATAGACCTAAGAAACATCAATGAATTTTACCACAGTGAGCGGCGATATTTCTCGCTCTCGACCACGAAAAAAGAGCGCCGCAATCGACGCTCCTTTGCATGATTTTCAGTTAGTTTCAGACTCACAATCGCATCGGCATAATGACGTACCGATAGTCATAGTTCTCTTCAGTCACAGGTCGTAGTTGCGCCTGTGAATTTCCATCCTTAAATTCAAAGTTCACCTGTTCCGATCCCACAACATTGAGGAAGTCCTGGAGGTATTGCGCGTTGAAACCAATCTCAGTTTCGTCACCCGCAAAATTTGTAGTCATGGTTTCTCTCGCTTCGCCCTCTTCCGCGTTCTGCGAACTTATCAGCAATTGCTCTTTCGCCAGATGCATGCGAATGGCATGTGAACGATCATCGGCCATGAGCGCCACACGTCGAATCGCTTGATTGAGACTCAGTGTGTCGAATGTCGCGGTTCTATCGTTGCCTTTCGGCATCACCATTTCGTAGTTGGGAAACTGACCCGACAGCAACCGTGAAATCAACAGCCGAGAACCCACTTGAAAGTAAACATGATTCTCATCAGATCCGAGGTTAATGTCCCCGTCGAAATCTGAGGTCAATTTGGTTAATTCCGCGAGCGTTTTTCGGGGAATTAGAACGTCCAACTCGTCGCTCGTTCCGTTGGATCGCGCGGTCGAAACAAAAGCCAAACGGTGACCATCAGTCGTCACCATCTTCACGTTTTTCTTGTCTAATTCGAACTTGGCACCCGACAGAGTGTAACGACCTTCCTCTTGAGTAATCGCGAAGATTGTCCGTTCAATGAGCATCTTAAGAACAGAGGCCGGCAACTTTAATGGTGTCGATTTAAAACCAGGCAGCTCAGGAAAAGTTTCTTTTGACACTCCAGGCAGGCGGAACTTCGAACGGTCACATTCGACGGTCACCCATTCGTTTTCTTCCTTGCGGAAGCTCACGGGCGCGTCCGGCAATAACCGCGCAATATCAAAAAGCTTTCGGGCCGGGACGCAGATCGCGCCTTGTGTGGAAATCTCCTGGGCATCTGCATCGCAACGAATCGTCACATCAAGGTCCGTTCCGCTAATGCGAATCGAATCCTCTCCGGCTGACTCGATGAGAATATTCGCAAGGACGGGGATAGTGTTTTTGCGTTCGACAATTCCCTGCACAAAGGCCAGTTCTTTTTGCAGCGAATTTCGCGCGATTACGAATTGCATCGATTACTCCTTCGGAGATGGAAATTTGCTTCGTCTTTATATCACAGCCGACAAGAACTACTGAACAACCTGTGATCTAATAAATGATTAAATATCTAGTCGTAATAGTAGTGCCTGTGAATGTCGTGCAAAAGCGAGTAACAACGTTAGATTTGTCTGATTTTAAAAGCGGCCGTCACCGAAAATGCTTCACGCGGCAGTGTGGAAGTTAACTGAATAAAGCTCAAGCATTCACAGCCTCTATGAGACGGTTAATCGTTCCTGCTAACGTTCCGTTTGAATTCATTTCTTTCTCGATCTTTTCCACAGAATGGATCACAGTCGTGTGGTGCTTCCCGCCGAAATGTTTCGCGATCTCCGGATAGCTCTTCTTCGCAAGTCGCTTGCACAAATACATAGCTACCTGCCGCGGAATAAGAATCTGCCTAACATTCGATCGCGCTTTCAGGTTTTCCACCTCTATCCCATAGTGTTGCGCGACCAACTGTTGAATTCTCAAAATCGAAAGCTCCTGCTGAATTGGCTCGTTTGACACTCCTCGAAACGATTCCTCAGCCAAACTCTTTGTCAGCGGCAGACCGCGCAATGAAGACATTGCGAGCAGTCGCACCAACGAACCTTCGAGTTCGCGGATGTTGTGCTTGGCGTGCCGAGCTAATGTTAAAGCCACATCGTCCGGCAAAGTGATGCGATGAGACTCAGCTTTACGTTTGACTATTACAACTTTCGTTTCGAGATCGGGAGGTTCGATGTCGGCAATGAGACCCCACTCAAACCGAGAGTGCAGACGCTCTTCAATTTCAGGAATATCACGAGGCGGACAATCCGAGGTCAAAACGATCTGCTTCTGCCGATCATACAAAGCATTAAACGTGTGGAAAAACTCTTCCTGTGTGCGCTCCTTACCGGCGATGAACTGGACGTCATCTATCAGCAAGACATCAATACTGCGATAGCGCTCGCGAAAAGCATTTGTTTTGTCGTAACCGAATCGTATTGCGCTGATCAGTTCATTCATGAAACGCTCAAGGGAAAGATACGCAATCCGCAGCGACGGATTAGCGTTGGCGATTGAATGACCGATGGCTTGGATCAAATGTGTCTTTCCCAGCCCGACGCCGCCGTAAAGATAGAGCGGATTGTATGTTTTACCAGGAGAGTCTGACACGGCCATCGCTGCGGCGTGAGCGAAGCGATTGCACGACGCGACGACGAAATCGCTAAACGTGTACTTGCCGCTCAACGCAGAAACATCTGAAAAACTGCCTTCCGCAGGTGTCTCTGGTCCGGGATCCCCTGACTTTGTTTCTGCGCCACTCGTAGTGACTGGTTCGCACACAACTCTCGGCTGAGATGGTATTTCCCACTCGATTCGCAACGAGCCCAGCTGCGACTCGTTAAGCGATTGACGGAGCGGCTCTGAATACTTTGAAAGTATCCAATCCCGGACCATGTCGTTTGGAGCAGAAATACGCAGCACTCCCTCATGAGCGTAGCGCTGGAATCGCAGCGGCCGGAACCAAGTTTCGAATGCTTGATCAGTCAGCTTGCTTTGGATTGCCTGAAAAAAGGGTTGCCACTGAGCGTCTGGGTGTCCTGTATACATTTAGGGAAATAACACACATTACCTAGTACAACACGGGAGGGTGCCGCCTAAGAAGAGTCAGCAATATTTCGAACGGCGAACCTACCACAAGCACGAAACCTCGGCAAGAAAAACACCTGACAACTTTTTCGCAGGCGACAAACAAGCCGAAAGTTAAGCCCTATGTGGCAATGGTGTCAGGTAGGATCGCTTGAGAGGTCGCGCAAGGCAACACTGGAGTCAAGGTTTATTCAAGGACAGAATCGAGCCGTGCGTTCGAAGCTATTACTTCAACAAGTTTCACTAAGTAGCACAACTTATACTACACGGCAGTTGTCGCCGCGTTTACTCGCGGCTGAGCGTCTGAAAGAAGATCGTAGAGGCGGTTTAGATCGTCCATGCTGTAGAACTCAATTTCGATTCGACCAGCGGATCCCGCCTTTGCCGGCACAATCCTGACCTGGGTTCCTAGACGCCTACGCAGTTTGGCCTCGGCGGCCCTCAGGTTGGGATCGAGCACTCGGTCGGGGGCAGCTATCGCCGATGGTTTCTCAGAATTCAAATTACGGATCCGGGATTCCGTCTCGCGTACCGACCAATTGTTCTTGTGAATTCGCTGAGCGATTCGACGTTGTAGTTGAGGATCACTTATGCCGAGCAGGGCGCGTGCATGACCGAATGTGAGCTTCTCCTGTTCCAGTAGAGATTGAATCTCGTTGGGCAGCTTCAGAATGCGAAGGTAGTTCGTAATGAAGGTCCGATCGCGGCCGACGCGTTGCGCAACCTCTTCCTGCGTCAGGCCAAGGGTCTCGATCAGTCGCCGGTAAGCGTTCGCCTCCTCGATCGCGTTCAATTCCTGACGCTGGATGTTTTCGATCAGTGCTAATTCGAGCAGGTTCTCGTCGGCGATGTCGCGGACGATTGCCGGAACGCGGGTCAGGCCGGCCAACTGTGCGGCTCGCCATCGCCGCTCGCCGGCAACTAACTCAAACAAGCCCCCGCGGCGTCGAACCAGGAGCGGCTGGATAATGCCACTCGCGCGAATCGATTGCGCGAGCTCCTGGAGCTTCGCTTCATCGAAGGTATTGCGCGGCTGCTGTTCGCCCGGACGAATGAGATCAATTTCTATTTCGCGCAGTTCTTCATGATCCTGCGGCGACGGCGTTGTGGAAATCAGGGCGCTCAGGCCTCTCCCCAATGGCTTCCTGTTCATGCGCTATTACCTCCTCGGCTAGTTGCAAATAGCTCTCGGCCCCGCGCGACCGCGGGTCGTAGAAAATTACGGGCTGACCATGGCTTGGCGCTTCGGCAAGCCGGACATTTCTGGGGACAACGGTCTTCAAGATGAGATTCCCATAAAACTGCCGCAAATCAGCGGCGACCGCTGACGAGAGATTTATGCGGTCGTCGTACATTGTCAGAAGCAGGCCCTCTATACGCAGCGTGGGGTTGACGGCCCGTCGGATAGAAGTGAGCGTATTGAAAAGTTCGGTTACTCCCTCGAGAGCGTAATACTCACACTGAACGGGCACCAAAAGAGAATCAGCAGCCGCCAGGGCATTAACGGTCAGAAGGTTCAGGGCTGGGGGACAATCCACGACGATGTAGTCGTATTCATCCTTGATCTCGCTCAACGATTTGGACAAAAGGTATTCGCGCTCAGGCATGTCGATCAGCTCAATCTCGGCCCCCGCGAGGTTTCTGTCTGACGGCACGAGGTCGACACCGAACTTGCTCTGAATTATCAGCTGGCTGACCGAGTCTCGTAGTACCAAGACGTGGTAAGCATTACGCGAAATTTGGTTTCGCGCGACTCCGAGCCCAGATGTGGCATTGGCTTGAGGGTCAATGTCGAATAGGAGCGTTCGCTTGCCGGCTTTGGCGAGAGCAGCCGACAGGTTGACGGCGGTCGTCGTTTTTCCGACGCCGCCCTTTTGGTTGGCAATGGCGATCGTTTTTCCCATCTAGCCGAGCGTCGCCGACAAATTTAAGGTGTTACATTAACACAGGATTGGAACCGAGCCCAGACACTCACCCCCAGAAGTTTCACGTGAAACCTGAAAGGCTCTGCCCTCGACCCGTTTCACGTGAAACGTCGGTATCGTCTGAAATGAGCTCTAAAGTGACTGTTGTGCTGTGAGAAAAACTAGGAGGTTCGAGAGGGCCGCCGGAGTGAGGCCTGGTATTTTTCTCGCATCGCCAAAGTTGCGTGGCTTAACCCGTTCGAGCCGCTCTATCATCTCGTGAGAAAGGCTGCCGACCGATTTGAAGGGCAGGTTTTCCGGAATAACAAGTCCGTCGTGTTGGCGAAGACGGCGACTAGTAAGATCCTGCGATTCGAGATATCCAGCGTAAAGACAATCAGCCAGCGCGGTCTCGAAGTCGCGTGCTTGTAGAGTATTCCTATCGTCCGAATCCAGCAGGCTCGCGATCGTATCAGCCGTGACATTGGGACGCAAAGCTAGTTGACCGAGTGTTATTGAGTCGCCAAGTTCCTGTCCGCTTAACGCTCGAAAGTGTTCATACTGCGGATCGGCTCGCCGGATTTTCTTGTGCGCTAACAGCGTGCGAATCCTTGCGAGGCGTTCCCTCCGCTGATTAAAGCGTTCCCATTCGGTATCTCCGACCAATCCCAGTTCACGGCCTTTGGGTTCGAGGCGCTCGTCGGCATTGTCGTGCCGCAGCGACAAGCGATGTTCAGACCGCGACGTGAACATGCGATACGGCTCGTCGACTCCCTGCGTGATCAGATCATCGATCAGAACGCCGATGTACGATTCCTCGCGGTGAATTCGAAAAGGCTGACGTCCGGTAGTCTCCAGACCCGCATTGATACCTGCAATCAGGCCTTGGCAGCCGGCTTCCTCGTACCCGGTGGTACCGTTAATCTGCCCGGCCAAAAACAAACCCTTGACGCGTGCTGTTTCCAGGAACGGAGTCAGTTCTCTGGGATCGACAAAGTCATATTCGATGGCATAACCCGGACGAATGATCTGCGCTTCATCCATCCCCGGAATCAAGTTCACGATTTCCTGTTGCAGCTGGGCAGGCAGGGAAGTCGACAGTCCGTTTAGATAAACCTCGTTTGTGTGAAATCCTTCCGGCTCCACGAAGAGTTGGTGCCGAGTCTTCTCGGGAAACTTTACGACCTTGTCTTCAATCGAAGGGCAATAGCGCGGACCGATCCCCTGGATCGCGCCCGAGTAAAGCGGCGATTCATGCAAGTTTTGGCGAATCTTTTCATGCAGTGCTTCGTTGGTATAAGCCAGGAAGCAATTGAGCTGATCTTGCTCGATCTCATCAGTTGAAAACGAGAAGGGCACCGGCTTCTGATCCGGCGGCTGTGGCTCGAAAGCGTCCCAATCAATAGTGCGACCATCGAGCCTGGGCGGCGTCCCAGTCTTCAATCTGCCCACAGGAAATCCAAGACGTCGCAATGCTAGCGGAAGTTCAGTCGACGCAGGTTCGCCCGTTCGCCCACCCGCGTAAGTCTTGCGGCCGGTGTGAATCTTTCCATTCAGGAACGTGCCAGTTGCAACGACGACCGCCTTCGCGGCGATCCGCCGCGCGTCCTGGAGTTCAACACCGACGATACGGTCCTTTTCGACAAGTAAATCGGTGACCAATCCCTGGCGCAAACTCAAATTCGGCGTCGCTTCCAAAGTGCGCCGCATTTCGAGACGATAGAGAGTTCGATCGGCTTGCGCTCTCGGTGCCTGGACAGCGGGTCCGCGCGAGCGATTGAGCAAACGGAACTGAATTCCGGTGCGATCAATAACACGCCCCATGATGCCGCCAAGCGCGTCCATCTCGCGGACCAAATGGCCTTTCCCGATGCCGCCAATCGCTGGATTGCACGACATCTGCCCAATCAGATCCAGATTCAAAGTTAGCAGTGCGGTATTCGCGCCCAGACGTGCCGCGGCAGACGCAGCTTCGCAGCCGGCGTGGCCGCCGCCAATTACAATCACGTCGAAAATTTCGTCGAAGATCATTTTCTTACTTCGCGGCTCGTCGCCATCAGCGTTAGTTACTTACCGATACAGAACGTCGAAAAGATCTGGCCGAGGATTTCTTCAGTCGTTGTCTCGCCGGTAATCTCGCCGAGGAATTTTAATGCGTTGTGCAGTCCAACCAAAATGATTTCTTCGCTCGCGCGTTCTTTAATCAATGCTTCAGATGAGTCAATCGCAATGATGGAGCGCAATAGCAAATCGTGATGACGCGCATTCGTTATCATTAAGCCTTCAGCCGCGCCGTTGCCATTGACGAATGGCTTCAACATAGCAGCGCGAAGTTCGGTGAGACCATCCGTCGTCAGGGCTGAAACGGAAATAGCAGCTGCGCTCGCGGCGGTGGAAGTGACTTTCTCAGCGATTCGCTGCAATGAAAAATTCGGAAGATCGTTTTTGTTGACGGCCACGATATGATGCCGGCCGTTCGCCTCTTGTAACACGGACCGATCTTCTTCAGTGAGTGGTTGCGAACCATCGACAACTATTACGAGCAAGTCCGCGTCCGCTGCAACGCGACGAGTGCGTTCCACGCCGAGTGATTCCACCTGATCAGTTGTCGTGCGCATACCGGCCGTATCAATCAACGTGATCGGTATGCCATCCCAGCCGATTGGCTCAGAGATCGTATCGCGAGTCGTCCCTGGAACGTCCGTTACGATCGCCCGCTCGTGTCCCAGTAACATATTGAAGAGACTAGACTTACCGGCGTTCGGCCGACCGATGATGGCGACGGTCAGGCCGTCGTGAAGCAATCGTCCGCGCGTGAAGGTCTCAGCCAAAGCTCGCAGGTCGGTGCGCAACGAAGAGAGTGCGTTCGCAATTTCTGTTTGTTCGAGCTGAGGTAGATCGTCTTCGACAAACTGGAGCGACGATTCAAGACGAACAATCATTTTCAGCAACTGTTCTTTAGCCGGCTGAAGACGATGAGAGAGCGCGCCGCTCAGTTGGCGCGTGGCCTGTTGCGCAGCGAGATCCGTCTGCGCGTCGATTAGATCGCGAATCGCTTCGGCCTGCGTCAGCTGCAAACGACCATTCATGACGGCGCGCAGAGAGAACTCACCCGGGGTCGCAAGGCGCACATCAAAGCGGAGGATCGTGTCGAGAATTCGACGTAGCAAAACTGGCGCTCCGTGACAATGAAACTCGACGACGTCTTCGCCCGTGAATGAGTGCGGCGCTTTGAAATAACAGACCAGTGAGTGATCGAGCGTCTCTGTCGTGAACGGATCGACGATCTCGCGCAAGTTCATGTAGTTGGGTTCGGGCGCAATCTCCGTCGTGTCGGCGGTCATCCGTTGCAGAGTGCTTAGTGCGTGAGGCCCACTAACGCGAATCACTCCGATGCCGCCGCGCCCAGGCGGAGTCGATAGTGCGACAATGGAATCACCTGTAGAACTCATGAAGACAATGGAGGGAAAAACCTATGCGGACGCGGCAGCTCTCGGACTGACGCGCAGTCGACGAGCATTGCCCTCGCCGATGGATTCAGTGTGCAGGTCAGGCTCATCCGCCAGCGTGAGGTGAATGACACGGCGTTCATTGCCGTCCATTGGACCGAAGACAAAAGAGGATCCGGTCGAACGCACCTGACGGGCAGCGTGTTGGGCCATTGCGCGCAGTTCAGCTTCGCGAGCTGCGCGGTAATTATCTGCATCACAAATGATGCGTTGACCTTTCGGCAGGCTGCGGCCAACCGCCTGATTGAGAATCTGCTGCAACGCGTCGAGCAGCTCTCCGCCCTGATTTAACAGCAACCCATTGTCGGCGCCATCAATCGACAGTAAGCAGCCTTGATCGGTTTCCTTGGCCGACGCGTGCAAATCGAAACCCGCTCCACGGAGAATCGCATTCGCCAACTCTTCAGCCTTAGCACAAATTTCCTGCATCGAATTAGTCGCCGATTTTACCGCAAGGCTGCGGTAAGTGACTAACGACGATCGAATGCGTTGCGAGACGGTGGGCTATTTGTCGAGAGGACGACGTCCCAGGTTAGTTCGAGTCTTTCTTTCGAACGTAAATTTGACCGCGCTGGCTCAACCCAGCTTTATTGGCAACGGTGAAAAGGACTGAATCCAGAATGTCCTTGTTTTCTAACCGAAAGCTGGTCGCGCCGGCGGCTTTGCTGTCGGGATCGTCGTACTGAATTGTGAGATAACGGACTTTCGTTTTCACGAAGCTTGCGGGGATACCATAGAGCGGCACGTGGCTGATAACCGTCGCCGCAGCGGGCTGCACAGAGTGACTGTCACCATAGGCACCGGTAATCGAGCCAAACGGGATCGAGAACAACTCCGAATGCTTGCCATCGCTAAAAATCAGCCGATTGTTCGTGGTGTCGACGGTCAGCGTGCCGGTCTTCTTGTTCGGAAACCCAAAGACACCACCTTCGTATTTCGCCTTGACGGTGGATGGCGCCGGCGGTGGCGTCGGCATCGCTCCCGGAGTCGTATCCTGGGTGACGGCGCGCGGCCGTTGTCCAAAAACGGCGACTGGGATAATTGCTGAGAGCGCTAGAACAAAGATGGAAGCGACTAATCGATTTCGCATAGCAAGCCTTTCTTAAACCAAGTCGTTGCGGATGTCCTACAGACGCAGAAAAATCATTTCCGGGTTGCCATAACTGACGCAAATTGTCGCAGCCGCAACACTATTCTTAATGTCGAGCGCGGCTGATTTGGTCCTCAGAAAACGTGTAACGAGTTGTCTTTAGCTTATCGTTTACGAACGTATACACGATTCCTTCTTTCAGGTTGCGAAAGATAACCGCCTCTTTTTCGCTGTCGCGCGAGTAGCTGTGATTCTTCGTCAGACCCAGCGACTCCGGAGTGTCGGAAGAGTTGTCGTGCTGAAGCACGATCTGCAAGACCGTTCCCGCGACGTCAGATCGCAAACGCTTGGCGCGAACAAGATTCTGATCGACAAAGAAGATCGTGACTGTGCCACCCATCACTTTGAATGTCAGCGGCCCGGCGGCAGTGTCGCTCACGGGCGTTCCCAGAATCTTGAGAACGTCAGCCCGCCGAGATTTCAAAGGTTCGATGCCGTGCCACGATCCGGCTTTGGCAGTTCCCGGCAACGCGACCAGCACAGTTGCCGTTATCGAAAGCAAAAACCAGCGCAGACGTTTCATGAAGTAATGGTAAAGCACGACTAAGGTTTTGCAAACGGACGCACACGATCCGCAGACTCTTTCAAATCCGCGTCAGCCGGCTGCAATTGTAGTCCCTTCTCGTAAGCAGTCAGCGCCTTCGCATATTGCTTGGAAACTTCGTAATCGTATCCCAGCATTCGATAAATGTTGACGTCTTCCGGCGTCTTCTCCGCCGCTCGCTCCAACGCCAAAATCGCCTTTGGATAATTCTTCGCCTGCGTGTGCGATAGTCCCAGCAAATAAAGCGTGGTTCCTTTAACCTCCGGTTTCGTGGCGAATGGTTCGAGCACTGTTGCCGCACGCGCGTATTGCTGAGCCCGAATCAATGCCTGCGCCAACAGCGCGGCGGAAGTCTCATCTGGTCGCAAGCGCGACAATGTCTCGCCGGCACGAATGGCCGCGAGATAATCTGCCTCCGCCTTTGCGCCATCGCTCGCCGAGCCGCGATTTAAATACGCATAAGTCAGTAGCGACCACGCATCAGCGAGCCGCGCGTCACTGGTCGTTGCGCGATTCAACCAGGCGATAGCCGCGTCGAAATCTTTTCGTTCGAACGCGATTCTGCCGAGATAAAACAGCGATGCCGTGTTGCGCGGGTTTGCTTTGACCGCGGCGTTGAAAGACTTCTCAGCGTCAGCTGTTTTTCCAGTTTTGAATTCGGCCAAACCGCGGTAATAGAGGAACAGCGGATCCGGTGTCTTGCCGGGCCGAGTCAGAATCGTTGTCAGCAAGGGAAGCGCCTGTTCGAAACGTTCGGCGAGCACATAGCTCTCAGCCAGCGCATCCACGGTATTCGCATCCTCTTCCTTTGCCGTGCGCTGAAGATCAAGTGCTTTCTGCAAATCGTCCGCGGCATCCGCATACTGTTTCAAATAGAACTCAGAAAAACCCGCCAACTTCCACGCCTCGGCATTCGCCGGATCGGCAACGGCAATTGCTCGAGCTTCCTTCGCCGCTTCGGTGTATTGCTTCTGCTGAAACAACTGGTAGGCGTGCGTTGTGTCGCTCGACACGGGCGCGGCGCCTACGGGCTTCGTTGGTTTCACGTCGAGTAGCGGCGCGCTCCTGTCTGCCACAGGAGCCGGAGTGGGTTCAGGTCCCAACAAGGTTTCAGGTGGCTTCACACGTCTCGGTCGGGACGATTGGCCGGCCGCAAGACCAGCGGCGGCAAGGGCGATGCAGGCACTGAGCACAATAAACAAGCTTCGATACATTACGGTGATTCTTTCAGATTTCCGCGGAAAATAACAATATCAGGAGAGCTGAAGTCTCGTGCTTTCGGATGCGCAAATCCAAGCCGTAGTTTGCTGTTCAAAGAAAAAGGCCGACGCGTGGCAAGCGCCGGCCTTCAGATCGGTTTCGTTGACTGTTAGAAAATCAGCTTCATTCCGAACTGGAACTGCCGAGGGTCAAACGATGCCGTGGGCCGGCTGTAGTAATGCCCGTTGTCAGCGCGCTGATGAAATGCGTTGACATCGTCGACAAACGGCGACGCCGACCCCTCGTTGAACCGATTGAAGAGGTTGAATCCTTCGGCGATTAGGTCCAGCCGCAGGCGTTCAGTGAGTCTGACCATTCTACTGAGACGCATGTCGACCGAGATGAATTTGTGCGTGATCCCCATGTTGCGGCCGAGGTCACCAGCCGAGAAGACACCGTTCGTGATCAGCGGCGTACATCCGATGGCACCCGGAACGCACAGGCGGCCGTCGGGAAGAACTGAGGGTCGATCCGTCTGGTTCGACTGGTCGTTGTTCGTGTCCTGGTTGCTCAGGATGTTAAAGGGGCGGCCCGAGGAAATCTCGACGATGGGCGCCAGCGTGAAATTGGAAAGAGCCCGGTGCCAGCCACTGCCTGATCGCCATTGGGCGGGTGAAGCCAACACGGCGCTGAAGACGAAACGCTGTCGTTGATCGAACAACGAGTTCGCTCGTTCTGCGCCGAAGTTTCGGTTGTCTTGCGGCAGCAATAACGTCTGCAAGTCCGATGAATCATCGATCGAGTGCGACCAGGTGTAAGAAGCAAGAAACTGGAAATTATGCGAGAAGCGCTTCTTCACATCGATGTTCATCGCGTTGTAAACCGAGTTGCCGTCAGACGTCTGCGCGTTGATCGATCCGAATGGTGAGATCGCGCCAGGAGTGCGCAGCGTTCCTGATGCGGCCAGTGCTCCGTTCAAAACGGCCGGGGTAACAGCGCCGCCAGTCACCGCCTGCACCAGAAAGTAATTGGGCGCGTTCGGACGGAAGAAGTTGGCCGCAGCCGGTTGAATCACGCCGCCGCGCGTCGTCACCGAAATAATTCCCGGAATTGGTTGCGCGACGATGTTGTTACATGCCGCAGGATTTAATGTCGCGACGGCTGAAGTGTTGGTGGGTAGAGTGCCAAAGCAACGGAAATAATTCTGAATCTGTAAATCCGTGCGCGGCGCATTCACATCGAGCGGATGCGGCAGGTGATGTGCGCCCACGAACAAGTAACCGGCTGAGATCGACATGTCTTTCGTCAGTTGTCGCTCAATCGTCAGGTTCGCCTGATTCGCGTATGCGTATTCAAAGTCCTTGCTTACGTGCAGCGTAAAGGGCAACACCGGACCGAATCCCGGGAAAGTTTGATCGTTGAAGCGCATGCGACCGAATTGATATTGCGCAGTGGCCGCAACGCCCGGCGTCAACACTCCAGGCGCGCAAATCGGATTGCCGCCGGTTTGCGGACAGACGGTGCCCTGAAAAACTTGCACCGCATTCAAGAGTTGGTTCGGCGCAGGATTACCGGGAATCAAAATTCCCTGCTGTTGTTGCGCGGCGTCGGCGATGTCTGAGTTAAACGCGATCGCCAACAAGGGATGGTCATAGAACATTCCCGCAGCCGCGCGAATTACTGTCTTCGCGTCACCTTTGATGTCCCATGCAAACCCAACTCGCGGAGCGAAGTTGTTCTTGTCGCGTGGAAATCCTTGCTGAATATTCATCGCATCTTGCGCCGCCAGCAGATCAGCCGCGGAAAGCGAAATGCCCGACAACGGATCTCTAAACGGCACGGTCGGAATTTGCTCGGTGATCTCGTAGTCGTAGCGAACGCCGTAATTCAAAGTGAAATTCCTTCGAATCTGCCACGAATCCTGCGCAAACCACGCGACCGGTTTGTTGCCAATGCGGCTGACCGGATCCCCAAATCCTTGAATGTAGTTCGACGGGAATCCCAGGCCGTACTGCTGTACGGGAGTGAAATCAGGCGGCGCACTTGTGCCAACAGTCGGAAACGCCGCGAGCGTCGTCGCCGTCAATCCGCCGAAATTAAAAAGTCCCGCGAAGTTCAACTCGAAGATCGCTTCCGGAATGCGAATGAAAGCAATATCCCCTCCAAACTTGAAGGTGTGATTGCCTTTGACGATTTGCAGATTGTCAGTCCATTCGTAGCGCGTTTCAGTTCTGACGACTGGCGAGAACAGTTCGCGACCGATGAACGCGGTGCCGGAGATATTGAACGCGACCGCGTCGCCGTTCTGTGATTTGAATGTGGCGCGGCGCTCTCCGAAGTTGAAACGAAATTCGTTGAACGTGTGCGCAGAAAGCGTCGAGCCCAGTGTCGCGACCGCGCTCGAGTCTATTAGCTTCTGAATGCCGGTGCGCGAAAAATCGTTCTGGCCGAGCGATTGATTCTGTGACTCGACTTGAATGCCGGTAATGGTGCTCGGGTTGTATCCGAATCGGAATGTGAAGTGGTGTTTCTGCGCTTCATCGAGAAAGTCATCGAAACGAATCGAGTTGAAGGTAGTGCGGTCTGTAATTGGAAACACTCGCTGCAAACCATTCAACGGACGAAATGCAATCGGCTGTCCCGCTGCATTGACTGTCCCGGATGGTACGGGCGCGCCAGTCAGGAAGAATCGCGGACCAATCACCTGGCCGGCGGTAATCGCGCCACCAGGACTAATGAGCGGATTCGTTCCGGTCAGCGCCGTGACGCCTCCGCTGGAAGCCAGCGTGGCGTATTGCACGGCGGCGCCCGCCAAAGCCTGACCCTGCGCGATGTTTGCTGGAACGCCAGAGGCTATTAATTGTCCGGCCGTCGTCAGTAACGTACTGACGTAGCCGCTTTGTGCCGGAGTGATATTCCCGAAAGTTTGTGTGAAAGGCAGAAATGGAGCGCCGATCGTGACGCTGCCGGTCAAGCCTGCCGCCACGTTGCTCGTAAAGAACCCGGACTCATGTCGCTGTCTTTGCTCGAACGACGCAAAGATGAACATGCGATCAGTCTTCAGTGGGCCACCCAATGTTCCACCATATTGAGCTCGAGTGAATGCGGGCTTGTCGATCGGAGCAAATGGGTTGCGCGCCTGGAAGCTCTTGTGACGCAGAAATCCGAAAACGTCTCCATTCCAATCGTTGGTACCGCTCTTGGTGACGACATTGACCACACCACCGGAGGAACGTCCGAATTCCGGGGCAAATGAGTTGGTCACAACCTGAAACTCCTGCACCGCTTCCTGGCTAACTGTCGAGCGTGAAGCGTTGACGGAGTTATCTGTGTTGTCGGCGCCGTCAACCTGGACCAGGTTCGAACGACCACGCTGGCCGCCGAAGTTCAGACCGGTCGTTGGCGCTGGCCCGATCGGGCGGCCGTTGTCACGTCCCACCATTGATGAAGTCAGCGCGAACGAAAGGTAATTGCGTTCGTTGATGGGCAGATTCTCAATTCGCTGTTGATCGATGGTGGTTGAGACAGCAGTGCTCGTAGTCTCGACCTGGTTTGGCGCCGCAGAAGGGATAATAACGTTGGCGCTGACTTCGCCGACTTCCAGCCCTACGTCCTGATTAGCCGTTTGCCCAACTGTAAGCTGCACTGTGGCAATGGTCGCCGTCTTGAAGTTTGCCGCGGTAATCTTCACTTCATAGATGCCCGGCGGCAGATTCACAATCTTGTAAAAGCCCTCGTCGTTCGTCGCAGCTTCGCGCGTGAGATTGGTGGCAGAGTTCTTCACGCTCACAGTCGCATTGGGTACGGCGGCGCCATTCGGATCGCGCACCGTGCCTTGCAGGTCGGCGGCATTACTTTGCGCCTGCGACATGGCGACACTTACGCAAGAGATCACAAGCAAGCCAATCCAGAGAATCCTAGTTGAGGCTCGGCGCCAATCAGGGGACGAAAACATTTTGTCTTTCTCCTTTTTGCGATTTGAAGTCAGGACGCTGCTTCTACGTGCACGAATGCTTAAACGTTCGAGAGTCGAGTGGGTTCAGCGGCGCGGCCTCTGGGGCTTTTTGGGTTCCGCGCTCGCAAACATCGGGAAACCGCGCAATGAACCCTTAGCCGCGCGGTCTTTGCGTGCGCGCTGTTTTTACCGCAAAAGCGCGCTGGTGGCAAGACTTTATTGGTGTACAGTGGCGGCGTGAATCCATAATAACTGCCTGATTTGCAAGCAAGTCGTTGCGATTGGCGCGATTCGTCGCATGAGCTGGTTCAGAACGATCTTCAAGTACGTGCTGTGCATCCTGGCGCTCGGCATCGCCCTCGCGCCTGTTTACTGGATGCTGACAATTTCGTTGAAACGAGAAGTTGACCAATTCGCCGTGCCGCCGAAATGGTTTTCATTCTCGCCCACGCTGGCCCATTACGCGGACGCTTTTTTGGGCCGGTCGTTTGGACAGTACCTCGTTAACAGCCTCGTCGTCGCGACTGGTTCAACGGCATGCGCATTAGTACTCGGAACACTGGCGGCGTACGCACTCGCCAGGTTTCGCCTGCCACGCAAACTGGATCAAAAGCTGGCTTTATGGATTCTCTCGACGCGCATGATGCCGGCGATTGTGACCGCTGTGCCTCTGTTTCTGATCATGCGCGACCTGCGTCTGGTGAATACACGCCTGTCGTTGGTGATCGTCTATACGGCTTTCAACCTGCCGTTCGTGGTGTGGATGATGCGCGGCTTCTTCGCGGAAGTGCCGCGTGATCTGGAAGAAGCCGCAATGGTTGATGGAGATTCGCGCATCGGCGCCCTCCGACGAATTGTTCTGCCGCTGGTCACGCCGGGTCTCGCGGCTACGGCAGTATTTTGCCTGATCGTTTCATGGAACGAGTTTCTGTTCGCCCTCGTGTTGACGCAGACCGACGAGGCCATGACTCTGCCGGTGGGCATTGCCGGTCGTGTGACTCAATACGGAATTCAATGGGGAGCAATGAGCGCGGCCGCAGTGGTTGCAATCGTTCCGATTCTAACCTTCGCCATGGTGGCCCAGAAATACCTGGTGCGCGGCCTGTCGTTTGGCGCGGTCAAAGGATAGTTCAGGTGTCGGGTATCAGGTGTCAGGTGCCGGCGAAATTATGAGCGTCTCTTTAAGCAATCTCACGAAATCATTCGGCGCCGCCGCCGTCGTAAACGATCTTTCGCTGGAGATCGGCAATGGTGAGTTCGTTGTTTTTCTTGGACCGTCCGGATGCGGAAAAACAACTACGCTCCGCATGATCGCCGGGTTGGAACAGCCGACGAATGGCGAGATTCTTATTGATGGAGAGCGCGTCAATGATCTGCCGCCACAGCATCGCGACGTGGCGATGGTTTTTCAAAGTTATGCGCTTTATCCGCACCTGACGGTCGCCGAAAACATCGCGTATCCCTTGCGCGTGCGCAAGACCAGCACCGATCAAATTCAGCGACAGGTTTCGCAAACAGCCGCGATGCTCGAAATCGAAGGTCTGCTGAAGCGGCGACCGCGCGATTTGTCGGGCGGCGAGCGTCAGCGAGTTGCTTTGGCGCGGGCCATCGTGCGTCATCCGCGCGCATTCTTAATGGACGAGCCGCTCTCGAATCTGGATGCGAAGCTGCGTTTGCAAATGCGCGGTGAACTGAAACGCTTGCAGCAGCAGTTGGCGACCACGACCGTTTACGTCACGCACGATCAGGCGGAGGCGATGACGCTGGGCAATCGTGTCGCCGTCATGAACCAGGGCCGCCTCCAACAGTTCGATACGCCGCTGGAGATTTACAATCGGCCAGCGAATCGTTTCGTCGCGGAATTTGTCGGCAATCCCGGCATGAACTTCATCGACGGCCGCGTTGATCTGTCGCAGAGACTGTTCGTCGGTAATGGCGTGAGTTTGACGCTCACCGAAGAATTGCTGGAGCAGGCTAACCGCGTGCGGCTTGAGACATACACGCTGGGCGTTCGACCTGAAAATGTCCGCGTATCGACCGCGCAAGAAGATCACTGGATGCCGGTGACGGTGTATGTTACTGAGCTGATGGGTAGCGAAACTTTTGTGATCGTTGAGACTGGTTCACAAAAAATCATTGCGCGCGCGGCCGCAGACTTTCGCGCCGACACAGGGAATTCGGTTTACATTCACCTTGATTTAAAGAAAGCGCATCTGTTTGATAGCAAAACGGGAGAGCGACTCTGAACCACTATGAAACTTTCATTTAACGGCGCCACTACGATGCGCGCGGACTTGCCGACCGACATTCAGGCGGCAGCCGCAGCCGGCTTTGATTACGTCGAGATTTGGGCGGCCAAGCTCCGCACGTACCTGCAACAACAAACGCCCGGTGACCTGAAAGCTCTTTTCGCCGAAAACAAGATCAAGCCACTCAGCATCAACTCGATTGAACACATAACGTTTCGCGAGCCGTCGGCTCACGCGCAAATCAAAGCGCAGTGTGAAGAGTTGTGCGCGATTGCTGCTTTGATCGAATGTCCGTACGTGGTTGTGGTTCCCGGCAAGTTTCCGTCGGAGTTAACCAGCAGCTCCGACATAATCGAAGAAACGGTCGGCGTGCTGCGAGAGTTGGCATCGATCGCCGAACGGCATGGGGTAGCGCTGGGGTTCGAGTTTCTGGGCCAGAAAGATTGTAGCGTCCAACGATTGGATTTGGCGGACGAGATTGTGCAGAACGTGAACCGCCGGAATATTGGTCTGGTGATCGACGCGTTTCACTTCTATGCCGGTGGATCGACGATTAGGATGATCGAAGCCCTCGACCCGAAGCGGCTGTTCATTTTTCATATTGATGACGCCGAAAGGCTGCCGCGCGAAAAATTGACTGACGCACATCGGCTGTTACCCGGTCTTGGAGTCCTGCCATTGAAAGAGATCATCGCCGCATTCCGTCGAATCGGCTATGACGCGAACGCCAGCGTTGAGATCTTCCGGCCGGAGTACTGGGAGCGCGATCCTTTCGAGTTGGCGCGTGAGGCGAAGGCGGCGGTGGAGGCAGTGCTAACAGATTAATCCGCAGATTACACAGATTACGCCGATTAAAAACCAGCAAAGGAGTTCATGCGAACGTTACGTCGACGTTGGCGATTCCATCAGCAGTGAATTTTTTGAATCTGTGTAATCTGCGGATAATTTTCTATGTCGAAACTCAAGATAGGCTTTATCGGCGCGGGCTACATCGCGGGCGTGCACGCTTCAATTCTGGCGCGTGACAAACGTGTTGAGATTGCGGCGGTCTACGACGTGCAGAAACGACGTGCTGAACAGTTGGCTCAATCCCTGGGCGCGTCGGTCGCACATAGCATCGCTGAAGTTCTGGCCACTTGCGACACGATCTACATCACCACACCGAACACCCAACATACCGAACTCGCGATTCTCGCGGTTGAAGAACGCAAGCACGTCTTTTGCGAAAAACCGATGGCTACCGATCTCAGGGACGCGCGCCGCGTTTTCAAAACGGTCGGACGCAGCGATCGAGTCTTTCAAGTCGGTCACAACCGAAGGTTCGCGCCGGTTTACGCCGAATTGAAACGAATGCTGGCAGAGACACATCGCGCGCACTCTGCCCACATCAAGATGAATCGCGGCGAGCTTTTGCATCCGGAGTGGGTCGGCGATCCAAAAATTACCGGCGGCTTTCTTTACGAGACGACGATTCACATGTTCGACATGCTGCGGTTTCTGTTTGGCGAAGTGAAGAGCCTACAGGCGATCGGTTCAAAGCATGAGTATGAAGAGATCGATGACTTTTCCGTGCTAATGGTTTTTGAAAGTGGGTTGCACGCGACACTCGCTTCATCAGCCGACGCCAGTTGGCTGTTTCCCTTCGAGCGCGTCGAAGTCTTCGGTCATCACGCGACTATTGCCACGCGCGAGATGGAGAGTCTGATTTACAGCGAAGGCCTGGACGGAAAGCACACTGAACGCTCGATGCATCAACTAACGAAAGAAGAGAAATGGGGCTACTTGCAGGAGGATCGCGCTTTCATCGATTCGATCGTGAACGGAGCGCCGGCCGCGGTAACTGCTTTTGATGGGTACAAGTCGGTCGAACTCGTGAACGCGGTCTACCAGTCGGTAAAAAACGGGAAACCGGTTAAGTTACAGAACCGCGAGCAGTAGCGAGCGGGACAAGAATCCCACATCGCGCTCTTAACCCGCTCACTATCGTTCGCGGTTCTGTAACGGAGCCGAATAAGTCTTCACGCATTGCCAGCGGCCGCCGCGCTTAATCCAGACATCCAGGTAGAGCCACTTCGTCACCTGGTTCTGATCCGCGTCCTCGATGGTAATCGTGTCCACGCCGGTCACAAGCGCCATGTCATCATAAATCTGCACCTTGAGGTCGCTGCTCACGGCTGATTTCACCGTTCCCTTACGAGTCGTGAACGATGCTAAATAGTCAGCCTTCTTCGCACCGCCCACGAATTCGAATTCATCAGCGAGCAGACGACCGAGTGTTTCCGTGTCGCTTTTGACGTAGGCGTTGTCCCAAGTTGCGACGAGATTCCGCAACTCCTGTTCGGGATCGTCTTTATGGGCCGACCCGTGAAGTGCGAACGAGAGAAGGATAAAGATAGCAAGTGCAATTTTCATTGAAGCAACTCCTGCGCGACCGGTCCGTGTTGTTCTGAACAAGATGAGCTGTCACGTTCGTTGAAACCCGGTCGCTATCGCTCCCGGCACTGACCTTCACTGCTGTGTTTGCGCGTCAGTTTTTCTCAGCCGCTTTCACCACACCGAGCACAGTGCGCCACTGTCTGGTGGTAGCGACTACCTTGAATGCTTTTTCGACCACCCCGTTCGGAAATCCGAACCAGCCGTTCTTCTTGCGTCGTGAAAGGACGAAAGCGACTCTATCGGCGATTTCAAAAACCTCGACGTTCTCAGTTTGCGAAACGAAGGGCAGCTTAGGCTTCGGCTCGGGAGCTGCTGCCAGAAACACAACCACCAGCATCACTTCTTTCGATGCTTCGAATTTCTTGAAGGGTTTGCGCGCGATTAGTTTTTGCAAGTCCGCGAGACTTTGGATGACGATCGGCACGGGATAACCCAAATCCTTTTCGAGCCCACTCTCAATTTTCCTGGTGAGACTCTTTGTGCTCGTCGATCTTGATTCGAAGATCACATTGCCGGCTTGTTGGAACGTCCTGACATTCTTGCATCCGGCTGCGCTGAAAATCCTGACCAGTTCAGCCATCTTGATCAGCTTGTGACCGCCGACGTTAATCCCTCGGAGAAATGCGACGTAGGTGTGCATGCGTTCGATCGGGCGACGGATCTTATTTCGCGTCCAGTTCAGTAAGAAGTTTTGCCGGCGCAATCAGCTTCCACGCTTCGCGGATGTGCTGCGCCAACTCTTTGTCGGTGACGCGATTGACTTCGATGCCGACCCAGCCGCGCACGCCGACGTACGGTGGACGGTAGAACTTTTTGGGCGATTTCTTGATCAGCATCTCCTGAATCCCAATTGCTGCGGGAATAGTTACCGCCACATGACCATCGCCGTGATGATTGTTCGAAAACATGGCGAAGACTTTCTTTCCCACGAACCACGTCGGCTCGCCGTGCGAAATCTTTTCCCATGTCCCCGGCAGCGAGAGACAGATGCGACGTACGCGTTCGATTTGTTCGCTGCCGTCTTTTGCGCTCTTCACTAAATAAAACTCCAGTCGGGCTCCGGCCGTTCAAGCCACAGCCAGACGATGTAATCAACTCGTGGTGGTTCGCCGCCAACACCGCGCAAGCGCGCATTGATTTGGCCGCGATGATACTGGCTGTGTAGCGGCACCTGAAGCATCGCTTCTCCGACGGTAATCCTGGCGGGTGCGCGACCAAGTTCGCGCGTGACGATCTCAGCCCACGGAAGTTGCATCGTTTCCCGTAACACTTCGTCAGTTAGCTTGTGAAAATGCGCCGAGACTTGCGCGTAGTATTCACGACCCCAATTGATAACCGACTGCGCATCATCGAATGAGGGAAATTCGGGTGATTCGCCGCGCCAGGCGCGCAGGAATGCGTGCTGAACCAGATGCAGGTGATAAAAAAGCTCGCGCAGCTTTTGATCAGCGGTCGCTAGTTCAGAAGCGGAGACCGCGCGCCAAACTTCGGCGTCCGCCCATTCCATGTGCCGATACAAATCTTTGAGATCAGAAAGATTCATTTGGTTCCATCGGTGGTAAACAACTTTACTTCCGGCGCTTCTGCCGACAATTTTGTCAGCCGATCGAATCGCAATCCGATCTTATTTAAGAGTCTGCCGGAAGCGACGTTGTCTGGTGTCGTAATCGCCAGCACGCGTACAATCCCGAGCTTCTCACTCGCGTATTTCATGACCGCCGCCGCTGATTCGTACGCATAACCCTTATTCCAATAGTCTTCCAGGAAGGCAAAACCGATGTCTGCGTCCGGCAACGTGTCACGCTTCACCAGTCCGCACATCCCAATCGGGTTCGCGTCGTTTTTCAATTCCACTTTGTACAGTCCAAAGCCGTTCACTTCATAACTTTTGGCCGGCCCGTTGAGAATGTATGCGCGCGCATCTTCAACCGTGCGCACGCCCTTGTCGCCGATGTATTGATGGAAGGAAGGCTCGTTCACCAGCTTCAAAATGAATTCCGCGTCAGTATCAGGATCGAGGCGCCGCAATATCAGCCGTTCAGTTTCGAGAACAATCATTCGCGCAATGTTAGTATTTCGCGCATGAATAGCAAACAAGCTTTAGCAGTCGAACAGTTCCACGCGCTGCACGAGTCGGGTTGTTTTGTCCTGCCCAATCCGTGGGACGCCGGGTCGGCGATTTATCTCGAGTCAGTCGGCTTCAAAGCTCTCGCCACGACGTCAGCCGGTTTCGCATTCGCCCAAGGGTTACCCGATGGCGACGTTCCACTCAACATGATGCTCGATCACTTTCGCGACATCGTCGATGCGACTTCGCTTCCGGTGAACGCGGATTTCCTAAACGCCTTCGCGGATGATCCGAACGGCGTCGCTGAGAATGTTGTACGGTGCGTCGAAACAGGCGTCGCCGGATTATCGGTTGAAGATTCGACCGGTGACACCGAAAAGCCACTTTATGATTTCGATCTTGCGGTTGAGAGAGTCAAGGCAGCGCGAGGCGCCATCGATGCGTCGAGAGTCGCGGTTGTCCTCACCGCCCGCTGTGAAGCTCACCTTGTTGGCGCTCCCGATCCGTTGCCCACGTCACTAGCTCGCCTGATCGCGTACGCTGACGCCGGCGCCGATTGTCTCTACGCTCCTGGCGTAACGACGCCTGAGGAAATCTCGGCAATCGTAAATGCCGTCGCGCCAAAGCCCGTGAATGTTTTGATCTACACGAAGAATTGCCATCTCACGTTTCAGCAGTTGACAGATCTTGGCGTCCGTCGCATCTCTTTGGGCAGCTCCGTGGCACGCGCGGCGTGGACTGGCGTGATGACCTTAGCCACTGACATTCAGGAACAAGGAGACTTCTCATCTTTAGAACACGCGTCCACCTTCAACCTGAACCAACTGTTTCGAGAGCGTGCCAGGAAAACTTAATAATCGATCAGACTGACGCTTAACTGCTCTACTGCGAATGCAATTGCGCCCAGTCCGGAAACGGGATGAATTTGTTCTTCGTCTTTTCGAACACTTCAATGGTGAACACTGGATGAACTTCCCAGATCGAGCTGCGTAGCGAGCGTCCGCCACGGCTGCTGCCACATGGTGAATGGCTGCCGTCAAAGAATAGTTGTCCCGTTACGCGTACGCGTGCACCTTGGAGCGGCAGCGGACTGCCCTTGAGCTTGTCTTTCCCCGGCTTTTGGGGTTTTCCCATTAGGAAGTCCCGCGGGTCCGTATCGAATCGATTGTAAATCGCGCTGCGATGATGAGGGCTGATTTCAGCCGTCAAAGTTTGGCATTCGTCGGCGCCGGCTTTGGTTCCGTTCTTCGTGCGCGCGAGCGCGATATGAATGTCGTTGTCGCCAAGTTTCTTGAAGTGACAGTTAACGCTCTCCCCGCTGCCAACGTTTGAATGTTTAGCTTTGAATACAAATCCTTCCAGAGTGACCAGCGACCCTTCGCCAACTTGTTGGCCATTGACTGTCACCATATCGACCAGCAGCGAGCGATCCTGGGGCAAGTCTTCTTTGTCGTTGGGGGGCTGGCCTACGCGCCCAAAATGAATACCTTTCGCCTCAGCCTTCGCTTGCAAGTCCTTAAAGGTATCAAAGGTCAGTTCAATCGGACTTGTCGGCGACCCCGGCAGGCAAAAGCGGTTCTTCATCTCATTTTGTTTCGCGCTATCGCCGCTTGAGTCGCCGTCATTGTCGCATTGCTTGTCGATCGAGAGAGCGTTGGGCGTTAAGGCTGGCAGCACACAATCAAGTTGGAATTTTGGTTTTGGAGTAGGCGCCGCGTTGGGTGCAAACGATGCGCGATGCGAACGCGACCGCAAGCGCGTCTGTCCACCTGCTTGCGCAAAGATGGCCAACGCTAAGGTCGCTAGAAAAATCGCGCAGGTAGCGATTGATCTTTTCAGGGATTTCATCGCAGGGCTCCTTTCATGGAAGCGCCGAGTAACGGCCGCGGTTCGTGCTGACCGGTATCGAAAGCGATTGCGATCAGCTGGGGGATGTAATGAGAAAACGGACGCGGGGCACTCTATGCCGGGGTGGAATCCGTGTCAAACAAATTCCGTCAGCGGTAATAACGCGCTTTGCTAACGATATGTGCTTAGGCGTCGGCCGGCTTCGCTTTGGCCAGCAGCCCGATGTAAATCAGATCGAACACCGAGCACAGCAATCCGACGATCAGTATCAGAAAACTCCCGCGCGGGAATCCACCTTCACCGATCGCGCCGTAGAGAATTGTCGGGGCGAGCGTGCCGAGCCATTTGTTTACGGCGATAGTCAGACTCTGTCCTTCATGACTGCCCCGTTTCACCAGCATGCCTATGAACAAGATCGACATGATGAGATTTTGCGGGAAGGCTGAATAAGCAGCTGCCTTTGAGACGCCGAACTCGCGGCGAAAGGCATACTGAACTCCGAACGCCGTAATAATTCCGAGAGTGCTCCACGCGATGAACGCGAAGTTAGTACCACCTGCGTCCACGGATGGATGAGTCGTGTCGGAACCTCCTGCGTCAGCGGGTGGGTCCTGCACACGATCAGTGCGCGGCCATGGAAAATACTTTCTCCCAAACTTGAAGTACGTGTAGAGAATTCCCACATCGAACGTGAACCAAACCGCATTGAAGATGTTCTGCACAGTCACGCCGTTCGTGCGGAAGCCGAGGATTGTGTAAAGCAGTTCCCACGCGAAGTTCAGCGCCAGCGCATAAAACGGAATTGCATACGACCTGTCGCGAAAGCCAATGCGGATGCCGTCGATGTAGACAATGGTCCAACAGACACCGCTGATGACTGTGAGGATTATTTTGATCGTGTCGATGGCCGGCATGGGCGAGGATTATATCGGCAGAATACAGAACCGCGAACGGTAGTGAGCGGGACAGACGTCAACTTTGGGAATCCAACGGCCCGCTCTTAATCCGCTCACTACCGTGCGCGGTTCTGTAACGGCCGCTCAAGTTTCATGCGCCGGTTCTTTTGATCGAAAGTGATCACGAAATCGCGCAGCACATTAAAGCCGATGTTGGTGTCCGACAACGCAGGAAACGTAATCGTGGGCTGTGAATATTCAAAACCGCCGAGATGAATCGTGTCGCGGAGTTGCACCTGCTTGAGTTGAATGTGATTTGTCACGGATCGCGCGCCGCCCACATTCACCGCCTCTGATCGCAATTGCAATTGTTCGACGATCTCTTCCGGCAGAATGAAGCCCGCGACGAAATTCCCCGAATCGATGTGCGCCGGCACGTGGATCCTGCCAATCGCCAACTCGACGATCGGAATCCGATTCTCGAGTTCGAAGTTCAGAATATCTGCGCCGTTGGCGGCCGGCAGCGCGCCGCGCGTTAGCCTGACTTCCATTGCGGGATAATCGAGCATCAACAAATAATCGGTGAACAGGGCGAAGCCGAGGATGCCGTCAACGTCCGGATAGTCTTTGGTGATTCGTTGCGGCCGCACGACCGCGTTGACATTGCGAAACGTAGTCTTACCGATTGCGAGTGATGCGATCGTGGCCGTTGCGACCTCTCGATCATTTTGTCCCGATGGGTCGCCATTGATGGCGGTGCCGTTCAGACGAAGTCCCAGCCGCTGCGCCACCGAAGTATCGATGTCGGCCTGCATGCCCGCGCCCGTATCGATCATGAACACAAACGGCCCCTGGCCGTTGAGCCTCACTTCGACCACCGGCATCCAGCCGCGCATGCGCAAGGGCGCGACCGCGACAGTCGTTTCTTGCGCTGCCGCGGAAACAGCGAGAATTAGAAGTAGGACGATTGAAACAACGGTGATTCTCAAGCGATTTGTGGAAAGTCTCTGGGTTAAGTAAATGAGGAATGGGTATTACTTTATAGCAGATAAGACACCAGGCCGGGCGAAAAATTTATTCCTTTGCTTTCTCGCACCGCGGAAATGGGAAGGTTAGTTCGAGCTTATAGAGGTTAGAGTCAGCGACAAGTTGGATCACGTTCGTCTTAACGATCGGGTGATCGGTTCCGCTCTTCTTGATCAGGTTATCCAGCTTCGGACAATTCTCAAACTCGCCTTCAAAAGTGTACATCTCGCCCCACAATGATCCCCTGGCGCCTTTCAGAATCTTGATCGAGAAACGCCCGTTTTCGTCTGTCTCAGCGCGCGCGTCGGCCGGATCATCCTTGTCGTCATCCTCGGAGTCCTCTTTGTTGCCAGCGTTCGTCATCGCCCGCTTCGGCAGTCGAGCAGCTTTGAATTCCACCCACTCACTCACGACGGGCTTCCCATCTGAATAGAGAAATACGCCGTCGACCCTTATGGTCTCAGCGGTAACAGTCGGATGGATTTCCAGATTTTTTACAAAGTCGCCAATGCCGATATGAAGGACGGTGGCGTCTTCACGTTTCTTGGCGCTCGGGTAATAGAAGGTGCCGAAAGGCTCGCTGCTGGTAACTTCACCGTCGTTGTTGATCACGAGGACATAGGCGCCCGGGGGAATCTCGTCTATCTCAAACGCGCCATCTTCTTCCGTGCAGTCAGCCAGGTACGCGCCTTTAGTGCCGTCGGCAGGAATCAGGTCGAGGCAAACACCCTTCATAGGCTGGCCCGATGGATCGAATATATGGCCGCGAACCGCGTTGTCGAGATCGAAGCGGATATCGAGTCCGGCGTGCTTCTTCGCCTCGAGAACGATGGAAATCTGCTTCGGGCGCTCCGTTTCTTCGGTGCCGGCAAAGCTGGGTGAGTAGCCCAGCCAAAACCTCCCGACCTTCCAGCCCTGTGGGATTTCCGGCTCAACGAGATATTTACCGGCGGGCACGTCGTAAATCTCATAAACACCATTCTCGTCCGTTTTGACGTTATAGGTTTTTCCGCCCCCGGCGATACGAATGTTTCGACCGGCAACGCTCTCGCCCCCGTCGTAGTCGAAGCTAAGAGTGCCAGAAATTCGCGTCCGGCCGCGAAGTTTGTCGCGATTTTTCAGATAGAGTAGATCGTCGCCCGCATAGTCCACGTTACTTGACCTGCCGCACGTTATTGCGATCCAAACTTTCAAGTCTGCGGGATCAACCTTCGTAGACCCTGCGCTCGTCAGCGCGATTACACCCCTCGAGTCTCCGAGGTAAAACAAATACTTCTTGCCGATGTCCTTCTCGTTGAAGGTCCAGATGCAGTCAGCCCCGCCACCCTGCGCGAAGATCATCTCCTCCCCAATCTTCAACGCGCCCTTGAAAACTTGCTCAACGCGCATCGTCGTTGACTTGACGCCATCAACGTAATCACGGCCGTCGGACATTTGACCTTCGGGTGCAGTCAATTCCGGCCCGACTTTTTCGACGGACACAACAGTTACAATCACGACCACGTCGGCATGATCATACGCGTCAAGCACTGTCGGGTTCCGGCCACACGAGCAGGCGTAGACGGTTTGGGCTGCGCCACTGAGTATCAACAGGAGGAGGGATGCAATAACGAACTGTTTGCGAAAGTGGGAGAGCATCGGGTTCTCCTTAAAAATTTGAAATGTGCGTAAGTCTAAGCCTTTAGACCCACAAATACAGTAGAAGGTTTCCTGAATATGTCTGGCTAATCTGCCGCCGCCTTCGTCGCTTGCCAGTTCACCACCTGCCACTTGCCTTTGCGTTTCAGGAAGGTGCCGCTGTTCAGATATTTCGCGACTTCCGTCTTGCCATCCTTCTCAGTCGTGGCCACCAGCCGGAAGGCCACGATCGCCGTGTTGCCGTATTGTTGAATGCGAACGTCTTCAGCGGTGTAAGTCGTCTTCGGGTCGCCAGGCTTCGGCGCCGGCGCGGACCGAACGTCCTTCAAGATGTCTGCTTTGCCGCGTCGCCGTCCGCCTGAGCCTGTGTAGATCACGTCCTCGGCCCAGAAGCGATCGTGCATCGCGACATCGTTATGCGATGCGCCGGCGAGAAAATCGTTCAGGAGCTTCGTCAGTTCAGCCGCAGCCGGCGCAGTTTGAGCAGGAACGATCAAAGCGCAGCCCACTACAAGAATCGCAGCCCAGAAGAATCGTTTCATTATCAGCTAGTCCTTTCATCAATCGTCGAGCAACTTCCCACCGAGTATAGGTTGTCCCGCCATGCTGACGTAGCATGCATAAGCCGCGATCGCGACGCAGATCGCCGCCCCGATAACGAAGTCTGTCGCGTACCATGCGCGAAGCTCCGTGGTAACCGGGAAAAAGACCCATAAGTGGACGATGAAAACCGCCGCGCACAGCGCGAGCAGTCCGTAGCGATATAGCAGGAAGATCAGGATCACTGCAGCTAAGGCGCTTGCGAACAGCATGGCGATTGTCGCACCCGCGACCAGTGTTCCGAACAACGTTACCACCAGACCGAGCGCGGCTAATGCCAACCATTCGCGTCGCAGGATCGCGACGAGCAACAGCAACAGGAAGAACATGATCAACGACAGGAACAATCCGGCGGTCACTTGCGACGCCAGCCGTTCAAAGAAGTGTGAGCCCACAAACAAGGTGCCGGGGTTCGCCAGGAGCACGAACGGTTTGCCTGCTGCGCGCGCGACTGCGGGGCCGATCGCCATCGCCAGCATCATCACGCCGCTGGCGGCAGCGCCCATCAGAATGTCGCGGCCCACAAGTGGATCGCGGAAGTCTCCGCGCAGCAAGCGGCTCCACGAAATGATTCGGTGCGGCCATCGGCGTCGCAGGAATGGCTCGAGGGCGACATACAAAAGCCACAGGTAAAATCCCGCGAAGGTGGCCAGCGAAATGTAAGACAGCCAGAGAATGAACTCGCCTTGTAAGGATCCGTTGTGGTGCCGGTCGAACAGCCAATAAAGCATCCGCGCAATAAAGTAAACGGAAGCTACTCGCAACGCCCCGGAAATATCTCCCCGGCCAAGACGGAGGTTATGACGCGCTATTAGTGCTCCGCCGATGAGGGCAATCATAAAGACTGCAATTACCAGCGAGACGAAAATGCGTTCGCTGGCACTGTCTGTTTGCTCTTGTTGGCGCGTGGGCCGATCCCACGGGTAGATCGTCTCGAAATAAATAGGTTTGCCGTGAAAGGCCGCAGCCTCGATGTGAATCTTCTGGTCAGGTCGCAGAGGATCCGCGCCGTCCCACGCGCCGCGTTCGTCATAGGCGTGCAGTGGCACCCAGGTAGAAGGAACTTTTTGAAACGTAGCTAGATCGAAACCGGCTTCACGAAAGAGCAGCGACCAATCAACTGGATTCGCGGCGGTCGAAAGATCTCGTTGCGGCGGAACGTGGAAAAACCAGCGCAGATGCCCATCCAAATCGAGATAAATTAAGTTCATGCCGGAGACATTAAGAGCTGGAACATCAGAATTTATCTCGCCGTCTCCCGTGTCGAAATATCGGGGACTGTCGCGATACCAGAATCGATAGGGCCCGGGCTTCTCTGTTCGCAACCTGTCCCAGCGATTAGCAGAGTTGTCATTGGCGGCCAGGTAATTCAAATAATCACGCTTGACGGTGAACCCGTCGGCGCTGTCGAGCACCGGCTCGTCGCCATAGCCAAGATGCGCGATGACTTCGTGCGCATGCGCGCGCAAGACCTCGGGCGGTTGGCTGAGCGGCGCCAGCCGATAAAGATGCGCATACCTGGTCAACCAACAGGAAGCAGCGAGGAGCACCACGAAGCCGGCGAATAGCCCGATAGCGATGACTGGTTTGAGCGCGCCTTCAGTCGGCGCTGCCGCCACCATTTCAGGTGAAGGTGTCTCGCCCGCGGCGAGGGCCGCCGCCAGCGGATCGCCACCCGGAAGTGCCGCCGCGACTTGTAATGCTGACGCGGGGCGGTCGCTCGGATTTTTTTGCAGACAGCGATCGATAACTTTCTCGATCGATGGATCCAGATCTTTGACGAGTGACGTTGGAGTCGTCGGCGTGGCATCGCTGCGTCTCAACTTTATGAGTTCGTTGAGCGAAGCTGCTTCGAACGCGCGCTTGCCGGTGAACAGTTCGTAGAGCACGAGCCCGAGTGAATAGATGTCGCTTTGAACTGTCTGTTCGCGACCGTCGATCTGCTCCGGCGACATGTACGCCGGCGTCCCCGCGCGAATCTCATCTTCCGCAAATTCGTCAGCCAGGCCGCCCAGCCCGAAGTCGAGAATGCGGGCATTCCCCTCGGCATCGATCATGATGTTGGCCGGCTTCAGGTCGCGATGCAGAAACCCGACGTCATGTGCGGCCGCGAGACCCGCGCAAATTTGTCGCGCCAGCTGCAGCGCTTTGTCCTGCGGCAGCCGGCCAATGCGCCGCAGCAGCGACGAAAGTTCTTCGCCTTTGATGAACTCCATCGAAAGAAAATGGCGGCCACCGATCTCGCCGATGTCGTAAACGCGACAGACATTCTTGTGCGAAACCTGACGCGCGACGCGCACTTCACGATGAAAGCGCGCCAGCGCCGCGCTGTCGGTCATGAGGTGATCGGGAAGGAATTTCAGCGCAACCGGATGTGCGAGTTTCAGATCGTCGGCGCGATAAACTTCGCCCATGCCGCCGCGGCCAAGCAGGCCGACGATGCGATAACGCTCAGCGAGAATTGTGCCGGGCACATACCGCGCATCGTCGATGGCGTCGAGCGAGCTGAAAGATCGTTTGTCCATTGGCTTTGTTGATTGAGCGCCAATCTTAGGAGCAGGAGGATGTTCCAATCGCTGCGTCGCATCGTCAAACGAGAAACCGCACGAGGAGCAAGTAACGGCATCGGTTGAGAGTTCGCTTTGGCAGCGAGGACAATTCATTGGCGGCGGATTGTAGCACCGGCCGCTGAGCGCGTCAGTACCGGGAGCGGTAGTCGGCGGAATTAGGATTCAACGTTGGATGGCCGTTCCAGGCCCGACTGCTCCCGGCATGACAAGGCGACGCGCTAGACGCGCGCAGTGGACGGGTTCACAGTAGCCTCGCGCTTCCGCTGGGTTAGCGATTTCCAGAAACAAAGAGCCGCTTTAACGGGCGGCAGATTCAATCTCGGGTTGCGAAATGTACGCGCAACCACCGCTCTGATTCATCGCCGTAATGTCTCGATAAGTCTTCGACCTTCACCTCGGTTGCAGGAAACGGGTCGCCCGTCTCATTCGCGACGTAAAGCTTCAATGCTTCGATGCGCTCGGTTAAGTCATAGAAGAGTTTTCGGTATTCGTCGGCTTTGTCGTCCGTCAGGCCGTAAGCTTCGCGCACGTTCGCTTCCAGGCAATCATTTTCCGCCTGCGGGAACGCTGCGAAGATTTCGGAGAATTCAAAGTAGTCGTCGCTGGGAAAGAATCGCCCGCTTCGTTCATGTCCGGCACGTGTTTTCTCGAGCAACGAATATCCGAGCACGATTCGGTTTGAGCAGAGCAGGTATTTTTGCTGTGTTGGGTCGGATTCTACAGTGCTTGCGGGGTCGCTCGCAGGCCGGGGGTTGACCTCGATTGTCTCAGTGGGCTTTGCAGAGAAGGTCGCGTCCGGCGTGGCGGATTCGAAACCGGCACTGGCTTTTGATTCGTGATCCGCTTCGCGAGTCAGGCGCGCCTCGTCGCTTCCAATCATCTCTATTGTCGCATCGATGAAGGTTCCCGCCTCGCCTGACTTTCCAATCAGCTTTGTGTAGCAGACACCGGTTTCCACATCGACAGCCGAGGTAATCAGCACGTTGTCGAAGGTCAGGATGCTTTTGATTTCGACTGTGATCGCGCGAGAGAACAGCGCGCCCGCGGGAATAGTCAATCGATCGTCACGGTTCGTGGCCGGGTTGTTCAACCATTCGCGACAGATCGATTGGATCTGTTTCAGTTGTTCTTCAGTGATCGTTTTTGATCCTGCAATTATGAATTGATCAGACCAACCTTCTGGTAACCAATGTTACCTGAAAAACTTTTTCGCCGCGCTTCACAGTCAATTTGTATGAGTTTGGCCGGTCGAACATCTCGATCAGTCGCGAGACTTTCAAATCGGATGCTGCGGTTCCATCAACACTGAGGACGATATCGTCGATTTGTAGTCCGACTTCCGACGCCGGCGAGTTTTCCAGCACGTCGGTGATGCGGAACGTTGCGCGGTCCTTGCCCTCAGTCGTCAGCGCAAAGCCAGACATCGCGCGTTCCATCGGTTCTGCGAATGTTGAGTTCGGCTCGAAGATAATTCGACTGCGGCTGTAATCCAGAAAGATTTTGAACCTGCCGGCGATCAGTTGGCCGATGTTTCCGGCGACCGAACTCGTGGCCATCGCGCCCGCTTTGTCCTGTGAAAACAAAGTGAGCGGATTAGCAATAACGAACTTGCCAAGCTGTAAGGACTTGACGCGTCCGATCTGTCCCATCACCTGACCGCCCGCACCGCCGACGCCAATCGCTTTGATCGTCTTCAAACCGTTACCGAGCAGTTTGTGTTCGTTAACAATTGGGGTCATCAGACTGAGTGACCCGCCCGCGCCAAGATCCAACATGAACTTCCCTTTGATTGGCTCGCCGTCGATGGGGACGACCTCGCCTTCCAGACTGGGATATCCTTGCCCATCCAATTGCACGGGAAGACTTTCGCCATTGCCGGAGTAACTGAACTTCACTTTGTCGTGCAGCTTGAGTACGCGTTGTTGGTAATCCACTTCGACCACAAACTGCTTGATGAAATCCGACCCGATGATGCCGTCAAAGTCGTTACCGAAACGCGCGGCCATGCGACCGAGCGGCAGCGCGAGCCTCACCGGTTGCGAGAATCCGTCGAGACCGTCGAGCGTCCAGGTTGCATTCTTAACCGTAGAGCCGCCTAGCTTTTCCGCGCCCGCGCCACCAACGTGCACCTGACCTTCGAATCTCAGGCCGAGTTCCTGCGCCACCTCCGAATCGATGATGCCAACTTTGTCGCCGGTGTCGAATACGAACGAGAGCGGGCGCGAATTGTTGACGCGCACCTTGACCATGATGTGGCGCGTGACTAGTTCAAAAGGAATCGTGACGGGTGCCGTTGCGGAGGCAGCTGACTGAGTAACAGTTTGCGTGTTCGAGGCATCTGCCTGCGGCGCGGTCTGCGCGGTCGGCCCAGGCTGACCAATACCGTTAGCGCTGGCAAGCGTCAGCCACAGCGCCGCGGCCGCTGATAAACCAACGATCTGACTCTTTCGATTCATAGCACCTCTGCCTTTACTGGGTTGGCGAACAGTCGGATGGACCTAACGATTATTTAACGCGCGCGGTGGATTGATGGTTTCAAAAGGAAAGCTGAGCAATCAATACGTCGAAAAAACCGCTTGCCGGAGACTATGTAGTATGCTATACAGCTCTCTTCGTGGATAAGAAGCTAAGTCTGTCGTTCTCGGGTACGGCGATCCTGCAAGCGGTCGCGCATAACTATCACTACGGCTTCGACATCATGGACGTGACCGGGCTGCCGAGCGGCACCGTCTACCCCGCACTCCGTCGGCTGGAAGCGGCCGGCCTCGTGGCCGCGAAATGGGAGGACGAGCAAACCGCGCACAAGGATCAACGGCCGGCTCGCAAGTACTACAAATTGACCAGCACTGGCCGCCAGGCACTTTCCGAAGCCGTGGTGCGCTATCGCCGGTTGGAAGGGGCTTTGGTCAAGAAAGCGAAACCTTCGCGCGCATGAAACTGCTAAATCAAAAGCCGCGGACTTACCTGCATCTGATCCGGTTGATCAGTTTCCTGCTGCCGGCAGATTCTCGATCTGAATGGCGTCGTGAGTGGGAAGCGGAAATTACTTGTCGGTGGCTCCAGCTCGAAAAATGGGGAACGCTCGACGCTCAATCCCGGGCCGATCTGCGGAAAAGAATTTACGGAGCAGTGCTCGACGTGTTTTGGTTTCCCAACGGACGCGCACATCTGCTTTTGGTGACACTCAATATGCTGATGGCTGCGCTCACAGCTTTTGGGGCCATACCAGAATTCATCGTCCGCGCGTTTCTCAAACCAGAGACGCAACCGCTTCTCGTCAGTCTGGCCGGTCTCATCGTCAGTGTCCTCTTCGTTATTTCGGGAATTGCCGTCGCCCGAAAATGGCGTGAGACGCGGGCGCTGATTATCGCCACGGGCCTCTTGTCGATTCTGTTTCACGTTTATGGTGCGCTCTCGCCGCATCGCAACATTGGTTATGTAGCTGTGGTAGTGGGCGCGGGTTATGGGCTGTTGATGCTGGTGACGTTCGAGTGGCAGCGGCGGCGAAAACTGGTTCTGTAGTTCGAAATCGGAGGTTTCGAAATGATTCTCGCCATCCTTACTATTCTGGTCGGGTTGTTAGTCGGCTTCGGCGGAGCGCAGGAACTAATCGTGCGCGGCATTATCGATCACGAAGTGTATCCGGCAATTTTGGGGATAATCGGCACCATCATTGGAGTCCTGTTCATCGTCTCAGCAATTGCCATGTGGCGAAAGTGGCCCAGCACGCGCCGGCTCGTAATCGTTACGTCGATCCTTTCAATTGTCTTTCACGTCTATGCCGCGCTGCCTCCGCACCGCAACGTCGGACCACCGGCGTTGATTGTCGGCGCTGGCTACGGTTTGATGCTGCTCATCGTCATGTTGAGTTCAAAACGAAATCGCACGGCGCCTGCGGTTGGGTGACGGCTCAAAACTTAGCTTGATTACCACCAGAGTTCTGACACCGTGTCGTCCGCGTAGCGGAAGTTTGAAAATAGGCAGCGGTTCAGCACTGGGAACGGAATCCCCGCTTTAGCGGGTGCGGATCACTTCTTCTCTAACCTCGGATTCCAACCGTCCAACACAAAAGCAGGATTACTGTAATCCGCGATTAGCTTCGCATCTTTTTCTTTATTGAGCTGGCGCGAGAGTGGACTACGTTTGCTGACGTCGACAGGTGAGCCGTCAGCGTTACTGCTGTTATATTCCCAAAAATGCACCTTGCCGCCTTCGTCCGCAACACCCCAACCTTCCGGGCTAATCCCGCTGAGCGTGGCATTGAGCAGAACCGCCTCGGCATAAGGGTAGGTGCTGTTGCCGTTCTTCGGCGAGCGCGCCAGCGTGGTCGGCTGGCTCGTGCCGACAAAAGTGCAGTCCTTAAATACATTGCCGTGGTTCGCCGCCGTGTTGCGAATCCACATGAAGACACTGCGGCTTTTCAGCGTCGTCCGCTCAAAGAACGCCGGCCCGCGACCAAGGACTGTGTCGCCGGTGCCTTCGATGATGCTGTCGACGATGTAGGCCGGGCCGTTCACCTGCAGCGCATCGCCGAAGCCAATCACGCGTACATTCTTCAGAATGTTCCGCTGTCCCGTCATCAGAAGTCCTTCCGCTTGTCCGGGCGCCGTTGTCTCCAGCGTCATGTTGGCGATGTGAATCTCATTCGAGTTATCGGCCGCGAATGCCGCGCGCCGCGATGGAAATGTTCCCGCCAGTTCATTCGTCCTGAGGTTGACTGGATGCGGATTGAACACTTCGTTGTTCGCATAACGCACGACGGTTGACTCGCGGTCTTCACCGAGAAACGACACATTGTCTTTATTGCGAAAGTAGACGATCTCCTGATAGACGCCTCTGCGCACAACGATCGTGATGCGCGTCTTGCCGTGGTCCGGCACAAAGTCGATAGCGCCTTGCACGGTGTTGAAGTCACCCGTGCCGTCGGCGCTGATTGTGATTCTATCTGTGCCGACGCGCGGTCCTTTCGCCTTCGTCGCAAACCGCCAAGCGCGTTTGTCAGTGATTCCTTTGAACTCGCCATTGGCCACAGTCAGTACGCCGGGGTCGATCAAAACGTAATAAGACTTTGCGTGCTGAAGTAGGTTGTGGTGCAACTGAATCGTAGCCGTCTTGCCGCTGACAATAATTGGATAGAAATGAAAGCCATCAGTAAATCCACCGATGATGGTCAGTTGGTAATTGTCAGCCGTCGGTTCAGCGCCGGCCGATGGAGTGCCGGGTTTAGTGTTCGCATTCGTGGGAACGACAGAGCGCTCGTAATTGTAAGGCGAAGCTAAATAAGGAGCCGTCGTGGCCGCGCCCGTGGCCCGTTCAGTTGGCCCAGGTGGAATGCTTAGGTCAAGCTGGTCCATCAACTGATCAGTCGCCGCGTCAAAGACCCGCACTTTGCCCGACTTTCCGATCGTTGGCGGTTGACTGAAAGTTAGTTTGAGCTGGACATCAGGATTGACGTCGCGAGCCTTGTTTGCTGGAAACAGAGTCTGCGCGGTAACTCCCGAGATCGGCAGAAAGCAAAACATTGCAGCGAACGATGCGCGTCGTTGATTCACGTGGGGCGCATTCTATCGCAAATGTGAAGCAGGGAAGGAAGCTATAGCTGACGATGGTTACAGAACCGCGAACGGTAGTGAGCGGGTTAAGGGCGCCCGGTTTCGCCGTTCATCAACCCGGCGATCATCCGGCCATCATAAAGACGATTTGAGTCCTTATCCTGCTCGCAGTTCTGTAACTATCGGAACGGCTTTACGGCGGGACATCTGTTGAAATCAATCTGATTTCCTGATAGAAGGCCGCGCATCAATCTTTTGATGGAGGCCTCCGATGAAACTTCCGCGATTCACCATTCGCATAATTCTCGCGAGTAGTTTTGTTCTTGTTGCTGTAACTTGCACCCAGGCGCAGGTCAATCGAACGTTTGTCTCTGGCGTAGGCGATGACACTTTCCCGTGCAGTCGAACGAGCCCGTGCAAAACGTTTGTCGGCGCGATGACCAAAACGAATCCGGGCGGCGAAGTCGATGCGCTTGATAGCGGCGGCTTTGGCACCATGATTATCAGCAAGTCGATTACGATTGACGGCGGCAGCATGTTCGCCAGCTCGTTGGCGACGGGAGGCGTCACCGCAATTCGAATCAATGCCGGCGACAGCGACGTGGTGATTTTGCGGCATCTCTCAATTACCAGCGGGCCAGATCCAGCGCCCGGAAATAGCGGCATCAAAGTCGATAAAGTGGGCAAGCTTCACGTCATCGATTGCCTGATTAAGAATTTCGCGCATCACGGGATTGACTTTGAACCATCGAGCACAGGGGCTCAACTTTTTGTCACGGCCTCGACAATCATCAACAACGGTTCGGGATCGATCGATGCGGGAATCTTCGTGAAGTCAACCGCGGTTATCAGCGCGACCATCGATCATTGCACCGTGAACGGTAATCAGGATGGAATCGTAGCGAAAGACAGAACACGAGTTTCCGTCAGCAACAGCTTGATTAGCGGCAATCACGTCTTCGGGGTTATCGCCGCGTCCGATTCGACGGCCCGAGTTGAGATAGACATCGAAAGCACGGTCATCACCCGTAATCAATTCGGCATACGCTCCGGAAATTGCGTCGCGCCCGGGCCGGGTGTCGTGCGCATCTCAAACGTGAGCGTCACCAGCAACGACGCGTTTGGATTAATGCCAACCGTCTCCGGCCCAGGTTGTTCCGGCAGCGGCGAAATCATTTCGGCAAAGAACAACACGATCCTGGGTAATCGACCTGACGGCAGTCCCACAGCGTCTCCAGGTCAGCAGTGAACCTGCTGATGCGTCCGCATAGGGCGACACGTACAGAACCGCGAACGGTAGTGAGCGGGTTAAGGGCGCCCGGTTTCGCCGCTCATCAACCCGGCGATCATCCGGCGATCATAAAGACGAGAAAGACGAGTTGAGTCTTTAACCCGCTCGCTACAGCTCGCGGTTCTGTAAAGACATTTCGTCCGCGTAAGCGGACGATTGAAAGTAGCCCACCACTTCAGTGGTGGGAACCAAACCCCAACAAAATCAAAAGCCCGCTTTAGCGGGCGAGAGATACAGAGCCGCGAACGGTAGTGAGCGGGTTAAGGGTGCAACCATCGCAACAGTTCGGTAGATAATTCGTCGTTCTAATGTTGAATCTTTATCCCGCTCGCTACCGCTCGCGGTTCTGTAATTCAGTCGTCCGCTTCACGGACTCGGGTGTGTTTGTAATTCTGATCCCAACGATGAATCGCTGGGCTATTTTCGATCGTCCGCTGCGCGGACTATCCACGAATTGCTCGGCAAAGCGCCAACGGCGCGCAATGCAATAGCCTGGGCCAACGGCCCAGGAACCGAAACCCCAGATTCATGCAGCCGCAACGCGGCGAAATAAAACCATTGGCCGATCACATTGCGTGATTTAGCTCCTTCAGAGCTCCGAACTGTTTTGTTTTTCGTTCAGCCTCGGGCATTGCCCGAGGCTTTTATATCTCGCGCCTTCGGCGCTTCAGGTGTTCTGGCTATTGATTTCGTCCGTGCAGCGGACGTTTGTAGCTCAGCGCTTCAGCCTGGGAACCTGTTCCCCAAAATAGGTGAGCCCGCTTTAGCGGGCGACAGATTCAGCCGTCCGTTTCACGGACTGCGATTCGTTGGCGATTACGATCCCAACGATAAATCGCGGAGCTAGCTCAATCGTCCGCTGCGCGGACTTAGTCGTATTCAGTACAATGCTGATATGGATGTCGAACTCAAAGGCCTGTCGCGCGAACAAGTCGACAATCTGGTCCCGGAAGGATTGATATCTCTCTGCTGGCGCGGCAGTGTGGCTCATGGCATGTACGTGCCGAAATCGGATCCCGATTCTATAGATGACAAAGACATCATGGGCATCTACATCGCCGAGCTTGAGCATTATCTCGGCTTCGGCCGGCGCGATGTCTATGAGAAATGGGAAGGTGAATGGGACTGTGTCTTCTACGAGCTGCGAAAAATGTTTGGGCTGCTCCTCAACTGCAATCCCAATGTCCTGAGTCTGCTTTGGCTGAAACCGAACGGCATTATTTACGAAAGTTCGCTCGGCCAGCTGCTGCGCGACAATCGCGACCTGTTCGTGACGAAGAAGGCCTATCATTCCTTTTCCGGATACGCTCACGATCAATTCAAGAAGATGATTTCCTTTAATCAGGAAGCCCAGGATCTCATGCGTAAACTTGAGCAAGAGTTGCTTGGCTTCGACATTGATCCTGAGTCAACGACGGACGGTCATGCGCTTAAGACTACCGGCGGACAACCTTTCGTTGGCGCCACGACCGAAATCATGGAAGTAGTCAAGCGATACAAAGGCGAGCGGCGCAGATACTACAGCGGCGGTTATATGGGCAAGAAGCGCCGCGAGTTGGTGATGCGCGTTGGTTACGATGCTAAGAACGCTGCGCATCTGATTCGACTGCTGCGCATGGGAATCGAGTTTCTCACCGAGGGCACTCTGTACGTCGAGCGCGCCGACGGTTCCGAGTTGTTATCGATCAAACGCGGAGAGTGGCCATTGGAAAAAGTGAAAGCCGAAGCTGAGAGATTGTTTCAACTCGCGCAAGAGGCTTACGTGCGATCGTCTCTCCCACCCGAACCGGATCGAGACCGCGCGGAGAAGTTGTGTTTGAAGATAATTGGTGAGTATCACGGATTGAGTGTTGGTTAGGGATCATTTGAGCCGAGCTCTCACGCGCTTTGGGTCTCGCCCTGCGTAGGTACAGGCGAACGATACAGTGTCGCCAGCCACACGACACCAAACCAAATACGGTAAGAAAACAAAGCCCGCTTTAGCGGCGACAGGTACAGAACCGCGAACGGTAGTGAGCGGGATAAGGAGCAACCTTCGCAACAGTTCGGTAGATAATTCGCCGTTCTAATGTTGAATCTTTATCCCGCTCGCTACCGCTCGCGGTTCTGTAACTCAACCGTCCGCTTCACGGACTGCGGTTCGTTGGCGATTCTGATCCCAGCGATAAATTGCTGGGCTAAGGTTAAATGACTTTGGCAAGGAGTGATTCGTCGATCATGAGCAAAGGATATCTTACCGGGAACCTTTTTTTGCAAGCTTCTTTGCTTTCCAAAGGAAGTAGAGATCATCGCTCTTGATTGCTGACCTTGCTTCACCAATTGGAATTGACTTCTCCACGACATCATATGCAATCTTGGCAAGGCCAAGCGTCTTAATCAGCTCCGCAGTTTCTCCCGAGATAAAACCACTGTATAAGCCAAATGAGATTACGCCAGCGACCGCGACAATCGAGCGGATGCTCTTCTTGAGCAAGTCTTTCTTCGCAACCTTTACTCGTTTATCGAGTGATGCTAGTCGAGGCTCAATCAAATCGGAGTAGATTTCGCGGGCTTGTTTTTCAGTGAAATCGGAGTCCGCTGACTTAAATTCGGTAATGGCCTCATTAAGCGCTTTCCTGTAATTCAGGAAAGCTTCCTCCTCACGGTTCCTGAGTTTTAGCAAATCTGGCACGCGCACATCTCCTACGAAAGGAACAATCGAGCTCAGATGTTTGAGGGCGAGTTGATTGCGTTTATCCAGCTGAGGTCTATCAGAAATAGTTTTCAGGAAGGAAATGTCGAGCGGGTTATCCGTTAGGAAGGACGTTTTCAGGATTGCCGATGAGAGAATTCCAAAAGTTGCGCTATTAGTTATTATTCCCGAGAATTTACGGTGAAGTTGCAGATTTCTGGAGAGCGATTGTGACAACGAGGCGGAGCCGGTGTCCTTTAGTGCTCGAAGTAATTTCGGTTTGCCGCTAACGACATGTCGGATTCTGCCTCGGGCTGGAAAAATCATCACCATAGGATGTTTGTAGAATGGCTCCGGTCCGTTGAGTTCAAATTTAATTTCGTGGCGGTTGTATTTAATCAGAGAAACAGAAGAGTTTTCGAAGTACTCTTTAGTCAGAACCTTGTGACCTTTTTCAATTCTTCGTTGTGTGTCTTCACCAAATACAGTTTCGAAGCAATGAAGGCAGGAATGCATTTCAGGTGTATAGAACTTTAGACGATCGGCATCAAGCAATGGCTTCATTGCAATTAACATCCAAAGGTCGTCATGCAACATTTCCCTTAACATATTAAGATCATCGAAGTGCTCGTAGTCCAAAAAGAAGTTCTCAACATGAACACAATCGCTATAAAGTGCCGCGAAGTTTGCTAGCTCATTAAGCTGGAGCAAACGATGCGGAAGAAACGTGCAGTTCCATCGGCCAGCAAGCGACTGTGAGGCTGAATGCGCGAATGTATTCTGGGCAATTTGCAGCTGTTGCGTTTCGGTCAAATGTAGTAAGAGATCGACAGTCTTATAGATGTCGCGCCGGCTGAGTATCTCAATCAACGAGACATTCACCCGGTTCCTTTTGATCAGTTCAGTCTTTTTCAAGAATTCGAAAAGCAATTTCAGGTTGGTGTTCTTCGTCTTAATCATGAGCTTGATAAATCTCCGCCCTACCCGCCGCCACAAACTCTTCCGGCTTTTCCTTCAAGGCCACTTCCAAGCGCCGCTTGCTCATCGATCTCTCTTTGCGCCGCGTATTCGCGCATGTCCAATTATCACCACAACGTCCTAACGGTTCCACATCCAGCGATTTGCTCATCGCGCGTCAGCAACATCGCACCGAGGCGCCGCGCGACGCCGACGATCAGGCGATCGTGAATGTCGGAGATGGCCTTGTCGGTGTCGAAATCAAGCGTGTCGATCGGCTCGAACGGCAACAGCACAAACTGAGCGCTCTGCACAAGCAAAGCGAATGTTGCGGAATAGTCTATGGGACGATTTTTCTTTTCGTTTAGAAAGTACAGTTCGGCGAGAACGATTGCGGGAACGTAAATGAGCGCTTGACCGTCTTTTGCTTCATCAAATGCGCGGTGGGCCTTAGAGCCAAGCGATGGTGAGGCGGTGAAGTACCAAAACAGCGTGTGGGTGTCCGCGACGTAGAGGTTCAAGGGGCGATCTCCTGGATCTCCTTCTGCCACTCACCGCGAATCTCACGCAGTGTGGCGTCAACATCGAAATCGGTAGGGAACGCGCCTTTCCAGATTCCGTAGAGATCGCGCGGCAGGCGGTTAGCGTCGCCTTCGCGCGACGAGAGAAAGGCGGCAAGGTTGTGCCTTTGCTCGTCGTTGAGCGATTGGCTCAATTGCTTAATGTGCTCAAGGACCGTCATTGCTCGTTAGGTATTGTTTGCAAAGGTCCGTAGTGAAGCTTCTTACGACGCGCTTGTTTTAGCCAAGCGACGTCTTCAGCATCTTCTGCTCGTTCGAGCAATTCCTCATAATCCTTGATTGGAATGATAACGGACACGGGCTTGCCGTTGCGCGTGACAATCTCGGGTTTCCGCTGCGTCGCTTTCATGATCGCTATTTTACACCCTCACACCTTCGCGTAAACCTCAGCGCCTTTCTCAACAAACTCGCGTGATTTCTCTTCCATCCCGACGTTCAGCGCATCTGTATCCGACACGCCGTGCGTCGCCGCGTACTCGCGCACATCCTGCGTAATCTTCATCGAGCAAAAATGCGGACCGCACATGGAACAGAAGTGGGCGAGCTTGGCGCCTTCCTGCGGCAGAGTTTCGTCGTGGTACTCGCGGGCGACTTCGGGGTCGAGCGAGAGGTTGAATTGGTCTTCCCAGCGGAATTCGAATCTCGCTTTCGACAAAGCGTTGTCGCGGTATTGGGCTCCGGGGTGTCCTTTCGCGAGGTCGGCAGCATGCGCGGCGATCTTGTAGGCGATGACGCCGTCCTTCACGTCTTTCTTATTTGGCAGGCCGAGGTGTTCTTTCGGCGTGACGTAGCAGAGCATCGCCGTGCCGTACCAGCCAATCATCGCAGCACCGATAGCGGAGGTTATATGATCGTAGCCGGGCGCGATGTCGGTCGTGAGCGGGCCGAGCGTGTAGAACGGTGCTTCGCCGCACCACTCGAGCTGCTTCTCCATGTTCTCTTTGATGAGGTGCATGGGAACGTGGCCGGGACCTTCGTTCATCACCTGACAGTCGTACTCCCAGGCGATCTTCGTCAGCTCGCCCTGCGTTTCGAGTTCGGCAAACTGCGCTTCGTCATTCGCATCGGCGATCGAGCCGGGACGCAGACCATCACCAAGCGAGAACGAGACGTCGTAGGCGGCCATGATTTCGCAAATCTCGCGGAAGCGCGTGTAGAGAAAACTTTCTTCATGATGCGCGAGGCACCACTTGGCCATGATTGAGCCGCCGCGAGACACGATTCCAGTCGTACGCTTCGCCGTCATCGGAATGTAAGGCAGGCGCACGCCGGCGTGGATCGTGAAATAGTCGACGCCCTGTTCGGCTTGTTCGATCAAAGTGTCGCGAAAGATTTCCCAGGTCAGCTCTTCTGCTTTGCCGCCAACTTTTTCCAGAGCCTGATAGATCGGCACGGTGCCGATGGGCACGGGCGAGTTGCGGATGATCCATTCGCGGGTCGCGTGGATGTTCTTGCCGGTCGAAAGATCCATCACCGTGTCTGAGCCGCACTTGATCGACCAGCGCATCTTTTCGACTTCGTCGTCGATCGACGAGAGCACCGCCGAGTTGCCGATGTTCGCGTTGATCTTCACCAGAAAGTTGCGGCCGATGATCATCGGTTCCGATTCGGGGTGATTGATGTTGGCAGGAATGATCGCGCGGCCGCGGGCGACTTCGTCACGGACGAATTCCGGAGTGACGTATTCGGGAATGGAGGCGCCGAAGGATTGGCCAGCCTGTTGGTGATTGAGTGAGTCCCTGGGAGCGCTCGCCTCCGGCGTGCTGTGTTCTTCACTAATGCAAGCGAGACGCTTGCGCTCCAGTCCCAAATTCTCGCGGATGGCGATGAATTCCATCTCGGGCGTGATGATGCCGCGCTTGGCGTAATGCATTTGGGTCACGCACGAACCCGGCTTCGCGCGCAGTGGCGTGCGACGGAGGGCCGGAAAATCTTCCAGGCGCCCTTTGTCTTTCTGTCGAGCCTGGTTCGCAGCGTCGAAAGTCAGATAGCCGTCGTCAATGGGTTGAATTGAACGGCCTTCATATTCTTCGACGTCACCGCGGCTGATGATCCAATCTCGCCGCAACTGCGGCAGACCCTCGCGAACGTCAGTCGCGAGCGAGGGATCGCCATATGGCCCGCTCGTGTCATAGACGCGCACCGGCGGATTCTCTTCCAATTCATTCTTGAAATTGCGCGTCGGATTCTGATCGATCTCGCGAAACGGGACGCGCACGCCGGATTGATTGCCTTCGATGTAGATGCGGCGTGAGTTGGGAAGCGGCTGATCGGCCAATGGATCCAGTTGTGGTTTGATGGCAGTGCTCATGATGATCTCCAAAATGTCGTTACAGAACCGCGGACGGTAGTGAGCGGGTTAAGGAAGTGCGTGCAGAAGGGAACAACATCGACACACCTGCGTTGAGTAATTGTCCCGCTCCCTACTGGTCGCGGTTCTGTAAGTCTGTCGACCCACTCCGCGGGCTTCTGAATCAATGACATTCTTTATCCCAAGGTGGCGCTCGGCTTACCCTGGGCTATCTTATTTAACGCCTTCGGAGTAAAAGCAAAGCGCCGTCAAGCCGGCGCACTCCAAAAAAACAAAAACCGCTCCGTCAAAGGACGGAACGGTCGCGATAACTGTTTCTCCCTTCGACGGTGTCAACCGTATCAGGTTCAAGGGGTCTCCTAATGGACTCTCAGTCCCGATGCAATCGGGACTCCCCCGAAACGGATTCGATTTTCAATGCGAATTGAATTGTAGGACTACGGCACCACGGGCGCAAATCAAGACACCTCTTATTCACACCTCGCTTCAGCGGGGTGATAAGAATGGCGAGAAATGAGTCAGCCGTTTCAACGGCTTCGGGCAAACGGTTGAAACCGTTAAAGTCGCAAATCGGCTTAAGTCACCTCGCTGAAGCGAGGTGTGAATGAGACGGCCACCTTGATAACTCAAGTCGAGCAAGTAGCCTGCTTCTGCGCTGGTCCTTACACAATTCCCAATCCAAGCGCCGTCGCCGCTTCGCTTGCCGGCGCACTCCAAATATAATCCCGCTGCTTTTCGAAACCGAATTCTCGGAGTAGAACCCATGCTCAATCGCCGCGCGCTCGCCCTGGGCTTAATCGCCACGCTGTTGTGTCTGCCGCTCTTCGCGCAGTCGCAATCCGACAAAGACCTGCTTGAACGGATTCGCAAAGAAGAAGCGACCAATTCGCAGATCATGAAAACGATGCACATGTTTACGGACGTCTATGGTCCGCGCTTGACGGGCTCGCCGAATCACAAAGCGGCCGCCGAATGGGCGGTGAAGCAGATGACTTCGTGGGGACTTTCGAACGCGCATCTCGAGCCCTGGGATTTTGGTCACGTCGGTTGGCTGAATGAAAGATTCTCCGGGATGATCATTTCGCCGGTCAAAGATGTTTTGACGTGCGAAGTTTTGTCTTGGACGCCGAGCACGCGCGGGCCGGTGACGGCGAAAGCCTACCAACTGATTCTTCCCGAACGACCGACGCAGGAGCAGCTGACGGCGTTCTTTAATGCTCAGAAAGCGAAGGTGCGCGGAAAGATCGTGATGGCCGGCAAGTTCACGGTTGTTCCCGTCGATCTGAATCCGCCGGCAAAGCGTTTGACCGATGAGCAAGCGGAACAGCGTTACGGTCCAAACGCCAGACCGGGTGCCGGCTTTCCGCAACCATCGCCGACGCCGACACCGGCGCCGAATGCTCCGAAGCCGCTGACGGGGCGTCAAATCGATGAGCAGCTCGACGCGTTCTTGAAAGCGAACGGCGCATTGATTCGTGTTAACGATGCGGGCTTCGCTTTTCGTCGAATTCGCGCTTTCAACAATCGCACCTACGACATCACGAAAGTTTTGCCGACGGTCGTGATGAGCAACGAAGACTACGGCCGCATCACACGCATCCTTGCGGACGGCACTGACGTGACGCTGGAATTCAACATAGTCAATCGCGTCTATCCGGAAGGGAAGACTTCCTACAACACGATTGGTGAGATTCCCGGAACTGACAAAGCAGATGAAGTGATCATGCTCGGCGGCCATCTTGATTCGTGGCACTCGTCGACCGGCGCGACAGACAACGCGATCGGCTGCGCGATCATGATGGAAGCAGCGCGGATTTTGAAGACGCTCGGCGTCAGGCCGCGCCGTACCATTCGCGTTGCGTTGTGGAGTGGCGAAGAAGAGGGCTTGTTGGGATCGCAGGCGTATGTGAAAGCGCACTTCGGTTCGTTTGAGAACCCACAGCCGGGTTATGAAAAGTTTGGCGGCTACTTCAACATCGATTCCGGAACAGGTCGTGTGCGCGGCGCGGGAGTGTTCGGCCCACCGGAGGCCGCCAGCATCATGCGCAAGATTCTCGAGCCGTTCAAAAATGATGGTGTCGTCGGAGCGATCGCGAGCCGCAGTCGTAATCTTGGCGGATCAGACAACACCTCTTTCAATCAGGCGGGCTTGCCCGGCATCGGCATGGGACAGGATCCGATTGAATATGGCACAGAGACCTGGCACACGAACTTCGATACTTATGAACGCATTCTCGACGACGACGTGAAGAAGGACGCAGTGGAAGTGGCTTGGTCGGTTTATCAGCTGGCGATGCGCGACGATCTGCTGCCGCGATTCAAGGCTGCAGATATGCCGGCGCCGCCGCCGGCTCCGACACCGGCAGCTACGCCGTCACCTACACCGGCGGCAAAACCGCCGCGCCGGAGATCGCCGGCGATGGAATAGGCAGGCCTTGGTCAATACAGATCGGCATCAGCCACCAAAACTAATTATGCGTGCTCACACTCTTCCCCGACTCCTAATTTTGCTGGGCTTCGCAATGTTGGCCAATGCTGCGGTCATTGCGGAGCCAACTGAGATTGAGCCTAATCCAACCGCCGAGAACTTCGTGCGGTCGCAGTTTGCGAAAGGGGAGCCCGCAGACCTGGCCTCACGTTTCCCGAACGAGAACCAAAGAGGACTCAGCAGCGACTTCCTTTACGATCTCATTGCGTCAACCGGCAAGGACAGCCCACGACGCGGACTGGCAATCTCAAACGCGCTATTTCCCGAAGGTGTCGTTCTGGATCACGCGCAGATTCCCTTCGACATCTTACTCATCGGGTGCCGCTTTCTCGACGAGGTGGAATTCTCGCAAAGTCACTTCAAAGGAAACGTCGCAATCCAGCGGTCGGACTTTGACAGCTTTCTTAATTTGGTACGCACGCAGATCGACGGGGACCTGGACCTATCCGAGTGCCGCTTAAACATGTCTGACGCTGAAGCAGACCTGACCGATGTGGAAGTTGGTGGATTGCTTGATCTGCACAAGACCGTATTTGTCGGAAGAGCGTTGTTTATTCACGCGCAAATCGGCGGGAATCTGGATGCACGGAATACCCAATTCAAATATTCCCACCAGCCCAGTCCCGGCAGCGAATTCGACGACTCAGTTTCCTTTGACAGTATGAGTGTGGGTGGGTACGCGTTGTTAGAAGACGCAGAGTTTCTGGGTTCGTCAACCTTTGCTTACGCGAATTTCGCCAGGAACCTGGGTATGGAGCGGGCACAATTTGGATATGCAGCCGATCCAAACAAGGCTCGTCTCGTTTTCAGCAATATGAAGGTTGGCAACCACGCGTTTTTTCACGAGACAGTATTCAACGGTACGACGGATTTTGCCGACGCCCAGATCAACGGGAAGTTCGAGGCAAACCTCGCGCAATTCAATGCCACCGACACGCTCGTCAGTTTTCTGAACTTAAAAACCGGGCCGGCCGAATTCTATGGCGCGAAGTTTAAAGGCGGTTACCTGGTCGATGGATTTGATTATCGCGATCTGAAAGCCGACGATGCAACTAACTTTCTCAACCGGGCGCAGTTCAGCCAGGACGCGTACGGGAAGCTCGAGTCGATGTTGATACGCGAGGGCAACGAAGGCGCCGCCAATCAGGTTTACATCGCGCAAAAATGGCGAGAACGCGAACGGTTGAGTCCGCCCGCCAAAATCGGAAATATTCTGCTGTATGTGCTCGTTGGTTATGGCCGCCGTCCGTGGCTGGCGTTTATCTGGGGCGCGCTCTTCGTGGGGATCGGCTGCATGGTTTTTCGCCGGCGCGAAATGGAACCGCAAAAGGCTGAGTATGCCGCGCGCCGCTATTCCGCCTTCTGGTATAGCCTGGATCAATTTCTTCCGTTTGTGGATTTGCAAGCCGCCGGCGTTTGGCAGCCTCGCCCGGAGAGTCGCTGGGCACGTCGTTATGTTCCCTTCCACACGTTGTTAGGATGGATTTTGATCCCGATCGGTTTGGCGGCAATCTCAGGACTGATTAAGTGAGAGCGGCCGGTGCACAGACCACACGATCTCGTCGCGCACAATCTGATTTTCATCATCAGTCCGCGAGCATTCGATCTTCACGGCGCATGACTAAGGACAAAACCTGGAACCGTAGAGCGGTGAAGGCGTATTGCTTGATAACGGATAGAATCGAATTCAAATGAGTGGCGTAAACCGACGACAGTTCCTGCGACATGGCGCAATCGCCATAGCAGGCGTTTCACTCGCGCGGCTTCCCATTATCAGCGTCAACGCGGCGCCGAAAAAGATCATCATCATTGGCGCAGGCATGGCCGGGCTGTCAGCAGGGTACGAACTGACGCAACTAGGTCATGACGTAACGATTCTTGAAGCGCGCGCGCGACCGGGAGGGCGCGTGCATACGCTGCGTGAACCTTTCGATGACGGCCTGTATGCCGAAGCCGGCGCGGCGCGCATCCCTGAAGATCACAACCTCACACTGAAATACGTGAAGCTCTTCAATCTGCCTTTGGAGCCGATGTATCCCACGACAGGTTTGTCCGCGCTCAGATTCGATTCCGGCACGATGCAAAAAGTACCGATGGACGGTTTCACCGACGCATTAGGAAAGAATTTCGGCAGCGAACTTGGCGGCTCACCCGCGCGCTGGTCAAAAATCAAAGGTGGCAACGATCTCTTGCCGAAAGCCTTCGCGGCTAAACTCGTGGACAAGATTCGTTATGAATCGCCCGTCGTTAAGATCGATCAGGATCAAAACAGTGTGCGCGTGACCTTCATGAACAAAGGAAAGCAGGAAACGATCAGTGGAGATCGTCTGTTGTGCGCCGTGCCATTTTCGCTCTTGCGTAACATTGAACTCCCTGCTGCCTTTCCTGAGAAAAAACGAAAGGCGATTAGCGAAGTCGAGTACGCTCCCGTGTCGCGCGTTTATCTTCAGGCGAAGAAGCGTTCATGGGAAGAGAAAGGCCTCAGCGGCTTTGCGTTTACCAAAGAAGCTGTCGAAGTGTGGCAACCGACGTGGAACCAACCGGGTCCGCGGGGAATCTTAATGACCTATGCGCGACCGGGCGAAGCGGAAAAGATAGCGGCGCTCAAACAGGAAGAACGGATCAGCTCAACGCTCACCCAACTCGATCAGTGGTTCACTGGTCTGCGCGGCAACTTTGAAAAAGGCACGACAAAAGTCTGGATGGAAGACGAATGGTCGCGCGGCGCGTGGGCGTTTGCGGGCGTCGCTAACTTGCTGCTCTTTGCGACCCCGGAAGGACGAATTCATTTCGCGGGCGAGCATCTCTCGTTTAGTTTTTCGTGGATGCAAGGGGCGCTGGAGTCGGCAGCTCGCGCGACCAAGATGATTCATGAAGCGGCAGAGGGACGTGCCGCGACAAGTTCCAGGATTGTTCCATCTTCACTGAATGCCGAGGCCTTGCACCGCACGTTGTAGATGTTCGTTTGCCTCGCGCCAGCAACTCATCACAGTGTAAGGAATGCTTGCGACTAGCGAAGAATCGCTGGTTTCGTCGCGCGCCGATCTCAGAACATTGATAACCTGCCGCTGATGGATTTTCTCCCACCAGAAAGCACCTTCGCGATAGCACTCGAGCGCACTGCCAATTTCCTTTTTCAGTCGCACATCGCCCAGACGTGAAACCGTGTTCTCAATTTCCGCTGACACGTCGTTCAAGTCCGCACTGAAATTCTCGAACCTCACTCGCGACAATCTGCCGTCCTTCTCGAACTCTGCCGCTGACCGATACACAATCACATCGTCGTCGAGCCGCTTCAGCAGAACTAGCGCCTGCGCGGCCACAACTTGATCGGCCGTAGCGTTTTCGATAATGCGTGGTTTTGAGTGATCGTTTCGCGCGAGTGATTGGCCCTGAGCCAAAGCACACGACGACGAGAAGATGAGCAGGGCAAGAAAGGGCTTCATGAATATCTCAAGCCGTGGCTCGCGCTATCTCTTTCGGGGCTGAAGCAAGCCGGCAGCTTGTTATGCGTAATTGCGTTGCAAGCCTTAGAAACTCGCAATATGATGCGCGTTCCGAAGTACGGTGCAGAACCGCGGGCGGTAGTGAGCGGAATCTGCCATTCAACTTGAGTTCATGATCCGCTCGCTACGGCTCGCGGTTCTGTAACTGGTCCACTCAGAGGAAATCATCATGTCTCATCCACTAGAAACTGAATACGCACCAGCATTTCAAGGGTATGTTGCAGAGGTCAGCGAAGATGACATTCTTCCGGCGATGCGGGCACAGCCGGACGCGCTCGACGTCTTGCTCGATCGCGTGACACCCGAGCGGGAAAGGTTTCGTTATGCCGAAGGCAAGTGGAGCATTCGCGAAATCGTCGGGCACTTGATCGATGGCGAACGCGTGTTCGGCTATCGGGCTCTGTGTATCGCCCGTGGCGAGACCCAAAATCTGCCGGGGTTCGATCAGGATCAGTACATGCTGACTGCTCCGTTCGACGAGATCGATTTGGAAGATCTCTTGAGCGAGTTCCGGCTGGCTCGTCTCTCCAATATCGCGATGCTGCGAACCCTCGACGAAGCGGCGTGGCTGCGGATGGGGACGGCCAACGGCAATCCCATTTCAGTGCGCGCGTTGGCCTACATCATGGTGGGCCATACTCGGCACCACATGAATGTGCTGCGCGAGAGGTATCTAACCGCGGGATGAGTCTCTGATGATGTTCTCGGAAATCTTGGAGTTCTGCTTTGCGTGTCTTTGCGGCTTGGCTTCTTGGCGTGAACTACCATTTTGGCGAGTAACAGTTCACGCAAAGCCGCAAAGTCGCAAAGGATCGCAAAGGCAAATTTTTCTCGCTAGGGCGGGCAAGGCGATGATGATCATAGGTTTCACCGCCAGTCTGTCCGTGGGTCAACCGTCGCGCGAATACCGCCGCGCACACGAGCGACAGATTCTCGACGAGTTCACGCGGCTGCTTGCGATTCCCAACATCGCTTCTGATCGAGAGAACATTCGCCGTAACGCAGACTTCATTCGCGAGATGATGCAGCGGCGGGGTCTGAACCCGCAGTTGCTGGAAGGGAAGTCCGCCGGCACGCCACCCGCGGTTTTCGGCGAATGGAAAGTTTCGGGCGCAACTCAATCGATCATTCTTTACGCGCACTACGATGGGCAGCCAGTCGATCCCAAGGCGTGGACCGCTTCGCCACCGTTTCAACCGACGTGGCGGACGGCTGCGATGGAAGCCGGCGGACAAATCGTATCGCTTCCGGCAAGTGGCGACATCAATTCTGAGTGGCGTTTGTACGCGCGTTCGAGTTCAGATGACAAAGCAGGCGTGATGGCGATACTGACGGCCGTCGACTCACTTCGCGCGCAGCACGCAACGCCCTCACTCAACATTAAGTTTCTTTTCGAAGGTGAAGAGGAAGCGGGTTCGCCGCACCTCGGCGACATCATCGATTTGCACAAGCAGCTTTTGGAAAGCGACGCATGGATCATCTGCGACGGGCCGGTGCATCAATCCGGTCGTAAGGAAGTCGTGTTTGGAGTGCGCGGCGATCAAAACGTCGACCTCACTGTCTATGGCGCCAAACGGCCTTTGCACAGTGGGCACTACGGCAACTGGGCGCCGAATCCGGCGATGATTCTGGCGCGTTTGCTGGCGACGATGAAGGATGGAAATGGTCGCGTCACGATCGCCGGTTGGTACGACGGAGTTGAACCGTTGGGAGAAGCTGAACGTCGCGCGATCGCCGAAGCGCCTGCTTACGACGATGAGATACGCGCTCAGCTTGGCCTCGCGCAGACCGAAGGCAGCGGCAGGCTCTTAATGGAGCTAATTAACGAGCCGTCGCTGAACATCAACGGTTTCAGTAGCGGTGACGTCGGCGCGCTGGCGCGCAACGTGATTCCGACGACAGCGACGGCAGTGCTCGACTTGCGGCTGGTGAAAGGCAACGATTACAAGCAACAAGTGCAGCGGCTGATCGATCACATTCGCAAGCAAGGGTTTTATGTCATCGATCACGAGCCGACGGATGCGGAACGAAAGCACTACGCACTGATTGCGAAGGTGACGGCCCGCGCAGGTGGCTACAATGCCGAGCGCACACGCATGGATCATCCAATCTCAGTTGCCGTCGTCGATGCCGTGCAATCAACTTCCAAGGATCCCATCGTGAAGTTGCCGACGTCAGGCGGAAGTTTGCCTCTGTCGATCATTACGGATCATCTGAAGACCGTGACGCTGACGGTTCCCATCGCGAACTATGACAACAACCAACACGCGGAAAACGAAAACATTCGTCTGCAGAATCTTTGGGATGGGATCGAGACTTGGGCGGCGGTGATGATGATGAAACCGAAGAATTGATTTTTGCGGGCGGCGGCTTGACGCCGCTTAATGTCTCTCAGCAACCGTGAATACCTGACCATGAGGGCTCTCAGACATTTTTTGAATAGCCGAATATTTCACTTCCGGTTGTTTTCTTATACGCGATCATGCGCGTTCATCTGTGGCTCGCTCTTGCTTGTTCTCAGCGGTACCACCACAGCTCAACGCGGTGGCAAGGCCGAACCTAATCGCATCGAATTCAAGCGCGGCACGACAACCACCACGATCAGCGACGCCGTGCGCAACGACGAACAAGCCGAATACGTTTTGTCGGCGCGACAAGGACAACGATTGACGATCAAGCTGACAAACACGCCGGCGAAGTCATCGTGTTTCGATCTGAAGGGACCGGATGGCGTGGATCTCGGGTTGGAATACGACTGCAACTGGAACTATTCGAAGGTTCTGCCGGCGACGGGCGATTACTTTCTGGTCGTGTCGCGTCCGACGCAAGCGAAAGGAACGTCGCGATATAAAATGACGGTTACGATCCGCTGATGAGGTCAGCACCACCTGCGGTAGCGGGTGGTTGAACGCTGATGCGAGGAGCGACTAATCTCCAGAGATCAACCGCCGCTACCGCAGGCGGTTCTTACAAGACTATGCGAAAAATCATCGTTTACATCGCCACCTCCGCCGATGGTTTCATCGCGCGCAAAGATGGCGGCATCGATTGGCTCGATCGGCCGCGGCCGAAAGGTAACTACGGCATGACTGAGTTCTGGAAATCGATCGATACAATCGTGATGGGCCGCAAGACGTATGACCTGACGGTTAAGTTCGTGGAAAATGGCCGAGCGAGTGCCGATATGTTTCGCGGCATCAAGCACTACGTCTTCTCGCGCAAACCGCCGAAGAAAGTTCTGCCCGGATTTGAATTCGTCAAGGAACCAATCAAGCAATTTGCGCAGAAGCTCCGAACACAAAAGGGCAAGGACATCATGATGATGGGTGGTGGCGGCATGATCGCTTCGTTCCTCGATGCCGGCGAGATTGATCAATTCAGCATTTCAGTCATTCCTGTATTCATCGGCGAAGGCATTCCGCTCATCGCGCCGCGCCATCGCACGGTGCCGCTGAAACTGTTAGCGACAAAGAAGTTTCCGGATGGCGTGGTGCAGTTGCATTACCAGGTAGTGTCAGAAGCCCGACCGCCAGGGAGGGCCAACGCGAGTAAAAGGAAACGATGAGCAACTGCGCGCCGGTTGGCGCAGAAGGCTGCTCGTCCCGTGAGGGACGAAATGTTTATAGAACCTCAGTGTAAAAAGGTTTCTGAGCCCGTTTACGGGCGAGACGAATATTGCGCTCCTACGGAGCGCGAAAGCTTTGCGTGCAACGCCTCGTATAAACATTGCGCCGCTACGCGGCTCAACCCCGAATCTGAGAAGCGGGCGCAAGCACCCTTCCCGGCCATGAGGTTGCCCAGTTGGGCTCAAGCTTCCGCGGGCTTCAGTTTCTTAGGGGGTTTGCTCTTGGCACCTTTCGCATTCGGAGGTGGTGGTTCCTCATCGGTCTTGGTGAGACGATTGATGATCAACTGCTGCGAGAATCCGACGATGTTACCGACCAACCAGTAAAGCAAAAGTCCCGACGGCGCGCTCCACAAAATGTAAAGCATGAAAAGCGGCATGCCGACGGCCATCATTTTGCGCTGCAGCGGATCAGCCGAAGGCGCGGGCGTCAGCAGTTGGAGGAAAATCATCGAGCCGCAGAACAGAATCGGCAGAAAGCGAATAAAGCCGAGCAGATAAGGCTCGGGCGACGACAAATCCGGAATCCACAAGAATGACGCCTGGCGAAAGTCAATCGAGATGGTCAGCGCCGTGTAGAGCGCAAAAAGAAAAGGCATCTGAATCAGCAGAGGCAGACAGCCGCCGAGCGGATTCGCCTCCTTCATCAGGCGCAGCTGCTCCATCTGCAACTCTTTCATGCGCGGATCGGTCTGCTTCATCCCTTTCAGTTTTTCCTGAAGCTCTTTCATGCGTGGCGCGTACTTCTGCGCCTTCTTCATCTTGCGCGATGACTGCCACTTGAGCGGGAAGAAAAGTGAGTAAATCAAGATCGTGAAGAGGATGATTGCCACGCCGTAGCTATTGGTCAGGCGTTGCAGCGCGTTGATTGACCATAGAATCGGCACCGCAAGACCGCGACGCATCCACGCGAGAAAGCCATAGTTGATCGCTTCGCCGAGATCGACTTGCGGTCCGCCGGTTTGTTTGGTTTCGGCACTGGCTTCGGCCAGCAGTTTGTGATCTTTCGGTCCTACATACAGTTCGGTGGGCGTGCCGTCGGAGGGAACTGGAACCAGACCGGTGATCAGAAAGCGCTGTTCGGGTTTTCCGTTTGTTTTGTGTTCGTAAGGAACCGTCCGGTATTCGAGACCTGTAGTGGGCTTCGACGGAACGGCAATCATCGCGAAATAAGTGTCGCCGACGCCGGCCCATTGAACTTGCCCATCGATCGGATCGTGGTCGACGGGCTTTGTCTGCACTGACTTCAAACCCAGGCCTTCGAAAACCCAACCGAACAAACCGCTGCTGCGACGATCAGCGTGCACTTCCGTTGCCGGTACGCGGTGACTTTCATTGTTGACGACGCTGATCCCTTCGGGCGCGTAGAGATAAAAGCTGTAATGATCGATGGCCTGGTCGCCGATGTTCGGCCCGATCACCAGGCGCGCTGGCGGGACTGCTTGGCCGCCGCGCGTCAACGTCAGGTTGATGTTCGCAGTGTAACGATCCGGGAAGAAAATGATGCGCTTCGTCGCATCGACTCCAGTGGCATCGTCGTGAACGACGAAATCTATTTGTTGCGACCCGCTCTCAACATTGATCGTTTCATCGCCGGCGTCAGACTTGGTTCCGACAACTTTAAAGTTCTTGTTCGCCAGCGCGGCGTCTACGGTTGCATCACCTGTGATGATTTGCAGTGTGTGGGTGAGTTGGTCCGGAGCAACTCCTTCCGGAGCGGCGGCGATCAATTCCAATTTTTTCGGATTGTTCTTCGTGGAACCCGAGGCATGAATCTCCCGCCCGGTGTTTCTGTTCTTCGTGATTATCCAACTGGTAGCAACGGCGCCGTGCGTGTCGAGCGTAACTTCGTAGAGCGGCGTGACGACGCGAATCTTTCGCTGCGGAACATTGTCAGGAGTGGGCGCAGGCGACGCGTTTGCTTGCGCTGCTGCCGGAGTCGCGGTCGCAGTCGGTTGCGCCGTTGCCTGTGGAGAACTCTGCGCAGTTGACTGTGGTGATGCTTGCGCCACTTGCTGATTTGCATTCGCGTTCGGCTGCGGCGGCTTCACGGGCGGGTACAAATAGTTCCAGAGGATCAGCACCGCAGCTGAACCGACCAACGCAAGAATGAATCGTTGTTGTTGCTTCATTAGAGTTCGACAAACTTAAGTTTGTCGTTACTGCTCAAAACATATCGATCAAAACCAGCGACAAACTAAAGTTTGTCGGACAGTCACTTCACCGGATCGTAACCACCTGCGCAAAACGGCTGACATCGCAGCAGACGCCAAATCGCCATGCCCATTCCCTTGATCGCCCCATGACGCTCGATAGCTTCACGAGCATAGTCGGAACAGGTCGGAGTAAATCGGCAGGACGGCGGCAACCATGGCGAGATTACTGCTTTGTAGAATTTCAAAAGCGAAATTAAAACGAACCGCATCGCTGCTACTGCCGCTCACTCCGCGTTACCTGCTCAACGATCCTACGAAATTCGCCGAATCGATGTTCTTCAGTCGAACTCAATAAAGCCCGCTTGGCGTTAATAACCCAATCGTATCGCTGCTTTAGAGAATTCAACTCACTTGTACTGCGGCGAAAAAGTTCGCGTAGAAGTCTTTTGGCGCGCACCCGATCGACGGATTTTCCAATTGCTTTGGTCGATGCCGTGACGCCGAGTCGATGTTCCTGGCCGTCATTTGCGCGTAAAAAAGCGGCCATCAAACGGCCGTCGTAGCGCTGCCCTTCGGTATATACTTTTTGGAATTCCGCTCGCGCGCGCAGCCGGCGCTGTTTTGGCAGCGCAAAATTCAGTTTCGCCGGCGCGTCATCGGAAGCAGCTGACAAATTCTTAATAATGCGACGGCGTCAGGCGCTTGCGGCCCTTCGCGCGGCGCCGCTTGAGCACCAGCCGGCCATTTTTGGTGGCCATGCGCGCACGAAATCCATGCGTCTTGGCGCGGCGTCGATTGTTCGGTTGAAACGTTCGCTTCGGCATAGTGAAAAATCCCCTCGACTAACGAAAACACCAAGCGTAACGGCGCATCGATTCGATGTCAAGGAAGCGTTAACCCTTGCTTGACGCGTTGGAAAATCGCATGTTAGCCTCAACTCTTTAACGCAGTAGCAGTTGGGTCGCTATGAATGTTCCGATGATATCGGGATTGAATCAGTCGCCGTGAGATGCTGCGCCGCTAAGAAGCCGGACGCGCTCTGACAAACCATCCCCAGCTTCCAATTTACCAGTATGCCGTTTCCACTCGGCTTTGCCGAAAACTCAATTCAACTTGTGCCTGACGGCACGTTAATCCTGCATGTCATCGTCATACTCGTAATGGTGTTCGTACTGAACGCCACACTCTACAAACCGATCAATCGAATTCTGGAAGCGCGCGAAAAGCGCACGCGCGGCCGCCTGTCTGAAGCGCAGGAAATCATGACTGACGTGAGCCAGAAGCTCGCGAATTACGAGCAGCAACTGCGGCAGGCTCGCGCTCAAGCTTACGCTTTGAGCGAACAGGAACGGACCGCGGCGATGCAGGAGCGTCAACAAAGGCTCAATGAGATGCGACAGCAACTTCACGAGTCGATCTCAAAAGAGAAGCAAGCCATCGCTGAACAAGCCGACGGTGCGCGCGCGAGTTTGGAAGATGCTTCGCGACACATCGCGGCGGAAATCAGTTCGCGAGTTTTGAATCGGCCGGTCGCCTAAAAAAACATGGTTGCGATATTCGCCAGTTTAATGATGCTCCAGGAACCCAAGTGGTGGGATTATCCCGGACTGGAATTGTGGAAGTTTTTCAATCTGGCCCTTTTCGCGGGCGCACTGATTTACGTGCTTACGCGCAAAGTGAAACTTGGCGAAGCGTTCAAGACGCGGCGCGAAACAATCAAACAGGAGTTGGGGCGTGCGCAACAAGAACGCGATGCGGCCGTCGGGAAATTGAAGCAGATCGAGGAACGGCTGGCCCGGCTCAGCACCGAAGTCTCGGCGATCCAGGAACAATCAAAACGCGAAGCTTCGGAAGAGCGCGATCGGATCGCGAAAGCAACCGAAGTTGAGATCGGCAAGCTCGGCGAACAAGCAAAGCGCGAAATCGAAAGCGCCGGCAAAGCGGCCAAGCATGAGCTGCGTGTTTATGCTGCGCAAACGTCCGTGCGCATGGCGGAAGAAATCATTCGCCGCGAAATGAGGCCTGAAGATGACGCGCGCTTGCTGCAACGCAACGTCCAGGAACTGGGAGGCGCGCCACAATGAGTGTGCAAATGGTCGCGCGGCGCTACGCCTCGGCATTAGCCGATGTGGTTCTCGAACGCGGCGAGGCGAAAGAAGTTCAGCATGAACTGCAGCAATGGGAAGCATTGCTGCAAGCGAACGTTACTCTCCAGGAAGTCTTCCGCAATCCAACAATCGCTTTGGATAAAAAGCGCGCGGTGCTGAGTAAGCTAATCGATCGCACGAAGCCGCGTCCGACCACGACCAACTTTTTGAAAGTGTTGCTGCAAAACCAACGACTGACGGAACTTGCTGAAATCAATCGAAAGTTGACGGAAATTCTGGATGAACGCGCGGGGATGGTGGCGGCGATTGTCACCACCGCGCGACCGGTCTCCCAAACCATTCAGCAAAGTCTGGAACAGCGGCTGACCGCCATGACGCAGAAGAAAGTGCGGCTGAATTTTGTGGAAGACTCCGAATTGATCGGGGGATCGGTGACGCGCATCGGCTCGACCGTTTACGACGGCTCAGTGCGGAACCAGTTGCAACTGATGAAGGAAAAAATGGCCGGCTAGCACATTGCCGATTGCCAATTTTCGATTGCCGATTGAAAAAGCAACTCAAATCGGCAGTTGGCAATCGCAAATCGGAAATGACTTATGGAACCAATCAAAGCAAACGAAATCAACGAAATCATTCGCCAGCAGATCGAGAACTTTGAAGCCGGCGTCACGGTGATGGAAGTCGGCACCGTCATCAAAGTCGGCGACGGCATCGCTGAGATTCATGGTCTTGAAAAGGTCATGGCGAGCGAACTGCTCGAGTTCCCGCACGACGTGCGCGGCCTGGCGCTGAACCTCGAAGAAGACAAGGTTGGCGTCGTACTCTTCGGGGATTTCCAAAAAATCAAAGAAGGCGATCTGGTGAAGCGCACCGGACGCATCATGCAGGTACCCGTCGGCCAGGCGCTGGTGGGACGCGTCGTTGACGCGCTGGGAAATCCTGTCGACGAACGCGGGCCAGTCATGACTGACGAATACAATCCGGTTGAGCGCATCGCTCCCGGCGTCGTTGAGCGACAACCGGTGAAGGAAGCTTTGCAGACTGGCCTGAAGGCGATTGATTCGATGGTTCCGATTGGCCGCGGCCAGCGTGAACTGATCATCGGCGATCGCCAAACCGGCAAGACGGCCATCGCCGTCGATACGATCATCAACCAGCGCGGCAAAGACGTGATTTGCATTTACGTCGCGATTGGACAGAAGGCCTCGACGGTCGCGCAAGTCGTGAAAACGCTGGCGGACTTCGGCGCGATGGATTACACGATCGTGGTGAAGGCTACTGCCTCAGACCCCGCAGCGATGCAGTATCTGGCGCCTTATTCCGGAGTCGCGATGGGCGAGTACTTCCGCGATCGCGGGCAGCACGCGTTGACGATCTACGACGATCTTTCGAAACAAGCCGCGGCCTATCGCGAAATCTCGCTGCTGCTGCGGCGCCCGCCCGGCCGTGAAGCTTATCCTGGCGACGTGTTCTATCTGCACTCGCGCCTGCTGGAGCGCGCGGCGAAACTTTCAGCTTTGAAGGGCGGAGGTTCATTAACGAGTCTTCCTGTGATCGAAACGCAGGCGGGCGACATCTCGGCATACATTCCGACAAACGTAATTTCGATTACCGATGGCCAGATCTTTTTGGAATCTGACCTTTTCAACGCCGGCATTCGTCCGGCGATTGATGTCGGCAACTCGGTTTCGCGCGTCGGCGGTTCGGCCCAGGTGAAGATGATGCGGCAGGTTGCCGGCGGTCTGCGACTATCACTCGCGCAGTATCGCGCGCTGGCTGCGTTCGCTCAGTTCGGATCGGATCTGGATAAAGCGACGCAGGCGCAGCTCGCGCTGGGCGAACGTCTGACAGAAATTCTGAAACAGCCGCAGTATCAACCGATGGATGTTGAGAAACAGGTACTCGCGATTTGGGCCGCGAATAACGGCTACACGGACGACGTTCCGGTTTCCGACGTGCGCGCGTTCGAAGCCGAGCTAGTGCGCTTCATGGAGAACTCGCATCCGGGCGTGCTGCAAACTTTGCGGGAAAAGAAAGCGCTCGACAAAGACATCGAAGATGACCTGCATCAGTCGCTGAAAGATTTCAAAGAAACATGGACGGAACGGGCGCAGGCAGTGGCGGCGTAATTGTAGGGGGGCTTGTCCCCGCCCGAACCCATGCGGGCAGGGACAAGCCCTGCCCCTACAAAAATGGCAAATCTCTTAGACATTCGCCGGCGCATTAAGTCGGTCAAGAACACGCAGCAGATTACGAAAGCCATGAAGATGGTTTCGGCGGCGAAGCTGAGGCGCGCGCAGGATCGCGTGATCAATGCGCGTCCATTTGCCGACAAGATGAATCAGGTGTTGAGTGAACTGGCGGCGCAGACGACCGACGATTTTAGTCATCCACTGCTGGACAAACGCGGTGATGAACGTTACCTGGTCGTGCTCGTCACCGCCGACAAAGGTTTGTGTGGCGCATTCAACGCGAATCTGATCAAAGCTGCGCAGGTGTTCGTCAAACAGAACCCCGGCAAACAGATCGAATGGATGACGGTGGGCCGCAAGGGTCGTGATTTCTTCCGTCGCCGCGCTAACATCGTTGCGGAATATATCGGATTGACTGGCAAGGGCCGCGTCGAATTCTCCGAGGCATTGGAAGTCTCGCGCGACATCATCAAGCGCTTCACGGAAGATGAAGCCATCGACAAAGTCATCCTGATTTTTGCCGAATTCAAGTCCGTCTTGACGCAGCGCATCGTCACTGAACAGCTTCTGCCGATTTCCAAGACCGTAACGGAAGCAGAGAGCCAGCAGCCCACAAAAACCAGAGACTACATCTACGAACAACCTCCGGCGGAAGTCTTCCGCCGGTTGCTGCCACGCTTGATCGACACACAAATCTTTCGCGCGCTGCTTGAATCAATCGCTTCAGAACAAGGCGCCCGGATGACGGCGATGGACGCCGCTTCAAAGAATGCCGGGGACCTGATTTCCTCGCTGACACTCAACATGAACCGCGTGCGTCAGGCGGCAATTACGCGCGAGATTATCGAAATCGTTTCCGGCGCCTCGGCTCTGTAAAGACTAATCCGCAGATTTCGCAGATTACACAGATTAAGAATTAGCCACGAAAAGGCACAGAAGGCACAAAGCAGATCGTGCTCTCGCTTGTGCCTTTTGCCTCTTTGTGGCTGTAACTTGTTCTTATCTTTGTGATCCGCGAAATCTGCGGATGACTCAGCGTTCGCTTCGAGGTCCACGCCGCCCGCGCATCTCACTTCTCATCTGTTGAAATTTTTGCCACTGATCGGGCGTGAGGACTTGTTGCAAACGCTGGTCGGCTTGCTGTCGAATGTCGTTGACGCGAGGCTCTGATTCTTTCCGCAGCGTCTGCAATTGCTGGCGCGTGTCTGAAAAGATTTGCTGCACTTTCGTCTTTTGATCGTCGTTAAGTTGCAGGCGAGCCGCCATCTGGTCAAAGCGATTTTCCGGCGGACGCCGGTGCATCCAGCGGCCATAAGCATGCAAAGCGAGCATGCCGGCGACGAAACCAAGTACGAAGATTGCGACAACCGCGCCACGCACCTGCCACTTACTGCGAATCTTTTCGGCCATAGCTACCTCGCTTCTTCTTCCTCGTAATAAATCGCATTCAATGCCTGTTCATTCGTCATCTCGTCTTGGCCTTCGTCGAACATTACTGATTCGGCCGACGCAGAAGCGACAACGGTGGTAGGCCCGGCCGTTGATTCTTCTGCCGGAATGACAAACGTCAGCGCTGCCAGCAGTGCCGTTACAGCAGCCATCGAGCTCACCAGCGCGCCCGTTGCATTCCACAAGCGGCGCAAACTCCACGCGTTCGCCTGCTGTTCACGCCACGCCGCGAGCACGCGCGTCTGAAAAAAGGGATTGGCATTGAGTGCATTTTGAGCGGCTTCATCCGCGCGCTGTGTGACGAGTAACGATGAGACTTGTGCGGCTTTGAAGGCGCGAGCGCAATCAGCACAGTTCGCCGTATGCGCGCGGATCGAGTGCATGTCCGTCTCTGACAGCGCCGCGAACGGTGTGTTATCGATGATCGCTGTGATGTGTTCGTCTCTCATCGTTTGCCTTTCTCAGTGCCTCTGTGCGCTCTCTGTGTCTCTGTGGTAAAGAATCGTTTCCAAAAATCCACCACAGAGGCACGGAGATTTCACAGAGACACAGACTTTTTCATTGCAACAGCTTCTCCAGAACTTCTCGCGCCTTCTTCCGCGCCCGAAAAGCTCGCACCTTAACTTTCGATTCCGACCATCCGGTTACTTCTGCTACGTCGTTCACTGATGCTCCTTCGCCATCGATCATAGTCAGCGCCAAACGATCTTCCGGCGCTAATGTTTCCAAAACTCTCTCCGCCAAATCCGCGGCAATCAGCTTTTGTTCGGCATCGACCGCTGGCGCGCCCATTGAGTTAGACACCTGCTCCAGCCACGTCGTTTCATCTTCATTCAAATCCGAGGTTACCAACTCAGGCCGGCGCTTGGCGCTGCGCAACATATTCAAGCAGGTATTCGTCGCGATGCGCGTCAGCCAACCTTCCATCGAGCCGCGACCGGCGAAACTTTTGATTTGCGCGAATGCTTTTAAGAAAGTTTCCTGCGCGGCTTCTTCCGCCTGGCTGCGATCGCGAAAAAATCGGTGAGCAACATGAAAGACGCGGGGGCTGAAGCGGCGAACAATTTCTGCGAATGCAGACTCGTCTTCGTCGCGCGCGAGGCGGGCCAGTTCAACTTCCGACGCTTGTTCGTAGTTGGTCGACAGAAGTGTGCCTTAAAAAAGTGTCAGAACCGCGAGCGGTAGCGACCGGATCGATGCCCTTCTGTCATGAAACCTGAAACCACACATCAACAAAAAACTCTGATTGAACCTTGATCCGGTCGCTACCGCTCGCGGTTCTGACACGTACGCTTACTCTTGATCGCGCTGTCCGCCGAAGCCGCCACGGCGTCCGCCGCGACGATCTTTGAACTGCGTTTTCAATTGATCGAGCTGCGCTTTCTGCTCAGCCGTCAACACCGCCAGCTCCTGCTGATGGATTTGAAATCTCGCACCCATCAACTTGGCTTCAAGTCCCGCCATCTCGGTCAGTTTTTGAGTAGCCAGCGCTTCGTTGAACGTACCGCCTTCGCTTGCCTGGCGCAACTCTTGTCGCTTTGCGCGCAGCTGTTCCATCAGCGGCTTGTTCGTCGTCGCGAAGCTCTCGCGAATTTGCTTCAGTCTGGCCTTTTGATCATCCGTTAAGTTCAGACGCTCAAAGAGACCGTCACCTCCGCGACCACGCTTCATGCCTTCGCCATGCCAGCCATGACGTCCGCCTTTGCCTTCCTGCGATTCGGTCTTGACCGACTGCGCGACGGCAATTGAAGCAGCTAAGACAACAGCAGAGAGAGAGGCTATTGCCAACACTTTTACTTTCCCAACTTTCATACCCTTTACTCCTTGTTCTAATTGTGAGGCCCATAGCCTCTCGAAAACCCAGACACCGGAATGAACCAGATCGTTACAAAGTCTCAGAAAACTTAGTTGAACGAGGGATTCTGTCGAGAGACGTGTCTGGCTCATGAGTTGCCCTTGTTATGGCCGGATCCTGACATGTTCTGAACCGTAACGAGAGTCGCACTGCCGGTGTCTAGTCTGTTAGCGCCGCAGTTGGGCTCTCTTTGCGGCGTATTTGCTTAAGCAATCACAGGAAGAAAATCATGGCGACTGAATTTGTTAGACCACAAACACTGAGCGGCGGTTTCAGCCCTTCCAGAGTTCTAGCCTGGGTGCGGGCCGCTCCAGGAAAGTTACTGGGCCACAAGAAGTACTTGATGATCGGCGGAGGCGGGCTCGTGTTACTCGCTGCGGTCGCTTACTACTTTTGGGGAGGCAACTCCAGTGCGGCGCAATACCTGACGGCGCGCGTCGACCGCGGCAGTCTGCGCAACACCGTGACTGCGACGGGAACGTTGCAAGCAGTCACGACGGTGCAGGTCGGCAGTCAGGCGTCGGGAACGATTTCGGCTTTGTATGCTGACTACAACTCGGTCGTCAAGAAAGGCCAAGTTGTCGCGCAGCTCGATCCATCCGTACCGAAAGCACAGGTCGAGCAGGCGCAGGCGAACCTGCAACAGGCGAAAGCCGCGCTACAACAAGCGCGCGCGTCGGTTTCAAATTCGCGGGCGGGCGTCACCGGTGCGCGGGCGCAAGCGCAAACCGCGCAATCGACGGCGCAGAATAACCAGGCCGGCGTCTCTGCGGCCGAAGCGAATCTGGCCGTGCTGAAAGCGCAAGCAGACGACGCCGCAAGTTACTTGCGGCAACAGCAGTCGTTGCAACAGTCCGGCGTCATCGCTCAACGCGATGTAGATGTAGCGCAAACCGCTTATCAGACCGCGAAAGCCAGATACGATCAGGGCGTCGCGCAATTGAATCAGGCAAAGCTCAGCCAGCAGTCGTCAGCCAGCTCCGGCGTCGCGCAATCGCAGGCACAGGTGCAGCAGTCGCAGGCGCAGGTGCAGCAATCGCAGGCCCAGGTCGCGGCCGCTGAAGCACAGGTCCAGCAAACGGCGGCGGCTTTGCAGTTGGCCCAGGTCAACCTGGCGCACACGACTATCACTTCGCCGATCGACGGCGTTGTCGTGTCGCGCGACGTAAATGTGGGACAGACGGTGGCTGCGAGTTTGTCGGCGCCGACGTTGTTCACGATCGCGAACGACCTAACCAAGATGCAGGTGATCGCGAATATCGATCAGGCCGACATCGGTCTGGTTGAGAACGCTAAGTCGGTGAAGTTCACGGTTGATGCGTTTCCCGGGAAAGACTTCGACGGAAAGATCGAGCAGATGCGTCTGAATCCACAGAATGTTCAGAACGTCGTGACCTACAACGTCGTGATCGACGTCGATAACCCGGAACAGAAACTGAAACCGGGGATGACGACGAACCTGACGTTCACGATCGACGAGCGCAATAACGTGCTGAAGGTGCCGAACGCTGCTTTGCGATTCACGCCGCAAGACACGAGCGCCCAGCGCAGCGGCAATGGCAACTGGCAAGGTCGGCGACAAGCGAACGGTGGCGGCGGTGATGCTTCGCAAACATCAGGGAATCGCCCTGACGTGCAGTTCGCGCGGCCGACTGATCCAGTTTTAGCCGGCCAGACGCGCGTCGTGTGGGTACTCGGCAAAGATGGAAAACCCGATCGCCGCCGAATCAAGATTGGTTTGACCGATGGGATCTCGACGGAAGTTGTCGAAGGCAATCTGGTCGAAGGTGAAATGGTCATCACCGGCCAGACTCAGTCATCGAGTGCGAGCAGAACTAACTCGAATCAATCGTCAGCGCCCGGCTTCGGTGGCGCGCCGCGCGGTGGCGCTGGTGGCGCGGGTGGCGCGGGACGAGGCGGTCGTTAGTGACACACGGGCAGGGACAAGCCCTGCCCCTACAGTAAATCGGAAACGATCATGCAAGCAGTTCAAGAAATCACCAGAGCAACTCCGGCGCTCGCCCGCGGGATAGAAATCCCCGAAGCGCGGCCGGTGATTGAGCTCGAGCACATCCACAAGACTTACACGATGGGCGATGTGCAGGTGCATGCGTTGCGCGGCGTGTCTTTGACGATTCGTGAAGGCGAATTCGTCGCAATTATGGGCGCGTCGGGTTCTGGTAAATCAACGACAATGAACATCCTCGGCTGTCTCGACCGGCCGACGAAGGGAAGTTACATTCTCGACGGCCAGGATGTTTCGCAAATGTCGAAGGACGAACGCGCCGACATTCGCTCGCGGAAAATCGGCTTCGTATTTCAGGGATTCAATCTGCTCTCGCGCACATCGGCCCTGGAAAACGTCGAGCTGCCGATGCTCTACGCCGGTGTGCCGACCAGCGAACGACATCAGCGCGCATTGGAAAGCCTGGCTGCGGTAGGCCTCGCTGGTCGCGAACAGAATCATCCGAATCAATTGTCGGGTGGTCAGCAACAGCGCGTCGCGGTGGCCCGCGCACTCGTCAACGACCCGGCGTTGATTCTGGCCGATGAGCCTACAGGAAACCTGGACTCGCGCACGTCAGTCGAGGTGATGGAAATTTTTCAGCGGCTGAATCGTGAACGTGGCATCACGCTGGTGCTGGTGACGCACGAGCAGGACATCGCGCAGTACGCGCAGCGCGTGGTTGTCTTCAGAGACGGGAAGATTCAGAAGGACTATGCGGTCGAACATCAACGCGACGCGGCTAACGAACTGAAGAATTTGCCGGCGATTGAAGAAGACGAGGACGAAGAGGAAGAGTAATCCGCAGATTACGCAGATTACACCGATTAGAAAGCAGAAGGCAGCAAACAGAAATGAAATCAAAGACTGAAGAGAAAAGACTTTTTCTGCGTAATCTGTGAAATCTGCGGATAACTTCTTAACGAACCATGGATCTCTTAAACATCATTCGAGTCGCCTTTCGCGCGTTGCAACGTAACAAGATGCGCGCTGCGTTGACGATGCTCGGCATAATTATTGGCGTGTCGGCGGTGGTGGCAATGGTTAGTATCGGCCAGGGTGCGCAGGCCGCGGTGCAAGCGCAGATCGACAGCATCGGCACGAACCTTCTATTTGTCAGCGCGGGCGCGCAGAACGTTGGTGGCGTCCGCAGCGGCACGGGCGACACCGGCACGAACACTTTGACGGTCGAAGATCTCGACGCGATCAAACGCGAAGTTCCGAGCGTGGCGATGGTGACCCCGTCGGTGAACACGCGTGGACAACTGGTCGCCGGCAATGCGAACTGGAACACTCAGATCCAGGGAGTCAGCGAGCAGTTTCCGGATGTTCGCAAGTGGGCCATCGGCAGCGGCCAGTTCTTTTCCGATTCCGATGTGCGCACGGCGGCACGCGTACTCGTCATCGGGCAAACGATTGCCGACAACTTGTTTGCCGGCGGCGATCCGGTTGGACAGGAAATTCGCGTGCAGAATCTTCCATTCCGCGTCGTGGGCGTGATGGCGCGCAAAGGCCAGGATCAGCAAGGCCGCGATCAGGACGACATCGCGTTCACTCCTTACACAACCGTGCAGAAGAAAATCCTCGGCAGTCCGCGCGTGCAGATTGCGTTCGTTTCGGCTGTCTCTGCGGACGCGACTTACACCGCGCAGGATCAAATCAGCGAGTTGCTGCGGCAGCGCCACAAGCTCGGGCCCAACGAGCCAAACGATTTCACTGTCCGCAACATGAGTGACATTGCTGAAGCGGCGAACGAAACGAACAACACGATGACGCTGCTGCTCGCCTGCATTGCCGGCGTGAGCTTGCTCGTCGGCGGCATCGGCATCATGAATATCATGCTGGTGTCGGTCACTGAGCGCACTCGCGAAATTGGCATTCGCATGGCGATCGGCGCGCGCTCATCGGCCGTGCGCAGTCAGTTCCTGATCGAAGCAATCGTGCTGAGCGTTATGGGCGGTGTGGTTGGGATTGTTCTGGGCGTCGTTGTCTCGCTCGCAATTCCAAAGATGCTCGGCTGGCCGACGCTAATCTCATCCATGGCAATTGTCGGCTCGGTAGTTTTCTCAGTGATGGTCGGAGTCTTCTTTGGTTACTATCCGGCGCGCAAAGCGGCAGCGCTCGACCCGATTGAAGCATTGCGTTATGAGTAGGGTCGGAAGCCGGGGTACGAGCGAGGGCACCTCTCGAATCTCAACTTGTTGTAACTGGCGTTGCCCTTCCTGGCGGTCGGACTTCTGACACGCACGTTCGTATGCGAGTGGTACTGACTGCACATCCTGCGCTACTCTCGTTCGTTCGATGATTGACGAAGACTCGATTCCGGCGGCGCATATCAACCACAGCTCCTCAACCCTCAAGAATCGACTCTGGCGATACGGGCCGCCGATCTTCTGGGCGACCCTCATCTTCATTGGCTCCAGCGATCTGCTTTCGGCTTCGCACACATCAAATTTCGTAATTCGGCCACTGCACTTGCTGTTTCCCAATGCGAGCGAATCGACGTTGGCGGCGATTCATTTCATATTTCGTAAACTCGGCCACTTCACGGAGTACGCGATTCTGGCGTGGCTTAGTTCTCGAGCGCTTCGTGGTTCTTCTATCCGGCTGTTGCGCTCGCGTTGGTTTTGGATTTCGCTTGCGGTGGTGGTGGTTTATGCGCTGTTCGATGAATTTCGGCAGAGTTTCGTGCCGTCGCGAACGCCTTCAATTTACGACAGCATGATTGATACGGCGGGTGGCTTGGCAGCGCTTATTATTGTAAGTGTCAGAACCGCGAGCGGTAGCGACCGGATCAAACATACTAGATTGAGTCGATGATCCCGTCGCTATCGCTCCGGGTTCTGACACTTGCTTGAACACCGCTAGCTCTTTCACCGTATAATGTCTGGCAGTTAAAAGGAGATTACACACAACCATGGGAATTCTTGACCGCCTGAGTCCGAGCGCACAGTTCATCGAAGTAATTGAGTGGCTCGACGATTCCGGCAACACCATGCTTTATCGCTTTCCCGTTCGTGATCAGGAAATCAAAAACGGCGCGCAGTTGATTGTCCGCGAATCGCAGTCCGCCGTGTTCGTGCACGAAGGACAAATCGCCGACGTGTTCGGTCCAGGACGTTACAGCGTCGAAGGCGGCAACACGCCGGTCCTTTCGAAGTTGGGTGCCTGGAAGCACGGCTTCAACTCGCCGATGAAATCGGAAGTCTACTTTGTGAACACCAAACAGTTCACCGATCTGAAATGGGGCACTTCGAATCCGGTGATGATGCGCGATGCGGATTTCGGCATGGTGCGTCTGCGCGCATTTGGGATCTACTCGATGCGTGTCGCCGATCCCCGCGAGCTGATCAAACAGATTGCCGGCACGAACGCGCGCTTCGTTACAGAAGACATCGAAGGGCAGTTGCGGCGGACACTGGTCAGCGGATTTTCGGATGCCCTGGCTGAATCGAAGATTGCCGCGCTCGACCTCGCTTCGAATTACGACGAGTTGAGCAAGTTCTCGCGCCAGAAGTTGCAGGACGAATTCAAATCGCTGGGTCTGGAACTCACTAAGTTCGTCGTCGAAAACATTTCGTTGCCGCAGGAAGTCGAAGCGGCGATGGACAAACGCACCCAGATGGGCGTGCTGGGCGACCTGGGCAAGTACACCCAATTCGAAGCCGCGCAGGCGATGCGCGACGCTGCGCAAAACCCCGGCGGCGGAGCTGGACTGGGCGCGGGCCTGGGAGCGGGGTTCGCTGTCGGCGGCGCGATGGCCAGCGCCATGACCGATGCGATGAAGCAACGCGGCGCGACACCGACGGAATCGACACCGGCGACCTCAACGCAGAAGTGCATCAAGTGTGGCGCGTCTCTACAGGCAGGCGCAAAGTTTTGCAGCGAATGCGGCACGTCGCAAGTTGGCGGCAAATGCGCCAATTGCCAGCACGATCTGAAACCCGGCGCGAAATTCTGCGATGAATGCGGGACCAAGGTCCCCTAAAACGGAATGTACTAACGGAAATTAAGGCCGAGCGCACGACGCGTTCGGCCTTTTTCTTCACATGCCGAATCGCTCAAATTGACTGTCGCCGACAGCTTAAGCGTTCCGCTATACTCGAATTGCCCGGCCCCTGTCCTGCTCTCACCATCACGGAGGATTACAAATGGAACCGACCAGAGCAGTGCGAATTCGCGCGCGCCTTTCCCTGAAGCTGCCAATTTCGATTCTCTGTCGCGAGAGCACCGACCATCAATGGACCGAGAAGTCGCGGTTGACTGATGTGAACCAGTTCGGCGCCGGGTTTACTTTGACACGACCAGTAGAAGTCGGGCGGTTGATTCAGATGACCGCGCCTCTGCCACATCAACTGCGGTGTTTTGATCAGCTCGAGCCGCTTTATTCTATCTGGAGCCTGGTGCGCCATTGCTCCGTCCTCCAGCATTACCCCGTGGCGTTTCGCGTGGGCGTGGCGTTCGTCGGCAAGAACCCACCCGAGAGTTACAAGGAAGATCCAGCCAGCCTCTACGAGCCAGTGCCAATCAAGCTTGGGCAAAGCGTGCTGTGGTCCGTGAGCCGGCGTCCGCCGGCAAAACAACGAAGAGAAAGTCGGCTCGCGATTCCTTTGGAGGTGCTGGTCGAAACCCTGGATGAATCCGGAAACTCTTCTGTCCAGGAATATACGGTCACCGAAGCGATTAGTAGTTTGGGCGCGTGCATTCCATCAAGTCTGGATGTCGAAGTAGGCCGCGTTGTCAGAATTACCAGCGTCACGGATCGCATTTCGATCTTTGGGGTGATCCGTTCACGCACAGTCATGCGTGATGGCGTCGCGCGGCTCGGCATCGAATTCATTGCGGACCGTTGGCCGCTCGAAAGAGAGTCATCCTTTCTTTATCAACCCAGGCCTCTCGATGTTTCCTCGCGGCCGCAAACGTAACCGCGCGTCGTCTTTCGAAAATCTAAATTTAATTGAGTCCGAAAGAAAAACTCGGATCGGCCTTTCAGTTGGTTCGTCTGGCGGTCGGTGTTATGCTTGCGCAACTCTGAGCTAGCCCGACCCTAAACGACATGCTGAATGGCTTTAAAGCTCCACGCCGAGTTGTCATTACCGGAATGGGGTGCGTCACGCCGATAGGTATCGGCCGCGCAGCATTCTGGTCCGGACTTCAGCGCGGTGAAAGCGGAGTGCGGCGAATCGATTCGTTCGACATTTCTGATTCGCCGGTGAAGATCGCCGCCCAGGTGCGCGATTTCAACTGGCAGGAGCAACTCACCGCCAAGGATCGCAAGCACGTGCCGCGCACCGTGCCACTCGCTCTGGCCGCAGCGCGCGAAGCTTTTGCCGATGCAGGCATCGATGCCGAAAATCTTTCAATTGAAGAACGTCAGCGAATCGGAGTAGAACTCGGAACCGGCGGCGGCGGTTTACCGTTTGTCGAGGACCATTATGCGATTTGGTACAACGGCAGGTCGCATTCGAAAGCGAGCGTCTACATTATTCCCGCCGCGACGCACGGAACATTGTCGAGCGAACTTTCGATGGCATTCGGACTGCGCGGCCTGTCACACGTGATTTCCACCGGCTGCACCAGTTCGACCGATGCGATGGCTTATGCAGCGCAGCACATCGCCCTGCAACGGCAAGACATGATGCTTGCGGGCGGCGTCGACGCTCCACTGGCGCCGGGAATTCTTGCCGGCTTCAATTTGCTGACGGTGCTGACAACTGATTGGAACGATGAGCCGGCGCGCGCCTCGCGACCATTTACGCGCAGCCGCTCAGGCATGGTGCTCGGCGAAGGCGCCTGGATTTACGTACTCGAAAGTTATGACAGCGCGAAAGCACGCGGCGCGAAGATCTATGCCGAGATTATCGGTTACGGATCGACGTGCGATGCATATCATCGAGTCCGTTTACAGGAGGGCGGCGACGAACCTGCGCGGGCGATGACTTTGGCGATGAATGATGGCGGCGTTGACGCCAGCGATATTGATTACGTGAACCTGCACGGCACGTCAACTGTGCTGAACGACCGCATCGAGACAAACGCGCTGAAGCTGGCGCTCAACTGCAACTCGCAACGCATTCCGATGTCGGCCACCAAATCTCAGATTGGCCATCCGCAAGGTGCAAGTGGCGCTGCAGGATTGGGAGCAACGCTGTGCGCAATGGAAACTGGCCTGATTCCTCCAACTATCAACCTCGAAGATCCCGATCCCGAATGCGATCTCGATTACATTCCTCTGCAAGCGCGCGAAGCTGAGGTGCGCACGGCCCTTTGTAACTGCATCGGTTTCGGATCGAAGAACAGCGCACTGGTGATTCGACGGGTTTAGTCCGCAGATTACGCAGATTTCACCGATTTAAATAAAGAACGTTCCGGTTTCTTTGCTTCTCTGCGTAATCTGCGTAATCTGCGGATAATGTTCGAGCGCTTCAAGCAACGCAGTTACGAACTCGAGCACCTCGATAAAGGCGACTACATGCCGGAAGAATACGAGGGGTGCATTGTCGAGCTGCAACGCGTCAACCGGTGGCTGGGCGACACGCGCGCACTGCGCAACTGTCTGTTAAGGGATATCGAAGCCGAACAGTTGCAGTCGTTTTCCGTACTCGATGTGGGCGCAGGTTCCGGTGAACTGTTGCGCGTCATCGCTGAGTGGGCCTCACAAACCAGTCGCCAGACGAGACTGGTAGGTCTCGAACTCAACGAACGGTCTGCCCGAGAGATTATTGACGGATCGCAGCAGTACTCGAACATCAATTCGGTTCGCGGCGATGCGTTTCGCTTGCCGTTTTCCGAAGGGCAATTTGAATACGTGATGTGCTCGCTGTTCACACATCACTTTCGCGATCCGCAGGTCGTGAAGTTGTTGCAGGAGATGGCCCGAGTCGCGCGGCGACGGATCTTCGTGATCGACCTGCATCGAAATGTCGTCGCTTACACTTTTTATACGACCATCGCCAAATTGTTTCTGCACAATCGTTTGATTCGCGAAGACGGCGCGCTGTCGATCCTGCGCAGCTTCACCCCCGAGGAATTCAGGCGAATTGGTGAAAAAGCCGAGTTGAAGAATGTCAGAGTCGAGGAACATTTTCCGTCACGGCTGGTGTTGAGCGCCGAGGCTAGATGAACCAGGAAACAGATTACGACGTGATCATCGCCGGCGCCGGCCCCGCTGGCTCAAGCGCTGCCATCCATCTGGCGTCGCATGGCGTGCGCGTTCTGCTGCTTGAGCAGAAAAAGTTTCCGCGTCCGAAGTTGTGTGGGGAGTTCATCTCGCCGGAATGCACCGCACACTTCGAGCGTCTGGGTGTTGCTGAGCAAATGTTTGCGGGCAGGCCGTCAGAATTGTCAGAGACGGTTTTCTACTCGAAGAACGGCGCGAGCGTCGCAGTTCCCAGCAGTTGGTTTAGCACGCGTGGTGTCGCCCTCGGCCTCAGCCGCGCTGAGATGGATGAACGGTTGCTGCGCCGGGCGGCCGAGGCCGGCGCTGATGTCCGCGAAGAAGCAACAGTTGTCGATCTTCTTTTTCACAGCCGACGTGTAGCCGGCGTCAAACTTAAGCACGGCGGTAGCCAGCAGATTTTCACCGCGCCGATAACTGTAGATGCCACGGGACGAACACGCGCACTGATGCGTATGTTGGAGAGAGGGACGGGTGGCAAAACGAATCTGCAGAAAAGGCCGCTCGTCGCTTTCAAAGCACACCTCAGGAGCACACGCGTCGCACCGGGAGCGTGCGAAATCTACTTTTATCGCGGCGGTTACGGCGGACTGAGCACGATCGAAAACGGTCTGAGCAACCTGTGTTTCATCGCGAATGCGCGCGATGTCAGGGCTAGTGATTCTGACGCGTCTCGCCTGATGCACGAACTTGTTTCGGAAAACAAGCGCGCCGCGCACACCTTGCGCGATGCTGAACTCGCGTCGGATTGGCTGGCAGTGTCACTGGAAAGTTTTGGCCGGCACGCGCCGGCGCCTACCGTGGGATTGCTGGCGATCGGCGATGCCGCGTCATTTATCGATCCGTTCACCGGCAGCGGCATGTTGATGGCGCTCGAAAGTGGCGAGCTGGCTGCGGAGGCAATTCTTCCGCGAGTGACCCAGCTTGAAAAAGATGACGCGCTGCAAGCAGTGAATGAGCACTACCGCGAACTTTATCGCGCTCGATTTAACTCGCGGCTGCGTTTGTGTTCGATGATCCGGCTGGCGGCGTTCGTGCCTGGCTTCGCGAATGTGGCGATCCGCTTTTTCGGAACCAGCACATTGCTGCGTCGAAGAGTCGCGTCGGCAACGCGATCCCGAACTGACTTCCCCGTGCGGCGACAAGTCTAAGATCCAAAGCGCCGTCGTCGCTGCGCTTTGCCGGCGCACTCCAAATTACTTCGCGCTAAGCGTCCTGCGCCCTTAACATGCGAATGTAGGCGACGCTAATCAGGTTCGTCAGCACCAACAGCACAAACGACATTGCCGCTGCGTAACCGAAATTCGAGAAGCGAAAAGCCGTACGGTAGATGTAGAGGCTCAATGTCTCAGTCGCGAATCCCGGTCCGCCTTCCGTCAGAATGAAAATGTGATCGAAGACGCGTAGCAGATCCATTGTGCGCAAAAGCAATGCGATCAGAATCGCCGGCTTCAGCAGCGGCAGCGTGACATAGCGAAACGTTTGCCAACGACTTGAGCCGTCGACGAGTGCTGCTTCGTAAGGCTCCTGTGGAATCGCCTGAAGTCCCGCCAACAAGATCAAAAACATAAACGGCGTCCATTGCCAAACGTCGGCGATGATCACTGACGCCATCGCCAGTTTTGGCGAGGCTGTCCAAGTCAGAGCTTCAGTATTGATGCCGAATCCTTTGAGTGTTCCATTCAGCGCGCCAAAATTTGAATTCAGCATCAGACGCCATACGACCCCAACAACTACGGGGGGCAGCATCAGCGGCACCAACAACAGCGCGCGAAACAGGTTGCGTCCTCGGATCGCTTCGTGGAGCAACAACGCCAGCGCCAATCCCAGCAGAAATTCGATCGTCAGCGCGATCACTGCGTACAGAAAAGTATGCGCCAGCGCTGAGCGAAAGAATTGATCAGTCATCAGACGCGAGAAATTTGAGAATGTGAATGCGCCGGATTCAGATTGGAAACTGACTTTGACCGAGTAAAAGAGCGGATAGATTGTTAGGGCAAGCAGAACGGCGATCGTCGGCGCTATCAGAACTAGCGCGAGCGTGCGCTCTGAAGAGTAACGGCGATTGATGTTTTCGCGCGTCATCGAAAAACAACGAGCCCCGTATGGGGCGAAATGTTTATAGAAACCGAGCGAAGAAAAAAAGTAATCAAGCTCCGTTAGGAGCGACATCAGCGACTGGATGGCGCTCCGACGCAGCTTCAGCCGTCTTCATAAATCGAGAGCTATGAATATTCCGCCGCTACGCGCCTCAATCACGTTCACCGTCGGTCGAGATCGTCTCTATTTCCCTCTGTCAAGAATCCGCTTTATCTCTGCATTCGCCTGATTCATCGCGTCTTCGGGAGTTAACTCGCCGCTGTTTGCTTTGGAAAGATAGATGCCAAAAGCGTTCTCGATTTCATTCCACTGCGGCGTGCGCGGGCGCGGCCGCGAACTCTCGAGCGAGAGAAGTTGCGCCGGATATGACGGAAATTTCGCGACCAGTTCTTGATCGGTGAATAGAGACTTCCGGGTGGGCGGGTTGCCGCGCTGCGCTGACAGCTTCATCTGCTCACGAGCGGTTGCCCACAGTAGAAAATCCATCGCCGCCTCGACGTTCTTCGCGTCGCGTGGAATTGCGATCAGCCAATTCCCGATCTCAGCTCGGCCGGAAGTTTTTGCGCCGGGTAATTGTCCAAATTCCATCTTGCCCATCACTTTTGATTTCGCGGGGTCGCTGAATGAACTAATCCAGGCCGGCCAATTGATCGACATCGCGGCCGTGCCTTGCAGCAGATGCGCGCCGACTTCATCCGCATTAAAGCTCGCGTAACCTGGTGGCGAGTATTTGCCCAACTCGATCATCAACTTCAGCGCCGCGACTCCCTCGGGGCTGTTGACCGTGGGCTGGCCTGACGAGTCAAACATTTCGCCGCCAAACGCCCAAAAAATCGGCATGAAATCGGCCACGGCGGCATTTCCCTGTGCGGCGCGCATTACGTAGCCGTAAGTCTTTGCGCCGCCCGGCGCGCCGTTGGCGTCCTGCTCGCTGATCGTTTTCGCGGCGGCGAGTACATCGTCCCAGGTGGCCGGCGCTTTCAAATTGTGTTTTTGAAAAAGATCTTTGCGATAGAAGAAGAGTTGCGAATTGCCGACGTACGGCAGTGCGAACAGCGTTCCCGTTTGATAAGGCTCGCGACACAATGCCAGCGACGTCGCCACGAAGTCGTCATCAGGTTTCGTCTGGCCGCGTTTCTGCAGCAGTGGCGTCAAATCAGTCAGCACATTGAGCGAGGCAAACTTCGGAAACCATGGATCGTCGAGCATGATCAAATCGTAGGCGCCGCTGTGCGCGTTCAGATCGATCAACTCTTTTTCAAACAGGTTCGCGTAGGGGAACTCAGCGATGTTGATATGAACGCCGGTTTGAGCTTCGTAATCCTTCGCGGCCTGTTTCAGCGCGTCGCCTTCGACACCTGAATTAATCGCCAGCGTGAGACTGCGAGTGTCGTGCTTTCCGGCGCGCATGCAGGCGGAGATAAACAGTAATCCCAGCGCGATGACTGGGACAATTATTCGAGCAAGCTTCATATTGGGCGGCTACATTACTCGCAAAGGTGCACGGCATCAAGAGTCTATGCAGTCAGCGAGATTCGCAGTAGAATCGCGCCTCGTCCAAACCGGCATGAACTCGGAACCCATGTTGGATCAGCTCCTGGAAACGTGGCGAATAAATCATCGGGTGACGTTGAAGTTGCTTGATTCGCTTTCTGAAGAAGCACTCCGGACGACGCTTTCAAAGCGTGGTGGTCGCGATGTGGCGCGTCAGCTGGCACACGTGCATGACGTGCGGACTGGTTGGGCTGAGATAACATCGAAGACAAACAAGAAATCGAAGCTGCCGCAATTTCGAAAAGGCGAGCCAACATCAAAGGAACAATTGCAGACAGCTTTGGAAGCTTCGGCGAACGCGATCGAAATTACTATTCGCGAGTCATGGGAGAACGGCGGAAAGGTTTCCGGCTTCAAACGCGGTCTACTGCCGCTGATCGGTTATTTGATCGCACATGAGTCGCATCATCGTGGCAGCATCATGCTGACTTTGAAACAGTCGGGTGTGGGCATTCCGGAAGAATTGAAATGGGGTTTGTGGGATTGGGCAAAATTGTAATTTGGCGTGCGGCCAATCCGAGTGGCGGCTTGACGCCGCTTTTCTGTAGCCCAGGTGTTCACGCCTGGGTCAGGTTTTGAAAAAGATCTTTTGAAGCCCATTAATGGGCTTACGCCGAGTTTCTGAATCTCGGATCCCAGCCGTGAACGCCTGGGCTACGCAAGAAGAAAACTGAAGGAGCGCTCAATGATTCCAAAAAGAGTTTCAGTAATCGTACTTCTAATCGCAGCGGCGGCTTTTGGTCTTTCCGCGCAAACCACAAAACACCCGCTCCGGCTTGATGATCTGGCGCGCTTTCGCAACGTCGGCGACCCGCAGTGTTCACCCGACGGGAACTCTGTTGCTTATACGGTCTCGACAATCGACGCGAAGGAAGACAAGAGCAGCACGCACATCTGGATGATTAGCTTTGACGGCAAGAACGATCGGCAGATTACTTTCAGTAGCGATAGTGAAGGATCGCCGCGCTGGAGTCCCGACGGAAAATTTCTCGCATTCACTTCGTCGCGTTCATCTGGCAAACCGGGTGTGCGCGGCAGTCAGATTTGGTTACTCGATCGCACCGGCGGCGAAGCTTATCAACTCACCGATTTCAAAGGCCGTCTGCAGGGTTTCGAATGGTCGCCGGACTCCAAACGCATCGCAGTTTTGATTGGCGATCCCGATCCCGATGCGCCTGATCCGAGCGCTTCGCCGACGCCGGGAGTTCCCCCGAAACCGCCAAAGCCGATCGTCATCGATCGCTATCGCTACAAACAGGACGTCCAGGGTTATCTGCTTTCGGGCCGCCACACATACATCTATCTCTATGACATCGCCTCGAAGAAGCTGGAACGACTGACCAAAAGCAAGTGGGACGAGTCGTCACTCTCCTGGTCGCCCGACGGGTCGAAGATCGCGTTCATGAGCAATCATGCCGACGATCCCGATCGTGATCCCTCCGCTCAGTTGTATGTTGCGGATGCAACCGCGGGCGCAACGGAAAAGCTCTTGACGACTGCGGATAACCGCGCCAGTCGCACCCGCCCCGAATGGTCACCAGACGGAAAATGGATCGCCTACCTCGAAGGCGATGAGAAAAAGTTCGGGGCGTATGGCATGGAGCACCTGGCGGTCGTCGCCAGTGACGGCTCAGCACCGCCGGCGCGCGTCGCGGCGAGCGAGGCCTTAGACCGCGGCATATCGGCTCCGCGCTGGAGCGATGACGGTAAGGCCATCTTCGCCACAGTCACAGACGACACGTACGTCTACGGCATGCGCCTGCCCATAGCCGGCGGCGCCGCAACTCTGGTTACTGACAAAACAATCATCCTGGGGCAGCGTCACAGTGCGGGACAGTGCGCCGTCGCGATCTCAGGCGATGATAATCATTCGAGCGAGATCTATACCGCCAAACTCGCCGGTAACAAATTGAAATTCGATCAGCTTACGCATCAGAACAATGCTCTCTTCGCCGAGCTGCAACTGGGCGAGACGGAAGCGATCAGTTTCAAGAGTAAAGACGGCACTGAAGTGCATGGCCTCCTCACCTACCCGGTTGGTTATGTGAAAGGAACGAAAGTGCCGTTGCTTTTACGCATCCACGGAGGGCCAAACAGCCAGGATCAGCATTCCTTCGCCACTGAACGCCAGGTGTTTGCCGCGAATGGTTACGCGGTGCTGGCCGTAAATTACCGGGGCAGCGCCGGACGCGGGCAAGCGTTCTCGCGCGCCATTTTTGCCGATTGGGGACATTATGAAGTTGAGGACTTGATCGCCGGCGTCGATCGCGTGATCGCGATGGGTGTGGCCGATCCGGATCGCCTGGGCATCGGCGGCTGGAGTTATGGCGGCATTCTTACCGATTACATGATCGCCACCGACACGCGTTTCAAGGGCGCGACCAGCGGTGCGGGCACGGCGTTCACCGTCGCTTTCTATGGCACCGACCAATACATCATTCAGTACGATTACGAAATTGGTCCACCGTGGAATCCGAAAGCCTGGGAAACCTACGTCAAGATTTCTTATCCGTTCCTGCACGCTGATCGCATTAAGACGCCGACACTGTTTCTCGGCGGCGAGCGCGACTTCAACGTTCCTGTGCAAGGTGGCCAGCAGATGTATCAAGCGCTGCGCAGCCTCGGCGTGGAAACTCAACTCGTGATCTATCCGAACGAGTTTCACGGCATCACGCGGCCGAGCTACGTCAAGGATCGCTACCAACGATACCTGGATTGGTACGACAAGTACGTGAAAGGGAATAAGCCGCCTGTGAAGAATGTAGCGGAAGGCGGAACGCCGTAATTGGGTTTAAGCCGGGACGCCGAAAATCTTAGGCACCAACTCTGGCGCAAAATTGAATTCTATTTCTCGATGCGGAAAACGGTTGAGATCGTCTGCTGAAAATTGCTGCTTGAAGTGCATGTCTATTTCGCCTTCGCAGCGCGGGTTCACGCTGGCATCCACTTTGATGTGCAAGCCATCCTCAGCTAAAGAAGCGCTGGACTTGTGATCACCCGTTAGATTGTAAGGCGCATCGACCATCAGAGTCTTCGAAATGCTCGCGACAATTCGCTGATCGGTGATCGCACACGCGCCTGAGAATCTCCCCACGCTACTGCCTCTGAAGCCTGGCGCTTTCCCGCTTCGCCGCACGATTACCCGCATTCCTTCGTCAGAAAACAGCACTTGCTCATTCGCGATCTTAGCGGACATGGCCTCAGGCATGGCGCCGACTTTCAACAAACGATAGCGAAGCGTTTTGGACATGCACGAAACTTTATCCCACGTGTATCACGCGCACAAGATTTGACGCGCGCGTGGCGGCACCATAAAGTTGGCTCGTCGTTTAATTGTCGCGTGGAGGCGAAAAACACTCGCCGCAAGTGCGGCTTGCAGATCACCGAATAACCTGGCTGAACGCCCATGATCCTCATTCGCGGTTTCGTAATTGTTGTGTTGTTAAGCGGAGCGTATCGCGTCGCGGTAGCTCAGAGCAGCTCGATCGTGGGCGATTGGACCGGTGAATCGATTTGCGTCGGCGAAGCGGGCGCGTGCAAAGACGAACAAGTTGTCTATCACATTTCCGTCGATCCCGCGGATGCGACCAAGGTGAAGATTGGCGCCGACAAGATCGTCAACGGCAAACCCGATTTCATGGGGGACATTCTGCTGAAGTACGACGCTCGGAATAACACCCTCACAGGAAATCTCGAAGGCCCACGTTACCGCGGCGTTTGGGAATTCACGATCAAAGGAAACATGATGTGGGGCACGCTCAGTCTCCTTCCCGAGAAGCGAGTCGTGCGCCAAATTCGGGTGACGAAAGCGGAAGCCGCGCAAGCTATGAGTGCACAGACGAACCACGCCACCGGAACGTTCGAAGTTAAACTAACGCCCGCAGAGGACAAGCCTACGGATGCGTCTCTGGGTCGCATGACGTTTCAAAAACAGTGGCAGGGGGATGTGCAGGGTGTGAGTACAGGGCAAATGTTGACCGGCGGCGATGTGAAGACAGGTTCCGCCGGTTACGTCGCGATGGAAAAGTTCAGCGGCAGCGTGAAAGGCCGGAAGGGGACGCTAATCTTTCAGCATTCCGCGACGATGACCGCCGGTAAAGGCGATTTGACGATCACAATTGTGCCTGACTCTGGAACTGAGGAACTGAAAGGAATCAGCGGAAAGGTGACAATCAAGATCGAAAACGGAAAGCACTTCTATGATTTCGAATACGCCTTGCCGAAACAGTAGTTAGCCGCCAATAAAGCTCATCGACCGTGACGGCGCGACAAATCCCGGATCGTTGATGTAGTGGCGCGGCTCTTTTTTCATCACCACACCTTCAATGAAGTCGATGATCTCCTGACGCGACGCGCCGTCGCGAATTACATCCCGCAGAGAGTATTCGACGGTCGAGAAAAGGCAGGTGCGAATTTGTCCGTCCGCAGTCAGACGGATCCGCGAACACGCCCCACAAAAAGCTTCGGTCACCGGCGCGATAATTCCAATTTCGCCAGGCGCTCCGTCCGCAAAACGAAAACGGGCAGCCGTGTTTGCGCCGCGGAATTCGTCGACGGCTTCCAGCGGAAATCTTTCTTCGACTCGTCCACGAATTTCACGACCCGATACCACGTCGGCGCGCGACCAGTCGTGGCCTGAATCAAGCGGCATGAATTCGATAAACCTCATTTTGACGTTATGCTCACGCGCGAACGCGGCAAAGTCGGCAACTTCGTCTTCGTTGTGCCCGCGCACAACGACCGCGTTGATTTTAATTGGTTCCAGCCCCGCGTCTTTCGCCGCGCGAATTCCTTCCAGCACTCGAGCGAGAACATCCACGCCGGTCATCTGCTTGAAGACATCGCGTTTCAAACTATCGAGGCTGATGGTGATGCGATCGAGACCCGCGGCTTTCAAGCTTTCGGCGCGATGCGGCAAGAAATAGCCGTTGGTTGTAAGCGCGAGATCCTGCAAGCCGCGATCTTTCATTTGGGCCAGCTTGAAGATGATCTGTTCGATGTCACGGCGCATCATCGGCTCGCCGCCGGTGAGTCGAATTTTTTCAATGCCCAGCTCGACAAAGATGTCGCACGCGTACTCAATCTCTTCGTACGAAAGCATCTGCTCTTTGGGGGCGACCGGTGGTTCGCCGTGCGGCAGGCAATAGAAGCAGCGGAAATTGCAGCGGTCAGTAAGCGACACGCGCAAATCGCGAATCGCCCGATTGTAAGAGTCTCTGAGAACGCCGGCCATTTCGGAATCAATCATAAGCCGGGCGAGGTGTTGATTCAAAAGCGAGTGTGGTTGAGCTGGCGAATCTTAAGCATCCTTTGACTCACTGTTCCAGATTAGTTTGCCTCCGAGTTGATCATTCAGGTGATTCAAACTGGCGTTCACCAGAACCAATGTGGTTTTCAAAGCCTGTACCGAATCGCGGCCGAACCCGACGCGCGTCTCCTGAGTTCCGATACCGATTATCTGAAAGCGACATTCGTAACCCCTGGAGTCCGCTGAGGGTTCGGGCTTTCCAATGAAGACGCGAACAGGACGCTTATGACCCTGTTCATCGATGATATGAAGCGATCGCGACGCGATGATTTCGCTGATGCCTGCGACTTCCATCTTCCCACCCCTGTGCGTCGTAAATCCGGGACTAATTCACACTCATCACGCCCGCGCTGGCCGTGAAGCCTACGCCGAAGCCGACGACCATCGTTGGCCCAGCCCAATCCTTTTTGTCGGCCAGCATGAAACCGGTAGAAGCGCTCGAGAGATTGCCAAAGTTCTCGAGCACATCGTAAGACTTGTGCACCTTCGTCGAATCAGTTTCCAGGTGAAGCTGCGAACAAACACCGTCGAGAATTTTTTTGCTGCCGGTGTGAATCAGGCAATCATCCACCTGGCTCAGGTCTTTCACCGGCGACTGCGGATTGTCGAGCACGTCTTTGATGGTGCTAACGGCGTAATGCGCGCCGCGTTGCGGGACTGCCGGACGCATGAAATATTGTGGCTTACCATTCAAAGCCGGATGCGAGCTGCGGCTGACCATCGTGAGCAGATTCACATCTTCAGGCGAATCATTCGTCAGGTGCGCGATCGGTCCGAATGTTGGTTTGCCTTCCTGGTCGCTGCCAAGCAGCAGCGCGACGGCGCCATCACCAAACAGCATTGATTGAATCGCCAGTGTTGTTTCGATCCGCTCACTCACGAAACCTGCGTCATCGAGGTTTCCGTTCTTGCGCATGCGGGCGATTTGACGGAACCCGTAGTACTCATCGCGCAGCAGTGGCGCGACATAAGGCGTGTGCGCTTCGGCCGTCAACACGATTGCCATTTTTCCCGGGTTGGCAGTCAGGTACCATTGGGCAACTTCTACTGATTTCAACATCACCGAACAGCCTTGCGATTGCATGCTCACCGTTGAGAGCGACCGCGGCAGCAAACCATGCGTTCCCCCCATCACTTCGGAAGCCAGACAGGGCAGCATGTGATCGGGCGTGTTGGTTGAGGCAATCAACAAACCGATTTGCGAAGGATCGCCGCCCCACTCCTCGATGCACCGACGGGTGGCGTCAATGCCCAGCTCTGTGGTGGAACTGGTTGAATTCATCGGCGCGCCCATCAAAAACTCGGCGTAGTTGTCCATCGTCGAATAACGGTTTTCGACGCCGAGCGAACAGATCGAATTGATGAGTTCGGGCGAGAACTTGTGCATCATCGTGGCCACGAGTTCGGTGGTACTGAATTTATTCTGCGGTGTCGCGGTGCTTGCTTGAACCAGGCTAATCATTGAGTCTCTCCGGGGGCGATTTTCAAAAAAGAGAACTTTGAATAGCCTGATTGGAGTACAACGCGCGTGCCAGCGCTGATGAGGGCCGTAACACGCCGAGTAAGTTCAGCTATTTGTCGAGTTAGAGGGAATGAACAACGCGCGAGAGTTCCGAGGTTCCGGCAAAGTCGGATTGGCTATCTCGTATACATGCTTTTAAGCCGAAACGGTTTCGGCAATGCTAACCAAAGAGTTTGCGGCAATGTTGGGATGAAAAGCGGAGCATAATGCCAGGAGCCGTCGGCGAAAAATCGTTTTGAAAGTCGCGCGAGGACACTGGTAACGAAGTACACAGTGTTCATTTAGTATCCGGCCATCCGGCCGTCCGTGACCGGCCTATTTCGCTAAGTTTCTTGCCGCTTCGGAGTTCGCCAAACCCTGATTGATTGCCGCTCGCAGCCTGTCGCCGCTGTGCTGAACTGAATAGCCAACCCAACGCTGCACTACGTGACCGTCTGGTCCGAGCACGAGCGTTTGCGGCACAGCGTTCTTTCCATTCATGAGCACGCGGGCGGTCTCTCGATCGGCCCAACCAATGCGAAAGCCAAAATGAAAGTCGCGCGCGAACTTCTGAACTTTGTCGCGGGCCGCGAGCGGATCTTCGGTGGTCAGAGCGATGAATTCAACTTGTTTGCCGGAGAACTCTTTCCGAACTTTCTCGTAATCAGGCACTTCGCGTCGGCACGGTCCGCACCATGTGGCCCAGACGTTGATCACAATTACTTTGCCGTTGAAATCGGCGAGCCGAAACGTGCTGTCATCAATCGCCTGCAGTTTGTGATTGAGCAAACCTTCAGGTAGCGCAGTTGCGTTTGCCGGCCCGAGCGGCACATCGTCAGTTTCCTTGCTTAGTGATTCTTCAACCGGCGGGGGCGGTGGTGGCGGCGGCGGCGGATTTTTGAGTTTGCGTCCAGATTGGGCGGCAACGCTGGTGACAACCAAGACCGAAACAAAAAGCCGAAGGAGTTGTCTTCGCATAACGCTTCTTTCCTTACTTCGGCGCCGGAGCCGGCCTGCGTCCAATTGCCTTTTCGCTGGCGCCGATAGAACCAAAATACAGATTGCCATTATATTCGACAACATTTGCAATTGATGCGAACCCTTGCGGCGAAGGATCCTGCAAATTCTGCACGACCTTGCCGTTCACATCCAGCGCCAGGACGAACCCGTAAGGCTTGATTGCCGGTTGGAGAAAGTCTGGCAGACGCATGACTGACTTGCGGAGAAAAGGATGGCGCAACAGGAAATCAAGCGCCGCGTCGCGACGGTTCACAATCGCGACCCAAAACAACCCTTTGCCGTTTGATGAGATGCCGTCGGGAAAGCCCGGCAAGTTATCGATGAACGTGTCTGACTGACCACGTTTCTCTCCCGTGAGCCAAACGCGACGAATGCTGTAGGTCCCCGTCTCGTTAACCAGCACGAATGACTGATCGGGACTGATGGCGACTCCGTTGGCAAAATAAAGATCGCGCCATACCGCGCGGGTCTGTCGTGTCTTGGGATCATAAGCGAGCAGCCGCCCGTTCGGTCTATGTTCAAGTAGATCCGCTTTTAGCTCGGTCAGCGAATACTTGCGCGATGCATCCGTGAAGTAAATCGTTCCATCCGCGGCGATATCCAAATCGTTTGTGCACTTGAAGTACTCACCGTCGGCTTGGTTACTGAGGACGGTTACGCTGCCATCAGGTGCGATCGACAAAAGACCCTTTACCGCATCCGCTACGATTAGATTTCCATTTTGATCGAACTTCAGGCCCAGCGGTCGTCCGTACGTGTGCGAGAAAACTTCCGGTCTTACGCCGTCGGGTTGCAAACGATAAATGTGGCCATCGTTGACGCCGGTGTAGATGCGGCCCTGACTGTCGATGGCGACGTCTTCCGGCTGAAAGCCGTCGACCGGCAGCCGTTGAATATCCGCAAGTTCGTTGTTAGCCGCGTACACGCCGGTGAGTTCAGGAGCCAAAGGAGGATTCCAGGCGACAGGATCTATCGGGACCGGCCAAAACAGCAGATAGCCGGCGATGCCCGCGACCGCAGTGATGACGAGACGAAGAAGAACGCGTTTCATGGGGGACAATTTTACAGAACCGCGAGCGGTAGCGAGCGGATCACCTACTCAACTTGAATGGCCCTTTCGCTCGCTACCGCTCGCGGTTCTGTAACTACCGTTCGCCGCGCGCAGCCTCTACTTTCGATTCGAGTTCGACAGAAAGTCTGCGCACAGAGGGTTGGCCCATCGGCTCGATCCAGCGCAGCGCTTCATCGAGGACGCGCCGTTGATGTTGCGGCCAGTTTGGTTCGCCCGCGACGCTGCCAAATTGTCCATCGTAATAGCCTGCGCGTGGTGGCCGTGTGTTTTCCAGAACGTCGTGATCGACGCCGAGGATCATCGTGGCAATTCCAGTCTGTTCAATTGCGCGAGCTGCTAACGACACCGATTGATGGCAAAGTTGCGAGGCGGGTATCAGCAGTGCCACCTGCACATCATAGCGACTCAGCCGCTCGACTAGTTGCGGAATCATTCGATCAACAAATTGGCCGGCATCAGGAATGAATCCGCAGAAACTCCAGAACGCTGGTGCAAGCTGGCCAATGATGCGATTGCTAACGAACTCGCGCAGCCGATCCAGCGGAACCTGCACGTTCGCATCCCGTTCCAAAAGCGCCGGATCATATCCACGTGCGGCAAAACGCAAATCTTTCAAATCAATATCAGTCGGAATTTCGCGAAGATTGAAATCGCCGTCAGGCGCGCTGTTGTCAAAGCCATCAGTCCCGTCGAGAAACGCTCCCGCCGAAACAATCAAGGCGAGATTAGTCATGGTCAGTGCACGCCGCGCCGCCGTAAAAGGCGCGCGCGAATTCAGGACAAATGGATAGCGCTTTAGGTTCTCAGCGGTGCCAGATTCTTTAGATTTCCACGAATTGTATCGTTCGCTCCACTGTTCCGACCGTTCGATGATTTCCATTACTGGCGAGCTCCTATTTCACGCGTGCACGAAAGACGTCTGAACCATCAGCATTAGCGGCAGTCTTAATAATACATGTCGTGTTGGCGCACCAACAAAAGCGGGCGGGTTCAGATTCTCAGGAGGTCTCACGCTTCAGCGCGTTTGCGATCGAGAGCCAAAAGAACGAACGCAATCGCGGCAGCGCAAATTGCGACGGCGAACACGATCACCGAATAGCGGTGCAAGGCATCGAATGCAATCCGGCGTTCATCGCCCGGCGAGATTTGATCGATCGGCATTTGCATCGCCGCCCGCAACGCGGCAATGCGCGCGGCAATCACCCAATGTCCCACGCCCGTGCTTGCGGCGAACACCGCTGCCGAAATCAGATGTGCGAGCCTTTTGGACAGGCTTTGTCCTGCCGTCAAAAAGAAACTCATCACCAGCAGAAAGATGCCGATCTCAAAGCCGGCCCGATTTAATGCCGAGAGCAATGGTGAAACGATCGAGCCGGCCAGCGTACTCGCATTCGCCAAATCCGCGTGTCGTAATACGCTGAACACGTTCGGAGCGACTGAGACGCTAAAAAACACTGCGGCCCCGAGCCACATACCCAACAACAGGACTGCGAGAATTCTGATTACGGACGTCACAGTTCGTTAGCGATTGCCTGCGCCAGCCGAATTGTCGGCGGCTGGATCTCCGGCTGCTCAATTTCGCGCGGATCAGGAACGCTCAACAGCCAGGCCAACGCGCGGTCGAGCTGCTGCTGATAATCAACCAAATCCAGCGACATGAAAACGGTAACTCCCAACTTTCCGAACTTTTCTTTCGCCGCCAAATACATTTGGCGCGCCGCGCCCGGTCGTCCGATTTGCAGATGATGAAAAGCCACCGCGGACTGAATCATCGCCTGCAGAAAAAGTTTTTCTTGCGGATCGACTGGCCCCATCCAACGCTCTTCCCACGCGTCATGCGCGGCGTGAAACTCGCCCTCGTTGTATAGATCGATTCCTGCCAGGTACTCAACCGGGTACGCGAGCACGTGCTCTTCGCGGTACGTAGGCGCGGCAGTCATCTGCATGTCGACATTGTAGCTGATGAGTCGCGCAAGAACGTATGAGCCGGCTCGACAAAACAACTGTGACAAAGAAGTGAAATCCGCGAAGCGAGCGTAATCATCGTGCAAAGCGCGAGGTATAAACTGATCTCATGCCTCGCCATGTTCCTTATGAAGTGAAGCGAACCAACACCGGCTTAGGGTTGTTTGCGACAGAGCAAATGCCGAAGGGTAAGCGAATTATCGAGTATGTTGGACCGCTCGTGCCGAACGACATAGTCGAGAAGAGCAGCGGCAAGTACTTCTTTGGCGTGAACAAGAAGTGGTCAATTGATGGAAGCTCGCGAGACAACATCGCGCGCTACATCAATCATTCCTGCCAGCCCAATGCCGAAGCGACAGTCTCAAATCGTCGTCGCGTGTGGATTTGGACGCGCCGATGCATAAAACCGGGCGAAGAGATTACCTACGACTACGGCAAGGAATACTTTGAAGGAATCATCGAGCCGATTGGATGCAAATGCGAGAAGTGCGGCAAACCGGGTCCAAAGTCTCGAGTCCAAAGTTAAGGAAGCAGACATTGGACGGTGGACATTAGACGTTGGACTATTTCTTCGGAAAGTAACCTTCCCGCGCGCGCACGCGCAGTTGCGGCCGCGTCGGAGACGTAACATTGATTCGTCGAAACGCCGCGGCGCCTGACTTGTTGTCCGAGTAGTATTGAATCAGGTACTGGCTGCGGATCTCAGAGGCGATGCGGTTAAAAATCGCGGGCAGGTCCAACTCAGTCGCCGGAACGAACGCCGCGCCGCCGGTGGCAGCGGCAATTTTTTCCAAGCCTTCTTCGGCTCGCGTAGCTCGCACATTCAATCGAAATGATTGTCCCGTGGGGTTGATTGAATAAAAAGTCACCTCAGAACGCTGAATCTCTCGTTGCGTTTCGATCAAGCCTCGCTGGTTCAATTGAATTTGGGCTTCAACGCCTATCAACTGAGTGCGGCCATCCGTAGATCTTGCGCTGGAAGCGTCGAGAATACGTGCCGTGTCATCACCGTCTGAAATCACCACAATTATTCGGCGGCGTCCGGTATGTGAGGTTTCGTCGAGATACTTTGACGCGGCCAGGACTGAATCATAGAAGGCGGTGAAGCTCCTGGCGGGCTGCACCTTCATAATGCTCTGCGAAGCAATCGCCCCGGTAGTTAACGTCTGTACCATGCGAGGTGTCTCGTCGATCGCAAGCACCGTCGCTCGATCGTCAGGCTTCAGCACTTGCTTCAAGAAGGCACTTGCAGCCTGTTGCTCGAATTCGAAACGCGCTCCGACACTAGCCGAAACATCAATCAGAAGGGCGATATCGAGTGGTACCTGTTCCGGGTCACCAAGCCGCGTGATTTGTTGCGCGCGCCCATCTTCTTCCAAACGAAAATCGCTCGGTTGCAATCCCAACACGGGCTGTCCGTTCGCGTCGGTAACTGAAACGGGAACGACGATCAAGTTCGAGGTGACGCGCACCACATCCAATTCCTCGGGAGCGGGCGTCGGCGTCGGCTTAGGTTTATAAACTGGAGCGGGCGGCGGCGGCGGAAGTTGCGTGACTTTCTGCGCTACCGCCGGGCGCGCGAGAAAAATAATCGAACCGAAAAAGAAAGCCAGCGCGATTATCGCCAGCTTGAATTGTGTGGCGCTGCTTCTAAGATTCATTAACCAACCTTTCATGCCGCCGGTGACGACGTTTGTCGGGAATGCTGGCCTTCCTTAGACGCCGTGCGGCGGCACGATCGTTGGCAAAGCAGTTGAGCAGCCCCGAATCAACGAGACTGCTCAACATCTGCAAGTACAGGCGGTGCGCCCGCGTTGTACGAACTATTACTGACCGCTACCCGGGTTCATCGTCGGCGCTGGTGCGGTTAGACCCTTGTTCACCAGCATCTTCACTTCGACGCGACGATTCTCAGCACGCCCCGTGCGAGTCGTATTATCCGCAACCGGATCGAGTTCTCCGAAACCGTACGGCGTCACGATGCGGCGCAGCGGAATCTTGTGGTTCTCAACCAGGTAAGTGATCACTGCGTCAGCGCGACGCTGGCTTAACGCGCGATTACGGGCGGTGCTGCCGGTCGAATCGGCATAGCCGGTGACTTCCAGCACATAGGCCTTCGAGTTCAAGGCTTTGGTCGCAATCGCATCCAGCTTCGCTTTCGCGTCCGCATTCAGGACTGAGCTGCCCACGCGGAAGTTGACCGCGGTCGTTTCCTGCGGTGTGTAATCATCAAGCGCGGAGATGCGTTCGTTGGTTTGATTCACGCCGGAAACCGCCGCATCGGCAGTTGCCTGCGCCGCCTTGGCGCCACCGCGGGCCGCATTCGAAATCGCCGCCAGTTCATCGAGTTGGCCGGAAAGTTTCTGGGCGTTCTGCTCTACTTCGCTGAGGCGACCTTCAGCCGCGCTGGCGCGTTCTTCCAACGGCGTGGCGCGTGATTCGACCGCGCGCGCCGTGCGCAAATCAGAGTCCTTGAATCTGATTTTACTGGCCACTAATTCGCCGTTCGAACCGCCGCGACCCTCGACTTCCAGGTTAAGGCCTCGAATGATATTGGTCGCCTGATAGCGAGTGCCGCCACTGAACACGCCGCCCTCGCTCTTCACGGACGTCTGGTCAGTCAGGCGCACGATAGTGTCGTTGCCGGTAAGATCGCGCACCGTGAACGTGTCGGCGTCGCGCCGCACGACCACACCTTTGATCTTCATCTTTTCGCCACTGGCGACTGAACGGGCTCGAGTTGAATTGTTATCAGTTTGTGCAAGGGCCAATGGGGAAAGGGTGAGCGCCAGCGTGAACGCCAGCGCAATTGACCTAAACGTGCTGAAGCTATTCATAGTTTAGAACTCCTTCAATTGTTGGTTAGGACGTCGCAACAGGCGCGTCGGGTTTACGCGAATTCGATTAATCGATTCGCATTTTGCGTTGTCCGCTCGTACTAGTGCAGACGTGTTTTAAAAGACGCTAACGGATGAACTTTCCATTAACTGGCGTGATGTTACTGCACAATGAAACGAAGTCAAGCATGATCAGTCGCCAGAGTGCAGTTACCAAAAATTCATCATTCGTTCGCTATTTGATCGCAATGTTACGGGCGAGTATTGTGAAACGAAATCGTTACTCCGCCCTCGGAGTTTGATTCAAATGGACCTCGTAACCATCGGCCTGCGGGCAAAAACTGGACGCGCGATTGCCGTGGTAATTGGTGGATCGGCTGGCGCTCCGATAGTCCTGGCCAAAACTGAGATCAAGCTGATCGATCCCAAAGTCCCAGCAACCGCGCAGCCGTACCATGCGGTGATGGAGATGCCTTGGGAGCAATCGCAGCGCGCAGTTCGCAAGTACGCGCGCGCGATTGAGCAGGTGGCGAAGAAAGCTGTTGGCGATTTGATCAAGCAACAGACATCCGCGGACATGAAAGTTCAGGCCGTCGGAATTGTGGGCGCTCCCGATCGCGATCTGGCCCGGATCGGCAATTTTCACATTCGTGCCCACGCAGCCGAAGGCGTTTTGTTTCGACACGTTTTGCATGTCGCCGCCGAAGCACACGGCTTGAAGTGGCGAGTGTTTCCTGACAAAGAATTCGAACGAATCACCACCGCGGAATTGGGGCGGCAAGCTTCATCAGTAAGACGAAAAATTGCTGAACTCGGACGTGGCGTTCCGGCGCCCTGGCGCGCGGACGAGAAACAGGCGGCAATGGCGGCGTGGCTCATGCTTCATTTCCCGACAGAGCTTTAGCTTGTCGAAACACGGAGCCAAACTGAAGTCTGCCGGACCCGCCTGACATTCGCGCCCGCAACCCTTATAATCGGGTCATCCCCTTAAATCGCATCGAGTGCAAATGAATTAATTATGTCCGGCGGATCGTTCGATCGATTTTTTCGTGACACCGGCGACCTGCGTCATCGCCGCCCCTCGGGCCGTTTGTGGAATCCCGCGGCTGACGTCTATCGCACACGCGACGGCTGGCTGGTGAAGCTGGATCTCGCCGGCGTGAAATCCGATGACATTGAAGTCACGCTCGATGGGGCGCTGCTGCGCGTGAGCGGCTTGCGCCGCGACAGCTTCTTCGGCGAAGGCATCTCGCACTACCAACTCGAAATTACTTACAGCCGCTTCGAAAAAATCATTCAGTTTCCCTGCTCGATTGAGCGCGCAACCGTCGAGCGCGATTATCGCGACGGCCTGCTGCTCTTGCGCCTCCATGAAGATGAAGAATGCCACGAAGAAATGAAAAGCCGTGCCGCGTCTTCATAAGAGATCGAAACTAATCCGACAACATGGCCGACGTCACCGACAATCCAATTAAGAGCACCGTGGAGCCTTCTGAGAAATTCGGCGCCACTCCCTTCGAAATTCCGGTCCTGCCGCTGCAAAACACCACGCTGTTTCCCGAGACAATGGTCCCGCTGGCGGCCGGGCGTCCGGCCTCGATTGCTGCAGTCGAGTCCGCGCTCGCCAGTGAAGAAAAACTGCTGGCGTGCATCAGCGTGCGTCCCGACAAGAGTTCTGATAACGATGCGAAGTCTGAAGACGTATTCGAAGTTGGCACGTTAGTCATGATCAAGCGCATGGAGCGCGTCGAAGACACGCTGCACTTGATCGTGCAGGGCACCGATCGCATTCGCGTGCTCGCCTGGACGCAGGTCGAACCTTTTCTGAAAGCGCGCGTGCAGATTCTGCCGGAACTGCCAACGCACAACGCCGAAGGAGTGGAAGCGGCCACCCGGAATGTGAAGTCGCTGATCCAGCAGGCGCTCGCGTATTTGCCACAGGTGCCGCCGGAAGTTCGTCTCGTCGTGCTGGGCGCTGACGATCCGGTCAAGCTGGCTTATTTTCTCGGATCGATTCTCAGCCTCGGCGTCGACAAAGAGCAGCAGATGCTCGAAGCGAACTCTGTCGACGACTTAATCCATCTCGCGCACGATTTTCTGGCGCGCGAAGTGGAAATCATCCGGCTGCGATCGAAGATTGCCAGCGAAGCGCAGACTGAGATGGACAAAGCGCAGCGGGACTATGTTCTGCGCCAGCAGATGAAAGCAATTCAGAAAGAACTCGGCGAGGGCGACGGGGAAGCTGCGGAAGCCGAGCAATTGCGTGAACGGCTCGAGAAAGCCGACTTGCCCGATGAAGTTCGCAAAGAAGCTGAGCGTGAACTCAGCCGGATGGAGAAGCTGCCGGCGATGGCGCCGGACTATCACGTCATCCGCACCTACCTGGATTTTATTCTCGAACTGCCGTGGCGCGTTTCATCGGAAGACAAGCTTGATCTCAACGAAGCGCAGAAGATCCTCGACGAAGATCATTACGACATCGAGGACATCAAAGAGCGCATCCTGGAATTTCTCGCAGTGCGAAAACTTCGCGCCGACGCGAAGAGTCCGATTCTTTGCTTTGTCGGGCCGCCCGGAGTCGGCAAGACCAGTTTGGGCCGATCGATTTCGCGGGCGATGGATCGCAAGTTCGAGCGGTTGAGTCTGGGCGGCGTACGCGACGAGGCGGAGTTGCGCGGTCACCGGCGAACGTATGTGGGAGCAATGCCGGGACGAATCGTTCAATCGATTCGGCGCGCCGGCGTGAACAATCCGGTAATGATGCTGGACGAGATCGACAAGCTCGGCGCCGATTATCGCGGCGATCCGGCGGCGGCCTTGCTCGAGATTCTCGATCCCGAACAGAACAATACGTTCACGGATCACTACCTTGATCTGCCGTTCGATCTTTCAAGAGTTTTCTTTATCGCCACAGCGAACCAGCTCGGGCCGATTCCGCCGCCGTTGCGCGATCGCATGGAGGTGATTCAACTCGCGGGTTACAGTGATCGCGAGAAACTGCAAATTGCCAAACGCTATCTGGTGCCGCGACAAGTTCGCGAAAACGGCGTGACGGCCGAGCAACTTGAATTCGTAGACGAAGCAATCAGCCTGATCGCAACCCGCTACACGCGCGAAGCCGGCGTGCGACAACTCGAAAGAAACCTCGGCCGCGTGGCGCGCAAGGTGGCCCTCAAGATCGCGAAAGGCGAGACTCAAAAAGTTGTCGTCAATCATGAAGACGTCAAAGAGTATCTCGGTAGTCCCAAGTTCTATCCCGAAGAAGCGCGCAAGGAACTGCCGGCTGGCGTCGCGACCGGCATGGCCTGGACGGAAATGGGCGGCGAGATTCTGTTCATCGAAGCCAGCCTGCTTCCGGGCGGACGAGGGTTCACGATCACAGGTCAGCTCGGCGACGTGATGCAGGAATCAGCGCGCGCCGCGCAATCTTACCTTTGGTCGCATGCGGACGAATTCGGCATCTCGGCCGACATGTTCCGGGAATATGGAGTGCACCTGCACGTGCCGGCGGGAGCTATTCGCAAAGATGGACCATCGGCAGGCGTCACTATCACTGCCGCGCTGGCGTCGCTCTACACCGGCCGCCGCGTGCGTCCCGACACCGCGATGACCGGCGAGATCACTCTTTCCGGTTTGGTCTTTCCGGTCGGTGGAGTCAAAGAAAAAGTTTTGGCGGCGCATCGCGCCGGAATTCACCGCATCCTGCTGCCGGCGCGCAACGAAGCCGACATGGAAGAAGTTCCTGAAGACGTGCGGAAGGAATTGGAAATCGTGCCGCTCAATCGCATTCGTGAAGTCTTTGATGCGGCGCTCGAAAAATTTGTGGCGAACCCACCACCACCTTTGCCACCACCAAGCGACAGCGCGCGCACGCGTGAACCTGAGCCGCAACCGTTGGTCGCGAAGCAGCGCTGACGATGTTTGGGACTGACTTGGTTGTTTACTGAGACTTTCCCGGCAGTCGCTGATGGGAGAGGAGCACGTTCATGACGCCGGAAGAGAATAAGGCGCTGGTCCGTCGTTTTTACGAAGAGATCGACAAGGGAAACCTCGACGCCATGGACGAGCTGGTCGCCGAAGACTACATCGATCACAACCCGCCACCATTTCCGTTCGCGCCCGGGCGCGAAGGCCTGAAGCAATCATTCAAATTGTTTTGGGAAGCAACTCCCGGCTATCACCGCATCGAGGATCAAATCGCCGAGGGCGACAAGGTCGTAACCCGGCTCACTTCATTCGGCAAACATGAAGGCGACCTGCCGGGCGCGCCGGCCACCGGTAACGAGATGGAGATGACTTCAATTACGATTCATCGAATCGCCGACGGCAAGCTGGCTGAGAAATGGTCAGAGAAAGACCTAGTTCGGCTGCTACAGCAAATTGGCGTGATGAAAGATCGGCAGCATGAATAAGCTGCGCCGCCATCAGGAAATCAAAATCAGATTTACGTAGGAGGCAAAGCGCCGAGTGCTGAAACTGCATCCGCGAACAATCGCCTTGATGATTTCGATTGTGCTGATGGGAATCTTGATCGGCGGCATCGTCTATGCGCACGTGGTATTTTTCCCGCCGTATCTCTCTGCGCTGCCAAGTTCAGCAGTCCTGGTGAACGGGCCCTATGGTTTGCATGATGAATATTTCTGGACGTTGATTCATCCACCCGCGGTTTTGTCGCTGGTGGTGGCGCTGATGCTTAATTGGAAGATACCGGCGCGCAGAAAACTGATTGCGATTCCTTTGATCGTTTATGTGCTGGCGATCGTGGCCACGGCAATGTATTTCGTGCCGGAGTTACGCGCTTTCAAAGCCAGTCCCAACAGCGGGCTATCGGCAGCGGAGTGGTACGCGCGTGGCCAGCGATGGCAACACTTAAGCTGGACGCGTGGAACGTTGATGGGGCTGAGTTACATTGCGTTGCTGCTGGCGCTGGTCGTGCCAGAGAACGACACCGGCAGAGCGTGACCGTTGTTATTCAAGTAGCTTCTTCAGTTGATCCAAAGCGCCGCCCCAGAACGCTTTCATCTTCGCGCCACTCTTCGCGTCTTTGAGTTTCCCATGCTGCGCGACCACCTGACATTTATCTTCGTCTTTTGGATAAAAGGCGACGGCCACATCACTGTCATCGTTCCACGTGATGCGAATAGTTTTGTTTGGCGTTGACTTGCGCACAACGAAGTTCGCCGACAACCATTGTTTGCGCGTCTTCTCAACTGTCCAGGCTTTGAATGCCTTTGCGACCGGCGCGTTAATCGTGCGACTCACGCTGATTTCGTAACCGCTGGGTTTCTCGTGTAAGTCCCGTAGACCACGCGCCTGTTCGTAAGTGACTGCGACCATTTGCTGCCACCACGGCCGCACGCGGTGTTTGTCGCGCAGGTGCGCGACAATTTCCTGATGCGTCATCTTCTTAGCACCCGCCGCGTCGAGATGTTTGAACCAGCGCGACCACGTCTTGCCGGTCTTTGCTTCGACGGCGTCGTCGCTCATGCGAGGTTTGATGGATGTTGACATGGGATTGATCGAGAAGTATTCGTGAGCGCGTGAAGATCTAAGTTCGGCAACGGCGGCACGATGAACACGCGCCGCCGCGTCCTTTTCAAACTTATCTACCTTTGGTCGAGTTCGCTTGCTTCACCGGAGTGCTGGGTATCTGCGATTGGTTCAACATCTCGATATTGAAGATGGCCCGGAAGAAACCGGTCTTCTGCACGCCAAACAGAAAACGAATGTTGATGGACTGTCCCGGCGCCAAAGGCGTTTGCAGGTTAACCAGACCATCCGACACAGACGAGTTGAAGCCACCACCAAAAGGTTGGGCTGGCGGCTGTTCCAAAATCAGGCCACGCACCGTGACGGTGCAAGGAGTTTCTGAAGCGGCTGCCGCGCAGGTGGACGAATCGTTGATACCGCTCACCTCCAGCGGCGTCGAGGTCAGAACTCGCAAATCCGCGGTTCCTATCGGAGCTAAAAAGGTGCTGATGTCGATGACCCGGAAGCGCAAGCGCGTGACCGGAAGATCGGTGTTGTTCGTAATGCGGCGCCGCACATCGAGTGTTCCGAATGCCGAAGTGGTCGACGGTCCCGGTGTCAGATCGCGCACGCGATTAGGCGGCGCGTCAAAGCTCTTGGTCGAATCAAGCAAAGCACCGCTAATCGCCCCATTGTTTTGGATGGGACTGTTGAGGTTCTCTGGTCCGGGAGCGCCCAGCCGCTGGCCCGCTCCCACATTCGTTCCATCAGTATCGACAAAAACAAAATCGGCGGCGTTGTTGTCTGTGTCTTTCGGCGTGAACCGATTGCACGGCGAAATGTCGGAAGTCGAACCGCCCTTGCCACAACTGTCGCGGAAGAAAGAGTATTCAAGCGAACTCGTCGCCGGGTTCAACGCCGGATACCCTGTGCCTTCCTTATATAAAGAATTCGCCTCCGTGGTCGAGCCAACCGCGTCAAGTCGCGTTCCCGTTGAGAAGTTTTCCGGGTTCGCAGTACGGAACAGTGCAATGCCGGCATTGTCCGGAATATCCTGCGAGTAGGTCGCATCGCCAAACGTGCCACCATTTCCGCCAGGGTAACCCGACAAGCTATACCCGTTGATATTCACACCCAGGAAATGCCCGCGCGCCGGAATGACGGTGCCGTTTGGAATTATGAAACGAACGACGCCATCTGATGCGGCCACGGCGAATCCCGATGATTCATCAGCCGCGCTCACAGTAATCGGATCGCCGGTGTTGTTGTATATCTCAACGAACTCATCAAAAGCTTGATTGCCGCCAACCGCTGCGGTTTGCGATGGCGTTGCATGCAACTTACCGCCGTTACCATCCGGCCGGCCCACGACGCGAGTTTCATCGGCCGGCGCGCCAATCGCCGCAACACCAGGTCCGCGCAGGCGAAACTCGCTAATAATCAGATCGCCGGCAAAGATTCCCGTAACCTGGGTGAACGCCGATGAAGTGTTGTCTTCGGGATTGCGCTCAGTCGTGCTCGATGTCGCCGTGGCCGTGTTGACAATCGTAGTGTCGCGCGGCGTGTCGTTGTTGATCGAGACGGTAAGAGAAACAGTCGCGACACTGCCAGCCGGAATCGTCCCGAGGCTCGCGGTCATGCTGGTGCCGTCGAAACTTGTGCTTCCCTGACTGGATGAGGAGGTTACATAAGTCGTGTGCCCGGGTATCGGATCAGTTAGCACCACGTTTGTCGCATCCAGCGTTCCAAAATTGCCCACGAAGATCGTGTAGTTAATGTGGCCTCCGACCGGGGCAGTATCGTCGCCTGTCTTCGACACGCTGAGATCAGCAGCCGGCGCGACAACCTGGGTCGAGGCACTGGCTTGATTATTCGTCAGATCATTATCAGCCGAGCTTGATCTGGCGCTCGCTGTGTTCGTAATCGTAGTCCCAGGTTCAGTGTTACTGTCGACAGTGAGCTTCAGCGTCAAGGACGCGCTTTCGAATGCGACGATCGTGCCGAAACTTGCCGTCACGGTTGTGCCATCGTTCGTAAAACTTCCCTGACTGACTGAGGCGCTCACGAATGTTGTGTGCGCAGGCAGCGGGTCAGACAGCACGACATTATCGGCGTCATCGGGACCCCCATTTGTCACTACCACCTGGTAAGTAATTTGACTGCCGGGCGTGGCCGTTTCATCACCCGACTTCAAAACACTGATGTCTGACAAAGGGGCAGACTGCGCGTAAACGGAACGCGACGACGTCGTCAAACACGCTGCCAAAACGATTAGTAAAATTAGAGAATAAGTTCGGAATACAGGCGTGGAAAACAGAAGCGCTGAGCGTTTCATGGGTTTTTCCCCTCTTGTTCTTACGGATTCGGCTTGTGAGATCATTCTATATCAAAAGACAGGTAGCCGTCGGATATTTTGACTATGGGAATTAAAGCAAACCGGAACAGTGGGTAGTTGCTTTTCAATTCTTCTCTGTGTCTCAGTGCAAGCTCAGTGTCTCTGTGGCGAACCTGTCGCGGCAAATGCTCACCACAGAGACACTGAGAACTCACAGAGGCACAGAGAACCGCAAATTAGGGGTTGAAGAATGCCAGAGCTGGGTTGTGGCGGCGTATCTCGGGAATTGTCTACGTGTCTGGGGAGGCTTTCCTGCACACCATCACGCATCACGCTCATATGCAATCTTCAGCCATCGTTTCACTTCATCGTCAATTTCCTTTAACGAAGTGATTTCAAATCTGTGCGTGATGCGATCCTTCTTTTCGTAACCGCCGGTGTTGATAAGGCGCTTCGGAGTTTTCTTCGTATCACCCAGGGCCAATCCGAAATCGATCCGCGTCTGAGTCGTCGGTTTGATTTGCGCGAAGACGTGGTTACGGTAAAGCGGCACAATCGTCTGACACGGGCAGGCCTTTGTGTCTTTGCCCATGGAAAGTCCGAGCTTCAAGAGCGCCTCGTAAACCGGCCGCAGGTGTTCTTTCTTGCCGGCGAACATTTCATCGACGTATTTCTCGGCGGTTTTCAGGTACGCCGCCGGGTCGCCTAACTCTTCGCCTTTGCCAACTGATCGTTCGGCGAGCCACCCGGCGGTGTTCGTGCCCAAACCGAATTTCGTTTTCAGCCAATCGCGACGCGCAGCCTCGTCTGCCGGACCTTCTTTTTTGATGAACTTCAGCCATTCTTCGAGGCTGCGTCCCGTCTTCTGCCTCAATTCCGAAATCCATTTTTGCGTCATCAAAACTCCGGGATGGACGCCGTAAATCGATTTCGTTTTTGTTGCCATCGTCGACTCCTGCAAACTGCAGTGTGGCTGCACCGCCCGCCCGTGAACTCACGCAGGATGCGCGTGCCACCTTAGATTGCCGTCTTGCCGCGGACAAATTTTGCGATCACTAGTCCCGACAGAATCCATCCGATGACGACGGCCCCGAGTGTCATCATTGTGTATGCGCTGCTGAAGCCCCACCAGTTCCATTCATCGAGGTGACCACCGACGAAAATGAGCAGGCCGAGTCCGGCGACGAAGGCAACGCGCGCGCGATAACTCAAGCGATCCGTTTGCAGCAGCAGGATGCACGCGAGCAGCGTGGCCACGACGTCCGTGAGAAATCCCACAATCATCGACTTGACCATTGAAACTCCCTCAAGCCTGATTGCCGCGAAGACCATCGGGCCGTTATTCATTCGATCCTCAGCGTCCTTCGTGGCCTTTTGATATTGCTCCTCGGTCATTCCAGGTGATCGCTCAGGGTTATTCGGAATCAAATAATTTCCCGAGCGCGGAGCATTGGCTTTCAGCGCGTTGACGACCGCGTCTTCACTGGTGAAGTGCCGCATGGGTTCGCCGGGCCACGGAATGATCATCCACGCGAGCGCGCTCCAAATAAACAGAACGATCGCACCGAGAATTGTGCCGAGGGCTAATTGTTTGATCACGGGGAAGCTCCTTTGTCTTCTGAAATATGACTGGCGCGCAAGCGCCTCGCTTGCAGCCACCGCAACCCCGACCTGTCGGGGTTGCGCTCCAGTCAAATCGAGATCAGGACGTTGCCTGGCTTATTTTTTATCCTGACCGACGCTGAACCAGTTTCCGGAGTTGTCTTTCATCACGGTCGCCGTGCCCCAGTCTTGCGTGGTCGGCGGTCCTTTGAACTCAACACCCTTCGCCTTGAGCTGCTCGTAAGTTTTCTGGATGTCGTCCGTTTCGAAAACTCCGCCGCCGAGCACACCTTTCTCCATGAGCGCTTTCAATTGCGCGGCCGAGTCTTCATCCAAAATGTATCCAGGCTTCGGTTCCATCAGAATGATTTCAAAACCGGGCTGCGATGGAATTCTCATGGTCAGCCAGCGAAAGTCGTCGCCGACCATCGCGTCAGTATCGACTTCAAAGCCCAATTTATCGCGATAGAATTCCAGCGCTTCCTGCTGATTTTTCACCCAAACGGTTGCATGCGACATTCTCGTAATCATCGTGCTTATCTCCTTCGTCAGATTCGTGCCGGAGCATACAGATTTCGGCGAAGGTTGGCTTCTCGAAAATTGCTGATTTTTTTGAGTGCGACACGGGCATTCTGGAAAAGCTCCCGATTTGGCGGTCAATGAAAATAATCGCAGTAAGGAAGAGGGGTTTGCCCCCGCCTATCCAACCAGCGGGGGCCACGCCAGCGGCTCTTCCTGACCATGAGCCATTCTGGCTTGAGTGCTACAACTGACGCGGCTTCTAATCGCTGACGCCGAGGCCGTACATACTGAGAAAGCAGGTAGGCACTTTGCTCTGAGCGTCTCGCTGTTGTTTGCGATAGCTTGTAGGCGCGTCGCCCACGCGCTGGCGAAACAGTGTGCTGAACGAACCGAGGCTCTCAAAGCCAACTTCGAAACACACATCGGTAACGGTCAGGCGCCGGTGTCTGAGCAGCTCCTTAGCCTTCTCAATGCGGCGGTCAATTAGATATTGGTGCGGAGTGGTGTCGAACTCTTCGCGAAACAGACGAAGAAAATGATAGCGGGAAAGACAAGCCTCCCGGGAAATCTTATCCAGATCGATCGGCTCGTGATAGCGCTCGTTGATAAAGGCGCGGGCGCGACAGAGCCGCTCGTGAACTTCGCTGCCGGAGTTGGGTTTCGCGTCAGGCATTTAGTGGGCGGATTCTACTGCAATGGTTGTGGCGAACGGAAGAGTCTTGGGTATCAGAAGCCCGACCGCGAGGGAGGGCAACTTTCGAATTCCGACGTTGAAGCGCCCGCAACTTGCCCTCCCTCGCGGTCGGGCTTCTGACCCTACTCCAGCCGGTAATTCGGCGCTTCCTTCGTAATCACCACATCGTGCACGTGCGATTCCCGCAGGCCGGCAGCAGTCACGCGCAGGAAACGCGTCTGCTCCTGAAACTCCTTGATGTTGTGACAGCCCGTGTAGCCCATGCCGGAGCGCAAGCCGCCGACCAGTTGCGTCACCATCTCGGCCAACGTGCCGCGATAAGGCACGCGTCCCTCGATTCCTTCCGGAACCAGTTTCGAATCGACTTCAATACGTTCCTGCGAGTAACGATCGCGCGAGCCTTCGCGCATCGCGCCGATTGAACCCATGCCGCGATACATTTTGAAGCTGCGGCCCTGATAAAGAATCACTTCACCCGGTGCCTCTTCCGTGCCGGCGAAAAGTGATCCGATCATCACCACGTCGGCACCGGCAGCGATCGCTTTCGCCATGTCCCCTGAAAATTTCACACCGCCATCAGAAATGATCGGAACGCCGGAGCCCTTCGCTGCGGCGACGCACGATTGAATCGCTGAGATTTGTGGCACGCCCGCGCCGGTGACAACGCGCGTGGTACAAATCGATCCCGGGCCAATGCCAACTTTGACTGCGTCAACACCCGCATCGATCAATTCGCGCGCGCCTTCGCCGGTGCCGACATTCCCGGCGATCAGTTGCGTGTCCGAGTGACGGCGCTTGATTTCTCTGACCGCTTCAATCACGCGTACCGAGTGACCGTGCGCGGTGTCGATTACCAAACAATCAACGCGCGCCTTCACTAATTCGTCGGCGCGTTCCTTGTAATCGCCCGTCGCGCCAATCGCCGCCGCCACACGCAGTCTGCCGAGATCGTCTTTCGCCGCAGTCGGATACTTGATCGCTTTCTGAATGTCCTTGACGGTGATGAGCCCCTTCAAGTGTTTGTCGTCATCGATAACCAGAAGTTTCTCGATGCGATGTTCCTGCAAAACCGCTTTCGCTTGATCCAACGTCGTGCCCACGGGAACGGTCACCAGCGGCTGCGGCGTCATGACTTCCGAGACGGGCAAGTCGAAACGCGTTTCGAATCTCAGATCGCGATTCGTGATGATGCCGACCAGATGCCCGTCTTCATCAACCACCGGGACGCCGCTGATGTGATAACGCTGCATCACATTGAGCGCTTCGCGCACAGGACGATCCTGCGGAATGGTGACAGGGTCGACGATCATTCCGGATTCTGATCGTTTCACTTTGTCGACTTCTTCCGCCTGCCGTTCGACGCTCAGGTTCTTGTGTACGACGCCGATGCCGCCTTGTTGCGCAATCGCGATCGCCAGCGATGCTTCCGTCACCGTGTCCATCGCTGCCGAACAAAGCGGAATCTGCAAACGAATACCGCGGGTGAATTGGGTCGATGTGTCAGTCTCAGTCGGCAACACGTCGGAACGTGCCGGCACCAAAAGAACGTCGTCGAATGTGAGTCCTTCAGAAATTTCTCGATTGATCATGATTGCTTTAAAACTCCAATGTAAGACAGGCTGCCAGCCTGTCGCATGTTCAGTAGTGACCCATGGTTGAATTTTTCTCAGTGTCTCCGTGAGTGCTCGGTGTCTCTGTGGTGGAAATATCGCGCGAAGACGTTCACCACAGAGGCACAGAGTATTTCACTGAGACGCCGAGAGATGAAATTAGGTCACTGTCAGCTATTCTCATCAATTACAGAACAGGCTAGCAACCTGTTCTACCTAAAAACAAAAACGCCCGCAGCAGTTGCAGGCATTCGAACTTCGTTGATTTGCGCACTCGGGCACACTGTGCTTTCGCACAGCGAAGCCGTTTTGAATTAAACGAAGAAAGCGTGCTGTCCCTCCTTCGCGTTCAGTTCGATGCGCGGCGCAACTCCTTCGCTGCGCGGCGCAATGTTTCGCTGGTAATAACGCAAACCGCCCCAGATCGCCAGTGATAGCAACGCCAAAATTATAATTGCCAGCAAAAGAGTCCTTAGCGGCGAATGGGTTTGCGTGGCGCTGTCGTCGGTATAAACCAGCGACTTAAAGAGTTTCGGCGGCCCATCTTCAGATGACTCGCCCTGGTCGCGCAGAGTGCGTGTGTATTCCTCAATCGCTAGTTCTTCATCAAAACCGATGAATTTCGCGTATGCCCGAATAAAGCTGCGATTGAAAATGCCGCCGGGCAAACGGCGATAGTCGTCGGTCTCGATCGCTTCCAGATAACGCATCGAAATTCGTGTGTTCTCTGAGATGTCGCGCAGAGCAATACCCCGCGTCTCGCGTTCGAGTCGCAGTTTTTCTCCGATGCCAGTTACCATTTTAATTGACCCGGCCTAAGGGCAAACCATGCGCGCGAGGAATTGCGAACGTCGCGAACCCTGAAGTCATCACTACCTCTGCAGCTGCTCTTGGGCCAACAGTAAGAGCAGGTAAATCTTGGCGTCGCACTATAACGCCCGACCTAAAACGTGTCAAATTATTCTTGATTTTACGCAGAAGGCTCTCTTGATTCTTCGGACGCAGGGTGGTAGCTTGAGGTGTCCATTCGGGTGTTTTTTAACTTCTAAAATATCAAAGTGAGGATGCAGAAATGCCCCTTGAAGCATTAGGCATGGTTGAGACCAAGGGATTCGTCGGCGCGGTCGAAGCGGCTGACGCGATGGTCAAAGCAGCGAACGTGCAGTTGCTCGGAAAAGAATACATCGGCGCGGGTTACGTCACCGTGTTCGTACGCGGTGATGTGGGTGCCGTGAAAGCGGCGACTGATGCCGGCGCGGCTGCCGCGCGTCGAGTCGGTGAACTGATCAGTGTGCACGTGATTCCTCGTCCGCATGCCGAAGTCGAGCGCGTGTTACCGGTCAACGGCCGCACCGGTTACAGCCCTGACGAGCAATCACAGCTCGGCGGCGCCGCGCGCGGGCAATTGGGACAAGGAGACGCCGGCCGATCATTGGGCGCACGCGAGGGCGCCAGAGAGAGGGCGAAGTAAAGTTCATTGCCGATTTGCGATTGCTGATTGCCGACTGACCGCTGAACTGCAAATCGGCAATCGGAAATCGGCAATTGGCAATGGAGGTTGTCATGTCGGCCGATAAAGATCTCATTTCGGTCCAGCAGGCGCGCGACCTGGTCGAAGCCGCTCACCGGGCTCAGCAGGAAATCACCAGGTTCGATCAAGCCAAAATCGATCACATCTGCGACGTAATGGCCAAGGCTGCATTACGCGATTCGCCGCGCACCGCCGCCATGGCCGTCGAAGAAACCGGCTATGGAATTCCCGAAGACAAACAGGTCAAGAATCAATTCTCAGCAGAGATCGTCTGGAACTATTTCAAGCCACTGCGCACGGTCGGCGTGGTTAGCGAGACAAAAGACGTCGTTGAGATCGCCAGTCCGCGCGGCGTTGTCGCCGGCATCATTCCCTCAACCAATCCGACGTCAACCGCGATTTTCAAAATCTTAATTTCCATCAAGTCGCGCAACGCGATCGTCATGTCGCCGCATCCTTCGGCCGCGCGCTGCATCAGCGAGACGGCAAAAACGATGCGCGAAGCCGGAATCAAAGAAGGTTTGCCGGCCGATGCGATTGGTTGCATGAACCCAGCTACCATCGAAGGCACCGAAGCGTTGATGAAACACAAACGGACCGCGGTGATTCTGGCGACGGGCGGAATCGGTCTGGTGCGCGCGGCGTATTCATCGGGCAAGCCGGCGTTTGGCGTCGGTCCAGGCAACGTGCCTGTCTTCGTCGAGCGGTCGGCGGACGTGCCGAAAGCGGTCCAGGACATTCTCACCGGCAAGTGTTTCGACAACGGAACGATTTGCGCTTCCGAGCAAGCAATTGTCGTGGATGCGCCGATCGAGACGGCCGTGCGTGACCAGTTCAAAGCTCAAGGTGCGTACTTCCTGAGTCAATCAGAAGCAGAACAACTCGCGAAAATCGTCGCGACACCACAACGCAGCTTGAATCCCCAAATTGTCGGCAAGTCCGTTGAGTTCATTGCGAACATGGCCGGCATATCTGTGCCGCCGGGAACGCGCTGCATTATGACGGACGTCGGCGGAGTCGGTCGCGACTTTCCGTTGTCGATGGAAAAGCTTTCGCCGATTCTGGCCTTCTATGTCGAAGACGGAATCGAACGGGGTGCGGCGCGTTGCAACGAAATCCTGCATTACGGTGGCATGGGCCACACGGCCGGCATTCACACTCGTTCGCGTGAAGCCGCTGTGCGCTACGGTGCCGAAATGCCCGCTTCGCGCATCACTGTGAACACCCCGACGACGCATGGGGCGATCGGATTTTCGACTGCACTACCACCTTCGATGACCCTCGGTTGTGGATCGTGGGGTGGCAACGTGACTTCAGACAACGTCTCGCCTTTGCACTTGATGGATATCAAGCGCGTCGCGTTCGAAACGCGGCCCGTCGCGAGCAAGCGGCCCGCGGTCGCGGCTCAACCAGCCGCATCGATGCCGGCGCAACCTGCGCCGCGTCCTGCTGTCACGGCTTCAACCTCTGGTTCAGCGGCCACGCCGAAGGTCAGCCGCGAAGAGATCGCGGCGATCGTCGATCGTTTCCTGGCGAATCGTCAGCCCGAAGCACCGAGCGCTTCGCCTTTGCCGTCACCTCCGCGCGCGGAAGCAACGGCGCCTCCGCGACCAATTCAAGCAAGCGCGCCAACCGGCAGCGCCAGCAATGGACGCAAAGCGGCGGACTTTATCAGCGAAGACGACGTAAAGCGCGCGATTCAAAAAGGCGAAAAGATTTACGTGGGGCCCAAGACTATCATCACGCCCTCGGCGCGCGACATCGGTGAGCCGGCGGAGGTGTTCGCCAAAGCATGAACTTTGAACTTGGTATTTTGTTCTTGGTCTGCTTGCGTAACCGGTCTTTTTAAAAGCACAAAGCACAAAGTACCAAGCACACTTTTATGTTCTTAGGAAAAGTTATCGGCACAGTTTGGTCGACGAAGAAGACGCCCGATTTGGAAGGCGTCCGCTTTCTCATCGTTCATCCGTACGATTTGGATCGCGAACCGACAAAGAATGTCGTGGTTGTCGCGGATCGGCTGGGCGCCGGGACGGGCGAAGTGGTGATGTGCGCATACGGTAAAGCAGCGCGCACGGCGATTGGCAATCAAGATATGTCGATTGAAGCCGCCGTCGTCGGCATCGTCGATCGAGTCGATCTCGCCGATGCACAGTCCGAAGAACTGCGCGCCGCGGCGCAATCACTGTTGAGTGATAACGGGAGACCGTGAAGCGAAGTACGACGAAGACGCACAAAAGGCACAAAGACCCTCAAGGTAACCTCGAAATTCTTTCTTTTGTGTCTTTTGTGCCTTTTTGTGGCTATCAATAACGATGCCGAACGAAGAGTTGATCTATCGAATCACTCGCGCAGTCTACGACCGTCTAGGATCGTCGACGGATGAGACCACTGTCGAGCAGCTGGTGACAGATATTTATCGGCAAGTGGAACCGGAGTTGCGCAATGGCAATGCCTCGAGCTCGTCATTTGGGGGTGTGGGTACTGCCCAGTCGGTACGCGAAGGCTCAGCTGATCGTTTGATCGTTTCAGTCTTCGGCATGGATCATCCCGGCATCGTCGCAGGGGTTTCGCAGATTTTGGCTGATGCCGGTTGCAGCATCGTCGACATCAATCAAACTGTCGTGCAGGGAAAATTCGCGATGGTCATTATCGCAAACACTGCCCGTACCCAGATGTCAGTCAACGAATTGAAAGATCGCTTTCGTGCCGAGGGCGAAAAACTTGGCGTGCGCATCTATGCGCAGCGCGAAGACTTGTTCAATGCGATGCATCGGATTTGATTTCGAAATGCGAATTTCGAATTGCGAATATCGTCCTTTGCGGCGATTTTCCGTTCTCAAATTCGCGATTCGCAATCCGAAATTCGAAATCTATGTCTCAGCCTGAAATCTCACATCGTTGCCCCAGTTGTGGTGTCGCCGTGCGCGATGGTGATGCGCTTTTTTGTCCTGAGTGCGGGAAACCACTGAAAGAGAATTCGGTGCCAGTGGAGGGCCCGCCAACCAGCCCACCCGCAACGAACGACGCACCCGCTCAAGAACCGGAAGCGAACGAATCCACTGCGGCATCACCAGAAACGGTCGAGCCGGTCCCAACTAATCATCCGCACAGCATCGCGGGCCGAACGCGCGAGACGCTGCATCGCGCGTCCGCCGCAGCGTCAGCAGCCGCGCGCGGCGTCATTGAAGAACCTGCGAAGCGCGTCGAGAAGATTCGGACGGCGTCCACGCACGTCATTGAAGAAGCCTCGTATGATGCGAGCCTGCGGTTCGTGCTCGTGGCGCTGGGGTTGTTTGTTGTGTTCGTGATCTTGCTCGTGCTGAGTAAGGTGATGGGCTAGAGATAGATGTCGGACGTCGGACGTCAGACATCAGATGTCCGCGCTTGAGCTCTGTTCTCTGACGTCTGATCTCTGACGTCTGATCTTTTCGATGGAATACACCCAAGCTGAAATCCTGCAAACGATCGCGATGACCGAGATGGAGCATCTCGATATTCGCACCGTTACGCTCAGCCTCAGCTTGCGAGATTGCGCCACTGATTCGATCGAGACGACCGCGGCACGCGTGCGCGAAAAGATCGAACGGACCGCCGGACGGCTGGTCAGCACGGTCGATCAGATCGGCGACGAGATCGGGATTCGCATTGCCAATAAACGAATTGCCGTTACGCCCGTTTCGTTTCTTACTGAAGGCGCGCGTGGTAATCCGGTCGATCTGGCGCGGGCGATTGACGAAGCAGCGGGCGAGGTGGGCGTGGATTTCGTCGGCGGTTACTCGGCACTCGTGCACAAAGGCTTCACCCGTAACGAGAGCGATTTTCTTGATTCCATTCCCGAAGCTCTCGCTTCAACTCAACGGTTATGCAGCTCAGTCAACGCGGCCACGACTCGTGCCGGCATTAATATGGACGCTGTCGCGCGCGTCGGCCGCGTGATCAAAGAAGCTGCCGAACGCACGCGCGATCAGTTCGGACTGGCTTGCGCAAAATTTGTCTGCTTTGCCAATGCGGTCGAAGACAATCCCTTCATGGCCGGAGCATTTCACGGTATCGGCGAACCCGAAGCTTGTTTGAATGTGGGTGTCTCGGGTCCGGGAGTGGTGAACTACTCGGTCAGTCGTGCCGAACCAAATCTGCCGTTGCATGAACTCGCTGAAGTGATCAAGAAACTTTCGTTCAAGCTGGCGCGCGCGGGTGAGCTGGTCGGTCGTGAAGCCGCGCGCAGGTTGGGAATTCCGTTCGGCATCATCGACTTGTCGCTGGCGCCCACGCCGGTGCCAGGCGATTCCGTGGCAAACATCCTCGAAGCGATGGGCTTTGAGCGCGCCGGTACTCACGGCACCACGGCCGCGCTGGCGCTGCTGACTGACGCCGTGAAGAAAGGCGGCGCCATGGCCAGCAACTCAGTGGGCGGCATGAGTGGCGCCTTCATCCCTGTGTCTGAAGATGCCGGCATGATTGAAGCAGCGCGCCTGGGCGCACTCAGTCTGGACAAACTCGAAGCCTGGACCAGTGTCTGTTCGGTCGGCATTGACATGGTCGCCGTTCCCGGCACGACATCGGCAGAAACGATCGCGGCCATCATCGCCGACGAAATGGCGGTGGGAGTGATGAACAACAAGACGACCGCCGTGCGCATCATACCCGTCCCCGGCAAAGACGTTGGCGACATGGTTGAGTTTGGCGGCTTGCTCGGCAGCGCGCCCATCATGCCGGTAAATCGTTTCTCCTCCGATCAGTTTATCCGCCGCGGTGGTAGGATCCCGGCGCCGATACAATCGTTGCGAAATTAGGAAAGGTGAATCGTGAAAGTAATACTCCTGCCAATCTGTCTCATCGTCTGTGTTGCGATTTGTTTTGGTCAAGCGAATAAACCGGCCAGGCCGGATCTAAGCGGCACGTGGGAATTCGATTCCGGCCGCAGCGACGTAGGGAAACCAAAGAGCAGTGCGCCCGAACAGATTAAGGTCACTCATCACGATCCAGAATTGATCATTAAGCGTACAGTCGTCATCAATGGCGTGGAGCAAGAACGAGATCTGACTTATTACACTGACGGCCGCGGCGAAAAAAATCAGACGACGGCGTGGGTTACGACCAACCCCGGCGCTGATTCATATCGGCCCACCGAAACCACTTCGAAAACGACCTGGGACAAAGATAAGATAGTGACCCGCTCGGTTAGCCGATCTTATGCCGGTACCGCGATCGTGGAGTTTGAGATCATCGATGAATTGCGGCTCTCGTCCGATGGAAAGACGCTGACCAAGATTACGCGGACTGTCCCGAAGAAAGATGTGACCGCAAATGTTGCCTTCATCACCGGAAATGGCGCTGACTTCAAGGTGGTCTACAAGCTGATTTCGAAATGAGTAAGCGGATTGATCGAGCCAGAGACATTAGAAGGTGTACAATCAGGGTCCGAATAAATTGGACAAGAAACCATGGAACGTGAAGCTCTGGGAATGATTGAATGTCGCGGACTGGTCGCGATGATCGAAGCGGCGGACGCGGCGGTTAAATCCGCCAATGTCGTGTTGGTCGGCTGGGAAAAGATCGATGCGGGATTGGTCACCGCTATCGTGCGCGGTGAAGTTGGCGCGGTCAAAGCCGCCGTCGATGCGGGCGCAGCGGCGGGGCGTAAAGTCGGTGAAGTAATTTCGACTCACGTCATCCCGCGGCCGCATTCGAATATCGACGACGCGATTCCGGTGCTGCACACCGGCGAAACCACACGAAAAAAAATCAGCGGGTCGGTGCCATCGCGCCGATGATTCTGTTAACCGCGGCATAGTCACCACTTTAACGATAGAAGCCTTGCGAGTTTCCCCCTGCATTCTTGCTTCTTCGCAAGCCACATTGAAGCGACGCTTTGCGGCGGCTGCTTTGCTGCGACGTCTCCTTCTGCTCACCGCCTTTCTTTTGTTGTCGGTTGTGTCCGTAAGCGCGCAGCAGCCTTTTTACACGGACGACGCCGACGTTACTGATTACAAGCACTTTCATATTCAGTTCAGCAATGAATTCGACGTTCTGCAACGCTTCGACTATCCCGGTCTCACGCAGAACACGAGCGTGCTCGAAGTCGGCTATGGCTTGGCGAAGAACCTTGAGGTTAGCGTCAACGGTCCACTCATTAACATTTCGAATTCGCGCATTATTACGCCTCGACATCTGATCGGTTTGGGCGATATCGAGTTGCAGGTCAAGTTCAATCCAATCAAAGAGAAGGAAGGTTCGCGCAGGCCTGCGCTAGCGGCGACGTTTGCTGTCGAATTTCCGACTGGCAACACGGACAAAGGTTTGGGTTCCGGGCTGGCGGACTATTTTGTGAACGGCATCATTCAAAAGTCGGTTACGAAGAAGACAAAGATCCGACTCAACGGTGGGATTCTCTTCGCCGGCAACGACACGACGGGCGAGATCGGAATCAAGACGCGCGGCACTGCTTTCGTGGGCGGCGCATCAATCGTCAAGCAATTCACTCCCAAACTCGATCTCGGCGTCGAAGTCACTGGCGCACTGACGAAGACACTGCATCTTGACGAGGGCCAAGTCCAGACCCAAATCGGCGGCAACTATCAATTGTTCAAGAAGATGTCGCTGGATTTTGGCGTCATCGCCGGCAAATTCAACACAGCGCGCGCCGGTGTGCAGCTCGGTGTCTCGATTGATTTTTAGATTAGTGAGCGACAGCTGGTTTCGGGTTCTTATGCAGAAGCCCTAATGTCGTTTTGATTTTCACCAGCAACGATTCCAGATCGAGTGGCTTTGCCAGCACTTCATTGCAACCCGCCGCCAAAGCGTCCTGCTTCACATCGTAAGTTCCGTATGCAGTAATGGCGAAGATCGGTGTGCGTGAAAGCGCCTGCCGTTCACGAATCTGCCGCGTCGCCTCAACTCCATCAAGCTCAGGCATTGCGAGGTCCATCAGAATCAGATCGGGATGCGCGCGATTCGCTTGCATCACGCCCTCTTTGCCGTCTTCGGCCTCCACCACTTTGAAACCTTTGGCGCGCAGCCATGCCGACAGCAGTACACGGTTGTCCGAATAATCGTCGACCACCAGAATCGTCGAAGCAGTTTGCGGCGTCATGATATCGTCCTCAAGCAAAGGAAAAACCGGCGACCCTATCAAAATAGCCGGTCTCGGCGTCGCAGACAGTGGTGATGGGTTAACGATTAGTTTGCAGTTCGCTTGCGCTTGTCTATGACCAGGAGGGAAACCGCCGAGCTGGCCAGGGCGAGGCCGGCGCCGCAAAGCATCACCCAGCGAAATCCATGAACAAAACATTGATTGATTAATTGCTTGAGCTGTGTGCGCGTCGATTCATCCACTCCGGCAGGCATTTCCGCCGCCGCCAACCTGATTCGCTGCTGTGCCAGAGACTGGCGAATTGCGGGATCTACAGTTACTCGATCCAGGCGTTGACTCATGCACGCATCGAAAGCATGAAACATCACCAGGCCGAGCACGGCGATCGCCAACAAGCCCGCTGTCCGCGACACGGCGTTGTTAATGCCCGAGGCGATGCCGGCGCGATTCTCTTTGACGGAATTCATCACGGTCGTAGTCAGCGGCGCGACGCTGATCGCCATTCCCAATCCAAGCACCAGTACAGCGGGCAAGAATGTCGTCCAGTAACTGCCACCGACACTTGGTCTCACAAAGAGAGCGAAACCAAGCGCCGCCACGAGCGGACCAATCACCAAAGGCAGGCGCGAGCCGTAGCGTTTCACTAGTCCACCCGACCACCGCGACAGCCCAAACATGATCAGGATGAACGGCAAAGAAGCGGCGCCGGCTGCGGTCGCTGAGTAGCCTTGCACCTGAATCAAGTTCAACGGAAAAAAGAAAAGTGTGCCCGCGAGCGCAGCGTAGAGAAATAAAGTCAGCAGGTTTGCGCCGGCAAAGTCTCGCGAACGGAATAAGGCCAGCGGCATCATCGGGTTTTTCACGCGCGTTTCGACCAGCACGAAGCCCACCGTGAGAAGAATGCCGCCGGAAATTGTGCCGATGACCAGTGGATGTCGAAATCCAAGGCGTGAGGATTCGATGATGCCGAAAACAACTCCGCCCAGGCTGAGAGTCGCGAGCGCGGCTCCCACAAGATCCAGTCGACCCGAATTTTCCTCGTCGCGGCTCTCGGGCACGAAGAAAACAAGCAGCGCCAGAACTGCCAAAGCGAACGGTAAGTTGAGGAAAAACACCGCGCGCCAGGTCACGTGCTCGATCAACCAACCACCCAAGACCGGACCCAATGCGGTCGTCATGGCCGTCGCGCCCGACCACGTACCGATCGCTTTGCCGCGATCTTTTTCGGAGAACGTCGCGCTGATGATTGCGAGACTGCCCGGAACCAACAAGGCTCCGCCCACGCCTTGTGCTGCGCGCGCGACAATCAGTTGCTGAATACTGTTAGCCAAGCCGCACCAAACCGACGCCAACGCGAAGACCGCTATACCAATCGCGTAAATCTTTTTGCGGCCGAATCGATCGCCCAGTGAACCACCGAGTAAAAGGAGCGCAGCGAGGAATAGCGTGTAGGCTTCGATCACCCACTGCACGTCGGTAACGTTAGCGTTGAGTTTGGTCTGCAGGATGGGCAGCGCCACGTTCACCACCGTGCCGTCGATGAAGACCATGCTCGAGCCGAGAATCGTCGCTGCCAACGTCCAGCGACGCTGGGCTTTGCTGCACGTGGTAGTGGCGGCTTTGCGCGTGGCGGCGAACGTTTCGTCGCAGGGTGATCTGAGGAGGTGCATGGTCCCCTAGGGTTGTTACAGAACCGCGAGCGGTAGCGAGCGGGTCATGAACTCAACGTCGAACGAAAACAGAACCTAGTCGTCTCGTTGGAAGTTGCGTCTTTAACCCGCTCGCTACCGCTCGCGGTTCTGTAAAATCACAATTCGCTATATGACTCAGTACCTGATCCTTACCGTGAAACTCCCGCTGTTGTCGCTGTAGTTATCGTCGTTGATTGCCAGGTACAGACGGCCGTCGGCTGGCGCTGTCCAGGTCAACTGGCCGCCGACAAAAAACGGCTGACTGGTCTGGCCATCGGCGGTGCGGATATATCCAATCAATGCGCCCACACCTGAGTTCGGCACCGGGCGGGTGCTGATCACCGAACCGAATCCGGAAGAACGGCCTCCTTCCGGGCCAACCGAACCGGCACGTTGACCGGCCACGACAGTTCCGCTCGCGGTGAAGGTAATCTGATCGCCGGCGCGCACGTCGAAGCCCGTGTCGGTTCCGCGCGAATTGCCGGGCACTGTGGTGGTCGTTTCCGTTGGAGTTCGTGGGCCGATTCCGCCTCCGCCCGTGCGGCGACGAATGCCGGTGCTGCGATCGAGTTCGTCTGTGTCCCGTGCGTTGGCAGCTCGCTCGCGGCGAATCTGCACGTCAAAGTTGCCGCGCGCGTCTGCGTACGAGCCGCGATTAGCCGTGAGAAAGATGCGGCCATTTCGATCAGCCGTGAATTCGCGATTACTTCCCAACTCGAATACTGGCGCACTCGGATCGTTACCAATCGCCCCAATCAGCTCGCCTTCGTTGGCGTTCGGCAACGGCGCGCTCGGATCGTTTCGTTGCACACCGTCAGGCGTGATCCGCATGCGTCCCACGGTGATTACGCCCGTGGCCGAGACCTGCACGCGTTCGCCGCGACGCACGAAAACGCCGCTATCGACCCAATTTGCATCAAGCGCTACCTGCACGTTGCGTGTTTGATATCGCGCGTCGTCGAGCGAGCGTCCTTCGATCTCAATTCGCTCGATCTCGTCCGGATTGAAATACTGGATGTCATTGACATCGCGTCGATTGCGCGCCACCTCCGGATTCGTGGTCGAGCTTGGCGTTGTCGAATAACGCGGCTCAACGCGCACGACAAATCGTCCGTTGATAAAACCTAGCAGTGTGCCGCGAATCGTTCGACCGTCGCGCAGATAAATCGTGTCCGCGAAGGCAAATGTGGCCGTGGCGATGATGAACAGAACGGCAAGCAGAATTCTTTTCATGACGACTCCTCCCTCAGCAAGTGTTTTCCCGGTTCGGTTATAGGCCGAACATCGATTAGGAGAGTTTTCCTTGGGGTTCTACCAAAAGCTTATAACGGCGTGGAGAGCGGGAGCAAGTGAGCGATCAGTAGTGAAGTCTTTTCTCTGTGACTCTGTGCGTACTCCGTGCCTCTGTGGTGATAATTCTTTTACGAACGATTACCACAGAGACACTGAGGGTTCACTGAGGCACAGAGAAGCCGGAGATGACTAACCTTTCGTCAGTTCATCCGCGAGTTCGTTTGCGCCGAACACTTTGCGCAGCACTTCGCGCATGCCCCGCACATCGACGGAGATCGCGCGATTAATTGAATCGTCAAAGTAGAAGTTGCCGACCAGCGATTGAATGTTGCCGTCAAAGATCAATCCGATCAGCTCGCCTTCTTTGTTAATGGTCGGCGAACCTGAGTTGCCGCCGATGATGTCGTCGTCGCTGACGAAATTAAACGGCGTGCTCAGATTGACTGAAGACTTCTTCTCTATCCATCGCGGCGGCAAGTTATATGGAAACTGCTGCTTGAATTGTGCTGAGCGCTCGTATAAGCCACCGAGCGTCGTAAACGGCGTAACACGTTTCCCATTTTCGTTGTAGCCCTTCACCGTGCCGTACGATAGTCGCAGTGTGAACGTCGCGTCGGGATATAGTTTTGTGCCTTCGGTATCGAATTTCGCGCGGGCGATTTTTGCGTAGTTCGCGCGCTCCACGCCCGTGACCTCCGATTCGTATCGCTTGCGCAGTTCACGCGCTTTCGGATCCACCAGGCGCGCCAGCACGATCATCGGATCGGTCGAGGACTCGATCGCGTTCACGCCGCCGGCTGCCAACTGCTTGCGAAAATCGACGTCTTTCAGCTTCGTGCCATCAATCAACTCCGCCGCTCGCGCTTCAGGACTCTTGCCGTTCAGTACTTGCTTCACAAGCGGGTCGTTGGCGCCGAGCAATTCAACCATGAATTCAAGCGAATCTGTCAGCTTGAGCTTTTCGAAGTCGTCATAGATGGGTGCCGGCGCATAGAGCCCTTGTTCGAGTGAAGGCCGCCGCGCATCGGTGTACTCCGGCAGCCGCTCGGCGTTTGGCTTCTGATTCTCTGTCGCTAACCGCACCAGCGTCCGCGCAATACCAAAAAGCGAGGTACTGAAGCCGCCGGCCAAGTCGACGATGCGCCGCTCTTTGGCGTACGAAGCGTAATCGCGATGGGCTTTAGCGATCGCGTCCCACGCATCGCCGTACTTCCCTTGCTTTGCCGAATCGGCGGCGATCGATTTGCGCAGCGCCGCTTCCTCTTGCCGCTTCGTGTTCAGCAGCTTTGGATCTTTCAGACCAGCAAGCTGTCCGCGATAGACCTTCAGACTGTTTTGAATGCTGTTGAGGTCATTCTGTGCGCGGCGCGTCTGTTCTTCGCCGCCGGCCATGTACTTCTTCAACATCGCTTCGCGGCGTTCGAGCAAGCGCAGAATGATCGGAATACTCGTGTCGCGCAGTTCTTCGAGATGCGCCACCGTATTCAGTCTCGACGTCGATCCCGGATTGCCGATTACGAATGCGAGATCGCCTTCCTTCGCGCCCTTCTCCGACCATTTCAGATAACTAGCGGGTTGCACCGGCTGGTCGTTTTCGTAAACGCGCACCAGCGCCATGTCGATATTGAAGCGCGGGAAATTGAAGTTGTCCGGATCGCCACCGAAGAAAGCCGCCTGAAATTCCGGCACGAATACGAGACGAATGTCAGTGTACTTTTTGTAGCGGTACAAATTGTATTGACCGCCCTGGTATAAAGTGATCACATCCGAACGCAAACCTGACGACTGTGTTGACTCCGCTTCGATCTTCGAGATCTCCGCTCGGCGCGCCGCGAACGCATCGGCATCAGACATGCCGGTCGTCACCGCGCCGTTCACCCGGTTCGTGACGTCTTCGATACTCATCAGCACATTCAACTCCAGATTCGGAATCTTCATCTCTTCAGCGCGAGTGCGCGCGATAAAGCCGTCTTTCGCGTAGTCTTTCGCCGGCGTGCTGAACTCACCCACAAAGTCTTCGACGATATGATAGTTCGTCAGCACGAGGCCGGTCGGCGATACAAAGGATCCGGAACCGCCGTTGTTGAATCGCACCGCGGCCATCTGCACCTTGTGCAGCCACTCGTCGGTGATGTCGAAGCCATACTTCCGTTTGATTTCCGCGCGCGGCACGTTGTTGAAAGGCCACATGCCCTCGTCCGCGAGCGCGGTGAACTGAAATGTTTGTAAGCTGAAAAGCGCCAGAATCAGGGCGCACAAAGACTTTCTAAATTTCATGATTACCTCAATTTAATAAGAGTGCGGGAGAAATACTTAGAGCCCGTTCACAGCTTTTAGGATGCCCGAAACAAGCCGGTAACGACTAATCCCGCACGTGTTTGGATTGTCAAAACCGTCGCGATTATAGCGACTAATCCAGCGGAAAGATAACGCGCGATCTCAACCGTGGATTAGGCCGACCCGGATTACCCCGCAGACATCTGTTTACGATTTCGCTGACACGATTTACGATGTTGGTCGCACGTCGAAGTGAGGCGCCCTTGCTTACGCGCAGGCTTCTGACACGCTGCCGATGACCAACGAACAGATTGCCCGCCGATTCAATCGCATGGCCTCGCTCATGGAAGTGCGCGGCGAAGATCAGTTTCGCATTCGCTCTTATCGGATGGCGGCGGAAGCGATCGAAACGTGGCCGACGGAAATGCAGGAGATTGCGAAGGACGGAGGCGCTACGGGTCTCCAGGAAATCCCCGGCGTCGGCAAGGCCATCGCGGGCAAGATCGTTGAGTTGGTTGAGAAAGGCACATTCGACGCGTGGGAGCGCCTGACTGCTGAAACTCCCGAGACAGTGCTCGACCTTTTGGACCTCCCGGGCGTCGGTCCCAAAACCGCTGCGATGCTCCATCAAAAGTTCAAAATCGCTTCGCTCGACGACCTGCGGAAGTTCGCCCACGGCGGAGGACTCGAGATGGTTGACGGCATTGGACCAAAGACCGCGGAACGGATTAAGGAAAATCTCAACAAACTTTAGTTACTTCTGGCGGTGAGATCTTTCTTGCGCCCGGTACGGCGCTGTCCTACAATGCCTGACATCAGCCGACTGTCCTGGCTATCGCGCAGCGTCTCCCCGCAGCGTTCTTTCAGGGTGAAGCTGTGCTGACATCTTCGAGGCAGCGCAGACTCTTTAAGTTAAATTAGCCGGCCGAAATTCGTTTCGGGGCTCAGAGGCGCATTGACGTTTCCCCTCACGCGCAACTCTTGACGCATCGTCATTCATCGAATTGAAGGTTGGAGCTTCGCCGAAGATGGGGGTCTTCATGAAGCCGTGTCGTCAATCAGCACTCGCCACACTTTTCTTCTTTGTCGTTTTTTGCCTGGCTGCGTTCATCGCTTCCGAACCGGGAGCTGCTCAGAAGAAGCCGACGGAAAAGGCTTCACCAACGCCACCCAGTGAACTGCTCCCGGTTGAGCCAGCGCATCCGCAAGCCGCGCCGACCAAGGAGCCCGAGCAGCCGCCGACAACAGATCAGAAACCGCAACCTTCTGAGTCACCACAGAAACAGGGAAATGAAGTGGACGAAAAAGTTCCGCTCATTACCAACGCCGACTTGATTACTTTTAACGTCACGGTGACGGATATCTACGGTCGATTTGTGTCGGGTCTGACGAAGAATGCGTTTGCTATTTTCGACGATAAGAAAGAGCAGGAGATCACGTTCTTTAGCGATGACGATTCACCAGTGTCGGTAGGTGTGCTATTCGACGTTTCCGGGTCAATGAGCGGGGACAAAGTGCGACGCGCGCGCGATGCGCTGGCCCACTTCATTCAAACCAGTCACGATCGCGATGAGTATTTCCTGATTGGATTTAATTCGCGCGCGCAACTTTTAATGGATCGCACGCGTGACGGGAATGCCGTCCTGGACAAACTGACTTTTGTCCAAACCAAGAACAACACGGCGCTTTACGACGCGTGCTATCTCGGCGTTGAACGCGTACAGCGCGGTACGCACCCCAAACGCGCGCTGCTTTTGATTAGCGACGGACAGGACAATAACTCCCGCTACACGTTCAACGAGTTACGGCGCGTGCTGAAGGAATCCGATGTGGTTCTTTACGCGATTGGAATTCTCGGAGGCAGCGACGTCGGCAGTTCGCTCGGCATGGAAGGCCAGGGCATTCTGGATGAGCTGGCCGGTGTGTCCGGTGGCAAGGCTTTTTATCCGCGTGGCCCGGCTGAGATGGACGATATCTTTGAGCAGATCGCTCTCGAACTTCGCCACCAGTATTCGATCGGCTATCGGCCCGCAAACTTTGTCAGTGACGGCAAGTGGCATAAGGTCAAAGTGCAGCTACACGCTCCGCGTGGCCTGCCGCGCCTGTTCCCGCGCTACAAAGAAGGGTATTACGCGATCGCGAATCCGAAGTGAGTTGGAGTGCAGACTCTGTCTCCCTTTGGGAGAGGCGGGGCGAGGGAGCGACGGTCGGCGGCGTAATAATAAGAGAAGAAGATTCATTCTTCTGGGCGCTGAATCGCTTCCCTGACTCCTCTGAAAAGGGCGAGAGAACTTCCAGCCAACGCAACCTCGTCTTCCCAGCATCATTAAAGTCTCTCCTGGCCGCGAAATCGGTTTGACATTGGGCTTTTATTCTCACAAGGTAGTTATTGATGGGTTTTCGCATTCAAATTTCTAAATCGCGCCGCGGCACAATTGCTGTGTGGTTCAGCGCTTTGGCAACTCTTTCGTTAATCGTCGCGGGAGTTAGCAGCGCGCAACAAAGGCCCCGGACTGCGTCTTCGACACCAACGTCGACGGCGACGCCTCCGCCGGAACAGCCAGCGCCCACGCCGGTGCAGACTGGTCCCGGTCGAGGAATCGCGCCGCAACTGGGCCCGCCCCCGGAGCCGCCCGTTTATAAACCGAAGCCGACCCCCACGCCCGATCCGAACTCAGCAGAGATCGGCGAAGGTGACATCCTGAAATTCAACGCTGAGCTGGTCACGCTGAATGTGCGCGTGATCGATCGTAATAACCGCCCGATTAACGGCATTCACCAGTCCGACTTCCAGGTTTACGAAGACGGCGTGCCCCAGAAAGTCTTTTCCTTCACCGAAGAGCAAGTGCCCGTCATCTATGGATTGGCAGTCGACACTTCGGGCTCGTTGCGGACTCAAATCAACGAAGTCATCGACGCGGCCAAGACAATCGTCAACAGCAACCAGCCGGGCGATGAAACTTTTTTGGAGCGTTTTATCGATAAGGAGAAAATCGAAAACCTTCAGGACTTCACTTCCAACAAAGACGCCTTGCTGGATGCAGTTGATAATCTCTACGTAGAAGGCGGACAGACGGCAGTTGTTGATGGCGTTTATCTCGGCGCTGAACACGTCGCCGAATACAAGAAGGGGCGCGACGATGATCGGCGCCGGCGCGCGCTGATTGTCGTCACCGACGGCGAAGATCGCGCGAGCTACTACTCGCAGGAGCAATTGTTCCGCCAATTACGCGAACAGGACGTGCAAATCTATGTAATTGGATTTGTCGGTGAGCTTGATGCTGACCGGGGTCTGATTCGCAAGAGCTCGAAAGGCAAAGCCGTCGATCTGATCAACCGCATCGCCTCGGAAACGGGTGGCCGCGCTTTCTTTCCTCAATCAGTGTCTGAGTTGCCGAGCGTCGCGAATGAGATTGTGCGCGACCTGCGCACTCAGTACGTGATTAGCTACGATCCGACCAACAAGGCGCACGACGGGACGTATCGCACAATCAAGGTTGTCGTGAATCAGCCAGCGGCCGGCGATAAGCGCATCGCCTTGACGCGTGCGGGCAGGACGGCGAACCCTCCGACGACGACCTCCGCCCGTCCGACTACGACACCTAATAATGTGCGGCCCACGCCATCGAATACGCCGCGCCGACCGCCTCAGTAAAAGTCGGCCAAAACATTTTCCTTGGCAGCGAATTCCGGCAGCGTCGTCAAGGCGCTTCAGTCATTCGCACCTCGCCGCTACTTGTAATCAGGTTCCCTAATTGGCGAATTCCCGGCGCGGCTTTCTCACCATAACATCTCGCCATTGACGCGTTTTTCCGAGTCATCTGGCTTATAATGCCGCGGCTCTAATAATCGTCACGCCCGCTCCTGATGGAGGAATCGCCTATGCCTTGTGACCCGAATTATCTCGCGAACATTAAAATGTTTGAGCTGCTTGACGAAGACGATCGCGTCGCCCTCGCCGCCATGGTCGATGAGAAGACCGTCCCTTCCGGCCAAACGCTGTTTGAGGCCGGCGATCCTGGAGACTCGCTCTTCATCGTCCGCGAAGGCCAGATCGAACTCTTTATCAAGGACAATACCGGTCAGAAGATCGTGCTGCACACGGCTGAACCAGGCGATATGTTTGGTGAATTGGCCATGCTCGACTCTGGCGCGCGTTCGGCGACTGCCCTGGCGCTCAGCGCGAGTGTGCTGCTCGTGCTTGATCGCGAGGATTTGGTCATGCTCTTTAAGCGAATACCCGAAGCGGCGCTTCACATGCTCGCAGCTTTGACCAGCATGACGCGTAAGGCGGACGAACTGTTGCGGACGCGCGTTTCTCGCAATGTCAATGAAGAGATGGAGGTGCATTCGACCATCTTGCAAAAAGTCGCCGATGGGCTGGCTTGGTTCAGCGGCAGCATGCCCTTCTTAATCTCGCACACCATCTGGTTCATCATCTGGATCTCGCTCAACACTTTCATCATGAAAGACGCGGCTTTTGATCCTTTTCCGTTTGGCCTTTTGACGATGATTGTTTCTTTGGAAGCAATCTTCCTTGCCTGCTTTGTCCTAATTAGCCAGAACCGGCAGGCGCAAAAGGATAAGTATCGGGCGGACATTGAATACGAGGTGAATATCAAAGCCGAACTCGAAGTTGCTCACCTGCACGAAAAGACCGACCGGATCTACGAGCAGATGATGTCGAAATTCGAGAAGTTGGAAAAAGGTTTGGCTTCGTCCTAGTAATCCGAATAGTCAAATCTCGTTGATGAAGAGCACGGAACCGCACGTCTTAGACCGTTGGGATCCCGAACCTCGTTGGCCGGCCTTTATTGCCATCCTCGCGGTGGGCGGGTTGTATACGGCGCTGCCCGGTTACCTCGTCATTGGGCCACGCTGGCTGTTTCCGGCGATTGTTTTGGTACTCCTCGTGCCCACGGTCGTTTCGCATGGCACTGGCCATCACCGAATCAACAGGTTCTTTGGCTTCACCGTGTCCATAGTGCTAACGATTGGGATGTTTGCGTCGGTTGGCTTGCTCATTCACGCTCTGCCCACGCACCGAGAGACGCCCATGGATCTTCTGCTCTCAGCGTCGGCTCTCTGGTTTACCAATATCCTGGTGTTTGCTTTGTGGTATTGGCGGTTGGATGCCGGCGGGCCTCATGGGCGGGATAACAGATTCGGTCATCCCGAAGGTGCGTTCCTCTTTCCGCAGATGACCATGACTGATGAAGCAAAAACCGCCGCTGATGAGCATGGCTGGTCGCCTAATTTCGCAGACTATCTATTTCTGGCGTTCAATACGAGCACTGCATTTTCGCCGACAGATGCACCGGTGTTGGCGCGTTGGGCCAAGCTGCTGATGCTGCTGCAATCAGTTGTCTCACTCGTTGTCCTGGTGCTGTTGGCGGCGCGAGCTGTCAATATCCTCTAACCCAACAATCAGCCGCACTTCCAACATCCCTGTTCCGATCAACGGCTCACCTGCCTCCTTCAAATCGTGGCGCAGCTGTCCCATGACAGCTTGCCTTCGATGTTGCTTTTCCGAGGTGTAGTTAGTTCAGTTCTTAGTCTTCATAGCTGTAGGAAGCATGGCTATGGTGTGATGGAGTTGATCCATCTGCACGTCGCGAACGCGCTGCTTCCGCACCAACTCTTCCAGCATTAGCTCGCTTTTCAGATTGACTTTGAAGTCCTGTTCCGCAGCCAGCCGATCTTTTTCGGCGGCGCGGTTCTGCGACATCATGATGATCGGCGCCTGCAAGGCCGCTGTCATCGATAACATCAGGTTCAACAAAATGTAGGGATACGGATCGAACTGCGCGTCTCCCTGACCGTGGCGATAGCGCACCAGGACGAACGTGTTAAAGGCCATCCAGCTAACCAGAAAACTTAGATAGATGATGATGAAGGTCCAGGAACCACCAAATGACGCTACCCGGTCGGCTATGCGCTGACCAATCGTTGTGCGCTCTTCCATTTCCACGTTGATGTTGCGCGATGTCCGTTGCGACACGAGGAGGTTCGTCTGGCGCATGCGTGCGGCAATTTCGCAGATGACGTCGATCGAGACGTCCGGATGTTCCATCAAGAACTTTTGAAAGTCGTCGCTACTTAGCCGGTGCAGATGCGTGTCAACGATTGCAGTCGCGCTGCTGGAGCGTTCGCCGCGATCGAGGACGGCCAGCTCCCCGAAGAAATCACCGGGCTTGAGTTCGGCGAGCGTTACTTCTTTGACGTCCTCGTCGAACACCCAAATCCGCACCGAGCCCGTCTCGACGACATACAACGAATCGCCGCGATCGTGTTCGTTGAAGATGGTCTCGCCGGCTTTGAAGTCGACCTGATCAACTTCTTCCGCCAGGTGCTCGAGTTCGTGCGGCTCCAGCCTTCGAAAAATGGGGATGTGCGCCAAACTTTGCGCTTCTTCAGAGAGTCCACTCAGGTCAGCCATCGTATTAGTCCTCGGAGTTGGAAAAGATAAATTAGGTGATCAAGCGATTGAGTATTTCTGGATTAACCGCGAAAGGATCTACGGCCCGCTGGTTCTTTGTGGCTGCATCGACGGCATTGAACAGCGCGAGAATCGCCGGCCCCAAAACACGATCATTAGAATTGACTTCTATGCAGTCCGGGGAATCGAAAGGTGTGATGAAAAGATATCGCGGAACGTCGGCTTCATCGCTGTCCGCGGGTCCGAGAATCAGGAGATTGTTGTTCCAGCGCGCATACCGGTGCGCCGAACCCCTTTGCCGCTCCCAATGCAGTTCCCCGCTTTCAGTCAGCGAGCTAATGCGGGCGATTAAAGTTTGCAGTCGCTCAGTTGTGGCTTGATCGTGCTCCATTTTGTCACCCTATGCGCGCCGAGATTAACCCGAACGGTCTTCCCGACAAAGCATTTTAACAAAATTAGATCAGCCGAACGCTGTTTGACTCTCGCCAGCGGTTGCCCTATTGTCCCGTGGCTGTCGGTCCATCGCTCGAACAGTGCTTCCCAACTGCAAGAGCATCCCCGAAGGCTGCGAGCACTGTCGAATGCCTGTAATCGAAACTGAGCGGCTACGGCTGCGGATGATTAGCCGCGAGGACCTTGACGACCTAGCGCGTCTGTTCGCTGATCCCGACGTCGTCAAATACGTGGGCGACGGCCAGCCCGCCAGCCGCGAAGACGCACTCAAAACAATCGAAAGCATGGGCGCCCATTGGCGGAATCACGGATTCGGCCGCTGGATCGCGACCGATAACGCCGACGGCTCTTTTATCGGCTTTGGCGGCTTGCGTTCGTTATTCGGCACGCCCGAAGTCGTTTACCACCTGGCAAAGAACCATTGGTTCAAAGGACTCGCCACCGAGCTCGGGCGCGCGGCGCTGCGTTTCGGTTTCGAAGATCGCGGTTTCGATCGCATCGTGGCAATTGCCAAGCCGGCAAATGTCGGGTCGATCCATGTGATGGAAAAACTCGGCATGCAATTCGAGAAGCATGCTTCCTACTATGACATCGACGTCGTGCAGTACCAGATCAACCGCGACACGTTCCAGTGGAACGGCTCACGGTACATTTTGGTTCCCGACGAACCTAAGTAACCCCGGCTACTTCTCGTCTTTGCTCGCGATGCTCCGCTTCGGGCCACCGAGCTGTTTCAAAAGATCATCCACCGCAACTTCCAATTGACGATCGCGGCCGGCGAGATTGTCTTCCGGCGAATTGTCCACGCGGATGTCGGGTTGTACGCCGTAGTTTTCCATGTTCGTGTGCTTGGCGTCCGCGAGATAAACACCGACGCCCGGCGTCCGGACGGTCGAGCCATCGATTAACGAATAGCTGCCCGTGCCGATCACTGCACCCATAGTCGGCGTGCCCACCGTCTTGCCGAGTCCCAGCGCTTTGAATCCAGCCGGGAACATCTCGGCGTTCGAGGCCGAACGCCAATTTTGCAGCACGATCTTAGGCCCAAAATAACCTGCGAACGGACGACCTGACGCTTCGACCCCGCGGGGCACCCACACCTGGTATTCCCGCTGCACAAGGATCGCGAGCAACTCCTGTTCGATGTTACCGCCGCCGTTCCAACGCTGATCGATAATCAACGCGTCTTTGTTGCGAAACTCGCGAATCTCTTTTTCGAACTTGCGCAAGCTGGGTTGGTCCATGGCGCGAATGTGCAGGTAACCAATCCGTCCACCGGAAAGTTCATCGACCTTTTGGCGACGTTCTTTCACCCAGCGGTCGTAACGCAGGGTCGCATACGCATTCGAGTTAATGGCTTCGATGCGCGTCTTCCACGCACCTTCGGCAGTGGGTTTGCTGTTCAAGGTGACTTCGACTTTGCGATTGAGCCGATCGTTGAGCAGTTCCCAGTATTCGTCGCCGATTTTCACCTCTTTTCCGCCGATGGCAATTAAATAATCGCCGACATTCACCTTCACCCAGTCTTTGTCGGCCGGACCGTTTTCGTAAACGTAAGAGACCTTGTAACGGCCTGCAGCTTTGTCGGATTCCAGTTCGATGCCGAGATTGCCCGTGCCGGTCGCACCGCCGAAACCGCGTGGCGGAGGCGCCGCGCCGGTGTGCGAAGCGTTCAACTCGCCGATCATCTCGTTGATGATATTCATCAACTCCTGCCGGTCGCCGACGTCCTTCACCAGCGGTTCGTACTTCGCCTTGGCCGCATCCCAATCCATTCCGTGCATCGCCGGATCGTAGAAGCGGTATTTCATCGTCCGCCATGCATCGCCAAACATTTCCGCCCACTCCGATGGACGATTTACTTTGACGCGGACATTGAACGTGATGCGGCGCCGCGCACTCTCTCCGCCGCCGGTTGCCGGTCCGCGCCCGGCCGCGGCGCCTGCCGCAGCACCACCCAGCGCTACCGAATAAATTCCATCGCGTTCGCGGAAGAAAAGTGTGCGCCCGTCGCGCGAAATACTCAGGTCGCCCAGTCCGCCGCCGAATCCACCGCCACCACCGCCTTCGCCGTCGCCCTGGGGCGGGCCGCCGGCGGTAATGCGCGCGAGGCGTTTGCCGTCTTCCTGAATTGAATAAATGACCGGAACCTGCGCAGTCGCCGAAGGCTCAGAAGTCACGAACACGAGCGTGCGGCTGTCGGGCGCGACGCTAAACGTGAAGATCGGGAAAGGCATGCGCGTGACCTGGCGCGTGCGGCGCTTCATGCCAGCCCAATCCATCTTGGTTTCATGCGGTGGACGGTTCGCGGGCGGACGACGTTGTGGGCCAGGCCCCGCGCCATCGTCGCCTGCATTTGGTTGCGGACCTTCAGCCTCTGGCCGTTCTTCCGGATCATCGGGATCGCGCTCGAGCTTCTCCAATCCGACGGAATAGATTTGCACCGACGCATTGCCAAAGCCGCCGCCACCGCCGCCCGTCGATTCAGAGCGAATAAAGAAAACCTTGCGACCATCGGGCGAAAAACGCGGATTGCGATCGTCGTAAGAATCGAACGTGACTTTGTGAGGCTCGATTTCGCCGGCTGACGACAGCACGTAAATGTCTGTCGTGCGGCTCGCGTCGGCTTTCGAGTATGTCAGCCACTTGCCGTCAGGCGACCATTCCGGTGTCGAGATGTTGCCGTACCGCGACGCATCCAGTTCCGTCACCGCTTTCGTGCTGACATTGACCTTACGAAGTTTACTGTCCGAAGTTGTGAACGCAATCTCTTTCGAATCCGGCGACCAGTTGTAGCCGAACTTCAATGCGTCGAGGTTCGTGAGCTTCTGCGCTTCACCCGAACCGTCAGTCGCGACCACATAAATTTCTTCGCGGCCGCTGCCGTCGGAAATGAACGACAGCCATTTGCCGTCCGGCGAGTAAGCAACGCTGCGATCACGCGCGGGACTGTCGGTGATTTGCCGAACGTCGCCTTCTTCCACCGGCACGGTGAAGAGTTCGCCGTGGACGGAAACAACTATCCGACGCGCGTTCGGGGCAGCGTCGTAATCGTCGGCTTCCGAGCTGAAGGCACGCATCTCTGAATCGTTCTCTTCCGTTTCGGCATCGATGTCGAGTTTGATGGGCGTGACTTTCTTGCTGGCCGTGTCGAGTTTCCAAATGCCAAAGTCGTGTTCGAAGACGATCGTTTTGCCGTCAGCGCTGATTGACGGAAAACGCACGTCACCGCTTTTGAAGGAAGTCACTTTATCGGCTTTGCCGCCTGCTTCGGCGACGCGCCAGATGTTCGTCAATCCGTTCCCGTCGCGGTCGCTGACGAAATAGATGTCGCCATCGCGGCTCCACATTGGCCACGAATCCAAACCGTCGAAATCAGTCACCTGCGTGAACTTCTTTGCCGCGACGTCTTCGATCCAAACGTCGGTGGCGTACGCGCCGCGATAATACTTGCGCCAATACACCTGCCCTTTCGGGTTGTAAGCGATGCGATTGCCATCCGGAGAAAAGCTCGCGGCATTCCCCATATCGGGACCCGCGTGCCAGGGCATGCCGCCATTCACGTTAACGACGTAAAGCTGGCCCATGAAATCTTCGCCGCGCTGACTACTAAAAAGAACGCCGCGGCCATCAGGAGTCCAACCCAGCACCACGTCGTCCGCCGAATGATGCGTCAACTGCTTCGGCGTGCCGCCGGTCGACGGCATGATGTAGACATCCAGATTCCCGTTGCGGTCACTCGAAAATGCGATCCACTTTCCGTCCGGCGAAAACCGCGGATAAGCATCCCGCGCTTTGTTGACCGTCAGCCGCTGCACGTTCCCGCCGTTTTCATCGGCGACCCAGATGTCGGCGAGATAGGTGAACGCGACGCGGCCATTCGAATAACTTGGATAACGGACCAACTTCGCTTCGCGCGCGAAGGCAATGGACGTGAACGCAAAAACGACGAGAGCTATTGCCAGCGTGTAGACTTTCTTCATTGATTTCTCCTTGGAATCGATGGAGCCGCGGCATCTTGCCGGCGGTTCGCGGGCATCCTTGCCCGCATGGATTTTAGTTATAGGTGGTGGCCCACCCGAGACGACATAAACCGGGAAAAAAAGTAGCTTTCGAATTTGAATGAAAGCGAACTGATAAGATCGTTATGACGCACTGTTTCCCGCAGTGGTTACATCGAAAATCAGTGTCGGGGCGGGCGGATTCTATCACGCCTTCAGCCGTCATTACTGAGATTGACAGGCTCGGGACAAGGTTCGTATAGTCGCTTTAACAGCCGCATCTATTCCTCACGAATGGAGCTTTTGCTGCGCAATTCAGTTGTTTAGGAGAGTCTCACAATGAAAATTCAGCCCCTACGTTCCGTCGTCATTAGTCTCGCGTTCGCGCTGTTAATCGTCAGCTTCAGCCATGATTCAGCCCAAGCGAAAGACGTGTGGACGATCGTCCATTCAAAGAACTTCACGCTGGTCGGCAACGCGAGTGAAAAGGACATTCGCCTGGTTGCCAATCGAATGGAACAATTCAGGTCGGTCTTCGCATTGCTGTTTCCTAATCTTCCGATGAAGTCGCCGGTGCCGAATACGATCATCGTGTTCAAGAGCGACGGCGCGTTCAAACCGTTCAAACCGAATCCAAACTTCGCTGGCTATTTCCAGCCGGGTCAGGACGTCAACTACATCGCCTTGACCAGCGAGCATTCGTCAGAAGATCAACCATTCCGAGTCATCTTCCATGAGTTCGAACACGTGCTCGTGAACAATGCGATGGGCGACACAGTGCCGCTCTGGTTCAACGAGGGGCTCGCCGAGTACTACAGCACGTTCGACATCAAGGACGACAATCGCCGCGTTATTCTCGGTGACTTGATCGCCAACCACGTGCTCTTTCTACGCGATACAAAATTCCTGCCGCTGCGCACGCTGTTCGCTGTGGACCACAAGTCGCCGTACTACAACGAAGGTAACAAGATGAACATCTTCTACGCTGAGTCGTGGATGCTCATGCATTACCTGCTGCAGGGTGACAGCCAGAAGCACCGGCCGCAGCTCGCGAAGTTTGTCGATCAACTACGGGCGGGCGCGAAGATCGAAGATGCATTCCAGCAAGCCTTTCAAAGCAGCATTGAATCGCTCGAAAAGGATTTCAAATCGTACATTCAAGGCGGCAAATACATGGCGACCGGAATCACTTTCGAGCACGGGCTCGATTTTGATTCTGAAATGCAGGCGGCGCCGCTGTCAGACGCTGATGCGCACGCCTACCTTGGCGATCTGCTAATGCACACACACCGGCTGCAGGATGCTGAAGTGCAACTGCAGCAAGCGATCGCGCTCGACGCCAATTCAACTATGGCGCTGACGGCGTTCGGAATGCTTCGAGTCCACCAGGGACGGCTGGATGACGCGCGGCCTTACCTGGAAAAGGCGGTCGCCGCGAACGCGCAGAATTATCTGGCACACTTCTATTACGCCTTCGCGTTGAGCAATCTCAGTATGAGCGAGTATCGCGTGGTCTCGAGTTATCCGGACGATGTCGCCGCTACGATGCGTAGCGAATTGGCGAAAGCGATCGCCCTTAAACCGGAGTTTGTCGAGAGCTATGCGCTCCTGGGATTTGTAAATGTCGTGCGCAACGAGCAGGTCGATGAGACCATCGATCTATTGAAGAAGGCATTGAACATTTCCCGCGGAAACCCGCGCGTGTTGTTCATGCTGGCTCAACTTTATATGCGCAAAGAGAAATTCGCCGAAGCGCGCGAATTGCTGACACCAATTGCCGCTAACAGTCCTGAACCGGCAACCCGTCAGCAGGCTCAGGCATTAATCGAAACGATCAAGCATGCGGAAGAGCAGATGGCACAGTTCAAGCAGTATCAGCAGCAGAACGCGGCTAGAGCGCAAACGGAAGACGTGGGTTCCCCCACGATGACACAGACGACCGCGACTGCGGATGATATGAACGCTGCTTTGCTGGAAGCCTTGCGGAAACCTCAGGCGGGAGAGAAACGCGTGCAGGGAATGCTGACGGCAATCGGTTGCAACGCGAAGGGAGTTACCTTCAGCCTGCGCGTCGGAGATCAGGTGATGAAGTTTCACACTGACAACTTCGAACACCTGGACATCACGACCTTCACTCCCGGAATCGCCGGCGAAATAACCTGCGGCCCACGCAAACCCGAGAACTGGATCGTTCTTACTTATGCGCCGGCGAAGGCAGGGAACAAGGTTGACGGTGAGGCTATCTCCATTGAATTCGTGCCGCAGAGCTTTACGCTGAAGCCTTAAGCGCTGAACGGATCTATCACAAGAGCGGCGCTAACTCTCGACTGGCGCGCCTGATTCCTTCCAGGCTTTCCAGCCGCCGGCCATCGACCAGACGTTCGTGTATCCCATGTTCTGCAAAACGTCGGCGGCCAGGGCCGAGCGGTACCCACCGCCACAATAGAGAATCAGCTCAGTCGATTTGTCGGGCACGGTCATCTCGATGTCACGTTCGATGATGCCCTTGCCGAGGTGTAGCGAGCCGGCGGCATGCGCGTCCTCCCATTCGTGATCCTCGCGGACGTCAATGATTAGTGCGTCTCGATTCGCTGCCAGGCGCGCGCGCGTCTGATCGACCGTGACTTCCTTGATCCGCGTCTTGGCGTCGTTAACTATTTTTAGAAAACCTTCAGAATGTTTCATACGATCCTCTGGAGTCGGTACCGGGAGCGGTAGCGACCGGGTTGTTTTCCCGCAAATAAGCTTCGAATGCCGGATCCGGTTCAATGAATCAATGGATGACTCGTAATTGGCTCAATTACAGGCGACCGATTATAATGCCAACTTTCCAAGTCATTAAAGTTCGAACGTGTTGGGCTTGAGCATCGCTCATCACTCACTCATTACTTTCTTTAGAGGTTCAAATTGGCTAACGAACAATTCGATGTGACAGTTATCGGCAGCGGACCTGGTGGCTATGTCGCCGCAGTGCGCGCGGGGCAACTTGGTTTGAAGGTCGCGATCATTGAGAAAGACAAACGCCTGGGCGGCACGTGTACTTTGCGTGGCTGTATCCCGACCAAACAGCTTTTGATGTCGGCGCATGTTTACGAGCAGATGCAGCACGCGGCGGATTTCGGCGTGCAAGCTTCCGAGATTCAACTCGCGTTCGCCGACGTGCAGAAGCGCAAAGACAAAGTCGTGATGAAGAACTCAAAGGGCATCGAGTACTTGATGAAGAAAAACAAGTGCACGGTGTTCAAAGGTACGGGCAAGCTTCTACTGCCCGGCAAGATCGAAGTCACCGGCGAAGATGGATCGAAGCAGATCATCAACTCGAAGAACATCATCATCGCCACGGGATCCGTCGTGCGTCCCATTCCGGGATTCGAAACCGATGGCAAGCACGTTGTGAACAGCGATCACATTCTCGAGCTGACTGAAATCCCGAAGTCTTTAATCGTGATGGGCGCCGGAGCGGTTGGCGTTGAGTTCGCTTCCGTCTATTCACGGTTTGGCGCGGAAACAACGATCGTTGAATTGATGCCGCGTCTCGTGCCACTCGAAGACGAAGAAGTCTCTGCTGAACTAGCGAAGTCATTTCGTAAGCGCGGCATCAAATCGCAGGTCGATACGAAACTCGAAAAGCTCGAGAAGACAGACAATGGCGTCGTTGTCACCGGCAAAACGTCGAAAGGCGAAGACGTGCGTTTGGAAGCTGAAATGCTCCTGGTTGCCGTCGGTCGCATGCCGTTCACCGAAGGTCTGGGATTAGAAAAGACAAAGATCAAAGTCGAAAAGGGTTTCATTCAGGTCGATGAATATCAGCAGACGGCGGAGAAAGGCGTCTATGCGATCGGAGATGTAGTGCCGACGCCTCTGCTGGCGCATCTGGCTTCGAAAGAAGGGATCGTTGCCGTCGAACACATCGCCCAAAAGCATCCGCGACCGATTAATCTTCGTTTAGTTCCGAACTGCACGTACTGCGATCCGGAAGTCGCCTCAGTCGGACTAACAGAGGCGAAGGCGAAAGAAGCCGGGTACGACGTGAAGGTCGGCAAGTTTCCCTTTTCGGCATCGGGCAAGGCGCGCATCCTCGGCGAAGAAGAGGGTTTCGTGAAAGTCGTCAGCGAGAAGAAATACGACGAGATTCTCGGCGTGCACATCATCGGACCGCATGCGACTGAGTTGATTGCAGAAGCGTGTGTGGCAATGCAACTGGAATCGACCGCGGAAGAACTCGGCCGCACCATGCACGCGCATCCGACTGTTTCAGAAGCGGTGATGGAAGCTTCCGAGAACGTTGAGGGCATGGCGATTCACATTTAGATTGTAGGGGCAGGGCTCGTCCCTGCCCACGTTCTTTGAGAGACGGGCGGGGACAAGCCCCGCCCCTACACTAGTGGCTGAAAATCAAAAACCAAACGGCAATAGACGCGGGCCGCGTCGCCGTCCGCCTTTTCAGATGCGCATCAATACAAAGTATGCGCCGCGGAAAGTCGGCGAAGGCCAGGCTCTGTCCTGCACCAACCAGACGTCGCTGACTCACGATCAAATGCTGGAGCTCTATCGCTATCTGAAGCTCACGCGTTTAGTGGAAGAGCGCATTGTCAATCTTTATCGGCAGACAAAAGTTGTGGGCGGCGTGTTCCGCTCGCTGGGACAGGAAGCGACTGCGGTCGGATCGGCTTACGCGTTGAGGCCGGACGATTTCATCACGCCCATCATTCGCGATCTCGGCTCAGTCTTCGTCAAAGGCATTCGCCCGCGACAAATCTTCGCGCAGTACATGGCCAAAGCGTGGGGGCCTTCGGGCGGCAAGGACCTCAACGTGCACTTCGGTGAAATGGACAAAGGCTTCATCGGCCCGATCTCGCATCTCGGCGACATGATTCCGGTAATGACTGGAATCCTGCTGGCCGCGCGCATGCAGAAGAAGGACATTGTCGGTCTTGCTTACATCGGCGATGGCGGCGCCAGTACCGGCGCGTTCTTCGAAGGCCTTAACTTCGCCGCCGTGCAGAAGCTGCCGCTGATCGTGATTGCGGAATACAATTATTACGCTTATTCAACTCCGACAAATATGCAGACGGCGGTGCGCAACCTTGCCGAGAAATCAGCGGCGTTCGGCATTCCCGGCTACATCGTGGATGGGAACGATGTGATTGCGTGCTACGAAGTGACGAAGCAGGCGGCCGATTACGCGCGCTCAGGTCGCGGCGCGGTGCTGATCGAAGCTAAGACCTATCGCCGCAAGGGCCACGCCGAGCACGACGATCAGCGTTACGTGCCCGAAGGCGAGATTGAATGGTGGGAGAAGCATAACGATCCGATCGATCGCTGTGAAAGATTTCTGATCGACCAGAAGATCGCGACCAAAGAAAAGCTGGAGGAAATTACCGCAGACGTCCAGCGAGAGATTGACGAAGACTGCGAGTGGGCGGAAAGCTCGCCGATGCCCGAACCGGAAGTGGCGACACAAAATGTGTTCGACAACTCGCTGGTGGCGCCGGCGTTTCGGCCAAAGATTTTGGAGAACTAGGATTGTGAGAATGGAGTCAGTACCGGGAGCGGTAGCGACCGGGTCGCAGAACTACTCACTGATTTTCCGTACTAATGAACCCGGTCGCTACCGCTCCCGGTACTGACCTCAGATTGCGATGTCCACAGCCGCTAAAAAAATCTCCAAGCTCGAACGCCCGCCACGTGGCGGTCAGGCCACGATGGTCGAAGCCATTCGCCGGGGAATCTGGGAAGAGATGGAACGCGACCCGACGGTCTTTGTCATCGGCGAAGACGTCGGCGCATACGGCGGCGCCTTCAAGGTCACCGACGGGCTGATCGATCACTTCGGCAAAGAACGTGTGGTTGACACGCCGATCTCGGAAGCTGCGATTGTCGGCGCCGCTTGCGGCGCCGGATTGATGGGCATGAAGCCCGTCGCTGAGTTTCAGTTCATCGATTTTATCTCGTGCGGTTTCGATCTGCTGACAAACTACGCGGCGAAGTGTCGCTATCGTTGGGGCGGAAACATTCCCGCGGTCTTTCGTGGCCCATGCGGATCGGGAGTGCGGGCAGGCCCGTTCCATTCGTTGAACGCCGAATCGTTCTTTCTCAACACAGCCGGCTTGAAGATCGTCGAGCCTGCGACCGCTTATGACGCTAAGGGATTGATCAAAGCCGCGATTCGCGACCCCGATCCGGTGCTCTATTTCGAGCACAAGAAACTTTATCGTCTGCCGCGTCTGCGCGAAGAACTTCCCGAAGAGGATTACATCGTGGAGATCGGAAAAGCTCGCACTGCGCGAGAGGGTCGCGACGTTTCAATCATCACGTTCGGCGCGCAGGTTTTGACGGCGCTCGATGCGGCAGAGGAATTGGAGAAAGAAGGACTCGACGTTGAGGTGATCGATCTGCGGACGCTCGCACCGATGGACAAGGACGCGATTCTCGCGAGTGTGAAGAAGACCAGCCGCGCTCTCATCTTGCATGAAGCTTCTCTGACCGGCGGCATCGGTGGCGAGATTTCCGCGATCATCGCGCAGGAAGCTTTTGAATGGCTGGATGCGCCAGTGGTGCGGTTGGCTTCAATCGACACGCCAGTGCCGTACTCGCCACCGCTCGAAGATTATTATTTGCCGCAGGTCAAAGACGTTTTGGATGCGACGCGGAAACTCGCGGCTTATTAGTCAGTACCGTGAGCGGCAGCGAAAGGATTGACCCGGTCGCTACCGCTCCCGGTACTGAGCTCATTTGAGATAGGAGATAGTAATCATGCCGAAATACGTTATTGAACGAGACATTCCGGGCGCGGGTAATCTGTCGCCTGAAGACCTCCAGGGAATTTCACAGAAATCATGCACGGTGCTTCAGAATCTCGGCCCGCAAATTCAGTGGGTGCAGAGTTACGTCACCGACGACAAAGTCTATTGCGTTTACATCGCGCCGAGCGAAGACATGATTCGCGCGCACGCGCAGCAGGGCGGCTTTCCCGCAAACAGGATTTCCGAAATCAAAACGGTGATCGATCCGACGACGGCGGAAGAAAAGCAGACCGCCGCGACTGCATAAGCAACTAACCGTTCGTTGTCAGTAGTCACTTGTCCGTTTGCACGCACGACGGCGGTGATCACTTTGACGACTGACGACGAACAACTGACAACGGACAGAATACAATGGCAACCGATGTGGTAATGCCGCAGATGGGCGAGTCCATCGCGGAAGGAACAATTACGAAGTGGTTGAAAAACGTCGGCGACAAAGTCGAACGCGACGAACCACTTTTCGAAATTTCAACCGATAAAGTAGATGCGGAAATTCCTTCGCCCGCCGCCGGCACACTCACCGAGATCAAACACAAAGAAGGCGAGACGGTGGAAGTGAACACGGTTGTTGCCGTGCTGGATGGCGCTGGCGCTCAGCCTGCGGCCGCTCCGCCGCCGGCTGCGACTGAAGAATCGAAGCCGGTCGTCGAAACTGCTGCCGCGAAGGAACAGGAAACGCCTGCGCCGGTCGAACAACCAACTGCGCCGCCACCTCCGCCGCCACAGATTGAACGGCCGAAACCAACAATTACGACCATAGAACGCGGCGCTCCGCCCGCGGGCGGTAAGGCCGAAGTTAAACCGCTTCATCGTCGTGACGCTCCTCCGGCGCGTGGTGATGGTGGGTCAACAACTGCCGAAGATTTGCGAAGAACTAAATCGAGTCCGCTCGTTCGCAAGATCGCGGAGGAACACGGTATCGACATCGGTCAACTCGAAGGCACAGGCATGTCGGGGCGTGTGACGAAGAATGACATTCTGAGTTTCATCGAATCGGGTGCGCCGGCGCCCGCCCAGCGTCCAGCCGCACAACCGGCCGCGGCAGCGTCGGCAGCGTCACAACCTGTGCAACAAGGAGCACCTGGAACGCAGCAAACCGCTGTGCTCAAGCCCACTCAAGGCGATCGGGTTGAGCAGATGAGCGTAATGCGGAAGAAGATTTCCGATCACATGATCGCTTCCCGCCGCACTTCGGCGCACGTGACGACGGTTTACGAAATTGACATGACGAAAGTCGCGAAGCTGCGCGACGAAAATCGGAAAGCCTTCCAGGAGCGTACCGGCACGAAACTCACTTTCATGCCGTTTATCTTCAAAGCCGTCACTGACGGAATCCGCAAATTCCCGATTTTCAACTCGCAGGTCAGCGGCGATCAGATCATTTACAAGCGAGACATCAATCTCGGCATGGCGGTCGCGCTCGATGCAGGTTTGATCGTGCCGGTAATCAAACGGGCGGACGATCTTTCAATCTCAGGATTGGCCCGCGCCGCCAATGACCTCGCCGATCGGGCGCGCACGAAGCAACTAAAGCCTGACGAAGTTGCTGGCGGCACGTTCACGATCACGAATCCCGGAGGTTTTGGCGGACTGTTCGGCACACCCATCATCAATCAGCCGCAGGTCGCCATCCTCGGCGTCGGCAAGATCGAAAAGCGCGCGAAAGTGTTAACCACGCCGGACGGTGAAGACTATGTCGCGATTCGTCACATGGCTTACTTCGCGCTCAGCTTTGATCACCGGATTATTGATGGGGCCGATGCTGAGAGATTCCTGGCGTACATCAAGGAACACCTGGAGACCGCGCAGTTCGCGATCTGATTACTCACAGAACCGCGAACCTGAAGAATAGAGACTATTGGTCTGGATTTCTGTCCTGGCTGGGTAACGTTAGGGATGGGTCATCTCTTCCGGCTTCACCCACGCGTCAAACTGCTCGCCGGTCAACAACCCGAGTTCAATCGCCGACTCGCGCAACGAAATTCCTCGTTTGTGTGCGTTCTTGGCGATCTTTGCAGCATTGTCATAGCCGATGTGTTCGTTCAGAGCGGTGACCAGCATTAGCGATCCGTGTAGATGCTCATCGATCTTTTCGCGATTGACAGTCATGCCCGCGATGCAATATTCGACAAAGCCATGACACGCATCGTGAATCAGACGGATCGAGTGCAGCAAATTGTGAATAATGACCGGCTTGAAAACGTTCAATTCAAAGTTGCCCTGCGAGTCAGCGAAGCCAATCGCCGCATCGTTGCCCATTACCTGAACTGCGACCATCGTCATCGCTTCGCTCTGCGTGGGGTTCACTTTGCCGGGCATGATCGATGAGCCCGGCTCGTTTTCGGGAATCACCAGTTCGCCCAAACCGCAACGCGGTCCCGATGCCAGCCAGCGCACGTCGTTTGCGATCTTCATGAGCGAGGCCGCCAGCGTCTTCAGTCCGCCACTGCAGAAAACCATTTCGTCGTGCGCGGACAGCGCGGCAAATTTATTCGGGTGCGATTTGAAGGGCAGACCGGTGAGTTCGGCGATCTTCTTCGCGGCGCGTTCGGCAAATTCCGGATGCGCATTCAGGCCCGTGCCCACCGCCGTCCCGCCGATTGCGAGATCATAAAGACCCGGCAGCGTGGCGTTCATGCGATCGATGTCGCGCTCAAGCAGACTCGCCCAGCCGGACATTTCCTGACCGACAGTCAAAGGGGTTGCATCCTGCAAATGCGTGCGGCCAATCTTCACGACATCCTTGAACTCCTGGGCTTTGGCGGTAATCGCTTCCTGAACTTCCTGAACGCGCGGGATCAGCTTGTGCATCTGCTCGGCGGCCGCGATGTGCATGGCGGTCGGGAACGTGTCGTTCGATGATTGCGACATGTTCACGTCGTCGTTGGGGTGAATCGGCTTCTTTGTGCCCATGACGCCGCCCGCAATTTCAATCGCGCGATTAGAAATCACTTCGTTCGCGTTCATGTTGGTCTGGGTGCCGCTGCCGGTCTGCCAAACGCGCAAAGGAAAATGATCGTCCAGCTTCCCTTCGATCACTTCATCGCAAGCTTGTCCGACAAACTTAAGTTTATCGTCGCTCAGCTTTCCCAGATCGTTATTCACCAGCGCGCAGGCTTTTTTGAGGATACCGAGCGCGCGAATCATCTCGCGCGGCATCACGTCGAAGCCAATATTGAAATGTAGAAGGCTGCGCTCGGTTTGCGCGCCCCAGTACCTGTCGGCGGCGACTTCGATCTGACCCATCGAGTCGGTTTCGATGCGGGTACTTGGTGTTTGACTAGGGGATTCTTGTGGCATGACCTTCTTCGCGGCGGAGCAGCGAAATATTTATAGCCCAAATTGATTATGAATCCTAAGTGGCTATAAGTATTTCGTGCCTAACGCCACTTCAACCTTCAAGGCTTCGCCGGTTTCTTCTCCGGCCTAACCGCCTTCGGAATGTCGTCGTCCGGCACGGTGCTCTGTGTAGCCTCTTGGGTCTTCATTTTCGGCGGACCGCTGCGCAAAATCGGGCGCAGCTTCGATGGCGTTATTCCCAGCGTCGCAAGCGACGCATTGCGCCGCAAAATTGTCCCCCCGCGTCCGGCCACCCAGGTGTCGGTGCCGCTGCGATAAGCCACGGCAAATAGTGGCGAACTCGTGATTGTCGGCTGCGAGATCCAATTTTCGCCACCGTCCTTGGTCGCGAGCACGAGGCCGTGATCACCGGCGACCAGCGCATCATCGCGGGAAGCTGCGGAAACCGCGAACAGATTGCTCGAGATGCCGCTTTCCTGATCCTTCCACTTCAGCCCGCCGTCATCCGTGCGCAGAATGATCCCTTTTTCACCGACGGCGTAACCGCGCAAAGTGTCGGCAAACGCGACTGAGTGCAGCCACTCTTTCAAGTTGATGTCGATCTGCTTCCAGTTCTCGCCGCCGTCTTCGCTACGCAGAATTGTGCCGTTAGATCCGACCGCAACGCCGTGTTTCGCATCCATGAACCGAACGTCTTCGAGCCACGCTTTCGAATGCGAAGCGCACTCTTCCCAGGTTTCGCCTCCGTCTTCGGTGCGAATAATGACGCCGCGCGCGCCGACCGCCCAACCTATTTTGGCTGACAAAAAGAAAATGCCGGTCAGATCTTCCGACACACCGGGAAGTTGTTTTTCCCAAAGCAGGCCGCCGGTCTTTGAATGCAGAATCGTACCGTGATCGCCGGCAATCCAACCGTTCAGTTCATCAATGAAGTTTACGGAATTCAGTCGCTCGCGCGTGCCCGACGGCCGCGTGATCCAATCCTTGCCGCCGGACGTTGTCGATAGAATTTTTCCGCGGGCGCCAACCGCCCAGCCGCGCGAGCCGTCAATAAAATAAAGATCGCCGACATCGTCGCGCCCGCCGTCCGTCAGGCGCCGCCAACCAATACCGCCGTCATCGCTGCGCACAACCAGACCGTCGCCGCCGGCTGCCCATCCCGTGTTCGTGTCCCCAAAATAGACCGTGACCAAACGCGGATTGGTGCGGATGTTGGCAGGCAGCCAAAGCTTGCCGCCGTTGCCGGTACTCAAGACGACGCCATTGTCTCCGGCAATCCAACCATTGTTTTCATCCGCGAAATAGACGGACAACAAATCTTCGCGAACTCCGACATCAGTGGGCACCCACGAGTCGCCGGCATCTTCGCTCAGAAGCACGCGCGCTCCATAACCAACGGCAATCGCGCGCGTCTTGTTAATAAACATGACAGCCGTCAATGGCAGGGTGCCGGCGCGAACTACTTCGTGCCAGCCTTTGCCGCCATCGGTCGTTTTCAGCAGCGTGCCGTGATCGCCGGCGATAAGACCCGTACTCTTGTCGAGAAATGAAGCGGAATAAAGGTGAGCGCGCGTCGGCGCGATTTGCGCCGTCCAGGTTGCTCCACCGTCGGTCGTCGAGATGATCGAGCCATAGGTACCGACGGCCCAGCCGCGCATCGCATCATCCGGCGCAAAGGCGATCGAATTCAGATGATCCTTGGTCGGCGTGGCAATCTTCGTCCAACGCTGGCCACCGTTTGTCGTACGCAGTACCGTGCCACGCGCGCCCACCGCGATAGCGCGGCGGCGATCGAAAACGTAAAGACCATTTAGCGAGGCGACTGATCGTGCCGGCTGATTTTCCCAGGAATACCCGCCGTCACTTGTATACAGAACCACTCCATCCGCGCCGACGGCCCAGCCATGACGATTGTCTTTGGCAAATCGAATTGCGCTGATGGCATTACCCTGCGGCAGAGGATTCTGCCATTCCCAACCACGATCGGTGGTTTGGCCAATCGCGCTGATCGCCAACACTACAAACAGAGACAGGCCCGCGATGAGACAATCCGGTTTTAGTTGTGAAGATCGAAATCTCACGGGTGCGATTCGGCGAAGTGTCCGGGTTAAGAACCGATTATAGATTCAGGGCGAATGGAAAGCGAGAATTAGAACAACTGCTCATGATCTGCCGTTTCTTCCGGCTCGATGACCCCAATCTTGTCGACCGCATCCTGCAAAACTGACGGCTCGACGTGACCCAGTGCGGCAATTTTGCGTGCGGCTTTGTCCGCCGCTTCCTGAATCACATGCCCGACGTGGCCCTGTGACCAACGCCATTCGACCTGATGACGTTCGGCCGCCTGGTCGAGGCGTTTCCACCAGTCGTGATTGGCTTTGCGGCGAAAGCGGCCGCTCATCGTCTCGACGACGTACTTTGAATCCGTGTGAACGCTTACACGGCAAGGTTCTTTTAAAGCTTCCAGGCCGAGCGCGGCTGCGGCGATCTCTGCCTGCTGATTGGTCGCGTGGCCCAGGTAAGTTCCGAATGCGCGCCAAAGTCCTTTGAAGCCGAGTAGCGCTACGGCGGCTGCCCGCGCCGCATCGCGGCCGTTGCCGAGGCTCGAGCCATCACAGAAGATCGTCACCAGTTTCACGGGCCGACGATTGACTGATTCCTGCATTCTTGCTCAGCCTATCATGGAAAATCGCGCTGCCGGGAATTGCGCGCGTGAATCAGCGACGTGACCGCCCTTGCGCAATAGCGTCATCACGCGCACGTGACATAGAATCGCAGAGATGCTTCGTCTCGTCACCAGAGCAATCCGTTTGACCGTCCGCCGCCCGGCGCGGGTGTGGTTGCTGCTGCGAATGGCGACCTGGGTCGTCATTCTGTCGGGCCTGGTAAAAGTCTTAACGCTGCCACGCGCGCTGGCCGTCGTAGCGACGACCGTCCGGACAGATGCTCACGGCGATACCGACCCCAACGATTTATCATCAGCGATTGACGCATTGCTGGAACTCGATCTCTTGATGTTCCGGCCGAAGTGCTGGAAGCGCGCGACGATTTTGCATCGCTATTTGGCTTTACAGGGAATTGCGACCACGATTGTGTTCGGCGTCAGGAAGGAAGCCGATGGCGAACTGAAGGGCCACGCGTGGCTGCAAGCCGCCGGGCACCCATACCTTGAGTCCGAACCACCGCTTTACAAGATCACCTACACATTCCCGTCTACTGAATCATTCGACGCAGAGCTGGCGGTGATGGGCAATTAGTTAGAACAAGAATTCACGCAAACGAAAAAGGGAGAGGCGATGTGCCTCTCCCCTTTGTTTGTACTGCAAATGGATCGCTGTTATGGCAGAGCTTCAATGTTGACGATGAACTTGAAGGTGCCTGTTTGCTGGACACCGAGCAGGAATCGAACATTGATGCTCTGTCCCGGTGCCAGTGGGGTCGCCAGCGTCACTGCTCCGGCCGAGAGTGACGAGTTGAAACCACCACCGTTAGGTTGGTTAGGCGGTATTTCCAGCAAAGTTCCACGCACAGTTACCGTGCACGGTGGAGTAGGCGGCGCGGCTGGCGGGACCTGAACGGCGCCGCAAGTGCCGGCGTCATTGACACTGCTTACCACGATGTCTCCGGAAGTGATCGCACGTAGATCGGCAAAACCTGGAGGTACCGGGAAAGTCGAAATATCAATTACGCGGAAGCGCAGTCGCGTCACCGGCACCCCGGTGTTGTTAACAATTCGTCGCCGGATATCTAACGTGCCGAGGGTCGAGGTCGCGGGGCTTCCTGGTGTGAAATCGCGAACGCGGTTTGGCGCGGCTCCGCTACCCGTGGTTGCATCCAGCAAGAATCCGGGCATCGTCGAATTGCGTTGGATCGGTGACGACAGATTCTCTGGGCCCGGAGCTCCTAATCGCTGACCGGCCGCCGAAAGCGTTCCGTTCGTGTCGACGAAGATGAAATCCGCCGCATTGTCATTTGTGTCTTTAGGAAATCCTGCTTGCGTACAACGACCGGTGGCCGTGGTCGATCCAGCCTTGCCACACATGTCGCGGACAAAACTATGGTCGGTGGCCATGATAGCAATCGGCGCGTACCCTGCACCCTCTCGGTAGAGCGTGTTCACTTCCAGGTTTGAACCGACCGCGTCCAGCCGTGTCGCCAAAGAAAAGTTTGCCGGCGTCGCAGTATTGAAAAGCGCGATACCCTGATTTAAGGGAATACCAGTGGTGTAGGTCGCATCAGGCGTTGCGGTGCCGCTGCCTGCTGGGTAGTTCGCGTATGAGTAGCCGATCGAGTTCGCACAAAGATAGTGCCCCCGTCCGGGGATTACCGTGCCATTTGGAATTGTGCAGCGGACCACACCGTCGGAAGCGGCGACGGCGTACCCAGCTGACGCGTCAACAGTCGTGACCGTGATCGGCGAAGAGTTCGTGTTATAGATTTCAACGAACTCGTCGTTTGCGTCGTCCCCGGTGCTTGGGCTGCCGTCAATCCCGATGCCATGGAGTTTGAACTCGCTGATGATCAGATCACCGGCTCCTGCCGCGGCGCTGACCTTAGCCCACCAGGTACCCCAGCGGCTGTTGTTCGTCGTGGTGTTGGCGTCGGGCGTCGTCCGCGTTCCGGCATACTCCTGAATTGTCCACAGGTCGCGATCGTTCACTGGATCAACCGCCGCGTGGCTGTAGTCGCCCCAGCGGTTCTGCGTTCCCGAGAAGGCCTTCGAGTAGTAGTCCTCGCCTGCCTTGTAAATGACGGGATCGCGCATCGTCCCGGCCGCGTCTGTCGTCGCCCTGAACGAGTAGCCGGCCGAGGCAAACTGGTTCGACGCGAACTGCGAGTAGCCGAGTAGGATGTCGCCATTCTTGTTGACCGCGAGCCCTCCAAAAGCGTAGTGCTTGCCGCCGTTAGATTTGGTCGCCGTCGGATCTTCAACACGCCCGCCGTCGACGAAAGCGCCCGTCGAGGCATTGACAACCGTCCACTGCACCGCGTTGCGCGAGGCGTCGGCCGAGGCGGCCGTGCCCGCGGGCAGATTGATGGTTTGCGGGTAGTAGAGATTGCCGTTGCGGTAAATGACGTTCGAGCGAACAAACGCGTCGTTGGCGTTGATGCCACGTAGCGTCGTGGGGCAGGTTGTTCCCGGCACGCCAACGCACTGCTGCGGCAGAATGTCGCCGGACGGCTGCGTCCATCCGCCCCCGGGCCGTACGATCGCCCCGGTGGCTGTCACACTCGGCGTCGTTCCGCCGAGTGAAGGCGGATTGCCCGCTAGCGTGTACGTGCGATACGTCGCGCCGCCGCTGCTGAGGTGAATCGCGAAGTAGAGATTCACTTGATTGGCATCGAGTGTCGTTGCGGGGTGCGCGCAGAAGTCGAGGCCGAAGATAGTGAAGGTAGTCGGCGAGACCGGACCTGTACGCAGATTTGGATAGTCGATAAAAATTCCGCGCCCGTTAATAAACGCTCCCGCGTTCGTAAACTGATTCCAGGTCACAGCCACCCAACCTTTGCTGAAGCCGAGCATCGGGAAGTCGGCCCATTCACCGCCCGCATTGCACGCCCCGCCCGTAATCGGGCTGGTCCCGCCCGCGGCGCAGCCGACGACGTATCGGTACAGATGATAGGTGCCTGCTGGATCGGACGTATCGGAGATTCCGATTTCGACCGCGGCGTTGGCAGTTTGGGGATTCGAAACAATGGCCGTGATCCAACGATTGTTGTACGGATCGTATTGGACGCGCGGATCAAAAAATCCCGAGCCGCCTGAAGCAGTCCAGAACGTGTCCGAACTCACAGTCGAGAGCGGCGCGCCGGTGGTTTTATCGTGGATGCGAAAATTTGAATTCGTTTGCGTGAATATTTTGTCGAGTCCCACCGCACCCATCGTGTCGGGCGGAATCGTAAAGGTTGAGGTTCCAACTTTCGGACCATCCTCTTGAGCGAGAAAATTAGCTGAGGGCGAAGGCGAAGCAACGTTTGGTTGGATAACCTCTGACTTCTCACTTTGCGGCGCACCCACGGCGCCCGGTTGGCCGCGCGAATCATCAATCGTCAGAGGCGGGTGGATTGCCAATCCCGTCGGCGGCTCGTCGGATTTTGGGCTCAACTTGTCCTGCTGGGCGAGCGCTTCAAAGCTGACTTGGGCCGTCGAGACCGCTTCAATAGGTCTGATTTGCATGTCTTGAGCCTGGACCGGTTTGGGTTTCGGCGAGACTTCGGGCCTGCCACTCGCGGCGCTGTCCGCCGCCGGCGACTGTTCGATCGGCGCTGGCCTGGTTTGCGCAGGTTTGGTTTGCGGCAACTGCGGAAGAACGATCTGCATGCGGGTGGCCTGCTTTTCCGCAGTAGTTTTCTTCTTCCTGGTGCGCTTCTTTTGCGCGGAAGCAGTAGATAGACCTGCGACAAAAATGGTTTGCGACAGAAGAGCCAAAACCAAAATCAGGCGACCCGAATTGCAAAGCGCTCCACGCGCTCCGGTGGATGAGATGAGACGAGACTTAGACTTGTCTTTCACAGTTTTCTCCCTGGGTAATTGAATTGTAGGTGGATGTTTTATTAAGGGGTCGGGGGTTTATTCACACTGACTGTCGGGGACTCGGATACTATCCCAATTCGTGGTTAACGACAACAGTTAACCGTTTGAAATCGCTCCTTTTGTCACCGAGATTTTCGTACTTCAAGGCGTGGTCATCAGGTGGCCTTTGGTGCATTTACCCGATTGCAGGTCGACACTGCCGAAGACGATTGGCGGCCCATTGTTTCCTTCGTTCTCGATTACGTCGGAGCCTTGTTTATTTTGTGATGGAGAACGCTCGCGCTCCTCGCGTTCGCGCTCTTCCTTTTCGCGGCGCCGGGCAGTTCTGGTCACGGCTTCCGCAGTCATGATCAACCTCGCTTCATTGCCGTTTGCGATTAGCTCGAATGCCGGGTGAGCAAACGCGCCAATGCACTTGCGCATGACGCGGTTTGCCGCAGATCGCGAGATTGTCTTTTCGATTTCTGTCGTCTGACGCAGGGTTGAGGCGACAGAATGCGTGTCAACACGCTTGCCGTCTTGTGTGTAATAACCCAACACGTCGCTGACAGTTGTCTGGTAACCGTTAACCGAGAACTTCCAAAGAACTCTCCGGTCGCCGGGTTGATTCACTACTTTCAAGAGCGTGAAATGCCGCTCGAAGTACTTGCCAGAAACTCCGGTTGAAATGATCGCCTTGCGCGAAGAAGCAACCAGCGCTGCTTCGGCGTCGCTCAGCTTCACAGCGGAAAGCTTCGGCGTCTGATCAGAATGGATCGGGAAGGCGCGACCGGCCGTTCCCGCTGCGGAAGCGCAAATCAAAACAAGTACGAGATAACCGGATCGAAACATTACGACGATAATAGGCGACAATTTGCGCGAATTAAAAGCGCGGGCCGCGCCAAAGTAAGTAGTCGCCGTTGCCTGTGCTAATCTCATTTCGTCCTCAACACTTCGTGCTGAATTCGGGAGGCAGTGATGGCAGAACAGGATTTTGACCGGACTGCGGTCGTAAAGCTTCTAAACGAAATTCTCGAAACTGAGCTGGCGGGCGTGGTGCGTTACACGCATTATTCGCTCATGATCTTTGGCCACAATCGCATACCGATTGTGAGCTGGCTGCGCGGCGAAGCAACCACGTGTCTCACGCACGCGAACGAAGCGGGAGAGATGGTCACGCATTTCGGGGAACACCCTTCGTTGAAAATCGGTGCGCTGCTCGAAACCGAACAGCATTCGATCAATGACATCCTGCTGGAATCGATGGATGCCGAGAAGGCTGGATTGACGCTCTACAAGCGGCTGCTTGATTTGGTGCGCGACCGTTCGGTGTTTGTGGAAGAGTACGCGCGCAAAATGATCTCTGAAGAGGAAATGCATCTCGGCGAAGTGAACAAGATGCTGCGCAAGCCCGGAGAGATTGCGCGTTTTAAGACGACGTAGAGTCAGAAGCCTTTGCTGACAGGGCGCGGGCTTCTGACATATCTCGTCGGTTCAGTAGCGAAGCTACGCAAAACAGAGTCTTCCCATCGGGGGTTTCTAAAAAGTGGATGACTCCTGATTCGCTTAATTGAAAAATCTGCCGCTCGCTCACGCGGGCGATTGCGGTCGCTTCAGGCACCGCAACCATGTCCGCCTGCGCACCGCACTGGTCACACCACGAATTTACATGAAGACCGGCGCTGCTGATCACCAGCGTCCGTTCGGTTTCAATAGTTACCGCTGCCTTTCTTTTCATGTTCTGATGACTCCAACGTGAGCGAAGGAGCGCGAAGAATTTACGGTTGTCCGGTGCCGCGACAATCGGATCCACCGAAGTGATCGTCCACGGTCAATACGCAATCTTCCATGCGCACAGAATCGTCGAAACTCAGAATGATATTGGGCGTGTTTCCGGCGCTAATCAGTTTCACTTTTCCCAGATTGCTGAAGCTGAAGTTGCATTCGTCCGTGGCGATGAATTCATCCTTGAACGTCGCATTGCCGTGCCAGGCAATTCCCGTTGTCTCGCCTACGGCGGTAATGTCCTGGACGATTTCGCACTTTTCATTGAACGTGCCATCGGCGCGTACCTGGTCGTGACAAGTAATGACCGTCGTGTCCGACACGTCAACCAATTCGTTTGTGCAGTCGTTCGGAAAACTGAACTGCTCGGTAATCGTGACCTTGCTGTGCGAGTTACCACTCTGGGCGTTGGTTTTGACAGACTTGGAATTGGTCGCGACAGCCATCGCCGCCGCCGTCAGAACGGTCAGAATTGTGAATATCTTTCTCATTAGTCTTCTCCTTATTTTTGAAGAGTTTGTTCGCCAAAAAGCTCTGAATTAGAATGCGTTCCGCGAACGGGCGCGGATGATCGCGCCTGACAGCCATAAATGTCTTCAACAGACGGTCAATTGTTTCTCAACCACTTCTAAATCCGCGGATGAGCAAGCAAAACAAGCGAATTTTCGAATTCGGCCCGTTTTCGATCGACACCCTTAACCGTCAGCTTCTGCGCGACGGCGAGGTCGTGCCCCTGAAAGCAAAGGCCGTCGATACCCTCCTGCTGCTAATCGAGAGTCATGGCGACGTGATTGAGAAAGACGACTTGATGAAGACGCTGTGGCCAGACAGCTTTGTTGAAGACTCAAATCTGACGCAGAACATCTACACCCTCCGCAAAGCGCTGGGCGGCGATTACATCGAGACAATTCCGCGCCGCGGTTATCGGTTCACCGCGCCGGTCAAGGAAGACAACGGCGCTGCGGATGTAATCGTCATCCAGGAGAAGACGCGGACGAGCGTCAGTTACGAAGTTGATTTGGACGAGAGCGTGGCGCCGGCCGGTCAAGTTATCGATGTTAAGCCGATTGACTTACGACAACTTCCGCCGGCGCAAACACAGGGGACGCGGCGTTGGCTTTGGATCGGCGCGGTCGTGATTCTGATCACGATTGCGGTGCTGGCAGTCTTTTTTTTGCTACGGACACACTCTGGTCCCTTTGAGTCCATAAAATTGGCGAAGTTCACTACTACCGGCAAGGCGGTGAAGGTGGGAATCTCGCCTGACGGGAGATACGTGGCCTATGTGTTAAGCGATTCAGGATTGCAAAGCATTCGGTTGCGGCAGATGGCGACGGGAAAAGAATTGCAGATTGTGCCCCCCGAACGGACCGATATTTACGGCGTGACGTTTTCTCGCGATGGTGAATATGTTTTCTACGTCAGCCAAACGCAAAATAACCTGGCCGTGCTTTATCAGGTGCCGAGTCTCGGCGGCCCTCCAGATAAGCTCATCGAAGACGTCGATTCGCCTGTTACTCTTTCGCCCAATGGCAAGCACCTTGCCTTTCTCCGGTTTCGGCCTGGCGCCGGCTCAATCATAATCACGAACGCTGACGGCAGCGATGAGCGGACTGCGATCTCAACCCGAACTACTGACCCGCTAAGAATTGGCCCCAACGGCGTGCTGCCGCCGTCCTGGTCTCCTGACGGAGACACCATCGCATGTCCAGTGAGTATTAATGGCAGTCAGTGGGAGCAGGCGATCTATGTTTACAATCTCAAGGATGGCTCGTTCAAGCAGGTCACCGAAGCTCATTGGCCGGCAGTAGGTCGGATCGAATGGTCGCCCGACGGTCACGGAATTTTTGCCACCATCCTGGAATCTTACAGCACTCCGGAACAGCAAATCTGGTTCATTCCTTATCCGAAGGGCGCCGCGCGGAGAATCACAAATGATCTCGCCGATTATCGAGACCTAAGCGTGACGGCGGATGGCCGCACGCTGATCACTGTGCAATCGGAAAAGAAAGCAAATATTTGGCTCGCGCGCGCAGATGATCTGGAGCATCCGACGCAACTGACCGCAACTAGTTATGACGGTCTGAATGGGCTGTCCTGGACGCCCGACGATAAGCTCGTCTACACATCACAGATAGCCGGTGAGCAAAATATCTGGATCACCGATCCCAATCATAGCGAACCAAAGCAATTGACCGGGCATGCCGGTTTCAACGAGCAGCCGATGGTCTCTCCCGACGGCCGTTACATCGTCTTGCTTTCGAATCGCAACGGACAACAGCACCTTTGGCGCATCGATATTGACGGGAAGCACCCGCTAGAGCTGTCGCATGGCAAAGACGCACAGGCGACATTCACCGGCGACGGACAAAGCCTTGTCTTTCGTTCGTTGAATGCGAGGGGGTCGAATCTAGTTCGCGTGAGTATCGAAGGTGGGGAACCAAGCGTCTTGACTGATCGAATTGCTTTCGACCCGAATATTTCGCCGGATGGCAAAACGATCGCATGCGCCTTTCGTCCCGAGCCCGCCGCGAAAACGCAGATTGCTCTGCTGCCGATTGCGGGCGGAGAGCCGAAGTTCATAAGTGACCTGCCGGCCTGCTATGGCCGCCTGCGTTGGATGCCGGACGGTGGGGGCATCGCCTACGCTGCTCGCCAGGAAGGCGTCGGTAACATCTGGGCGCAGCCGCTCGACGGAAGTCCGCCGAAGCAATTGACGCACTGGGGCACCAACCCGATTTTTTCTTTCGGCTGGTCGCGTGATGGAAAATGGCTGGCGTATGCAAGTGGTAGCGTGACCAGCGATGTTATTGTGATAACAGATAAAAAGAACTAGCCGCAGTTTCAATTTCGCATGGATAAGTCGCAACGCACAGTCGATTCGCTCAAGCTGCTCCAGGATTGGAGCAAGTGGCTCATCAGTCTCGAGACCGTCGTGTGTGTAAGTCTCTGGCCAAAGCTAACCGGAGCGGCCTCGCCATCCGGTCTGCTGTACGCAGGCTGGATGATGTTCTGGGCCTCGATCATTGTTGCGGCAGTGCTGCTTTTGTGTATCTCGTTCTTCGTCCGCCGCGTGGACGAATCGGGCGACCGCGACATGAAAAAGGTGTGGGTGCTCGTGGGTGTGCAGTACACTTGCTTTCTTTTGGGACTGGGTTGCTTTGCAGTGAAAGTCCTGATGGTGTGGTTGGGCCTATAGAAGAAACACTATGCAACGATTGCGACTGACGATTACGCTTCTCTTGATTGTTGCCGGGACCGCATTCACGCTGAATCCCCGGCTTGGCAACGGTGCGACGGCACAATCCAGAACACAGCCAAACACTCTCTGCGAAAATACCGAACGCGTCATTTTCGCGTGCAGGCTGAAACAGCCGGCAAAGCTTGTTTCGGTTTGCGCCTCGAAAGATCTAACGAACGAAAAAGGCTATCTGCAATATCGGTTCGGCATGCCCGGGAAGGTTGAGCTTGAATTTCCGCAAGATCACGCAAACACCCAGCAGCAATTTGAGTACTCGCATTATTTTCGCGCGCGAGTTGATTTGACGGAGATCAACTTCACGGTGAACGGCGTGAGCTATTCGGTCTTTGACGATTACCAGGGCGAAGAAAAGCCTGCGGTGAGCGAGCAAGGCGTGGCGATCAACTGGCCTGGGACAAATAAGAAGGAAGTTCGCTACAAGTGCGCGGCGAAACCGAAAGCTAATTATGGTGATTTGCAAGATGTGTTGAGAGAACATTGATTTCGCATTCAGTCCGCAGCAGATTTCCGTTTACATTATCGCTACGCGCGATTATTATCTCGCCACTTTTCAGGCTGGTCCCAGAGCCTGTACTCGTCACTTCTTGTGGCCAGCCAGTCGGAAGTCCAGAGTTTGCCGATTCTTTGGCTTTTTAAGCTGAGACAAACCTGCATTGGAGAGAGTTATGAGCGAAGACCCCCAGGGCAAGTGGGCCGTTGAAGCCTATGATTTTCTTCGTTTGTTTCGTCGCGTTGGCCGATCCTTTTTCGGGCTAGCGCTCCTGATCCTGGCCTGGACTGCGTTTATGCTCTTGTTACAAAAGCTAATAGGAGGATCGATTCACCTTCCGGATTTGCCACTCAAATGGCGTTGGTTATTCGGGGGGCGCGTACTGATCACAATTCCATTAAACGCGAGCACCTTCTATCTCGCAGGCGTAGTTTTGGTGGCTCTTGTCTGGAGCTTTTACAGTGACTTCTACCAATATCCCTATGCATTCGCGTTGTTCATACTAAAACCGACAGTGTTAGCGCTGCTGTTTACGTTCGCTGCTGTGCTTTTTTTGCTGAACTCGGTTCTGTTGCCGATCTCTTGGTCGATTGAGCGATTGAGCGTCTGGCGATGGAAACAGCGAAATCAGAAGAAACTTATGGAGATCACTGACGCAGTTCGAAAGGAACTGACGCCAAAAAAAGAGCCCGCAGACGAGACGCAAGACTCCACCAAGTTAGAGAGTTTGGTGAAAGGCGAAGCCGACAAGAAAATTGTGGAAAATGTCGCAATAACAAGATGGGCGTTGATGGAGTATTACGGCATAGTATTCGCTAAAGTATCCTCGCGTATCATCTCCAATGGCAGAATTGGCTTTGCCCCAATAAACAGCCTCTCCTACGGCGAAGATATTCAGGCGGCCAAGGTTCCGCTGCAGACTTTCAACTGGGCTATAACGCAAGTAAAGATTCAACTGCGCGATTTTGAAGCACTTCATTGGATCAAATTCAAGTTTCTTCCCAGCCAGTTTTATATTTCAAGCCCAACGAAGGCTGAATTGTTTAGACGAATCTTTCACCTCGATATTTTGCTGTGGGGCAGCTTCGCCAGTGACGGAAAGAATACAATTTGGCTCAACATTCACCAGAACCTTACCAACAAGCGCGAATCGGACGATGAGCTGGTTTCACGCAGTAAGCACCAGCTATTTCCTTTAACGCTGGATCTTGACGTCCCAGCGATATCTCTTGCTCAAGCGGAACCCTTCGATGCTTACACTGTATTGCTGCTGGTCGTCATTTTGGTATTACAGACGCGTTGGCGTAAACAAGAGAAGCGCTGGTTCAAGAATTTCGATCGACTCTATTACCAAGCCCTTGACCGCAACGAAATCTTGACCAAGCTCGCTTCAGAAACTTTTCTGTCGCTCAGCGACCTGCATCTTCCGCAATCAGAAAACGATTTACCTTCAGCGAAACAACTGCTCACAGAGACCGCAGGACGATGGGTCGGCTACCAACTAACTCAAGACGAACCAAAGAAACACGTTCTCGATCAACTTCACAGTATTGCCGTTAAATGCACGAAAGTAATGCCGGACATTGCGGAACACTATTATCGCCTGGGAGCGATCAAGTGTTTGCAGAATGATGAAGACCAGACGTTGGAAATGTTTAAAAAGGCTAAGGCGCTTGAGAAGTTTACGCTAAATATCGATCCAGTCAGGGAATTCGCCTATGCCCACGTAGATCTCGATCAGACTAATGGATCCAGTTCCAACGCCCGAATAGCCTTGGCCAGGTTCTCCGCGCATGCTGCTCGGGCTCTTCATCTGGGTGATGAATACATCCATGACAGGCTAGACGAAGAGCTTAGGGAGTTAAAAAAGAAAACTCTTGATGAAGCGATCTTAGAATCTACCGCGATAACCGTCGTCAAGAAGATGCTGAAGTCCGTCGGCCGCTCAGACGCAGTTGATAAAACGATCGTCTAACGGGATGGGTGAGGTTCCGCAGCCGCGAAAGCCGACGCCCCCGAATTACCGCAAATCCACCCGCCTCGAAAACTTCTTGCCATTCCGATTCATCGCGAAAGGTGCACGTGCCCGTGCGCCGGCGCCATTTGAGATTGTGCGTCCAGCAAATAAACTGATCCCACAGCGAGTCCGGAATGTCTTCATAAATCACCGCTAGACCCGTCGGCCGCAGAACCCTTTTTATTTCTCTCAGTAAAGTCGAAACATCTTGCGCGTGATGCAGCACATAGCAGAGCAAGACTGCATCAACCGACTGTTCAGCCAGTGGAATGTGCACGCCGTCATAGGGCTGGTAATCAATTGGCGCGGGCGTCGCTTCCATTACATCAATGCCGATAACGCGGCTCGAAAGGATCGCCGAGAGATGATGCGCGATGAAGCCGTTGCCGCAACCAACATCCAAAATTTCTGAGCCGCGCGGAACAACGCGCGCGATTTCCAACGCCATGTCGTAAGCACGCCCAACTTTTCGCCGCCGCCGCTCGCGCAGCCAGCGACGCTTGATGCCGTGCCCAAAGGCGTCAAAAACATGACCGTGTGCCAACGGCACAAGCTCGACGTCGGGCGCGGCAACTTGTCGAATGAACTCTGTCGACATCACCGCGGAAGTATCGCAAGCGCGGTGCCTCACACGACTGCTGAAGTTTCTGAGAAAATGCGATGGATCAGTTTCTGCCGGCGCGAGAATTTCGCGACGGGTGTCGCAACGATTCTCCGGCGCGTTCGGATCGCTGCGCGCGTCTGCCTTATACTGCACTCATGAAATCCATCGTCGCCTGTTTGCTTCTCATCACACTTTTTATGTCAACGCCAGCTCAGAAAAAACCGCGCGCAAACTCCGACCAGACGCTTCCTGCAGGCTACTGGCCAATCGAAAAAAGTCAGCCAATCATCGACAAGACACAGACGATTCGTCTGGCGCCGGATTTATCGCAATTGAGTGCCGGCGAGCGATCGGCCGTCGCCAAGTTGCTCGAAGTCGGCAAGATTTTTCAAAGCATCTATGAAGAACAGCGGCACAAGCAGGCGCTGTCTTCTTATCGAGATTTGACGCAGTTGGATAAACGTCGCGGCGGAAAAACTGAGACGCAAAATCTGTTAACGCTTTATCGTTTAAATCAAGGCCCAATCGCTGCCACGCTTGAAAACAAACGCGAGCCCTTTCTGCCGGTTGAGCCGGTTGCGCCCGGCAAAAACATGTATCCGTGGGGTGTCACCAAAGACGAAATTGAAAAATCATTTTCGTCCGGCTCGGCGAATCGCGAGGACATTCTCGATCAACGCTCGGTCGTCCGCGACGCCACGCCGGAGAATCTGCGCGAGGACATGGCGACCCTCATGAAGTATCCCGTGCTCGACACCCTGCATCCCGGACTGCGGGATGAATTAAGCAAGATCGTTATGCAGCTCTCCCGTCGCGGCTCGCGTGCGCGCGTGGAACACACAGACCTATACGCCGTGCCTTATTCAGTCGCGTACGCCGACCGATTGGTCAAAGCACACGCGTTGCTGAACGAAGCTGCGAACGACCTGCAAAAAGACGATGAAGAGTTCGCGAAATATCTGCGCAATCGCGCGCGCGATCTTTTGTCGGATGATTATGAATCGGGTGATGCGGCGTGGGTCACAGGTCACTTCAAGAATCTCAATGCGCAGATCGGTTCCTATGAAACTTATGACGACGAGCTTTACGGCATAAAGACTTTCTTCGCGTTCAGCCTCTTGCTGACCCGGCAACAGGAAACGACGGCGCTGCGCCAGGCGATGAAAGGCTTGCAGGGATTGGAAGATTCGCTGCCCTACAATCATCACAAACACGTGCGCGAAGATATTCCGGTGGGCGTTTACGACGTGGTCGCCGATTTTGGCCAGGCGCGTGGCGGAAACACGGCGACCATTTTACCCAACGAAACATATTTGGCGCGCCGCTATGGCCGCACGATTTTGCTGCGTGCGAACATCATGCGCGATCCGAGCATCTTTGAAAGTACGAGCCGGGGGCTCGCTGCCGCAGTTGGCGAAGCGCAAGCGAATGAGCTGACACCGGACGGTAATTTTTATCGCACGCTGTGGCACGAAGTGGGTCATTACCTCGGCGTGGATCAAACTAAAGACGGTCGCGATCTCGATCAGGCGCTCGAAAATGACGCTGACGCTCTCGAGGAAATGAAGGCCGACCTGGTCTCTTTATTCGTCGCGGAAGCGCTACGCAAACAGGGCTACTACACCGATGCGCAACTGCGCAGCGTCTACGCGGGCGGAATTCTGCGGGTGCTGCAAAATAACAAGCCGCGGCGCGATCAGCCCTACAACACGATGCAGTTGATGCAGTGGAATTTCTTTCTGGAGAATGGTCTGCTCACGTTCTCGAACGGTCAGCTCCACATTCATTACGACAAGTATCACGATGTGGTCGGCAAACTCCTGAAGATTGTGCTCGACACGCAGTACGAGGGCGACAAAGCCGCGGCGGATCGCTTCATCGAACAGTACACGACGTGGCGTGAAGACGTGCATGGTGTCATCGCAAAGAACATTCGCGACGCGCAGCGTTACCGCTTTCGTCTGTTCAAGTACGCGGCGCTGGGAGAATAGAGTTATCCGCAGATTACACAGATTACGCAGACCAACAGCGCTTTTAGAATCCGTGTAATCTGCGAAATCTGCGGATTATGAAACGTGATGCTCGCGCGTTCTTTGCGACGATGGTGCGCTGCCTGAAACTGCGCTGCCCTGTCTGCGGCCTTAGCTCAATAGCGCTGCGCCCATTCAATCTCAAGCATCACTGTGAAAGCTGTGGCGCGATCTTCAAACGCGAAGAGGGCTTCTTCGTCGGGGCGATCATGGCGAACGTGGTCGCAACGGAAGTCTTCATCGTGATCGCATATCTTTCTTGCCTGATCTTCACCAGTCTGGGCGACCAGACGATTCTCACGATCTTGTTTGTGGTTGCGGTGACTTTCCCTTTGGCGTTCTATCACCACGCCTGGGCGCTCTGGCTGGGAATGGATCATCTGATTGAGGGATTGCCCCAATCGGAAAAAGGTCAGCATCCGCGTAAGCGGATGAGTTAAAGCGTCACTCTTGCGCGCCGCAGTAAGGTTCAAGGGCGCGGCGCAATTCGTCGGGAACTGGAAGCGGCTTGAGGTTTTCGCGGTCTGTTGAGACCAGCACGAAGTGCGCGGTCGCCATTAAGTTCTCTTCGATTTCGCCCGCCTCGTTTTTCTTCCGCACTTCGAAATTCAGACGCAGCGAAGTGTGGCCGATCTTTCTCACATAGACGCTGACTTGCAGCAGATCATCCATTTGCGCGGCCCGATGGAAGTCGCATTCCAGGTGAACGCGCGGCAGCCAGATGTTCAGCTCATCGAAGACTTTTCCGTAGGGCAAACCAACCGCCCGAAACAACTCAGTTTCGCCAATCTCAAAGAAGCGAATATACGAGCCATAGAAAATAATGCCGGCGGCATCGACATCGCCCCAGCGCACGCGCTCTTCAATGGTGAATTTTTTCATTAAGAACGTGTCAGAAGCCCGAGTGTAAACCAGCGCTGCGCCCACCGGAAGTGGCCCTCCCTTACGGTCGGGCTTCTGACACGTTGTTCCTGAGAAAGTCGATCAAGACGCCATTGAACTCCTCAGGTTGCTCCAAGTTCGTCATGTGCGCTGCGTCTTCGATGATTTCCAGTTGCGAGTTCGCAATGCCCTCATGCATGAACTCCGCGTCAGATACCGGACGGATTGGGTCTTCGCGACCGACGATGACCAGCGTTGGCACTTTAATCTGAGAAAGGTCTTCCGTGTAGTCGCGGCGTGCAGCCATTCCGCGTTGGGCCGCGGCCGCCCCTTTCGGATCCGATTGCGTGATCATTTTCCGAACGCGCTTAACGACGTCAGGCTTTCCGGCAAGTGTCTTCGCCGCGAGCAGCTTTGGCAGGGTCGCGATACTGATCGGCACCATGCCTGCGTGCAACATGGTCTGCACCTGCTGTTCGCGAACGGACTTCTCCTGTTCGTTGTCCGCGGGAGCGCGTGTTCCCGCCAGCACCAAACCGCGTACGCGCGTCGGAAACAGACGCGCGAATTCAAAAGCTACGTATCCGCCCATCGACAGTCCGCAGACGACTGCTTGATCAACTTTCAGCTGGTCGAGCAGCGCGGCGGCATCACCCGCCATGTTATCCATCGTGCTCACTTCGGTAGATGACTTCGCCTCGCCCAGCCCGCGCAAATCTGGGGCAACCGCGCGAAAACCCTTTGCTGCGAGCATTTCGATCTGCTCGCTCCACATTGACTTGTCGAATGGATAGCCGTGCAAGAGAAGCTCCGCAGGTCCTTCACCGGCATCGATGTACGCCATGTCGATACCCTGAACGGAGGCAAACTTCGTCTGCAAATTGCTGTTCATTCTTTTGCTCAGTTGCTCCCCGGATTTAAATGGCCGTTTGGTTCAATCATCAAGGATATCATTTTACGAGTTGTGCTTTCGCTTCAGCCTGCCTATCCTAATCGTTTGCCCTCAACATCAAATTCTTTGCGGGGCATGACTATCAAATGGAAACCAGCAAGATTCGAAACATAGCAATTATCGCGCACGTCGATCACGGCAAGACAACCCTGGTCGATGCGATGCTCAAACAGGCGGGAACTTATCGTGACAATGAGACCATTGTAGACCGCGTAATGGACTCGATGGACCTCGAGCGCGAGCGCGGCATCACCATCATGGCGAAGAATACCGCGGTACGTTACGGCGATTACAAAATCAATATCGTCGATACGCCGGGCCACGCCGATTTCGGCGGCGAAGTCGAACGCGTCCTGAAGATGGTTGACGGCGTGATGCTTTTGGTCGATTCAGCCGAAGGCTGCCTGCCACAGACGCGCTTTGTGCTGCGCAAAGCTTTGGAAGCTGGACTGCCGGCCATCGCGGTCGTCAACAAGATCGATCGACAGGATGCGCGGCCCAAAGAAGTGGTTGATGAGATCTACGAGCTGTTTCTCGATCTCGACGCGACCAATGAGCAGATCGAGTTTCCGATCTTGTACGCCATCTCGCGCGAAGGTGTCGCGAAAAAGGAACTCGACGATGCTTCATCAAACCTGAAACCGTTGTTCGATCAAATCATCGAAACGATTCCGGCGCCGCGCACGCTGCGAGAGGACGCCCTGCAGTTGCTCGTCGCCAACATTGATTACAACGAATACGTCGGGCGCCTGGCGATTGGGCGCATCTTTTCTGGCGAACTGACCCGCAATCAAGAGATCGGGATTTCTCGGCGCGACGGCACGTTGCAAAAGACGCGCGTCAAGGAGCTCTACGTCTTCGAAGGCCTGAAGCGCGAAGTGAGCGACCGCGCGTGTGCCGGTGAAATTGTCGCGGTCGCCGGCGTCGAAGACATCAACATCGGCGAAACCATCACGACTTTCGATAACCCTAAACCTTTGCCGGTGATCGCGGTTGACGAACCTACTATTGCGATGGTTTTCAGCGTGAACAACTCGCCATTTGCCGGCACTGAAGGCCAGTTCGTTACCTCGCGCCAAATCAGCGAGCGACTCGACCGCGAAGTTCTCGGCAATGTGGCGATTCGCGTCGAGGAAACCGGCTCGCCGGATCAATTCAAAGTCTCCGGACGTGGCGAACTGCAACTCGCGATTCTGATCGAGATGATGCGTCGCGAAGGTTACGAACTTCAGGTCTCAAAGCCCGAAGTCATCACGCGACGTGTCAACGGTGAACTTCAGGAGCCCATGGAACTCGTCGTCGTCGATTGTCCCGAAGAATTTATTGGTGTGGTCACCGAAGCGATGGGCCGGCGCAAAGGCCAGATGACGCGCATGGTGAATCACGGAACTGGGCGCGTGCGTATGGAATTTGAGGCGCCGTCGAGAGGCCTCATTGGCTTTCGTGGTGAGTTTCTGACCGAAACTAAAGGCACGGGGTTGCTCAACACGCTATTCCTGCGCTTCGACAAATGGATGGGCGAGATGAAAGGCCGCGGCAGCGGATCGCTCGTCGCCGATCGCATGGGCGAATCGACAACCTACGCGCTCTTCAATCTTCAGGAGCGCGGCGTGCTTTTCGTGCGGCCAAACACGCGCGTTTACGAAGGTATGATCGTCGGCGAGAATGCCCGCGCTGTCGATCTCGACGTGAACGTAATCAAGGAAAAGAAACTCACGAACATGCGCGCTTCCGGTTCAGATGAAGCCATGCGATTGGTGCCGGTGAAGGATCTTTCGTTGGAAGAAGCGCTGGAGTTTATTGCCGGTGACGAACTGGTCGAAGTCACGCCAAAATCAATTCGCCTGCGCAAGCGAGTTTTGAAAGCGAACGAGCGGCCGAAGAAGGAAAGTTAGGCTAGGCTTGTTTGGTGAGTAAACGTTGCTTCTTGTAATGTTCCAATATCTGAGCCTGAATCTGTTTCGGAGTTAGTTTGTAAGGAAGGTTTCCCTCCTTCGTTGCCCATGTTCGTCCGGGATGCAGAGTATCCCAAGGAGATCTTGTGTTGGCTCGAGTAGCCGGATCATCCCCGTGCTTTCCAAAGCCGTAACAGATTCCAACTTCGTTGTTCCACACGGGCAAAAAGCGATCGATCAAGTAGGTTTCCGCAGTCCCCTGCCAAGCACTTTTGACGACTAAATACCTACAATCGAAATCTTCGAGTTCCAAGTTCGTGGCCGCTTGGAGACTTTTCCGGTGATCGTTGAGGCGGCTCCACAAACGTTGTCCTTGCTCTACTGGCGTCATGGCCGTACTCGTTGCCGGATCGGCTTTGCCGACATAGAGTGGAGTGTCAGAACCAGAAACCGGTTTGTAAGCAGGAAACTTTCCTGAGTAGTAGATTGCATAAATCCCCGACCCATAGAATCGCGAAACGTTGTTGAGCGCGTGGCGATCCTGTACCAACAGCGTATCTGCGATTAAACGGCCAACAAGATCAGGATCGGAAGGATCAAGCACGTGTGGCGGTAGTCGAATGGGATCAAGTTGCGTCAACACCCGAGTGAGGGCGTCGATCGTCTCCTGAATTTGTCTTCGAAGAGCAGTGCGCTGGGAAGACTTAAGTAAGTTCGGATCAATCGGCTCTTCGGGAATGGCAGCTAAAAGCGCCTTCATAGCCTCAAGCAGTGCTTGAGCATCAAAATCCTCAGTAGGACTCATCTCTTCACAATGAAAGTCAGACTTCTTGAAGAATTGATCGGACGCTTTTAGCTACGACCTTCCCCAAAGTGACCGGAACTGCGTTTCCCAGTTGACGCATTGTTTCTGTCCACGATTGAGTAAAAACGTAACGGTCGGGAAATGTCTGCAGCCGGGCGGCTTCTCTGACGGTGAAGTATCGAACGCTGCCACTCGGCAATACCAACATGTTTTCGCCACCGGGAACGCCATGATCTCCCGCCTTCAGTGTCTTTGCCGGTTCATCGAGTGCGCTACCCGTGTGGCCTGGATATGATCTAGCGCCCGGCAGGTATTGATGATTGATGATCTTGGCGGACTTGCCACTCTGTGGATCGGGTAGATCATTTAGAGCGTCTCGTACCGTTCTCCACGGCTTCTTAAAGGGTAACAATCCGCTAGCTTGCAGAAATTCAACGCGCGTGCGCCAACGCTGAGACATTGATGGCCGCTTTAATCTGGCGATGCCGTGCCTAAGCCAGTAGTCGCCGCTGACCCATTGATCAAAAAGCAATGCATCCAAGGAATGACTAGGCTTTGGAAACGACCACGCCTTCTGAATATCGCTACGGAAACCCACTATCATGACTCTTTCTCTTCGTTGAGGGACACCGTAATCAGCGGCGTTCAGGAGACCGACGAGTACTCGGTAGTAGAGTCCGTCAGGTCTTCCGTGTGTATGGTACCTTTCTAACCGAGCAGCATGCTCTAACCAGCTTTCTTCAGTTCGCTTTCTTATTTCTGGGTACGTGAGCTGCAACTCGATATATTTGAAATACCTTGCAAACGAACTCCTCATCAACCCCTTCACATTTTCGAAGAGAAAGGCGCGAGGCCGAACTTTGCGAACAACGTCGACGGCTGCGGGAAACATGTCTCGACTATCTTCGTATGATCGGTGCTTTCCGCCGAGTGAAAATGGCTGACACGGTGGGCCGCCCGCCAGTAGATCAACGCCTTCTGGGATCATACTGAAATCAAATCGACGAACGTCGGACTTGAATAATGGCCAATTCGCGACGGGATGAACTTTACGATCGCGATTAACTTTAAGTGTCTCGTAAGCATCTGCGTCGAAGTCGATCACGGCGTCATGGGTGAATCCCGCGCGCGAGACTCCCATCGCTAGACCACCAGCACCTACGAACAGTTCTACGGATCGCATTTAGCCTTTTAAGAAATCGAGAATTCGACGAGATACTCTGTCCGGCTGCTTAAGTTGACATTCCCAAATGGTTAAGACTCGCCAACCCATTGCACGTAGTTTCCTACGGTTCTGCCTATCGCGCGCAACATTGTACTCTAACTTAGGCAGCCAGAAACTCAATCTCGATTTTGGCATGACGTACTGGCGACAATTCCTATGTCGATGCCAAAAACAACCATGTACAAAAATTGCTTTCCTTTGTGGTCCAAACGACAGGTCAGGCTGCCCCGGGAGTTTCCGAACGTGCAAACGATACCTGTATCCTAACGACCAAGCAAGCTTTCTGACGATAAGCTCTGGCTTAGTATTCTTGGCTTTTATTAATGACATCCGCTCACTCCGCTCCTTCGGAGAGAGAGGATCAAGTCTGCGCTTCGCCATCGGTACCTTTTAGGCTTTTGGAATCTTCCCTGTTTTCAACATCGAAGACGGACAAAGTTTCTCAACCACGCATTCTTCACAGAGCGGTCTTCGCGCCTTGCAGACGCGGCGGCCGTGAAAGATCAAAAGGTGCGAGAAGATGATCCAATCCTTCTTCGGCACCAGCTCAATCAAATCCTGCTCGATCTTCACGGCGTCTTTTTGTTTCGTCAGAGCCAGCCGGTGAGATAAGCGGCTGACATGCGTGTCGACCACGATTCCCGCCGCGATGCCATAGGCAACACCGAGCACGACGTTGGCGGTCTTGCGCGCGACGCCCGGCAGCTTCAGCAGTTCGTCCATTGTCTTTGGCACTTCGCTCTTAAATTCGTCGACAATCATGGCACAGGCGCCCTGGATTGATTTCGTCTTGTTGCGAAAGAAGCCCGTCGTCTTGACGTCTTCCTGAAGTTCGGTGTCACGGACTTTCAAATAATCTTTAGGCTTGCGATATTTGCGAAACAGGTCGGCCGTGACTTTGTTGACCCGCTCATCGGTGCACTGCGCAGACAAAATCGTCGCGATCAAAAGTTCAAATGCGTTCGAATGATTGAGCGCGCACTTGGCGTCCGGATGTGCGCGTTTGAGGAGTTTGATGATCTCCTGAGTACGGGTTTTCCTGTCGGCTTTGGATTCGCGCATTGAAAACTGGGAACGCGGGCGCCTCGCCCGCAATTTCAATCTAGGGACTTATTCTTGATTAGGGCCTTTGTTCACCAGTGCGGACGAGGCGTCCGCGTTCCCAGTTTTCAACCGCCCCATCAGCATCAGCGCCAGCATCTTCCAATCACCGATGAACGACCAAAGCGGATAGGTGAAAGTTGCCGGGCGGTTCTTTTCAACAAAGAAATGACCGATCCACGCCATTCCATAACCCGGCACGAAAGCCAGCGGAAACAGCCACCACTTGCCAATCGCGATGAGCCCTGCAAGCAGCGCAAGTGCCGCTATTGACCCGAGATAGTGAAGCACGCGCGTCGCCGGTTTGCGGTGTTCGTGTAGATAGTATGGCCAGAACTCAGTGAATGTTTGGAACTTCGGCTGCGTCATTAGAGCGCGCGATCTTATCAGAAGCCAAAGCGTTACAGAATCCCGACCGGTCGGGATAGCCAGCGGATCAAGACAGAGCCTTGTTTGGAAGTTGCTTTCTGATCTTGCTCGCTATCCCGACGCGTCGGGATTCTGTAACAACTGAACTTGACCAGTACCGCAACCACAGGCAAGATCAGGCGCTATGCTTTTTCAACCGGTGTTTTCTCCCGGCCTTTTTCGCCCCATCATCGCAATTATTATCGCCGCCGCAGTCGTCATCTCACTGCCTGGACGAACTAACGCGCAAACATACGAACGGGAATTCAGCGTTGGCAGCAAACCTACGCTAACAATCAAGAACCGCAACGGTCGCGTGTCAGTCGTCACTTCTGACGATCAAAAAGATAAAGCTGTACTACAAGCCAGTTCGCCCGGCGCGCCCGTCGAGCCAGGTGACATCAGCATTTCTGGCGGAGAGATTTCCGTGCGCGAGCGGCGCGCTGCCGATCGAATCGATTTAGTCATCCGCGTACCAGCCCGCGCCCGCGTCAAAATAGAAAGTGAAAGTGGCATGGTCGATGTCGTCGGCGATCTTGCCGTTGCCGAGGTCAACACCAACACGGGAACAATTCACGCCGATGTGCCGCTTGACGCCGTGAAGTTCAAGTTCCTCTGGCAGGCAAGTCATCCACGCTTTCTCAGCGACGTGGAGTTGCCGCGAGTGAAGGAAGGCAAGGCAGGCACTTTTTCGATCGCCGGCACGCTGGGGGCAAACGCGAAGAGGACCAAAGACAAAAAGAAAAAGAAAGAGCCGACGCCAGCTCCCAACGCAGAAGACGGCGTCACGACCAGTGAAAATGCGTCGACCGATTCTTCCGGCAACGGGGCAACCGACAAAGACGAAAAGCCGAAGTCCGACAAAGACAAACTGGTGCAGCTTAACCTGACGACCCAACGCGGAGTGATTCTACTGAATGTCGATCCGGCGATGGCGCCGAATGATTTGCACGAGCGGCCACTTACGGATGCCGCAAAAGGGATCGTGCGGAGCGGCAATCGGCCTCTGATTGACGCCATTAGAAAAGTCAGTCCGCACTTGTTCGGCGATTATGCGCAGACAATGCCGGCGCCGCAACAACAACCGTCACTTGTTTTGATGCGGCCTCCCGGTGAAATTGCGACCACCGCCGGGCCGCAGTTAGTGAAGGTCAATGCGAGCGTAACGGATGGCAATGGCCGCGCCATCGCGGGTATGCGGCGGGGCGACTTTTCGATCTACGAGGACGGCGCGGAGCGAAAAATAGTCGATGTCACACCGGCGACTGAGCCGTTTAATTTGATTCTTCTGCTTGATGTGTCGGGCAGCGTCGAAGAACGGATCGACTTCATTCGGAAAGCTGCCCGCGATTTTCTGCGCACGGCAAGTCCACAGGATCGCATCGCGATCACGAGTTTCCGCGATGACATTCAGATCATTTCCGATTTCACCACCGACCGCGCTTTGCTGTCTAAAAAGCTGGACGAGATAGATGCCGGCGGCGCGACGGCACTTTACGACGCCCTGGCATTTTCGCTGGTTGATACGTTGCAGCCGTTGCGCGGTGAACGAACGGCTATCGTGATTATTTCTGACGGCGACGACAATAAATCTTTTGTGCCATTTCCGTCGATTCTCGAAGCGACGATCGAGTCCGGCGCGCTCATTTATCCGTTGTACGTGCCGTCCGGTTTAATCCCCGAAGCGAGCGTGCCGCAACCGATGATTACCGTCGATCCGATGCGCACAAAATATCTGACGATTACCACCCGCGCTGCTGAAGAAGGACGGAAACTAGCGGACTTTTCCGGCGGTGTGTTCTATTCGATCAAGCGTTTAGAAGATTTACAGAAAGCTTACGATGATGTCGTGGCGCAACTGCGGACGGCCTATACGATTACTTATTCGTCGGAATCGGATGCGACGCATCGTCGTCTGCGCGTGCGCACAACTCGGGAAGGCGCGTATGTGCGCCTGAGCCCGGCAGTCTCGACCTCGCATTGAAGTTCTTAAACGACAACCACTCACAAAGGAGCCAACATGAAAAGATTCGCCCTTGCTGTTGCTTTACTTTCAATGCTCACCGTCGGCATGACGGCGGTCCAGGCGAAAACGAATCGTGTCCAGGAAAAGAAGTCGCTCTACACGCGTCTGGGCGGTTACGACGCCATCGCACTCGTAGTCGACGACTTCATCAAACGTCTGGCGACTGATAAGCGCTTCGAAAGGTTCTTCTCGGGATTTAGCGAAGACTCGCAGAAGCGTTTGCGTCAACACATTCTCGATCAATTCTGCGCAGCCGCGGGCGGTCCTTGCGTCTACACCGGACGCGAAATGCGAACAGTTCACAAAGGACTGGGAATTACTGAGGCTGATTGGGACGCGGCCGCAAAGCATCTGGTCGAGGCGCTGGACAGATACAAAGTGCCGGAAGCTGAGAAGAACGATCTGCTCGCGTTCGTGGTGACGCAGAAGAAGGATATCGTCGAGAAGTAGCGCCGTTCACCACAAAGACACAAAGCGCCCCAAGCAAATATTAATGGTCTTAGTGTCTTCGTGACTTTGTGGTTAAAGCTCAGAATCGTCCGCGTTCGCCAATTGAATACACGCCCGTTAGAAACGGGTTCGTGCGCCGCTCGTGCCCGATTGTCGTCACCGGTCCGTGTCCGGAATAGACTTCCACATCATCGCCCAGCGGCAGAATTTTGTTGAAGAGCGAGTCCATCAACTGCTCAGTCGACCCGCCGGGCAAGTCTGTTCGTCCGATCGATCCCGCGAACAAGCAGTCACCGACAAAGACTTTTCGTTCGCTTGGCTCGAACAGCACGATGTGCCCGGGGGTGTGACCGGGGCAGTGAATCACTGTGAAACTTAATTCGCCGACTTGATAGATTTGCCCGTCACTCCAATGCTCGTCGGCGCGGGGCGGCTCTTCATAATCGAACCCGAGGGCTTTCCATTGCGCTTGCGGGATGCCAATCCACGCGGGCTGAACCGGCAACTGAAGATAGAGCGGTTCATCGGCGGGATGAATGATGATCTTCGCTTCCGGCTTCCGCTTCTTTAAACCCGCCACACCGCCCACGTGATCCATGTGCGCGTGCGTACAGGCAATCGCTTGCAGCTCGAACCCATGTTTGTCGATGGTCTCGACAATCGCATCTGAGTCATCACCGGGATCGATGCAGATGGCGCGCTTTGTTTTCTCGCAGCCAACGATGCGCGTATGTTGTTCGAAAGCGGTGACGGTGATTTGTTCTATGATCACTTGTCAGTTGTCCGTAGTTAGTTGTCAGTTGCAATTTCGGTGCGTCGTACGACTGACAACGAACCACTGACAACTGACATCCAAAGAGTATAATTCCTCACAGGAATTTCCGCAGTAATCGACGATGCCATTGAGTAAGACAGCAGCTTCGCTCGCCGAAGTTTTGGACGAGATGACGGTCGAAGGAGCGCCGGAAGTGACCGAGCATCTCGAGAAGAACGCGCTCAAGTGTTACGCGTGCGGCCATCGCTGCCTGATCAAGGAAGGCAAGCGCGGCATTTGCAAAGTGCGGTTCAACGAAGGCGGACACCTGCGTGTGCCGGCGAATTATGTTGCCGCTCTGGCGTGCGATCCGACTGAGAAAAAACCCTTCTTTCATGCGCTGCCGGGTTCAGACACGCTGACGTTCGGCATGCTTGGCTGCGATTTGCATTGCGCATATTGCCAGAACTGGCTGACGTCGCAGGCGCTGCGCGACGACGCGGCGGTTTCGCCTCCGAATATGGTTACGGCTGATCGTTTGGTCGCGATGGCAAAAGCCTACGGCGCGTCGCTGGTGGGCTCGAGTTACAACGAGCCGCTGATTACCGCTGAGTGGGCTGTCGAAGTCTTTCGCAAAGCGAAGTCCGAAGGATTTCGCACCGCGTTCATTTCGAACGGCAATGCAACGCCGCAAGTGCTCGATTATCTTCGTCCGTGGACCGACTGCTACAAAATCGATTTGAAGTCGATGAGCGATAAAAATTATCGGCAGCTCGGCGGAGTGGTCGACAACATTCTCGACACTGTGAAGATGGTGCACGAGCGCGGCTTCTGGGAAGAGATTGTCACGCTGGTAATCCCCGGCTTCAATGATTCCGAAGACGAATTGAAACGCGCGGCTGACTTCATCGCCTCGGTCTCGCCGGACATTCCCTGGCACGTGACGGCTTTTCATCAGGACTATCACATGCAAGAGAACGCGAACACGACTGCCGAGCAATTGATTCACGCCTGCGAGATCGGACGCGATGCAGGATTGCGTTATGTCTACGCGGGGAATTTGCCGGGACGTGTTGGTCGTTGGGAGAACACATACTGTCCAAGCTGTGACGCGCTGCTGGTGGAGCGTTATGGATATCTCATCCGGCAGATGAACGTAACGGCAGACGGAAAATGCCCGGCGTGCTCAGCGCAGATTCCCGGTATCTGGTCATAAAAAAAGGGCGAAGCGCTCGCCTCGCCCTTTGAATTCGCACCGACTCAAATTACATTGGTTTCTTCGGACTGGCCTTCATTGCCGGACTCGGCTTCATTTCCGGACTCATGCTTTTTGCCGGGCTTGCGCTCTTTTCGGGGCCGCCCATCATGGTTAGATCCTGGTTTGGTGTGCCCATATGAAAGAAGGCGCGCCATTTCCCATCCTGCTTTACCCAAATGGTCGAATGATAACCAGTATCCGGCTTCTCACCCGGAATCGTGACTTTGTAAGTCACGACTGACGCGTCATCATCGAATTTAACCGTTTTCCAATCGCTCAACTCGGCTTTCGAAGCGTCAAATCCCTGGACGCCCTTTATTGATCCGGCCTTGTCGTAAACGCCGTCCGGCTCGATTTCGGTCGAGTTGTCCGCCAGATACGATCCGAAGGCGTCGTAGTTGTGGCTCTTTATCGCGGCCCACACCAGTTTTTCGTTCGCGCTCGCGTCTTCAGTTGTCTCGGCAGGTTTAGCCATCGGACTCGATTCAGCCTTTGCCGGTGGCGCGGGCTTCTTCGGTGACGGTGAAGCTGATGCCATGGGCATCTCTTGCTTCAGTGTTTCCTGGTAGTAAATGTTCAGCCACTCGCCATTGCGATTCACGTAGGCCGACGCTTCGTAATAAGGACCATCCGGGATCGGCTTGCCTTTATATGTCCCTTTAACGGTCGCGGTATAAGTCAGCAAGACGGCGTCCTTATCGATGGTGCTCAATTTCCAATCACCAAATGTGACGTCGGATAGTTCGGTGTCCTTCATTCCGACGAGCGATTGAGCTGTATCCGAGACGCCGGTGGCGGTAACGCCATAGTAATCAGGCAAAAGATATTTCTTGAAAGCGGCCTCGTCCTTCCTCTTGAAACCATCCCACGCGGCTTTTTCCTTTGCACTAATGTCCTCCACCGTAGGCATAGCGGCAGATTTTGTTTCAGTGCCTTTGTTGGTATTGGTCGTCGTGTTTTCATTGGCCACGGGCTGACAAGCCGCTGCGAGGACAAGAAAACACACGAACACGAGCAGTTTCTTCATAGCTTTTCTCCTTTGTTTGGTACGAATGCGAAAAAGCTTCTATAACAAAACTGCCGTGTCGTCAATGTATCTGGCGGCGATCATTGGTTCACCGGGGGTAGCGGAGGCCTCCGCGTCGCTGACGGTTTCGGCGGCGACGCCTTCGCGGCTGGGGTACTCGCAGTAGCCGGCGTGGGCGAAGCCGCCGCAGCGGGTGCCTGCACCGGCGTAGTCGCACTTGCCACAATTTGCCACTGACCGTTGCGCCGAGCGAACGTGTCAATTGAGCGATACGTCCCGCTAATGTTCTGCTCTTTTCCGTTTGGCATTTTGTACTTGCCGTTCTTGACGTCAATGCGCATCGTTGCTACCGCAGAGTCAGCGTTGAGAACTTTGATACTCAACTCAGAAATGTCCCAACCTTCGTATGTCAGGTTGCCGGCCTCCATGTCTTTGATGTCCTGGTCCTTGCCACCTGAAGACCCATCAGGGTAAACGATCACCACATCATCAGCTTCAATCTTTCGCACGGCGGCGCCGTCGCGATCTTTGATTATGCGCGGCCAGTCATTTTCGATCCGGGTTATCTCCGCGGCAATGGCCTGTTTGTCGGGCGTGGGTTCTGGCGTTGCCATGTTTTGGCTTGCCACATTGCTGTTGGCGTTTGGTGATGGCGTACAGGCGATCGTTAGCCCCAGCGTAACTATCGCAATACAAAAGAACGTCAGTGTCGTGATTTTCATCGAAGAAACTCCTCTCGTGTTCCTAAACTGGGCCGCAATAGTTCTCAAAAACCGGGCGGCCTTTTCAGCCAAACAAATAGTTTCAGTCAATGTTGTTCCGGAGGGTGGAGGGGCGGCGAAAACCAGTTGACTGCGCCTCCAGCTTGGCATATTGTCTGGCGAAAGGTCACGCTTTTTCGACAGGAAAACGTGATTATCTTTCCGCCGCGTTTCCAAACGCGGCAACGGAGCGCAAGGAGGATCACAGATGTTTTGCTTTAACCTCAAGCTCTTATCGGAACGTTCGGCCCGCTTGGTTATTCTCGGTTGCGCGGTCGCGTTTGCGTTAGCGGCGCCATCGTTATGTCAGGCGCAGCGTTCCAAGGGTTCGTTGACGACCAATACACCGGAAGATGGACAGCCGGCGTACCAGGAGTTCCGCGGAGTTCATATCGGCATGGCGGCCGACGAAGCGCGCAAGAAACTCGGGACACCAAAGGACAAGAGTGCTGCAGAGGACTTTTATGTTTTCAACGACAACGAGAACGCCCAGATCTTGTACGACAAGACGGGCGCAGTGTCGACAATTTCGGTGAACTTCCTGAACGGGGCGAGCAGCATTCCGACTGCCAAGGACGTCTTAGGTGCCGAGGCCGAGGCCAAAGCCGACGGCGCGGTTTACAAGATGGTGAGATATCCTAAAGCCGGGTTCTGGATCGCGTATAGCCGCACTGCGGGCAGTGATTTTATGGTGACCATTACCATTCAGAAAATCCAATAACGCCTGAATTCAATATTCGAAGATAAGCCGGCACGCCTGGTCTTGCCGGCTTTTTGTTTATCTCGCGTAAGGAATTGAGATGGGGTTTCGTGTAGTATGAAATTATACGATTATGTTGCGCGCGGGATTTGTTGGCTTACCTAACAGCGGAAAAACCACATTATTCAATGCGGTCACGGCTCAATCGTCCGGCCTCATTGCGAACTATGCGTTTTCAACGAGCAAACCAAATGTCGGCGTCGTAGCCGTCCCGGATGAACGCCTTGCGCCGCTTGCCAAGTTAGTAAAAACCGAAGTCATCGTTTCGGCCAGCGTCGAATTTGTGGACATAGCGGGATTGGTCCGGGGCTCTTCCCAGGGCGAAGGAATGGGGAATCAATTCCTCCACGCCATCCGCGAAACCGACACAACGATTCAGGTGGTGCGTTGTTTCGAAAATGAAGCCGTCGTGCACGTCGACAATTCGATCGACCCAAGGCGCGATATTGAAACAATTCAAATCGAGTTGGCGCTTGCCGACCTGGCCACGGTTGAGCGTCGTCGCGAACGCGTCCAGAAAACAGCGAAGAGCGGTGACAAGACCGCGCGCGCAGAACTGGGAGTGCTTGATAAGTTGCAGCCGGCACTCGAAGAGTTCCAGCCCGCGCGCAGTGTGTCACTCAACGACGAAGAGCGAGCTATTGCCCGAAACTATTTCTTGCTAACCATGAAACCGACGATTCACGCCGCCAACGTGAGCGAATCGACACTAAGCGCGCCTGATGAAAACGAATATGTGAAGTCCGTCCGCGAAGTGGCGAAGAAGGAAGGATCGGAGTGCGTCGTCATTTGTGCGCAGCTTGAGGCCGACCTTGTCGATCTCTCTCCCACAGAAAGAGTCGAATATCTCGAATCGCTCGGAGTAAAGAGCAGCGGTGTGGATCAATTGATCAAGAGCGCCTATCACGTGCTCGGTCTGATGTCCTTCCTGACTGCCGGCGAAAAGGAAGCTCGCGCCTGGACCATTCCCCAGGGCTCGCGCGCGCAAGACGCAGCTGGGGCAATTCACTCAGACATCGCGCGCGGCTTCATTCGCGCTGAAGTGGTTGGCTATGACGATCTGATGAGCGCGGGTTCGTACGCTGCCGCGCGGGATCGAGGGTTGTTAAGACTGGAAGGCAAGGACTACATCATGCAGGAAGGCGATGTAGTAAATTTTCGGTTTAATGTGTGACAGAATCTGAATCGCATGAAGGTGCGCAACGTCCTCAGGTTGCTTCGTGACGATGGTTGGTATTTGGCTGTAACGGAAGGTAGTCATCGTCAGTTCAAGCATCCGACAAAGAAAGGTCGGGTAACGGTTCCCGGAAAACCGAACGACGATTTACCGCACGGGACCCTGAACAGTATTCTTAAGCAAGCTGGGTTGAAGCCTTAAGGAGAAAAGCTTATGCGTTACGCTATCGTGATCGAAAAGGCGGAGAATAACTACGCTGCTTACGTCCCTGACTTGCCTGGTTGCGTTGCTACCGGCGCTACGGTCGAAGAGACGGAGACACAAATTCGGGAAGCGATCGATTTGCATTTGCGTGGAATGCGTGAGGATGGGTTACCTATTCCTGAACCAAGTAGCAGCGTCGATTATGTCGAAATCGCTGCGTGACAATCACCGCAGTACCGCGCGAATCCCCACCACAATCAAATAGATGATCGCCACGACGACCGCGATCTTGATTAGTGCGATCGCCAGGCTGACGAGGAAATCCAGAATTCCCAGCGCGACGCCGGCTGCCGCCAAAACCAGCGGGACGCCCACTGCCAGCACAAACAGCGCCAGCAAAATCATGCCAACAATCTTCAATACGTCGGTTGCTTCTTTCATCGGGACAATTGAAACCTCTCTACTTTCCGGCTTTTTTTCGCCGTTTCTCTGCGGCTTGCGACAATTATACGAAGTCACAGTCGGAATCGTTCCGTCCATTAGTTTCCGGCAGGCACAAACAAAAAGGCCGCCATGGCGGCGGCCCCAGTATATTCAGTTAGCGTCTCGTGGTTAGGTTAAGGAACGAGTTGGATGACGCCGATTCGATGGCCCGCGGGCTTAACGATTGTAGTCGTCGTTCCCCCGAGAGCTTCGCTGGTCAACAGCAAGCCGAAGTCCGGGAACGCAACGTCCGACTTGATTTCAGCTTCATTCCGGCCTTTGACGTTAACGATCTGGCCCAGGTTCTGATATTCGTTGTCGGGTGACACGGCCCAAAGAATGTAAGCAGTATTCTTTGGCGCTTCCTTCAGATCGTGGAACACCATTCTCACTTCACTGGCATCGCTTCTCTTGTGCGGTTCGATGAAGATGTTGGCTCGTGCGCCTTCCATCGGACCACTGAAGTTGATCTTCAGCTTCGTGTCATCGCCTTTCTTGAACGTCGGAATGCCCAGCATCGGCACTGCGTACTCAGATGTTGGACCGGCGACTGCCGCGACTGTTTCTCCAACGGCGTTAGCTATTGGAATTACCGTCAGACCCTGTGGTACGGCGCTGCGAAACAGCACATGTGTGTCTGCGCCGTATGTCGTTAACGCATCCTCATTCGAAGAAAACAGCATGAAGCGAGTAAGTGGCGTTGTCGTAGTGAATGTGCCCGCACCACTCGCCACCGTGATGGGTCCTAGCAGCGAAACCGCTCCCGTGGGATCGACCGCATACAGATTCAGCGCGGACATGTCCGCCGGCAAGCCAGTCAAATTCACTTTAATCGTAGTTCCGTCGGCCGCGCGCAGAATCGTTGCCGTCCCTGTGCCGCCGGGAATGCCTATAGGATTCAAGGTTACGACCGTTTCCTTTCCCACGGGATATTCGACGATCGTGTAAGTTCCATCCGGATTTTGTACTGCCTGTGTTTTGGTTACGGTGGTTGTTTGAACTTGGCCGAAGCTGACCGCGGCCAACGCGAGTGCGAGGATTGTCGCCCCGCACAATGCCATTACAGGGTTTCTCATTAATGTACCTCCTTCAAATAAACCATGGTTGTGTCGGGATTGAGGTTAACGAATTCACGGTTTATTTGAGCAAGCAATGTGCCCGGCTGTTTGCGGCACTGCCCCGCCCCTATGTTCTCGAAATCAGACAAGCACGACGTAAAGCAATACAGAATTGTGTGTTCAGAATGTTCGGAAGGAATTCAGTGCGGAACGCCGTTAAGCGTCGCGAAATCGACTGGAAACGCGGACGCCCTCGTCCGCATTTGGCCTAGAACCGGCGTCGAGCGCGACCCGGTGAACCATCTTAATTTCTTGGAACGCTGGCGGACGAGGGCGTCCGCGCTCCGGGGGTTATCTAACGGCGACCCGAAGATCGTTGACCAGTGTTCTGCGTCCGTCTGATTCAGTTTCGACGGTCGTATCGGCTGCTTCACCACCGCGCGAACGAGGTCTCCTGGGCTGCGGCTCGAGCCTGGCCATCAGTGGATCGGCAGCCGGCTCATCATCGCGAATCACATAGACGTTGTGTCGATAGCATTCTGTGGAAGGCGATTGCGCAGCGAGAATTGCCACGCGTTCGTGTTGAGGACAAACGCCTGTGGCCAGTTGATCAGTATCTGGATCGACTTCGACGACGTTGACATCGTGTGGCTGCTCGAACGTTTTCGCGCCCAGCTCGGGACGAAGATCAAGAGCGGCTTTCATGAAGTCCATCCAAATCGGCAACGCCGCTTCGCCACCTGTCATACCTAACTGGTTGTTGTCATCGAAACCAACCCAGACCGCGCAAACCAAGTTTGGTGAGTAGCCGACAAACCATCCATCGCGTGACGTTCCGGTCTTGCCGGCGAGCACCGAAGTCTTCAAGAGGTTCCGAGCGCGAACCGCGGTGCCGTGATCGATGACGCCTTGCAGCATGTCAGTGATGATGAATGCGGTGCTGGGCTGAATCACTTGCGCAGCTGATTCGACGTCGTCTGTGCCTTTGGTGATGTGAGGCTGGATTCGTTTACCGCCGTTGGCAAACGTCGCGTAGGCTGCGGCCATTTGCAGCGGAGTTGCCTCGGTCGTTCCGAGCGCCAAGGCGGGATATGGCTCCGGACGCGGCAATCCAAAACTGTTAGCGACATTTGCGGTGCGCGCGAGACCAGTCTGCGTCGCCACTTCCACCGTCACTACGTTCAGCGAGTTGATTAGGCCGTCGCGCATCGGCACATCGCGCATCGAAAATCGCCCGCCGAAATTTGCAGGCCGATATGTGGCGCCGCCCGCGTACGTGAATTCCTGCGGCGCGTCGGCGAATTTCTGAAGTGGCGAAATGCCGGACTCGAGCGCGGCCGCGTAAACGAATGGCTTGAAGACTGAACCGGGCTGGCGCTTGGCGTCCGCAGCGCGATTAAGTTGAGACTCTGCATAATCACGGCCACCAATCATCGCGAGCACCTCGCCAGTGCGAGGATCCAGTGCAACCAGTGCTGCCTGCGGCTTCGCGTCTGTTGATTTCCGCGTTTCATCCAATCGCGCAAGTTGCTTCTGCATCGCCTGTTCAGCGAGCTTTTGCAGATCCAGATCAAGAGTCGTGATCGTGGCATGCGAATTTTGCGCATCTTCCGCGGACGAGACGCCCGTGCCACGCTGTCGATTCACATAATCGATGAAGTACGGTGCGGACGATTCGCGCGCAGGATCGTAGTCCGCGATCAGCAAAGGTTCTTTCGCAGCCACGGCCGCTTGCTCGAGCGTGATGTAACCGTCGCGAACCATGGTTCCCAACACCGTGTTGCGACGCATGCGCGCATCTTCGTTGTGCTGAATCGGAGAATAACGCGAGGGTCCCTGGATCATTCCGGCGAGCGTCGCCGCTTCGTTCAGGTTTAGATCCTTCAAGTCTTTTCCGAAATAAACACGCGCCGCTTGGTCGACGCCGCGCACCGCCACGACGTTGCGCTGGCCCAAATAAACCTCGTTGCAGTAGAGCGAAAAGATGTCTTCTTTCGACAGCCGCCGCTCCAAACTGAACGCGAGCATGGCTTCGGCGTACTTTCGCCGGAAAGTCCGTTCAGGAGTCAGGTAAGTATTCTTGACGAGTTGCTGGGTAATGCTTGAACCACCCTGTCCAATTCGTTCATCACCGGCGTTTCGAATCAGCGCTCGGGCGACACCGAAAACGTCCAGGCCGTGATGCTCAAAGAATCGCCGGTCTTCGATTGAGACGATCGCGTGCACCAACACGGGCGGAATGTCCTTGAAAGTCAGTTGACGGCGGGCCGCGCCTCTGCTGCCGGCATCGTTGGTCAGTGATTCTGGCGCCAGCGTAATCGAATTAAAACTAAGGTCATCGCCGAGCAATTGCGTGATTCGTCCTTCGCCGTCGAACTCAACCCGGACACGTGAAGGGAACGTGCTGACACCGCTCGGGCGAATCTCAATGGCGTTATCGCTGATTGTGAAGCTGCCGTTCCAAACTTCGCTGACCGCATCGCTTTCAACGTAACCCGCACGCCGGAGGAGGCTCGCGAGTTCATCAGGCGTAAGTTTCTGGCCGGCTCGCAAAGTTCGCGGCGCCGCGTAAATCCCGGCGCGCGCCGTCAGATATCCGTGTGCCAGCCGCTCATCGACCAGCTTCGCGTAGGCTCGATAAGAGTGAATCAGAAAAATCGTTGTGGCCGCGATGGTGACGAGCAGCAGGAGTGCGCCGATGCGCAACGTGTGTTTGAAAAGACGAGTTCTGCGCCGGCGCACGGCGGTGGTGTGTTGCCGTCGCCGCAATTCAGTGGCGTCAAAAGAAGATTTGCGGCCTTGCTTCTGTCGAAATGTCCTCAACAGACGCAACGCTGCAGGAGCTAGCGTCGAGCGATCCATCAGCTTAATCCGTTGCTCTTAGAAAACGTCGAATGCGGACGAAATTCTTACGAGCTTCGTCGATTTTGATTCGGAGGTTAGATGCCGCACCGCTGCTGCCGAATAGCAGAGTCAGAATGACTGCACTAGACGAGGGATGGCTCGGGTCTCAATTCAGTTTCGGAAGTCACGAGGGATTTGATTTTCGGGATAGATTGCATTGTGGCTTCGTATCCGGCTGCGATCAATTCTTCCGCGCGCCGGGTTTGGTCCCAGCGGATGTGTCCGACCGGCGGCGTGATCAGGACATCGGCGTCGTCACGGTCCTGATTCGCAACGATACGTTCGACTGCAACGAACGTGTGCGCCATCACCCCCAGCGCCGTTTTCGGATCTGCGAAGAACCGCGCGCCAGCAAAGTTAACATCGCTCGCAATCACAACATCGACGCCCAGGTCGCGAGCGTACCTGATGGGCAAACTGGCAACCAGACCTCCGTCGACCAGCCATCGTCCTTGCGAATCCTGTACCGGCGTGTAGACCGCGGGAATGCAGGTGCTGGCGCGAATTGCGAACGGCAAGTCGCCTTCATCGCGAAATACAACGGCGGTGCCTTTGTGCAAGTCCATCGCCAGGGCCGCGAAACGAATCTTTAGATCTTCGAAACGCGTGACTGGCAGGTGCGTCCGGAGGAACGTTTCCATACGCGCGTTTGTCTGGAATCCGAGCCGTGACCATGACAGCCGCGCCGTTTTGCGCCAGCGAAATGCCCGCGCCATTGTTTCAAGCTCGCCTATGGAAAGGCCCGCGGCATAGCAACCGCCGATGAGCGCGCCGGCTGAGGCGCCGGCAATGGCATCTATGGGAATTTGGTTTTCTTCCAGCGCGCGCAGAACGCCGACGTGCGCGATGCCGCGCGCCGCTCCGCCGGAAAGCGCGAGCCCGATGCGGGGGCGACTCCCGGGTGATTCGGCGCTGGTCAGATCATTTTCCATTTGTCATTTTTCATCTTTCATTTGCCATTCATTACTGCGCGCATTAACTGCTCGATGAATGACAGACGTACCGAAGAATCGACACTTCTTTCATTTTCAATGAAAGATGATAAATGGCAAATGACAAATGGAAACTGACGATTAGATCGGATTCAGCAGCACAATCTCCGTCCCCGGCTGCTCTCGAAGATCGTCGATGAACTTGTCGATGTCGGCTTCGATCTTTTGTTCCGTAATTTCGCGCTCAAGCCGGCTGCGGACTTCTTCCAACGTCGGCACAATCCGGCCGCTGTTCTTCAGCTTGCCGTAGGTTTGATTGTACTGATCCTCGACTTCTTTCTGGGTGACTATGGTAAATGCGCGAAAACGAAAATCGAGATACTGATCGACCATGACGCGGTCGCGCAGAATCAGATCCAATTGTTCTGTCGTCAATCCTACGCGCCCCATTCTTTCCTGCAAGCGCTGTTGTCCGCCGAAGGCTTGTGCCAATTCATTTCGTCTTACATCAACTTCCTTGTCGCGCGCGGCAATGCCTTCAGTGGTGTCTGCGCTCGGCAGTTTCCGGGCCTCCTGGACAATCAGGAGCTGGTCCTCCAGCAACCGTAACGCATGATTTAAATCGGCTGAACTTGGACGATCAGACAATGGCCGGTCAGGTTCCAGAGCCAATTGCCAGACGAGATCCGAATAGGTAATCAAGTCCGGCGTAGCACGCGAGCCATTCGTGACGGTGGCGACCATCTTGTCGGACGTAGTTTGGGCGGGTGCCGGCGAGGCGAAGACGAAGAGCAGAGAGCAAAGGGCGAAGACAGAAAGAAGTGAAAATTGAAAATTGAAAAGTGAAAAATGAAAATTGCCTGGCGAAAGACAGACGCCGGAGCTCGGACTTCGATCCCGCTGCTCACCGTTTGTCGCGTAGTTACTTGTCGCGTAGTTACGTTTGCAACAATTTGCAATTTTCATTTTCCAATTTTCAATTTGCACTGTTTTATTGCCTCTTTGTTCTTGCTCTTTGCCGCTAAAACGTCTGCGAAAACCTGAACTGGAATTGTCCTCTATGCAATTGGAAAATCGATGTCGTTGGCGTCAAGGTGTTCAGGTTCTGCGGAATTAAGAAACGCGACGGATTCAAAAGATAACCGTAGTCGATGGCCAGCGCGCCGCCGAGTGGCGTCTTGAATCTGAAACCAAATCCCAGCGTGTGACTCCAACGCACGCGCAAATTCTGCGCATTCACGTCCTCGAGGAAGTTTCCGGTTGGGGTAATGGGCTTTGGATGAAAGACGTCGCCAATGCTGCGAAACACATTGCCACCGTCGTAAAACGGCACGACCTGAACGCTTGGTGTGACAGGAACGCGCGCTTCGAGGTTGGCTACAACTTCCGCGTTGCCGCCGATCGGAACTGTAAATGGATCCAGACGCACGACGTTCCCGTGCGAATCACGAAAATCTCCGGTTGGTATGATCACCTGTCGCGGACCTGCCTCTTCAAACGGAAATCCGCGCAGGGTAGTCGCACCACCTGAGAAGAACCGTTCGCTGATCGGCAGCAGCCGATCGATGTCATCGATGTGACCGTTGCCATTCTTGTCGTGAATATCGAAGAGGCGAGCCAGGCCAACGGTAAGATTGCCCGCGAGGATCGTCCCGCGCGCCTGATGAACTTTGTAGTAAGTGTGATATGTCGACAGGAACCGCATGAACGAAGTGTTTCCGCCCAGTGCCTTAGCCGCCCAACTGAAATCAGCAGTCAGGTACTGTCCGCGGGTCGGATCGGTTTGGTTGTAGCGACAGACTTCTCCCGACCGAATTCGTTCTTCTTCCGTCGTTATCTGGCCGGGCAGCCGGCGGTCGCAGCGTTCACGAGTATCGATGACAAAAGAAGTGCCGAATCGCGACATGCGCACTACCTGATCGGGCAGCAAAATGTCTTTGACGAGTAGGCTTTCGATGTTTCGCAGTCTGACGTCTTCATAGGTGTAGCGGAAGAAAACGATGCTGCGGCGCTGCATGCTCAGAATGCGCTGCGTCTCAGCCGTTAGAGTCAAACGATCGATTTCAGGATCGCCTACAGGATTTCCAAATTCGTCAATCGGATTGCCGTTTTCATCCAGCCGCTGCACGATGCCAAAGGTCCCTTTGTCGATCGTCGAGCGGAAGAAACGCGTGATGGTTGAGTCGCGCAAGTACTGCGCGGAAAGCGCCAGCGGCGCGAACTGATCCGTGCGGTAACGCGCAAACCGCGGATCGATAAACTCGAAACGCACGAGTTGCTGCCGCTGACTGCCGCGGAGTCGCACGGCAGCCGTGCGCAGTTTGTTCATGAAGTTGACATTCGTCAGTTCCATTAAGCCCAACACACCGGTATCGCTCGAGTAGCCGCCGCCATACTCAATCACCCGCGGCCGTTTCTCTTCGACGTCGATAATCACGTCGTACTTCTTTTCGCCGGTGGGAGTTTCGCCGGCGGGCTGCTGGCTTATCAGCACCTGACGAAAAGCGTCGGTGACGTAGAGCGCGCGTTCGGCGTCAGTGATCTTGTCGGCACGCAGCGGATCGCCACGCATCAAAGGAATCGCCCGGATGATGGCATTGCGTTTAGTGCGTTGAGTTCCGGCATCGCCCGTCACGCCGTTGATGACGATGTCGTTGACGATGGCCTTAGAGCCTTCTTTGGTGACGTCGAAAATAACGCGCACTTGTTCGTCGGCGCCCTGTTTCGGCAAGTCTTCGACGGCCGGCCGCACCTCGGCTTCGATGTAACCTTCATGCGCGTACAGGTTCAGCAGGCGGTTTGTGTCACTGCGTACTTGTGAGCGCGAATAGGGCTCGCCTTTGATGAGGGTAATTTCCCGGTCCAGTCTCGCCTGATCGAATACAGTCGCACCGCGCACCTGAACGTCGGCGATGCGCGTCAAAGGCCCTTCCTCAACATTAAAAGTGATGATCAGGCTGTCGCCGGTAAGCGCGATGCCTTGCACCACGTTTACTTTTGCGTGGCGATAGCCAAGTTCGTTCATGTGCGCCTGTACCGTGCGCCGATCCTCTTCGAGGATGGGCGTGCTGGTGAAGCCCCGACCAAGGCCTCCGATGAATGGCAGAAACGAAATTGCGCTCTTCTTTTGTGACTTCAATTCACCGACGATGTCGTCGGGTGTGAGTTTATTGGTGCCGGTTATGCGAATGTCAGTCAGCGTAAGCCGCTTTTTGGGATCAACGTCATAAGTGACGGTGACTGTATGGCCGGTGAGCGCCTCGGGGATGAGGTTCTCGCAAGTTTCGCGAGTGCCGTTGGCGACAGTTGTTGGCGTGGCCGGCGTGACTGTGCAAAGTGGGGTTACTTCGGCAAAGAAGTAGCCGTCTTCCTGCAAACGATTTTTCAGGCGACGCGCGCCTTCTTCGATGACGGAAATGTCCAGGTTGCCTTCACGTCGCAAAGGCAGCAGCTCGCGCTGTTTCTTGTCGCTCAATGTGTAATTCTTGAACGCGATATTCACGATGGGGCCGCGATTGCCGGAAAAGCCAATGCTGACTTCCCTGGTTTCCGGATTGCGGCTCACATCGGGCTCGTTGAGGGTGGGGGACAAATATCCTTTGGCCAGCAGCGCCTGCCGAATGGTGTTGAGGTCTTCAGTAAGCAGGTCGCGCGTGTAGAGCGCGCCAGGCTGCAATTTCAGCGTCGGCTTGACCGATTCAATGTCCAGGTCTTTCGAAATATCAATCGCGCTCACGCGTGTCGGCGTGCCGGGCGTCACTGAATAGATAACGCGCCGTCGCGTTCCGGTCGCATCGGTGGGATCCGGTTCTTCAGTATGTTCGACCTTCGCGTCATAGTAACCACGTTCGCGCAGGTACGTTTGAATCTCATCCGCGTTTTTTTCGATTGATGCCAGCGAGAGCCGTCTGCCCGGTTCGAGCAGATTCAGTCGCGCGCGAATTTCATCAGTAGCGACGGGAACGCCGAGAGTGTCGCCGACACGCACACTGACTCCGGCGATCACGAGTTGACGTTGTACTACGAACCGCACGCGAATTGGAGATCCACTCCCGCTCGGTTTAGTTTCAGTGATTTCGATGCGCGCATTCGCGACGCGATCGGAAGCGAACAGATCCTGTAACGACTGGCGCGCTGCGACCGCTGTATATTCTCCACCGGCCTTGATGCGCACGAGCGACTGGAACTCGGCTTGCGCGGAGGGGTCCGCGGGCGTGGCTTCAAGAACAACTTCGACTGCGGTCACCGGACGGTGTTCGTAATCGGCAACCTGGGCGCGCGCGGCGCGCGAAGAAAGGAGGCAGACAGCAGACAGCAGGATGCAGGAAAACAAAACTCGCGCTCCTACTGCCTGCCTCCTGCCGTCTGCCGCCTGCATTTTCAAAATCGTTTCCTGAACCTGATCTCGAAACTGTAGTTGTTGTTGCGCGTACTCAGATTCCGCAGCGAACCTTGCTCGTACTGCGCCACGAACGACAGCCGGTTCGAGACGCGATATTCGACAGCCAGAATTTGATTAGGATCTGACGCGAGGTTCGTCGAATACGTCAGCGTAATGTCCTTGCTAATGCGGCGCGCCACAGTCAGGCGCGCGGTCGGCGCTGAGCCATTTCCCTGAATCACGGGGCTAATTTCCAACCGGCTCAAGCCGAAGAGCTTGTTGCTCGCGCGCGACACTGGCGCGTTGATCAGCGCATCTGTGAGCAGGCTCGCAGCTGTGCCCAGTCCCGATTGCGCCAGCACCGACGTGTTTTGATCAGAGGTCGACAATGCTCCGGTCAAAATCAGCGAAACGACGTCGGCTTGCGGCAGCGCCGGTTCGGAACTGACGGTTGTTTGCGGATGCGACAAGGGGCCAGTGATGGCTGCGGTGACGCGATAACCTCGAATCACGGAATCGCCCTGAATATTCAAAATCGGGTCAGTGCTGAGGCGGCCGGGAAAATCGACGAGGCCACGAGTAAGCTCGAACGGATTGTTGCGAAAATTAAGAGTGCCTCTTGAGGCAGTCACGCGACCTTGAATAATCGGATCGCCGATTGGGCCATCAAGCTGCAGATTGATCGAGGCCACGATGTCACCGAGGTTGTTGTGCATGACGAGCGCGTTACGGCCCTCGACGCGCAACTTATCCAACACTGCGGTCTCGGCAAAACTGAGCGGGCCACCTTCTTCGATGGTGGTCTCGGGTCGTTGATTGATCAGATCGGCAATCTCGACGTCCTTCGTGTATTCAGTGCGCTTGACGTTCACATACCCGGTGATGAATTGGCCTTTCATGTCGCCGGTCAGAGACAAGTCGGTCGTGACGGTTGAGCGAAAATCTTTCGGATAGTTGAGCGTGACATTCTCGCCGCGTACATTAATAGCAAAGCGTCCACGCGCTGAGCCCGTGAGCAGCGCGCCGCCTGAAGCGGTGACCTTGCCGCCGCCCAGCGTGCCAGTGAGCCGTTCAATCTGCGCCTGGTTCGAATTGAAGCGAATCAGACCGCTGAGGTTCGCGACCGTGATGGTCTGGTCTCCGGTGAAGACTGAAACAGACGCGCCCGTGATTTCTGCCGTTCCCAACATGCGCGGGTCGTCGTAGGTCCCGGTGACGCGCAGGAACATGCGGGCGACTCCAGACGAGAAAACATCGGGTGACAGGCCGCTGAAGATGCGCAGGTTGACGTCGCCGTTAACGTCCAGATTTTCGCGGCCGCCTGGACCAGTCGCCACGGTGCCCGCGATCGTCACGTTTGTGCCCGGGCCAGTGAAGCGCGTTTCGTGAACGTTCAATTCATTCGGCGCGAAATCAATGACGAGCGGTCCGGTCGGCGAAAGCTGCGCGTCGGCGACGGTAATCGTCAGCTCAGTGAACGTGGCTGAACCGGCGAGCCCGCGCCACGAAAGTACCTCTTCGCCCTGATCGTTTTCAGTCATCAGATTTCCGGAAAGTTTCAGGGTGCCCGTCGCGCGACCGCTCACTGCGACGTTCGTCTCAGGAAGAAACAGTTTCAGGACCTGCGTGAGGTCAGCAGCGGTAATCGTTGATTCAACCACCGCCGGAAGTTTTTCGTTCGACAAATCGACCCGCGCAGTAATGACCTGGGGGTTAGTGCCCAGCAAGCCGGTCGTGGTGAACGTGACATCGAGTTGTTTGTTTTCAGTGACGCCGACCAGCTTCAGAGCGCCCGCCGGATGGCCATCGAGCGTGACGTCGTTGCTCTCGCCGTTGAAATTGATCTGCCAACTCGAAAAGTCTTTGTCCTTATAAATACCGGAGGCTGTGATATCCAGTTTGGCGATGCCACCAACTTCCGGCAGGTTGGGACGGTTCGCCAAAGCCTGAAGACGATCGAGTTGCACGCGGTCACCGCTAAACTTTACATCGAACGCTGTCGTGTCCAAGTCGTACTTTCCGCCACCGACCAGGTGACCGGCCTCAAAATTCGCATCAACTCTCTCGAGGTTTACCGTCGAGCCTGTAAAAGTCGCATGCGCTGTCAGGCTTTGAAGTGGTTCGCCAGCCAAACGCCCCTGCCCAAATCGCAAGTCCGCCACTCCCGTCATCTTTTTCGGAATGCCGGTAATCTTCAGAGAGCCGGATACATCCGTTTCGGTGTCCGAGAGGCTTTCTCGAGTTTGCCGCGTGGGAAACGTAGCGACGAGACTGGCAGCGCTCATGCGATCGAGCGTCGCGTCGATGGAAATATTATCGGCCCCGGTGCGCGGCATCAGCAGAGCGAACTGAGCGCCGCCCCCGTTCGGCTGAATGAGCCGACCACTGTCAACTCGTGTTTCAGTTGGATTTGACGAAATATTCGCCGTCAATGACCCGAGATCACGTTGATTCATAATTAACGAACCGAGTTCCGCATGGCCGCTCACCAGCGGATCCTTCAAAGCTCCAGTGAGCGTGCCGTTGAAATTCAGTTTGCCGCCGAGGGCGATGTTATACGTATCAAACTGCTGCTCGACTTCAGGCAGTGCGCCCGACGTAATCAGCAGCCGTTGAATCTCTGAGGCGTCGGTCGAAGCGACATCAACTTGTAAATTCGAAATTGGCTCGTCGATTGAGAACTGGCCGCTGGCGTTCAGCTTCGTGGCGGCTGTCTGGAGACTGGCGCGCTGGATTTGGAATAAGCCGTGGTTGGCAGTAATTGCGACGTCACCCGAAAGTGGCGCGAGGTCATTCGCAGTTTGTGCGCCTTGCAGTTGCGCATTAACGCTTCCGGTTGCGGTGGCAATGTCAGTGTCGAGGAATGTGAGGTCGGCGCGGCCAGTCGCGCGGCTGGCCACCGGAATCGCGCGGCCTGACAACATAGCGATCATTGCGCCAAGGTCGAAGTTGTCGAAGTCACTGGAAACCTTTGACGTGCCTTTTTTCGTCAACGCGATCGTTGCATTGCCCGTGGCGCGACCGTTCAGCGCTTCAGCGACAAAATTGGTGAGTTGAATTTGATCGCTCGATGCGACGACCGCGGCATGCGCCGGTCCGAGTTTCATTTCGCCGAGCACGCCGCCGCCCAAACTCAGATCGGCGCTGGCGCGATAACGTCCCGACGGCTCGAGCGTGAATGCCGGTTTCGCCAGCTTTACGTTCTCGACCTGACCGTTTTCGAGTTTGACGGTGCCGGCGTTGATGTCGCTGGTGGTTCCTTCAACGCGGCCGTTGCGAATCGCGAGTCGCACTCCGGCGATATTGATGCTGCCCGTTTGCGCGCCTGAGAAGTTCGCTGCTCCGACTTGTAGCTCTTTGACGGTGACATTTGTCACACCGCCGCGACTGTTGGCTTCGATGTTCTTTGCGGTAACACCGTCGATTGTCGCCCTCGATGCCTGAACCTTGCCGGCTTTCGCGCTCGCAATTGTCGCGGTCGTGACGCCATTCTCGGAACGCACTTTAATGTTGGTCGCCTGAACGCCGGCGATGCGCGCGGACGATGTTGTCAGTGCGCTACCTGTGAGTTGGGGCGCGGAAGCGGTCAGCACTCCGTCTTTGTATTCGGCAACCGCATCGCGCAGCATCAGCCCCGTGATCGTCGTGCCATAACTCTTCTCGGCGGCGGCGCGCAGTTCGCCCACCCAGCGAAAGTCTGAACCCGTGCCCATGACGCCACCCGTAACTTGCACTGCGTTCAACTGAAAATCACCCGCGTTGAGCAACTGCACGACGGCTTTTCCATTGAAGTCATAGCTGGCGCCCTGGCCCGTTCCTTTGGCGCTAATATTTAATCCTTGCAGCCGCACGTTCTCGGCGGCGAGCGCTTCGGAAGTCACCGCGCCGGTGACTTGATACTTTCCGCCTTCACCGGTGATTGTCCCCGAGAAATTGCCGACACCGCGAAGAGCAGTGCCCGTCGCCAGCACGTCCGAAAGCTGCGTGAGATCGACAGTGGAAGTGACGTTGAAGTTGTATTGCATCGCGCGCCAATCACCGATGACGCCGCTGAGAGTGGCTTCGGCAACCGGCGAGCGAAGTTTCAACTCCTGAATCTCAGCGCGGATTTGGTTCACGCGGCCGCGCGCTTCGATGTCGATGTTATTGATGGGCCGATTGTCGTATGCGAACGTCGAGTTCTTCGCGGTAAGTGTGACCGTGTTCATCCAACTCGAAGATGGCGCATTAGGATCGTCGGGTTGAATCGTCGCCTGCACATTTCGCGCTTCGCCAGACAGCCTGTGCACGGCGTCACCGTAATGAATCAAGCCATTCTTCAGGTCGATGTGCGCGGTCGAGTACGCAAACAGAATTCTTTGGTTCGGCTCGGGCGGTGGGATGTGTATGTTCCGGAAATTAGATCGCCCCTGGGCGTCGAAGCTCACCCAAAGCTCGAGGCCTTCGATCTGCAGGTCTTTCAGATTGATGTTGCGACGAAGGTTGATCGCGTACAGATCTTCAACGCGGATGGTGGCGAGCAGTCGATCTATTTTGCCGAGCTTCTCACCGGTCTGCGCGTCGTAGAGCTCGACGCCGAGCATCTCGACGGTCTGCGGGGTAATGGCGGTGTGGAATTCGTGAATCTCGGCGCGGATTCCATATTTCGCGAGCGTGTCTTTGACCTGGCCGGCGATGTAAGCATCGACATAGCCGAACCGGTAACTCAACAGCGCAATCAACACAAGCGCGATTGCGCCGACGGCGACCACTATGCCGACGATAATTGCGTTGCGGCGAGTGACTAAGCGGCGTCTGCGTCGTGGGGGCGGCGCGCCAGCGTTTTTTGCGGCAGGCTCTGATTCATTCACAGGCATTGACCTATGGCCGCGACGGCGGCTGAAACCGGCAACGAAATTTACAGGAGAGCCCGAAAAACAAAGGTCAGAGGCAGAGGTCGGAGATCAGCATCAGTTAGAGTTTACCTTGTCTGATCTCTGACGTCTGACATCTGACCTGCTGTCTTTTGTAAACTGAATTCAGGGGAAATTCAAGAATAGCACAGACACTAACTCGTGGGTTGGGAGATGTGGCTCTGCGGAGCTGCGGCGGCTTCGGAATCCTGGGGTGTGCCCAGCGGAACATTGCCCACAACTTCGAGTTCAAAGCCTTCTATCGCGGCAATCTTGGGGGGGTGATTCGTGAGCAGAAGAATTTTCTGCAAGCCGAGTTCGTGAAGGATTTGCGCGCCTATGCCGTAATCACGATTCAGGCCATAACCGGTTTCCGCGCTCGCCTCGCGCTTGCTGATGCCGCGTTCCTGCATCAAGGTGTAAGTGCGCAACTGGTGAATCAGATCCAGGCCGTGCTCGCTTTGTCTCAAATAAAGCACAACGCCCTGTCCGGCGTCGGCGATCTTTTCCAGCGCCCTCCGCAATTGATACCCAGTGTCGTCAATGGTTGAGCCGAACATGTCACACGTCACGTTTTCGGTGTGCACCCTCACCATCACCGGATCGTCTGTGCGCACATCGCCCATCACCATCGCCAGATGCACGTCGCCATTGATTGTGTTCTCGAAAGCGATCGCGCGGAACTTTCCGTAGACAGTTGGGAGATCGGTTTCAACTGCACGCCGGACGAGAACTTCTTTCTGAATGCGATAACGAACCAGGTCGGCGACGCTGATGATCTTTAGTCCGTGCATCACCGCAAAATCTTTGAGCTGTGGCAGTCGAGCCATCGTCCCATCTTCATTCATGATTTCGCAGATGACGCCGGCCGGATAAAGTCCGGCGATGCGCGCGATGTCGACCGCGGCTTCGGTCTGTCCCGGACGCACCAGCACGCCGCCTTTTTTTGCGCGCAACGGAAAGACGTGGCCGGGCCGCGCTAAATCGTGCGGGCGAGTACGCTTATCGACTGCCGTCAAAATTGTGGTCGCGCGGTCAGCTGCGGAAATTCCCGTCGTCACGCCGCGGCGCGCTTCAATTGAGACCGTGAATGCCGTTCCCAGACGCGAGGTGTTGTCGGAAACCTGTGGACTGAGGTGCAGCTCATCGCAACGATCTTCAGTCAGCGGCAAACAAATCAATCCGCGCGCATGGCGCGCCATGAAATTGATAATTTCGGGAGTGACTTTTTCGGCGGCGCAAACCAGATCGCCTTCATTCTCGCGGTCTTCATCATCCACGATTATGATCATTCGCCCTTCGCGAATGTCGGCGGCAGCGTCGGGAATGGAAGCGAGAGACATGGCTGAAATCTTGAATTTGAAATCTGAAATTTAAGTTAGCCGTATGTTAGCGCGGACGACTGGAATTTGGCGATCTAAGACGCTTTCGAGCCCAAAATCCCTCGGTCTGTGAGCATTCGCTCGACATATTTCGCGATGACGTCAGCCTCGAGATTAACTTCATCACCCGGCTTCAACTGCGAAAAGTTAGTCAGTTCCAGGGTCTTTGGAATCACCGCGATTTCAAAGTATTCGTCGGTTAGGTTCGCAATCGTCAGGCTGACGCCATCGACAGCGACCGACCCTTTGAAAACCAGATATTGAGCGACTTGCTGCGGATACGCGAAGCGAAAAGTCCACGAGTCGCCGTGATTCTCTGAATGCAGAAATGTGCCCGTCGCGTCGACGTGCCCCTGCACGATGTGACCACCAAGGCGCGTTGCCGGCGTGACCGCGCGTTCCAGGTTCACCGGTGAACCAACTTGCAAACTTCCGAGTGTCGAGCGGAACAGCGTCTCTTTCGAAACGTCCGCGGCGAATGAATCGGGTTTGATGTCGAGCGCGGTCAGGCAGACGCCGTTAACCGAAATCGAGTCGCCGTTCTTCGCGTCCTGCGTAACCGTCCGCGCCGCGATCACGATACGTGCGTCTTCGCCCCGTTTTTCAACGTCGCGCACATGGCCGAGTTCTTCAATTATTCCCGTGAACATATTGATCGCGGATTATCGGGACCACGATCTGAGGAACCACACGACGAACAAAACCAGTAAACCGATCGCCGGCAATCCGAGCGAGAAGATCATCATCCAGATCGCTTCTTTCTTAAAGCTAAACGTTGGTCTCATGCGCCGGTCCTTTCTTTCACAATCGCGACCATCTTACTGAATACTTCGTCGATCGTCATGCCGGTTGAGTCAATCACGACCGCATCGTCGGCTGCAGCCAGCGGCGAATCTTCGCGCGTCGTGTCGCGCCGGTCACGTTCGGTGATGTCGGCCAGGGTTCGTTCAAAAGTTGCATCCGGATTTTGCACGCGCTCTTCGGCTAAACGACGTTCAGCGCGTTCCGTAATCGCTGCGTCCAAAAAGAATTTGACGTCGGCGGTTGGAAACACAACGGTGCCGATGTCGCGGCCATTCATCACGGCGCCGCGGGCGCCCAGTTCGCGCTGCCGTTGCACCATGGCGCGACGCACCGCCGGAATGGTGGAAATAATTGAAGAGATGTGGGTGACGTCTTCGTCGCGAATCCGATCTGAAACATCTCGGCCATCGAGCGTCACGCGCAGCGAATCGGGATCGCCGGCGAGATCGATGTCGATGCGCTCCGCCAGCGAACCGACGGCAACGTCATCCTTCTCGTTCACCGACGTCGATTCGATCACCGCGAGAGCGACCGCGCGATACATTGAACCGGTGTCGATATACAAAAGACCCAGTTCGCGCGCGAGCATGCGCCCAAGCGTTGACTTGCCCGAACCTGACGGTCCGTCAATCGCGATGATGAGTGGTTTTGTTGCCAAACAACAAGACGATATTAGCGCGTTCGACCAGGGTCAAGGTTTGCGGGTCGTGAGGGCGGTTCATTTCGAAAGTGGCACGGGCGTCGCCCCTCCTGAAATCACGCGCAAGATGCGCGTGCCACCCGAAACATCGCAAAGTCTGTAGACAACTACCGCCTTACAAAAAAGCAATCACCCGCAACCGAAGGCTACGGGTGACCGCTTGTTCAGCGCGACAGTGGAGTTCTCCGCAGCGACTGCCCGCCGATTTTTGCGTGATGGGTGTTAGCGCAACGCCACTGCTACTGCTTCACCCTGGGTCTTCAGCATCGCGAGTTCGCGAGCGACGCCGCGTTCACCGCGCGACTTGGCTGCTTGCCACGAATACGCCAATCCTTCAATCGCAACTGTCGAAAAGAAATAGTGATTGCCGTAGCGATTGAACCCCAGCGCGGATCGTTGTGCGCCATTCGTTTGCATCGCGGTGGTGCGAACCATCACGCTGGCATCACCGCGTCTTGAAGCGATCTGCAAGGTGACCGCATCAGAACTGGGATTGACCTCTCGAATGACATATTCGCCCGCCGGCATGATTTTGTCGGCCACCTTGAATTCGAAAGGAATAGTCGCGCGAACTGATGCGCTGGACTGTGCCTGAGCAGCTGCGGCTGTCATGCCGATCAGGGTCAATAACGCGACGACGATTAACATTTGCTTTTTCATCTTCTTCCTCCTCTTTGAATCGAACCGCCACTCGGCTCGGCTAATCTTTTTGGCTGGATTCGCTGTGTCGTCGTTTCCGCCGACGAACCGCGTGACCTTCCTGCCCTACACTTGTTAACGCGGAGGCTCGCGGGAAACTCCCTCACAATCCAAAACTTTTGTTGTAGAATCCGCGCCGTTCGCATTGAGGTCATGATCCGTGCCTGCTGAAAGCGTCACTCAATTGCTGGTGAAATGGGGCGAAGGCGACGCATCGTCGCTCGAGAAGTTGATGCCCCTCGTTTATGAGGAACTGCGGCGCTTGGCGAATAATTACCTGCGGCGCGAGCGGCAAAACCACACGCTCCAGCCGACGGCGCTGGTCAACGAAGCCTATTTGAAGCTGGTCGATCAAAAGAATGCACATTGGCAAAACCGGGCGCAGTTTTACGGAGTCGCGGCCCAACTGATGCGGAGAATTTTGGTTGACCACGCGCGTCAGCACCACGCGGAGAAGCGGGGCGGATCAAAACAGCAAAGGCTGTCGATTACCAGCGCGCAGACAATTGCCCAAGCGCCTGAGGTTGATGTCCTCGCGGTCCATGAAGCCCTGGAGGAATTGAAACAGTTCGATCCGCAGCAGGAGCGCATCGTCGAATTGAGATTTTTCGGCGGCTTCTCCATCGATGAGACCGCAAAAGTACTCGGTCTTGGCCATGCCACAGTGGAACGTGATTGGAAGATGGCGCGCGCCTGGCTGCGGCAGAAACTGGAATGAAAGAGTGCAGTGAGGGAATCTTTCCACGAACTGCGCGTTAATAGACGGAGAACTGCTTCAGCTAAAGTTTCCCAAGCCATGACACCGAAACGCTGGCAAAAAGTTAAGGAGATCTTTCACGCGGCGCTGGCCAGACCAGCGGCCGAGCGAACCGCCTTCGTGGCAGAGGCGTGTGACGGCGACAACGAGCTGAAGAAGGAAGTCGAGTCGTTGCTCGCTTCGTCGGAAAAGGACGGCAGCTTTATTGACTCGCCTGCTTACGCCGCGGCGGCAACCCTGATCACGCACGAACCCGCCGAACTGAAGAAGGGCAGGACAATCGGTTCATACGAGATCGTTTCGTTCATCAGCCGCGGCGGCATGGGTGAAGTTTATCTGGCGAAAGATCGGCGGCTGGGTCGAAAGGTCGCACTTAAGATTCTGCCCAGCGAGTTCACCCGAAACCAGGAACGGCTGCGACGATTTGAACAGGAAGCGCGTTCAGCGTCGGCGCTAAATCATCCGAACATAATCACGATCTATGAAATTCTGAAGTCGGAATCAACGCACGTAATCGCGACCGAGTACGTCGAAGGAGAAACGCTGCGGCATCGCTTGTCGAATTCGCCGCTCGAACTCTCGGAGGCCCTCAACGTTGCGACGCAGGTTGCGGACGCGCTTTCAGCGGCGCACAAAGCCGGAATCGTTCACCGGGACATCAAGCCGGAGAACATCATGATTCGGCAGGACGGTTATGTGAAGGTGCTCGACTTTGGTCTCGCCAAACTCAGCGAAGAGGTGCCGTCTGTCTCAGCCGATGAAGCACCGACGCGCCAAGTGCGGACAGGTTCCGGAGTCATCATCGGAACGGCCGGCTATATGTCTCCAGAGCAGGCACGCGGCAAACCCGTCGACGCGCGGTCGGATATTTTTAGTTTGGGCTCGGTCATCTACGAGATGGTGACGCGCCGGAAACCTTTCGACGGCGAAACGCCGAGCGACGTCCTTGCGAGCATCTTGAAGACTGAGCCTCCGCCGGTTTCGCAGTTGCTGGAAGACGCTCCTCCTGAGCTGACGCGCATTGTGGCGAAGGCGCTGAAGAAGAATCGAGACGAGCGCTATCAAGTCATCAGCGATCTGCTGCTCGATCTGAAGACGCTCAAGCAGGATTTGGAATTCCACGCGCGACTTCAATCGACCGGCTCCGGCGTCAGCGTTGATAAGTCAGGCGCAGTCGCGACTGCGAGTACTTCAGTGGCCGCCGTTCCAACATCCGATGGTGCGGTAGACGCTACCATGATCAGTCAGGCTCTGAGCGTCGAGCTGAAACGGCAACGACTTCGTTTCACGGCCGTCGCGTTGGCGGGACTGGTAGTTCTCGCCGCGGGCGCCTTTGGGCTCTACAAACTCCTGAACCGTCCGACGCGTGCGCACTTCCAAGCCATCTCCGTCGCTCGCGTCACAAACTCAGGGAAAGTGATCGACGCGCGGCTGTCCCACGACGGGAAATACTTGGTCTATTCATACAGCGATGCTGGGTACCAAAGTATTTGGATCCGGCAAGTCAGCACTCCAAATGACAAAGTAGTGGTGCCGCCAGAGCAAGTGGGAATTTTTGGGTTCACAGTCTCGCGTGATGATCACGACCTCTATTACGTCATCAAGCGCAACTTCGATTCCGGCACCCTCTATCGTTTGCCGCTTCTGGGTGGCACGCCAGTCAAGCTCCTGGAAAGAATTGACAGTGCCGTGACGCTGTCTCCTGACGGAAGACACCTTGCATTCTTGCGCGCCAGCTATCCCACCGAAAACGAAAGCGCGCTCATCGTGGCCAATCTCGACGGTAGCGACGAGCGAGCTCTGGCAGTAAAGAAAAAACCTGAGAGACTTGCGCCGGTTTTTTTCGCCACGCCTTCGTGGTCGCCAGACGGTAAGTTGATCGCAGCTAGTGTGGCCACCGCAGGCGTTTCCACGTTTGACGGCGCGCGCAGCCAGGTCGTCGCTTTTCCGGTTAACGGCGGGCCTGAGGTCAACTTAACCCCAGACCCCTGGTTGTTTAGCGGCCAGGTTGAGTGGTTACCTGACATGAGCGGCTTAATAGTAATTGCCGGTGAAAACGGGGGACCCGGTGCGCAAGTCTGGTTTTTATCATACCCCGACGGACAGAAACGCCGCATCACGAACGATCTCGATCAGCATCGAGCAATTGGTATGTCCGCTGATGGCAAAATGTTCGTCAACATCGTCGGCACCGGCGCGGTGACCATCTGGATTACACCCGAGGGCGATGCGTCGCGTGCCGTTCAATTACCGGTGGGAAACATCGGGTCGTACTCATCACTCGGAAACAGCCTGGCTTGGACGGCGGATGGCCGGATCATTTTCGCGTCCGCCGAAGGAAACGAAGTTAACTTGTGGATTAGCGATGCGAACGGGACAAATCGGCGCGCGCTGACTGCGAACTCGGGCATCAACGTCAGTCCGGTGGTATCGCCCGAGCGCCGTTATATTGTGTTCAGTTCCACGCGCGCTGGTCAGGCCAATATTTGGCGCATGACGCTCGACGGAAACAGCCCGGCACAACTCACCCACGGCACGTCTGACTCGAATCCGGTGATTTCACCCGACGGTAAGTGGGTGGTCTATTCAACGCTTAATTCGGGCAGACCTACAATTTGGAAGGTGGCGATAGACGGCGGTGAGCCAGTTCAGATCGTAAACCGAGGTTCGAGTTACCCGATGATTTCGCCTGACGGCAAGCTGCTTGCTTTCCTCTACACTGAGTCAGCCGATCCGTTAACGCCCCCAAATCGGATTGCCATAATGCCCTTCGAAGGCGGCGAACCTCTCAAGACTTTCAATTTTGAACCGGCGACTACCGTCGTAACGAAGGCCAACTGGTCAAATGACGGAACTGCAATTCTCTACACGACGAATACGAATAACGTCACGAATATTTGGGCGCAGCCGATTGACGGCGGTGCGCGAAAGCAAGTGACGGATTTCAAAGAGCTCTACATGACGGGGTTTGCCTGGTCGCGTGACGGAAAGCAGCTCGCAGTTTCCCGCAGCAATTACTCGCGTGATGCAGTCATTATCAGTGAGGCGAATTGATTAGCATCAGTATCGATGCGACGGCATGCCGATGTGAATGTGAGGCCCGGTCGCGACGCCCGGAATCGCCGTGCGAAAAGCTGAAAAAGGAATTCCGTTGCGCTTGAGAAAATCGATCAACGCCTGGCCCTCCGGTTCATCGGGCCGCAAAGAAATGTCCATGGCGTTTCGATGATCCAGCCGCCATTGATTGTGAATTGCTCCCTGTCCAAAAACCGCAATCGGCAACGGCCGCTTAAACGCCTGCTGAAAAAAACTTTCGATCGCCGATGCCTGGCCCAACAGCCAATGACCCGCGCCAGTGAAGCGAATAAATGAAGTCGTCTGCACCAGCCCGCCTTTGCGAGCCGGCCCGAGCTTCTTCATCTGCTTCTCTGTTTCAATTTCCACCAACGCCTGAGCAATCTGCGTGTCTGCTCCGGCAATCTGTTGCTCAACGGAAGAGATCTTCAATTTGGCGTCCGTGATCGCCCGTGCCGATTCATCAAGGTCGCGTTGGGAAAGCAGGCCCTGGTCAAACAGCCTCTGCGAATTCTCGTGATGCAAGTCGGCTTTCTTGAGACTCTCCTCGTATAGCGTGAGCAGCTTTTGCAGACTGGTTTTGTATTCCTTGGTTGTCGCGATGTAACGATCGCGCAGTTGCGACAACTCGCTCTCCGTTGAGGAGGGCGCGGCTTTCTTGCTTGGTATCTTCGATTTCTTCTGGGCGAACAACGACACGCCACACGAAATCGTAATCAGAGTTACCAACAACACGCGTTTCATGATGCTTGATTAAGAATAGTACGAGGAAGAATTACGCCAAAACCGGCACGATTAAACGTTATTGAGAATAGAGAGAGCGTTCGCGCTGAAGATTTGAGTTTTTTCGGCCTCCGAGATGTCCAGTTCGCGAATGGAAATGACGGCCCGGTCGATCGATCCGAGCAGGTGCGGATAATCGCTGCCCATCAACATGCGATCGGCGCCAATCATGTCGCGCACCATCATCAACATGTGTGGATTGAAATTCACCGTGTCGTAGTAAAGCCGTTTCAGGTAAGTGCTCGGCAGCTCATCGATATTCGCGCGGCATTCGGGAAAGTCGCGCCAGCCGTTGTCCATACGTTCCATCAGATACGGAATTGCACCGCCCAGGTGTCCGACGATCCAGCGAATGTCGGGAAAATCAAGAAACATTCCGTCATAGCACATGCGCGCAACGGCGAGAGTGGTATCAAACATGAATCCGACAATCGGCCCGAGCACGTATTCGCGAAACGGATCGGTGTTCGCAGGCAGCATTGGATGCAGGAGGATACAGAGCTTCATCCGATTCGCTTCTGCAAAGAACGGCCGGTATTGCGGAGAAGTCAGCGCGTTGCCGCCGACGTTACTTAACAGAATCACGCCGTTCATCTTCAATTCATCGATTGCGCGATGAAGTTCTCTGAGCGCTTCATCAGGCGAATCCATCGGAATGGAGGCTAGTGCTTTGAATCGCTGTGGGTGCTGCGCAGTCAATTCGGCATAGGCATCGTTTACCATTCGCGCGATTGCGGGTTGATGCTGCGCGTCGGCGAAAAAAACATTGGGCGTCGAAAGCGATACCACCTCAACATCGATGCCGACGCGATCCATTTCTTGCAAACGTAGAGCGACATCGGTCATTGCCGGCGTCACTCCGAAGAACCGCGCGTCGCGATACGTAATGATTGTTTGTCCTGAAGGGCTCTGGCCGAAGGAAAAATCCGAAGGGAGCTCGCGAATCCGGTCAAAGTAGACCGGCGGATAATAGTGCGTATGAACGTCTATCTTCCGAAGTCGCGGGTCCGCGGTGGCCATCAGGGCAAGCTTCCAGTGAAATATTCGGATGTATCGCTGTTAGTCGAGCTTCTAGTTCCGTATACGACCGCCTTGTACTATTGGTTACTACCTGAATTAGACTACGGCCGTGCCGGAAACTGATATTCAACCAATTCTAGACGGCGTTGTCGACGGCCAAAGGCTCACCGCTGAGGACTGCACGGCGCTGCTCGAATCGTACGACATTGCGAAAATCGGCGCGGCGGCGGACGAAATCCGCCAGCGCAAGCATCCTGATAATGTAGTCACTTACATCATCGACCGGAACATTAACTATACGAACGTCTGCAACGTTGTCTGCACTTTCTGCGCGTTTTATCGCCGTCCCGGCGCGCCCGACACTTATGTGCAAACGATCGAATCCATTTGCGAGAAGATCGACGAGACCATTGCGCTGGGCGGAACCGGCGTCCTGATGCAGGGTGGGCTGCACCCCGATTTCGGCATCGAGTGGTACGAAGATCTGCTGCGGACACTCAGCGCGAAGTATCCAGGATTTCAGTTGCACTGTTTTTCGCCGCCAGAGATTCACAACATTCATCTCATTTCCGGCTTGGATTACGAAACAATCATGCGGCGTTTGAAGGATGCCGGGCTCTACAGTCTTCCGGGCGGCGGCGCGGAGATTCTGGACGATGAAGTACGCAAACGCGTGGCGACGAAATGCACCACGCAGGAATGGTTGGACGTCATGCGCGCCGTGCACAATGTGGGTTTGCGTTCGTCAGCCACGATGATGTTCGGCATTGGAGATCGAATTGAGCACCGCGTTCGTCATCTGCAGAGGATTCGGGATCTTCAGGACGAGACAGGCGGCTTCTTCGCCTTCATTCCCTGGACTTTCCAGCGCGAGAACACGGCGCTCGGTCGCAAGATCAAAGAAGAGCCGACGGGAATGGATTATCTGAAGATGCTTTCCGTGTCGCGTCTGTTCATGGACAACATCGACAACATCCAATCTTCATGGCTGACGCAGGGATTGCGTCTGGGCCAGGTTGCTTTGCGCATGGGCGCGAACGACATGGGCTCCATCATGATTGAAGAAAATGTTGTGTCCGCCGCCGGCGCGCACAATCGAGCGACTGAAGAAACTCTGCGTTACCTCATCAAAGAAGCCGGCTTCATTCCGCAGCAGCGCGACATTCTGTATGAGCACGTCAGCGCTGAACAGCGCGCAGCGCTGGCGACACTTCCGCCAAAAAACTCACGTCAATTAAAAGTAATGTCGGTGGGTTAACCTTCACTTAATGCCCATGTTGGGGCACTCAACATAAAGCGTCTCAAGGTAAGGAAGGAGCGGCTTGCCGCCGCTTTGGTGAAGAGGCGGGGGCAAGCCCCACTTCCTAACTCAAATTTACTCAGGTTTTCGGTCTTACGCAGATTTTACTTCGCGAATGCGACGGCGGCGACGCGCTTTGTCAGCGTCAACGCTTCGTCCTTCATGACGTTCGGACTTGTCTTCGGCAACGAACAGGGGCTCGAACTTCGTGGATTTGAGAAGTAGGCCGGTGCCTTCGGCAGTAGGTTTCACTCTCGCCAGCAGCACGCGTGCGACACGTTTCGGCATCAGCATTGGAGCCAGCGTCGCTGCCGATTGGGCCAGCGCCACGATGTCGCCGCCGCCACGCCAATGTTCGCGCACCACAAGGTCGTCGGTGTGGTCAATCAAACGCAGCACCGTCAGCGCGATCAGAAAGAGATCATCAACCTGCCCAAGAAACGGAATCATATCCGGCAGGAAATCAAAAGGGATGATGGCGTAAATCACCGCCGCCGCGAACAGCGCCCGTTCCGTCTTTGGCACGCGCTTATCGACCATCAGGCGAGCGCACAGTGCCACCATGTTCGGCAGGAACATGAGCAGGTTCTTCATGCGGCTTTTAATTTTTAGTTTGGGCATGATTCGTTAGTAGTCAGTAGTCAGTTGTTAGTTGTAAATACGCGTTAGTTCTTCAGTTGGTTCGTCGTCAAAAGTCTAGTGTACCGCCCGCCTGGCCGCAACCTTTCGGGCGTTTGAGGAGTCGTGATAGATTTCTTCTCGTTATTGACTACTAACAACTGGTCACTAACAACTGACTAGTGACAACTGACCACCATCGTGTCCATTCTTGACCAAATTCATCAGCGCGCAGCGGCGAACCCGCAGCATATCGTGCTGCCCGAAGGCGAAGATCCGCGCACGGTGATTGCCGCCAGCGCCGCGGCCCGTCAAAGGCTCGCGAAAATCACAGTCCTTGGCAGCGAAGACAAAGTTCGCGATGCCGCGCGTCAAGCGAACGCAGACTTGGGCGGAGTCGATGTAATCGATCATCAGCGCGCGAGCGATTTCGATAAGATGGTGGCGCTACTTTACGACGCTCGTCGCGCCAAGGGCATGACGATTGATGAAGCGCGCAACGCTTTACGCGATCCGCTTTACTACGGAAATTTGATGGTGCGCTCAGGTCGCGCGGATGGATCGGTCGCGGGAGCCACGAACACGACGTCGCACACGGTGCGCGCGGCGCTGCACTGCATCGGCGTGCGTCCGGGATTCAAGCTGGTCTCTAGTTTCTTTCTCATGGTCACGCGTGATCCAAATGTCGGATCGAACGGCGCAATGATTTATGCCGACTGCGGCGTAGTCATCGAGCCGAGCGCGGCGGAACTTGCTGAGATCGCGATCGCCTCGGCTGATTCATGTCGAGCGCTGCTTGGCGCCGAACCGCGCGTCGCCATGCTCTCGTTTTCGACCAAAGGATCGGCGAAACACAAATTGATCGACAAAGTCGTTGAGGCTACCCGGACGGTGCGCGCCCGCGCGCCACAAATTGAAATCGACGGCGAGCTGCAAGCTGACGCGGCGCTGGTGCCCGCGATTGGGCAATCGAAAGCGCCCGGCTCGAGCGTGGCCGGACACGCGAATGTGTTGATCTTTCCCGATCTGCAAGCGGGCAACATCGGCTACAAATTGACTGAGCGGCTGGCCGGCGCGACGGCTATCGGTCCGATCTTGCAAGGTCTGGATCGGTCGGCTAATGATCTTTCGCGTGGCTGCAAACCTGAAGACATCGTGGATGCAATCGCCATTACCGCGGTTCAGGCCCAAGCTCGAAAATCACAAGGCTAACCGGCTCAGGCAACGTCACAGCGCACAGAGACGCATCAAACCCCTGCGATTCAGTAATCTTCTTTCGGAGTCAATACTTGCGGCTTTTCATCATCCTTTCGCTGATAACTCTGTTTGCTACAGTGGCCGGAGCACAGACTCCCAAGCCATCGCCGACGCCTAAAACTGACGAGCAGGAGCGAGTTCGCGTTTTTACCGAAGAAGTTCGCCTGCCCGTGGTTGCGACTGACGCGGGCGGCCATTACGATGCCGCTCTCCAAGCGGATGAAGTATTAGTGCTGGAGGACGGCGAGCCGCAGCAAATCAGAAGTATCCAACATCTCCCAACGAATGTTTTGTTGTTGCTGGATGTGGGTAACACGCTCGGGCTGAAGGACACGAATTTGACTCGCACTTTGGCCACGCGAGTGATTGGGTCGTTGCATCCGGAAGATCGAATCGCGCTGATGCAATTCGCGACGCGTCCAGAACTCCTGCAAGGTTGGACCACTGACCGGGCGGCCTTGGCAAAAATACTTGAGCCTAAGGGAAAATTGATCGCAGGCAAAAACAGCCGACTGACGGATGCGATTGCCGCGGCCTCAGCGCAATTTAAAGACACGCCGCCAGGAACACGACATATCGTTCTGGTCACGGATGGCGTGGAAACTCCCGGCAGTCGCACTTCACTCTCAGAGGCGATAAAACAATTGAATTCTGTCCAGGTGACGGTGCACGTCATCAGCTACACGGCTCTCTCGCGCACGACGCTGCAAGCGAATAACAAGGTGGTTCGCGGAGGTGATGGCGTACAACGCGATGGCAATCCCGCCAGCAATCCGGTAGCGAATGGCGACCCAACGTTGCCGCCGGGTGCCACACGTACTCCCGTTTTCAAAATCGGATCGATTGATACGGACGTGGCGATGCGACGGAAGAAGAAAGAATACGAGCGCGCCACGAAAGACGCAGAGCAAAAACTGACAGAGATTGCTCAAGACAGTGGCGGGCGAATCATCATCTCCGAAACACCGGAAAATTTGCTGGCGCAGGCCGATTCAATCACTCGCGACATCGGCGCGCAGTACGTGATCACCTATCGGCCGACGCGACCTTTGTCAGTCGCCAAACCAGGGGAATACCGGCGTGTCGAAGTTGCATCGCGTCGCGTGGGCCTGTACCTGAGAAGCCGCAAGGGATATGTAGTTCCGGCTCAGGAATAATCTTGAAGTGCAGGCTTCAATTTGCGATAGAGCAAATTTAAGGCTGAACTCGAAAACGCTCTAACTCACCGGCGCATTCAACTTCGATTCGATCGAAAGTCCGACTGGTGTCCAATCCGACGCAGTGCGCTCTCTCATCAGCGACCGCCGACGTAGCTCTTCCCAATCTTCTCTGGGCACGCGGTGGAATGCTTCAACAACTTTCGGATCGAATTGACGATCAGCCCAATCGTCGAGCTCGCGCGCCGCGGCGTCGTATGACTGCGCCTTCCGATAAACTCGGTCGCTGGTGATGGCGTCGAAGGCGTCGGCCACCGCGAAGATGCGTGCGCAGATATCAATCTCTTCGGCCTTCAGTCCCAGCGGATAACCCGAGCCGTCCCATTTCTCGTGATGCTGTGCCACCACTCGCGCTGCGCCTTCGAGGAACTTTATGTCGCGCAGAATCTGCTGACCATGCAGAGGGTGTTCGCGCATGCGCTCCCACTCTTCCTCAGTAAGCTTCGCCGGTTTGCGCAGGATCGCGTCGGGTACGCCAATCTTGCCGATGTCGTGCAGCAACGAACCGAACTCAAGCGCTTTCATTTCCTGCGCGTTCAAACCGTACTCACGACCCAGACGCAAGCTGAAAGTTACGACCCGCTCTGAATGGCCATGTGTCTCAGCGTCGCGAGTTTCGAGCGCAGCCGTCAAAGCCTGCAAAGTAGATCGATATGCATTCTCGAGCGAGCCAAGCGCCTGATCCAACTCTGCTGTGCGAACATCGACTAACTCCTCAAGATGATTTTCATAAAGCTGTTTGGCTACGATCAGCTGATGGTGATCATAGGCGCGCTCGATTACCGCCTCGACCTGGCGCAGATCGAACGGCTTCATCAGATAGTCAAAGGCACCCAGACGGAGCGCATTGATTGCGCTCTCGATGGTCTGCACGCCACTAACCATGACAATGACACTTTCGGGCGAGATGGTTTTGATGTGCGGGATCATTTCCAGCCCGCTCATCCCCGTCATCGTGATGTCGCTAATCACGAGTTCGTACGGATTGACGCGCAGCATGGATAGAGCTTCCTCCGCCGACGATGCTTCCGCACAGTCATACGACTGTTCGAGTAGATCATGAAGCACACCGCGCACGGCGGCTTCATCATCGACTATTAGGAGGCGAGGGTGCACGGACTTGGGCATAGATTCGACAGTGCCGAGAGGCGCAATATTTGTGAACCAATTCGGCGCGGGCCAGGACGCCGCTTAAGACAGAAGGATCGCCAGCCTTAGACTGGCCTCAGGATTGTACAACACGGGCTAGCGCTTGGCCAACACATTTTTGCAATACCTCAAACGTCCTGTTTTCATAAGAATTCGAGCGCGGTGAGGGCGAACAGTGCGCTGTTTAATCGAGAAGTTGACGTTCAAGTCTCGCCTCTCTAATATGGCCTGACACCGTCCGAAAGAGTCGGTTCTGCAAGCCGGAGTGGCGAAATTGGTATACGCACCAGACTCAAAATCTGGCGAGGTTCACTCCTCATGAGAGTTCGAGTCTCTCCTCCGGCACCAAAATTCCAAATCAAACTGAATCGTTGACGCGGCCGAGCAAACGGTTGGGTCAAATGTGAGGTACTCGGTCCCGAGACTCAAAAAAAGAGGGCCGAACGAATTGATCGTCCAGCCCGAGTTCACCATCAGGGTTACGGTTTACTTTTTAATGCGCGAATCGATCGGATCCGCGGGACTGCTGGGCGGCGCATCAGGATCGCCAACCGCTTGACCCGCCGGCGATAAGCCGTGCGTGCCGATCTCATGCGCTGTGTGCCGAGACATGACGCTATGGCGCCGGCCATACGCAAAGTAGATTATTAATCCAACCAGGAGCCAGACAATTAAACGCACCCAGTTCTCGTAAGGCAGCGAGAACATCAGCAGCAGACAAGTGGCGATTCCGAGGATTGGAACTAGCGGAACAAATGGCGCGCGGAAGGGACGATTCGCGTTGGGATTCGTCTTGCGCATCACCAGCACCGCGCCGCAAACGATCACAAACGCGAACAGAGTTCCGATGCTGGTCATTTCCGCCAGAATGCTCAGTGGGATTAGACCGGCCATGACCGCGACAAACACTCCGGTTAGGATCGTTGACTTCCAGGGCGTGCGCCATTTCGGATGCACGTCACCGAAGAAGCTGTTAGGAACCAACCCATCGCGACCCAGTGCCAACATCACGCGCGGCTGGCTCAACATCATCACCAGCAGCACTGACGTAATTCCAGTCATGGCGCCGGCGGCGACCAGGTATTGCATCCATACGAGTCCGGCGCGCTTGAAAGCATCGACAACCGGCGCGTCGATATTGATCTCTTTGTAGGGAACCATGCCGGTCAGCACTGCCGAGACGGCGATGTAAAGGATCGTGCAGATTATGAGTGAATAGATGATCCCTTTCGGAACATCCTTCGCGGGTTCGCGCGCTTCCTCTGAGTGGACCGATACGGAATCGAAGCCAATGTACGCGAAGAAAATAATCGCGGCGCCCGCGAACATACCCAGTGGCTCACCTCCTGCCGCGTGGCCACCGAGAATCGTCTTGCCAAAGAAGCTCACACCCGTATAGCCATACGGCGCAAATGGGTGCCAGTTGCTCGTGCCGTACACGGTCAGGACCAGATAGCCGCCGATACCGATAACCATCAGCACGATAACCAGCTTGACGGCCACCATGACGGCATTGAAGCTGGCGCTTTCTTTGATTCCCTTGACCAGAACGATCGTGAGAATGAAGGTTATCAGAATGGCCGGCAGGTCAAACCAGGAGCCCGTGGACACAAAACCCGTGTGCGGGCAGCCGCCTTTGACATCCACGTTCACACAATAATTGACCGGGGCGGAACGAAAGATCTCGGGTATCTTCGCCGGTATCCACGACAGGCCTTCGTGGAATATCGGGATAAATTCCTGAAAGTGCGCCGACCAACCGTGGGCTACTGTCGCTGAGCCAACTGCGTACTCGAGAATCAAGTCCCAGCCGATAATCCACGCGAACAACTCGCCCAACGTTGCGTACGCATAGGTGTAAGCCGACCCCGCAACCGGCACCATCGAGGCAAACTCCGCGTAACACAGCGCCGCAAACACGCACGCAAGCCCAGCCATCACGAATGACAACATCAATGCCGGACCAGTGCGGTCATGCGCCGCGACACCGGTGAGAATAAAAATGCCGGTACCGATGATCGCGCCCACGCCCAGGGCCGTCAGTTGCACGGGACCCAGGACACGGCGCAAGCGGTGACTGCCCGCCTCTTCCGCGAGTAGCATGCTGAGCGGTTTCGTTCTGAACAATTGACTAGCCATCAGTCGTCCTCCGAAGTTATTCGACAAACTTCAGTTTGTCGCTTTTATAGGTGACGCGAAATTAGAAATAAAACGACAAACTAAAGTTTGTCGAACGCTTAGTATTCGCCTTGCGCTTCCGCGGCGCCTTCAGACACGGAACCCTCTTCGGGCATCGCGGTGCCTACTCGCTTCCAAATTAAGTAGGCTGGTATTCCACTCAAGGCGATTATCAGTCCGGGCCAGGTTGTCGCCGTTTGATAAATGAAAAGCACTACTAATATTACTGCTGCGCCGATGATGTAAAGCAGAGGAATGATGGGATAACCAAAAGCTTTGTAAGGCCGCTCGGCATTCGGCCTCGTCTGTCGCAAACGAAAAATTCCAGCGATTGTCAGGATGTAGAAAATGAGCGCGGCGGAAATCACGTAATCAAGCAGGTTGCCGTAAAGATTCCCATACGTGACCGTCCCAGCTGCGCCAACCTTCACCGTGCGCGGCAACACGAGCAGAGCCGCCCAAATTCCCTGAATCACTAATCCCCATCCGGGCACATGTTTGTGATTCAGTACTCCCGATTTCCGGAAGAACAATCCGTCGCGCGACATCGCGTAATACGCGCGTGCTCCAGCCAGAATCAATCCGTTGTTGCAACCAAACGTCGAGATCAAGAACGCGACGGCCATGATGACCGCGCCTTTGCCGGGGAAGATTACATTCGCAGTGTCCGACGCGACGCGCGATGCGCCCTGAATTTTGTCGAACGGCAATGTAACCAGGTAGGCAACGTTGGCCAGCAGGTACAACGTGATGACGATGCCGGTGCCGAACGCCAGCGCGAGCGGAATGTTGCGGCGCGGATTCTTTACTTCGCCGGCGGTGAAGGTGATGTTGTTCCAGGCATCCGCCGAAAACAGCGACCCTGTCTGCGCCACGCAGATGCCGACGAACAATCCAAATGTCGCGGCTGCGGTTAGTCCGCCGCCAAAATCATCGAGTGGGCCGCGCACCTGCCAGAAGTTTCCAAAGTTCGCGCGGGCCACGTCGCTGTGCCAGATAAGTCCAAATAAAACTCCGAGGACGATCAGCCCAAACAGCGCCGCGAGTTTCGCTGTGGTGAACGAATTCTGGACCAGCTTCCCAAGTTTCAATCCCTGCGTGTTCATGAACGTCAGCAGGATAATCATGAGAATCGCAACGATTTGCGCTGTGGAAAGCGAAATCGCATAGCTGCCGAAGAGTTGCTTCGGCGCGATCAGGTACTTCTCTTCGCCGATCGACGGTATGAGAATTCCGAGATAGCGGGCGAAGCCGACCGCCACGGCGGCAATAGTTCCCGTTTGAATGACGAGAAACAGGGTCCAGCCATAGAGGAAGCCCCACATGGGTGAGAACGCTTCGCGCAGATAGACGTACTGGCCCCCGGCCTTGGGCATCATGGCCGCCAACTCGCCGTAGCTAAGCGCGGCCATCATCGTGAGCAGTCCGGTTACCAGCCAAACGACCAGCAGCCAACCGGGCGATCCGACTTGTTTGGAAATGCCTCCTGAGACAATAAAAATGCCGGAGCCAATCATGGATCCGGCAACGATCATCGTCGAATCAAGCAAACCTAGACCGCGAATAAACCCGGTCGATTTGTTTTCGGCTACTGCGCCAGCACCGGCCATGCGCTTCCTCCAACGGAATGGAATCTGCTAAATCGTTTGGTTTTCTGACTGCTGCGGGGAGTTGCTTCGCGAACGCGCGCCATTATACCGATTTCGCCCAGTCTGTCGAGGAGTTTGGGCTCGGGGTAGTGAGCTAATTCGGGTTTTTCTGCGTACCTCAGCGAAGAACTCAGTTCTTCCTCTGCGGTTGCATCTCGTAAGCTTGGGATTAACCGCAGAGGAAATTGCAGAGGGTTTCGCAGAGTGCGCAGAGAAATTCATACTTCTGGGTCTGCGACGCAAAATGCCGCCGGTGCTTCGTCGTGGTGGTGTGGCCCGCCACAAAAAACATCCGTGGTTCCACCGGTAGGTTATACTGCGCGAAGAGAGTTAATTAAGTGTTATGAAATCCCCCATTACGCTCGCATTAGTCGTCGTTATCATTACATTGTCTTCAGTCGCTTGTCAGCGTGGGCCGTCATCACCGGCTTCCGCAATCGCGACGGCCGAAGCAAAGACGCAAACGGCTGCTCCCGAAAAACCGCCAGCTGAAAAAGCCGCGCCCACAATGTTGACTGGACCGAATGCAGTCCCAGAGGACACTCGGATCGTCGTTAACATTCCCGCGTTTCGCATGGATCTGTTTCGCGACGGCAATTTGGTCAAGTCCTACAAGATCGGCATTGGCTATCCGGAATTTCAGTTGCCGCGGGGTTTTCGCAAGGCTGAGATGATTATCTTCAATCCAACCTGGACGCAGCCGAACGAGTCCTGGGCGTCGAATCCCGGTGAGGTCGTATCTGCGGGCGCGAAAGGTAACCCGCTGGGGCCAATTAAGATTCCGATTGGTGGCGCCAATCTGATTCACGGGGGCAAAGCCCTCGCGAAGATTGGCAACTTTGCGTCACACGGATGCGTGGGCATGACGAACGAGCAGGTGAAGGACTTTGCGAAGGTCTTGGCGGATGCGACCAACACTCCGTTATCGTCGGAAACGATTCTTTCGTATCTCAGGCACCCAACGCGGACGCAGGCCGTGAAGCTCGCGCAGGTGGTCCCGGTTGAGCTGCGTTACGAAACCATCGTTGTGGAAGACGGAAAGCTACACATCTATCGCGACGTATATGGCCTAAACACAAACACAGAGGAAAACTTGCGTGCGGTGTTCACCGCGAACGGACGCGAGTTTGACAGTTTGAGCGAGGAAGAGAAGACCCAAGCGCTCGACGCGTTGAATGCAATGTCACTGCGCCCGAAACGATCGTCCACGGCAAAACCAACGGAAGCCGCGAACCTAAGTCCTGCCGATAAAAAGGCGCTGTCCGCCGAAAGAAAAGCTGAAGCCGACCGGCTCGCGAAATTGCGCAGGCAGAGAGAAATCGTGGTGGAAGTTCCCTCGCTGATCGCGAAGGGTTATCCGTCCCCGAAAGACTTGAACACCGGAAAGACGAATTCGATCGAGGTGACGCTGACTGAACCAGCCAAGCCGAAACCCATGCGCAGGAACGCTACGCCGACGCCTCAATCATCGCCTCGCACGAATCCAACACCGGCGCCTCAATCAACTCCTGTGGTGGTTCAGCCTCCCCGAAGTACGGCTTCCCCGCAGTGATCGCTTCGAAGTATTCGGAAATCCGATCGAGAATCTCATCGACAGAGTGTGAGTGATAGAGCGCGGTGCGAAACAGCGCGCCGCCTTTGAGACCGCGCGTGAACTGTCCAGCTAGCTGCTTCATTCGGCCGATCGCAGCCAACTTGGGCATGTCCTGCTGCAGCATTTCAAAGTATTCCAGCAGCAGCGCGCGCTTGTCTTCCAATGTAGGTTGAAACGGCTGGCGCCCCTGCATGACGTCTTCAATCTGCCGGAAAATCCACGGGTTCGCCATGGCGCCGCGGCCAATCAAAACGCCGTCGCAACCCGTATCGCGAAATCGGTCGAACGCCTGCTGAATCGTGGTCACATCTCCACTTCCTGACACAGGAACCCTCACGACCTTTTTGATCTCACGGACGAGATCCCAGTTTGCCAAGCCACGATAGCCTTGTTCCTTCGTCCTGCCGTGCAGCGCAATATGTTCGACGCCGCAGTCTTCCGCCAGCTTCGCTGTCTCGATCGCGTTAATCGTGCTTTCGGAATAACCGGCGCGAATCTTGATCGTCAGCGGAATGGTGATCGTTCTCTTGATCTCTTTCAGAATTGTTTCCAGGCGCGGCAAGTCACGCAGCAATCCTGAGCCACCGCCATGCTTCACAACTTTCGGCGCGGGACATCCACAGTTGATGTCGAGAATGTCTGCGCCGACTTCTTGCGCCATCTCGGCGGCCATGCGCATGCGCTCCGGCTGACCACCGAAAATCTGCACGGCGAACGGTCGTTCGTTTTCATAAAAACGCATCTGGCGTTTTGATTTTGGATTGTTGCGAGTCAGCCCTTCGACGGAAATGAATTCGGACACAGTCAGCCCGATGCCGCCGCGCTGCTTGAGCAGGCGGCGAAAAGAAATGTCAGTTACACCCGCCATCGGCGAGAGCACCAGCGGCGGATTGATTTCGATGTCGCGAATCTTGAATGGGCGAATCTCAGTCATAAAAAAGCCACACGAGATTTTACCTCATGTGGCTTTGGGTACGCAGGCCCCTGACCTGCAGATGTAAGAAGCACGCGAGACGCGTGCGTACCGCTACCAATTCACAGCCAGCTTCTCTGCATGTTCCCAGACGGGCGCGTCCAGACGAAGTGACGCGCGTTGCAGTTGCTCTGGCTCTTCCAACAAACGCCCGGCGCCGAGTGCGACCGTCGCCAATGGATCAGCGGGCACCGTCACTTTCAACTTGAGATCGTTTTGCAGCCGTTCCGGCAGCCCGTGAAGCAGCGCACCACCGCCGGTCAAAATCAATCCGGAATAGTAAATATCAGCGGTGATTTCCGGCGTCGCGTCCTCGATTACGCGGCGGACGGCCGAGATGATTTCGGACAGGACGGGTTCCAACGCCTGCCGCACCTCATGAGAGCCAATAGTCACCGGCAAAGCTGCGCCATTCGCGAGTTGTTTGCCGACAATTTCCAGCTCTTGGCCGAACGAAATTCCGTCCATTGACGCCGACCCCAGCTCACGCTTCACGTGCTCAATCGTCCGCTCGCCAAACACTACCGCATACCGCAGTCGCAGGTAGTCGCGAATTGCATCGTCCATGGCATTTCCGGCGGCCGGCAGACTGACGGAGTTAACGACGCCGCCTGACGCGAGGATCGCAATGTTCGTCGTGCCTCCGCCGATATCGATCACCATGTGAGCGTGTTCATCTTCGAAAGTTATGCCCGCGCCCAACGCGGCCGCCAAACCTTCGTCGATCAAATCAACGCGGCCGGCTTTTGCGTCACGGGCTGCATCTTTGACCGAGCGTCGCTCAAGAGGCGTTGAAGACCCCGGCACGCCAATCACCAGGTGACTTCGCTTTGGATGGTCGTGGTTCTGGACGCGGCTGATGATTGCGCGCAAAAACTGCTGGGACACTTCGAAGTTGTCGATGGCCCCGCGCCGCATCGGCCGCAGCACTTCCATGTCGTTCGGTTCACGTCCCAATAACCGCAACGCCGGTCGGCCAACTGAAACGACTTCGCGGTTAAATTTGTTAATTGCTACGACTGATGGCTCGCTCAAAACGACACCGTGCACCGGCGTGTAAACAATCGTATTGACCGTGCCTAAATCGATCGCCAAATCCTCTTTGAAAAATCCACTCAAAATATTCATGTTAGTGACCTCAGAAATTGCACCGTCACAAGTCTGCGAAAATTCATGACGATGGCAGCAACAAATATGCCAACGGCTCCCCTGCGGTTACCGCGTGGGAGCTGGAATAAACTGTCTGAAAAATTGAGAAAAGGAATTCAGGCGACTTTCCCGATTCTCGGTGACGCGCTCGATAATCGGACAGCGATGGGAAAAGATTATGCGGTGCAATTATGGCAGGAGTATCACGAGTAAGAAGTCTTCACACCGTTTCGATTTTCTTCTGACTCAGGATTTCCACTAGAGACTTTGCGTCGCGCCGCGAGACATTGCGCGAGTCAGGAACCGAAAGTACGGCGGCGACGATCTCGGAAGTGGTTGTGCGGATTATTATTTCGTCGCCAGTCTTAACTTCGTGGGCCGACTTGGCGGCACGTCCATTGAGCAGAACAAAGCCCGCGTCGCAGAGCTTCTGGGCTACGGTGCGGCGCGGGCAGAGGCGGCTGACTTTTAAAAATAAATCAAGACGCATGGAACCAGCGAAGCGCAAAGAGCTAAGGGCAAAGAGTCAAGCTCGATTGCTCGGCCCTTTGCCCTTTGCTTTTACCTCTTTGCCGCACCTACGGCTTCGCGTTCTTGTCTTTCTTGTCCTTCTTCGAATTGGCCTTGGTTACTGCCGCCGGCGGCACGATCTTCAGCAAAGGCGTCACTGCCGCGCGATAAGTTTCGCCGATGCTTACGTAGGCGTCATTTAGCAGCCGCTGCAAGTAATCCTCGCGTTCTTTCGGCAGACGCTCCATCGTAATCGCCTGGCGCACATTCATTTCATTGAACGTCGGAGCGTTTGAGCCAGCGGTGCGTGCATCGACGCGCAGAATCTGGTAGCCCTCGTCGCTCTTCAACGGTTCGCTAATGCCGCCGGCCGGCACATTTTTGATGGCTGCCGCGATGTCAGGCCTTAGATTCGGAACCTCGAAGAGTCCGACTTTGCCTTTGTTTTGCTGGCTGCGCTCAGAATAGGCTGTCGCCAGCGTTGCGAAATCGGCGCCGCCGCGAATTTGGGTAACCAGCTGGGCCGCGCGCGCTTTGACGTCAGCTTCATTCTTGCCGGCCAGGCTCAGAAAGATTTCCGAAAGATCCACGGTTTCAGGTTTTGCGAACTTATCTTTGTGCGCGTCAAAGTATGCCCGCAGCTCATCCATGGTGAGCCCGTAGAAAAGTTTCGAGTCGACTTCGCTCTCCAAAACGGCCTGCTTCATCATTTCCACGCGCATCGTCTGCCGCGTCGCGACCGGATCGACACCTGACTGGCGCATGGCTTCTTCCAGCTTTTCGATCGAAGGAATCTTGTTTTCCTGAGCGACTTCGAGCATGCGTTTGTTCACTGCCGCTTCGACTTTCTCGCTCAAGTCGAGTTCCTTTCCTTTTTGCAGCAACAGTTCTTCGTTAATCAGCGTGGCGATTAACTCGGCCTTGTGTTTTTCAACCTCAGCCTGTGCCTGCTGCTCGGGCATGCCCTGCGACTTCATAGTTTCGACGCGCTCTTTCATTTCGCGCTTCAATTGCGAAAGGGTGACCACGCCGTCGTTCACCTGCGCAATGACTTCGTCAATGACGACCGGTTCGCCCTCCTGGGCCGTGGCGAGCGAGGGCAAGAACAAAACAGCCGCGACCATGAACAGCGCAGCCGTGAGTGATTTAAATTTCATTAGTACTCCTTCATCGCTCCAGAGGAGCGAAATGTTTATAGACTCGAGTCTCTTCAATAACCTTAGGCTCCTTTAGGAGCGTCGTGTTCCGCTCCTCAAAGGGAGCTAAACTGTTCCAACCCTGACGAATCTACAAACATTTCGCGCCTCACGGCGCTGACTGCAAAACGCTCGGGCTTGACCGCCGCCAATTCTAACCGTCGCTGCGGATTTGCAGCAACACGCGGCGGGCAACAGCTAACACCTCGTCGCGCTCGTCTTCGCTCAATTCCAGCCGCAAAACCCCGCTGGGAGTGAAGTTTGCGCCGGTTCGCACGCGTATCATTTCCATCAGGTTTTCCGGCGCCACCCGGGCCTTTTCGCTCAATTTGATGGCGATCCCGCCGGGCGCTCGATCGATTGAAATCACGCCGACGTCTTCGGCGGTCTGACGCAGGCCGGCGTAAGCAAACAGGTTATCGACCGATTCAGGAATCCGCCCGTAACGATCTTCGGTCTCAGTTCGAATCGCGGACAATGCATCTTCATCGCGGGCAGACGAGACCCGTTTGTAAGTCCGCAAACGCTGTCCCATGTCGCTGATGTAAGTTTCCGGAATTGCCACATCGACGCCGAGATTGATGGTGACGCTGGTTTCATCTTCGACCTGTTCGCCGCGCAGCTCGGCGACGGTGCGCTCCAGCATCTGCGTGTAAAGATCGAAACCGAGCGCATCCATGTGGCCGGACTGCTGACCGCCCAGAAGGTTGCCGGCGCCTCTCAATTCCAAATCGAGGGCGGCAATGCGAAACCCCGCGCCCAATTCTGAGAACTCGCGAATCGCTGCCAGACGCCTTCGCGCGATCGGCGAAAGCTCTTGTTCGGCCGGAATCAACAGATATGCGTAAGCCCTGCGGTTCGAGCGACCCACGCGCCCACGCAATTGATAAAGCTGAGAAAGACCGTACGTATCGGCGCGATTTATGATGATTGTGTTCGCGCGCGGGATGTCTATTCCGTTCTCAATAATCGTGGTCGCGACGAGCACGTCATACTTGTAATCAATGAAATCCAGCATGACGCGCTCCATCTCTTTCTCGTTCATTTTGCCGTGACCGACCGCGATCCTCGCCTGCGGAACCAGTCGCTGCACGAGCGCCGCGATGGTCGTGATTGACTCAACGCGATTATGGATGAAAAAGATCTGACCGCCCCGCGCGAGTTCGAGCTCAATCGCCGACTTGATCACGGCGTCGGACGATTGCGCCACTTGAGTTTGGATCGCGAGACGATCGCTGGGCGGCGTTTCGATGAGCGACATGTCGCGCAAGCCGCTCAGCGACATATTCAGCGTCCGCGGAATCGGGGTAGCCGAAAGCGTGAGGACATCGACGCGCTTCTTCAGTTGCTTGAGACGCTCTTTGTGCGCAACACCGAAACGTTGCTCCTCGTCGACGACTACGAGCCCGAGATCTTTGAAGCTCACGTCTTTTGAAAGCATTCGATGCGTCCCGATCACGACGTCGACCTCGCCGCCCTCGACGCGCTTGACGACGTCCTTTTGTTCTTTCGACGATCGGAACCGCGAAAGCAATTCGACCTTCACGGGAAAAGTCGCAAACCGTTTGCGAAAAGTTTCAAAGTGCTGGTAAGCGAGCACGGTCGTCGGCGTCAGCACGGCAGTCTGCTTTCCGTCCATGATTGCTTTGAAGGCGGCGCGCATCGCGACTTCGGTTTTGCCGTAACCCACATCGCCGCACAGCAGCCGATCCATCGGCGTCGGCGTTTCCATGTCGTTCTTGACGTCTTCGATGGCGGTTTCCTGATCCGGCGTCAGCGTGTATTCAAAACCTTCTTCGAACTCTCGTTGCCAGGGCGCATCCGGGGGAAAGGAATGGCCCTGGACCAACTTACGTTCGGCGTACAGGCGCAGCAGCTCGTCAGCCATATCGCGCATCGCGCGTTTCGCCTTGGCTTTAGTCTTTAGCCATCCGATACCGCCAAGTTTGTCCAGTGCCGGCTGATGACCTTCCGCGCTCGAGTAACGCTGCACAAGATCGAGCCGCTCGACGGGAACGTAAAGCTTCGCTTCGTCGGCGTAGTAAAGCAGCATGAACTCGCCGCGTTTGGGAGCAGCGACTGCGGTAGGTTGCGACGGGCCAAGGTCGAGTGTGACCAGGCCTCCGAATCGCGCGATCCCATGATCGATGTGCACCACATAGTCGTCGACTTTCAGATCGCGAAAGTCCGATAGGAATGCAGCAGCCCGCGCGCGCCGTTTCTTTTCGCGCTTGATGGCGGCGCTGCGACGTTCGATTGCCGGCTCAGCCGCTTCGTCGAAAAGATCAGCCTCGACGTGCACGACCAGGCTGGTACGCATGCCTCCGGTGTGCGCTTTGTCGAATGACGGCACACCAGGGGCGTGCGTACCGATTAGTTCGAATCCGCCAGAGAGCTTTCCGAACGTGACGATTGCATCGTTTCCAGCGATCTCCGATTGATCGTCAAAAGACGTGAGACGCGCATTTACTTCGTATTCACGCAGAATCTCGGTAACGCGTTCGGCCACGCCCCGACTGGGCATCACGAAAAGCGTCGTCGCATCGGAGTTCGCGCGCCGATCGACCACATCACGCGCGAGATCGGGGAGACGCCCGTGATAGCGCATCACGGATTGCGCTTTGAAATCGATCTCCTGTGTGTCAGTACCGCGAGCGGTAGCGACCGGATCAAGTGAGCTCGACGATTCCGCCGATCGCGTCGCTATCGCTCCGGGTACTGACACGTGCGGAAACAAAAACAGCGGCCGCTTCCGCGCGCGTTCTTTTCCCACGGAAATCTTTGGCGGCTCAGCATCCAGCGCCAGTTCCTGATCGAACTTCGCCGTGGTTCGTCCCAGAGCGCGCATCTCTACCCGTTGCAGGGTATCGATTTCAGCGCGCAACTCTTCGACAGTCAGGTAGAGCTCTTCCGGTTTCAGCCCGAGATCGTCCGCGGCATCATTCTCAGCAAAACGATCCGCCAAAGTTTGAAAGGCGGTAGCCAGATAGCTTTCAATGGCGACAGGTTCATCGATTACCAGTAACGCATCTTTGAAATAGTCGAACGCGCTCGATTTCTCTTCGCGCGCGAGTGAGATCAGCCATTCCCATCCCGGAAAGGCTTCACCTTCGTCCGCGTACACGGTGCGATCGCGGAGGCTGCGCGCGAATCGTTCATCATCCCAGCGCATCCGCGCGTATGACGCCCATTCACGAAAATCCTGTGCGCGCACGATCAGCTCGCGCATGGGTGGGATTTCGATCTGGGTGAGTTGTGCGGTGGAGAGTTGTGTTTCCGGATCGAATTCGCGGATTGAATCCACCGTGTCCCCGAAGAATTCGATGCGCACCGGCGCGTCACGTCCCGGCGCCCAAACATCGAGAATTCCGCCGCGCATCGAAAACTCCCCGACGGCCGCGACCGGATCCTCGCGCACATAACCGGCGGCGATCAGTTTGTCGACGAGTTCTTCCGGCGCGATGTCTTCATCGCGTCGGAGCACCGCGCCAGCTTTCACGATCTGCGTGGGGGGAACCGTGCGTCGTGCGAGAGCGCGCGAAGTCAAGAGAACAAAATCCGTGGCACGCGCATCTTGCGCGTGAGTCACGGGCGAGACGCCCGTGCCACGTTCTTGCCTGCGCGCCAGACGCCAGAGCGCCAACGCCCGGCGTTCGAGAGTTTCTGCGTGCGGCGAACCGCCGGCGTAGGGATCGCTTTCCGAAGCGGGCAGGACCGCGACCGAGTCTTCGCACTGTGTCACGCCCCGTAGCGCGCAATACCAGAACTCAATGTCGCGCTGCCAGTTTTCGAGGTCGCGTTGGGCCGGTACGACCAAAGCGAATTGCTTACCCGTTACGCGTTGGAGTGTCGCAAGGACAAGCGCTCGTCCCGGCGCGGCGACGAGTCCGCTAATCGAGATCACGCGCGCACCGCCCCGAATCTGTTCCAGCGCAGTTTTGAATTCTGTGCTGTTGGCCAGGTCGCCTAACGCGGCGTCGAGTACTGAAGTTGGGGTTGTGGCTGTGGTCACTTGAAACGAAAAACTACTCCGGCGGAGGTTTGCAACTGATGGGTCGTCCCAAAAAACCGCTGGTGATAAATTAGGGTGTCGCCGGCATCAAATCTGAGGGCCAGGTTCCGCGACACATAGTATTCAAAGACCCCGCCTATATCTATGGCGACGTTCGTCTTCGTCGGCTGTAAGCAGGGACCGGGCTGGGACAGTGGGCAGGCCAGGATGGGCGTGAAGGTAAAATGAACAAATCCCGGTCGCGCCTTTCCAAAGATCCCGAATTTTTGTTTTCTGAGACCCGCCTTGACGCCGAATAGCGCGAAAGTCTTTCTGCCCCATTCCGGGAAAAAAGTGTAAACAGAATCTGTGGTCGGGAAGTAGTCCAACTCGGCTTCGGCGGCAACATACTTGTTGAAGTTGTAAGTGAACCGTCCACCGAGACCCACGTTTTTATGTCGCCCATCCAGGTTGTAGGTCGGCGTGAAATCAAGAAAGGTAAAGTGCCCGCCAACCTCAACGCGGCGCGTTTGTCCCGACACTGCGCTTACGCTCAACAGCACGAGAAATACAAGACCAATAGCCGGCAGCGGCATAATCCGAAATCTCTCAATCATGGGAGTCGGTACGGGCGGACAGCAATCTTTCCAAGATCTTTGAACTTGAAACTCCTTCCACAAACGGCAGGCTCACAACGCTTCCACCCGCCGCTTCGACTTCTTCGCGTCCGTGAATCTGATCCAGCGTGTAATCGCCGCCCTTAACCAAGACGTCCGGCAACAGCTCGGCGATTAACGCTCTCGGCGAGACGTTATCGAAAATCGTGACGTAATCGACCGAGTCCAAAGCGGCGAGAACCTCGGCGCGATCGTTTTCGTTCATCAGCGGCCGTCCCTCGCCCTTAAGCTCGCGCACGGAAGCGTCGCTGTTAGTCGCGACGATCAGGGCATCACCCAGCGTTCGTGCCAGCCGCAGGTAGCGCACGTGTCCCACGTGCAAGATGTCGAACACTCCATTGGTAAAGACGAGTTTCTTGCCGGCATCGCGCAGGGCTCGCCTCTCAACGAGCAGCTCATCGCGCGTCAGAATCTTTTCACTTCTCATTAAGCTTCGTTCTTCGCTGATCCAGTATTCGGGATCGCGCCGCGAATGACCTACGGCCAGGACCCACAGGGTTTCAGCTCTTACGACGTATGGAATGTAGTACGGAAAGACGGTCAGGTTAAAGCGCCGGTAACCTGCCCGACGAACACGGCACGCCTCGGGATGATCGAGGAGCCAGTGAAGACTACGATCCAGCTCGTCTTTGAATCGTCGCCCCAAGCCTGGTCGTGCCTTTTCGTAAAAGGAAATCGCGTCGAGGAGTTCCAGTTGGGCCTCATCGACAAAAGAGATTTTCATCGCGATAGGAGTTCATTCGCGGCGCGCATGACTTCTTCGTACGGGACGCCGGCAACTTTGCCTTCGTCAAGAGCGCGAATGCGCGCGAGAATCTCTCGCTCCCAAGCCTTTTCTATTTCGGGATCCCCGACCGCTTCATCGACTTCGAGCAGAAAGCCTGCGAGTGCCAGTCTCTGTTCACGTGAGAGCTTCAACGCGTCCTTGGTAATGTCTTCAAGGGTGGCTGACATAATTCGGATGTTACCAGAACCACCATGTCTTATAAACCCGTCGAGACTTTTGTCGATTCACCATTTACCATTTACTATTCACGGATTCGCATGACGGTGCCTTTTTTAGAAGAAAACGATCAGACAGTCGCGCGCCGCGACCATCTTGAAGGGCTGCGTGCCCTGGTTGGGAACGTCTATCCCAACAAATTCGAACGCAGCAACGTCACCGGCACGCCAGCTGGCGAGGACACGATCACCTCTATCGTTGCCGTGTTCAAAGAGCACGAACCACCCGTCAATGAAGGCGAAAAACCGTCGGCGGAGGTACTCGAAGTTGCGAACAGTGAGTTGAACAACATTCGCGTGCGCATCGCCGGCCGCATCGCCGCACCGCCGCGCGTGATGGGTAAAGCCGCGTTTGTGCACCTGTCGGATGGCGTTTCGCGTTTGCAGCTTTACGTTCGTCGTCAGGATGTCGTTGGCCTGCGCAATGACAGTCCGACAAACTTAAGTTTGTCGAACAGTGTGGCGGACACTGTCGACGGCTGGGAGTTGTTTGGCCTGCTCGATCACGGGGATTTCATCGGCGTTGAAGGGTATCTGTTCGTGACAAAGACCGGCGAGCTTTCCGTGCATGTCGAGAAGTTGCAGTTCCTTTCAAAAGCGCTGCTGCCGATGCCCGACAAGATGCACGGGATTAATGATCCCGAGATTCGTCAGCGGCAACGTTATGCGGATCTTATTGCGGGAAGCTTAAAACTGGAGCGGGACGAACACGATCTCACGCCGCGTGAAGTGTTCGAATTGCGCGGTAAAGTCGTGCGCGAGATTCGTCGCTTCCTCGACGCGCATGGCTACGTCGAAGTCGAGACGCCGATGCTAACCGCCAAAGCGACGGGCGCGCTGGCGAAACCGTTCAAGACGCATCACAACGCGCTCGATATCGATCTCTACGCGCGCATCGCGCCGGAACTTTATCTGAAGCGGCTGGTCGTCGGCGGTTTCGAAAAGGTCTATGAGTTGAATCGAAACTTTCGCAACGAAGGCATCTCGACCAAGCACAATCCCGAGTTCACGATGCTCGAATATTACTGGGCTTACGCAGACGTGAACGACATGATGGATTTGCACGAAGAGATGATGCGCGCAGTGGTGCAGGTCGCGACCGGCGGCTCGGTGGTTCGCTACGGCGAGCACGAGATCGATTTCTCGAAACCGTTTCAGCGAATCCCAATGCGCGAAGCGATTTCACAGTACGGCCAAACTGAGGTTGCGCCAGACGAGCGGGCGGAACGCGTCGTTGAATTATTCGAACAGTTAGCAGAGCCGCATCTGATCCAACCAACCTTCATCACCGATTTTCCCAAACCAATCTCGCCGCTCTCGAAAGCTTCACCAGCGGATCCTTCCGTCGCCGAGCGCTTCGAATACTTTGTCGGCGCGCTTGAATCAGCGAACGGTTTCTCTGAATTGAACGATCCTGAAGAGCAGTATCAGCGCTTCAAAGAGCAGGGAGAGCAACGCGAGCGCGGCGATGAAGAGGCGATGGTGATGGACGAAGATTACATTCGCGCGTTGGCTTACGGCATGCCGCCCGCGGCGGGAATCGGCGTCGGCATAGATCGATTAGTAATGTTGCTCGCGAACAAACAGTCGATTCGCGACGTGATTCTGTTTCCTCACATGCGTCCAAGAACGTGAGGAATCTGAAAGCGTTTCAGAAGCCCGACCATGAGGGAGGGCAATGTAGCTCACACGAATGATGGTCACCGTTGACTACATAGACTTTCAGAGTCGCAGCGAACCTCTAGCCTTCTTAATCACATTTCGAACTTACGGCACGTGGCTTCACGGCGAAACCCGCGGATCGATCGACCGGCATCGCTACCATCGTTACGGCACACAGGCAATGCCTGCGAATAAAAAAATCTTCGACGAGGAGAAGAGTGCCCTGAAACATCCGCCAGTCATCCTTAATCGTTTGCAACGGAGCGCAACCGAGGCCGCGATCCGAGAGGTATGTGAGCGCCGTGGTTATTTTCGGCATGCAATAAAGGTCCGAACCAACCACGTTCATTCAGTCATAACTGCGTCTTGCAAACCTGAGCACGTTCTTGAAGCGTTTAAGGCTTATGCCACTCGTAAACTGCGTGAAGCCAACCTCGTCAAGCGAGAGATAAAGCCTTGGGCCCGACACGGTAGTACTGTGTACCTTTGGACCGACGAGCAGGTAAACAGGGCAATCGCTTATGTGCTCGAGGGTCAAGGTGAAGAACCTTTTCAATAACCAACCTTGTGGACTGCGAAGGTTGCCCTCCCTCACGGTCGGGCTTCTGACACAGGCGCAGCAACGCGAGCGCGGCGATGAAGAGGCGATGGTGATGGATGAAGATTACATTCGCGCGCTGGCTTACGGCATGCCGCCGGCGGCGGGAATCGGTGTCGGCATCGATCGATTAGTAATGCTGCTCGCGAACAAACAGTCGATTCGCGACGTGATTCTGTTTCCTCATATGCGACCGGAGAGAGCAGGCGGCAGTAAGCAGGAGGCAGACGGCAACGTAGACACGGAGACACGGAGACGGCGGGACACGGGGAACTAATACGATTTCTTCACCGCGTCACCGTGTCTCCCCGTCCCCGTGTCAGCAGTTTATTTAGTCTCGACGTGCAAAGCCAGCACGTCATTGTCAGCGCAAATCGTCGCGCGCTTGGCGGTTTCTGGCAGCTTCACGTTTGTGAGATCGGTAGATGAGTTGCCAGTGATGTTGGCCGCGCCCAGACGCACCCAACCTTTCCCATAATCAACGTAAACCGGAACCAGCATCGAGAAGTTGTCAGAGACACCGGACTGCGTGATTTTGCCTGTCAATGTGTCGCCATTGAGTTGGTACTCAAACTTGTAGCTGGGCATCTCGGTCCCATAAACGTACTCGTTGAAGAACCAATCCATCTTGCCGTTGCCGTCGATATCCATCTTTTTAGTCATGAACTTCTCGACGGTCTTCTTGAAGTCTTCAGTTGAGACGTCCTGGTTGTAATGCGACTTGATAAAGTCCTGCATCATGGCCATGAAGCGTCGATCGCCGCTCTTCGGATCGACCATCATCATCCGCAGCATGTGCAGGATGTAAGCGCCTTTGGGGTAAATCATGAAGCGCGCGACGCCGCCGGTCTTGCCACTGTTAAGCCGATATCCCTGCGTAACAGGTCCCACGGTGTAAGGAACTTTGTCGTTAGTTTGCGGGCGGGCTTGGGTGATCAAATCGCGCTGCCGGTTCCAAAAATCAATGTAGCGCTTGTGATCGCGCATGATTTGCTCGACGTAGAGTGAAGCTGAGAATTCGGCAAAGCCTTCGCTCATCCACTGATCGTGGTAGCTCTTCCAGCCCACCATGTGGCCCCACCATTGATGCGCAATTTCGTGCGGGGCGACGTATTCAAAGAAATCATTTGTCGCGAAACGAATGTTTCCGCCGGTGGCCATATAACGTTGCGTCGAATCCAGAAACGCTGTGAACGGCATGTACACCAGCGTGGGCCAGGCCTGGCCGAAATTCCCCGCCGGTTGTTGTGTCAGGGCCAGCCGCGTGAACGGCAACTTTCCGAAATAAGCGTTGTAAAGCCGCGTGGCATTTTGCGCATCGGCCAGCATCGATCCGCCCATGCTGGTCGTATTCATCGATGTTTCTTCCTCTGCCCCCTGAAAGTTGCTGGCCGCGATTTCATTCGCATAGAACTCGATGTTGTAACCGGTATCCGGATCGCGCACTTCCTTCTTTTTGAAGTAGCCGTAATTGAATCCCGCGACGGCCAATGCAGTATCGCCGGCCGTCCATTTCACCATTATATTTTTTCCGTCAGCGACGGGAGGGGCCGCAGGCGCGCCAGTCCCAATGATCGTTTCGCCTTTCGGGTAATGGTAAGTAACGTCGAAAGTAGCGCGATCGCCGAACGCCGTGCCTTCATTATTCGGATACCAGGTCAAACGCGGGCCCAGAAAATAGTTGCCGCCTCCAAAATTCAATAACGCGTCATCGCCACCGTATTCGATAGTTAACTTGTAGTCTTTGCCGGCTTCGAGCGGTTCGGGAAAAATGACACCGAAATCAGCGTCCTCGTTCTTGTTCTCCTGAATGAAATCAAGATCGCGGCCTTTTTCATCGCGCACGTGCGAAACGCGCAATGAAGGAAAAAGTCGAAACGGCAACACCCGCGCGCCATTGTCCAATTCGCGCACGGTCAGCGTGTCAGTCGAAGTCAGCCTGGTTCCCTTGATCACAATGTCGATGTCGTGATGCGTGATGTCATAGATGCGATGGTCTTCATCGCTCGAGGCGGTCCCAGCGGCGTATTCTTCGGCGCGATGAAAGGCAGTCCAGAGTCCGCCATCCGTTTCCCCGTAGCTTGAGAGCAGCACTTCTTCGGGCGAGACCAGGGGAATTCCGAGGGGATCGTATTGGAAGATCAGTTTTTCGAAGCGCTTGCCGTCGATGAAAGCCGTGAAGAAGCCGGGCCGTAACGGATTATAAAGATCGACGAGCTTGCGCAATTCAACATTGCGCCGCAGCGTCTTACGAAGCAGCGATTGATTGTCGTGGTAAGCATCCTGAGCGTGAGCGGCTTGCGGCCCGTTGGTGCCCATCTGCACTTGCGGCGACGTTTTAATCTGATCGAATGTCTTGTCGGTAAAGTGCAAAACCAGCCTGGTGAATTCCTCTTTGATCGAAGTTTCGTGGGTGAAGAGAGAGAGCGTGTGCTTTTCAACATCCGTCGGCGGAGTTAGCTGCAACTCGCCTTCGCCAAAGAAAACAGCGCCGAATACGCGATCCTTTACGGGCGGCGTGAAATAGATTTCGCCACTCTTCAAGATAAACACGGCGCGGTCGCGCTTCAGAACCAGTTCGTGGACAACGGCGAATGGCCCACCAAAATCACCCGCCGTCTTTGCTTGTTGCCGCAACTCCTGATAACTCGGGTCTGAATTCGCTTTGACGGTCGAAACCGTCACAGTCGCTTCCAGCGGAGCGATTTCAAGTTTGAAGTCGGCGACGGCCAGTCCGGTATCTTCAATTTTCACGGCGTCGTTGTGCGCATCGCTAAACCCTGATGCCGACACCACAATCGAGTAAACGCCACCCGGCAGACCTTCGATTTTGTAATGGCCCTGTTTGTCCGTCACTGCCGTAAAGGTTTGGTTTGTTACGGGATCGGTAACTGTGACGGTCGCGCCTACGACGGTCGCGCCTTTCGGATCGGTTACTTTTCCCTGCACGCCGCCGCTGGCCGCGCGCACAGGCGAAGGTGGCAAGGCAAAGCTGAGCACTGGCAGCAACAAAAAAAGCGCGCAGAGGATTCGCAATTTCATCTTAAACTTCTCGAAGGAATTGAAAGAATAAGCCGGGCTAATAAAGCCACAGCTATCGGGCGCCGCATTGTATCGCAGATGCAGCTGTGCGGCATAACAAAAAGGCCGCCGATACGTTGTCAGACTTCACACCACCGTGGCATGCTGAAGCACTGATGTTTGTCGAAAGCAAGACCAAAACGAAGCTGCTGCGCCGCATGGGCGAAGCGATTGAAGATTTCGGCATGATTGCTAATGGCGATCGCGTGATGGTCTGCATGTCCGGCGGCAAAGACAGTCACACGCTGCTGGATTTACTTCTTGATGTGCAGCAGCGCGCGCCGGTGAATTTCGATTTGCTGGCGGTGAATTTGGATCAAAAACAGCCGGGCTTTCCGGCCGACGTCCTGCCGGCTTATTTGTCCGAACGCGGCGTCCCGTTTCGCATCGTCGAGCGCAACACGTATGCGGTCGTGAAACGTCTGGTGCCGGAGGGGAAAACGTACTGCTCAGTCTGTTCGCGACTGCGCCGCGGGATTCTTTACAACATCGCGGTCGAAGAAGGCTGCACAAAGATCGCTTTGGGCCATCACGCCGATGACATCATCACCACGTTTCTGCTGAATTTTTTTTACATCGGCACCTTGAAAGCGATGCCGCCGGTGCTCCGGTCCGACGATGGACGGAACACAATCATTCGGCCGCTGGCGTATTGTCGAGCGCAGGATATTGCTGAGTTCGCCGCCCAAGCTAATTTCCCGATTATTCCCTGCGATCTGTGCGGCTCGCAGCCGAACCTGAAACGCGCCCGGATCGAGCGGCTGATTTCCGATCTCGAAAAAGAGATTCCGAACATTCGCGCCTCGATGCTGACCGCGCTCGGCAACGCGGTGCCTACTCATCTCCTCGATCCTGAGTTGTTCGATTTCAAGAAGCTCTCCGCGGGCTCCGGCGATCTCGCAGCTGAATTGGATTTGGTATTGGGACACACCGACAGCGAGCCAGCACTGGTCGCAATCGCCTAACGGTTTTCACCACAAAGACACCAAGGCACAAAGACTTCGGTAGTCACCTAATTTCGGTTCCCTCTGTGCGTTTCTCTGCGAGGTCCTCGGTCTTGTCCTCTGCGGTTTCATCCCAAACGTTCGCATTAACCGCAGAGGCCGCTGAGGGTTTCGCAGAGCCTGCAGAGGAAATCGAAACGACCATTATCAAGCACCCTTACTGTTTCGTGTCTTCGTGTCTTTGTGGTAAAAGCGCGCCGTGCCGCAGGCGAAGAAGCAGCGCGAACTCGACCTCAGCGATTTTCCGGCGGGAACCGTGACGGAGTACACGACGTTCGTTTGTCTCGCCTGCATCTTCGACATTTTCACAAAACAGCTCGGCCTGGCGCCCCGCACAGCGTTTTCAGAAATCAAAAAGCACACGCCGGAAATTGAAGAGTTAACCAGCCGCGGCGCGCTGCGTCCCTACTTCGATAGTGACGAAAAGAAACCGCATTGCCCGTATTGCGGCAGTGCGTCACGTTGGTTGGCGAAGTTCGATACTTACTGCATTGAAGGCGGCAAGACGACTGATGCGGCGCGGCGCGCACTCATCAAGAAACTGCCGAAGGCCGGCGATCAGTTCTCGGTACTCGAAAAGAAATCGGATTCGCGCGCCGTATTCTTTGAGTGGCTCGACACGCTGGGATTTAATCTCGATCTTACCGATGAAGCATGGTTGGTCGAGGCCACGCGCAACTATCTCGTGCGCCGCGAGCCGAAAACTGATTGGAATGCAACCTTCGAGAGCGTGCGGTCCATTCGGCGATCATCGCGACTCGAGGATGGTTGGGAGCGTGACGGCGCGCGACTCTATCTGGCGCCGCATCTTTACAGCGAAGCCATTCTCGTCCAGTACCTCGTCAGTCGCTCGCACGCGCATGGCGGGCTGACGTTCGAAGGACGCCTCACGCTGATGGACCTGATTCGAAAGCTGCGCTACGGCGGCTATCTCCAACGCGTGGGAATTACCGAAACGGATCCGGGCGAAGTTTTCGAGCGAGTGGTGGATCATCTGGCGGCGACCCACGACTGGGGTTACCAGGCACCCACTAAGCCGAAAGCCGCGAAACAAGCAAAGAAGCCCACGAAGAAAGCGAAAAAGCCAAAAAGCTCCAAGAAATCAAAGGCCGCTCCGCCTGAACCGGACGTGGCGGTGGCTGAGCCGGTGAAGCTTTATTATCTGGTTGACCGCCGCAACTTTCTCGATCAGTTGAAGAGTGTCTATGCGAGTTATGCCGCTTAACAAATGCCCGGCGAACCTCAGCCGAACCGGCGACATCTAGGCCTTTGAAAGGACCAACCGCCGCGGAGGTCGCAACCGTCATCAAACACTAGCGTCGACGGGAACCCGCGGCTATAATCGCGCACCATGAAATTACAAATTTATCGCTCGATCGCAGTCGCACTCCTCGCGCTCTTTTTTGCACAGACATCGTTTGCCACTTGCGGCGGCGGAGGCGGCGGCGGTGGTGGTGGAATGTCGAGTGGCGGCGGCGGGGGCAACACCGCTGTGTACCTTGTGCCGTGGAAGATGCGCAAACCGAACGATCCGCCGCCGTCGGGTCTGGTACTGTACTGGTTTCCGCGATCGAGCGATGAGATCAAGGCTTCGAGTCTGCGCGAATCGCGCATCCTGTCGCTGTATGCGTCGCAGTGCGTTTCGATGGAACTGGCAGATGGCAACACGCCGCATTCCAACGAAATCGTCGGCAGTTCGACGCTGCCGGTAGCGGTGCTGGCGAAACCGGACGGAACTGCTCTCAAGCGCGTCGAGAACACCAACGGCAAGCTGAAAGTCGCGGATGTCGAAAAGGTCGTTGACTCGGAAATGAAGCAGCGCGAAGGCGACGTCACCGCGCAGATGAAAGAAGCTGCGGGCAAAGCAACCTCGGGCGATAAAGACGGCGCCATCGCGATGTATCGATCGGTGCTCGATCAGAAATGCTTGTTTCCCAAGAAAGCAAAAGAAGCGCAGAAGCAGTTGAAAGCTCTGGGCGTTACCGACGTCGGCGCCGTTATTCCGCCGACTCCGATTTTTGATCGCGCGCAGAGCGCGGCGATCGAGCGCGTCATGAAGCGCGGACTCGCTGCTGAAAACAATGCGCAGTATCCGCTCGCGACAAAGCTGTACGCGCAGGCCCACCGAATGGATCCAGCCGATCCGACGCCGCTGCGTTACCTCGGTGAAAATTACCGGCACAACATCGGCGACTGGGCCAAGGCGCGAGAAGTTTTCAATCAGCTGCTCGACATGCCTGCGGATCCGCTGTCGCGTTCCGTCGCATTCCACGGACTGGGCAAGATGACGATTCACGATGGCGAGTTCAAAAAAGGTCTGGCGTTGATGGAGCAAGCGATCGCTGAGTATCCGTTGGCGCTTGCGTATCGGAATCTGGCCGTCTACTGGAACTCAGAAGGCAATCCCGCGAAGGGCAATGAGTACACTGAGAAAGCGCTGGCCCTCGATCCGAAGGACCCTTACAACCTGGTGTTCGCGGCAGTGTTCATGGCCGCGAACGGACGCAAAGCTGAGGCTCTGAAGATTGCGCGCGAAAACATGAATCTGATGCCGGCGTCTTACAACCTGGCGGCGATCTTCGCGCAGAACGGACAGAAGGACCGCGCGCTCGCGATGCTGCGCCGTCACTTCTTCAAGTATGAACGCTATCAGGCGGTGCGCGAGAAAGAGATGATGGAAGCTCGCGTGGACGCCGTGTTTGATTCAATTCGTTTCGATCAGGAATTCGTCGCACTGACGCAAGGCGCCGACGGTAAACTGCCGGTGCCCATGAAAGGGATGCCGGCAACCCAGGCGATGCCCAGACAGTAGTGTCAGAAGCCCGACCGTGAGGTAGGGCGCAAATTGTTGCGAGGTTTAGAGGCGGGCGTTGCCCGCCTCGTTTTTTTTGAGCGCGCGTTTTCCAGGCGATTGCTTCGCTTTTGATTGGCGGCTATCCTCTCCACTCGATGACAGCTAGCACAATTGGAGTAATTGGATGCGGCTACTGGGGCCCGAACTTGCTGCGCAACTTTGCGGAGAACGAGGCAGCGCAGCTTCGTTGGATTTGCGACACCGATGAAGCGCGGCTCGCTGCCATGGGCCGCCGTTATCCGGGTGCGCGAACGACCGGCGACTGCCGCGACTTGATTGCAGATCCCGAACTCGACGCAATCGCCGTCGTGACGCCGGTGGCCACGCACTTTCAGATTGCCAAAGATGCTCTGCTCGCGGGCAAGCACGTGCTGGTTGAGAAGCCTCTGACTTCAACGGTTCGGGAAGCCGAAGAACTTATTGAATTGGCAGAGAAAAACCAGCGCACGCTGATGGTGGATCACACGTTCGTCTATACCGGCGCGGTGCGCAAGATGAAAGAGATTTTGACGAACGATGAAGTAGGCGACCTGCTGTACTTCGATTCAGTGCGGATCAACCTCGGGCTGTTTCAACGCGACATCAACGTGCTTTGGGATTTGGCGCCGCACGATCTTTCGATCATGGATTATCTGATCGAGCGGCAGCCGCTCGGCCTCAGCGCGCTGGGCAGTTGTCACATCGAGCCGGGGATCGAAAACATCGCCTACATGGTGATGAAGTTTCCGGACGACTTCATCGCGCACTTTCATTTCAACTGGCTGGCGCCCGTGAAGATTCGCCGCACGTTGATTGCCGGCGCGCGCAAGATGATTCTTTACGACGACATCGAACCGACGGAAAAGGTGCGCGTATACGACAAAGGCGTGACTGCCAATCGCAATACGGATCGCGAAGCCAATTATCAAACGCTGATCAGTTATCGCACCGGCGACGTTTGGGCCCCGAAACTTGACGCGACCGAAGCGCTGCATTACGTGGTGGCTGAATTCATCGACTCAATTCAAAGCAAACGCAAACCGCTGACCGATGGGCAGGCAGGTTTACGCGTGGTCCGCCTGCTGGAAGCGGCGCAGACTTCGATCAAGTGCAGCGGGCAGTTTGTGGAAATATAGATTGCCGTAACCCGAGGTCAGTACCCGGAGCGGTAGCGACGGGGTAAGACGCAAACCCGGTCGCTACCGCTCCCGGTACTGACTTCAGACCACCGACGTAGACTATGATCACCGCCGCGACGTTGTAACCGGAACAACTGCCATTGTCACTCCAAGGAAAACGCGTCCTCTTCATTTCCTACAACGGGATGTTGGATCCGCTCGGCCAGACCCAGGTGATTCCATACCTGAAGGAACTGGCCGAGGTTGGCGTCGAGTTCACATTGCTCAGTTTCGAGCGCCCGATCGCCTACACACCAGAAGGACGCGAGCGGTGTCGCAAGCTTCACGACGAGTTGAAGCAGCACCACATCGATTGGCACAGGCTGCCGTACCATCAGACACCTTCGTTACCGGCGACGGCTTATGATGTGTTTGCCGGAACCAGCGTGGCACGCAGGCTGGTTCGCGCTAAGCAAATCGAGCTGGTTCACGCCCGCAGCCACATTCCCGCGACAATGGCGCTGCGTTTGCAGCGAAGACTTGGAACAAAGATGATCTTTGACGTGCGCGGCTTGCTGGCGGACGAGTACGTTGACGCGAATCACTGGCGCAAAGATTCGCTGCCCTATCGATTGACCAAGAATGCAGAGCGGCGCGCACTGATTGCGGCGGACGGCGTGGTCACGCTGACGCAGAAAATCTGGGATGTAATTAAAGATTGGGACAGCTTGCGCGGTCGCGATGTGCCGCACGCGGTTGTTCCGTGTTGTGCCGATTTGGAAAAGTTTCAGTTCCATCTCGCAGAGCGCGAGCGGCGTCGCGTTGAACTCGGCGTTGTCGATCGATTTGTAATCGTCTACAGCGGCGGGATCGACGGCTGGTACTTGACCGAAGAGATGTGCGACTTCTTTGTCGCGCTCAAGAGACAAAAGCCGACTGCTTTTTTTCTATGGCTGACGACCGGTAATCGCGAACGGATCACCAAACTGATGAGTGAACGCGGAATCTCAAACGATGATTTCACGATTGTCTCGGCGTTGCCTTCAGACGTGCCGTCATACCTTTCCGCAAGCGACGCGGGATTGGCGTTCATTAAACCCTGCTTTTCGAAACAAGCGTCGTCACCAACAAAGTACGCGGAATACTTGGCGTGCGGGTTGCCCCTGATCATCAACGCGGGCATTGGCGATTCGGATGCTTTGATTCGCGATGAAAATGCGGGCGCGCTCGTCGAGCGATTTGATGAAGCAGAATATGTGCGCGCGACTGCAGTGATCGAATCGATGACAAACGACGTCGATCAAACTCGCCGGCACACACGTGAGGTTGCTGAGCGTTTGTTGGACGTGCGCCGCGTCGGGCGTGAACGATACGTTGAACTCTACGAGCAAGTGTTCGCGAGTTGATTGCTGAAGAGTGGCACGGGCGTCTCGCCCGTGAACCACGCGCAAGATGCGCGTGCCACAAAACAACAGGTGTCATGAAAGTTCTGGCGCTCGCGTCATATCCAACCGAAGCTGCTTGCACGCGTTACCGCGTGGAGCAGTTCGTCGAACCGCTTGCCGAGCGTGGCATCACGATGGTCGTGCGGCCGTTCATGGATTCAGCTCTATTTGACTCGCTTTATCAACATCGTTCGTGGCCAGGGACAGCCGCGGGACTAACGAAGTCGGCACTCCTTCGGCTGCGTGATGTGATCGCCGCAACTGGCGCGGATGTCATTTTCATTCAACGGGAAGCGATGTTATTTGGGCCGCCGGTGACTGAGTGGTTGGTGAATCGCGTGTTGCGGCGGCCGATGGTCTTGGATTTGGACGACGCAACTTACGTCCCTTATACTAGCCCGACCTACGGTCGCTTTACGAAAGCGCTAAAGTTTTTTGGCAAGACCGATCACTTGATTCGGTGGTCGCGCACAGTCGTTTGCGGGAATCAAACGATTGCGGAATACGTTTCGAGCAAGGGCGGGCACACCGAAATTATCCCGACGGTTGTCGATTTGGAGAAGTTTCGTCCCCGCGAATCTCGCGATGATTCAGTGCCGGTGTTGGGATGGGTGGGGTCGCATTCAACTTTTCCTTTTCTGGAATCGATTTTGCCGGCCCTCGCTGAGTTGGCGAAATCACATTCATTCAAACTGAAAATCGTAGGGTCAGGAAGAGCAGAGGTATCGGTTCCGGGTGTTGCAGTGGAAAACCTGGAATGGAATTTAGAACGGGAAGTGGCAGATTTTCGCTCGGTCGACATAGGGCTTTACCCGCTGAACGCCGACAACAATTGGACGATGGGTAAGTCGGGGTTCAAAGCAATTCAGTGGATGGCGGTTGGTATCCCTTATGTGGTGACACCGCTCGGCGCCGCGAGCGAAATCGGTGAATCAGGTGTCACCAACTATTTCGCGACGACACACGCTGAGTGGATCGAGAAGTTGAAGTTATTGCTTGACGATCGCGACCAGCGCCGTGCAATGGGTGACGCAGGTCGCCAGTATGCGCTTGAACATTTCAGCGTCGATGTTCAGGCGGACAAGTTGGCAAGAGTTTTGAACAACGCGGTCAGATAAAACAAGAATTCAAATGTACGTTTTAGGCTTAACGACACTCGGCGACTCAGCCGCCTCTTTGATTTGCGACGGCCAGATCGTTGCCGCCGCCGAAGAAGAGCGCTTTTCGCGCCGCAAACACCACAGCGGATTTCCGTATCTTTCGATTCAATACTGTCTCGATCAAGCGGGCATCACGATCGCCGACGTGGGACACATCGCACTATATTGGAAGCCATGGATTCTGCGACACAAGGCGATGCAGGCGCTGAAAGCGGCCACGATTTCGGCCGACATGTTTCGCGCGCGCGTCGATCGCGGCGTGGATCAGGTAAGCAAGAGTTACCTAGGCATGCTCGGCTATCCGCGTGAGATTCGCCGTCATTTCGGACCGAGCAATTTCAAATTTCATTACTACGAACATCATCTGTGCCACGCGGCCAGTGCGTTTTATCTCTCACCTTTCGAGACGTCTGCCGTCCTGACGATGGACGGAACTGGTGAGGACACCACGACGATGTTTTCTCGCGGCGAAGGCGTAAACCTGAAGCCGATGAAGCGAATTAAGCTGCCGCATTCTTTGGGTCAGTTCTATTCGGCGGTCACGAACTTCATCGGGTTCGACATGTTTGCCGGGGACGAGTGGAAGTTGATGGGACTGGCGGCTTACGGCGAGCCGGTTTACAAAGACTTCTTTTCGCGCCGCGTGCTTTCCGCAAACGGGAACGGCGATTTTCATCTCAACATCCGCACGCTGGATCATCACTTGGCCAAGCATTATCAGTTCCCGGATGAATTGATTAGGGAACTCGGCCCCGCTCGGCAACCTGATGAAAAGATCGACCAGCGACACATGGACATCGCGGCCAGCGCGCAGAAAGTTTTGGAAGACGTCGTACTGAAACTCTTGCAGAATCTGCACGAACAAACTGGCGAAAAGAATCTTTGTTTGGCCGGGGGCGTGGCGTTCAACTCTGTAATGAACGGCAGGATCATGCAGGAGTCGCCGTTCGAAAACTTTTTCATTCAGCCCGCGGCGGGTGATGCCGGTTGTTCGCTCGGCGCCGCTCTGCTGGTCCATCACAAAGTACTCAAGCAGCCGCGCGCGCCACAGATGGAGCACGCGTACTACGGACCAGAGTTTTCGTCGGACGAATGCGCGGCAATTTTGAGAGAAGCCGGACTTGAGTTCGAAACGCTCGAGGAAGATCAGCTGGTTGCTCGCGTCGCGAAAATGATCGCGGACGGCGCGATCGTTGGATGGTTTCATGGCCGCATGGAGTTCGGCCCGCGCGCGTTGGGCCGGCGCAGCTTTTTGGCCGATCCACGCCGCGCGGATATGCGCGAATTGCTGAACGAGAAAGTGAAGCTGCGGGAATGGTTTCGCCCGCTGGCCCCTTCGATGTTGGAAGAGGCCAGTCCAAAACTATTCGGCATCGATCATCGCGATCCGTTCATGGTGACAGTGCTCGCAGTGCGCGAAGAAATGCGCGCTGCGATTCCCGCGGTGGTCCACGTCGACGGCACTGCGCGTCCGCAGACTGTCAGTCAAAAAACAAATCCGCGGTATTGGAAGCTCTTAAAAGAATTCGAGCGCATCGCCGGCGTTCCCGTATTGCTGAATACCTCGTTCAATATTCAGGAACCGATTGTCTGCACGCCGGCCGATGCAGTGAGAACTTTTCAGGGAGCCGGCTTTGATGCTTTGATACTGGAAAATCACATTGTGATGCGACCAGACGTCAATCCCGACAGAGCTGCGAACTAACGACTCGCGCAGAAATCCTCGAGGACGAAAGTCTCCAGGGCGATCAGCGTCTTCATTTCACGGTAGAAATTGATGAACGGAATTCTTGTTTTCCTCGTGTTGCTGGTGGGCGCGTTAATCGTTCTCGCCGTCCCCTCGATGGCGGCCCCGCACGCCACCGACTACGGGATACAAATCAACGCGTTTTATACCGGTAAAGCCCTTCTCATTTGTGTGCCATTTGCTGCCCTGGCCGCTTGGTACGCCCACCGTCAGGAACAACACGGACTCTTTCTGTTGCAGGTTTTCATTGCGGCGCTGTTAGTGAGACTCATCGTTGGCAGCTTGATCTTCGCGAACTACGGTCAGGAATTCTTTGGCGGTGACGCGTTCACTTATGACTATCTCGGCCAGACGCAGCTGCAGGCATGGGCGGGTGACAGCTATGCGCGGTTGCTAGTAGGCAACCGAATGTCTGGTTGGGGGATGGCTTATTTTGTTGGATCGGTTTACGCGGTGATCGGACGGAACATGCTGGCCATTCAGTTTCTGAATGCGGTGATGGGTGCCATTACCGCGCCGATCGTGTTCATCTGCGCGCAGGAAGTCTTTACTAATGCTCGGGTATCAAAGCTGGCTGCGATCGGCATCGCGTTCTACCCATCGCTGATTCTTTGGTCGTCGCAGGGATTAAAAGATGGTCCCATCGTTTTCCTTCTGGCGTTAGCGATTCTGGCGACGCTGAAGCTGGGGCAAAAGTTCACGGTCAAATATGTAATGGTTTTGATCTGTACGTTGTTATGTCTGCTCAGTCTGCGGTTCTACATTTTTTACATGATTTCGACCGCGGTCGGAGGCGCACTCGTGATTGGCAGCAGGCAATTCAGCGCCATCTCTTTCGTGCGGCAATTTGCAATTCTGGTGGTACTGGCTGTGGCTCTCACCTATGTGGGTGTGCCGAAATTCGCTTCTGAGCAATACGATACCTTTGGAAATCTTGAGAAGGTCGAACGCAGCCGCCGCGATATGGCCCGTCGAGGAGAGTCTGGCTACGGCGAAGATGCGGATGTTTCGACGGTTGACGGTGCGATTTCTAATGTGCCGCTGGGGATGCTATATCTCTTATTCGCTCCCTTCCCCTGGCAATTGACGTCACTGCGGCAGGCAATCACGCTTCCCGAAATGATTATTTGGTGGGCTTCTTTCCCGATGATGATACTGGGTCTTTGGTTCTCAATGAGGTACCGGCTGAGGGTGATTGCGCCGATCCTCATCTTTACGACCCTGCTTTCGCTTGCCTATTCCGTGTTTCAGGGAAATGTGGGAACGGCATACCGCCAGCGCGCGCAGCTTCTGGTGTTCTATTTTATTTTTGTGGCGGTCGGTTATGTCGTGGTTCTCGAAAAACGTGAAGAGAAGAAGCGCCGCCAGTTCTACCCGGCGGTGATGTCTCCCGGTTTGCCTCTTTCAGCAACTGAGCGACGCATGTAGCGATGAACGGCGTAATTGCATTTCTAGTCTTCGTGCTGGTGGTCGGAATTTTGATATTCGTGCCGCCGTTGGCAGCTCCGTTCGAGTCAGCTTATGGGCCAGTCACGCTCCTCTCGTGCGCCAAAGCCTTGGCCGTCTGCGCAATCGTTGCGACCGCCGCCGGAGTCGTCATCCGCCGCGTACCTTCATACGGCCGTTATCTTCTTAAACTCTTTATGTTCGCGTTGCTCGTGCGCATGATTATCGGCACCTGCATTTTCGTCTTCAACGGCCAGGACTTTTTCGGGGGCGACGCCTGGACTTATGACTATTATGGAGTGCAACAGGTACTCGCCTGGAGCGGCGACAAATTTGCGCAGCTCAACGTTGATAATTTCACTGGGCACGGCTTCGCGTCAGCCTGGGGAATGGTGTACATCGTCGGAGCAATCTACAGCGTGATCGGTCGCAATATGCTCGCGATTCAATTCTTTAATGCAGTGCTCGGTGCGGCGACTGCGCCCTTGATCTTTCTTTCAGCGGAAGAAGTGTTCAAGAATCAGCGCGTCGCAAAAGTAGCCGCGATTGCGGTTGCCTTTTACCCGTCACTGGTGCTTTGGTCGTCGCAAGGATTGAAGGATGGGCCAATCGTCTTCTTTCTCGCTCTCTGTATTTTGGCAACGCTGAGGCTGGGCCGGAAGTTCAGCAGTGTCCATCTGCTGACGCTTATCTTCTCACTGATCGGAGTTCTGTCTTTTCGCTTTTACGTCTTTTACATGCTGATTGCGGCCGTCGGTGGCGCATTCCTGATCGGCATGCGGACCTTTACTGCCCAGAGTATTGCTCGGCAATTTGTTGTGGTGCTGGTTCTCGGTCTGTCGCTGACTTACTTTGGCGTGACCCGATACGCCAACGCTCAATTCGAACAATACGCCAACCTCGAGCAACTGAATCGCAGTCGTCAGGACCTGGCGACGTCGGCGGCGTCGGGCTTTGGCCGCGACGTTGACGTCTCGACGACGAGTGGCGCTTTGTTGACGATTCCCACCGGCCTTGTCTATCTGTTGTTCGCACCCTTTCCGTGGCAGCTTGGCTCGTTGCGCCAGAGCCTCACTCTGCCGGAAATGGTCGTCTGGTGGGCGGCCTTTCCATTGCTAATCCTGGGGGTCTGGTTTTCCGTAAAATATCGTCTACGACAGATGTCGCCCATACTAATTTTTACGTCGATGTTGACGCTGGCCTATTCCGTCTTCCAGGGAAATGTCGGCACGGCTTATCGGCAGCGAGCCCAAATACTGGTTTTCTATTTTGTTTTTGTCGGCGTGGGATTTGTCCTGGTAAGAGAGAAGCAACAAGAAAAGCGTCGGAGTAATGAAAAAAGCGCGCTGGCTGTAGGCCGTCGTAACGCCGTGCCTGAGCCGTCTAAACCTTTACCCAAGCAGGTTTGACGCTCATCCCTAACCGCGCAGCCGCCTCAACCCGCCATGACTTCCCGATTCGATTCATGCTGATGTCCGAGGACGGCCGCTCGTCGTTTGAATGTTCGGTCTGTCCGCAGGACAAACTCCTTCGCTTCCGAAGCTGCCGAAGCCGTCCCGCTGAAAAGTTGGCATCAGACCAAACCTGCCCACAGCAAAGAGCCTCCCTGCGCCAAAGAAATGCCACGTCGCAGAATCACGAGAAGTTTTGACAGCGCTCTGCGTGCTTGCAGTCGGGGATCTCAAGCTGTTCATCAATCAGTCTGAGAACTGCACGTGGTGATGAGCCTGGTAAACTCCTTTCGTTGCCATTCGGAAGGTCAGCTTTGCATGGTAGTGAACGTTCGCTAATATAGCTTCAGTCCACGCGTGCTTTCATGCGTGAACGTAGATAACGACGCAACAGCAGAAATCTGGCTTCTGCCTGGTGGGCGGTTAGCCAACTCGCCTGGGTCATCGTCAAGCTTAAATGTGTGGCATCGCCGGAATAGTTCGTACTGACGGAGCGCCCGTTGACCGTGATTTGGTCGAGCGGATGAACGAAGCAATTCGTCATCGCGGTCCGGACGAAGACGGCTTTTATTTCAACGACGGCGTCGCGCTAGCCATGCGGCGGCTCGCCATAATCGACCTCAAAACCGGACAGCAGCCGATTCATAATCACGACCGCACGAGATGGCTGGTCTTCAACGGCGAAATCTACAACTATCGCGAGGTCCGCGCGCAACTCGAAAAGCTCGGCCACAAGTTCTATACCGACAGCGACACTGAAGTCGTAGTCGCTGCCTACGATCAGTACGGCACCGATTGTCCCAAACATCTGCGCGGTATGTTTGCTTTCGCGATTTGGGACGAGCGCGATAAGTCACTCTTTCTCGCGCGCGACCGCGTCGGCAAGAAGCCTTTGCTGTACGCGCAACTGCCGGGACAACTTGCTTTCGCGTCAGAATTCAGTGCGCTGGTGCTGCATCCGGACGTAAGTCGCGACGTCGATCGCGAAGCCATTCATCACTATCTTTCGTTCATGTGCGTGCCGGCGCCGCTGACGGCGTACCGCGCCATACGCAAACTCGAACCAGGACACTGGCTTTTGTGGCGCAACGGCGAGATCAAGACAGAGCGTTACTGGCAACTCGATTTTTCGCAAAAGACTTCGATGTCGGAAGCCGAAGCGGGCGAGCGCTTGATCGAGCTGTTGCGCGAAGCCGTTCGCATTCGGCTGATGTCCGAAGTTCCGCTCGGCGCATTTCTTTCCGGCGGCATTGATTCGAGCGCTGTCGTCGCGTTAATGGCGCAGGAGTCGACCGAGCGCGTCAAGACTTTTTCGATTGGGTTCGAAGAGCAGGATTTCAGTGAAGTACATCATGCCCGGCGTGTCGCCGAACATGTGGGCGCCGATCATCACGAATTCATCGTGCGGCCCGATGCCATGCAGATACTGCCCACGCTCGTCGAACATTACGGCGAACCGTTTGCAGATTCGTCGGCGATTCCCAGTTACTACGTGTCGCGCGAAACCCGGCGTCACGTCACCGTGGCTCTGAATGGCGACGGTGGCGACGAATGCTTCGCAGGTTACGAGCGCTACACGGCCATGAATTTGGCGCGCGCCTACGCGTCTCTGCCGGGCAACAGGCTCATGCGCAGCGTTACCGAAGCCTTACCCGCGCCCAAGTCACGCCGCAACCCGATAGGTAAAGCTCAACGATTCGTTGCCGCTGCGTCGCTGCCGCCGATTGAGCGTTATCTGCGCTGGATGAGTTCGTTCGACGAAGACGCGAAACTAAAACTTTATTCCGCCAGTTTTCGGACCGAGACTGCCGGCTATCGCACCAAAGCGTTTTTCGAACCGTGGTTCGCCAAGATCAATGGCGGCGGCATTGTCGATGCTACTTTGTTGACTGACACCATGACGTACTTGCCTAATGACCTGCTCGTCAAAATGGACATTGCCAGCATGTCCGTTTCGCTTGAGGCGCGCTCGCCATTTCTTGATCATCATCTGATGGAATTCGCCGCGAGCTTGCCGGAAAAGATGAAGCTGCGTCGCATGACAACGAAGTATCTGCTCAAGAAGGTTTTGAAAGACATTGTGCCGGGCGAAAATCTCACGCGAAAAAAGATGGGCTTTGGCGTGCCGATCGGTTACTGGTTCCGCGGTTCGATGAAAGCGTTTCTCCGCGAAACACTACTGTCGGACACGTCCTTGGGCCGCGGATTTTTCGACCCGCAGCGTGTGCGCGCAATTGTCGATGAGCATATTGACGGCAAAACCGATCACTCGCATCGGCTCTGGTCGCTCATGATGCTCGAACTTTGGTTTCAAAGATTTATTGACTAGATCGTACTTGGTGCTTCGTGCTTTGTACTTTGACGTCTGTGACAGTCTGGGCTTGCCACATCAAAGTACAAAGCACCAAGTACGAAGTACAAATCACCGGAGGTGATTCTTGAAAGGCGTCGTTCTCGCCGGAGGATCAGGCAGCCGTTTGCGGCCGCTGACTTCCGTCACCAACAAGCACCTGCTGCCCGTTCATAACCAGCCGATGATCTACTATCCGATCCAGGCGTTGGTTAATGCCGGGATCGAAGACATCATGATTGTCACCGGTGGAAATTCAGCCGGCGATTTTCTGAAGCTGCTCGGAAATGGAAAAGCTTTCGGGCTCAAGCATCTCAACTACACGTATCAGGAAGGCGAGGGCGGCATCGCGGCGGCGCTGTCTCTGGTTGAGCACTTTGCCGACGAGGGACCAATCTGCGTGATTCTCGGTGACAACATCATCCAGGGAAATATTCGCGCGGCGGCGGATGCCTATCGGTCACAAGGCGTTGGCGCAAAGATCCTTTTGAAGCGCGTACCGGATCCTCAGCGTTTTGGCGTGCCGGAAATCGACGGCCGGCGCGTGGTGCGAATTGAAGAAAAACCACAACACCCGAAGTCCGAATACGCCGTGATTGGGATTTACATGTACGATGGACGGGTCTTTGACATCATCCGCACCTTGAAACCTTCCGGCCGCGGTGAATTGGAAATCACCGACGTGAACAATGCTTATATCGAGCGCAGCGAGATGACCTGGGACGAACTGGACGGCTGGTGGACGGACGCCGGCACTTTCGACAGTCTTTTGCGCGCTTCAAATCTGGTCGCCGAAACGGGCGCGAACAACGAGGTCGTCAAACATGCAGCAGAGGCCGGCGCGAATGGCTGATTTTCGAAATGAACTTATTCATGACGTCATTGTGCGACGTCTCGGCAGGTACAACGATTCTCGCGGCTGGCTCAGCGAACTTTATCGGCATGACGATTTGCCGGCTGAGTTTCATCCGGTGATGGCTTACATCTCTTCTACCAGGCCGGGGGTTGCGCGCGGTCCGCACGAGCACGTCGATCAGGCCGACTTGTTCTGTTTTCTCGGGCCTTCAAATTTCAAGCTGCGCATGTGGGACAACCGGCCGGACTCGCCGTCATACCGTCACAGAATGACGCTCACCGTCGGCGAAGATAATCCGCACGCCGTCGTGATTCCCAAAGGGGTGGTCCACGCCTATCAAAACGTCGGCGACAAAGACGGCATCGTCATCAACTGCGCGAATCGCCTTTACAAAGGTGAAGGCCGCCGCGACGACGTCGATGAAATCCGTCACGAAGACGACCCGCAAACGATTTTCCGCATGGATTGATCTACGCTCCCGGGAATGAAAATCCTCCGCGTCATCGCTCGCCTCAACGTCGGCGGTCCCGCTCGCCACGTCGTGTGGTTGACTGAAGGTCTGAAGCCGCTCGGTTACGAAACCGTGCTGGTTACCGGTGTCGTTCCGGCCGGCGAAGACGACATGGCCTACTTCGCCGCAGCCGCCGGCATCAGTCCCATCACGATTTCGCAGATGAGCCGCGAGATTTCTCTCAAAGATCTCGTCGCGGCGTGGAAGATTTATCGACTGATGCGCCGCGAGAAGCCCGACATCGTCCATACACACACAGCCAAAGCCGGCGCCGTCGGTCGCATGGCCGGATTGATGTATCGATGGCTGACGCCGTCGGCGTTAGTGGGCCGGCCGCGCCGCTGTCGTTTTGTGCACACATTTCACGGGCACGTCTTTCACAGCTATTACGGACCCGGAAAAACGAAGCTGTTTCTCGCCGTCGAGCGGAGCCTGGCGCGCACGCCGACTGATCGAATTGTGGTCGTTAGCGAGCAGCAACGCCATGAAATCAATGAGCATTTTCACGTCGGTCGTCGCGAACAGTTTGACGTAATTCCGCTCGGTCTCGATTTAGAGGTCTTTGCCGATAGTCAACTGCGACGGCCACGAGTTCGCGCCGAGTTGCGAGCGGGTGATAACGATGTACTGGTTGGTATTGTCGGACGTCTGACCGAAGTTAAGAACCACGAAATGTTTCTGCTCGTCGCCGCGCGGGTGAAGGCACTGCTCGCTGCCGAAAACTCAGACGTGCGCATAAAGTTCGTAATCATCGGCGATGGCCGCCGGCGATCGCCACTGGAAACAAGAGCGTCGGAATTGGGGTTGTCGGAAGATGTCGTCTTTCTCGGAACGCGTAACGATCCGGAAGACTTCTATCCGGCTTTGGACATCGTCGCGTTGACAAGCCTTAACGAAGGCACGCCGCTCACACTCATCGAAGCAATGGCGAACGAGCGTCCCGTCATTGCGACGGCCGTGGGCGGCGTCGTCGATTTATTGGGCGCGCAAGTTTCACAGCAAGACGGCTACACCATCTGTGAACGCGGAATCTCTGTTGCCGGCGGCGATGTTGAAAGCTTCGCGGGAGCGCTGCTTCGGTTAGTCACCGACAGAGCGCTGCGCGCGTGTGTTTCCGCGGCCGGCAAGGACTTTGTCTATGCCAATTACGGGAAAGACCGGCTGATTCGCGATATTTCAAACTTGTACGAGCGTCTGCTGGCGGAGTGATCTGCTAGACTGATTTTCGACACGGACGCAGCATCGAGGCGAGAGGAGCAACAATTTGCGAGTTCTGATTACAGGTGGCGCGGGTTTCATCGGTTCACACCTTTCCGACGCTTACCTCCAGCGCGGCGACGAAGTTTTCGTAATTGACGATCTTTCTACCGGCAGCATAGAAAATATTCGCCACCTGAAAGAGAATCCGCGCTTTCACTACACCATCGACAACATTAACAACCAGCCACTTACGGCCGAGCTTGTCGATCAATGCGACGTCATTTTTCATCTGGCCGCCGCGGTCGGTGTGAAGCTGATCGTTGAAAGCCCGGTGCGCACCATCGAGAACAACGTTCATGGCACGGAAGTCGTGCTCTCGCTCGCTAACAAAAAGAAAAAGAAGGTACTGGTTGCTTCGACCTCGGAAGTTTACGGTTTGAGCGCCGAAGTTCCTTTTCGTGAAGACGGCAATTTGGTGATGGGTGCAACAACCAAAGGCCGTTGGAGCTATGCGTGCTCGAAGGCGATCGACGAATTTCTTGCGCTCGCATATTGGCGCGAAAAGAAGTTGCCGACGATCGTGGTTCGTCTTTTCAACACCGTCGGCCCGCGCCAGACCGGCCAGTACGGCATGGTGATTCCCACGTTCGTGAAGCAGGCACTCGCCGGTCGTCCCATCACTGTTTACGGCTCGGGCAAGCAGTCCCGTTGCTTCTGTTACGTTGGCGACGTCGTCGGCGCGCTGGTGAAATTGATGGACAGCGAAGGATCGGTGGGCGAAGTCTTCAACATCGGTTCGACTCAGGAGATATCGATTCTCGATCTGGCGAAACTCGTGAAGGAACTTACGAAGTCGGAATCGGAAATCGTCTTTGTGCCTTACGACGAAGCCTACGAGGAAGGCTTTGAAGACATGCCGCGCCGCATCCCCGACACCTCAAAGGTCAATAAGCTGGTGGGTTTCAAGCCGGAAAAGCGACTCGACGAAATTCTCGAAGCGGTGATCGATTTCTACAGCGGCGACGGATCGCGAAATACGATCACGACCCACGCTTAGTTCAAATCACGCCTCACGATCGCGAACAAAATTTGCAATCGCGCGCAGTATGTCTGTTGGTCGGTCGATTTGATCGAGAGCATCACCGGCTGCCGCATGCGCGGCGTCGATCTTCATGCGCGTAGCTTCGAGGCCGTGAATCGCCGGGTAAGTCGCTTTGCGAGAGCGCGCGTCTTTGCCGGGAGTTTTGCCCATCTCGCTTGCCGTCGCGGTGATATCCAGCAAGTCGTCGGTGATTTGAAACAGCAAACCAAGATTCGTCGCGTAATCAGTTATCGCGGTCAACTCACTGTCCGCGGCGCCGCCGATAATGGCGCCGCAACGTGCGGCAGCGCAGATAAGCGCCCCCGTTTTCTGCAAATGGATTTGCTCCAATGCGTTTGCGTTAACTGTATTTGATTCCGCATCCAGATCGCGCGCCTGCCCCGAAACCATTCCCACCGGCGTACCTGCACCGCGCGCGAGTTCTGCAATCACGCGCATCCGGACGTTAGCCGGTAGATGTTCGTCTTCGGCGATCGTTTGGAACGCCAGCGCCTGCAAAGCGTCGCCCGCGAGAATGGCCGTCGCCTCGCCAAACTTCACGTGGCAGGTCGGTCTTCCGCGACGCAGATCATCGTCATCCATCGACGGCAGATCATCGTGAATCAATGAGTAGGTGTGAATCATTTCGAACGCGCAGCCAGTTGCGAGCAATTGTTCACGAGCCGCGCCGAAACTTTCTCCGGTGGCGATGACTAGTGCGGGCCGAAAGCGCTTGCCGCCGGCGAACATGCTCCAGCGAATGGCGGTGTGAAGGCGAGTCGGTTCCTGCGATTCCGCTGGGATGACTCGATCGAGTTCGGAATCGACAAGTACACGCGTGGCAGCAAGGAAGTCGCTGATGTTCGTTGCAGGATTAACCACAGAGGACACAGAGGCTTTCAGCATTCAAACGGTAACAATTTACAGAACCGCGACCAGTAGGGAGCGGGTCAAAAACTCAACCATCGAACTATCGAAGCGGGGATGATTTCAAAATGGCAGGACGCCATTATCCCGCTACAGCCGCGGTTCTCTAACGAGTTGTCGCTCAGCTCGACTCATCTGCCGCGATGCTCCCTAACTCTTCTTCGCCTTCAAAAGGGCGAATGGTTGGACGGCCATGATTGTCGCGCGTGAGGATTTCGATACGGCGTTCGGCTTCGCTGAGACGCTCCTGACAGGCCCGCGAAAGCTTCACTCCCTGCTCAAACAACTCGAGGCTTTTTTCCAAAGGAAGATCGCCGCGCTCGAGTTCGCGCACAATCCGCTCGAGTTCCTCCAGCGAGCTTTCGAAGTTTTGCGAGTTGTTACTCATATTCGTCCGACCAGCTCAACGCGTGTCGAGCTGCACGTAACAGGTTGTCAGCCTCTCAAACCTGCGCAACTAAGGCGACGGACTCGGGTTCTGCTGCGAGTCTTTTAAGCGACGCATGATCTCGTCCTGAAACTGCTGTCCACGTTGCGACGCGCCTTTCTTCGCGGCATCAGCGATAATGTTCGTCAGCCGCTCGTCTTTAATCGTAGTAATTCGCCATCCGTCGCCCGTCTGCTGCATTGTAAGTTGAATCGCCTCATCTTTGAACTTCAAATCGACATTCGTGTTTGCGCCGTTCTGCTGGAAATGCGCAAGGTACCAGGCACCGAGCGCGATCAGGAAAATCGGCTTGCCTTTCGCCGGCGCGCTGACGCGTTGAAGTTCCGCCGGCAGAACTTCGTGGAGCGTCTCTTTCAATTTTGGAGTGATATTGGCCGCCGCTTGATCGACTTGTGAGGGCAATAAGTTGTTCAGAAGCGAGGAGCCGGTGAGCTTTGCCCGGACATCGGCGACACACCCCTCAGTGATCTTATCCAGGTCCAGCATCCGATCAACTTGCTGACGGTCATCACGTTGCGATGCATCCACCAATGTTGCCAGAGCATACGTCGGCCCCGATTTGAAATGCTGCCACCAGAAATACCCACCAGCGATGATGCCCAGGAAAATAACCAGCAGAACAACGCCGATGAGGGCCAGCACGCGCCCGATACGTCCCGAGCGTTTCGCCCGTCTGCGCCCGCCGTAACCACCGGGTGGCGGGGGCTGGTTTAAGTCAATGACGATGCGATTACGTTTGCCCATTTCATCAAGTGCCGGGAAATTCAACCACGAAGGCACTAAGACACGAAGCGGTTTAATCCTCGATTTACTTTAATGGCTTACTGTCTTGCTGCTGAATGTCTTCCACCCGGCAATCCAACCCGCCCTTCCAAAGTCGCACGTGCAACTCATCTCCGACTCCCGCTGCGCTCGCGTCGCGGATGATCGCACCGCGTGAATCCTGCGCGATCGCATACCCGCGCTGTAAAACTTTCAGCGGCGACATCGCATCCAGCGCGGCTGTGCTCACGCCGAATTGCTGCCGAGCCTTTTCAATTCGCGAAATCACGGCAGCTTCCTGCGCGCGCGCCAGTGCCTCGAAGCGCGCGCGTTGCATTACCGCGCGGTTGCGCAACTCGCTCGGCGACAAGAGCCGCGCCGCTGCATCGAGACGGCGAAGCAGATTTTGAAAGCCGCGCGCCATCGCGTCATGCAAACGACTCTCGCGCTCGTCAACGGCACTCACAGCTTCGCGCAGTTTGGTCCTGACTTCATCAAATCCACGCGCGAATGTCAGTTCGCGCACGTGCGCCCGATCGACGGCAATCCGATGGTTCAGCGTGCGTCGCAATCCACCAACTAAATGCTCAAGTCGCTCGCACAACTCTTCTTCGTGCGCAGCTACGAGCTCGGCCGCTGCTGAAGGCGTTGGCGCGCGCAAGTCCGCGGCAAAATCGGCAATCGTAAAATCAGTCTCGTGGCCGACGGCAGAGATGATCGGAATAGTCGACGTTCGGATCGCCCGGGCTACCGCCTCTTCATTGAACGCCCAAAGATCTTCAATTGAACCGCCGCCTCGGCCAACGATCAGGACGTCGATTGTCGCGTCGTGACGCGCTGCGCGGATCGCGCGCGCGTGATGATCGTTCAGGAAGCGAATCGCCCGCACGATTTCATGCGAGGCACCTTCACCCTGTACACGCGCGGGCGCAAGCAGCACGTGCACAGTGCGCGTGCGTCTTGAAATCACATTGATGATGTCGCGAATTGCGGCGCCACTTGCGGAAGTCACGACGCCGATCCGTCGCGGAAAGAATGGAATCGGCCGTTTTAACTCCGGCGCGAACAAGCCTTCGCTCTGGAGACGCGCTTTCGTCTGCTCGAACGCCAACTGCAGCGCGCCTGCGCCCGCGGGCTCGAGCGTTTCCGTCACAAGCTGATAAGTGCCCTGCTGCTCGTAGACACTCAGGCGGCCGCGCGCGCGCACTTGCAATCCATCTTCCAGACGAAACCTGATGCGTTGATTCGCGCTGCGATAACAGGCGGCTTTCAATTGCGCCGACTCATCTTTCAGCGTGAAGTACCAATGACCCGAAGTGTGTTGCCGGAAATTCGAGATCTCGCCCTCGACCCAAACAGTGGCGAACGACTTTTCCAATGCATCGCGAATCTTGAGCGTCAGTTCTGAAACGCTCAGCGGCTGACGTTCCGAATCATCGAACAACGATGAAAGAAAAGATTGCTGCATTTTTGAACTTGCTTAGCCCAGAGAGCCTACGCGATTCGCAGGTCTCATTCAACGTTAACACGGCCGAGCTTCAGAAACCTGGCGGCCGAGTTTGCGCGAGAAATTGAAGCGTTGGGTCCCTAAAAATTCTTTGCCGGCTTCGGCCATTAGCCGTTGTGATTATCAGAGCAGCAGCGCGAAGTAATTGACAGATGCGCAATTGTGCCTTACATGAATTGCGCAATCAATATTTGTCTTGCCGAACTTTTGGAGGAAGCGGGAATGGACTGGCGTGTTTTGCTCACAACCTTTGGCGTGATCTTTCTGGCCGAGATGGGCGATAAGACTCAGCTTGCGGCAATGACTATGGCGGCTGAGAAGAAGCGTCCGTGGGAAGTGTTCTTAGGCGCTTCGATCGCGCTCGCCACAGTATCAGCGATTGGTATCATTGTCGGGACCGCGCTCGGACATTACTTACCGCTTGATTGGATTAAGCGTGTCGCCGGCGCGGCATTTGTAGTAATTGGATTGCTAATACTGCTCGGTAAGTTCTAAAGACCGATTTCCATTTATGATTTGATATTTGTCATTTTCCATTTTGTTCGAACCAACGTCGCGCGTTTGCAGCAATCAGAAACAAGAATGACAAATGAAAGATGATAAATAACAAATGGAAAATGAGTTTGTGATCTAGACTAAACTCAACCGCAAACCATGCCACAGACTCGTCACGTCGAACGTCACTTTACCGCCGGCGAAACCGTCCGCGACATTGTCATTGGAATGTCTGATGGACTGACCGTTCCGTTTGCGCTCGCCGCGGGATTGACGGGCGCGATCGATTCCGCCGGCATTATTGTCACCGCCGGACTTGCTGAAATCGCTGCCGGGTCGATTGCCATGGGCCTCGGCGGTTATCTCGCCGCGAAGAGCGATGCTGAGCATTACGCGAAAGAGCGCGAGCGCGAAAAACGCGAAGTGATCGAGATTCCCGACGAAGAGATGCGCGAAGTGGCGCAGGTGTTCAAGTCGTACGGCCTCAGTCACAAAGAGAGCGAGCCGATCGTCGAAGCGTTGTCGAAAGATCCGAAGAAGTGGGTCGATTTCATGATGCGATTTGAGTTGGGACTTGAGAAGCCTGATCCTAAACGTGCTTTGGCGAGCGCCGTGACAATTGGTGGCTCGTATGCGGTCGGTGGTTTGGTGCCACTGCTTCCCTACATTGCTGCGGCCGTTTTCAAAAACATCGCGGTGTTCACGGCGCTTTTGTTTTCCGTGACCCTGACGCTGCTCGCGCTGCTGGTCTTCGGTTTTGTGAAAGGCCGCTACACCGGAACGCGCCCGACACGTAGCGCTTTGCAGACAGCCCTCATCGGCAGTGTCGCCGCGGGCGCCGCTTTCTTAATCGCTCGGCTAATTTCGTGAAATAAATTCGGAAAGGAAAGCATCAAGATGTACAGCCGACTCTCACTCCGAAAAGTCGCCCTCTCAGTAGTCCTCTTATGCGTTGGCATCTGCGGGGCCTTTGCTCAACAAAGGTCGCAGGATCTTCCCGGCCTATTGATTCGTGCCTCCCAAGACTTTTCCGCCGGCCGATATGCTGACGCGGCGCAAACATATCAGGCAATCTTACGGATCGATCCCAAATCGGTTTGGGCTTACAACAACCTGGGAATCTGTTATGGGCGACTTGAGAAATACGCGGAAGCGATTGAGCAATTCAAGTCGGCGATTTCTCTGTACAAGGATTCTCCTGAATTAAACCTGAATCTCGGAGTTACATATCTGCTGGCAAATCGAAATGAAGAAGCTTTGAAGTCTTTTGAGGAGGCTCTGAGGCTAAGACCTGACTGGCTACCGGCCAAAGTGAACGCCGCGATAGTGCTTGGCCGACTAGGCAACTTTGATCGAGCAATCGCGCTGCTGAATCAATCGCTGCAACAGGTGCCCAGCAACGTTGTCCTGCTGAATTTGATCGGCGCCGTCCAGGCAGCGGCGCAGAATGATCTTGCTGCCGTTCAAGTATTCACCCAGATCACTCTCATACGTCCGCAGTCGCCCGAAGCGTTTTTCAACCTTGGCCTGGCGCTGCGGAGAGCTGCACGTGACTCGGAAGCGATTGAGGCGTTCGAGAAAGGACTGGCGCTTCGTCCAAACGAGCCTTTAGCGCTCTATTTCATCGGCATCCTTTACGCAAACCATGGTCGACGAACGGAAGCAATCGAATCTTATCGGCGCGCAATCGCTTTAGCGCCTGCAATGGAAGCCGCTCATTACATGCTGGCGATGTCTTATTACGCGGTCGGCGAACGTGAGAAAGCTCTGGCCGAATTTACTGAATGCGTGCGCCTCGAGCCCGACGTTGCTGATCTGTACGGAAAGCAAGCTGCGATGTTGAGTTTCTTGGGCCGGCATCAGGCTGCGGCTGAGGCGTTCAAGAATTACGCGCGATTGCGGCCCGATGATCCCGAAGCGCACTTTCAACTTGGAAATGAATTGATGATCGCAGGAGATTTTCAAAACGCGGTCAAGTCATTGACTGAAGCGCTGCGATTGAAGCCGGATTTCGCGCTGGCGCAGGACCGTCTAAGGATTACTCAAAATAGGATTCGAATGCAGTCAGAGCTGGGAGCGATCGAGCAATATGCTCAGGCACATCCGGATGATCCAAAAGCGGTCGGAAGCCTCGCGCAGGCTTACTACGTCCTCGGTCGGTTCGACGAGGCCGAAAAGTACTACAAGCGAGTAGTTGAATTAACGCCAAACGATGCCGACGCTTACAACCGACTGGCGATCAACTACTCGGAGGCAGGTCGCTTCGCAGAGGCAATTGAACCCTGCAAAAAAGCAATCGAGCTTAAGCCGCATCACGTTCTGTATTACAGCCTGGCGCATTATCTGATAGGTGCGGGACGTGATTCTGAAGCGATCGAAGCGCTAAAGAAATCGATTGAAATGAAGCCAACTTTCGTGCTCGCGCACTATGAGTTGGCAATCGAATATTCAAGAGTCAATCAACACCAGGAAGCGCTTGATGAGTTTAAGCGGGTCGTCGAACTTGAGCCGACCCACGTTGATGCCAATCTCAAAATCGGACTCGAGTATCTAAACCTTGGGAATAAAGAGGCAGCCATCCAGCAGTACTACGTTCTCAAGAGTATTAGTCCGCAACAGGCACAGCAACTTTATTATTTGATTCATCAGTGAGACTTCGAAATGAATCTCTTCGTCGGCACCAGCGGCTACAGCTACAAGGAATGGAAGGGAAACTTTTATCCCGAAGACTTGCCGGCGAAAGGAATGCTGGCGTACTACGCGCAACGCCTGCCGGCGGTCGAAATCAACAACACGTTCTATCGCCTGCCGCAGGCGGCTATGGTTGAGAATTGGAAAGAGCAGGTGCCGCAGAGTTTTCGTTTTTCGATTAAAGCCACCCAGCGCATCACACACATCAAAAGACTGAAGAATTGCGCCGAGGAAACCCAGTACCTGATGGAGACGGCAGCGTTGCTCGGCGAGAGACTTGGCGTGGTTCTCTTTCAACTGCCACCGAACTCTAAAAAAGATGCCGAGAGATTGAGCGACTTTCTTGAGTGTCTACCGTCATCCACGCGCGCCGCGTTCGAGTTTCGTCACGAGTCCTGGCTCGATGACGAGATATCCAATTTGCTGCGCAAGAAGAATTGCTCGCTCGTCGTCTCTGACACAGACGAGAAACCGCTGAGCTCGATCGCCGCCACAGCCGATTGGGGTTATTTGCGGCTGCGGCGAACGGCGTATTCTGATGATGACTTGAAAAGTTGGATGCAGCGCGTGAAAGAGCAGAAATGGAAAGACGCCTTCGTCTTTTTCAAGCATGAAGACGAAGGCGTCGGGCCAAAACTGGCGGCGCAATTCTTGGCTTTGTCGGAACCACCTGCGTGAGCGGGTGGCTATCGTTTCCTTTGTCGGATACCACCTGCGTGAGCGGGTGGGTACAGTCTCGCAGGCGGTTCTGACTGCTTACTTGATCTTAATTCCCGCTCCCGCGCGGAAGTTGTCCTGCCGTCTGCTGTCGAGCCAGCTCGGAACGTAATCGACCATGATGGGCCGAATGTCCAAATGTTCGGCAGCGTGAATGTCCAGACCGCCACCGAGCGCCATGGCAAATCCCGTATCGGTCCTCTTTCCTGACGTCAGCGGAGTATCAAAGCTTGCGCGCAGGTGCGTGATTCCAAACAGAGCATGCGCGAACGGCGTGACGTGAGCCGTGCGCCAGTTAAAGCGCGGGCCAATCATCAAATCGTATCGCTGCACGCTCGCGTTGAAGGTGCGGCCGCTGAGGCGGTCAACGTATCCGACATCGTCAAAGGTGCCGGTAAAGCTCGTCACGATGCCGATGTTGCGGTGCACATTCTGATTGAACTCAGCCGTGAAGCCATTGTAGCCGGTGCGATCATCAATGAGATCGACCCGGTTGCCGTTAAAAGTGGCCCTGCCGCCTCTGTCAAAATGATCTGCGTTGTTGTAAGCGCGCATGTGCGCGTAGCCGACATAGAATTCGTAAAATGAATAGTCTTTGTCGCCACTCTGAGCGAAAGCAGCCGGAGCACAAATCAGTGCTACGAGGAGCAAGAGAAAAATTCTGGTCATTCGGGGCGCCTCCTTGTTGACCCAGGTATTTTGGACTGAAACTTTACAGGTATACTAACACTCCCAATGCCGAAAAGATTCCCAGATTTTTCGGCAAATTGTCTCTTTTCTTATCTGGAGAGGTCGAAATTCTTGGTAAGCAAGCGAACGAAACTCTATCTCACGCTCGGGAACGCGCTCGTAATTTTCGCAATTGCCGTGTTTTTTTGCGCATCGTCGCCGGCGCAGTCGTCTACTGACGCAACCCGAGAAGCCCAGCGGCTGACGCGCGTCGCACAAGTCGCTCAACAGCAAGGCCGTTACGATGACGCGATCAAGGCTTATCAAACGATCACTGTGATCGCAGCCGGCTCGCCGCAGATAGCTGCGTCCGCGCAGGTTGCCACCGGCAACATTTTCATGATGACGGGACGGTTTGAAGATGCAGCGACGGCGTTTCGTAAAGCGGTGAATCTGGATCCCGCGTCCGCGGAAGCGATCAACAATCTTGGGGAAGCCCTCGGCGAGCTAAAGCAATTCCAACCCGCGTTGCAGGCGTTTCAAAAAGCAGCTGCGCTCGATCCGAAATATCTCAAAGCCCGCTACAACATGGGAGTGACGTACGACCGGCTGGGTCAGATGAAGTATGCGGAGTTCATCTACCGCATTTTGATTCGCGACTTTCCGGATTTCGCCCTCGGCTATGACAGCCTGGCCGTCTCTCTTTCAAAATCCGGCCGTGCGCGCGAAGCGGTGCCTTTTCACGAAAAGGCGATCAGTCTCGCGACGGGAGACCCTTCGTTCTACTTCAACTATTCACTTACTTGTTTGATGCTGGGAGATTTTAAGAAAGCACAGGAGCAGCAACAGAAACTGCGCGCGCTGGACCCGGCTATGGCCGAACATCTGGCGATGATGATCGCGAAGCGCCGGCAGTGATCACAGAAACCCGACCATCAGGGAGGGTGCTCCTGAGTCGCAATTGAATACCCCTCCCTACCGGTCGGGTTTCTGCTTGCTCTATCGCTCGTTAGAAATTGCCCTGACAAGCGTCGTGGCCGCAGTCGCAATCGAGTTCGATTGTCTTTCCGGCGCCTTCACAAGACGCGCTGCAATACTTCCCATCGTCTTGCGGTGGACACGTGCACGGCGGATTCTTACACTGTTTTTCGTCGTCAGCCATGATTCCTCCCAGCCCGTAACGGAGATATTTGTTGATTTGCCCGAAAGCTTAACATATCTGAGTTTATCCGTCCGAACACAAAACGCACCTCGTAATTTGCCGAGGGTCGCGTCCGTTCGATAACATCGCCAAACTCAAACCTGCCAACGAAACAGAGGGAAAATGAACGCTACAGCTTTTACCAAAGAAGTTCCGCCGCCGCTGCAGATGCTGCAACTAATTTCCGGATTCTGGATCGCGCGCTGTGTTTACCTCGCCGCCAAATTGGGTATTCCGGATCTACTGAAAGATGGACCAAAGACCCCCGACGAATTAGCTGCAGCTACAGAAACGCACGCGCCGTCATTGTTTCGTGTGCTGCGCGCGCTCGCCTCAGTAAAAGTACTGACGCAGAGCGATGACAATCGGTTCGGTAACACCCCGATGTCCGAGACGTTGCGGAGCGACGTGCCGGGATCTTTTCGCGCGTTTGCGATGACTGAGTTGGGCGAGGAGCACTATCCCGCCTGGGGCGAGCTATTGCATAGCGTTCGCACCGGCGAAATTGCTTTCGACAAAGCGTTCGGCGAACCGGTCTGGGAATTCTTCGCGAAGCATCCGGAGAACGCGCGAATTTTCAACGACGCGATGAGCGGCATGACTGCGCAAGCGGAAGGCGCGCTGCACCAGGCTTATGATTTCGCCGACATCAACACGATCATGGACGTGGGCGGCGGGCACGGCGGTTTCATTACTTCAATTCTCGCTCGTTATCCAAACATGCGCGGCATCCTCTTCGACGCACCTCAGGTAGTAGAAGGAGCGAAGCCGAAGATCACCGCGTCGCCGATCGCTGAGCGGTTAAAGATTATGGGTGGCGATTTCTTTCAGGAAGTACCGAGCGAAGCTGACGCGATTACTATGAAGTGGATCATTCACGACTGGAATGACGAGCAGTCAGTGGCCATCATGAAGAACTGTTACAACGCGCTGCCGCAAAACGGAAAACTGATTCTCGTCGAGGCGGTCGTGCCTGAGGGCGACGAAATGCACATCGCGAAATTCGTCGATCTCAACATGCTTGTCATGACGGGCGGTCGTGAACGTACCGAAGCAGAATATCGTCAGTTGTACGACGCGGCGGGATTTCGTCTAACGCGCGTCGTACCAACCGAGTCGCCGTTCAGTGTGATCGAAGGCGTCAAGAATTAGTAGAACCATAATCCGGCGGTCACTTGTGCGCGCCGCGCGACTTGAGCAGCTTCACGAAATCTTCACGCTCGTCTTCGATCGCGAGTGCGAGCGCCGTGTCGCCGTCCTTGTTTCTTAGCGCCACGTTCGCCCCCGCGTCCAACAGCGCTCGCAGAGAATCCAGGTCATCGGCGACCATTAAGGCTGTCGAACCGTCTTCATCCACAGCATTCACGTCAGCGCCCGCCGCAATCAGCATTTTGATAATCTCCGATCGCCCGCTTTGTGCGGCCGCCATCAACGCCGTGGTGTCTTCGTCTTTTGCGTTGGGACTCGCCCCCAGGCGGAGCAAAGTTCGCACGATCTCTGGATCTTCATTGCCGGCGGCAGAGGCAAGTGCGCCATCAAGCTGTGCCTGAGTGAGACCGGCGCCACCGCCCGCAGCGAGTAGCACATCCAGATTCTTACCCTGTTCCCAACGCGCTGCGAGGGTCGTCGCGGTTTCACCGTTATCATTTGTCGAATCCACGGGAACGCCTGCCGCAAGCAGAAACTTCAATACATCAGGCTCATTGTTTTGGGCCGCGTTCATCAGAAGTGTGTTCCCGCTCGCGTCTTTCGCATTGACGTCCGCGCCTGCGTCAATCAACTCCTTGGCCACGCCAAGATTGCAATGCGCGACTGCACGCATCAGCGGACTTTCCCCGGAGTCATCGAGTGCATTGGCGTCTGCACCCGCCGCAATCAGATCGCGAATCAACTCGACATTAGCTTCCGAAGTGAGGTGCATCAACGGCGTTTCACCGCGTCGATTTGCCGCATTCGGATTCGCCCCGGCAGAGAGCAACAACTGGATCATTTCGCGATTGTTATTCTCAACGGCATAAGACAAGGCGTTGGTATCGGTGTATTCATCGCTGGCATCAATGTTAAGTGAAACCGTTATCAACTGCTTGACGGCATCGATGTCATTTTTCTGCGCTGCTTTTACGAGCGGATCTTTAGGTTCGACAAAGGCAACGGCGCCCATCAAAAGCCGGCGGACCTGAAGCTGAACGTTTCTTGTTTGCGCCTCGCCGGCTCGCACCGCGATCTCTTGCAATTCGTAACGCGCAAAACCGGGCGCATTCGCGCTCAGGCTATACGTTCCCGGATGCACATTTTCGAAAGTGTATTCGCCTTCACCGGACGTGGTAGCGGTTAATTCGGCTCCGGTTGCGCTGTTTACGAGCCGCACATTCGTGTTCGGAACCACGGCCTCGCCGCTTGAATCAAAAACTGTCCCTTGCAATTTCGCGCCAACGTCAGAAGCTTTCTGCGTCTGTGGAGAGACCATGTCTTCAGTGACGCGTGTCGGTTGCGGCGCGCGGGAATTCACTTGCGCGGCTGCGGCCGTCGCAAGGCTTAACGTTGCCCCGAATGCACCGGCGGCAAAACGCGAAGCGCGCCGTCCGATTTGATGAAGCGGTGAGCCGGCGTGTTTTGTGACCACGCTTCCGTCGCCGCGTTGCTCGAACCGTAGGCAGAGACGACCCTCGGATTGCGCTACCAGCCGCATAGCTTCGGGTCGAGTGATCTCGGAAAGATTCGTGACGTGCAGATTGCAATGCTGGCAAAACCGCACGCGACTGTTGCCGATCATGGAATCCCAATCGGCATCGCAAGGTGCAGCAATAAACATTCGATCGAAAGACTGAACTGACTTCGCCATGGCCCAGGCTCCTTTCATTGTCCGACGCGCTCGAGCCGGACTTTTGCGAAGAACCTTGGGAGAAGCTCCTCGTAATCCGTGCAGACTTAGACTTCGACCGGGCGGTAATGTTCCGGCATTTAGCTTGCTCTATCAGTAAATCGAACCTGAGGAGGCGTTCGACAAAACGCTTGCTCAATCACGAGCCTGGAGAGTTGCGTCGGGACTTGGCGCTGAGATGCAGAGGGATCAGGTCAGGTTGTTAGTGACCTGAAGAATTGTGTTTGATTGTTCAAAAATTTAAATGAAGAGGTTTTACGAATGAAGAAACTAAGTATTGGTCGCGCTCGAGATTTTTGCCGGTGCTTCCCCCTTTTGTTGCTGTCGGTGATCGTGCTCGGTGTCGGAGCAGCGGCACAGGGCCAGGAGCTCTCGTACACCGCAGCGACCAGAGAGCGAACCACGACGACCACTCAGCGCAAAGTTTTTGTGCGCTCGAAAGCTCTGCTCGTCAAAGCGTCGGTAGTCGAGGACAAACTGCTGAAGCGGACTGAATTCGCGCAAATGGGATTGGTATTAACGCGCGACGAAGCGGATGCAGACATTATCCTCGAACTGCGCCACGACCTGCTGACGAAATATGTCTATTCGGCGGTCGACGCTCACACTCAGATAGTCCTGGCTGGGGGAAAAGTCAGTTCGCTCGGCGGCACGGTCGCCGGCAAAGTCGCCAAGCGCTTTCTGAAACAGTTGGCACAAGGTCATCCGTAACTTCAATCAACGACAAAGCGCGCGAGCGATCTGCGCGGCCACGCGCGCGTTGTTTTCCAGCAGTGCGATGTTCGCGCGCAAGGTTGCGCCTTCGCTTTGTTGCGCCATGCGAGCGAGCAGGAAAGGCGTAACTTCTTTTCCTTTGATTTGCTGACGCTCTGCTTCCGCGATCGCTTCATCCAGCACCGTTTGCAGCAGCGAGCTTTCGACTTCTGCTTCTGCCGGAACGGGCACAGTCACGAGCAAAGCAGAATTGATTTCCAGTTCGCGTTGTGTTTTGAAAATCTGAACGACATCCTCCGGCGAGTCACAGCGCGCATCAACCGGCAAACCACTGCTACGCGAATAGAAGGCGGGCATCTCATCGCAGCCGTAACCGACGACGGTGACGCTGTGTGTCTCAAGCCATTCGCGCGTGGCCGGCAAATCCAAAACAATCTTCGCGCCTGAACAGACGACAATCATCGGCGTGGTTGCGAGTTGTGGCAGATCAGCCGAAACGTCCGGCAAAGATCCGCGATGCACGCCGCCAATGCCGCCAGTCGCGAAGACCGAAATGCCCGCGCGATGCGCTATCCACATCGTGGCCGCCACCGTAGTCGCGCCATTCCACTGTCGAGCAACTGCGACTGCGATATCCCGGGTGCTCAATTTCTTCACGTCGTCGTGGTTTGCAATCAGCTCGCGTTGAGTTGGATCGAGACCCACGCACAGCTCGCCGCCAACGACCGCTATCGTTGCCGGTGTCGCACCCTGCTCGCGGACGATTTGTTCGACCCGGATTGCCGTTTCGAGATTCTGTGGCCGCGGCAGTCCATGCGCGATCACAGTTGATTCGAGCGCGACCATAGGTCGATTTTCCTCGAGCGTCGACTTAACCTCGGGATTCATTCGCAGATGGTTTTTCATGTTTTAGCCGGAATGAAGCACGTTATCGCACAAAACGCCGACGATCCAGCAGATTTCGGAACTCTTCGGGTAACCAAAACGTGTCTTAAATCGTCTAACATGGCGACACAGTCGCTCTCCGTAATTTCTCAGAGGAAACAAAATGAATAGCAATCGCATTATTCGTCCGCTTTCTGTCGCTCTGCTGCTCTTGCTCGCGGCCGGTGTGGCCGCTGCGCAGGAGCCCGCTACCTCGCCCGACGCGGCGAAAGCGCAGGAAGATAAAGCCAAGCTGGAAGCCAAAGCGGCCACGCTGCTCGACCAGGTTGTCGGTGAAGCTCAGGGTTTGAAGCTGCCTGAGAATCGCATTCGGGTACAGATCATTGCGGGCGACTTGATGTGGGACCGCAGCGCGGCCCGCGCGCGCGGCTTTTTCAACGACGCCGGGTCGGCCCTCTCTCAGTTGATGGTAGACAATTCGTCTGATCGCGATCGCGAGGACTTTCAAATATTAAATCGTCTGCGGCAGGAATTGGTGCTGAGCGCAGGCCGGCATGATGCGGAGTTGGGTTATCAGTTGCTGCGCCAGACACAACCACCGCCCAACGCCAATGCAGACAATCGGCGACGTGGAGGTGGGCCGGGCGCCTTTACTGGAGTGGACAATCTGGAACAGAACCTGCTCGCGGTAATCGCGAACACTGATCCAAAAATCGCTTATCAGAAAGCTTCCGAGGCGCTCGACAAAGGCGACTATCCGACATCACTCGCACGCGTGCTCGCGCAACTTCAAACGAAGGACCAGGAGTCATTCGCGAAGCTTGTCGACAAGACACTCAGCCGGCTTACTTCCGACAGTCTGTTGGCCAGCACGCAAGCGACAACCGTCGCGATGAGTTTGTTGCGCCCGGGACCGCAAGTCGCGACGACGACAACGACCTCATCAACCACCACGGCAACAGCAAGCAATGTAAACAACAACATCCGCAACGCGCCGGTGTTGAATCAATCGTCTTATCACGACTTGTTGGATCATGTAGTGGCGGCGGCGCTCACTGCTACGCCGCGCACGAACGCGAACGGTGGCGGCAACGCCCGGCGTCCGGCAGTGGCCCGCACCGGAATCCTGATGGGCTCAGGCGACTCTGGCCCTATGCAGGTTTTCATGGACGACAGTGAGAATGGGCAACAACAGGCGGATCCTGCGCAGATAGCGCAAAACAACGCGCGCAACCTGCTGCGGAACTTACAGGGCATGCTGTCGCAGATCGATCAGTATTTGCCGGAGCGCAGTCAGGCTGTGAAACAGAAACTCACTGACATGGGGATGGGTAACAATCCGATGGCGGATTTCGCCAATCAGATGCGCAACGTGATGACACAGGGTGACAGCGAGAGCCTGGCCGCCGCTGCCAGCAATGCGCCCGGACCAATTCAATCAAGCCTGTATCGTCAAGCTGCGCAACGCGCGATTGAAGAAGGAAACCTGGATCGCGCGCAGCAAATCGCCAACGATCATCTGGACGAAAACGGAAAGAACACCGTGACGCAGGCGATTGATTTCAAGCGCCTGGCGATGAACGTCACGAATGACAAGCTGGCGGAAATCAGAAACAAGCTGGCTGCCCTGCCTTCGGATGCCGATCGGATTAAGTACCTGGCTGACTTGGCGGCCGCGACGCAGAAAGACAATCCGAAGCTATCACTGAAGTTTGCCGAAGATGCTCGCGCTCTGGTTGGCAAACGTGCGACCAGTTATCGCGACCTGGAAAACCAGTTGCGGGTGGCCGAACTGTTTGCGTCGGTCGATCCAAAGCGCAGCTTTGATGTGCTTGAGCCCGGCATCTCGCAACTCAACGAGCTCTTGGCAGCAGCGCAGGTGCTGAATGGATTCGAAGTCGAAGTTTATCGCGACGGCGAATTGCCACTGCAAGGTGGCAGCGAACTGGGTTCGATGATTTCGCGTTTCGGTCAGCAACTCGCCTCGCTGGCCAAACTCGATTTTGAGCGCGCCCAAATCACTGCCGATCGATTCCAGTTCGCCGAGCCGCGCTTGATGGCGAAACTCGCGATTGTCCAGGGCGCATTCGGCGTGCGGCCATCGCCAGCCGACAATCAGCGGATCAACTTTAGATTTGGCAGATAATGCGTTGCTGTAGAGTGTGGGTTTAGCAATGCGCTAATCCACACTCTACAACCTCACTTTCCGCGCTTTCAGTTTTTCAGCAGCTACCTTCAGCAACTCTCTCGCCTGTTGGTCCCAATACTGCCAACCGTGCGTGCCAGGCAGTTCGCGAAATTCGTGTGCGATCTTCTGTTCGCGTAATAGCACCGCGAACTGTTCGTTCGCGATGACAAAGAAATCCTCAGTCCCGCAATCAAAGTAAAAGTAAGGAAGCGTGCTCACGCGCGGCGGCGACAGTCCGCGGGCAATTTCAAAGATGTCGTTCGCTTTTCGCTGCGACGAATCTCGCGCGCCAAACGCAGCAACCAAAGAATCGTTAATTCCGCGGAACGCTTTCAGATCGTCCTGAGTCCATGTCGTCGCGGCCAGCGCGCCACTCAACGAACCGGCGAACGCAAAAGTCCCGGGCGACTTCAGGCCGAACTTCAAAGCCCCGTAGCCACCCATTGACAAGCCCGCAATGCCTCGACCATAACGCGATTCGATCGTGCGATATCGTCGCTGCACATCGGGGATTAGTTCCTGAAGAATGTAGCTCTCGTATTTGTCGCTGGCGACGCTGGCGCTGTCGGTGTACCAACCGTCGTTGCCTTCGGGCATCACGACTATCATTCGATACTGCGCCGCGTAATCCGCGACATTCGTGCGCGTCACCCAATCGCTGTAATGACCGGCCCAACCATGCAGCAGATAGAGCACCGGATATCGCGTGGCTGAAAATCGGTAATCAGAAGGCAGAATGACGTTGTAAGGCAGCGTCTTTCCGATGAGGGCGCTGCGGAATTGAACAGTCTCGACTCGGGGCGCGGCGGGCCGTTGCGATGACGGTACTGGGCCTGTGGCGGAAGCGAGCGGGCGAGTGCCGGCATTCTGCAACCCGACCGCAAAAACAAAGGCGAGCGTTACGAGCCGGCGTAAGAAGTGGGCGTGCATCGTCGGGCGTGCTCTCTCACTGCAAGGCTTCTTGTCGCATCCACGAATCGTAAATCCGTTTCTGTGGTTCAGAACGCGCCGGCACTTGTACGATCTGATAGTCGGCGGCGATGCGACTGCCGAGCTTGATGTCGAGCGTGCGCAGGTCGTCGTTGCGAAACACCGTCAGTCGAATCACGTCACCCGGTCTTTTTGATCCAAGTAACGCGATCAATCGCTTCGTGTCCGCGCGCTCTCCATCGATGGCAATGATCAAGTCCTTTGCGTTCAACCCTTGTTCGTAAGCCGGTGAACCGGTGCGGACGCTTTTGACGGAAACGAACTCGCCGCTGTCTTCCAATTCGGCGCCAAGATACGCTGATCGAATAATATCTCCCACGTGGTCAACCTGTTCGATAGCCACGCCGGCTTGCTGGATTTCCAAACCAGCCGCCGCCAACATCTGATTGTAAGGGAACTCATCAGTGCCGCGAACATATCGCGCAAAGAAGTCATCAAGACTGCTGCCCGCCGCAGTCTCGCAAACTCTCTGAAAATCTGCCGGCGTGTAGTTTCGATTTCTCTTGAAAAACTCTGTGTAGAGCAAGCGCATCACATCGTCGAGCGACTTTGCATTGTTCGAGCGTCTCCGGATTTCCAAATCGAGCAACAGGCCCAACAATTCGCCGGTGTCGTAATACGAAATCTGCGAGTTGATCGAATTCTCGTCCGGCCGGTATTCCTTGATCCAGGAATTGAAGCTCGCATCCTCAGCGCTCATTAGTTTGCGACCGGGCGTGTCTTGCACATCCTGAATTTGTGACGCGAGGTGCGCAAGGTATGCCTCGTCCGAAATTAACCCGGTGCGGCGCAGCATCAATTGCCCGTAATACTCGGTAATGCCTTCGGCCACCCACAAAAGCTTCGTGTGATTTTCTTTTGTATAGTCGAACGGCCCTAATGCATCGGGCCGAATGCGCTTCACGTTCCAGAGATGAAAGAACTCGTGCGCGACCAGCGCTCCAAATCGCCGATACCCGCTTGCCCCGTCAAAGCCGAACCGACGAAAGCCGAGCGCCGTGGAATTTAAATGTTCAAGGCCGCCGCCACCCGTGGGCCGCAAGTGCAGAAAGAACGTGTAATCGTGATAAGGGATTTCGCCGAACATCGCGACTTCTGTTTCGACGATCTTCTGGACTTCTGCTTTCATCAACGCGGGGTCATAGTTTCCTTCGCCATCGATGACGATGCGATGTGGCACGCCGCGCACGGTGAAATCAATCTGTTTGAAATTGCTGACCTCGAACGGTGAGTCGTAAAGGATATCGAAGTTCTCAGCCTGAAAAGTGTTCTTCTCGCCCGGGACCGGCGGCAGGCCGGTGGCGACTTTCCAACCGGGCGCAGGATTCACATGAATTGTTGCCGGATGCGTGAGACTCCCGTCCAGATACATCAAGAGCGCGGCGTTGTTCCAAAAAGCATGATCGGAATTCAGCTCGTTCGTGCGTACCGAGAGTTCGTTGGCATAGACGCGATAGTTCACTTTCCACTGGTCCGCGCCATTCGTCTTGATGCGCCAGGAATTTTTACTGATCTTGGCCCAGTCCAACTGCCGGCCTGATCCGTCCGTCACAGCAAAATCCTGCACATGCCGCTCGAACTCGCGAATTAAATACGAGCCGGGCGTCCAGACGGGCATCACCAGAGTTTCTTCCTTTGGCCACGCCGCCAAGCCGCGGGAGATTTGCATTTCAACTTCGAGCAGGTGAGTGTGCGGCTTCGACATTGAAACCGTGAACGAAATACTAGTGCCGCCATCTTGAGCTGAAGCGGAATAGGCCACCGTCAGAATCAACAGCGTCGCGAGTAATAAAAGGCGAACCAGATAACGCATCTTTCAAAAACGTCCTTGCAAAAATTTGTGTGGAGAGTTGGAGCGGCGATGATGTTACTACGAATATGCGTGACGGACGCACTACCCTTGGCCGGAGAATCGATTTATAGTTGCTTCGTTCCATCCAAATCTGAATCGGGAAGGTAGCGGTTATGTTACGCAGGCTGACATCAACTTCCGCTTCGTGGGCGCCCTTGCCATTGCGTCTTGCCTTGGGGGTCGCGTTCATCGGTCACGGAGCGCAAAAAGTCTTTGGATCGTTCCATGGCCCAGGCTTGAGGACCTTCACTTCGTTTGCGGCGCCTTTTTCATTCATGCGGCCGGCCGGTGTATGGATGGCCGCGGCCGCGTTTGGTGAATTGATTGGGGGCGCACTCATTTTTCTCGGGCTGCTGACGCGGTTAGGAGCTTTTCTGATCGTCTGCGTGATGCTCACGGTGATCTTTGGCGTGCTGCGTCACAAAGGATTTTTTGCTCCGGAAGGAATGGAGCTGGCCATCGCTTTCCTGGCGATGGCGCTGGCGTTGCTAATCACCGGCGGCGGCCAAGCTTCGGTCGATCGCATGATCGGCGGACGAAGGTAGCGAGTTTCGAATTTGCAGTTTCGGGTTTAGAGTTTCGAGTTGCGAACGCTCAAATCCGTTATTGATACTATGGCCACCGAAAACATGCCGCCCGCAGCTTCAACTCGAAAGTCGGAACTCGGAACTCGAAACTGTCTATGAAGCGCTCACCGCTACTTGTAATCTTCATCACAGTCTTCATCGACCTGATCGGATTCGGGATCGTCATTCCCGTGCTGCCTTACTACGCCGAGGGCACCAGGTTCGGTGCTACGCCGCGCGAAATCGGTCTGCTCTTCGCCTCATATTCCGTGATGCAACTGTTTTTCGCGCCGGTGTTGGGCAGATTGTCAGACAAGCACGGAAGGCGTCCTGTCCTCTTGTTCAGTTTGCTCGGCACGTGCGTAGGTTTCTTGATTCTGGGATTTGCGACGACGCTTTGGATGTTGTTCCTCGGCCGCATCATCGATGGCATTTCCGGCGGAAACATTTCGACGGCGCAAGCCTACATCGCCGACGTGACGACGAAAGAGAACCGCGCCAAGGGCATGGGATTGATCGGCGCCGCGTTTGGACTAGGTTTTGTTTTCGGGCCGGCAATCGGTGGCGTTCTGAGCCGCTGGGGAATTCAAGTGCCGTTTCTGTTCGCCGGCGGACTCGCTTTCGCAAACGCGGTACTTCTATATTTCACTCTGCCCGAGACAATCACTGCGGATCATCCCGCGCGTACCTCAGCCGCCACGGGCCGCGGTTGGGGGCGTTTGATAACGGCGCTGCGCGATCCCAAGCTCGCTTACGTATTGACTATTTATTTCGTCTCGATCGTGGCGTTTTCGATCATGACTGCGTCGTTCTCGTTGTTTCTAATGTTTCGTTTTGGCTACGACGCATTTCACAACGGCTGGATATTCGCTTACGTGGGAATTATTTCTGCGCTGATCCAAGGCGGACTCATCGGCAGGTTGGTAAAGCGTTTTGGCGAACCGCCGCTGGTGCTCGCCGGCAGCCTCTTCTTCACGCTAAGTCTGATTGCCAGTCCTTTCGTCACGCCGACAATCGGGATCCTGGGAATTTTGGTAACGGGTCTGTTTTCATCGATCGGCAATGCGCTGAACGCCCCGACGTTGACGAGCCTGGCTTCAAAGAGCGTCAGCGAAAAAGAACAAGGCGCAATCATGGGTGTCGCACAATCAGTCGCCAGTCTCGCGCGCGCGGTGGGCCCGGCACTCGCGGCCTTTCTGATTTACAGCGTGGTGGCTCATTACGGTTTTGATCGTCAACTTCACAACATGAGTGACGCTTCGATCCTGCGTACGTTCTGGACTGCTGCGGCTATTCAATTCTGCGGATTTATTCTGGCGGCTTTATTCGCGCGGCGTTTCGGCAAGGAGTATTCACGAGTTAGGCGGTCAGAAGCGCCTGAAGTCGCGGGCGGTTGATCGTTCACCCACCCGCTAACGCAGGTGGTTCTGACAGGAATTCGCGCAACTCAATTTCATTAGGCAGTGCCGGGCGCCCGCCGAGCTGGCGACACTTCAGCGCGGCGACTGCGTTCGCCGCCCGCATGCAACCTGCTAAATCTTCACCACGGAGCATCGCGTAGATAAATCCCGCGTGAAAGGCATCACCGGCGCCGGTTGTGTCGCGACAACCGCCCGGAACCGCGAACGCCGGCGATTCGACGAATTCGTTTTCGCCGAGCACGATTGCGCCATCCGCCCCGAGCGTGGCACCGACAAGCGAGCAGCCGTAACGATTCTTCATTTCAGTCAACGCCGCGCGCAGATCCGAAATGCCAGTCAACCGATTGGGAAAATCTGATGAAGTAATTAGCACGTCGATCAGCGGCAGCAAGTCCTGCACGCCTTCATAAACATTGTCGATATCAGCGGTGACTATCGCGCCGGCATCGCGCGCCGCGCGAGCCATCGCAGCGCAGGCCGGCGGATCGTGCGCATCAAGATGCAGGACGCGTCCGCGTGAAGCCAACTCAGTCGGCGCTTCTTCCGCGCGATAAGACACCCGGTCGTCGCGATCCCAAATTATCGTGCGCTCACCCGAACGCGCATCGATGATGATGAACGCGAGTTGATTCGTCGCTCCATCAATGGTCTCTGCATAATCGAGATTCACTTCTTCTGTCGCCAGCGACTCACGACCAAAAACCCCCGCATCGTCTGAACCAAATCGTCCGGCATAAGCCGTCTTCAGTCCGAGACGTTGCAAGGCGACCATCGCTGTGGCCGTCTGTCCGCCCGCGGATTTCTGGTGATCGGTAAACCGGGTCTTTGTGTCGAAGCGCGGATACTCGGGAACAACGATCAGGTGATCGACGGCGTTCAGGCCAAAGCCGACCGCATCGAACTCTTTCTGGGAAGGAAACCTAAATGGTAGCTGCATGACTCAACTTAATAATCTCGAGGTCAGGAAGGTGGGTGTACTCCCGCCCAGTGCTTTTAGTCAATTGGCAAGCGGGGCAAGCCACCCTTCCTGACCGAGAGGTTTTCGGAGTTGAACTTTACCGAGCTAAAATAATCCTGCAAACCGAAAACCCAGTGACTCTCGACGAAAAACTCAAAGAAATTCCGCGCTCCCCGGGCGTCTATCTGCACAAAGACGCCGGCGGGAAAATCATCTACATCGGCAAAGCCAAGAACCTGCGCAACCGTGTGCGGTCGTATTTTCAATCCGGCCGGCGTGGTGAATTCAGTTACGGCATCAAGACCGAAGAACTCGTCAATCAGATTGCCGATGTCGAGATCATCGTCACCGACACCGAGGCGGAAGCTTTTATCCTGGAAGGATCGCTTGTCAAAAAGCATCAGCCGTATTTCAACTACAAACTGAAGGACGACAAGTCCTATCCGCACCTGAAGCTGACCGTCAACGAGCCATTTCCGAAGTGCGTGATTACGCGTCGCATTCAAAACGACGGCGCGCTTTACTTCGGACCGTTTCTCCCGGCCGCGATGGCGCGCCGGACAATCGATGTAATCAATCGCACTTTTCAATTGCGCACCTGCGACATTGAAATCGACGGCAAGGCCCCGCGTCCTTGTCTCGAGTATCACATCAAGCGGTGCCTCGGCCCTTGCGTGAAGGGACTGTGCACGCCCGAAGAATATCAGGAAGCAGTGCGCGATGTGCGAATGTTGCTCGAAGGCCGCAATACCGAACTGGCGGATAAGCTGGAAGAGCGCATGCTGCATGCTTCAGAAGGGATGCGCTATGAACTGGCGGCGAAGTATCGCGATCTGCGCAAAACCGTCGTTAAGCTTTCGGAACAGCAGAAGATGGCGACGACTTCGGAAAGCGACATCGACATCTTTGGCTACTATCGCGAAGGCAAGCGGCTGGCGCTACAACTTTTCACGATGCGCGAAGGTGACATAGTCGGGCGCCGCGAATTCTTCTGGGAAGACTTGCCGGAAGAGGATTTCAATCCCGCGAACTTTCTCAGCGAAGTTTTGATGCAGTACTACAGCAGCTCTGAGAGTGGCACGGGCGTCCCGCCCGTAAGACGTCCTCACGCGCAGGATGCGCGTGCCGCGTCATTTTTGCCGCGCGAGATTCACGTGCCGGTAGATTTCGACGATCGCGAACTGCTTGAGCAAGTACTCAGCGAGCGACGCGGCCGGCGCGTGCACATTCTCGCGCCGCAGCGCGGCGAGAAACGCGACATGATCGATCTTGTGGAAAAGAATGCGAAGCTGGCTTTCGAACAACGCTTCCGTGTGCTCAAGCCGGACATGAAACGCGTGCTCGAAGAGATGCAGGAGACGCTCGAGCTGCCGCGCTTTCCCGCGCGCATCGAATCGTTCGACATCTCGCACATTCAGGGCGCCGAGAATGTGGCGGGCATGGTGGTCTGCGACAACGGCAAGATGAACCGCAACGAATATCGCAAATTCAAGATTCGTTGGAAGGAAGGCGCGGACGATTTCGCCTCGATGCACGAAGCGGTGATGCGCCGCTATCGGCGACTGCGCGATGAACAGAAAGAGCTGCCGGACTTAATTATGATCGATGGCGGCAAGGCGCAATTGAATGCGGCCGCGTCGGCCATGCGCGAACTCGACCTGGAAGCTGTGCCGATGATTGGCGTGGTTAAGCCGCCGTTGCATCACAATCAGGTCGCGTATTTGTTGGTCAAAGGACGTGAGGACCAGCCGATCTATCTTGATTCTTATTCACAAGTCCTTCGTCTGATTCAAATGATTCGCGACGAGACGCACCGCTATGCGGTCGCTTATCACCGCAAGCGCCGCGAGCTGCGCGATTTCACTTCCGAACTATCGGCAATTCCGGGCGTCGGTGAAAAAAGAAAGACGCGTTTGCTGCGTCACTTTGGATCGATTCAAAAAGTTTCGACCGCAAGCGTAGAGGAACTTGCGGCATTCGTTGGCCGCAAGACCGCGACGGAGATCGCAGAACACTTCGAACGTCAACGGGCACTCGCCGAAGGGGCGAATGCTGCTTGAAGTCATGACCAGCGATAGCTGGTGGTTGATCGCTTGAATAAGGAGAACCTCATGCAAAAAGAAGATCAATTTATCCCGCACGTGATCGTTAGCGATGGCATGGCTGCACTCGATTTCTACAAAGAAGTCTTTGGCGCGGCGACGGGTCACAACATGATGACGCCTGACGGCAAGCGTCTGATGCATGGCGAAATTGAACTAGATGGGCACAAACTTTTCGTGAGCGATGAATTCAGCGCCGCCGAAGGTGGTATGTGCAAGACACCGCGCTCTCTCTCCGGCACCTCGGTGCGCATCACTGTGCAGACCGACGAGGCTGATGCGTTAGTTGAACGCGCCGTGGCGCGCGGCGCAAAGGTGTTGATGCCTTTACAGGACATGTTCTGGGGCGCGCGTTACGGCCAGATCGAAGATCCGTTTGGTCACATCTGGGGAGTCAATCAACAGTTGAAAGAGCAGACTGAAGAAGATACGAATGCGGCCGCCAAGGAATTCTTTGCCAAGCAGAGCAGGTGAGGATCCAGTCAGTGAATCTGGACGGTTAAAGTCTTATCTTGCTGCTGTCGATTCTAACGAGGAGTCCGCTCGATCATCTCGATCCGTTGCTAAAAGAGAGTCATTAGTTTTGGGTTCCCTCGTCTGGAAGAGAATTAATGTAAGCGCCAGCGCCGCGGTTGGAAAATTTTTCTTCCCATGCGCCAAGGGACCAAGCCGATCTGCTTAAGTGAGCGAGTGAGCTAGTGCGTACGGTTAGAAAATCTTCTTACCCATGCGCCACGGAAAAAAGACTGTCCGCTTCAGCAGAGGTTCAGCGGAATGTTTTGTGGCAACGGGCACCGCTGCGCGGCTCACTGCCATTTCGTAAGGTGGTTTAAACCCAAGTTCGTTGCCCTCGTAAGAAGCTTCGCGGAAGATGAAGCTCAAACGCGTTGACCGGCGCTCACTGGAATTGGCGGTGTTGAAAAGCCAGAGTTTCGCCGCATCCGTTGCCGGCTTCCGCAGCATTGCGGGTCCACTTACGATACTTGCAGAAGTGACCACGCCATCGGGGTTAATTTCGACATCGACCAGCACCGTACCGCTGACCGCCCATGCGGCTGCGATCGCCGGATAGGCAGGCGTTACTGATCGACTCACGATTGGAGAACCGGGATTCGAGACCAGTAACGCGGGAAGAACTTCCAAAGAGATGCTGTTGGATTGAACTCTCAGCTGGTTCGGCAAAAGTCTATCTATGTAAACCTGATAGTTGCCGGGTTTCAGATCAAACCAATAATTTAAGTCAACGACATCGTGCTTCCACTCATAAGCTGCTACTGTCCAGAATCCCTGATCAACATAATTACGAGTCACCTCATGTCGCTTAATTCGCTCAGCTACATCTTTCTTATAAGCCAATTCACTGCCGTCTCTAAGCACTCTAGGCTGGGTGTAGTCCTCACCTTTCGGAATATTCACTGTCTCGGTCGACAGATTTCCGATTTCAACTCTAAGCCAGATGTTGTCTCCAACCCGATATTGTCCATTAAAAGGGGCACCATCTTCGTTGGACAACGAAATAGCCACTGCGTATTCAGAACGACTGGCAAAGGTCGGTGTTAAAACTGAAGCCGCAGTTCCCACAACTAAGAGCAATGCGACTCTAAAAATGGTCCGGATTTTCGACGATGCAAGTGGCGCGGCGATTAAGTTTTGAGGTTTCATGAGGTTTGACTTAGGGAGACCGCATAGCATCCAATTTCAAACTCAAAACAATCGCGACGTTTAGCATCCAGAGTTAGGACTTGTCAAGCGCTTATTCGAGCGCAGCCGCAATTGTGTCTAAAAATGGCCGATTATCGCCACTTTTCACGTTCAAAGTAAGACTTCAAGCGTTCCGGCGTCGTCCATCTCACGCTTTGAATTTACTGCCATAGAGCTGCCTTGCTCCATCACCAGCGGACGCCATCTTGTTCCTTTTTGACGGAGTGGCGAGCCCTTCGCTCGCGAAAGATAATCCTTGAGCCCAAATTCGCTTCTCTTTCAAGCGGCCGATCTCGGTAGGTGATCGATTTCTGAGCTTTCGTTTGCTCCTGAAACGCCTTGGGATCCCTAAAAATTTGGTGCGTATGCACAACCTCGTGACTCATTATGCCTTCAACTTTTGTCTCTTTCTGATCGTGGCGATCCTTTGTCTCCTGGTCCGGCGTAATGGTGCTCTCTCTGATGACGATTTCCGCGTTGGTGGTCCCGTTCTGATTTTCGCCGTAGTTTTGCGTTATCGCCCAAACCTTGTTCCCCTCCTTTGACGCCTGCACTTCGGGGATTGTATCGAAGTCTTTATCAGCCATGACATGAATGTACAGATCGGGACCTTTTCCGGCACCTTGATCATATTCGCTGAAGTACTCATTTGCTGACGGCGACTCTTCCCGGAGTCTCTTTATGCCTTCACTTATGGCTTCACTTTGATCCGCGGGCAATTTTTCGTCACCGTTCTTGGTAACCTTTACTGCCGGCTTTATTTCTTCTCCGTTGGGATCGACGTACCTCAGTGGGTTGTTAGTAACATACAAATAACCATTCCAGTTTTGTGGCGCCGTACCCCGGCTTTATCTCTTCTTCACGACCATCGATGGGATATGTAGATATGTTCTGCTGATCATCAGTAAGCTTTTCAATCATCCAATGACGTTCGATTTGTAGCAGCATTTCATGACTAGCAGAGCCCCGGCCGCCGATCTTCAGCAATGGCAGAGCAAAGTTGAGCGATCCGTTATACAGGTTCACGTTGTCAAAGCCACTGAGACTGTAAGCTCCCTCAGGTGCACCGCTCTGCAATGCTAATGGTGTCGATCCATCAGACGGTTTTGTGGTTTGCGCGCTTACCACGCGCACAAAGAGAAGAAAGCAAACGACCGACAGCGAGGACAGTCGCATCCGTCTCAACGGTTTCATTGTGGGACTCCTGTGTGAGTAGCCTGTGGAAGCGCTGGGTTGAGAGTTGGGCTGAGAGTGCGAGTTGTTCGAAAAATCGCTTCGGAATCAGCTCGGAGGTCAGCAGCCGTGAGTGCGAACCTGCTTGATGGCGCGGCTTTATACCACCGAATACTCTTCGTGGCAATATTTTTTGCGAACCGGTTCGTCTAATAGTTGTGACTTTACTTTGCCCCGCCTATCGAATAGCTTTTAACGAGTTCACTTGGCCAATTCGTGATGTTTCCTCTGAAAGTTTCTGCTTTTATTCCACCCGTGGTGTCCTTTGCGCTGGCGCTGGCGCTGACGCCGCTGGTCCGTCTGCTGGCGCGGCGCTTTGGTATCGTCGCAAAGCCGAAAACTGATCGCTGGCACAAAAAGCCGACCGCCATGCTGGGCGGCTTGGGCATCTGGTTATCGGTCGTTATTGCCTATTTGCTTTTCCTGCCGCACAACTCCCAGACGTGGGTAATCGTTGGGTGCAGCACGTTCTTGTTTTTTGTCGGTCTCCTCGACGACCTCGTTCATACCAAGCCCTACCAAAAATTGATCGGGCAGATTATTGGCGCCGCGGCGGTCGTGAATTACGGTTTGGCGCTCCCGTGGACTCGGTCGGCCTCGATCAACGTGGTCATCACTATCTTTTGGCTGATTGGAATTACGAACGCGATCAATCTGCTGGACAACATGGATGGCCTCGCGACCGGCATCGCGGCGATCGCGTCAGGTTTTCTGACAGTGAACTTCATCGCCACCGGCCAACCGCTAGCGGCGGTGATGATGGCAGTGTTCGCGGCCGCGCTGATCGGATTTTTAGTTTACAACTCGCATCCGGCGTCAATCTTCATGGGCGACTGCGGATCGATGTTCATCGGATTTTTTCTCGCGAGTGCGGCGCTGGTGAACCTTACCGGCGGACGGTCGCGCAGTTTTCTCCCCGTGTTGGCGGTCCCGATTCTGGTTCTGTTCATTCCGATTTTTGATACGACCTTTGTGACGATTCTGCGCAAGGTTTCGGGCCGCGCCGCATCGCATGGCGGTCGCGATCACACGTCGCATCGGCTGGTAGCGCTGGGCATGTCAGAGCGGCGCGCGGTGCTGATGTTGTACGGGCTGGCAGCAGTCTCAGGCTTCCTCGCGATTGGCGCGCGCGCTCTGCGAACCGACGTCAGCATTGCGCTGTTATTTGGTTTCACGATCGCGCTCACGCTGCTGGGTGTTTATCTCGCGGGCGTGAAGGCCTACGACGAAGAATCCGCCGCGGCGCGCGACAAACCGCTCTACGCTTTTCTCATCGACTTCTCATACAAGCGGCGCGTCTTTGAAGTGCTGCTCGACGTGGGCTTGATCATTCTCGCTTACTGGTCGGCTTATGCCCTGGCGATTCCCGGCTTCTCAGATAATCCAGCGCGGTATCTTTTTCTCCGGACTATTCCGATTGTAGTGGTCGTGCGTCTCGCCGCTTTTTTGTTCTTCGGTGTCTATCGCGGAATCTGGCGATATACCAGCATGGATGATTTTGTGGCGTTCGCGAAGGCTGTGGCAGCCGGCACGATCGTCAGCATGCTGATCATCCTTTTCAAGTTCCGTTTTCAGGGATTTTCGCGCGCGGTTTTCGTCATCGATGCGATGATGATGATGATGTTTCTCGCCGGCAGCCGGCTCGCGTTTCGTCTGTTCAGACAGTTGCTGCCGTCCGGAGGCTCAAACGAAGGTCGGCGCGCGTTGATTTATGGCGCAGGCGATGCCGGCGAATTGCTTTTGCGTGAGCTGCTCAACAATCGCGACCTGCGTTGCGCGCCGATTGGTTTCATGGACGACGATCCTAAAAAACGCGGCAAAGTCATTCACGGCTATCCCGTTTTCGGCGGCAATGGTATGTTTCATCGCATTGTGACCCAGCACAACATCGAGCAGGTGCTGATCTCCACACCGCGGATTTCACATGAGCGGATTACCGAGATTCTCCGCGAATGCGAAGCGCAGAACATCGAATTGAAGCGCATGGCTATTACGATCGAAAATATCACCGAACAGGAATTGTCTGTCGCTCCAACTGCGCCAGACGGCGTCTGAACCCCCAGCATGTCTCGATCCGGTTCCCCATCAGTAAAAACAATTTCTCTGGATACGAATTTCGCTCGTTTTCTTTTGATCATTCCGCTGGTGTGCGCGACCGTGTGGGGTTGGTTTGGCGCTCGCTGGTATCTGGCCAACGTAATCTCTGAAGTTGTGACGACTGGTGATGCGCCGAGCGTCGATCTCGCGCGACTGGCTACGCGCTGGGGACCGGCCGATCCATTTGTCCATTGGCGTCTAGGTGCGCTGGCGCAGAACGACTTTAGCGCGGCGAACATTCAGGAGACAGTGCGCGAATTCGAATTCGCGGTGCGACTGTCTCCGAATGATTTTCGTTATTGGGATGAACTCGGGCGCGCGTTCGAAATGTCGGGGGACGGTGCTGCGGCGGAAAAAGCCCTGCAGCGATCCGTCGATCTGGCCCCCGCTTATTACTATCCGCGTTGGCATCTGGGAAACTTGCTCTTGCGCGAAGGGAAGTTGGAACAAGCATTCCCGCACCTTTTCCGCGCCGCAGGCGCCAACGATGAACTATGGCCACAGGTATTCAATCTCGCCTGGCAGGCCTACGATCAGGATGCCGATCGTATCGCGAACGACGCCGGCAAAGAGTCGTCAGTCCGCGCGATGTTCAGCATTTATCTGGTTGGAGTGAAACGGTTCGACGATGCGGTACGTCTGTGGAAGACGCTCACGCCATGGGAACGCAGTCAGTTGACGGCACGCGGTCAGGCATTGCGCAAAGCGCTGATTGAGGCGAAACAGTTTCGCGCCGCCTGGGAGATTACTCGGGACGTGGAAGCTGACGATTCGGGAATTCCGGAGCCGGAAAAAATCTTAAACGGCGGATTCGAAAACGCGATCGCGCTTCCCACCGCCAGTTTCTTTGGTTGGACCATCGGCACAACGGGGCAGGCAGAGATGTCTATCGATGATAGCGGTCACGACAGCATGCACAGCCTGCAAATAGTCTTCAATGCGCCGAACAGACTCGATCGCGTGAATGCGTCACAGACACTTGTAGTTCAGCCGAACACCCAATATCGCCTTGAGTACTTTGTGAAGACGGAAAAAGTCAACAGCGCGAGTCCGCCGGTGTTAGTCGTGCTCGATTCCAGCGACGGCAATCCGCTGGCGATCTCTGAAGCAGCTCCGACCGGCACCACCGGCTGGAAAAAGATAACTTTGGATTTCAAAACCAAGAACAGCGACGGCATCACCATCTTTATTGGCCGGTTGCCCTGTTCAGTAGGAGACATTTGTCCGCTGTTTGGGACGACCTGGTATGACGACTTCGTTCTCCAGCGCAGTGGCAGTGCGCGATCCGACGGACCAGGGACCCGTTAGGCAAACCGCGCGGCCAGTTTCGCGCCGCCGGCACACGCTGGCGAGTCGCCTGGCGTTTCTCACGATCTGCGTGGCGATCGTGCTCACGACGCTTGCCTACGGCACAGTTCATTATTGGGCCCTGGCAGTATTTACGGTCAGCGCGGCGAGCTTGATCGCTTTTTGGGCAGTCGACGCGGCGGTGCTACGCTCGGCACTCGTTCCCGTCAATCCTTTGCAGTGGCCCATGCTCGGACTCGTGGTGATCGGGCTGCTCCAGTTACTGCCGTTGCGCACCCACGACGATGCCGGCCTCGCACTTTCACCGGTGCGTTCGCTCTCGCTGGATCCTTATTCCACGCGTTTGGTAATTGTCCAGGTCACGGCACTCTTGATTTACTTCGTGGTCACGACGATGTTTCTCGACACGCCGCGTCGTTTGAAAGCGTTAGTGCGAACCATTGTGATCTTTGGTTTCATTCTCGCCGCGTTTGGTCTGACGCAGTCGTTTACCACGGACGGCACGCGCGTGTATTGGTTTCGGCAACTGACGCAAAGCACGGCCTTCGGTCCCTTCATCAATCGTCATCATTTTGCCGGTTACATGGAATTGGCGCTGGCAATTCCGCTAGGGCTGTTCGTGAGTGGCGCGCTGGAAAGTTACAAGCGGCCGCTATTCGCGTTCGCCATCGTGGTCATGGCGATGTCTCTGGTGGCTACAAATTCTCGCGGCGGCATTATCAGCCTGGGCGCCGAGATTTTTTTCGTGTTGGTGGTCGCGGGCTTCAGTTGGCGCCGTAAAAAGGATCAAGCGCGGTCCGAGAGGTTACGCTCGACGATATTGCGCGGTGTGGCGGCGATGGCGATCGTGCTGGTGCTGCTGGCGGGCGCACTGATTATTAGCGGTCCCGAAGTTTTCACGCGCTTTCTCGGCACACCGGTCGCCGAGGATCCGACGCAGGGACGCTCGCATTTTTGGAGCGTGACGCTAGACATCATCAAGTCGCATCCGATGCTGGGTTCCGGGCTGGGATCGTTTGGGGTGATTTACACGCGATACGACACGCGCAATGGACTGTTTCGCCTGGAGCAGGCGCACAACGATTATTTGCAGACCTTGTCCGATGCCGGAATTCTGGGCGCCGTCATTGGAGTGGTGTTCATTGTCATCCTGTTTCGGCGCGGGTTTGCGCGCCGCGAAACCCACGACAAATATCGGCGCGGCGTCGCCACCGGCGCGCTGGCCGGCTGTTTTGCCGTGCTCGTCCACAGCTTCTTTGATTTCACACTGCACACGACCGCGAACGCTTTGCTCTTCATAATCATTTGCGCGGTGGCCACGCAGGACACCCGCATCAACACGACCTACGATGTTCCCGGCCGCGGTCGCCGCCGGCGCCGCACGTTGCCAGAATCAGCACCGCCGGCATCGTTGCCAGAGTCAGCCACCGATACCGCCCTCGCGGGTAGTGCCCTAATTTGAAGTTGGAAGGCTGCATGAGTGGCACGATGGTTGTTCGGTTAAGATGGCTGAGTCTTGTTATGATTAATATTGATTCCAGCGACAGTTCTCAGTGAGTCGCGCATCCACTCCGATAGTGTCAGGTTGCTGGCCTTTGCTGCCTTCGTGAATGCTTTCAAATCTTCATCCTTGAGACGCATCGGAATGATGTTGCTCTTGACGTGTTTCTTTGGTAGCGCAGGGCGTCCGCGTCCGCGTTTCTTAGTGCTTTTGTTGTTGCTCATCTCGATAGTCCTGAATGATTCATGCTTTGACCGCCATCTCTGCCGAAGTAACGGGCGGAATATGCAGAACGGTTACTGTGCGCCGGGGTTCGTCTACGCGGTCAGTCTCGTGTGACCAAGCATAAATGCGATCTGCTTCTGGCGACTCCGGTATGTCGAAAACCTCAACTTCGCCTTCCCAAACTGTTTGATCCTGAAACATTTCTTTAACCGGCACGGTTTCAACGTACACCGGCTCCACGTTGTAAAGATGATGGATCGCCTCCGCTAGTTCCGTACGGAAGATGTGTTTCTGTCAAGTATTATTCGTATTACGCGAAAGCTCTATTTTGACCGCTGTTGTTTCCTTTCCTTTTCGTACATCCATCTTTCTTTGCGATTCGGGCCGCCCCAATCAGCAACAAAGCCGCGAGCGGACGGGGCGTAACCGAAGGCATACTCCACAGGGTATTGAGTTCCGGTCATGTCCTCATAGCTTCCTTGGCCGTGAATCATCAAGGATTCTTTGCCCTCCAAGGCGTCGTTCAAGAATTTGGAATCCAGCGTGACACTATCAACTTGCGCACCTTGGACGGTAACTCGATCACCCGACGCTAAGAACGCAATGCTAACAGGCCTACGCCCATCGTCTTTGCCGAATCCGAGCCAGTAAATAACACCTGGTTTAGCCGCGATCAGGAGAGAAAGCGAAATGCGTTGTGCTGGCGTTCTGCCTTTATTGGCGATGGTAATGAAAGCGTTTACCGACGTGTTCGGGGACATATCCGTGAGCATTGCCGATTCCACAACAACGTAAGGACGATCTGCGACACTCAGCGGAGTCATCTGAGCGTTCGGTGCTGGTGATGTTTGCGGAGACTGAGAAGGCGAAGGAATAGTCTGTGCAAGTCCCGTTATGGTCGGCGCGGGTGATGGCAACGGCGATGGTATCACCTTGACAATTTGCGGGTTGGATTGTGGTTGCGACGGTACTAACAGAATCCACAGGATAAATAGTGTCGCGCCTATTACTCCGTACACAAGCGCGTTTCCAACAACTTGGGCGAACGGAGTCCATTTTTCAAAAAACTTATGCCGATAAACGGAAACACAAAAAACCAGCCACGACAAGACAAGTAGCGAAAACGCAAACCATCGAGGCGCACCAGCCAGCAAGAAGCCATAGGCCGCTATAGCCAAGCCAGCACCTCCGCCCCAGAGTAAATTGCTTTCCGTGAGTTTCCAGAGCTTCTCCCAGAATGATGATGACGGGTCAAGCTCAAGCTCGGGTTTGTTCTCGAATGCCTTCCGCATCTTTCGAGCGTGCTCCGGGTCTTCATCGCAGAAAAGACTTACGCGTTTGTTAATCCGAAACGGTCTCGGTCTGCGCTCGCGTTCGGAGTGTTCCTCCCTTCGGCGCTGTAATTCTTCTTCGCGCTTAAGCAACTCTTCGCGCTTGAGCAAGTCGCTCTGGTCAAACATGTCTTGGGTAACACTATGGAAAGGCCTCCGCCTCCGCCTCTTCTTATCCAACGCTTCTTCGCGTTCAAGTAACTCCGCGCGCTTGCGCAAAAGTTCTTCCTCTTTCCACTGTCGGGTTCGGTCGGGATCGCCCAACTGAACCCACTTGCCACGATCTCGCGTTCGCTCCTCAGAGAGGATCGCAGCCTGCTCCTCTGGGGATTGAACGCGATTCTTCTCAAGAGACTCGACAACCTTATCCACGTCTGACTTGGTTTGAAGCTCAGAGTCCTTGAGTTCGCCCGGCTGAATATCCTTGAACCGTCCGTCAAAGTTGGAAAGCGTAATAGGCTGCTCGTCAGGTGGTTCTGGGATTTCGGCTTCCGATTTGGAGTCAGGCCCGAATCGAAGCACTCCGACCTTCCGTTTCGCTCCCGTAATCCACGAACGGCTTTCGTGAGGCATAGGGAAGTCGCGATCTCCGTCCGTGAACGATTCTCGCTCTCGCTCTGGCTCGGATTCGCTTTCGGCTTTCGGCTTGGGGTCTTCAGCCATTCTGGACAGCCTACGATCCGGCATGTTAAACCGTCAAGGATTAGGCGTAATACGATTATTAAACATTAGCGAACGTGTAAAACGTGAGAAGAGTGGGATCGAATAGAAGAATCTGAAATTAGGGCACGACCGCCCTCGCGTTGTAACTTTTCCGAAAGGCGTTGTAGTCTGTTGCCGCTTTCCCGCCATCTCCAGAGGTCAGAGATCAGAACCAGATGTCAGCGGCCACGGTCCAGAGGTCAGAAGCAAGCAGCCAATCGTCCGACATAAAAACAGAGACGCTGGCCGGCTTCTGTCTCGAAGCGATCATCCGCCACAACAAGCCAAATACAGTCAGCGAAAAACGCGGCGGTCAGTGGCTGCATGTGTCGAGCGAGCAGTTCGCGCGGCGCGTGCGTCATATTGCGCTTGGTTTGGCCGACTTGGGCATTCAACCGGGTGACCGCGTTGCCTTGATTTCGGAAAACCGGCCTGAGTGGTCAATCGTCGATCTCGCAATCCTCAGTGCGGGCGGTGTCGTCGTTCCTCTTTACACTACGCAAGCACCTGATCAGATTCGCTACATCCTCGAGGATTCGGGCGCGCGCGCATTGATGATTTCCGGCGGGCGCGTGCTGAAGCATGCTCGTGCCGGATTCGAAGGGCTCGATCGGCTCACTGACGTAATCGTTTTCGATCCGAAGTCGGCGACCGGAGTTAATCGCGCCATCATACTCGAAACTATTGAAACGCGTGGCGCGACAATCGATCGCAACGATGCGACGGCGTTTCCGCGGCTGATTGGACGCGGCCGTTCGGAAGATCTGGCGACGATCATCTACACCTCAGGTACGACCGGAGAACCAAAGGGTGTGATGCTGACGCATGAGAACTTCATCGCGAACGTTCGCTCGATCACGACCGGGCTGCCGATTTCGGCAGCAGACACTTCGCTGTCGGTACTGCCCCTCTCGCACATTTTCGAGCGCACGGTTTTTTATGTCTTCGCGTACATGGGCGTAGCCGTCCACTACGCCGCTTCGTTCGATCAAGTGGGCGAGTTCCTGCGCGAAGTTCGGCCCACAATCATGACAGCGGTGCCGCGCCTGTTTGAAAAGGTCTATCACCGCATCATCAAGAAGGGCACGTCGGCGGGCGGCACCAAAGCAAAGATCTTCGAATGGTCGCTGGCGGTGGGCCAACGCATCGCGGAGATGGAAGACAAGAAGCAACGTGTGCCGCTTTCTCTGCGCGCCAAACACGCCATTGCTGATCGACTGGTCTTCACCAAGTGGCGCGAAGGCATTGGCGGCCGGCTGCGTTATTTTGTTTCTGGTGGCGCGCCACTCTCGCCCACGCTTTCGTATTCATTTCTCGGCGCCGGCATCACGATTTTGCAGGGGTATGGTATGACCGAAACCTGCATCGTCTGCGCCAACCGCCCCGAAGACAATTGCGTCGGCTCGATTGGCAAACCATTCAAAGGCATTGAAGTGAAGGCCGCCGCGGACGGCGAGCTCTTAGTGCGCGGCGCAAACGTGATGCGCGGCTATTACGGCCATCCGGAAGCAACGCTCGCCGTGATGCATGATGAATGGTTCGCAACCGGTGACGTGGGCCATATCGACAAGGACGGTCACATCTTCATCACCGATCGCAAGAAGGATCTCTTCAAGCTTTCGAACGGCAAGTACATAGCGCCGCAACAGATCGAAAGCCTTTTGAAGCAAAGCGAGTTTGTGAATCAGGTCGTGGTCATCGGCTCGAGCCGAAAATATCCGGCCGCATTGATCGTGCCCGATTGGGAAGCAGTAAAGAGCGCTCTGCTTGCCGCAGGCGAGCCCGTTGCTGAAGCGCATGAAGAGATTGCGAAGGAGCCGGCCGCCGTGAAGCTCGTGCAATTCGATGTCACAAAGATAACCGCGCATCTTGCCGACTACGAACGCGTGCGCCGAGTCGCGCTTCTGCCCAACGAATTTTCCATCGACGCCGGCGAGATGACGCCCACACTCAAAGTTAAGCGCAATGTCATCGATGAACGCTACGCGGAGTTGATCGAACAGCTCTATCGCGGCGCCTAGTCAGCGCAGACCGAGGGCAGAAAATTGGAATTGGAAGCTGTAATTTGAGACTGCTCTATAACGAACTCACGAACGGCCTGCACGATCCGCAGCAAATTGCGCGCGTGATTATTCGGCTGCTCGCGGCAATGATCCTGGGCGGCCTCGTAGGCATTCAGCGTCAACATTCGCATAAGCCTGCCGGCTTGCGTACGCACATGCTTGTTTGTCTCGGGACGGCGGTTTTTGTGACGAGCTGCGGCGCCGTGGGAATGGCCGTTGATGCGCAGTCGCGGGTGATTCAGGGCATCGTTACAGGCCTCGGCTTCATTGGCGCCGGCTCAATTCTCAAACTTAGTCACGAACACGAAATTAAAGGCCTGACGACGGCCGCCGGCGTTTGGATGACTGCGGCCATCGGCGTCACTATCGGCCTCGGCGCTCTCGGCATCGCAATTGTCGCGACAATCCTGACGCTCATCATTCTGGCCGTCGCCACAAGGTTCGAAAAGTTTGTGCAGGAAAAACGCACCGAACCAAACGAGGTGACGCGCGCGTCTCCTAAGTCAGACGCAACGCAGCTATAAGGATTTAGCTTTTACGCCGCGCGCTTGCCTTCTTCTTCCAAAAGAATCAGCCGCACCAGCCAGCCCGGCATCGTCCATCTGTTCGCATCAAGATTGCGTTTCAGCACCACTCGCGCGGGATTGTCACGACAAACGTCAATAACTGTCACTCGAACATATTTGTCTTGTCGGTATGATCTGCCGATCAAGTCGCGATTGGCGTCGCGCGGGGGCCTGGAGCGGTTGCGGCGAAATGGCAAAATGAATTGGCGTGCTCTCATGTACACCTCTTTGGGCGTTGACGTGTCCGACTGCCCGATTAAGATCGGACGCGTCAAAGAAGTTCATTTATGAGCTTTCGCTTAGGAGTTTGACCGAGGCGAGTTACGAATCGATTACCGTGGCGCGAAATTGAGGTTAAATTGATCGGTAAAGTTCAGCGATCACTTGCCGGACTTACGGAATGCGTGGCCTTTAATGAATGCTCGTATTCAGTCACCATTCGCGCATAACATGTCTGGCACATCGCCAATGCGAGTTCTTCGCCGTCGATTCTAATCAGTGCGCCGCACCAACTGCACTTTACGGTTGGACTCGCAAGCTGCTCGAGTTGCTCTTCCTCTGACAAGGTGTCTTCCAACAACGTCAGTGTCATAGTCTGATAACCTCTCGAACCGAATTAGTTTTCAACAGCACCCTACCGCAGGTTCTGTTACGCTCCGGTTACTCCTTCATTAAAAATCGCTTAATTAAATTAGGACGAGATTCGCTGAGCACCACTGAAGGCGGTTCACATCACGTTCAGATGATGTTCAGTAAAAGATATCCGTGTTCACGCGCGTAACATTTTGTTAACATGCGGACATCCGCCCTGCCCCTCAGGCGCGGCAACGGTAAGTCAGAACCGACGCAGCCAGCGGATTCCGCCGGTCCAAACTGAAGGAGAAGAAAGTGCGACGCCAGACTCAAGGGAGACCCGTCTCTGCACTTGTCAGGGTTAATTGCTTCAGCTTCGCACTTTTCGTGTGCTACTCGCCGATTTTTGCCGTCACTCAACCCAATATCGTTTGCCGCGAAGAACTCTCGTCAGCTCGACGCGAAGCGCTGTCCGCAAAGCTGAGCGCCATTACCGGCCTGGCGGTCGAGTTCGACGCGACCGGTGCTTTGCGTTTGACGCGCACCGATGTGCACGGTGGATCTCAGACTGCGCGGAATTTGTTGACAAAAGCGCTCGACGGAAAGCGGGTGCTGATCCTTGAAGACGCGAGTGATCGCCAGGATGTGGTGTTTGCTCGCGTAGTTCCCGGCCGATTCAAGCATCACGCAGCCGCGATGCCACCGACTTTTGTGGTGATGATCGACTTCGCCGACTTCGATCATCTGCTGGGTGATGATGCAGCACTAAGAGCCTTCGATGTTGGTTGGGCCTTTCTGCACGAACTCGATCACGTCGTCAACGATTACGCCGACGGCGCTACTCTAAACGACACCGGCGAATGCGAAGATCACCTTAATCTAATGCGCCGCGAAATGAATCTGCCGGTCCGCACCGACTATTTTTTCACATTGTTTCCTGACGCTGAACGCAGCGACTTCCGCACCAGATTTGTTCGGCTCGCCTTTGATCAGACAGACGCGCTCACAAAAAAGCGCCATCGTTATTGGGTGATGTGGGATGCGACGGTGGTTGGCGGGCTCGACTCACAGATCGCCGCAACGCGATAGCCTCATTCCGAACTTCGATCGGCTTTCCTGTCAGCAGCTACTGCCGCGCGAACTCGCTTCGACGAAACGTTCTTCGACGCTTCCTGCAAGATCGAATGAACTTTGAGGACGACTTTTTTTAGATCGTCCAACTTCTGGGGATCTCTGTCTTTACCGGCGAGTAAGGCGACCGCGATGTCGCTGCTGAGTTCGTTTTGAATTGACATGTGCGACTGAACCGATTTCAGGGATTCGTCTATCGCTAATGAATTGAGGCGCGCATCCTACAACGCGCCTGTTACGCAAATGTTAATTCGAAGTTAAATGTGCGGCCGTGGATGCCAGGCAAGGCAATAGGCCGCGCGTAAGTAAGGGCTGACTCCTTTCGAATTCGTGTTTTGCCGGATCGTCCGGCGCTCGCTCTCACGGTCGGGCTGCTGACACAACTCAAATTAAGCTCAATTTAACGGCTCGTTTACTCAAGTGTAACGGCGCCCGTTTAGCTTTCTCCTTCACACAGCGGTTCAGGTTTGCTGGTCGTGTCCACTTAGTTGCCAGGAATGCGCCCGCAATAAATGCCCTCAACTCGAAAAAGGAGATAGCAATGCGCTCAACTGTTCGCCACAGCTTTATTCATTTCCTGCTTCCGGTTTTTGTCTCGGTGTTGCTCGGCGCAGGCGCAGCACTGGGTCAGACTGACGCCGGACGCATCACCGGAATGGTCAAAGACCAAAACGGCGCACTCGTCCCCGGAGCTACCATCACCGCCTTAAACGTTCGCACCGGTGACGAGCGCACGGCGACTGCGGGCGCCGACGGTGCTTACACGATTCCAGCCCTGAAAGCTTCGGTCTACAAGATCACCGCAACCGGAACCGATCTGTCGGGAAAAGTTGAGAACGTAAGTCTCAATGTTGGTCAGGAGCTGACGATCAATATTGCCGTTTCGCCCACGGGAGTGTCGGCGATTGTGAACGTGGTCGGTGGCGAAGAGACCTTGGCGAATACCGGTTCGGCGGCGATGGGCGCAAACGTGAACCCGCGTGAAGTCGAAGGGCTGCCGCTGAATGGGCGTCAATTGTCGCAGCTCTATTTGCAGGCGCCGGGCTCGGTGAACAGCGGCTCGGGAACTTACGGTGACATTCGTTTCTCAGGCCGAGCAGTCGAGCAGAATGAGATTCGCTACGATGGAATTGAAGGTACCGCGATTATCGACACCAGCCCGGGCAATCTTAACGGTGAAGTTCCGACACCTTTCCGCTTGCAGTCGTCGCTTGAGAACGTGCAGGAGTTTCGCGTCGACTCAAATAACTATCCGGCTGAGTTCGGCACGGGAACGGGCGGACAAATCAGCGTCGTGACGAAGTCGGGCGGAAACAAGTTTCATGGATCGATTTTCGAATACATCCGCAACGACGCCCTCGATGCGGCGAATTTCTTTGACAATGTCATCGGCCAGAAAAGCAAGCTGCGGCTGAATCAATTCGGTGGCTCGCTCGGCGGGCCAGTCATCAAGAACAAAGCCTTCTTCTTCTTTTCTTACGAAGGGTATCGCCTGCGTGGCGGCATAAATTCTATCGAGGCCGTGCCCGGCCAGGCTTCGCGCATCTGCGCGGCGCCGCTCGGTTCCGGGTCGATTGCGTGTAACGCCACGACCGCGGCTTTGATTCCCGCTTTCCGCGCGCCGGACGTGGCGGTGCTGCGAGTTGGACCAGACCTGTTCGACACGGTGCAGCGCCAGGCGACGAACATAGTGAATGAGAACTCTCTGGCGGTTCGGTTTGACTACAAAGTGAATCAGCGGCACTCGACCTACTTCCGTTTCTTCCGCGACCAAGCCAACAACGATCAGCCGGAAGGTGTCACCGGACGGCGTGTTGTCATTCGCTCGATTCCGCAAAATGGGATGTGGGCTTTGCAGTCGGCGCTGAAGCCGACCCTGCTCAATGAATTCAAGATTGGATATAACGGCGCGCTGTCGCGGATTAATGGATATGCCCCGACTTTCAACGGCATCGATTTGTCGACGCTGTCACTTAACATCGCGGGGAGCGTCGCCGGGTTTGCGCTGCCGGGCCAGGGCGCGAACGCGGGTGTGGCCACGCCGGGCGGATTGGTGCGCGCCAACAGCGCGACGAATGGCCGCGCACAACCTTACACGCCGTATTCTCTGTCGTTCATCGATAACCTCAGCTGGACGCGCGGTGACCACTCATTCAAGTTCGGTGGCGAACTGCGCGCGATTCGCATGTGGACGGACAGAATCGGCGGCACAACTTACACCTGGTCCAGCATCAATAACTTCCTGACTAACGCGCTGCAATCGACGCAGTACCTCGGCGACGTTTCCGCTCCTTCGCCATTCTTCAACGGCTCGAGCGGCCAGCCCCAGGCGCGGCAGAACTATTACATCGGTTATGCGCAAGATGAATGGAAGATTAAGTCGAACCTGACGTTGAACCTTGGTTTGCGATACGAGTACTACACGCCGCTCCGCGAAAAAGACAATCGGCAGATTCTCTTCGACATCGTCACTGGGGTTCTGCGCGACCCGACGGGTGATCCGCTGATTTCTTCGAAGACGAACTTTGGTCCGCGAGTCGCGGCGACGTGGTCGCCCAATCCCAAGGCGACTGGTTTCTTCGGTGGTGGCCGGACAATTCTGCGCGGTGGTTTTGGAATCTATTACGGTCCGGGTCAAACGGAAGATCAGATTCAGCCGATCGAATCGAACCGCATCAGCTCAACGATTAGCGGCGGCGCTTTTCCACAAGACACGAATGCGATCATCGCGAACTTTATCAACAACCCAAACAACCGTTCCTATCAGCCGCGCGCGTACGCGACCGATTACACGATTCCGGAAAAGATTTATCAGTACACTTTCTCAGTCCAACAGGAGCTGCCATACAAACTTGGGCTGACTGCGGCATTTGTCGGTTCGCAAGGCCGCAACTTGTTCCTGCGCAGCGTCGCGAATCGCATTCTGCCGGGACAGACAACGATCGCAGATGGAACCGCGCTGCCAAACACTTTCGGTGTCGTGAATCGCACGAACGCGTTGGGTCAGGTCATCGCCGTGAACACGATCCGAGAGTTCTCGATCGTTTCCGGCAGCTCTTCCGTGCAGAATCCCTACGCCGAGATCGATTACAAGACGAGCGGCGGTCATGACAGCTACAAAGCGCTGCAAATTTCGCTGACGCGTAGATTCAGCACCGGCATCACGCTGAATTCGCAGTACACGTTTGCCAGTTCAACGGGTAACACGACCGGATCGAACGAAGCGCGCACGGCCGCAAACAACGCGCGCGCGATTAGCGATTTCGATTACGACCTGGGCTCGAACAACTTTGATGTGCGGCATACGTTCAATCTCAGCGCCGTGTACGATCTGCCGTTCGGACATGGAAAGCGCTATGACTTTGGTGAGGTTGGCAACGTGGTGCTGGGCGGCTGGCAGATTGGCACAATCGTGAACGCGCGTTCGGGCGTTCCGCTTGAGGTCGGAATCGTGCGGCCTGACGTCGTGATGCAGTGCGCGAACACCGCGGGCTGCGGAGGATTGGCAAATGGTTTCGTGGCGCAGTTGCCGGGCACGATCAACGGCGCAAACCCTCTGCCGCCAGGTTTCATCGCGGTCGTGAATACACCCGGCGGCGGTGCTTCGCGCAACGTGCGCCGGCCGGATTTGCTTGCCGGCGTCAATCCTTACCTGACAAACGATCGGTTGATCCTGAATCCGGCTGCCTTTACCACACCGGCGCCGGGAAGCTTCGGCAATGCGCCACGAAACTTCCTGCGCGGGCCCAACTTTCAGCAATTCGATCTGATTCTGAACAAGCGATTCAAGTTCAACGAAACAGCTAACCTCGAATTCCGGACGGAAGTCTTCAACATCTTCAATCGCGCGAACTTCGATGTTCCCGGTACGCGCTTGAATCTCGCGTTGCCGACAGTTAGTTGCGCGGGCAGCGTCTGCACCGCCAGCGGGACTAATGTGCAACCGGGCGCGGCTTACACGCAGAGCGCGGCGGGCGGCACGTTTGGCTTGTTGCGCCAAACGGTCGTGCGCGATGTCGGGCTCGGTACCAGCCGCCAAATTCAATTCGCGTTGCGCCTTAATTTCTGATGAGCGTGGTCGGAAATGGCAAGCCCGTGACTGAGGAGCTGACCGAACCCGTCGGCTCCTCCGTTACGCGTTTCAAGAAAATGGGCATAGCCGTCGCTACCTCACTTCCGCAACCAGTCAACTCTGTCGACGCTGATGTTTACGACGACGGTTATCTCCGCATTGAACATCAGAATTATTATTTGACCTGCGACGGACAGCCGGTCTATCTGCCACGCGTGGAGTTTCTGCTGATTTCGCGTCTGGCGCGTTCAATCGATCGTGTCGTGCCCTCGGAAGATCTCTGGCGCGCGGCCTGGGGCGACCACAAGCCTCTCAACTGCGGCAGCCTGCACGTGTACATCCATCGCCTGCGCAACAAACTACGGCCTCACGATCTGCAAATTGATGTGTTAGTGAATGTCGGTTATCGATTGATGCGCGCGCAACGATGAGTCAGACTCGTCGCGCGATCACCGCAATGTGACCATGAGAAGACGGGTCATCAACTTCCCACAACTCAATTTCAAAACCCGCTGCTTCGAGCAACTTGCGCGCGAGCCGCGGATCGTACGCATCGTAGAAGAAGTTGGCGCCGTACATCTGCGAAGTCAGACCGGCAAACTCGGAATCCAGCGACTCGGCGCCTTCGCCGCCCACGGACAACAACATCCTGCCGCCCGGCTCGAGTGTGCCGGCGACTTTGCGATAAATGGCCGCATGATGTTGGCGCGGGACATGAAAGGCCGAGTCCCACACAATGGCGGCGTCGAATCTTTCGTTGAGCTGCACGTCAATTATGTCCGCATGAATCAACTCGGCTTCCGGGATTACGTGCTGGGCGATCGCCAACATCTGCTGCGATTGATCGATGCCGACGACACGGAAGCCCCGGTCGATGATGTGCCGCGCGATCGGATTGCCGGTTCCGCAACCGAGGTCGAGAACTTTGGCCTGCGGCGGCAAGCCATCAAGGACGCGGTCAACGTAAACCAGCGTTCTTTCGACGCGCGCATCGCGAATATGGTTCTTATGCCATTCTTCGGCGATCAGATCGTAGGAGTTGTGTGTCATGAATGATGCGTGCGTTGTCAGTACGGGGAGCTTTGCCTCAAGAATTCTTCGATTAGTTTTTTGAAGGACGTGAACCGAATCATCGCCGCAGAGCGGCGATATATTTATAGCTACGCGATTCCCTCTTCTCATCTCCGCAGAGAGCGAAATGCCCAACATTTCGCTCTCTGCGGAGAAAGTGAGAAGGCCGTGCACCTTCTATAAACATTACGTGCCGTCGGCACGTTTCTGTCCTAATTCGCGAGCGATTACTTTTGAGGCAAAGCCCAGTACCGTGAGCGACAGCGGACCGGATCAATAGGTAGCTTCTCGCTATTGCTCGGGTACTGACAGGTTTCAGCGATTCACTGTCACGCGCAAGAAGGTTGCTGGAATCGACGTGCCTTCGGCGCTGGTGTTCTGACTGGTGAAGAGCTCCTCCAGCTCGCGTTGCAGATCGGCAGCACGCCCGTTCTTTTCCGCCGCGTCGAACGCATTCATCGTTGGTCCATAATAATCTCTGAACACATTCACGTACTCTGCCGGCGACCCGTCGAAACGAAAGACAAAAGTGTCGCGTTCGAACGAGATGTTTTCGGCGGGAACTCCGGCGGCGCCAAATCTTTCAGTAACGTGACTCTCGACGCCCCATGTCATCGGACTGATAAAACCTTCCGGCGGCGGTGGCGTGTAGGCTGAGCTGACCTTCAGAATCTGCGCTACGAGAGTGGGATCGTTGGGAATCCAGTTACCCATCACGATGCGGCCTCCCGGCTTGGTCACGCGCACCATTTCCTTCGCCACATCGAAAGGCTTGGGAGCAAACATAGCGCCGAACATGCTGACGACGAGATCGAACGTCTGATCTGAAATCCCTTCCAGATTCGTCACATCGCCCTCGCGAAAAGTGACGTTGGTCAAATCCTGCTCGGCGGCGCGCTGCTTCGCGGCTTCAACCAGGTTGCGCGCGATGTCGACACCGAGCACGTCGGCGCCCAATTTCGCTTCAGGCAAGGCCGTGTTGCCGTCGCCGCATGCAACATCCAAAACCTTCATTCCTTTCGTCACACCGATGCGATCGACTAGTGCCGCGGCGCTCTCACGCATCGTGTCGGCGATGCGCCTGAAATCACCTTTTTCCCACAATGCCTTATTTGGATTTGGTGCTGGCGAAGACATGTTTATTACTCCCTTCCGTGACCAGAGCTTTTGACGAGGCGGGAATTCAATCAGGACTGACGGGAAGAATCAAGTTGTGGGCGGGAAGCGGCTTGGTTTCTCCGTGTCTCTCGGAAGCCTTGGTGTGGTTGCCTTCATTCACCACAGAGGCACAGAGTTTTCACTAAGACACGGGGAATAGGATCATCACGCGCCTTCGCGGCGCTGGCAACCTGTGCTTTGACGGGTTCGGCTGGCGATTTCGCTGAAGCGGATTCTGGAGTCGCGGCCACCCAGTGCTTCATTATTTCGTAGCCAAGCGCGAGGACTGTCATGACAACACTCTGTAAATTCCCGGCTCCGCGAGACGGAGTCAAGAATTGCGCGGCAGTCGCAACTCTCTGCATGACCTCCGAGTATTTACGAGCAGAGTTGAAGCGAGCTTCTGTCTGCCACCGAGAAGTCGGGCAATTCGTTGGTGCAGCGGATAGATGGTAACTGCCGGGATGATCGACCAAACGATCAGTCTCAAGAACGGTGAGAGCACCTGAAAACAGAGAAACCCCAACGCGACAATCAAGCCGACGCGAATCAAGGTGTCCCACAACGGTGTCGGACCACGACGTTCAAATTCGGTAGGCGGTGCGACCATCATGCATAAAGAAAAGTGGCAACCAAGGCTAGCTGCTAAGAACCATTCCAAGTACCGTCAGTTCTGACAGTCAGCTTCACAAGTCGTTTGGACAAGCCGCAAATCGTCGGCTATAGTGCGCTACTCGAAATCCACAGCACGCGAAGGATTTAATCGGATGGGAATTCTGAACCTCCTTCCAAAGGAAGAACAATACTTCGATCTATTTGTGCAGATGACGCTGTACATCGGCGATGCGGCGCGCGAACTAAAGCAGATGCTTTCGGACGAACGTCAGAATTACGGCGAGTATTCACAGCGCATCAAGCGGCTGGAGCACGCTTGTGATGAATTGACGCACACGATTTCGACCAAGCTAAACAAATCATTCATCACCCCGTTTGATCGGGAAGACATTTATTTAATGTCGACCGCGCTCGATGACATTGTCGATTTAATCGATGATGCGGCTCGCGCCATTATCATTTTTGACATCGGAGAGATTCGTGACTACGCGCACGATTTTGCGGGAGTGTTGGAGCGCATGGCCGATCAACTACGCGAGATTGTGGCCACTTTGCAGAAGCCGAAAAACATCACGCAGCGCCTGGTGGAAATTCACCGGCTGGAAAATGACGGAGACGACATTTACCACGCCGCGATCGCCGAGCTATTTCACGAGGAACGAGATCCGCTGACGGTAATCAAATGGAAAGAGATCTACGAGAAACTTGAAGCAGCCGTCGATCGCTGCGAGAACGTCGCCAACATCATTGAGAGTGTGATTATCAAACATACGTAAAACAGACGTCAGTAGTCGGTAGTCAGTTGTCAGTTGTAAACTCGTGCGACCTGAAACGCCTACAACTACACGGACGACTGACAACCGACCACTGACCACTGACGACTCTTCATGACCGCAACCTTCGCCTTCGTCCTCGTCCTGATCGGGTTTGCGCTGATCTTCGACTACATCAACGGCTTTCACGATGCGGCGAATTCGATCGCGACCGTGGTTTCCACGCGCGTGCTCTCGCCCGGGCTGGCCGTTGTCTGGGCAGCATTCTTCAACTTTGTGGCATTCGCAGTGTTCGGCACACGGGTCGCGAAGGCGATTGGCGACGGCGTGCGCATGGATCTGATTGCGCCCGAGTGGCGGCTCTACGTTCTGCTGGGCGCGCTGATTGGCGCGATCATCTGGAACTTGATCACGTGGTATCTGGGACTGCCGACTTCGAGTTCGCATGCGCTGCTCGGCGGTTATGCGGGCGCCGGCATAGCAGCTTACGGCGGCATCTCAGGGCTCTTGAAAACCGACGTATGGCTGAGGACATTGAAGTTCATCGTGCTGTCGCCACTGATCGGAATGGTCCTCGGCTTTACGTTGATGGTGCTGGTCCATTGGATTTTTCGCAGAGTGACGCCGGCAAAGGTGGACAGCTTTTTTCGCAAGGGACAGCTACTCTCCGCGGCTGCGTTTTCACTCGGTCACGGTGGCAACGACGCGCAGAAGACAATGGGGATCATCACTGCGGTGCTCACGGCGGGCGGGGTCGCCGGACTTACTTACGGGCCAAACGGCACCCTCCCGAAAATTCCTTTTTGGGTGGTGATGTCGGCCCACGCCGCGATTGCGTTCGGCACCTTGTCCGGCGGATGGCGCATCGTGCACACGATGGGCTCGAAGATCACGAAGTTGAAACCTATCGGCGGGTTCTGCGCGGAGACCGGAGCGGCGCTGACGCTGGCTTATGTCACGTTAACGGGCACGCCTGTCTCGACTACGCACACGATCACGGGCGCGATTGTCGGCGTCGGATCGACGCGCCGCTTGTCTGCGGTGAAGTGGGGTGTCGCCGGCCGCATTGTGTGGGCATGGGTGTTAACTATTCCGATGGCGGCCCTCATCGCCGCGCTCTCTTTTTGGCTCGTCCGATTCATTCACAACTTAGCGACGTAAGGGTTGCCTAGCACTTTTCTTGCGGTTCCCGTTCAATCTGTGTGCGAGCTATGGTCGCCCGGATTTGCGATTGGTTTTGGTGTCCTGTTTGCCTCATTCAAAAGTGACTTTCAGAAACCAGGAGGACACATGAAGAAGTTACTGCTGTCATTAATTTTTCTCTCCTTGTGTGAATTTGGTGGCTTATCGGGTACGGCAATCGCGGCGACGAATTCAGTTAGTACGCCGCAGCTCCGTATCGAAGTTGGCCAGCGCCGCCGTCGCTGGCGGAATCGCGGTTATGCGACCGGCAATCGGATTGGCTATGGCCGCACCTTCACGCGTGATGTGCAGCGCGGCTGGCGTTTGTATCGAGAGACCTATCAGGTTCGTTATCTTCCCAACGGCTTGACGCAAACTGTGCTGATTAGTCGCGTCAGGATTCGCTAACACGGATCGCTGACTCTGGCAGAAGCCGCGGACGTCTTTGAATTGAGACGCCGCGGCTTTTCCTTTTGACTAAATGAGTGCGGCACGCGCATCTTGCGCAGGTGATTTTCACAGGCGTAGCGCCGGTGCCACGCTTAGGTTCAAAGAGTTGGAGTTCGCGCCGCGGTTACATTTCCCGCGATTCCAACTAGAATATCGCCGCCATCATGCCGGCCCCTTCAATATCGCGACGGCTTACCGATTATTTGTACGCCGCCGGCGGCATCGCGGCCGTAACCGTTGCGCTACTGCCACTGCGCGATGCAATCAACTCAACTACCATTGGTTTCGCGTACTTACTATCGATCGTGTTCGCCGCAATTTTGTGGGGCAGCGCGCCCGCGCTATTGGCGTCGGTGCTGGGAATGCTCTGCTTCAACTTTTTCTATCTGCCTTCGTATCACACGTTCGCGATTTCCGATCCGCAAAACTGGGTAGCCCTGACCGCTTTCTTCGTAACCTCGCTGGCGGTCGGGCAACTCTCGGCCAGAGCAAAGCGGCGCGCGGAAGAAGCCGAACAAGCCAAGCGCGAAGTCGAGCGTCTGTTTTACGAACTGCAGGATTCGTTTGAGCGATCGAGCCAGGCAAAAGCTTTGAAGCAAAGCGAGCGCCTGAAATCCGCTTTGCTGGATGCGGTGACGCATGACTTCCGCACGCCGCTCACTTCGATCAAAGCGTCTGCTACGGCCATGCTCGATGATCTTTATGCGAGCGAACGCGACAATGCCGAACCACAGATCGACCGCGAAGGCCGCAAAGAGATGCTGCAGGTGATCGATGAGGAAGCCGATCGGCTCGATCATTTCGTGGAAGGTCTAACCAAACTTGCATGCATCGATGCCGGCGACATGCGTCTGCAACTTCAACCTGCGTCGATCGAGGAAATTGTTACCAATGCTTTGAAGCGGGCCGAGCCGCGCACCCGCACGCATCGCATGGAAGTATGGATCGACGATCTGCCGCTGGTAACGGTCGACGACCACGCGATTTCCGAGTCGATCTATACATTGATCGACAACGCCGCGAAGTACTCGCCGGCCGATTCGACCATCACGGTGCGCGCATCACAACTGGCTGACAATTCGATCGCGATTAGTGTCGAGGATCGTGGGCCTGGGATTCGCGCGGAGGTGCGCGATCGAGTCTTTGAAAAATTCTTTCGCGCCATGCGCGACGGCGACGTGTCGAATCGCCGTGTTAGCGGCAGCGGCATGGGTCTCGCGATTGCTCGCGGCATTGTTGAAGCGCACCACGGCCGCATCTGGGTCGAAGATGCCGAGAACGGGACGGGAGCGAAGTTTGTGATTGAGCTGCCGATTAAGTCAGAACCGCCTGCTTCAGCGGGACCGTCCAACGTTCGCGACGATGGAGGCAAATCGACGCAGGAGGGGCAGACTGTGAGGGAGAGCCCATAACCGGTCATTGCCGCGGAGCAGCGCAATGTTTATAGGAGCGGCGCCCGTTCGTTAACCGCGATGAATTGAGAGATTCCCGTAATCTCTCGATTCATCGCAAAGAAAACCATACGAACTCGGTTCTATAAATAGTTCGTGCCTACGGCACGCAGAACCTCATGCCAGATAGACCACGCATCCTGGTAGTCGACGACGAGCCGCAGCTCACGCGCGTGCTGCTGCGCAGCCTGACTTCAAAAGGCTACGACGTACGCGTAGCGGGTGACGGCGAGTTCGCCTTGCAGACCTTTCGTGATTGGAAACCTTCGCTGGTGATCACGGATCTGGCGATGCCGAACATGGATGGCTTGGAGTTGTGTCGCCGCCTGCGCGAAGTCTCCGACGTCCCGATTATCGTTTTGTCGGTGCGCGGCGAAGAGAAAACGAAAGTCGAAGCGCTCGACGCCGGAGCCGACGACTACGTCACCAAGCCTTTCGGCGTGGATGAGTTGCTGGCGCGCATTCGCGCAGCACTGCGACGGCAACCTGCGACTGATGCGCAGACTCGGGTTTTGGAAGCCGGTGAATTTCGCATCGATCTCGACGCGCATGTCGCCACGCGTGGCGATGAAGAATTGCGGCTGACGCCAAAGGAATTCGATCTACTGGCACACCTGGTGCGCAATGCCGGCAAAGTGTTAACACATCATGCGCTGCTCGGGGCCGTCTGGGGTGGCGACTACACCGAGCAGCACGAATACCTGCGCGTGTTCATCGGACAACTACGCAAAAAGATCGAACTCGATCCTGCAAAGCCCCGTTACATTCTGACTGAGCCGTGGATCGGATATCGGTTTAATGCCGAGTAGAGCAGTACCGGTTACGGCTTCGGCAATTCACCGAGCCTGCGCATTAACGGCGTGATAGTTAGTCCTTGCACGAGGATCGAAAATGCCACCACAGCAAACGACACAGCGATGATTTCCTGGCGAAACGGCATCGCGGGCGGAAGCCCCAGCGCCAACGCCAAACCGAGCGCTCCGCGTAGCCCGCCCCAGAAAAGAATGTGCTGGTGTTGGTAACTTACTCGCCACTTCGATCCCGAAAAGAAAAGGCAGCAAGGATAAATCGCTACCGCTCGCGCAATAATAACCAACAGGATCGCCACGATTGCCGAGATGACAAAGGTCCTGAAACTCTGAAGCGCTACGCGTATTCCAATCAGCAGGAAGATCAGAGAGTTGGCAAAGAACGCGGCGTACTCCCAAAACTCTTCGACGGCCGCTCTGCTGCGTGGAGAAATGGACAAGTGCCCGACGTTGCCGATGATCAATCCGGCAGTTAGCGTGGCCAACACACCGGAGACGTGAAAGTGCTCTGCCAAAAGAAAAGAGCCATACGCCGCGACAATGGTGAAGGTTACCTCTACTAAATGATCGTCGGTGGCCCCGGCAAGCAGGAGGGCGCCGCCCGCAATCAAAGCGCCACAGGCAACTGCTCCAATGACCACAGTCGCGAGCGTCTTGGTAATTCCAATTGTGCTCACGCCTTGACCACTGGCAATAACCAACACAATCGCATAGGCGACCGCCGCCGTGCAGTCATTGAAGAGACTCTCGGCCTCGACGAGCAGTCGCACCCTTCCCCTGACCCCGATTTCCTTGAAGGTGGCGATCACTGAAACTGGATCGGTCGCCGAGATCAGTACTCCAAGAATGATCGCCGCCATCCAGCTCCAACCGACGATGTAGTGCATACCTGCTGCGGTCACTCCGGCTGAAAGCAAAACGCCCAGCGTCGCCAGCACGAGAATCACCGCCAAGTCTTTCCGCAGTTCGCGCCAACGCAGGTGAATGGCGGCCTCGAAAATGAGTGGCGGCAGGAACGCCGTGAAGACCAAGGCCTTCGTCAGTTCAACTCGCGGCGAGAACGGCAAAAGCGCGAGCCCGACGCCGGCGATGACCAAGCCAATGTTGTAAGGCACGCGCAGACGCCGCGCCAGCATGGCGACGACCGCGGCGACCAGAAGGAGTACTTCGATCTGTTCGATGGTTAGCATTGACAGAAAAGCTGGCGATTAAGACATAAGCGTTAAGTCGTCGTCCGATTCATTTTCCATATCGCATAGCACCACCAGATGGAATAAATCCGATACACCAAGTAGGGAGTCAGAGAGCACGCCGCCAAACTATCAAGCTGAACCAGGCACACAAGTAGCGCGAAGTCCGGCAAGGGGGCCAACGCGCACAGGATGAAATTCAGATGGAGGTCTTTTGCGCGAAAGATGACGTAATTTGCCATCGCATTGACAGTCAACATGAATAGGACGAGCGTGATGGTTAAAGGCCGCATCCAGGAATCAGCGTTGAGCAGAAGCAGCCGATATAGAACGAAGCAAAAGGTTACGTAATAGAGTCCGCCGATGATAGACCACACCCAAAGTGGAGGAGAGTAAGAAGGAACACGAAGCTGGGAGAAAAACGCTTTTACATTCTTGCCGGCGCATAAGCCTTCCAAGCCGGCTGCTAAGGCACAAGCTCCAAGTGAAGTTAAGATTGCGTAGCCGGTCGACACGTTTCATGGATACTCTACACCAGTCCCGTCACCGCCTTTACGAACTTTTAATAAACTCCTTACCCGCTTTTTACGAGCACCTCACTATGCTGGCAAACGGTGAGGACTCTGGCCAGTTCGAAGGTCACGCGCTATGGCGGCGCGCTTTTGGCAATCGCGTGTGCGACTGCTCTGGCATTGCCATTTCGCGCACATGTAAACGTAACGACGGTCGCGCTCGCGCTGTTGCTCGCGGTACTGTTCGCGGCGATTGCTTTCGGGAGCAAGCCGGCACTGGCCGCTTCCGCGGTCGGCATGCTCTGCTTCAACTTTTTTTTCCTGCCGCCGTATCACACGCTGACGATTGCCGATCCGCAGAATTGGGTGGCACTGACGGCTTTCTTCATCACCGCGGTCACAGTCGGCCAACTCTCGGCGCGAGCGAAACGGCGCGCCGAAGAAGCCGAAGCCGGCCGTGTCGAAAACCAGCGACTGTACGATGAACTGCGCGAAGCATTTGATCGCGCCAGCGAAGCTGAAGCGATCAAGCGGAGCGAGCGTCTGAAGTCCGCACTGCTTGATGCGGTTACTCACGACATCCGCACCCCGCTGACTTCAATCAAAGCGTCCGCGACCCTGCTGTTAGAGGATCGCAGCGAAACTGAGAGTTCGGCAAAGTTAAGCGAAGAAGAGCAGCACGCAATTTTGGAAGTGATCGAGCATAGCGCGAATCGGCTTGATCGATTCGTCGAAGGCATCGTCGATTTGGCGCGTATCGAAGCTGGGGACATCAGCCTGCATCGCAACTGGGGCGCCGTCGAAGACATAATCGAGACCGCGTTGGCCCAGGCTGAACCGCTTACGCGGAATCACAAGGTGAGAGTAAGCGTTGCTGAAGAGCTGCCGGTGATTCGCGTCGATGCCCGGACTGTGACTGAAGTCATCTACACGCTTGTGGACAATGCGAGCAAATACGCGCCCAGCTGCACAACCATCACGATTGGAGCGTGCCGGGCCTCGGATGACGTCGTTGCGATTTCTGTGGCCGATGAAGGGCCAGGCATCCCGCAACACGCTCGAGAGATTGCCTTCGAGAAGTTCTATCGCGGTGATAGCAACGAGATTGAATCGGGCCGCACAGGAATCGGAATGGGTTTGGCGATCGCCAAAGGCATTGTGGAAGCGCACGGTGGCCACATTTGGATCGAAGACGGTACGTCAGGTCGCGGCGCGCGCGTTGTTTTCACCGTGCCCGTGGGCGATGAAGATGGTACAGAACCGCGAGCGGTAGCGAGCGGGTCAAAGGCACAACTGGAATGAGGAAGCGAAATTCAAAGTAACTCTTTATCCCGCTCGCTTTCGCTCGCGGTTCTGTAACAAAGGAATGGAATCCCGCAAACGCATTCTCGTGGTCGATGACGAGCAGGAAATCACTTTCGTCCTGCGTAGTGGATTGACCAAGCACGGCTACGATGTGCGCGTCGCCGGCGATGGCGAGGCTGCTTTAGATCTGTTTCACGCCTGGCCTCCTGATCTGGTTATCACGGATTTGGCCATGCCGAACATGAGCGGACTGCAATTGTGTCAGCGATTGCGAGAATCTTCCGAAGTGCCGATCATCATTCTTTCAGTCAAAGGCGAAGAAGCGACCAAGATCGAAGCGCTTGACGCCGGCGCTGATGACTATCTGACGAAGCCATTCGGCATGGGCGAGTTGCTTGCGCGCGTGCGCGCGACGTTGCGCCGTTCTCCCGCAGTCAATGCCGAGGCCACGGTGATCGATGAAGGCGACTTTCGCATTGACCTGGAATCACGTGAAGTGCAAGTAAAAGGAAAAGTTGTCCATCTCTCGCCGAAGGAGTTCGACCTGCTGCTGTTTTTTGTTCGCAATGCCTCAAAGGTCCTGACGCATCGCACGCTGCTCGCGAAGATCTGGGGTGGCGATTACACCGAGCAGACTGAATACCTGCGGGTCTTCGTTCGGCACCTGCGAAAGAAGATCGAACCTGATCCCGCCAAGCCACGCTACATCCTGACTGAGCCTTGGGTTGGGTACCGGTTCGTCGCAGAAAAGTAAACGAGTCAGAACCGCCTGCGTCAGCGGCGGATCAACGAAACTTAACCCACCGAAACTTAACCCACGTGCTCTGACCTCGTCTTTACGATCTTTTAATGAACCTTTAAGCCACTTTTTACTCCGGCCGCTTTACTGTTGAGTTGCTCGCAAAGTCGAGGAACTCGATGGCTCTAAATCGAAAATTCATCACGCCCGCGCCGGTCAAGCGCGAACCGATTCAATACTTGACCGACAACGGTTTCTCGATCATTCGCCGCTGCGATGTCGATGGTTCGTTTCCAAAAGACGGAATCGAGCATTGCTTCATCGTGCGCGATCCGGATGGATACGAATTGGATATCACAGTGCGATTCGATACGCGCGCGGCCGCCGAAGTCGTTGAGCGGAGTAATCGGCGCATCAGTTTTGAAAGTTCGTTTTGGGTGAACGCGGCCGAGCGGCATCTTTCGGAATATTTGTGGGAGTACAACGATTACCCGCCCGACGCGAGCCTGACCATTGATCAACTTTCACTCGACGATATGGATTCAGCGAGACGATGGAATGGCGATGGAGCGTTATGACTGGTATTGGAAATGATGAATTGAAGAATAGAACCAGGCAGATTTTTGAAAGTGTATTTGCCAGCGCGGCGTTCGCAGTATTTATCGCGGCGATGTGTCTGAATAGCCAGGCGCAACAAACCGTATTTAACGTACCGACGACTGACGTGCTCGACAAAGGCAAGGTTTACTTTGAACTGGACGTCAGCGCCAAACCGAATGACTCCGCCGCAGTCAACAAGTTTTCCTCGTTCGTTCCGCGGCTGGTAGTCGGCGCCGGGCATCGCGTAGAGACCGGCGTGAACATCCTTGGGAATATTCAGCCCGGCCCTGATTCGACCACGATTTCACCCACTATTAAGTGGAAGCTTTACGACGGCGGCGATAACGGTTGGGCAATGGTTGTCGGCGATAACGTTTTCATTCCCGTCCGCAACCGCGCCTACAACGCCGGCACTTATACCTATGCGATGACACAGAAGACGTTCAAGCAGGGTACGCGGATCGGATTCGGCGGTTACTTTTTCAGCGAGAACGTTGTTGCTCCAAACGCAAACAGAGCGGGCGGCCAATTCACTTTCGAACAACCGGTCAACAAGAAAGTCACGGTCGCGGCCGACTGGTTCACGGGCAAACACAGCGCCGGATATTTCACGCCGGGGATCATCTTTAAAGTCGGCCCGCGCATCACCGGCTACGCGAGCTACACGATCGGCAATCAGAACGCGTCGCGCGGAAATCATTTTTTCCTGATGGAGTTTGGCTACAGCTTCAACTGAGAGGCAACGAATGCTCGATTTAGGTTTTGTTTCAGCAACGATTCTGTTTTTTGCCGCGGCGCTCCTGTACGTGCGCGCCTGCGAGAAACTTCAGTGAGTGAGATTGAGATGAGTATCGCCACGATTATCGTTTTGATCATCTGCTCGTTGCTGCTGGTTTATTTAACGGTGGCGTTGCTGAAACCGGAGAAATTCTAGAAGGCAGAAAGCAAAACGCAGAAGGCAGCAAGCAGGAACCGCCTTTTGCTAATGCCTTCTGGGGCTTAGTTATGACACTAAACGGTTGGCTGCAGATTTTGATTTACTTCGGCTTGCTGCTGCTGGTGACGAAGCCGCTCGGCGTTTTTATGGCGCGGGTCTACAACCGCGAGCGCTCGTTTCTCGATCCCGTCCTGCGGCCGATTGAGCGTTTGATTTACAAAGTCTGCCGCATCGACGAAAACCGCGAAATGCGCTGGACTGAGTATGCGGCAGCGATGCTTTTGTACAGCGCGGTTTCGATGATCGTGCTGTTTCTCTTACAGAGATTGCAAGGGCATCTACCCTTCAATCCGCAACACATTCCGGGCGTCGATTCGGCGAGTTACGCCGCCGGCGGATATGTTGGCTCAGCTTTCAACACCGCAACTTCATTCACGACCAACACAAACTGGCAGGGCTACAGCGGTGAAGTAACGATGAGCTACCTGACGCAGATGGCGGGGCTCGCTTATCACAACTTCACTTCGGCGGCTGTTGGGATGGCCTTAGCCATTGCCTTCATTCGTGGCATTGCGCGGCACGAACAGGAAACGATCGGGAATTTTTGGGTCGATACGGTGCGCGGCTGTCTGTGGATCCTGTTGCCATTGAGCATCGTGCTGGCACTCGCGCTGGTTTCTCAAGGCGTCGTGCAGAACCTGAAGCCTTATACCACCGCTCAGTTGGTCGAGAAACAAACCATCGAAGTCGATAAGAAAGACGCAGACGGCAACGTCATCACAAAGCAGGACGGAACCGCTGAAAAAGAAACGCAGGCAATCGAAACGCAGACGATCGCGCAAGGGCCGGCGGCTTCGCAGATCGCCATCAAGCAACTCGGTACGAACGGTGGCGGTTTCTTCAACGTTAATTCAGCGCATCCCTTTGAGAACCCGACACCGTTGTCCAACTTCCTTGAGATGTTTTCGATTCTCGCGATCTCTGCCGGACTGACTTATACGCTCGGTCGCATGGTGAAGTCGCAGAAGCATGGCTGGGCGGTCTTCGCGGCCATGGTGGTGTTGTGTGTGGCTGGTCTCGTTGTTTGTTACCGGGCCGAATCGAAGGGAAATCCGCTCTATCCGCGTAACGTCGATCAAGCCGCGTCCGTCACGCAGGCCGGCGGCAACATGGAAGGCAAAGAGGTCCGCTACGGCATTGCGAATTCAACACTCTGGGCCGTGGCGACCACCGATGCTTCGAATGGCAGCGTCAACAGCATGCATGACTCGTACACGCCGATCGGCGGTCTCGTGCCGCTGGTCAACATCATGCTGGGCGAAGTCATCTTCGGGGGCGTCGGCGCAGGCATGTACGGAGTCCTGGTGATGATCATTCTGTCGGTGTTCATCGCCGGATTGATGGTCGGCCGCACGCCGGAATATCTCGGCAAGAAGATCGAAAGCTACGACGTGAAGATGGCGATGCTTTACGTGCTCATCTTTCCGCTGTTGATTCTGGTGATGACGGCCATCTCGGTGCTTGCGCCGAATTTCGGTCTGACTTCGCTAAATAACACCGGGCCGCACGGCCTATCCGAAATTCTTTACGCGTTCACCTCAGGCGCGGGAAATAACGGCTCGGCTTTCGCCGGTTTGAATGCGAATACGCTCTGGTACAACGCAACTATCGGCATCAACATGCTGTTCGGCCGTTTCTTCATGATCATTCCGACGCTGGCCATCGCCGGCAGTCTGGTGCGCAAGAAGATGGTGCCGCCGTCTTTGGGCACGTTTCCGGTGACGACGCCGTTGTTCACCGGATTATTAGTGAGCGTGATTTTGATCGTCGGGGCTCTGACTTTCTTTCCGGTGCTGAGTCTCGGGGCAATAGTCGAGCATTTGTTGATGAATGCAGGAAGAACTTTTTGATTTGGAGTGCGGCGGCTTGACGCCGCTTTGGATTTGTTAAATGGATGCACTCGATTCGAGAAATTAGGCCGGGAAAGCGGCGTCAAGCCGCCGCACTCCAAAAGCAATGATCAAGAAAACCAAAAACGCTGCAGTCTGGAACTGGCAAATTGTCAGGCGCGCGATCGTTGATGCGTTCATCAAGCTTAACCCTCGCGCGATGATGAAAAATCCGGTGATGTTTGTCGTCGAAGTCGGCAGCCTACTGACCACGATTTATTTCATCTACGGTTTGAGTCGACCGATCGCAGGAGTAACGAATCCGAAGTTTGAACTTCAAATCACACTATGGCTGTGGTTCACCGTGCTGTTTGCGAACTTCGCCGAAGCGATGGCCGAAGGCCGCGGCAAAGCGCAAGCAGACAATTTGCGACGCTCGCGAACTGAGACCATCGCACATCGCTTCGTCAACAATCACACTGAAGATGTGGCTGCGCCCGATCTGCGGATGGGCGACGTGGTGGTCGTATCGGCCGGCGAATTCATCCCCGGTGACGGCGAGATCATCGAAGGCGTCGCATCAGTCGATGAGTCAGCTATCACCGGTGAATCCGCGCCGGTGATTCGCGAAGCGGGGGGCGACCGCTCGGCAGTGACCGGCGGAACGCGCGTGCTTTCCGACTCAATCAAGATTCGCATTACGGCGAATCCCGGCGAGACATTTCTCGATCGCATGATCGCGCTGGTCGAGGGTGCTGAACGGCAGAAGACGCCAAATGAGATCGCTCTGAATATTCTGCTCGCCGGATTGACCATCATCTTTCTGCTGGCAGTGGTAACGCTGCAGCCGTTTGCCATCTATTCGAGCGCACCGCAAACGATCTTCGTGCTCGTCTCGCTCTTGGTTTGCCTGATTCCGACGACGATTGGCGGCTTGCTGTCGGCCATCGGCATCGCCGGCATGGATCGAATGGTGCAGCACAACGTGCTGGCAATGTCGGGCCGCGCGGTGGAAGCCGCCGGCGATGTGAACACGCTGCTGCTCGACAAGACTGGAACGATCACGCTGGGGAATAGGCAGGCAACTGAGTTCGTTGCGCTGGCAGGCATCGACGAGCAACTGCTGGCTGATGCGGCGCAACTATCTTCGCTCGCCGACGAGACCCCCGAAGGCCGCTCGATCGTGGTGTTGGCGAAAGAGAAATATGGATTGCGTGGACGAGAGTTCGGGCCTCACGAAGCTTCGTTCATTCCATTCACTGCGCAAACCCGGATGTCGGGGGTGAATCTCAACGGTCGTGAAATTCGCAAAGGCGCCGTCGATGCGATCGAGAAGTATGTAAACGGTAACGGCGCGCAATGCCCGAACGACATGCGACAGATCGTCGAGCGCATCTCACGCGAAGGCGGCACGCCCCTGGTCGTCGCCTATGACAAGAAGCCGCTGGGCGTGATCTACCTGAAGGACATCGTGAAGGGCGGCATGCGCGAACGCTTTGCGCAACTGCGCGCAATGGGCATCAAGACCGTCATGATCACCGGTGACAATCCCCTGACGGCGCAGACGATCGCGCGCGAAGCCGGCGTCGATGATTTTCTCGCGCAAGCGACCCCGGAAGACAAGATGGCTTTGATCAAGAAAGAGCAAGGGGACGGCAAGCTGGTGGCAATGACCGGCGACGGAACCAACGATGCGCCTGCGCTCGCGCAAGCCGATGTCGGCGTGGCGATGAACACGGGTACACAGGCCGCGAAAGAAGCAGGCAACATGGTCGATCTCGATTCGAATCCGACGAAGCTGATCGAGGTCGTTGAGATCGGCAAGCAACTGTTGATGACGCGCGGCGCGCTAACTACTTTCTCGATCGCGAATGACGTAGCCAAGTATTTCGCGATCATTCCCGCGATGTTTGCGGCAGCTTTCCCGGTACTGAACGCGCTGAACATCATGGGTCTGCGTACGCCGCAATCGGCGATTCTTTCAGCCGTAATTTTCAATGCGCTCATTATCATTGCTTTGATTCCGCTCGCGCTGAAGGGTGTGAAGTATCGAGCGATGAGTGCGGCTGCACTGCTGCGACGAAACATGTTGATTTATGGACTCGGGGGCATCATCGCGCCATTCATTGGGATCAAGATCATCGACGTGATTATTCACACGATCGGATTGGCATAGCATTACAGAACCGCGAGCGGTAGCGAGCGGGACAAGGAGTCAAGTAAGCAATTAGAACAACGAGCGTCCGAGCGGCATAAGGGAAGGAAACCTCAAATAGAAGCGTTCTACAGTTGAATCTTTAATCCGCTCGCTACCGCTCGCGGTTCTGTAATGTGCCTGAGATAACGATCATGAAGAATCTAGTAACCGCAATTCTATTCACCATCGTCACGACGATTCTTTTTGGCTTGATCTATCCGCTGGCGGTGACTGGCATCGCGCAAATCATCTTTCCCGCCAAAGCGAACGGCCAACTACTCACGCGCGCTGACGGGGCGATTATCGGATCGCGAATAATCGGCCAGCCGTTTACCGGTCGGGGATATTTTCGTCCGCGGCCGAGCGCAGCGGGCGCGAACGGTTACGACGCCGGCGCTTCTTCGGGCTCAAATCTTGGCCCCACGAGTCAGAAACTCATCGACCGAGTGAAGGCTGATGTCGAAAAACTTCAGTCTCAAAATCCAGGCAAGGCGGTGCCAATCGATTTGGTCACCACATCGGCGTCGGGACTCGACCCGCATATCTCGCCTGCGGGGGCCGAGTTTCAAATCCCTCGTGTGGCGCGCGAGCGGGGATTGACTGAAATCGAACTTCGTCAGATCGTGGCAGCACACACTGAAAGCAGAACACTGGGCTTTCTTGGCGAGCCGCGCGTTAACGTGCTTGAGTTGAATCTTGAACTCGACAGCAAGAAGCCCATGGCGGCGACAAAGCCGTAATCACGTCAGCATGAACCGCTGGCCGCAGCGCAGAAATAGCATGGGGGAAACTATCCACCTCGAGCGGCTTTCCCGGGGCGTCTGGAGCCTGGCTCATTATCTCGTCGAGCGCTCGCCTGCGCCCATGCCGCAGATTGTCGGATTGCGCGATAACGTTCTTGAAGCGGCCCGGGTGGCAGTTACCTTCCCGATTCCTCGCACCATCTACGTCGTCAATGAAGCAGGCGAGCTGCAAGGCATGATTCCTGCCGACGGGCTGGATTCCACCATCTTCGGCCTGATTGAGAAATCGAATTCCGAAACATCCGCGCCAGATCCATTTTCAAAACACGCTCTCATTAAGGAGGCCTCAGGCATCACTGCCGAGTCGCTCATGGTGCCGGTTCCGGCGACGATTTCAGACGACAAGCATCTCTCAGAAGCGGTAGAGCTTTTGTGTTCCTCACATCTCGATCAGATACCGGTGCTTAATGAAGAGAATCAAATCGTGGGCGTCATTCGCGCGTTGGACATTGTGCGCGAGTGGGTCGAAGACACGTTAGAGACGGAACTCGATACGAAATCTATTCACACTACTTTTTCTGATATCAGCCTGCCGCGAGACGGTCACAAGTTCTCGCCCGACGCGATGCTCGCGAAGATCAAAGAGACTGAAGAAGCCCGCCTGCGCGTTTATATCGGCGCTGCCGCGGGGGTGGGAAAGACATATCAGATGCTCGAGGAGGCACACGAACTGAACCGCCAGGGCGTCGACATTGTGCTCGGGTTCATTGAGCCGCACGGCCGGATTGAAACGGAAACGCTGGTGGAAGGTCTGGAACAGGTCCCGCGCAAGAAGATCGAATATCTCGGCGCCGTGTTTGAAGAGATGAACGTGGACGCAATCATAGCGCGGCGGCCTTCAATCGTCATCGTTGATGAATTGGCACACACCAACGTGCCGGGTTCAAAGAACCAAAAGCGTTACCAGGACGTCCTGGAAATTCTTGGCGCAGGCATTTCCGTTATCACCGCGGTGAACATTCAGCACATCGAATCGCTGAATGATGCGGTCACTCGGATCACAGGAGTCCAGGTGCGCGAAACAGTTCCGGATGCATTCTTCAAGCGAGCCACCGAGGTCGTTGATATCGATGTTTCGGTCGACATGTTGCGCACGCGCCTGCGTCAGGGAAAGATTTACCCAATCGAAAAAATTCAACAGGCACTCAATAACTTCTTTCGCAAAGGAAATCTATCTGCGCTGCGCGAATTGGCGTTGCGCCGCGTGGCTCTGGATCAGGCAACCAAGGCGCATGACTATCGTCAGCGAGAGGGTTTGGAGCAGGCTGCCCTCCCGGAAAAGGTGATGGTGGCAATGGCCTCTCGCGTGGGCGCGAAAAGAATTCTGCGTGCGGGTGCCAGAATTGCCGGCCGTCTGGCGACGGATTGGGTCGCGGTTTATGTCGAAACGCCGATAGAACAACCGGGCCGGATCGATCCGCACACGTACGTTGTGCTGCAAGAGAACATTCGGTTCGCCAAAGACCTGGGCGCTAAAGTTGTGAAGCTGAAAGGTCGCCGCGTCGCTGATGCCTTGATCGACTACGCGCGCAAAGAAGGCATCACTCACGTTGTATTTGGACAATCTGCACGCTCGCGGTGGGACGTCTTGATTCATGGCTCGGTCATCAACCGGTTTCTGGGCGACGTGCGCGATGCCAGCGTTCACGTTGTACCGCTGGAAAAGGAAGACTCGAAGGGGTCTTTCAATGACGAGTCTAGACGAAACTGATCCAATCCGCGCTTCTCAAGACAGCATCCGGCAACACGCTCGCATCCTTCCGCTTTCATCCTTGCTTTCGGCTGCGTCCTCCAACGAACTGTTGAGCGCGCCGATCATATCTTGCGAATCACCACAGCGGTTCCGTAGCACAAGACCTCGGTCGCTGATCCTTGACTGACCACCTCCGCGGCGTCGTATCTGACGCCGACTATCGCGTTGGCGCCCACCTGCTGAGCATGTAGGAGCATGGAATCGTATGCCTGCTGCCGTGCCTGCTCACACATCTCGGTGTAAGCGCCGATCCGGCCGCCGACGATATTCTTTAAGCCGCCGACGAGGCCCTGCGCAATGGTCGGTGATCGAACAATGATGCCTCGAACGAGGCCCTTGTACTCGATGATCTCGTAACCTTCGATGGTGAATGTCGTAGTAATGAACATAATCTCGAAGACCTCCAGTCAGCCCCGCTTCTTTAATACTTCACCCATCGCATGATATCGCAGCGCCCGGAGAATTCGGCAAAAAGAACGCGCGTAGTAACAATATGCGGCTGCGTATCTTGCGCGTGACTTCACGGGGGGCGCGTCCGTGCCGCTCTTTACGAACTTTTTATAAACCGCTTACCCCATCCTTACGCCGCCCACTCTAACCTGACGCTGGCGATTCAGTTCGTCGCCGCGGTCATGCGTTCACGAAACGAAAAAGAGGTTGCCGAACTAGCCCAACTCGTCGCGGAGTTAACAGGGCGCGGCGACAATCTGAGCCGGCGCGCCGAACTGGCTGAAGGCTTGGGTGGCAACGGCGTTTGCAATCAGCAAAGCGATGCGGTGGTGCGCGACGAAGACGATTCGCCTGAGACGATCGAATTCATCACTGAGAACGGCTTCTCGATATTTCGGCCGTGGGAATCACGCGAGTTGCCGGCGCCGGCAAATGGAACCTGTCGCTTCGGTGTGAGCGACGGATTCATAGAGCAGGAAGTGACCGTTGAGATTTCGCCGCGCCTGATCGCGGAGATTGCACTGCGGACGCGGGGACGCATTCAGCGCTCGAGTACGTTCTGGATCTGTTGCGCGGAACGGCATTTGGCGAACTACGTCTCAGAGCATGAAGAGATTCCGGAGCGAAACGAATTGATGGTCGCGAGCCTGGATCGCGAAGACATTTTGCTGGCGATTCGTTGGAATAGAAGTGATGAGGAATGAGTGACGAGTGTCGTGTTTAGAAGCAAGGGGTTGAGGGAGGGCAAGATAGTTAGCCACAGATTCACGCGGATAAACGCAGATCACAAAAAAGTTTTACTTGTTTCTATCTGCGCAAATCCGCGTTCATCTGCGGCTGAATTCTTTGGAAAGTTGCCCTCCCTTGCGGTCAGGCTTCTGACACGCTGACCTCTGTTCTTATGCCATATACGCTGAAACGTTTACTGGTAGGCAAAGCAAAGCGGACCGCTCAGGCGTTGCACGAGCGGTTGACGAAGAAAACCGGGCTCGCCGTGTTCGCGTCGGACGCGCTGTCGTCGACCGCGTACGCGACGGAAGAAATTCTGCTTGTCCTGGCCGTCGCATTCGCTGCGGGTACCGCGAACGCTTTTCACTACGTCGTTCCCATCACCTTTGCGATTGTCATTGTCCTCGTGATCGTCGCGATCAGTTACCGGCAGACAATCTTCGCATACCCGTCGGGCGGTGGCGCTTACATCGTCGCCAAAGACAATCTCGGTACGAACTCGGGTCTGGTGGCCGCCGCGGCGCTGCTCGTCGATTACGTGCTCACAGTTTCGGTGTCAATTTCCGCGGGCGTGGCGGCGATCACTTCCGCGGCGCAGGGAACAAGGTTGGCGTGGCTCAACGATCACAAAGTCCTCATCTGCCTGATTCTGATCGCGTTCATCGCAGTCGCCAATCTGCGCGGGGTGCGCGAGTCGGGCGCGCTTTTCGCAGCCCCAACCTATTCGTTCGTAATCAGTTTTCTGTTCATGGTCGGCTACGGCATCGTTCATTACTTCATTCATCCGGCCGCCGCGCCGGCACCCGAAGACCTGAAGCTTGCCGAAGGCTATCACCTGCAACCGCTCACCTGGTTTCTGCTGTTGGGAGCTTTCTCGAACGGTTGCGTCGCGTTGACGGGAACCGAAGCGATCTCGAACGGGATTCCGGCTTTCAAACAACCTGAGTCGAAAAATGCAGCAACGACTTTGGCGTGGATGGCGGCGCTTTTGGCGACGATGTTCATCGGCACGAGTGTCATGGCCTATCTCTACGGTGTTCATCCGCGCGAGAGCGAAACGGTGATTTCGCAGTTCGCGCGCACCATTTTCACCGGCGGCATGGGGTGGTTCTATTACGTCGTGCAGGCGACGACGGCATTGATCTTGATCCTGGCGGCGAACACTTCGTTTGCGGATTTTCCGCGGCTGGCGAGTCTGCTGGCGCGCGATCGCTTTCTGCCGCGGCAGTTCGCGACCCGTGGCGACAAGCTGGTTTTCTCAAACGGCATCATTATTCTCGCAGTCTTTGCCGCGGTGCTGGTGATTTCGTTTGGCGGCGACACCAGCCGCCTGATTCCGCTCTACGCCGTCGGCGTTTTTCTGTCGTTCACGTTGTCGCAAAGCGGCATGGTGATTCATTGGTTACGGGCAGCTCGCGCCAAACAACAAGCTGATACGGCGCAGGTCAATGCGTCCGGCGCGAACATGATGGTGACTGGTCAGCTGGTTCCTCCTGCACAACTCAAAGAAGCTCGTCACTGGAAGAAATCGATCGTCATCAACGGTCTCGGCGCCGTGGCCACTTCGATTGTGCTCGTGGTTCTGATCACGACCAAGTTTCTGCACGGCGCATGGATTGTGGTCGTGCTGATACCGTTTCTCGTAATGCTGTTCCGCAAAATTCATCAGCATTACGTGGATATTGCGACTCAACTCACGACCGAAGGATTGCAGAAGCTGCGGCCCGTCGATCACGAAGTGATCGTGCCGATCTCCGGAATTCATCGTGGCGTGCTCCAGGCATTCGAGTACGCGAAGACGATCGCGCACGGACACGTGACGGCGCTTTACATCAATCTGGATGAAGAAGCGACGCAGAAGCTGCGCTCAAAGTGGACTGGCTTCGTCGAAGGCGTCGAGCTGGTGGTAATCGCGTCGCCTTATCGATCGCTGGTGGGGCCGCTCGTGCGCTATATCGATCGCCGGCTGCAACTACATCCCAATCAGCTTGTCACAGTCGTATTGCCTGAGTTCGTGCCGGCGAAGTGGTGGCATCACCTGCTGCACAATCAAACGTCGCTGATGCTGAAGGGCTCCTTGCTTTTCAAGCCAAATGTGATCGTGATCAGTGTCCCGTATCACCTCAAGACCGAGAGAAACGGCGGCAACGGTAAACGAGGCGCGTGATCTTGGTGTCTCTGTGCGATCCCGGAGGTCATTTCTTCCAGCGATTTCACCACAGAGACACGGAGATCACACGGCGGCACTGAGAAATGCCTTTTAGAAGCTAAACACAATCTGTTCCTGCAAACGATACTGCCGTGGGGCGAAGGCATTCAGCGGCACGAAGAAGTTGGGAAACTCGCCGCTGTTGCGCAATTCGGTCTGAATGAAGAACAGGCTTTGCAGCGAGACTTTTCGCGCCAGGCCATAGTCAAACCGCACGTGATGCGTCCGCATGTTGACTCCGGTGTTGGTGCCGAGATCGTCGTCAGTCATTTGCGAAATCATCGCGTTCGCGCCCTTCTGCGAATACACGTAAAGGAATGACATGTCGCCGCGATTGACCACGCGACCTACCTGGACCGTCGCCAGCCATGCGTCACGTTCGGGCATGCCGATGCCGACGTTGCGCGCAGCTTGCAAATTAAAGGTCACCGGATATGTGCGCGAGCCGCTCTTGAATCCGGCCCAGTTCAGCCGATAAGTCAGGCGCGCAATCTGAAAATTCGGTGCTGAATAGATTGCGCCGCCCGGCGTCGTGGTCGCGTTGCCCGTCCCCGTTATCGGCCCTGACAAAGTAATGCCAAGCCCATTCTGCACGATCACCGCCACGCCGTTAGCCGTGGATGCCAGTTGAATCTGATTTGGATTGCGATAGAGCTGAATGTCGCCGCCCCACTGCGAACTCCAACGGTCGTTGTACTTCTGATTCAGCAGCAGCCCCTGATGAAAAAGATTCGCGCTGCGGCCGGTCGATCCGATAACGGCGCCCGCCTGGGCAAGCGGACTGCCTGCCGTAACGATCGCGACGTTCGGATTGCTCAGGATGTACTGACCGGCGCGGAACTCGAGACTGGACGCTTTGAATCCGTTGTTCTTGAACGACCATACATACTTTTCATTAAAACCGTTGAAGCGAATGTCGTCATCGAATAAGAACCGAGAGTTGTCTGCAAAAATCTCCAGCACCCGCCCGCCCTGAAGCTGAGTCGATTTGTTCGGGTGATAATCAATCCAGGCTTCACTGATAAAGAACGGATGACGCGTCGTGATGGATCCGAAGTCCTGATCGGTCGTCAGCGCATTGTTAATTGGGCCAGTCGCCAGTTGTCCGTGAAAGCTGAGTTTTGGATTGATGTCCGTATCGAAATTAAATCGTAAACGATAGCGCATGCGCGCGTTCTGCACGTGCGTCAGCGGCACAGAGCCGATGGGCGGATTCGGCTCGGCCGAGCGAAAGATGCCGTCAAACCGCAGGCGAAAATCGCCGCTGAAGCGAAACGGGCCAATCTTGCGAACCTGCTCGTCCAATTTCTTCAAGCGATCATCGACGGAAGTTGAAGCTTGAGCCGTGGTCGTCGGAGTTGTCGTGCCGGCGTTGGCCGCCGTGACGACTTCCGCAGTCGCAGTTGCCGGCGCGACGGTCGCATCGCGGGCGCTTAGCTTTGCAATCACTCGCTGTTGCTCCGCGACCAGCGCCATCAGCTGGTCCAGCTTGTCGGCTTGCTGACGCAACTGCTCTTCGAGCGTTTCCAAACGATGCGCCACATCGCCGCCGGGCTTGTCGCTCGGTTTGTTGACGACATTGGTCACGGGATCCTCGCCTGCGTTTCGCGCGATCGTCTGCGCGGGCGTGGGATTTGGCACGAACAACAACAGCGCCAGCGTCGCGAATGACGCGGCGGACAGAATCGAAGGCGTTCTGGGCATGCGGTCTCTCCGGTTTGGATCAGAGTAAAGGCCTGAGACGTACACCATACAAGCTATGGAATGTGGGTTACAAGATTCTTATCGCGAAGTGAACTCGATGTTAACTTTAGCGTGTGGCCAGGGAAAAGCTCGTTCGGTCGAACACCTCAGCGGCTACTTTGGATCGATTTCTCCGGCGAGCCCTTTCGGTATATTCTGACGGTGAATTACCCTGCGTTTTTGTGATTGAGTTCTCGGTGTCCCTTCTGCCCGAGTTGCTTTATGGGACACTGCGGGGAGGTGTCGCGAGCAGCCGGCAATCATGAGAGCAAGCGCCAGAGGATGCAGGCCTTTTTTTTCACCTTCGTTCTTTGTCGTGTTGTTCTGTGTCTCGATGGCGGTTCAGGCTCAGAGCCAGCCGTCGCAAGCCGCCGCGGCATCGCCGACGCCAATCAATCAGGCAACGCCGGCTGCTCAATCGACCCCGCCGGCGTCGCCATCACCACAACTTTTGAATCCTTTGACATTGGATGAAGCATTGCGGCTCGCGAATGCGCAGGCATCACAATATCAATCCGCGATTCTGAACGAGCAGATTGCGGCCGAAGATGTGAGGCAGGCGCAGGCGGCGTTCCTGCCAAAGGTGAGCGCTCCGCTTGGGTACATTTACACTTCGCCGGCGTTGGGTTTGCCGCCGGGCACACCACGCGAGCCGAGCTTCATTGCCAACAACGCAGTAAGCGAGTACGAAGCGCTCGCGAATGTCGCGGGCGATTTCGATATCGCGGGAAAACTGCGCGCGACGCTCGCGAAGAATCGCGCGTTGCTCGCAGCGGCACACGCCGGAACTGAAGTAGCCAAACGCGCGTTGGCGCAAGCAGTCGTTGAGGCTTACTACGGCCTTGCGTTGGCGACGGCAGGGCGCGAAGCGGCTGAAGAAAACCTCGCGGCGGCGGAAGAATTCGAAAGGATCACCGCGTTGCTTCTGAGTGGCGGTGAAGTAGCGCAAGTCGATCTGACTCGCGCACAGTTGCAGACGCTCGGCCGCCGCGATGAATTGCAGAAGGCGCGCGCGAACGAAGAAGTCGCGGCCGGCTCGCTGCGCGTGCTTGTGGGTTACGATTTCGCGCGACCAATCAACGCGGCCGATCTCACGCTCACTCTTCCTAACGAAACTGAGTATCAGCTATTCAAAGCGGAAGATGTCACGCGGCGGCCAGAGTTCACGCAGCTCGATCAGCAATTTCGCGCCGCAATTCAGGAGATCAAAATTGCGCGGGCCGATCGTCTGCCTTCGTTGTCGTACTCCATCAACGGCGGATTCGATACCGATTCATTGAGTGGGCCGCGCTTGAAAGAACACACAGGCGTTTCGGCGGCGATCAGTCTGAATATTCCGATCTTCGATTGGGGCGCAACCCGCAGCCGCGAACGCCAGGCACGTCTGCGCGAGCAGGTTGCCGAGAACGAACGCACCATCGCCGAGCGCGGCTTCACGCAGGAGTTTTATGCGGCGCGCGCGCAAGCAGCGAGTGCCGCCGCGCGCGTCACGCTGGCCCGCGAAGGCGTGACCAAAGCGCAGGACAATTTGAACGCTTCAATTGCTCGTTACCGTGCCGGTGAAGCGCAGATCGTCGAAGTGACTGACGCCCAGACAACGCTCGTGGCGCAACGCGCGGCCCTGCTGCAAGCGATTTATGATTACCGAATCGCGCTGTCGAAACTGAAGTTGGCTACGGGACAATGAAGAAGGACTATGAACGACGAACCAGACAGGCTTCGCGACGCTTCTGACGCCGAACGAATTTTGATCGAAGGTGAGCGCGCGGAACAGGCGCGCAAAGTCCGTCAGCGCAACGCGATCATCATCATCGCGGTGGTGGCGTTCATCGTCTTCGCTCTTACCGTTCTCGTTATCTGGCGTTGGAGAAGATCTCATGAAGCTGAATCCGAAGCTGCCGAGGTCGTCGTCAGCGTTAAAGTCGCCAAAGCAGAAAAGGGAAGTATTGCCGCTCAGGTAGTCGCCGTCGGCACGATTTGGCCGCACGAAAAGGCGGACGTGGGCGCGAAGGTCAGTGCGCAAATAAAGAAAATGGCGCTGCTGAAGAACAAGCCGGTGCGCGCAGGTGAAGTGATTGCCGTGCTGGAATCGCGCGACTTGTTGGCGCAACGCGCCGAAGCTGTGGCCGCTTTGAACGAGGCTCGCGCGGAAGAACGGAGCGTCGTGACCGGTACAATTCCGAAAACGAATGCCGAAGATCAGAAGGCACTTATGGACGCGCGGGCGAAAGTCAACAACACGCGCGCGACTTATGAAAGGCGGCGCGTGCTTTACGAGGGCGGTGGTATTTCGAAAAAGGATCTCGAAGCGTCGCAGCTGGATTACACCACGGCGCAGGACGAATTGCGGCTGGCGGAACAGACGGTCGCTTTGCGCGCGCGTTCGCTGAACCCGAACGATCGCGCGCTGGCCGCGGCGAAAGTCAACGAAGCGCAACAACACGTGGCGAACCTCGATGCGCAATTGAGTTACGCGACCATTCACTCGCCGATTACCGGCATCGTCACCGATCAATATCAATACGAAGGCGAGTTTGCTTCCGCCGGCGGCAAGCTCGTCACGATTGCCGACATCAGCACGGTAATTGTCAAAGCACCTTTTTCAGACACGGTTGCCGCGCAACTGAAGGTGGGCGACACCGTCAGCGTTTTGCCGACCGACACTTCAGCCGAAGAAATGCACGGCCAGGTAACTTTGTTGAGCCGCTCAACCGATCCAACCAATCGGACAGTTGAAGTTTGGGTCACGCTGGCCAACGGCGCAGGTTTGCTGCGCGCAAACGGCGCCGCACAGGTGACAGTGTTCGCGAACTCAAAGGACGATGCGATCATCGTGCCCGCGTCGGCCGTCACACTCGAAGCGAGCAATGCAGATGAGGGCACAGTCATGGTTGTGGACGCGCAGAATGTCGCGCACGAAACCAAAGTCACCATCGGCATCCGCACGGCCGACAAGATCGAAATCGTCGAGGGCCTGCAAGGGGGCGAGACGATCGTCATCGAAGGCAACTATGCGCTGCCCGATGGAACGAAGGTCGAAGTTGCCAAGGATGAGGAGAAGAAGGACGAGGAAAAGAAGGACGAGGAGAAGTAGGAAATTGCAAATTAGAAAATGAGAATTGAAAAGTGCAAATTCTGACATCGGTATATCGCAAGCCTTGGGAATCGTGAGGCTGCGAGGATCCCGCGGATAGACCTTCCAATTTTCATTTTTAATTCTCAATTTTCATTTTGCAATGCTGCTGTCGTTATGCGCCTTGCTCGCCTCGTCTCAAATCAGTCCCGCGCGATTCTGGTAATCGTCGCGCTGCTGTGCGCGGGCGGTTTGTACGCCGCGTGGCAACTTCCCGTTGCGATCTTTCCAGAAACTGATTTTCCCCGCATCGTCATCATCGTTGACAACGGCGAAGCGCCCGCCGAACAAACTCTGGTCTCAGTCACGCGTCCAATCGAAGAAGCGATGAACGGCGTTCCCGGCATTGCTCGGATCAAATCCAGGACGGCACGCGGCTCATCGGAAATTAGTCTCTACTTTGATTGGGGCGTCAACATCACCCAGACGTTGCAGTTGGTGCAAGCGCGTCTGTCGCAACTTTCACTTCCGCCGACGGCGGAGATCCGTAACGTTGAGCGTCTGACGTTCGCGGTGTTTCCGGTCGTTGGCTACAGCCTCACTTCAGACAAACGCGATCAGGCTACGCTGTTCGATTTGGCGACCTACGTGATTCGGCCGCAGTTGGCGCGCCTGCCGGGCGTGGCGATTGTTGGCGTGGCCGGAGGCAAAACCCGCGAATTCCACGTTGTGATCGATCCCGATCGTCTCGCGGCGCACAACGTTTCGGCCGAGCAGGTGGCCGACGCGATTCGCGCGTCCAACATTATTGTCTCGCCCGGATTGATCGAAGAGAACCATCAACTCGAGCTGGCGCTCGTCAGTGGGCAAGCGAAGAAGCCGGAAGATCTGAACAGCATCATCGTGGCGACGGTCAACAACGCGCCGGTGAGTGTCGGTGACGTCGCCACTGTGACCGGCGGTGTCGAGCCGCAGTACACGATGGTCACCGCCGACGGGCATCCCGCCGCGCTGGTCAACGTCAATCGCCAACCCGACGCCAACACGGTTGCGGTGGTCGATGAAGTACGCAAGACGCTCAGTTCGATTCGCGGACAAATTCCTAAAGACGTACACGTCGCGGCTTACTACGATCAATCTCTGCTGGTACACGACGCGATCAATTCCGTGCGCGATTCAATTCTGATCGGCCTGCTGCTGTCCGTGGTGATTCTCTTCGCGTTTTTACGCAACTGGGGCACGACGTTCGTCGCCATTCTCGTTATTCCGGTGACAGTGCTGGTTACGTTTCTGGCGATGGGCCTGGCGCGGCTGAGTTTTGATCTCATGACCCTGGGCGGTGTCGCGGCAGCGATCGGGCTGGTGATCGACGATGCGATCGTCGTCGTCGAGAACATCTACACGCACATCAGCAGCGGCCAGTCGCGTCGCGAAGCGGTGCAGGCAGCTGTTTCGGAAATCACTGTGCCGATCATCGGTTCGACCATCACGCCGGTCGTTGTCTTTTTACCGCTTACAATTCTCACTGGCGTGACCGGTGTCTTTTTTCGCTCGCTGGCCCTGACGATGTCGGTCGCGCTGCTGACTTCGCTCGTGCTCGCGCTCGCATTTACGCCGGTCCTGGCGGAACGTTTTGTGAAAGCGCGGCGACGCACCGCACCCGTCCAGGAGCCGCCGGATGAAGCGGAGGAAGAGTTCACCTCGGAAGAGCTGGAAGAGGAAGCCGAATCCGGCCGCATTCTGCACGCAGTCATCGCGCGCTATGAATGGGTTCTGTCGCATGCGTTCGACCATCGTTGGATCGTGGTTGCCGTCATTGGCATTGTCTTGCTGGGATCGTATCTGCTTTACCGCGGATTGGGCTCGGAGTTTTTGCCGGAGTTTGACGAAAGCGCGTTTGTGCTCGACTACAAGGCGCCGCCGGGGTCCTCACTCGCCGAAACCGACAGCATGTTGCGGCACGTGGAAGAGTTGATACTGAAGACACCTGAGATCGAAAGCTATTCGCGACGCACTGGTTTGGAATTGGGTTTGTTTGTGACCGAGCCGAACGAAGGCGATTTTGCCGTCAAGCTCAAGCCCGGTCATCAGCGCAGCACTGAAGACGTCATCTCGGACTTGCGCAAACAGATCGAACGATCTGAACCATCTTTGGAAGTCGAATTCGTCGGGATCGTCCCGGACGTCATCGGCGATCTTCAGGGCGCGCCCGAGCCAATCGAAATCAAACTCTTCAGTGAAGATGCGGCTGCGTTGCAATTGAAAGCCGAAGAAGTCGAAGCGTCAATCCAGAAAATCAAAGGCGTTGTCGACACATTCAACGGCGTAGTGGTGAGTGGTCCAGCCATCACGTTCAAGATCGATCCGCGGCGCGCGGCGCAGTTCGGTGTGACTCCCGAAGATATCGCCAAGACTGCGACGCTCGCCGTCGGCGGCGACGAGTCGTCGTTCATTTTGCAGCAGGATCGGCTCATCAAAGTGCGCGTGATCTTTCCGCCTGACGTGCGCAGCTCGCTCGACAAAGTCCGGTCCATCCAAATTCGTTCGACTACCGGCCAAATGTTTCGCATAGATCAGGTCGCCGACATTGAATATGAGAAAGGCCAGACTGAAATCGGCCGCGAAAATCTAAGGCAGATGGTTTCGGTGACCGGCCGCCTGGACGAAAAAGATCTGGGCACAGCGATTGGGGAAATCAAAGGTCAATTGGCGAAGGACGTGAAGCTGCCGCCGGGTATGACAATCGAATACGGCGGACTTTATCAGGAACAACAGTCGAGCTTTCGCGAGCTGATGATTTCACTGATCCTCGCTGTGCTGCTGGTTTTCATCACTTTGCTAATCGAGTTTCGCTCGTTCGCGCATCCGATTGCGATCGTGACGGGCGCGGTGTTGGCGCTCGGCGGCGTGCTGCTGGGATTGTTCATCACGGGCATGACGCTGAACGTCGTTTCGCTGATGGGCATGATCATGATTGTTGGTATCGTGGCGAAAAATGGCATCCTGATGCTTGATGCCGTTGAGGATCACCTTGCGTCCGGCGATACGCTGCGCGAAGCCTTGCTACGCTCGGGCCGGAGACGTTTTCGACCGGTGCTGATGACTTCGTTGGCGGCGATGCTGGGTATGTTGCCGTTGGCGCTGGCTTTTGGCGCCGGCGCGGAACTCTTGCAGCCTCTGGCGATTGGTGTTATCGGTGGGCTGACAATGGCGTTGCTGCTGTCGCTGGTGGTCACGCCGACGGTCTATGCGATGTTGCGAAGGAAGACAGTGCGCGACCGAGCGTCCGCGTAATCCGAAGGAGTTTGATGATGAAAATCTTTGGCGTGGTGCTCACCGTGGGAGTATTGTTCTCCGTCGCGCAGGCGCAGGAAACCGAGAAGAAGATCACTCGCGCACAGTTGCCGCCGCAAGTTGAAAAGACGGTCGCCAAAGAAAGCGAAGGCGTAACGATCAAAGGCTTCGCGAGTGAGACCGAACATGGACAGCAATTCTACGAAGCGTCGCTGATGGTAAACGGCCACACCAAAGACATTCTGATGGATCCTCGCGGCAACATCGTCGAGGTCGAAGAGCAAGTTACGATGACTTCATTGCCGACAACGGTACAGAATGCACTCCAAAAGATGGCCGGCTCAGGCACGATAACCGTGATCGAATCGCTAACCAAGAACGGACAGCTGGTCGCGTACGAAGCTCATGTAAAGCATGGAAAGAAGCGTTCAGAAATTCAGGTTGGGCCAAACGGCGAAAAGCTGAAGCATCCGGAATAATTTCTCTTATAAGCAAACTCTTCGATTGAAAGGTTGAAATCGTGATGAACTTTCATGGAATCTTAATCGGCGCATCATTGGTTGTCGCCGCCTTGCAGAGTGGCGGCGGATATCAGCTGGAAACCCGTTATCCCGTGCCGGGCAACGGCGGATTTGATTACCTGACCATCGACAGCTCGGCGCGACGGCTGTATGTCTCGCACGGCACAGAGGTGAACGTTCTCGATCCCGACAACGGCAAGCTCATCGGCACGATTGCCGATACGCCCGGCGTGCACGGCACGGCTATAGCTTCGGAATTCAAGCACGGCTTCACCAGCAACGGCCGCGAAAACAAAGTGTCGATGTTTGATTTGGACACGCTGCAAACGATCAAAAAGATCGACGTCGGCAAAGGTCCGGACGGAATTTATTACGATCCGGCGACGAAACGCGTATTCACAAACAATCATGGCACGCATGACATAAGTGCCATTGATGCCAAGACCGGCGAGGTCGTCGGCACCGTGAAGGCTGAAGGTGATGGCGAGTCAGCGGTAGTCGCGGACGGTGTCGTTTACGTAAACATGGAAGACACGAACGAAGTGATTGTCTTCGATCCCAGGTCGTTCGACGTCAAGAAACGTTTTCCGATCGGCGTTGCCAAGACCCCGACCGGACTTGCATACGATCAAAAAACGAAGCGGTTATTCATCGGGTGCCGGAACGATCCCAAGATGGTGGTGATGGATGCAGTCACGGGAAAAGTCATTACCAGTTTTCCCATTGGCCGCGGCGTGGACTATGCGGCTTTTGATCCGCAAGCGAAACTGGCATTCTTCTCGTGCAGCGAAGGCGTCCTGAACGTCTTCCATGAAAAAGCCGCAGACGATTACGAAGATGAAGGCGCCGTGAAGACCCTGCCGAGCGCGCGCACAATGGCGTTCGACTCAAAGACAAAGAAGATTTTTCTCAGCGCGGCCGAGTATAATGAGACGCCGGCAACAACTCCCGGCGGGCGCCCGCAGCGCACGATGAAACCCGGCTCGTTCGGGGTGCTGGTAGTCGCTAAGAAATAGAGTCCGAACAATCAGGAGCAGTACCATGCGAAGTAACGAAATGTGGATCTATCGCTTCGTCGTAATCATCATTGCGCTGGTCTTTCCCATCAGCGTTGCCAAAGCTCAAACACCTCAGCCTACGCCCACACCAACAGCTTCACCCACGCTCGAGCGTCAATTCTTCAAAAATATTCTCTTCGATCAGAAGGCGATTTGGACGGCGCCATTTCACTTGCACAGCGCTGACGCGCATTGGGCCGCGCCGCTCGCGCTTGGCACCGCGGCGTTGATTGTCAGTGATCAGCAAACGGGCGACGAGATAGCCGAAGCGAACGGTCAATTGAAGGCGAGCCGCATCGTTAGCTATGCCGGATCTGTTTACGGCGTAGGCGCAGTCACGGCGGGCTTCTATATGTTCGGCCGTGCCAAGCATGACGATCGCGCTCGCGAAACCGGAATCCTCGGCGCGGAAGCGCTGGTTGACAGCGCCATCCTCGTGACCGCAGTCAAGTCGATCACACAACGCACACGTCCAGACGGCGGCCGATCTCGTAGTGATTTCTTTGATGGCGGATCTTCGTTTCCATCGGGTCACAGCATTTCAGCCTGGTCGTTGGCCACCGTTGTCGCGAACGAATATCACGATCATCGCGCTGTGCAGATCGCCGCTTACGGGATTGCGACTGCCGTTAGCATTTCGCGGTTCACCGGCGAGAAGCATTACCTTTCTGACATACTGGTCGGCAGCGCGATGGGTTACGGAATTGGGCGGTACGTCTATCATGCGCATCACCGCGCGGGTTCAAACGCGAGCGGTGGCGAGGAAGAAGAGTCGCGCGCGTATCGGCACTGGCCCGCGATTGCACCGATCTACAACCGCCACGCGCACGATTACGGCGTAGGACTCGCATGGAATTTCTAATCGAATGACGCCCAGAGAAGGTAATCGCCGGCACGAAAATTCCGTTTGAGATTCTCGAGCGCAATAACTGATTTCTTCGGGCTACTCTGTTTTCTTGCTCATCACCCAAACGTCGTTACTGTAGACAAATTTTATCTCGCCGTTTGCCTCGGTGTAAGAGTACTTGCCGCCGGTCATAAACAGCCGATTATCGAAAACCCATACGGCGACTCCGCCGCGCGGTGACCAGGGTGCCGATTGCGCTTGCCAGGTCACGCCGTCGTCCGAAACTGTGACGGCATTGCTGAAACTGCCGTCATTGCGATTCGCCCCGACGAACCAAAGCTTGTTGTCGAAAACGATCGGCGTTCCGCCGCCGCTCCGTTCGGTTTTCAGTTTTTCCTTCGTCCAATTGATTCCATCTGCGGAAGACCAAACTTCTTTGTAGGACTCGGGATTTATTTCTTTGTCGCCGTCAATAACCCCACCGCCAAACATCCAAAGACGATTCTTGAAGAGAACTACCGCCGCTGATTGACGCGGTGACCACGGCGCCTTTTCGAGCACAGGTTGCCACTTGACGCCATCTTCAGAATTCCAAACGTCGTTAAAATAATTATGCCCGTCGTAGCCGCCGATCAGCCATATTCTGTTCTTGAAAACGGCGGTGCTGTAAAAAATCCGCTGCGGCAGATTCGATTGGTTGGCCACGGTTTCCCATGTTTTCGCGTCGCGCGTGCGGAGAATTTTGGTTGACACCGTGAACCGCTGATAATTTCCGCTGATCGAACCCAGAGAATAAACAGCGTCGTTTAGCTGCACGTATTTTTGATAACCGGAATTCAAACCGCTATCAGGCAAAGCAGTCTTCGTCCACGTCTTGCCATCCGTGGAAACCCACGCGCCGTTGTTCATCGCCAGCATCTGGCCGTTCATCACAAACACCGGATAGTTGTAGCTCTGTTGATAACTTGCTGACTCGGTTACTTGTTGCCAGACATATCCTTCCAATCCGGCTTCACTTTTCGCACAAGCCGAGAGCGAAATGCTCGAAATCAAAATTGCCAGAGTGGGTTTCAGTCTCAGCATTCCACTAACTTTCCTCCGGCGGGTCTAATCGACAAGGATCGTCCGAGTTCTGTCCCGCTGCGAACCGCAATCTAATTGTAACCTAGCCACTGCAGCCAGATGCTATAGTCCGATCCATTCAGGATTGTCTCCCCTGAAGCGGGATGCGGACAGCGGCTCACCTCAACGTCTCCGCACGTTGATAACTTACGCAACAACAACAGAAAGAGGGAACCCCAAGTGAGTGCTCAGGCAGTAGCAACAACCCGGGAGCGGGACCAGCGAAAAAATATCCCGAAAGACAATTGGCTCGGCTTTGTTGGCGACGTGGTCAAGTTCGCCGGTGAAGTCACTTTCAAATCGTCTCTGCGTATCGACGGAAATTTTTCCGGACAAGTCAGTTCCAAAGACGGCACCCTCGTCGTGAGTACGGGCGCGAACATCAGTCATGCCGTCATCAACGTAGCAGTGGCAAAAATCAACGGAACCGTGGAAGGCGAAGTGAACGCCGCCGAACTTGTACTGGGCCGAACCGCCAAAGTGATCGGGAACGTGACGGCGCAGAGTCTAATCGTTGAAGAAGGAGCTGTGTTCGATGGCCGGTGCCGCAAGGTTGCGACTGCAAATATTATGAAGGGTAACGGCCGCTCTATTTGATCGGCTTTACCTGATCGCCCCTCAGCAGTCTTTGCGGAATCTGCTTAAACTTGTACTGGCCGGAACTCCGGTCCAGGTCGAACACCCAAATCAAATCGAAGCGGTCTTCAGGCCACGCTTGCGGCACGCCTTTCTTTGTGCCGAGAATGTAGTTCGCGATATCGGGAATGTATTCGCGTTGCCAGCACATGAGCACCACGCCGCGACATGAGAAGACTTCCTCCAGCACGCCTTCGACTTGATTCCTTTCATAGTGCCAGTTAATTGGGAGCGAGAGCTTCTCGGCCAGCGGCATGATCGTTTGCAGCGGGCGGCGGCTGCCTTTTCGTTGCAGCGGTTTCGAAGCGTAAAGAAACTCGGGTTTTGCCAGCGCGGCGTTCTGCATCGAGCCGTTTGTGGGAGCAAACAGGTTCGCCAGCGCCCCGGCTCTCTGCCAGCCGATCGGCTGAAGCGATTCTTTGTTCGGCTTGCCTTCCAGAGTCACGCCATCCGGTGGGCCATCTTTGGCCGGCTTCTCAGCGTGACGCAGCACCATAATCTTGGTCGCTCTCCTGATTCGTTTGCTCATGTTTTCTTTGAGTTGCGCCAGTGAAGAAGAGTCTCACACGCTTGAGCTCATTCGGCTGGCGCCACTGCGTCTTGGATTAAAACACAGCAAAAAGCAAAACTGCGAATGACGGATATCCTGCGGACTCGCCTCGAATCGGTTCACATCAAGTTCATGGGTTATTAAGATGGATGTAACACTCGCCGCTTAGATTTCCTCTTTCAATTCAACCGCCCGGTCCGGAGGAATCAACCATGCCCCTCTCCAGTAAATCACTACGCCTGTCGGCGTTTGTCTTTGTCTGTGCCGTGACATTCGTTGCGATCGCCTGCGGGAGCAAGGGTGGCGGCGGCGCAATCAAACTCCAGGGCGCCGGCGCGACCTTTCCGAACCCGCTCTATCAAAAATGGATTCATGAATTTGGCAGCGTGAATCCGAACACGCAGATCGATTACCAGTCGATTGGATCAGGTGGTGGGATCAAGCAACTCCAGGCGCAGACGGTTGATTTTGGCGCGTCTGATGCGCCCATGACGGACGAAGAAATGAAGGGAAGCCCGGGTGCGGTGGTGCACATTCCGACGGTGTTGGGCGCGGTCGTAATTACCTACCACGTGGCGGGCGTTTCCAATGCGCTGCGCTTCTCGCCCGAGGTAATCGCCGACATCTTCCTCGGCAAGATTACGAAGTGGAACGACGCGCGCATTAAGGCTGACAATCCCGACGCGAACCTGCCGGCGACGGACATCGCCTCAATCCATCGCTCGGAAGCCAGCGGTACGACATTCGTTTTCACCGATTATCTCTCGAAAGTCAGCGCTGAATGGAAAGACAAAATCGGCGCGAACAAGTCTCCAAAATGGATTGGCGGCATTGGCGGCAAAGGCAACGAAGGCGTGACCGGCCAGGTCAAGCAAACGCCAAATACGATCGGATACGTGGAACTCGCCTACGCGGTGCAGAACAAATTGCCGGTGGCGCTGATTAAGAATAAGGCTGGGAGTTTCGTTGCGCCGTCGATTGATGCGGTCACGGCCGCAGCCGCGGGTGCAATCGCGACGACGCCGGATGACCTGCGCGTTTCGATCACGAATGCTGACGGAGCTACGGCGTATCCCATCTCGAGTTACACCTACATCCTTGCCTACCAGGATCAGAAAGACGCGACAAAAGGGAAAGCGGTCGTAGATTTTCTGTGGTGGGGAATTCATGACGGTCAGAAATTTGCGAAAGAGTTGCAGTACGCGCCGTTGCCCGACGAGATAGTCAAACGCAGTGAAGCGAAGATCAATTCGATCATGTCGGGCGGGAAGCAACTGCATCAGTGAAGTAAGCCCGCAGCGAACAGTTAGGGCCGCGGCCGTTCGCTCCATTTGAAATGAGCCAAGCGATCGCGCATCCCAAGCCGCTAACAAACTCTCTGTGGAAGCGTTTGTCCCCAACGGGGAATGCCGGTGATGCGGTGTTCCGGTTCGCGATGTTCGCAGCGGCGACGCTGGTGCTGCTGATTGTCGTCAGTATGATCCTGGCGCTCGCATCCCATTCGATTGCATCACTGCGACAGTTCGGCTTTGGCTTCCTGATCAATCGAGAATGGGATCCCTCCAAAGAAGTCTTCGGCGCGCTCCCATTCATTTACGGCACGCTCGCGTCATCTCTGATCGCGCTGCTGATTAGCGTTCCATTATCGCTCGGCATTGCGATCTTTCTCGTTGAGCAGGCGCCGGCGGTGCTAGCGCGGCCGGTCACATTTTTGGTCGAGTTGCTGGCCGCGATTCCGTCAGTCGTCTATGGCCTGTGGGGAATTTTTGTGCTCGCGCCGTTTTTGCGCGAACACGTCGAACCAACGTTGGCTCGGTGGTTTGGACGACTGCCACTGTTTAGCGGGCCGATTACCGGTATTGGGTTGCTGACCGGCGGCGTCATCCTCGCGATCATGATTACCCCGATCATTTCCGCGGTGGTGCGCGACGTGCTGGCCGTTGTTCCCGATACGCAGCGCGAGGCGGCACTGGCGCTCGGCGCAACGAAGTGGGAAACCACGCGCGTGGTCTTAGTCAACGGAGCACCCGGCATCGCCGGCGCAATCATTCTTGGGCTCGGTCGCGCGCTGGGTGAAACGATGGCGGTAACGATGGTTATCGGTAATCGCCCGGAAATCAGCGCGTCGTTGTTTCAGCCGTCGTACACCCTGGCGTCGGTGATCGCCAATGAATTCACAGAAGCAACGCAGGACATCTATCTGAGTTCGCTGATTGAGCTGGGACTAATTCTGTTTCTGGTGACGTTCGTCGTTAACGGCATCGCACGTTTGTTGGTGTGGAGAGTGACGCGGACTACGGCTGGAGCCGGCTTGGCCGTATGAGAATTAGTTGCCCTCTTCCTTTGGGAGAGGGCGCAGGGTGAGGGGCCCACGGGTGCGGCAAAGAGAAGTCTTTCTTTCGATTTGCCGTGCTAACCCTCACCCAACTCTTTTTGTGGGAAGCGGGCAAGAGTGAGATGAAACTTTCCCGATCAGATCGAACACGCCGTCTAACGAGCTCGGTGATGACGTCACTGACGGCGTTGTGCACGGTCGCGGCCGTCGGCGTGCTGGCAGTCATTCTGGTTTACATCGCGCAAAGGGGAGTCAGTTCGCTCACTCTTCATTTTCTGATCGATTCGCCGAAACCTGTCGGTGAAGGCGGCGGAATCGGCAATGCGATTCTCGGGTCAGCGTTGTTGCTGGCATTGTCATGCGTGGTGGGAATTCCGGTCGGCATCGCCACCGGCATCTATCTGTCCGAAGTGGGCCGCGGCTGGTTTTCGTCGGCCGTTCGGTTTTTTGTGGACACGCTGACAGGAATTCCATCGATTGTTACGGGCGTCTTTGTTTACGCCATCATCGTGCTCCGGATGAAACATTTTTCGGCTTATGCGGGCGGGGCAGCGTTGGCGCTAATCATGATTCCGATCATCGCGCGAACAACTGAGGAGATGATCAAGCTTGTGCCGCACAGCTTGCGCGAGGGCGCGCTTGCGCTCGGCGCGCCACAATGGCGAGTCACGCTCGGCATCGTCCTGCCCGCGGCCGCGGCCGGAATTGCAACTGGCGCCATGCTCGCCATTGCCCGCGTTTCAGGCGAGACGGCGCCGCTTTTATTCACAGCATTTGGCAGCCGTTTTTTCCCGAGTCGCCTCGATGAACCTATCGCGTCACTGACAGTGCAGATTTATAACTACGCGATTTCGCCGTACGACGAATGGCATGCGCAGGCGTGGGCGGCAACGCTCGTGCTGATGACTTTAATTCTTAGCATCAACGTTACCGTGAGATTTTTCACGCGGAAGAAGTTTTAGCAGAGATGTCGGCGCCCACACCCAAAATGAGGCCGCAGTTCGATATCAGGAGCAATTCTGTTTCTCCGTCACAGTCGGCAAAAATTTCGGTGCGGCATTTGAACTTTTATTATGGGCGAAACCAGGCGCTGCATGACATTTCAATAGAACTGCCCGAACGCATGGTGACGGCGTTCATCGGACCATCCGGCTGCGGCAAAACGACTTTTTTGCGCACGTTGAATAGGATGAACGACGTGATTGCCGCAACCCGAGTTGACGGCGAAGTCCTGATCGATGGCGAGAATATCTATGCGTCCGGTGCAGACGTGGTAGACCTGCGACGCAAAGTCGGCATGGTCTTTCAGAAATCAAATCCGTTTCCGAAATCTATCTTCGACAATGTCGCATACGGGTTGCGAATCAACCGGCTGACTTCGAACCGCAGAGAACTTGCCGATCGCGTTGAAGAAGCCCTCACGAATGCGGCGCTTTGGTCGGAAGTAAAGGATCGACTAAATTCATCAGCGCTGGGACTTTCGGGCGGGCAGCAACAGAGACTTTGTATTGCGCGGGCGTTGGCGATTCGGCCGGAAGTGATTTTGATGGACGAGCCGGCCTCGGCGCTGGATCCAATCGCGACATCGAAAATCGAAGAATTAATTTTTGATCTAAAGAAGCAGTACACAATCGCGATCGTCACGCATAACATGCAACAGGCGGCTCGCGTCTCGGATTTCACCGCGTTCTTTCTGCTGGGCAAATTGATCGAGGTCAACACGACTGAGACAATGTTCACCGCTCCAGAACAGAAACTTACTGAAGACTACATTACTGGAAGATTTGGATGACGACGCCAGTTCACAGACATCTCGACGAGGAACTCGATCTACTGCGCGACACCGTGCTGCGTTTGGGCGGCGAGGCCGAAGCTGCCTTGCGCCGAGCCATGCACGCATTAGTTCAACGCGACGTGGTGGCAGCGCGCGAAGTGCTCGAGCACGACGACGCCGTAGACGCACTTGAGGTCGAAGTCGATCGTCAATGCATCGATATCTTCGTGCTCCGTCAGCCGGCCGCGCGCGATTTGCGCTTCGTGATGTCGGTTGCGAAGACTGCGCCGCTACTGGAACGTATTGCCGATCATGCGTGCAATATCGCGCGTTCAGCGATTGATTTGGCGCAAGAGCCCGAGCTGAATAATCACATCAGAATCGGTGAGATGGGAGAGATCGCTTCGTCGATGTTGGCCGCTGCGCTCGACGCTTTTACCAGGTCCGACGCCAACGCGGCGCGCGAAATCATCAAACGTGATGCGGAAATCAACGATCTCTACAACGACATTTTCAGCGAACTCATCGGCATGATGGTGACTGCTCCGGCCACCGCCACCCGCGACGCGCGCTTGCTGCTGGTGGCGAAACATCTCGAACGCATCGGCGATTATGTCACCGACATCAGCGAACTAACGGTTTACATGGCCGAAGCGGCCATCATCAAACACCAACGCGGGAACGTGTAACAGCGGTTCATGAAACGCGCTCTAATCATCGAAGACGATCCGGACATCGCCGAAACTGTTCGATATAACCTCGCGTCCGAAGGATTCGCGACTCGGGTTGCACTGACCGGCGAAGAAGGCTTGTCACTCGCGCTCGATCGCAAGAACACACCATCCTTAATCATTCTCGATCTGATGCTGCCGGGCATGAACGGCATGGATTTATGCCGCCGCCTGCGCAGCGAAGAACACACGCGCAAGATTCCGGTAATCATGCTGACCGCCAAGGCGTCCGAATCAGATCGCGTGGCGGGACTAGATGTCGGCGCCGACGACTACATCGCCAAACCTTTCTCAGTGCGTGAGCTGCTGGCGCGGGTGCGCGCAGTTCTGAGACGTGCCGACGAAGCAATCCCTGAACTCTACGAAGATGGACGCCTGACGATTGATTACGAAGACGTGCGCGCCTTGTGTGACGGCAACGCCGTGAAACTAACGAACAAAGAGTTCTCGCTGCTAGCGGCGTTGGCGAAGAAACGGGGGCGCGTGATTACTCGCCAGCAGTTGCTCGATCAGGTTTGGGGCTACAGTTACTACGGCGATGCGCGAACACTCGATGTTCATATTCGGCGACTTCGACAAAAACTCGGCGCGTGCGGCGATTGCATTGAAACTGTAGTCGGCGTGGGGTATAGGTTCGTTGGTTGCGCGGCTAACTCAAAAGCCGCGCGCGACGCCACGTGATGATTCGCCTGGTTCTGGGTTTGTTTGGTGTAACCGCGCTGACGATGCTCGCCGCCGGCCTGTTGCTCCCTTCTCAATTGCTCTTGGTAACAGGTGTGGCCCTGCTGTTGGGACTCGGCGTCGGGATCGCGAGTCGCCAGAGTCGTGCGCGAGATTCTCCGCTGCGGGCCACTGACGCGCCCGCTCTTCACCCCAATTTGCTTGATGTCGCCGTCAACGAGATGCGCGAAGGCGTTCTCGTGATCGACACCGATATGCGCGTGGTCGTTTCGAATCGTGCGGCGCGCGCTCTTTTTCCGAACCGCGATCCTAAGCGCGCGCGACTCACCGAACTGACGCGCAATCCGGCAATCTACGATGCTTTTTTGGACGCCGTGCAAGGCCAGGAGCGCGACGGCGTCAAGGTCGAGACCTACGGTAACGGCCACAAGATTTTTGATTTGCGGGTTGTGCCTCTGCGCTCTTCAGCAGACGCAAGGATTGCGGGTGCGGTCGGCGTTTTCTTTGATATCAGCAGGCTGGAACGGCTGGAGATTGTGCGCCAGGAGTTTCTAGCCAATGTTTCTCATGAATTGCGCACACCGCTGACTTCGATTTTGGCGTCGGCAGAAACTTTGGAAACTTCGAGCGATGGCGCTTCCGACAGCGACAAGAGATTCCTCTCGATCATTCACAAGAACGCGGCACGGATGCAGCGCCTGATAAATGATCTTCTTGAATTGGGCGCCATCGAAAACGTTACAGTTGATGTTGAGCCGGTGAGGCTATTTCCACTCGTGGAGGACATCGTGACGAGTCTTTCGGTGGCGGCGGCCGAGCGGAAGATCACTTTGCAGAACCAAGTCTCAACAAAAGTTGAAGTATTTGCCGACCCGCATCGATTGATGCAGATGCTTACCAACCTTATCGACAATGCGATCAAATTCAATCGCGAAGGCGGAACGGTGACGATCAATCATCAAACAGACAATGGCGACGTCATCCGCGTAGGTGACACCGGCGAAGGTATTCCGGCTCAGCACCTGGACCGTTTGTTCGAACGTTTCTATCGGGTCGATCGCGCGCGTTCACGCAATCTCGGCGGCACGGGCTTGGGACTTGCAATTGTAAAGCACCTGGCTCGCGCGCACGGCGGGGATGTCAACGTCACGTCCCGAGTCGGCGAAGGATCTGAATTCACCATTCGTTTGCCCCGGCCTACTTCCTGACGCTCGTAACTAATGATTGATTCCGCGGTCCCACTGGAATGAGTGAAGCGGCTGAGACCTGTGAGCTCTTCGCAGGATTGACTCGGCAAACGTCCGCAAGCTCGGCGGAATTTCTCCGGCGGTGATTTTTTCAGCCGTGGCGGGAAATCGCTTGAGCAGTTGTAACTCCGCGCGGCAGAAGTCACAGTCGGAAAGATGCGAGACGATCTCCGTTCGTGGCGCGAGCGGAGACTTCGAAAATGCGAGCAGCTTCTCAGATGACGGACACGTCGCCAACTTGGCGAAGACTTTCAAGGGCAATGGAGCCAGGTCAATCATGCTATTCACAACGCACCCAACACCCACAGACTGCTAATAAACGATGTTTTCCATTAAAGAGATTCGCTTTTTCTGAGGAAAAGCGAAAAAGGCAGCAAAATGTAAAAAGATGTTGCTCACTTCGCTAGCGCTTTGTTAAGATGCCTTTGGAGCCGCCGAGCAGCCAATTCGCGGCTCGGTACAGTCAGCGCCAAGTCTTCCGGCGCTAATCAAAACCAGCTTCCCGCTGGCCGACATCAGAGAGTCGGAACGCACCGTCTTACCGGGACTTAAAACCAAAAAACGGTAAACCTCAATCCGAGTGAGGCGTCTGCTTCGGTCAGTCGATTGCCCTTTCCCACCGCTGTAATCACTACACGCAATTAAGTGTGCGACGCGAAGCGCCGCCAACAATCGCCTCAAATAACCCCCATTGGGATCAACCACGACCGTGAAATCACTAACTCAAAAGACCACGCCAGAACCCGCTGTGAACGTTGCCCAGGAAGTTTCGCGCGCCAGACGCGCGGCTGAACGAGCCGCCAGAGCAGGTCATTGGGTCGAGAGCCTGCGTAACTCAGACGTCAATCGCCTGTGGGCCGAACTACATCGCATCGTCAGCAATCATCCGCTGGTGCGCGCCTCGCGTAGCGCTGGATTACTGGTGGAAGAAGGAGCGACGAGCGCCTACACGGATTTGACCCAGGAGTTATTCGTCCAACTTCTGACCAAGGCTCGTTTCCAACATTACCTCGACACCAACATGACTGACGCCGAGATCGAATGCGAAATCGGCCAGATCGAGTTGACGAATTTGCTGACGGCTGAGCTGCGTAAGCGTCATCCGGAAAGTTATCGGCTGGCGCGTCGCATTTCGACCTTGATTCAATCGAGTTCGAACTTTCGCCGTTTTGACGGCACCGAAGAACAGCATCGACGGCTCGCCGATCGTGTTTATGGCTTGAGCGAGTGGTCCGCCAACAAACCCGGCCGCAACTCGCACGAGATGGAGCAGCGCGTGCACATGATTCCGGTCCGCCAGCGCGACACGCGCATGGTTGGTTGCACCGGAGACGCTCAAATCGTCATCAGCAATTCTGACCTTGAAGATTTAATCATCTGCGTGTTCGAAGCGATCGATGCTCCGGCCGACGTTAGAAGTCTTCGCAGCATGGTCATGTCGCGTCTGCCCGTCATGGATATTTACCTCGTGCCGCTCGGTGGCGATGAAGGTGACGACGGCCCGCATTACGACCCGGCCGATCTGCGCGAAAATCCGGAAGAGAGCCTGCTGCGGCATGAGTCGCAACGTGAAGCCGCCGGGTCAGTCGACAGGTTCCTGACGAACCTGCGCGCCAACGTCCGGGGCAAAATCAAGCAGTACAACCGCATGCTGGGCGTGCTCTGGCACTGCTATTTGAGTCCCGACCACGCGACCCAACTGGAAGTCGCAGCCACTTTAGGAGTTTCAGATTCTTTGGTTTCCGACTATCGGCGGCGCATTGAACAGGAGTTGCGCGCGCTGTCGTTTGCGGAGGTTGAAGAAGCACGCATGTTCGAGTTGGCCCTGCGTGAACGCGTGCGCGTCATCGTCTCAATGGGCGAAGAAGAAGTGGTTGCGTAATCTGCGCCGTTGTTTCTGCACAGAACATGATTTGAGAAGCGCAGGTCGACTGCGCTTCTTTGGTTTTAAGAGAACGCCGGATGATTAGGCCCCAGGCAAAAACCAGTTACGACCCAGTCGTTCCGTCTCGCCCACGACGGCTTGGTAAGCCCGCGCGAACCGCCTCCCCGGTCGGACATTTTCCGGGTCAGCCGACCGCTGTAAAAACCGCAACGAATAACTCTGAAGCAGAATTCCAATTCACTCCCGCAAAGCAACTGAAGAACGGCCACACCTTTTCATACATCGCGCTGTTTGCTTTCACCCTCGTGCTCTACGCGCGACCCAGTGAATTCTATCCGTCGCCCGTTACCGCTTCGATCGCATTGGTGATTGGAATCGTAACGCTCGCGTTTTTTGTGCCCAGCCAATTCGCGCTGGAGGGAAGTCTCAGTGCGACATTACCGGAAGTAAAAATCCTTCTGCTGTTCGCGCTGCTCGCGGTCGTTAACATTCCGCTTGCGATGAGTCCCCCGGATGCCGCGCAAGTCTTCACTACGACGTTCATTCGTTGTGTCGTCATGTTCGTCGTGATGGTCAACGTCGTGCGCACGCCGGCGAGACTGAAGGGCCTGATGTTCCTGGGCGTCGCCGCGGCGATTTGGTTGAGTTTCGCGGCAATTAAAGATTATCGCAGCGGCTTGTTGACGATTGAGGGTTATCGCGTCGCTGGTCGAGGCACGGGAATCTTCGGCAATACGAACGATATGGCGCTGCACCTGGTGACAATGTTTCCGGTGGTCGCCGCTGCCGTGTTTGGGTCGCGAAACAAGATGATCAAACTTGCCGCGGCCGCGTGCGCAATTCTTCTGGTGGCTGCGATCGTCGTTTCATATTCGCGCGGTGCGTTCCTCGGACTAATTGTGATCCTCATTTTCTTCGCGCTGAAACTGGGTAACGAGAATCGTGTCGGGATTGTGGTCGGATTGGTCACGGTGACGCTGGCGTTTTTGTTGTTTGCGCCCGGCGGTTACGGCACGCGTTTGCTTTCCATCTTTGTGCCCAGTCTCGATCCGGTGCAATCGGCAGACGCGCGCCGAGGAGAACTCTTTCGTTCTTTGTACGTCGCGATTCGTCATCCCTTCTTTGGGATTGGCATGGGCAATTACCAAGGACAGATGTCTCTCAGAGGTCTCGTCACTCACAACTCGTACACGCAGGTCGCATCGGAAATGGGACTCTTCGCGCTCGGGTGCTACGTCGTGTTCATGGTTTCACCGCTGCGGAAAGTGGCCCAGATAGTTCGAGAAACCACTGCCTACCGAAGCGAATCGCGATTTTTTTATTTGGCGCTGGGCGTGGAAGGAGCCCTCATCGGCTACATGGTTTCGAGTTTCTTTCTCTCTGTTCCTTATGTCTGGTACGTCTACTACCTGGTCGCTTACGCAGTTTGTCTGCGCCGCATTTACGAATCAGACACCGGACGAGTCGTAGTTGCGCAAAGTCGCAAGGAGCGAAAAATGGGCTCCGTTAAAGCGAGTGTCATGCGAACTGCAGAGGCTTAGATCAACATGGACATCAAACTCATTACGGCGACAATCTTTTGGTTGAGCATTGCGGCGCTCGGCTACGCGTACCTGGGCTATCCCGTGCTCGTATTCATCGTCGCCAGCCTGCGACCGCGTCGGCCTCGCGCCGACAACTTTGAGCCTTCCGTCAGTTTCATCATTACGGCTTACAACGAAGAGCGCGACATCGCGGCAAAGCTCGAGAACACTCTTGCGCTCGACTATCCGAAAGACCATCTGGAAATAATTGTGGCTTCGGACTGTTCGAGCGATCGCACTGATGAAATTGTGAAAGGGTTTGCGGAGCGCGGGGTGAAGCTTTATCGACAACCGCAGAGATTCGGAAAGACCACGGCGCAGAACTCAGCAGTCGAGCGCGCGCAGGGCGAGATCCTGGTTTTCTCGGATGCTACGACGATGTACCAGCCGAATGTGGTGCGCGCGATGGTGCGCAACTTTTGCGATGCCGCCGTCGGCTGTGTTGCCGGCCGCCTGATCTATGTCGACCCGACTGGCTCAAGTGTTGGGCGAGGCGCCGTATCCTACTGGAATTACGAAGTATTTCTGCGGCGGCAAGAAAGTCGCGCGTGCTCGCTGATTGGCGCATCAGGCTGCATGTACGCGGTGAGGAAGTCAGCCTACCTGCCGCTTTATCCCGAAGCGCATGGTGATTTTCTGATCGCCACCAAGATGATCCAGCAAGGCCTGCGCACCGTCTTCGAACCGGAAGCCGTCTGCATCGAAGAAACAAACCGGCGCGTTGACAATGAATTGCGCATGCGCGTCCGCGTCATCACGCAAACGCTCAACGATCTTTGGCAGCACCGAGCCATGCTGAATCCGTTTCGCAGCGGCTTCTATGCTGTCCAACTTTTCTCGCACAAAGTAATGCGTTACCTCGTGCCGTTGTTTCTGCTGGTCGCCCTCATTACGTGCGGCGCGCTGGCGCCGACGTCATTCAGCTATCGGATGATGTTCACCCTGCAAGTGATTTGTTATGGCTGCGCCTTGGCGGGATTGTTACTGGAACGTTTTGGGTTGCGCAGCCAATTGCTCGCATTCCCGCAATACTTCGTTCTGACGAACGTCGCGTCCGTGCTCGCGCTTTACAAATTGGCGCGCGGCGAGCGTTACGCGCGTTGGGAACCCATTCGCGAGCCCGTCGATCAAACTCATTGAATAACACCCGAAGCAAATGAAGCCCAACGTCCTTTTCATTATCGACAGCTTTGAGCAAGGCGGCAGCGAACGTCAGGCTTTGCAACTGCTCCGTCAAATGCACGAGAGCGGACGTTGCAACGTGCGTATCGCCTGTCTGCAAGACAAAGGTTCTTTGCGCGCAGACGCGGAAGCGCTCGGCGTCGGTGAGATTCCAGAGTACGCGTTAACAAGCTTTTACGATTTGAATTTCGTAAAGCAGGTTCGTCGCTTCACCCGTTTTCTGAAAGAGAATCGCATCGATGTTGTGCACACCCACTGCTTCTATACGAACGTGTTCGGCATGACGGGAGCATTTCTCGCGCGCGTCCCGGCGCGGGTGACTTCGAAGGGCGAGACTGAAGGGTTCCGCACGCAGGCGCAGAAGCGCGTCGAGCGCATGGCGTTTCGCATGGCGCACCGCGTCATCGCTAACTGCAAAATGGTGCAGAACCAATTGGTTCGCGAAGGTGTCGCGCCAAAAAGAATCATTCAGCATTACAACGGGCTCGATCTCGATCGGTTGAAAGTGCCGGAAGGTTTGCGACGCGAGGACGCGCGCGCAATGTTTGGCCTGCCCAACGATCGTCGCTTCATGACAATTGTCGCGAACTTACACAATCCGGTGAAAGCTCACCCGATGTTCCTACGCTCGGCCGCGCTCGTGCGCCGGGCGATTCCCGACGCGGCATTTGTGATTGCCGGTGAAGGCGAGTTGGAGCCGATGTTGCGCGAGTTTGCCGCTGAGCTCGGAATTGCCGACGACGTGTTTTTCATCGGTCGTTGCGATCGAGTTGCTGAGTTGCTGTTCGCGTCGGACATCGGTGTCTTAAGCTCGCGCGCCGAAGGCTTTGCGAATGCGGTACTCGAATACATGGCTGCCGGCTTGCCCGTTGTGGCGACTGACGTCGGCGGTCTCCGCGAAGCGATTGAGGAAGGCGAGACCGGCTTCCTTGTCCCTTCGGGCGATCATGCGACGATGGCCGAGCGAATCATTGAACTTCTCAACGACAACGAGCGGGCGCGAGCCACGGGGGCCCGCGGTAAGACGATAGCCGAGCAGCGATTTGCTTCCGAGCATCACCTGCGAAATACACTCGAGTTGTACGACGAATTGTTGTCTCCCCGAATCGCAACCTCGCCGATGAAACACGAATGGCAACTCAATCAATCCAATCGGTAGCGGCTGGTTTCACTGCATCGTCCCGCGGTCGCCGTCGTGGAAGATCGCGGCTGCGCGGTGCGTCGCTGGTGGTTGTGGTGTTACTCGGCCTATGGCCGGTCGCCGCATGGGGCGCCGCGCGCATGTTGATTGTCAGGCGAGACTTGCCCGCGGCTGATGCGATTGTTGTGTTAAGCGGGTCGGCCACCTACATCGAGCGCACGAGTTGGGCGGCAAAACTCTTTCGTGAAAAGAAAGCGCCGCTCGTGATCGTCACTGACGAAAAATTGTTAAGTGGCTGGTCGCAAACTGAACAGCGCAATCCCTTTTTCTACGAATTGGCCGTGCGCGAATTGCAGCGGCAAGGCGTGCCGCCCGCAAACATCCAGGTCGTTTCGGATATCGGCCGAGGGACATTCCAGGAGTGTGAGCGTGTTCGCGATTTCGCCGGCGCGCACGGGCTTCGCCGATTGTTGTTAGTAACCTCGGCTTATCACACTCGCCGGGCGTTTTGGTCAATCGAAAGTGTCGCGCCGCAAACTGATCTACAAATCGGCATCGACGGGCCGCCGCCGGGATGGCTCACGCCGGCGCCAGTAACGTGGTGGATGTCGCGCTGGGGCTGGAAGATGGTGGCCGGCGAATACGTGAAGCTCGTCTATTACCGTCTCAGATATTAAGCCAATGCCCGTACTGCTCGCACAAGAAGAGATCGAGATCGCGCCGGCGACTGCCGTCATTGGTCAGACACTGCGGCCAAGCTCTCGTGATATGCAGCGAGCGCCAACGTCCGCGTCCCGTGGTCCAAAGTCACCAGGCGCTTTGCGGGTTCTTTGGATCGCGGATGTCGACTATCGATTGGGAGTAGCTCAGGGCAGCAATCTGCGTCTAATTAACTTTGCGAGAGAGGTAGGCGCGCAAGGTCATAAAGCATATTTCGCGGTTCCCAAGCGGAAAACTGACGATCCCGCTGAGAAGCAGCGGTTTCTTGAACGGCTGAAAGAGCAGGGCGACATCGATGATTATTTTTCAATCGAGTACCGACATCCAAAGGCGAAAGGAAAGTTCGCTCACCTCGCGTTTTACCCAGGAACCGCGAATTCTTTGCTGCGCGGCGCGCAAGGGCGTTTGATCGAAGAGCTGGAACAGATCGTCTCCGCGCATGACATCGATGTCTGCATTTTCATGTCGCGTGATCTCTTGTTCGCGCTGCCCGCAATCAAGTCGACGACGGTCATTGACTGGGTTGATTCGTATTCCCTCTATCATCTGCGCGAAGCGCGTCTGAATCTAAAGAGATCGCGTCCGTTACAGCTTTTGCGGTCGTTGCAACTTGCCGCGGAAGCGTTCATTCATGAAAAGTATTATTCGCGCCGTGCCAATCTGAGTCTGACTGTTTCTCCGGTCGATCGCAGCTACATAAGTCGTCGACCCACCAGTCGCGTCATTGCGAATGGCGTCACCTCGTCGATAACAAATTCACCAGCGAAGACGAAGGGACAGATCATTTTCACTGGCAACATGGATTTCCCGCCGAATTATCAGTCGGCGATTTGGTTCATCGATGAGGTGTTTCCGTTGTTGAAGAGTCGTGCCGACGTACGCGTGGTGATTGCCGGCGCGAATCCGGTTGCTGAACTGACGGCCCGCGCAAACGAACGAATCCAGGTGACGGGCTACGTTGAAGATTTGGCGCAGCAAATTGCGCAGAGCGAGCTTTACGTCGCGCCGCTCGTTTGCGGCAGCGGCTTTAAAAACAAGGTTGTGGAAGCGATTGCCAACGGCACTTTTGTGATCGGCACCAGCATGGCGGTGGAGTTTCTCGAGCCTGATATTCGAGGGCATCTAATGGTTGCCGATTCACCGCGCGCGATGGCCGACGCGATTCTCAAGTACCTCGACGATCCGCGATCGTTCGAACCGAAGCTGCTGGAAGTGCGACGGTTGGTCGCAGAGAAACTGACGTGGAAAGCGCAGGCGTCGGAACTTCTCCGACTTGCGAGTGAGTGCACTTCGCGCGTCAACCAATGATGAGCAACGCAAAACAAAACCTGTCGCTTACGTCGCGCGCATCCTGGCTGATTGTGGCGAAGACCGCGGCGTTTGTGTTTGGGTTTGCGCTGCCTTTGTTGTTGGTTCGACGTCTGAGTCAAAACGATTTTGGTGTTTACAAGCAGGCGTTCCTGGTTATCGGCACGATCTCCGGAATCCTGCCATTGGGCTTTGCCACCAGCGCCTTTTATTTCCTGCCACGAGAACGCGAGAAAGGTGGCTCGATTGCGCTGAACATTATTCTGTTCAACTCACTCGTCGGAAGCTTTGCTGTGGTTCTGTTTCTGCTGGCGCCGCGCTCGCTGGTTCTGATTCTTAACAGTCAGTCCCTGGTTCCGTATGCCGGTCACATCGGACTTCTCATTCTGCTGCTGATCCTCGGAAGCTTTTTGGAAGTCGCATCGATTGCGAATGGCGAGCCGAGACTCGCGACCGTCTTCATCGTCGCCACCCAGGTTTTGAAAACGGCAATGTTGGTCTTCGCCGCAATTCTTTTCGGATCGATTCAGGCGCTGCTGACGGCAACCGTCATTTGGGGAGTACTGCAACTGATCACCCTGGTTTTTTACCTGCGTTCGCGCTTCGGATCGTTCTGGCGCGAATTCAGTTGGCCGACGATGCGCGCGCAACTCGCGTACGGTTTGCCGTTTGGCTTCAGCGCACTGCTGTACATCGTCCTGGGTGACTTGCACAACTACTTCGTGTCGTATCGGTTCGGACCGGCAGCCTTCGCGCTTTATTCGATCGGGTGTTTTAGTTTGCCGTTCGTAGGAATCATCGGCGAATCGGTTGGGCCGGTCTTGATCTCGCGTGTCAGCGAGTTGCAAAAACAGGCGAAGACGGAAGAGATCATTGCCATTACCGCGGCGGGAATGCGCAAACTCGCCGCCATCTACTTTCCACTCTACGCCCTGCTGATGGTCGTTGGCAGAGAATTCATCGCATTTCTTTTCACCAGTCAGTACCTCGCCAGCTGGCCGATCTTCGCGATTAACCTGACGACACTGCCGTTTTTGATTGTGCTGGCTGATCCGATCATTCGGTCGCATGCTGAACACCGGTTTTTTCTTTTGAAGGTTCGGCTGGGGACGATCGTGGTGCTGTTCGTCGCACTCTGGTTTGGCACGAAGTACTTCGGATTGCTGGGAGCCGTTACCGTGATGGTGAGCGTGAATCTTGTGGATCGTTTGATCGAGGGCGCGAAAGCCTGTCGCATCGTGAACGTGCGTTGGCGCGATGTGCGTTTGCTGAAAGACGTTGGAAAACTGGCAGTCGCATCGTTTGCGGCGGCTTCGTTAACTGCGATCGTGCGCATGTTTGTCGTCGGCCAGCGTCCTTTGGTGGTGCTGATGCTCTGTGGTGTGGTGTTCGCGCTATGCGACGCCGTTTTCGTGCTCGCTCTTTCAATTCCGACCAGCGAGGAACGCGATCAGATTCGCGGCGCGTTCTCTTCTTTCCTGCTTTCAGCCGCGCGCAAACGTTCTTTCGCGCCGGACCTCACGCAAACGTAATCTCGCCGGCAATTCAAACCTCCAACATGAATCCCTTGCGAATTCTGACGAACTTTGCCGACCTGAATGAAACGCATTCAGGCGAGATCGCAGCGCGTTTCAGTTACTTCACGGACGATGCGCGACCGCGCGAGTTTCTGAAGCAATGTCTTGATAGTGACCTGCTAATTCTTAATACCGATCCGAAGCGGCTGATGCTCGCGTGTGCATTGAAGTGGTTGATACCTTTCGCGCGTTTCAAGATTGTTTCCGTCGATCTAATTGTGAGAACGCCAAAATCTTTGCGCGGACGCATCAAGACATTCATTCAGAAATTGCTTTTCAAGCGGGTGCATCGGTTCGGTCTATATTTTAAAGATCTGCGCGGGTGTGAAAAGTTTTACGGCATCGGCGCAGATCGCGCCGTCTTTGTGCCTTTCAAGGTCAATGCATTGGATTCGATTAAGCGGCGAATGGCCGCAGGCAGTTCTCCTGCAGGCGATAATGTGATGTGCGCCGGACGCACGATGCGGGACGTGAAGACATTTGTCGCAGCGATGCGCCGCACCGGGTGTCCTGGCATTCTTCATCAGCAGCCGAAAGACCTGATGGCCGCCCACGGAACGCCGGCGTGGGACGATGACTTGCCGCCGAATGTGAAACTGGTAATCGACGACTCAAACAGCCACGAAGTGTTTCTCGACTACGTTCAGCAGGCGCGGCTCGTGGTGATCCCACGATTCAAAGATGACATCGGCCCTGCCGGCATCGCCACATACTTGATCGCGATGGCGATGAACAAGTGCGTGATTGTTAGCGATGGCCCGGGCGTCGGCGACGTGCTGACTGATCAAGCTCCGATTGTTCCGCCTGAAGACGTGGAGGAACTCGCAAAGCAAATCAAGTTGCTGTGGGACGACGACACGAAACGAAATGCGTTCGCGAGTCGCGGTCAAGCATACGCAGACGCGGTGGGCGGAGACGATCGATTCTATCGGGATGTTTTGCGGGTGAGCTGCGAGGGTTTAGCTAACAAGACTTATCCGGCCGAGGTTGCCGTGCGCCAGACTTTGCCAATGACTGCGGCGATCGGAGTGCGGCAAACGAGCGAAGACGCGTAGTAAGGCAGCTTCCAGGCACGCGAGGTTTGGAAACGACCAACCAGTTCGCGTGCTTCTCGCCAACGTCCCCAATAGCCCAACATGCACGCGGTCTTGAAAGCGCGAATCGCCAGCACGCGCATGAGCAGTTCGCGCAGATGCGGTGGACAGCTCGCTTCAATTTCGTGCGGGTCGACCAGGAACGGCTCGATCGGTCGGATGCTACGACGGGTTTGGCTGGCACCGGAAGCTTCGAAATGAATGCGCGCCAGCGGACTCAGATTAACGACTACTGTTTCATTTAGCAGCAACTTCAACCATAGGTCCGCGTCCTCTCCGTAGACACAATGGTCGCGTTCATAAAATCCGCCGAACTTTTTCAAAACGTCTATGCGCGCGACTGTCGTGCATGGCGTCATGTACGCCAGCAGGGAGATCGCGAGCTTCGGATCTGTCGCTTCATCTAACTTCACAACGCCATCGCTCAGTCCGCGTGCGCGCCACATCGATTCGCGAGAGGCGCCGGCGGGATGTTCGATGTATCCGGACGCAACGGCCGTCGCACTTGATTGCCTGTCGAGTAACCGCACACTCTCCGCCAGAAATTCGGGCAGCCATTCATCATCAGCATCGAGAAATGCAACGAATTCACCCTTGGCCTCGGCGAGTCCGCGATTGCGCGCCGCGCCTGGTCCCGCATTGTTCTGTTGAATTACGCGCAGCCGCGAGTCATCGAACTGCCGCACGATCTGTAGACCGACATCGGTCGAGCCGTCATCGACGACGATCAATTCAAAATCTGTGAAGGTCTGGGCGAGGACAGAATTCACCGCGCGGCCGATAAACGGCGCTTTGTCGAAGAGCGGAATGATGACGGAAGTGCGTGGCATTAGACGACAGTGTCAGAATCCTGATGCATCGGCAGAGCAAGCGGGTCATAGAGACGACGTTCATTTAGGGATCCGCTCCGTGCCGGTGGACGTTCGGTAACGTCCTGGTAAATCTGAAACAGTCGACACGCGTAAGCTTCAGGAGAAAACTTTCGAGCGCGAGTCGCTGCATTCGTTGCCAGCCTGTCCGCGAAATTTGGTTCGCTCAAAACTTTGAGCAACGCATCAGCGAATTGCTGCGGTTGCCGCGCAGGAACAAGCAGAGCGTTTTCTCCCGCTGTCGCGATTTCCGGCACGCCGCCGACTTCAGTTGCCACAGACGGGATTCCCGCAGCCATCGCCTCGAGCAGAACATTTGGCGAGCCTTCGCTGTGCGATGGCAGCGCCATGACGTCGGCAATCGAATAGAAAGGCGCGACATCGGAAACATGACCGACGAATACAATCTCGTTGTTCAGTCGCAGATCAGCGACCGTGGCTTCCAGATGTTCGCGCTCAGGGCCATCGCCGACCAACAGCACTTTGAATTTCAGCCCCGGATCCATTTCGCGTACGCCGGCGATCGCGTGCACGAGATCGTCGTGACCTTTTTCGCGTGACAAACGTCCAATCGAAACGATCACTCGTTCGTCGCCGGCAATCTGAAATTTGTCCTTCAGCGCGCGTTGTTCGTCCGCGGATATCTTAAGCGGCGCTTTTACGGAGTTGTGACACACGCTGATTCGATCGGCGGGCACACCTGCGCGGGTAAGTTGTTTTGCGAATGCGCCGCAGACGCTGATTACGCAATCTGCTGACGGTAGAGACCAGCGATTGAGCTGGTTGTAAAACAACATCTTCGTGTCCGTGCTCGTGTAGCCGTGATGATAGGCAATCCATGGGAACTTCTTGTTTAATCCGGCAAGCTTCACCAGGAAGTGCGATTTAATCATGTGAGTTTGAATCACGTCGGGCGAGCGTCGCGCCACGATTGCGCGAAGCTGTTTGATGACAGAGAGATCAAACACGAAGCGCTCATTAATTACATCGACGGTAATTCCCATGTCGCGAGCAGCGGCGATGAACGCATTGGGCGAATTATCAGAATGAGCACTTGATCCGGTCGCCATTGCTCCCGGTACTGACGCGGCGCGATGAAAGGTGACGATCGAAACTTCGACGAGCGGCTTGCCACCAACGGCGAACTCAGGCGACTGCAGCAGCCGGCAGAAATTCAAAAGATTCTTCGCCGGACCCGTGACGGTTGTCGCTTCGATGATGCTTAGGACTTTCATGAAAATGACGTGTTCGGGAAATCCGTGGGAAGGCCGTCGAGGCTTGGGCTTCGGACGTGGGCGGCTTTGCCGCTTGAAAAACATCATCGCATAAAGCAGCCTCCCCGGAATAGAATAAATCGCGAATTCGCCTTATTTTTGTTAAATGCGACAAAAGATCGCCGTTGTGGGGATATTGGCGGGCGTTGCCGCGATCATGCTCGTCGCGTACGTGCAGCTGGGTGCGCAGAACCAGGTAAGGCCGCGGCGCGCAGCCGCCACAGATTCCCTCGCGACTCTGCCGTCGGACATGCAGGCGGAGCTCGTTACCTACCCGAGTGCTGAGATTGCTTTCATCTGCGGTCCGCAATTGAAAGTCAGGAGCCGCCTCAATCCGTTTGCCTGGTTCGATGAGACTGAGATCGCCCAGGGGCGCGTGCAGGCTCGCGAAGCTCCCGCGATCGCGCCAAGAATTCTCACTGGAGCCGTCAGTATCGGTCGCAATGATCGAGTCGTTACAGGAGTCGGAACTCGCTTCAAAGCGGAAATCGATCCGAATGGGCCGGCGCCTTTTTACGATGGCTGGCTGCGCATCATGGATCGCGACGTGAAGGTCGTTGCTATCCAGTCAGATACGCAGCTCATGCTCGCATCGCCGTGGAAGTTCCCGAGTGTCAACAACGCGAAAGCCGACACCTATCATCGCGACACGCAGCAGGCTTCGTGGAATTACGATCATTATTTGCGCGCGAGTTATTACGACACGGCCCTGGTGGAATACATCAACTACTATCGCACGGGCGATCCAGCGCTGCGCGATGCGGCGCGCAAGATAGCGGACTCACTGTGGGGATCGCCTTACATCGACAATGGAACGGTCACTTCGGGTCCAAATCATCTGCAACCGCGTTCGCAAGCACTTGCGGGACTAACGCTGCGAGCGCTCGACGGCAAACCCGAATACTGGGACTACCTTTACCGCGAAGTGCGCGCAACATTCGACGAATGGCTCAAACGCAGACGCGATAATTCAACGCTTTATTACGACTTGCGTGAGGATGGATACGCGCAACTATATGCGGTGATGCTGGCGCGCGTGCTGCCGGATCGTTATCGGGTGTTTGCGGAGGGCACGATTAAATCAGCCACAGGAGTGGCGACGGACGGCGCACGCAAACGGGCGTCGTTGCTCGCCGACGCAGAAGATATCGCGGTCAATTTCTTTGGTCGGCTGCAGCAGACGGATGGTTCGTGGCGTTGGGATGCGGATGTAGGAGCCGCGCCGACTGACAAGCACCGCAACACCGAACAGCCCTTCATGGTGGGCTTGTATCTCGAAAGCGCGATCCTGCTGCATCAACTGACGAGGAATGCGGCGGTAAAAGCCAGTCTGCGCGATCAAATCACGCGCTCCTGCCTGCATCTTTATCGCGATGATTATCGAAAGGATGCTGTCGCAGACATGCCGCAGTATCGCTGGCGCGGCATGTGGTACTTCTGGGGTGGCGGCAACCTTGCGAACCCGCGCGCCTACGAACGCGGTTGGGGCGATCGTTCAACCAATGGCGACGCGAATGTTATTCGCGGTGTGCGCCACCTGAATTCAACGATTCATCACGCGTTTGGATATGCGTACCTCATCACGCGCGACCCGTCTTTTCTGCAAATGGGGGACGAGATGTTCGGCGCTTCATTCGGCGATGCAACCGACACGCTCAGGAACCTGGCCACTGCCGGCGGCAAAGAATACGACATGACGTTTCGCTCATCAGGGCGGTATCTGGCGTGGCGCTTGTACGCATCCACGTTACAGAACCGCGAGCGGTAGCGAGCGGGTTAAGGAAGCGACGTTTAAGCCCAAAGATCGCTTTTACTTCCTCACTGCGCCTTTTTCCCACTCACTACCGTTCGCGGTTCTATGACTGACTGACTCATTTTGTCACTGAACTAGTCAGGAACGCTCCTCCAATTCATCATTTCCTCACTCTGGCGGGCCAGGACATTGCGGCCGCAGGAGTTTCGTTTCCTTCGCCCCCGCGGCCCTTATTTCCCGGCCCGCGCCATCCCGATGCGTCGGGATTGATCGAGATTGCCCCTCGGTCGCAAACGATGACAAAACGCATGAGTGTCGCCATCCCCCAAAAATTCTTTAAGCCGATCGCGATCGCAGCCGCGCTGGTCTTCCTGTATTTCAGCGTGCTGATGAAGCTAGGCCGCGACTGGTGGAGTGATGAGAATTACTCCCACGGCTTATTGATTCCATTCATCATCGGATTCATCGTTTGGCAAGAACGAAAACATTTCATTGAACACAACCGGAATGCTACCTGGCCGGCCGCGGTGCTCATAGGTTTCGGCGTGTTTGCGCTTTGGGCTGGAACGGCGGGCGCTGAGTTGTTTGTGCAGCGCGTTTCGCTGGTGCTGATGCTGGCGGGTGTCGCGATTTATTTCTTTGGCTTCCGCATTCTTCGAAGTGTCACGGTGCCCTTGTTGCTGCTGGGGCTCGCGATTCCAATTCCGCAAATCATCTTCAATCGCATCGCGTTTCCGTTGCAGTTGTTTGCATCGAAGTGCGCCGTCTCAGCAATGCAACTGTTCGAGATCCCCGTGCTGCGTCAGGGTAACGTGATTGAGCTGATGCCCCTCGGCGCGAAAGAGCCGAAACGCCTGGCCGTGGTTGAAGCGTGCAGCGGCATTCGTTCGTTGATGACACTGGTTACTTTGGCGGTTATTTATGCGTACTTCACGCGGCCGAGGCACCCGGCTAGTCCAACAAACCTTAGTTTGTCGCAGCTCGAGAAACACCGCGCAAACAAGCGCGACAAGCTGAAGTTTGTCGGGCACTTCGCATTCTGGCGCGCCGTGATTCTGGTGGCTTCAGCAGTGCCGATCGCGATTCTGACGAACGCTGTGCGCGTCAGCGGCACAGGTGTTTTGGCCCATTACTACGGGACAAAAATTGCGGACGGATTCTTTCATTCGTTCTCCGGTTGGGTGATTTATTTGGCAGCGGCAGCGTTGCTGTTCGCGACCGGATGGGCTGTGGATAAGTTGCGCGGCATTTCGAACCCTAAAGCGAAGACCCGTTTAGAAGCGGCACGTGTGCCGCCCGCCTCGGGACAAGTCTCGACTCTAAACGAGGTGAGCAGTTAGCCATGTCGAAATCCAACTCAAAACGATTCTGGATTCTGCTGGTCGCACTGTTAATTGCGGGCGGCGTTATCAACGCCTGGGAGCACGCGGGCGAAGCTAAGATTTCGCGGCGACAGCTCAGCGAATTTCCCTCACAGATTGGTTCGTGGCATCAAACCGGGGCTGACGCCCGCTTCGATGCCGAGACCGAAAGGGTTCTCCGGGCGGACGATTATCTCTCACGAAACTACGAAGCGGCCGACGGGCATGGTGCGTCGCTTTACGTCGGTTACTACGCGTCGCAACGGACTGGAGCGACTTATCACAGTCCACTGAACTGTCTACCTGGCTCAGGCTGGGTCATGAGCGACGGTGGCCGGATTACAATTTCATCGGCAGGCCGCCCCGCCTTCGAAGTCAACCGCTACGTCATTCAAAACGGTAATGCCAGCGCCCTGATGCTGTACTGGTATGAGGGTCGCGGGCGTGCCGTCGCCAGCGAATATTGGGGCAAGATTTACACCGTGATCGACAGTGTTCGTCGTCGCCGCTCGGACGGCGCGATGGTTCGCATCATGGTGCCGATCGTCAATTCGAAAGCAAACGCCGAAAAGACTGCAATCGAACTAGCGTCACAAGCCGCGCCAGAACTGCCTGCGTTTGTGCCGAATTAGTCCTGTCAGAAGCCCGACCGCCAGGGAGGGCCGCTGGTGAAGTTGCCCTCGCTCGCGGTCGGGCTTCCGACACAAGTTTTCCTGAAATCCATTCCCGATTAAGCCTTTCTTTTCTCTGATTCGCCGGTGCAGGCGAGTGACGGTTTTTGACACTTTAACTAACTCGTTCAAACGGCCTTTCAAAGCGACATTGCCCGTTGCTGAAAGACAACCTTTGAGCGACCTGACCCCGGTCCCGACATGTCGGGACTCACGGAGACTGCAATGAAAAATCGAGAGTGCCGCCGCAAGTTCTTTGTCCTTCCTCTGTTCGTTGTCCTGATTGCCGCGTTCATCCTGGGCGCGTGCACCACCCCAGAAAAAGCCAAAGCCCAACACGTCGCGCGTGGGCAGCAGCTCCTGAAAGAGAAGAAATTTCAGGAAGCCGTGCTTGAGTTTCGCGGCGCTCTGCAAATCGACGAGAAGCTCGCCGATGCGCATTGGGGACTGGCGAATGCGTATGAAGGTTTGCAGCGCTATCAGGAAGCGTTCGAAGAGATGCGCCAGACGGCCGACCTCGATCCGAACAATCTCGATGTTCGTGTGAGGCTCGGCAACTACTACCTTGTCGGTTCCTCGCAATCGCCTGCGGCAATCGGTGAAGCCGAGCGGCTGGCCAAAGAAGTTCTCGAAAAAGATCCTAATAACATTGAAGGTCATATCCTGATGGGCTCAGTTCTGTTTGCGCAGGACAAGAAGCAGGAAGCCTTCACGGAATTGAACCACGCGGTCGAACTGAATCCGAATCGAGTCGAATCCTACCTGAGCCTGGCGCGTTTCTACGTGCAAACGAAAGAGATCGCGACTGCCGAAGCGACTTACCAGCGGGCAATTTCCGTCAGTAACGGTTCAGCGATGGCCCACTACGAATACGGAAAGTTCCTGGTCGGCGCGCAGCGTTTGGATCAGGCTGAAGCCGAGTTTCAGAAGGCAGTTCAGAGCGAACCGCAGAACCGCGATGCGCAATTCATCCTCGCGAGTTTTTACCTCGTTAACAAACAATTCGCTAAAGCTGAAGCCGCGTACAAAGCGCTGGCGGAACTCGACAAGGACAAACCTGAAGGCCGTTCAATTCTCGGCGACTTTTACTCGTCTGTCGGTCGTCTTGATGAAGCGATTGCGATCTACCGCGAGGTGATCGCGAAGTCGCCCGAATACACCCAGGCACATTATCGACTCGCTGAAATTATGCTGAACCGCGGCGACCTCGCCGGCGCGAAGACCGAAGTTGAAACAGTTCTGAAAGGTGAGGCGAAAGATCGGCAAGCGCTGATCCTGCGCGCACGCATCGGTATGCAGTCCGGCCAGACCAGCGATTTGAAAATCGCCGTCGAAGACCTGCGTGAAGTTCTGAGGCAGGAGCCAAACTCGCGTGCCGGATTGTTCTTCATGGCCGAAGCGAATTTCCGTCTGAACCAAATCGACCAGGCGCGCGCGTTTGCCAGCGACCTGACGCGTAACTATCCGGATTATCTGCCGGCGAAATTGATGGAAGTCCAAATCAATCTTGCCAGCGGCGACGCGAAGTCGGCGATGAAGTTGGCAACTACTCTGCAAGATCGTTTGGCGAAGACTGCTCCGGATCGGGACAACTCGCCGCAAATGCTGGCTGAGTTAAAAGCGAAAACTCTGATCGCGCATGGATCGGCGGCGCTGCAACTCCGAGACACGAAGACTGCCCGAACTGATTTTCTCGCCGCGCACGATATCGCGCCCAGCAGCCCGGACATCGATGTAGACCTGGCGATGGTTTCACTCGCTGAGGGCAAAACAGAGGAGGCGATTGGTTTCTTCAACAATGCCCTGGCGATCGACGGCGCGCATTTCAACGCGCTACGCGGGCTGACGAACATCTACGCTTCGCAGAAGAAAACTGACCAGGCGCACGCGCGCATCGACCAATCGATCGCGGCGCAGCCAAACAATGCTTCGCTCCACTTCCTAAAAGGTCGTATCTACGGATACGAAATGAACGCGCAAGGCGCGGAGGCTGAATTCCGCCGAGCATTGGAGATCGATCCGAACTATCTCGCCGCTTATTCCGCTCTGGGTGCGCTGTTCGTCAACACAAATCAGCAGCAACGCGCCATCGAGGAGTACCAACGCATTGTGCAGCTTCAGCCTGACAACCCGGCAATCTACACGCTGCTCGGCATGTTGGAAATGAACCTGAATAACATCGACGCCGCCATCGACAACTATCGCAAGGCGCTGTCGCTGGATCAGAACGCGACGTTCGCAGCGAACAATCTGGCGTGGCTGTACGCGATTCACGGCAAAGGAAATCTTGATGAAGCGGTGCGCCTGGCACAAAGCGCGGTGCAGGCGAACCCGGAAGTTTCGAGCTTCGTCGATACGCTGGGCTGGGTCTACTACAAGAAAGGGCTGTACGGCGCGGCCGCTGAGCAGTTGCGTAAAGCTGTGACGGTTGATGAATCGGCAGCGCGTCAAAACGACGGGATTCCTTCGCCGACTTATCACTATCACCTTGGCGCGGCGTTGGCTGCCAAAGGCGACAAGGCTGCCGCGCGGCGCGAGATCGAAAGCGCTTTGAAGCTGAGCGAGAAGATGCCTTTCCCCGAAGCCGACGACGCGAAAAAAGCACTGGCGACGTTGTAAATGGATGTCCGACAAACTTCAGTTTGTCGAGAGGACTGACGCGGGCGTAGAACGACAAACTTCAGTTTGTCGGACACGGAGAACCCAAATGAGCACTGAATTTCGACAACGGAAAATGGGCGAGTACGCGCGCATCGCTCTGAAGCGCAAGTGGATGATCATCCTGCCGACGCTCGCCATTGGTATCGCCATCGCGTTCGTAGTGTTTCGCCTGCCGGATATCTACGAATCGTCCACATTGATCGTCGTGAAGCCTTCGACGTTGCCGAATTCCGTGGTGCCGATGATCACGGAAGAGACATTGACGCGCGAACTCGCCAGTATTTCGCAGGTCGTCACCAGCCGCAGTTCGCTGCAGCCGCTGGTCGAGAAGTACGACCTCTACAAAGAAGAACGGCGTCGCGGCGAAGCGATGGAAGTGATTATCGAAGAGATGCGCAAAGGGATTAAGGTCGAAGTCAACACCAGCCGCAACGACATCACCAACGCCTTCAACATCACGTTTCGCGGTCGCGATCCGAAGACGACACAAGCCGTCGCCGCAGAACTCGCCAGCAGGTACGTGGACGAGCAGACAAAGGGAACGGTTAACGCGGGCACCTCTGCCAAGCAATTTATCGAAGAACAGGTGCACACGGCGAAGGACGAGCTCGACGCGATAGACAGTCAGCGCCTCGCTTATCTCCAACAGAACATGAACAACCTGCCGTCGCAGTCGCAGGCACTGGTGGGCCGGCTGACGGCGCTGCATGAAGAGCAGAAGGCTCTTTTGGCTGAGCAAGGACGTCTGCGCGATCTGGCCGCGGCGTATCGCAGTCAGCTCGGCGACATCACCAAAAGCTACGAACAGGAAATTGTTCTCAGCGCGGAAAACACCACCGATCCGAAAACGACTGCGGCTTGGGCAGAACTCGTGCGTCGTCGTTCGGAGTACGAAGGTGAGTTGCAAAGACTCTTGACGCAATACACCGAAAAGCATCCCGACGTCGTCGCGGCGAAGAAGCAGATCGAAGACATTAAGGCGCAGCAGGACCTCATGCTGAACGAGTGGAAGGATCGAATTGAAGATCGCAAGCAGAAGCTGACGAAGCTTACCGATCCCCGTCTGCTGACACTGCGCACGAACATTTCGATGGTCGAAGGCGATATGGATCGGCAGGGCCGTTTGTTGGAAGAAACCAACAAGCAGATCGCCGAAATGAATACGCGCATCAATGCGATTCCGAATGCGGAAGTCGGTCTCGAAGCGCTCGACCGCGATTATCAAACCAAGAAATCAAATTACGACAACCTGCTTATGCAGCAACAGAAGATTGTGGTTGGCGCAGATGCGGCCAAGGAACAGCAGGGCGGCGGGATTCAGGTGGTCGACCCGGCCAACTTGCCCGAAAAACCTGTCGCGCCGAAGCGCCTCGTGCTGACCGCTGCTGGATTCGGCGTTGGCATGGCCCTCGGCATGTTGCTGGTTCTGATTTTTGAGGTACGCAGGCTGTTCACGATTCAGACGATTGCGGATGCGAAGCACTACACGGCATTGCCGGTGCTCGCTTCAATTCCCGAATTGATGACCCCGGCGGAAGCGCTGTCGGTTCCGCGCAGACAGAATCTCGCGCTGGCTGCCGGCTTTGCGGCGACAGTTGTCGCCGTGCCGATGCTGGCGTTTGTGCTGACGATGACGCACGTATTCGAAAGGATTGCGCAGTAGGTATGCACGCCTCTGGCGTGCAGCAAAAACGGGCAGCATGCCCGCGCTCCCAGGAGAAAACGATGTACACAGACTTCTACGGACTCAAGGAACTCCCCTTCGCGTTGACCCCCGACCCGCGCTACCTGTACTTCACGCCTTCCCACACTGAAGTGATGGCGAACCTGCATTACGGGATTGAAAGCGGTCGCGGTCTGATCGTCGTGACCGGCGAAGTCGGCACCGGCAAGACGACGCTGCTGCGTTGGATGATGCAGCGCCTCGATCGCACGGTGATGGTCGCTTACATCTTTAATCCGCGCTTGTCCGTCATTGAGTTCTATCAATACCTCGCGACGCTCTTTAACATCGGCGCCTGGGAAAACAAATCCGATCTGCTGCTTGAGCTGGGCAAGGTGCTGGAAGGTCGTCACAGCCGCGGCTTGCGCACTGTGCTGGTTGTAGATGAGGGTCACGGCCTTTCGACAGAAGTCCTGGAAGAAATTCGGCTGCTGTGCAATTTCGAATCGGATACAGCTAAGCATCTGCAAATCGTGCTCACGGGACAGCCTGAGCTGCGCGAGGTTTTGAATCAACCAAACTTGCGGCAGCTCAAGCAACGTGTCGCACTTCGTTGCGAAATCAGCGCGCTGCCAAATGTGGAAGAGACTGCCCAGTACATCTCTTCACGTTTGAAAGTTGCCGGCGCTACGAAGACTGACATCTTTTCGCCGGGCGCGGTCGACTACATCTTCCGTTGTTCAGCCGGCATCCCCCGCAACATCAACAACCTTTGCGACAACGCTTTGCTGAACGGATTCGCCTCGAGCGCAACTGTCATCAGCCGTGCAGTTATTGAAGAGGTTGCGACGACTTTCGACATGCTGCCGCGTAATGGCCACGCCGAATTGCCGGCGCTGCAGGAAACCGCAGCACGCATTTTCAACTCTTCGGCGCGCGCAGAACTGTGGGCGGTGGGCAACGGTGACAGCGTGAGTGGCACAGGCGTCCCACCGGTGAGTCACGCGCATGATGCGCATGCCACTTACGGTAATGGCAATGGTTACGGAAACGGCAATGGCCATAGTGGCATGGGCGTCTCGCCCATGACTCACGCGCAAGATGCGCGTGCCACATACGGCAATGGAAATCGCAATGGCCATAGTGGCGTGGGCGTCTCGCCCGTGAGTCACGAGGCTGGTGCGGGTGATACCAACGGCAACGGCAATGGCCATGGAAACGGCTACCGCTACGGCGAAAACCACGTGCAGGATGCGCGTGCTTCAGAAGAATTTTCATTAGTCTCGCCTGCCCCCGAGCGAGACTACTTGAGTGAGTACTTACGACGTACCGACTCACTCAGTTTGTCAGAGCCGCCGGCATCAACAGGCGGGTTCAGCTTTGACGAGCCAAGGTCACGCATTTACCCACCCGCCAACGCAGGTGGTTCTGACCGTTTCGGGAGAGGAAACAATGGGCAGAGTCTATGACGCGCTAAAGCGGGCCGAAGGCCAGCCGCGCACTCCAACTTCAAACAGTTCGATTAACCGCGAGGGCCACGCAGACAACGTCTCGTACTTCGTGCCGCGACCGGCAGAGCATCCCTGGGATGTGGCGCCGTTCACGGCCAGCCCAATCGGTATCAATTCAGCGCCCACTGCGCACACGGACGAAGCATTCGCCGGGCCGGCACTCCTTGGCGGAACCGCTTACCGTGATGCTGGGGCAACCTTGGGCGCTGTCGGAACGGCGCGCGCCGCCGAGTTCTCTCCAAGAGCAATCTCGGCCGCGCGCGTCGAACCACACCTCGTAGCGATTACCGAACCGCGCTCGCCTGAGTGTGAGCACTTCCGTTCGCTGCGCACGAAACTTTTGGAAGCCGGCGAGCGCCAGAATATGCGCGCGTTCGTCATCACCAGCGCGGGCGTCGGCGAAGGCAAGACTTTGACGAGTTTGAATTTGGCATGGCTGCTGGCTCAGACAGATGGCGTGAGGGCATTGCTGATTGATGCTGACCTGCGCAGTCCCGCGACCTCCGCGTACCTCGGCATTGAAAACGAAGTCGGCCTGTCAGAAGTCCTGACGGGCGACAAGAAACTGATGCAGGCGATCGTAAAGCTGCAACCCGCGGGACTGCACTTACTGCCTGGCGGCGCGCCGCGCGAAGACGTCGCCGAACTTTTATCGGGCCCGCGTTTCAATCGTTTGCTCGAAGAAGCGCGGAAGCATTTCGATTACATCATCATCGATGCGCCGCCGCTCGGCATCTTCACGGATGCGAACCTTCTGATCAATCGCGCCGATGGAGCGTTGCTGGTCGTGCGCTCCGGCAAGACGCGTTACGCGGTGGTCGATCGTCTGCTCGAGCAATTGCCCCGCGAGCGCATGCTCGGCGTGGTGCTGAATCGGGCTGAGACGCAAGCTGATGAAACTGCCTATTACTACTCGCAGAAGCGCTATCAAGCGGTGGCCGAAGCCGATGAAGAAGTTGAAGTCGACGAAAGCGGAAGCGACCTCGACATGATTTATATCGACGAGGATATGGTGTCGTGATCGTTTCAGAAGCCCGACCGCAAGGGAGGGCAAGTTGCGAAAATGGCCCTCCCTTGCGGTCGGGCTTCTGACACGTACATTGAAAATGAAAACCTCGCGTCTCAAAGCTCGCACGATTCTCTTGCTGCTGGTCGAAGCCATGTTGCTCTTTGGCGGGCTGGTGATCGCTGTGTACGTCAGACTGGGTGCGGTTGATGGTGAAGACGCATTGATCATGCGTTACGGATTTTACAAAGCGGCGTTGGCGACAATTTTCTGTCTGACTTCATTCTACTTTTTCGACCTCTACGATTTCGTCGTGATGCGCGATCGGCGCGAATTGGTGCTGCGTCTGCTGCAAGCGCTCGGCTTGGCGTGGATCGCCTTGGCGCTGACTTTTTATGTCTTGCCGCAAGTGATGATTGGTCGCGGTGTCACGCTGATTTCATTGCCGCTCGCACTGTTTTTCATGGTGGGATGGCGCTTGTCGATCCACTGGATCCTGGGACATCCGGAACTCGGTGAGCGCATCTTGATTGTTGGATCGGGCCCGTTCGCCGTCGAGATCGCGAAAGAAACTCTGCAGCGCAAAGATGCGGGTTACCGCGTGATTGGTTTTGTCGATAATGATCCGGCGCTGGTTGGCAAGAGCCTCATCAACCCAAAAGTAATCGGCCTGAGTTCGCAGCTCGCGTCACTCGTCAAAAGCGAAAACATCGATCGTCTGGTCGTGGCGATTGGTGATCGGCGCGGGCAGTTTCCGACACAGGAGCTTTTGAAACTCAGTTTGGCCGGTGACGTGACCATTGAAGAGAGCGCTTCCTTTTACGAGCGATTAACCGGTCGGGTACTGCTGGATTTGGTTCGGCCGTCCTGGTTGATCTTTTCCAGTCGCGGCCGCCGCGCGCGTATCAACGAGGTGCTCCGCTCAGCGATGCATCGCGCGATTGCCTTCGTCGGCGCGATTCTTTCACTGCCCATTGCCGTCATGGCCGCGATTTTGATCAAGCTCGATTCACGCGGACCGATCCTCTACAAGCAGGAACGCGTCGGCAAAAGCGGCCGCCCATTCAGGTTGATGAAGTTTCGCTCGATGCGCACCGACGCCGAGAAAGATGGGCCTGTCTGGGCCAAGACCGACGATGAACGGATGACGCGCGTCGGTCGCATCATCCGCAAGATTCGCATCGATGAGATCCCGCAGTTCTGGAACATCCTGCGCGGCGACATGAACTTTGTTGGGCCGCGTCCCGAACGGCCGCACTTCGTCGCACAGCTCGCTCAGGAAATTCCGTACTACGAACAGCGACACTTGATCGCGCCGGGCCTGACGGGCTGGGCCCAAATCAACTATCCGTACGGCGCGTCGATCGAAGACGCGAAACAAAAGTTGCAGTACGACTTGTACTACCTGAAGAACCAGAGTCTGGCGCTCGACGCCACCATCATGTTCGAAACGATCAAGACGATTCTGTTTGGCAGGGGAACTTAATGTCCGACAAACTTCAGTTTGTCGAGAGGCGGTTTGAAACGAGAAACTAAAGTTTGTCCGACACTCTCGGAGGTTCAACGATGAAGAAGTTGCTCACTCAAATTTCAGTTGCCGCGCTCGCGCTGACGATCGTGATTAACGCGTTCGCCCAGTCGCCGACCGCGACGCGACAGCGGCGTACGTCGTCGACTGAAGAGACGCAGTCAACCGCAACGGCGCAGGCTTCGCCGCCTGTCGAAGTTACCGATGACGCGCTGACCAATCGCGCCGATCCGACTTCGGAAGAAGCGGCGATCGTGCCGTACTACAACAACTTCTTCACCACGTATCGACTGGGACCGGAAGACGTCGTTTCAGTGAACGTCTTTGCCCAGGAGCGTTATTCGAAGCAGGGCATCACGATTCCGCCGAGCGGCCGCATTTATCTCGCGCTGATTCCGGAAGGCATCTTCGTAAATGGCAAGACCTGCGATCAGGTCGCCGAACTGGTCAAGAAAAAGTACGAGGAATACATCATCGATCCGCAGGTTTCGGTTTCGCTGGATCGCGCCGGCTCGTATCGCTACAGCGTGATTGGCGATGTCGGTCAGCCGGGCATTCGTCTGATGACGCGACGTTTGTCGGTAACGGAAGCGATCGCCGAAGCCGGCGGCATTCTGCAAACCGGCAGCAAGAGCAAAGTCTACGTGTTGCGCAAGCAGGCGAACGGAAACTTGCAACCGATTCCGGTGAACGTCTCGGCTATTTATAAAGGACAAGCACCCGACGCCGTGTATCTCGTGCCCGGCGATCAAGTCGTGGTGCCCGGCAACAGCTTGAAGAAGTGGCAGACCTTGACGAGCTTCCTGCCGGTCTTGAGTTTCGCGCGGCTCTTCACTGGGGGATTCTGATGTTCGGATGGGGGGAAAGGGAGAAACGGAGACAGGGGGATATTTCTCCCCGTCGCCGTATCTCCCTGTCACCCTTTCTGGTTCTCTTTCTGCTTACTGCTCACTGCTCACTGCTCACTGTCACCGCCGCCACCTGGTCCCGTCAAAAGAGCGGCACCATGGCGTGGCTGCACTCAGTCTATTTTCTCGATCAGAATCATGGTTGGGTCGCGGGCAGCAGCGGCTCACTGCTCGAAACAACCGACGGCGGTGCGACTTGGAACAAAGTGGCAACGTCCACGAGAGATACCTTGCGCGACGTATGCTTTATTGACGATCACATCGGCTGGCTCGTCGCTGAACGCGATGTCTACAAGTTGAAGACAAATGACGAAGCGCAATCGTATCTACTGCGCACCGATGATGGCGGTCTGACCTGGCGCGCGGTCTATTTAAATGGCTTTGATTCGAACGCGCGGCTCGTGCGCGTCATGTTTGTTGATAACACGAACGGCTGGGTGTTCGGCGAGACCGGCGTCATTTTCGTCACGCACGACGGCGGCAACAATTGGACGCGTCAAATACCTCCGACTAAGCATCTGCTGTTGGGCGGCATGTTTCTCGACAACTCTCACGGCTGGCTAGTCGGTGCCGGCGCGACGATCATTCACACGAGCAACAGCGGCGCTACCTGGCAAAGCAGCGTGGTGCGCGAAGACACGACGGTCCGTTTCAACGCTGCCAGCTTTATCGACAGCCGCTTTGGTTGGGCCGTTGGCTCGTCGGGCCGAATCTTTGCGACAGTCGATGGTGGCCGCGCCTGGCTGGCTCAGCGGTCAAATGTTGACGCCGATTTGATGGACGTGAAGTTCATCAGCGCAAGCGAAGGCTGGGCTGCCGGAGCTGAAGGAACGGTGCTGCACACGGTTAATGCGGGACGCTATTGGTTTGCTGAAAGCACAAACATCTCTCACTCCCTCGAACGTCTCTTCTTCACTGATCGAAATCACGGTTGGGCGGTTGGTTATGGCGGCACGATTCTGACGTACGGTCAGTCTGCGCCTCCGACACTTAACCGCTGAAGTTTCATCGCGGGCGAATCTTCCAAATCCCTAAAAAATGGCTTGAATGCGTTTGGGCCCTGTGATAGTGTGCGCCGCACTCAAGCGGGTTTGTTCCCAGGTCGCAGGGTTCGCGGCCTTCAAAAATTCTTCCCAAGCATTACCAGGTTTTGCGTTAACAGTTATCTGACCGTCGCCCAGGTTCGGGTCGGAGAAAACGAATGCCCCCTGCGAAAGCTGCTCTGCAATTGGAGCCCGACGCCAGTTCGAGCCACACGGTTGTGCAACCGACTGATATTGGCCTGCCCCCCAGACTTGCGAATGTCAAAGCAGGTTCGGAGCACAAGGTGGCAAGTTTGCGAGCGGTTCAACCGCAACCTGCGCCCCCGCGAAGAGAGAACCCATACATATTTCAACCGCGTATTCCCGTGATTACAGGCGAAGCCAGCTATCGCGGCTCGATGCCTGTCGAAGGCGTAATTTCCGGCCAGATGAATGCAACGGGAAGTGCACTGACAATCAAACAAAGACCGCGCAACGGCCGCGTCGAATCAGTGCCTGAGCTGGACGGAGACATCATTTTCAAAGACATGCTGCGCGTCAATGGCCACGTTGCGGGAACGATTTCTTCTGAGAAAGGAACGTTGATTGTCGATGCTTCAGCGCGAGTCGACGCCGTGATCGATGTCGCCGTTGCCGTCATCCAAGGCACCGTCAATGGCGACGTTGTCGGTAGAGAACGTGTCGAGCTTGGTCAGCAAGCCGTCATCCAAGGCAACATTTCCACGCCGAACCTCTCGATGAAACCCGGCGCGACCTTTCAGGGTGATTGCCGCATGCTCAAAGCCAACAGCTAAGTTTGTAGGCGGAAGTTCATGTCAACCCTGGAAAATGAAATCATCGTCGCCGATGAGGTCTGTCTCTCTCCGCAGACAATCGATCATTCCAACCTGCTTCTCGAGAACAATATTTCTTTTGCCGAATGGTGGCTGAACCGTTCAGCCGAAGCGCGCAAAGAAATCGCCTTCGAAGGCACGTTACGCGTCGATGGTTACATCGCCGGTCTTGTTTGTTCTGATGAAGGAAAGCTCATTTTGGGTGAGGCCGGAACAATTGACGGAGACGTCTGCGTCAATGAAGCGATAATCAATGGTACCGTCCGCGGCGAGATTCGCGCGACGACGCGCGTGGAGCTGGCGAGTTCCGCTCGCGTCATCGGCGACATTGAGACGGCACAACTCCTAATCCAACCAGGCGCCACCTTCCAAGGGCGGTGCGCATTCACTTCTGACGCAGACGCTCGCGAAGTGGCGTGACCCGCGGCGGGAAAAATCAACCACAGAGGTCACCGAGAAAAGTCAGACAAGTTTGGCGAAGTTTGTGTTAATACTCTGACTGAATTTTTGGTAATTACGTCTCTGTGTCTCTGTGGTGATGACTACCACCGTCGCAAAGCCTAACCCCAAAACTGAAGCTGTCGCCGGCATCACCACCTTCTTCACGATGGCGTACATCGTCGTTGTCAACCCACAAGTCCTCTCCGCCGACGGAAAAACCGGGATGGCTTTCAGTGGCGTGCTGACGGCGACCGTGCTCATCTGCTTCACGATGACGCTGCTGATGGGCCTCTACGCGAGGCTCCCTTTCGCGGTCGCGCCCGGCATGGGCATCAATGCATTCTTCACTTATACAATCATTCTCGGTAAAGGCGTGCCGTGGCCGACGGCGCTGGGAATAATTTTCTGGGCGGGCGTGTTGTTCCTCGCGATTTCCGTGACGCCGGTGCGCGAGTCAATTGCGAAAGCGATTCCCGCCGAGTTGCGTATTGCGGCCGCTGCAGGCATCGGCATTTTTCTCACTTTCATCGGTTTGAAGAATGCCGGTTTTATCGTCGCCGACCCGGTGACTTTCGTGAAACTCGGAACACTTGGGAAGCCCGCGCTTCTTGCGATCGTCGGAGTCGCAGTCGCCGCGTTTTTGATGGCGCGTAAAAGCGCGTTTGCGTTTCTGATTTCGATTGCGATCGTGACCCTGGCTGCCTGGGCGCTCGGAATGGTCTCGCGACCGTCACAACTTTTTGCTCTGCCGGATTTCCAGAGCGTGTTCCTTAAACTCGACATTCTGGGCGCGCTGAAGCTCAGCCTGCTGCCCGCGATCATCGCGGTGATGTTCACCGATTTATTCGATTCGATTTCGACTTTCATCGGAGTCGCGCACGCCGGCGATCTGCTCGATAAGGAAGGTCATCCGAAGAATTTACGACAAGGTCTGATTGTCGATTCATTCGCAACACTCGGAGCGGGCCTGGCGGGAACGTCTTCGGGCACGGCTTACATTGAGAGTGTTGCGGGCATTCGCATGGGCGGCCGCACCGGGAAGACCGCGATTTTCACGGCGCTTTGTTTTCTGCCATGCTTTTTCATCGCCCCGATTGCGGGCATGGTGCCACCCTTCGCGACCGCCGCGGTTTTAATTCTCGTCGGCGCGGCCATGTTCACGAGCGTCGGCAAGATCGATTTTTCGAAAATTGAAGAGGGCGTGCCGGCGTTTCTGACGCTGATTTTGATTCCGCTAACGTTCTCGATTACACAGGGGATTTTGTGGGGCTTCATTTCTCACGTCGGGTTGTACTTGATGGTGGGACGCCGCCGCGACATTCATCCGGTGATGTACGCGCTGGCAGTTGTCTCGATTGGATTGTTGGCGCTGGAACGGGTGAAGTTCTCCTAAGCTCGGGTCGCGTAGTAAAGTAGCTCTCCCTGCTTTCTCGAAAATGAAACGTTCAACTCGCGGATGCGGATGTGTTCTGGCGGTGCTGGTGGTCGTGCTGGCGGGCGCGGGCTTTGCTGTTGTCAAATGGGGATTGCCATGGTGGCGGTCGCGCGCACCGAAGCCTACTGGTGAACTAAAGATTGCTGTGCTGGACGTTGGTCCAATCGAAGGTGATTCGATTCTGATCATCGCGCCGGGCGGAAAATCAGTCTTGATCGATGCCGGCGACGCGGGCAAAGGCAAAGTCGTGCTCGATGCGCTGAAGCGAAATAAAGTCGAGAAGCTGGATTATTTCATCGCCACGCATCCCCATCCCGATCATATCGGGGGCGCGGACGAACTGTTGAGCGGAATCAAGGTCGCGACCGTAATTGATAACGGGGTGGATATGTCGACCCCCGCGCCCTCGCCCACGCCGGCGAAGAAAGGCGCGAAACCCTCGCCTACTCCGCCGCCGCGAAGGGCTCGCACCAAAACCATCAACGGCTTCTTTGACGAATACAAAGAAGCTTTGCAGAAATCCGGAGCGCAGTATCAGAAGGCGCAAGTCGGACAGAAAATCGATCTTGGAGGCGGAGCGATCTTAACCGTGCTCGCGCCGAGTGAACCGTTATTTACCGCCGATCAACTGAAAGCCGGCGGCAATGAGCCGAATGCGAATTCGATTGTGCTGCGGCTGGATTACGGGGACTTTTCGATGTTGCTGATGGGCGACGCCGAAGCGCAAAGCGAACAGCGGCTGCTGAGCAAGCCAGATCTGGATTTGAAGGCGACGATCATTAAGATTGCGCATCACGGATCGAAGTACGCGACCACGCACGCATTCCTGGACCAAGTGAAACCTGAGGCCGCGATCATTTCCACTGGCGCGTGGAATCGTTATGGCCACCCTGCACAGGAACTATTGGATCGTTTGAAGACTGCGAATGTGAAACTGTTTCGGACGGATTTGCAGGGCGAAATCGTGATCACGACTAAAGGCAAAGCGGATTCAGGAAAGTTCTACGAAATCAAAGCGGCTAAAGAGACTACCGAAGACGTTTGGCTCGGCCGCGAGGGTTTCAAAGACGATTCGTCGCGATCAGGATTCATCGCTTATGGCGATTTTGGGCCGCCGCCGAAACCGAAGAAGAGTAAATAGTGAATCGTAAATCGTAAATAGACGTGGCAGTCAGGACTCTCTAATTACTATTCACGATTGACGATTTACTAGTCTTATGACTAAACCCGCCACATATGCAGACGCCGGCGTCGACATTGACGTGGCGAATCGCGCGACGGAAAAAATCAGAGAGTTCGCGCGGCGGACGTTCAACTCGCGCACGCTGTCTGACATCGGAAGCTTTGGCGGGATGTTCGACGGCGCGTTTCCACAAATGCGCCAGCCCGTGCTGGTCGCGTCAGCTGACGGTGTGGGGACGAAACTCAAAGTTGCGTTTGAGACTGGCGTGCACAACACAGTGGGACGCGATCTCGTCAATCACTGCGTCAATGACATTCTCGTTCAAGGCGCGCGGCCGCTTTTCTTTCTCGATTATTTCGCGACGGGAAAGTTAGAGCCGGACGTGACGGCCAGCGTCGTCGAAGGCATTGCCAACGGCTGTCGCGAAAATGGGTGTGTGTTGCTGGGCGGCGAGACTGCCGAGATGCCGGACTTCTATCCTGAAGGTGAGTACGACATCGCGGGATTCATCGTCGGGATTGTCGATCGCGAACATATTATCGACGGCCGCTCAATCAGGGCGGGCGACGTGATCCTCGGTCTGCCGTCAGTAGGTTTGCATACGAATGGTTACTCGCTCGCGCGAAAACTGTTCTTCGAAGTCCGCGGCTTCAGTGTCGATACATATGTCGATGAAGCTGAAGGAACAGCGGGAGACGTGCTGTTGCGGCCGCACGTCAGTTATCTAAAAGCTCTCGAAGGATTGATCGACACCGGTAAGATCAAAGGTCTGGCGCACATCACGGGTGGTGGGTTGCTCGATAACATTCCGCGGATTCTTCCCGATGCAACCAATGCCGAGATTACCCACGGTTCCTGGCCGGTTCTTCCTGTATTTGAGTTACTGCAAAAGATCGGCAACATCGAAGAGCGTGAAATGTTTCGCACCTTCAACATGGGCGTCGGCATGATCATCGTCGCTGACGCGGCCGACGTTGCGACGATCAAATCGCATCTTCAATCAACCGGAGAGAGTTGCTACGAGGTCGGTCGCATTGTGGCCGGCGAACGGCGAGTCGTGCTGACTTAAGGAGACGAAATGGCAGATTGGCTTCAGGATTTCGAGCGCACAATAGAGTCAGCTTCCGGGAAGCTCGCGCAGATCGACGAAACACAAAGCGAAAAACCACGCGCTGAAGATCACTGGTCGTCGAAACAAATCATCGGCCATCTGATTGATTCCGCCGCGAACAATCACGCGCGATTTGTAGTGGGTCAACTCAAAGACGATTTGATCTTTCCCGGTTACGATCAGGATGGCTGGGTGCGGACAAATCATTACCAGGAACGCAGCTGGCCGGATCTGATCCAGTTGTGGCGTGCTTACAATCTGCAGTTGCATCACCTAATGACGCACGCGGACAAGGCGAAGCTCAGCACGCCATGCACGCTTCACTCTTTGCAGGAGATTGCCTTCAAGACGGTTCCCAAAGCTGAGCCGGTGACGCTCAAGTATCTAATGAAGGATTACGTCGATCACATGAAGCATCACCTTGCGCAAATCCTCGGTGACGAATAATCATGAAGCAGATATCCTCGCCTGCAAAACTATTTCGCCTCGCCGTTTTGATCTCGGGGCGGGGGTCGAATATGGCTGCGCTGATTGACGCGACGCAATCCGGCAAGATTCCTGATTCCGAAGTTGCAGTTGTCATCAGCGATCAAGCGTCAGCGCCGGGACTGCAAAGAGCGAACGATTGCGGCATCGAAACGCTCGTTATCCAGCGTCAGGGTCGTTCGCGAGAAGAGCATGATCGAGAGATCATCGCGGTGTTAGACGAGCGCCAAATCGATCTCATTTGTCTTGCGGGCTACATGAGGATTCTCTCGCGGGAGTTCATTAAAGCTTATCGAGGCAGAATCTTAAATATTCATCCGAGTTTGCTTCCTTCGTTTCCCGGACTTGACGCGCAAAAGCAGGCTCTGGCTCACGGTGCAACAACCGCTGGCTGCACCGTTCACTTCGTTGATGAAGCTTTGGATGGCGGTCCCATCATCGCGCAACGCGAGATTTCGGTCGTTCCGGGAGATACGGTTGAGAGTCTATCGGCTCGAATTCTTGAGCAGGAACACGAGCTTTATCCGGAAGCGGTCGTAAGCGTGTTAGCACGATTGCCAAACGGTCGCGCTGCGAACTGTTAAGCAATGTCGGCAGTCATCGCCACTGACGAGACGCTCGTAATCGAAACGCCTGAGCGCGTGCCGCTGCACTTTGCGTTGGCGTCGATCGGAAATCGATTCATAGCTTGCGCCATCGACCATACCTTTCAGATCATCCTACTCTTTGGGCTGGTGATCATCTTCGCGATCGTTGAAGGGTTCTCAGATTTTGGAAATCGGATGACGAGCGCGCCGAAGTGGGTGATCGCGATACTGGTTATTTTTGTCTTCCTTCTAATGTCCGGTTATTTCGCGTTGTTCGAATGGATTTGGAATGGCCAAACACCGGGTAAGCGCTGGCTGAAGCTGCGCGTGATTCGGGAAGACGGAAGACCTATAGGTTTCTTTGAAGCGATGGTCCGCAATCTGTTACGGAACTTCGACATCATGCCCTCGCCGTTTTATTCAATCGGCCTGATCTCCATTTTTGCTACGGAGCGCGATCAGCGCGTCGGCGACCTGGTGGCGGGAACGGTCGTCGTGCGCGAGCGCGAAGCCGAGGCCCCGGAGTTTGCCGAAGTGTTCGCTTCGCCTGTGTCGGATCCTGCGCTGCGACGTTCATGGAAACCGGTGCCATTCACGGCGGACGTCAATCTGCTGACGGAAACTGAGATTCAAGTTGTCGAAAGTTTTTTGCGGCGGCGTTGGGACCTAAAGGATTATCCGCGACAGTGGATGGCTTGGCGCGTGGCGATGCCGATTCTTTTCAAACTGCGCCCGCAGTACGATGTGGCCACGTTTACCTACGAAGGATTTCTGGAAGAGCTGCTGCATCGCTATCGCGAGAAGCATCGGTTTGTTGACTGACTAAATCACGGTCTCCAGCGCTCTGGGAAGAGACTGCCTGCTTTCTTCGCATCCAACTTTATGTCAAACAGAGAAGCCGCGAATGCGAGAACGGAATCTTGACCTGCCGCCATATCGCTGGCTGTCGGTAACATCAAATGATCCGGTTGGACGCCGACGTGTTCCAGACTCTTGCCATCGGCCATCGTAATATCAGCATCGGTGATGCTCGCGAAATAAACCGCGACGCTCTCCACTCCTGACTGATGATCATACAAGCGAGCACGCATGACAGCGCCGGCCGATCGATCGCCTACGACAACACCGCGTTTCTGAAGCTGCACGACACGCGCGAATAATTCAGCAGCCGATCCGGACTGGCTGTCGATTAGCACAACCAGTTTTCCTTTGAAAACATTATCGCCTGCTCGCGTTTTAGCGACTAATGGTCTGGTCTCTTTTCTTCGCTTGATATCACCGATTTTATAGTCTTCACTCAAAAAATTGCCGACCAAGCGCAATAACGCGTCTTCCGCTCCGCCACCATTTCCACGAAGATCCAGAATCAAGACCTTATGCTTGCGCACTTTTGCCATTGCGTCGTCCACTTCAGAAGGACTGAGATCAAAAGCCGCGAGCTTCCAAATAATCAGGTCGTCGCTGACTTCGGCTAATCGGCTGCCGGCTCTGCGGGCCCTCTCGGCATCTTCTTCTTCCCGTTCGATATCATTGATATCCGCGAAACTCAGAACGGGTTTACCGAGCTGAATCTTGGTCATCACGTCCAATTGTTTCTCTTCGCCGCCCGGCTTAATAACTACCAATCGAACGCCTGCCTTTGGCCTCAGGCCGTAATATGCGTAGAGCATTTTCCAATGATTTTCACGAGTGGGTTCGTAACCATCAATCGAATAGATTTTGTCGCCGGGTTGCAGACCTTTTTTCTCGGCGTCACTGCCAGGTTTGACTGCAGTGACGAAACAATCATCACCAATCATTGCCATTCGCCAGCCGTACTCGTAGCGATTGGAACGTCCAGGGGGCAAAAAATACAGATGTGAATCATTAAAATCGAGTAGTGCCTGGGCAATGATGCCGAATACTTGGCCGAGGGAAGTAGCTTGCTTGACCTTTTCGTCCGCCGCTTTGAAGTGGGCATCGAGATCGATTCCGTGAAATGTCGGATCGTAATAGTTCTTGGTAATGTCAGACTTCAGCGCTTCGAGCATTTGACGGCCTCTCTCGCGGTCGAAGCTGCTCAGTTTTTGTTGCGCAACTGCGGGGCTTGGCGTCCCCGTAATAACGAGGACAATAAGAAGGAGAAAGAACCTTGGGCGCATATTGATAGCGTTCTACATCAAGAGGCTTAGGTCAAGTGAAAACTGGAGGCTGCGGGGGATTTAGCGCGCATGGAGTCTGCATGTGTTCATCGCACAAATTGACTATGTGAAACGCGTTTTGCTAGCCTCGTTCGTTTCTGAGTGCGAACAAATTCTCAACTGTAGGAAGGCAAGAGCAAGATTATGTCGCAGGATGTTTTCATTCTTGGTGGTAAGCGTACGCCGATGGGCGAGTACGTCGGTGCTTTGAAAGATATTTCCGCAATTGATCTGGGCGCGACTGCGGCAAAAGCGGCCCTCGACGCCACCGGCGTGGCGCCCGAACAAATCGATCACACAATTTTTGGTAACGCGCTGCAAACCTCCGGCGATGCGATTTACGGTGCTCGCCACGTTGCGTTGAAAGCAGGCGTGCCCTTCGATCGTCCCGCGCTCACTGTTAATCGTCTTTGCGGGAGCGGCATTCAATCGATCATTTCCGGCGCGCAGATGATTCAATTGGGAGAAGCCCAAACCTGTTTGGTGGGCGGGATGGAATCGATGTCTCAGGCGCCTCATGTGATTCGCGGCGCGCGTTCGGGGTTTGGCCTTGGACAGGGAAAACTTGAAGACAGTTTGATGGTCGCCCTGCTCGATACTTACTGCAACACACCGATGGCCGGCACCGCTGAGAACCTGGCGCGGAAGTTTGAAATCTCGCGCGAAGAGCAGGACAAATACGCGCTCAGATCGCAGCAGTCAGCAAAGCGCGCTCTCGACGAAGGGTTCTTTGCCGATGAAATCTTTCCTGTGGAAATCAATAATCGGAAACAAATTACGTTGTTTGACCGCGATGACCACATGCGACCTGAGACAACGCTCGAAGGTCTCGCCAAATTGCGACCGGCGTTCGCTAAAGATGGGTTCGTCACTGCCGGCAATGCCTCAGGAATCGTCGATGGCGCCGCGGCGCTCGTAATCGCCGGCGAGAATTATGTGAAGGGGCAGAACGCGAAGCCACTCGGACGAATCGTGAGTTGGGCTTACGCCGGAGTCGAGCCTGAAATTATGGGGATTGGTCCCGTGCCCGCGTCGCTGCAGGCGCTGGAGAAAGCGGGATTGACACTCGAACAAATGGATCTTGTCGAAGTAAATGAGGCGTTCGCTGCGCAGTACCTCGCGGTCGAACAGGAACTTGGTCTTGATCGAGAAAAGACAAATGTAAACGGAGGCGCCATTGCGCTCGGCCACCCGCTCGGAGCAACAGGTACGCGGTTGGTTCTCACTTTGTTGCGCGAGCTAAAGCGTCGCGGTGGTAGATATGGACTGGCCACCGCATGCATTGGCGGCGGTCAGGGAATCGCTATGATCGTTGAGCGACTTTAGATTTTTAGAGAAAATCCAAATTCTCGTTTGAGTTTGCTCTTCCGAAGGGTGCGCGATCGCAAATAGACCTTGAAAACAGCATAGTTACTGCGAATTGGTCTAACCACCCTGCAGGGCACGACACTTGCCGAATTCTCTCCCGCAAGTCCGACCTGTTCATGAGTTTTTCATATCCGAAACACGGTTTTAGTCTTGCGCAATTAGTAAACGTCGTGATAGAAACCGCCTTCTGTTTTGTTCCAAGAGGTTCCTTCGCAACAAACAGTTTCAATAATCAAGGAAAGTCTCAGTTGCTGTGCGCCCCGATTCGCTCACAGCATGGTCACCACGAATCTACTTTCTAAGGAGTTCTCCTAATGCGTAAATTTCTCAGTTTTAGTTTTGCCTCGCTTCTCGTGCTTGTGTTTTGCACGTTCACGGCGATGGCGCAATCGACCACTACGGGCGCGATAGGCATTACGGTTACCGACCCGAATGGCGCGGTCGTCCCGAATGCGACCGTCACCGCGCGCAATGTGGAAACGAATAAAGAAGACACCGCGACAGCGGACGGGGAAGGCAGGGCCCGTATCGTTAACCTGCAGCCGGGTACCTACACCGTCGTTGTAAAAGCATCCGGTTTCGGCGACTTCACACAGGAAAAGGTCGTTGTCGAAGTCGGCACAGTGAATCCCGTCGAAGCGAAGTTGGGCCTGACCGCGACGACGGCCCAAGTGAACATTACTGCTGAAGCTCCGGTACTTAACACCAGCCAGCAGGACTTTTCGAATAACGTAAACCAAACCCAGATTAGCGAGCTGCCGATTAACGGCGCGCGCTGGTCGAACTTCGCGTTGCTCAGCCCGGGCACAGTGCCGGACGGAAACTTTGGCTTGATCAGTTTTCGTGGCATCTCGGGTCTTTTGAACAACAACACGGTAGACGGCGGCGACAACAACCAGGCGTTCTTTTCAGAGGAACGCGGCCGCACGCGTATCAATTATGTGATTAGCCAGCGCGCCATTCGCGAGTTCCAGGTGAACACCTCGAACTACTCGGCCGAATATGGCCGCGCGGCAGGTGGCGTAACCAACGCCGTTACCAAGAGCGGTACCAACGATTTCCACGGTGACGCGTTCTTCTATGACCGCGACAACCGTATGGGCGCCCGCAATCCGCTAGCGTTCATTACTTCCGTTAACAATGGCGTTTTGAGTCGTGCCGGCATTAAGCCAACGGACACTCGCTACACATTTGGCGGTGACCTTGGTGGGCCGATTAAGAAGGATAAGGCGTTCTTCTTCTTTAACTATGACGAGGTGCGACGTAATTTCCCCGGCCTCGGCATCTTCACTGCACCGGCTTACTTGCTGACGACGAACCTTTGTACTAGTGCTGCCGTCACTGAGATCAACGGCCCAGGAAACGCCAACACCGGCGTTAGAGTTCCCTGCAACGGCACCAACGTCTTCACTCAGTCGCTCAAGAATCCAACCACACGTAATTTGAGCGACGCGCAAATCAATTCAGTGGTGAATTTTCTGAATAGCGAAACTGGACCGAACGTCCGCAAAGGCAATCAGCGGATCCTGATGCCGAAGTTTGATTTGGACATCAACAGCAATAACCACTTTACGGCAACCTACAACTACTTCCGCTGGGATTCGCCGAACGGGATTCAAACGCAGCCGACCAACACGTTGGGCCGCGCCGCTTTCGGCGACGACTTCGTGGATGACGATTCGTTGAACTTCCGTCTGTCGTCGAACATCACACCGACGCTGATCAACGAAGCGCGTTACCAATGGTCGCGCGATTTTGAATATGAAAACAGCACGGAGCCACTGCCGGGCGAACCAAAGACCGCCCCGGCATATCCGGGCGTGTTTGCTGCCGGAACGCGCGTGCCTGATATCTTCCTGAGCAATGGGCTCGATTTCGGTACCCCGACGTTCCTTGAGCGGCCGCAGTATCCGAACGAGCATAAGAATCAGGGATTCGATATGTTGACCTGGTCCACAGGCAAGCACACGCTGAAATTCGGCGCTGATATCAGCCACGTCAAAGACGTAGCCGATAATCTGCGCTTCTATGCCGGCGCGTACTCGTACAACAACATCAATGATTTCGTCATTGATTACCTGAACTCGACGACAACCGGCGGACTTTTGACGCCGGGCGGCACCACTCCAATGGTCTGCGCAACTTCGACGCGCACAGCCGGCCGTTGCTATACGTCGAACTATCAGCAAGGCTTCGGCGGAACGGCCTACAGCTTTACTGAAAACCTGTGGAACTTCTTTGCACAGGATGACTGGCGCGTTCACCCGAGATTGACGCTCAACCTGGGAATGCGTTGGGAATATCAGCAGTTCCCGGATCCGATCCTTGGCAATCCGGCCGTGCCGCAAACCAATGTCACGCCGAATGACAAGACGAACTTCGGTCCGCGTATCGGTTTCGCCTGGGACGCCACCGGCGATGGCAGGACTTCGCTGCGCGGCGGCTACGGCATCTACTACGGTTTGATGGGAACTTCGACAATTTACAACACGCTGGTTAACACCGGCATGCCGGGAGGTCAGTTCCAGGTCTCCATCGCGCAAACCTGCGTTCCCACTGGCACGCCGCCGGTTCTACCGGCCGGTTGCGCCGCAGCCGCGCCGATTTTCCCAAACACGATCGCGACCACGCCTACCGGTCCGACCGTCGCAATCCAGTACTTCCAACAAGGATTCAAGCTGCCGCGCATTCACCAGGCTGACTTGATCGTCGAACGGGAAGTTGCCAAGAACACCGTAGTCTCCGCTTCGTTGCTTTTGAGCTATGGTCAGCGCCTGCCGCTCTTCGTCGATACGAACATCGCGCCGCCCAACGGCTTCTTTACTTACACCGTTGCCGGCGGACCATTTGACGGCCAGCAGTACAGGGTGCCGTGGTTCTATCGCTGTTCATCCGCGACGAATTGTACCGGCAGCAATGGCTCGGCCCGTCCGAACGCAGCCTTCGGCGCAATGACGGAAATCCGTAGCATTGTTTGGAGTAAGTACGTCGCCGGAGTGCTGCAATTCAACCGCCGGTTGACCAATGGCTTGCAGTTCTCGGTCAACTACACGCGTTCGCACGCAACTGACCTGGGCCAAAGCTCAACGACATTTACGGCCACAAACAACCCGTTGAATGTCTATGATATTTCGGCAGAAGCGGGACGCTCGTTCCTCGATGTCCCGAACAAGTTCGTTGCGAATGCCGTCTGGCAGCCGCAAGCGAAGAACATCTTCCTGAAGGATTGGACCTTCTCGCCAATCTTCCAGTACTACTCGGGCGTGCCATTGAATACGTTCATCTCCGCGACCGTGCCGGTTCCAGGAATCACGCAGGATCCAAGTTGCTGGCCGGGTACGGTCACGGCCAACCAGTGCGCGACTCCGGGCGGTGGCCAGAATGGTTCAGGCGGAGCGACACGCTTCGCTCTGGCGAAACGCAACGGCTATCGCTTGCCGGCGATTATCAACACCGACATGCGAGTTTCGCGACGGATCCGGTTTGACGAATCCAGGGCGTTGGAGTTCTTCATTGAAGGCTTCAACCTTTTCAACCGCACGCAGGTGACTCAGTTGCAGAACCAGATTTACACTTCGACGGCCACCGCAGCGACCTGTAACGCCGCGCACACGACGTGTACGCCGGCGTCGGCTGTCTTGAACTACAACGCGCCGTTCCTGACCACGACCGCAGCCGGCGGCACGCTTTTCCGTGAACGCCAAATTCAGTGGGCCGTGCGGTTCCAGTTCTAATAAACTGGGAACGACTTAACTCGGGGCGCGCTTCCTAAGAGGCGCGCCCTTTTTATTTTGGACAACGGGCGCCGCGAGGCAGGGCGGCATCTGCGAAGGTTTCAGCCCTCCCTGGCGGACGGCCAGTGCCCATCACGCCGGATGGTTGCTATCACAAGCGGTTCCCCAACTCTTATACTCAATTCAATAAATGGTTGAGACCGAACAAAAAGCAGCAAGCGCTCGCGCGACCATGACTGAGAGGATCAAGACGCGCGCGCGCCAACTCGGCTTCGACAAAGTTGGCATCGTTCCCTCGCAGGCGCTGGCTGAGGAGCGAACGCGCTTGGAAGAGTGGCTGCGACGCGGCTATCACGGCGAAATGCCGTACATGGCGCGCGACCCGAAACTACGCACCGATCCAGCAGAGATTTTTCCCGACGCGAAATCCGTAGTTGTCGTCGCGTTGAATTACTACACGCCTCACCAACACAGTGTTAGTCGCGAGAGCGGTGTCAGATCCGCATGCGTCAGCGGGCGGGTAAACCATTCCACCGGCAAAGTCTCTCGCTATGCCTGGGGAGACGATTATCACGATGTCGTGGGCGGCAAGCTTCGCGAACTACTGTCCTGGATCAAAGAGCAGTGGCCCGCGGCGGAAGGAAAGGTATGCGTCGATATTCAGCCGATGATGGACAAAGCGTGGGCAGTCCGTGCGGGTCTCGGCTGGATGGGCAAGCACACGAACGTGATTACTCCCGACTTTGGTTCCTGGGTTTTTATCGGCGAACTGCTGTTCAACCTGGAACTCGATTACGACGCGCAGGAGATCGCCGATCAATGCGGCAGTTGCACTCTATGTATCGATGCCTGTCCGACGAATGCGATCGTTGAACCCTACGTGCTCGATGCGAACCTTTGCATCTCGCACGCAACGATCGAATCACGCGCAACGAAGATTCGCGATGACGTGGCTGCAAGCCTCGAAGGTTGGTTGTACGGCTGCGATATTTGCCAGGACGTCTGTCCATGGAATCATGCGGCGCAACCGGCGAATGAGTCGCGATTCGAGCCACGTGACGGCAACGTCAACGCCTCGCTCGATGAGATTCTTGAGTTGGATCACGACGCTTACGGAACTCGCTTTCGCGGCAGCGCCATGAAGCGCGCGAAACTTTCCGGGCTGCAACGCAATGCCCGCGCGCTGTTAGCAGAATCAGGCCTGGCAGAAGAAACCCGACCGTAAGGGAGGATGCACATCGGGCATCCGCGCTTGTCCCTGACGACCTGCTGATTTATCGTCTACGCCGCAATCCGGAATCTCTTCCGAAGGACGACCTCTGCGAATGAAATCGATCACTGTTGTTTGTGCGTGCATAATGATTGTGCTGACGATGAATATGGGGAACGCGCAATCTACTGCCACGCCCGCCACCCTGCGAAAACTTGCCGACGACTACTACAACTGGCGCAATCAAAATTATCCGGTATTTTCCAGCGACAATGGTTTGCATACGTGGGACACCAAGCTGACTGATTATTCGCCGGTAGCGATCGCTGCGCGTCGCACGCGTGTGGTGCAACTTTTGGCGCAAGTCAATCGGATGCGCACCGACAAATGGAAGAAAGACGATCAGATCGACTGGTTGCTCTTTCGCGCTCAGCTCGAAGGCCCTGTCTTTTTCGATCGCGTCATGGATTCCGAGCACAGCGATCCGCAAACCTACGTCAATGAATGCTCGAACTCGATCTTCTCGCTGTTGAAAAAGGAATACGACACGCCGCGCAATCGTGCGATTTCAGCCACCGCGCGTTTGAAAGCGATGCCGGCGATGCTTGACCAGGGTAAACGCAATCTCACCAAGCCGGTCAAGCTGTACGCGCAACTCGCGATTGACTCGGCACGCTCAGTCGATCCGCTATTCAAAGACAGCATGATGGCGGCGCTGGCCAAAGGTCTTTCGAAATCTGAGATGGACGATCTTGTCTCGGCACGCGAGGCAGCGATCAAGGCGATCCACGACTATGCCGACTGGCTCGAGAAGCGTTTGAAGACGATGCCGCCGTTCGCGCCGATGGGCGAAGCGAACTACAACTATCTGCTGAAGCATGTCTATCTTCTGCCGCTCGATGGGAAGCAGGTTGAGATGCTCGGGCAAACCGAATTGGCTCGGGCGCGTGCGATGGAATCAATGTTGCTCGATCCGTCTCTGGCTGATCCCGATCCATCACGCGCCGCAGTCATTCCCACAGATCAGGCAGATTTTCTCAAAGCTTATGAGCGGCGCGAGCAGGAGATCGTCACGTTTCTTCTCGATAACAAACTCGTCACCTTGCCTTCGTACATCGGCCGTTTCGAAATTCGCCAACTGCCTGAAGCTTTTAAGCCCACGAGTCCGGGCGGCTTCATGAACCCACCCGGCGTCTACGACAAAGATCCGACTGGTTTCTATTTCATCCCGACTTACAATCCGAAGAGCGGCAATTTCTACATTCGCGCAGCGATCGAAGACCCGCGACCGATTCTCGGCCACGAAGGAATTCCCGGGCACTTCCTGCAGCTCTCAATCGCTAATCATCTGAAGGATGAGATTCGCCGGCAACACGGCGACGGCGTGATCGTCGAAGGCTGGGCGTTGTATGGCGAAGAGATGATGATGCGCGAAGGGTTGTACCCATTCAATTCGCCGTCGCAGGGACAGGTGCTGCGGCTGACGCGTTATCGCGCGGCGCGTATCGGCGTCGACGTGAACCTGCACACCGGCCGCTGGACATTCGAACAAGCGGTGAAATACTTCATGGAAGCAGGCGGCTTGGATCGCGAAGCTGCGGAAGGTGAAGCCGCCGGTGCTGCGGCCAGTCCTTCGCAGAAGATCACTTACATCACGGGCAAGTGGCAGATCATGCGGCTGCTCGGTAAGTATCGCGACACGAAAGGCAAAGACTTCCGCCTCGGCCAATTTCACGACGACTTGATCAAGAATGGCAGTCTGCCGCTGTCAATCGTCGAGTGGATTATCTTGAATGATCGATCGTCGTTGGATGAAGCGTTGAAATAGTTTGCGGCTTTGCTGCCGATGTGGCCGTTCCTTTTTATTTTGCCCTCGCGCCGTAGGCACGACATGTTTATAGTCCTCTCCTAATTTCAATCCAAGTTCCGAAGGAGCGAAATCTGCGGCGCAGTGCGGACCGCGAAACTATCTGGCGCAACCCTGTCAGGGTTGCGCCCAGAACCTTGCCAGCGCTGCGCTATAAACGTCGTGCTCCTAACGGAGCTGAAGAACCGTCGATCTGATCATGGAACTGATGACATTGTCGAAGGGCTGATGTATAAGGGCAGCGCCTGGCTCAATTTCTAATATTCATGTCCAAGTCGCCGATATCTGAACCCGATTTTGTTTGCGACTGCGAAGAGTGGATGCGTTCCGCATGCGCCGGAGGGCCCTACTACAAAGAACATGAAGGAAAACGGTATTGCCTCCTCCACTTTCCTGGCAAGGAGAAAAGGGAGGCTTTCAAAGTAGTCTTTCAGCGAAAGTTAGAAAACAAGGACTTCAACTTTCGCGGGGTATGGTTCCCTGACCAACTGTCGTTCGAGGACTACGAATTCAGAACTGAGGCACACTTCAACGCTGCTACTTTCAGCGATGAGGTTTACTTCCTCAATGTCACTTTCAGCGCTAAGACATATTTCAGCGGAGCCACTTTTAACGCGGACGCTTATTTTACTGCCAGTTTCGGCGCGATGGCGGACTTTAGTCATGTCACTTTCAGCGCGAGAGCCGATTTTGTAGACTCCACTTTTGAGGCGGAGGCGTTTTTCAATTCTGCGATGTTCAAGTCGCGGGCGAACTTCAATCGAGTCACTTTCAGTGCGGCTGCGTTATTCCTCTCTACCACTTTCGGAGCGCGGGCAGTCTTCCGCCATACCATTTTCAGCGTGGAGGCTTTTTTCATCAGGGCCGCGTTCCGCGAATATGTAGAATTTACAGGAGATGAAACCCGGCAGGTATTCAGTGAAACATCATCATTGGAGTTACATTTTGCCAAAATCGAGAACCCTGCTCATGTTTCGTTCCACTCCGTAAGTTTGCGACCTCATTGGTTTGTGAACGTGGACGCGAGCAAATTTGACTTCACTAACGTGGGCTGGCCCACATTCACTAAGGTGGATTCGAACAGGCGCAGCATCAAGAAAGAAATCAAAAGACTTCAGGATCAGAAATTGCGCTTTCCACATCGATTGCTATCCGTAGCTTGCTGGCGGTTGGCAACGAACGCCGAAGAGAATCATCGCTATCCCGAAGCTTCCGGTTTTCGCTATATGGCAATGGACGCAAACCGTCTTGAACATTGGCACGGCTTCGCATTTTGGAGGTTGAGTTGGTGGTATTGGCTGGCTAGTGGCTATAGCGAACGGATTCTGCGCGCAACTGTGGTGTTAATCGGAATGCTACTGCTGACTGCGGCAATATACACACAGGTTGGATTTGTGGGATCGGAACCGAGGCTAACCCGTGAAAGCCGCGCAGAGGCGACAAAGTGGGAAGACACGAACGCGCGGCTCAACCTTAGGCGCGCGCTGATCTATAGCGCAGAAGTGATGGCGTTCCAAAAGCCTGAACCGAAACCAGGAACAACCGCCGCGCATTCCGTTGTGCTGCTTGAAACGATCTTAGGGCCCGTGCAGGCTGCGCTATTGTTATTGGCCATCCGACGAAAGTTCATGCGTTAGGAGGTTTCATGAAGAAAGTCTCGGTGAGCGCAATGGTGGTCTTAGCGTTTTTGTTTGCCGGCCCGTCATGTAGGTTGGTGGGCCGCGGTATTCAGGGCTCCGGCGTTCGCAAGACAGAGAAACGAGACTTTGCGCCTTTCAAATCGGTCGATGCGGCCGGTGCTTATGACGTGACCATCACCTGCCAGCAGGCGCAGAGTTTCGAGATTGAAGGCGACGACAATATTTTGCCAATCATCCAAACCGAAGTGCGAGACGGCGTGCTGCACATTCATAACGAGAGTGCCTACAACTCCACGAAGGGCATCGCTATTCGAATTGCCGTTCCGGATCTCGAGAAATTCTCGTCTGAGGGAGCCGGGGACGTTCATGTATCGGCCGTAAAGAACGAGAGACTGGTGTTGATTTCCACCGGCGCGGCCAATCTCGTCGCCGCCGGACAGACAAAATTCGTCGATATCGGCACGAGCGGCGCCGGCAATGTCGATACAGTGAAACTCAGTGCGGAGCGGGCCAACATTATGGTTTCGGGGGCTGCCAACGTCGATGTTTACGCGAGTCAGCAATTGGATGTCTCACTTTCCGGGATTGGCAGCGTTACTTATTCCGGTAATCCGCCGGTCGTGAACAAAAGCGTGAGCGGCATAGGCTCTGTGAATAAAAAGGAATAGCCCGCCAGTGTTAACTGAAACCGAAATCCGCGTCCTCGGCTCGCTAATCGAAAAACAGATCACCACGCCGGAGTACTATCCGCTAACCCTGAACGCGCTCACGGCGGCATGTAATCAAAAGAACAATCGGAGTCCGGTGATGTCGCTCAGTGAGGGCGAAGTCGAACACGCGCTCGATAGCTTGCGCGATAAGAACCTGGCTTACGTCTTTCACGGCAGCACCAGTCGCGTGCCGAAATTCAAGCACGTCGCGCCGGAAGTGTTGCAGCTCAACCCGGCGGAACTCGCGGCGATGTGCGTGTTGATGTTGAGCGGCCCGCAAACCGTCGGCGAGATTCGCACTCGCGGCTCAAGACTTTATGACTTCAAGGGACTGGAAGAGGTTGACGAGACTCTGCACGCGTTGAGCACGAGAGAATCCGATGCGCTGGTTATGAAGTTGCCGCGGCAATCCGGACAGAAAGACGCGCGGTTTGTGCACTTGCTGGCCGGCGAACCAGCAGTTGAAGCAGCGATCGAAATGGTTGCGCCGTCACGGGCTGCCCGTCGCGAACCCGAAGGCGATCGCGTCAGCAAACTTGAAGAAGAAGTGCAATCGCTGACTCAGCAAATCGAAAACCTCACCGCGCAGTTCGAAGAATTCAAAAAACAGTTCGAATGACCCGACAAATCATGAACGCTATCAGACCCCTGGCCGTTGTTTGCTTCGTTGTTGTGTGCGCAAGCGCAGTGAGCGCGCAACGTAATCGCCCGACTGTTTGCGGCCAGGCCGCGTTCGCTGCTTACAAAGCGCTGCCGGAACTTAAGTATGAATGTCCGGATGAATCCACCTCCGACGAAGCGCTCATGAAGCTGCCGGCGCGGCTGGCGGCGATTAAGATGGTCGAAAAGATCCTGGGTACATTCGATCGCGCCGCCTGGTGGAACGCGGACGCTGAGCAGTTGAACCTGTGCGAAATTCACGGTCGCGCTGGCCGTTTGACGAACGAAGAGAAGCAGAAGCTCAACGATGGAGATTACGATCTTAAGGTGTTCGGCAATCATCAGATGCGGCTGGTGATGTTGCGCGACCCGTGTTATGCGACTCAGTATTCCGGCGCAAATGGATTCCTTCTGTATCGTGATGGCGGAACAGTCTTTGTTTCGCAGGTCCTGGACGGTTACGCGTCAAGAGTCGCGAATTCCGTCGGCATCGATTTCGCGACGGCAAATGGCGAACAGTTGATCGAAATTTCCACGGCGAACAGTTTTCCACCGGCGCTGGTTGATTATTACTTCAGAGTTGATTCAAAGACGCGCCACGCGGTACCAAAAAAGATCTTCAAAGAAGACAACAAGCTGACGAACGAAATCTATTCAGACATGTTGATGGGCGAGCCCAAAGATTTTGGGTTGCCTAAAGACGCCGCTGAGCTAAACATCATTCGCAACGGGCGCCTGTCGCCGACGTTCAGCGCTTACGAGCAGGACGAGCACGGTAACATCGATAATCGCTTGCGAAGAATCGTCTATCGTTGGAACGGAAAGTTCTATGCCAAGGTTCGTTAGTCTCAAAGCAACGGTTTTGATTCTTATCGCCAGCCTTACTTTAGGCGTAGCGCTGCGCTCGTATGCACAACCAACCGGAAAATTTAATGATGCGGTGAAACGGTCGGCTTTGGCCGCCGAAATCGTTGCTAAATTGTCCCAGCTGCCTGAGCAACAGATGATTCCGCGCGCGTTGATTGATAGAGCCGAGGCCATCGGGATTTTTCATTGCCAGAAAATTGATTTGCTTATTGAGCACGGCGTGAAATGTCCCGGCGCGATCAGTAGAAGATTACAAAACGGCTGGAGTCTGCCTGCGTATTTCCGCCTGTTTGCCGGCGGATTTGGCCGTCCGAACTCGGCTCTCGGCGATGCGCCAGTAGTCATTCTCCTTTTTAATGATCGTCTGGCGCTGGAGTTGTTGACGAAGAGCGGAAAACTTAAGGGTGAGAAGCAAGCTCTTGCAGGCCCAGTGGGGCCAACTGCGGCGCACGAAATTAACACGTTCCACGCAGTCCACGTAATTGCGTACGGCTACAACACAAAAGGTCTGTGGGGAAGAAATCTGAAGGAAACCAGCTGGTTGAAAACAATGGGCATTGGCGACGAGAAGATCAACCAGAATTTATATCGTCGGAAGGGAGCGGAAGTACTGGCCGGAGCCAGTATTGATCGGGCATCGTTGGCTTCAGGGGTTACAGATTTCCAGAAAGCGCTGGAAAGATATTGGCCTGCGGACGAACCAAATTCTCAGACGACTACAAAACTGACACTAAAGTAACTAAAAACTTTTTCGGGCCGGGGGGTAAAAAAATAAATGATTGCGAAGCGGTTTCTAGCGTTGGGCGTGGTTGCGTTTCTGACGGCGGTTGGCTTCTCGTGTAGCTATGTCATGCCCGAGCGCTACGTCGATTACCACAAGGGAAGAGTGCCAGTTAATTTGCCGCGAGATGTCGCCAATGCAGACATAGATCGCAACGTGGAGAAAGACAGCGCTGTGATCGTGACCGTCGGTTCAGACGGTAAGATGTATATCGGCAACGATCACTCGCCGATAGACCACGACACCCTAAGATACAAAGTACGCGAACTGGCGGCGAACCTGCGCGAAGACCACAGAATCGTTTATCTGGCGGCGGACGTGGCTGCCGATTACGGGAAGGTGACCGAAGCTTGTGACGCAATCAGGGGTGCGGATGTTTCGCACGTCGGTGTCCTGGCGTTTACTCCAAAGTATGACTGGCCGGGCAGGATGGTGGTTGAACTGCCTGCGGTACCTGATCCGAATCAAGACTTAAGTCAGTTCAAACCCAATCCCTTGACGCTGGTCGTCACGATCTCGCCCGATTTGAAGGTGAAATTAAACGGAGATGATTATGGATCTTCGAATGATCTGGGCGGGCTTAATGACAAGCTGATACATGTTTTTCAATTGCGTCGCGAACAGCACGCTTACCGACAGGGATACGAAACGAGAACTGACTTACCTGAGGACGAGAGAGTCGAAAAAACCATTACGATTAAAGCGGACCGGAAAAATAAGTTTGGCGACGTCGCAAAAGTCATCAATACGCTCATAGGCGCGGGCGCGCGGCCCATTTTTCTACAACTGGATGATTTGGTGAATTGAACCGGGCAGACGTGAAGGCTACGGCGCGACCACGCGCGCGATCGTTCCGGTAACTTGATCGAAATCAAATGGCTTGCCGATGATTCCGGCGACCAGATCAACTTCGCCTGCCGGCGGTTGCGCAGTCGCGCCGTAGCCAGTCACCAATACCACCGGCAGTCCAGGTTTCTGTTTGCGAATCGCGCGTGCCGTTTCCCAGCCGTCCATCTCAGGCATAGCCAAATCCGTGAAAACCAGATCGAAATCGTCAGCTGTGATTTTGTCGACAGCAGCGCGACCCGACTCAGCGGTGACTACTTTATGGTCGAGATCCGCGAGCATTTCAGCAAGCGTCTCGCGCACAACTTGTTCGTCGTCAACCACCAGCACGGACAAAGAAACGGTGGTGTTCACAGTCGTCTGTGGTGCGACTGCGGCCTGGGTGCTTGAGTCGTCAAATGGCAACTCAATCTGAAATGTAGTTCCTTCGCCGACTTTCGAGCTGACACTGATAGTTCCGTCGTGGCGTTCGATGATGCCATAGCTTACGGAGAGACCGAGTCCCGTACCGTTGACGCCTTTCGTGGTGTAGAAGGGTTCGAAAACGCGCTCGCGGATCTCTTCTTCCATGCCCATGCCGGTGTCGGCAAATCGCAATCGCAGTCGATTGGCTTCGCGCCGGCAACAAATCTTGAGGGTGCCACCCTGCGGCATGGCATCGACTGAATTTACGATCAGATTGACGAAGACTTCACGAAGTTCTGACGCGTTACCGCGCGTGAGCATCCCGTTTTCGGCGTTGACAACGACATCGATGAGCCTGCCGGCTGACCTCGCTTCGTTCTGCCAGCGGGTGCGCGTGATCTCGACAGCGTCGCGAATCAAGCTGCTGACATCGACAGCTTCCATTTCCGCGATAGTTGATTTGCGCGCGAAAGTTTGAATGCGCCGCACAGTAGCAGCCGCGTCTTCGGCCGCCGTCACGATCACTCCCAAACTCCTAATCAATTCTTCGTCATGCGAGCGTCTTAGAACTAGTTGGGCCCGGCCGAGGATCGCGGCCAGCGAGTTATTGAAGTCGTGCGCCACTCCCGAAGCCAACTGACCCAGTGCGCGTAGTTTGTCGGCGCGCGCGGCGCGTTCCCGCTCCTGCTTCTGCTCGGTGATGTCGTGGGCAATCCCGAGCACGCCGGTGACTTCTCCGTCGACAATGATGGGGGCCGTGTTTACCAAAGCGTAGCGGATCGCGCCGTCTTTGGTGACGTAGCGTGATTCACAGCGTTGCGCCTCACGGTTCAGGCTGGCCATAAAACGCGCGCGCCGCATGTCGCGATCGGCGTCGTGCACGTTTTCCAAAAAGTAACGGCCGATCAGCTCGCGCATTTCGAAACCCGTCAGATCCAGCATTGCCTGATTGCACCACTGATACATGCCCTGGCAATCGACGGCGTAAATAGCTTCGCGCGCGCTCTCCAAAATATTTTTGAGTAGCGACTGATGTTCGCGCGCAACGGCCTCAACTTTTCGCAACTCCGAAAGATCGCGTGCGGTGCAGACTGCGCCGACGACCTGATGCCCGGCGTCGAAAACCGGCTCAACCGTTACCAGCACCGGCCGCTTTAGTTTGTGCGGAACTATTTCGAGATTGACAGGCTCGGCTTCGCGCAAACTTCGCTCGACCACACACTCGAGTTCGTCCGTATCGGCCCGCAGAATCTCACAACACTTCCGTCCCAGCAGAGCCTGTGGCGCAGCGTTGTCCATGCCGGCGCCGGCCGTATTCACGCGGATCAGCAAGCCGTTTGGATCGAAGATGAATACGCCATCTGACATCGCGTCGAATGTCGTTTCCCATTCGTTCTTGGCGCGCGCGACAATTTGGAAAAGCTCGGCCTGCGCGATGGCAGTTGCCAGTTGCGCGCCGACTGATTCCACCAGCAATACTTCATCCGTGGTCCAGTTGCGCGGCGAGCCCGTTTGCTCGATAGAAATGACACCCCGGAATCGGCCATTAACGTTCAGGGGCGAAACGACGACCGATTGCAAATCCTGTTCTTTGGCGTAGAAAGATATTCCGGATGCGAGCTGCGACGATCCCTTCGCAAAATGGCTGACATCAGCAATTACCAGGGGCTGGGATGAATTGCAGAAATGTTCACGCAGCAGTTGATCGTAGTAACCGTCGAATTCACTGTTGCTTTGGCGCTCGTCGATAGCGTATTCGGTCTTAACGAACAAATCGTCGTTCGACCCGTCACACAGGCGCACTTGCACGCGCGATGCAACCAGCGCTACACCCAACTCGCGCACAGTTGTGTCGAGTATCTCCGGCAGGCTCAAAGACGAACGGATAGCTCCCCCAAGTTTGTTTACCAGCGCCTCGCGCGCAGATGTCGCTTCGGCCTTTTGATACAAGCGCGCTTGCCGCATGGCGATGCCGGTTTGGTCCGCGACGGATTTCGCAACTTCGATATCTGACTCACTCCACTTTCTCATCGAGGTCGTGGTCGATAGCGCAAACGCACCCAGCAACTCGTCACCTACCGTGAGGCCGATGTACATGATCGACTTTACGTTGAAGTGTTTCAGCATCCCTTGATATAGATCGTGGATGGTTTCCTCTTTGGCTGCGTTGTTGAAAGCCAGCACCCCGTGTTCTTTGATCGCGGCATGGAGCTGGTTTACCTGCGCGGCGTCAAAGTCGTGTGCGGCCGGCCCGACGTCGGGTCGATGATAGTCGGCGACATTCGTGACTCGGCCGGCGCGCTCGTCTTTCATGAACAGCGAACATCGATCCACATTCAGGTGCGTCCCCAATTCTCTGACCGCGGTCGCGAGTACTTCGGAAACGTCGAGCGTGCAACGGATCGCCTGCGAGATGCGGTTGCTCAACGCGACGCGATCGGCATGTTGCTTCATCTCGGCGTACAACCGGGCATTTTGAATGACGATGGCGGCGTGCGCGGCGATGGTGCGCATCAATTCCAAATGACCGTCGTCGTAAGCGGCCGGTCTGTCATAGTCCTGAGTGGTAATCACGCCCACGACCTTTTCGCCTACCATCATCGGTACAGCCAGCCAGCACTGCGCGCTGCGACCGCTCAGTTGCAGGCCCATCTTAATGAGCGCCGTGTCCAGATCGCGTTCGATGTATAGAGGTCGTTTGGTGCGAATGACGTGTTCGGTCAACCCGAGCCCAAGTTTGCGCGTCGGCGAGTGATACGGTTGGCCGTTGATCGTGTAAGCCGGAAACGAGACTTCTCCCTTTTGTTCGTCGTACAAAGCGACGTAAAGATTGCGGTTGTCGATCACCGTCCCAATCATCGAGTGAATCAGGTTGGCAATTTCCGCCGGCTCTCCCAACTTGCTCAGTTCATGAGAAATTTCATTGAGCGCTGCTAACTCCTGGTTACGTCGCACCAACTCTGCTTCCGCGCGCTTACGCTCCGTCACGTCGCGACCTATTCCCTGTACACCGACAGGCTTACCGTCGCGATAAATCAAACGCGTACTTAATTCCAGCGTAATGCGGCGGCGACTCTTTGAGACGATATCGACTTCATAGACGGTCGCGACATCCTGGCTTTCCAATTTGCGCTTGAGCATGCCGCCGGCGAGCGCGACCTGATCAGGCACGACGACTTGCGAAAAATTCATCAACATCGCCTCGGCTTTCGAATAACCAGTGAGTTTTTCGCCCGTATGATTAAGCGAGGTGAAGTTGCCATCGAGATCGTGCGTATAAATCAGATCGTTAGCGTTATCGAAGATTTCGCGATACCGCTGTTCGCTCTCGATCAAAGCCGTTTCCGAGCGTTTCTTCTCAGTGACGTCGTTCGCCAGCACGAAGTATGCGGCGCGCCCGCTGAATTCAACTTTGTGCCAGGCGACATCGACGTCGATCACCGTGCCGTCTTTCCTGCGGTGTCGCCATACGCCGGCGTCGGCGTGCGGGCTCATTGTGGTCGTAACGTGTTCGATTAGATCAGCGACCTCTTCTTCCGGCCGAATGTCCTTGATCGTCATCGCCAAAAATTCTTCGCGGCTGTATCCGTAGTGTTTGACCGCGGCATCGTTGACGGCGAGGAATTGGAGTGTCTGCTGATCGCACAACCACATTGGACATGGGTTGGCTTTGAACAGGAGGCGGTATTCCTTTGCAGATTTCTGTAACGCCTTTTGCGCGCGATGGCGTTCAATCAGACGCGCGACTTTGATTAGCAGCTCTTCGTTTCGAAAGGGAATCTCGACGTAGTCGTCGGCGCCGGCGCTATAACCTTCGATCAGGGCAGCCTCTTCTTTCCGGACTGCGCTCACCATTATTACCGGGATCGACGCGGTAGCAGGATTAGTCTTGAGGCGCTGACACAATTCAAGCCCGTTCATTTCGGGCATCACCACGTCGCTGATGATCAGATCGGCAAGAAAGGTTGACGTGAGCTCCAGCGCGCGGCGAGCGCTCTCGGCGGGGATCACTTTGTAGCCTTCGGGCTCAAGCAGATCAACCAACAGATTGAGCACTTGCCGGTCATCTTTAACGACCAGAATTCGAGGACGATTGTCTGCTGATCCAGGCATCAGGTAAACGAGATTTGCAGCAAAATCCGGCGCAGATGCGCGCCCGAAAAAGATAATCTGAGGCGGGAACTGCCCTCAGGGCCAACTCAGTATAGCAACGCAAAACGCGTTTGTCAGCCGTTAAATCTTGGAATTTGGCGAATTTGTAGGGCTATTGCAAGCCGTTTTGCGACTTACTTGGCGAAGTAGCCCGGTCGATAGGTAAGTTTCAGCGACTGTCTTTGGATTTCAGGATTAAGAATCTCGATGGTCACTCGCCGGTACGAGCCATCGCGGGTCTTATTCGAAGGGGCATATGCAATCAGATATTGCTCTCGCAGCTCCCGCTGAATCTGTGCGAACGCATCGCGGAGTTCTGCCTCGTTGCGCGGAAAATATGCGCGGCCACCGGTGGCCTCAGTGATCTTTCGCAACGACCCTTCATCGACTCCGTAGGAGTAACGATCCCCGATTCCGATCGCATAGACCAGTGCGTCAACTTTCACAGCGCTGTTAATGGCCTCGCTCATGTGTAACTGACTGCTCGTATCCTGCCCGTCGGTCAACAGAATGATCGCGCGTCGTGTGTGTTCGGCCGAATCGCGCATCACTTCATTTGAGGTCGTGAAGACTGCATCCCAAATTGCGGTCGAGCCCGCCAACATTTGTTGACTGTCTGAAATTGGCGGTGTGCCACCGACTACCACGCCACCACCGATCAGACCGCTGGGCGGAACGTATTCGACGCGCTCAATTGCCCGGCGCAGCCGTGCGACGTTTCCGGTCAGCCCTTGCTCCAGGGTTGATTCGCCAGTGAACGAAACGACGGCGGCTTCATCTTTCTGCGGGCGCATAACAGCTTCGAGGAATGCCTGGGCCGCGACCTTTTCGTCGGGCAACGTGCGCTCTTCCGATCGACTGGTGTCGATGAGAATCGCGAGTGACAACGGCAGATCAATATTCTGTTGGAAAGTGAAAATTTGCTGCGGCACTCCATCTTCCAGTATCCGCACGTCTTCACGTTTGAGATTTGAGATGAAACGCTTGTGCTTGTCGGCGGCGGTAAAAAAAACGTTCGTGAGATTTGTCTCGACACGCAACACTTCATCTGAACGCAGCGTCTCTTCGTCCGGCGACCGCGGTGTAGAAGTAGGCGCGGGGCTGGGTGAAGGGCTAGCGACCCGCTCACGAGTGGTCGTTGCTTTGTCGCTCTGCGCTCGGGTATTGATTCCGAGTTCCGCTCCGACGAAGACGATCATCGCAGCGAACAGCACAGCCGCAAATAACAGACGCGCTCTCATTTCAACTTCCAGTTTTGACCGCGTCGGCAACCGCTCGGTAACCTTTTTTGGTTTGTAGCTTGAACCCCTGGCTATTGGTAAGCTTCACTTCCACGCGCCGGTAACTGCCGTCGTACTTGTCATTCATCGGCTTGTAGGTGATTAGATACTGCGATCGGATTTCTTTCGCGATCTCATTTAACGATTTTTCGAGCGAAAGCATGTCGCCCGTGAAGAACGCGACGCCACCCGTTTCGTCGCTAATCCGATCGAGATTCTTGTCCGCTTTTCCCTTAATGGTACCCGCCTCAACGCCGACAACCGTGCTGAGCAGGCCAGCCTTCGTAGAAATCGCGAAGATTGTTGTTTCGGTTCGTTGCGCGATGTCAATAGCATCGTTAATGTCTGCGCGGCTGTAAGTGTCCTCGCCATCGGTGATGACGACCAGCACGCGACGGCCGGGCACAGAGCGCATCTTCTGATCGCAAAACTGCCAAACGGCATCCCACAGCGCGGTTTGTTGGCCCGTTTTCTTTACCGCGTACACCGCGCGATCCAGTAGTTCCAGGCGATCGGTGAAATCCTGTCGCAGAGTAATCTCGTGATCGAAGGTCGCAAACAGTACGCGATCTTTCCGTGGACGCACCATCGTCTGGATGAAGTTCATCGCCGCTTCCTGCTCGAACTTCAGTTTGGCAGCCGTCGAAGGCGATGTATCCATCAGGACACCGACATAAAGCGGCAGACTGTTGCTTTCTTCGTTCGCAAACGAGTCGATTTTCTGCGGCACTTTGTCTTCGAGGACCACAAAATCATTTTGCGTCAGACCGCCAACGAACTTTCCCTTCTTGTCCTTCACAGTAATCGGCAGGCGGACGCGCCGGATGTTGACCACTTCAGGTTGATTGGGATCGGGCGTCGCTGTCGGCGCTGGATTCTGTGGCCGGGGATTTTGCGCCGTGGCCGCAAACGCCAGTAGCAGCGCCACCGCCATCGTTGAAATTCCTGCAAATACTCGATTCATTGATTATTTTCGGCCCGGCTGGAAGTCATTTTGCAGTCGGCATTTCGATGCGAATGCTTGTAATGGCAGTTGCCCTCGTGACGGCTTTCGTGTGACTTCTTGTGTCGTGTTTTTATACCTTATCAATTTTGGCCGCCAGTATGAAATCGCTTTCCGTCAGCCCGTCGATCTTATGCGTCCAGATCGTGATGTCCGCTTTTCCCCAGCCAAAGCAGATATCAGGATGATGTCCCTGACTTTCCGCGAGTTCGCCGACGCGATTTACAAAGTCGAGTGTCTCGCGGAAGTTCGCAAACTTAAATTCCTTTCGTAAATGATGCTCGCTGACAACAGCCCATCCGGAGATCTGATCAAGCATCTTCTGGATTTCTGCGCCTTGCATGGGCGGCACGCCACCCCGGCACGGAACGCATTCGCGCGCAGCCAAATCACTCATGTGCCCTCCTCAAAAACCCCAACGCAAACTTTTAGGCGTGTGCTGGAAACACTATCACAAATTCGCGGGCCGCTCCGAGACGGCGGCAGGTGCTGACTTCCGTTAAGTCGTCTGCGATAATAAGCCAGCTTTCTTTCGTTTCAGCAACCAGGCCACGAATAAGATGAGTGAAGCTTTGGACAAAGTGCGTGGTGTGCGCGAACTGCCGCTGTTTCCCTTGCCGGTCGTGTTATTTCCGGGCATGCCGATGCCGCTGCACATCTTCGAGCCGCGTTACCGGCAAATGCTCACTGACATTCGCGCCAGCGACAACCTGTTCGGATTGTCGTATTTCGACGCGGGCGAATCCGGCAAAGAAATCCCGCCGACCGGTCACATTGGGTGCGTCGCCGAGATAACCGAAACACAGGGGCTGCCGGACGGCAGATCTAACGTGCTCGCAGTCGGTGTAGTGCGGTACGAAGTCGAGGATTATCTCGACCGCGACGATCCGTACCTGGTTGTGCGCGCAAACTTTTTCGAAGACGAAGAAGAGAGCGGCGAGAAGTTGCGCTCAGATGCGCGCGAGGTCGCGGCCATGTTCATGCGCGTCGCCAATGCAATCAGGGTTACTAACGATGAGCGCGGCAATCTGCCCGACATTACCGACACCGAGCCGCAGAAACTTTCTTTCCTGGTCTCGGCCGCGATGGAGTTGGAGCCGGAGGTGAAGCAGCAGTTACTCGAGCTTCGTTCTACGTCTGAGCGCCTGCATCGGCTTGGTGATTTTCTGGCGCGCGTAGTCAAGAACTACGAAGAGCGGGCGCGTCTCCATTCGATTGCGAAGGGCAATGGCCATGGCGGTAAGCACGTCGATGTTGACGAGTAACTCCTGGTCCGTCTGAACCGCTGAATTCAAACACTAAAGTCTATGCCACGCATCACGGTTCGGGTTTTCTTCTTTGGCGCAGCGCGTGATGCGGCCGGATGCGAAAAGATCGAGTTGGAGTGCGCCGCAGGCTCCACGGCCGGCCAGGCTTTTGCGCAATTGAGGTCTGACCATCCGGAACTCAAACGGTTTGGCGAGTCTCTGCTGTTGGCGGTGAACCAGGAATATGCGAAACACGACCGCATTTTGTCCGATGGCGATGAGCTGGCGATCTTCCCGCCAGTCAGTGGCGGCTCCGGTGCTGGGAGTGCTGGGAGCGCGGGCATCTTGCCCGCATCTTCCGGCGACAAAGACTTCTTCGAATTAACCACTGATCCAATCAGGGTGGAATCCGTCGCGCGCCGCGTCGTGCTGCCACAGTGTGGCGCAACGGTGACGCTCGATGGCTATGCGCGCGAATGGACCAAAGGCCGGCGGACGCTTTACCTGGTCTATGAAGCGTATGAAGCCATGGCTGTGAGCGAAATGAAGAGACTAGGTGCGCAAGCTCACGAAAAGTTCGACATTGCGCACATTGGGATCGTCCATCGCACCGGCCGTCTGGAAATCGGCGAGACGTCAGTAGTCATCAGCGCCAGCGCCCCGCACCGCCGCGCGGCCTTCGAGGCTTGCGAATGGGCCATTCGCGAACTCAAACGCACTGTGCCCATTTGGAAGAAAGAAGTTTTCGAGGACGGTGAAGTTTGGGTGGAAGGAGAAGGCAAAAAATAATCCGCAGATTTCGCAGATTACGCAGATGAGACATTGAGACTCGGATGCCTCGCCGTCTAACAAAACGAGGTTATCTTATCTGCGTAATCCGCGTAATCTGCGGATAAACTCCGTCACGACGAAACTTCTTCAGTCTCTTCATCAGCGCTCGGCTCGACCAGCGATGCGCTCGTCACCATGTCGCCTTCGTCAGTCTTAATTAACCGTACACCCTGAGCGCTGCGTCCCGTCTTGCGGATGGCGCCGGCTTCCAGACGAATCAGTTTCGCCTGCTGCGTAATGATCATGATTTCCGATTCGGCTTCGACGGGGAATACGGCGACGACCTTGCCCGTCTTGTCGGTGGTCTTCATGTTGATGACGCCTTTGCCGCCGCGCGATTGCAACCGGTAAGTTGAAATCGGCGTCTGCTTGCCATAACCCTGCTCGGAAACTGAAAGCATCTTTTCCGAATCGTCGGCGGAAACCGCGCAGAGCGAAACGACGAAATCGTCTTTGCGCAGGTCGATGCCGCGCGTGCCGCGCGTGGCGCGCCCCATCGGACGAGCATTCTTCTCATCGAAGCGAATTGCGAAACCGTTGTGCGTCGCGATGAAGATTCTCTTTGTTCCGTCAGTCAGCACCACGTCGAGCAGCTCGTCGCCTTCGTCGATGTTGATGGCAATGATTCCATTCGAGCGAATGTTCTGGAAATCGGAGAGTGCGGTCTTCTTGATCACGCCCTTGCGCGTGACCATGAGGACGTAGCGGCCTTCCGAAAACTCACGTACGGGCACGACGCCGGCCAGCTTTCGATCGGACGGAATCTGAATCAGGTTCACAATCGCTTTGCCGCGCGAAGCTGCGGCCGCGTCGGGAACTTCATGAACCTTCATCTTGTACACAAGGCCATCGTCGGTAAAAACCATCAAATAAGCGTGCGTAGAAGCGATGAACAAATGTTCGACGTAATCATCGTTCTTGGCCATGGCGCCGAAGCGCCCCTTGCCGCCGCGACCCTGGCGGGAATAAGTCGTGATAGGTGTGCGCTTGATATAGCCATTCTTGGTGATGGTAATGGCGACTTCCTCGTCGGCGATCAGATCTTCGATTGTGTACTCGGTGCCTTCGTCTGTGATTTCGGTGCGGCGCGCGTCGCCGAACTCTTTCTTCACAGCTTCCAACTCATCGATGATTACACCGCGCAAGGCCTGCTCGTTCGCGAGAATGTTCTCGAGTTCCGAAATTAGTTTGATGATCGATTCGTACTCGTCGACGATTTTCTGGCGCTCGAGCGCTGACAAGCGTCGCAGCTGCAAGTCGAGAATCGCCTGCGCCTGAATTTCAGAAAACGCCAGGCGCTCCATTCCCTTCTTCAGTTTCGGCAGATACTTCGCCAGCGGCTCGTTCGAGGGAATGCCTTTCCACGATTTCACTTCGCTGGTCGTTTTCAGATTTCCAGTCAGCCATTGCCTGGCTTCGTCAACTGAACGCGAGTTGCGAATCAACGTGACAATGTAATCAAGCGCGTCGATCGCCTTCGTCAATCCTTCCAGCACGTGAGCGCGGGCGCGGGCTTTCTTCAGCTCGTACTCGGTGCGCCGGCGAACGACTTCACGACGAAAGTCGACGAACGCCTCGAGCATTTGCTTGAGGTTCAGTACGCGCGGCTGGCCGTTCACGATCGCGAGGTTGATAACGCCGAAGCTGGATTGCATTGGAGTCAGCTTGAACAGCTTGTTGAGCACGACTTGTGGCACCGCGTCGCGTTTGAGCTCAATAACGATACGCATCCCATGTCGATCGGATTCGTCCCGCACGTCGGAAATGCCTTCGAGCTTTTTCTCGTTGGCGAGTTCTGCGATGCGCTCGATTAATTTTGCCTTGTTAACCTGAAAGGGAATCTCAGTAATGATAATGGCGTCGCGTTCGTGCGAGCCGCGACCGATGCGATCGATCGTGGCCTTGCCGCGCATTTGCAGAATGCCTCGACCAGTCCGATATGAGTTTTCAATTTCGGTGCGGCCGCAGATGAACCCGCCGGTCGGAAAGTCCGGCCCTTTCACGATCTTCAAAAGCTTGTCGATTGTGATTTCGGGATCCCGAATCAATGCCATGGTCGCGTCAACGACTTCGGTCAGGTTGTGCGGCGGGATCTTAGTGGCCATGCCGACGGCGATCCCTTCAGAACCGTTCAGCAGCAGATTTGGAATGCGCGTCGGAAGAACCGTCGGCTCGCTTAAACTTTCGTCGTAGTTTGGTTGAAAACTAACCGTCTCTTTTTCGATGTCGGCCAGAACTTCGTTGGCGAGCTTTGCCATCCGAACTTCGGTGTAACGCATGGCGGCGGGCGCATCACCATCGACAGATCCGAAATTTCCCTGGCCATCAATCAAGGGATAGCGCATGGAAAAATCCTGGGTCAGGCGCACGATCGTGTCGTAAACCGGAATGTCGCCGTGGGGGTGATACTTACCGATAACGTCGCCCACCACGCGTGCGCTCTTCTTGTAAGCCTTGTTGTAGTTGTTGCCCAGTTCGTTCATCGCCCACAGCACACGACGATGTACCGGCTTCAGACCGTCGCGCACGTCTGGCAGCGCGCGACCGATGATCACAGACATCGCATAGTCGAGATACGACCGGCGCATCTCTTCTTCGATCGTTATGTGCTGGCGTTCAAGTGTTTCCATTCGTCAAACCTTTCCGTTACAATCCGCGGACGCGTTGCTCGAGCAGGCCCTCTAACGCGAAAGCCGGCGATTTTTGTGGCACGAACTTTTGAATTGTTTGGGACTTCAGGGGTTCGCGGCAGCAGCCAATCATGCGGTTAAATTAAGTCGTTATTTTACCGCATAAAGCGGCATTCTCAAAGCGTCAAAACCTCGATAATTGCTGATAAAATGACCTATTCGCCACGCGCGCGGTCGAGCTGGTCGATTGACCGAAAATAGGTTCACGGTGGGACCCGGTTTTGGCTAATCAATCTGCGAAATCTGATCAGAAATCCCGGAGGTTGCGCGAGCGCATCCGACTGGCGCTGCCGGCTCGTATTTTCGTGCGCGAAAGTGCTGCGAATGAGTGGACAGTCATGACCCGCCTCGTCGACGTGACGCCGTTCGGCGCGCGTCTACGCCTGCCACGTCCGATCGATATCGGACGGCTACTGCAACTAACGATGGCCATGCCGCGCGCGTTGAGAGTGTTCGATCACACTGAGGATCAATATCGCATCTGGGCAATCGTCAGAAATCTAAAACTGCTGGAGCAGCAGAAGCCGAAGGACGATCTGGTCGAAATCGGCGTCGCCTTTATCGGCAAGCGTCCACCCAAGAGTTTCGAAACGAATCCTGAACGGCGTTACGAAATCGCGCAGACGAAACTGGAGAGTCAAACGTGGTCAACTCGCGAAGACTCCGTCGAACAACTGACTGAGGTTGCGACCGAGGATAAACGGAAAGAGAGCCGGCAGATGATTCCGGTCGATGTTGTCATGCAGGTGTTCGAGGGCGACAAGTTGGTGAAGGATGAACAGACCGTGACTGAGAACATCAGTCGCAGCGGTGCTGCTGTCTTCACCGCGATGGATGTCGCACCAGGAACGTTTGTCAAAGTGACGAGCGAGCGATACAACGCAAGGGTGCTCGCGGTGGTGCGCGCACGCCGTACTGGCGCGGGTGGCATCACCCGGCTGCACCTGGAATTTGTAGGCTCTGAATGGCCGTTGTGAATGGAGTTTTCTATGTCATCAACGCGTTTCGAATTTCCACGTGAGACCTTGCTCGTCGAAATCGAGCGTTACTGTGCGTTTCCCGATTGCGTATGGCGCAATGGTATTGGTTTGACGAAATCTGAGGCGATTGAGTACCGTGGCTTCGATTGCGCAAAGTGCGAACGTTGGAATGATGACACAGTCGAGGCGGTTGAGTTGCCGGAATCGTGGCGGAATGAAATCCTGTTGGGGCGCGATACTTCAACATCAAATTAGTTAGTTGAAAAATAGATTTTGAGCGAAAGCACCACCTCTCTCGACCGTTCGCGTAATGGCAACGGCTCGCGGGCCTATCCGCCGATGGCGCCGCAATGGGCGCTGGAGATCTTCCGTCCGATTGTCCGCGTTCTGTCCCGGCTTCTTTGGCGGACGCGCTGGATTAATACCGAGTACATTCCGCAGAGCGGTGGGGTCATCATCGCCTCGAACCATCAGACTTACCTCGATCCATTTTGGCTTTCATGTCCGATTAAGCGGCCGGTGCGTTATCTCGCTTGGGATGAAGCTTTCAATTGGCCGATCGTTGGGTACTGCTTACGCCTGCTGGGCTGCTGGCCATTGCAATTGGAAGGCAGCGATCCCGCGCCAATTCGCCGTTCGCTGCAATTTGTCAGCGAAGGCGGGGCTGTCGTGATATTTCCGGAAGGCGGACGCGGTAATGCCGATGGTTCAATGCGCAGGTTTAAGCCGGGAGCTGTCCGGATGGCGATGGAAGCCGGCGTGCCGATTTTGCCGGTGACGATTCACGGTGGCCACAGAATTTGGCCGCCGGGTAAGAGGTTTCCGCGACTCGGCCGCGTCGAGATTGTTTACCATCCGCTGTTCGTGGTGGATCAAAACGAAGGCGAAGATCAGCGCGCCCATGCGCGCCGCGCGACTGAAGCCTTGCAGGCGATTATTGGCCCCAGTCCTAATACGGCCGCCAAGGCCGCCCAGTGAGCGGGATTGCTTCCGGGGATTCGCGGGATTATTTGCGGGTGAAAGCCTTCTCGATCGCTGCCTTCAATGCATCTGCACTCAAACTCGTCAGCATCACGCCGTTGATATAGATCGTGGGCGTGCCTTCGATGCCGTATGCTTCGCCTTCTTCCACGTCCCGGCGAATGTCCGGGTCGAATTTGCCGCCCTCAAAGTCCGCGTCGAAACGTTTGCGATCCAGTCCCACTTGTGTCGCGTACTTCTTCAAAGACTCCGGATCGAGTGAAGTCTGATTCTTGAAAAGGTAATCAATATACGGCCAGACTTTGCCTTGGGCATTCGCCGCCGCCGCCGCCTCAGCAGCAATGAAGGCATTCGCATGCAGAGAGGTCAAAGGAAAATTGCGAACCTCGAAATAGACGCGACTGCCGTAGGACTTCAGCACTTCTTCGAGCACCGGATACATTCCCCCGCACGCTGAACATTGGAAGTCCGTGAACTCGACAATCTTTACCGCTGAATTAACGTCGCCGCGGCCATAGCCTTTGCCGACCGTGACGTTGAAGACCGGCGCCGCCGGCTCCTGCAGCAATATTTGAACTTTCGCGCCCGCGCGCAGGCGTGTCGCTAAATCCGCCTCTAGCTGCTGTTGTTGCTGCTGCTGCAGATAGTCGGCAATCGCCGCCCGGTTCGAGGCCAGGTCGCCGTTGATGCGCGACTTATTTTCTTCGTAGAATTTCGTGATCTCGGCGTCGGTCGGCGGCTTCAACTTGTCGGTGATCTCGGTTCGCATGATCACTTCCGCGCCGACGTTCTTCTTTTTCGCTTCCTCAACAATCAACATGTCGTTGACGCGACGATCAAGTACGCCGATGGCTATGTCGTAAATTCGCCGATCCATTTTGTAGACATAAGCCTTCATCCGTTCGTTGATTGTTTCAAGGCGCAACGGATGTCCATTCACCGATGCCAGCACGGTACCCGGAGGAAGATTCGCAGCGTTGACGTCGGCGCCTTTTTGCACGGTGTTCGTCATCTTCAGACGATTGACCAATTCACCGCGCGCAGCTTCAGCGCGCTCAGTTCGGAGGTAGGCAATGATCGTCGAACGCGCGGCATCGAAGTCGTTACCAAGTTGAGCGCGATTCGCGTCGAAGACCGCGCGAACTTCCGCGTCGGTCGGATTGGCAATCTTGCCATTTACCTCCGCATCAAGAAACGCGTCAGTCGTCATCTTGCGTTTGCCCGCTTCGGCCGCGATCAGCAGAGAGCTGATGCGCGCGTCAACCGCGCGCTGGCGCGCTTCACGAATCGCTTTCGCGCGGTCCTGATAAAAATCGCGAAGATACAAGTCCGGATCGCTGGCAATAACCTCGGAGACCGTCGGATCAATGTCCGCCGCAGTGAACGTGGTGTCGTTAACGATTGCGAGTGACGGCGAAGTGGAAGTCTCCGTGGGCGATGGTTGCGGCGTTGCAGCCGCGGCGGCAGTCGCAGTGTTAGGCTTCGTCGTGGCCGCCGGAAATGACGGCGGCCTACTCGTCTTGCGTATGATGGGCTTGGGCTTAGTTTGGGCGGCTACTACCGTCGCAATCGTCAACGCAAAAAACAAAACAAAAGGGGCTGTGCGATTCATAGAGTGCATGATTCTTGTTGGTGCAGGTGATTGTCAACTTACGGCCGCAAGCTGCTTCACTGTCTCAAGCGTATCGATTTCGTCGGCAGTCTTGTCGCGGCGAAGTCTTACGATGCGCGGAAACCGCAAAGCGTAGCCGCTCTTGTGCCGATTCGATGATTGGACGCGATCGAAAGTCACTTCGATGACGACGGTTGGCTCGACGATGCGCACGCGACCGTGCGCGTACTCCTGTAAAGTATGAGCGCGAAACCACTCGGTCATCTCGGCGATTTCGACGTCGGTCAAGCCGGAATAAGCTTTTCCAATATTCAGTAATTCAGGGTCATCTTCCGAGCGGCGCACCGCGAACGTGTAATCCGACAAGACACCGCGACGCTTTCCGTGCCCAAGTTCAACCGCGGTCACCACCACATCCAATGTTGCCAACGCCTTTTTCAATTTCAACCATTCGCGACCGCGGCGGCCGGGTTTGTAAGAAGATGTCGGGTCCTTAATCATCAGACCTTCGTTGCCACGGCCGCGCGCCGCATCGAATTCGTTGTCGAGCGCCGTGACATCGTCGAACAGTTGTGTTTGTGAAAGTCGCACAGTGCCTGACTTGCTGCTAATGATCTCCTGCAAGCGTGCGCGCCGCGTTCGCAAAGGCTCATCGATCAAGACTTCCCCGCTCGCGTACAAAATATCCCAGGCGACAAAAACGACGGGTGTACTCGCCAGAAGTTCGGCGCCGATGACCTTCCGGCCGAAGCGCTTTTGCATGTCTGCAAACGGAAGGATTTCCTCGCCGCGCGCCGCCAGAATTTCGCCGTCGATAATTGCGTCGGTCGGCAACGCCGCGAGGGGTGCGATCAACTCAGGAAAGCGCGCCGAGATTTCGTCGAGCGTTCGGGAATAAATTGCGACGCGACCGTCTTTGACGTGCGCCTGTCCGCGTATGCCGTCGAATTTGTCTTCCACGAAAAATTTGTCAGGCATTGTGCGCGCGATGTCTGCGAGATCCGAAGCCGGAGTCGCCAGCATAAATTTCAAGGGATGAAACAGGCGCATCTCGACTTCGTGAAGTACGCCGGCGCGCGCGCGCACGGCTGCCTCGCCGATGTCGCCGCGCAACATGTTCGCCAGCGAGACATCGGCGAGCGACGTTTTGAATCCGCGCGCAATCGCGTCTTCGACCAGTCCTTCGCGCAGGCCAATGCGCAGGTCTCCAGACAAGAGTTTGACGAGGTACTTCGCTTCCAACGGCGAAGCTTTCGAGAGCGTCTTCGTCAGCAGATCAGTCTTTGCATTCTTTCCACGGGTTTCACTCAACTTCACCAGCAAGGATTCGGTATCTGCCAGAACGAGACTTGGCTCATTACCCGCGTCTGCTTCAACGAACATCTCGAACGCTACGTCGCCGACATCGCCCCAGCGTGCATATCGCGCCCCGAGATCCGCCTGCAGTCCTGTTGCGGCGACCAGCGCCTCGGTCAAAATACGCCCGCCGACATTCGTGGTCCGCGCATCATGAAGCGCGAAAACCTGTCCGGCAAAATATCGCGCCGCGCGGGCGAGGTCTTCGTCGGACAGTTGCTGAAAATACTCGCCCAGCAGCGCCGCCTTCTCGAGTTTTTTCGTGGTCGCCGCCGCTTTTTCGGCGACGCGGGCGAATTGTTCGAGTGAATTTGCAGGCAAATCCGGCATGATTCGAGCTTGCGCGAGGCCACCGGTCGTGTCAAACGCGTCGGGACGCGCTACAATCCGTTTCGCCTTTGGCGCATCTAAGGTTCAGGTAGTAACGATGTATTTATTCATTCTCGATTCGCTTGGCAACTCAGAGTTGCTGTTGATTCTGGCCGCCGCTTTGATTTTCTTTGGCCCGCGCCGGTTGCCGCAACTCGGGCGGCAATTGGGAAAGAGCCTCGCTGAGTTCCGGCGAGCCTCGGACGACTTCAAGAGGACTTGGGAACGCGAAGTCAACCTCGACAATTTCGAAAACGGCGTCGAGCCGGAGACGTCTTTTCTTAGCAACGCGTCTGAGCGCATTCGCGCCGCGCGTGAGGCTGCTTCTCGCGAATTGAACAGCATGCTCGAAGCAGAACCCAAACAGCCGGCGCCCGCGATCACACCCGTTGAAGCCGAATTCGCTGAGCCGCGGACGACCGAGTCATCGCCTGAAGCGTTACCGACCAATCAACCAAAACACGAATGGCTCTAAATACGGAACCGCGAGCGGTAGCGAGCGGGACACTAAACCTCAATGTTGAATTAATTATCCGCTCACTACCGTTCGCGGTTCTGAAATATCATGCCCAGCCTGCGTTTAATCAAGAAACCTGAGAAGAGAGAATCGGGCGAGGAAGATCTCGGCGGGTCGATGTCTTTTCTCGAACACCTGGACGAGCTGCGCACGCGTCTGATTCGCAGCATCATCTTTGTGTTCATCGCCGCATCACTGGCGTGGATCGTTTCCGATCGCATCTACAACTTTCTCGCGCGACCGGTGCAGCGCGCGCTGGCGCAGGCGCAGCAACAGAGACAAGTTCCGATTGATGGACTCAACGGAAAAATTTCCGCCGCCTCTTTAGCATCGCTGAAACAGAATGACAAAATCCGATTTGTCTTTCCGGAAAACACGCGGCTTGGCCCTGCCTCAATTCCTGCCGGTTCGTCTGTGGTCGGGCGTGTCGATAAAGATAGCTCCGGCAATTTAGTACTCGTGACCGATGAGCCTCTGACGGCCGGCAATGAAGTGGTGCCGAAGGATGTGCGGTTGCCGGTTGATCTGAACAAGGGTTACGAGAAGCTTACGGATCCCAATGACAAATTGATTGTGACTACCGCGCTCGAGCCGTTCGCGATCTACGTCAAGGTTTCACTGTACGCGGCGCTCGCCGTCTCAGTGCCTTTCATTCTTTATCAAATTTGGGCTTTCATCGCGCCAGGTCTTTATCCGCACGAACGTAAGTACGTGACGCCTTTCATCACACTCTCAAGTGTGTTTTTTATTTTAGGAGCAGCAACGGCTTACTACGTGATCTTTCCGCCGGCGGCGAAGTACTTGCTCGGATTGGGTGAAGACTTTCGTTTGCTATTGAAAGCAGACGAGTACTTTGATTTCATCATCCTCTTAATGCTGGGCATGGGTCTGGTGGCGCAGATGCCCGCGATTACTTACATTCTCGCGCGGCTGGGGATTGTGAACGCGCGCTGGATGATCAAGACCTGGCGTATTTCGGTGATTGTAATTTTGGTTCTCGCCGCAGTGATTTCGCCGACGAACGATATCCCGAACATGCTGCTGTTCGCGTTGCCGATGCTGGTGCTCTACGTGATTTCGATTGTGGTAGCGGCGGTTGCGGGCCGGCCGCGAAAGACTGCGTAGCTTCTAGTTTGTCGACGCGGCAGCGGGCTGAGTCGTCCGCCGGCGGTTGAGTCCCGCCGTTTGCAGCAAGCTCATCGTGCCCATATACCCGTAGCCGAAACAGAACAGCAACAGAAAAACGATCGGGCCCCACATGTGCATCTTCACGGCATAGCCGATCGCCAATACAAAATAGATCGCAAAACTAAGTTCCAGGAGTGGCAGCCAGCCGTGTTTGCGCTTGTACTTCTTGCGCTTCCACGATTCGTCCGTAGTTGTTTCGACCCGATATTTGGGCGTGCGCACGAATTCTGATTTAACTCCGGCGAGCGCTTCCAGCACCGCGCGCGCATTTGAGAAAGCAAGTCCAATTCCCAGTCCCATCACCAGCGGCAAATGCAGCAGGCGCTTGCGCGAGCGATCGAGATACCACACAGCGCTGCCGTAAAACATCACGACCGAAACCGTCGAGAAGAAAAGCAGCGGCACGTCGAGCACCATGAGCTGATAAAGCCCCTGGTTGTAGCGCACGAGCAGCAGCGGAAACTGCATGAAACTCGCCACGATCATCAGCGGATAACTGATGTTGCCGGTTAGGCGGAAAAACATTTCCAGCTTCACCCGCAGAGGCAGCGGCGCATACCAGATGCGCCGGTAGAGCTTGAACCATACTTGCAGGACGCCCTTGGCCCAGCGACGCTGTTGCGCTTTGAAGGCGTTGATTTCCACCGGCACTTCCGCGGGCGCTTCCTCGTCGAGCAGATAAACGAAACGCCAGCCCATCAACTGCGCGCGAAAACTCAAATCAGTGTCTTCGGTCAGCGTGTCGTGCTGCCAGCCGCCACTCAATTCGATTGCTTCGCGGCGCAGAATTCCGGCAGTGCCGTTGAAGTTAAAGAAGTTGCCGCTGCGATTGCGCGTCGTTTGCTCGAGAACGAAATGCCCGTCGAGCATGATTGTTTGCAGCCGGGTCAGTAAATTGTATGAACCATTGATGTGCGCCCAACGCATTTGTGCGCAACCGACGGTTGGATCGGTGAAGAAATGCACAAGCTTGCGCAGGAAGTCAGGCTTGGGTACGAAGTCCGCGTCGAAGATCGCCATCAAGCTTCCTTTTGCGGTCTTCATGCCATTTTCCAACGCACCTGCTTTGAAGCCCGTGCGATCTTCGCGGTGAACGTAGTGAATGTCGAACCCTTGCGCGGCGTACCTGGCGACAGTAGCGCTGGCAATCTTCACCGTCTCGTCAGTTGAATCGTCGAGGACTTGGATCTCCAAACGCTCGCGCGGGTAATCGATTTCCGTTACCGCCTTCACCAGTCGCTCGACGACATACATCTCGTTGAAGAGCGGCAGTTGCACGGTCACAAACGGCAACTCATCTTCTTCGAAGTGACCTTTCGGTTTAGGTGGAAATTTCGCATAGCGCCAAAATTCGATGACCTGCTTCACCCGATAGACGCCATAAATCGCGAGCACAAATAAAATGCCGAAATACACAATCAGAACGGTCCAATCAAACGTGTCGAGTTTATAGAGTGGACTGATGTTGCCGGCCGTTTTATTGACCATGTCGCAGAAGCCGGGCCAATCGATGCACGCATCCCCGGTCAACGGCGCGGGGCAGTTGGTCCCGAATTCAAGACACTTTGACGGAATAACTTCGTTTGCGAGTATTGCTAACATGCTGTCGATCAGAAGAGCCGCGATAATCGCGGCCAAAAGCGCGCGCGGGTTTTGAATTCTAGCATGATGTGATTGCTTCCCAAATCACTCCTGACGACATGTCAAATTGAAGTCGTGACTTGCCAGCGTGACCGATTGAATGGATGTTCAAAAGGCGCGCTCGCAGGTTTTGCTGGGAAAATCGTTATGTACGACATGGAACACACATTGCTAAGTTTGGCTTGGGACAGTCCCGCCCCGCCTGCCCACTTTGGCAAATGTCTCACTCCCGACTGAATCAGATCTACATCTATTTCGTCAGTGCCCTCGGCGCTGTGACACTCGTTTTTACGTTGCGCGCTTTCCCTCTGCGCCTCATTAATATTCCGTTCTTAATTCTGACTTTGGCGACAATTTTAGTCGGTCCGCGACTAAATATTCAGATTCCTCGAGTCAGAGCCCACATCTCAGTTTCGGACGTATTCATCTTTCTCGCCCTGCTGTTGTTTGGCGGGGAAGCGGCCATCCTACTGGCGACTGCCGAAGCGATCTGCTCTTCACTGCGCATCAGCAAGCAAGTCCGCATTCACATGTTCAACGCGGGCGCGACGGCATTTTCAACCTTCGTGACAGTTTGGTCGCTGCGACTTCTGTTCGGCGAGACAGTCAATTGGCATGATCCATATTCGACAAACCATTTGGCTGCGATTTCCGCGATGGCCATCATTCAATACGCGACGAATTCGTTGTTGGTTGCGACCAGCGCCGCGTTGAAAGCCAAAACGTCGGTGTGGATGACCTGGCGAAAGAACTTCCTCTGGACGTCGATTACATACTTTGCCGGCGCTTCCGCTGCCTCGCTGATCGCTAAATTCATCGGCAATGTTGGATTCTTTGCGTTCGTCTCAACGATTCCGATAATTGCCATCGTCTACTTCACCTATTGGACATACATGAAAAACGTCGCCGCGGTTTCCACGCAAGCCGAGCAGGCGCGACAGCACGTGGAGGAGCTCAGCGGACACATCGCCGAACAAGAACGTATCAGTAAAGCCTTGCGCGAAAGTGAAGAGCACTTCCGCAACGCGTTCGATTACGCGGCCATCGGCATGGCCCTGGTGTCACCGCAGGGAGGCTGGCTGCGCGTCAACCGTTCGCTGTGCGATTTGATGGGTTACAGCGAAGCAGAAATGTTAGCGTCGAATTTCCAGGCGGTTACTCACCGCGACGATCTCGACAATGATCTGGCTAATCTCTATCGACTGATTCAGGCTGAGACGCCCACCTGTCAGGTTGAGAAGCGTTACGTTCATCGCTCCGGCAACACTGTCTGGGCCTTGAATAATGTTTCGCTCGTGCGCGAAGACGACGGCACGCCGGTGCACTTCATCTTCCAGATTCAGGACATCACCGAACGTAAACGATTCGAAGCTGCGCTGGAAAATCTTTCACTGATCGACGAGCTGACAGGTCTTTACAATCGCCGCGGCTTCATGGCAGTCACCGCGCAACATCTCGCGGCAATCCGCCGCCACAAAAAAGTGCCGGTGATTCTCTATGCCGATCTCGATGGCCTAAAGAAGATCAACGATTCGCTCGGTCACCAGGCAGGTGACGCCGCCATTATCAAGACTGCGGAGCTGCTGAAAGAAACCTTTCGCACCTCGGACATCGTGGCGCGGCTGGGCGGCGACGAGTTCGTGGTGCTGGCCGCGATTGGTCCGGAAGAAACTGCCGATTCGCTCATCGATCGTCTCCAACTCGCGTTTGGAACTTACAACGCACAATCCAATCTGCCATACAAACTGTCCATCAGTGTCGGGGTGATGCACTTCGATGTTGACGAGGACTCGATCGAAGATGTTACTGCGCGCGCTGATCGCAACATGTACGAAGAGAAGCGTCGCAAGCAGTCGCAGCCACTGCCGGCCGAAATCTTGACTACACAAAATGTAGCCATCGCTTGATGAGCGAGAGTGTTTTCGCGCCGTTAGGCGCGGGATGTTTATAGAACAGCTGCCTGAAAGCCGACTAAGGCGCAGTCAGAAGTGAAGCGACTTCGTTTCTGACTGCGCCAAATAATTTGGTGTTTAGTTCTATAAACATCAGGCTCCTCTGGAGCCGTAGGTTACAATTCCGCTGTTTTGCCCGAAGCCACAGTCATAGGCGATACCGCCGCCCAGCATCGCTGGCGCACGCTTGCGGTGTTGGCAATTGCCGAACTGCTCGGCATGTCGCTGTGGTTCAGCGGCTCTGCCGTTGTGCCGGCGCTCTCGCGCGAGTGGCATCTCAGCGAAAGCGCCGCCAGCTGGGTGACTCTTTCAGTGCAACTCGGATTTGTCGCCGGCACGTTGTTGAGCGCGCTCCTTAATCTTCCCGACATCATCAGCCCAAGACACTTGTTCACGCTGACCGCGATCGCCGGTGCGGTCGTTAATGGCGCATTCGGGTTAGGCGCGAAGAGTGCCGGCGTTGCGATTGTCCTGCGTTTTCTCACGGGAATGTTTCTCGCCGGTGTCTATCCGCCGGCGATGAAAATTCTCGCCACATGGTTTAGGCACGGACGCGGCCTCGCGTTGGGCGTACTCGTCGGCGCATTGACGCTGGGCAAGGCGACGCCTTATCTCGTCAACGGCGTCGGCAGTCAGAACTGGAGATACAACGTGCTGTTTGTCTCGCTGCTCGCTGTGATTGGTGGTGTCATAGTTGTGTTGTTTGTCGGCGATGGGCCGCTGGCATTGCCGGCCGCGCGCTTTGACTGGAAGCAACTGGGAAAAATATTTCGCAACCGCAGTGTGCGACTCGCAAACTTTGGTTACTTTGGCCACATGTGGGAGTTGTACGCGATGTGGACATGGATTCCGTTCATGATCCGCGCCAGTCTCGCATCGCGAAGAAGCGATCCAGCGCTGGCTGAAGTCTCTTCGTTTCTCGTCATCGGCTGCGGCGCATTCGGTTGTGTGATCGCCGGGCTGTTTGCCGATCGCATTGGCCGCACAGTTGTGACTTCAGTCGCGATGGCTTTGAGCGGCGGTTGTTGTCTCGTAATCGGGTTAGCGTTCGGCGCGCATCCGATTCTACTGCTGAGCATCGCTGCCATTTGGGGCGCCAGCGTCGTGGCGGATTCGGCGCAGTTCTCGGCTTGCGTCACTGAGCTTGGCGATCCGCAATACATCGGCACCGCGCTGACGATTCAAACGTGCATCGGATTTTTGTTGACGACGGTTTCAATTGAATTGATTTCCGTCGTCGAGAAGCTCGTCGGATGGCAATACGCATTTATGATTCTCGCGCCCGGTCCGTTATTCGGAGTAATTTCGATGCTGCGCCTGCGCGGACTGCCGGAGGCCGCGAACATCGCGCACGGGCGCAGATAGTGTCAGAAGCCCGACCGCAATGGAGGGCTAGCTGCGTCGTCACTCGATCCTCAACTGAAAATCAATCGTAGGTTGCCCTCCCTGGCGGTCGGGCTTCTGACGCGGTGATTTGCAGTCATAACCATCTCGGCGTTTAATAGGCGAAAGAATGATCGGCGCAAAGCTTGGGAACTATAGGATCCTCGAGAAGATTGGCGCCGGTGGGCAGGGAACAGTTTACAAAGCGACCGACACAAAACTCGGTCGTGCTGTCGTCATCAAAGTCCTCCCCCCGGAACTGACGGTCAAAGAAGCCAACCTAAAACGCTTTGAGCGCGAAGCTCGCCTCGCCTCAGCGCTTGATCACCCGAATATCTGCACAATTTTCGATCTCAACGAAATCGGCGACGTGCATTTCATTGCCATGCAGTACGTCGAAGGCAAGAACGTCCGCGAGCTGGTGAACGGGCGGCCTTTGGATTTGCGCAGCGCGCTTTCGATCACGATACAGGTCGCAGATGCTCTGGCGGCAGCGCATGGTCGCGGCATCGTCCATCGCGATATCAAAGCCGGCAACGTGATGGTCACGCCGACCGGGCAGGTAAAGATTCTTGATTTTGGACTGGCGAAACTTTTGGATAGTGAAGACCTCGGCGGAATCCATCACACCGATTTGACCGAGGTGGGAATTCCGTACGGCACGGCGACTTATGCAGCTCCCGAACAGGCTCGTGGCGAACGCGTGGATGCGCGCGCCGACATTTTTTCGACGGGGGTGTTGCTTTACGAATTGCTCACAGGCACTTGGCCCTTCCAAGGCAAGACCAGCGTCGATGTTCGTCACGCTGTGCTGCATGAAGATCCCTTGCCCCTCGATCAAGCCCGGCCGAGTCCTACGCCCCCACGCCTCCAAGCGATTCTCGACCACGCACTGGCAAAGAATCCGAAGGATCGATATCAGAAAGCCGAACCCTTGCGCGACGATTTGCGCGAGGTTCTTCGGGATGTGGACAGCGGCGTCGCTTTCACTGAGCCCATCACGCCGATTGCACCGAAACATCTTGCCGGCACCGGCCCCGTCGGCCGGGCAATGCGCTGGCTACGCGGCGTGACAGGCGATCGGACCGTGTCACAGCGTGGCTCGACGTCCGACTATCGCGGCCACGAGACGCCAGTGACGAGCATGGGTGAAGGCGAGCGCAAGAGCGTCGCGATTCTCCCATTTAAAAACGTCAGCAACGATCCCGACTCGAGTTTCTACGAGTTCTCGCTGGCTGATGCCGTGATTACCGAACTCGCGCGCGTACGTTCGCTCGTCGTGCGACCCTCATCAGAGATTGTCAGGTATCAGGGCAAGCAAGTTGATCCGCGACAGGCTGGTCGCGAAATGAGCGTCTCAGCCGTGCTGTCCGCAGGCTTTCTCCGCGCCGGCGATCGCATTCGCGTGACGGCGCAGTTGGTCGACGTGAATTCCGGCGATCTGCTCTGGAGCGACCGCATCGACGCGGATGCAACCGACATCATCAACGTCCAGGACACGATCACGCATGAAATCTGTGAAGGACTGCGGCTGGAACTGACGTCCGACGAAAAGGACCGCCTTGAGCAGCAGAAGACAGCCAACGCGGAAGCTTACGAAGAGTATCTGCGCGGTCGTGATGCTTTGGGCCGTTTCATCTATCACACCATCGCGCGCAAAGACATCGACGAAGCAATCGAGCACCTCCAACGCGCGACTTATCTCGATCCATCATTTGCCGTGGCGCACGGCGCTTTGGGAAAGGCTTACACAAATCGTGTAAACAAAGGCCACGGCGAATTGGGCGATTCGGACGCTGCCAAAGAATCGTTCGACAAGGCCCTGGCCCTCGATCCCGATCTGCTGGAAGCGCGGCGTCACATGGTCTTGATTTATCTCTCACTCGGCGAAAAGCGGCGCGCGCGCGAAACGGCGGCGAAATTGGCGCGCGAAGCACCCAACGATCCGGGAGTCCATTTTGCGCGGGGTGTAGTAGCGCGGCTGGATGGAGAATGGGAAAAGTCTCTGCGCTGCTTTGAACGGATGGCCCGCCTTAACCCCGCCGACCGCGTGGTGGCCAGTTACAATCGCGCGCGCATCTTCACTTACCAGGGCGAATATGATCAGGCGTTTGCCGAACTCGCCGAAGGCGCCGCAATTGAACCCGATCATCCGTTGGTGCGCACCTTCCGAGCGCGCACGCTTTATTATCACGGCGAGCCGACCAAGGCGGCCGAGATTCTCGAAGAGGTTTTAGAGCAGCATCCGCAACTCGACGGCATCCGTCCGATCTATGCGACGTTTCTCAGCGCGCTCGGATTCAATGAAGAGGCGCGGGCGCAGTTGACCGAAGAAGTTCGGAATACCGCCGACACGGATCACGACGTGGCATACTGGCTGGCGTCGGCCTACGCGATGGAAGGTGAGCGCGCGGACGCTTTCAAATGGCTGCGTCGGGCTATTCAACTCGGGAACGAGAATCGGCCATGGTTCGAGCGCGACAAGAATTGGGATTCCTTGCGCAACGATCCCGAACATCGCGCGATTCTTGATTCGATTAAAGTGCCGACATCTGAACGGTAACTATGAAAACCTTTGTCGTCGGAGATATTCACGGTCGTTGCGCTCAGCTCCACGGACTGCTCGAGATGCTGCCGCGTGACGAGTCAACTGACACGCTGGTCTTCCTTGGTGACCTCGTCGATCGCGGCCCGGACGTTCCCGGCTGTGTTGCGCACGTGCGCGAACTGTGTCTCGCAAATCCCGAGCGCGTGATTTGTCTGCGCGGCAATCACGAGCAGATGTTGCTGGATTTCATCGACGGCGCGAACAACATTTGGATGGAACCTTCGACGGGAAGTGATCACAGTTTCTCGCAATACTCGGGAAGGCCTTTGACGTTGCAAGTCGAAGCGGATTTCAAGGCCGCACAGAAGGCAATTGCTGAATCAGTTCCGGCGGAACAGCTTGAATTCATGAGGTCATTGCCGCTCTATCATGAAGATGAGTTCGCGCTTTACGTTCACGCCGGGCTGGAAGACGGGAAGCATCCGCGCGACAGCTCGCCGCACGCGCTGCTTTGGACGCGCGACACAGACTTTTATAAGAACTATCACGGCAAGCCATGCGTCTTCGGCCACACGCCGACGCCATTTCTTCCTTTGCGGGGACGTCTCGGGCGGCACGGGATATATCTTCACAACAGCGCCATTGGTATCGACACCGGCTACAACATTTATTCGCCGCTGTCATGCCTGTCGCTGCCTGACTTTACCCTTTATCAGAGTTTCGCCGATGGACAGACGGCGACCCACCATATCACTATGATGATTCCCGAGACTATGAAAGAGATGCAGCGAAAGGCCCTTGCGTCAGAAGCAGGAGCTTGATCGCTTTTCGGTTATCAAATCAACTCACCAGCTTTATTAAAACAATTGAAATCGTGACCGTTCGCGATAGCGGACGGGGGTGAAAATAGCCCGGCGCTTCAGCGCTGGGATGGGAACGAAAGGATCGCAAGTCCGTGAAACGGACGACAGAGTTACAGAACCGCGAGCGGTAGCGAGCGGGATAAAGATTCAACGTTAGGCTTGAATGCTTGAATGATGTACTGAACTCTTCGAATGTTGCGCCTTTAACCCGCTCACTACCGTTCGCGGTTCTGTATCTGTCGCCCGCTTCGCGGGCTTTGGTTTGTGATTGGCGCGACCCAGCGCTAAAGCGCTGGGCTATTTTCATTTCGTCCGCTTCGCGGACGGTCCCGTCCGCCAGGTCGACTTTCTGCGCAGTCAACTTATCGAGGTGCTGTAGCTTTCACCACCTCAAGGTTTCCTCAACCGCCTCAAACCCGCATAAACATTGGCTGATCTGCGATTGCCAAGCCTCGTATTCCGCTCAAGTTTTTCTCAAGCCCTGTTCGCTAAATTGTCTCCATCGTTGCGGAATTTTAATTCTCTCGGAGGCAGACATGTTCAGACGCATCTCGAAAACCCGGCTCAGTCTCGTGGCGCTTTTGGTCGCCGCGTTTATCACGGCAATCTACGTGACGCAGAGTTCCCGCGCTTCTTTGAGCACGGGTTCGGTGTCAGTCATTGTGCAGCTCAAAGATGATCCGGCCGCTGTCTATCGCGCCAAGATTCAAAAGAGCGGTGGCGCCGTCAGTGATCAGCAGTTGCAAAGTTATCGGGATCAATTAAAAGCGACGCAGGATCAGTTTCTGCAGGCGCTGCAAGCACGCGGCGTGGCCTTCTCAGTTGATTCGGTAGACATCAAGGGTTTCGATGGTGCGACTGCGGCCACGGTGCAATACCGCTACACCATGGTGCTGAACGGCATCACGTTGACGCTGCCGAAAGCTTCGCTGTCGATCCTGAAATCAATGTCGCAGGTAAAGAGCGTCGAGCCGAATCGCATGTTTCACACGGCGCTGACGAAAAGCGTCGATTACATCGATGCGCCGCGCTTGTATAGCAGCAATCCCAACGACCTGACTCAATTCTCGACCTTCTCAGATGGCAATGAAGGTCAGGGTGTTTATGTTGCGGTGATTGATTCCGGCATCGATTGGACGCATGCCATGTTCGGCGGCGATCCGACTCCGCCGCGCTTAGGCGTGGCGCCGGCGAGTGCCTCCGTTAACACGAATCAAAAAATTGCTTACTACCTGCCGCTCCAGGGCACGATCGATGACTTCGGACATGGCACGCACTGCGCCGCGGACATCGGCGGATATTTGGCGATGGCGCCGGGCGACGATGGACTGCCCGCCACGGCGGATGACGTGAAGATTCACGGTGTGGCACCGCAAGCGAAGATCATGGGCTACAAAGTTTGCACGGGCACCGGAAGCTGTCTCGTGGCTGCGACTAATCTCGCGCTCGAAGATGCCGTGTCGCCTTTTACTCTGACGAATCAGCCAAAGCCGATCGCCGATGTCATCAACCTGAGTCTCGGCGGCGCCGGCACCCCGGATGATTCAGCGTCGACGGCTGCATCGAACGCCGCGCTTACGGGCACGGTGGTGGTGGCCGCAGCGGGCAACGATGGTCCAGGCGAAGCGACAGTCGGTTCGCCGGCGGCGGGCCGGCACGTGATTGCAGCCGGCGCGACGAACGATCCGGCGACTGGCGACCACACGCTTGACGTTACGGATGGCAGCGCCTCCGGGATGCTCGCGATTGTCATGGACGGCTCGGCGCCAGTGACTGCCGACATTACCAACAATTATGTGTTCTGCGGTTTGGGCGAAACGCCCGCAGATTTTCCAGCTTCGGTTTCCGGGAAGATCGCTCTGGTTCAACGCGGCAGCACTTACAACACGCCGACGCTTCCGGCAGCGGGCAGCCTCGGCACAGGTTTGTTCACCACCAAAGCGGCGAACGCAGCCGCAGCCGGCGCAGTCGCAGTGGTTATTTACAACAACGTCGATGGCGAGTTGTCGGCAGCGACCGTGCGCAAGTCGGTGATTCCGGCGATTGGCATTTCCAAAACAAACGGCGAGTACCTGAGGTCGATTATGGGCGCCGGTGAAGTCTCGGCCAAGCAGATTCGAGTCAATGCGGGAACAGTGTTTGGACCCGCAATGGCGGACTTTAGCTCGCGTGGTCCAGTTGCCGGCCTCGGACAGATCAAGCCTGACGTTAGCGCGCCCGGTGTCAACATTCTCTCGGCCACGGTTCGCGTCGGCGCAGCGGAAACCAATACCGCAACGATGTTCGATCCGACCGGCTACATTCGCGCCAGCGGCACCAGCTTCGCTTGTCCGCACACTGCGGGCGCGGTGGCCTTGATCAAGCGAGCTCATCATGATTGGTCGCCGGATTGGGTACGCACGGCACTCCAGAACACGGCGAGCAACCTGCGTTCTGAATCACAAGTTCCCAAAGCTGACGGCCTAACTTCTGATTCGATCATCGCACAGGGCGGTGGACTGATTGATGTCTACAAAGCAGCTAACGCCAAGGCTCTGATGGGCGTCGCGGGGGATGGGATTGTCGAGCCGTCAATCCTCGGCAGCGCGTCACTCGGATCAGTTCCAGTGATCAATTCACGCGTCACGCACACCGAAACGAAGACGGCTACGATCCAGGACATCTCGGGCCAAGGCGGGACCTTCAACCTTTCGATCGCGAACAATCGTTACCTGGAAGTGAACGGCATCAGCGCCACGACCAGTGCCTCGAGCGTGACCGTTCCCGCAAACGGCACGGCGACCTTCACGGTCACCGCGAGCGTTAATGGGGATCTCGTGCGTGATATCACCAGCAACATCGAAATGCAGTTCTACGTCGTGGCCCAGAACGCCACTGGCACGCTGCGCATGCCGGTTTACCTTCAGCTCACGCCGACAGTACCGCAGGGTGGATCGTCGCTCTCGCAGATCAACGAAGCGGGCTCGATTCTCGTGGGCGACAATAATAGCCAGCTCGTCGAAGGTGTTGACTCGCAGAGCTTCCCGGTCGTTGCTGACGCACCAGGCGCGGCCATCGACATCACCATGAATTTCGATCAGGCGGTTGATGGAACTTATCCGGACCTGGATTTGTATCTCTACGATCCAGCCGGCAACGAAGTCACACATTCCGGAAACGGTGGCGGACCGGAGCACATCGCTACGACGCTCGGCGCTCCGGGAACTTACACGATTCGCGCGAGCGGCTGGGTGAACGCGCCGACAGACTTCACGATCACGGGCACCATCTCGAAAGCGGCTGCGCCACCGGCCTTGTCAGCCATCACGGGTGAGTTCACGGATGCGCAAGGCCATCAGGTCGATTTCGACGGTCAGTTTACACTGCAATGGCAGAGTGTTAACGGCGCGCAGCAATACGAAATGGAACAATCGAGCGACGGCACAAACTACACGGTGCTCTTTGACGTTCAGGCGAATGTCACCAGCCTGTTACTCAGTCGACAGCCGGATGGAACTCGCTACTATCGAGTTCGCGCGCTGACGCCGGGTCAAATCGGTTACTACGTCACGCCGCCCAGCGCGCCGCAAAGCATCATCGTCGATCGCCGTTCCTTAGTTGACATCACCAGCCAAGTGCAGACGACTGTTTCCAACGTGTCGTTGAGTGGAGGTGTGTTCTCACTCGATCTGACGATGACGAACAACACTGCCTCGACGAACTATGTTCCGTTCGTGCGGCTGAACGTCATCAACATCGCATCGACCTCAGGCACGGTCCGAACGATCAACTCCGAAAACGGCGGCAGTGGCCTCGGTACCAGCAATCCGGCGCTGTACGATTATTCGAACCAGCTTGGTTCGGATCAGGTTTTCAATGCGGCGGAAACAACCGGTGCGCGCACGTTGAGGTTCGCGGACGCAGCATCTGAGCTGTTTCAGTTTGACGTGAACGCTACGGCTTTCGTGAACAGCTCGAATGGGGCCGGTACCGATCCGGCGTCTCAACCAGGCGGCGGGGGCGGCGGCAGCACCCAGGGCTCGCTGTCTCTGCCCGGAGTGAACCTGCTGACGGCGAAAAAGATTCACTTCACCGTGAATCCTTTGACCAAGTCCGTCACCGCAGCGCTGGTGCTCCGCTAGATCGACGGCCGAGGTCGTCGCGAAAGACCGCCCGGCTTCTCTCGCCCCACTTGGACGCCTCTCCGCGTGACCGCACTCACTCGGAGAGGCGATTTTTTGTTCAGTATTAAGGGAGTGTTCGGTTGAGACGAGCGCTACTCGTATCGGAGGCACTCGATCGGATCGAGACGGGAAGCTTTGCGGGCCGGCCAGACGCCGAAGATCAGTCCCACGGAAACGCTGACGACTAAGCCACTAGTCACGGCCCACGTCGGAATCGAAGCAGGCAGACTGGGAATGATTAGCATGATGAGTTTGCTGATACCGATCGCCAGCAGCACGCCGATCATTCCACCCAGAAACGTTAGCGTCATCGCTTCAAATAGAAATTGATTGACGATGTCGCGGCGGCGCGCGCCCAGAGCTTTTCGGATCCCGATCTCCTGGGTACGCTCAGTCACACTGACCAGCATGATGTTCATCACGCCGATGCCGCCGACCAGCAGGCCGAGACTCGAAATTGCAATCGCAATCAACCCGACCATGGCCGTGATACCGTCGAACTGCTTGATGAAGTTGTCGGCAGTCTTGATGTCGAAGTTATTCGGATCGCCAAACGGCACGTTACGGCGGCGCCGCAGAATGTCTTCCGCCTGCGTCAGCGCCTCGTTCAATTGACCTGTGCGCGCTTTGATTACAAACAGCAGCCACCCGCGGGCGGGCGCAACCTTCTGCGCGGTGCGCAAAGGGATAAAGACAGCGTTGTCTTCTTCGTTTTCGCCGAAGAAGCCGGCCTTGCGCTTCTCGAGCACGCCAACGATTTCAAAGTTTTGGCCGCCCATGCGGACTTCGGTGCCGGCAATTCCGTCTGACTTTCCGGGAAACAAAGCTTCGGCCGCATTGACTCCGATGACCATGACATTGCGCCGCTGTTCGTCATCCGATTCAGTGATGAAGCGGCCTTCGCGTACCGTCACGTTTGTGATGTCCAGATAGTTTGGCGTCACACCTTCAGTATTGCCCCAACGATAGTTGTGACCTTGATAGGTGATGTTGTCGTCAAAGGGCCCGCCGCTGTAACCCACGTTGGGCGCAGTAACAGCAAGATCCTCAACCGCCGACGCGTACTGTTTGATCGCATCCGCGTCGGCTACGGTCAAAGGTTTGCGGAGGCGTTCGGCGCGATCCTCCGTCGTGCGCGGTCCCGTGGTGAGATGAAAAGCATAAATGTTGTTCGTGCCATACTCTTCGATCATCGCCACGATGCTTTGGCGTAAGCCCGTGAGAATTGAGGCGATGCTGATTGCCGTCATTACTCCAATAACAATGCCGAGCACCGTGAGAAAGCTGCGGAACTTGTGCGCACGAACACTGTCCAGCGCCATGACCAGGGTTTCTTTCGGGAAGATTTTTGGAAATCGAAGTTTCATCAGAAGGAATTGCCACAGAGGCGCAGAGACACGGATCAGAATTTAATAGAACTAGTCAGCGATTGTCTTCCTTGTAATTTCTCCGTGTCTTTGTGTCTCCGTGGCTAAGTAGTCTTCGTTAACGCAATAATTGGATCCAATCGCGCCGCTTTGAACGCCGGGTACGCGCCGGCGATCATTCCGATCACGCTCGAGACAATCAGCGCCAGCAGGATGTAGCCAATCGTAATCGTCATCGTGATCCCGGCCACGGACGTAATCAACGAGGTGACCCCCCACGCCGTCAGCAATCCCAATACTCCGCCGAACGCGCACAGCATTCCTGACTCAATCAAGAACTGCGACAGGATCTGTCTTTTGGTCGCGCCGACGGCTTTGCGTAACCCAATTTCAAAAGTTCTCTCAGTCACACTCACCAGCATGATATTCATCACCACGATGCCGCCCACAACCAGAGTGATCAGCGTGATCGGCACAACCACGGCCGCGATGCCCGAAGTGAATTTATCGACTTGCTCGATCAGAGTGCCCGTATCCACCAGGCCAAAGTCATCTTCCTCACTGCCTTTCAGCCGATGTTTGTTGCGCATCGAGACGCGCGCATCTTCGATTGCCGGCTGAAACATTTCGCGATTGGCGGAGACACCGTGGATCTGCATGTTATTCCGGCCGAAAATTTGGATATGGGTGGTTGCCGGAATGTAGATGTGCCGGTCGAGCGAGTCGCCGAAAAATGAGCCGCGGGCTTGCTCGACGCCGACCACACGCATCGGCAGGCCGCGAACTTTCAAAGTTTTTCCGATGGCTTCGGTGTTGGGGAAAAACTTTTCTTTTACTTCGCTCCCCAGAACGCACACCAGTGCTGAGCGCTCGACTTCATCGGGCAAAATGAACCGCCCGTCGGCCATCGTTTTGTTTTCGATGTCCAACATGTTTGCGGTAACACCAAAGACAATGGCGCCGGGGAACTCGATGCCGTCCTGTTTTAGATCAGATCCGGTGCCGAGTTCGACGCCGACTTCCGAGCAGGTCTTGCAATGGTCGCGCACCCACTCGTAATCATCCCAATTCAGCCGTTTGTTGCGCCGATTCCGGCGCTCGAATTCTTCGTCGGTGCTCTGACCCTGATGGGCCATCCGGGCAATCATGAAGTGATTAACGCCCAGAAGTTGCGAAACTTTGACCGTTACGTAGCTGTTCAACCCGCTGACTGACGCTCCCACGACGACGACCGCGGCAACGCCAATGATGATGCCAATTAGTGTCAGAAACGCGCGCAGTTTGTGCGCCAGAATCGATTGCAGGGCGATTCTGGCGGCATCGACATAGACGGAATAGATGTAGCGCATTGAGCCAAAAAGCGGTCAGAAGGCAGTACGACGAGTGCTCGCGAAAAGTTTAGACAAGGACACCTCTGGCCGTGTTCCACCTGAAAGACGTTGGATTGAAGCGGGTATTAACTGGATTGGAGGAAGAAATATTACAGAACCGCGAACAGTAGTGAGCGGGATAAGGCGTCAACTTTCAAAAGTTTCCGCGACGATCCCGATGAACGTTGCGTCTTTATCCCGCTCGCTACCGCTCGCGGTTCTGTAACAATTGTGTCAGAAGCCCGACCGCAAGGGAGGGCAAGATTCGTGAGGGACCAAGTCACCTTTGGATGAACCCCTTCTTGATCAGCCACTCGCGCACCACGACTTTCGGATCGCGGCGCGCGCCGTCTACTTCATAATTCAGCTTGCGCATTTCGTCAGTTGGGATTGCGCCGGCGAGCTTATCAATCGCCACGACCACAGTTAACGCTATCAAATCCGACCCGGAGCCTGAAGCGTGTGCCGCAAGCGCGTCCTTGCGAACCATAAACACCGCTTCGTACGGCGGAAAGTAATGCTTGTCGTCCTCCAGCTGCACCAGATCGAGCGCAGCGATTCTTCCATCCGTGGAGTTTCCGGCAATCATGTCGACCTTGTGAGAAGCGAGCGCGGTGTAAGTGAGGTCGAGCGCCATATCGCTCACATTGCGAAACCGTAAACCATACGTCTTCGAGAATCCCGGATAGCCGTCTTGTCGATTAATGAAATCGTGACCGAAACCAGCTTGCCATTGAGGCGAATACCTGGCTGCATCGGAAATCGTTTTTAGGTTCAAGCGTCGTGCGTCTTCACCCCGCACGAGAATCGCGAACGTGTTATCGAAGCCGAGCGGCTTACTCACCCATAGATTGAACTGTTGTGAGTATTCCTTCTCAACCTGATCGTAGACCGCCTTCGGATCGCTGACGGGCGCGTGATGGAGAATGGCAGTGAACGCTGTGCCGGTGTATTCAGGATAAAGATCGATTTGTCCGGCAAGCAAAGCGCTGTGCGCCAGGTTGCCGCCGAGATCAAATTTGCGATCGACTTCGACGTTCTGCGCCTCGAGCAGCTGCGCCACAATCTCCGCCAGCAGAATCGATTCAGTAAAGTCTTTCGAACCGACGGTAACGTGCGCGCGGCCGGTTGCCGATCTGCCGCGGAAACTCTTCACCACGGCATAACCCATCGTCAAAATTCCGATTGCCAACACCACCAGCGCCGCGACACGCCATGGCCTAGACACGCGTCGTCGTGAGCTGCTGACGTCGAAGCGTTTCTCAATTTGATTGAAGCCGAAGTCTGCCGCCAGGGCCATCAGCGCTGAAGGCACGGCTCCCGCCAGCAGCAGCCGATTATCATTCAAGCGCAGGCCGCGAAAGATGTATTCACCCAATCCGCCGGCGCCGACCTCGGCGGCAATAATCGCGACGCCAATTGTGATCACGACCGCGACACGCACGCCTGTGAGAATGACACTCATCGCCAGCGGCAGTTCGACCTTGAAGAGCACTTGCCGATCCGTCATGCCCATGGCTACGGCGGCTTCGCGGACGTTAGCGTCAACGCCGAGAATTCCTGTGACCGTATTGCGAATGATTGGCAGTAAGGCATAGAAGACCAGCGCGACAATCGCGGTGCGCGGGCCGATTCCGCCGATGAATGGCAGCGGAATCAAGAAACCGAAGAGGGCGAGACTGGGAATCGTCTGCATCACATTGGCGATTCCGAGCACGGGGCTGCGCCAACGTTTGCGGCGCGTGATGAAAATGCCGAGCGGCAGAGCAATCAGTGAGGCGATTGCGATCGAAATGAAGACCAGCCACAAGTGCTGCGCGATGTGCGACAGGATGTCCGGCCAATTGGATCGGAGAAATTCCATATGAACTATCCGCAGATTACGCAGATTACGCAGATAACCAGAACGGAAAACAAGAAATGAGTCGAGAATTGTAATGACTCAAGGTTTCGTCATTTTCCAATCTGTGTAATCTGCGTAATCTGCGGATTAACTCTTGTTTTCGATCGTCTCCAAATACGCCCGCGCATAGTCATTCGACGATTTCCGAAATCCTTCGGGTGTTTCGACCAGCAGAATCTTCCCCGCGGCCATCAACGCGATGCGCGACGCGAGCAACAAAGCCTCACGCACGTCGTGCGTTACGAAGATGACCGTCTTCGCTAAACTCGATTTCAATTCGGCAAACTCTTTCTGTAATGACGCGCGCGTCAAAGGATCGAGCGCGCCGAATGGCTCATCCATCAAGAGCAGCGGCGGGTCGGCAGCCAATGCGCGCGCAACACCGACGCGCTGCCGTTGACCACCGGAGAGTTCGCGTGGGTAACGATCCGCGAAGCGCGCCGGCTCCAGCCCCACCAACGTCAACAATTCTTCGATCCGATCACGCGTGCGCTCTTCGTCCCAGTTTTCGAGCGACGGAACGAGTGCGACGTTTTCGGCGACGGTGAAATGCGGAAACAATCCCGCTTCCTGAATCACATAACCCGTGCGGCGGCGCAGACGAATCGGATCCCAATCAGTCGTTGCCTTTTCTTCCACTAAGACTTCGCCCGCTGAAGGCGTGAGCAGGCGATTTACCAAACGCAACGTCGTGGTCTTTCCGCAGCCGGATTCGCCGAGCAGCACGACCGTCTCGCCCGCGGCCACAGTCAAATTCAGCTTGTCGATAATTGGTGCGCCGTTTACCGCAAACGTAACGTCGCGAAATTCAACGAGAGGTGTTTGAGCGTCCGCCAAGGTGGCGCGAGTCTAACAGAAATCTAACCACAGAGGACACAGAGGTTTTCAAAAGATAAAGCCAAAACAGCGCACACAATCAGCCTCTTATTGGTTGTTCTCTGTGTCCTCTGTGGTTCATATTCGTGGTTCGCACCGCAACAAACTTGATGGTACAGTCTCATCTCAATTTATGAGTCAGATTGATCGAATTCACGCGCGTGAAATTCTCGACTCACGCGGAAATCCAACAGTCGAAGCTGACGTAATTCTGACGAGCGGCGAACGCGGTCGCGCGGCTGTTCCTTCGGGTGCGTCCACCGGCGAACATGAAGCGGTCGAGTTGCGCGATGGCGACAAGCAGCGTTACGACGGCAAGGGCGTACTGAATGCTGCGCGCAACGTCAATGAAGTGATTGCCCGCGAGCTGCAAGGGATGGACTCACTTAATCAGCGTGCGATTGATGACAAGCTAATCGAATTGGACGGCACGCCCAACAAATCAAAGCTGGGCGCGAACGCTTTGCTGGCAGTTTCAATGGCGAACGCGCGCGCTGCCGCCGCGTCAAAAAAGCTGCCGCTGTATCGATATCTGGGTGGTGAAGGTGCAAACACCCTCCCAGTGCCGATGATGAATATCATCAATGGCGGCGCGCACGCCGATAATAATGTGGACTTTCAGGAGTTCATGATAGTGCCCGTCGGTGCCCACCGATTCAGTGATGCTTTGCGCGCGGGTGCAGAAATCTTTCACACGCTGAAATCAGTTCTGAAGAAGAAGGGATACGCGACCAGTGTCGGCGACGAAGGCGGCTTCGCCCCGAACCTGAGGTCCAACGAAGAAGCGATCGAAACAATCCTCGAAGCCGTCGATTTGGCGGGTTACAAAGCCGGCGAAGAAGTGCTGTTCGCGCTCGATCCAGCCGCGTCGGAATTTTTCGACGGCGAGTCTTACGTCTTCAAGAAATCCGATAAACGAAAGCTTTCAAGCGGCGAGATGGTCGCTTTTTGGAAAGATTGGGTCGAGAAGTATCCCATCATCTCGATCGAGGATGGCATGGCCGAAAACGATTGGGACGGCTGGAAAGCCATGACTGATCAACTTGGCAGTAGGATTCAGCTGGTCGGTGACGATCTGTTCGTGACGAACACAAAATTCTTGCAGAAAGGGATCGACCTGGGAGTCGCGAACTCGATTCTGATCAAAGTCAATCAGATCGGCACACTGACTGAAACGCTTGATTGCATTCAACTGGCGAAATCTAACAATCGGACGGCCATAATCTCGCATCGATCCGGCGAAACCGAAGACGCCTTCATTGCCGATCTCGCGGTGGCAACGAATGCCGGGCAAATCAAGACAGGCTCCGTGTCGCGCAGCGATCGGATCGCGAAATACAATCAGTTGTTGCGGATTGAAGAAGAGTTGGGGGGTACAGCGCGCTACTTGGGGCGAGATGCATTCCGTCAGCGAATGTAATTTGGAGTGCGCCGGCTTGACGGCGCTTTGTTGACTGATCCGACCGGTCCCGAAGATAAGCGGCGTCAAGCCGCCGCACTCCAAAATCATGAACCTCCACGACATTAGACATCTGTTCGACTACACCGAATGGGCGAACGATCGGGCAATGGCGGCGGCCGACGAATTGCCGGACGAAAACCTCCGCCGCGATGTCGGCATCAGTCACAAATCCATCTTTGGGACGCTGACACATATGGCGGGCGCGGAATGGATTTGGCTCGAGCGTTGGCAGGGCCGCTGGCCGGCGAAAGATGAAGCGTGGTCGATGTGGAAGCCGGAATCGTGTGGCGACTTGCTGACGCTCAACGAGCGTTGGGGCGAAGTGATCGATCGCCGCGCCGATTTTATTTCTCAACTTGACGAAGATCGCCTGGCGGCCGACGTCGCATTCAGATTGTTGAATGGCGATCCCAGCTCTATGCGCCTGGTTGATCAGATGCAGCACGTAGTGAACCATGCGACGCTCCATCGTGGACAAATCGTCGGGATGATTCGGCAGTTGGGAATTGAGCCGCCATCGACAGACCTTTTGTTTTATTTGCGGAGCGGTATATCGCCGAAATAATGTGTCAGAATCCCGATGAATCGGGATGGCGACCGGATCAAAGCGCAGTTGAATTCATGATCCCGTCGCTATCCCGATTCATCGGGATTCTGACACGATCCGTTATGAGTGAAACCTGGCAGCACGGCGACTACACGATCAGCACGGATGCAGCGCGGCTCGATCTTGATCTGATTCACGACTACCTCAGCACTCAGTCTTATTGGGCGACCGGGCGCGCGAGGGATGTGGTTGAGCGATCGATCGAGAACTCTCTGCCTTTCGGCATCTACCAGGGCGAAAAGCAAGTCGGATTTGCACGCATCGTTACGGACTACGCGACGTATGCGTGGGTCGCCGACGTTTTCGTCGTGCCCGAACATCGCGGTCGTGGGCTATCCAAGTGGTTGATGGAAGTAATTCTCGCGCACCCGCAGCTGCAGGGTTTTCGTCGCTGGGTCCTTTCGACCAGAGACGCACATGGCCTGTACGAGCGCTTTGGATTCATGCCGCTGAAGAGACCCGAACGTTGGATGGAACGATTTGATCCGAACATGCAGGAGAGTCCGGACTATTGGCGTTAGTGTCAGTACCGCGAGCGGTGGCGACCGGATCATGATGCGAGTTGCGAAAACATCCCATCGCTACCGCTCCGGGTACTGACACTTCAACACAGATGAAGTCTATGCCGCGAAAAACTCCACTCGCACTCATCATTCTCGATGGCTTTGGCTATCGAGCCGAACGCGAAGGCAACGCGATCGCGCAGGCCGAGATGCCTTTCTACCACGACCTGCTCGAAAAATATCCGCACACTCTGATTCAAGCTTCCGGGGAATGCGTGGGGTTGCCGAAAGGTGTGATGGGCAATTCGAATGTGGGGCATCTGTGCATCGGCGCGGGCCGCGTCGTGCGCACGGACATCGAGCATATCAATCACGAAATCAAAACGGGCAGCTTCTTTCACAACCTCGCGCTGAACGCGGCGATGGACAATGCCGCCAAGCACGATCGAGCTTTGCACGTCATGGGTTTGGTGTCGGACGGGCTGGTCCATTCGTCTCAGGAACACGCGTACGCGTTATTGAAGATGGCGAAGGACGCCGAAGTGCGTCGCGTGTATGTGCACTGTTTTCTCGATGGTCGTGACACGCCACCCGAATCCGCCGACAAGTATGTCGCGATGATGCGGGAGAAGTGCGCGGAGATTGGCATCGGTGAAATCGCTTCGGTTGTGGGTCGCTACTATGCAATGGATCGCGACAAACGATGGGAAAGGATTGAGCGAGCTTACCAGCTGCTGGTAAATGGCGAAGGAGAGCGCGCGACTGATCCGGTGGCGGCAGTGAGGAAAAGTTACGAACGCGGCGTGACCGATGAATTCGTTGAACCCATCGTCATGATGCGTGACGACGGGAAGCCCGTCGGAACCGTTCAGGATGGAGATTCGATTATCTTCTTCAACTTCCGCGCAGATCGCGCGCGACAAATTACTTCAGCATTGGCTGTTCCCGGGTTTGAGGAATTTGCGACGCCCAATCGCCCGCACACTCACTTCGTTTGTTTCGCGGTTTACGACAAGACGTATCCTTTGCCAGTGGCCTTTCCGCCAGAGTTGCCGCGCAATATTCTCGCCGACGTCTTTGCCGCGAGCGGCGTGGACAATTTTCGCCTCGCGGAAACTGAGAAGTACGCGCACGTAACTTATTTTTTCAACGGGGGCACGGAGCGCGAGTTTCCACACGAAAAACGCCTGCTGATTCCTTCACCCAAAGTTGCGACCTACGATCTCGCGCCGGAAATGTCCGCTTTCAAGATTACCGACAAATTTCTTCGTGCGATTGAAGAACGCGAGACGGACGTGTTCATCGTGAACTTCGCGAACCCCGACATGGTTGGACACACGGGCAAACTCGATAAGACCATCGAAGCGTGCCAGTACGTTGATACCTGCCTCGGTTGGATTACCAAGGCGGTTGCGTCTGCGAAAGGTACGACGCTGATTACCGCCGATCACGGCAATGCTGAATTGATGATCGATCCAAAAACCGGTGAGCCGCACACCGCCCACACGACGAATCCGGTGCCGTTTGTTTTGATCGATGAAGCTTCAAGCGGCGTAAAGCTGAGTAGCGAAGGATCGTTGGAGGACGTGGCGCCGACGATGTTGGGATTGCTGGGAATCGAAAAGCCGGTTGAGATGACGGGAAAAGATTTGCGAGAGGGGTAGATTTTCTCAGTGTCTCAGTGGATCTTTGTGTCTCTGTGGTGAATGATCATCGAAAGGATTCACCACAGAGACACCGAGATCGCACAGAGGCACAGAGAAATGGCAGCTGTAACTGAAACAATTGAGCAAGCCCGACCGCGAGCAATCTCACTCCGCTGGATCATCAGCGCGCGGGAAGACCTCGTCTGGTTCATCGGCTCAGTTGCGTCCAGCTATTTGCTGTTGATTCTCTACGTCACGGGCGTCCTGCCGCTGATTCCAATGGTCGCCGGTTGGGCGATCCTAATCGATGCGCCGCATGTGTTCGGCACCTTCTCGCGCACGTACTTCGACAAGTCGGAATGGAAGACACGCAAGCGTCTGATGCTCGGCTCGCTTTTGTTCTTTGTTATCGGGCCAACTCTCGTTTTGCTAGGCGCGGGCTTTAGCTTCTTTTTCGTGGCGGCGCTCTGGGCCTATTACCACCTGGTGAAGCAGCACTACGGCTTCATGGTGCTCTACAAAAAGAAGAACAATGATCTAGCGCCGATCGACAATGCTTTGGATCGATTGCTTTTGATGTTTGCCTTCAATTATCCGTTCGTGCAATTCATCGCCAGCGATCCAACCGCGATGGCGCGCGTGCCACCAGTTCTGCGGGGAGGCGTGAACGCCGTGGCGATGCTTTTGCTCATCGGCACAATTGTTTTAACGATTGGCTGGCTGGCGCGACAAATTCAACGGGCATGGTTGCGACAGCCGCTCAATATTCCGAAGTACCTGCTGTTGGCCGCGGCGATACCAATGCACTGGATCGCTTTGTTCACGCCCATGCCGGCAAAGCCGATTGCGCTGGTGGCCATCCTCACGATTTATCACAACCTGCAATATCACCGGCTGATTTGGTTTCATAATAAGAAGTACGGTGGCACGGGCCGATTGCCCGTGGATCACGCGCAGGATGCGCGTGCCACTTACGGCCCCGCGGCTTTCATTTCGCGCCGCCTGATCTTCTACCTCGCTTTCGGAATTATTTTCGGCATTATCTACCAAGGCCCGCGGCAATATCTCGGCTACCTCAACTTGCACACGGGCGATTCGCCGGCGGCACTTACAATCCCCATTCAATTGGGAATCTCCTTTCTCTGGGGCTACGCCTTCATTCACTACTATCTCGATTCAAAAATTTGGCGCGTCCGGCGTGATCCTTCGGTGGGCGCAGCGCTGAAGATGAGTTGACGACCGGGCGATTAACCACTAAGACCCAAAGAACACCAAGCATTAGACCAAATATTAGATTGGAGAAGTTCCGCAACGCTGCTCTTCCAATCAATGCGTTAGTGTCCTTCGTGCCTTTGTGGTTATCACTTGCAGAACTCTGCAACCAACTCAACAAATTTCTGAGGTTGTTCCGCCGGCGGCAAATGACCGCAGTTGCGAAACACGATCAGCTTGGCGTTTGGCAAAGAGTCGCGCATGCATAACGCATTTTCGATCGGGATGTGATCGTCGTGATCACCCCAGACCAGCATCGTCGGCTGGCGAATCAGGGAAGCTTCACGCTCGATCCGGTTCGCGCTCCAGCGCCGCGCGGTCCGAATCATCGCGCGATGTGCATTCGAAGTTGCCAGCAAATGATGGCGCGAGGCGACCATTTTTTCATTGATCGGTCGCCCCATTCGCCGGTACATGTCTTCCATACGTTTGCGCAGAATCCAGCGTGAGCCCAGAAACAAAGGCGTCGCGAGATCGCCGATCAGCGGCAGACAAGAAATCCGCAGCAGCAGTTTCCGCTTCGCATCGTCGTTCGTAACCGCGCCCACCAAAATCAGTTTCTTGACGCGCTCGGGATAATCGAGCGCGATGAGCGCGGCAACGGCGCCGCCGTACGATGCGCCGGCAATCACGGCCTGATCGATTCCCAGTCGGTCCATCAGTCCAATCACCGCGCGCGCTTGTTCGGCGATCGTGTATTGCGCATCCGCAGGTTTATCCGAGTAGCCATAACCCGGAAGATCCGGCGCGATAGCGCGAAAACCGGCGTCAGCCAGCGGCTTGAGGACGTGACTCCAAATCAGGTTTGACGAGATGAAGCCGTGGATGAGGATGATTGGCGGCGCGTTTTCATCGCCCGCTTCCTGATAGTGAATGCGCGCACCATCTACGCGCGTGAACCACGAATACTCAGGGTTGTAGATGAAATCCAGACTGTCCCGCCAGCTCACATCTCGCGGTCGCGTCAGCAGCTTCGTCGCGACTGCACCGGCGACGACGCCTGAAAGCCCGGCAACTAAATAGCGCTTTTTCATGAAGGACGTGGATGTTAGCACGAGTGACGTTTCTCATTCACACCGCGCCTCAGCGCGGTGACGGGAGCTGTTACATCGCAACGCGAAACCGTTTGAACGGTTTTCGGGGAAGCCGTGGAAGTAGCTCGCAGGTCTTTTTTTGCGAGCCGCTTTCACCTCACTGAAGCGAATTGAGAATAAGGTGTTAAGAAGTAGCGAGTACTATTCCCGGGTGAATCGCCCTTCGCTCAGAATCAAATTTCCCAATGGCGATTAATTGATTGTCTTTCGAGAGGCGAACTGGGTCGCCTTCACTCAACGACCAATCATTGTCGTTAAGCGGCACATCAAGACCGTGGAGAGTTCTTCGCAAATTGTCTTCATCCAATTCAACTACCGGCAGATCTGAAAGCGCGTGGTGTGGTGAAATCAGCGCCTCGCTAATCGCCTGCCGGTCGCCGGCTTCTGCGAGTTTCTCCAGCGTTGACGACTCCTCGATCTTGAATCGGCCGGCTCGAGTGCGCCGCAACTCAGCCAAATGCGCACCGACGCCCAATTTTTGTCCGAGGTCTTCAGCGAGAGTGCGAACGTAAGTCCCCGCTGAGCAAACCACTCGCACGCGAAAATCAATCGAGCCGTCTTCGTTGGCGGAGAGTTGATCCGGCAGCAATTCGAATTCATGAATCGTCACGCGCACCGGCGATCGCTCAATTTCCTCGCCGCGGCGAGCATGTTCGTACAGTTTTCTTCCGGCGACCTTCTTCGCGGAATACATCGGTGGCAGCTGCTCGATTTCGCCGCGTAATGAAGCAACCGCTACTTCAATATCCTCTTTGCGCAAACTCTGCGGCTTTGCGTGCGGTTCAGTTTTGATCGGAGCGCCGGTCAGATCTCCAGTGTCTGTCGCATAACCAAGCCGCACCGTCGCTTCGTATTCTTTTTCTGCGCCGCTGAGGAATTGCGCGATGCGCGTCGCCCGTCCGACCAGCACCACCAGGACACCAGTTGCGAACGGATCCAGCGTTCCCGTGTGGCCAACTCTGCGCTCGCCGATAATCTTACGTACCCGCGCGACCACGTCGTGCGAAGTCATGCCGGCAGGTTTGTCGATTATCAGGACCCCGTTCATTGCCGACATTCTAGATTTTTGATGTGTGATTGTCTCTGTGTTCCTCTGTGTACTCCGTGGTTAAATACGACTTATTAACCACAGAGGACACAGAGAAAGAGCAAAACGGGGCGACCAAGAGGGCCCGCCCGATCCCGCCAAAGCCCGCGCACTCGTCTTTCAACGCGCGGCGAAATTGCTCGCAGCCAAGCAACGTTCCGTCGCAGAGCTGCGCGAGAAACTTTCGACGACTCGCGGCGCGACCAAAGCGATGGTTGATGAAGCGATCGAGCGGCTGCGCGAATACGGTTACCTTGACGACGCCAAGTTTGCGCAGAGTTACGCGTCACTGCGTCTGCGCGAACGCCCGATCGGCCGCCGCCGTTTGCAGCGCGATCTCTGGTTGAAGAAAGTCGACAAGCAAACGGTGGAAACGGCCCTCGATGAAGTTTTTGAATCGACGCCCGAAGGTGAATTGATTGACCGAGCAATTGCTAAGCGCATACGCCTGCGTGGCAAGCCGAAAACACGCGAAGAAGCGAAGAAGCTGTTCGATCACTTGTTGCGCCAGGGATTTGAGTTTGAATTGGTCAGCGAAAAGGTGCGGGCGCTGGGGAAGAGCGATGCGGATGAGCTTGCCGATTAGATAACAGTCAGTACCATCCGCGTCAGCGGATGGGATCAGCCACGCACGTAGAGACGACCCCTTGGCCCATTTGCTGACGCAAATGGTACTGACTTCATGGCGCAGGGTTAGTTCTCAATCCAAACAATCGGTGCGGGTGAGATAAGCACGTTCTTTCTTTCCGCTTCGTTTTTGAAAAACGGGGTCACATCACCGCTCTCAGCATCGATCAAAAGCAACTTATCGGGCGCGTCACCTACTACAGCTAGCCGCGCGGAAGATTTGATTACGAATCGTGCGCTGGTAGAGAACGTCCAGGTGATTGATGCCGGTTTCTGCTTTTTCCAATCCATTGGATTGATGGAAAAGAGCTCGGTGGTTGTGCTCAAAGGTTGTTCCGTAAAGAAAGGATAACAACTCTGCGCGGCATAACCGACGAAACGACACTCACTGCACGGCGCGGGCGAAGGATCGAGTGTCTCAAAATGATCGATGTTCTTCGCGATTAGCAGCTCCCCTTGATCGGATCGGACGAACCCGTTGTTATCTTTCAAGCAGACGCTTTCGATCGTCCACTTCTTCTGCGTGTCCTTCAGCTTTACAGGTTCACCGATCGTGACAATGGTCGATGTATTGGGCTTTGGCTCAGCGCCTTTACTGGTTTGGGCTCCCACGAAGCGATCGATCACCAGTCGATCCTTGGCGATCCAATCAGGGCAATCCGTCGAGCCGTTCGGATCATCGAGAATCGGTTTCGTCTTGCCGTCGAGATCACCGACAAAGAATTTCGTCGCGCCACCGGTACGCTGCGCATAGCTGAAATGATTTCCGTCGGGCGCCCACGCCAGGCAGACGTTCTCACCCTTCACGAGCGGCTTGACAGTTCCGCTGGCAATGTCGCGCGTACTCACTTCATCTTTCGTGGCGTAAAGCAGTCGCGTCTGGTCGGGGTTGGCCACGGCTTCGGTGACGCCGGCCGTAATTGTCTTCATCTCGAAGCCGTCGCCGTACGGCGTGAATTCAGCCAAAGCCGCGCCTTTCGAAGTGTCGCCGGTCAAAAGAAACAAGCGGCCGGTGAATTTCGGGCCAGAGCGTTTCGGCGGCTCACTCGAGCAGCCGGCCAGCAACGCCGCCGTCATGACGCCTGATGCAAGAAACAAATTGATCCGGTGCACTGTTAGTAATCAATACCGCAAACCCGAATGTCATTCAAACTTCGCCGCCACTTTTCGCCATGCTAAACTTGTCAGCAAGCAGTGAGCATTAAATCATGAGACACGGAGACACGGAGATAGGGAGACCGCGTCCTGCTTTTCTGCTCACTGCCAACTGCTCACTGAGTCATGACTGGTAACGAAATTCGCGAGAAATTCCTCGAATACTTTGAGCGGCAAGGCCATACCCGTGTGCGCTCTTCGCCCCTTTTGCCGGCCAACGATCCGACGCTGCTTTTTACCAACGCCGGCATGAATCAGTTCAAGGACGTCTTTCTCGGAAACGAGAAACGCGACTATGTGCGCGCCTGCTCATCGCAAAAATGCGTGCGCGCCGGCGGCAAGCACAACGATCTCGATGAAGTCGGAAAGACGGCGCGGCACCAGACATTCTTTGAGATGCTCGGCAATTTTTCCTTCGGAGATTACTTCAAAGAAGACGCCACGAAGTTTGCGTGGGACCTGCTGGTCAATGAATTCAAGCTCGATCCCGCAAGGATGTGGTTCACCGTGTTCGAAGGCGACGCTGAAGTTGGTCCAGACGAAGAAGCGGAGAGATGTTGGGAAGCCGTCGGCGCGCCGAAAGATCGAATTCTGCGTTTCGGACGCAAAGATAATTTCTGGCAGATGGGCGACACTGGTCCGTGCGGTCCGTGCAGCGAAGTGCATTACTACATGGGCGACGATCCAAATGACGCCGAGAACTGCGCCGCGAACGTCAATGGGCCGGGCGACACGATTACGGAGATTTGGAATCTCGTCTTCATGCAGTTCGATCGCAGCGAGGTGTCAGAACCGCCCGCATTAGGGGGCGGGACCGCTGGTCCGGGGGCAAAGCAGTACAAACTCGATCCTCTGCCGGCGCCGTCGGTTGATACCGGCATGGGCCTCGAACGGCTCACTGTAGTGCTGCAAGAAAAGAAGTCGAATTACGAAACGGATCTGCTGAAGAACATTGTCGACTTCGTGGCGCAGCTTGCGGATCGACATTACGAGGCAGAAACCCAGGAAGGTTTTGCCATGCGCGTGATTGCTGATCACGCGCGCGCTACTGCTTTCTCGATTGCCGATGGAATTCTGCCGGCGAATGAAGGCCGTAATTATGTGCTGCGCAAAATCATGCGTCGCGGGATTTATCAGGGAAGGCACACGCTTGGCTTCGAAGGCTCGTTCTTTCACAAAGTGACGAACTTCGTTGTGGACGAGATGGGCGAAGCATATCCCGAGCTCGAAAGCCATCGCGACTTCATTGACAAGATGGTGCGACTTGAAGAGGAGCGATTTGGATCGACACTGACGGTCGGGTTGCAGAAACTTGACGAAGTCTTCGCCAAGTTATCCAAAGGCACGGCGCCTGATTACAAAGTCCTGGCGCGACTCTACGACACATTCGGCACCCCACGCGACTTGATTCGTGTGAGCCTTGAAGAACGTGGGATCGTTGTCGACGAAGCGCAGTTCAATGAGTCTTTTGATGCCGCGCTGCAGGAACTGCAACAGGGAAGTTCAATCGGCAAGACGGAACAGAAAACCAAAACGAAGCCGATCTATGCCGACGTCGCCAATCGCGTTCAGTCTCTGTTCCGAGGATACGAAACGACTCGAGTTGACGATGCGAAGGTGCTGGCGCTGATTCGTGGCGATGAGGAAGTATCAGAGTTAAGTGATGGCGACGAAGGCTTAATTGTTCTCGATCAGACACCGTTCTATGCCGAGAGCGGCGGACAAGTTGGCGATGTCGGGACGATTGTTGCAGGTGGCACGGGCGTCTCGCCCGTGAACCACGCGCAGGATGCGCGTGCCACCATAGCGACGGTTCTTGACACTTACTCGCCGCTGCAAGGACTAATCCTTCATAAGGCCAGAATCGAAAAGGGCACTCTCAAAGTCGGCAACACGGTCACCGCCGAAGTTGATGTTGAGAAGCGCGATGCGACGCGGCGGAATCACACGGCGACGCACCTCGTGCATGCGGCTCTGCGCGAAGTGCTCGGGGCTCACGTAAAGCAGGCGGGCTCAATCGTCGCCCCAAATTATTTGCGGTTTGACTTCACTCATTATCAGCCGATGACCGAAGACGAACTGAAGGAAGTCGAGCGGCTGGTCAACGAACAAGTGCTGCGCAATGTGAAGGTCGACACTGATGTAATGCCGGTCGAAGAAGCGATGAAGTCGGGCGCGATGGCGCTGTTCGGTGAGAAATATTCAGGCATGATGCGCGTGCTGACTGTGCCCGGCTTTTCCAAGGAGCTGTGCGGCGGGACGCATGTGCGCGCGACCGGCGACATTGGTGTGTTCAAGATCACCAGCGACGAATCGATAGCGTCCGGCGTGCGCCGCATTCGCGCGGTCACGGGTTTTGACGCGTACGAGCGATTTCGCGAAGACGAGCAGGTGATCGAAGAAGCCGCGACGACTTTGCGCACGTCTCGGCACGAACTGCGGCACGTGATCGCGCGACTTCAGGATGAATTGAAGAAAGCGCGACGCGAAGCTGAAGACTTAAAATTGAAAATCGCCACCGGAGCTATCGGTGGCGCCGCTGCGAATGGCGACGACGCTCGCGAAGTCGCGGGTGTGAAAGTCGTCGCGAAAGAAGCAAGTGGTCTGGACGCTGGAGGTATGCGTCAACTCTCGGACACGCTGCTGGCACGAATCAAATCAGGCGTGGTGGTGCTCGGCCGCACCAACGATGGCAAGGCTTCGCTCATCGTGCGCACGTCGGACGATCTTACCAAGAAGGTTCCCGCTGGACAGGTCATCAAAGAACTCGCTCCGATCATCGGCGGCAAAGGCGGCGGTAAACCAGACATGGCCGAAGGCGGCGGCAGCCAACCTGAAAAACTCAGCGAGGCTTTGCAGGCCAGTTACGGCGTCATCGAGAAGATGCTTACGTAAGATTTATCCGCAGATTACGCAGATTACACATATTAAAATCACACAGGAGGACTCGTTCTTCCTAGACCTGCTGCCGAACTTATTCAAGGATTTGTCCGTCCTGGTTTCGTTTTCTTAATCGGCGAAATCCGCGTAATCTGCGGACAGTTTCTTGGCACTCCCAAATTATTGCGTTCTCCATTGCAGGCTCGTAAAATCCCTGCAACTCAAATCACTTCACTCCCGGGAGATCCGTCATGGGCGACGAAATCAAGTACGTCGATTTCGAAATCACTATCAAGAAAGACAAGGATGACGAGTATCTGGTGCTGGCCAAGTCCGGCCGCGGCAAGGCACAGACTCGCTTCGCCAATCCCTTCAATGAAGATAAGCGCAAGATTCTTCGCTCGACTTTGACGGCGGCCGCGCTGCGATCCGCCACGGGGCGCAAAGCGAAAGTGCGCGGCTCAGCCACGCCTGAAGTTCGTGAGATGAAGAACTTCGGTTCGATGCTCTTCAGTGAAGTTATCAACGGGCCGGTCAGTGATTTCTACAAAAAGTGCGAAGCGCAAGCACAGCCTGTGCGGTTGCGTCTGACCCTGGATCAATCTGTTGACGATCTGCCGTGGGAATTCCTCTGCGCCAACGACGATTTCATCGCGCTCAACCCCGACAGCCCGGTGGTTCGCTACATCGAAGGTACCGAGCCCTGCTCGCTCGTCAAAGTCGAATACCCGCTGCGTGTTTTGATAGTCATTGCGAAACCTTCTGACGAAGTTCCGCTTGATACTGATGCCGAGAAGAATTCGATTGCGGCGGCCCTGAAGCCGCTGGTTGATCAAAATCTCGTGCAACTCGATTTCATCGAAGGCGCGAACACCTGGGGACAACTCATTTCAGCGTTGCGTCCGAATCGCACGCACATTCTGCACTTCATCGGTCATGGCGCATTTGACGAGAAAAACGGCGAAGGCGTGCTGGTGATGGCCGATGCCGACGGCAAGACCGAGTTAGTCGATAGCGAGCGTTTGCGTTACCTCGTGAAAGGAAGATCGCGTTTGGCGTTGGTGGTCCTCAATTCATGTTTGGGAACGCAGGGTGATGACGGACAACCGTTCTCGAGTGTCGCTGCGGGATTGGTCAAATCAGGCATTCCCGCCGTCATTGCGATGCAATTCGAGATTAGTGACGAATCAGCACGGGTGATTGCCGAAACCTTCTACACGTCGCTCTCGCTGAATTTGCCGGTTGACGCCGCGCTGACTGAAGCTCGTCGCCAAATCTTCCTGTCAGACAAGAACAATTTGGAGTGGGCCACGCCGATTCTTTACATGCAGGTGCCTGACGGTCAGTTGTTTGAATTCAAGGGGCCGCGACCGGTCACGAAGGCAAGCTCCGTTGATAATGATTCTTTCAAACAGAACGCCGAGCGCCGTTATCGTGAAGGCGACGAAGCAATGAAACGCGGCGACTGGGCCGCGGCAGTCACGGCGTTCCGTGGCGCGATGGTATATGTGCCGGATTACCGCGATGCCGCGGAAAAACTGACTGAATGCGCGCGGCGCGGCAACGCGGCCAATCTACAGGCTAAAGCTGAGCGAGCGATCTCTGAAAAGAATTACGACCAGGCACTACAGATGATCGAGGAAGCCATCCAAATGGATTCGAAACTCGATTTGGCCACGCTGCGTGAAACTGCCGAATGCGGACAGAAGTACCAGCGCGCCGTTGCCGAGCTTCAGTGCGGCAATGCGCAGGGCGGCGCAGAGCTGCTGCGGGAATTGATCGTACGTCGCGCGGATTTCGAGGACGCAGCCTGGCGGCTCAACGATCTGGCGTCAGGCGGGACAGGTTTGCCCGGCGGCCAGCGGCCAATGCCGAACAGGGGTCTTGTGCCCACTTCGCCTCAGCCCGGCGCACAAACCGGTGGGGGCTGGGGGGCAAAGTGGAATCAATTAACTGATTGGCTCAATGCCACGCCTGAAGTTCAATACAAGCCGTCGCCGGGGCAATCAAATACGCCACCGCCGGCGCGCGAGGACTTAGTCGATAAGGGGAAAGAGTTGTGGAAAGGCATGTTTGGATCGGCCAACGCGTCAGCGCCTCCCACAACTGGGCCAACCGTTCAGCCGAACATCATGCCGCCCCCGATGCCGACGCCGAACGTGTCGGCGGTCAATCAGACGCCCGATCAGGTTGCACCGTCGCCCGCTCCTGACAGCGGCTCGGCGCGCGTTTACGAAGTTGCGAACGGAAATGGGAAACAACTCGCTGAACAGATCCGCCTTTACTTTTTCAAAACCGGTTTCGAGAACCAGATTGTCGAGCAACCCAACCTCTGGATTGTGCAGGGAACGAAAGGCGGCGTGCGGCGTTGGGTGGGGATGGGCCTGGCCGCGACGATGATTATCGAATCCTCAGGCGATAACCTGAAGATTTCGATCGGCGGCGGGCGATGGGTTGAGCAGGGCGCATTTGTCGTTGCCGGATTTGTCACCGGCGGCCTCACCTGGATCACCGGCGGCATCGGGCTTGGCCAGCAAAAATCTTTGATTGATGACCTCTGGGGAATTGTCGAGCGTTTCGTTGCGGGCAGTGGTGGCCGGCGAGTCGGTTAGCGCTAATCGCGGCTGCGGTACTCAGAGGGATAATAGAAGGACTCTCCGCGGCGAATGAATGCCGCCAGCTTCAGCCACAGCACACGCTCTTCTTCAAGATCGTCCGGCATCTTCAAATTGAAACGCTTCAAGACATTCCCGCGATAGTAGTCAAATGTCGTTCGCATCGCATTCGCAACTGCGCGCGCCGACGCGACTGCCGCGCGATACGAACCATAACCGATTACCGCGAGTAACAAAGCGAGCAGCAGCGTCAAACCCGCAACCGCCGGCCTATGATTCGGCAGCCACGAAACCCAGAGAGGCTGACTGACACCGGTGCGCCTCGGATTCCAGCCCGCTACGATCGAAAACCCCACGATGGCAAACTCAACCGCCGTCAGATAAATCAACAGTGACAAATTGAGCAGGCCATTCATCGTCGCGAAGCTTGCTTTCAGACTGTCAGCTTTGGTCGCTTCAATTTCCGCCGACAGCCGCGGCCAAAAGACTGCGGCGTCCATCGCGTAACGTTCGAACGGATACTCTTCCGCCAGTGCCAGCGTGTTCGCGAGGTCGGTCGCTCCGATTCGCTCGATGTCCACCGGCAAATCAGGCGCGTTTGGATTTGACTCGAGGTCTTCGTGGATCAGTTGGGTGTCCTGCTTCAATTTGTCGATCAAAGCGTCGCGTTCGGACTCCGCAACTGCTACGGCCTTTTCTTGTCCGTCGATCGTTTCCAGCAGCACTCCCTGCGAAACCAGAAACAGATATTGGCGGCGCAGCGTTCGCAACTTTGTGTAGAGCTCGATGTTGCGCCGACGATTGCGCTTGACCCACGGCTGGAATAGCGGACTGGCGAGCGGCAACGTGCCCTGGTACAGCTTCAGCACGCGCGCTGAGAGCGCCGACAACAACATTCCGAACAAGAGCGGCACCAAAATGAGTAGCAAGAAGCTGCCCTTGAGGACCCAGAAGATGAAATCGACTGTCCCTTCGATCTTCTCAGGTTTGTCGGCGAGAAACTGCGGCACGGGCTGTCCCAGCAGAGGCCCGATGGTGACGAGATGCAGCAGCACAAAAGCGACTGCCGGCAGAAAGTACCAGAAGAAAAACGAACCGTTCAGCGGGTTTTTCAGCCAATCGCGAACCACGCTGCCTGCTTCATTGAATATGCTTGCGGATATTCCGAGCATTTTGGAACCGTCGAGGACGAATTACTTTTTTGAAGAGCCGAGCAGAATCGAGCCGTAATCTTTCAGCTTCACGTACGCGCCGCCAAGTTGATCGAGGCTCGGCCCCGGCATCGTCAAGCCCCCTGTGTTTTCGCCGGCGGCGACGCCACGCCTAACGCCTTCGACCAGGATTCCGATTGGTAAGCCGTTGTCCGTAACCACGAGTATCTGCGCGGCACTTTTCCGAGACAGCGTCTGCGCCGCTTTTGTATCGAGCGAGATTCGCTCGATCGACGAGACCATTCGAAGTTGTTGGAGATCACGCACGCGGACTTCGGCAGCGTGAGCTGTTGATGACAGCGATTCAGCCAGTTCAGAAAATCTGGCGACTCGCCACGACCCGTCATCCATTCGCACGACAAGATGCCACCACTGCTGACCACTAAGTGCATTGAGCGCGGCAATCGCTTGACCGAACTTCGCGTCGCCTTTGACGGCGATGAAGCGGTTCTTCTCTTTTTGTAAAACTTCGTCAGAGATGGGCATGGCAGCTCGGGGGGTCGCCGAATTCTAGACTCTTCCGGTTACATTGGAAAGAACCTTTTCGTTAGCGCTAGAAGACTCAACGTCACCGAAAGAATAAGAACAGGAGATCAATGACGACATCAGAGAAATAGACTTTGTCAGGCGGACGTACCCGTTTTCTTTCAAGCATGTTTGCGGTCCGCACATGTTCCGCGCGAAACCCGACACCAACCAGACGTGCCGGAATTCTGCGCAAGAAAGGCAAACGATTGAAGAGCTTCATCGGCCATGGCAGACGAAACTCAGGATTGTCGAGAACGCGGCTAATGACATTATTTTGCAGAAACACTTGAAGCGCTTGCGTCATCCGGGTGGGGAAGTCGCGACGCAGCTGGACGTGTTCAAGATCAGCCAGCGAAGCGGTATTGCGGTACAAACGCTCTGCCAAAATGTTCGCCGTCGCCACGGCGTCCTGAATAGCGAGATTGATACCCACACCGCCAATGGGAGACATCGCATGCGCCGCATCGCCGATGCAAAGCAAGCCCGGTCGGTACCAGTTGCGGAGGCGATCGATGCGAACAGTCAGCAGCTTGATGGGCTCCCAATCCGCCAACTCATTCGTGCGGTCTTTCAAAAACGGGGCGACGGAAACTACATCACGATGAAACTGTTCCAGGCCGCGTGCCTTAATGTTTTCGAACTCGCCTTTGCGAATCAGATAACCACACTGCCAATAGTCGCCACGGTTCAGCATCACCATCATCTTGCCGGCGCAGATGCGACCCAGAGTCTGCTCACCGTCAGAGGCTTTCCGAGACAGTCGAAACCACATCACGTCCATCGGTGCGCCGAAATTCTGAGCTTCCAAACCGGCCCGGTCACGGACGATTGAGCCGCGACCATCGGCGCCGATGGTTAAATCAGCGCGCACTTCGAGATCGCCGTCGGGCGTTTTCGCTGCGACGCCGATGATGCGACCGCCATCGTGGATCACGTCGACGACTTCAGCCTGCATGATTAGATTGAAAGTTGGATAACGCCGCGCCTTGTCGGCAAGGAAATCAAGGAAGTCCCACTGCGGCACCAGCGCGATGAATTTGCAGACGGTCGGCAAATGGGAAAAGTCCGCCAGCTGCAGGAAGTCCTCGCCGATTTGTCCGCCGAGTCTTCGCACTTCCTGATGAGGAAGTTTCAAAAATTCTTCAAGCAGACCCAACTCATGCATGACTTCGAGGGTCGATGGATGGACGGTATCGCCGCGAAAATCGCGCAGGAAGTCTGCGTGCTTTTCCAGCACGACCACTTCGACACCGGCTCGCGCGAGCAGAAAGCCGAGCATCATGCCCGCTGGCCCGCCGCCCGCGATACAGCATCGGGTATCGATTGTCATTGTGCGATTCGTAAGATTAAGTTCACGACGATTAGACGCAACGTTGGATAGCCGGAAATTTGCACCACTTCTATCCTCGCGGCCGACCAAAGTCAATCACATTTAAAGCCCGCAAAACTATTAAATTTCGGCGTCTGCGTGTATGATTTGCGAGCTTTTCAATCCCCTTTCTTTCGAAGGAGCATTACATGCGACGAGTTACTTTAGTAATCATGTCCCTGGCGTGCGCTTTGGTTCTGTTCGCCTGTGCGAAGACCGAGAACATGAGCAATGCCAACAGCAATGCGACGACCGCTCAGAAATCGACAGGTACTACCCCGGCTAATTCAACCACAACCGCGGCGAGCGATGACAAGATTGGCATCCCCGAATGCGATGACTACATTGCCAAGTATGAGTCCTGCGTGAGAAGCAAAGTGCCGGAGGCCATGCGCGCCCAAATGGAGAGCACTTTGAAGACCGCTCGTGACAACTGGAAAAAGGCGGCTGAAAATGCTCAGAGCCGAGGCACCCTCGCGGCAGCTTGCAAGCAGGCGAGTGACGCCGCAGCGGCTTCGATGAAGACCTGGGGCTGCACCTTTTAATCGGACAGACAGCGCACTGCCAGACCTGGCTTGTCAGCGCCATCCCCCGCTGACTGCCGGCATGATGCAGATCTCACTGGATTCTGCTAGCGGCGCGTCCTGGACCTGATCGCGACGGACGATGCTGCTGTTGACGAAGATATTGACGTGCTGACGGACCTCGCCTTGTTCCGTCAGCACGCGATCTCTTAAGCCCGCGTGACGTTGCCACAGTTGATTTAGCGCCTCGCGCACAGTCGCCGGTGATGCGTCGATTTTGATCTCCGCGGTTCCTGCCGTGAAATCCGTTAGATAACCCGCGATTTGAAAAGTGATCATTGCTTTACCTGGCGGTGCCTTTCGTCTCTGCGCCTCCGCAGTTTTACGTGAGAAATCTGTCGACTCGATGGCTCACCGCAAGACGCAAAGTCGCAAACAAACGCAAAGTTTGGAACTCCGCTAGATGCCTGCGCTCCGCCTTTGCGTTTATACTTGCTGCGCATCTTCTCTGAAATGGCGCGCGCGAGTCAAAAACTGGCCGACGAACAACTGAAAGAGCGTGTGCGGGCGTTCTGGCAGGCGCATCCCTGTGGCACAAAGTTCAGCGATGCCGAGATCGGCACGCGGGAATTCTTTGAGCGGATCGAAGCCCATCGCTACGAAAAAGAGTGGCACATCCCAACGGCTGCGGATTTCGCAAATGCGCGCGGCCTGAAGGTGCTCGAGATTGGTTGCGGGCTCGGAACTGACGGCGCGCAATTCGCGAAGGCCGGGGCCGATTACACCGGCGTCGATTTGACCGAAGCCGCAATTGAGCTGGCTCGGAAACGATTCGAGGTGTTTCGGTTGGAAGGAAGATTTCAAGTCGCTGATGCCGAGAGACTGGAGTTTGCAGATGCGACTTTCGATATCGTCTATTCGCACGGCGTGCTGCATCACACGCCGAATATTGTCGCCGCGATAGCTGAGATTCATCGCGTGTTGAAGCCGGGCGGGCGCGCCATTGTAATGCTCTACCACCGCGGCAGCTACAACTATCGCGTCGGGATTCGCGTCCTGCGACGAGTCGGGGCCGGCCTTCTGAAGAGTAATGCGGGCATTAGATTAGTTAACATTATGACCGGCGAGCCGATCGACGCGTTGCATGAGCGGGCGACGATGACGATGATGAGCGCTACTAATGGAGACACGTCGGCCGATCAATTGCTCAACGAGAGTACGGACGGCGCCGGTAATCCGCTGGCACGTGTTTACTCAAGGCGCGAAGCGCGCGAATTGTTCAAAGGCTTTTCCCAAGTCGAGTTGCGCGCGTACTTTTTGAACAAGCGGTTCATTCCACTTATCGGAAATCTCTTACCACGGTCAATTGAGTCGGCGTTGGCGGCGCGCTGGGGCTGGCATTTATGGATCTATGCGACGAAATGATTTGGAGTGCGCCGGCTTGACGGCGCTTTTCTTTTACTCCGAAACTCCTTGCTGCTATCAAATTGAAAGCAAAGCGGCGTCAAGCCGACGCACTCCAACATGCGAAGCATCTTAATCACAGGCGGCGCCGGCTTCATCGGCTCACATCTTGTCGATCGCCTTTTGGGCGAAGGCGATTGGCAAGTGACCGTCGTCGATGACTTCAACGACTTTTACTCGCCGGCAATCAAGCGCGACAACATTCGCAATCACCTCGCGCAGTCAAATTACCAACTGATCGAAGCCGACATCCGCGATAACGCTGCGCTGGAAAACGTGTTCGATAACGGTCGGTACGACTGCATCGTGCATCTTGCGGCGCGCGCGGGTGTGCGACCGTCACTGAAAGAGCCACAGCTTTACGTGGAAACGAATATCAATGGAACGATGAATCTTCTGGAGCTGGCGCGAAAGCACGGCGTGAAGCAGTTCGTGTTTGGTTCGTCTTCCTCGGTCTACGGCGTCAATCAAAAAGTTCCTTTCGCCGAAGAGGATCCGATTTTCAATCCGATTTCTCCGTACGCGGCGACGAAAGCGGCGGCCGAATTGATTTGCCACGCGTATTCGCATCTTTACGGAATGCGCATAGTTTGCCTGCGCTTCTTCACGGTCTATGGCGCGCGCCAGCGACCCGACCTGGCGATTCACAAATTCGCGAAGTTAATCAGTGAAGGAAGACCGATACCCGTGTTCGGCGATGGCACGACGCGGCGCGACTATACTTACATCGACGACATCATCAGCGGGGTACGCGCTGCTATCGGTTACGATCAGAGCGATTACGAGGTGATCAATCTGGGCGAGTCGCGAACGGTTGAGTTGCGCGAATTAATTTCGCTAATCGAAAAGGAAGTTGGAAGACGCGCCGAGATCGATTGGCAGCCGGCACAGCCCGGCGATGTGCCGCAAACATACGCTGACATTTCCAAGGCGCGTAAGCTGCTTGGCTACAATCCGCAAACGCAAATCGAAACCGGCATCAAACTATTCGTTGAGTGGTTCACTGCAAGCCGCCGCTCTGTGTCTCCGTGAATAACAGCGACACAGAGAGAAGTGACCCCATACTGCAATCCCAAGCCTTTCGGTTTAAAATGCCTCGGTTTGAGGAGACCGATTTGATTACGACCGAAATTGAAGCAAGTCCGCAGCTCGTCGGCCGGGCCCGCCAGCACAACGACGAAGCCCCGGAAATCTCTGTTTTTCTGCCGGTTTTCAACGAAGAACCGAATTTGCGGCCGCTGCACGAGAAGCTTGACGCCTCTCTGGCGCAGTTGGGACGCCCTGCCGAAATAATCTATGTCGATGACGGATCGTCGGACGGCAGTCTCGGTGTGTTGCGTGAAATCGCCGCCCGTGACGAACGTGTACGCGTGATCGCGTTGCGACGAAACTACGGTCAGACGCCGGCGATGGCTGCCGGAATCGACGCGGCGCGCGGCGAAGTTTTGATTCCGATGGATGCCGATCTGCAAAACGATCCAGCAGACATTGCGCGACTGCTGGAAAAGATCGACGAAGGTTTCGATGTGGTTTCTGGCTGGCGCAAGAACCGCAAGGACCCATTGTTTACGCGTAAGATTCCGTCGCAGATGGCCAACTGGGTAATCTCACGAATCGGCGGCGTGCCTTTGCATGATTACGGTTGCTCTTTGAAAGCTTATCGCCGCGAGTCATTGGCAGACGTACAACTGTATGGCGAGATGCATCGCTTCATTCCGATTTACGCTTCATGGTCAGGCGCACGCGTCACCGAAATCCCCGTCGAACATCACCCGCGCACAATGGGCCAATCGAAGTACGGCTTGTCGCGCACAATCAAAGTCGTCTTCGATCTGATGACTATTAAGTTCATGGCGTCTTATCAGACAAAGCCGCTCTACGTGTTCGGTTGGGCGGGATTGTTGACGTTCGCCGTCTCGTTACTCTGCGCAGTGTTTGCGTTCCTAATGAAGTTCGCGAGCTGGCCACATCATGCCGATTTCATTCAGACGCCGTTGCCGGTATTGACGATGGTGCTGCTGGTTCTCGGCGTTCAGTTTTTCCTGATGGGTTTGCTGGCAGAGATGCTGGTGCGGACCTATCACGAGTCGCAGGCGAAAAGGATTTATGCGGTGCGAGAGCGCATCGGATTTACCGACGAACTGTAAGGGCAGGGCTTGTCCCTGCCCATCGCAATGGATTCTGAACGAGAAAAGTACACGCGTCGGAACAGTCTTAGGCTTACAGGATTCGACTACTCGTGGCCTCGCATTTACTTTGTAACAATCAATGGCTTTAACCGACGTCCGGTCTTCGATGACAATCGAGTCGCTGCAGCAACGATTAAGTGCCTGAAGGAGTTGAGAAAGAAATTTGGCTTTACGGTTTACATCTTCTGTCTTCTGCCCGACCATTTCCACGCGATGATTGGACCGGGCACGTCTCAACGCACTCTCGGCGCGATATGCGGGGCATTCAAGAGTCTCTCAACAAAAGAATTCTGGCATTGGCATACCGGCAAACTGTGGCAGCGTCAGTACTACGACCACATTATTCGAAATCGTGAGGACTTCGACGAAACCCTTAACTACATTCATTTGAATCCGATTCGCCGCGGTCTGGTCGAACGCGCGGAAGATTGGCCTTATACGGAACGACTTGATTACTTGCATTTGATAGCGCTGACTGCGCGGGCAGGGACTAGCCCTGCCCCTACAGAATAGTCTTATGTGTGGAATAGCCGGTTGGGCCAATCTTAATCCGCGTACATCGTCGCCTGACGGGGCGGAGGATCTCCTGCGGTCGATGTGCGATCGCATGGTGCATCGTGGCCCGGATTCAGAAGGCTACTTGATCGATGACGGCGTCGCATTGGGAATGCGTCGTCTGGCGATCATCGATCTGCTTACCGGCGAACAGCCGGCATTCAATGAAGACCAAAGTGTCGCCGTGATTCTCAACGGCGAAATTTACAACTATCGCGAGTTGCGCGCTGATCTCGAAGGCCGCGGTCACACTTTCCGAAGTGCTTCGGACACCGAAGTGCTGCCGCATCTTTATGAAGAGTACGGCCGCGACATGGTCGAGCACTTGAACGGGATGTTTGCGTTAGCGCTGTGGGATGATCGCCGGCGCCGGCTTTTCATCGCTCGCGACCGCTTCGGCGAGAAACCTCTCTATTGGGGCGTCTTCGATGGAACTCTGCTGTTCGCTTCCGAGCCGAAAGTCCTTCTGGCACATCCGGCGGTGCGGCCCGATCTGAATCTCAACGCGCTGCGGCAGTATCTTTCGTTCGATTATGTGCCCGCGCCGCTGTCGATCTATGAAGGCATCAACAAACTTCCGGCGGCGCATCATCTGACCCTCGAAGATGGAAAGATCGAAGTCAAGCGCTATTGGCAATTAAGCTATCGACCGCGTGAGCCAGTGCCGACGGTCCCCGAAGCCGCGGCGCAATTGCGCGATCTGCTTCAAGACTCAGTGCGGATGCGACTAGTGTCTGACGTGCCTCTGGGCGTGCTGCTCTCGGGCGGCATCGATTCGTCGATGGTAACTGCACTCGCCGTGCGCGCCTCATCGGAGACAGTCAAGACATTTTCAATTTCATTCGCGGAGAGTTCGTTCGATGAATCGGAATACGCGCGGCGAGTGGCAGCGTTCCTCGGTACTGATCATCACGAAGAGAGATTCAACGCGAGTCTGGCCGCAAATCTCGTCGGCGAAATCGGCGCGTGGATGGACGAGCCGATGTCTGATCCTTCGCTCGTGCCGACTTATTTGCTGTCGCGCTTCACTCGCAAACACGTGACCGTGGCGTTGGGCGGTGACGGCGGTGACGAGATTTTTGCCGGCTATCCGATGTATTTCGGTCATCGCATGGCGCGCGCGTACGACATGATTCCGCGGCGTTTGCGCCTGGGATTTGTCGAGCCTTTGGTAAATGCCCTGCCGGTGAAGACAAAAAACCTGTCATTTGATTATCGCGCGCGCCGGTTTATTGCGGCTTCACATTACGACGAGGTCGCGCGCCACCACGTTTGGTTCGGATCGTTCACGCCGCAGGATCAGGACCTTTTGCTGTCAGATGAAGTTCGGGCGTCGAGCGACGCTGATATCTATCGCGACGCACGGCGGATGTTTGCGGAATGTGACTCGACGGATTTGACTGAGTGCATGCAGAGTCTCGACACCCAGCTTTATCTGGCCGAAGACATCCTGACAAAAGTCGATCGCGCGAGCATGGCAGTCAGTTTGGAAGTGCGCGCGCCGTATCTCGATCCACGCGTCGCCGAGTTCGCGGCGTCGTTGCCCTCGCGATACAAGCTGCACGGCTATACCTCGAAATATATTTTGAAGAAGGCAGCAAAAGATCTGGTGCCCCCGTTTGTGTGGCGTCGCGGCAAGAAGGGATTCGGCGTGCCGTTTGCGAAGTGGTTGAAGGGCGAGTTGCGTCCATTAACACGCGATCTTCTGGCGCCGGAGCGACTGCGACGCGGTGGTCTGTTCAATCCCGAATACGTAGCCAAGCTTCAGGATGAACACGAGCGCGGCGTGGCAAATCATCGCAAGCTTCTCTGGACGTTGCTCTCGTTCGAGTTGTGGCGTGAGAGTTTTGTTGAGACGCCACGACGGATTGAGACTTCTTTGACTGCGCAGTGATTTTGGAGTGCGGCGGCTTGACGCCGCTTTGGTTTAGCCTTGTGAATGCCACAGCAATAAGAAAAGCGCCGTCAAGCCGGCGCATTCCAAATGTCCCTTGATCTTGCAACCGCCCACCGCAAACTTTGGGATTATTGCCAGGCCCATGACTTCGCGGGTTTCGATCCTTACGACGGCCTGAATAGTCGGCTCTTTCAAGCGACACCGTTAAGAAATTCACGCGCCGCGCGACTCGCGTGGACGCAATTCTTCAAACGCTCTCCGATCAATTTTCGAGAACTTACTGGAGTTCCGCGCGAACGAAACGCCAAAGGCATCGCTCTTTTTGCGCTCGCCGCTTTGGCTGATTACCGTTGTGCGCGAACAAGAGAAGCGGAGATTGACGTGCGCGAGCTGCTTGATGATTTGATCGGCATGAGCCTGAAAGGTTTCAAAGGCGCATGCTGGGGCTACAACTTCGATTGGCAATCGCGATCGTTTTTTGCGCCGAAGGGAACACCGACCATTGTGCCGACAGCTTTCGCGGCGCGCGCGCTGTGCGAGGCAGCCGAAGTAATCGACGAGCCCGCTTATATTCAATACGCGCGCACGATTTGTGATTTCATTCTTAACGATCTTAATCGCACTGTGGAAACCGCTGATGAGATTTGCTTCAGCTATTCGCCGCTGGATCGGACCCGAGTTTTCAACGCGAGCTTGATGGCGGCGGAAACGTTGGGCACAGTTGGCGGGCTGCTGCAGGAACAGAGTCTTTGTGACATGGCGCTACGGGCTGCGCGTTATGTCGCTCGTCGTCAGCGCGCGGACGGTTCATGGTCTTACGGCGCCGACAGTCATCAAGGTTGGAACGACAACTTTCATACGGCGTTTATTCTGACGAGTCTGTCAAAAATAATCGAGCATTGCGACGCGCGCGATGAGCTTGAACCGGCGCTGACGCATGGCTACGAGTTTTGGAAAGAAAGATTTTTCCTGAGCAACGGTTGGCCGAAATATTATCCAGATCAACTTTATCCAGCAGATATTCACTCCGCCGCCGCCGCCGTCGTGACGCTGGTTGAGTTGCGCGGCAAATTTCCTGGAACCGTGGAATTGGCCGAACAGGTCGCCGAGTGGGCAATCGCTAATCTCCAAAGCCCGCACGGTTACTTTTATTACCAGCGCAAGCGCTTCTATACGAATCGAATTGAGTACATGCGCTGGTCGCAGGCGTGGATGATGTATGCGCTGTCGCGCATGCTTGAAGTAACAAGTAAAAAGTAAAAAGGAACAACAAAGAGAAGGAGAAGACATGCCACAGACTCCCAAAGACATTAGGCAGGCTCCCAAAGATATTAAGGAGAGGGCGTTTAAGTTTGCCTTGCGTATCGTCAAACTATGCCAACACCTCGACAAACAACCGGGCGTGCCTCGGACGCTCGCTTACCAATTGTTAAAGTCAGGAACTTCAGTTGGAGCAAACATCGAAGAAGCGCAGGCCGGGCAGAGCAGGCCGGACTTCATCAGCAAGAACTCGATCGCCCTCAAAGAGGCGCGCGAGTGCCATTACTGGCTGAGGCTTCTAATCGCCGCAAGGATAATGCCCGAAAAGCGATTGGCCGAACTCCGAGACGAGGCCCAAGAGTTAATGCTCATTCTTGGATCAATAGTGATCAGGACGAAGAGGCGGACAGTGTGATCACTCTCTTTTGCCTTTTTACTTTTTCCTTTTGACTTGGTTCCATGCGTATCTGGATTGACCTGGCTAACTCGCCGCACGTGCCGTTCTTCCGCGCGCTGATTCCGGAATTTTCCGCCCGCGGTCATCAAGTAGAGATTTCCGCGCGCGATTATGCACAGACGGTTGAGCTGGCCACGAAGGCCGGCATGCTGCCGCACGTGATTGGCGGACATGGCGGCGGCAAACTCACCGGCAAAGCGGGGAATCTCGTCGGTCGCGCGGCGGCTTTACGTAAATGGGCGCGCGATCGCGGCTTCGATCTCGCAGTCAGTCACAACTCGTACGCGCAGATTTCCGCCGCCGCATCGCTCGGGATCAAAACCGTCACGCTGATGGACTATGAGCATCAGCCGGCGAATCATCTCGCCTTTCGTCTGGCATCTCGGGTGATTGTGCCCAGGGCTTTTCCGGCGTCAGAGTTAAAGAAGTACGGTGCGCCACTGCGGAAAGTGAAGCGGTACGACGGCCTGAAAGAAGATGTTTACCTTGCGGACTTCACTCCCGACCCGTCGTTCATCGAAACACTGCGCCAGCTTGGCATCGCCAGCGAAGATATCTTGATTGTGGCGCGGCCGCCCGCTACCGAAGCGCTGTATCATCGCTTCGAGAATCAGCTTTTCGACGAGTTGCTTATTCATCTCAATAATCAGCTCGGCGCGAAGATCGTTTTGCTGCCGCGAACGGCGGCCCAACGCGCTGAGTTCGAAACGAAGAAACTCAAGAACGTGATCATGCCGCGTGAAGCACTCGATGGTGCTAACCTGATCGCCGCCGGGGACCTGATAGTCAGCGCCGGCGGGACAATGAATCGCGAGGCGGCAGCGCTGGGCGTGCCCGCGGCCAGCATCTACGCCGGGAAATGGGCGGCGATCGATGAACAACTGGCACGCGAAGGTCGATTGCATAAGCTGTCGTCATCGAACGACGTTCAATCTCTGGAAGTGCAGAAGAAACCTGAGCGAAAGCCGCGCGCAGATCACAACACCCGTGCCCAAGTCGCAAAACTGATTCGTGATGAGAGCTGAAGCCGCGACATCCGTCATGACTCCAGACGCCGTGCGAGTTCCCGCGCGCGCGCCGCGATGGGTCATACCGGTCGTGAAACTTGGGTTAGTGCTGAGTGACGTTGCGTTGTCAATCGTCGCGTTTGTGCTCGCTTTTAAGCTGCGTCATCACGAGTCCGTCTTCGATCGAGATGCACTAGGCGCGATTGTCTGGACGGCGGCATTTGCTCCTTATGCCGTGTTGTTGCCGATCGTCATTCCGATTCGGTTGCTGCTGTTGCGGTATTACGACTTGTACCGAGTGCGCGGCGAATTCTCGTTCGTCGAAGACATCGCGCGGGTTTTCAAAGCAACGGCCATTGGATCGCTGCTGATCGTGGCAGCGGCGTTTATGTATCGCGGCGGCGTCGCCTATCGAACATTCTCTTACTCGCGCGCGATCTTTGTGCTGGATTTCCTGCTCGCGTTTGCCAGCATTGGCTTGCTGCGGATGGCTGTGCGCGCGGCACAAATCGCAATTCGCCGTCGCGGGGTGAATTTGATTCCTACTTTGATCGTGGGACGCGGGCCGGAGGCCGCGTTGTGCATTCGCGAGATGCGGGCGCGTCCGGAACTCGGTTATCGGGTCATTGGCTTAGTTGAAAACGGCCACGTTTCCGGAACGGCCGCGACGTTTGAAGGCGTGCCGGTCGTCGCGGATTTAAAGGCGTTGCCGCAAGCAATTCGCGAATCCGGCGCGAACGAAGTAATCATTTCCGATCCTCAAGTGCCCGGCGAAGTTTTATTTGACGTGATGATTCAGACGGGCCGCCGTCGCGGCGTCGAGTTTCGCATCGCGCCCACGCTGCTCAACTGTCTGCCGAGCAAGACTGAAATCGATCAGGTTGGCTCGTTGCCGATGGTCACGCTGTTTCGTTCACCACTGTCGGGCGCGGCGCGCTTTCTTAAACGGGCATCCGATCTAACGGTCGCAATTCTCGCGCTGGTTGTGTTGGCGCCGCTTTGGCTTTTGATTGCTTTGCTCATCAAGCTCGATTCGCGCGGACCCGTATTTTACAAACAGGAACGCGTCGGGATGGATGGCCGCATCTTTCTCTTCTTCAAGTTTCGTTCGATGCGCGCCGGCACCGATGACGCGCGGCATCGCGAATTTCAAGAGAAGTACATCAAAGGCGCGCCCGATTCGAACGTCGGCGACGAAGAGCGACCGGCTTACAAACTGCGCGGCGACGATCGCGTCACGCGCTTGGGAAGGATTCTACGCAAAACGAGTCTTGATGAGTTACCGCAGCTCTTCAACGTCCTGCGCGGCGATATGAGTGTGGTCGGGCCGCGCCCGCCCATTCCATACGAAGTTGAAAGTTACGAGTTGTGGCATCGCAAGCGGCTGGACATGAAGCCAGGCATCACTGGGTTGTGGCAAGTGTCTGGTCGCAATCGGCTGACGTTCGACGAGATGGTGCGGATGGATTTGTATTACATCGAAAATTGGTCGGTGTTGTTGGATCTGAAAATCATTTTGCAGACCCTGCCGGTGATGTGGCGAGGTGAAGATGCGTATTAAAGTTTCGAGTTTCAAGTTTCGAGTTTCGGGTTCGATGATTACGGCGAGGCCAGACCTTCATGAGTAAGAACACCAATCGTGAAATGTTGCGTCATACCGTTGCAACCCTGGCGTATCGCGGCGCGAAAGCAGTGCGCGACGCGCCGGAATCATTCGCTGATTTTAAAGCGTCGCCGACCACGCGCACACCGGCAGAGATACTCGCGCACATCGGCGACTTGTTAGATTGGGCCCTGTCGATCGCGCAGGGAAACGAAACCTGGCATAACGCAGAACCGCTGGCTTGGGCGGAAGAGATTGCGCGCTTTCACACCGCCTTAGCTCGTTTCGACGAATACCTCGCGTCCGACGGCGAGCTGCATGCGAGTTGTGAGCGAATGTTTCAAGGACCGATTGCGGATGCGTTGACGCATGTCGGCCAAATCGCGATGCTGCGGCGTCTTGCCGGTGAGCCAATGAAAGGCGAAAACTATTCACGCGCGAAGATTGAAGCGGGAAACGTCGGTCCGGAACAGCAACACCCGAAGCGAGAATTTGATTGAACCCGAGATGGTTTCCTCGGTTCCTTCGGGCTTGCCCGCCAGGGTGTTTAGCGATACAAGTCGCTTTTTCCAGACAGTTACATCGTCATTCTGCTGCTTATCGAGGAGGCCGCCCTATGCGATCGATCATTGCCGTTATTCTGTTGGGGACGCTAATCTGCGCTTTTGCACAAACAGCTATGGGACAAGAAGGCGAATCTGATGCTAACAGCGCTAACCGGACCATGCGGCCGGTGGTGCGCGGTCAACATTTCGCAGTGGCTTCAATGAAAGCCGAAGCGACGCGCGCGGCCGAGCGTATTTTGGAAAAGGGCGGCAACGCTTTTGATGCGATCGTCGCGGGACAAGCCGTGCTCGGCATTGTCGATCAGGCGATGAATGGAGTCGGCTCTGATGCAACCCTGCTGGTCTATGACTCGAAAACCAAAAAGGTTTATTCGATTGATGCTGAAGGCACGGCCCCAAAGCTGGCCACAATCGAATGGTACAAAGAACATAACGGCGGCAAATTACCGGTGAACGATTCGCTGCTTTCGGCGACCGTGCCGGGATGCATCGACGCGTGGTACATCCTGCTCGATCGCTGGGGCACAATGAGTTTCGCGCAGGTGCTTGCCGAAGCAATCGACCTGGCGGAAAACGGATTCCCGGTCGGCGATTCACTGGCTCGCGCTTTTGCGACTCAAGCAGCAGATCGAAAGTTGCACAAGTATCCGACCAGCGTAAAGCTTTACTTCGCAAATAATCGTGCTCCGCAAGCCGGCGACATCTTTCGCAACCCGGATTTAGCAAGAACACTCAAACGACTCGTTGAGGCTGAGGCGCAGAACAAAGGCAAAGGCCGCCACTTGGCGTTGAAGGCGGCGCGCGATCGTTTCTACAGGGGAGACATCGCGCGTGAGATGGCTAAGTTTTCGGAAGATAACGGTGGGCTGTTTCGTTATGAAGACTTCGCGAGTTACGCCGCTAAAATCGAAGACCCGGTCTCGATCGATTATCGCGGTTATCAAATCTACAAGAACGCTTCGGCGAGCCAGGGGCCGTCGGAGCTGTTCGCGCTGCGCATCCTTGAAGGCTATGACCTGAAAGCGATGGGCCTCAACAGCGCCGACTACATCCATACGACTGTCGAAGCGACGAAACTCGCGATGGCCGACCGCGAGAAGTATCTCGGCGACATGGACTTCATCAAGATTCCGTACGCGGGACTGTTGTCGAAGGAATACGCGGCGGAGCGGCGCGAGATGATTGATAAGAACACTGCTTCGCTCGCGTTTCGTCCGGGGACAGCCGAGAAATTCACCAGTGACGCCACGCCGCTCGATCGTCCGGTGAAGATCACCACCAGCGATTTTGCTGACCACGAGGGCGACACCAGCTACATCGCGGTGGTTGATTCCGCGCGCAACATGATTACCTTCACACCCAGCCTGCACAGCGCATTCGGCACGGGCGTGGTGATGGGCGGCCTTGGCTTCATCTTCAACTGTCGTGGCGATTACTACTCGCTGAATCCCGGTGAAGCAAATGCACTGCAGCCCGGCAAGCGACCGCGCAGCACTCTGCAAGGCACGCTCGTGATGAAAGACGGACAGCCGCTTATGTTGATGGGAACTCCCGGCGCCGACAATCAAGTTTTGCTGACCATGCAGACGCTGCTGAACATAATCGAGTTTGGCATGAACGTGCAGCAAGCAATTGAAGCGCCCAAGTGGTTGACTCGGGCATTTCCGGCTTCGCCGTTTCCGCACACGATGTATCCCGGCGATCTCTCCGTTGAATCTCGGATCCCTGAAGCTGTCCAGAAGCAGTTGCTGGCCCGCGGCCACAAGCTTCACGTCACGGGCCCATGGTCAAGTGGGTCACTGGCGGCCATCGTTATTGATCCGAAAACCGGAGTCATCAGCGCCGGGACTGATCCGCGGACGGAAGCGTATGCGTGGGCGTGGTGAAGCGATAGTGATGAGTCATGAGTGATGAGTGGGGCAGTAGCCCGACCGTGAGGGAAGGCGCGGGATTGCTTACCTGATTCAATCCTTATCGGAGAACCAAAGCGCTCGCAGCCGCGTAGCGGCAAAATATTTATAGAACCACGTTAATGATTTAGCGTATTTCTCGCGACAAGAGTGACGCCGCGTCACTCTTGTCGCGAGTAGAGAAAGCGAGTGGTCTTGGTCTCTATAAATATTTCGTCCCTACGGGACTGATTGCTCTTTACTATCATTGATTTGTACTCGGTCACTGAATTCCCGCTAGCGCCAACTCCAACAACAGCGTCTTCTTAATTCCTTTGTAGAACGGTTCGATTTCGCAATTCTCGGCGAGGCTGTGCGATGCGTCGCACGGGCCGGCGCCGGTAGAAATCGAAGAGATACCCGCCAGCAAAGCGACACTCGAGTTGTTCGACCCGGCGTTTCCAATCGATGGCTCGAAACCCATCACGCGATGCACAGCTTCGGCCATGCGCACGAGATAAGAATCGCGATGACCCGGAATCACTGCGGCGGGCGACTTCGAAATCACTTCGGTTTTCACCGTCATCCCGACTTTCACCGCTTCTTCATCCAGGATTGTCGCAATCTGTTTTTCCAGATCCGCCAATACGTCATTCGAAGTCGAACGCAGATCGACGGTAAACCAGGCGTCGGCAGCTTTCGCGTTGACTACTTCTGACCCGCCGATCATGCCGATGTTCAGATTGGACGAAGGATTCGTCGGCACTTTCAATTGATAGATCCGATCGATGGCCCGCGCCAGAGGCAGCGTTGCCGAATAGGGCGGAGTTTGCGAACGCGTGTGTCCGCCAGGCCCGATGAAGTGATGGCGATACCAATTGATGCCGATGCCCGCGTAGGTGAAGCCTTCGTAACCGCCATCGAGAGCGATGTAGTGATCTATATTCGCTTTGTTCGCGTCGACGTAAGCCTGCACACCTTTGAAGGTGGTCTCTTCTTCCACGGTGAAGACAAACACGAGATCACCTTTGGTTCTGATCTTCGCTGCGTCCAGCGCGCGAATCGTGGCCAACAGCGCTTCGACGTTGCGCGTGTCGTCGCCGATTCCGGGCGCGTAGACCTTGCCGTCGCGCACGGTCGCTTTGATTTGCAAGCCGGGCTGAAACACCGTGTCCATGTGCGCGTCAAAGACGATGCGCGGCTTGCCGGCGGTGCCCTTGCGAACCGCAATCAAGTTGCCCGCTGAGTCGTAATGAACGTCATCGAGGTGATACTGGCGCAGCAGAGTCTCGATAAACTTTGCGCGCTGCTGCTCATGTCCTGAAGGCGCGTTGATTTCGGTAATCGCGATCCACTCGCTCAGGATTTTCGCCTGATTCCGATCGATGTAATCGTTCGCAGCCTTGAGGTCGGCGCGATTGGCCACCGCGGTTACTTCCTCAATGTATTCGGGAACGGTCTTGACTTGCGCTGAGGCCCGGAAGGCTAGTGCCAAGACAATTGAGACAAGCAGAATCACTCTTTGCATAACGTTTTCAAGAGACTCGCATATAATCGGAAATCGTCAGGCGATTCTAAGCAATTGTCGGCTAATCGCAAGCGTTCGCCATTCACCTGAACTTGAATTCAACCACCAAATCTTCGCGCGAGATTGCGCCCGGTCCTCTTGGGCTTTGGCTTGAGCGACTCATCCTCGGAGCGCTTTTTCTCTTTGCATTCGCGGCGCCGATTTCAATTGCGGCGGCGCAATTTGCCTGGGCGATGGGCCTTTTGTTTTGGCTGCTGCGCTTTTTTGTTTTTCCGCGTCCGGTGCTCCATCGCACGCCGGTCGATTATGCTATGTTCGCGTTCTTCATCCTCACCGGTATTTCTTCATTCCTTTCGTACGAGCCAATGGTTTCGATCGGCAAGCTGCGCGCGGCGATGCTCTTCACGATTGCGTATCTGTTTGCCGAGAACATCAGTTCGGCTCGCATACCACGGCTGCTCGTGGTCGTGCTGTTAGCGGCTACAACGCTGAGCGCGCTCTTCACTTTTGGTCAGTACGCGATAGGCCGTGGCGTCAAACTCCAAGGCGTGCGCGCGGACAGTCCGCTGAAATTCGCGCGCTTTGTGACGTTTGGCAGGACCGATCGGGTTCCGATAAAGATTGATCCGACGCCACTGCTCGACGGGGATACCATTGAAGAAGTTGACGGTCAAAGAATCTGGAATGCCGAACAGGTGGTCACTGAGCTTGAGCGACGACCGGAATCTGCAACCATAAAGATTTATCGCCTCGAGTGGAATCCGACTCTACAGATAGATCCGAAGTTGTTGCCGGGCGTAACAGCTGAAGAACGCTTAGGCATTGCGTCATGGTCACGCGGCCGCGATCGGCGAGCTACTGGTTTTTTCAATCACTGGACGACGTACAGCGAAAGTTTGCAACTGCTCGGGTCACTTGCTCTGGGGCTGTTCGTGGCCCTGCCATTCAAGCGCAACAAATGGTCCTTGGTACTCGTTCTGACGCTTATCGCCATCAGCGGCGCGTTGATGCTCACCGTCGTGCGGGCGTCGTGGCTTTCATTTTTGATCTCGGCGGTCTTAATTGCAGTCATCGGCCTGCGCTGGCGCACGTTGGTCGTGATTGGCGCGTGCGCGTTGCCGCTGGTGCTGGCGGGGACTTTTATCCTGCACCAAAAGCGTGGCGTCGGCTTTTTTGATTCGCACGATGATTCAATTCGCTGGCGGCAAACGGTCCAGCGCGAGGGTCTGCACCTGCTCACCAGCAATCCGCGACATCTGTTCGTAGGTGTCGGCATGGATTCGATCAAGGCGCACTGGCGTGAATGGGGATTGTTCGACAACGGCCGCCTGCCGATGGGCCACATGCATTCCGACTATTTGCAAATCGCGCTCGAGCGCGGCGTACCGGCGCTGATTGCCTGGTTAATTCTGATGGCACTCTACGCGCGCATGCTGTGGCGCCTGCAACGGCGACTTTCGAAAGAGAGTTGGATCGAGCGAGGCATCGCGCTCGGCGCTTTGGGCGGACTTGTTGGATTCATGATCAGTGGGGTCGTGCATTACAACTGGGGCGATTCCGAAGTGGTGATGATTTTCTATTTGATTATGGGATTGAGTTTGGTTGTGAATCGACGACACCGTGAACAAACGTGAACCACAGAGGACACAGAGAACAAACACGACAACAATTTGATAGCGTTCGGGAATGTCCCTATTTCTTTTTATTGGTTTGTATTCCTCTGTGCCCTCTGTGGTGAATTATTCTCACGCCACTTCTCTCGGCACTTCGCTCATCAGCGCGAGGATATTGCCTTCTGAGTCTCGAAAATCCGCCAGCCACAAATCATAGGTCGGCATTTGCGCCACCAGATGCGGCGCGACGATGAATTCAACTCCGGCAGCTTTGAAGGTTTCGTAGACTCTCTCAATTTCCTCGACTTTGTAGTAGATGATGGAAGCGGGATGGTCGAGTTCGGGTTTGTCCGGAACTCCCAGCATGATGCGGATGCCGCCGCAATCGAAGAAAGCCATCTGCGGCGGCGCTTCGAACAAGAAGGTCATGCCCAATAAGTCGCGATAAAACTTAATTGCGCGGTCGAGGTCTTTCGCGTTCACAAAGATTTGACCAATTTGATTGAGGGTCGGGCCAATCGGAATGGGCGCGGTCATATATCAAGTTCTCCTGAAACTAATCAATCGGAGATCAACCACCCGCTAACGCAGGTGATACTGAGCTGAAACGGTTTTCGTATAACACGCCGACTGACGTATTATCAACGCTCTTTTTGGGGCCGTGATGAAAGAATTCTTCCGCTTCGCAGCTTTGACTGTCTCAATCCTGTTCGTATCGGGTTTCACCGAATGCTACAAGCCGGTGAACAAGACACAACTGCCTGCTCACATTAAAACCGTGGCGGTGCCGGCATTTCAGCTGGGACCGGAAGGTCTGCGCTTCAAAGTCGAGCAGAGATTTACGCAAGCCGTGATGAACGAGTTGATTCGCCGCGGCCATGGCCTGCGGGTCCAGAGCGAACGCGAAGGCGCCGATGCCGTTATCGACGGAGTCATCAAAGGCTTCAATTTTTCGGGCGTGCTACTCGATGACAAGGGACGCGCGCGCATTTTCGAAGTAACGATTACCGCCGCCGTGACGGTGCGCGATCAGCACGAGAATCGCGTGCTGTACGACAATCAGAACTTCGTGTTTCGCGGCGAATTTGAATTCGCCAACGATCCGCGCAACTTTTTCAATGAAGAAGATCCCGCCGTTCTGCGGATGGCGCGCAGCTTTGCCGAGTCGATTGTCTCGACGCTGGTGAATGGATTCGGCGTAAAGGAGTGAGTCAGAACCACCTGCGGTAACGGGTGGTTGAACTCACAGGTTCGGATCTTAGTAAATCGAGATCAACCGCCCGCTACCGCAGGCGGTTCTGACAAAACCGATGGCTGTTCGCACTCGCAAAGATCTCCTGCAATCAATAAAGAAGGGTCAGGTTGAGTCGATCTATTTTCTGTTCGGCCCGGAAGACTTTCTTCGTGACCAGGCGGCCGAGGAAATTGCGAACGCCGCCCTCAGCGATACCCTTCTGCGCGAATTCAATGATTCAACTTTCGATCTGACAACCGACAAAATCAGCTCGGCGATCGCGGCGGCCGAGCAACTGCCAATGATGTCTTCACGGCGCGTCATTCGGGTGCGAAATCTCAGCAAGCTCGAGGGCCGCAGGAAGACTGACGAAGACGACGACGCGATCCACCCAAGTGCGCAGATTCTACTCAAATATCTCGAGCGACCCGTCGAAACCTCCGTCGTAATCTTCACCACCGATGACATCGACAAGCGCAAAAAATACGCGAAGAGATTAATGAGCGGCGCGGCATTCGAGTTTGCACCGCTCCCGAATGCGGAACTCAGTAACTGGGCAAGATCGCATCTGGCCGGACTGAAAACCGAAGCATCCCAATCGGTGATTAGCCGCATCGTGGAGCTGGTTGGATCGAACGTGCGCATGCTCTCGAACGAGTTGAACAAATTGGCCGCAGCGGCGTTGCCATCGGGAACCATCACTTTGGATTTGGTGGAAGAACTGGTGGGACGCTCGCGCGAGTTGATGAATTGGGAATTGACGGATCAGATGTTGTCACGGAATCGCGGGGGAGCGCTGCGTACGCTGAAGCATCTGCTTGATGATGGCGCGCAACCGGTGATGCTGATCGGATTGATCGCCAGCACTTACCGGCGTATGGCGTTGGCGCATGCGCTGCTTTCGAAAGGTGTTCCAACGAAAGAGTTATTTCGCCACGTGCCAATGCCGCCATTTCGGCAGAGCGGTTATTTGCAAATGCTGAATCGTGTCGACGGCCGCCGCCTCTCGCGACAAATCATCAGAATCGCGGAAGCCGACGTGGGCATCAAGACTTCCCAGGCAACACCACGGATGCAGGTGGAAATGTTGGTCAACGAATTGATGAACTAGCCCGCGCCGTTCAGCAGTTACAGAACCCCGATGACTCGGGGTAGCGAGCGGGATCAAGATTCAACCAGGTTACAAATCTTTTTCAGTCCGTTCACGCAAGTAGAGTCTTTGTCCCGCTCGCTACCGCTCGCGGTTCTGTAGCCGTCACTTCGCATCCGGCGGCACGGCCTTATCGTTTCCGTTCAGGAAACGATCAAACCAATACAATTGCCAATTCAAGCTTTCGACCAGATGTCTCGGTTCGCCCGTGCGCGTCAGGTTATGGTTCTCGCGCGGGAACATCACGATTTCCGTCGTGACGCCGAAATGCTTGAGCGCCCGAAACCACTGCTCGCCTTGCTCGATCGGCACGCGAAAGTCATTGTCTGAGTGAAGAATCAGCGTCGGCGTCTTCACGTTACTTGCATACTTCAAGGGCGAGCGGTCCCAGTACAAATCAAATTTCTGAAAGATATCGCCGCCGAAGTCCGGCGAGTGTCCATAGGCCCCGTCGCGCGTGCCGTCATCTGAAATGAAGTTCACGACGCTGCGCAACGTGACTGCGGCCTTAAACCGATCGGTGTGGCCCACAATCCAATTCGTCATGAAGCCGCCGTAGCTGCCGCCGGTCACGCCCATGCGATCTTGATCGATCCACGGATAGCGCTTCAACGCGGCGTCGAGACCGTTCATGATGTCGAGATAATCTTTGCCGCCCCATTCACCGGCAATACCACGTTCGAATTTCTGGCCGTAGCCGGTCGAGCCGCGCGGATTCGTGAACAGCACGGCATAACCTTTCGCGGCGTACACTTGGAATTCGTGATACCAATCGACGCCATACTGGCCGGCGGGTCCGCCGTGAACACTCAAAACCAACGGGTATTTCTTGCCGGCTTTCCAGTTAATCGGTTTGACGAAAAATCCGTCGATGTCCCAGCCATCGGCGCTCTTGTACGTGAAGCGCTCAACGTCCGCGAACTGAATCTGTTTCCAAAGCGCTTCGTTTAAGTTCGTCAATTTGCGTTCGTTGTTGCCTTCGAGATCCGCGATGTAGAGATCGTCAAGGTGCTTGAAATCGTTTGCCAGATAAGCCATCCGCCGGCTGCGAAAATCAAAGTCGACGTTCCGGACAGCCCGCGGCCCATGCGTAACCTGAGCGACTGACTTCGTCGGAACATCGACGCGGAACAGATGATTCTCGCCCTTGACTCCCGTTTCGAAGTAGATCGATTTGCCATCTTCCGACCATCCCAATTGCCCGGGAATTAGGTCGAGATTATTCGCGGCGAGGACGGAAGGCGATCCACCCGTTGCCGGCGCGAGCCAAATCTTGGGATGATCGCGATCGTGAATCTCGCCGGTGAAAGCGATCGTTTTTCCGTCTGGCGACCAGCGTGGCTGATTGTCGGCTTCGTCGTGATCCGAAATCTTTGTCAGCTTACCGCTGCCGTCGGCGTTGATGACCCAAACGTCGCTGTTGCGGTTCTCTTCGTACTCTTTACCAGTGCGATTCGAGACAAACGCAATCCGTTTTCCGTCTGGCGACCATTGCGGATCGCTATCGTTCCACTCGTCCCCTTCGGTGATCTGTTTCGGGGCGCCGCTGTTCACGTCCAGAACCCACAAGTGCGTGCGTCGATCGTCGAACCATCCAGTGTCGTTAAATTTGTACGAAGTGTCTTTGTAATGCCGCACGTCGCTGCGGTCCTTCACCTCACCAGTGCGTGAGTCGCTCGGCCCGACACGACTAACAACAACTAGTCTCGTCCCGTCCGGCGACCAGCGGAACGAACTGACGCCGTTCTTCAAGTTCGTAATGCGCTTCGCTTCGCCGCCGCCCATCGATAGCAACCAAACCTGGCTGCGCGGTTGTTCCGCGGCCGGGGCTGCGGTAGCGACGGATTCAGGCCGAGACGAAATAAACGCGATTGACTTTCCGTCAGGACTCCAGCGCGGAGAATTCGAGTTTTGCGGCGACGTGGTGAATTGCCAGGGCGTGCGGCTGCCGTCAGTTGCGGTCATCCAAATCGAAGAGTTGCGACGGTTCTGCGCGCGATCGATTTTCGTGACGACATACGCTACCAGTTTTCCGTCGGGCGAAAGGTTCGGATCGCTGATGAATTCAAATGCGAAGTAATCTTCGGGGGTGATGCCGCGCAGATTTTGACCGAGCACTGTTGCGCACAGGCACAGGCAGACAAGCAACAGAAGAACTCGTGTAATGCTTCGATTCCGGTTCATGTTTTTCTCCGACGAAGTGATGGCAAGCCTTGGAGCGCGCACATGATACACCAACGTTGTTCGTGAAAGACGTTGCAGTGATAAGCTACGCCACCAAAATCATGTTAAGGAGTCTCGTCATGCGATCTATCTGGGTGGCTTTCCTATTGGTTGTTCTTTTCGCCGCTTCAGCTTTGGCTCAACCGGCTGCGCCGCAGAGAAATTATCCCGATCCCGTCGAAGGCGACTATGTCATCAAAGACTTTCACTTCCGTAGCGGCGAAACGCTACCGGAATTGAACATGCACTATCGGACCATCGGCACATTGAAAACCAACAGCGCCGGCGTCGCCACGAACGCGGTGCTCGCGGGTCACGGCACGGGCGGCTCGGGCGCCAGCTTGCTGAATCCGGCTTTCGCGAACGTGCTGTTTGGACCGGGACAGCTGCTCGACGCGACGAAGTACTTCATCATCCTGCCTGATGGCATTGGTCACGGAAAATCGAGCAAGCCAAGCGATGGCTTGCATATGAAATTTCCGCGTTACACCTACGATGATATGGTCGAAGCGCTGCATGAAGTGTTGACGAAAAAACTCGGCGTGAATCATCTGCGGCTGGTGATGGGGACGTCGATGGGTGGCATGCAAACGTGGGTTTGGGGCGAAATGTATCCCGATTTCATGGACGCATTGATGCCGCTGGCGAGCAACCCGGTTGAGATCGCCGGCCGCAACCGCGTGTGGCGATTCATGGCGATCGATGCAATTAAGAACGACGCGGACTGGATGGGCGGCGAGTACAAGACGCAACCGATGCGCGGGTTGACCACCGCAGAAGATCTTCTGCTGTTGGCCGGCAGCGCGCCTTTGAACTGGCAGGAGGTAGCGCCGACGCGCGCGGCGGCCGAGAAGTTCTATGTGGATCGATTCAAACCGGCGGTTGCTCGTCTCGATGCAAATGATTTGATTTATCAGCTTGAAGCTTCGCGCGAATACAATCCGGCGCCGCGACTCGAAACAATCAAAGCGCCACTGATTGCGGTTAACTCAGCCGATGACTTCATCAATCCGCCTGAGCTCGGAATCATCGAACGCGAGATCAAACGTGTGAAGCGAGGGAAGTTTGTGATGATTCCGATTGGTCCGGAAACGCGCGGCCACGGCACGCACACGATCGCGAAGATCTGGCAAGCATATTTGAAAGAGTTGCTGGATGGATCAGCGAAGTAAGTAACGCGACCGCGAGTGTGGACTTCAGAAGCTGCTCTTTACCAAAACGGAAAATGGCACGTCGTCCCTTGCGGACGTTTGAATTTAGCCCAGCACTTTAGTGCTGGGATCAGAGTGAAAAGTGATCGCAAGTCCGTGAAACGGACGACAGAGTTACAGAACCGCGAGCGGTAGCGAGCGGGATAAAGATTCAACGTTAGGCGCGAATGGTCTACTGAACTCTTCGAAGGTTGCGCCCTTAACCCGCTCACTATCGTTCGCGGTTCTGTATCTGTCGCCCCGCTTCGCGGGCTCTGTTTCTTGGGTTTGACACCTGTCCGAGCGTTTCAGCTGGGATCATAGTATGTGAAAAGCGATCGCAAGTCCGTGAAACGGACGACAGAGCTACAGAACCGCGAGCAGTAGCGAGCGGGATAAAGATTCAACGTTAGCGCGAATGGTCTACTGAACTTTTCGAAGGTTGCACCCTTAACCGCTCACTATAGTTCGCGGTTCTGTATCTGTCGTCCGCTTCGCGGGCTCTGTTTCTTGGGTTTGACACCTGTCCGAGCGTTTCAGCTGGAATCATAGTATGTGAAAAGCGATCGCGAGTCCGTGAAACGGACGACAGAGCTACAGAACCGCGAGCAGTAGCGAGCGGGATAAAGATTCAACGTTAGGCGCGAATGGTCTACTGAACTCTTCGAAGGTTGCGCCCTTAACCCGCTCACTATCGTTCGCGGTTCTGTATCTGTCGCCGTTTCGCGGCTCTGGTTTGGTGGTTTGCATGTTTCTCAGCGCTGAAGCGCTGGGCTAGTTTCATTTCGTCCACGTCGCGGACGATAAGGCCAGCGATGTTTTAAACAAGCCTCACAACTCCAGCATCACTTCATCCACATAGCACCAGCCCCAATCTTCACCCGGTTGAAATGATCTGATAATTGGATGTTTGGTGGCGTGGAAGTGTTTGGTCGCATGCTTGTTTTTCGAAGAGTCGCAACAGCCGACATGACCACACGTCATGCATAGACGCAGGTGCATCCACGTGTCACCAATCTTGAGGCAGTCTTCACAGCCGTCGGCGCTTGGTGTTACTTCGCGAATTTCATTTGTATGAGTACATTCGTTAGCCATAATTCATCGATAATACTCGCCGACAAATAATTTTCCCATTGCTTGTGTCGGACGAATCCGGCGGCAATTCTTTCCGGTGCGTCAAAACCATTAAAACTTTCCAACGAATCCGCGTGGCATTGGCATTGCCAATCGTTCAATCGGTGCGGAGCAAACTTTATATCGACTCGCGCATCTGTGTTCCTTATCCCCAGGCACACTGAACAACAAAGAGAGAGGATTCTAAAAACTTCATGCGTAAATTATTTCTTGCAACCATCATCGTCGCCTGCGCGGCATCGTTCGGATGGGCGCAGAGCAAGGACTACAACAAAGCCGAATTCGCCGGCGGCTATTCATCGGGCTGGATGGACGATGGCACTGGCGATCGCGAGCGCTTCAACGGCCTGTTCGTTGAAGGCACCGGCAATCTGTCGCGCTACTTTGGTCTTAAGGGCGAGTATTCATGGCATCGCAAAGACTTTGGCGCCGGCTTGGACGCGAACATTCACACGTTCGTTGGCGGCGTTCAAATCAAGGACAATTCTACTGAGACGGTCGTCAAGCCATTTGTCCACGCCATGGCCGGATTTGCCAATGCGAGGGCGAGCTTTGCCGGCACCGGCGACAGCTCTACCGGTTTCGCAGGCGTCTTCGGTGGTGGTTTGGATCTGCGCGCCGCGAGGCACGTCGATGTTCGCGTGATCCAGGCTGACTACGTACCGACGCACATCGATGGAGAAACTCAACACAACTTCCGAATTGGTTTCGGAATCGTGCTGCACTAAGGTCGCCACGTTCTTCGAAGGGGATTTGAGATCGCCTTCGATCAAAAAGCCCGAGACGGATCATTCGATTCGCCTCGGGCATTTTCTTTTGGCCACAGATTTAACGCCGCAAGTAGTCGTCGGTCTTATCCAGCCAATCCTGTCGCGGTGGGCTGAAGATGTCCACGTCGAGCGTGTCTTCCAGCGCTTCTGCTTTGTGCGGTACGCCCGAAGGAATGTGCAGGACTTCACCCGCCATCACATCGAGTGTCTGCGATTCATCCGCGCCAATCCAAAAGCGCAAACCGCCTTCGAGGATGTAAGTAATCTGTTCGTTCTCATGTGAGTGTCGCGGCACGACGCAGCCCTTCTTGATGTAGACGTGCGCCAGCATCATGCGATCGCCGGTAACCAGTCGGCGCGAGAGTCCGCCTGATACCTCTTCGATCGGCATGTCGTTCCAACGGAAATGAGTCACTGTTCGTTCAGCCATTTGTCCACCATCGATTCAGAATTTTCGGGATAGTACCGCAAGTGAGGCTGGAAGCGTTATGTGGGCGACTGGACTGGAGCGCAAGCGTCCTCGCTTGCGTCGGTTCTGCAACCGAGACGGTTGAGCTCCAGTCAGATTGCCGGCTTCGCGCTCTGCGGCAGCCGCAACTCGAACACCGTCCCACCGCCTGCGCGTTTCTGCCACGATGCGTCGGCGGCAATCATGCTGGCGCGTCCGCGAATATTCGCCACACCGCGTCCTGAATTCCTGCGGGCGCCGGCTTCATCGAAACCTCGACCGTCGTCTTCGACGCGAAGCTCAAAAGTCTCAGCGGAAGTAATGCCGGCGCTCATCTTTACGTGTTTTGCGCCGGAGTGGCGACAAACGTTGCTCAAGGCTTCCTGGGCGATGCGATAAATCTGAATTTGGGTGCTCTGCGGCAGGTGCAGCTTCTCGTCCAAAGAATCGTCGCAAGCGAATTCATAATCAAACTTGCATTCGGGTGGCGCCTGTTCGACGGCGTGCGCCAGCGCGAATTGCAAGGCCGCTGACAACCCGACGTTTTCCAGCGCCGAAGGACTCAGGTCTTCGCAAATGCGTCGCACTTCCTGCGAGATCGATTCGATTTCCGAACGTAGCGCGGTTGGAGCAGAAGGTGCGCGATTTAATTTTCCATTGACCGGCAGTTGATCGACTAGTAACGCCAGATGACGCAAATCGGCCAGCGTCTGATCATGCAAGTCACGCGCGATGCGGCGGCGTTCGGCTTCCGTTTCGTTTGCGAGTTGCAGGCGCGCTTCCGCGAGATCGCGGTTCGTCACGGCGAGTTCCGCGCTCGTGCGATGAATGCGCCGGTTTTGCACATAGCCCCAGGCGAGGGCAATCAATGCCAGCAACAACAAGACGCCGAGCGCCGTCGAGGTCAACGGAAACGGGGCGCGCGCCACCGTGAACTCGAACGAGAGCGGATTCGCCGGTGTCAGATCTTTGGTGAAAGCACGCGCGACCACTTTATATTTTCCGGGGCCCAGCTGCTCCATCGGAAATTGCGAGTCGTGTGAAAGCTTCTGTCGAATGATTTTGCCCGTACTGTCGTAAAGCGCGAACGCGTATTGAAACTGCTCGGGAAAAGTGCGGCTGCTGATCGCCGTGACATCCAACAACAAACTGTTCTGCGGATAATCCAGATGCAGCCCCGATGCCAGTTCGTTTGGCTGATGAATACGGCGGCTGATGATGCGCGCGGGCAGCACAGTTGGCTTCGTCATTCCCGGTTCGTAACGGATGATGCCGCGGTTCGTGGCGCCGATTACTTCTTCCCTGCCGTCGGATTGGCGAACGGAAATGACCGCGAAAACCCGTTGCGAAGGCAAGCCCTGCTCGATGTCGAAGCGCGAAACGATGGCGCCGAACTGATCATCAAGACTGACGCGCACGAGACCGCTCCCGACGGTTGCGCACCAAATCGAACCCGAACGAGAATTGTCAGCGCTCAAATACAAAGAACGCGCGTTGACTCCCGGCGCGATCTCGCGCAGCTGGTTGTCTTTGAAAAAATAGAGGGCGCGAGCGCTCGCGATCCATAAGCCGCCACTGTCACCAAGCACTGACCAAACCGTATCGCCTTTTAGTTTTTCGAGCGCAGGATCGGTGATCGTTTGTTTCCCATCCCAGAAAACAAGTCCAGCAGTCGCCATCCCAATCGCCAACCGTCCACTCGCATCACTACCAAGCGCGGTGACTTCACGCAGTCGATTGTCGGCCGAAGCTTCCGGCCACACGAGCGTGCGTTGCGAGCCTTGAAGTTTTTCGATCCCGTAGCCGTAGGTTGCGATGTAAGTCGTGCCATTTACATTCGCTATCGCGCGCACGCTATCGCCCTGAGGAAGCGTGCCGTTTGCCTGGATGCGCGAATAGTGAAGTTGCATTTGGCCCGGCGAAACATCAACGCGCGGATTGGCCCGGCTGGTGAACAAGCCGGAGGAAGTTGCGACAACAGCAGCGTCGTTCGCGTCCGTTCCCACCGCATAGACAACTCTGCCGCCGATTTCTGGGTCGCGCGACCATGTTTTGTCCTGTTGCTGAACGAAGAGACCTGCGTTAGTACCCGCAAATAAGCGGCCGTTCAATAGTGATAGCGCGCGCACGTAATTCGCATTCGCATCACTCGAAATCGCTTCGGTGCGCACCGCGTGCGGATCGTAGCGGCAGACGCCTTTGTCCGTCGCAAACCAGATGACTTGCTCCGCGTCCACGAACACGCCGTATACGTGATCCGATCGCAGGGCGCCGCCGGTCTCTTCAAAGGTGAAGTGCTCGACAGCCTTTCCATTTTGAAGCAAGAAAGCGCCATGACCGTCAGTTGCCACCCAAATGTCTTCGCCAGTGCCGCGCGCGATGGCGGTGACCGGACCCGTCAAAGCATTCGCGCGCGCGGGTTTCAGCGGATCGCGCTCATCAAAGACGGCGCTCTCGTCTTTGCCGGCACGCACACCGGCCCAAAGTTGTCCGTGCGCGTCAGTTTCAAGTGTATTGATAAAGAAACTGCGAGGCTTGCTGACGATCTCTTTTGCTTCGCCGTTTTGAATTTCGATAATGCCGCGACTTTGGGTGCCGGCGTAGAGTTTGTCGCCGACCATCACGAGACTCGTGAGCTTCAAAGGCCCGGGCTGATCTCTATCGGCGCTTTGCAGAGGCTGATCGGGAATCGCTTTGACGAGAAAATATTGGTGGGTCGGGGCTTGATCGCGCTGCCCCACATCAGCGGGATCGGTTTGCTTAAGGACATGGCAATCGAAGAGTTGTCCATTCTCGCTCGCCATGATCGCGTGGTCGCGCTCAGGCGTGATGATGGCGGTGATTACTTTGCCGGCTGTCTCCTTAATGGTTTCAAACTTGTCATTGAACAGACGCGCTGCGCCGTTTTCAGTTCCAATCCATAACACGCCTGAAGGATCCGCTTTCAAAGCGAGCACTCTGCCCGCTGGCAATCCGTCAGCCGTGACGGCGCTGGTGCGCCGGCCGTCAAAGCGCGCCAGCCCGCCGTCAGTAGCAAACCACGTCACGCCAAATTCCGTCTGCGCAATTGCATGCGTGCGATCCGACGGCAATCCGTGAAATGAAGTCACTGCGCCCCACTGGTGCAGGTTCGGCGGCGGTGTTGGAGAAGGTGAAGGTGTGGCTGACGGTGAAGGTGTCGGCGATCCTTGCGACGTCGGTGGCTGATCTTGCGAGAAGGCAGACGGCAAAAGGCAGAAGGCAAAAAGCAGGAAGAGAGCGAGCAGTGAGCGGTGGGCCGTAAGTGGTCGCCCCATGATCAATCTGCTCCTTGTAATTCGCGCCACTTGCGCCGGAAGTGGTAATGAATCGTCGAAGCCTTTTCGAGGAATGCGTCATCGATTCCCTGATGGTCAATGGGCGGCGGCTTTGGCCCGTGATAATTACGATAGTGTTCGAGGATGTAGCCGCGGTCGACCGGTGCGATTCTGCGGGAGAAACCAATCGTTCCGTCACCGTCAATTGTTTGCAAGAACACTTCGTCAGGAGCCCTTGCGATTTGAGAAATTGAATTCGCCGATCCTCCCCAGAAAATCACGACTGCAGAGACGCGATGTCTCGAACACAAAACAGCCCAGTCAGTTTGTGTTGGTCGTTTGAAGTGTCCTTTGATGACGTTGTGGCGCGTGGAAATCTCTTTCGCTTGAGGTATTGTGCATCGCATTGACAGCAGCTTGGGAACTACGCCTTTTGGGAGTTTCGGAAAGAGTCTTGGCGACAATCGGACGATGTCAGCGTTCGCTTTGGTCCAGCGATCTTGTGCGTGAATTGTTCCGGCAGACCAACTTGTTGCGATTAGCGAAAAAAGGATTAGGACTCTAAAGGGGATTTTAGCGCGCATGTCGCTACCGACTCTTTCGCTCACGCTTCTGCTCTTCCGCAAACTTTTTCCGGTCGCGGTCGATCCAGCTTTCGAGATCCACCGCCGCTTTCTCCAACTCGTCACTGTTCAAAAGTCCACGGCGCAGCGCTTCAAAGAAGGCGCGCGTGCGGACATTGTAGGCAAGCTTCTCGTACGCCTCGTGGTCAGTGCCTTCGGGAATTGAGATGAAAAGTTTTTCGTAGAGCGTCGCCAGACGGCTTTCGACGCCGCGCAGACTCAACGAACACTTGCGCGCGATCGCCCAATTCGACAAGCCGAGCGCGAGATAATAGAGCGCTTCAGCTTCGAACTCAGTCAGCAGCGGGCGTTTGAATGAATCCTTGAATGCGGGATCGATCATGTCCGCGCCGTCTTCCAAAACCGCGGCGACGAAACGCAGAAAGCGCGACTCAGGATTGTTCTTGTGAATGAAACCGTAAGCCGGCGGCGGATCGACCGATTTCACGATCTTGCGAATCTCGTTGATGTAGATCTCGTGCGGGAACTGCGTCCAGAAAATGATCCGCGCCTCCGGGTAGTCCCGCCAGATCGCGCGCGCGGCTTTGACGCCCGAAAGCTTCGGCATTTGAATGTCGAGGATGCAAACTTCCGGTTTGTTCTTGAGCGCAAGCGAGACTGTCTCTTCGCCGTCCGCTGCTTCAATTACGGGCGTGTGCGAAGGGAAGTCACGCTCGAGTATTTCGCGCAGATATGCGCGCTGCGCCACGTTGTCTTCAGCGATTAAAATGGACATGCTCTTAGTCGCTGGAGATGATAGCTCTAAATTTCCCATATTCGTACAAGTAAGACATTCCACCCATGCCGAAACCAGCAGAGATTGTGTCGCGCGGGTAGGTGAACTCGCGCTGCTTCTCGTAATCGTAATCCGTTGTCCCTTTGGGCATCAGAATCAGATCAGAGCCGCCTTCCGAAGTGACTTGATACATTTTGTAACCGCCGCCTTTACGGAAGAACGCGACGATATCCACTCTGAGCGGCTTGGCGACGCCTTTGTCGTTTGCTTCCGCACCCCTTTGGATCAGAACGGCGTAGTCCAAATGTCCGTCGTCGTTAAAGTCGCCCTTAATCATCTGGGCGTATGCGTCAGGACCACCGCACTCCCTCACCGCCTGGCAGTCATCCTCGCTCACCTCGGGAAATTCCCAACCGGGATAATTCAGGTTCAGCAGTACCTTGATCGGGAGTGGCAATTCCGGCGTGGCATCGCATCGATAGACGGGCAGAGCTTGAGAAGAGTCTTCGGCGGGACCGAAAGTGATTGCAGGTCTGGAATTACGAGGACGATGTTCAAACGCTGCGCTGATTGCGAACGTTAGTAATCCGCAGGCGATTCTAAGAAGAAATTTGCCCACGCATCAGTCTTAATCGACAGGGAGAGAGTCGTTAATGTGGCTCACCACACTTGCGCACACGGCTGCGACGCCTGGTTGATAAAGGGAGTGCGGGGTTTGGGGATATCAGTTGGAAGGCTTCGCCAACAGTTTGAGCTGTTTCTTCACAACGTCTTCCAGAATCGCTTCTTTGTCGAAGCTCATGCCGGTGCTGCGATAGCGAATGACGCCATCGGAATCGAGGAGGATATAGGTCGGGAAACGATCTATGCGAAAGGCGCGTAGTACTTTTCGGTCGCGATCGAGGTACTGCACCCAAACCATTTTTTCTTTTGCGATGAAGTCTTTCCACTTACCTTCGTCATTGTCTGAGCTGACGCTAATCATCACGAACGAATTGTCCTTCCCGTACTTCTTGTTCAGCTCGCGCAGACCCGGCACAGATTCCACACATGGCTGACACCACGTGCCCCAAAAATCAAGCAGTACAACTTTGCCATGCAGTTCGTCGAGCGAAATATATTCACCGTCCGCGGTGGTCACCGAAAAATCAGGGGCGAAGGGTTCGCGCGCGCGTCGCGGATTGTCGATCATCTTGCGCGTCTCTGCGGCATTAGTCGCATCGGGAACGAGTTTGAGGAATTCTTTCAGTTCGGCTGCGCCTTCCGCGTCCCGGTTCTGTTGCATCAACACCACGCCGAGGTTGTAGTGCACATCCGGCGGCGCCGGCTTCAACGCCGCTGCCTGTCGCAGAGCGGTTTCAGATTCCTGGAGCTTCTTCTGGTCCTTACCGTCAGACTGTTTTTGAATTGCGATCCCTTTCAGGTTAAAAGCCTGGGCTTGCATGCCGGGATTGTTAGCCGCGAGTTCGATCACTTTGTCGCAGGTTTGCGTCACGGTCTTGTACGCTTCCAGACCCATGTAGGCATTCGCCATCAGGAACAGCGCTTCAGTGGAAGTCTGGCCTTTCAAGTCGTTGGCGCGCTTGAAAGCTTTCAGAGCATCCTCGTATTTGCGGCGCGTCATTAACTGGTTACCGGAAGCGATTAGCTCTTCGTAGCTCGTTGGTTCGGTTTGTTGCGCCAGGACGAGCATGCTCAGACGAGGCGGCGTGTCAGCTCTTGCTAACAGAAAAAGAGCAGAGCCGAGGACTAAGACAAAGGATCGCAGGCGCGTTCGTGAGAAGTTCATAGTGCTTGTTGTCGCAATTTTACGGTGTCCGGCGACAGCCGGAATAATACCGCAAACCGGGTCCCCGGACATTCTCGCCGAGGTGTGGAAAATCCGGCGGCGCACGTCTATAATCCTCCTCCTCCCAAACTCGTTCGCGCGGAAATCGACAGGAGAATCAGATTCGGAGGTTAGGTATGTCAACAGGAAAATGCCGAATCCTTTACGTCGACGATCATGATGACAGCGCCGAAATGCTGAAGCTCATTTTGGTCGACGCAGACTATGAGGTCAGGACAGCGCGAAGTATTGAACAAGCGCTGCAAATGGCGGCGCAGGAGGACTTTGATTTGTACGTCCTCGATAAACGACTGCCTGATGGCTCGGGCCTCGAGCTGCTTAAAAAACTCAGCGCCTTGACGCCTGGTGTCCCCAGCGTCGTCTACACGGGAGATGTTTTTGAAGCTCATCGTCAGGAAGCCCATGCCGCCGGCGCTGACGCGTACGTGGCGAAACCGGATATCGAAAAACTGATCGACACGGTTCATGCTTTTCTCTCCAACCGCGAGTGCGCGGCCGCTGGATGACCTGGATTTGACCAAAGAGGACCGAGCGATTTCATCCGAAAAGAAAATTGGCCGTTATGAAATTCGCTCGAAGCTCGGCGAAGGTGGCATGGGCGAAGTCTATCTCGCTCATGATTCGCAACTCGATCGACCCATCGCGCTGAAAATCCTGCCGGCGCAAATCGCCCGCGATCAGCAGCGGCTCCATCGTTTCTTGCAGGAAGCCCGCGCCGCCGCGTCCTTGTCTCATCCGAACATTGCGCACATTTACGAAATCGGCGAGGCCGAAGCCGCGCACTTCATCGCCATGGAGTATGTGGAAGGCACGCCGCTGGATAAGAAGATCGGCGGACGGCCCGTTCACATCAGTGAGCTGTTGGACATCGCGATTCAAATCGCCGATGCGCTTGACGAAGCCCATGCGAAGGGCATCACTCACCGCGACATCAAATCGTCGAACATCATGATCACGCCACGTGGTCGAGTGAAGGTGCTCGACTTTGGTTTGGCGAAACTGACTGCGTCGGCCGGTGTAACCGATCGCACTTCGGACAGTGAACTCGCGACGCGCGTGAAGACCTCTCCCGGCGTAGTGATGGGCACAGTGAATTACATGTCGCCGGAGCAGGCCCTGGGTCGCGAAGTCGATCAGCGCAGCGACATTTTTTCGTTCGGCGTAGTGCTGTACGAAATGGCGACGGGACGCTTGCCATTCACGGGCGACACGGTGACTGAAACGATCGATCGCATCGCTCACTCGCAGCCCGAAGCAATTGCGCGTTTGAATTATGACGTGCCGGCGGAATTGGAAGTCGTCGTGAAGAAAGCGCTGCGTAAGGATCGGGATGAACGATATCAGACGATTCACGACGCGCTGGTTGATCTCCGCGAGTTGAAGCGCGACCTGGATATTTCGGCTGGACTTGAACGCTCAACCCCTCCGTCGTCGCGCAGCGTTGAGATTCCGACCGAGATCTTTGATAGCTCCCCTTCTGCCCGATCCGGAATCGTTGCGCCGCCATCCACGACGTTCGTTCCCACGGCACATCCGACGTCAAGCGCCGAGTACATCGCCACGGGCATTAAACGAAACAAGCTTCTGGTAGGGCTCATTGCGGTTGCTGTGATCGTAATCGGCGCCGGGGCTTTGTCGTTCGCTGCAATCGCATTTTGGAAATACCAAATCAAACGAGTAGCCGAAATGGAACGACCGCCTGGCGCTCCTTCGACATTCAAGATCACACGCCTTACGTCCAATGGAAAAGCACTTGAAGCGGCCATCTCGCCGGACGGAAAATGGGTCGTCTATGCCGTGAAGGAAGGCAATCAACGCAGTCTGCATGTGCGGCAAATCGCCACGACCAGTGACGTGCAGATCGTCGCGCCGGCAGGAATGCGCATGGGACGCCAAACATTCTCAGCGGATGGAAACTATTTGTTTTATAACGCCTTTGATGAAAGCAACTCGGCTGGGGCACTCTTTCAGGTGCCGTCGCTGGGAGGGATTCCGCGTAAGATTATTTCCGATCTAATTAGTCCAGTCACTCTTTCTCCGGACGGAAAGCAGATCGCAGTCATTCGCAATAACGAAGCGGTCTCGGGGGAAGATCAATTGATTGTCGCGAATGCCGATGGTTCCGGCGAACACAAATTAGCAGGGCGCCGCCTGGACAAGTGGTTCGGCAGCGGCGGCTGCGGCTGGTCGCCGGATGCAAAAGTGATCGCCTGTCCCGGTGGTTCCTATACCGGTGGTTTTCACAATAGTGTGATTGTGATCGACGCAGCCACCGGCGGGCAGACTGAATTGGCCAGCCAACCTTTTTCCGATATGGGGCGCGTGTCATGGCTCACCGACGGTTCCGGAGTGGTGGTCAATGCCGCCGCTAAGGACTCGCAATTGAATCAGCTTTGGCTCATCTCGTACCCGAGCGGTGAAGCGCGGCGGATATCAAGCGATCTGAACGACTATGCCGGAACCAGCCTCACCGCTGACTCGAAAACATTGGCCACGATCCAGAACGATTCGACCGCGAATATATGGACTGCGCCGATTACAGACCCGGCGAGTGCGAAACAGATCACGACCGGAAAAATAGAAGGGACGAAGGGGGTGGCGTTCGCTCCTGACGGACGGATTCTTTACACCGTCAATACCCAGGGAACAAACGACATCTGGATCATGAATGCCGATGGCACCAACCAAAGGCCATTGACTACCGATCCTAGCGAAGACGAACTGCCCAATGTAACTGCGGATGGCCGTTATGTCGTCTTTAGTTCCGAACGTGGCGGATTTCCCAGCTTGTGGCGAATGGATTTAGACGGTGGGAATCTCAAACAACTGACGTCTGGTCAGGAAGACTACGCCCAGAACAGTTCTCCGGATGGACGTTGGATTCTTTTTGATTCGTGGCGGTCGGGACGTATGACGCCGTGGAAGATTTCCATCGACGGAGGCGAACCAACGCAGGTTATCGACAAGTTCACCACGAGTCCGCAGTTCTCGCCGGACGGTAAATGGATTGCGGCATATTTTCAGGACGAAAAAGCAGGCTCACCGTGGCGAATCCTGATCGCGCCGATCGACGGCGGTGGCTCCTTCAGGGTGATCGATCCGGTGGCGGCCCCAGATAAAATCGCCATTGGTGTGGGAATAACGTGGACACCGGACGGACGCTCGATATGGTACGTAAACACGCGCGACGGCGCCGCGAATCTTTACAGCCAGTCAATCGATGGCGGTGCGCCGAAGCAACTGACGAAATTCACCGACAATGGTGTAGGCACTTTCAGTTTTTCGCGTGACGGAAAGACGATCGCTTTTATGCGCGGCACGATCCGCAGCGACGTCGTGCTGATTAGCGATTTCAGATAGTGTCCGAATTTCTTTTTCTGTGTCTTTGTGGATCTCAGTGCCTCTGTGGTGGACGTTTTCCCATGCCATTTTCACCACCGAGACACAGAGGCTGCACAGAGACACAGAACAAAGTTCAAGCTAAGAATTCCCAATTGAGATCACCAGATTAAGGAGACCATCAATGAACCGCCCCCGCAATTTTTCTTTTTCAATCCATGTCTTTGTGTTGGTTGTCCTCATCGCTTTGTTTGCGACGTCGCAATCAGTTGCTGGACAGACGCCGACACCAATACCAACACCGCAGGCAGCGCCGTCGCCCTCTCCTTCGGCGGAAGGACGACAGCCAGGCGAGGAAGAGGGCGGGCGGCCGCGCGATCCGATGTCGGCGCCGACATTCGCGGGATTGCGATTTCGCTCGATCGGACCGGCGTTTACTTCGGGACGCGTGATTGGTTTTGCGGTTGAGCCGAACAATCCATCGCACTATTTCGTCGCCAGCGCGTCGGGCGGAGTTTGGAAGACCATCAACAACGGCAACACCTGGACGCCGGTTTTCGATCGCGAAGGTTCGTATTCGATTGGCTGCATCGCGCTGGATCTGAAGAACCCGCTCACGGTTTGGGTCGGCACCGGCGAGAACAATAGTCAGCGCAGCGTCTCGTACGGCAGCGGCGTCTACAAATCTGACGACGGGGGCAAGACGTGGCGAAACGTCGGGCTGAAGAACTCAGAACACATCGGCCGCATTGCGATTGACCCGAAAGATTCGAACATCGTTTATGTCGGGGCGCAGGGGCCGCTGTGGGGACCGGGCGGCGATCGCGGGCTCTATAAAACTACTGATGGTGGCAAGACGTGGAATCAGGTTCTGAAGATCAGCGAGAACACTGGTGTCAGTGATGTTGAAATTGATCCGAACAATCCGGAAACGATTTACGCGGCGGCTTATCAACGACGCCGTCACATGTGGACGCTGATCGACGGCGGTCCGGAAAGTGCCATCTACAAATCGACTGACGCAGGCGCGACCTGGAACAAAGTGCGCGCGGGTTTGCCAACCACGGACATGGGTCGCATTGGTTTGGCGATCTCGCCAGTCGATTCGAATGTGATTTACGCGACGGTTGAATCCGGAGATCGGAAAGGTGGCATCTTTCGCTCGAACGATCGCGGCGGAAGCTGGGAGAAGCGCAACGAGTTCGATGCCGGCGCGATGTACTACGGACACGTGGTCGCGGATCCGAAAGATGTCGATCGGATTTACATCATGAACGTGTTTCTGATGGTCTCCGACGATGGCGGGCGCACGCTGAGACGCCTCGGAGAGAAATCAAAGCACGTTGACAATCATGACATCTGGATCGACCCGGCCAACAACGATCATTATCTGGTCGGTTGTGATGGCGGCGTTTACGAGAGCTGGGATCGCGGCTCGAACTGGTATTTCAAGAACAACTTGCCGGTGACGCAACTTTACGACGTGACGACGGACAACGCGACGCCGTTCTACAACGTGTTCGGCGGCGCACAGGACAACTTCGCCTTTGGCGGCCCTTCGCGCACGCGCAATGCATCGGGCATCGTAAATAGCGACTGGTGGGTGACGCAGGGTGGCGACGGATTTCGCACGCAGGTCGATCCTGAAGATCCCAATACGATTTACGCCGAGCTGCAGAACGGCAACCTCGTTCGCGATGACAAGCCGACTGGCCAACGCATCGCCATCACGCCGGAAGTCGGCCGCAACGAAGATCCTCTGCGGTGGAACTGGGATGCGCCTTTCATCATCAGTCCGCACTCGCACACGCGCCTGTATTTCGCAGCCGACAAACTCTTCCGCAGCGACGATCGCGGCGATTCCTGGAAAGTCATTAGCGGCCAACTGTCGCGCGGACTTGATCGCGACAAGCTCCAGGTCATGGGCAAAGTTTGGAGCATGGACGCGGTCGCCAAGAACCAATCGACGGCATTCTTTGGCAATGCTTCGGCGCTGGCGGAATCACCAAAGAAGGAAGGACTGATCTACGTCGGCACGGACGATGGCTTGCTTCAAATCACCGAAGATGGCGGCAAGACCTGGCGCAAAGTCGAGAAAATTGGTGATGTGCCGGAACTGGCATACGTCAGCCGCATCGTTGCATCTGTCAACGATACCAACACCGTCTTCGTCGCGTTCGAGAATCATCAGAACGCGGACTTCAAACCTTATCTCTTCAAGAGCACCGATGCCGGCCGCACCTGGACTTCGATCAAGAGCAATCTGCCCGCCAATCAGCCCGTCTGGGCAATTGCTGAAGATCATGTGAATCCGAATTTGCTGTTTGCTGGAACGGAGTACGGACTGTTCTTCACGGTTGACGGCGGACAGAAGTGGATTCAAATGCGCGGCGGCTTGCCGACGATTCAAGTGCGCGACATTGCGATTCAACGTCGCGAGAATGATCTCGTGTTGGGAACTTTCGGGCGCGGCTTTTACATTCTCGACAACTACACGCCGCTGCGCGCAGTCACGCCGGAAATGGTGAAACAGGAAGCCGCGCTCTTTCCGATTAAAGACGCGCTCATGTACATCCAGGCGCAGCCCATCGGCGGTCGCGGCAAATCTTTCCAGGGTGAATCGTTCTTCACGGCTGACAATCCGCCGTTCGGTGCGACCTTCACTTACTATTTGAAAGAAGAGCTGAAAACGAAAAAAGCCAAGCGGCAAGAGGCGGAACGCGCAGCACAGCGCAGCAACCAACCAGTGCGCTTGCCGAGCGGCGCGGAATTGAGCGCTGAAGAACAGGAAGAGGCGCCCACAATGATCTTCGTCATCACCGATTCGCAAGGCCGCGTGATTCGAAGACTGACCGGACCGGTCACTGCGGGTTTCCAGCGCATTAATTGGGATCTGCGTTATCCCGCATCGTCTCTGCCGCCGCCGCCGAATCCCGAAGGGGAAGATCCGTTCGCTGAGCCGCCCGGTGGTCCGCTGGTCATGCCGGGAACTTACAAGGTCTCGATGATGAAGCGTGTCGATGGAGTGACCACTCCCATCGGACAGTCGCAGGAATTTCAGGTGATCGTTGAAGGACAAGATCGGATGACGCCGGCCGATCGCATTGCACTGGTCGAGTTTCAGCAGAAGGCGGCCCGCCTGCAACGCGCGGTGCAAGGGGCAAACCAGGCCGCGAATGCTTTGACGCCACGCTTTACGGCAATTCGTCGCGCTTTGATCGAGACGCCTAACGCGCCGGAATCGTTGCTGAACGACGCCGTTGCTCTGGAGAAGCGCAAGAACGAAATTCTGCGGGCGCTAAGCGGCGATACAGCATTACGTCAACGCAACTTCAATTTGCCGCCGTCGATCAATGAGCGCGTCGGCAGCATTGTGGGTGCGCAACGGATGTCGACGGCTCGGCCGACACAGACCCAAATCGATCAGTACGCTCACGCCGCCGCTGAGTTCGAAGGCGTGCTCGCGCAGCTGCGGCAATTGATCGAAGTCGATCTGCAAGCGCTCGAAAAGAAGATGGAAGCCGCCGGCGCGCCGTGGACGCCGGGACGGATCCCTGAGTGGAAGGATCAAGATCAATAGAGGACTAACTTGCTCTAGGTAGCTTGCTCTAGCTAACTTGCCACTAGCTTTAGCTAGTGGAAAAGGTTTAAAAAAACAGCCGGCTTTAGCCGAATCAGGCACAAGTCAACCTTTTTTGGCTTAACCTAATTAACTCCCTATGCCCTGGGTCAGAGTCTGGATCCATTTCGTTTGGTCAACGAAGGCTCGTGCGCCTTTGTTGCACGACGGGATCCGGCTCAAGGTATTTCAGCACATTCGTGAGAATGCTCGCCAAAAAGGAATTCACATCGATTTCATCAACGGCTATATGGATCACGTTCACTGTTTGATCTCGCTTGGGACAGACCAAACACTTGAGAGAATAATGCAGTTGATAAAAGGTGAGTCCTCGTTCTGGATAAACAAAAACGCCCTATGCAAAACGAAATTCGGTTGGCAGGATGAGTACTTTGCGGTTTCGGTCAGCGAAACCAATCTGGAAGCCGTAAGAAGATATATCGCGAGCCAGGAGGAACATCATCGGTCTATCAGTTTCGATCATGAGTTTGAAGGATTCATGAAACGAGCCGGTTTTCAGATGTTTAAGGGTTGAATTTGGTTGAAGGAATTGAAGGAATAACGAGGCTCTCTTTGTTTTAAGTTCGGCTAAAGCCGCTATTCAATTCAGGCTTTTCTCCACTAGCTGAAGCTAGTGGCAAGTTAGCACTTCTCGGCGAAAACATCTGAGAAAAGTCGGGCGAGTCTCCCTGCATTTCTGGAATCTCTTCCCGATTGCCAATATTCCAGTCTTACAAATCTATTTTCGCGGTCGTTTCAGAGTTGGCACTTGCCCCGCTGCTCCGGACAAGGCTCTTAACGATAGATTTCTATCTTCAGGCTGGAGGAGCTTCATGTTCACGATTAGATTCACGCAGATTCTGAAATCAGTTTCACTTATCATCGGATTTGCTGCCGTTCTGACTGTCGGTCAGAGCGTGGCGCGCGCCGATGAAGTATTCATTGCCGGGTTCACTAACGGTTGCTATGGAGCTGCCTGCGCGCCCGGCGCGTCGGCCACTTCGGGTGGTTTGACTTTTTCAAACTCGACTTTCCAAGGCACAACGGCGAATGGATTCCGCGGGCTTGGGGGGAACGCGAATCCCGGATCCAACTTCAATAACCTGGGCTCGATCAGTTTGAGCACTGCTCCACAAAACTACAACACCCCCTTCACCTTGCAGATTACGTTCACTGCTCCGCAGGGAATCAACGGTTCGAATTCATCGCTATTTACGGCGACAGTGACGGGTACTGTGAGAAGTGACAATACCGGTGGAGTGTTCGTCGATTTTAACAACACGCCGCTGCTATACACTTTCAATGACGTGAACTGTGAGCCCAACCCTGAAGCTCAACCACCGAGCGCCGGCCAAACGACATGTGGCAACGGATCGTTTTCCTTCAGTGTGAACGACGTAGCGATCGATCCGGGCCAGACAATCTCGCTGACCGGGCAAATCACCGGTGCGCAACAGTCGTCGGTACCAGAGCCCGCCAGCATGTTGCTCCTTGGAACGGGACTCGCTGGGCTCGCTGGCGCCGCACGGAAAAGATTCAAACGTAACAAGAACAACCAGGCCGAAGAGATGAATTAACCGACCTTGTTCAACCGGGACAGAACGTCGCCCCTCGGGAATGGCAATGCCGCTTCCGAGGGGCGAAACGTTTTCAACGGATTATCACGCGAGAAGATATTTCCACAGATTTCATTTTCTTGGTCCTTGAAATCTGCGTAGTCTGCGGTCGAAGTCCTCGTGAGATTGCCGCCGGCAAACTTTGTGATAATAATTCTGCCAGGCAACACACAGGTTCTGAGGTGAAAATGAGATTCGAATTTTATCGCGACACGATCGCCGACGTGCCGAAACTCTCAGTCGATGGCACGGTCGACAACGCCATTCACTTTTCGCACTGGCAGGGAAATGCAACGCCAGCGTCAGTGAAGGCGGATACTTCGACGGAGATTGCATTGAACGTGGTCGGCTCACCCAATCGAGATGAACTGACTGGCGGCATCGAATTAGTTACGAATAATCATTTCGATACCGACGGTGTCTTGTCGGTGTGGGCGATGCTGAATGGTGAGCGTGCTTTGCCTTTGCGGGAAAAACTGATTGCGGCGGCAGAGGCAGGAGACTTCTGCGAATTCAGTTCAGTCAATGCCGTGCGAGCGAGCATTGTGATTCAAGGTTCTGATTCGCCGATCGATAAGTCTGGATCGCCTTTGGCGTTGAAGCTCTCGGGCGAAGATTTTGTGGACGAAGCGCGCAGCTACGATCTCGTGCTGCCAAAGGTTGAGCATGTGCTGACGCACACTGACTTTTATGAGTCGTTGTGGCGCGATACTTGGAAGAGAATTGAAGTTGCACTCGACAGCTTTGCAAAAGGCGAATCGCGCGTCGAGGAAATAAGCGACATTAAACTTTCGATTGTTACCTTGGCGCCGTCGATGTTCGGGTCTGCCGGCTTTGAGCCATCACGCGATGCGGCGCCATTTACCGCGATCTCTTGTCATGCTCGCGGCGAGTTGTTTCTAATCGCAACGCCGGTTAGTGACGGATGGACGTATCGCCTCGATTATCCGTATTACTCCTGGGCTGAGACGGTTGTGCGGCCACGAATTCAAAGGCGAGACTTCAGCTCGCTCGTTTCAGATTTGAATGCGGCGGAGCAAGAGTCGAAAAGCCAATGGGAAATCGATTCCAGCGAACTTTCGTCAGCGATTAAATGTCGCGATCGGAATGGCCTGCTCGCCGCCTCGCGACTCTCGCCGGAAATAGTTGCCGATCACGTGCGCGTCGCGTTGACGCCGACGGGTGCCGCCGAAGCGAGTCATGCCTGATTGGGACGAGCGCTACCGCAGCGGCGAACACACTTCCAAAGGGCCTTCTCCGCTGCTCATCAAAGCGATCAAGAATCTGAAGCCGGGTCGTGCGCTTGACCTGGCATGCGGCGTCGGACGCCACGCGCTTCTTCTTGCACAGCACGGCTGGCATGTGACTGCGGTGGATTCGTCGGCAGTCGCCGTCGAAATCTTGCAACAACGTGCCCGCGAGTGGAACGCCCGCGATTCGCAGGCATTCTGCTTGCTTGTCGATACGTTCGTGGCAGATTTAGAAAAGGGTGAATTTCAAATAGAGATGTCGGCTTACGATCTGATTTGCGACTTTTATTACCTTCAGCGCGATTTGTTTCCCGCGATTCGTGCCGGGGTAAAGCCCGGCGGGGCGGTCGTCGCGGCGATTCATCTTAATGACGGGAATCCAGACGCTAAGCCGCGTGATCCCGCGTTCCTGCTCGAGCCCGGCGAACTCAAGGCACTATTCAGCGATTGGGAAATCACGTACTATCGCGAAGGGCCCTCGGACGAAAGCGGGCATCATCACGACACGGCTTATTTGATTGCGCGGAAGCCAGTGGCACGGGCGTCTCGCCCGTGAGATCCGCGCAAGATGCGCGTGCCACTTCAGCGAGGTATTTATCTTGGAGCTTGATGATTATGTGAAGGAACTGGCTGAGCAGGTGGGCACAGCCATCAACGAATCGGTGCAGGAATCCGCAACGGTGGCAGCGGCCATCGACCGTCTGCGCGAAGCGGGCTTCGACATGGAGCTCACGCTCAAATTGGAAATTGGTTTGCGACCGCAAGGTGACGAAGAGCGCGAGCAACCGACTGAAGGGCCGTTGGAATTGACGGAAGAAGATTTGCGAATTCTGCGATCGATGAAGATTAAGATCGATCCGGAAGAATGATCAGCGTTTGCGATTTTAGATTTTGAGATCGTTTGTGTTTATCGCGCCGTTAGGCGCGAGATGTTTATTAGACCGTAAATCTAGACAATATTGCCCGCGAAGTCGGAACGTTGTTCCGATTTCGCGGGCTTACTAATTGGGGAATACCTTCGGGCTATAAACCTTTCGTGCCTAACGGCACGAAGTAATCCCGCGTTCGGTGTACTCACTCCACCGGCTCGTCACTACCCGTCAGCTTCTGTTGACGCAAAGCCGCCGCTCCCATCAATCCGCCCATGCCCATGGATTCAACCGCGCTGCTCGGCACCAGCATGAGCGCGCCTTTCTCTTTCAAGCCCTCGTAAAGCATGTTCATGGCCCGGAGGTGCAAGGCGGTTGGATTGTTGTGATACGACTCCGAAGCGACGCTAAACCGGTTGGCGATCTCGACCTCGGCTTCCGCCAGAATCACGCGGGCGGCTTTCTCGCGAGCAGCCTGCGCTTCGCGCGACATGGCATCCTGCAACGCCGCGGGAATAATTACGTCGCGCATCTCGACCGACTGTACGGTCACACCCCACGGATTTGATCGCTCGTCGATTAGTTTCTGAAGTTCCTCTTCGATGCGCTCGCGTCCGCGCAGCAGATCACTCAAAGAGGTGCGGCCAATAATGTCGCGCAGAGCGGTTTGCGCCGCCCAACTGACGGCTTGCGGATAGTTCTGAACTTCGAGCGCCGCTTTCTCTGGATCGTAGACCAACCAGAACAATACGGCGTCGACGTTCACCGGAACGGTGTCGCTCGTCAGCGTTTCTTCTGCCGCAAAACCGGTCGTGATCACGCGCTGATCGATCCAGGCGGAGATGTTGTCCACGAACGGAACGATCCAGAATAGTCCCGGCCCACGCAGGCCGGCGTACTTGCCGAGCCGCAACACCACCGCGCGGTCCCATTGCCGCGCAATTTTCGGGGACTGCGCGAGAAACAAACCGAGCAGCAATCCCAGGATTACCCCCACCGGACTCCACGTCAGCAGCGTCGATAACGCCCCCAGCGCAAGCGGCGCCAGGAACGCGAGACCCTGCACGAAATTTACGCGCGGCGCCGTCGAGGCCGCCAGACTGGTGCGATTCTCGACCTGTGACACGAGTTGAATGTTGGCCATTTGTGATTCTCCTTCTCTGCGCTCTGGTGTAGCGCACGCTGCCAGCTTGCGCCGATTAATTGATTGCAGGCTGGCAGCCTGCGTTACTTCCTGCGTCTCTTTTCCAAATGTTCGATTACTTCATCCAGAGAGAATCCGCGCGAATGCGTTTCGGCGATGAAGTGATCGCTTAGCTCGCGCAGATGTCGTTCCCGATCGCGGCGGCTCTGCGCTACTTCCGCCGGCCGCTCGTGGACAAACGTGCCGACGCCTCTGCGCGTTTGCAGCACCCCAGACCGTTCCAGCTCGGCATAAACTTTCGCCACCGTATTGGCGTTTATTCTTAAGTCCACCGCCAGCTGCCGCACGGTCGGTAACTGGTCGCCGATGCGCAGCTTTCCCGTGGCAATCGCAAACTTAATCGATCGCTCGAGCTGGTGATAAAGCGGTGTCGGATGCTTAGTGTCTATGTGAAACATCGGTTACACCATTGTACTACGACAATAGAACAAGTGAGGTTTCAAAAATTTCCCGGCAGATTTAAGCCTTTACCGCACTCGCCGGCATCTAATTGAGGCAAACAAAGCGAGTTTTGGCCGTTTGAGAAGCGTTTCAGCCTATGTTATCTTCTCAATCTTTAAAAATCCTTCCAGTTCTTATCTGTAAGGCTTCTGCTTTCAATCGAAGGAGTTGACTGAACGAAATATGGCTACGCCCAACGGAACCAGCGCGAACGGACACGTCGGCAAAGTGGTGCAAATCATCGGCCCCGTGGTCGACGTCGAATTCGGAGAAGACTACCTGCCGCCGATTTATCAGGCGCTGCGCATCACGTCCGACGGCTTTGAAGTGCCCGATCCCATCAATGTCATTGCCGAAGTGCAACAGCATCTGGGTGAACGTCGCGTGCGCGCCGTGTCAATGCTGCCCACGGACGGCATGGTGCGCGGCATGAAAGCAACTGACACTGGTGGGCCGATCACGGTGCCGGTGGGCGAAGGCACCCTGGGTCGCGTGATGAACGTGATTGGCGACCCCGTCGACAACCTCGGTCCGGTGCCGCATCAACAGCGCTATCCGATCCACCGCCATGCGCCATCGTTCGATGAACAATCAACCGAACTGCAGATGTTCGAGACGGGAATCAAAGTTATCGATCTGATTCAGCCGTTTCTCCGCGGCGGGAAGATTGGTTTGTTCGGCGGCGCGGGCGTCGGCAAGACCGTCATCGTAATGGAGTTGATCAATAACATCGCGAAGGCGCGTGCGGGATTCTCGGTGTTCGCCGGCGTCGGCGAACGCACGCGCGAAGGCAACGACCTGCTGCGTGAAATGGTCGAGTCCGAAGTAATTCAATTTGGCGAAGAGTTCAATAAGAACCTGCGCGACACGGGCGCGTTCGACATGACCAAAGTCGACATGAAAGCGATCGAGAAATCGAAAGTGTCTTTGATTTACGGCCAGATGACTGAACCGCCGGGCGCGCGCCTACGTGTGGCGTTGTCGGGACTGACTGTTGCGGAGTATTTCCGTGATCAGGGCATGGACGTGCTGCTCTTCATCGACAACATTTTCAGATTTACGCAGGCAGGCTCTGAAGTGTCCGCGCTTTTGGGTCGCATGCCTTCGGCGGTGGGATATCAGCCGAACCTCGCGACCGAGATGGGTGAGATGCAGGAGCGCATCACCTCGACGAAGACGGGATCGATCACTTCGATTCAGGCCGTGTACGTACCGGCAGACGACTACACGGATCCGGCGCCGGCGACGACGTTTGCGCACCTCGACGCAGTCACCGCACTTTCGCGCCAGATCGTCGAACTCGGAATTTACCCGGCGGTGGATCCGTTGGCTTCGTCATCGCGCATTCTCGATCCGCGCATCGTCGGCGAGGATCACTACAACACCACCATGGCGGTCAAACAAATCCTCCAGCGTTACAAGGATCTTCAGGACATCATCGCGATTCTCGGTCTCGACGAATTGTCAGATGAAGACAAGCTGGTGGTTTCGCGCGCGCGCAAGATTCAGAAATTCTTCTCGCAGCCTTTCCACGTTGCGTCACAGTTCACCGGACGCGAAGGCAAGTATGTGAAACTCGAAGACACGATCAAGGGCTTCAAAGAGATCATCGAAGGCAAGCACGATGATTTGCCTGAGCAAGCATTCTACATGGTGGGAACGATTGAAGAAGTGATCGAAGCTGCGAAGAAGATGGAATAGTAAGTCAGAACCGCTTGCGTTAGCGGGCGGGCTGATTCGTTGAATTCAAATTACCCACCCGCTGACGCAGGTGGTTCTGACCAATGGCCGATCAATTACAACTCGAAGTCGTAACTCCCGAACGGCGCGTACTCGCCGAGGCGGTGACCTCCGTCACGGTCCCCGGGCGCGCAGGCGAAATGCAGATCTTGCCTGGTCACGCAGCGCTGATTGCTGAGTTGAAAACCGGCGTGCTCACCTACAACCACGGCGGGACGAATTCGCAGCTGCACGTGTCCGGCGGCTTCATCGAAGTCAGCGACGATCGAGTCTCTGTACTGGCGGAAGTCGCGGAACGTCCTGATGAGATCGATGCCGCCCGCGCCCGGCTCTCTCGCGAACATACCGAAAAGGAATTGAGTTCGTGGAGTGGCAGTGAAGAAGAGTTTGAGAAGGCCCGCGCAAAGCTGGAGAGATCGATGGTGAGAATCCAATTGGCATCGCCCTCGCGATAGACGTCAGTACCATCTGCGTCAGCGGATGGGTCCAACAATTAACCTCAATAATCGGTCATTGATCCATTTGCTTCCTTCCTGAATCCACTGCAATTCCTCTTGCAAGCTAGCTCTTGACAGCTGTCAGTCAAAGAGATAAAAGCTACTTAACTCTCGAAGTAAGGCGCCGGTACCACCCCATTTTCCCAAAGGAGGGCGCGCATCTCTTGGAAAACTCGCACGCTCTTCAAAAGAGGATCGGTTATCCGGCTTTAAAGCGGACGCCTGAATCTGAAATGAGGTCGATATGAGCGAAAGATCGTTAGCTAGATTTAAACTGGCATCAATCCTGATACTTGGGATGGGTTTAGGTTCAGTTGGCTTGGTGCATGCCCTACAGACTAGCAAGTCAGAACTTCGGCACCGCACCGGATTCACCCTGGTGATGAAAGAGACCGCCGCAACAGCCACAAGCAACTCAGCAGACGCCAAAAAGATCGCATACAAAATCACAGTTAGGTATCAAAGATCCGATGGGAGTTGGAGGCAGATTAGAAAGTACTATAACGGATTGGGACAAATCATTAAGAAGGATCTTGGATTCGCGGTTCCTGGGCGCGGAGTCTTTCGAATAGACCAGGAACGAGGCGTCTTGGATTTCCTTTCGTCTATGCCGACAAAGGAAAAGACATCGTATGTTGTGATCACAGATGGTCACGATGATCCGCACTTCGTGAGGGACGATAACGTGCAGGGTTATGCGACATACGTTCTAAGATTTTCTGACAAAGACGGCTACACGGACTTGTATTATGCGCCGCAGTTGGACGGCGAGATCATCAAGGAAGTTCACGTCTCAGGAAATTCCGTAGCCATTAATGAACTAATACAAATTACGTTGGGCGATCCCGATGACCGCGTGTTCGCTTCTCTACCTCGATTAGTCGTTAATTACGATCATTTCAAGGAGAAGATAGCCGCCATGGAAGAAGGTGGAAAGCATGAAGCGGCCGAAGCAATGCGTCGACAGCTGGAAGAAGAACTTGCGAAGGATCGCCCCAACCAATAAGACGCAGACGCTTCATGACCATATCGTCTACATCGTGAGGAGCTAACGTCATGTTAGGTCAATATCTTAGGTATGGGACGTTGGCTACCGCAGGCGTCGTTTTGATTGTGGCGTCTGTCCTCAATATCTCACTCGCGAAGTCTCAAGCCTGCGGGTCAAACCCGAACTGCCCCAACAATGGTAGCTGGACGGTCAAAAACTACGGTTGTAATGCGGAGGCGTGTTCGTGTACCGGAGGCAGCCAGTCATATACATGCTATTACGAATCCGGCATTTGCAATGATAGCGATCCGCCAAGAGGCGCTTATTACAGTCACTGCTACCAGTACAACTGCACGTGTTCAAGCAGCGGCGGTGGCGGCGGAGGCGGTGGCGGCGGCGGTGAAGAGGGTGGCGACTGCTGGTCCGACTGGGATTGTAGCGCTGGTTCCCAATGCTGTGCCGGGACCTGCCAACAATACAGCCCCTTCGGTTGCCTTCAGCCGTGAAACCGGCACCGGTACATCCCATTTTCCCAAAGGAGGGCGCGACTCATGAAAATCCGTTTCTTGATCATGACCGTAATTGTCGGTCTGTGTGCATTCAGCCTTTTCGGTCGGCATCAGGACGATAAAGACAAAGATAAAAAACCCAAGAAAAAGATCTTCGTGGATTATCAATTGGGAGTTCTCGACGAAGCCGAACTACGTCACGAAGCATTAACGACCACGATGCCTGAATATCCGGAAGAAGCTGCCTCCGCAGGAATTCAGGGACTTGTACACGTCGCAGTTCTTATGATGAAAACGGAGAATACCTTGCAATGAAGGTGCTTCATTCCCCACACCCTGCATTATCGAGGGCTGTTGCCACAGCGCTCAAGCAATGGAAGCTTCCGATCGGTTATGATTCTCCGTATCCCGAGACTCGACTGCCTTTTAGGAACTTCGCTGAAGCGCGATTTCATTTTGTGATCCGCGAAGGCGTTCCGACCGTAGAACCGGCCACGCCGGAAGAGCAGCAGAAATCCAGCCCCGAGTTCGCAAAGATAGCTGGCTCATCTAAGGATCGAGACAAGATGGATTGGCCTTAACTAATACATTTCCGCTGTCCACGAAAAGATTGTCGTTCAACAAACGGAGCACGTTTTTTCACCCCAAACCGCTCGGAAAGGACACCTCACAATGGGAAAACTCAAGATCGTTGGTCTCCTGGCCGTAGTTATTGCGCTCTCCTCGTTCAACCTATTTGGCAAATTCCAAGACGACAAGGACAAAGATAAGAAGCCAAAGAAAAAGCTCTTCGTGGACTACGACATGTCCTTGCTGACGGAGTCAGAACTCCGCTATTGCGCCCTCGCTACTGCAATGCCGGTATATCCTGAGCGGGCTGCGACGGAGGGCGTGCAGGGCCTCGTGCACGTCGCTGTAATGTATGACGAGAATGGCGAATACCTGGCGATGAAGGTCCTGGAATCTCCGCATCCAGCACTCTCGAAAGCCGTAAGCGACGCGCTCAAACAGTGGAGAATTAAACTCTCTTACAATTCACCTTATCCTGAGACGCGGCTTCCCAATCGAAACTTTGCCGAAGTGTATTTTCATTTCGTCATTCGCGATGGAATACCGGCGGTCGAGCCTGGCACGGTTGAGGAGCAGAGCAAGGCCAGCGAGAAATTCATAAAAATTTCCGGTCCATCCAAAGATCCGGAAAATATGAGTTGGCGGTAGTTTTTTTCACTGAACTACTGCTGCCCAGCCGCAATGGCCTCGCGGATTTCCCGCACCGCGCGATCCAATCCGACAAACACAGCCCGCGAAACGATGTGATGTCCGATGTTGAATTCGGAGATTTCGTTGATGCGCGCGACTGCGCCCACATTTCTTACTGTCAGACCGTGACCGGCAGCCACGTGTAATCCATATTGAGCCGCGAGTGCCGCGCCTTCGCGAAGTCTTCTCAATTCGCCATTCGCGCGAGCGGCGCCTTCGCCGTGAATTCCTGTGGCGCCTAAGGTGGCTTCCGCATAAGCCGCCGTGCACAGCTCGACTTGCTGCGCGTTCACTTCGCGCGCGGCTTCGATTTGTTCGGGATCGGGATCGATGAAGAGGCTGGCCATAATCCCTGACTCGCGCAGTTTATTCACCGCGGCGCGCACGATCGAGACGTTCTTCCGCACATTCAGACCGCCTTCAGTAGTTATCTCGCCGCGATTTTCGGGCACCAGCGAAACGGCATCGGGCTTGACCTCAATAGCGATCTTCATCATCTCTTCGGTCGCGGCCATCTCGACATTCAGGTAAGTCGTTACTGCTTCGCGCAGCAAACGGACATCTGCATCCTGAATGTGACGGCGATCGCCGCGGATGTGAATCGTGATGCCGTCGGCGCCGGCTTGTTCGCAGACCATCGCTGCGGCGACGATGCTGGGCTCAATTGTGCGCCGCGCCTGGCGCACGGTGGCGACGTGATCGATGTTGACGTTCAGTCTTGCTGTCATGGCGAATTAACCACAGAGGACACAGAGGAATACAACAACAATTCAGTCAAGTACAAGTCGAACGGCAGCCCCACCCGATCCATGTGTTTCTTCACTGGTTAATCTTCTCTGTGTCCTCTGTGGTAAATCTTCTCGCCGCCTCGATGGCGTCGTCATATTCTCCGCGCGACGCATTGCCGCGAATGCGGCGCACTTCATTGATCATTCTGAAACTGTCGCGACGGTAGTTTCCTGATGAATCCAAAGGCCCGCCGGCGCTGTGATCCCAACGGACAGGGATCTCTCGCAGCCGTAATCCAGCAAGATGCGCGAGATAAATCAACTCGACATCGAAACCGAAGCGATCGATTTGAGCCGCTTCGATTAGCGGCCGGCACACACTCATGCGAAAAGCTTTGAATCCGCATTGGGTATCCCAGTAAGGCAATCCTGTGGCGATCCGCACCAGCAGGTTGAAGACGCGGCCGCCCTGCTCGCGACGCCAGGGTTGATGTACGCCAATGAGCGATCGATCCAAAGCGCGCGATCCAAAGGCGACGTCGCAGGCGCTGGCTTGTACTGGATCGAAGAGCTTTGGTGTTTCGCTGATCGGCGTCGAAAGATCGGCATCAGAAAAAAGTGCGACTTCCGCAGCCGCAGCCAGCAGGCCCGTGCGCACCGCGAATCCCTTTCCACGATTCGGTTCATATCGAATTACGCGAGTCGCGACCGTGCCGGGATTCGTCATTGCGCTTTCCGCGTCTGTGGCAGTGTCATCGCTCGAGCCGTCATCAACGACGATCAGCTCAGACGAATATTCTGCCGCATTCAAATAAGCGAGAATTGTCCCCAGCGTCTTCCCGAGCCGCACCGATTCGTTGTAGGCGGGAATGACAATTGTCAATTGGGGCGGCATTTTTCCGGATATTCTTACGGAACAGGCGGGGATGCACAAGCCTTAAGGCGTCAGATTCTGGGCCAGTTTGAGTAAGCGGCAGGGGCGTCCCACCCGTGAAACCACGCGCAAGATGCGCGCGCCACTTCAAACTGACCAGGACCAGGCGCCAGGTGCGCTGCTGCGTCGCCGCCTGGTTTCCGGCAGCGGGCCGTCGCTGTGTTATAGTTTTTTAGGTAATTGATCATGACTCGCGGGTTCGCCATCGTTGCAACTTTGATTTTGGTTACGGCCACTTTCGCCGGCGGCCTATACACGCGCACCACCCGAAAACACCAGGCGGCAAACGCAAACAATGCGGGACAGAACGCTTTGGCGCAGGACAAGTACGAAGCTGACCGAGTCGAAAGCGATTACAGCGAAGCGATCGAGATGGTTGAGCAGAACTACGTCGGCGACATCGATTACGAAAAGGCCACGCAGGCGGCAATTCAGGGAATGCTGTTCACGCTCGATCCACACTCGGTCTATTTCCCTTCGAGCGAGTTCAAGAAACTAAAAGAAGATCAGGCCTCCAGCTTTGTCGGCATTGGCGTGCAAATTGTGCGTCACGATGACGGGGTGTACGTGCAGTCAGTGGTGCCGAACACGCCCGCGGCGCGCGCGGGATTGCGCTCAGGGGATCGGATTGTCGCGGTTGACAGCAAGGATGCGCGTGAATGGTCCAGCGACGAAGTCTCTCGCAATGTTAGAGGCGAACGCGGCAAAGAAGTGGAAATCAAAGTCGAACGCGTGGCACAGGCCAACGCGCTCAGCTTCAAGATTGTGCGGGCGGCTGTGCCACTACCGTCGATTCGTAATGCGTTCATGATTGGTCCCGCTACCGGCTACATCGGCTTGACAGGTGGTTTCCAGCAGACGAGTGACGAGGAATTGCGCGAAGCGTTCGCCGAACTGAAGAAGCAGGGCATGCGTCAGCTGGTTTTGGATCTGCGCAACAACCCGGGCGGACTGCTCGATCAGGCCATCGACGTGGCCAGCGAATTCCTGCCGCGCGATGCGGTGGTGGTTTCGGTGAAAGGCCGCAGCGAATACACCAAGGCTGCCGTTTACAAATCTACCGGCACCGATCCTGAGGAAATGCCGCTGGTGGTAATGATCAATCGCAACACGGCGTCCGCGTCTGAAATCGTAGCCGGAGCGATTCAGGATCACGGTCGAGGTTTGGTTGTTGGCGAAACAAGTTTCGGCAAAGGACTCGTGCAACATGTTTTCAGCTTGCCGTTCAATACCGGTCTAACGCTAACGACGGCGCGGTACTACACGCCGTACGGCCGTTCACTTCAGCGCGATTACTCCAGCGGCTCGTTGTACGACTACTATGTCCGGCACGACGAGACTGAAAACCAGCCGACGATTCAGCCCGGACAACCTTCTCCGGCGGAAACTGGCGGGTCGCGGAATACGAATGCCCCTGCGTTTCGCACCGCGGCTGGTCGAGTTTTTTACGGTGGCGGCGGCATCACGCCCGACATCGAAGCTCGGCCGCTGACCTCGACGCCGGTGCGTCTTCGCATCGTCGAAGCTGCTTTTTACTTCACGCGTCTGCTAGCCGGCGGCACGATCCCGGGTCTCGAAAGCTATCGGGTGGAAAAACCGATTTACGATCACGACGCTGCCGCCACGGATTTTCCGATAAATGATCGCGTGCTTGAGGCGTTCAGAAATTTTGTCCGGAAAGATCCGGCGCGGCATTTGAACGACGCTCAGATCGATGCCGATTTGGAATTCACGAAGTTGCGGTTGCGGATTGAAATGATCACCGCTGCCTACGGCGCGGACGCCGGACAGCGGGTCCTGCTTGAAAGTGATCCGCAAGCCTTGCGCGCAATAGGCGTGCTTCCCGAAGCGAAGCGCCTGGCCGAGAGCGTGCGCAACGGAACTCCGATTAGTTTGAACCTCAAAGTCTCACCGCGCATTTCCGATTTTCTTTTCTCGCCAGAGTTCGAGGCGGAAGAGATTCTTGTCTGAGAGAAACCGAAACCCGACCGTCAGGGAGGGTGCCACCCAGCAGACGCTTCGCTGCACTGTTTGACTTTCCCTTAATCACCGAATAGAAACGCTGCGTTCGATCATTATCACGGTGTCAGAAGCCGACCGGGAGCTAGGGCAACTTTGACGAGACGAGCCCTTGCTTGCGCGCGGGCTTCTGACACGAAGCGAGGTTTCCATGAATCGCAGAAGTTTCGTGCGTCGCAGCGTCGCCGGAGCCGCCGGAGCAGCCGCCGCCAGTGTTTCGGTAAGAGCCCACGCATCTCATGACGCTAATACTTTCACGCCGCCCGCAGCGTTTGAATTGGACGAGCTGACGATTGCCGATCTGCAGAGCGCGATGTCGTCAGGTAAGTATTCGGCGCAGTCGATCGCGCGTAAGTATCTCGACCGCATCGACGACATCGATAAGCACGGTCCGGCGGTTAACTCAGTGATCGAGGTGAATCCTGATGCGCTGGCCATCGCCAGCGAAATGGATCGCGAGCGCAAAGCAGGCCGCGTGCGCGGACCGTTGCACGGCATTCCTGTTCTCATCAAAGACAATATCGACACGCACGACCGGATGATGACGACCGCGGGCTCGCTGGCGCTGGAGGGATCGATCGCGCCACAGGACTCAACAGTTGCGAAGAAGTTGCGCGAAGCCGGCGCCGTGATTCTCGGCAAAACAAACCTGAGTGAGTGGGCGAACTTCCGTTCGAGTCACTCGTCGAGCGGGTGGAGCGGGCGCGGTGGGCAAACCAGGAATCCCTATGTGCTGGATCGAAATCCTTGCGGCTCGAGTTCCGGCACGGGCGCCGCAATATCTGCAAGCCTGGCGGCAATCGGTGTCGGCACGGAAACTGACGGCTCAGTCGTCTGTCCTTCGAATGCGAATTCACTTGTTGGCATCAAACCAACTGTGGGGCTAATTAGTCGTGCCGGCATCATTCCCATCTCGCACAGCCAGGACACGGCCGGGCCAATGTGTCGAACAGTGACTGATGCGGCAATTCTGTTGGGGGTGCTAGCCGGCTACGATCCGCGAGATCAGGCTTCTTTTGACACCACGATTCGGGGAGATTACATACTTGCCCATCTCGACTTCAAGCTGGCACTCAAGGCGGACGGCTTGAAAGGCGCGCGCATCGGCGTGCAACGAAAATCTTTCGGCTTTAACGACGCGGTCGACAAGGTGATGAACGACTGCGTCGACACGATCAAGCGGCTGGGCGCGACCATCGTCGATCCTGCCGACATTCCCACGCAGGGGAAGTTTGACGACACCGAATTCGAAGTGTTGCTTTACGAATTCAAAGCGGACTTGAACAAGTATCTGGCCTCGCTTGGCCCGAATGCGCCGGTGAAGTCTTTGAAGGTCATCATTGATTTCAACGAAAAGAATCGCGCCCGCGAGCTCCCTTACTTCGGTCAGGACATCATGACCAAAGCCCAAGCCAAGGGCCCGCTCACCGAAAAGAAATATCTCGATGCGCTGGCGAAAAACCATATGATGTCACGGACGCAGGGGATCGATGCAGTGATGACGAAGAACAAACTCGATGCGATCATCGCACCGACCGGCGGTCCGCCGTGGCCGACCGACTTGGCGAACGGCGATCATTTCACCGGCGGTTACTCGACGGCTTCAGCGGTCGCAGGCTATCCGCACATCACCGTCCCGGCGGGCTATGTGTTCGGGATGCCGGTGGGAATTTCGTTCTTCGGTCGCGCGTGGAGCGAACCGACACTGATCAAGTTCGCGTACGCGTTTGAGCAAGCGACGAAGGCGAGGTGTTCACCGAAGTTTCTGCCGACGGCAAAACTGGATTAAAGTCAGAACTGCGGACGGTAGGCTAAATGGCGTTTTCGAGTGTTTCACTCAATGAGCCGCGAAGCGGCGGAAGAGTGTAGCCCGGGGTGAGCGAGCGCAGCGAGCGTAACCGGGGGATCTTAGCCATGGAGTTCAGTTGCTTCCATGAAATGTCTAGCTTCTGATTTCGAACCCACTCTTCACTTTCTGCCGCCCGCTTCGCGGGCTTGAACCCTTTTCCAATCTGATCCCCGGGTTACGCTCGCTGCGCTCGCTCACCCGGGGCTACACTCTGCCGCCATCTTCGATGGCTCGTTGAATTGTTTCGCTCAAGAGGCTGCAAAGTTATTTTGGCGCCCAACGCTTCACCTCAGACTTGTCGGGTGCCGTCTCCAACAATTCCGCAATCGTGCGGTTGAGCACTGGATGCACCAATCGCGGGGCAATTTCCGCCAACGGCTCGAGCACGAAGCGCCGCTCGTGCAGGCGCGGATGCGGCAGCTTCACGAATTCCGTATCGCTCTGGTGATCGCCGTACAGCAGCAAGTCCAAATCAATCGTGCGCGGTCCATCCTTCACTTCGCGCGTGCGGCCCAGCACGAATTCAATCCGCAGCAGGCGCGCCATCACTTGCTCGGGTGTCGGCAGCGGACTTCCAATCTCCGCAACCATGTTTAGAAAGGGCGGCTGCTCAACATCACTTACCGGTTCGGTCTCGTAGATCGACGAAAGGCAAGTCACGACCAGTGATGCGTGGGTCAGTCCCCGTACCGCCAGGAGCAGGTTCCCGGCACGATCGCCAAGATTCGAGCCGATTCCTATATAAGCTTTCGTCGTATGATTGCGGTGCGAGAACATAAGTCGATTTCTGGGATCGCGGGCGCCTCGCCTCAGACTTTCTTCGGCTGACGGCTTGCAGACGAGGACGTCCGCGATCCCAAAGTCGCGCTATGCTACACTGGCAGCGTTACCCCGTGAAGTTTGATTTCGTATTCCAGCGGCGCGAAGACGCGTCCGGGCGGGCAAGGCGGCCCCGTCATTACACAAATGGCTCGCAGAAGATTCCGCAGCAACCAACGGCACGAGCCGGTCACTGAGCGCTCTTTTCAGGAATACCTCTATTCCAGCGGCGCGCCCCAAACTTCGCGCACTGAGCTAATGCGCATGGTGCGCGGCGGCGAAGATACTTACCTCGAACTCAAAGTAAAGCTTTCGAATTCAGAACGCATCGCGCAGGGTATCGTGGCGCTCGCAAACACCGGCGGCGGCGTGATCGTTTTCGGCGTCAATGATCAACTACGCGTCGAGGGTGTCGATCATCCTGAAGAAGTGCAGGACGAATTAGTGCGCATTTGCCGCGAAGAGATTATGCCGCCGTTGATGCCGTTCATTGATCGTCTGGCGTTTGACAACGGGCGGCGCATTGTCGCGCTTGATGTGCAAGGCAAGCAGCGACCATATCGCACGCGTGACGGAAGATTCTTTGTGCGCACTGGCGCCGAAAAACATGAAGCCACCGGCGATGAATTGGCGGCACTGCTTGATGAGGCCAGGCCTTTTGCATTCGAGAACCTGCCCGCGCTCGGCGCTACCATCGACGATATTGACGAAGCGCACCTGTGGAGTTTCATGCGCGGCTTCTCCGCCGGTGCCTTTGACGAGAAAACAGTCAAGGGGTATCCGACCGGAGAAATCCTGGAGAGATATTTGTTGCTGGCGACCGACAGCACTCGCGGTCTCGTACCGACATTTGCCGGCTTATTACTGTTTGGGAACGACGAGAGTGTTCGTCGTCTGTTGCCGCAATCAACGATTACGATGACGCGCTTCAGCGGCGATACCAATCAATCGCCGGTGATTGAACGCATTGAGCTGGCCGGAAATCTCGCTACGGTGTACGAAGCAGTTTTGAAATTCATCAACCGATACGTCGATCTCTGGGATGCGCGTCCAGGCCTGCCACGTACGATCGACCAAGCGACCGACGTTCCGGCGCGCGCGAACTATCAACGCGCGAGTGTCTGTGAAGCCGTGGCGAACGCGCTGGTTCATCGTGACCTGGCACTGCGCGAGATTAAGACACGCATTCATATCTTCGATCGCTCAATTGAGTTTGTGAATGCTCGGCGCAGTGCCGGTTTTGCGCTTTCGGGCGCACGCGCAATCAAGTTCGGGGTGCAGCAGCGGCTGAATCCTCAGATTGCTTCCATCCTGGCGAATCCCGCCTACGGCCTGACGCTCCCAAACGGCGGCGTTCCAATGCTGCTAAAACAGGCGCGCGCATTTTCCGGGCGTTTGCCCGACATCGTCGCGCTGAACGACGAGTTTCGGCTGCGGATTCATGGCGTGTAGTGTCAGTACCGGGATCGGTAGCGACCGGATCCGCATCCGACTGAACTTAAATGCAGTAAGGAAGAGGGGCTTGCCCCCGCCGTCTGATCAAGCGGCCGCAAGCGGCTCTTCCTAACTGCAATTAATCCCAGCTGAGTCCGCTCGCGGTTCTGACACTGCTGCTCTTTGTGGTAAAAGACCAACCGCGGAGGCTCCCAATGCACAAACGATTATCGCCAATCCTTCTTGCCCTACTTTTATTCGCCTGTTTCTCGTTTCAATCCGCTGCGCTCCAGCGCGTCGACGCCCAATCCAAAGTTATTCCTGAGCCCAAAGACGTCCTTGGCTTCACGCCCGGCGACGATCGCAAACTCGCGAGCTGGGCAAAAGTCATCGAGTACTTTCAAAAACTCGCTGCCGCGAGCGATCGAATCAAGTTTGAAGAGATTGGCAAGTCCACGATGGGCGCGCCGTTTGTTTATGTAACCATCAGTGCTCCGGAAAATTTGAAGCGCCTCAACGAATACAAAGATATTCAGCGGCAGCTTGCTGATCCGCGCATCCTGGCTGATGGACTTAACGACGCCGACACCCGCAGTCGCGGGCAGGCGGAGAATGCGAGATGGGCACGCCAGAATTGGCGACAAGCCGACCGTAAAGCGGCCAACTTAATCAAAGCCGGCAAGACCGTCGTCGCCATCACCTGCGGCATTCATTCAACCGAAGTTGGCTCGTATCTTTCGAGCATGCTGATCGCCTATCGTCTCGCCTCGTCAAATGAGCCTGAGGTTCAGGAGATTCTCAAGAACACGATCATCCTGCTCGTGCCTTCAACAAATCCTGACGGCGTCGACATCGTCAACAGCTGGTATCAAAAGACCCTAGGCACACCTTATGAAGGCTCCGATCCGCCCGAGCTCTATCACAAATACACCGGCCACGACGACAATCGCGACTGGTACGCGTTCACGCAGGTCGAGACGCAACTGGTCGTCGACAAGATTCTCAACGTCTGGCATCCGCAAATCGTCCACGACATTCATCAGCAGGGTTCGATGGGTTCACGCCTTTTCCTGCCGCCGTACATGCAACCGGTCGAGCCCAACGTCCCGAAGCAGATCGTCGAGGGCTACACCGAGCTAGGAAACTATCTGGCGAAAGAGATGCGCGCGACCGGTTACAAAGGCATCACCACCGATTCGACTTACGACGCCTGGTCACCTTCGCGCGCCTACTCGCACTATCACGGCGGCGTGCGCATCTTGCAGGAGACGGCATCGGCGCGACTGGCGACGCCGATTACTGTGAGGTTCGATCAACTCAGTTCGCGCGAAGGCTACGATCCGAAAAAAGAATCCGCGAACTTTGGCCCGCTTTGGATGGGCGGTGAATGGCACATCCGGGACATCACGAACACGATGACGACGGTCGCGTTCTTTCTCCTGAAGCATGCCGCGCAAAATCGCGAACACTGGTTGCAGAGGTTTTATGAGATCGAGAAGGAGGCGGTGCGGCCAAGGAAGACGGGTGAGGTATTCGCATACGTCTTTCCCTTCCAACGAAATGAATCTGTTGAACGGTCATGGAGCCGAGACGCTTTGCTCAACATTTTGGATCGTGCAGGGCTAGAGGTTATTCATTCGAGACCCTTTCGAATGAATGGAGAGCTATTCGCTGAAGGGACTGCCGTTGTTCCAGTTAACCAGCCGTCCGGGTCCTTCGCTAGAGCAGTCTTGGAGCCTCGCATTTACCCTGACCAGCGCGACAAGGATGGTCGTCCGATTCCACCTTACGATGTTACAGCACACGCCCTTCCACTCTTGATGAACGTGGAAGTGAAGCTAACGCATGGCCCAGTTCACTACCGAGAAGCAAGGCGCGGCTTCGGACAGAATCAAGGAAGTACTTGTAGCCACCCGCGGACATACGCTCTTTATCGTTCATTTGTTCCTTCAATGGATGAGGGCTGGACGCGGTGGGTTTTTCTCAAGCGACAGGAATGGGATTCTTGCTTTCGATACGAATCCATTACCGATCGAGAAATCCGGTCAAAATCGATCACGAATTACCGCACCATCATCATCCCCGATCAGCCTCGCGCTGCAATTCTCAACGGCCAGCGCAAAGGCTCAATGCCGGATGAATACACTGGCGGCCTCGGGGAACAAGGCGTGAAGGCCTTGCGTGAGTTTGTCGAAGCGGGCGGCACGCTGGTCTGTCTCAATCGCGCGTCCGATTTTGCGATTGAACAATTCAAGCTGCCGGTGCGCGACGTGGTTGATGGTTTGCCGCGCACGGATTTCTACGTGCCGGGATCGATCTTGCGCATAGAACTTGAAACCAACGATCCGATCGCCAAAGGAATGCCGAAGGATTCGATTGCTTGGGCCGAGAACTCGCCGGTGTTTGAAGTGCTGAATACTGGGAGCGCGGACGCCCTCGCCCGCAATAAGCGCGAAGCGCGAACAAATGGAGCGGGCGAGGGCGCCCGCGTTCCCAGTAACGCGCCCTCTGTGAAAGTTATCGGCTGGTACCCAAAGGACAAGGATCCGCTCCTCTCCGGTTGGTTGCTCGGCGGCGATCGCATCAAGGGCAAGGCGGCGCTGGTAGAAGTTGGCATGGGCAAAGGCCGCATCATCCTGTTCGGCTTTCGCCCGCAGTATCGCGGCCAATCACTGGCAACCTATCCGCTGTTCTTCAACGCGATATCGCAGCGATGAGGTCGGAACCACCTGCGTAAGCGGGTGGGTAATCCGCAGATTCGCCTGCCCGCCTTAACCCATCCGCTTACGCAGATGGTTCTGACCTCACGTCTGCCCCTCCGAGTGTCTTGAACCTTTCAACTCCCTTCGGCGTATAATTCACTGAACTCGCAAGACAGTTCACGACCTGAATGGTCAGCATTTTCATTTCCGCTTTTGTCCTGGTTCTCGCAATCCTTTTACTTTCAGGAATAGGTTTTTACTTTTGGCAGAAATCGGCGCGCGATACTTCTGAGCGGATCCTGCCGCCGAGTCCCGATTTTCGCGGGCTGTTCGGTGAGCAGCCTTCCCAGAAGGAAATTAAAACCCAAGAAGATATTGAGCGTGCCGCGCTGGTGGAGTCATCGTTGATTGATCGCGCGCATGCCGGCGACAAATCTGCGCTTATCGATGCGCAGGAAAGCGGCGACGCTGATTTGTATGATCGAATCCTGAACGAATTTCTGCGAAACGCCGATTCAGACGCTGCGCTGCTTTCGTTAATGTCTTATGTCACAACCAACGAATTGAAAGTCAACGTCCCGCTTGCCAAGGCTGTGACTGCTTCGTGGGAAAAGTCGCCGGACCGCCATGCAACTTCAAAGGCATTACACTTCGCTGCGTTGTCTGATGATGCGGGGCTTTATCGCGAAACAATCGAAAATGCTCTGCAGCTTTGGCGTGAAGGGAAATTATCCGATCTTACGGCCACCGAGCTTCGGACTTTATTTGATGGAGAGTTTTGGATACTCTCTTCGCGCTCAAGAAGCTCAGGCGCCGGTTTTGTTTTAAAGCAAGTCCTTGCTGACGCCCGCCGCGAATTGGAAGCGGCGGCGAGCGCCAACTCATAACACTTCCATTTCTGACCCCATGAGGTAGAGATTCCATGACTAACATCGATCCAATGACCGTGGTGCCGATTCTGTTTGTTGTCTTTGTGGCGCTGATCGTCTTGCTGGTGATTGTGCGACGCATCTTTGTGAACGTGGGCGCGCGCGAGATCGCCATCAAAGAGCGGCGGTACTTCGGTCGCCGCATGCCGCCAGGGCGCGTGGTCGCGACCGAAGGCGAAGTCGGCATTCAGGCGGATGTGCTGAAGCCCGGCCTGCACTTGATCAAGTGGCCTTTCGAGAAAGTAGTGCGCAAAGTTCCGCTCATCGAGATCGGTTCAGACGAGCTGGGCTTGATCGAAGCGATTGACGGCGATCCGATGCCGCCGGGAAGAATCTTCGCGCCCGATCGCGCGCAGAATGCGCACAACAATTTTCAGGATCCAATTGCGTTTCTGAAACAAGGCGGTGTCAAAGGAATTCAATTGCGCACGCTGCCGCCTGGGCTGTGGCCCATCCACCCGTATCTCTTCCGCGTCTCGGTTGCCAAGACCACCGTCATTCCGCAAGGCAAGGTGGGCATCGTCACCGCCGCTGACGGAGCGCCGCTTGATCAGGGGCGTCTGCTCGCTAAAGCCATCAAGGACCATCTCAGCTATCAGAACGCCGAGTTATTTATCTCTTCGGGCGGCCAACGTGGTCCGCAGGTGGACATCCTCACGCCGGGCACGTATCGCATCCTGACACAGTCGGCGCCGCTGGAAGGCGGCACGGAAGGAAAACCGGGCCTGTTCACGATCAGGCTGTTCGACGCCACCGTGATCGCCGAGAACCAGATTGGTCTGGTCGAGGCATTGGATGGCGCGCCGCTCAATCCGGGTGACTACGTCGCCGAATCGATTCCCGGCCACGACAATTTTCAGGATGGGCACGAGTTCATCGACAGCAAGGGCCAGCGTGGTCCGCAGAAAGACATTTTGTTGCCCGGGACCTATTACATTAATCCGCTCCTGTTCAAAGTAATTCTGGAAACCGCGAAAGAAGTTAAGCCCGGCGAAGTCGCAGTGATCGTTTCGAACACCGGCAAAGATCCTTCAGATGAAGTACGCCGGGAAATGGCGGCGAAGGTGCGCGCGCGGATGGAGCGCGAAGAAAAGGAACAGGCAGCACAGTCGGCGGCCCATCTGACTAAGATCGATGCGGAAGAAATCGAGACTGAACTAATGACGGGCGATCCGGCGGACCGCCGCCTCGACGAAGGCGCGCACGAAGCTTACGTGGTGCCGGAAGGCTATCGCGGTATTCAGGAAACAGTCGTTGGGCCAGGCCGGTATTACGTCAACACTTTGGCGATTACGCCAATCGTAATTCCGACCACTAACCAAACCGTCGAATGGACTTCGGGCGAAGTCGTCAACACTTTCAATCCGTTCGAAGTGATTTCGAAGGATGGTTTCACGATGCAGTTGGAAGTGCGCGTTGTCTTTCGCGTCAAACCTGAAGATGCACCATTCATGGTCGCTAAAATCGGCGGTATCGATCGCCTGATTCAAAATGTGATGCATCCGCTGATCGACTCAATCTTCCGTAATCAGGCATCGGAATCTTCCGCGATGGCTTATCTGCAAAATCGCCATGAAGAGCAGGAGCGCGCCGAGGCTCGCGTACGCGCGCACCTTTTGAAGTATCACGTTGACGTCGTGAACGTGCTCATCTGCCACATCCATCTGCCGGAAGAATTGATGAAGACGCAGACCGAGAAAATTCTCGCCGAGCAGCGTCAGAACATGTTCAATGCGCAGCGCGAAGCCGAGGAGAAACGCATTCAGCTCGAGAAGACGAAATCGCAGGCTGACAATCAGCGCGACTTGATGGCCGCAACTGTCGGCGTGGAGATCGCCGGCAAACGCGCCGAACAGCGCAAAGCTGAAGCGGAAGGCGAGGCTTCTTACATTTCACAGACCGGCCGGGCAGAGGCCGAGAAGGTTCGCTTGATGGGCGAGGCGCAGGGCGTCGCCTACCGCGAACAGGTCAATGCACTCGGAGCACAGGGCGTGGCCGTAGTCGAGACTCTGAAAGTTATCGGCGACAAAGGCGTACGCATCACGCCGGACGTTTTGGCTTCAGGAAGCGGGAGCGGCGACGGTGGCGGTATTGGAACGCTGCTGTTGCTGAATCTGTTTCGCGAACAGATGAAGCTGCCGTCGAGTAACGGCGAGAAGAAGTAGCTGGAACCGGGAACGCGGGCGCCCTCGCCCGCATCGTCCGTCACTGGGAACGCAGGCGCCCTCGCCCGCATCGTCCGTCACTGGGAACGCGGGCGCCCTCGCCCGCCTTGTCTGTCACTGGGAACGCGGGCGCCCTCGCCCGCCTTGTCTTTATGCGTTACGAACGACTCCCACGTCACCCTGATCTCCGCGAAGCCGGTTGGCATAGCCGTGGATACCTGCCCCATTTCGACGGGCGCGAGGTTCCACGCTCCCAGTTAGTTAGACGATCGTGAGCGAGCGCTTGACTGCCTCATGTTCGAAATACCTTTGCGCTCGCGCCACATCTCGCTCGATCTGGTTCTTCAGTTCATCAACCGATCCGAACTTCTTCTCATCGCGCAATCGATGCAGAAAACGGACGCGCAGGACGTCGCCGTAAAGGTCTCCTGACCAATTGATGATGTGAGTTTCGACTGACGGCTCAAGCGAGTCGCCGAACGTGGGCCGCACCCCAATGTTCGTGACGCTGCGTTGCCACTGTCCTGCGATGAGAGTCGCGGTCACGTACACGCCGCGGCGCGGAATCACGCGATTGTGCGGTTGCACGTTGGCGGTCGGAAATCCCAGACTCACACCGCGTGCATCGCCTTTGGCAACCGGCCCTTCGACGCCATACGGCCGACCCAACATGCGGCGCGCAAGATTCACCCTACCGTCTAGCAGCAACTGACGAATGACGGTTGAGCCGATGCGTTTGTCACGCAGTCGCACTTCCGGTACTTCATCAGCGACAAAACCAAGCCGATTGCTGACGCGGCGCAAAAGTTCGATATTGCCTTCGCGATTGTGTCCGAAGAAAAAGCCGCGTCCGAGATAAACCTCTTTCGCATGCAAACGATCGACAACGACATCGTGCAGGAAGTCTTCCGCGCGAATGTTCGCGAATGCCTGATCGAAGTGGATGACGATTGTCTGCTCGATTCCGAGCACGCCCAGCGCTTCGATTTTTTGATCGAAGGTTTGTAGCAGCGGCGGCGCCGACTCCGGATGCAACACTGCGCGCGGATGCGGCTCAAAGGTAATTACAGTCGGCACCGCGCCAATCGCGCGCGCACGATCGACCACAGTATTCATGATGAGTTGATGACCGAGATGCAGCCCGTCGAACACGCCGAGCGTCAGCACCGTCGGTCGTGCGATGTCGGCGTTATCGGTTCCGTGAAAAAGACGCATGTTTGATACTGGGAGCGCGGACGCCCTCGTCCGCCCTCGCGGCTGCCCAAAGTTCCGCGATCATTCCATCTTTAAAACCAAATGCGGGCGAGGGCGCCCGCGTTCCCAGTAATCGGGTTCTACTCATCACTAACGATCAGTCCGTCATACGCCCACTCAACATTGTCCGGCAGCAGCTTCGAATCACGCTCGTGCTTCACGTCGTGCGTGATGTGCGTGAAGTAGGTTCGTTTCGGCTTTAATTCTTCGACGTAGTGCAAAGCCTTCTCCAGCCACAAGTGCGTTTCATGGGGACGAATCCGTAGACAGTCGAGCGCGAGAACATCCAGGTCGCGTAGGCCGTCGAGCGTTGACGCCGGAATCTCGCTCAGATCTGTCGCGTACGCAAAATCGTTGAAGCGATACGCGATCACCGGCAGGCGTCCGTGAATTACTTCGAGCGGCGTCACCTGCAACTCTGCACCAAAACAAAACGAAGCGCCGTCGACAACGGTGTGCGGCACAATCTGCGGCAGCCCGCCTCCAAAGTGCGTAGGCTCGAAGACATATTGGAAAATTCGGCGAATGTCTTTCCACGCACGTTCGTTGGCGTAGAGTCCCAGAGCGCCATGACGAAAGTTCAGCGGCCGAATGTCATCGAGACCGAAGATGTGATCCGCGTGGCAATGCGTGATGAGAACCGCGTCGAGATGCTTGAGACCAATTCGCAGCGCCTGCTGCCGAAAATCGCTCGAGGTGTCGACGATGATGGTTTGGCCGGCGTGTTCGATTAGGACCGAAACCCGCAGACGTTTGTCACGCGGATCATCCGACGTGCACGTTTCGCATTGGCAGGCGATCGATGGAACGCCCGTGGATGTGCCGGTGCCTAAGAAGGTCAGTCTCATAGCCAAAGTCCAAAGTTCAAAGTCCAAAACTCAACATGACTTTGGACATTGGACTTGAGACGTTGGACTTACTTTCCTCCGGTGATATCGGTCGCGCTGAATTTTGTCGCAGGCGCCGCCGGCGAGCCTGAGAACGAAACATATTGCATGCGCAGATCGGCGAGCAGTCCTTCGACGATTTGCTCTTCCTGTGGGTCGAGATTGCCGGCGGTCTTCTTTTCCAACATGCCGAGCACGTCGATCCAGTGCTTGGCGGTCTTCAAATCGACGCCGGTTTCGCCGGTAACCGGGTGCGGCATCATGCCTAAACTTGCCGCGGCGTTGGATGCGAGAGACATGATGAGGCTCACGAAACTGGAGGGATCGTCAAGCGGATCGCCTCCCGACGTACCCGGTTGTTCGCGCGGCGCGCGCCGAGTTCCGGTCGCTTCCGGTGCCGAAGGCTTTGGTGGCGGCGGCGGAGTTGGCGAAGGCTCCATTTGCGGCGCCGCTGCGGCGGCTTTAACTTCCGCTGCTTGCTGAGCTTCTTTCTCCTCCGCAGAAAGTTCGCGTGGCGTTCCGTCCGGGTTGAATGGTCGGCGATCGACTACTTTGAATGTGGGTTGTTCTTCAGCCATGGTGTCCTAAAAATAACAGTCCCTTGCAAAAACTTCTGACCGCTGGAGCAATTTGTGAATTGAGTACAACCCGGATGTTAGCACCGGGTTTTGAGCGAGCGCAAAAGGGCTGGCGGGTTCTCATTCACACCTTGCTTCAGCAAGGTGTCGAACAATGGCGCAAGGACTGAGAAACGGATTCAACTGTTTTTCCCGCAAAGCTGGATCGACTGGAGCGCAAGCGTCCCGCTTGCTGGTCGACTAAATGACAAAGTCAGCAACCGAGACGGTTGCGCTCACAGCCGACTTGAAACTTGAAACCTTAAACTTGAAACTAGCTTTATGCCGAAGACATTTTCAGATCTCGTCGAATTGATGGACCGTTTGCGCGAACCGGGCGGATGTCCATGGGATCGCGAACAGAGCTACGCGACGCTGGCGCCGTTTCTTTTAGAAGAGGCATACGAGACGTTCGACGCGCTCGAAGAAGCGCGCGAAGGCCGACCCGACGCGTTGCGCGAAGAGTTGGGCGATCTGCTCTTTCAGATCGTTTTTCAGGCGCGGGTCGCAAAGGAGCGCGACGAGTTCACGATCGCGGATGTCATCGACCAATTGCACGCAAAGATGGTGCGGCGTCATCCGCACGTTTTTGGCGACGTGCGAGCGGACGACTCGAAAGAAGTTTTGAAAAACTGGGAAGCGATCAAGGCTGAAGAAAAGCGCGCAGCGAGAAAAGAGGATTCCGAATCCGCCGCCGCATCGATTCTGGATGGAGTATCGAACAAGGCGCCCGCGCTGATGGAGGCGCATCAAATCTCAACGAAGGTCGCGCGCGTTGGGTTTGATTGGACTAGTGTTGACGAAATTTTTCAAAAGCTTCAGGAGGAAGTCGACGAACTGCGCGCCGCGATCGAGCAGCATAGACAAACGCCCGACGAAGCCGCTCACGTGCATCTCCGTGAAGAGATCGGCGACATGCTGTTCGTGGTGACGAACATCGCGCGCCATTTGACTATCGAACCTGAGGCCGCGCTGAAACTTGCGAACCGAAAGTTTCGCACGCGCTTCGCGTACATCGAAAAGCGCTTGCGCGAGCAAACCCGCAAGTTCGAGGATGTTTCAATTGTCGATCTTGAAGAGCTTTGGCAGGAAGCGAAGTTACAGAACCGCGAGCAGTAGCGAGCGGATCGAAAGCTAAGTGTTGAGTCTCGGATCCGCTCACTATTGTTCGCGGTTCTGTAACTACCGGCTCACAATCCGCTCAAATTCACCGTGTTGCGGGTCGAAGTTAGCCGCGTGCACCGTGCTTTCTATTGACTGGTCTGTCGAGAAGATTCCCGAAACACGCATCTTGAATTCATCCGCATTCGTCGCGTTGTGAATTGCTTCCTCGTAAGTAATCTGCCGCGTATGCAGCAACTGAAACAGTGACTGGTCGAAGGTCTGCATGTTGTACTGCGACGCGCCGTTGGCAATCGCCTCGCGAATCAGCGAAGTCTTGTCTTCGTTGACGATGTAATCGCGAATCAGCGCCGTTGATACCATCACTTCGACAGCGGGCACGCGGCCTGAGCCTTTCGCCGCGCGCACCAGGCGCATCGAAATCACCGCTTTCAAAATCCCAGCTAGTTGAATGCGCACTGATTTCTGTTGATGTGACGGGAACGATGAGACTATGCGCATGATCGTTTCGGTCGCATCGAGCGTGTGCAGGGTCGACAAAACGAGGTGGCCTGTCTCCGCCGCGGTCAGCGCGGTGCTAATCGTTTCCAGATCGCGCATTTCGCCGACCAGAATCACATCAGGATCCTGACGCAACGCGCCACGCAGAGCTTCAGCAAAAGAACGCGTGTCGACGTCGACTTCGCGTTGCGTCACAAAGGCCATCTTGTCGCGATGCAGAAACTCGATTGGATCTTCGATGGTGACGATGTGGCCGGATCGCGTAGTGTTGATGCGATCGATCATCGCCGCCAACGTGGTCGACTTTCCGGAACCCGTCGCGCCGGTTACCAGAATCAATCCACGTCGCTCTTCCGCAATTCGATCAAGCACTGCCGGTAAACCGAGTTGCCCGGTCGTCTTACTCTGGTCGGGAATGACGCGCAGCACGATACTCACCGTGCCGCGTTGCTGAAAAATGTTCGCGCGGAATCGGCCGAGACCGCTGACGCTGTACGCGATGTCGACTTCGGAGACTTCCTTCAGCTTCTGCTTCTGGCGGTTCGACATCATCGAAAACGCCATGTCGAGCGTGTCATCCTGCGAAAGCCGCGGCGCTTCAGCGACGGGATAGAGCTCGCCGCCAATGCGCATAATTGGAAATGAGCCGGCTTTCAAATGAAGGTCGGAAGCGAAATGAGCAGTCGCGGTGACGAGAAGATCGTCGATTTTTACAGACATAGGGGGACAGAATCTTTGGCTTGCCGCCGTGCAAGTTAAAACTTGCGTTACGAATCCTTGGAAAACTGGAGAGGGTCGGGCAAGAACTGAAACTGAATGGTCGGGCGAAAGCCCTTGGAGCGGACCAAAATCAATATAGCGGGTTGATCGAAGCAGGGTCAACGACTTTTTAGGATGGCTCTTGCGATCAATGCTGCAATTTCTTGTTCGCAAGTAAAGTCGCTTGTAATTACTTAGTTTTGGGTTTTTCTGGATCGGGTTGAGCTCACTTCCAAAAATGAAGTCAGTATCAGCAACGTCACCGATGGTACAAGAGTCTGCTTTCGAAGCTGAGTGTGTGCCCATCTACTTGCCCGGATAGTACTGACCTCAGTCGCAGGCTTCGTGATATATTCGCGGCCTTCGCAAACATGATTGACGACCAGAAAGCGCGCACCGACCGCGTGCAGTGGGCGAAAGTCATCGACCACACTCGCTGCATCGGTTGTCATGCGTGCACCACAGCCTGCAAATCCGAAAACGTCGTGCCTATCGGCGTGACGCGCACCTACGTGAAGCACGTTGACGTGGGCACGTGGCCGCAAGTGCGTCGCGCGCATCAGGTGACGAGATGCAACCAATGCGCTCATGCGCCGTGCGCCACCGCCTGTCCCACCGCGGCGATGTTCAAGCGTGCGGACGGTATTGTCGATTTCGACAAATCGATCTGCATCGGCTGCAAGGCCTGCATGGCTGCCTGCCCCTATGATGCGATCTTTATCAATCCAGAAGATCACTCGGCTGAGAAATGTAACTTTTGCGCGCATCGCATCGATGTCGGGTTGGAGCCGGCGTGCGTAGTGGTATGTCCTACACAAGCGATTCTGATTGGTGATATGAACGATCAGAGTTCGTATGTTGCACAGATTGTGAATCGCGAAGCGGTTAACGTGCGACGCCCGGAGAAAGAGACGCTGCCGAAACTTTTCTACAAAGGCGCGCATCAGGCGACGCTCGATCCGCTCGCGGCGCAACGCCCCGAAGCCGGACTGTTCATGTGGAGCGAGCAGCAGCAATCAAATGACCAAGTCGTCTCCGGCAATCCGACTTACAACAATACGTCGGCTGCTGCGTTGCTAAGTTACGACGTCGCGCACTCAATTCCGTGGGACTGGCGCGTGAGTCTGTACACGTGGACGAAAGGAATTGCGAGTGGAGTCTATCTGGTCGCGGCGTTACTGGTCGCCTTTGGTTTCATTCAGCCCGAGAGTCCTTTGTGGTTGTGGTACACGCCGATCCTCAGCGGAGCATTCCTCGGTTTCACTGGCTTGTTGCTGATTTGGGACCTCGAACATCCGCTGCGCTTCTACATGATCTTCACGCGCCCGCAATGGCGAAGCTGGCTTGTTAAAGGCGCATTCATCATTGCGGGTTATTCGCTCGTGCTCGCCTTGCATTTTGTCGGCAGCATATTCGGAACAGTTTCGTTGCAGCGGTGGCTGATGATTGCGGGAATTCCGCTCTCTTTGCTGACTGCTGTCTACACTGCTTATCTTTTTGCGCAGGCGAAGGCGCGCGATCTTTGGCAGAACCCTTTGTTGCCGCCGCATCTGTTGGTGCAGGCTGCCATTCTCGGCGCGGCAGTCCTGATGCCATTCGCGAATCCGTTTCTTGATTTCGAGCGCACCAGTTACGGATTTCTTCACCCGCACGCCAATGTCGACGCATTCCCGCGCTACTCGGAAATGCAGCCGCTGGCTTGGATTGTGTTGGCGGGTTTAGTCATCCACTTACTAATGGTTTGGGGCGAAGTATCGCTGACCCACGGCAGCGCTCATGCGCGAGTTGCGGCTTGGGAAATGACGGGCGGCAGATATCGTTCTTACTTTTGGGTGAGCATTCTTTTGTCGCTCCTGGGGATCGCCGGTTTGATTCTGACAAGCACGATGAGTCTCGTGATTCCCACATTCACAACATTATTCGTCACGCTCTTTCTGTTGCTGATCGGCGTGATGCTTTACGAGCACGCATACGTGCAGGCGGGACAGTCGGTGCCGCTGGCTTAGGTACAGAACCGCGAACGGTAGTGAGCGGGACAAGTTGTTACAGAACCGCGAACGGTAGTGAGCTGGATAAGGGGTCATGTCGGCTGAAGAAAAATCGATGGCTGGGTTGGCGGACGCTAATGCGGCTTGAGCGTTTAACCCGCTCACTACCGTTCGCGGTTCTGTAGCGACAACATGGTCGATCGTCTCGAATGGATTAAGCGTCAATTCACCTTCGGGCTGCCGCTTGGCATGTGGCGCGGATTTCGGAATTGAAGCGGTTGTTCGCCTAACTACGATGAGCAATCAATATCCAGGCCCATCACGGATTCATCTCTCCGCATTCCCGCCCAAAGAGCGCTGGGATGATTGGACTGAGCTGGATTCGCAGGCTTGGCCGCGACGCAAAGAGCGGCATTATCAGCTCGTGCCGACGACTTGCTTCAACTGCGAGTCGGCGTGTGGTCTGCTCGCCTATATCGACAAAGAAACAAATCAGATTCAGAAGTTCGAGGGCAATCCGGAGAACCCCGGTTCACGTGGGCGCAACTGCGCGAAAGGTCCGGCAACGCTCAATCAGATTACCGATCCGGATCGGATTCTTTATCCGCTCAAGCGCGCGGGCAAACGTGGCGAAGGGAATTGGGAACGGGTCAGTTGGGATGAAGTGCTGGACGATCTCGCGGCGCGAATTCGTAAAGCGATTGTCGAAGATCGCAAAGGCGAGATCATGTATCACGTCGGCCGGCCCGGCGAAGATGGATTCACCGAAAGGATTCTGGCGGCCTGGGGAGTTGATGGGCACAACTCGCACACCAACATCTGCTCGTCGGGCGCGCGCGAAGGTTATCAGCTTTGGATGGGACTCGATCGGCCGAGTCCCGATCATGCCAACGCGAAGGTGATTTTGCTGATCAGTGCCCACCTCGAGTCAGGCCACTACTTCAATCCCCATGCGCAGCGCGTGATGGACGGCAAAGCAAACGGCGCGAAGTTGATCGTGATGGACACGCGCCTGTCGAACACCGCGACGCATGCTGATTACTACATTGCGCCCTATCCCGGATCAGAAGCGGCGATCCTTTTGGCGATTGCGAATTATTTGATTCAGAACAGACTCTACAACCGGGAATTTGTGCGCCGGTGGTGGAACTGGCAGGAATTCATTGAACAAAGCGACCGCGCTTTTGAGTTAGTCAGCGGAAACACGCGCGAGCCGCAACTCCATAATTTTTGTATTTTTGAGGAATATCTCGCTGAGACATATCAGGAGTACACCTTCGAGTTTGCCGCGCAAGAATCCGGCGTCGATGCAAAAACGATTGAAGAGATTGCGAAGCTGGTCTCAACCGCGGGCACGCGCTTCTCAAGCCATAACTGGCGCAGCGTGACTTCGGGCGTGGAACATGGATGGTCGGTTGCCCGCGCGCTGTTCATGTTGAATGCTCTGCTGGGCGCGGTCGCGACTGAAGGTGGCGTTTTTCCCAACGCCTGGAACAAGTTTGTGCCCAAGCCGATTCATACGCCGCCGCATCCGAAGATGTGGGGCGAGTTGAATTGGCCGCAGGAGTTTCCGCTCTCAATGCACGAGATGTCATTCCTCTTGCCGCATTTTTTGAAAGAGGGCCGCGGCAAACTCGATACTTACTTCACACGCGTTTACAACCCGGTGTGGACGAATCCTGATGGCTTCTCCTGGATTGAAGCGCTTACGGACGAGAACTTGATTGGCTGTCATGCGGCACTCACACCGGTCTGGAGCGAGACTGCTTATTTCGCTGATTACATCTTGCCGATGGGTCTTGGGCCTGAGCGTCACGACATTCATTCATACGAAACGCACGACGCGCAGTGGCTCGGTTTTCGCCAGCCGGTAATGCGCGCGGCGCGGCAACGAAATGGTGAAGATGTCAGCGACACTCGCGAAGTAAATCCCGGCGAGGTATGGGAAGAGAACGAATTCTGGATGGAGTTGACCTGGCGCATCGACGCGGACGGTAGCTTGGGCATTCGCCAGTTTGTCGAATCAAAGAAGAATCCCGGCACGCGTCTGACCGTCGATGAATACTACGAATGGATGTTCAAGAATTCAGTTCCGGGATTGCCGGAGAAAGCCGCGGCTGAGGATTTAACGCCGCTTGAATTCATGCGGCGTTACGGCGCGTATGAAATCAAGAAGAAGACCGGAGCGCTTTACGAAGAGAAGATTCCGGGTCTCGAACAAGAGGACCTCCGCATCGATCGTTTAGGCCGTATCTTCACCCGCGGGCCGAAAGAATGGTCACCGAACGTGGTGCCGCTACCAACCCCGGATGGCGACGCAGACGGCCGCCGCATGGCTGGCGTATATGTTGACCTCGACCTCAAACGCGGCTTCCCTACCCCGAGCGGCAAACTCGAATTCTTTTCCAGCACTATCGCGGCGTGGGGCTGGCCTGAGTATGCAATTCCGACTTACATCCGCAGTCACGTGCATCCGCAGAATCTCGCCGCCGATGAAACGATCTTGATTTCAACTTTCCGCCTGCCGATTCAGATTCACACGCGCAGCGCTAACGCGAAATGGCTAAATGAAATTGCGCACACGAATCCGCTTTGGCTGCACACGAGTCACGCGGCAAAACTTGGCGTGCGCACCGGCGATCTGGTGCGCGTCGAGACTGAGATTGGTTACTTCGTCGTGCGCGCCTGGGTCACGGAAGGAATCAAGCCCGGCATCGTCGCCTGCAGTCATCACATGGGCCGTTGGAAAGTCCATGAAACTGGCCAGCAGCAGATGATGGCTACAGTCAGACTCGATCATGACGGCGATGCTTGGGGATTGAAACGTGAAGCCGGTGTCGGGCCTTACGAATCAAGCGACAGAGATACTCTGCGCATCTGGTGGAATGATGTCGGCGTGCATCAGAACCTGACGTTTCCAGTTCATCCCGATCCGATTTCAGGAATGCATTGTTGGCATCAGGCCGTGCGTGTGCGCAAGGCTGACTCGACCGACAGCTACGGTGACATTCAGGTCGATACCGCGAAGTCGCACGAGATCTTCAAAAAGTGGCTCGCGCAGACACGACCCGCCGAGAAGTTCTCTCCAAATGGCGAACGTCGCCCTTACTGGATGCTGCGGCCTTTGAAGCCGGCACGAGAGTTTTACAAGTTGCGAAAAACGGGGCAGTAGCCGTCTGTCGCAGCCGATATCCCGAAGCTCAGCGCAAACCACATTTTCAATACTGGACCTTTCCCGCTCCAGCCACCGAGGCAACCCACGTTTGATTTTGGACTCCTAAGCTTCATCGTCTCCACAGGAACTAACAGGCCAGGCTTGGTGTCATAGGTTCACGTACCTGTAGCCGCCAAGAAATTCTGCCAGACAGCAAAGGGGTTGATCATGCGTCGACTCAGTTTTCTTCTCTTCCTGACGATATTTTTTGCATCGACGATCACGAGCTTCGCACAGGGCGCATTCACCACGCTTCAGCCGGGCGCCTCAATTGAAAAAAATCTTGGCCCCAGCCAAACGCACAGTTACACCGTCAATCTCGAGAAAGAGCAGTTCCTTCAGCTTGCCATCCAACCGGGTGGCCTGGACATCGTCGTGCGCGTGTTTCTGCCTGATGGCAAGCAGCTGCGCGAAATCACGGACCTCAATGAAACTGAGGATGTCGCCTACGTTGAACTCGTGAGCGAGTTTTCCGGTGCCTACCGTTTTGAGATCACATCGGTAAACGCGAATGCAAATTCCGCCGCGATTCACTACCAGATCAAGATCGCTGAACTGCGCAAGCCTACCGATGAAGAATTGCGCGCGCAGAAAAACGAGAGCACTCGCAAGGCCAAAGGCTTGGCACTGCTCACCGAAACGGCTCAGCACTTGGATCAATTTCGGCAGCCAGAGAATCGCGTGCATATGCAGATTGACGCCGCACAACTGCTGTGGCCTTCGGATGAGAAGCAGGCGCGGCGGCTAATGGTGGAAGCAATGGAAACGGTGAAGGAGGTCATTGCCGCCGGCGACGATCCCGATGTCGAACCTGACGACGAGCAATTAGGAGGGAAGCTGCGCGAGGAGGTCATTCGCGCATTGGCCCCGCGCGACCCGGAAGCCGCGCTGAAGTTTTTGCAATCGACGCGCCGGCAGGTGGACACGTCGCCGCAGAACGGTGAGGCCGATTCAGAATTGGACCTTGAATCGACGCTGATCAACCAGGTCATCGCCGCCGATCCGAAGCGGGCATTCGAACTGGCCGAGGACATGCTGAATCGCAGTCTGTCGAGCCAACTAATTGGGACGCTGAACAATTTGGCCCAAAAAGATTCCGAACTGGCGACCCGGTTGGCGAGCGATATCGCTAAAAAAGTAAAGAACGAAGACCTGATTAAAACGCGCGACGCCGCTTACCTCTCGGCGAGTCTGCTTCAGTTCGCGGGCATGGCGCAAAAAATGGCGAACGCAAATGGTGACGCAACGGACCAGCGGCGTTTTCTTTCCGAAGAAGAGTTCCGCGAGCTGTTTCTGAAAGTCGTGGCAGACCTGTTGGCTTTCTCGCCGCCTGAACCATCGATATACGCACCGGAGTTGGATAACTCGCGGATTTTAGCGTCAACTTTGCGACAGTTGGATGCTGACGTTAAAACTTACGCCGCCGATCGCGCCAATCTGATCGAGAAGCGGGTGGCAGAACTTGTCGGAGTCTCGCCGCAATTGCCGCCGGAGTGGGCCAAATTTCAAAATGCCGCCAACAACGAGCCGGTGGATGTTGCTCTGGACTCGATCTCTCAGGCGCCGCCGCCAATGCGAGACTATTTTTATCAGCAGGTGGTGAGTCGCGTGGCTTCCAGCGGAGATCTTCCGCGCGCGCAGCAAATAATCGTTGAGCACCTCACCACTCCTAGCCAGCGACAGCAGGCGCTCTATAGTTTGAAGCAGCAAGCCGTGACGATGGCGGCAGAAAAAGGACGCATCGATGAAGCATTGAGGCTGTTGAGTAAGTTCAGAACGGTGAACGAGCGCATGGGCCTGTTGTCGCAAGTTCTCGATCACATCGGTCCCGAGACTAAGCGCTCGCTGGCGGTCCAGTACATCGAACAGGCAAAGAGCCTGATTACCACATCAGAGCGCGCGCAGAATGTCCAACAAATGGAGACTCTGCTTGAGATTGCAACGAAGCTGGGGCCACGCGACGTGAGCCGCGCTTTTCAGATTGTCGACCCGCTGATAGGTCAATTCAACGAGATTAGCGCCGCGGCAGAAACAATGAACGGCTTTGGACACGACTATTACGTTAACGGAGAGCTGGCGACATCCAACAACAATCCCGTTGCCGCTGTGGCTAACCAGCTCGCGGACACGCTCGCGACCTTGGCGATGTTCGATTTCGATCGCGCGAAGATTGCTGCCGACGGAATTCAACGGACGGATGTGCGGCTAAGCGTGTTTCTGGCGATCTCACAACGGACCCTGGAGATAAAGCTGGACACCGAAGACTCCGCCGGCTATGGATACAATCAAGAGTAGTCCGCGGGTGTTGGTTTAGTTTGAAGTGGCACGGGCGTCCCGCCCGTGAAACCACGCGCAAGATGCGCGTGCCACTTACCCAAACTGAACCAGTACGAGTCCGCGCTGATCTGACCTGACAGTTCTTTCACTCTTGGGCGACAGTGTCCTGATTTCATCTTTGCGGAACTTTGCGACTTGGCGTCTTAGCGTGAAAACCGCACTGACATTCTGTTCGCGCAAAGACGCAAAGACGCAAAGTTCCGCAAAGTAAGACACTATCTCTTCTGCAATTACCTTGCCCGAACTGTGGAATTGCGAGAGAATCCCCTCGTTCAAAAACCTACCCATCATTCGAAGGTATCGAAATGTATTTCAAGCAATTTTATCTGGGGTGTCTGGCGCACGCATCCTACTTGGTTGGCTCAGATGGTGAAGCCGCGGTAGTCGATCCGCAGCGCGATGTCGATCAGTACATCGAAGAGGCAGCGGCGCAGAACCTGAAAATCAAATACATCATTGAGACGCATCTGCACGCTGATTTCGTGAGCGGTCATCGCGAACTCGCCGCGCGTACCGGCGCAGAGATCATCTTTGGCAAAGAAGCCAGCGCAGCTTTTCAGCATCGCGCAGTGAAAGATGGGGACGTGCTCACGCTCGGCAGTGCGAGGCTGCAAATGATCGAAACACCGGGACACACGCCGGAGAGTATTTGTGTGCTGGTCACTGACAACGAAAATGCGGGCGAGGGCGCCTGCGTACCCAAGATTCTTACCGGCGATACGTTGTTCATTGGCGACATTGGCCGGCCTGATCTGGCCGGTGGCAAAGGTTACACGTCACAAACGATGGCCGGGATGATGTACGACACTTTGCACAACAAAATTCTGAAGCTGGACGACGCGGTCGAAGTGTATCCGGCGCATGGAGCCGGTTCGATGTGCGGCAAAAATCTTTCATCGGAAACTTCTTCGACGATCGGTCAGCAAAGAAAATTCAATTACGCGTTGCAACCGATGAGCAAAGACGAATTCGTTCGCATGATGACGGTTGACCTGCCTGCGGCCCCCCAATACTTTCCCAGGGACGCTGAGATCAACCGAACAGGGGCGTCGCCGGTGAGTGAACTGCCCAACTTGCGACCGATGACTCCGTCGGAAGTTTCAGAGTCAACGCAGAATGGCGAAAAGATTCTTGATGTGCGCTCGGCTGCTGACTTTGGTGCGGCACATGTCCCCGGCTCGCTGAACATTGGGCTCGGAGGGCAGTTCGCTTCATGGGCGGGTACGCTGATCGCGATGGAAACGCCACTCATCCTCGTTGCCGAGTCGGAAGAGAAAGCGAAAGAAGCGCAAATCCGTTTGGCGCGTGTCGGTCTGGAAAAAGTGAAAGGCTATCTCCAGGGTGGCATCGATGCCTGGAAGTCAGCAGGCCTGGAGGCAGTCGCGGTGCCGCAGATCTCAGTTGCTGAGTTGAAAGAGTTGATCGCATCGCGACCTGACTTGCAGGTAATTGACGTTCGTCGTCCCGGCGAATATGAATCGGGCCACGCACCACGCGCCGTTCCTGCGCCGCTTTCCAGCCTTGCCGAGACAGCGCCTTCTCTGAAACTGGATCCAAACAAGATGACCGCCGTGATTTGCGCCGGTGGTTATCGATCGAGCGCCGCCACAAGCATTTTGCAACCGCTGGGATTTACGAATCTGTTAAATGTGACCGGCGGAACAAGCGCGTGGATTAAAGCCGGTTACGAAGTCGAGATGCCGGCCACCGTCAACAACTGATAACCACAGAGGACACAGAGAAGAACCGTTAGCATATCCTTCCTGTTTTGAGCTTCCTCCGTGTCCTCTGTGGTTTAAATATCCAGTTCAGAGCAAACGCAAGTGTTAACTCAATTCCCCAGACGCAATTTTCTTTCACTGGCCGGAAAGTCACTCGGCCTTGCTGCACTCGCATCGCCGACTGTCTCAGCACTTTTGAAAGACGTGCAGGCCGCGACGCGGACGATCGCGCATCTGTCGCCCGAACAGGCTGCGATAGACGAAGATTACTGGTCGACGATTCAGAACGCGTTCAGCGTGACGCGCGGCATCATTAACTTGAATAACGGCGGCGTCAGTCCCAGCCCGCGCATCGTCACCGAAGCCCTGGTGCGATACATCTGGCAACAGGAAGACGCGACCGCTTACACGATGTGGCAGATTCTTGAGCCGCAATCAGAGACCATTCGCACCGGCCTCGCCGAACTGTTTGGTTGTGACCGCGAAGAGATTGCCATCACGCGCGGCGCATCAGAAGGTCTCGAAACGCTTCTGTTGGGGATGGACTTGAAGTCCGGCGATGAAGTGTTGACCACGACTCAGGATTATCCCCGGATGCTGACTACGATCCGTCAGCGCGAGCGACGCGAAGGAGTCAAGCTAAACCTGATTCAGATTCCCGTGCCTCCGAAGAACATCAACGAAATCACGGACGCGTTCGAACGCGCGATCACTCCGCGCACGCGTCTGCTTCAGATTGCCCATCAAATCAATCTCACGGGACAGATCACGCCCGTCAAAGCCGTCTGTCAGATGGCGCGACGTCACGGTCTCGAAACCATCGTCGATGGCGCGCATTCGTTCGCGCAGTTTTATTTCAAACAGCCGGATCTCGATTGCGATTACTTTGCCACGAGCCTGCACAAATGGCTTTACAGTCCGAAAGGCACCGGCCTGCTTTTCATCAAGCGCGACAAGATTGCCAAAGTGTGGCCGCTGTTTGCCGCCGAAGAGAAACAGAAGGCAGACATCCGCAAGTTCGAAGAGATTGGCACGCACTCAGCCGCGCCGCGGCTGGCCATCGGCGAATCGATTTTGTTTCACCACGGCATCGGCGGAAAACGGAAAGAAGCGCGCTTGCGTTACCTCTCACGCTATTGGATGGACAAGCTGAAAGACCTTCCCAAAGTCCGCTTCAACACGTCTTTCGACCAGCAGCAGATGTGCGCGATCGCGAACGTGCAGATCGAAGGTCTCGATCAAGGGAAGATCGGCAGCTATCTTTTCGACAAGCATCGCATCTTCACTACGCCCATTGCTCACGAGGAGTTTACCGGCTTGCGCATCACGCCAAACGTCTATACGACGCTGTGGGAATTGGATCGTTTTTGCGACGTTATGTCGAACATCGCTCGCAAAGGCTTGCCCGCATAGGACAGCTTTTCGATAAATCGGCGGAAATCCTTCGAAAAAAGGTGCTTGACGCCTGTTTGCGCTGACATCCATAATCGATCTTCGCGGCTTGGCCCCAGATCCGAGCCCACTTGGAGGACGTCACCACCGTGAGCGAAGAATTAGAAAACAGCCTACTCAAAGCAATCGAAACTCACCTGAATGAACGTTTCAGCGCGATTAGCGAAGAGCTCGCGCGACTGCAAACCGATTTCAACGACACATTTGGCCGGCTGCGCGAAAGCGCCACGACGGGACAGCTTGAGACTACGCCGCTTGGCTCGGCGATCTCCGCGCACCTGCAAGCTGCGCGGGAACAGAAGCTCAGTGGTGTTACGCCTGAGCCGCCGTCGCCTCAGGATTTGTCGCAACTGAAAAGCGCTATTGAAGACATTCGGAATCAGCGGACGCAGAGCGATGTGCTGAACGCTCTGATCAGAAATGCGGCACAGTTTGCCGATCGCGCGGTGCTGTTTGTCGTCAAAGGCGATCAGGCCATTGCCTGGCACAAAGCTGAAGCGACGAATCGAAACGATCTGCAAGCGGTTTCCGGCGTCGCATTGGCTTTGTCTGGCAGCTCAGTGGTCAGCGAGTCGGCCCGCACCGCTTCCACCGAAACGTCTTCCGGGACGCGCGCCGAAGACGGTTCATTGATCGAGCAACTCGGTGGTGAAGCGCAGCAGCTCGCCACGGTGCCCCTGGTTGTGCGGCGGAAAGTTGTGGCGGTCTTGTACGCCGACTCGGCGTGGCCGCATCGTGACGCAATTCAGGTAGACGCGCTCGAAGTGCTCACGCAGGTCGCGGCAATCGCGGTTGAGCTTGTCTCGGGCGGACGCGCGGCACATCCGCAACCGCAAGTCGCAACGCCGCAGCCGTCGGCTGCTCCGCGCGAAGTTGAATCTGCGCCCGCTATTGAGGAAGCAGTCGAACCTCAAGTCGAAGAGAGCACTTACGTTCCGCAAGTCGAACACGCGGCCGAGGTTGAGCGTGAGCACGTTGAGATGGTTGCCGAACCTGCGGAAGACGCCGAGCCGGCCGAAGCTGTTGCTGAAGCTCCCGGGGTCGCAGCGGAAGTTGCCCAAGAACCAGAACCGGTCGCCGAACCTGTCGTCGAAAGCGAGCCGGTAATAGAAGCGGAGTCTGTGGCCGAAACCGCACCGTCAATGGAGGCGGAGCCCGCAGTCGAAGCCGCACCAGTCGAGGCAACACCAGTTGAACCTGCGCCGGAACCTCCGGCACCTATCGAGTCGCCAGTGGAAGCGCCGCCGCCCGCGGCCCAACCTGCGCAGCCCGTGTTTAGCGCACAATATTCGACGCCGCTGGGAAATACCCGTCGATGGGGTAGTCGCGATGCGGAACTTCCGGTCGAGGTTTCGGATGATGAACGACCGCTGCATAACGATGCGCGACGGTTTGCGCGATTACTGGTCTCGGAAATCAAACTTTACAACGAACAGAAGGTCAGCGAAGGCCGCAACCAGGGCGACATCTACGAACGTCTGCGCGAAGACATCGATCGTTCGCGGCAGATGTACGACAAGCGCGTCGCTCCGCCAGTCGCGGCGCGGCACGACTACTTTCATCAAGAGTTGGTGAACACGCTCGCGGAAGGCGATCCCGGGAAACTCGGCAATACTTATCCCGGCGCCGCCGTTAGTGTCGCGTAGCAACGGTCCACTTAAAAATCAGAAGGGCACGGTTCGCCGTGCCCTTTTTGTTTTATCGGTTGGTTCACGCAAGGTCGGCAAAGACGCAAAGTGCGACACTACTCTTCGTTTGCGCGTTTGCTGCGCCATAGGTTTTCGTCATAAAGTCAGAAGCATTCCGGCTTTTGAGCTTCTCCTGGGAGATAAATCCGTAGATGCAACCTTCTCTTTCTGAAGATTTGCTGAAACCTGTCGTTGAAGCGCTGCGCGAAGCGAACACTTCCGCCGCGCAGAATTTTCCCGGCGAGACCGGTCGGCGCCAACCCGTGCACACGGTTTACGGCGGCGCTCATCTGTTTCGCGCCGACACCGCGAAACGTTTAGGTCAGGTCGCTGAGCGCGCGTTAAGAGAGAATGCGTCCGACTTTGTCGTGTTCGCGCGCGCCATCGGACTGCCATTGTCAGACGACTTGCCGGATGTGCTGGAGTTTGCGACGGGACTAAAAAATCGATTGGAAGCAGATCCCGAAGCCGTGCGTGAAGAAAACCAACCGGCGTGGCTGGCATACACGATCTACACGCGCGTGCAGGAAAAGTTGAAGCGCGAGCCCATTGAAGATTTTCGGATCGATTTTGAGGATGGCTACGGCAACCGGCCTGACACTGAAGAAGATGGCCACGCCGAATCGGCCGCGCTCGAAGTTGCCAAGGGAATGGAAGCCGGTACGCTGCCACCATTCATCGGCATTCGCATCAAGCCATTCAATGAAGAGTTGCGCGCGCGCAGCATGCGCACACTCGACATTTTCGTTTCGACAGTGGTGGATAAGACACGCGGAAAGCTGCCCGAGAATTTCGTAGTTACGCTTCCGAAGATCACTGCGCCCGAGCAGGTGACAGCGCTGGCAAATGTTTTTGATTTGCTCGAGAAGAAATTAGGATTGGCCGGCGGTTCTCTAAAAATGGAAATGATGATCGAGACGACGCAGTCGATCATCAATTCCGAAGGCCAAATCAATCTGCCGTTGCTCTTGCGCGCCGCGCAGGGGCGATGCGTCGCCGCACATTTCGGCACCTACGACTACACGGCGAGTTGCTCAATCACGGCCGCGCATCAACACATGATGCATCCGGCGTGTGACTTCGCGAAGCACATGATGCAAGTGTCGTTTGCCGGCACGGGCATTTGGCTGTCAGACGGCGCCACGAACATTATGCCGGTCGGGCCGCATCGTCCGAGCGAAGGCGCGCCGCTGACGCAAGACCAGATCGAAGAGAATCGCGCCGTCGTTCATCGTGCCTGGAAGCTGCACTACGATCACATTCAACATTCACTGGTCGGCGGCTTCTATCAAGGATGGGATTTACATCCGGCGCAACTGCCGACGCGTTACGCCGCGGTTTATTCATTCTTTCTTGAGAGTCTCGACGCCGCATCGGAGCGTTTGCGAAATTTCGTCGAGAAGGCGGCGAAGGCCACGCTCGTCGGCGATGTGTTTGACGACGCGGCGACGGGTCAGGGCCTGTTGAATTATTTCCTGCGCGCGATTAATTGCGGCGCGGTAACTGAAGAGGAAGCCACGAAGCTGACGAGCCTGACACACGATGAATTCGTGTCGGCGTCGTTCGTGAAGATTTTGAAGAATCGATAGAATTTGTGAGGCAAATGAATGCGCACCCTTAATCGAACAATTGTTCTCGTGATTGTCGCCGCTTTCGTCATGAATGTATTTGCAAATCAGCCGCGCCGCGGCCAAACAAAGCCGGCCGGCGAAGCCGCGGAGTTAACGAAAAAGATCCAACGCTTCGCGCCGACAACAATGACCGCGAACACTGCGCGTCTGTCGGCGGGTGATCGCAAAGCGTTATCGAAGATTATCGAGGCCGCAAAACTCTACAATCCGCTTTATCTGCGTCAGATCTGGAGCGGCAACGAAGCGCTCCTCAATAAATTGGAGGCCGACAAAACGCCGCTCGGCCGGCTGCGATTGCATTACTTCATGATTAATAAGGGTCCCTGGTCTCAGCTCGATGACAACGAACCCTTCATCGAAGGCGCACCGAAGCGTCCTCCCTATGCGAACTTCTATCCCGACGACATGGAGAAGAATGAGTTTAATTCCTGGTTGAACAATCTCTCAGCGGATGAGAAAGCGAAAGCCACCGGCTACTTCTACACGATTCGCCGTGACGCGAACGGGAAATTGAAGACCGTTCCTTACAGCGAAGTATATCGAGAGTTTCTTGCGCCGGCGGCGAAACTTTTGCGCGAAGCTGCGGCGCTGACGACGAATGCCAGTCTCAAGACTTTTCTTGAAAAGCGTGCGGCCGCGTTTGAATCAAACGATTACTACGACAGCGACGTGGCGTGGATGGATCTCGATTCGCCGATCGATTTGACGATGGGGCCGTACGAAACTTACGAAGACGAATTGTTCGGCTACAAAGCCGCGTTCGAAGCTTACGTAACGCTGCGCGACGATGCGGAAACCGCCAAGCTCCGGAAGTTCAGTTCGTATTTGCAGGAACTCGAAAATAATCTGCCGATCGATCCGAAATACCGGAACCCCAAGCTCGGTGCGGCCTCGCCCATTCGCGTTGTCAACGAAGTGTTCAGCTCGGGTGAAGGGAACAGCGGCGTGCAAACCGCCGCCTTCAATTTGCCGAACGATGAACGCGTCGTGAAAGAGAAGGGCTCGAAGCGCATCATGCTAAAGAACGTGCAGGATGCGAAGTTCAACAAGACGCTGATCCCGATTTCACGCGTGGTGCTGACGCTCGCAGACCAGGCGAAACTTTCCTTCGAGTCGTTCTTCACGCACATTCTGACGCACGAGCTGATGCACGGCCTCGGCCCACACAACATCAATGTTGACGGCCAGGCGACGACGGTGCGGCTGCAACTGAAGGACAAATATTCTTCGATCGAAGAGGCGAAGGCGGACGTGACGGGCTTGTGGGCGCTGCAATACCTGATCGACAAAGGCGTAGTGCCGAAGACGATGCAACGGACTCTGTACACGACTTATCTCGCCAGCATGTTTCGCTCGGTGCGATTTGGGATTAACGAAGCGCACGGCCGCGGCGTCGCCATGCAGTTCAACTATTTCACTGACGAAGGCGGGATCAAGTACGACGAGCGGACCGGAAATTTCAGTGTCGATGAATCAAAGATTCGCGACGCGGTGCGTAAGCTGACGAACGAGCTATTGACGATTGAAGCGGAAGGTTCCTACGAAAAAGCCGCGGCGATTCTCGACAAGTATGCGGTGATTCGGCCACCAATGAAAAGCGCGCTTGATAAATTGAAGAGTGTGCCGGTGGACATCGAACCGATTTTTCCATTGGCAAAATGATTTGGAGTGCGGCGGCTTGACGCCGCTTTCTTCCGCAAATTAGAAAAAGCGCCGTCAAGCCGGCGCACTCCAAATTCAGAACAACTTTCCCTGCTCGTCCTCATCATCCGGCTCGATCGATTCAGCAAGCCGCGGATAGGTTTCGATCAACTTCGCCGGCCCGGGAACTCTTTCTTCTTCCAACTGCGCCAGGATCTCAAACGCATTTGCCAGGCTCTGTCCGCGCGCATGATTGTTTGTGATAACGAAAGTCTGCTTCGCTTTGGCGGCAACTTCCTTAATGCGAGTCACCCACGGCTCGAGTTCTTCCGGCGAGTACAAGTAGTCGTAACGTTCCAGCACATTAGCCTCTTCGCGAAACCAATTTTGGTAATTCCGACCGTGCAGCCGCACATAACCGATCTCGGAAGTCACTTCGGCGGCTGGCTTGATCGAGTTATGAAACAGCGGCTGATCAATATCGGCAAGACCGGCCGCGAGATCTTCCAGCGTTTGCAACATGGAAGGCGTGTTCCACGATTCGTGACGAAGCTCAAAGACGAGCGGGTAGTCTTTGAACCTTCCGGCCAATTCCGTCAAATAAACCCGATCGTCCATCTCATTCTTGAACGACCAGGGGAACTGCACGAGCACCGCGCCCAGTTTGCCGGCTTCCATCAAGGGATCAATTCCTTCGCGAAAAACTTTCTCATCATCAACAGACGCTTTGCCGCGTTCGTGTGTGAATTTGCGAAACAGTTTCGCGGTGAAAATAAAGTTTGGGTTGTGCTCGATGCGTCGCAGCCAGGCGCGCGCAGTTTCGGGCGCGGGCGGGTGATAGAAGCTGCTGTTGATTTCCGCAGTGTCGAAATATTTTGCGACCAGCGCGAGCGTATCGAACTTCGTCCCAGCGCTTTCCGGATACACACGTCCGCGCCAGTCGGCATACGACCAGCCGGCGGGACCGACGCGAATATCTCGCAGCGCGCGCATTGGAAGAAGGTAAATGGTAAATAGTAAATCGTAAATAGGAAGACCGTTTGGCGTAAGGTGTCGCTTGCATCGGAACACGCCCGTCTATTTACCATTTACAATTCACTATTCACCATTTGCTGTGCTAGCCTGCGACTGCCGCTAATCAATTCATGGTCGCGAAAACAAAAAGCGAACGTCGCGAGCATTTCCAGACCTCTTCCGGAATCGAACTGCCGGTCGATTTCAATCCCTCCAACACCGAACCTGTGGATTACGATCGCGACCTCGGTGATCCGGGTGAGTTTCCATTCACGCGTGGGATTCGGCCGAACATGTATCGCGGGCGGCTGTGGACGATGCGGCAGTACGCAGGTTACGCGACCGCCGAAGAGTCGAACGCGCGCTACAAGTATCTTTTGTCGCAAGGCACCACCGGACTTTCCGTCGCATTCGATCTTCCGACGCAGATTGGCCTCGATTCCGACGATGCGCTCGCGGCCGGTGAAGTTGGCAAAGTCGGCGTGGCGATTGATTCGATGGAAGACATGTTGCGGCTATTTGATGGAATTCCTCTCGACAACGTTTCAACGTCGATGACGATCAATGCGACGGCGGCGATCCTGCTTTGTTTGTATCTGGCCGTCGCGCGCAAACAGGGCGTGGCCTTCGACAAAGTTGACGGCACGATTCAGAACGACATTTTGAAAGAGTACATCGCGCGCGGTACTTACATCTTTCCACCGGAGCCGTCGTTGCGACTGATTACCGACACCTTTGCGTTTTGCGGTCGCGAAGTCCCGAAGTGGAACACAATTTCGATCAGCGGCTATCATATTCGCGAAGCCGGGTCGACCGCTGTTCAGGAGGTCGCATTCACTTTTGCCGACGCCATCGCCTACGTCGAAGCCGCATTGAAAGCGGGTCTGGAAATCGACGAGTTCGCGCCGAATATCTCGTTTTTCTTCAACGCTCACAACAATCTGCTGGAAGAGATTGCCAAGTTCCGCGCGGCGCGGCGGCTGTGGGCGCGGATCATGCGCGAACGTTTTCATGCGCGCGACCGAAGATCGCAGATGATGCGCTTTCACACGCAGACCGCGGGCTCAACGCTGACCGCCCAACAACCGGCGGTGAATATTGTACGCACGGCGATGCAAGCGCTGGCCGCAGTACTTGGCGGCACGCAGTCTCTGCACACGAACGCGATGGACGAGGCGCTCGCGCTGCCGACCGAGGATGCGGCCCGTCTGGCGTTACGCACGCAGCAGGTGATTGCCTATGAATCAGGCGTGGCTGATACCGTCGATCCCGTCGCGGGTTCTTACGCGATCGAGGAGCTCACCACGGAGATCGAGCGTCGCGTCGTCGATTATCTCGACAAGATTGAAGCCATCGGCGGCACACTGCACGCGATTGAGACGGGTTACATTCAACGCGAAATTCAGAACTCGGCTTATGAATATCAGCGCTCAGTCGAGACGGGCGATGCTGTGGTCGTTGGTGTTAACAAGTTTGAAAATCAAGAAGAGCGCCCGGTTAAGACGCTACGCATCGATCCAACAATCGAACGCGATCAAATCGAGCGAGTTCGCGCTTTGCGCACGCGCCGCGACGGTGTGGCCTATGAAACTGCTTTAGTGAAATTAGAAGAGGCCGCGCGCGGCACTGAAAACGTTTTGCCACGCCTTCTCGACTGCGTCGAGTCGATGGCGACCGTTGGCGAAATCAGCAATCGCCTGCGCGTCGTCTGGGGTGAATATCGCGAAGCAGTAACCGTCTAACCAAATGGAATTACTTCCCGTTCTCGCGCCCATCCTTTTCGTCGTCGTCTTTCTTTTTATTTTCCTTCTGGTCTACTTGTATCAGAAAAAGAAAGAACGCGAACGAACCGAAGCCATGCAGCTCGTCGCCAATCAGTTGCGTTGGAACTTTACCGCCGCCGCGCCCATGAACATGATCGCCGGGTTGGAACACTTCACGCTTTTCAATCAAGGTCATAGCAAGCAAATCAAGAACTTCATGTACGGCGAAGCGAACGGCGTGAAGGCGGCCGTTTTCGATTACGTCTACGTGGTCGGCTCAGGCAAGAACCGGACGACACACTATCAGACGGTGACTTACGTCGAGCCGGCAAATCTGCGGGTGCCTTACTTCACGCTGCGCCCCGAAGGATTTTTTACCAAAGTGCTTACCGCGTTTGGCTATCAGGACATCGACTTCGGCCAACGTCCCGAATTTTCCAAGCACTACCTGCTGCGTGGCCAGGACGAAATGGCCATCCGCCAATGCTTCAACGATGGCTTGCTCACGTTTTTTGAGACGTACCAGGGAACTTCTGTCGATGCCGGCAATAATCAGCTATTCGTTTTCCGCGCGAACTACCGGTGTCAGCCCCAGGAAGTGCAGAACCAGCTCGCGTTGGCACTCAATATCGTCAATCTGCTCCCGCGATACTAGGTTTTTACCCAAGCTAGACTTTGCGGCGAAGTCAGTACCGGGAGCGATAGCGACCGGGTTCTCTGGCTTACCCCGTCGCTACCGCTCCGGGTACTGACTTCCCGGCCAAACTTGACTTCTTCTTTTGCTAAATGGTAAGTAAGCACTTACTTCGAGGTGCCTCAGCTGAAAACGATCACGGCTAAACTCTCCGGCAATGGAACTGCGAACAACGCGCGCATGACAGGCGAAGACCGTCGCCTGCAGATTTTGCGCGTGGCCATGCGCCTGTTTTCTCAGCGCGGCTTTCGCGGCACGACGACCAAAGAAATAGCGCTGGCCGCCGGCGTCTCGGAAGCGATGGTGTTTCGCCATTTCGCGACGAAGAAAGAGTTGTACAGCGCGATTCTCGATCATAAGGCGTGTCTCCACGACGAAATGGATCCCGTCACGGTTGTCGCCGACGCGATTGCCCGCAAGGACGACCGCGCAGTCTTTGAAGGCATTGCTTTGCACGCGCTCAAGCAGCACGAGGCGGATCCGGAGTTTCAGCGGTTGCTTTTGTATTCGGCGCTGGAAGAGCACGACTTGGCGCAGATGTTCTGGGAAAAATTCGTGAAGCGGGTTTATCACTCGCTCGGCGCTTACGTGCGCCAGCGGCAGCGCGATGGGGCGATGGTAGACATCGCGCCGGCCCTGGTGGTGCGCGCGTTTATCGGAATGGTCGTGCACCACTCGCTGAACAACAATTTGTGGGACCGGCAGCGACGGCTGGTTCGCATTTCCAATGAAAGAGCCGCGCGTGAGTTCGCGAGCATTTTGCTGCGCGGGATCTTGAAAGAACCAAACAACGGTCAGAAGAAGAGAAGGAACAGATGAAGTTTCGCAAAAATCTCAGTCTCATTTTGCTGGCAGCGGTAATCGTTGTGGCCGCCATCAGCATCGCTTGCAATCGATCGAATGGCGCGCCGAATACGAATAGTGCCGCGGCCACCCCTGCGGCAATCGAAGTGTCTACGACCGCGGCCATCATGCGACAGTTGCCGCGCTACTTCGAAGCAAACGGCAGTCTGGCGGCTAACGAACAAACCGACGTGATGCCGGAAACGTCCGGCAAGATAGCAGCGGTCGGCGTCGACATGGGCAGCTATGTCCACCGCGGGCAGATGATCGTGAAGATCGACGATGCTGATTTGCGCATTCGCGTCGCCCAAGCGCAGGCCCAACTCGATCAGGCGAAAGCCACTGTGCGGCAGAACGAAGCAAAGATTGGTCTCAAGCCGGGCCAGAAATTCAATCCCGAAAATGTTCCTGAAGTTGCGCAGGCGCGCGCCGCGCTTCAACTGGCGGAAACCAACCTGCGGCGCTACGAAAAACTGGTGGAGACGGGTGACATTTCACGCGCCTCTTACGACCAGCAGAAGTCTCAACGCGATCAACTGAAAGAGCAATACGAAGTCACGATTCATCAGGCACAGCAGAATTATGCCGCGGTTGCGAACGCGCAAGGGATCGTCGATGCCGCACAGACGCAGCTCGCGCTGGCGAAGCGAAATGTGAATTACAGCGTCGTGAGCGCGCCGATTGCCGGCTATGTTTCCGAACGCACTGCGGACGTCGGCGAATACGTTTCGCCACAACAGAAAGTCGCAAGCATTGTGAACCTGAATCCGCTGCGTGTCCGCATAGACATTCCGGAGCAGGCAATTCCGCGCGTTCACGTCGGCGAGAGTGTTTCAGTGACGGTCTCGGCGTACACCGACCGCAGTTTCGCCGGTCATCTGGCGCGCATCAGTCCCAATGTCACTGCGGCGTCCCGCACGCTCACGGTTGAAGCCGAAGTCGACAATCCGAACGGCGAACTAAAGCCGGGACAGTTTGCGACCGTCCGGATTCTTCAGCCCCAGAGCGAGCCGGCAGTGCTGGTACCGCAGCGCGCATTGCGGCAAATCTCGGGGGCGACTTACGTGTTTGTGATCAAGAACGGCCGCGCCGAGCAGCGCCTGGTGCAGTCGGGACAAGTCGAAGGTGATCTCGTCGAAATCAAGAGTGGCATCGCGGCAGACGAATTTGTGGCCACCAGTAACGTCGATCAATTAAGTGACGGCGTGACGGTAAGGCAATAACGTCCCGCGTCCAAAGTCCAATGTCCAAAGTGAGGACGTTGGACCTTGGACTTTAGACTTTGGACTTAGAAAGCCATGCAAAAACTCGCTGAAATTTGTGTTCATCGTCCGGTGTTCGCGACCATGCTCATCCTGAGCATTACGGTCGTGGGCGCGTTCTCGTTTCGATCGCTGGGCGTCGATTTGTTTCCCAAGATCGACTTGCCGACGATCACGGTCACGGTGGTAAATCCCGGCGCGTCGCCGCAGGAAATCGAAACTGAGATCACCGACAAAGTCGAAGGCGCGGTCAACACCATCAGCGGCATCGACGAGCTGCGCTCGACTTCCGTCGAAGGCGTTTCGCAGGTCTTCATTACTTTCCTGCTCGACAAGAACGCAGACGTCGCCGCACAGGAAGTGCGCAATAAGGTCGATCTGATCGTCAATGACCTTCCCGAAACCGCTGAGGTGCCGATTGTGCAGAAGCTCGACACGGACGCGGTACCGGTGGTGCGCATCGCGGTGTCGGCGCCGCGCTCTCTGCGTGAAGTCACAGACATCGCCGACAAACAAATCAAGCGACAAATCGAGCCCATCAGCGGTGTTGGTAGCGTCGACATCGTCGGCGGCCGCGAGCGCGAAATCGAAGTGTGGGTCGATACCGACAAGATGCGCGCCTACAACGTTTCAGCGGCGGACGTGGCGAATGCGGTCAAGAGCCAAAACATGGAATTGCCGGGGGGCCGCGTCGAGGAAGGTAAACGCGAGTTGACCGTGCGCACGATGGGCCGCATCCCCGACCCGGCCCAATTTAACAATCTCGTGGTCGCGAACCGCGGCTCATACACAGTCAAGCTCAGCGATATTGGTTACGTTGAAGACGGCGCCGAAGAGCAACGCACCGAGGCGCGCTTGAATGGCCAGCCGGCGGTAACGCTGGTGGTTTCCAAACAATCAGGTCAGAACACAGTCGCGGTTGCGGACGCGGTCAAAGAGCGGCTCAACGAACTGGTTAAGTCGCACGCTTTGCCGCCGGATGTGAAGACGCAAATCGTCGGCGACCAAACCATCTTCATCAAGGCCGCTTTGCACTCGATCAACCTGCACTTAATCGAAGGCAGCATCCTCGCGGCCATCGTGGTCTTCGTTTTTCTCTGGAGTATCCGATCGACGTTCATCGCGGCGATTGCCATTCCGACTTCGATCATCGCGACGTTTGGATTGATGGCAGCGATGGGCTTCACGCTGAATCAGATCACCATGCTGGCACTGACGTTGATGGTCGGCATCGTGATCGACGACGCCGTGGTCGTGCTGGAAAACATTTTTCGGTTTGTCGAAGAAAAGGGACTACCGCCATTTCAAGCGGCCGTCGAAGGCACCCGCGAAATTGGCCTGGCGGTGACGGCCACGACATTGTCTTTGCTCGCGGTCTTCCTGCCGGTCGGATTCATGGCGGGCATTGTAGGACGGTTCATGTCCTCATTCGGCTTCACGTCGTCTTTCGCGATCGCCGTGTCACTGTTGGTTTCGTTTACGTTGACGCCCATGCTGGCGGCACGTTTAATCAAGCGCAAGCCGCACCGTGTCAGTACCGGGAGTGGTAGCGACCGGGCAGGAGGGCGATCTCAGAAAGACGCGAGCGAAGCACCCGAGAGGCGTGACTACTCACTCGCCGAATTTAAAGAGAAGTATCAGCAGGCGCAGTCGAAGGAATCGCGTTTCTATCGTCCGATCGATCGGGCTTACACGAAAATGCTCGAATGGTCGATGGCCCATCGCTGGGCGATCGTTGGTTTGTCTGTCGTCGTGATCGTCAGCACGATTCCGTTGTTCATGTTTGTCGGCAAGAACTTTCTGCCCATCGACGACCAGTCGCAATTCGAAGTCAACCTGCGCGCGCCGGAAGGCTCCACGTTGTCGTTCACTTCGGGACTGGCCGAGCGGATGGCTGCCGACGTGCGCAAACTGCCCGGCGTGACTGACACGTTGACTACGATCGGCAGCGGCCAGCAGCAAATCGTCAACGTCGCGAATATCTACATCAAACTTGCGCCAATCGAAGATCGCAGTGTGTCGCAGCAGGATTTGATGTTACGCGCGCGCAACGAAATCATCGCCAAATATGTGAAAGAGTATCCGAATCAACTGCGTACCAGCGTTAACCCGGTGGCCGCAATTTCCGGCGGCGGCTTTCGCAACGCGGACATTCAGTTCGTGATTGGCGGACCCGATCTCGACAAACTGACGAAGTACTCAAACGACATGTTGGCGAAGTTGAAGAACGTGCCCGACATCGTCGACGCGGATTCGACTTTGATTACCGGCAAGCCCGAATTGCGCGTGGTGATCGATCGGGCGCGCGCCGGAGACCTCGGCGTGCGCATCGGCGACATCGCCCAATCGCTGAACACTTTGGTCGCCGGTCAGAAAGTATCGACCTTCAATGCCGGCGTCGATCAATACAACATTCGCGTCCGCGCCATTGGTGAGTATCGAGCGAACGCTGAAGGTCTGCAGCGAATGATCGTGGCATCGCAGAAGCTCGGGTGGGTCAGTCTCGACAATCTCGTGCGCGTCGAAGAAGGCACTGGCCCGTCTTCGATTGATCGATATAACCGGCAGCGTCAGGTGATGCTCACCGCGAACACAAAACCGGGAGGATCGCAGGCAGCCATCATCGGCAAGCTGCAACAGTTCGCGAAGGAAGAGAACATGGACAGCACGTACACGACCGCGCTGGCCGGCCGGTCCAAGGAATTGAGCCGCACCGGCTTCTACTTCCTGCTCGCAATCGTTCTGTCATTTGTTTTCATGTACATGGTGCTGGCGGCGCAGTTCGAATCTTTCGTTCACCCGATCACGATCTTGCTGACGTTGCCGCTGGCTATTCCGTTCGGCATCGTGTCGCTGCTCGTCACGGGGCAAACCGTCAACATTTTTTCCGGACTGGGATTGTTGCTCTTGTTCGGCGTCGTCAAGAAGAACGCCATTCTGCAAATCGATCACACGAACGGTTTGCGGCGACAGGGCATGGAGCGCCATGAGGCAATCATCCAGGCGAACCGCGATCGTTTGCGCCCGATTCTAATGACGACGATTGCGCTCGTGGCCGGCATGACGCCGCTGACGATTTCCAGCGGTCCCGGCTCAGGCACAAACCGTTCGATTGGCGTGCTGGTCGTGGGCGGACAGTCGCTCTGCTTGCTGCTGACGCTATTGGCGGTCCCGGTGTTCTATTCGCTGTTCGACGATCTCGCGCGCAGTCGCGTTTGGTCGCGAATCGGCTCGACCATCAGCGGCGTGGTAGGACGCGCGCGACGGCGCGCAGCGACTGCGACCGCATCTTTATTAGGGAACATGTTTAAGACAATCATCATCGCTTTTGTATTCGTTCTGTTGGCGGCGCATCGCGGATTCGCGCAGGAGCCCGTCGCGTCGCCGACTCCTTCACCAGTGACTTCGGCGCAACCGACGGTGAAGCTAGCGAACTTCACATTTGATTTTCGAGCGGACGCGTCGAAGCCTTTGCCTGCGCTCACCCGCGTCGGTGTGGATGTAAACGATCAGAAACCGATTGCGCTGCGCGATGCGATCGTACTCGCCCTGCGCAACAATAAGGACATCGAAGTCGCGCGTGAAAACGTGCGCATCGCTGAGGCGGACTTGTTAACCTCGCACGGCGCTTACGATCCTCGCTGGAGCGCGCAAAGTTATTACGAACGAATTCTGACGCCGGCGACAAGCGTGTTGAGTGGTGCGGCCAGGCTGGAAACCAGCGACGTGACCGCCAACACCCGTTTCGAGGGGCTGACGCCAAAATATGGCGGCAATTACCGGATTGATTTCTCGTCGATCCGTTTGACCAGCAACAGCGCCTTCAACGTTTTGAATCCATCTTATCCGACCGCATTGACGTTCACGTTCACACAGCCGCTGTTGCGCGGGCGAAGTTTTGATTTACCGCGCCGCCAGATCGAGGTGGCCAAGAAGAATCTCTCGCTAACTGATGCGCAATTCCGCCAGCGGGCAATCGAAGTCATCGCCGGAGTACAACGTTCGTACTGGGACCTCGTATTCACTTTGCGGAATCTGCAAATCCAGCGCGAGTCGCTAAACGATGCGCGCACTCAGCTCGAGCACAATCGCCGCATGGTCGCCGAAGGCACGCTCGCGCCCATCGACATCGTCGCCGCGCAGACGCAGGTGGCGAATCTGGAGCAGGCTGAATTTTCCGCGCTGGAAGACGTAAACCGCGCTGAGAACAATTTGAAGAATCTGATTGCGGAAGACCGGACGGCGGCGATCTGGAACGCGTCTTTAGTTCCAACTGACGACGCGGATCTGACTGTTCCACCGATTTTGTTGCCGGATGCTATGAAAGCGGCGCTGGATAATCGTCCCGAGTTACGTCAATCCGATCTCGCGCGCGAGATCAATCAACTCGATCAGAAACTGTATCGCGATCTGACCAAGCCGCAGGTTGATTTGGTCGGCACTTACGGTGTCGTGGGAAATGCCGGCACCCGCGTGACGACGGCGAATCCGTTATCGGCGAGCAACGACGCGTTGCGCGCGCGCGTGAATGAGATATCGACGAATCCGCTGATTGGTTTGCAGCCGTTGCCGGCGCCGCCAACGGCGACAGTCCCACCGAATTTGATTGGCGGTTATCCGCAATCGCTGGCCAATCTCGCGTCGAACGACTTCAACAACTTTCGCGTGGGCGTGACGATTAGCCTGCCGCTACGGAACCGCACAGCGGAAGGTGCGCTCGCGCATTCGGAAATCGAGGGCGAGCGCATCAGTACCCAGCGCCAACAGCTCGAGCAGCTAATTCAAGTGGAGGTTCGAAATGCGTCGCAATCCGTGACGACCGCGGAAGCTCGTCTCCGTTCCGCGGCAGTCGCGCGCGAGAATGCGGAGCAGCAATACGAAAGCGAGAAGCGCAAACTCGACGTTGGTCAATCGACGGTGTTTCTCGTGCTGGAACGGCAGACCGCGCTGACGATTGCGCGCGGCAACGAACTGCGCGCGCAGACGGATCTCAACAAAGCCATCGCTGAATTTCAGCGCGCGACGGGGAATTCGTTGACAGCGAACAACGTAAAGCTCAACTAGCTAACTGTTGCGATGACAACGTGGATCGGTAGTCCTCACCGCTGCCGAAAACATTCGTTGACGCGACTGGCGTGAGCCACTAGTATTTGATGACTCCCAAAGATTGACCCCGATTAGTGTTCCCACGTCGCCATGGAAAAGAAGATATTCGGTTCCTTCTGCGCCGCCTTTGTTCCCCGACAATTTAATCTCAGGTTCTCATGCTTGATTCTTGCGATTGCCCTGGCGGCGGGATTCGCTTTCTTTCCGCGTTACTTAACGCACGCGGATGCGCAGCAAAAACGTCTCCGGATGGATGCGGATCTGCAGAAGGTATTCGCTGCGCATGAAGAGTTGAGCGTTGATCCCACGAGTGCGCAACGTCAGGTCAAAACCGGCGGCCGTTTGTCTCTGACGACTCTCGGTCATCATTTTGAGTTGCAACTGCAAGAGAACGACTTGCGCTCCGCGAACTATCGAGCGGAAGAGGTGGTTGACGGCGTAACTCACGAGTTGCCTCGCGGCGAAGCGAACACTTTTGCCGGCACCGTTGCCGGATTACCGAACACTGACGCGCGTTTTACGATCGATGGTACTCATCTCGAAGGGATGATCCTGACTCCCGACCAGACGTACTTCATCGAACCGGCGCAGAAATATTCGCGCGCTGCTGACAGTTCGGATTACGTGCTTTACACCTCAGCCGATGTGCAATCGGATATCACAGCTACATGCGGTGACACGCTCGCGCGAAAAGTCGATTTGCGTGCAAAGGAATTTTTTGCCGGCAACTCTGTTATGCCTGACGCGGTGGTGCCGATGCGCGTGGTGGAACTCGCGACTGAAGCTGACGATGAATACGTAGCCGCGTTGGGAGGTTCTTCTGCGGCGAACGCAGACATCCTTACGATCATGAACCAGGTCGACGCGATCTACCGGCGCGACGTGGGACTGACTTTTTCAATCGTTTTCCAGCACACTTGGAGCGGAGGAGATCCTTACTCGACAAGTGGCGATCCGGCCGCCGTCTTGAACGAGTTCGCGAACTACTGGAATAACAACATTACGACCGCACGCGACGATGCGCACATGTGGACTGGACGCAGTCTTGGCGGCCCCGACGGAATTGCATTCACCGGCGTTGTCTGTCGCTCGCCCACCGGTTCCTACGGCACCTCGATTCGCGAAACGACTGGGACTTTTCGAGTTGGCATTCCGGCGCACGAGATTGGTCACAACTTTAACGCGTCACACTGCGACGGTCAGGCTGGTTGCGACAACACGATCATGGTGACGACGCAAAGTACGTCGAACACTCTGACGTTCTGCCAATTCTCGATCGATGAAATGACGAATTATGTCAACGCGAATAATAGTTGTCTTTCGGTGGCAACAGCTTCGACAGTGCAATTGAGTTCCGCGGCCTACGCGGTTAATGAAGGCGATGCTGCCGGCCAGGTCACCATCACAGTCAATCGTCTCGGCGATGCTTCGGGTACGGCGAGCGTAAATTACGCGACCTCTGACACTGCTGGTTTGCAGAACTGCACGGTCGTCAACGGCGCCGCGTCGGAAAGATGTGACTATGTTACGAGCATCGGGACCGTCCGCTTCGCAGCTGGTGAAAGCTCGAAGACTTTCAACATTCCCATCATCAATGACGTGTGGATCGAAGGCGCTGAGACATTCACGGTAACGTTGAGTAGCGCAGTCGGCGCAACTCTAGGCGCGCCTTTGAGCGCCACTGTCACGATCACTGATGCCGGCAACGATGTGACGCCGCCGACAAGTAATCCGATTGACGGCATCGACTTCTTCATTCGTCAACAGTACCTGGACATTCTCGGTCGCCAACCGGATCAAGGCGGATTTCAGAATTGGATTAATACCCTGGCGCCATGTCCGAATGGTGGATTCGGTGAGCCGCCGGCCTCCGATTGCGATCGCTTGCACGTGGCCGCGGGATTTTTCCAATCAGATGAGTTTCTCAATCGTGGCTACTGGGCGTTCCGTTATTACATGATCGCGTTCAGCCAACGACCTACGTACGCGCAATTTACGCAGGACATGGCGCAAGTCGGCGGCCCGAAATCGCCGGCCGAAGAAGAAGCTGCCAAAGCCGCGTTCGCCGAAAGCTTCGTACAGCGTTCCGCATTCACCGCGAAGTACGGCAGCACAAGTGGCCAGGCATTGGCTAACGCGCTCACGACAAATGCCGGGCTGTCGGCGTACACCGTGACCGGTGGTCCGACGAATGGGCAGATTTTGCGCGCCATTGCCGAGCGGCAGACGTCTCTCGACAAGTTCCTGACTGAAGGCACGGTTTCGATTTTGTACTTCGGATTTCAGCGGCGCGATCCGGACACGGTTGGCTATCAGAACAACGTGGCGACCCTGAACGCGAACCCGAACAATCTCCGCCACATGATCTTCATCTTCATCTACTCGACTGAGTACCGGCAGCGGTTCGGCCCACCCTAAAACGCTCTTACAGTTCGCAAAGTCGCGCTGTCGTCGGGATGTCCTAATGGCGGCGCGTTTTGTTTGCCACGCGGCCAACAGTGTAGCAATGTTACTGTCACCGGCAAACAAACTGTGTTTTTTGAAATATTTAGCTTGAACATTTCTCCGCGTGGGGGTATAAGCGTGCGCATCAAGGTTTGTTGTATCGGTCGCTCAATCCCCTAGGCGAGTGGCTTTTTGAAAGCGAAGCTCCTTAGCTCTTTGCGCTTAGCACCTTGCGCTCAGCACTTAGCTCTTCGGTCTCACAGTCACGCAGATTCCGCGACCTCAGTCTCAGTCTCTAGCTTTCGATAAACCAAGTTCCGCGATTCGTCCTCTCTGTCGCCTCAGACCGAATGTTCGCGGAAACCTAACGAAATCAGAAAGAGCCTTAGGCTATTTGGAATAGCCTAGTTGGTTTTTTCTCAACAATAAGGAGAATCATGCGAAAACTGCCTCTCGTCTCGTTACTCTTAATTGCCTTAGTCTGTCCTGCGATTCTCGCTCGAGTCCCGGCGCAAGACGGGCACGCTACCGAGCAGTTATATCTTCTCAAGGAAGGAACAGAAGTCCAGCTGAAGTTTGCCGAGGATCTCAGTTCCAAAACTTCCGCCGAAGATGACCGAGTGAATTTTGAACTCACCGAAGATTTGAAGGTCGGTGACGTCATCGTTGCGAAGGCTGGCTCAAAAGCCGTTGGATCAGTCACGCATGTCAAGAAGGCCGGCATGCTCGGAAAGGGCGGCGAATTGAACGTTCGCCTCGAATACCTAAAAGTTGGTGATACCAAAATCCGACTACGCGCAAACAAAGGCAAAGAGGGCGAAGGCAAAGTCGGCACCGCTATCGTGCTCACCGTTCTTCTTGGCCCGGTAGGTTTGATAAAGCACGGCAAGAACGTCGAAGTGAAATCCGGCACTCCGCTCAGGGCGTTTGTTGATGACGACATTAAAGTGCCGGTCGACACTTCCGCGAAGTAAGCGGAACACTTCTGCGAAATGCCAACGGATTTAATCTTCAGGGTGTGCCTTAGCGAGAAAACTTGACCGCTCATAGAGCAACTCTGTCGGAATACCCGGCTGACGGCGAATATGACTTCTACTTCGGCGAAGCTGGTGCGAGCGTCGCCAAGATTTTTGATTTTGGGGAGGACATTTCCGCAGCAGATTGTGAGACATACCGCGTTGTCGGCAGAAGGCTGAAGGCTACTCACAGCCTGCTTGTCGCGATCCAAGCACAGGCGAACGAATAACTAGCATGCGTTGCACTCGAATCCTTCTGTTATCCGCAGTGTTGGTTCTATCTAGTACCGAAATGAAACCATTTCAGGATACCGAAGAATCGAGAACGCTGGCGCGATTGGAGCGAGAATGGATCACGGCACTCCGGCAGCACGACATACCGACCGTACAGTCCATGATCGCTGCTGATTTCACTTATTCGAGCGATACTGCAGTACTGGACAAGAAAGGATTTCTTGCACGGCTTGAAGAATTCGATCTTGGTGAAAAAACGATTGAGTTGATTGACGAGAGGATACGCATTTTTGGAACGGCGGCGATATCGACCGGAGCGGCAAGTTTTCGCCAACCATCACGCGATCAAGTAGACGGGAGTGTCAAGGTCGCCTCGGGGTCAGCAGTAGTCAATTTAGGTGAATTAGCTCGTGAGGAGAAGCGAGAGCCGGCGCGAACACGACGCGGTGTCCCACCTCCAGGGCCCGTGTCGCAGGATCGTCCCGTGCAAGTAGCTAAGCCGGAATACCGCTACACGGCTGTGTACGTCAGGTTGCGCGGCCGGTGGCAAATGGTCGCGTTGCATTTGTCCACCGCAAAATAGGATTCAGACCGAACCCGGTTTCTCAAGGTTAACCTGCTCCTGATTTTCAGCGCGAATCATGAGTTGAACGTTAGTTGGTTATGTAGCTACAGGAGAAGTCCCCAATGAAACAGAGAATATTATTCTTGAGTTGCCTCACCCTAGCACTCTTGGCTTTGGTTATCGGCCAGATGGCCCGCCCTGGCTTCACGAAAGAAAAACCCAACCCACCAACTGTCAAACGCGAGCGCAAGAATTCCGACCTGAAGGAACGGAAAGCAATCAAAAGGCTAGATCAGAACGAGCAGCAGATAATTGGCGAGCGCAAAGTAGCCGTGCAATCAGAGAGCGTGAACTTTGCCCAGTTGGCTGAGCAAGAGGCACTCAAACCATTCGTCTCTCAGGAAAAGCATTACGTTCCAGAGCCGCAGGAAGAAGAAAACACAGAGGCGAAAGAAAGACCCATACCCCCAAATGCACAAGTCTATTCGGAAAGCCGATCTTTGCTATTGTCGCCAGAACCGTTCACTCCATCGCCAAGTCTTTCAGCGAGCTTTCGCGGGGCGGCGGCCACTGGGTGGATTCCGCCAGACACGCAAGGTGCCGTTGGCGCGAGCTACTTAATGGTAGCAGTGAACGGCGGTGTGCTGGTCCAAAGCAAAACTGGCACCACGCTGAGTTCCGTAAGTTTGAGTACTTTTTTCTCGAGCATTGCGAACGGCTCGACGGATATCTTCGATCCAAGGATCCAATATGACCCTTATGGCAATCGATGGATACTTATTGCCACGGCTGACCGTGATTCGGCCGCATCCGCAATCATGGTAGGCGTCTCGCAGACCAGCGATCCCACAGGCAATTGGTACCTCAAGCGGGTCGATGCAGATTCTGCAAATCAATCTTGGGCCGACTACCCGATCCTAGGTTTTAATAAGAATTGGATCGTTGTGTCGGCTAATATGTTTGCGAATAGCGGCACAACCACGCCATTTTACTCGCGATTCTTTGTCCTAAACAAAGCGAACTTTTATGCAGGTGGTAACACCTACACGCAACTTTCAGCACCTAACGGTGTCAGCGGCACGATGGTGCCGGCAAACACTTATGATCCGAACCTCTCAACAATGTATGTACTTCAAAACTGGAACGGTAATTCCGGTGGCAGCGGTTACCTGCGGCTCTACAGCATCACGGGCGCAGTAGGATCAGAAGTTCTGAATAATACCTCGTCCGGAATTTTTATCAGTACTCCAAATCCGTGGGGATCGTCAGGCGGGGGAGACTTTGCTCCCCAACTTGGTTCGACAAACAAAATTCAGACCAACGATGCTGGCATACAAAACCTCGTATATCGCAATGGCTCGCTTTGGTGTGTTCACACGATCTTTCTGCCGGCCAGCAGCCCTACTCGAAGCAGTGTGCAGTGGTGGCAAATCGAACCCACCGCACCGTCGATTCAACAGCGAGGACGGGTCGATGACAGCAATGGAAATCTTTTCTATGCGTTCCCGAGCATCGCGGTAAATGGCAGCAACGACGTTCTCATTGGCTACTCCCGATTCTCGTCAACGCAGTATGCCGGCGCCGCTTATTCTTATCGTGCAGGCAGTGATAGCGCCAACATCCTACGCGACGACGCGTTGCTAAAAACGGGTTCCGGCAGCTACTACGACCCTTATGACGGAAGGAATCGATGGGGCGACTACAGTGCCACATGCGTCGATCCTACCAACGATTCAGATCTATGGACGATACAAGAGTATGCCGCCGCAACAGATACGTGGGGGACCTGGTGGGGCCGCATAGGCGGTACGCTGATAGTCGGTCCGGCCAATGACAACTTTGCTAATGCACAGGTTATTAGCGGGAACTCGGGCAGCGTCAACGGAACTAATACTAATGCTACCAAGGAAAGCGGCGAGCCTAGTCACGCCGGTAACGTCGGCGGCGCGTCTGTTTGGTATCAATGGCAGGCGCCGAACAGCGGCTCGGCAATCATAAGTACCGCGGGTAGTAACTTCGACACGCTGTTAGCTGTTTACACCGGGAACACCGTGAGCGCGCTCACGAGCGTCGCGAGTAACGATGATGACACGGGCGTCCTGACCAGCAAGGTGACATTTAATGCGACTGGTGGAACGACATACCGCATCGCCGTCGACGGTTATAACGGCGCTTCAGGAAACATCACGCTGAACTGGAGCCTGCCTGCCTCCACCGGCGCTATCGCGACAATGACCAGCCCGGCCAACGGTTCGACATTCACTTCGACGAGCGTGACGTTCAACTGGAATCCTGGCTCGGGCAACAGCCAATACTACCTCTACGTGGGCAACTCGGTGGGCAGTTCGGAGTATTTCTCCAACTACGTCTCCGGAGGTTCGACCACCGTGAGCGGACTCCCGTGTGACGGGAGAAACCTCTACGTGCGACTGTGGTCGCTGAAGACCAACGGGCAGTGGCTATACAACGATTACAACTATAAGGCCTCAAGTAGCTGTCTGACGATCGCGACGATGACCAGTCCAGCCAACGGTTCGACATTTAGTTCGAACACTGTGACGTTTACCTGGAATCCTGGCTCGGGCAACAGCCAATACTACCTCTACGTGGGCAATTCGGTGGGCAGTTCCGAGTATTTCTACAACTATGTCTCCGGAGGTTCGACCACCGTAAGCGGGCTGCCCTGTGACGGTAGAAACCTCTACGTGCGGCTGTGGTCGCAGAAGACCAGCGGACAGTGGCTATACAACGATTACAACTATAAGGCCTCAAGTAGCTGTCTGACGATCGCGACGATGACCAGCCCGGCCAACGGTTCGACATTTAGTTCGAACAGTGTGACGTTTACCTGGAATCCTGGCTCGGGCAACAGCCAATACTACCTCTACGTGGGCAATTCGGTGGGCAGTTCCGAGTATTTCTCCAACTATGTCTCCGGAGGTTCGACCACCGTGAGCGGGCTGCCCTGTGACGGTAGAAACCTCTACGTGCGGCTGTGGTCACTGACAAGTTCCGGTTGGCTGTTCAACGATTACAACTACAAGGCCTCAAGTAGCTGTCTGACGATCGCGACGATGACCAGCCCGGCCAACGGTTCGACATTTAGTTCGAACACTGTGACGTTTACCTGGAATCCCGGCTCGGGCAACAGCCAATACTACCTCTACGTGGGCAATTCGCCGGGCAGTTCGGAGTATTTCTCCAACTATGTCTCCGGTGGTTCGACGACAGTCGGCGGACTGGCGTGTGATGGTAGAAACCTCTACGTGCGGCTGTGGTCACTGACAAGTTCCGGTTGGCTGTTCAACGATTACAACTACAAGGCCTCTAGTAGCTGTCCGACGATCGCGACGATAACAAGCCCGGCCAACGGTTCGACATTCACTTCGACGAGCGTGACGTTCACTTGGAGCCTGGGCTCCGGCAATAGCCAATACTTCCTCTACGTGGGCAATTCGCCGGGCAGTTCAGAGTACTTCTACAACTATGTCTCCGGAGGTTCGACCGCCGTGGGCGGACTGCCGGGCGACGGCCGGAACGTCTATGTTCGATTGTGGTCACTGAGAAGTTCCGGTTGGGTGTACTTCGATTACAGTTACAAGGCGTGCGCTTGCAGTGGTAAGCAAGTGCCGCAAATAACAAGTCCCGCAAATGGTTCGAAGTTTGGTTCCAGCACCGTAACTTTCGCGTGGACCGCCGGCATTGGGGGCAGCCAATACTACCTCTACGTGGGCAATTCGGTGGGCAGTTCTGAATACTTCTACAACTACATTTCAGGTGGTTCGACGACGGTGGGAGGACTGCCAAGCGATGGCCGGACGATCTACGTGAGAATCTGGTCGCTCATATCCGGCCAGTGGCTGTACAGCGACTACGCTTACAGAGCCGTCGGCGGTACGAGCAGCAGCGATCAGTTTGATCAAATAGTCGGCCCCTCTGATCAGCCGCCACCTCTTGCCTCGCTCCTGCTGCCGTGGGGGTTCGGTGGGAACAATTACTCGTCCTCACTTAAGCGATTCGAGCCTTAATGATGCAGTGCGGATGAATGCTTCTACATCGCCGCCAGGCTGTCCGACGGATTGGCCACCATAAACAGCGGCGTGATTTCACAAAGTGCGCTGTCGTCAGACACCTGATGGCGGCGCATTTGTGTGTCGATTGCGTCATACAAACAACTTCCGGCGGCGACTAATACGCTGAATACCTCGAGAAGCTTCCGCAGCTTTACCGCAGCGTCTCGACTCATTGCCCCATAAGGTTTTCCCGAAGTGCCTCGGAAGGTGACGGAGTCAATGCGAACGACGGTCCAAAGTCCAACGTCCAAGTTCCAAAGTCACGCGCGCACCCAAAGACGAAAGGGCTGGATTCCTCCGCAACTAAAAATGGCTCTCCGCGGACGCCGCGTGCAGGTCGCGTTGGCTTGTGCGTTAGCGGTCGCATCCGCGTCGTTGGTTGGCAATGAGATGTTTCGTGGCTTCAAGGCGACCGCGCAAAGCGCATCACTCGCAACCCCAGCGAATCTCAGCGCAACAGACAACGCGTACGCCACGAAAGTCGCGGTAACTTGGGATGCTGTGCGCGCGGCGACGGTCTATCGGGTCTTTCGCAACACGACGAACGACTCAGCAACGGCCACGACAATCGGCACGACAGCGCAAGCGATTTTCTTCGACGCGACCGGCGCGGCAAATCAAAATTTTTTTTATTGGGTGCGCGCGGAAAATGGAAGCATCGTCAGCGCTTTGAGTCAGTCCGATCAAGGTTCACGTACCGGCGGCACAATCGTCGGTCCGCTGGCGCCACTTGAACCGCCGCCGGCGCCGCTCGGAAACCAACCGACTGCGGCAAAAGCTTATCTCGGCAAAGCGCTTTTTTGGGATGAACAACTTTCATCGACGCGAACTGTCGCGTGCGGCACTTGTCACTTCTCGACGAATGGCGGCTCTGACACGCGCGCGATCGTCAACAACGCTCGCTCGCGAAATCCGGGCGCTGACGGAATTCTCAATACGGCTGATGATGTCTTCGCGTCTCCGGGTGTCATCAGCAACAACAGCGACGGCAGCTACAACTGGTCAGCGACTTACGGATTTCACGAGCAAGTTACCGGCAGAAAATCGCGTTCGTACATCGACGCCGGTTACTCGAACCTTCTGTTCTGGGATGGGCGGGCCAGCGGCGCGTTTACGGATCCAATCGGTGGCGGCGTGGTGTTGCAGAATGGCGCCGCGCTCGAAAGTCAGGTCGCTGGCCCACCAGTCAGCTCCGCCGAAATGGCGAGCTCGAACCGCACTTGGAACGACGTAGCAGTGCGCGTGGCGCAATCAACACCGCTGGCGCTTTCGCCATCGGTTCCCGCGGATTTGCGAAATTGGATCGACGGCCGCACCTATCCTGAATTGTTCGAAGAAGCCTTCGGCACGCCGGAGGTCACGCCGGCGCGAATCGCGATGGCGATCGCGACGTTTGAGCGTACTGTTTACTCAGATCGCACGCCCTTCGATCAGTCCGTTGCGCAGATTACGCCACTCGGTGCGGCTGAAACTCGCGGTCGTGGGCTTTTCAATCAAGTTGGCTGCAACGTCTGTCACGCCGGAAATCTTTTCAGCGACAACGCGTTTCACAACATCGGGGTGCGGCCGCAGTTCGAAGACACCGGCCGTTTCCAGGTTACCGGCAACACAAATAACATCGGCGAGTTTCGCACGCCCAGCCTGCGCAACGTCGGCCTGCGCGGTCCGTATTTTCACAATGGGCACTTCGCGACGCTCGAAGAAGTTGTCGACTTCTACAATCGCGGCGGCGACTTTGACGCGCCCAACATCAATCACAACTTAATCCGGCCGCTGAATCTGACTCCGCAGCAGAAGTCCGATCTCGTTGCTTTTCTACGCGCGTTGACTGATCCGCGGGCTGCGACTGCGTCGGCGCCTTTTGATCGGCCAACGCTATACAGTGAATCGAACCGTGTGCCGCAGGCTTTCGGAAGCGGAACTGTCGGCAGCGGCGGCAACGTTCCGCAAGTGACCGCGATTGAGCCGCCAGTCGTTGGCAATCCGAGTTTCACTGTCGGCGTGTCAAATGCGTTGGGCGGCGCGCAGGCAGTCCTCATCATCAACAGCAGCGACCCAGGCGCGGGTCCTTCAATTCCGCAGACGGGATCATTGGCGCGACTGACTATAGGCCTTAGCGGCAGTGGCGCGGGAAACGGATTTGGCTCTGCGAGTCTGCCGATTCCAAGTGCGCCGGGCTCAACGTTCGTCGGGCGTTGGTATGTGTCCGACGCAGGCGCAACCGGCGGCGTCGCGGTTTCGCCGGCATTCTCGTTCACGATCTTTGACGGAGCCGTCGGGCCAAACCCAATCGACGATACGACGATATTCATTCGCCAGCAGTATCGCGACTTTCTGAATCGCGAGCCTGACTCAGTTGGTCTGCAGAACTGGATTACTACGCTGGCGCCGTGTCCCAACGGCGGCTTCGGCGAGACCGATCATCCCGAATGTGATCGCGTGCACGTGTCGATGGGCTTCTTCCAGTCGACGGAGTTTCTCGGCCGCGGCTATTTTGGCTTTCGCTTCTACATGTCAGCCTTTGGTCAGCGACCGACATATCAACAATTCACTGGAGACATGTCATTGCTGGGCGGTCCAAAGTCGGCCTCGGACGAAGAGCAGAGCAAGACAGACTTTGCCGAACAATTTGTGCAGCGTCCGGACTTTGTCTCGCGATACGGAGCGATAACCGATCCCACGCAGTACGTCGATGCGCTCCTACAGACTGCTGATCTGCCGAATCTTTCAATTCGTTTACAGCTAATCAGCGGTCTGCAAAACGGAACCAAGACGCGCGGTCGGGCGTTGCGTGAAATTGCGGAAACTCAGGAAGCGCTTGATCGGTTTCTGGTCGATGGATTTGTGGCTATTCAGTATTTCGGTTATCTGCATCGCGATCCCGATGCGACTGGTTATGATAATTGGACCAGAACTCTACGGCAGGATCCAAACAATATCCGGCACATGGTGTTCGGATTCATCTATTCGACTGAGTACCGTGCGCGTTTTGGGTCGCCTTAGGTGGCGTCATAACTGTCGAAGAAATCTTCGCCTCCGTCCACAGCGGAAAGTGATCAGAAACGGTAAGAGCGCGATCGATTCCATAGCTTTGCGGAGTGAAACCGCGCAGCCAAATCCAATCCAGCTTCAGCTTCACATCGAACACCAATGCCTTGCGATAGAAGGTTGATTCATCGTCCGGTAGCGGCGTAGTAAAACCAGACTGACTAAATAATTTCCGCACACCGTCGACCGCGGACAATTCCCAGCTGTTGAAATCACCAAGCACAACGGCCGGCATGTTTTTCGCAAACCGATCGAGATCGGTTAGCACGGCCCGCAATTGTTCGATCTTCTTCTCAATCGGCAAGCGAGTTTCCGCGTGCACCGAATAGACGCGAATCGCAGTCTTGCCAATCGCGATCGTTGCTGCAATGGCCACTCGTTGCCGTCCGCCCGGTCCGGCGTTTGGCAAGACAATTCGAGTCACATCCTTGAGAGGATACGGAGACAGAATTACAACTCCCGTTTCTTCTTCTGCGTCTTTTTGTTTTGCCACAGCGCCTTCGGGCGCGGCCCACGTGTAGTACATGCCGAGCGCGTCCGCAATCGCCTTGGCATGATTCATACTGCCGCTGCGAGATTTCGCGCGATCAACTTCCTGCAATCCGACAATCAGAGGGAGCGAGCCGCGCCGTTCCTTCAACCAACTGACAATTTGTTCGAGTTCCTTTCCGCTGCGCCAGCGAATGTTGTAAGACACAAGTCTGATCTCGTCGCTGGGCTGAGTCTCAACGAGTCGTTGAGCAGCGCCGGATTCGAGAAGCGAATCGCTCTCACTATGATTGTTCTGGGCAAGCGTCGGCTGGAGAATCGAATGCATACTCAAAGGGAGCAGGATTAGCGAAAGGCGAAGCAAGTTAGCGAAGATAATTCTCGAAAACATCTGCTGAATGTCACTCAATCTAAATCTCAATTCGCAAACCATCCCGCGCGGCAATCGTCTCGCCCGGCCACAACTTTCTCGCTTCGGCTTCCAGATCGATGCCATCCCACTCTGGATAGAGATGCGTGAGCAGAACTTTCCGTGGCTCTGCCATTTCTGCCAGACGCATTGCCTCTGCCAATTCGAGATGCGTTTGCACCGGCTTATTGCGATAAAACGAACATTCGAGCACTAACAGATCCGCACCGTTCGCGAACGATGCAATGTCTTCCGAAAATCCGGTGTCGGACGTGTAAACAATTGTCGTACCGTTCGAGTCGCTTAGCCTGATCGCAAGACTCTCCACGCGATGCGGCGTCGACAACGTAATTGCCGTGAGTCCGCTCAATGGCTCGAAGCCTTGCACCGGATCGTCGGCAATGACTTCAGTGAAATCCAGCGGGAAAGGCAGTTGGAACAGCTGATAGTTGTGCGCCTGATCGATCGCCTCCAGCAACTTTTTCGTCCCTGCACAAGCAAAGATCTGCAAAGGCTTTTTCCGTGATTGCGTTTGCGGCGCATGCTTCATTCCGAACAACAGTGGCGCCAATCCGCCGCAGTGATCCAAATGCAAATGGCTAATCCATATTGCATCCAGATTTGACCAGTCCAACTTTTCTTCCGCCATGCGATGCGGAGCGTCGGCGCTGCAATCGAGCAGCAGTGAGCCCTGGTCCGTTTGCAGCCAGAAGGCCGCTGCGGCGCGCTGCGGATGAAAGACTGAAGTGCCGGAGCCGAGAACGATAAGTTTCATACAGCATTGCAGATTGAAAAGTGCAACATGCAGATTTCAAAAGTGGTTCATTCCAAAGTTCAATTTCCAATTTTCACTTTTCATTTTTCAATTTGCAATTTCGGCTCGCACGCTTGCTGCCGAACGCCAAATCCCATATGCTGGCCCGCTCTTAGTCGGAAACTGCTGGCCACGAACTACATTAAATGACCGTTAAATCTGATCGTTGGATTCGCCGCATGGCGGAGGAAGCGCAACTGATTCAACCATTTGAAGCGCGACTGATTCGTGAAGTCGCCGGGACGCGCATTATCTCCGCCGGCGCATCAAGCTATGGCTACGACATGCGTCTGGCCGATGACGGCTTTCGCGTCTTCTCACCAATTCATGGACGCGAGATCGATCCGAAACACTTTGACGAAGCCTCTCTGGTCGAGCCGCCCCTGCGCACAGCCGACGATGGATCGAAGTACTACCTGATGCCGCCGCATTCCTACGCGCTCGGGGTGTCGGTTGAAACTTTTCACATGCCCCGCAACGTGACAGGCATTTGCATGGGCAAGAGCACCTATGCGCGCGCCGGTCTGGCGGTGAACACCACGCCCCTCGAAGCGGGGTGGATCGGGCGTCTGGTCATTGAGCTGGGTAATCTCGCTGACTTGCCGTTGCGTGTTTACGTGAACGAAGGAATCGGGCAAGTACTCTTCTTTGAATCGGACGAGGATTGCAGCACGTCCTACGAAGATCGCGGCGGGAAATATCAGGGTCAGACGGGACTAACCTATTCGCGGCTTTAGGCTTCGCCGCCAGCACCACACTTCTTCGCGAAGCTTCGGCCTGTGCGGCACACAGACCGAAGCGACGGAAGTAGTGACGTCTTAAAATCTCAGTCGAAATTACTTGTAACTCACAATCAGGCGCTCAACCGATGGCGGCAGCTCGTGAATTTCGCTCCGCGAAAAGCCGGCGTTGCGAAACATCTGATCGAGTTGAGTGAATGTGTAGGCATCACCCGACGGCGTGCCCCCGAGCATCTGCATGCTGAAAGCGGCAGCTTGCGGCGGCGTGATTCGATCATCGTTCGGGACAAATTCCAAAGTCACAGCCCGGCCGCCGTCAGCGAGCGCAGCATGGACCTTCCGCAGCAGCGTCTCGCACGTAGCGACGTCGAAGTGGTGCAGAAAATTCGTCAACAAAACGATGTCGTAGCCGGTACCATAATCGACATCGAAGGCGCTGCCGGGGTTCGTTTGATAACGATCGGCGACGCCGGCATTCTGCGCGTTCTCTTGCGCGACTTCCAGAACCTTCGGCCAATCGAGGCCGGTGACTTGGACCTGCGGATTTCGTTTCGCAAATGCCAAGCCGAACAAGCCATGACTAGCGGCAATATCGAGAATACGTAACGGCTGATCTTTCTTTGGATCGATCAGCTCCGCGATGAGCTGCGACGGCATAGCCATCATGGGTTGCATCGCGCGCGCGAACTTCACCCACATCGGATGATTGGGTTCAAACACTTCGTCCTCAGCAACCGAGCCGCCTTTCTTCACAGCTTCCGTCAAATGGTCGAACTTGTCCCTGATGTGCGACGACAAGATGAATTCGCTGACTGTGCCCATGTAAGCCGGCGAACGCTTGTCGAGGAACATTGCCGAATCTGCGGTCAACGCATAGTTATTGTCTTGCTTATTGAGAAAGCCGGCGATGGTTAAGAAATCACATAGGATGCGCGTGCCGCGTTCGGAAGCGCCACAACGTTCGGCGATCGCTTTCGCAGTGTGATTTCCTTCGGCAATGGCGGTGAATAGTTCGAGCTCGATTCCCGCTTTGAGTGCCTGCGTGCGCTGGTAGCCATTGAAGGTGTCAAAAATTAAAGCTGGTGATGGTTGTTTTCCCTGTTGTGCTTCTGGAGCCATGATTAGTCCTTCCTGATAAAAATATTTCGGGGGAAGCGAAAGCGTAGCGAAGAGATCTCCGAAAGTCTAATTCGCGGAGATCCGACACCCCGTTTGCGATAGCGAGTTAGTTGAGCTTCAGAGATATAGGTTGAGCGAACCCATCAATCTCAAGTGAGAGGCCGTGCGGCGATGAGACGGGCTGCTTGTCGGGCGCGATGAAAAAAAGGAGTCCGTGGCGGCGTCGTTCATCGTGAGTCAGAGTCGTCTTCGCATCGAACTCGTAAGCGCGCACATCTTCGTCAAAAGTCTTACGCGCATTCGGGTTGTAGGCAAAAACTCCGTTGGCCTTGAGGATTCGCGAGACAGCTTGTTTAGCCGAGATCTGCTTCCACTGGCTGGCCGACGCGTCCTGCAACCTGAACTTGATCTTCTTTAGTTCAATCGCGTCGCCGCTGTTGTGCGTCATCTCGACTCTCACGGGCAACACACCGGCGAGCTGCAGGTTCGCTTCAAACAATTCCTGAGTCTCTTCATCGGTAAGTAGCGGTGCGGCTCGTACCGACAGGGCCCCCAGATTAACGACTTCCGCCGAAGCCGGCAATTCGGGCAAATCGTTTGGAGACTTTACTTTGAATAACGTCAGCGTCGGAACGGCGCGGTTCGCGAGTTTTCCACAGCCAAAACTGATCCCAAATATGGCCAGGCACAGCGCCGTGAGAAACCGTTTCGCTAGTCGCGATGACATGACCCGCACTCTGTCATGGTTAAATCTGAAAGGCAAGATAAGTGTTTGATGATGACTTAGCCGATGTTTGAGTGAAACTAAAAACGGCGGGAACAACGTCCCGCCGTAGTTGGTGCGTCACCGGTAGCCAGCATCCGCGAATTTCGGGCCGCCACGGATTTTTGCTATCTCCCCGGTCAAGGGTGAGAACTGACAAGCGCAATTTAATTTATCGCGTCAGATACTGTCAATAGCAAAGATACTATCTATTCGGATAGTGTCGCCCAGTACGGCCGCGTCGCTGGGCTATTGCTTCTTTTTCATTAGCGATTTGCGACGGACCCGAATCGGAGCGCGAGCGGCGAGCAAACTTTTGTGGCGATGATTGATGATGTAACAGAGACCCTGGTGCGTCAGTCCCAGAATTCTAGCGGCGCGGGTGACACTGCCATTAGCTTCGTCCAGAGCGCGTTTGATTAAAGAGCTTTCGCACTTTCGAACCTCCTCCTCGAAGGGAATGCGAAGTTCGCCTTCCGTACTGTCCCGACCTTCGACAGCAGTAACCGATCGAGCAGCGGCTCGCAAACGCTTTAGAGTTTCCCGGTTGTCGGTATCACCCAGGAGCCGATCAGCCCGCGCATAAAACTGTCTCAACTCGCGGCTGGACTGAGACGTCTTTAGTTCTTCAATCAGAGTAAGCAGTGCGCGTCCCGCAGATTCCGAATCCCCGCGGGCTTCAGAAATACTTGCAGCGCGCGTCAGCGCTTCGAGCGCCGTTGCCTGTTCGCCTCGACGTGCTTGTTCAATTCCCCATCCCTCCAGCGCAGCAGCCAATGACCACGTATGCCCGTGTTGGCGCCATCGGCAGATCTCCAGGTCAGTTTGGGCCTCTGCAACTTTTTCAGGCAGTGATAGCTCCTGAAAAAGTTGAATGCTTTCAGAGATTAATCCCTGGGCCAACTGTTGAGCGCCGGCGGTTTCACGTTCGCCGAGCCAGCTCGTCAACACACCTGCGTGCAGCAGCAACTCTGCGCGATCACGGGGCGAAAGACTTTCAGTTTGCGGATGATGACCGACGCCCGGCCAAAAATCAGCCAGCGCGCTCGCCGCCTTTTCATACTCACCATTGTTTTCGAACTCTTTGGCGGCTCGGAAAGCAGCCGCCACGCTCGCTTGCGCGGGCGCACCTGTACGGGGCGATTTACGCATCGATTAGGCCTCCATCTCCGTGGACAGATCGCAAGGCTTTCTGGATGCAAGGACCGGACGAGGCGGTTCCCAGTCCACCTGGTCTCGACACTGGAACTGTCGAGGACAAATTTTGAATTCGAGGGGGTTGCTAGCAGTCAGTTTGTCACGATCAGACTGCGCAGAACGCGATCGTGACAAACGGCCTCGCTGTTGAAAGTGGCTTTCACCAGCAGGCCTATGAACCCTTTATTGCTGAACCCAGTACTACGAACCCGTTGCCGGCGCAGCGTCAGCTCCCGCAGCGAGATATTGGAGCTGAGTTGCGTCGATCATATTTAAACCATGCTCTCTAACACTCTTGAACCCTGGAACGATTTGATCGACAGGTGCGCGCATTATCTTCTTCGAGCGTTTGTAGCCGGTGAAGTCAAGATAGAGACGCTTGCGCATGAACCGATCGGGCCACCCGGCGAAGCGCCAGAGAGGATACTTGATTCCCTCGCCGAACAAACGCTTGCCAAGCAAGCGATAATAAAGCGGCACGCCGAACGTCCACTGATAAGAACTCCTGTCTGCCGCGTAAAACTCACGATTATATTTCCAGCAGGTGAAGAAAAATTCCCACTGAAGGTCTGTCATCTCGATTAGCTTCGCGCTGGCTTTCTTTTCCATGCGCGTGTTTTCGAGCGGCACAAACCACGTCGGCACAAACATTCCCTTGGCATCGCGTAAATCGTACAACAGATTCAAAGACTCTTTCGTGTCTTGTTCCGTTTCGCCCGGCAGGCCAATGATGAAGGTGCAGAACGGAAACCAGTTGTGCCTGTTGAGAGTCTCCATTCCCTTCAACACTACGTCGCGCCACTGGTGCGCTTTGTAGGGGTAAGCCTTGCCCTTCATGAAAATCTCGAACAGCCGGGGACTACCGGTCTCAAGGCCAATGATGGGATCGGCAATGCAGTTGTTTGGATCGGTTGAATCCGGGTGTCTCAGATGGGAATAGGGCACCACGTGCGGAGTGAGACGCTCGATAATCGTTGGATCCTTGACGACGGGCGCGATCGTGATGTGGGACGTCTGGATCGTCTCGATGCCGGGTACGGCGGCGACTGACTCAAAAAGTTTCTCAAGCGCCGGCACGTTCGTTTCAAAGTTCGGCAGCTGCTCGTACAGGAACATGTCTTCGCTGGCGAGCATCACTTCGGTCGCGCCTTCGCGCGCGTTTACTTCCGCGCTTTGCAGAATGTGATCGAGCGGAAATGATCGTCCCACCTTGGTCGCCGGGCCGCAAAACTGGCAACCGCGTCCGCAGCCGCGCGTAATTTCGACCACACCAAATGTTGAGCGATGCCTCACGACAGGAATCTCTTCGACGGTCGGTTGCGCACTCTTGGGGAGCTTAATGACACGCTCCAGCGAAGGATCGCCGGCCATGATCCTGCGGAACAGATCGCTGAATACCTTCTCGATCTCGCCGTCGATCAAATAGTCGATCTTGAATTCGTCCAGCCGGTTTGCGCGTTCAAGTTGCCATGCCCCCGGCCCGCCCACGACGATCTTCGGCCGATACTTTTTGATAACGGGATGGGTGACGATCTTCAGAAACTCGGCGGCATTCACCGGCATCAAGTTCTCACCCGCAAGTTTAGAATAGACGTCTGTTGCGTAAGAAATTCCGAGCGGATTATGCGCGTGGATTGCGACGAGCTTCGTTTCCGGGCCCACGAATTTGTCGAGATTCTCGATGCACGTGGTCACGACATCCGCCTCAGAGTATTCGCGGAGCAACAACGTCTCGACCATGCGCAGACCATTGGGCACATATTTCGCGCGGCCGTCGGGCCACGATTCAGTCTTCAGTGCCTCAGGATTAATGAATTTGTGCCCGTACTTCGCGGGAATGGCTGCGGACAACATCTGTTGCCAGATGCTGTGACGCCATTCGCTGGCCTCGCTCGATGATGCGGTCAGAACAATTTCGGGGGAAGGCAACCGGAACCTCCGTGCAAGCTCAAATTGCGCCCAACTAAATCGCTGCGCCGTTTCGGCGCGGATTCTAGCACCTGAAGCGAGACCTGCCAAGAAAACAATTTTAAGTTCCGCTCGGGAGCAAAAAGATGTGCACTCCGCATGTCCTGTGTTATAGTCCGCCAACCGAAGGCACCCGATACCCTGGCGTAAGCTTCTGCGCTTTCGGAACAGCCCCATTGCTGTGCCGGTACTTCCCGAAGCCGGTTGGTTCTGTGGTCTTCGTCGAACCGGAGGTCGGATGAAAATATTACTCTACAACCCTGACAACGGGGTTACGCGCAATTTCATGCCACATCTGTGGATGTTCTTGTTGAAAGCGCTGACTCCGGCAGGCCATGAAGTTCTGCTCATCGACGGAAATGCGCGTCCGATGAACGAGAAGCAGCTCGTTCAATTTATTCGTCAGGAAAAGATTGGCTTGGTGGGCATTGGGGCGATGACTCGCATGATCGCCCGCGCCTATCGCATGGCCGACGCCGTTCGAGCCGCAGGAGTTCCCGTAGTCATGGGCGGCCCTCATGTCACCGAGATCCCGGACGAGGCACTAGGCCGTGATGGCGGTCCGCGGCACGCTGACGCCGTGGCGCTGGGCGAAGCCGATGAAACGTGGCCGGCCATTGTGATGGATGCGGCGCGCGGCGAACTCAAGGAGATTTACGCGCCGCTCGACGAAAGTGGCAAAGAGAGAAAACCAAGCCTGCAGCCTTATCCCGAGATTCCATGGAACAAAATGGATTTAGAGCAGTTCGATCTAGTGCCCAAGCCGATTCGATCATTTCTTAAGCGGCAAGGTTCGGGCTGGGGATCGGTGCACATGATCCCAATTGAATCCGGTCGAGGTTGTCCATACGGCTGCGAATTTTGCACAGTCACAGGTTTCTTCGGCGATTCAATCCGCTTTCGCTCGAATGAAAGCGTCGTCAATGAGCTGCTGACGCTGAAACGGCACGCGCGCGAAAAACGGAAACAGGTAATGGTCTTTTTCATCGACGACAACTTTGCAATCAGTATCAAGAGAACGAAATCACTTTTGCGGGACATCATTGCCGCGAACGCGCAATTACCGTGGACAGCGCAAATCAGCGCGAATCTCTTGCGTGATGAAGAGTTGGTTGATCTGATCGCGGCGTCGGGTGGAAAGTGGGTTTTCATCGGCATGGAATCAATTGATGCCGACAACCTGGCCGATGTAAACAAGAGCTTCAACAAACCGGGTGAATACGCCGCGGTTCTCAATCGTCTCGCCGAACGAGGCATCTACGCGATTACATCTTTCATCATCGGTTTGGACAACGATCGCGTCGGGGTTGCCGCACGCACTATTCAGGAAATTGAATCCTGGCCGCCGGGATTGCCGATTTTTGGCCAGCTCACGCCCTTCCCCTCGACCCCGCTTTATCAGCGATTGATGAAGGCCGGCCGTTTGACGCGGCCGAAGCATTGGCTGGACTTCGCGCCGTTCCAAATGGCGCACACGCCACTCAAGATGAGCATCGCTGAAACGCAGATGGAATTAACCGAGGCGTGGCGGCGGTCCTACAGCCCAGAGAGAAATGCGCGCGCGATTGAAGCGCTTAGCGACAAGCCGATTGATCATCGCGTCATGCACCTGATTGTGAGATTGATTTTTCGCGGAATCTACTTCCCGCAGATGGGTAAACGCGCCTGGGCCAAATTGTTGCTCGCGAATCGCCGGATGATTTACCGGCTGGCGCGTGAGGGCGTTGCCCGCTGGCGTTCAGAACGTGACGCTTCGGTCGCAACTCTTCCGATGCAAGAGATCGTCGGCCGCTGATCTATTTGCGGCGCAGCACAAAAGTGCGTGGGATGTTCTGCAAGTCAGCCTTGATCTCGATCAAATCCCAAACGTTCACGTCGATCAAGGACTTGACTCCGTCGGCCTGACCAAATCCAATTTCGAAAATCAAATAACCATTCGGCAACAAGACGCGCGGCGCATCGCTCAGCAGTGCGCGAATGTGTGTCAACCCATCGTGTCCGCTGATCAGAGCTGATAGCGGCTCATGATCGCGCACTTCCGGTTGCAAAGTCTCGATCTCAGCTGCGGCTACGTACGGCGGATTCGACACCACAGCCGCAAAGATTGGTTGTGAGCGAAGCGCGGACAGACCATCGGCTTGAATCAGTGCCAGCTGGCTGGTAACGCCCTGCTGTGTGCTGTTCCGCCGGGCGACGGCCAGCGCCTTTGCGGAAATATCAATTCCTACGGCGCGCGCTCTCGGTCGTTCATGCAATAGCGAAATTGCGATACAGCCGGATCCAGCGCCCACATCGGCAATCAATGGAGCCGCATCGTCCTTCAATAACTCGAGCGCTGCTTCCACGACTAATTCGGTTTCCGGTCGAGGAATCAAAACGTCCGGCGTGACTTCAAATGTCAGGTTAAAGAACTCCTGCACGCCGGTGATGTATTGCAACGGTTCACGGCTGGCCCGCCTCTTTACGAATTGACTAAACCGGATGCATTCGTCGCTGGTCAGTTCACGCTCAGGATGGGCAATCACGAATGCACGATCCACCTTCAGCGTGTGCATCAGAAGCGACACGGCCTCCATGCGCGATTGGGCGATTTGACCGAATGCGAGTTCGGTCGCTGCGTCATTAATTAGTTTCGCGATTGAACCATTCATGCCTTGCCAGCAATCTAATCGTATATTAGGCTTGCAAAAAAATTGAGACCGTCGCCGCGGCAGAGTTTTTGCTCGGTTTGTCTGCACCGCGCGGAAGTCTGACGAGATTGGTAATTTCTTTCGGGTAGCACGAAGCGAGTCTCGTTTCTTCCCGTACGGACGGCGGAATCCCGATTACATCGGGATTTCGCAGTTCGGGAGGCCGGGCTTTAATAATTTCGACGAAGGAGAAGAGCACTCCGCCAACAAACAAATGGGAGCTTTAGCAAAAAGCATCACGCTCTTTCTTCTTAACTGGCTCGACGCTCAGCTTACCCTCTTTTGGGTCCGTTCAAACATCGCCAGTGAAGGTAACGGACTGATGGATCGGCTGCTTCAGTTTGGCGACGGGCCTTTCCTGCTCACCAAGCTCGCCATCGGCGGCTTTGCTGCTTACGTACTCTATCGCTGCTCGCATCTGCCTGTCGCGCGCGGCGGAATGCGGCTGGTTCTGTCGATCTACGCTGCCCTCATGCTTGTGCACCTCGCCACCGGTCTTTCGGCTCTTGGGTATTCGCAGCCATTGGCCATGGTGACATTCGTCAGCAATCTTCCGCACACCGTCGTTTCCCTCTTTTCGTAAACCCCCGCCATTTTATTTGGCCCTCGTCGCGAAACGTAGCCTCTTAGCGGAACCATCCCCATAGTTTCAGCGTTTTGCAAATACGAGTTGCGGAAACGTAAACTTGCGCAACTGCATCTGAACCATATACGAATAATTCACGCGTTTTTACGAGGAGATTAGCAATATGTACCGCATATCAGCCCGCCAGATTTTGGTGATTGCCCTCGGTTCCGCGCTGTTTGCCTCAGTGGGAGTCCTCGGGTTCCAGCAATTGTCGAAGCGCTTCAATCCGTTCGCGTCGGCCCTGAGCGTAAACGAGCCGCCGCCGATTAGCGATCCGTCAACGGCCACCGACGAGCAGAACAATATCGACGTCTACAAGGCAGTCGCTCCCGGCGTTGTTTACATTCAGTCAACCACGATGGAGAGAGACTTCTTCGGCATGTACTCTGTGCCGCGCGAAGGCGCGGGCTCCGGTTCAGTCATCGATGACCAGGGGAATATCCTGACGAACTATCACGTCATCGCGAACGCGGAAAAGCTCACCGTAAGCTTCGGCGGTGGCAGGAATTATGCGGCACGCGTAGTCGGGCGCGATCCGGATACGGACTTGGCTGTGATTCGCTTGCTGGAAAAACCGGTCGAAGCCGTCACGATTGTGCCAATGGGCGATTCCGACAAGTTAATTGTTGGCCAGAAAGTCCTGGCCATCGGGAATCCATTTGGCCTTGATCGAACTTTGACGACGGGCGTGATTAGCGGATTGCAACGACCCATTCGCGCGCAAAACAATAGACAGATCGAAGGCGCCATCCAGACAGACGCCTCAATCAATCCTGGGAACTCGGGCGGCCCACTGCTCGATTCACATGGACGAATGATCGGCATCAATTCGCAGATTGAGTCTCCTTCCGGAGCATCGGCGGGCGTCGGCTTCGCGATTCCGGTGAACATCGCGAAAAGGATTGTTCCTGAACTTATTCGCTCCGGCTCAGTTCAGCGCCCGAAGTTGGGCATCGTTCCGCGCGACGTTGAATCGCTTAGCAGCCAAGTCGAGTTGCCGGTGAATTACGGAGTGTTGATTTGGAACGTGCAGCCGGGTGGTCCAGCCGCAAACGCCGGCTTGCGTGGCTTGGTGCAGACTGACGACGGCGACATCGAACTGGGCGACATAATCGTCGGCATCAACGGCGAAAAGATCAACAACTTCGACGAGATGTACAAAGTTCTGAACCAGCATCAAATCGGCGAAACCGTCAACCTCGATATTTATCGCGGCACTCGCCGCATGACTGTTCCGGTCCGGCTAAGCGATCTGCCGGCGCAACAGCCGCGGCGGACTCGCGAGTAAGCAGGCAAATCAACCGTTGAAAAAAGCGCGCGTCGAATTTTCGGCGCGCGCTTTCATTTGCAATCTTAATCGATTCGAGAAATCAACCCGGTGGCCAGGTCAACTCACGTCCGCCGAGCACGTGAACGTGCAGATGAAAGACGGACTGTCCAGCGCCGCTGCCTGAGTTAATTACGGTTCGATATCCGCCGCTGTCGCTCAATCCATGATCGTTCGCCACTTTCGCCGCGATCCGTAGCAGGTGGCCCAACAGTGTCTCGTCGCGTTGGGTAACATCATCTAACGATTCCATGTGCTCGCGCGGAATTATCAGCAGGTGCGTGGGCGCTTGTGGATTGACGTCGCGAATCACCACGCAGCGGTTATCCTGATACAGGACGTCGGCCGCCGCATTGCCATTCAGGATCTTACAAAACAGACAATCACTCTCACTCATATGCGCATAATAACACAGACATAAGTTGATCTAGGCCGCCATACCTTCCGGCGACGGCAACGGTGCAGTCACCGAATCGCGCAGTCGCGCGATATCCGCTCCGACAGCTTTCAGTTTAGTTTCGATCTTTTCGTAGCCGCGGTCGATGTGATAGACGCGGTCGATGATCGTTTCGCCCTCAGCGATCAATCCTGCCAAAACCAGCGACGCTGACGCGCGCAAATCGGAAGCCTGAACACGCGCCCCGATTAGTTGCGTCGGACCTTCAACTACTGCCCTGTCGTGACTGATCTGAATTCGCGCGCCCATGCGCTGCAGCTCGGACGCGTGCATGAAACGGTTTTCGAAAATCTTTTCCGTGATTTCCGACCGGCCATTTGCCTGCGTCATCAGCGTCATGAATTGCGCCTGCATATCGGTGGGAAAGCCGGGATATTCTTCGGTCTGCAAATCGCCGGCGCGAATCGCCGTCGCGCAGCGCACGTGCAGCGTACTCTGGTTCGCTTCTTCGATTTCGACACCGACATCGCGCAGCTTGCCAACGATGCGGTTGCAATGTTCGGGATGACAGTCTTTGATTTCGAGTTCGCCTTTGGTAATCGCGCCGGCGACGATGAACGTTCCGGTTTCGATGCGATCGGGAATGATCGTGTGTTGCGCGCTGCCCAAACCCTCCACCCCTTCGATCTCAATTTTTGGCGTTCCGGCTCCGCGCACGCGCGCCCCCATCTTATTAAGGAGTTCAGCCAGATCGCGCACTTCGGGCTCGCGCGCGGCGTTCTGAATGACGGTTTTGCCGCGGGCCAATGTCGCCGCCATCATCACATTTTCAGTGCCGGTTACTGAGATTTTCTCGAACTCGACCTCGGCACCCACCAATCCGCCCTCCGGCGAGCGCGCAATCACGTCGCCCGCCTCGAGGACAACTTCCGCGCCCATCTTCGTGAAAGCGGCAAGATGCAGATCGATCGGCCGCGCTCCAATCGCGCAACCGCCCGGCAGTGAAACTCGCGCCTTTCCGAAACGCGCCAGCAGAGGCCCCAGCGCCAACACCGACGCGCGCATCGTCTTCACTAACTCATACGGGGCCGTCATCAACTCGACATTCGCAGCGGATATTTTGTGCGTGCGCAATTCAGGAGTGAGCACTTGTCCGCCAATGTCTTCGAGCAGCCGCCTCATCGTGATGATGTCGCGGACATACGGGATGTTGTGAAGCGTGACTGTCTCAGGCGTGAGGATGGCCGCCGCCATGCACGGCAACGCAGAATTCTTAGCGCCGCTGATCGAGACGCGGCCTTTCAGCGCGTTGCCACCACGGATGCGAAACTTGTCCATGTCAAAGAGATTAAAGGAATTCGTGCACAACCGCGAGCGAAATCAGAAGTCTGTAGATCATTTCGCCGGCGGAGTTTTAGTAATGTTCAGTTGACGCCCGCGGTGAGGGCCGCCCTTTTCGTTTCCGCCATTGCGGCCGTTCTTCAACTCCTTTGAGCGACGCCAGCGGCCAGAGCTTGTACTGAATCTCAGCCAAGCCCGCGTTGAGTACCGCTTGTAATACTTCTGCTGAAGACTTGTAGCACTCTGACGATTCATCAATCGGCACATGGCCATCGTCGTTCACGAGAATTCCGGCCGCGGCGTATTCGTCGTCTACTTTTCTTTGCGAAAGAGTTTTGGCCGCCTGCGATCGCGACAGCCGGCGGCCGGCGCCGTGGTTTACTGAGTAAGCGCTCTGCAGCGCATTCGACAACGGACGCAGAATGTAACTGAAGTCCTTGTTGCTGCCGGGGATCAAAACGGGATGGCCGGTGTCCTCCCAAAGCGTGCCCTTCAGCAGCGGATAACCCGCGGGAAACGCGCGTGTGGCTCCTTTGCGATGCACCCAGACATCGCCGAAGTCGGGATGCCATTCCTGCTGCACGAGGTTGTGACTAATTTCATAAATCAGTTCCAGATCAGAATTGAAAGTCTCACGAAATGCTTCGGCGACCTGTTCGAAGATTATCAGCCGATTCAGAATCGCGTAGTTCCCGCCCGCCGCTACTGCGTTCAGGTAATCGCGATAATGTTTCGAGTCCGGCGTGAAGTAACCGAGATCGATGTCCTTGATCTCGTCGGGTTTTTCCGCGCGCGCCAACTCGAAATAATTCGTAGCGAGACCATGACCGAAACCGCGGCTGCCGGTGTGCACCTGAATGAACAGCTTGTCTGAATTTACTTCGCGCTGAAGCTCGATGAAATGATTGCCGCCGCCGAGGCTGCCCATCTGCTGCATGCCGCGCTCGGGTTTTCCTTTGCCACCCCACGGCGGCTGCCAATCGTCGTCGACCGGAATGCGATGACGCTCAGCGCGGCTGCGATCGAAGCTGGCTGCGTATTTCGCAACATAGTATTCCGCGCCGCCGCGCACCAGGTTGTTGAATTCAGATTCAGTGAGCGTTCCCAGGCGCCGACTTTTACCGCCGGCACCCATAGCGACACGTTCCATTACCGCTCGATTGAATTGCAGACGCTTCTCAGGAGTCGCGGCATCGACATCGACATCTGACTTCGCACTCATCATTCCGCAGCCAATGTCATAGCCGACCGGGCCCATTGCGATCGCGCCACTTTCATAGTCGGTGAACAGCACGCACCCGACCGGCACCCCGTAGCCGTAATGAACGTCCGGCGTGATGACAACCATCTTCACCCCTGGAAAGCGCGTCGCATTTACAATCTGCCGATAGAGAGTGTCTTCAGCCGACTCAAGCAGGTTCGGCGTCAGAAACAGACGCACTGGCACGTCGCCGATGTCTGCAGTGCGCAGCGCGAAATAGCCATCATCATGCCAGCACGCGAGACGCTTCCAGCGGTGCGCGTCGGCCAGCGATTTATCCAATCTGAGACTGATGCCTGGTTTCGTCACGCTTCGATTGTAAAGTTGGTTGAGGGTTGAGTGCGAGCGTAAGACGATCTGCGCGCGTTACGTTTGTATCAAGATTTCTTTGGCAATGTCTGTAGCGGTGACGCCTTTGGTGACTGCGATCTGTTTTTCCGCCAGTTGGTAGTCCATGCGCCGTGAATCGAAGCGCTCTTGTGCGGCCGCTCGATCGGGTGCGAGCGGTCGAGCTGTGTTTCCGGATTTTATTCTTTCCCAGCAGAGTTCAAACGGCGCATCTAACCACACTGTCTCGCAATCGTAGAGCGCGATGAGTGTGCGATTGGCGGGCGTACTCCAGGTGCCGCCTCCCAACGCAATCACGTGAGCATCTTTGTCCTGCAGAACATCACGCAGAGCGAGCGTTTCCACTTCTCTAAATGTCTCTTCGCCGTCAGCTGGAATAATTTCGGCCGGTGAACGGCGCTCGCGGTCCGTGATAAAGCAATCAAGATCGACGAACTGGCAGTTAAGTTCGCGCGCCACTTCATGAGCGACAGTCGTTTTGCCGCAAGCCATGAATCCGAGAATAACGATTCGACGATTCATTATGCTGGGAACGCGGACGCCCTCGTCCGCATCATTTAGTTCCTCAGATTAAGAAACGGGATAGCGGGGATGGCGCCCGCGTTCCCAGTCAACGACTCAAGTTTCTCTCTCAATCACTGAATCCAATAACTCGAAAAAACCGGGAAAGGAAATTCCGACGCAATCGGCATCTTTGATTTCCGTTTCGCCATCGGCTAACAGTGCTGCAATTGCGAAGCTCATGGCGATGCGATGATCTCCGCGCGATTCGATTTTGGAGCCGCGCAGTCGTGTCGGTCCAGCGACCCTCAGCCCATCGTCAAATTCCTCGACTTCCGCGTTCATCGCCCGCAAGCCTGCGACCGTCGCGGCGATCCGATCAGACTCTTTCAGCCGCAACTCGGCGGCGTTTCGGATTTCGATACCGCCGTCAATCTGTGATCCGATCACGGCCAACAAAGGCAATTCGTCAATCAGTTGCGGGATTAGCGCGCTGTGCAGCGTCAACGTGTCGGTGGTATCGCTCGCGCGAGATGAAGCGCGGCTTCCCGAGACTCGAACGGTGCCACGCGGCTCGTTGCATTCTTCGCGCAGCTCATCGCTGTCAATCGCGAATCCAAACGCTCGCATCTGTTCCAGGAACAATGTGCGAGTAGGATTGAGGCCGACGTTGGCAATCTGAAGTGATGACTCATTCAGCAGCGCCGCCGCCGCGATAAAATATGCCGCCGATGAAATATCGCCGGGAATGTTCACGTCGCGCCCTTTGAAACTGGCCGGACCTGACAAGCTGGCGAAACGTTCGCCTTCCACGTCGCCGTTGCCGACGGTTACCGGCACTTTGAACCAGCGCAGCATTCGTTCAGTGTGATCTCGCGTCGGCTGATCTTCGACTACGCATGTTTGTCCTTGAGCGTTGAGACCGGCGAGCAAGATGCACGATTTAACTTGAGCGCTCGCGACCAGCAATTCGTAGTCAATCGCAGCGAGCGGTTTACGTCCACGAATCGTCAGCGGAGCGTGACCATCGACAGCAGAGATCTCTGCGCCCATCATCGTCAGCGGCTCAACGATTCGCTGCATGGGCCGCGACCGCAACGATTCGTCGCCCGTAAGGATCGATTCAAATTCCTGCGCAGCCAGAATGCCCGAGAGCAAACGCATCGTAGTCCCACTGTTTCCACAGTCGAACGGCGTGGCCGGCGCGCAGAGACCGTTCGATTGAATTAGAACATCCGATCCAGTTTTCGTAATCGAAACCCCGAGCCCTTCCAAACATCGAAGTGTCGATGCGCAATCTTCGCTTGTCGAATAACCTTCAATTCGTGATGAACCGCGCGCGAGAGCGGCAATCATCGCCGCGCGATGCGAGATCGACTTGTCTCCTGGCATCTCTAATCGGCCGCGAATGCGTTGTGCGGGACGAATAATCACCGTCTGAATCTTAACGCGTCGCAAGACAACGCGAAAACACGAACCGGCGCGTTGGCGGCCATTGACATGCGCTGTGGCGACGTGTTACACGTCCGTCTCCGTTGTGCTCTTGGATCGTCAGCAGGCAGACCGCAAACCCCATGGCCGGGAGGCCGCGCCTTTTGTGACCGAACAAACGACTCGACTCGTTTTGCCCAGCCACATTGAGGCTGTTGCTGATGCTGCCGCCGCGGCGGCTGACTTCGCGCGCAATTGTGGCGTGGCGGAGGAAGCGTCTTTCGGCATCGACATGGCCGTCCGTGAAGCAATTACGAACGCCATCGTCCACGGCAACAAGGAAGATGACGCAAAACAAGTTGAAGTGACTTTCACTTGTGCATCACATGCGGTCGAGATTGAAATTAAGGATCAGGGCGAAGGCTTCGACCCCGTGCGTGTGCCCGATCCGACAGCGGCTGAGAATCTGATGAAGACTTCGGGTCGCGGTAACTTTCTGATGCGCAGTTTCATGGATGAGGTGCAGTGGGAACCGAGACCTGAAGGCGGTACTATCGTGCGCATGGTGAAGAGAATTTAGATTTTGGATTTGCGATTTTTGATTTGAACTCCTTTGCGGCGGAACTTTATGGCGGGAGCGGACTCAAAAATCAGAAATCAAAAATGAAAATGTTTGGAGACGCGTGAATCATGGCAGAGCTAACTATTCGCGAAAGACAAGCCGGTGATGTGACCGTGTTGGACATGGACGGCCGGATCACTATCGGTGATGGCAGCATCGCATTGCGCAGCGCTGTGCGTCGCCTGCTGGAAGAAGGAAAGAAAAGAATTCTGCTGAACCTGGCGGGCGTCGGTTACATCGATTCAAGTGGGATCGGCGAACTGGTTTCGAGTTATACTGCGATCAATAAAGAGGGCGGACAGCTCAAGCTGCTCAGTCTGACGCAGAAACTTCAGGACCTGCTCACGATTACCAAGCTGCTGACCGTGTTCGATGCGTACGATGACGAAGCGGAAGCGCTTAGCAACTTCAAATAACGCAATCGATGCTGAATTATCAGCGTCGCCCACGAAGCGAGGGAGGTCGGCATGGCTCAACTAAACATCAATCAACGTCAGGCAGGAGATGTTACGATTCTGGATCTGGACGGCGATGTGCGCATTGGCGATAGCAGCACCGCGCTGCGTAGTGCGATTCGTAATCTGGCCGGTGGTGGCAGTTCGAAGATTCTGCTGAATTTGGCCGGCGTTAAGTACATCGATTCGAGCGGCATCGGCGAACTGATCGCGAATTACACAACCGTGAATCGCGGTGGCGGACAGTTGAAACTACTCAATCTCACTGAGAAGGTTCAGGATTTGCTGGTGATCACAAAACTACTCACCGTCTTTGACGTTTATGACAATGAGGCGGAAGCGCTGAGTAGTTTCAAATAGCAACCGCTTTAGTTTTCAGATTTGTGACGGCCCAGTCCCGGTAGATCGGGACTGGGCGGTTTTGCATTTTGGGTACTGCTCCACTTGCGACGCTGCGCGTTTGTGTCCTCATGGTTATGTTAGACTGCCGCCGCCCATGAACCGCAAATTCGACAAAGACGCGAGTGAGGCGATCGCTAGCGCGGTCCGCGAAATTGAGAAGGACACCGACGCTGAGCTGGTTATCGTAATCCGCGGTCGCTCGGGTTCGTATCGGCATGCAGATTACCTCTGCGGGGCGTTGCTGGCGTTTGTCGGCTTACTGTTCTTCCTGTTTTCTCCGTATGTTATTCACGAGCGCTGGGTGCCGATTGAGGTCATCCTGCTTTTTGCGTTGGGCGCCTTCGTTTGTTCGCGTTGGCCGTTTCTGCGCAGACTGCTGACCTCGAAAAAGTTTCGTACGAATGCGGCGCGGCAAGGAGCGGCGGCGACGTTCTACGAAGCCGGCATCGCGAATACGAGAGCGGAGAATGGATTGCTGATTTACGCGTCACTACTCGAACAACAGATTGAAATCATCGCCGATCGCGGCATCTTGAAAGCAATGCCCCCACTGCCTTGGAACAAATCGATTCATGAATTGAAGAATCTGGCGACCAACTGCGAACCGGAAATGCTGATTGCCTCACTAAAGAACCTCGGGAAAGTATTATCTGCAAACATGCCTGCCACGGGTGAGAATCCCAACGAGTTAATTGATGGCCCGCGCATTGAGTTGAAATGAAGCGCCTAACATCCGGCGTGAAGCATCTGAAATCCGGCATGAAGCGTTTGGAATCTGGCATGAAGCGTTTGGAATCCGGCATGAAGCGTTTGGAATTTGGAATTTGGAATCTGAAATTCAGTCGCTTGAGTGCGCGGCTCGTGCTGCTTGCATTTGGAATGCTCGCGCTGGCGCTGTTCACGACCGAGGCATGGGCGCGTGTCGGCGGTGGGCATTCGTACGGGGGCGGCGGGAGCGGTGGTGGTGGCGGCGATGGTGGCGGCCTCGGCGTTCTGGTCTATCTCATCTTTCGCTTCCTGCTGTGGTTGACGATCGAACATCCGGCGATTGGAATTCCGGTTGACATCATTGTCATTGGCTTCCTGATCTATCGCTTCACGCGGCCATCGAAGAAAAGTGTGGCGGTCGTTTCGTCTTCGCCGGTTCTCGGTTTGTCGACCGGTCCCGGCATACGTCCCCAGCTCGATGTCCAGCGCGCCTTCAACCAACTGCGGCGGTTCGATCCAAACTTTTCGGAAATCATCTTTACCGACTTTTGTTATGCGCTCTATGGCCGAGCGCATGACGCGCGCGGCAAAGGAAAAACTGCGCTCGACGAATTGTCGCCTTATCTGAGCGACACCGCGCGCGCGTCTTTGCTGCAACTGAATTCACCGCAATTGAAAGCCGTGCAAGGCGTGATTGTGGGGGCCATGCAAGTTGCTGATGTGCGAGGCCTGGCGTCACCGCAAGTCGGGATTAGCATTGACTTCGAAGCTAACTACACAGAGTTCACGCCGCACCAGGGCGATCCGCGCGGCGAAATGAGCTACTACGTGCGTGAGCGCTGGGAGCTCGAAAGAAAGCGCGACGTGCTTTCACCGACGCCCGAACAGGCGACGGCATTACATTGTCCTCGTTGTGGAGCGCCTTTGCAGAAAGATACGAACGGCGCGTGTGCTTTTTGCGGTACCAGAATCGAAAGCGGCGAGTTTCAATGGTACGTGCGCTCGACCGCAACCTTGAGTCGTGAAGCGCGCGGCCCGCTGCTTACCTCAGATGTTCCGGAAGTTGGCACGAATTACCCGACGGTGACGCAACCGAACTTTCCAGCTGTCCGCGCCGGATTTGAGCAAAACAACCCCGAATTCAAGTGGGCTGATTTTCAGGCGCGGGCGCGAATGATCTTCACGGAGTTGCAGGAAGCCTGGTCTTCATTGAAGTGGGAAAGGGCGCGGCCTCACGAAACCGACAGCATCTTCCAGATGCATCGCTATTGGATTGACGCTTACAAGGCTCAGCACCTGCGGAATGTTCTCGAGCGTTATCAAATTACCGCAATGCAGCCGGTGAAGATTAAGCAGGACGCCTTTTACCAGGCGATCACGCTTCGAATTTTCGCGCAGGGATTCGATTACACAATCAATGAAAGTGGCCAACTTGTTTCAGGATCGAAAACAAATTTGCGCCGCTGGAGCGAGTACTGGACATTCATTCGCAATACAAAGGCGAAGCCAATCGCTGCCCGTGCCGATCTCAATTGCCCAAATTGTGGGGCGCCGTTGCAGGTAAATGCTGTGGGAATCTGCGAGTTTTGTGGCGGCAAAGTCACTTCGGGGGAATTCGATTGGGTGCTTTCGAAGATCGAACAGGACGAAAGTTATTCGGGGTGACCTTTGGCCCACCGTTTGCTCTTCCGCCAAGTCTCTGTCACCTAAAACTTGACGCGGTCTAAGAGCCCTTGCTATTCTGCGTTCAGTTCAGAACAACTCGGTTCCAGAACACCCGATCGGTTTTTTTGTCTCGCATACATTTCGGTTTCATGCCGCGCAATGCGACTGCCTTGGTGAACTTTCAAATTCGGGAGGTGTCAGGTGGGCTTCAAGGTCGGCCAGAAAGTTGTTTACCCCAATCACGGGATCGGTACCATCGAACAAATCGAACAAAAGCAAATAGGCGCAACGGCACTTCCGTTCTACACGCTTCGCCTCGCTGCTACTAATTCCCTCGTTCTTGTTCCAGTTTCAAATGCCCTCGAGGTTGGCTTGCGAAAGCCAATCACTTCGAGCGAATGCGACACTTTGTTTTCCGCTCTGAGTGCGGATTTCACAGCCCCGGCGCATGACTGGAAGGATCGTTTCAAGGACTTCTCAGAAAAAATGCGCACGGGAAATATCTTTGAGGTTGCCGAAGTCCTCAAGCACCTCAATTTCCTGAGCCACAGCAAGCCCCTTTCGTTCCGCGAACAGCGCATGCTTGAACGCGCGCATTACCTTGTGGTTTCGGAACTGGCCGCGGTTTGCCGCCAGCCCGAATGCAACATCGAGCCACGTGTAAATGATGCGCTGGCCCAGGCGTGTTCCCGCCATGAAGGCAACGGGAACGGATTAGTGCGCCGGGCAGCAGCAGCGGGCGCACATTGATTTACTAGAATCTCAGGCTATCTGGGAGCGCGCGGTACACTGAAACTGCGCGCCCTTTTTGTGTCATGCTATGATGTGCGCATAGCTTTTCGCGATTAGTAATGGACGATCCTGCCAGTAATTTCCTTGCGCTGTTTTTTGACGACGCCGCGTTTTCCGTAATTTTTCTAAAATTTCTTGCGAAGTTTTCGGCGGTTGTGTTGCTCGTGGCCGCGAACGGGTTTTTCGTAGGCGCCGAGTTTGCGCTGGTCTCGGTGCGGCGACCTCGGCTGGAAGCACGCGCCGCGGCCGGCAGCCGTCGCGCTCAGGCCGCGTTGCGACTACTCGGAAATCCGACACTCTTCATTTCGGCAACCCAGCTCGGTATCACCATCGCATCGCTCGCACTCGGCTGGATCGGCGAGCCGACGGTCGCGGCTTTGCTTGAGCCTATCGCCGAAGCGATCGCGCCCGCCGGCAAAGCTGCGTACGTCGCCCACATTTTTGCGATTGTGATTGCCTTCACGGTGATCACTTTTTTGCACATCGTGCTGGGCGAGCTGACTCCGAAGATGGTATCGCTCGATCGAGCCGAATGGGTGGCTTTGTTTGCGGCCCGGCCGCTGGAAATCTTCGCGCACATATTTCGTTGGCCGCTCGCGTTATTCAATCGCACCGGCACCGGCATCGGGCGGCTGCTGGGGTTGAAGTCATCGTTGCAACACACCTCGGTTTACAGCGAAGATGAGTTGCGCCGTTTGGTGGACATCTCGCGTGAAAGCGGCTTTCTGCGCGCGGAAGAGCGACGATTGATTCATCGCGTGTTTGAGTTCTCCGACACGCTCGTGCGCGAAGCGATGGTGCCGCGCACTCAGATCGCGGCGATTTCCGTCGATTGTTCGTTGGAAGACATTCGCGACGCTTTCAATAAGCACGGGTATTCCCGCCTGCCGGCATTCAACGGCTCGCTCGATAACGTCGTAGGGTTCATTCACAGCAAAGACTTGATGCCGTACTTGTTGAAACCTGAAACGTTCAAGCTGGAGTTCGTCCTGCAACCGCCGATGTACATCGTCGATACGGCGCGGCTGGAAGACGTTTTGCGGCAGATGCAGAAAGCTAAGTCGCACTTTGGGTTTGTGGTTGACGAGCATGGCGGGATTGAAGGGATCATCACGCTCGAAGATTTGCTTGAAGAGATCGTAGGCGATATTTCCGACGAGCACGACGAGGAAGTGAACGAACAAATTAGCCAGATTGGCGAGCGCACTTATGAATTGGATGGAGCGCTCGCGGTGCGGGATCTTAACCGGCGGCTGAAGACGTCGCTGCCAGAGTCAGAAACTTACATCACGATTGGCGGCTTTCTAATGACTGAAGCGGGTCACGTCCTTCAGCCCGGTGAAGTGATTGAATACGACAGTCTCAAGTTTCACGTCGAAAAGGTCGAGCGCCGGCGTCTGCAGCAGGTGCGTTTGGAATTGCCCGAGCAGCGCGCGGAAATGAAGTCGGGCGAAATTGAAGGAACAGCGACCGCTGCCTAAGAATCAAACTGCAAAAAGAAGATTGCTGCTGAACCGCTTGTCTCTGTCCAGCCACGTTCGTTTCAGCTCGAATCTGGTTTCGCTGGCTGACTTCCGCAAACTATCAACATCGAATTTGTAAGCGTTTTCCACGTGGATTCGTTCGCCTTTCGCAAACTCGACAATTAGAGACAAGGCGCGAAGGTTAACAGTTTGGGGGCGCAAACTCTCCAGGTAAACTTCCACGCGTCCCGCCTGATCGTTGTAAAAAGAGCGCAACCCAAACGCCCATAAATCAAAGTCTGCCTCCAGTTCGCGATTGATCCGCGCGAGTTCGTTGACGATAAACGCGCGCGTCACCCCGAGCGAATCGTTGTAGGCCGCCTCAAGCATGGCCCGATCTTTCTTCAAATCCGCACCGAGTAACAGAGCGTCGCCCGGTCGCAACATCCCTCGAATTGCATCCAGAAAACGCAGTGCTTCGTGCGGCTCAAAATTTCCGATATTCGATCCGAGAAACAGTACTAACACAGGATGCGGTCCAAGCGACGACAGCGCTTCGAGCGCCTGAAAATAGTCGGCAGCATACGCGCGAATCTGCAACTCGGGATAAGAACCCAGCAACGCTTCGGAACTTGCTTTGAGAGCGGAGGCAGAAATGTCTATGGGAACGAAAATCAACGCCCCGCGATTTCTGATCATCGCTTCGATGATCTGCCGAGTCTTTTCGGCGCTGCCGCTGCCAAGTTCGATTAACGTGTCGCAATCGGGAACCGCGGCTACGATGTCAGCGGCATGGTTGGAAAGAATCTCGTGTTCGGACCGGGTCAGATAGTATTCGGGAACTGCGCAAATCGCTTCGAACAAGCGCGAGCCCAACTCGTCATAAAGATATTTCGGAAAGAGCTGCTTCGGATTTGAGGAGAGGCCGGCACCCACGTCACGCGCAAAGTTAGCGTGACCATCCTCCTTTGTCAGATCGTGGACGACAAAGCGTGGCGAAGTAGTTTGCGGTTGCGGCTGTGACATGAAAGCTGCCTTTGCGGCAAATCGACTGCGAGCATTCGGTGCTCTCATGTTTCGAGAGCAAGGGTACGGGGGATGCGCGAGATTATACGCGCTGGAGAATAGAAGCAAAAAGAGCAGCCGGGCACGCAGCCGGCTGCTCTGAAATCTGACAACAATCGTAGTGCGGACTAAATGATGATGTTGCGAGTTCGCAGAACTCTCACGGGCCGCCGCGGAACGGTTACATTCACGTCCGGAATTGCCGGCACAACGATGCGCGGCGTTGAGACTGTGACCGCGGGAATCTCAAATTGGGGTACGACAATCGTCCGGATGTCGCCGGTGCCTGCCGGCGGTTTCTCCGGTGTCACCGTAATGCTGCGACTGCTGCGATCGCGGACGACGGTAAGCGTCACTGGTCCATCTTCTTTCTTGTTGATGGCGCGCGTAATGTCGCCCGGTGAATCAACTTTCTCACCATCGATTGCGGTGATGACATCCCCGGCTTTCAATCCGGCTTTTGCTGCCGCACTGTTGTCCGCGACTGAAGTCACCAGAATACCTTCCGACACGCCGAAGTATTCAGCCAGTTGTTTCGTCAGCGTCTGCGTCCCTATGCCGATGCGGCGGTAACTTCCCATGTTGATGGTAAAGGTCCCATCGCCGTTCCTGATCTTGTTCGGCATATCCTTGCGCATCTTGTCCATCTTCTCTTTAAGCTCTGCACGTGTCTTTTCATTCCACACGTTGTTGAAAGCATCGCGCTTGCCGAGGGTTGCCGACATCTCCTGTTCCGAACCGCCCCGCGCAACCGTCAGACGCACGTTCTGATCGGGTGACGATTCGTTTACCAGCCGATTCAGCTTCCGCGTGCTGGTTACCGCTTCGCCGTTGAAGCCAACGATCACATCGCCTTTGCGCAAACCGGCCTTCTCAGCCGGGCTGTCCTTGACGACTTCCGTCACGCCGACGCCGCGCACTTCGCGCAGGCCATACGACGCCATGTTTTCTTTGCTAACGTCTTCAGCATGCACGCCCAGGAACGTTCCGCCCTGGAAGAAGAACGTGAAATTTCGGTCGCCCTGTGGCGTCCAGACTTCAGGATCGAGATCGAATTTGAAATCGAAATCAAAAGCGTCATCGTCAAACCAGGCGGTTTGCGGAGCTTTTGGAGTCGTTGCCGCTTCCGGTGCCTTAGGCGCTTCCTGCGCGCTCACGATGCCACCGATTATGAGACCGCAACCGAGAATAATTGAGGGAATCAACAGTAGCCGACGAATTGTCATATACGAATCCTCCGATAGGTTTTGACGATTTCACGCGGCGCGGGCCGGCAAGTTCCAAATTGTTGAGGGAGGATTACAGAACCGCGAACGGTAGTGAGCGGGATAAGGGCTCAACTTCACGGTCAACTACTCGGCTTTTTGACCAGAGTTGAATCCTTATTCCGCTCACTACTGTTCGCGGTTCTGTACTGATAGCCAGTGTTTAGGGAGCGCTGATCTGCCGGTAGATCTCTTTGCCGTCACTTATTTCCACCGCGATTTTGCCGTCGGTTTGCGCTTGATCGAGGTGGGCAACGGCCTCAGAAACCGCCAGGAACTTGTGAACATCGTCGGCATCCGGAAACATCTGCCGTGAAATCTCCCAAGCCGTCGATCCGCTCTTCGGTAAAAGACGTACGACATTCGCCTGCCGATCATTTATGGCTCTGAGATAACGGTTGAAGAGTTCTTCGTAGTCATGAATGGGTTCGCCGTGACCGCCATAGACGAGCGTCGGCGCAAAGCTGCGCAGCCGCGCCAGACTGACAAGATACTCCGCCAACGATCGAAAGCGTCGTGAAGTGTCGATGGGATCGGGCGATATGACCGGATTAGGCGTTACACGTTTTAGAACGCAATCGCCCGCGATCACAGTGCGGTCGGCTTCGCGCAGAAACGAGCACGACCCCGGCGTGTGGCCGGGAGTGTGAATCACGCGCAACGATCCGGTTTCGAATTCGAGTTCGTCCTCGTCATTCAGCGCGGTGCAATGATCATCCTCAAGCGAGTCGGCGTATTGGCGCACTTCATCGTAGAGTGCGCGCATGTTGCGCAGTTCGTCTTCCGGAACGCCCGCGCGCATCAACAGACGCAAGCTGTCTTCATGTTCCAAACGGCCGGCGCGATGTCCTGTTTCCCAATCGTGCACGAACACTTCAGCGTTGTTGGCTTCATCGCGCAGCGAGCGCGCCAGACCACAATGATCTTCATGCGCATGCGTGAGCACGATGCGCCGAATGTCACCCGTAGTCAGCCCGTTTTGTCTTAAGCCGGCGCGGAGTGCCTCAACCGCTTCGCGCGTCTTCGGACCGGTGTCGATGATGGTGATGGGATCTTCTTTGATCAGATAGACATTGACCGCGCCGATGTAGAACGGAGTGGGAAGGGAAATGGGAACGATCTTCATTGCCGATTTATGATTGCCAATTGCCGATTGAATCACAATCGCGGCTGCCCGCAAATCGGCAATCGCCAATTGGCAATCGACAATGAATTAATAAACGTACTTGTTCGCTTCAATCATCGCCTTCGCAATTCGCTGCCGCGCCGCGACTGTGTTGATTGGCGTCATCTTCGTAAAGCGACGCAACGCCGCCAGCAGTGTTCGGAGTTCGTCGCCTTCGGCCATTGCCGCCAACGTATTCTTGCCGTGCGCCTCAATTCGTTCGACGGCGTCGTTGCAAAAGACCCGCGTCATATCCACGTAACGCTCGGCGGCCGTTTCACCTTGAGCTGCGGAAAGTTTTTGGGTGCGCAGAATTGCCGACTCCATGGCGTAAGCGTCCATGATGATGTCGGCCACGCCCATCAAGATCTCCTGTTGCTCCGCGAGTCCCATCATGTATTTCTGGGCGGCCGTCCCGAGCGTCATCAACGCAACCTTTTTCGCATTCGCGGCCAGCTTCTGTTCAGCCGCGAGCAAACTTTCGTCTGTGTCGAACGAAGGCATCGACGGATTGAGAATCTCATCCATCAAACCCTGCGCCGCCGGCAGCAAAGCCAAACGCCCGCTCAGCGCTGCTTTCATCAAGCGTCCGGGAATCAGCATGCGATTGATTTCATTCGTGCCTTCAAAGATTCGATTGATACGTGTGTCGCGATAGGCGCGTTCGGCTGGATAATCAGCCGAGTAACCGTAGCCGCCGAATATCTGCACCATCTCGTCGGTGACGAAATCGCAGTACTCGGACAGCGCGACTTTGATGATCGAACATTCGGCCGCGTACTCTTCGATCGCTTTCAAACGCGCGTCCATGTCGTGCGAATCGGCAACCGCTCCCAATCCCTCTTCGATCATTCCCAGCGTGCGATAAGTCATGGCTTCGCCGACCCAGGTCCGAATCGCCATCTCGCCGAGCTTTGATTTGATCGCGCCGAACGATGAAATAGATTTGCCGAACTGTTGCCGTTCGTTCGCATACTTCACTGATTCCGTGAGCGCGAGCTTCATCCCACCCAAACACATGGCACCAAGTTTGAAGCGCCCAATGTTGAGAATGTTGAAAGCGATCTTGTGACCTTTGCCGACCTCACCGAGCAGGTTCTGGACTGGCGTCTTGGCGTCCGCGAGAATCAAAGGCGTCGTGCTCGATCCCTTGATGCCCATCTTGTGTTCCTCGGCGCCGGGGCGACAGCCTTCCTGCCGCTCGACGATGAATGCGGTGAACTTATCGCCGTCGACTTTGGCGAACACAATGTAGATGTCCGCGAAGCCGCCGTTCGTGATGAACATCTTCTCGCCATTGAGAGCGTATTCTTTGCCGTCGGCGCTGAGTTTCGCGGTCGCTTTCGCGTTCATCGCGTCGGAACCAGAGCCCGCCTCAGTCAACGCATAGGCGGTGATCAAATCACCCGTGGCGATCTTCGGCAGGTACTTTTGCTTGGCGGCGTCAGTGCCGAAGTAAACGATTGGCAAAAGCCCGATGCCGCTTTGCGCGCCCAGGGTCGTGGCGAAGGAAGCCGAACGGCCAAGATTCTCAGCGATCAGCGAGCCGCTCGTCTGATCCAGCGCCAGGCCGCCGTACTCTTCCGGAATGTTCGCGCCGACGAGTCCGAGATCGGCAGCCTGCTTGACCAACTGACGCGCCAGATTCCAATCTTTCGCTTCGAGTTCGTTGATGCGCGGCAGAACTTCCGCGTCCATGAATTGCCGCGTGGTGTCGGCAATCATGCGGTGCTCTTCATTGAAGTCTTCGGGCGTAAAAATTTCCGCCGGCGTTCGTTCTTCGATCAGGAAGCTTCCGCCCTTGATGATTTCTTTTTCCATTACGGCTGCCATGATTAAAAGCCTTTCTGGTTACTGTCGGGAACCTGTTCGCAAATGCGTTGGGGCATCATCTGACGCGTTTCTGGATACGCTTCCAGAATTCGCATGAGATCGAGTTCATCCTTTTTGCGCTTGCTTGCGCGCCGCTTTTCATCCTGCCATGCCCATACTTTCCCTTGCACCACGTCGGACAACGACGCAATGGGAACTTGCTGACCTAGTACTTCATGAACCTCCGCGCGGTTTACAAATGCCTGGTAGCGGTCATCCAGAGTAAATTGAATACGCAAGTCACTTCCCGGCATGTTCGCGTTCAACGAATGCTCAAATGATTCGACCGTGAAACCGGCTACGCGCAACGCTGCCTCGATTGCCTTAATTTTTGCCGAAACAACAACGATATCAGCATCCAGCGTAAAGACAGGTTCGACGTAGCAATTAACCGCGAGGCCGCCAATCAGACACCAAGGCTGGTAAGAGGCGAGAACTCGAACCACCAGCGCAAAGTCGGTGCTGCCGCCGTTCGTTACTGATTCGAAAACCTCGGTCGAAGTCATTGGGTTTGCAACGCAAGCGCTCAGCCTGCGAGTCAAAACGCAAATTAACAATTTGCACTACAAGCGCTCAAATATTCCCGCGGCACCCATCCCGCCGCCCACGCACATCGTTACCATGCCGTAACGTGCGTTACGTCTTTCCAATTCGCGCAGAATCGACGCAGTGAGCTTCGCTCCCGTGCAGCCCAATGGATGTCCGAGCGCGATCGCGCCGCCATTGACGTTCACTTTGTCAGGATTCAACTCGAGCATTTTGATCACCGCGAGCGACTGCGCGGCGAATGCTTCGTTCAATTCGATTACCGCAATATCGTCAAGCGTCAATCCAGCGAGCTTCAGCGCTTTTGGAATTGCGTAGACCGGACCAATGCCCATCTCTTCCGGCGGACAGCCAGCCGTCGCATAGGCGACCAGACGGGCGATCGGCTTCGCCCCGAGTTCTTTCGCTTTCTCTTCGGACATGACGATTGCCGCGGCTGCGCCGTCAGACATCTGTGAAGAGTTGCCGGCCGTGATCGTGCCGTTCATTTGAAATGCAGGTTTGAGTTTCGCCAGCGCCTCTGCGGTGGAATCGCGTCGTGGGCCTTCGTCTTGGTCAAAAACAACTTCAGTGCTTTGCTTCTTGCCCTTCGCATCCAACGCTTCAACCGTCACAGTCAGCGGCACGGTCTCATCCTTGAATTTATCTGCATCGAGGGCGGCGATTGCGCGCTGGTGTGAGCGCAGGGCGAATTCGTCCTGCTGTTCACGCGTGACTTCGTATTTCTTTGCCACGTTTTCCGTCGCGAGACCCATGCTCAAATAAAAGTCGGGATACTGATCCATAAGCGTGGGATTCGGGCGAATGATGTGGCCGCCCATCGGAATCATCGACATCGATTCCAAGCCTCCGGCCACAATCACCTGCGCGCCGTTCGTGCGAATGCGATCGCTGGCCATCGCAATTGTTTGCAAGCCTGAAGAGCAGAACCGGTTAATGGTCATCGCGCTGGTTTCGACGGGCAGGCCAGCTCGAATCGCGGCGGCGCGCGCGACGTTCATGCCCTGTTCGGCTTCAGGCATCGCGCAACCCATGATCACGTCATCAACCTGAGTACCATCCAAACCGCGAACACGTGACATCGCGGCGGTGATCGCCGCGGCCCCCATGTCGTCCGGACGCGTGTCGCGCAAAGTCCCTTTCGGTGCCTTGCCAACGGCCGTTCTTACTGCTGATACGATTACAGCGTCTTTCATTGTCTTGTCCAAGGTCCAATGTCCAATGTCCAACGTCCGCTTGCCCAATCTGACATTGGACTTTGGACGCGGGACCTTGGACTAATTTCGTAGCGGCTTGCCCGTTTTCAACATGTGCGCGATCCGGTCTTGCGTTTTGCGGGTGCCGATTAGCGACAAAAAAGCTTCGCGTTCAAGATCGAGCAAATACTGCTCGCTGACACGGGTAGTGTGATTCAAGTCGCCGCCGGTTAAAATTCGCGCGAGCTTCTCGCCAATCAGCGCATCATGATCGGAAATGTAGCCCGCGCGCTTCATGAGATGCACACCCAGCTTCAGGGTCGCTAAAGCCGGCGTGCCCAGAGCAAGAATGTCCGTGCGCGGCTGCGGCTGCACGTAACCGCCGGCGGCCAGGGCGAGCACCTGCTGTTTCGCGTCGGCAATCAAGCGATCGCCATTCATCGAAATCGAGTCTTCGTCTCGCAGGAAGCCAAAATTTCGCGCTTCTGCCGCGGACGTCGCGACTTTAGCCAACGCGATCGTTTCGAACGCGCGCTTCACGAATGGAAACGGATCGGCATCTTTCATGCCGGCCGGAATCGAATCCAACGCGCGCACCAACATCTCTTTCGTACCGCAACCCGCAGGAATAATTCCCACGCCGACTTCCACCAGGCCAATGTAGGTTTCAGCTGCTGCGCGCACGCGGTCCGCATGCAAAACCATTTCGCAGCCACCACCGAAGACCATCTGAAACGGTGCGACGACCACCGGCTTGGGCGAATAGCGCAAGCTCATTACCGACGATTGGAAGTAGCGCCCGATCATCTCGAGCTCTTCCCAGTTTTCGTCCTGCGCCTCCATCAACATCAGCATCAGGTTCGCGCCCACCGAGAAGTTCACGCCCTGATTGCCGACGACCAGCCCGACAAAATTCTTTTCAGTTTCCGCGATCGCGAAGCGCAGCATCTCGAGCGTGTCGCCGCCAATCGAATTCATTTTCGAATGAAACTCGACGCACGCGACGCCGTCGCCAATATCGATCATTGATGCGCCGGAATTCTTCTTGATTACTGCGGTTGTGGCACGCGCATCTTGCGCGTGTTTCACGGGCGAGACGCCCGTGCCACGCTCCTTTAGCGAGTTGAGAATGATCGTGCCCGGCGGATCGGCGAGCGGGCGATATTCACCGGAAGCAAAGTCGAAGTAATAGCGCCGACCGTTTTCCTGCTGGTAAAAAGTCCTGGCGCCGCTGTCCAGGAGTTTCTGGACATTCGCCGGGATCGCGCGCCCTTCTTCCTTAAGTTTCGCAACTGACTTTTCGACGCCGATTGCATCCCAAACTTCGAACGGCCCTAGTTCCCAGTTGAAGCCCCAGCGCATGGCGCGATCGACTTCTACGACGGTGTCGGCTATTTCCGGAATTCGTTCAGCCGTGTAAGTGAGCGTCTTCGAAATCGTTTTCCAGAGGAATTGCCCGACGCGATCTTTCGCCCACACCAGCGTCCGCAAACGTTCGCGCGTGTCCTCGATATTCTTCGCCATGTCGAGCGAAGGCAGCTTCACTTTTTGCGATGGTCGATAGTCGAGCGTCGCCGTGTCCAGCGTCCAAATCTCGCGCTTGTCGCCTTCGCCTTTCTTCCGTTGGTAGAAACCACCTTTCGTCTTGTTGCCGAGAATTCCGCGTTCGATCATCTTTGTCACGAACTCCGGCATCACGAACGTTTCGCGCTCCGGATCGTCGGGAAGATTTTCGTGCAGGTTCTTAACGACGTGCGCGAAGACATCGAGCCCGACGAGATCAAACGTGCGGAAGGTCGCGGTCTTCGGACGGCCAGCGGCCGGGCCGGTAATTTTGTCTACTTCTTCGACCGAATATCCGTCGTCGATCATTGTGCGCATCGTCACCAGCGCGCCATAAGTGCCGATGCGATTCGCTATGAAGTTAGGCCGGTCCTTCGCAACGACAACTCCTTTGCCGAGGCGCTCATCGAGAAACCCAAACATCGAACATGAGACTTCCGGCTTGGTCCATTCGGTGCGAATCAATTCGACCAGATGCATGTACCGCGGCGGGTTGAAGAAGTGCATGCCGAGGAAGTGCGCTTTGAAATCTTCTGAACGTCCTTCGGCCAGAAGCTTCAGCGGGATGCCGCTTGTGTTCGAAGCGACCACTGATCCAGGCCGCCGATGCTGTTCGACTTTCTCGTAAAGACTGCGCTTGACTTCAAGATTTTCGACGACGGCTTCAATGATGAGATCGCAGTCTTTCAGTTTCGCCAGATCGTCTTCGAAGTTACCGATGCTGACCAGCGAAGCGATCTCAGCGGTGAAGAATGCTGCGGGTTTGGCTTTCTTTGCTGCTTCCAGTCCGCCGCGAGCGATAGCATTGCGATCTTCGACTGGAGCGCAAGCGTCCCCGCTTGCGGTATCTGATTGAGGCAAGCGAGACGCTTGCGCTCCAGTCGGAACGATATCCAGCAAAAGCGTGGGCACGCCGGCATTGGCCAGATGCGCAGCGATCTGCGCTCCCATTGTTCCCGCGCCCAGCACGGCAGCTTTTTTGACCTGAATCATGGCGGCAAGATAATACTGAATGAGCATTCATTCAGCAAGGTTCTAAGCGCTCTTCTCGCGAAGAAATAAAGCTCACTCGCTGTTACTTTGTTCGCGGCTATTCTTGATCGAAGGCCGATGATTTACTAATCTAAAACTCCCCTAACCCCGACATTTATCAACATTCATCCGAAAGGTATAACTATGACTTCAAGAGTCGAGCGGGCCGAAGACCGGCTGGCCGATTTCACACGTGATCGACGAATCCTGATTCTTTCTTTAATGGCGGTGACGATCGGAGCTCTGAGCGCACTCGTTGCCAAAGTCCTTGTGTGGCTCATCGCGGTCATAACCAACCTGGTTTTTTATCAAACGTTTTCTCCTCAATTAGTTTCGCTGACAAATCATCACTTGGGCGCGTTCGTTATTCTCGCGCCGGTCGCGGGCGGATTAATCATTGGTCTGATGGCGCGATATGGATCTGAAAAGATTCGCGGGCACGGAATTCCGGAAGCACTCGAAGCGATTCTTTTCGGCCGCAGCCGCATGCAGGCAAAGGTCGCGGTGTTGAAGCCCCTGTCTTCAGCGATCTCCATCGGCACCGGCGGACCGTTCGGCGCGGAAGGACCGATCATCATGACGGGCGGCGCGGTCGGCTCGCTGTTCGCGCAAATGTTTCATCTCTCGCCTGCCGAACGAAAGACGCTGCTGGTCGCGGGTGCGGCTGGTGGCATGGCGGCGATCTTCGCCGCACCAGTCGCCGCAGTTCTATTGGCAGTTGAACTCCTGTTGTTCGAATGGAAACCGCGTTCGTTCATTCCGGTCGCAATTGCGGCAGCGACTGCTGGAGCGCTGAGAATTCCCTTGATGGGCAGCGGCCCGATCTTTCCGGTTACCGCGCACGCGGAACTTGGCAGCGAAGGGCTGATATTGGCGCTGGTTGTCGGCATCATCGCGGGGCTCGCATCCGGCGTGCTCACGACACTCGTCTACGCGTTTGAAGATCTGTTTACAAAGCTGCCGATACATTGGATGTGGTGGCCGGCGATTGGCGGATTGTTCGTCGGCATCGGCGGCTACATCGATCCGCGTGTGCTCGGCGTTGGCTACGACACGATTCACTCTCTGCTCCGCGGCGAAGTATTCGGGCCCCTAGTCGCCGGTCTGCTGATCGGCAAGGCGTTGGTGTGGTCGATCTCGCTTGGTTCCGGGACTTCGGGCGGAGTACTGGCTCCGCTCTTGATCATGGGCGGAGCGTTGGGCGCGATCGAAGCGCGCTGGATGCCGATGGGAGATCCGGGCATGTGGGCGATGATCAGCATGGCCGCGATGATGGCCGGCACGATGCGTTCGCCACTTACAGCGATGGTCTTCACGCTCGAGCTGACCCACGACCTCAATCTATTGCCCGGTTTGCTGGTCGCGTGCATTGCCGCGCACGCGGTGACGGTGCTGGCGCTGCGGCGATCGATTTTGACTGAAAAAGTTGCGCGCCGCGGGTTTCATATCAATCGTGAATATGTTGTCGATCCTTTGATGGGACTGCGAGTCGGCGAAGTCATGGATGAAAATCCGCCAACAGTTCCCGCGTCCATGAAGGTGACTGACTTTTCGGATCGCGTCGCCAACCGCGATCCGCGTTTATCGCGTCGCCAGGGAACGATCATTGTTGACGAGGCAGGTTCGCTGGCCGGCATGATCACGCGGGGCGACGTGCTGCGCGCGATCGAGCTGTACGACGATCCGAATCTGACGGTGATTCAGGCGGGCAGCCGAAATCTGGTGGTCACTTATCCGGATGAAATTCTCTATGAAGCGATCGATAAGATGGTGCGGAATGATATCGGCAGGTTACCGGTCGTCAGTCGCGATCATCCGCGAGAAGTCGTCGGCTATCTGGGCCGCGCCGCCGTCATGGCAGCCCGGCTGCATCGTCACAAAGAAGAGCACGAACGCGAGCCCGGCTGGTTGCACGGACTCGCTTGAAAGCTAGTTTCCTGCTTGGCCTGTAAAAACGGTCTTGTTGATTTGGGCGGGGTTACCCAGCACGACGAAGCGGATGTTGCGCATGTATTTCTGCGATACGCGCTGCACGTCGGCGGGCGTGACGGCGCGCAGCTTTGCCAGGGTGTCGAACGAGTTGCGCCAACCGCCGCCGATTAATTCATATTCGGCGAGGTTAGCGGCCTGGGCCGCGTTGGTTTCCTGGCCGAGGTAGTAAGACGTCAGATATTGCGAAACCACACCGGTGATATCAGTGTCATCGAGCGGCTGAGTTTGCAGTCGTTTGATCTCGTCCAACATCACTTGCACGGCCTGATTTGCGTCGACAGCCGTGACGTAAATCCCGCCGACGTTTGCTCCCTGGCTGTTCAGGAAAGCGCTGGGCGCGTAGGACAGATTTCGCTTCACGCGCACTTCTTCAAAGACGCGATCGCGCAACATAGCCGCCGCGACTTCCATTGGATAAATGTCGGGCGAAGTGATCGGTGGCGCCGTAAAGAGCCCCTGAATGTAATTCGTCGGCAATCCTCGTTGAGTAATTTGCACGGTCGACGCGCTGAACGAAAGCGGCGGCACCATATCGGCTTTGTACGTGCCGCGCGGCAGCGTTCCGAATGAGGCAGCGATGCGCGGCTTCAACTGGCTGGCGTCGATGTCGCCGACAACGATCAGCACCAGCCGGGATGTTTCCATTACCTGTTGGTGGTATCGCTTGATGTCGTCAAGCGTCAGTTGTGAAACCGTCTCGACCGTCCCTTCCGGCCGATTGACGTATGGATGGCCGGCATACGCTGCCTGTTCCTGAAGTCTTTGCAGGTAAGTATCCGGATCGTCGGCGTCGTCGCTCAGCGCAGTAATCGTGCGCTTCTTTGTCAGGTCGAAATCTTCCTTCGCGAATGCGGGGTGGAGCGCGACATCCGTGAAGACGTTCCAGGCGCTGTCGAAGTTCGCGCGGGTAGCACCGACAGACAACACTGAATAATCGTAATTATCGCTCGAACCGATGACCGTGCCGGTCCGGGCGAGTTCAGACCGCAGCCGTTCACGCGGATAAGTCGCAGTGGCTTCCGTGGCCACGGACAGCATTAAGTGTTCAATGCCGGCATTGGCCGCGGTGATGTTGCGCGATCCGCCTTTGATGAAGAGACCGGCGGCGACTGTCTGGCTGCCCGCGCGCCGTTTCACCAACACTTTCAGTCCGTTGACGTCGAGTTCAGTTACGAGTGCCGCTTGCCGCGCGATCAATCCCTGAAGATCTGGCGTTTGCTTTGCGGGAGCAGGTGTCTGCGCGAAGGCCGGGGCGGCTACTGTCAGCGCGCAAACAATTAGAACCAGGGTCACCAGAACCGATTTGACATTTGTCATTTGACATCTGTCATTTGCGAATTTCGAGCTTGCGTATGTCATTACTATCTTCCCGTTCTATACGGTGAATTTTTCCAAATTACTAAATGACTGATGTCAAATTACAAATGGAAGTTATTACTGTCCGATCAATTCCTCGGGAGTCAACTTTACTTGCTGCTGCGCTTCGGCAGAAATCAACGCCAGACCCACATGCGGTTTATTTTGAATGTAAGTCGTTATGTAGCGGCTGATGTCCGCGCGCGAGGTGCGGCGCAGATTCGGCAAGTAGCCGCGGAAGTACTCCAGCCCCGTCGACGACCACCAGAAACTCAAGGTGTGCGCGTACTCGCTCAACTTTTCGCGCGAATAAAGATCGTCGGCTTCGAGCAATGCTTTTGCGTTCTCGAGCTGTTCGTCGGTGAAGTAATCCTTGTCGTTGAAGTGCGAAACTTCGTTGTAGATAGCTTTGAGGGCGTCGCGCGCTTTGTCAGGGGTTGTTTGAGCGATGATCTGAATTGGCCCAACGTTTCGCTGCGTCAGATAACCGATGGTGACACCCGAGACCAAACCCGTATCAACCAGATCGTGCTGGAAGCGAGAATTCGGCTGCGTCAGGATGAACGAGAAAACGTCGGCGGCATAACTGCCGGGATTGTCCTTTCCGATCGACGGACCGTGCCAGCCAATATTGATGAGGACGTTCTGCACGGGCTGTTGCACGATTGCGCCCTCGCTCTTTGGCAGAGGCGGATGCTCGACCATGGGAAATTCCACGAATGGATCTTTTTCGCGGCGCGCCCAATCTCCAAACAGTTGTTCCGCGATCCGGTTCACTTCATCCGCGGTGACATCACCCGTCACGACCAGCGCCGAATTGTTCGGGACGTAGTAGCGTGACTGAATCAGTCGCATCATGTCGGTGGTGGCGGACGAAACTGTCTGCCGATTGCCGAGCGGATTTTTCCGGCTCGGGTATTTGTAGAACAGGCGGTTGGTCATCTCCAGATTCAAGTAGTAATACGGGTTCGACTCATTCCGGTCGATTTCTCCGATCACAACCTGGCGTTCGCGCTCGAATTCGTTTTTCTCGAACAAAGGGTAACGCGCAGCGTCGCGCATAAAGTTCATCGCCGTGCGCAAGTTTGGACTGGTGGTAGTGAAATAGTATTCGACCACTTCTTCGCGCGTCGTGCCGTTGTAAGCGATGCCCAGTTGGCCGATTTTTAAAAGGTAGTCTTCGGCGTTCGCGATGGCGCGATTCGCTTTGAAGAACATGTGCTCGTAAAGATGCGACAGCCCATTGAGCTCCGGCGGCTCGGTAAACGAACCATTGCGCACTGCCAACTCAATGGTCACCAGCGGCACCGAGTGATCTTCCACGGTGACGATTTCCAAGCCGTTTGCCAGCACATGGCTGTTGATTTCGGCGGCTGGTTTTGCGGTTATTGTCTTCGCCGCCGCAGCGCTTTGGCCTTGCTGCGGCTGTGGAGTTTGCGTGACGTGTGGTCGCGCCGGTATTTGCGCCACGACCACGAAAATCAGTGCCAAAACTAAGAAAATTCGCTTCACGTTATTAATCCAATCTGCTCTGGGACAAGCTGACGCTAGCCCCACATCGATGCGTTGTAATACGCGCGAAAACTTTAAAGGGATTCAAAATTCAACTTTAGCACAGCGACTACTGACTCGCGGAACACGCCGAGGTGCTGCAGCTGGAAGGATTCGATGACGGAATGTCGGCAAATGGATGTCAGGAAACGAGCAGCGGGTTACGGTTTGAGAGTGATCTGATATGGCAGCTCAAATTTGTCGTTTCGTTCACAGGGTTTAAGCGTGATGCTCTGATTAAGTTTCTGCGCGTCACGCACGACGCCGGCTCGCAATGCTGAGTCCTGCCGAATCAGAACGCCGGCCGACCGATTTTCGTCAGCACTCTGCGCCATGAGTAAGTATTCGCCCGGCGGAACGTTGCGCAGTTCGAACGCGCCATCTGCTTCGCTGCGGACTTCGAAGTATCTCAGCAAGTTGGACGCGCTCTCTTTTTCGGCAGGCACAAAGTAGACAAGCACCCGATCTCTCAAGGGCTTGCCTTCCGCGGTGACGATAGTGCCGCGCACAAAGGCCGCACCTTCCGCGATCGTGACATTGATTCCGGAGACCGATTGAGAATTCAAGGTGATCCCGTCGCTGATAAGTCGCGAGTCGGCGTTCCGAGGATTCACACCCATCGTTATGGATTTCACATACCAGCCGGCGTTGGGCGGAGTAATACTGAGTCGATAAGTGCCGGCGTGCAGATTCCTGAGAACGAAATCGCCCTTCGCATCAGCCACAGTGTCGGCGTTTTGAGTGGCGAAAATTAATGGCACTTGCTCGGTAGTCGAATTGGTTTTGGCGTCCGCGGATTTTGCGGTCTGTTTTTCGCGCTGGCCGAAAATGATCGTTTCCTGCAGGACGGTCTCACGACGCTTTCCACAGTCTGAAGTGGCGTTATCGAGCATCACGCGGCCGCTGATGGCGGGAAGGGGCGCCACCGTCAAAGTTACTCCTCCAATATCGGCGCCCTGAACTTTGATCCGTTTTGCTTGTGAGGTCGTTATGTCGCGGGTCTGTGGCGAGAAGTTTTGTGCGACCAGTTCGTATTCGCCGTCCGCCAAGCCGAAGACCGCGAATCCGTATCCATTATACGAGGATGCGTTTGAATTCATCACGACTGTGTGGGTCTTTACGTCCATCACGGTGATACTCGCACTGGAAATAATTCCACCGGACGTTTGCGCGACGCCTGTGACCGTGCCGCTGATGGCATGACCTGGCTCACCGCGATACTGCACGTCAGCGGTCGCTTCTTCGCCGCTTCTGACCGTGATCTCCATCGCCGTATCGCGCGTCGACGATGGCGCGTAGGTCGGAACGTCCTGGTCATAACCGGTGTTGGCATAACCGCCGTACATTCTTGAGACGCCGCCCGCGGCCACGACGTAAGTTCCGGGCATCAGACCGTAAATCCGATAGACCCCGCGATCATCGGTGAACCGTTCGTTGAAAGACGAAACCGTTTCAATTGGTTTGCCGGCCTCATCGCGAATGCGGAGGGCGCGGACACTGGCGCCCACAACCGGAGTGTTGTTGCTGTTCAGGACCGTGCCCGTGATGACTCCACCTTTTCTCAGGCGCAAATTTGCCGACTCCCCTGTATGTACAAACCCGCGCCCGTCCGTACTGCCCGGGGCGTCTGCAACAAAGCCAGGCGCGCCGGTCCAAACTCGATAGACGCCGACTTCGAGTCCTTCGAATTTGAAGTTGCCATCGTTGTTCACTGGCGTGCTGCGCGGGGGGCCCATAAGACTGCTGGACGCCGAGGCATAAGCAGTGGCGTTATTGGGAATCTCGCCGTTTGTGTTGGTGACATGTCCGGTGATTACGCCTGACGGCGCAGGTGGGTTCGCATCACCAGCCTGTGCGCGGGCGGTCAGTGTGAACCCGTGCACACAGGCAAACAAAACCAGCAGCCACTTGAACAGATTTCGCGTCACGGCCCGCCTTCCTTCTGAGTCAGATCGATGATGAAATCGACTTGCACTTCACCATCGTCCGTGACGTTTACTGTCTGTTTCTGCGGCGGCATCGGTCGCTGACCTGGCTGAGGTGGCCCGACCATCAGCATAACTTCGTAAGTTCCTGCGAGCAGGTTGCTCATAACGAAGCGGCCACGCGCGTCGACCATTCCCGAACCATACGGCGGCCGGCCGCCTTCGCGTCGCGCACTTACCGTCATCCGGACGTTGGGCGGTAAATCGCCGCCGACGACCCGAACGGTTCCACGAATCGTTCCGCTGCCGCTGCCAGCCACTACGCGCAAATCCGAAACGGTTTCTCCCGGCTGAATTTCAAACCCTTGAGTGACGTCGACGCCGCCGCGCTCGATTCGGAGGATTGTCGTATTGCGAAGCGCGGCATCGCTGAACGCGCCGATGTATAGATTGACACGGCCGCCTCGCACACCTCCTATGCGAAAGCTTCCGTCCGCCGCGATGGGCGATGAAGATGAATTAGGACGACCGCCACTCGGGTTCGAACTAATGTTCGCGATTATTCTCAGGGACGTAATTTGTCGCTGTAGTTCCTGCGCGCGACTGCCTTCGCAAACCACAATGCCGCTCAAGGTCTGACCGTGGCTGGCTTTCAATTCCAGGTTCGAGACATCAGCGTCTGAGACCTCGAAAAAGAGAGGATCAGCATAAAACTGCGAATTCTCGTCGAAGATCGAGGCAAGGGTGATTCCGTAGCGCCCCGATCCGAGCCCTTCAAGACGGAACTCACCTCGAGGTCCCGTGGGGTTGCCGATGAAGCCGCCGTAGAACTGTTCGTTCTGCCGAGCCGCCCCGTACATGATCCTGACTCCGGACAGCGGTTGCCCGTTGTCCGCGTCAACGACTCGCCCCGTTGCTATGAATGTATTGCTGGCCCGGCCAACCCGAATGTCGATGTTCGTGGCTTCACTGCCTTCCTGCAATTCAACGATGGCGGCTTTCGCTTCATCGTTCGTGCCGCCGTAATAAGTCACGGGATAGGACTTTCGGCTGCCTGCGCCAATGACATTTTCGTTTGAACCCACGCTGATGCGATAGCGACCGGCTGACAAACCATAAATCCGATAGACACCGCGATCATCCGTCTGACTCATCTGGTAGCTGAGAAGCGAATTCATTGATCGCATCGGATTGCCCGAAGCATCAATCGGCTGAAAGTTCACTTGCTGTTCGACGACGGGTCTATCATCCGCATCGGTGATGCGCCCGGTGATAACGGCGCCCCGCACGAGCTTCACATCGATGTCGTCAGCATCTTCGCCGGCTGAGAGCACCACTGTTTTACTCGCTCCGAAAGGACTAGGTTGCGAGTTGGTTTCTGCAACAGTCATGGCTGGCGCGAGGGCCACAACCTGGTATTGACCCGCGCTCAAACCGGTGAGCCGATATCGACCGCTGGCATCTGTGCGCGCACGAATCGATAACTGTTGTACCGAAGGCCGTTCTATGGATTGGGCCACGACCGTAATGTCGGCTGCGGCTTTATCGTTGACGGTGACTTTGCCGGAAATCGATGAAGACGGTTTTGATTGATTAGTCGTCTGCGCCCGCAGCACGGTTTGCGCCAGCACACAGATCGCCATTGTGATAAGCAGAAGCGATGGCGGGAATTTTTGGCTCGGCATGGGACCTCCGCGCGAGGTGAGTCGGGTTCCGGCGCCATCATGTCACCATGGCGTTACCACGGCAAGCGAAAATCGCCGTGAAAACCTCTCGCTAGTCTCAACGCGTTTTTGCTTGTAGAATCAGGCTCGCTGTCGCAGCAAATTCGCTTCTCGCAGCACTCTCGAACGTATGGCTCATCTGAAAATCACCGACGCGAGCGGCCGTCAGTCACAACAGAATCTGACTCCGAAAGCCACCTGCACAATTGGGCGCGCGCCTGACAATCAGATTGTGCTTGATGACCCGCGCGCCTCACGGCATCACGCGCACATTCGGCCGAGCGACGACGCCGGATTCGTGATCGTCGACGGCTACTACGTGAACGGCCAAATCCATCGCAGCGCCAACAAGGTCTACGTCAATGGTGAGCAGACGTTTGAACACCAGTTGAAAAACGGTGACCGTGTAACCATCGGCGCCAGCACGATCAAATTTGAGCAAGCCAAAGAAGAACGTTCGGATCTCAGTTACGACGACAAGCCGCTCGGGCACACACAGTTTGTGATGTCAGCCAAGGATGTGCTGTCCACAGTTTTGAAAAAAGAAGCCGAGACAGGGCCGTTGCCGGGTCTGCCGCGCGACAAGGTGCTCGAGCAGTTGCAGCGCAAGGCGAACATCCTGAGTGAGTTGTACGAGATGAGCAAAGCGCTCGGCTCCGGCTTTGACCTTGACAAGATCTTTAGCAAAGCGACAGACATTATTTTTCGTTCGACGCCGGCTGATCGCGTGATCGCCTTGCTGGCGGAAGGCGTTGTGACTGAGCAGAACGCGGACGAAGCGAAACTGTTTCCAATTGCAACGCGCGCGCGCGACGAAAAACTGGAAGCGTTCGCGAAGAAGATGACGATCGGCCGCACGATCACGCGCAAGGTAATGAAAGAGAAGGTTGCCTTGCTGTCTCAGGATGCGGCGGCTGACGAGCAGTTTGCGGGGGTCGATTCGATCGTTTCGCAGGGCGTGCGTTCGACGATCTGCGCGCCGCTATTTACTGAGGCGGGCGCTCATGGCGCGTTGTACGCGGATCGTCTTGATCCCTTCTCCGCGTTCAAGCCCGACGATCTCGAGTTGATTAGCGCCGTCGCCGCACAGACAGCCATCGCGGTTGAGAATGTGCGCGCGCACGAACGCCTCGCGAAAGAAGAAGTTGCCCGCGCGAACTACTCGCGCTTCTTGCCGGAATATGTCGTGAAGCAGATGCTCGAGAATCCGGAATCGTTCAAGCTCGGCGGCGTCACGCAGACGATTACAATTCTGTTCGCAGACATTCGCGGTTTCACTCGTATTTCCGAACACGCCGCGCCGGAAAAGATCGTCGACTTACTTAACCGATATTTTTCGGCGATGACCGACATCATCTTCGCGCATGGCGGTACGCTCGATAAATATCTGGGTGATGGACTGATGGCGCTTTTCGGCGCGCCGGCGACCACACCGAAGGATGCGGGAAACGCTTTGGCCGCGGCGGTTGCAATGCAGCGAAGAATGATTTCAATCAATGCAGAGTTGCGCGACGAAGGATTCCCCGAAATTGGCGTCGGCATTGGACTGCACACCGGCGAAGTCACGGTGGGTTACATCGGATCAGAACGGCGATCGGAATACACTGCGATTGGCGACGCGGTAAACACTTCGTCGCGGCTTGAGTCAAACGCGCTCGGCGGACAGATTCTCGTCAGCGAAGCGACAGCCAAAGCCGCAAAGTCGCGTTATGAGCTGACCCCGCGCGATCCCATCAGCGTTAAGAATCGCGAACAACCTGTGCCGCTGTTCGAAGTGCAGTGGCAAAAAGCTACGGGAGCGTAAGGCAAAAGGAAAAGTAAAAAGGTAAAAAGGTTCGGTAGTCATGTGCAGGTGAATCGGATGGGGAACTATCAGAGATTTTTCAGTGTCTAATCTTTTGCCTTCTTACTTTTTCCTTTTGCCTTGATCAATGACCTTCCGGAATTTTTTCAAACGCCAAATTCTCGTCGCCCGCGTCTACAACATTCCTGTCCGAATTGATTATCGTTGGTTCGTCGTTTTCGCGATGAGTGTGGCTCTGATTGCGGCGAATGTGCGCAAGCATCCGCTCCAATTGAGCAAGCTAACGATTCCGCCGATGGGCGATTTCACAGCCTGGGCGCTCGGTGTGGCGACGACGTTCGCGTTGTTCCTTTCTGTTTTCGGTCATGAGTTGTCGCACGCCTTGATGGGCCGCACGGAAGGAATTGAAATTGACGAAATCGTTCTGCATCCGTTTGGCGGACTCGCGCGTCTGCGCACTCAACCAGAAAGTCCGCGTGCGGAATTTCGGATCGCCGTGGCCGGACCGGCAGCAAGTTTCATCTTCGCGCTGATGGCTTTTGGCGGGATGTGGATCGCGGCAAGCCTGCGATCGAATTTCGCGTTGGCACTCTTCTTTTTTGTGGGCGCTGGAAATCTGTTACTCGCGGTCTTCAATCTGTTTCCGGGCTACCCGCTGGATGGCGGACGTGTTTTGCGGGCCATCATCTGGAAGCGCAGCGGCAGCATTCGCGACGCGACGCGCATCGCCGGGTTTTGCGGTCAACTGATGGCGTTGGTGCTGATCGCGTTTGGAATCTACATGGCCGTTGCTCCGACTTTCCGCGCATATTTCATGGGGCTCTGGTCGGTGATGGTCGGCGTATTTCTGCTGGGCGCAGCCACAAACGTCGTCAAAAGCGCGCGCGAGCCGGCGACAGTTCGCGACGCAATGTCGGCGCCGGTTGCAATCGAGCCTGACTTGCCGATTAACAGATTCATAGATGAATTTCTGCCTATGCACAGATACGCGACATTTCCGGTCGCGCACGCAGGCACACTGCTCGGCATACTTTCGCTCGAGGATCTGAAAAGGCTGCCGCGTGAACAGTGGCGGGTCCGGAAAGCCCGGGACGTTATGCGGCCTGTCAACTCATCGATGTTTGTGCGCGCGTCGGCAACGATGGCCTCGGCGCGTGAGTTAATGCAGCGAAATGGTTTGAGCGCGATTGGCGTGATCGATGAAGTGGGCAACTTGGTTGGTTTTCTGCGCGGCCCGCAATCCAAATCAGCACAGACGTCCTAACTCGGATAAAATCTCGACAAATGAAGAAGCTCTTTGGCACCGACGGAATTCGCGGCAAGGCCGGCGAGTTTCCTTTGGATCGTGTGACTGTGCGGATAATCGGGCGGTCTTTAGCGCAGCATTTGGCTGAAAAATCCGGGAAGACGCCGCAAATCGTTATTGGCCGCGACACGCGTGAATCCGGGCCTTGGATCGAAGCGGCATTGATTGCCGGAACGCATGAGGGCGGAGCACAAGTGAAGTCCGCCGGCGTCATTACCACGCCCGGTGTTGCGTTTCTCACGCGCATCCTGGCCGCGGACGCCGGCGTAGTAATTAGCGCTTCTCACAATCCTTACCATGACAACGGCATCAAGGTCTTTCAACCGTCCGGACGAAAACTAGATGATGCAGTCGAACGTCAGATTGAAGCCGACGTCGCGAATTCCGAAGGCAGTGCTTACCGCGACGATGAGGGCGCATCGGCGACTATGTCTTCCGCTGAGGCGGCGGCATTGCAGACGCGTTACGTCGAATATCTTACAAAAGAAGTCGCCCGCGATCTTTCTCTCACAACACTAAGCATTGTGATGGATTGCGCGAATGGCGCTGCCTACGAAGTCGCGCCGGAGGTTTTCCGCCGGCTGGGCGCGAACGTGATCGTGATCAATGACCAACCGGACGGACACAACATCAACCTGAATTGCGGTTCCTTGCACATCGATGAATTGCAAAAGCGAGTTGTCGCAGAGCGTGCCGATTTAGGTGTCGCTTTTGACGGAGATGCTGATCGGGCACTGTTTGTAGATGGCGCCGGTAACTTCGTTGATGGCGATGCCACGCTTTGGGTCCTCGCAAACGACTTCACGAATCGTGGCCAATTGCCGGGCGATACGGTTGTTGCCACGGTGATGAGTAACATCGGACTTGAACTCGCCTTTCGCGAGCAGGGGATTGGTCTTACGCGCACCGATGTCGGTGACAAATACGTCTTGGACGAGATCTTACGCAGCGGCGCCGCGCTGGGCGGGGAACAGTCGGGCCACATCATCTTTCCGCACGTTAGCCTGGCCGGCGATGGAATCATAACGACGATTATGCTACTGCGCGCGATGCAGCGGCGCCGGGAGTCGCTGTCTGATCTGACGCGCGGATTTCAGCGGTATCCACAACTTCTCGTGAATGTGCGGGTCACGGAGAAGCGACCGTTCGAAAACCTACCTTCAGTCCAACGCGCCGGTCGCGAGGTTGAACGGTCCCTTAATGGCCGCGGCCGATTGCTGCTGCGGTACTCAGGGACCGAGCCGCTGGCACGCATTATGATCGAGGGCGAAGATGAGGGTCAGATTGCCGGATACGCGCAAAAGCTCGCCCAGGCAATCCGCGACGAAATTGGCGTTGGTGAATCGTAAGACGAGCTTGGACAACGCCTTGCAAACCGTTGGGATCGAGAAAAATTTACAGACCGCGGAGTGAAAGAGTTTCACTGTGAGAAGGTTTGGATCTCGTTCGCGTCAAAAAAACCTCGAATTTCGTAGGCTTCAATGCCGCCAAAAAACTCTATTGCGCGGCATAATCGTTGCGATGTATATTGTGGGGCAAGAGAGACGGTTGGTGGATCCTCCGTCTCAAGTGGTTGCTGGGGTGAGGACAGTAACCACGAAAATGGATGGGCCGCTGCGACCCCCACGTTGCAGCGGCCCATTCTATTTATGGCGCAGGCTGGTGAGCTTGCGCTTTTGTTTTTGCGGGTGGATGGGTTTGACTCGCCATCTGGTTTCGCGTAGAACCTTGCGGTCGCATGACCAGGGGTTTTCGATTTTTCGCGAAAGTTTCGCTTGCCTTCGGCGCCGCGCTTCTGCTGATCGTTGGCGGAGGTTGCCGCAAACGCGCTAACACCAACAACTCGAATTCCAATTCCTTAACAACCGCCGGCAATTCCGAAGAAGCCAAACGCAACGCGCAGACTCTTGTCGATCAGGCCAAGGAACTTTACAAGAACGACGAGGATGAGCGCGCGGTGCAGGTGCTCGAGCAAGCAATCAAGCTTGATCCGAACAACGCTGAAGCACATCTGCGCCTGGGCATGAGTTACGCTGCGCTCGATCGGAAACCGGAATCTGACGACGAATACAAGAAAGCAATCGAACTCTTTAAGAAGAAGGTCGAGGCGGACCCGAAGAATGCTTCAGACTTCTTCTATTTGGGTGAAGCCTACAATTTTCTGCATCGCGATGAAGACGCCGCGCGCAACTACCGCGAAGCTACCCAGCTGAACGAGAAAGACGAAGAAGCCTGGTATCAGCTCGGGATGGTGTGGATCAAATTGGCGCGTTACAGCGAAGCCGTTAACGCATTTCAAAAAGCGCTGGAACTTGATGGGAACGACTATCGCGCCACCGACGGTTTGGAAGAAGCCAAGGAAGGCGCGCAACGAATTCGCGAAGGCAAAAAGCACAACGAAGATATGCTGAAGAAGCAGCAGGAGAATGCGAACGCGAATGGCAACTCCAATTCGAATTCTCCAACTCGGCCTGCCCCGAAACGAACCCCGTAGCGCTCATCCGCTTTGCCAATCTCTCTCCGGCGATTTAGTATCGGAAGTTCAAAAGAGTATCTGAGATGGCAACCTATACACCACCGCCGTATTTTCCACAGAGTTCGCTTTCACCGCCGTCTACGGCGCGGTATCGCAAATTCAAGCTGATCGCGGCATTAGTAATCATCCTGTTGCTTGCTGTGCTCGGAGGCGCAATCACGGGTGTCGTGTACCTGATAAAGTGGTTGGTTTGAGATTAGGGCCGCTTGACATCAAATCGGCGCGCCCGTATAGTTTCCCGTTTCGGACTGCGGTTCGATTTCCTCAAGTGCAACGCTGTTACTGGTTCTGTCGGTGCGGAGGCGTTGCCCGGCTCGATGCGCGGCATCGGCTGTTTGAAAATATTGTGGCGTAAAGCTCGCATCCTTCAGATGTGAACGCGGCAAAGAAACCTCGGCGCCGCGACGCTACAGAGAAGCTTCGGCTATTTTGGGCTACTGGGAAGCCAAATCCGCGCCCGCCTAAAAGCGAAATCAGAACGTCCCTTTAAATGAATAATGCAGGCCAGTTCGTCTGCGCTGACTGCCGGACTTGTTCCGGAAAGAGGCAGGCCGCGGCCCTCTTTGCGCTTCAGGCGCCAGCAACTGAGTTCGAGAAATAGACAAGATGCCGACGATAAATCAGCTAGTTCGCAAAGGACGCCAGAAGGTCAAATACAAGACCGCGAGCCCGGCGTTGCAAAGTTCACCGCAAAAACGGGGGGTTTGCACCCGGGTTTACACCCAGACGCCGAAGAAACCGAACTCGGCACTGCGCAAAGTTGCGCGCGTCCGTCTGACCAACGGCATCGAGGTCACGACGTACATTCCGGGCGTCGGCCACAATTTGCAAGAGCACTCGATCGTTTTGATTCGCGGGGGGCGCGTCAAGGACTTGCCGGGTGTTCGCTATCACGTGATTCGCGGCACGCTTGATTCAGTTGGTGTCGGCGATCGCAAGAAGAGCCGCTCGAAATATGGCGCCAAACGTCCGAAGGGAGGCGCGAAGTAACCGATGCCGAGACGCAGAGTTGCAGAGAGGCGCGCAGTCCTTCCCGATCCGGTCTACAACAGCCCGCTGGTGACGAAGTTCATCAACGGCATCATGTGGGGCGGCAAGCGTTCAATCGCGGAGCGCACTTTTTATACCGCGCTGCGACAGGTTGGCGAGAAGGCAGGCGAAGAGCCGTTGAAAGTTTTTAAGCGCGCGATCGAAAACGTTCGCCCCACCGTCGAGGTGAAGTCGCGGCGCGTCGGAGGATCCACCTATCAAGTTCCGGTCGAAGTTCATCAGGAGCGACGTGGCGCACTAGCGATCCGGTGGATCGTTAGCTATGCACGCGGCCGCGGCGAAAAGACGATGACCGACCGGCTCGCGGCAGAATTGCTCGATGCGGCAAACAATCGCGGCAATGCAGTGAAGAAGAAGGAAGATACGCATCGCATGGCGGATGCCAACAAGGCGTTCGCGCACTACAAGTGGTAATTGGTACGCACGCCTCTGGCGTGCCGGCACGCTGGAAGCGTGCGTACCCAAAAAGCAATGGCTAAGTACGACCTCAGCAAATTCCGGAATATCGGCATCATGGCGCACATCGATGCCGGTAAGACCACCACCACCGAACGTGTCCTTTACTACACGGGTGTCTCGCACAAAATCGGCGAGGTGCACGAGGGCACGGCGACGATGGACTGGATGGAGCAAGAGCAGGAGCGCGGCATCACCATCACCTCCGCCGCGACAACCTGTTTCTGGGAACGCAACGGGGTCGATCATCGCATCAACATCATCGATACGCCGGGCCACGTCGATTTCACAATGGAAGTCGAGCGCAGTTTGCGCGTTCTCGACGGCGCAGTCGCCGTGTTTGACGGCGTTGCCGGCGTTGAGCCGCAGTCCGAAACCGTTTGGCGTCAGGCTGACAAATATCGCGTCCCGCGCATTTGTTTCATCAACAAGCTCGATCGCGCAGGCGCATCCTTCCAGCGTTCGTTTGATTCCATCATCACTCGGCTGGGCGCAAATCCCGTCGCGCTGCAAATTCCTATCGGATTAGAAGATCAGTTCAAAGGCGTCGTCGACATCATTTCGATGAAGGGCTTGATCTGGAACGACGAATCGAAGGGTGCCGAATACGAAGAGGTCGAGGTCCCGGAAGAGCTGAAAGCCGAAGTCGCCGCGGCTCGCGAGAAACTGATTGAAGCGGTGGCAACAGTCGACGACGACTTGATGCACAAGTACGTCGAAGCTCAGCCGATCACAGAAGACGAAATCCGCAAAGCGCTGCGAAAAGGAACGCTTGAGTTGCGGATTGTTCCGGTGGTGACTGGTTCAGCATTCAAGAACAAAGGCGTGCAGACGCTGCTCGATGCGGTGGTTGATTATCTGCCATCGCCGCTCGATATCCCGCCGGTCGAAGGAGTCAGCCCGAAGAACGGTCACAAAGAAGAGCGGCCGCCGGATGCGAGCGCGCCCTTCAGCGGTCTGGTCTTCAAGATCATGGCTGACAAGCACCTCGGCCAGCTTTCGTTCGTGCGCATTTACAGCGGCACGATCAAGTCAGGTTCGTACGCTTACAACTCGGCGAAAGATTCCAAAGAGCGCGTCGGTCGCTTGATGCGCATGCACGCGAACAAGCGCGAAGACATTGAAGCGGCAAGCGCCGGCGAAATTATCGCCATCGGCGGCATGAAGCAGGTCACCACCGGCGACACGATTTGTGACGAGAATAAGCCGATTATTCTTGAAGCGATTGAGTTTCCGGCCCCGGTTATTCGCGTAGCCGTTGAGCCGAAAACACGCGCCGATCAAGACAAACTGGGCGTGGCCCTGGGTCGTCTGGCTCAGGAAGATCCTTCGTTCAATGTTTCAACGGATCACGAAACCGGTCAAACAATTATCGCCGGCATGGGCGAGCTGCACCTGGAGATCATCGTCGATCGCATGAAGCGCGAATTCGGCGTGGAAGCCAACGTCGGCAAACCGCAGGTTGCTTATCGCGAAACGATCACGCAGCCGGCATCCGGAAAGGAAATTTTCAAGAAGCAGACGGGCGGCCGCGGTCAATACGCGCATGTCGAAATCGAGATCGAGCCGGCACCTGGCGAAGGCTTTGTGTTCGAAAACAAGATTACCGGTGGTGCGATTCCGCGTGAGTTTATCAAGCCGGTTGAGGCCGGCATTCGCGACGCGATGGAGCGCGGTTATCTCGCCGGCTATGAACTCGTCGATATCAGAGTGCGGCTCATGGATGGCGGCTTCCACGAAGTAGATTCGGATGAGCGCTCGTTCCACATCGCTGGTTCGCTCGCGTTTCAGGATGCGGTGAAGAAGGCGAAGCCGGTGCTGCTCGAGCCGATCATGCGCGTTGAAGTTGTCACCCCCGAGGAATACATGGGCGCGGTCAACGGCGACTTGAATCGTCGCCGCGGACAGATTGAAAAAATGGAGCCGCGACCGGGTGGCGCGCAGGTGGTAACGGCGTACGTGCCGCTTTCGGAAATGTTTGGCTACACGACCGACTTACGCTCGGCGACGCAGGGTCGCGCAACTTCGACCATGCACTTCGAGCGTTACGATCAAGCCCCGCGCAATATCGCTGAGGAAGTAATCGCGAAGGTCCAGGGCGTGGCAAGTAAATAGTTTTGTTTAGAGGCGGCACTCGTGCCGCCGTTTCTTTCGAGGATAAAGAGACACCAATGAGCAAAGAGAAATTTGATCGCAGTAAGCCGCACGTGAACATTGGAACGATTGGGCACGTGGACCACGGCAAGACGACTTTGACGGCGGCCATCACGAAAGTCCTGGCAAAGAACAATCCGAAAGTGCAGTTTGTGGCTTTCGATCAGATTGATAAAGCGCCGGAAGAAAAAGCAAGAGGTATCACCATCGCGACG